>PJTY01000001.1_pt1 | contig 823514 bp, 811 predicted proteins | sample 1512121 | NCBI WGS metagenome assembly PJTY01 (sample SAMN08177680, study PRJNA422409) | Soil metagenome, whole genome shotgun sequencing project. | isolation source: Soil enriched (2) on filter paper: alkali lignin treatment | place: USA: Madison | collected 2015-01-15
CAAGCAGGAACTGGACCGGGTGCGCGCGCAGACCGCCGCCAGCCTGGAAGCGACCTACGGGTCCACCCTCGCCCTGTCGGGCAGCCAGCCCAAAACCACCGAGGAGCTGCTGGAATCGGTCGCCGTGGCGGCCGCCGCCGCCTCCCAGCCTGCCAATGACGATCTGCGGAGCGAATTGCAGACCATGCGAACCGACCTGACGGATGCGCTGGAGCGCCTGCGCACGGACAATAATGCAGGCCATGCCGCGACCGCCGGAAACACCGGCCGCGTCGCGAAGAAGCTGGACGATGTGACTTCGAACAGCGGCGGCGATGCGATCTCGACGGTGGCGGCGGCATGAAGCTGGTCCTGCCGGCCGATCTGGGGCCGATCACCAGCAGCATTGCCGAAAACGACCATCCCGAATGGTCGGCGGGCGTGAACTACCCGCTGGGCGCGCGCGTCATCAAGGCGGCCACCCACCGGGTCTATGAAAGCGTCATCCCCGCCAATCTGGGCAATGATCCGCCGCTTGCGCCCCATGCCTGGATCGATGCCGGACCTACCAACCGCTGGGCCATGTTCGATGCCGGCGCCGGGCCGCGCAGCACCGCGCCGGCCGGCTCCATCACCGTGTCGTTTGCCCCTGCCCGCGATGTCGACACGCTGGGCCTGCTCGATTTCGATGCGGCCACCATCCGGCTGCGCATCATCGCGGACGGGGCGGCGGTCCATGACGAGACCCGCGCGGATGCCGGCTCGGCCGCCATGGTGTTTCTCGACCTGCCGCATGAGGCGGGCCAGACCATCGAGGTGACGATTGCACCGCTGGCCGATGCGCCGGCAGCGGTCGGCAAGCTGATCGCGGGCGCTGCCTTCGACATGGGCGATACCGAGACCGGCGCGACCGTCTCCCTCACCGATTATAGCCGCCGCGAGACCGATGATTTCGGCGTGACCACCGTGGTGCGGCGCGCATGGGCCAAGCGATTCACCGTGCGGTCCGTCCTGCCATCCTCCCGCGTCGATGCGGTGCAGCAGCGCGCGGCCGAGGCGCGGGCGGTGCCGGCGCTGTGGATCGGGGATGAGGCGTTCGGCAGCCTGATCGCCTATGGCTTCTACAAGGATTTCCAGATCGAGTTGCAGCTAGGCACGGCCAGCCATTGCTCGCTGGAGATCGAGGGCCTGCCTTCGGCCGAGGGCGTGCTGCCCGGCGGCGATCCGGCGGCGGAAGGGATCAGCAATTTTCGGGTGATCCGGCCCGTGCCGGTGAGCGATGCGGTGCTGGCATCGATCAATGTCACCGAAGACGAGCAGCCGGCCTGGAATGCCATTGCCACCTATGCGCTGGGCGCGCGGGTGATTGCCGGCCATCGCATCTGGGGAAGCGTCGTTGCCGGCAATCTCGGCAATCCGCCGGCCACCGGCTCCCCGGCCTGGGTCGATATCGGCCCCACCAATCGCTGGGCCATGTTCGACCAGGCGCTTGGATCGGTCACCACGCGCAATGGCGCGATCATCGCCAGTTTCACGCTGCCGGAGCCGATCACCGGCCTTGCCGTGCTGGACACCGATGCCGCGCAGGTTCGCGTAGTCGCCCCGGGATATGACCGCCTGATCGATGTGGCGGGCTCGTCTGCGACCTTCCTCGATCTCGATGCCGAAGCGGGCGCCGAACTGTCGGTGACCATCATCCCTGCGGTGGTGGGCGCGTCCGTCTCGGCGGGCACGCTGCTGTTCGGTCCGGTCGAATCGCTCGGCGTCACCGAAAACAAGCCGACCATCGGCATCACCGATTACAGCCGCAAGGTCACCGACGAATTCGGCAACACCACGGCGGTGCCGCGTGCCTGGGCAAAGCGCATGGCTGCGAAATCCCTGATCGCGACCGAGGCGGCCGACGCGGTGTTGCGGCGCATGGCATCGTTGCGCGCCACCCCCGCCCTATGGATCGCGGACAGTGAATTCGACAGCCTCACCGTCTATGGCTTCTACCGGGATTTTTCGGTCGAGATGGGCCAGCGGGTCAGCCACTGCGCCCTAACGATTGAGGGGCTGTCCACCGCCCCGGCCATTCCGGAGCCGGTCAGCCCGGATGTGTCGTGGAGCGATATCGTCGATGACGATCCCGCTCATCCCAAGCCGGACGATGGCGCCGATGTCACCGGCGACAACACATCCAGGGACACCGGTGCCGTTGGCGGCGTGCCGGCGGAGGATCTGCTGGACGGCCTAGCCCAGCTGGACGCCGATGCCGCGGCGGCCGCGCAGGCGATCGGAAACGCCCAAGGTCAGATCGATGACCTGTTCGAGACCTACGGAAACACGGCGTCGTCGGCCAATTCCGCTGCTATCGCGGCCGCTGCCGCCGAGGTGTCCGAGCAGGCGCGCCAGAATGCCCAATCCGCGCGCGACGATGCGCAGGCCGCCCGCACCGCTTCGGAGAGTGCGCGGGATCTGGCGATCAACGCGCGGACGGCATCGCAGCTGGCCCGCGATGACAGCCAGGCGGCGAGGGATGCTGCGGCGCTGGCGAAGCAGGCGGCCGAGCAGGCCGAGACCAACGCCGCGACCCATGCGAGCAGCGCGGACGGATCGGCGCAGGCCGCCGCTGGCAGCGCGACCGTTGCGGAGGCGAAGGCTGATGATGCCGGGCAATCCGCCGGCGTGGCGCAGGCGGCGCGGCTGGAAGCCCGGCTCACCGCCGGCAACCTGTTTCCGGAGCGAATCGACGCTAACCTTCTGACCAGCGTTGCTGCGGTCGGGTCGCCCGCCAGTCAGTCCACCATTGCGGACGCCCATCCCGACTGGATTACCGATGGCGGCGCCTCGGTTACGCCGATCGCCACCGGCTCCGTTGCGCCGATCGGCGTCATCCAGCTGGTCGATGGCGAGATCTACGAGATCATCGCGGAAGTGCAGAGCATCGCGGGTACCTCGGACAGCGGTCTGTACGCCCGGATCATGGGCGCGGATTATTCGCTGCTGGCTTCCCGCACGATCAAGGGCCTGCAAACCACGCCTGCCGGGCGAACCATCCTCCGCGTGCGGATCGGCCGCAACGTGGTGGCGCCCGGCGTGGTGAACATCGACAATGCCGGTGCGGTTTATCTGCGCCCCAGCGTCCTCATCAACCGCGTGCCCGGCACCTCCAATGTCGATAACGCCGCGCTCACCAAGGTGTGGGCCATCTACGCGCGTAACATTACCGCGCAGGTCGAGGCCGAGATGTCGGCAGCTGCTGCCTACACCAGCGAGCAGGCCGCATCGGTCCACAAGGATGATGCGGGCGTATCGGCGGCGGCATCGGAGACCAACCGCGTCCAGGCTGAAGCTGCTGCTGCATCGGCGTCGGACGCCGCCCAGCAGGCGCTCGCTGTCAGCCTGCCTGACCGATACACGACCGGTAGCGAGACGAACTTCACGGCCAGCGTAGTCGGCGCCCCAGCTGACGTTCCGACTCTTACCAGCAACGCTACGCTCGATGGATTCGGGCCGGTGCTGGAGCTATCCGATGGAAGCCGATGGGCGCAAAAGAACGTCTTCTCCGCACTTCCCGGGCGTGTCTACGAGGTCACGGTCGAGGCCCACGTCACCGCGCTGGATGCGAGCGGCGGCACCCCGCAATTGCGCGCTGGATGGTATTTTCTGGCCGATGATTTCACCGCCCTCACTGGCAACTCGGCGGTCGTTCACACGCCGATAACGGCGGTTGGAACCTTTCAATCCACCTGTCGCGTATCGGACGTAGCTAATACCGAGAAGGGCATCAGAGCATGGTTGCCCGGCACCGTTCACGTCCGGCCCTACAGCCAGATCGTGCCCAGTGGCGGCAGCGCCACCGCCAAGTTCAAGATCCTCGCGGTGCGCGACATCACCGCGCGCATTCAGGCCGAGATCGCCGCATCCGCCGCCGCCGAGAGCGCCAGCACTGCGGAGGCCAAGGCCAATGCCGCCGGTTCCTCCGCCACGGCCGCGCAGCAGGCGTCGACCAATGCGCAGACCCATGCCGGCGCGGCCGAGACCTTCTCCATCGCCGCATCGCAATCCGCTGCCGATGCCGAAGGTTCGAAGGACGCCGCGCAGATCGCGGCCACGGCTTCCGCGCAAAGCGCCACCAATGCCGGAAATAGCGCAACGGCCGCCAGCGGCCATGCCAGCACGGCGCAGACGCAGGCGGGCCTTGCGGGCACGCGCGCGACCGCAGCGCAGGGTTCGGCCACGACCGCCACCACCAAGGCAGGTGAAGCCAGCACCTCGGCCCAGCAGGCTTCGGTGTCGGCGCAGGATGCTGCCAGTTCGGCGTCTTCGGCCAGCAGCAGCGCCTCTGTCGCGGCCAGCGCGCGCGATGCGACCGTGGCGGTGCAGAAGCGGATCTTCGCCGGCGATTTCAACAATGGCGCTGATTACTGGGTCAATAGCTACGGCTACAGCAAGCAGGAACTGCCGGGCGCCGCGAGTATTGCCGTGGCCCCGGACACCACCATCGAGACGGTCGCGGGCATCGGCAAGGTTCTGCAATGCACTGGATACAGGACGTTTTCCGAGCGCTCCACCCGACCAGTGATTGATGGGCAGGTGCTTGAACTTTCGGTTCGCACCCGCATTCTGACCGCTCCGCCCAGCAACAACCACCGGCATTATTTCTTCTTCGCCGCTCACGCATCCGATGGGTCCCTGCTCGGCTACACTATCCTGAGCACCGAGTCCGGCCTGACGGTGGCGGGCGGCTGGCAGACCAAAAAGCTGATCTTCAGCCCGAGCGCGATCAAAGCATCGGGGGGCAATTTCGCTGGCGGATCAACCGGCCCCAAGGCCGATGTTGCTGAGTGGCGGCTGATGCTGTCCATGAACATCTCGACCGATACGGCTATCCAGCAGATCCAGTCGATCGATATCGATGATGTGACGGCGCGCGAAAGCGCGAAGGCCGCTGCATCGGCGGCCTCGACCAGCGAGAGCAACGCTGCGGCATCAGCAACGACCGCCGGCCAGCGCGCAACCGCAGCGCAGGGTTCGGCCACCACCGCCAGCACGAAGGCGGGCGAGGCCAGCACCAGCGCATCGCAGGCATCTACCAGCGCGAGCAATGCGCAAGGATTCGCCAACACGGCATCGCAGCAGGCTGGCGTGGCAGCGGGTCATAAGGATGCCGCCGCCGGGTCCGCGAGCGCCGCGGCTTCCAGCGCCAGCACGGCGTCCACCAAGGCAACCGAAGCGACCAATGCGGCCTCGGCCGCCAGCGCCAGTTCGCTGACGGCCCAGACCGCTGCGAAGGGCGCAGTGGTGAGGGACGGCAACCCGGATTTCGATAGCGGGGCTGAGGGCTGGGCGCAGTCGATGGCGGCAGCAGACCAACAGACCGCGACACCGCAATGGACGGTCACCGCATCCTATCAGAGCCGGTCGAATGTTCTGATAACACCAACTGGCATTCGACGGGATCTGTTCAGTTGGAAGAAGTGGCCCTTGCGACCGGGCGCCACCTGCAAGGTTCGCGCAGGCTTTCGGGTCAGCGGAAACATCAGTTCTGGCCTGCGAATGTACGTCGGCATCCAGATCCTCGATGCGACCGGTCAGGCGGTCGGAACCAATAGCGGCTTTCGCTATGTCGTCACCAGCCAGCTTTACACCACGACGGGCTGGCGGGATCTGGAAGCGAATTTCAACGCTGACACATACATCGCGGAAGGCGCGTCACAATTTCGCCTAATCGCTTGGGCTAACCATGCGTCCCATCCAGAAGGATCTGTCGCCTTCGACTATTTCGGCGTGGAAGATGCCAGCGCCGAGACGGCAGCGCAGTCCCGCGCACAGGCTGCGCAGCAGAGCGCCGTCGATGCCGACGCTTCCCGCGCTGCCGCCTCGCAAAGTGCCAGCACCGCTGCCCAGCATCGCAGCGACGCCGCCAGTTCGGCCAGCACTGCGTCCTCGCAGGCATCGGTCGCGACCAGCGCCGCAGCCGCTGCGCAGAACAGCGCAGTGCTGGCTGCCAGCATGGGAACGGGCGGTCTGGCCCTCGATCCCGACTTTCAGGAATACTCCACCGGGGTGCGGCCGGACCGGTGGAACACCGGCGTTTCAGGTCCGACCTATCACGCCCGTGCTGAGCGCAGCGGCGGGCTGGGCTATGCGTGGCGGCAGACGGCGCCGGCATCCGTCAACTGCTACGCCGCCCAGCGTGTCACCAAGTCGATCACCCAGAACGGCTATTACGTGATCGAAGCCGATATTCGACTGATGAACGGGTCCCTGCCCGGTGCTGGCGTCCTGTTTCGCCCCTACACGGCAACCGGCAACAACCGGGATATCACGCTGGCATTCGCCACCGATCCCGATGAGACGGGTTCGCCGGTGGGAAGCGGCACGCCGGGCCAGATCTATCGCTTTCGAAAGCTGGTGCAGAACACCCTGCCCAGTGCCACCTATTTCGATCTCTATGCCATGGCGCACTGGTCGGCGCTGGGCAGCATTGCCGATGTCGCAGACATCATTTTCGAGCATGTCGATGTCCGACCCGCCACTCCGCTGGAGATCGCGGCTGGGGTGGCCCTGCCCACGCTTCAGGCATCGGTGACGCAGCAGTCGCAGGTGCTGGCCAGCCTCGATAATCTGAACACCGTATTAGACACGCGGAACGTCAATTCGCCGCCGTCATACTATTGGGCCAATTACCCGAGCCGGTCGGTTCGCGAGTTCAAGCTCCGAACTGTGGTGGGGGTGCCTGCCGGTCCCACCTATGGCGTGCTGACGACGACAGTCCCTTATCTCAACTCCACCGGCGGCGTGATCCAGCAGGTCTTCATCAGTTCGGATGAGAAATTCTCCTATTCGCGCACCTCGACCAGTACCACCGCATGGTCCGCATGGGCCAATTATGTTGGCGACCTGACCACCGATGTGGGGACGTTGCAGACCAGCTATGCCTCGCTGACCAGCACGGTCCAATCGCAGGGCGTCACCATCAACAGCCAGGCGCAGGCGATCACGACGATCAACGGCAATGTGACGACGCTTTTCGGCCGAGCCAGTGTGAAGGTGGATGTTGGCGGTCGGATCATCGGCTGGGAGACCAACAACAACGGCCAAAACGGCAACTTCAAGGTTCATACCGATTACTTCTCGATCGAGAAGCCGGGGGGCGGTGCGCGGTTCGAGTATTCCGATGGCAACGGCAGAGTTTACGATGCCAACAATGTGCTGCGCGTCCGCTGGGGCGTCTGGTGATGCCGGCTGGATTTCAGTGCTGGGATGAGAATGGCACCCTCCTATACGACACCACAACCAATATGGGCCGCATTCTGGGTACGATCAGCACCGGCGGCGTGAACGGCTCATTGAGCGTCCCCGCTTTCAGTCAGGGAACGCCATTCGCTTTTCCCGTCCTTGTACTGTCGGATGCGGCATCGGTGGACGTGTTTCAGCCCTTGGTGACGATCTCCGGGACGACCCTTTCGTGGACCTATCCTCGTGGCAGTGGGCAAGCCACGATCGTCTACGGGACTTACTGACGTGCCCGCTGGTTTTCAGGCCTTTAATACCGCCACCGGCTCCGTTCAGGTGGACGAGAATTACGCCAATCTCGCGCTGCTGACCAAAGTCACCATCACCTCGGCCGCCAATGGCAATTGGGCGGCCACGGCAACTCTCTCCGTTGCATCTCCTACGATGCCGGTGGTCGCCGTGCAGTCGGCCGTGTTCGTCCAGCTATTCCGGGTCTATCAGAGCGGTGGAAATTGGACATTCGTCTACCACGCCGCCTCTGCCGGCGCGGCGATCAACTGCTATGTCTTCGGAAAACCCGTGGCTCCATCCGGGTCTGGAGCCGGGTTGCAGGTATTCGACGCATCCGGATCTCTCACCTTCGATTCCCGTCTGAAATATGCACGCGTCGCCCAGATGATTTCCGGGGCGAGCTATGCGTCGACGCCCGCAGTTACCCTGCCCTCGGGACGCACCTATGCAGCTGTGCAATGCCGTTACGCCGGGGAGTACGAACTGGCAGTGCAGGAAGATGATGGCGGGCCGAGCGGATCGCTCAACCAGCGGGAGGATTTCCGGGGCGGGCTTGGCCTGCGCATCGCCGGCAATGTCGCGACGCCCGGCTATTTTCAGGTGTTCTATCGCCTCATGCCGACGACGCTCAACGTGAATGACGGCTACTTCGTGCAGTGGCAGCCCTATCAATGGCTGATCCTCGACGTGACCGGATACTGATCCTCAACCCCTGAAGGACAATCGAAATGGAAGATCTCGAACTCCTCGTGGGTTCGAGCGAATTCGCCGTGGTGAAGGCCGCGGTGGAAGCGCTCGACCCGATGCTGCTGGTTGACCCGAAGGTCGGCCCGCATCTGCTCGCGTTCCGCACCGGCCTGACGCGGCTGGCCGAGATGGATTTCACGCCGCCGGCGCAGCCGGAGGAAGTGCCGCCGATCGATCCCGAGCCAGAAGTTGAACCGGAGGGCGAACAGCCATGACTGTTGACGAAATGATTGACGGCATCCTCGACCGCGAGGGGCCTTTCGTGGACCATCCCAGTGACCCCGGCGGCGCCACCAAATATGGCATCACGCAGAGGGTTGCGCGCGCCAATGGTTATCAGGGCCACATGCGCGACCTTACCAAGGCTGTCGCGCGCGAAATCTACCGCCGCGAGTATATCGAGAAGCCCGGCTTCCTCGGCATCGCGGAGGTCGATCCGCTGGTCGCGGAAGAGGTGATCGATACCGGCGTGAACACTGGGCAGGCCCGCGCCGCGCTGTGGTTCCAGCAGGCCCTCAACGTCCTGAATCGCCGTGCGGTGGATTACCCCGATATCGTAGAGGACGGGAAGATCGGCCCCAAGACCATCTCCGCCTTCCAGGCACTGCGCCGCAAGCGCGGCGAGGCCAAGGCCCGGCAGTTGATGCTGAAGGCGCTGAACGGCCTTCAGTTCATGCACTATTTCGGGCTGGCGAAGGGCGGGACGCAGTTCGAGGACTTCATGGTGGGTTGGCTCGACAGCCGGATCGGCGCGCTGTGAGCGCGGCCCGTGGCCCGACCATTCAATAAGCAGGGGCGCGCAATGGAGCATTTCTCGTTTTCCGAGTGGCTGACCTCCCTCGGATATGCAGCGCTGGCGGCCGTCGCCGGGCTGCTGGGGCACATCATGCGCGAGCTTGATGCCGGCCGTCAGCTCAACCCCTTGCGGGTTGTGGCTGAGACGCTGGGGTCCGGCTTGGTCGGCTTCCTCGTCATGTTGCTGTGCCGGGCCATGGGCTTCGATCCGCTGTGGTCGGGGTTCGTCGTCGGCATTTTTGGCTGGCTGGGGGCCAGCGCGTCAATCCGCATCGTTGAGCGCATCGCCTACGGAAAGCTGGGCGTCACCGTGAAATCGGCAGATCAATCGGAAGGAGACCGGCCATGAAGTGGCTGCTGAGCCTATGGGCGCCGATACGGCCCCACCTTTTCGGTGTGATAGGCGTGATCGCTGTGGCGGGGCTGATCTCGTCCGCCGCAGCCTACGCCTACATCCGCAAGCAAGCCGAGGTGATCGAGGCGCGCGACACGCAGATCGCCGGCCTTGCCGCTGCCGTCACCGCACAGGTCACGCTGCGCCAGCTGGAGCAGGAGAACACCCGGCTCCTTCAGGACAAGATCGCGCTCATCGAGGAGCGATCCGCCGACATGTCAGACCAATTGAAGAAGCTGGAGGCGACCAATGCTGAAGTGCGTGAATTTATGGCCCGCCGCATTCCTGATGACCTGCGCCGGGTGCTCGACCAGCAATAGTGCTCCCCTGCCCGCCTATCAGGGCATCCCGGCCGGGATGATGGAGCGATGCGTGGTGCGTGATGTGCCGCTGGAGACCACCGGCGACATCGTGGAAAGCCGGCGGCGATATAAGGAGGGGTTCGAGACCTGTGCGGCGCGGATTGATGCAATCCGTGAGCATGATCGCAAGGCGCGGGCCGCGCTATCCGAACATCAACCGCCACAGGAAAGCGGCCGCTGACAGGTAGCCCACCGCCAGCGCCAGCCCGATCAGCGCGGCTTCAATCTTGAGCCGCACCGCGATCAAAGTTCCTCGCTGTGGCGGACCATGCAGCCCTCGCCCGCCTGCCGCTCCAGCGCGAACCACAGTTCGCGGTATTCCTCGACCGATTGGAGTTGGGAGAGGGGGCGCCGTGAGCCGGGCACCTCCCTGCCTTCCTCGTCCTGCACATAGATGAACCCGGTGCGCAGGTTTGCGAGCGCTGCGGCGTTGGCGCGATCCAGGCCGCTCAAGCACGCTTCTCCGCTGCCTTGCGCAGATCCTCATTCATGCGCGTCTGCCAGCCGGGGCCGCCGGCCTTGTAGATGGCCAGCACGTCCCCATCGACGCGCAGCGAAATCTGCGCCTTCGTGGTGGCGTTCTTCGATCCGGCTGGCCGGCCGGGCTTGCGTACCATCTTGGCCGCAAGCCTGGCTCCATGCACCTCGCTGGCGGGTCGCGCCTTGGCGTGCATGTCCTCGGTCCAGACCGGGTTTTCATCGAAATCCGCCGGGGGCTTCGGCTTACTCATGGCGGGCAATCTCCTCTTCGTGGGCGCGGCGGAAGCTGATGAGGCGCATCACCTCGCCGCGCATCGTGTAGACAACCGCATAAGGCGCGCCATTGATCCGGCCGAGAGCGATCAGGCGGGTCTCGCCATAATCGTAGCGATCATCCTCGATCACGACCGGCTCGGCGTCCCACCCCTTGAAGGTGGCGAAGTCGAGGCCGTGCTTGGCCTTGTTGGCTTCGTTCTTCGCGGGGTGCCATTCGGTTTCCATGCATTATCTGTATATGCAATTTATCTAAGCCACAAGCATTAATTGCATATACGATAAATTGGAGGATGCTGCTACAGGCTCAGCCAGTCCAGTTCGGCATCTGCCAGCCTCTCCAGCACCTCAGCACTGGCGCCCTGCTCCGCCATATGCCGGCGCACCGCGTCCGGATCGCCATCCTTCGGGAAGCCAGGGTCGAGCCGCGCGGCTTCCGCGATGGGATCAATCCGATCCTCCCTGTCCCTCTGCGCCAGCAGCCACCGGCCGAACGGCTCCCGCGTCACCTTCTCCATTTTCATCGGTAGATACTCCTTCGGGCGGGCGACTGGCGCGCAGCCGGCGCATTTCGAACAGAACCTGGCTGGTCGCGGGCGTCGGCGGTATGCCCAGCGATCTGTGGATTCTGTAAAGGTGGGTGCGCATATAGGTCCGCCGCACGTAGTTGGCTGCGCTATCGTTATGCTGATGCGTGCACGGATCCTGCAGCATCTTCCAGAAATCATCATAGGATCCGCGCTGCCCATCGCTGAAGGCGTAGGCGGTGGCGAGCGTGACGCGTGCCGTCAGCAGCGGACGGACAGGACCATCCTTCGCCTCGTCCACAAGCTCCTCCAGCGCTGCCAGAGCGAGCCAGATCAGCCTGTCACGATCGATGTGCATCCGGCCACTGACACCAGCCGCGCGAGTCGGCGCAAGGCTTTTGTTCTTCCTATGTTCCCTATCGCCGCGCGCCATCCAGCAGCTGGCCAGCCGGGGGCAAGTCTTCCAGCAGGATATCCGCCCATTGTTGCGCCAGCTCGCGCCGGCGCGGCATGTAGGCAGCCCGGTTATAGGCGCCCTCCACCTTGTCCTTCGGCACATGCGCCAGCATCAGATCGATGATCTGGCGGTCGGGGGACGCTCCGACATTCCCGGCTCCCCGCCACTCGCGCTCGCTTCGCTCATTCATCACGGTGCTGAAGCCTGCCCTCCACCCGTGGGGGACATGCCGTCCGTGGAAACCGACGCGATTGTAGAGATAGCCGATCGCGTTTTCGCTCAGGGGCCGGTGAGCATGTCGCTGGCCGGGAAAGACCAGCCGGCCGCGTCCGGTCAACCGCCGCACGGCCAGCAGTGCCTCGACAGCCTGACAGCTGAGCGGAACGACATGCTCGAACGCCTCCTCGTCCTTTCGGTCCAGAACGAGCTTCATCCGCCCGGCGGGCACACGCCAGATGGCCTGAAGCGGCCCCTGCATAACCCCGCTCCAGTCTATTCCCTCGAATTCGCTCCACTCGGCACCGCGGATAATGGCTGGTCGGACGGCCGTCAGCGCGAGGAGCCGAGAGGCAATCTTGGTGACAGGGGATGCCCGTGAGCGTTCGGCCTGCCTCAGCACATCGCGTAGATCGCTGAGCTGGACAATCGCCGGCTGGCGGCCTCGCTTCGGAAGCGGCAAGAGAGCCTTGGCAACAACGGCCGCCGGGTCAGTCGTCGCCACGCTCTCCGATATAGCATAGACGAAGATGGCGCTGATCCGCTGGCGCAACCGCCGGGCCGTCTCGATCGCGCCACGGGCCTCCACCTTGCGCAGCGTGGTCAGCACTGTGGGCGCATCGACCTCGCGCGGCAGCAGCTCGCCCAGATCCGGGAACACGTCCCGCTCCAGGCTGGTGATCACGTCCGCCGCGTGCACGGGGGTCCAGCGCGGCGCCCGCATGGCATGCCATTGCCGCCCCAGCTGCTCAAAGGTCAGTTCGTTGGCGCGAGCCAGCCGCTCAGCGCGGCGTTGTTCCTGTGCCCTATTACGCGCACCGGATGGGTCTTCGTGATGGCGCAATCGCTGTCGGGCCTCGTCACGCCTCGCCCGCGCCTGCGAAATCGAAAGGTCGGGGTATGGCCCGAAGGTGAGCAGTTTCTCCTTCCCATCAAAGCGAAACTTCATCCGCCACGACTTCAGGCCGGTCGGCGCGACATAGAGATAGAGCCCTCCGGCGTCGGAAAGCTTATAAGGCTTGTCGCCCGGCTGGGCTTTGCGGACCTGCGTATCCGTGAGCACGATACCCCCACTTCCTTTTCGATACCCCGACCAATACCCCCTCCAATCGTGGGATGGGATGGGACAGATCGGGAACATTGAAAATGGAACATAGCAGGAAACGCGACGCATAACAGCGCCCTTCGGGACGGTTTGGAGGCGATTGAAACAGGATTATGGCGGAGAGGGTGGGATTCGAACCCACGGTACCCGTGAGGGCACAACGGTTTTCGAGACCGTCCCGTTCGACCACTCCGGCACCTCTCCGCGAAGCGCTGGGGCACGGCGTGCCCGGTCTGTGGAGGGCGGCGGTTAGCTGAAGTGCCGGCGCTTGCCAAGCCAGAACCGCACGCTTTTCGCGAAACAGGGGATTGCGCGTGAAGCCCGGCTTGCCGCGCCACTTCCCGCTCTTATATCAGGACGATGATGGACAGGTCGGAATTCTATTCCCCCCAGGCTGGCAAGCGGATCGACGCGCCACGCCATGCCCGGGCACGTTATGCGATCGGCGATGTCGTACGCCACCGTGTGTTCGATTTCAGAGGGGTGATCTTCGATATCGATCCGGTCTTCGCCAATAGCGAGGAGTGGTACGAGTCCATTCCCGAAGACCTCCGCCCGCGCCGCGACCAGCCCTTTTATCACCTGCTGGCCGAGAATGAGGATTCGTCCTACGTGGCGTATGTCAGCCAGCAGAACCTCCAGCAGGATGGCGAGAGCGGCCCGGTGGACCACCCCAGCCTTTCCCAATTGTTCGAGGATTTCGCCGGCGGGCGCTATCGCCTGCGCCGCAGCCTGACGCACTGACGGGCGCCGGGCTGGGCCGAAAGGCCATCAGCTTTTCAGCTTCCACCCTTTGCGCAGCAGGCGATACGCGACGATCGCCAGCGCGAGGTTCAGCACGCCAGTGATGGCCACGGCGGCGAGCACGGCCTGATTAGTGTTGCCAAGGTCGCTTTCGCCCAGGAAGCCGAAGCGGAAGCCGGAAATCATGTAGAAGAACGGGTTGGCCCTGCTGATCGTCTGGAAGGCCGGCGCGAGATCGTGGATCACGTAGAATGTGCCGGACAGCAGAGACAGGGGCGCCACCACGAAATTGGTGATGGCGGCGGCATGATCGAACTTGTCGGCCCACATGCTGGTGATAAGCCCCATGAGAGACAGCATCAGCGCCCCCATCAGCCCGAACCACACAATGGCCCACGGGTGCGCGGCATGAAGCGAGACGCCCGGCCACAGCGCCATGGCCAGCGCCACTGCGCCCCCTACCATCACAGCCCTTGTCATGGCGGCCGCCACGATCCCGATCATCAATTCGGCTTCCGAAAGCGGCGGCATCAGCAGATCCACGATCGTGCCCTGCAACTTGCCGGCCAGCAGCGAGAAGCTGGAATTGGCGAAGGCGTTCTGCATCATGCCCATCATGATGAGGCCCGGCGCCACGAAATCGGCGAAAGGCACGCCCAGCACCGAACGTCCGCCCCGCCCCAGCGCGACGGTGAAAATCACCAGAAACAGCAATGTGGTGACGGCCGGCGCCCAGACGGTTTGCGTCTGCACCTTGAGAAAACGCCTGACCTCCTTCATATAGAGGCTCCACAGGCCGACTTTGTTAAAGCCGCTGATCTGGGGCTGCCCCTTGGGCGGGAACGGATTTCCGTTTCCGATGCTGGTATCGATGAATTCAGTGGCGGCGCCGGTCTGTTGCGGCGCGGATGCTGGGACTTGATCGGCCATGTGGCGCCGCCTATCGGCCTCTGCCGGCGCTGGCAAATTCTTAGTGCGGAAAGCTATCCTCTCCGCCGCGAAATGATGGATTACGCATGAGCTGGACTGAAGAACGCATCGGTACCCTGACGAAGATGTGGGAAGGCGGCGCCACCGCCAGCCAGATCGCGGAGGAATTGGGCGGCGTGTCCCGTAACGCGGTGATCGGCAAGGCGCACCGGCTGGGCCTGAAGGCGCGCCCTTCCCCCGTGAAGGCCAATGACAAGACGGAGAAAGCGGCGGCGGAAACGCAGAACGCCGCTGCACCTGCGCCCGCAGCGCCCAAGCGTAAGGCGAAGCCTGCCGCTGCGCCGCGCCCGGAACCCAAGCCGGAACCGGCCCCTGCGGCCCCCGTCGCCGCGCCCGCGGCCCCGATCCCCAGCCAGCCGTTGCCCAATGCCGGATCGGGATTGACCAAGATCGTGTCTGTCGGCCCCGGCGGCTTCCTGCGTCAGGGTCCGGGTGACCAGCAGGCGCCGATTCCGCCTGCCCCGCCCCGCCGGCTGGTGCCTGCCAAGCCGAGCCCGGAAATCGCGGACAAGACCAGCCTGCTGGATTTGAGCGACCGCGTATGCCGCTGGCCGATGGGCCATCCGGGCGAAGCGGATTTCCACTTCTGCGGGGAAAAGGTGAACCCCGGCTTCCCCTATTGCGTGGAACATTGCGGCCGGGCCTATCAGGCGCAATTGCCGCGCGGCGCGCGCCGTCCCCCTCCGCCCCTGCCCTTCGGCGGGCCGCGGGTTCGCTGACGGAACAATCACGGGATTTTCAGAACAGGGCGCTGCCGGCCGATGGGCCGTGCGGCGCCCTTTTTTCGTGCTCTCGTTGGGGGGCAACTGGCACCGGGCATCGCACGGCCTCACGGTAAGGCGTCCCGGCTTGGGGTCCGGGACGCCGGGACCGAAACCAGCTTCCGAGGCGACCCGAAAGGCTGAAGCGATCCCGCGCCCACCTATGAGTTCCGGGGTCTCAATGCATGTCACCCAATCAGGGGACAACCGACCGCATCGCTACTTTATTGCGGGTTGGCCCCCGTCATTCCATGTGCGGCAAGGGATCGGAAGGCGTCAGGAATCCGAGCGAATAGGCCCGCACCGCCGCGCTCGTCCGATCAGCGACGCCCAGCTTGCTGAACAGCCGCTTCACGTAAATGTCGACGGAAGACGGAGAGATTCCGAGGATTTTCGCGATGACCGGGTTGCTCTTCCCCTGTGCCATCCAATGCAGCACCTCCAGTTCCCGATTGGACAGCGGCTGAATGTCGGCCTCCCGCTGGATCAGGCTGCAATATCGCAGGAACGAAAGCTGGGCCACGGCATGCACGCGCAGCAGATCGACCGGCGCCGGCTGGCCGCTTCCCGGGCGCAGGATGGCCCCCATGAAGCCCGCCCTGCCATTGGGACCGTAACAGGCAACGCCGATCCCCTGCACGATGCCGTGCCGCGCCGCCATCTGCATATATCGCCGCTGCCTGTCGTCGAGCATCTCGGCGCGAACTTCAGCCGGCCACGCGAAGGGGCGCATCTTCCGCATCGCGATCTGCGGCAACGGATCGATCAGATACAGCCGCTCGCGGTAATGGCGTTCCCAAATCGCGGGCAGGCCCGAGGTCAGGACCACTGCCTTGACGCGGGGATCGCTGGTGAGCGGGGACCGGACATAACAGGCGGTCACGCCCAGCATCTCCAGCCCGTACGTCACCAGCTCGCCCAGGGGGACGATGCCATCCGCTTCGGAGATGGCGCGCAGGCGGCGGCTGAACTCATCGTGGTCGAACGTCATCGACCGATCCTCGAATATAGGTTGGGGGAAGGCCGCCGCCCGTTGCGAGCAATCCTTGTGCCGCTTATGCCACCGCCCCCCTCCCGTCACAAGGGCGGTCAGGTTCGGGCCAGCGGCGGCACATGCCGGTCCACCACGATTGCCGCTGCGGAAACCAGAACCGCGCTGACGATCAGCACGGCGAAGAAGGGGATGACGCTTCCCTGCCCCAGATCCAGCAACGCGCCGCCAAAGCCGCTGGCGCCGATCGCGCCCACGCGGCTCATGAAAATGCCGAAGCCGATCCCGGCGGAACGGCACGATTGCGGATAGCCGAGCGCCATGATGACATACATGGTGGCAATCCCGGCGCTGAATATCGCCGCGGCCAGCGCCGTCAGCGCCACCACCACCATCCGCTCGTCCGCCGTGGGCGCAGCCGGCAGCGTCTCCACCATCCAGGCCAGCGCCAGCAGGTTGAGAAGCAGGGTCGCGCTGACGCTGCCCATCACGACCCGCGATCCGAAGCGGCGCGTCAGCAATCCGGCAGCGACCGATCCGATCATCGCGGTGATGCCGGCGATGGATATGGCCATCCCCGCCTGATCGAGGGTGAAGCCCGCCGCGGTGAGAAAGGTGGTCGACCAGTTGAGGATGCCATAGGCGACCATGGTGGAGGCGGCAAAAGCGATCCCGACGCCGAAATTCATGCGCAGATTGCTGCGATGCAGGACGCCGATGGACAATCCATCCGCATTGTCGCCGGCATGGCGTTCCGGCATCAGTTGCACATCGTCCGGCAGCACTTTGCTGGCGACCTTGCGCGCTTCGTCCTTGCGCCCCTTCGCCAGCAGGAAAGACGGGCTGTCACGCAGGATCAGGATGATGATCCCCACCAGCAGCAGGGTGGAAAAGCCGAAGATCATGAAGGCGCCCGACCAGCCATAGCTCGCGGCGAGATCGGGGGCGAGCCAGCCCACCACCGTTCCGCCCAGCGGCGTACCGACCGACAGGGTGCTGACGGCGACTGGCCGCCAGCGTTCGGGCAACCACTCGCTCGCCATCGCCAGCGCGTTGGAATAGGCCGCGCCGAAGCCCAGGCCGCCCGCCAGCCGCCACGCCGCCAACGTCCACACGCTGCTGGTCTGGCTGGCCGCCACCGTCGTCAGCGCGAAGCACAGCACGGCGAGCGCGAGGGAATAGCGGCGGCCGATGGCATCGCCCAGCCAGCCGCCGGCCCAGGCCCCCAGCCCCATCCCGATCAGGGCCGCGCTCATCGCAATGCCGAATGTGCCGCGATCCACGGCGAAATCTGCGATGACCAGCGGCGCGATGATGCCGAGCAGCTGCATGTCGATCCCGTCACAAACGAGGACCAGCATGCAGATGGCCACGGTCGTGATCTGGAAGGCGCGCAGCGGCGCGCGCGACACCGCCTCGCTGAATGTCGTCGCCATGGATATTTCCTTTCCCTCCCAACCGAGCGTGTCAGCTTCGGGCCGTAACCGCAGCGCCTGTCCGCGCCTTGAAATCATGCCGGGGTGCGGCCCCTTGATCGGCGCGCCTACTGGCTGCCGGCGGGGGACTGCGATCCGAGATCGAGCGCCATATCGCCGGGTTCTTCCCTGGGCACGGGCCGGTTGCCGGGCGCCATCAGGTTGCGGACCATTTCAGCGCGCATGGTTTCGAACTTCACGCGGCCTTCCGGCATGTCCTGCTGCGGGAAAGCATCCTCGATTTCCCGATGGCGCTGCTTCACCTCCTCCAGGAATTCGCGATTGGTGAAGATGTAGAAGCGGTTCGCCCTGATCGCGTCGACCACAGCCCGGCCGGTATCCAGCGGGTCGATCGCCGCGCGCATCGCATCCCACAGGTCTTTCAGGAACTGCGGCGCGCCTTCTTCCTTGATCGCGGCGGGATCATCTTCCGGCACGGGCACCAGCGCGGTGCGGGTTGCGCCGGGAAACAGGCAGGATACGCCGATGCCCTTGGGCGCCAGTTGCATGCGCAGGCTTTCGGAAAATCCGCGCACCGCATATTTCGCCGTGGAATATGCCGCCAGCCCCGGCAACGGCACCACGCCCGCCATGGAACTGGTGTTGACGATATGCCCGCCCTGCCCCTGCCGGCGGATGATGGGGGCGATGATCTTGGTGCCGTTGACGACACCGCCAAGATTGATCGACAGCGCGCGGTCCCAATCGTCGAAATCCTCGCTCGCCGCCGTGCCGCCGCCATTCACGCCCGCATTGTTGCACAGCACATGGATGGCGCCGAATGCGTCCAGCGTTTCCTGCGCGGCATTGCGCAGCGAATCCCGGTCCGCGACATTGGTCTTTACGAAATGAACTGCATTATTGCCGGACAGCGCGCCCTGCGCCTTGGCGATGTGGTCGTCATTCCAGTCCGCGATCGCGACCTTCATGCCTTCCGCCAGAAAAGCGCGTGCCATGCCCAGGCCTATGCCGCTGGCACCGCCCGTGATGAAGGCCACCTTGTCGGTCAGCTGTTCCATAACCCTCTCCCTGCTCCTGCCGCCTTATGCGATCGTGGAGGTGTCGCCCCGATGGGTGCGGCGATCATTCATCCCTGAACTGGCCGAAATCCGGCGCGTCTTCCACCCGGTCCGGCGTTGCCGCCAGCACGGCTTCGGCCCGCGCGCGCATGCCATCCTTATAAAAACCGTGGGTGACGATGTAGGTGGTGTCAGCCAGGATGCCGTCGGCCACCAGCTCGCCCACATCCTCCGGCTCCATCCAGTTATCGCCCACGATGCGGCGCGACAGACGCTCCTCGCTGCCCTTGTAACCGCTGCCTTCCAGCAGATGCGCGGGCCGGTTGGCCTGGGTTTCATGGATGTTCGACTTCACCGGTCCGGGCAGCAGGATGGACACGCCGATGCCCTTTTCCGCCAGAGCCGGCTTCACCGCCTCGCAATAATGGCACACCGCGGCCTTGCCGGCGGCATAGATCGCCAGATGTTCCGGCATCACCACCTCGGCCGCAAGGCTGGCGGTGGAAACGATATGCCCGCCCCTGCCATGCGCCACCATTTGCGGCAGGAACTCCACGAAGCCGTTGATGACCCCGCCGAAATTCACGCCCATCCCGAAATCGTAATCGGCATAGGTCGCTTCCAGGATCGGCCCTTCCAGCCCCACCCCCGCATTGTTGACGAGGATATCGATGCCGCCGAATTCATCCTGCATCCTCCGGGCCGCATCGCGATAGGCGGCGCGGTTGGTGACATCGAGCTGGAGCGCGCCCACCGCGTTGGACCGCGCCCCGCCCGCGAAACTCGCCAGCGCATGGTCGATATGATCCTGCCGCAGATCGGCCAGCACGACCTGCGCGCCGCGCTCCGCAAGCACACGCGCAATGCCAAGGCCAATCCCGCTGGCGCCGCCGGTGATGAATGCAATCTTACCTTCGAATTGCCCGATGGGCATCGCGCCTCTCCATCTTGTCCGGGCAAAGTCTGGCAGAGCGGACGAGGCGCGTAAACGCTTTCCGCAACCATCGCCGATATTCAAAAACCATCCACAATCGAGCGGAACATTACGTTTCATTTACCCTGAAGCACTATCGCGCCGATTGGGAAAAGAGGCGCTTGGGGACAATGGAACGCTTCGAGGATATAATCATCAAGGGCATTCAACAGAGCCAATATCGCGCATTATTGTGGGTATTGCAGGCTCTGACGGCACTGGCGCTCGGCGGTGTGGCGATGCTGTCCGGCCCCTGGTCTTCCATCGCATTGGCGACCGGGCTGGCTCTTATTTTCGGCCAGTTCATCGTCTGCAAGCTGCTCGGCGCGAATGGAGAGATGGCGATAAAGGAGCGGGAGGCCCTGCTCTCCGAATCCGCGGCGTCCCGTCAGCAGGTCGAAGAACTTTTCGCGATGACGGACATGCTGCAAAGCGCTGAAAGCCATCATGATGCGGGCGCCGTGCTGGAAGCCACCATGCGCCGGCTGCTGCCCGAATATTCCGGCGCCCTGTATATATTCAACAATTCGCGAGATCGGCTCGATCTCGCCAAGAACTGGGCGCTGGACGACCGCTTCCGCCCGGCGGATGCGATAGTGCCGGGCAATTGCTGGGCGCTGAAACGGGGCAAGCCGCATGTCAACGACACGGGCGCGGGCACCCTGGGATGCCTGCACCACCTGTCGGATGGCGCCACGATCGAAGTGCCGATGATGGCGCGCGGCACCATTCACGGCCTCATCATGCTGGGTTGCCCGGCAGGCGCGGATGGCAAGCAATCGCTTCGGCAGATCTCGCGAGTGGCGCGGGCGCTGGCGGATTCCATATCTCTGGCGCTGTCGAACATCGCGCTGCGGGAGAAACTGCGCACGCAATCGCTGCGCGATCCGCTGACGGGCCTGTATAACCGCCGCTACATGGAAGATGCGCTGGAACGCTATCTCAGCATCGGGGAACGCGCCTCCACCCCCACTTCCGTCATCATGATCGATCTCGATCACTTCAAGGCGCTGAACGACAAGCATGGCCATGCAAAGGGCGATGCCATGCTGCGCGAAGTGGCGGGGCAGATCGTCGGCGCGCTGCGCCCGTCCGACGTGGTGAGCCGCTATGGCGGGGAGGAAATCCTCGTCATCCTGCCATCCTGCGGGCACGAGGACGCGCTGGTGAAAGCGGAAATGCTGCGCGCCCGGATCGAGGCGTTGAGCGAGACGCATGGCGCGGAAATCACCGCCTCCTTCGGCGTGGCCACCGTGCCGGACATGGCCGCCAGCGCCACCGACGTGGTCGCCCGCGCCGACACGGCGCTCTACGGCGCGAAGCAGGCAGGCCGGAATCAGGTGATATCGGCCGCCATGCGCGACCTCCACGATATGCCCGCCAAATCGCCCCGCCTAGCGGTGGGATAATCAGGCATGACGCATCGCCAGTCGATACGGCAGATGGCGGACCGCATTCAGGCCGCAACAGGCTGAGCCGCGCGGCGCTCGGGCGTAAACGCGCCCGAAAGACCTTAAACGCCCACGCGCGCCTTGCCGATCTTGTCCAGATTGCCGCAGGACGCCTGCCTGTCGGACATTGCCGCGACCTGGCGCCCGCGCCTCGTCAGTCTGGACGGTCCGGCGGGCGGCTCCAACGCGCTCGCCTTACTGGCGGGGTCATGGCGATAGAGGCCGCCCACTGGACGGAGCTTCCGCCGGACTCAGGGCGCCTCAGGCCCCTTCCCGCTCGGCCCCGGCGGTCCGCAGTTCCTTCCCAGCCCCAAAACAAAAGGCCGCGAGGATTGCTCCCCGCGGCCCTGTTGTTCGGCCTGTTATGGCTTAGTCGTCCTTGAGGAACGCCGGCATGTGGCCCGGATCGCCACCCTCGTCGCGGGGCTCGCGGTCACGGCGCGGGCCACGGTCGCGGTTGCGCCCGCCCCGATCTCCGCCCCGGTCGCCGCCACGGTCACCACCGCGATCGCCACGCGGGCTGCGGCGGTCGCCACCACGGTCGCCGCGCGGCTCACGCGGTTCGCGGGGCGGACGGGTATCTTCCAGTTCCTCGCCGGTTTCCTGATCGACGACGCGCATCGACAGGCGGACCTTGCCGCGCTGGTCGATCTCCAGCACCTTGACCTTCACGGCCTGGCCTTCGGACACGACGTCGGTCGGCTTTTCCACGCGCTCGTTCTTCATTTCGGAAACGTGGACGAGGCCGTCCTTGCCACCCATGAAGTTCACGAAGGCGCCGAAATCGACGATGTTGACGACCTTGCCGTCATAGATCTTGCCGACTTCCGCTTCTTCCACGATCCCGGCGATCCACTTGCGGGCCGCTTCGATCTGGCTGATGTCGGAAGAGCTGATCTTGATCACGCCTTCATCGTCGATATCCACCTTCGCGCCGGTTTCGGCCACGATCTCGCGGATCACCTTGCCGCCAGTGCCGATCACGTCGCGGATCTTCGACTTGTCGATCTGCATCGTCTCGATACGCGGGGCGTGGGCGGACAATTCGGTGCGGGCAGAACCCAGCGCCTTGGTCATTTCGCCCAGGATATGCGCGCGTCCACCCTTCGCCTGTTCCAGCGCCTTGGCCATGATCTCCTTGGTGATACCGGCGATCTTGATGTCCATCTGCAGGCTGGTGATGCCCGCTTCGGTGCCGGCCACCTTGAAGTCCATGTCGCCCAGGTGGTCTTCGTCACCCAGGATGTCGGACAGGACGGCGAAATCGTCGCCTTCCAGGATCAGGCCCATCGCGATGCCCGAAACCGGGCGTTCGATCGGCACGCCCGCGTCCATCATGGACAGGCAGCCGCCGCACACCGTCGCCATGGAGGAGGAGCCGTTGCTCTCCGTAATGTCGCTGAGGATACGGATGGTGTAGGGGAAATCCTCCTTCTTCGGCAGCATCGGGCGCAGCGCGCGCCATGCCAGCTTGCCATGGCCGATCTCGCGACGGCCCGGCGCGCCGAAGCGGCCCACTTCGCCGACCGAATAGGGCGGGAAGTTATAGTGCAGCATGAAGCTCTGATAGGTCAGGCCTTCCAGCCCGTCGATCATCTGCTCGCTGTCCTTGGTGCCCAGCGTGGTGGTGCAGATCGCCTGCGTTTCACCGCGCGTGAACAGCGAGGAACCATGGGTGCGCGGCAGGAAGCCGACGATCGCTTCGATCGGGCGGACCTGGTCGAGCTTGCGGCCGTCGATACGCGCGCCATCCTTCAGGATCGCGGTGCGGACCACATCGGCCTCGACCTTCTTGGTCAGCTTGATCGCGGTCATCACGGTCTGGCCGTCCTGGCCTTCGTAATGCGCCTTCACCTTGTCGCGAGCGGCGTTCAGCGCTTCCGAGCGAGCGGACTTGCTGGTGAGCTTGTAGGCAGCGGCGATATCGTCGCCGACCAGGCCCTTGATCTCCACCTTCATCGCGGAATTGTCGCTGATGGCGAGTTCCCACGGTTCCTTGGCGGCCTTCTCGGCCAGGTCGATGATCGCGCCGACGACCTTCTTCGATTCCTCATGCGCGAACATCACCGCGCCGAGCATTTCGTCCTCGGTCAGTTCCTTCGCTTCGGATTCGACCATCATCACCGCGTCCTGCGTGGCGGCGACGACGAGATCGAGGCGGCCCGCTTCCAGCGCATGGGTCTGCGCCGGGTTAAGGACGTATTCGCCATCGATGAAGCCGACGCGGCAGGCGCCGATCGGGCCCATGAAGGGCACGCCGGAAATGGTCAGCGCGGCGGAGGCGGCGATCATCGCCACGATATCGGCCTCGGTTTCCCCATCATAGGAAAGAACCTGGCAGATCACGTTGATTTCGTTGTAGAAACCTTCGGGGAACAGCGGGCGGATCGGGCGATCGATCAGGCGGCTGGTCAGCGTTTCCTTCTCGGTCGCGCCGCGTTCGCGCTTGAAGAAGCCGCCCGGGATACGGCCGGCGGCGGAAAACTTTTCCTGGTAGTGGACGGTGAGCGGGAAGAAATCCTGCCCCTCCTTCACGCTCTTGGCAGCCGTGACGGCGCAGAGCACGACGGTTTCGCCATAGGTCGCCAGCACGGCGCCATCGGCCTGACGGGCAATGCGCCCGGTTTCCAGAGTGAGGGTCTTTCCGCCCCACTCCAGCGATACGGTTTTCGTGTCGAACATCTGATTTTCCTTGTGAACCCGCCGCGCCCTATTGCGAAGCGGGGCCTACTGCCGGGTATGCCGTCCCGGTCCGGTTCGGGGCCTTGTTCCGTCCCCTGGTGGCCCCTCCGCCGGATTGCGAAGGATGCCAGATGCAAAGAGCGGCCCGCTTGGGGCCGCTCCGCAGAAAACTTACTTACGAAGTCCGAGCTTCTGGATCAGGGAGTTATACCGCTCCACATCCTTCTTCTTGAGATAAGCCAGAAGGCTGCGGCGCTTGTTGACCATGGTCAGCAGGCCCCGCCGGGAATGGTTGTCCTTGTGGTGACCCTTGAAGTGTTCGGTCAGGTTGCGGATCCGTTCGGTCAGGATCGCGACCTGCACTTCCGGCGAACCGGTGTCGCCCGATGCGCGGGCATTGTCGGAAATGATTTCCTGCTTCTTTTCGGCGGTCACCGACATTTACATTACTCCGCGGTATCTGGAAGGTTGAAACCCCGGACGACCCTGGCCGTCCCCCCGATCAGTTCCATCAAAGCCACCGGAACAGGCCCGGACATGGCAAGGACGAGCCCATCGGGATAGGGCAATCCGGATATGATCCGGCCCTGTCGGGCCGCCTGCACGTCATCCGGATCGAGGGTAAGGGCCGGGATACCGTCCAGCCCCGCCTCCAACGGCAGGAGGTGATCTTCAAGCCGCGCGCCGTTGCCGATTTCCTCCAGATTGTCCAGTGAAATCGCCTGCCTTTCGGTGAAAGGACCGGCCGCGCTGCGGCGTAGATAGGTGACATGCCCCACCGTGCCAAGGGCATGGGCAATGTCGCGCGCGAGGGAGCGGATATAGGTCCCCTTGCTGACATGGGCGATCAGCGTGACGCTGTCGGCCAGTTCCATCGGTGCTCCGGGGTCGAAAGGGTCGGGCCGACCCGCCCCATCGGCGAAGGAAGACCACAGCCCGCCGCCCTGCCCCGCCGCGCCGCCCGCCGATCCGCCGGGATTGGCCGGGCGCAGCATGTGCAGGTCGTGGATGGTCACGCGCCGCGTGGCCAGCGTCACCTCCTCCCCCGCCCGCGCCAGGTCATAGGCCCGCCTGCCATCCACCTTCAGCGCGGAATAGGATGGCGGCACCTGATCCAGTTCGCCGGTGAAATGGGGCAGGATCGCCTGCACCGCCGCCATCGGCGGGCGCCGGTCGTTCACTGCCACGACCGCGCCTTCCGTGTCCAGAGTATCGGTCTCTTCTCCGAAACGCAGCGTGAAGGCATAGGTCTTGCTGGCATCGAGCATGCGCCCGGCAAGCTTTGTCGCCTCGCCCAGCGCGATCGGCAGCACGCCTTCGGCCAGCGGGTCGAGCGTGCCGCCATGGCCCACCTTCACCTTGCCGTAACCGGCACGGCGCAGCACGCGCTTCACGGCAGACACGGCCTGTGTGGAACCCAGCCCGCGCGGCTTGTCGAGTATGAGCCATCCATGGGGCATGGCGCGTGCCTAGCGTCCCGGGCGCCGCTTGTCAGTCCCGCTGTTTGGCGCGGCGCGGCGGCTCGCCCTCGATTCGCACCAGGGAACTGACGGCATAGCGCTGCCCATCCACGACCACATGCGAGAACCGGTCGAACGTCCCGCCGGTGCCGGTATCGAAGCCGATCGTCCATTCGGTATTCAGCGCGAAGGCCGGTCCCAGCAGCGTCGCCTTGTACCAGCGGCGCTGGCTGTCCTGCACATACAGCGTCTCGTCATCCTCGCCCGCGCGCCAATCCCGGATGCCACCCTTGTCGGCAAAGGGAATGCGCGCCTCTTCCTGTGCCTGTGCCGGCGCTTCGTTCGCGGCGGGCGCGGGTTCGGCCGCGAGGGCCGGCGCGCCTGCCGCCAGCAGGGCGAGCGCCGGGATTGCCCAAAGCTTGCGTGTCATGATGCGAATATCCTGATCCATGTCATCCGCACCATGGCACAGCCGGCATGAACCGATGCTGGTCAGTCCGTGGCCCCCTGTTCGGGCCAGGCCAGCGCGCGGCCATGGTCGCGGATCGCCTGCGGCCATTCATGGGTGAAATGGTCATACCCCACCCGGTTGCCCGCATAGAGTTCGCGCACCGCATCTTCGAACTTCGGCAGATCGCCCGCCATGGCGCTGAGGAAGCGGTATGCCGCATCGTGGCAATCGCGCGGGCTGCGCCCGGCCTCTATCGCTTGGGAAACCAGCCGGCGCAAAGTGGCCGAGGCGCCGCCCCGCTGCGTCGCCAGCCATTCCCAGTGGCGCGGCAGCAGGGTGATTTCCCGTGCCTGTACACCGAGAGACGGCCGCCCGCGCGGGCGGGAGGCAGCGCCATCCTCGCGAATGTCGAGATCGATCTGGCGGCCGGTGTCGTCGTCGAACACCAGCAGATCCGAAGCGCGTTCCAGCGGCTGCGCCCCCCGCATGGCCGAAACCACATCGGCAGGGGCGCCACGCGCCAGCACTTCACCCTTCAGGAAAACAGTCACGCCCATATTGGCCTCCATCGCATAGCGGCGGAGTAGGCTGATGGGGACCAGGCGTCAATAATTTTATCCGGGTTAAATTAAAAGCCCGCGATCATCTCCGCCAGGCCGAGATATTGCCCCCTCACCCATGCCACTGGCGGCATCACCACATTTTCCACGATCCCAAGACCGGGGAACAGCCAGGGGATGACCAGCAGCATGATGAACAGCAGCGGAAATCCGAACGGGCGCAGCTTTTCATAGGCGCGCGCCGCCCGTTCCGGCAGCAACCCTTCCACGATATGCGACCCGTCGAACGGCGGGATGGGCAGCAGGTTGAACAGCGCCAGGAAGACGTTGATGATGATGAAATATTGCAGCGCCGTCACCGCGAACAACGCGCCAGCCCCAGGCGATGCGGTGAAGCTTCCGGCCAGCAGGCCCAGCAGCACCGCGCCCACCCCGGCCAGCACGAAATTGGTCACTGGCCCCGCCGCTGCCACGGCCATCATGCCGAAACGCGGATTGTTCAGCCGCTCCTTGATGACCGGCACCGGCTTCGCCCAACCGAACACGGGTGCGCCCGTCAGTGCCAGCACCCCCGGCAGGATCAGCGTGCCGAACGGATCGACATGCCGCACCGGATTGAGGCTGAGCCTCCGCCGTTCCTTCGCCGTGGGGTCGCCCAGCAGCAGGGCGACCCAGCCATGGGCAACCTCATGAAAGACGATGGCGATGACAAGCGCCGGTATTATGGCCAGCGCCTGGAGAATGGTTTCGTTCATTGCCGTTCAGATAGGGAGCAGCGCCCGCTGCGGATAGAGGCGTGCGCAATTTCCTGCCCCACGCTGCCCGTTCAGCCGGAAATGCGGCCGCAATCAATCCTCGTCGAGATCGCGCGCCACGCGCGGGTCGGACAGCAATTGTTCGATACGGCCCGCCTCGTCGAAGCTTTCATCCGCGCGGAATTGCAGCTTGGGCGCGAATTTCAGGCCCAGCCGCTGCGCCACTTCCCGCTGGAGATAGGCGGTGTTCCGCCGCAGCGCCTTCAGCACCTCGGCCTCGTCGCCGCCCAGCAATGGCTTGATATAGACCTTCGCCTGGCGAAGATCGGGCGACATCCGCACTTCCGTCACCGATATGGTGTGCGCGCTCAACGTGTCGTCATGCACCTGCTGCCGCGCCAGCAATTCGCTCAGCACATGGCGCACGCGCTCCCCCACCTTCAGCAGGCGGATCGACTGGTCTTCATTGCCTTGGGAATGCCGTGCCATAATCCTGTAAACATCCATCCAGCCATTCGTTCAACACTTTGGCCGAACGAATGGCAAGTTCCGGGCCGTATCGCGCCGCATCCGCCCTGATGGCACGCGGATCGCGCCCGCTTGCCACCAGTTCCGCGCAGTGGCCCACCAGCCATGCCTCGATTTCCTGCGCATCCGTTTCCAGATGGCATTGCAGCCCCAGCACCTGCTGGCCCAGCGTGAAGGCCTGATGCGGACAGGCCCCGGTCGCTGCCAGCAATGTTGCCCCTTCGGGCATGGCGAACTGGTCCCCATGCCAGTGCAGCACCGGCCAGCCATCCAGATGGCGCAGCGGCGACGCTTCGCCCGCCGCCGTCAGCGACAGGGGTGCAAAGCCGATTTCCTTGTCCGCCATCGGCCCCACTGCCGCACCCAGCGCGCGGGCGATCAATTGCGCGCCCAGGCAGATGCCCAGCAATGGCCGCCCGGATGCAAGCCGCCGCTCGATCAGCCGCACCTCTTCCACCAGGAAGGGGTACAGCTCATCGTCGCAAGCGCCGATCGGCGCGCCGAGCACGACCACGAGGTCAGGCCCGGCGGCATCCATCGCCGCCAGATCCTCCCTGGCGGGATCGACATAGCGGATCGTCATGCCCCGGTTTTCGAGCGCGGCGTGCCACACGCCGAGATGCTCGAAACCCAGATGCCTGATGGCGAGGACGGTGCTCATCTCAGCCTCGTCCCGGCGCCATCATCAGAGCGTGCGTTCCTGTTCCGTCACCTCGAACACTTCCAGCTGGTCGCCAGCCTTGATGTCGTTGGTGTCGGCCAGCACCACGCCGCATTCCAGACCGGTGCGGACTTCGTCCACATCGTCCTTGAAGCGCCGCAGCGATGCGATGGTGGTTGCCGAAACGATGACGTCGTTGCGGGTGAGACGGGCGTGGAGACCCTTGCGGATCGCCCCTTCCACCACCAGCAGGCCGGCCGCCTTGTCCTTCTTCCCGGCGGGGAAGACCTGCTTCACCTCCGCACGGCCGACGACATTCTCGATCCGCAGCGGGCCAAGCTCGCCCGCCATCTCCTTCGCGATTTCCTCGGTCAGGTGATAGATGACATCGTAATACATCATCCGCACCTTGTCCCGTTCCACCAACTGGCGGGCCTTGGCGTTCGGACGAACGTTGAAGCCGATGATCGGCGCCTTGGAAGCAGCCGCCAGCGTCACGTCGCTTTCGGTGATCGCACCCACGCCCGAATGCAGGACGCGGACCTTGATCTCGTCATTCGACAAATTGTGAAGCGCTGCATTGATCGCTTCGACGGAACCCTGCACGTCCGCCTTCACCACCAGCGGGAATTCGATCACGTCGCTCTTCAGTCCGGCGAACATCGCATCCAGATTGGCCGGGGCCATCGCGGTGCGCTTCTCGGTCGCCTTTTCCTTGCGGTATTCGGCGACTTCGCGGGCGCGCTGCTCGTTCTCCACCACGGTCAGCAGATCGCCGGCCTGCGGCACGCCGCCCAGGCCCAGCACTTCCACAGGAACCGAAGGCCCGGCTTCCTTCACCTGCTTGCCCTTGTCATCGACCAGGGCGCGCACGCGGCCGCTTTCATTGCCGACGACGAAAGTATCGCCGCGCTTCAGCGTGCCGCGCGTCACCAGCACCGTGGCGACAGGGCCGCGGCCCTTGTCCAGCTGCGCCTCGATCACGGTCGCTTCGGCGGCCCGGTCCGGCCGCGCCTTGAGGTCGAGCAGTTCGGCCTGGAGCAGGATCTTCTCGATCAGATCGTCCAGCCCCGCACCGCTCTTGGCGGACACTTCCACGTCCTGCACATCGCCCGACATCGCCTCCACGACGACTTCGTGTTCCAGCAGGCGTTCGCGGATGCGCTGCGGGTTTGCCTCCGGCTTGTCGACCTTGTTGATCGCCACGATCATCGGCACGCCGGCGGCCTTGGTGTGATTGATGGCCTCGATCGTCTGCGGCATGATGCCGTCATCCGCTGCAACCACCAGCACCACGATGTCGGTCACGTTGGCACCGCGCGCGCGCATCTGGCTGAAGGCGGCGTGGCCCGGCGTATCGAGGAAGGTCAGCTTCTGCTTGCCCTTCGTCGTGATCTGATACGCGCCGATATGCTGCGTGATGCCGCCGGCTTCGCCCTTCACCACATCCGTGCCGCGCAATGCGTCGAGCAGGCTGGTCTTGCCGTGGTCGACATGGCCCATGATCGTGACCACCGGCGGACGCGGCTTCAGCGTCTCTTCCGGGTCGACGTCCACGCCATGTTCGATATCCACGTCGCTTTCGGAAACGCGGGTGATGTTGTGGCCGAATTCCTCGACCAGCAGCTCGGCCGTATCCTGGTCGATCGTCTGGTTGACGGTCACCATCATGCCCAGGTTGAACAGGGCCTTCACCAGATCGGCGCCCTTTTCGGCCATCCGATTGGCGAGTTCCTGCACGGTGATCGCTTCCGGCACCACCACGTCGCGGACCTGCTTGTCGCGCGGCCGGGCCGGGCCACCGCCCATCTGCGCACGGCGTTCCTTCTCCCGCGCACGCTTCAGCGCGGCGAGCGAGCGAGCGCGAGCGCCCTCATCCTCGTTCAGCGCGCGATTGACGGTCAGCTTGCCGCCACGGCGACGATCGTCGCCGCCGCCCCGGCTCGGGCTGGGCTGCTGGACTTTGCCGCGTTCCTCGCGCTTCTTCTCGACCTTTTCCGGCTTCTTCGGCTCGGGGCGGGCGACCGGCGTGAAACGGCGCGGCGCGGGCACGACATTCGGCGTCGCGCCGGTTTCGGCCGGCGCGGCTTCGGGTGCGGAGGGGGCGGCAGACTGCGCTTCCAGCTCGGCACCGGCAGCCTTCGGCGCTTCCACCGGCGCGGCAGCAGCGGCGGCGGCCTCGGCGGCACGCGCCTTCTGCGCATCTTCTTCCGCCCGGCGATTTTCTTCCGCGCGGCGCTTCTCGTCCTCCAGCGCCTGCTGGCGCTCCTGCTGCTCGCGGCGGCGGGCCTCTTCCGCCAGACGCAGCCGGTCTTCCTCGGCCTCGCGCTGGAGACGCGCAACGCGTTCCTGCGGGGTTTCGTCGGACGGCGCGGGGCGCGGGGCCGGACGCGGCGCGGGCGTGGGGGTCGGCGCGGGCCGGGGGGCCGGTGCAGCCTCTGGCGCCGGCGCGGGGGCCGGGGTCGGCGCGGTCTCGGGCGTTGCGGCGCCCTGTTCCTCGCCCGGCTTCAGCAGCTTGCGACGACGCTTCACCTCAACCGTCACCTTGTTGGTGCGGCCGTGACTGAAGGTCTGCTTGACCTCGCCGGCATCGACCGACCGCCTCAGCCCAAGCGGCTTGCGGGTCGGGGTGGTGTCGTTATCGCTCATACGCTTCAACAATCCTTCAAAATCAGACAGTCGCGGCATCGGACGGCGCGGAATCATCCGCTCCGCCGATCTCACGACGAGCCGCCGGGGCGGCCCCAACATAATTCAGCAGGCGCCGCAGCGGGATTTCGACCCGCCGCGCCGAAGCCTCGTCGGCCAGCGCCAGATGGACGACATTTCCCCGGCCCAATGCCACAGACAGGGCATCGCGGTCCAGTGGCAGCCGCTGGCCGGCAAGGCCGGACCCTTCCGCATCGCTTCCCACGCGCCAGGCCTGGTCCAGCTTCCGCGCGCCGTCCGGGCTGGCATCGGCCGCGTGATACAGCGCCGCCACCTTGCCCATGCGCGCCTCGTTGCCGATCCGGTCATTCCCCAGGATCAACCGGCCCGCCCGCCATTCCAGACCCAGCCGATCGGACAGGGCACGCCGCAGCGCGACCTCGATCATACCCGGCAGGTCGGCGGGGATCAGCAGGCGGCTGGTGCGGAACGCCCGCGCCAGCGCACCCCTTAATTTGCCATTCGACAGCGCTTCTTCAAGGTCCGGGCGCGAAACGCCGATCCAGGCGCCCCGCCCCGGCGCGCGCGCCAGCACATCGGGCAGGATGTCGCCATCGGGCGACAAGGCCAGACGCAGCAGATCGTCCCGCGCGTCGTGCCGCCCGGTCAGGACACAGCGGCGCTCGGGCGCTTCCGCACCCGGCGCGCTGCCTGCGATGTCGGCTTGCCCTAGCGGTTCATTGCGAGGATTCCGCATCAGCGGCCTCCTCTGCTGCGGGCTGGGCAGCCGGGGCTGCCTCATCCTCGTCTTCGAACCAGTGGGCGCGGGCCGCCATGATGACTTCGTTGCCCTGCTCTTCGTTCAGGCCGAACTCGCCCAGCACGCCGCCCTTGTCCTCGCTGCGCTGGTTGCGGCGCAGCGGCGGGCCGTCGGCGTTCTGGCGGCGGCGCGGCGCCTCGCGGCGCTTCGCGATCAGTTCGTCGGTCGCGAGATCGGCGAGATCGTCCAGCGTCTTGATGCCGGCCTTGCCTAGCACGACCAGCATTTCCTCGGTCAGATGCGGCAGTTCGGCCAGGCCATCGTCCACGCCCAGTTCGCGGCGTTCGTTGCGATAGGCTTCCACCTGCCGCTCGATCGCCTCGATGGCGCGGCTTTGCAGTTCCTGCGCCAGATCGTCGTCGAAACCTTCGATCGCGGCCAGCTCGTCCAGCTCGACATAGGCGACTTCCTCCAGCTCGGCGAAGCCTTCGGCCACCAGCAGCTGCGACAGCGTCTCGTCGACGTCCAGTTCCTCCTCGAACATCTTGGACCGTTCGGAGAATTCCTTCTGCCGCTTCTCGGAGGCTTCCTCCTCGGTCATGATGTCGATCTGGCTCTCGGTCAGCTGGCTGGCGAGGCGCACGTTCTGGCCGCGGCGGCCGATGGCCAGCGACAGCTGGTCGTCCGGCACCACCACCTCGATGCGGCCCTCTTCCTCGTCCAGCACCACGCGGCTGACGGTGGCGGGCTGCAGCGCGTTCACCACGAAGGTCGCGGTATCCTCGCTCCAGGGGATGATGTCGATCTTCTCGCCCTGCAATTCCTGCACCACCGCCTGCACGCGGCTGCCCTTCATGCCGACGCAGGCGCCGACCGGGTCGATGCTGGAATCGCGGCTGATAACGCCGATCTTGGCGCGGCTGCCCGGATCGCGGGCGGCGGCCTTGATCTCGATGATGCCGTCGTAGATCTCGGGCACTTCCTGCGCGAACAGCTTCTTCATGAATTCGGGATGGGCGCGGGACAGGAAGATCTGCGGCCCGCGATTGTTGCGCTCCACCTTCAGGATCAGCGCCCGCACCCGCTCGCCCACGCGGGCGGCCTCGCGCGGGATCTGCTGGTCGCGGCGGATCACGCCCTCGGCGCGGCCGAGATTGACGATCACATGACCGAATTCGACCGACTTGATCACGCCGGTGATGACTTCGCCCGACCGGTCCTTGAACTCGTCATACTGCCGCTCGCGCTCCGCATCGCGGACCTTCTGGAAGATCACCTGCTTGGCGCTCTGCGCGTCGATGCGGCCAAGGTCGACCGGGGGCAGCGGATCGACGATGAAATCGCCGATGCTGGCGCCGGGCTGGAGCTTTTCCGCCTGCTTCTGATCGACCTGCTTGAAGTAGTCCTCGACCTCCTCGACGACTTCCACCACGCGCCACAGGCGCAGGTCGCCGGTCATCGGGTCCAGCTTGGCGCGAATGTCGTTCTCCGCGCCGTAACGGGCGCGGGCCGCCTTCTGGATCGCTTCTTCCATCGCCTCGATGACGATCGCCTTGTCGATCATCTTCTCGGACGCGACGGAATTCGCAATCGCGAGCAATTCGGCCTTGTTGGCGGAAATCGGACTGGCCATCAGTCGTCTGCCTTCTCTTCTTCGAGTGTTTCTTCGATCTCGTCCGCACCGCTCATGTCGAGCGGACGGGTCGCGGCGATCAGCTCGTTGGTCAGGACCAGCTTCGCCGAATGAATATTGCCCAGCGGCACCTCGATGCGCCCGGCCTTGCGGTCTTCCACGGCCACCACATCGCCTTCGATGCCCACCAGCTTGCCGCGCAGCTTGCGATGGTCGCCCACCGCCTCGTTCAGCGAGAAGTTCGCCTCGTGCCCGGCCCAGTTGGCGAAATCCTTCGCCCGGGTCAGTGGCCGGTCGATGCCGGGGGAACTGACCTCCAGGTTATAGGCGCCGCGAATCAGCTCCTCGCCCGCTTCTTCCGCAGCGTCCATCACGTCGGAAATGCGGCGCGACAGCGCCATGCATTGTTCCACCACCAGCTGGCCCGTGGCAGGATCTTCCGCCATCACCTGCAAGGTCCGCTCCTCGCCAGACCCTGTCAGCTTCACGCGCACCAGTTCGAAGCCAAGGGCATTCGCCTCGGGCTCTATCACTTCGGTCAGGCGCGCAACGTCGGCCATTCAAGCTCCTGGAACTGACCTGCCTTCAACAGGGTTCGTGCCGGCCCCCGAAGGCGCCAGCCCCACCTTGTCGCGACAATGTCGGGATGGCGTGCAGATAGTCGGAGTCGCGGGAAATTGCAAGCCGCCGCCGCCAGCGCGTGGTGGAGGGGCGCCGCGCGTCCCTCACTCTCCCAGCGCGTGCTTCCTGATGCAATGCCGCAACTGGTCGTAAGTCAGGCCCAGCGCCTTCGCCGTCTGGCGCTGGTTCCAGCGATTGGCGCCCAGATGATGCTCGATGATCGCGCGTTCATGTGCGTCCACCGCCGCCCGCAGATCGGCGATGGAATCGTAACCCGCCGCCTCTCCATCGCGCGCCGGCACCGCAGCAGAAGGGGTTGCCGCCGGCCGCGCCGCAGAAGCGGCGGACGCCGCGATCCACGGGCTGTCGAACGGGTCGAACTGCACATGCCCGATCGGATCGCCCCAATTGTCCCAGCGATAGACGGCCCGTTCCACCACATTGCGCAATTCGCGCACATTGCCGGGCCAGGGATGGTCCTCCAACTCGCGGCGAACATGGTCCGCGAAGCCGGGCCACGCCTCCCACCCCAGTTCCGCCGCCATGCGCCGGCCGAAATAATCGGCCAGCACATCCACATCCCCTTCCCGCGCGCGCAAGGGCGGCAGGGTGATGACCTCGAAACTCAGCCGGTCGAGGAGATCGGGCCGGAAGCGCCCTTCCGCCGCCAGCGCCGGCAGATGCTCGTTGGTGGCGGCGACGATGCGCACATCGACCCGCACGGGGCGCGATGCGCCGATCCGCGTCACCTCGCCATATTCCACCGCGCGCAGCAGCCGCTCCTGCGCGCCCATCGACAGGGTCGCCAGTTCGTCGAGGAACAGCGTGCCGCGATCCGCTTCCTCGAACCGCCCGGCGCGGGCGCGCGTGGCGCCGGTAAAGGCCCCCGCTTCATGCCCGAACAGTTCCGCCTCGATCAGCGTTTCCGGCAGCGCCGCGCAATTGAGCGTCACCAGCGGCTCCCCCCACCGGTCCGACAGGCGGTGAAGCCGCTCCGCGATCAGTTCCTTGCCGGTGCCCCGCTCCCCGATCACCAGCACGGGACGGCGCAGCGGCGCGGCACGGCTCGCGCGCTCCACGGCGTCGAGAAAGGCCGTCGATTGCCCGATGAACTGGGTTTCACGCTCCATTCCCAAAATATAGCTATTTTCACCAACATTTAGCAACACGCCCGCCACGGTTCGGCTGCGCTCCTCACCCGCCATCCGTAAATCCCGGCTTCCGGGCAATTGGCACACCGCTTGCAATGCAAGACGCATAATCGCTTACCTGAGGGGAATATCCATGTTCGATCGCAGCTTCCTCCCTAGCAAACTGGGCGTTTCCGCCCTTGTCAGCGTCGCGGCGATGATCACATTCAATGTCATGGTGGCCACTCAGCATCTGGACCTGGCGCCCAGCCATGCGCTCGTTGCCGCGCCGTTCGTGGAACTGGCATGAGCCAGGACGACGTCATCCGCCCGCAGCGTTCCGGCATGCAGGCGCGGATCGATCGCGAGATCGAGCGGTTGCGCACCAATCCCACCCCCACGCAGAACGCACTTCTTTCCGGAGGACCCTGGATGGGTATTTTCTCGCGTACCCGAGATATCATCGCGGCCAATTTCGCCGAACTGCTCGATCAGGCGGACGATCCGGCCAAGATGATCCGCGTCATCATCCTGGAAATGGAAGAAACGCTGGTCGAAGTGCGCGCCAGCGCGGCCCGCACCATCGCGGATCAGAAGGAAATGCACCGCCACACCACCCGCCTCGATCAATTGCAGGCCGATTGGGGGGAAAAGGCGCAGCTCGCGCTCAGCAAGGATCGGGAGGATCTCGCCCGCGCCGCGCTGGTCGAACGCAAGAAGGCTACGGACATGGCGGAACAGCTGCGGCAGGAAATCGCCGTGCTGGACGAATCCCTGCGCGCTTACGAACAGGATATCGCCAAGCTGCAAAGCCGCCTCCGCGAAGCGCGCAGCCGGCAGACCCAGATCGCGGCCCGGCTGGAAAGCGCGGAAAACCGCGTCAAGCTGCGCAGCCTGATGACGAATGAACGGGTGGACGAGGCGCTGGCCCGGTTCGAGCAGCTGGAACGCCGCGTCGATTACGCCGAAGGGCGCGCCGATGCGCTCGGCATGGCCGGCCGCGGCCAACCCACGCTGGCGGATGAATTCGCCGCGCTCGAAGGCTCCGATTCCATCGATCAGGAGCTTCAGGACATGAAACGCGCCCTCGGCATGGGCGGCGAAAGCACGAAGGGCTGATCCATGGAAGACGTTCTCGTCCCGCTATTCGGTATTCTGGGCATCTTCGTGGGCCTGCCCTGGGTCATCATGCACTACATCACGAAGTGGAAGACCGCCGCCACCATCACCAATGATGACGAGGCCCTGCTGGAAGAACTCTACCAGCTGGCGAAGCGGCTGGATGAACGGATGGACACGGTCGAACGGCTGGTCGCGTCGGACCATCCCGAATTCAAGCCGGCCCGCATCCGCCACGATCGGGATATCGATAACGAGCCGCTGCGCGAACTGGATCGCCTGCTTGGCCAGAAGGGAGACCGCAAATGAGCAGCGAACGCACGAAGCTCTACAAGGACAAGCAGAACGGCAAGCTGATGGGCGTCTGCGCGGGCATCGCGGATTATACCGGGGTGGACGCCATCTGGGTGCGGCTGGGCGCGATCGTGATGGTGATGATGAGCATGAGCTTCATCATCCCGCTCTATTTCATTGCCGGCCTGGTACTCAGCAGCAAGCCGCCGCACCTGTATGTCGATGAAAACGAACAACGCTACTGGCAGCGCGTGCGCCAGAGCCCGACCCGCACCGCGCGCGAGGTCCGCGCCCGTTTCCGCGACATAGACCGGCGCCTTGCGGATGTCGAAAGCTACTATGTCGGCAACAATGCGCGCCTTTCGGCGGAAATAGAGCGGCTGCGCTGATTCCGCGCGCGGGTGAAGGGGGACTGACAGATGGATCATGGCACGCTGGCTTTGCTGATACCGATCGTGGCGCTCAGCATACCGATCGTCCGTATCTGGACGAAACATCGCCGCGAAATCGCGAGCATCGAGGCGGAGGCAGGTGCGCGGGGCGGAAGCAGTGCGGATGCCGCCCGGATCGCGGAACTGGAAGACCGGGTCCGCGTGCTGGAAAGGATCGTCACCGATCCGGGATATGATGTCGCCTCGCAGATAGAGGCGCTGCGCCAGCCGCGCGTCGATGCGGCCTCTATTGGCTTGAGGGAGAAAGTCTGATGGAACTGTTCACGCCGCTGACGGTCGGCATCTCGATCGTGGCACTGGCGGCCGGCTGGGTCGCGACGACCTGGATCCGGGTGAAGCACGGTTATCCGCTGGAAAACAGCTGGGGCAAGGCGGTCTATCCGCGCAGCGATGAAGGCAAGGAACGTGTCGCCCTGCTGACGCAGGAAAATGCGCAGCTGCGCGCCGAACTCGGCTCGCTCAAGGACCGGATGGCCAATGTCGAACGGATCGTGACGGATAGCGGCTATTCGCTGGAGCATGAATTCACGAAGCTGCGCAACCAGGAGACGCTGGGATGAGCTTCTGGACCGCCATCGTCGTCATCGCGGCCATCTGGGGCTTCGTCACCATGGTCCGCAGCCGGCACAATACCGAAGCCCGGTTCCTCGGGGACGATCAGGACAATCCGCCCGCCATTCCGCGCCGGGAGGAAGAGCTGGAGCGCGAATTGCAGCAATTGCGCGAACGCATCCAGGTGCTGGAACGCATCGCCACCGATGATCGGGAGGCAAAGCGCCTCTCCGCCGAAATCGACGAGCTGCGCCGCAACTGACCCCTCCCCCCAAGGCATGAGGAAAGGACGATGACCCAGGATATGCTGATCGCCCTGTGCGCGCTGGCCGGGCTGGTGGTGGTCACCGCCGCCGCGCTCACCGGCTGGCGCGGCTGGCTGGCGCTCAAGTCGCGCGAGTTGGACGCCGCCCGCCCATTCCGTCACCATGTCGGCGGCGCGCCGGAAGGCGCCGCGCGGATCGAAATGGCCGACCTCAAGGAACGCATCCGCAAGCTGGAAGCCATCGCCAGCGGAGTGGACCTCTAGGCCGTCGGTTCGCGCCCCGAGCAGCAGTCCGCAGCCCCGTTCTCTGCCGCGACCGGAAACGCTTCCACCCCGCGCCCGCACTTGATAGACGCGCCAGCCATGCGCTCTCTGGATGACATTCGCGAAGAATATGAATTTCTCGAAGGCGACGAACGCTATCGCCTGCTGATCGAACTGGGGCGGGATCTGGACGAGATGCCGCCCGCGCTGAAGACCGATGCCACGCTGGTGCGCGGCTGCTCCGCCAGCGTCTGGGTCTATCCCACCGGCGATGCCAACCGGCTGCATTTCCTGGCGGACAGCAATGCCGCCATCACCAAGGGCATCGTCGCGCTGGTAATTTCGGCCGTGCAGGACCGGCCCGCCGCCGAAGTCGCGGCGATGGACATCGCGCAGGTGCTGGAACCGTTCGATTTGCGCAACCAGCTCAGTTCCAACCGCACCCAGGGCGTGCCCAACATGATCGCGCTGGTGCAGGAACATGCCGCGCGGATCGCGGGCGCCTGACATGGCCCGGCCGCTGTGGCTGGCAGGCGGCTTCCTCTTCGTCGGACTGGGCTGGCTGGGCCTGATCCTGCCGATGATGCCGGGGGTGGTGTTCTTCATCCTCGCCGCATTCTGCTTCGCGCGCAGCAGCCCGGCATGGGAACGCCGCCTGCTCGATCATCCGCATATCGGCCCCCATCTGCGCGACTGGCGTGCGCGGCGGGCCATCTCTCGCAAGGGCAAGCGCGCGGCGCTCATCATCATGGCCATCGCAGGGGTGGCGACCGCCCTGCTGGTGGGGTTTCCCACCGCGTGGTGGTCCATCGGCTCCATGTCGCTGGTCGCGCTGTGGATCGGGACCCGGCCGGAATAATAGCCCGGATGGCGCTGGCGCCGCCCGTCAGGAAGCCCCGTCGCGCAGCAGAGCCACGTCCGCCTCGCGCTGGCGCTTCAATTCCGCCTTCAACTCCTCCGGCCGGCGCGCCCAGATGAAGCCGAAGCTTACCCCGCCTTCCTTGCCGATCGTGGCATGATGGAGCTTGTGGGCCTGCACCAGCCGCTTGGCATAGCCGCGTTTGGGCACCCAGCGGAAATACCGCTGATGCACCAGCCCGTCATGCACCAGAGTGTAGATGATGCCATAGATCAGGATGCCCAGCCCGATCCATGTGCCGGGGTCCCACGCCGCCGCGCCCATCACCATGGGCGATCCGATGGCGAACATGCCGATGCTGGCCGCCGCGCCGAACAGGGCGAACAGGTCGTTCTTTTCCAGCACGCCGTCATGCGGTTCGTGATGGTCGCGGTGCCAGCCCCAGCCAAAGCCATGCATGATGTATTTATGGCTCGCCCACGCGACCCATTCCATCGCCGCGACGGTGGCCAGGATTATCGCGAGGGACGCCAGCCAGTGCATCGGCGTTAAATAGGCGCTTCATCGCCGCAAAGACAGCCCCCGCTTGCCATCGGCGCGGCGGCGCGCCATCTGGCGGCGATGACTACCAAGCCACGCACATTGTACGAGAAGATCTGGGACGCGCATGTCGTCGAACGGCGCGAGGACGGCACCTGCCTGATTTTCATCGACCGCCATCTGGTGCATGAGGTGACGAGCCCGCAGGCGTTCGAGGCGCTGCGCATGGCCGGCCGCAAGGTCCGCCGCCCGGAACTCACCCTCGCCGTGCCGGATCACAATGTCCCCACCACCGCCCGGCTTGACGATGCGGGCAACCGCCTGCCCATCGCTGACGAGCAGAGCGCGCAGCAGCTCGCCGCGCTGGAACGCAATGTGGCGGAATTCGGCGTCCGCTATTTCGGCGCCACCGCGCGCGAACAGGGCATCGTCCATGTCGTCGGGCCGGAACAGGGCTTCTCCCTGCCCGGCACCACCATCGTCTGCGGCGATTCGCACACCGCCGCGCATGGCGGGGTGGGCGCGCTGGCCTTCGGCATCGGCACCAGCGAGGTGGAACATGTCCTCGCCACGCAGACGCTGATCCTGTCCCCCTCCCGCACGATGGAAGTGCGCGTGGATGGGGAACTCGGCCCCGGCATTACCTCCAAGGATCTCATCCTCCACATCATCGGCCTGATCGGCACCGCCGGCGGCACCGGCTATGTGATCGAATATCGCGGACGCGTGTTCGAGGAGATGAGCGTCGAAGGCCGCCTGACCGTCTGCAATATGAGCATTGAGGGCGGCGCCCGCGCCGGTCTCGTCGCTCCGGATGACAAGACCTTCGCCTATCTGAAGGACCGCCCCTTCTCGCCCAAGGGTGCGGAATGGGATGCGGCCGTCGCCTATTGGCGCACGCTGCGCAGCGATGAAGGCGCGCGGTTCGACAAGTCGATCGTCATCGACGCCGCCGATGTGCAGCCCACCGTCACCTGGGGCACCAGCCCGGAAGACGTGGTGCCGATCCATGGCACCGTGCCCGAACCGGAAAGCTTCGCCGACCCGTCGAAGCAGCAGGCCGCCCGCGCCAGCCTCGAATATATGGGCCTCACCCCCGGACAGCGCATGGACGAGGTGGAGGTGCAGAACATCTTCATCGGCAGTTGCACCAACAGCCGGATAGAGGATCTGCGCGCCGCGGCCGAAGTGCTGAAGGGCCGCCGCAAGGCCGACAATGTGAAATGGGCCATCGTCGTCCCCGGCTCCGGCCTGGTGAAGGCGCAGGCGGAGGCGGAGGGGCTGGACCGCGTGTTCACCGATGCCGGGCTGGAATGGCGCGAACCGGGCTGTTCGGCCTGCCTCGGCATGAACCCGGACAAGGTGCCCGCGGGCGAACGCTGCGCATCCACCAGCAACCGCAATTTCGTGGGTCGGCAGGGGCCCGGCGCGCGCACCCATCTCGTCAGCCCGGCCATGGCCGCCGCCGCCGCCGTCACCGGCCGCTTGACCGATGTGCGGGAATTGGCCGAATAAGCTCGCCTTAGGGTTTCTCCCTTCCCGGAGATGATCCGGGGCCCATCCCTCCGCCCGCCCCGTCCGCGTGGCGGAGGGATGGCTGCCAATAGCACCGCGCCGGGCGGCATAACGCTGCCTGTCAATGGTTCCCCCCTGCCCGAAAATGCCTTACCCCTCAGGCATGAAGCGGGAGAATGCCATGGAACTGGTCAGGGGCGTGCGTGCGCCGGAGCGCATCTATCGCGGCGTGCTGTGGCTGGTGTCGATCATCTTCGCCTGCTTCCTGGTCGGCCTCGGCAATCTCGTCATCGGCGATCTTCCACTGCTGGATCAGGCCGTGGTGGAACAGCCCAGCGGCCTCACGGCCGAACAGCGCCAGATCGACGCAGAGCTGTCGGACATATCGAAGCAGACCGGCCCGATCGACGACCGGCTGGAAATCGCCCGCCTGCAATTGCAGCAGGCGCAGCGCGCCTCGCAGAACGGGACGGAAACCTTCACCGCCTGGATCGCCGCCCGCACCGCCACCACCGATCCGCGGCAGGACCCGGAAGTGCTGGCCCGCACCCGCGCGCTGGAACAGCTCAAGGCCAATGAACGCGCGATCCAATCCTCCATCGCGGAACTGGAGGGGCAGCGCCTCACCTTCGAACAACGCGCCAGCGCGCTGCAGGATCGCCGCTATCAAAGCGAGATCGACGCCATCCCCGCCATGGAGCGCGCCCGCTTCTGGCAGGAACTGCGCGTATTCGCCCTGCGCCTGCTGATCGCCCTGCCGATGCTCGCCATCGCGGCCTGGATGGTGATGAAGAAGCGGCGCAGCGATTACTGGCCGCTGATGCGCGGTTTCGTGCTGGCGGTGGTGTTCGTGTTCTTCGTGGAACTGGTGCCCTACCTGCCCTCCTATGGCGGCTATATCCGCTACGCCGTGGGCATCGTGCTGACCTTCGTGATCGGCCATTTCCTCATCAGGAACATGCGCTCCTACCTCGCCCGGCGCCGCGCGGCAGAAGCGCAGGCGGAACAGGAACGGCGCCGGCAGGTCTCGCATGACGAGGCGTTCCGCAAGATGTCGAACAAGACCTGCCCCGGCTGCGATCGCCCCACCGCCACCACCGGCGATGCAGAGGCCAATTTCTGCGTCCATTGCGGGCTGACCCTGTTCGACCATTGCCCCGCCTGCGACACGCGCAAGATGGCCTTCTTCCGCTATTGCATGAGCTGCGGCACACCGGCTGAACCGCCCGCCGACACGCCCGATCCGGTGCCCGCCACCCCCGTCCTGGCTTGACGCGCAAGGCATCCTTCGCGCCCGTCGTCGCGCCGGATACGCGGCTGCTGCTGCTCGGCAGCCTGCCGGGGGAAAAATCGCTGGCGGAAGGGCGTTACTATGCCCACCCGCGCAATCGTTTCTGGCACTTGATGGGCCATGTGATCGGCCAGGATCTCGAAGCGATGCCGTATGAAGGGCGGCTGGCCGCGCTCCTCGCCGCGCGGGTGGGGTTGTGGGACGTGGTCGCCTCCGCCACCCGGCTGGGCAGCCTCGATGGCGCCATCCGCGATGCAACGCACAACCCCCTGCGCGATCTCGCGGCCGGCCTGCCGCATTTGCGCGCGGTGGGTTTCAACGGCGGCGCATCCGCCCGCATCGGCATGGCGCAGCTTGCGGATACCGGCATTGCGCTGGTGCCCCTGCCGTCGTCCAGCCCGGCCTATGCCGCGATGCCGGTGCAACACAAAGAAAAGCTTTGGTCGGCGCTGCGCGATTTCCTGTGATCGCCCCTTGCCACCATTCCGCGCCCCGCGCATTTATAGGGGTATGAGCAAGAATGACCTTGGGCCTGGCGGCAAGGCCGCTTTGGCAGGAGCGATCGGTTCGGCGGCGGTTGCTGCCGCGCTGCTATATGTGAACCGGCGGAAGGAACTCGCCAAGGCGAAGCGTTTCAGCACCCCGCCCTCCGGCGAAGTGCCCGAGACGGATTGATGGAACCTGTCCGCGAGGTGGAAGGGCGCGCTTATCCCTTCGGCCGCAAGAATGTCGATACCGACCTCATCATCCCTGCACGCTGGCTGAAGACGATCACGCGCGAAGGGTTGGGCGAAGGCGCGTTCGAGGCGCTGCGCGGCGATGCCGGCAATGTCTTCGAACGGCCCGAATTCGCTGGCGCACCCATCATCATCGCAGGCGATAATTTCGGCTGCGGCTCCAGCCGCGAACATGCCGCCTGGGCGCTGCTCGACATGGGCGTGAAAGCCGTGATCGCGCCCAGCTTTTCCGACATCTTCTCCGGCAATGCATTCAAGAACGGCATCCTCACCGTGGTTCTGCCGCAGGATCAGGTGGATCGCCTGCTGGAAGTGGCGGAAACCGATCCCGTCACCATCGATCTCGAAGCGCAGACGGTCACCACGCCGTTCCAGGATCGCTTCACCTTCGCCATCGACCCGTTCCGCAAGCGTTGCCTGATGGAAGGGCTGGACGAAATCGGGCTGACGCTGGCGCAGGACGATGTGATCGCGGGCTATGAAAACCGCCTCGCTGCGGACAAACCGTGGCTGGCGCGCGGAACCGGGCTTGCCGCCTAGGGCACGGCCCGGCTATCGGCGGACGGATTGAATTCAAGGGGCGTCAACATGACCGATTTCAAGGATCGCCAGCGCGGCGAAGAAGCCAAGTTCGCGATGGACGAGGAAACTGCTTTCCGCGTGGCCGCGCGCCGCAACCGCCTGCTGGGCCAGTGGGCGGCGGAAAAGATGCAGCTCACCCCCGAAGAAACGGAAGCCTACGCCAAATCGGTCGTGCAGGCGGATTTCGAGGAAGCGGGCGATGAAGACGTCATCCGCAAGCTGCTGGGCGATCTGACCGCGGCCGGCTTCGATATCGACGAAGCGGGCGTGCGCACCGCGCTTGAGGAAAAGACGGTCGAGGCCAAGCGCCAGCTGATCGGCGGCGTCTGACATGGCGATGCCCGCGGCAGAGATCGAGGCGCTGATCCGCGCCGCCCTGCCTGACGCGCAGGTGGAGATTCAGGCGCTGGTCGATGATGGCGATCATTATCTCGCCCGTGTGACCAGCGCGGCCTTCGCGGGGAAGAGCAGGGTGCAGCAGCACAAGCTGGTTTATGATGCGCTGGGCGGAAGGATGGGGGGCGAACTGCACGCCTTGCAACTCACCACCTCGGTCCCCAACTGAAGCGCAACAAGCATTTTTACTGATAGAAACGGGGCGACCATGTCCGCAGCGAATGAACGTATTTCGAAGATCGTCGGCGATAACGACGTGGTCCTGTTCATGAAGGGCACGCCGCTGTTCCCGCAATGCGGCTTCAGCAGCCGGGCGGTGGCGATCCTCGATCATTGCAACATCGCGTATGAAAGCGTGGACGTGTTGCAGGACATGGAAATCCGCCAGGGCATCAAGTCCTTCTCCGACTGGCCGACCATCCCGCAGCTCTATGTGAAGGGCGAATTCGTGGGCGGCAGCGACATCATGATGGAAATGTACGAAGCCGGCGAACTCCAGCAATTGCTGGACGAAAAGCAGGTCGCCAAGGCCAACTGACCCCCCGCCGCACGGCACAAAAAAGCCGGCCCTCGCAAGAGGCGCCGGCTTTTTTCTTTGCGGGGCACGCCGCCATGCTTTGCCTCCGGTTTCAGATGCGGAATGGCCGAACGCCTATCCAAAGCCCGTTCCGGCTGTGGATAGCCGGGAAGCGACGCATACCCGCCGCCATCATCGCCCCACAAAGATGCCCTCCAGCCGTGCGGCTCACACCGCATGACAAACATGCTTTCAGGACAATCGGCAGGGTTGCAGGGGTAGGCCGTCCCAAGGAAAGAGGCAGGCTATCGCCTTACCATAAGGGGGCGGCTCGCCTTGGACCGGCGCCTCGGAAGGCGGTCTCAATAACAGCCGGGCGATCAGGTGGGCTTGGTGCCGCACGAGCATGATGAAGGCTAAACGCAATCGAACTTGGTGGAAGTTAAAAGCGCATGGCTGTCATGCCCGGTTCCCTACAGTGACCGGGTCATGCCATTGCAGAAAACAGCTCTTTCAGCGCGCGCTCCTTGAATCTGCGAAAACCAACAATTCCCAACGTAACTGTCAAGTTACGGGGGCAGGCGTGATCCCGCTAGCCGTATCTACGGCGGTGGAAGCAGCACTGCCAACTGAACCGAACCGCGCTTTTGGGCGTCCGGATTGGCCCCAGATCAAGCCAAGCTCTCAGCACCCGCCATGCCAATGCGCGGGCCGGTTGCGGGCTGAAAGGGACAGGCCATTCCTCAGGCCCAGCCGCGACAAGGCGGCGCGCCGCCTTGTCCGCCCGCGCCTCGGTCGGCCCGACTAAGCGGCAGCCATCGCCGGTTCGGTGGCGGCCAGGATCAGGTCGCTTGCACGCTCTCCGATCATGATCGCGGTGGCGTTGGTGTTGCCTTGCGGGATGGTGGGCATGATGGAGGCATCGGCGACCCACAGCCCCTCCATGCCGATCAGCCGGCAATCCGGGCCGACCACCGCCGCCGGATCGTCCACCGCGCCCATCTTCGCCGTGCCGACGGGATGGTACATCGGGATCGTCGCCAGCCGCACATATTGCGTCAGCGCCTCTGCACTATCCAGCGCGGCGCCGGGGCGGACTTCCTTCACCACCTCCCCGGCGATGGCCGGCTGCGCCATGATCCGGCGGGCGATCTCCAGCCCTTCCACCATCTGCTGCGCATCGTCATCATCGCCCAGCAGGCGGTGCTCGATCACCGGCGGCGCATCGGCATCGGCGGATCGCAGGGTGATGCGACCGCGCGATTTGGGGCGCATCAGGGCGATGAAGGTCGCGACCGAACTTTGCGGACGCAGCGCCAGATTGCCCTTGTCGGTCACGTCGAATGCGAAGGCGGAAAATGCCAGTTGCAGGTTCGGCGCGGGCAGGTCGCTGCGGCTTTTCACGAAGGCTTGCGCATGGCCGATGCCGGTCGTCAGCGCGCCGCTGCGCCGCGCCGCCAGCGCCAGCAATTGCCGCAGCCCGGCCAATCCCTTCGCATCGTCGTTCAGCGTCCGGGCCGACACCTCGTTGACCAGATGACAGCCGGCATGTTCCTGAAGGTTCTCGCCCACCCCCGCCCTTTCCAGCGCAACGGCGATGCCGTGGGCTTGCAACACGGATGCAGGGCCGATGCCAGACAGCATCAGCAGGCGCGGCGTGTTGAGCGCGCCTGCCGACAGGACCACGCCAGCGCGGGAACGGAGGGTCTGCACCTCCCCGCCCCGGCGGATGGTGACGCCGGTGGCGCGGCCGCCCTGCGTGTCGATGCGCAGCACCTGCGCTTCCAGCATGATCTCCAGCCCCGCCGGCTTGTTGCGCAGATAGCCCGCCGCGGTGGAACAGCGCAGCCCGCCGCGCTGGGACAGCTGGATATAGTCCACCCCCTCGGCAGTCTCGCCATTCAAATCGCGCGACCGCTCTATCCCGGATTGCTGCGCCGCTTCGATCCAGTCTTCCGTTACGCCGTAGCGCGAACGGATTTCGGACACCGCGATCGGCCCGCCCTGCCCGCGCCAGTCATCCGCGCCGCGTTCATTATCCTCCAGCCGCCGGAAATAGGGCAGCACGCTGGCATAATCCCAGCCCGCCGCGCCCTGCCGCGCCCATTCGTCGTAATCCCAGCGATGGCCACGGATGAACATCATGCCGTTGATGGACGACCCGCCGCCCAGCCGCTTGCCCGCAGGCCACACGTCCGGCCGCCCGCCCACCGAAGGGTCCGGCTCCGCGCGGTAGCACCAGTCGAATTGCGGGGTGTGGACGATCCCGCTCATCAGGGCGGGCACGGCAAGGCGGATGTCCTTATGGCTCTTGCCCGCTTCCACCAGCAGCACCTTGCGCCCGCCTTCCGCCAGCCGGGCGGCGCAGGCGAGGCCGGCAGAACCGCCGCCGATGACGATCAGATCGGGTTCGCCGTTCATGCCGCGCGCTCCCGAATGCCGTGGCCCGGCAGGGCGTTGCGCCCATGGGGCGTCGTCAGGTCGAGTTCGGGCCCGATGGCGATGATCCGGTTCTTGTCGGCCAACTGATAATAACCTTGCTTGATTTCGGGGATGTTCACCGTGCCGGCGATGCCGGGCCATTGATACAATTCGCGCAGATAGCCCGCCAGCGCCGGATAATCGTCAATCCGCCGCAGATTGCATTTGAACGCGCCGTGATAGGCGGCATCGAACCGGACCAGCGTGGTGAAGGCCCGCCAATCGGCTTCCGTGCACCATTCGCCCGCCAGATAGCGATTGCGCGACAGGTGCCGCTCCATGATGTCGAGCATGTCGAACACCCCCCGCGCCGCTTCCTCGTAAGCATCCTGCGAACGGGCGAAGCCGGCGCGATAGACGCCATTGTTGAGAGCGGGATAGATCCGGTCGTTCCAGCGGTCGATCTCCGCCCGCAGATCCTGCGGGTAGAGATCGCGGCGATTGCCGGTGATCCCGTCGAACGCAGAATTGAGGATGCGGATGATCTCCGCGCTTTCATTGTTCAGGATCAGGCCGGTCCGCTCGTCCCACAGCACCGGCACCGTGACCTTGCCGGTATAGCGCGGATCATGCGCGGTATAGAGCCGGTGCAGCGGATAGCCGCCCTCCACCGCCTCGCCATCCGGCCCGGCATCGAAGGTCCAGCCTTCGGCGGGCAGGCCCGGCCGGGCATAGGAAACGGAGATTACATCCTCCAGCCCCTTCAGCACGCGATAGGCCAGCGTGCGCGATGCCCAGGGGCAGACATACGCGACCCACAGGCGATAACGGCCCGCTTCCGGCCGGAACGGCGCATCCGGTTCATCGGTGATGGTGCTGCGAAAGGCGCTGTCCTTGCGCTGGAAGCGGCCGGATTTATCGACCTCTTCTTCCGCCGGAGCGGTATCCACCCATTTGCCTTCGACCAGCTGCGCCAATTGCCGTCTCCCCGGATTTTTCCGGTGAGTAGCGGGGGATGACGCCGCTGTCAGTCCTCTTAAGGCGCAGTGCCCAGCAGGTCGGCGATTTGAAGATCGGGGCACAGCCGATACGTTCCGGCGCCATGCGGGGTCGTCAGTGTGAAGCGGTCGGGCGCGGCGATTTCCAGCACCTGCTGTTCCGTGCGCCGTTCGCCGTCATAGGTGTCGATGCAGGATTGATCCACTTCGTAACGGCCGGGGCTGGACGCGGGGGTGGATGTGCGGACGGTCATCCGGCAATCGCGGGTCGCCGATCCGCTGATCCCCTGCCCGTCATGAATCCGGATGGCGGCATTGGCCGGATCGCTGCAATCGCTATCCTCCAGCACGAACACCCCGACGCGCAGATCCGCCGCCTCCCGCGATGGGGTGGCGCTGGCGGTCGGCGGGGGAACCGGCGACGCATCGCCAGCAGGCTGAGTGCCCTGGCCGGGCGCGGCATCGCCGCAGCCCGCCAGCAGCATCCCGGCAAGGCAGGGCAGCGCGAGGCGGCGCATCGTGTCAGGCAGCGGCTTGCAGATGTGCGGCATCCGGGCTTTCCTCCAGCAAGGCGATCAGGCCGCGTTCCTCCCGGCTGAGCCATTTGGACCGCCGGGGCAGCTTCAGCCCCTCCCGCCATTTCTGCTGCCGGTCGATCAACGCGACGACAGCGGGATGGACATAGCTCTTGCGCGCAATGGCCGGCGTGTTGCCCAGCTTTTCCGCCACTTCCTCCATCAGCGCCTTGATCGTCAGCTGCCCCTTCGATTTCGCGAGCAGTTCCAAGGCCAGCACGCTGGCATGCCAGGTGCGGAAGTTCTTGGCGGTGAAGTGCTCGCCCATCGTGTCGCACAGATAGGCATTCACCTCAGCCGAACCGACCTGATGAACCTCATCACCATCGCCGAGATACTGGAACAGGTGCTGGCCCGGCAAATCCTGCATCTTGCGAACGAACTGGGCGAGGCGCCGGTCGGTGATCGTCACCTCGCGCTGCACCCCGCTCTTGGCACGGAACCGCAACCGCAAGGTGTTGCCCTTCACCTCCGCATGGCGTTGCCGCAGCGTGGTTGCGCCGAAGCTCTTGTTCTCCCTCGCATAAGCGGCATTGCCGATCCGCACCACGCCAAGATCCAGCAACCGCACCACGCTGGCGATGGCGTGGTCGCGCGTCAACTTGGTGCCGGAAAGATCCTGTTCCACCCGCTTGCGTACCAGCGGCAGCAATTCACCGAAGGTGCGGCAGGCATCGAACTTGGCCTGTTCCTGATGCGCCCGGAAACCGGGGTGGTAACGATATTGCTTGCGCCCTTTCGCATCGACCCCGGTGGCCAGGATGTGGCCGTTTTCAGCCGGGCAGAACCAGGCATCGACATAGGCGGGCGGCAGGGCGACCGCGTTCAGCCGGTCGATCTCCTCCCGCTGCTTGATCCGTTCGCCCTTGGCATCATAATAGGCCCAGCCCCGCCCGGCCTTGCGCCGGGTTATCCCCGGCAGGTCATCATCGACATAGATCAGCTTGGGGGTGCGAGTGGCCATATGCAGCGGAACGGCTTGCCCAGCCTTGCGGTTCCGGCGGCGACGGTCCATCTCCGCCCGATCATTGCCGAGAGGAGCTTGCCGATGTCGGATACCTATACCCCGCCCAAGGTCTGGACCTTCGATCCCGAAAATGGCGGCCAGTTCGCCGGGATCAACCGGCCGACAGCGGGCGCGCGGGAAGAACGGGAACTGCCGGTCGGCCAGCATCCGTTCCAGCTCTACTCGCTCGGCACGCCCAACGGCGTGAAGGTGACGATCATGTTCGAGGAACTGCTGGAAGCGGGCTTCTCCGAAGCGGAATATGATGCGTGGATGATCAAGATCTTCGCCGGCGACCAGTTCGGCTCGGGCTTCGTGGAACTGAACCCCAACAGCAAGATCCCCGCCCTGCTCGATCGTAGCGGGCCGCAGCCCTTCCGCGTGTTCGAAAGCGGCGCGATCCTGGTGCATCTGGCGGAAAAGTTCGATTACCTGCTGCCAAAACATAATCCCGCCCGGGCCGAAACACTCAGCTGGCTGATGTGGCAGATGGGCAGCGCCCCCTTCATCGGCGGCGGTTTCGGGCATTTCTATGTCTATGCCCCTGAACGCTACAAATATCCGATCGACCGCTACGCGATGGAAACCAAGCGGCTGTTCTCCGTCGCGGACACGCAACTGGCGAAGACCGAATACCTTGCCGGCAGTGATTATACGATCGCCGATATCGCGGCCTATACCTGGCTCGGCAATCTGTTCCACGGTGCCTATAATCGCAGCGACGTGTTCCTGAGCCTCGATGAATACGAGAATGTGGGCCGCTGGGTGCGCGCCATCGACGCGCGGCCGGGCGCCATTCGCGGGCGGCTCGTCAACACGCAGGATGGCCTGGCGGAACGTCATTCGGCAGCGGATTTCGACACGCTGGATCAGGCATTGCTGGCGCCCGTGCGCAAACGCGCCGATTTTTGAGCCCGACTTGCGCGCCGATGGCGGCCCGCTATATGGGCCGCCATCGCGCCGCCGGAATCTCCGGCGCTGCTGGGGTGTAGCCAAGCGGTAAGGCACCGGTTTTTGGTACCGGCATGCGCAGGTTCGAATCCTGCCACCCCAGCCATTTCCGGCCTTCTCACAAACGCGCAGAGAAGCCGCCGCTCTGCCGACATACGCGGCCGACGCCGCATCCCACTTCCCCGCCTGTAAGAAGCATCGGCCCATCGTCCGAAGCTGCCGCCGTCATCAACCTGTCACCTGGAACATCTGTGAGGCGACGGCGCGAGCCGCCGATTCACGAGTGGCCGGGCCCGGGGCGTTTCATGGCTGCATCGAATGGATGATGAAGGCGACATCATCACGGATTGGCTGGCGCGGGAAATCGTCCCGCACGAGGCCGCGATCCGCAAATGGCTGTCGCGCCGGTGGCAGCATGTCGTCGACATCGACGATGTGATCCAGGAAGCCTATTCCCGGCTGGCCGGGCTGGATGGCATCGACCACATCCACAATCCTGCCGGCTATTTCCACCGAACGGCAAACGCGGTGGTGACGGACATCCTGCGGCGCTCCGGAATAATTAAGTTCACATCGCTGACCCAAATCGAATGGTCGGACGTCATGGATGGCGAACCATCCGCCGATCGGGTGCTGGAGGCGAGCGAGGAGTTGGGCCGGGTCAGCGGATTGCTGTCCGCCCTGCCGGAAACCTCCCGGCGAGTGATCGAGCTGCGGCGGATCGAAGGGCTGTCTCGCAAGGAGACCGCGGAACGGCTGGGAGTGAGCGAGAATGATGTGAAGAACCATCTGGTTCGCGGATTGCGGAAAGTGATGAACGCGATGGCGGAACAGGATGCGGCAAGCAGCCCCGATCGGGAGGTTTTGGAACAGAAGGCGGAAGTGATTGGCAAGCACCGGTCCCACTAACACCATAAGCGACAGGGCGGCCGAATGGGCGGCGGACGTCGCGCTGGGAGACATGACGCCAGAGGAGCGCAGCGAACTGGAACGCTGGCTGGCGGCAGATCCCCGCCACCGCGGGGCCTATGCGCGCGCGCGTGCCTGGTTGAGAGCGGTGGAGCAGGCAGCCACCGACCGGGTCTCGATTGCAGAGCCTGCTCCCCTTTCCCCCCTCGCTGGCGATAATGACAATAATGACGAACCGGGCGGGACCGCGCCCCGTTTTGCGGACCGGCGATCTCCGTCATGGGCCCGGCGGGCCGCGGCGGGCATCGGTGCGCTGGCGTTCGGCACGGCCCTGTTGCTGGGTTTGGGCGCGCCGCTTCATTTCCTCGACCGCCCGGAACAGGCGGGGGCCGAAATGCAGATCGTGCGGCTGAAGGACGGGTCCGTCGCCACGCTCAGCCAGGATGCGGAAATCCGCGTCGTCCTGTCGGACAGCATCCGCCGCATCACCCTGTTGCGCGGCCGGGCGACGTTCGAGGTCGCGCATGACAAGGCCCGTCCCTTCGTGGTGCGGTCGGGCGACGTTTATGCGCAAGCCACCGGCACCGTCTATTCGGTCAGCCGGGTGGGCCGGACGGGCGGCGCGGTGCAGGTGACGGAAGGCAGCGTGCTGGTCTGGCCGCGGGACGAGCGGGATCAGGCGGTCCTGCTCCACGCCGGCGGCACGGTGACGCTGGACCCCGGCCCCGCCAAGGCGCCACGCCTGGCCGCGCCGGCCGGGCCGCAATTGCCGCCGCCTGAACTGGCGCAGATATCGCTCGACAATGTGCCGATCGCGGAAGCGGCCGCACGGTTCAACCGGGTCAACAGCACCCGCATCGTGATCGCGGACCCCGCCATCGGCGATGTGGAGATCATCGGCATATATCGCGCCAACGAACCGGAACAGTTTGCAAGGGCGGCCGCAGCCATCACTGGCGCAGAGGTCAAGAAACACAACTCAACCATCGTAATAAAAATGAAATGATATTGTAAAATTACATTAATTTTTCTTTTTCCGATCCTTATCGGAACCGTCTCCGTCGATGGGTTTGAGGACATCGACAGAGGGGTCAATGCAAATGCTTTCTTCATTCTTGCGGATATCGGCGTCGTCCGCCGTGGTGGCTGCGGCGCTCTGCGCGCCGGTGGTGGCGCAGGCGCAGGTGCGCAGCTTCGATATTCCAGCCCAGTCCGCATCGGGCGGCGTGCGCGAATTCGGGCGGCAGGCGGGCGTGCAGATCACGCTGGCCGGTCGCGATGGCGAAGGGCGGACGACCAATGCGGTGCGCGGTTCGCTGGATGTGCGCGATGCGCTCGACCGGCTGCTGGCGGGCACCGGGCTGGAAGTCCGAACCTTTGAAGGCAATGTCGCCATTCTCGGGGCACAGGATGCGCCCGCCACACCCGCAGGGCCATCCGCCGATGCGGGGGAAACGATCACCGTCACCGGATCGCGCATCGCCCGGCCGGAACTGGAATCGGCCATGCCCATCGGCATCATCGACATGGAATCCGCGCGCAAGGCCGGCAACACCACGGCTTACGAATCCGTGCTGCGCGACATCGCGGTCGGCCCCGGCAACGGCCCTTATAACAGCGCGCCGGAAGGGCAGTATGATGGCGGCATGGCCACGATCGAGCTGCGCAACATGGGTGTCAGCCGGTCGTTGACGCTGGTGGACGGCCGCCGCCGCGTATCTGGCGCGGCATCGTCTTCCGCTGTCGATATCAACATGATTCCGTCCAGCATGATCGAACGGATCGAGATCGTGACCGGCGGCGCTGCCGCCATCTATGGCGCGGATGCGGTGACAGGCGCGGCCAACATCATCACCCGCCGCGATTTCGAAGGGCTGGAACTGTCAGCCACCGCCGGCACCACGGAAGATGGCGGCGGCAGCAAGTACCAGCTGTCGATGGCCGCCGGCACCAAATTCGCCGACGATCGCGGCTCCATCACCGTGGGCGGCACCTGGCTGAAGAACGAACCGATCTATTTCCACCAGCGTTATTCGCGCGACACCAATCTCGGCTACATCGCCAACCCGGATAATACCGGCCCCGATGACGGCATCCCCGATCAGGTCATCCGTTACAACCGCACCAACATGTATCTCCAGCCCGTTGCGACCATCTTCGTGGGCGGCGATACCTATCTGCTGCAGCCGGACGGCAGCGCCTATATCGGCGAATATACCAATGGCTGTTTTTCGGGCTGCGGCACCTCGCGCGATGGCGGCGATGGCGGCTTTCCGCAAAGCCAGTTCTGGAGCGATTTCCTGATCGCCCCGATAGAAAACTACTCCTTCATCGGTCGTTTCGATTACGAACTTGCAGACTGGATCAGCTATAATGCGCGCGTCGATTACGGCCGTTCGCAATATGATGCCTATCGCCGCCCCTATCGCGACGATGACCGCCTGACCTGGCTCAATGGCGCAGGCGGGGCGACCGCCTATCTCGACAATCCCTATCTGCCCGATTCCTTCCGGCAGGTGATGGTGGCCAACAACCTCACCTCCACTCCGGTCAGCCGCAGTTACGAGAATTTCGGCCAGATGACGGACTATAGCGACCGCGAAAGCGTGACGTTCGGAACGGGTTTCGATGGCGTGCTGCCCGGCGGATTCCAATGGGAGGCGTTCTGGCAATATGGCCGCAGCACCAACGATATTCATGCTGACAACGTGCCCATCGCCTCGCGCCTGATCGCCGCGCGCGACGTGATCGCCGATCCTGTCACCGGCGATCCGGTCTGCCGGGACGAGGAAGCGCGGGCGAATGGCTGCGTGCCGTTCAACATCTTCAGCGAAGAAGCACTGACCGCCGAACAGCGCGCCTGGATGATGGCCACCCGCCGCAAGCATCGCGAACAGACCCAGACGATCTATGGCGGCAGCATCGCCGGCAGCCCCTTCGCCCTTCCCGCCGGCGATATCCAGATGGTGATCGGCGCCGAACATCGCCGCGAAGCCATCCATAATGTGGACGATAACGGCGCCGCTCCGCCGGAAAAGGAATTGTCGCATCTCGGCACCTGGGCGCCTTACGAACCGGAACTGCGCGCCTCCAACCATGTGTCGGAACTGTATGGCGAACTGGTGGTCCCGGTCCTGCGCGATCTGCCATTCGCGCATCGCCTGACGATAGAAGGCGCCTATCGCTATTCCGATTACAGCGATTTCGATGCCACCCATACCTGGAAGGTCGGCGGCACCTGGATGCCCTTCGACGAGTTGACGTTGCGCGCGGTCCGTTCGCGCAGCGTCCGCGTGCCCAATTTCGGGGAACGCTATTCCTCCCGCGCTGTGCAGGAAATCGGGGTGCGCGATGCCTGCCTGCAAACCACCTACAACGCCAACCCGACCCGAGAGGCGAATTGCGCCGCACTGATGCAGCAACTGGGCGTGCCCACCCCCTATCTGCCCAGCGAGATCGGCACCGGATATGTCGTGACCGGCGGCAGCATGGATGTGACGCCGGAAACCTCCAACAGCCTCACCATCGGCGCGGTGTGGCAGCCCGGCTTCCTGCCCGGCTTCGACCTCACCGTCGATTACTGGAACATCAAGCTCGACAACATGATCGCCGCCGTGTCGCAGCAGAACATCCTCAACCTGTGCATGGACCTGCCGTCGTCGGACAATCAGTTCTGCGACCGGATCACCCGTGACAGTCGCGGTTATGCCGAAGGCGTCGACACCAGTTACATGAACGTGTCGGAATCCGAAGGCGAAGGCATCGATGTGGGGGCATCCTATCGCACCCATGCCGGGCCGGGGCGGCTCAGCCTGGCGCTGCGCGGCAGCTATCTGCTGAAATATGAAACCACCACCCTGCCGGGCGTGGAAACCAGCCGTATCATCTATCACGGCGGCTATCAGAACCCGCGCGTGCGCGTGAACCTGTTCGCCAATTACGATGTCGCCGATTTCGACATCAATCTGAATACCCGCTTCTGGGGCAGCGCGGTGAACTACACCAACGTCTCTGACGAAGCTTACGAGAAGAACGACCTGCCGGCCAAGGTCTATAACGACCTCAATGTCGGCTACCGGATGAACGAAAACGTCACCCTGCGCGCCGGCATCAACAATGTGTTCGACGTGCAGCCTTCCTACCGCCCCCGCACCTATTACCAGGGCGGTGGCGGCGTCTATGACGTATATGGCCGCTACTTCTTCGGCAGCGTCAACTTCTCTTTCTGATGGAGGCGGTAATGAAGAACATGACAGGCAAGAACGGCTTCCGCTGCTGGCTGGCAGCGGGGATCGCGGGGGCGGCGCTGCTGCTGCCCCTCGCCCCCTCCCATGCGCAGGACGCCGCGACGACCAGCGCGGAGAACAACCAGCCCGCCATGGCCGTGATCGCCCATCGCGGCGGCGCCATGGCCCGGCCGGAAAACACCATGCCCGCCTTCCGCCACGCGGCGGAACTGGGCGTGGATTATCTGGAATTCGACATGGAGATGACGGCGGACGACCGGGTTGTTATCTACCACGACAGCAACATCAATCCCGATTTCTGCACCGCCGATGCGGGGTCGGGATTGGCACCGGCGCCGATCCGCGAATTGCGGTTCGACCAGACGCAGCAATTCGATTGCGGCACCGGCGTGCGCCCGTCCTATGCCGGCGACCTGTTCCAGGAAGCGCCGGGCGCGCGCATACCTGCGCTGGGGGAGATGCTGGCCGCCTTCCGCGACAGCGACGCCCTGTTCTTCGCGGAAACCAAGATCCCGCGCGATGCCGATATCGACCCGGTGCTCTTCGCCACCCTGCTGGAAGCGGCCGTGCGGGAAAATGGGCTGGAGGATCGCCTGATCCTGCAATCCTTCGATTTCCGCACCATCGACGCCCTGCATGCGATCAATCCGCGCATTCGCACCTGTCTGCTGGGCGTGCCGCGCCAGACGCGCGACTATCTGCCCATGCTGCAACGGCATAACGCCACCTGCATCGTGCTGAGCCATGATGAGGTAACGGCAGAGGAAGTGCGAGCCTTGCAGGAGGCCGGGGCGCTCGTTTTCTCCGGCGTCGCCGACGCGGAAGAAGATTGGCGGAAATATGCCGAACTGAAGGTCGACGCCCTCTTCACCAACGATCCGGAGGGCGCGATCCGCTTCCTCCGGGAGGCGGGCCTTCGCGATTGATCCGGAAGGGGCGCGCCAGCCGGTCTGGCCCGCCCCTTCCCTCTATTTCACCGTATCGGGCAGCAGCCTGCCTGCCCCTTCCCGCATCGCGGCATCGATCATCGCCTGCCACAGGGCGCTGACATCTTCGGCCGTGCATTGCGCCGTTTCCGCCATGGCATCGATCATGCCCTTGCTCGGCTCGCGGATGGCTTGCAGCACCGCGCGGATATCCAGCACGAAGCCTTCCTGCAATTCCGGCTCCAGATTGTCCCAATCGCTTCTCAGCGCCGGCAGGGCATCCTGCCTTGGCAGATCCGCCGTCCTGGCCCTGAACAATGCGCGCGCGGCGCGATCAACCAGTGTCCTTGTCATCCCGCCTCCTGAGTTTCCGGCCCAATCATCGCCGGCGCAAGCTTCCGTCGCAGCCGGGTCTCCAAGGCAGGGCTAAACCGCCAAATCGGGCAAAATTATGGACACGCGGACCGGTTCGCGACGAAGCCCGCCCACGATCGCGACCGACCGCCAAATCGGGCCTTGCCATGTTCACGCCCAATTTTGCGCCATCATGCAGCTGCCAGGACGGGCCGAGGCAAGCAAGGAACAACGATCATGCGATGGCAACGAAGCCGGGAACACCTCATCCGCCGGATTGACCGATACTATCTTCTCGCCGCCGCGAAGCCGCGCGAGATGCGGCGCGCCTATCTGGAACTGGCACGATGCTATCGCGCCATCCTCGCACTGTCCTGACAGCCGCTCTTTCTCGGTTGCCACGCGCAACTTGCACGGCTCCCATCCGGACGTCCCCTCATTCGCTGCGCCATTATCGGGCGGCATGAGTCTTCCCAAATCGGCCGTGTTGCAGCACAGGCGTCCGCCTTGGGAGTTTGACGGGAGAGTCGCGAGTGATCGACGAGAAGCTGCAGCCGATTTTTGACGAAGTGCTGCGTCGCAACGCCGGGGAATCCGAATTCCTGCAAGCCGTGCAGGAAGTGCTGGAGAGCCTTGGTTCCGTCGTCGCGAAGCACCCCGAATATGCCGACAACGCCTTGATCGAGCGGATTTGCGAGCCGGAACGCCAGATCATCTTCCGCGTGCCATGGGTCGACGATGCGGGCGACGTGCAGATCAATCGCGGCTTTCGCGTGCAGTTCAATTCCGCGCTCGGCCCCTACAAGGGCGGGCTGCGCTTCCATCCTTCGGTGAATGTCGGGATCATCAAGTTCCTGGGGTTCGAACAGATCTTCAAGAACGCGCTGACCGGCCTGCCGATCGGCGGCGGCAAGGGCGGGTCGGACTTCAACCCACGCGGCCGTTCCGATGCAGAGATCATGCGCTTCTGCCAGTCGTTCATGACCGAACTCTATCGCCATATCGGCGAATATACCGACGTGCCGGCCGGCGATATCGGCGTGGGCGCGCGCGAGATCGGTTATCTGTTCGGCCAGTACAAGCGGCTGACCAACCGGTACGAAGCAGGCGTGCTGACGGGCAAGGGCCTCGTCTATGGCGGTTCGCGCGCACGCACCGAAGCGACCGGATATGGCGCATCCTATTTCGTGCAGGAAATGCTCGCGACGCGCGGCACCAGCTTTGACGGGAAGCGCGTGGTCGTTTCCGGTTCCGGCAATGTCGCCATCTACACCATTGAAAAGGTGACGGAGTTTGGCGGCAAAGTGATCGCCTGTTCCGATTCCGCCGGCTATCTGGTGGATGAGGATGGCATCGACCTGGAACTGGTCAAGCAGATCAAGGAAGTGCGGCGTGGCCGGATTTCCGAATATGCGGACATCAAGAACCACGGCTGCCATTATGTGGAAAACGGCTCCATCTGGCAGGTGCCCTGCGATGTCGCCATGCCCTCCGCCACGCAGAACGAACTGACGGGCAAGGATGCGCGCACGCTGGTGAACAACAAGGTCACCGCCGTGGGCGAAGGCGCCAACATGCCCAGCACGCCCGAAGCGGTGCGGATCTTTCAGGAAGCCGGGGTGCTGTTCGGCCCGGGCAAGGCCGCCAATGCCGGCGGCGTGGCCACTTCCGCGCTGGAGATGCAGCAGAACGCATCGCGCGACAGCTGGAGCTTCGACCAGACGGAGGCCCGGCTGGCAGTCATCATGCGCGACATCCATCAACGCTGCGCCGAAACGGCGGACGAGTATGGGAAGCCGGGCGATTACGTGCTGGGCGCCAACATCGCCGGTTTCGTGCGCGTGGCGCAGGCGATGGAGGCACTGGGCGTCGTCTGACCGCCGCCCGCTCCCCTTCGCGCAAGGACGGCATGGCCGCCATGGATGATCGGCCGCATTCGGGCGCAACACGGATGCGGCCATTCGCGATGGCCGGCATTGCCGCGATCTTCACGGGCGAGTAAGTAACAGCTGCAACTGAACACGGGGCACCATGGCAGAGGGTATCGAGAAAGCGCGTACCGGAATTTCCGGCTTCGATGATCTGACTCTGGGCGGCCTTCCCCGTGGGCGGCCTTCGCTGGTGTGCGGATCCGCAGGTTGCGGCAAGACGCTGTTCGCATCCACCTTCCTCATAAATGGCGCACGCGACGAAGGCGAGCCGGGCGTCTTCGTCACTTTCGAAGAACGGCCCGTCGACATTGTGGAGAATGTCGCCTCGCTCGGCTTCGGGCTGGGCGAGCTGATCGACCAGGGCAAGATCCTGATCGAACATATCGCCATCAACCCGGCCGAACTCGCGGAAGTCGGCGATTACGACCTCGAAGGCCTGTTCCTCCGGCTGGAACTGGCCGTCGACCAGATCGGCGCCAAACGGATCGTACTCGATACGATCGAAAGCCTGTTTTCCGCCTTCCAGAACCCGGCCATCCTGCGCGCAGAAATCCGCCGCCTGTTCGACTGGCTCAAGGAACGCGGCCTCACCGCCGTCATCACGGGGGAACGCGGCGACGGCACCCTGACCCGGCAGGGGCTGGAGGAATATGTTTCCGACTGTGTGATCCTGCTGGACCACCGCGTTCACAACCAGGTCTCCACCCGCCGCCTGCGGATCGTGAAATATCGCGGCACCGCCCATGGTACGAACGAATATCCGTTCCTGATCGGGGAGGATGGGTTTTCCGTCCTGCCGGTCAGTTCGCTGGGCCTGGGGCATCAGGTGTTCGAGGAACGCATTTCCAGCGGCATCCCCGATCTTGACGATATGCTGACCGGCGGCGGCTTCCATCGCGGAAGCTCCATTCTGCTGAGCGGGGTCGCCGGTTCGGGCAAAAGCTCCATCGCCGCATCCTTCGTCGCCGCCACCTGCGCCGCGGGGGAACGCGCCCTGTATTTCTCCTTCGAGGAATCGGAACAGCAGACAGTCCGCAACATGCGGTCCATCGGCATCGACCTTCAGCCTTGGATCGATCAGGGTCTGCTGAAATGCGTCGCTTCGCGGCCGACATTCTACAGCCTGGAAATGCACCTCGCGATCATGCTGCGCGAAGTGCAACTGTTCCGTCCGTCGCTGGTGGCGCTGGACCCGATTTCCGCTTTCATGGATTCGGGGGAACAGCAGGAAGTCCAGGCCATGCTGCTGCGCATGATCGATTTCCTGAAGAGCAACGGCATTTCCGGCGTGTTCACCCATCTCGCCCATGCCCAGGGCGAAGCGCAGACGGATGCCGGCCTGTCCTCGCTGATGGACGCATGGATCCTGCTGCTGAACCGTGAGGTGAATGGGGAGTTCAATCGCGAACTCTATCTGCTCAAGGCGCGGGGGATTGCCCATTCCAATCAGGTGCGGGAATTCGTGATGAGTGGCGAAGGCATTCAGCTCATCCCGCCCTATCTGGGCGAAAACGGGGCCATGACGGGATCTGCCCGCCGGTTCGAGGAAGCGCGCACCAAGCGGGAAGAAGTGGCCCGCCGCATCGAAGTGGCGCGCACGCAGGAACGTATCGCCCAGCGCCGCCGCCGGACCCAGGCCCAGATGGAAGCGTTGCAGGCAGAACTGGAAGCGGACGAAATCGAATTGAAAAGCATTCTTGAGGCGGAGACAGCCTATCTGTCCCAGGCCGAAGCGGATGCCGCAGCCATCGCTGCCGGGCGTGGCAGGGGCAGCAGGAAATGATCGAGGGCAATGTCATGAATGGCAGTCAGAAACCGGTGAAGCTCGTCCTGTATGTTGCGGGGCAGACACCCAAATCCGTTGCGGCCATCCGCAATCTGGAAACGATCGTCGCCGAACATCTCGACGGTTCCTATCAGGTGGAGGTGGTGGACCTGCGGGAACAGCCGCATCTGGCGCGCGAACATAGTATCGTGGCCATTCCCACGCTGGTCCGGTCCCTGCCCGTGCCGGTCCAGAAGATCATCGGCGATCTTTCCGATCAGGAAAAGGTGCTGGTCCATCTCAAGGTCGAAGGCTGACATGACAAAGCCCCTTTCCGCCCCGCCCGCGGCAGGGGACAAGGAACTTCGCCGCCGTCTGGACGAAGCGGAAGATACGCTGCGCGCCATCCGCGACGGGGAAGTGGACGCGCTGGTCGTCCGCGGCGCGGAGGAGGACGAAGTCTTCGCTCTGGGCGGGCAGGACAATTACCGGTCTTTCATGGAAGCCATGGAGATCGGTGCCGCTGCGCTGGATCAGGACGAACGGCTGATCTACGCCAATGCCTCGCTCTGCGCATTACTGGGGTGCAGCGCGCGCGATTTGCAGCAGGCCGGCATTTTCGAAGCGGTAGGCGGGCAGACCGCGACCGCGATCCGCCAGTTGATCCGCGAAACGGACCCGAGCCGGCGCAGCAGGCAGGTCGCCATGCCCCGCGCGGGCGGTTTCTGCCATGTCGAAATATCGGTCGCCCCGCTCACACTGGGCTTCGGCGATGGCCATGCCCTGACCTTCGCCGACGTGACCGAGCGGATCGAGGCGGCCGCCGAACATGAAGGCGACCGTATCGGCCAGGCCATCATGGCGACATCCAACGAAGCCGTGCTGGTGTGCAACCGGGATGGCATCATCACGCAGGCCAATGCCGGGGTGTGCCAGTTCCACGGCGGCAGCGTGACCGGCCGTTCGTTCGAGGACGCCTTTCCTTTCAGCTTCCCGCTCAGCACCGGGCTAATGACCGGCGGCGATCTGGTGGCGGTCGCGCTTTCCGGCACGGCCGTGCGCGGCGTCGCGGCAGTCCTGACGCAGGACGGGGCGGACCGCGATGTGATGCTCAGCGCCGGTCCACTGCGCCAGGGCGGCGAAACGGTGTTCGGCTGCATCGTCTCCATGGCGGACGTGACGCAGCACCGCGAGAATGAGCGGCGCCAGAAGCTGATGATGAGCGAGCTGACCCACCGCGTGAAAAACACGCTGACGCTCGTCATGTCGATCGCCAACCGCACCCTGACGGGCGCGAAGGACCTGGCCGAATTCCGGGGCGCTTTCGGCCGCCGGATAGAGGCGCTTGCCGCGACGCATGATCTGTTGGCCAACGGTGTTTTGAACGGGCTGACGCTGGAAGAACTGATCGGCGCGGAACTGGCACCCTACGTCGCCATCACCAGCGACCGGGTGCGGTTGGAAGGCATCGACATGCGCGTCAATTCGGACACGGCGGTCGCGCTCGGCCTGGTATTGCACGAACTGGTGACGAATGCGGTGAAATATGGCGCCCTGTCTAACGATGCGGGCAGGATTTCGATTACCGCGCAGCGGGACGGGCCGCTGATCGCCATCGAATGGCAGGAAGATGGCGGCCCGCCCGTCGTGCCGCCGGAAACGACCGGCTTCGGCCAGACGCTGATCGCACGCGGCCTGGGCCAGCATAGCGGGCGCAAGACGGAAGTGGATTATCGGCCGGAAGGGCTGATCTGCCGCTTGTTCGTCACCGCCGGCTGATAGCGTCAGGGCTGCATCGCCCCAACCTCCATTCGCAGGAACCGCGCGCATCGCCGATGATTGGCGTTTGCGAAGTTGCACTGCACATTGGAGGGCGCGCGATGACGATGATTACGGTGCGAATGCCGGCAGGGATTTCCCTATGACGGCAGGGGCCATCGACCTTACCGAACGGCATGATCTTCGCGGCGGGCAGCCGGTATGGTCTGCGGGGCATGATACGGTCCTGCCGTCAGACCCGCTGCCCCGGAGCTGCGATGTCGCCATCATCGGCTCCGGCGTCATGGGCGCCATTGTGGGCGAGAGGCTGAGCGCCGATGGCCATGACGTGGCTTTCCTGGACCGCCGCCCCCCGGCGCATGGCAGCACGGCTGCCTCCACCGCGCAGGTGATGTGGGGCATGGACCTGCCGCTGCGCGATCTTGCCGCCCGGATCGGTTTCGAACAGGCGGCGCGCCGCTGGCGCCGGGTCCATTCCTCCGTGCGGGCGCTCGCCGAACGGATCGATGCGCTGGGCATTGCCTGCGACCGCGCGGACCGGCCGACCGTCTATCTGGCAGGCGACGTGCTGGACGAAGCGGGCCTGCGGGAAGAATGCGCCCTGCATCGCCGCATCGACCTGCCAACCACCTTCCTCAGCGCTGAGGAGACCGCTGCCCGCTTCGGCATCGCCCCGCGGGCCAGCCTCGCTTCTGATGGCGGGTTCGAAGTGGACCCGGAGAAGCTGACGCTCGGCATGCTTGCAAAGGCACGCGGGCGCGGCGCGCGCGTCTGCCACCCGCGCGATGTCACCGCCCTTGCGCCCGACGGGGACGGCGTGTTTCTGACGCTGGACGATGGGGGCCAGGTCCGGGCGGGCGCGGTGGTGCTGGCGGGCGGATATGAACGGGCGCGGATGTTCCTGCCCGATGCCTTCACCCTCCTGTCCACCTTCGTCATGGCCACCGGGCCGCAGGATAGCCTGCCGTGGCGCGAGCGCGCGATGATCTGGGAAGCGTCCGATCCCTATCTCTACATCCGCGCCGACGCCGAAGGGCGGATCATTGCTGGCGGGGAGGATGAGGATTTCCACGACACCATCCACCGCAACGATCTGATCCCCGCCAAGGCCGGCGCAATTTCCGCCAAGAGCGCGGCCGTGCTCGGGCTGTCGCGCCCACTGCCGATCCGGCATCAATGGGCAGCGATGTTCGGCAGTTCGCCCGACAGCCTCCCCGCCATCGGCCGCGCCGCGATCATGGATAATGTCTGGCTGACCGCCGGCTTCGGCGGCAACGGCATTGCCTTTGCGGGTCTGGCGGCGGAAATCCTTTCGTCAGGTATGGCCGGGCGGGAAGATCCCGACGCTGACTGTTTCGACCCCTACCGCTTCGACAAGGGATGACGCGCAGCAGCGGGCTTTGGCGGCCGCGACGCCTGTGATATCCCGGCCCGACGCCAGCGATAAGGCGAAGGGAGAGCGAATGAACAGGCGAAGCATGATCCTTGCCGCCATTGCCACGGCCGCCCTGGCGATGCCGCTGGCGGCGCAGTCGGGCGCGAATACGGGTGGGCACTGGCAGGCCATTGTCGCCTGCGCTGAACGGGATGGCGGCCCGGCGGCACGCCACGCCTGCATGGACGATGTGCTGCGCGCCGCCGGCGTGCTGAATGCGGAGCGGGAGATCGCGGCGCAGCGCGAAAGCTTCGGCGAACGAGCGGGGCAGCGGGGCGCACCGCCGCCACCGCCTCCACCTCCTCCGCCTGGCCCACCGCCGGGCTCCCCGCCACCGGGCCAACCGCCAGCGCCGCCGACCGCGCCGCCACCGCCGCCGCCTCAGCCTGGGCCAGAGCGGATCACGGGCCTGTCGACGACCATCGCCGATGCGCTGATCGGGTCTGACAGGATGCTGCTGGTATCGACGGCGGAAGGCGCGGTTTGGAAGCAGATCGACGGCACAAGGTTCCGCCGCGCCCCGGATGCCGGCACCGGCTTTTCCGTAGAGGAAGGCGCGCTGGGCAGCTATCGCTGCAAGATCGGATCGGACGTCTATCGCTGCCGACGGCTCGACTGACGGCACATTAAAAGAAGCAGGGCGGCCCGGATAAAGGCCGCCCTGCCAATCATTTAGAACGAGGCTTTCACACCGATATAGAAGCGGCGTCCCAACACGTCGAACGCGCCCGCCGGTTCCAACTCGCCCACCGCGTCGGTCACGCCCGGGATGCGGCCGAAGACATTGGGATCGCGGTCGAACAGGTTCTCGATACCGCCGCGCAGTTCGAACATGTCATTCACCTGGAACCGTCCAGCCAGATCGAAGATGTCATAGGCCTTGATCCGGTCCTGTTCGGCCGTGGGGCTGGTGACAGCGGCGATATGCTTCGCACTGGGCGTGTGCCGCCAGTTCACGCTGAGCGAGCCGCGCCCGAAATCATAGCCCAGCGTGGAGTTGAGCCGCCACTTGTATTGCGGCCCGTAAGGCGGGTTGGCGATGGTGGATCCCACCGATCCGGCATAATCGAACACCGGGCCGCCGGGATTGTTCTGCACTTCGTATTTTTCCAGCCAGTTGAACAGGATATTGGCGAATACTGATCCTGTTTCTCCGCTGATGCCCGGCGCATCCACGCTCCATTCCAGCTGCGCGTCGATGCCGGAGGTGGAGATCATGCCGAGATTTTCGAAGGTCGCAGCCGTCGCGATCCATTGGCCCGTGGTCTGATCGCGCGAGATGCGCTGGCAATATTCGTAGTTCGGATCGTAGGTGGGGTTATTGCCCAGCCCGTTGAAACATTCCTGATAAACCAATGGGGTGGAAGCCGGTGCGATGGCTCCGTCGACCTTGATATTGTAATAATCGACCGACAAGCGCAGCGCGCTGAGAACGCCGGACGTGGCGGGCGAGCGGATGACCGTGCCGATCGTCCAGGTGCTGGCCTTCTCCGATTCCAGATCGGGATTGCCGCTCTGCAAGTCGCGCCCCAGCGGGAAGTAGGACGGGACGTTGCCCACGAAATCTTCCCCGATCGGAACCCCGCCCGCCAGCGCGGTGCACAGCGCCAGCACCTGCGCCCGGTTCGGGTTGCTGGCGACATTGCCGAATTCCGCGCGCGTGTATTGTGAACAAGGGTCGTGGTCCGGCCAGGGCACGGTCACGAACACGGCGGGCTGGAACAGTTCGGCCACGTTGGGCGCGCGGTTGGCCCGCTGATAGCCGCCCCGGATCTTGAGCCATTCGTTCACGTCCCAGTTGCCGTTGATCTTCCAGGTCGTGACCCCGCCAGCCGTGTTGTAATCTGAATAGCGGATGCCGGCATTGATGCTCAGATCGTCGAAGAAGGGCCGGTCCGCCAGGATGGGGATCAGCGCCTCGCCATATATTTCCTTCACATCGGTGCTGCCGGACGTGGGCGACACGTCGAACAGGCCGATGGTGACGGAGGTGGTGTTGGTGGTCGAGAAACCGGGGTCGGGAATATATTCGAAGTCGTTTTCGCGATAGGCGGCGCCCACCGCCAGCCGCAATTCGCCCGCCGGCAGATCCATCACGCCGCCCTGCAGGTTCAGTTCCACCTGATCCTGCGTCAGATCGGTTTCCGCATTCACCCGTGCCGTGATGATGTCGATGCAATCCTGCGAAACAGGCGTGTTGAGGAAGGGATTGAGGCCGCTGGTGCAGGAAGCGACCGCGCCTGTGCGGCCATTATTGATGACGGCCCCCGCGCCGTAATTCGGCCGGGCGATCAGGTCCTGATAACGGGCGAGATCGGCAAAGCCGAAATAATCCGCATTGGCATTGGTCCGCCCGTGGGATGCGAAGATGTCATAGGTCCAGTCCCGAAAACCGACCTCGCCGCGCGCGCCCACCAGCACCTCATACGTATGGGTGGTGGTGGTGATCCGGCGCGGGCCAAGGTAATCGAGCTGCTTGTAGAGCGACCAGGACGCGTTGGGATTGGCCCGCTGGTCCAGGATGGTGGCAAGTTCCGGCGCTACCGGATGCGCGGCATCGCGCGGGATCAGCACCGACCATTGGTTGAAGGCCGGCGATTCGCCGATGATCTCCGTCGTCACATCGTTCTGGTCGAAATTGCCCTGCACATAGAATTCGAGATTGTCCGACACCTCGTAATAGGCGCTGGCGAACATCGAATAGCGTTCGAGCGGGCTGGACAGGAACCCGGCATAGGAGTTGGGCGACAGGGTGCCATCTTCCAGCAACTTGTTCCTGGGATAGAGCGAGCCTGTGTAACCCGGCGCGGAACTGCCGCTGACCCGGCCCGGCGCCACGGCAAACAGCGTGGATTCCCCCACCGTCGCGGCCGGGTTGAAGAACAGCTGGGTGCCGGCCAGCACGTCTCCCGCCGAATAGCCCTTGCCCGTGAAGACCTGGTCATAGGCCGCTTGCGTGGACGTGCCGTTGAATCCGCCGAAATTGGGCCACACATTGCGGCCGGGCGTGTTGGGATCGGTAAAGGCCGCTTCGAAGAAGGGGCGGTCGCGCAGATAGACCTCGTCCCGCTTCTGATAGGTGAGGCCGATCATGGCGTTGCCGCGCCCATCCTCGAAATCGGAACCCAGCAGGATGCTGGCCTTGTATTGCGCGCCGTCGCCGCGGAAGGTCTGGCCGAACTGGCCGTCGATCTCCACGCCGGTGAAGTCGCGCCGCAGCTGGAAGTTGACGACGCCCGCCACGGCGTCGGCGCCATAGGTGGCGGCGGCCCCGCCCGAAATGATCTCCACCCCGCTCAGCGCGGCGGAAGGAATGGTGTTCAGATCGACCACCAGGCTGGCATTGGCCGGCTGGGTGCGCCTGCCATCCAGCAGCACCAATGTGCGGTTGGAACCGAGGCCGCGCAGGTTTATGGTCGCGATGCCGGGGCTGCTGGTGGGCGTCGCCTGGATATCGCCGGCGCTGGTGATCTGGTTCGCGCCCCCGGAAAATTGCGGCAGCTTGTTGAGGCTCTGGTCCAGAGAAACGTTGGCGCTGTTTTCCAAGAGGTCGCTGCCGATGGTGACGATGGGGCTTTCGGATTCGAAATCCCGCCGCGCGATACGCGATCCGGTGACGACGATAGGCTGGCCGTAATCTTCCAGCGCGGCGCCCTGCTGCGGCGCGGGCTGCGGGCTGGGCGGCGTTTCCTGTGCCTGCGCTGCCGATGCGCTGGCCCAGAGATAGATCGCGCTGGAACAGCCCAGCGCGATCCGGGCCATACGCGTCGAATAGACATGATGTGGCATTTTCCAGACTCCCCTAATCCGGCGCCCTTTCCATCAAGGCGCCTGTGATCGTTCAGGGAGGGTGCGGAAGGATTGGGCGCTAGGCCACAGGGGCCATGATGAAGCCCATCATGGCCTTCGCCGCATTGTGGATGACTTCAACAACCTCCCCGCTTCCGGCCTTCTGAGAGCCGGGCCGGGCTATTACCCGGCGCGCCTAGGCTTAGTTACCATTCTAATGATCGCAACTGCCAATCGCCCGAAAGATGGCTGCAAGCGACAGAAATCCGCGCCCGTTTCGCAGGGCGTCAAATCCCACTTCGCTGGCCGCCATTTGCCGGCCCGGCAGCGGTCAGGCGGTGGGAGAATCGCCGACGGAAACGGATGCCGCTGTAGCAGCGGCGATCAGTAAGCGTTCTTGTGGAACAGCACCCGCACGGTGCGCAGCATGATGACGAGGTCGATCCAGACCGACCATTCGGACAGATATTCCAGGTCGGACCGCAGCCGGTCCGTCAGATCCTCACGCCGGTGGGTGGCGCCGCGATAGCCGCGCACCTGGGCAATGCCGGTGATCCCCGGCTTGACGGCATGGCGGATGAAGTAACGGCTGTCGATTTCCCAGAACAGCAGGTTCTGTGCCCGGCTGCCCAGCGCATGCGGGCGCGGGCCGACCAGGCTCATATCCCCCAGCAGCACGTTGAAGAGCTGCGGCAGTTCATCGAGGCTGGTCTTGCGGATGATGCTGCCCACCCGCGTGACGCGATCATCATCGCGCGAGGTGGAGCGTGCACCGTCCCCATCGGAACTTTCCACCCGCATGCTGCGGAACTTGTAGATGTTGAACAGATGGTTGCGGCGGCCGATGCGCTGTTGCTTGAAGATCACCGGCCCCGGGCTGTCCAGCTTGATGGCCAGCGCGATCACGATCATCGGCGGCGTCAGCGCGATCAGCACCGGCACGGTGATGGCAAGGTCCAGCCCGCGTTTCAGCACCCTGTTGCGCAGGTTGAGCGGCCCCTTGCTGACGAGCAGGACCGGCAGGTTCGCCGCCAGCGGTGTGCTCTGGATGCCCAGCCGCTCCAGCTCCGGCGCGACCAGCCCGCCTTCGATCCCCAGCCCTTTCAGGATCGTGGCCCAGCGCTCGCGCCTTGCGGGCGGACAGGTGACGAGCACCCGGTCCACATTCAGCAGCAGCGTTGCCAGCCGGTGCAGCATGACCGGATCGGCGATGTCGGGCGACAGCCCCACGGCGCGGCAATCCAGCGCGTGATAGCCCTGTGGCGGCGTGACCGCCTCGCTGTCGTCGATCAGATAGACGCTGGCGACGATCTGATCCCGCACGAAACCATGCGCGATCAGGTTGAGGACGATGCGCCCCAATATCATCAGGCTGTAAGCCGCCACGATCGCCGCCGCGATCAGCGTCAGCGGAATGGCCGGGCGGAAGGTGAACGGGCTGGCCAGCACGAATACCAGCAGCAGGGTAATCAGGAACGCCTTGGTCGCCCGCGCCCACCCCAGATGCAGCGCCAGGATGGCGTCGGCCCCATACGCATTGCTGAACAGCGCGAGGATCGCATAGAGCGGGATGATCGCCGCCAGCGGCAGCAGGGCGGCCATCGCCTGAATGCCCGGATGCGCGGCGAAGGCGAAGGTGGTGCCCACGCTGATCGCGGTGATGTCGGACAGCGCCAGGATGATATACAGCACCAGCCGGAAACCTGGCGAACTGCTGGGGACAAAGATCGCCGACAGGTCCGGCTGCGGGCCGGCCTGCTTATGCGATCGCTTGTCTACAAACATCGTCACAGATCCGCCGGGCCACCCACCCATTGCCCAGGCTGCCCATGGACGGGATGCCTGTCACCAAATCAGGGCATATGCACATCCCGATATGCACAGCAATAGCGATGGCTTGATACGCTCCCGATCCCCGGCTGGACAGGCCGCGATCAGAACTTGCCAATTATGGGACGGATGCACCAAATCGCTTTCCCTGCCGCCCTTTGTCGCTGGACGTTTGACTCCCCCTCAATGTTGGAACATTTAGGGAACAAATGGATGTTGATTCGCTTGGAATGCTCAGGCGCCGGATTGCGCTGATAGAGCGGCGCGAAGGCGCGGGGCCTGAAGGGGCGGTGCGTCGTCCAACAGGGCATCCTGCTATCGACCGCCGGCTGGAAGGCGGGCTGTCCCCCGGCGCCTTGCATGAAGTGATCGCGGCGGAGGCGGAGGAAGGCGGCAGCGCGGCGGGCTTCACCGGCATGCTGACCCTGTTGCTGGGCGGCGAAGTGCTGTGGCTGCGGGACGAGGCTTCCCATCGCCGCATCGGCGGCCTCCATGCGATGGGGTTGGTGGAAATCGGGCTGGATCCGGCGCGCATCATCCTGGGCATGGTGGGCGATGCGGCGGCCACCTTGCGCGCAGCGGCGGATGCGATGCGCTGCACCGGGCTGGGCGTGGTGGTGATCGAGTTGTGGGGCCGCCCGCCCGTGCTGGATCTTACCGCCAGTCGCAGGCTCGCCCTGGCGGCGGAAGGATCCGGGGTCAGCGCGCTGCTGCTGCGCATGGCGGCCGATCCCGGCCCCAGCTCCGCGCAGACCCGCTGGCAGGTGGCGGCCGCCCCGTCCGCGCCGCTTCCTGCCAATGCGCCGGGCCATCCCGGCTGGACTGTCGAATTGTTGCGCCAGCGCGGCGGCCCACCCGGCGGCCCGTGGCAGGTGGAGTGGAATCGTGACCGAGCGCAATTGCAGGACCGGGGTGCGGACAGGCGGCAGGCGCTATCTGGCGCTGTGGTTCCCCTTCCTGCCGACCGATCGCCTGACCCTGCCGGACATGGCCCGCTCCGCCGCGCGGGATGATGCGCCGCTTGTCCTCACGGAACGGGACCGGGGCGCCATCCGGCTGAGCTTCTGCGATGAAGAGGCGCTGCTGCTGGGCCTTGCCCCGGGCATGACCCTGGCCGACGCACGGGCGCGCGTTCCCGCCTTACGAGGCATGGAGCGCGATGCGGGCGCGGAAGAGGCATGGCTGCGCCGCATCGCGGATGCCTGCGACCGTTTCACGCCCATGGTGTCCCCCTTCCCGCCAGACCTGCTGATGCTGGACATTACCGGCTGCGCCCATCTGTTCGGGGGCGAAGGAGCCATGCTGGCGGAGGTGGAGCGGGCGATAGCGCCATGGGCCAGCCGCTTGCGCCCGGCCATGGCCGATACGCCCGAAGCGGCCCGCGCCCTCGCCCGCTTTGGCGAGGTTCCGCCCTGTGACGACAAGAGCGGCCTGCTGCGCCTGCCGGTCGCCGCGCTGGAATTGGAAGAGGAAGCGGAAACCGCCCTACGCCGCGCCGGCTTCCGTTATCTTGGCGATCTGGCGGAACATGGCCCGGCGGCGCTGGCATCCCGTTTCGGACAGGAAATGATCGACCGGCTGGAACGCATCCTGGCCCGTGCCGACAGCCGCATCAGCCCGCGCCGCGCGGCATCGGCCCTGATCTTCGAACGCCGTTTCCCCGAACCGCTGGGCCGCAGCGAGGATGCGTTGGCCGTGATCGGCGATTTGGCGGGGGAAGCCGCGATCGTGCTGGAACAGCGCCATCGGGGCGGCCGCCTGTTCGCTGTGCGCCTGTTCCGCAGCGACGGCCGCCATTTCGACCTGTCGGTGGAAAGCGGCCTGCCGCTGCGCGATCCGGCGCGGATCATGCGCCTGTTCGATGAAAGGGTCGAAAGCCTGGCCGATCCTATCGACCCCGGTTTCGGCTTCGACATGATCCGGCTGGCCGTGCCGCGCACGGAACCCCTGGCCGCCGCGCAACTCGCGCTGGAAGGGGGCAGCGTGAATGAAGAAGCATTGGCATCGTTGGTCGACCGGCTGAGCGCGCGGGTCGGGCGCGGCAGTCTGCGCCGCTTTGCACCGCAGGACAGCCATATGCCGGAACAGGCCGTGCTGGCCCTCCCCGCTCTGGATGCGCCCCGCCCGGCGCAATGGCCGCTCCCCCGGCAGGGGGAACCGCCGCGCCGCCCCATCCACCTGTTCGATCCGCCGCAGCCGGTGGAAGTGATCGCGGCCGTGCCCGATGGCCCGCCCCAGCGGTTCCGCTGGCGCCGCGCAGTGCATGACATCGCCCGTTTCGAAGGACCGGAACGCATCGCGCCCGAATGGTGGCGCGGCGCGCCAGGGGATGCCGGGCGCACGCGCGATTACTACCGCGTGGAAGATGTGCGCGGGCGGCGCTTCTGGCTGTTCCGCCATGGATTGTATGGCGCGGAAGCCGTCGATCCGCGCTGGTATGTGCATGGGCTGTTCGCATGAATGCGGGCTTTGCCGAACTGGTGGCGGCCACGCATTTTTCCTTCCTGCGCGGCGCATCCCACCCTGCGGACATGATCGCCCGCGCCCTCGCGCTGGGCTTGCCGGGGATCGGCCTGGCCGATCGCAACACGGTGGCAGGCGTGGTGCGCGCGCGCAAGGCGCTGCGTCATGCGCAGGAGGATGCGCAGGCGGCGGGCCATGCCGTGCCCGATTTCAAATTCGTGCCCGGCGCGCGGCTCGTCTTCGACGATGGCACACCGGATATCGTGGCCTATCCGGTGGACCGGATCGGCTGGGGGCGGCTGACCCGCTTGCTGACCACCGGCAATCTGCGCGCGGAAAAGGGCGATTGCATCCTGCGCCTGCCCGATCTGCTGGCCTTTCGCGAAGGGCTGCAACTGATCGTCATGCCGCATTCCACCGCCGTTCCGCAGCGCGAAAGGCGCCGTAAGGTCGAACATGACAGCGCCGATCCCGTCCCCCCGCTGGCGCTGGTTCAGCCGGAAGGACTGGTCCCCCTGCTACAGCGTCTGGGCCATGCCTTCCCCGGCCGGGTGTGGCTGGCCGCGGCGATGCCCCGGCATGGCGATGACGACCGGCGCCTGGCCGAACTGGCCGCCATGGCGGCGCAGGCCGGGGTGCCGCTGCTCGCCACCAATGACGCGCTCTATGCCGCGCCCGATGCGCGTCCCTTGCAGGATGTGCTGAGCTGCATTCGCGAAGGCACCACCATCACCTCAGCCGGCAAGCGACTGGAAGCGAATGCGGAACGGCATCTCAAATCGCCGCAGGAAATGGCGCGCCTGTTCCGCAGCCAGCCGCAAGCGGTGGCGGAAACCATCCGCTTCCTGAATGGCATCTCCTTCGAACTGGGCGATCTCGCCTATGAATATCCGCACGAACCGGTGCCTGAGGGGTGGGAACCGCAGGAATGGCTGGAACATATGGTGCGGGAAAAGGCGCATCAACGCTATGGCTCCAGCCTGCCCACCCGGGTGGAAACGCGGCTGGCGGAAGAATTCCGCCTGATCCGCAAGGCGCGATATGCCTGTTACTTCCTGACCGTTCACGATCTGGTGAATTTCGCCCGCACGCGGGACAAGCCGATCCTGTGCCAGGGGCGCGGCAGCGCCGCCAATTCCATCGTCTGCTTCCTGCTGGGCGTAACCTCCGTCGATCCGGCCGAACACGATCTGCTGTTTTCGCGCTTCGTGTCGGAGGACCGGAACGAACCGCCCGATATCGACGTCGATTTCGAGCATGAGAGGCGCGAGGAGGTGATGCAATATGTCTATCGCCGCTATGGCCGGCACCGCGCCGCCATTGCCGCCACGGTGATCCATTATCGCCCGCGCAGCGCGGTGCGCGAGGTGGGCAAGGCGCTGGGCCTGTCGGAAGACGTGACCGCGCGGATGGTCTCCACCGTATGGGGCAGCTTCAGCCGCGAGATGCCGGAAAAACGTTATGACGAAGCGGGCTTCGATCCGCAGGCCCCGGAAATGCGCCGCCTGATCGACCTGTCCGGCCAGTTGCTGGCAGCGGATTTCCCGCGTCATCTCTCACAGCATGTCGGCGGTTTCGTGCTGACGGAAGACCGGCTGGATGAAACCGTTCCGCTGCACAATGCCGCGATGGCGGATCGCACCTTCATCGAATGGGACAAGGATGACATCGACGAATTGAACATCATGAAGGTCGATGTGCTGGCGCTCGGAATGCTGACCTGCATCCGCAAGGCGTTCGACCTGATGCGCGATCACGGGCTGGGCGATCACACGCTGGAAGTCGATCTGAAATCCGACGATGCCGCGGTTTACGAAATGCTGGAAAAAGGGGACAGCGTCGGCGTGTTCCAGGTGGAAAGCCGCGCGCAGATGAACATGCTGCCGCGCCTCCGGCCACGCAATCTCTACGATCTGACGGTGCAGGTGGCGATCGTGCGGCCCGGCCCGATCGAAGGGGACATGGTCCATCCCTATCTGCGCCGCCGCTGCGGAGAGGAAAAGGTGGATTATCCCTCGCCCGCGCCACCCCATCCGCCCGATGAATTGTTCCAGCTTCTGGGCAAGACCTATGGCGTGCCGATCTTCCAGGAACAGGCGATGAAGCTGGCGATCACCGCCGCCGGCTTCACCTCGTCGCAAGCGAACCAGCTACGCCGCGCCATGGCGACTTTCCGCAACAAGGGCGGGATCGACAAGTTCGAGAAGATGATGATGGATGGCATGACAAGGCGGGGCTATCCCCCTGATTTTGCAGAAAGATGTTTCCGCCAGATCGAAGGGTTCGGCAGTTACGGCTTCCCGGAAAGCCACGCCCTGTCCTTCGCGCGGTTGGTCTATATCTCGGCCTGGATCAAATGCCACCACCCGGCCGTGTTCGCCTGCGCCCTGCTCAATTCGCAGCCGATGGGTTTCTACGCCCCGGCGCAGATCGTGCGCGACGCACGCGAACATGGGGTGGAAGTGCGGCCGGTGGACGTCAATCACAGCATGTGGGATTGCACGCTGGAGCCATCGCGGGATGGCGCCCTTGCCCTTCGGCTGGGGATGCGGCTGATCGACGGCTTCCAGGAAGGCTGGGCCGAAACGCTGGCTGAAAAGCGCGCCGATTCCCCCTTCGATTCGGTGGAGATGCTGGCGCGCCGGGCCGGGATGCCGGCGCGCGCGCTGCGCCTGCTCGCCAATGCGGACGGCTTTGGCTCCATCGCCCTGCCGCGCCGTGACGCTGTGTGGGAAACGCGCCGCACCCCGGCGGACCAGTTGCCGCTCTTCGCGGCGGCGGCGGCGCGGGAACTGGCGGATGAAGGCGGCCCCGCCCTCCCCGCCATGCCGTTGAGCGAGGAAGTCGTCGCCGATTACCAGACCACGCGCCTGTCGCTGAAGGATCATCCGATGACCTTCCTGCGCCCGGTCCTGCGCGGCGAAGGTGTGCTCAGCTGCGCGGAAACCGGCGCGGCCAGGGCCGGGCAGCGGGTGCGCACGGGCGGCGTCGTGCTGGTGCGCCAGCGCCCTGGCAAGGGCAATGCCATCTTCATCACGCTGGAAGATGAAACCGGCGTCACCAACGTCCTGTTATGGGCGCGGCGGTTCGAACGTTTCCGCCGCGCGGTAATGGCGTCGCGGCTGATGGTGGTGGAAGGGGAGGTACAGCGCAGCAAGGAAGGCGTCGTGCATCTGATGGCCAGCGCGGTTTATGACCGCACCGAATTGCTGGGCAGGCTGGGCGATGACGCGCCCCGCCCCCGGCCCGGCCGATCCGGCGAGACAGCCCGCAATCAGGGCGGCCGCCACCCGCGCGACGTGCGCATCCTGCCCCGCTCCCGCGATTTTCACTGACCCGCGCGACACGGCGCGCGCGGCGCAATCAGGCGCTCTCGCCCGTCAGATGTTCCACCAGGGCGCGGACCTTTTTCTGTCGCCATTGCGGGCGCGGCGCGACCAGCCAATAGGCATGGCGCGACGGCATCGGGCCTTCGATGGCGGTCAGGCTGCCATCCGCCAGCGCATCGGCCACCAGCGGCAGCGGCATGATCGTGCGGCCCAGCCCGGCCAGCGCGGAACTCAGCGCCTGCCCGGCATTGCCCACCTGCAACAGGATTTCCGCCCCTTCGGGCGTGGGATAGGCCGGCCAGGCGATCCAGCCTTCCGCACCGCCCGGCGCGCCCACCGTAACCTGCTCCCCGGGCGCGAGTTGCACCCCGTCCAGTTCGCCCGGCCCTTCCGCCAGCCGGATCGCCACGTCGAGATTGGCCTCGGTGAAATCCGTGTCCTCGTCCGCAATCAGTTGATAGCGCACATCCGGCCGATCGGCGCGGAACGCCGCCAGCCGGGGCGCCAGCCACTGCGCATAGAATTCGCGCGGCACCGCGATCGTATAGCTGGAGCTGGATTGCCCCGCCTGCATCGCCTGCACGCTTTCCTCGAACCGCAGGAACCCTTCGCGCAGCGGTTCCAGCCCGGCATGCGCTTCGTCTGTCAGTTCCAGCCCCTTGGAGGTGCGGCGGAACAGCACCACGCCCAGCACGTCTTCCAGCGCGCGGATCTGCTGGCCGACGGCGGCCGGCGTGACCGCCAGCTCGTCCGCCGCGCGGGTAAAGGACAGGTGCCTCGCCGCAGCGTCGAAGACGCGCAAGGCATTGAGTGGCAAATGGGTCCGCTTCATGTCGCGCGGGATTTAGAGCCTGCGGGCCGACACCGCAACCGACAGCGGCCGCCCGTGCCCCCAACGCCCCCAAGCCGCCCGATGCGTAGCCTGTAAGCCACACCGCGCAACAATCGCATAGTGGGGCATTCTGTCCGGTTGTGACGCTGCCTCGCGCCGCATACCCGGCCGCCATCCAGAACGAGAGAGGATAAGGTCGTGACCACCAGACATCGCATCCTTGCCGCCGCCCTGCTGGCGAGCGCAGCCACCCCCGCCTATGCCCAGTCCGCAGCCGAGGCTGACACCGGCGCTTCTGCCGCCGACAATTCCGGCAATGCCATCCTCGTCACCGCGCAGCGCCGCGAACAATCGCTGCAGGATGTCAGCGCCTCGCTGGTGGCGATCGGTTCGGACCGTCTCGCAAGTTCGCAAGTCAACAACCTGCAGGACCTGCAGACCGTGGTGCCGAGCGTCAATTTCGGCAATGACTTCAATCAGGCGAAGATCTTCATCCGCGGCGTCGGCGCCAACACCTCCACCACCGGCAACGCCACCGGTGTCGCGCTGCATGTGGATGGCGCCGTCGTCTCCCGCGCCGAAGCGCAGCTGACCAGCCTGTTCGATCTGGAACGGGTCGAAGTGCTGCGCGGCCCGCAGGGCACGCTGTATGGCCGCAACGCCACCGGCGGTTCCATCAACCTCATCACGGCCAAGCCGACCGCCGATTTCTCCGGCTATGGCCGCCTCACCTATGGCAATTACAACGCCATCGTCGCCGAAGGCGCGATCAGCGGGCCGATCACCGACAACATCCTGTTCCGCATCGCCGCCAAGACGGAAGATCGCGATGGATACGGCAAGAACCCCACCACCGGCTCGGAAGTGGACGATCTGAAGCGCCGCATGATCCGCGGCATGCTGCAATTCAACATCTCCGACGCGACCGAACTGCTCGTCTCGGGCGAATATTTCCGGCAGGACGACCACTCCGGCGCGATCCACTATCTGCGCGATTCCTTCCCGGGCGTGGATCGCCTCGCCTCGCTCGGCACCGGCGGCCATGCCACCGATCCGCGCGATCTGGCATCGGAAGTGGATGTCGGCACGGATACGGAAACCTATGCCTTCACCGGCACGTTCCGCACGGAATTGTCGGACGACATCACCGTCACGAACATCGCCAATTATCGCAAGTTCGACAGTTCGCTGTTCCAGGATCTCGACCTGTCGTCGGTCATCAACAGCCTGGAAACCAACGGACAGGCCACCACGGTTCAGGAACGCCGCGTCAATTCCGAGCAGTATTCGAACGAATTGCAGGTCAACTATTCGATCGACAATTTCGACATCGTCGTCGGCGGCTTCTACTTCCACGAACGCCAGCGCCCGATCGACAATGTCGGCCTGTCGCGCCGCAACGGCATGGCTTCCAACATCCCGATCCTGGAAGCAGCCGGCATCGACCTTGCGGAAGCCTATCAGCTGTGCGGCTATTCCCCCGACAGCGTGGATGGCGGCAGCACGGTGATCGCGCCGAAGCGCGTCTGCACCCGCTCCAACCTGGGTACGGAAGCATGGGCGGTGTTCGGCCAGGCCCGTATCGGCCTGGGCCTGCTGATGCCTGAACTCGATACCGTCACGCTGAAGCTGGGCGGCCGGTTCAGCCACGAACATGTCGATTCCCGCAACCCGTCGATCATCATCGCCGCCAACGGTCGCGGGCCGGTGATTCATTACACCAGCGAAGGTACCTTCGTCGAACGCAGTTTCGAAGATTTCACGCCGGAACTGGGCGTGGAATGGCAGCCGAACCGCGATCTGCTGCTGTATTACACCTATTCCGAAGGCTTCAAGGCAGGCTCGGGCGAGAACGCGGCCGGCAGCCGCACCATCGTCGACCCGGAAACGCTGCAGAACCACGAAGTCGGCATCAAGGCGACGGTGGCAAGCGGCATCTCCGTCAACCTGGCGGCCTACACCTACGATCTGCAGGGCCTGCAGCTGAACAAGACCATCGCCGGCGGCCCGACCGGTTACCAGACGATCTTCCAGAACGCGGCGGAAACCACGTCGAAGGGCTTCGAACTGGATGTGTTCGGCCGGGTCACGCCGGAATTCCGCGTCAGTGGCTCGGTCGCCTATACCGACGCGAAGTTTCTGGATTACGTGACGCTCGATCCGCTCAACCCGGCCAATATCCTGACACCGGGCGATGCGCCTTACGATCCGGTCAACAATCCCGATCCCACCGCCTATGGCGCGCCGGGCGGCGGGGATATCGACCTGTCGGGCAATGCGCTTCGCAATACGCCGAAATGGTCGTTCAACGCGCATGGCGAATATGACGTGCTGTTCGGCAATGGCGGGATGGTCACGCTTCAGGGCGATGTCAGCTACAAGAGCCGGATCTATTTCACGGAGTTCGAGCGCGAGATCGAAAGCTCCGCCTCCTACTTCTTCGTGGATGCGGGCGCGACCTATCGCACGGCGGACGATCGGCTCAGCTTCCAACTGTGGGCGAAGAACCTGTTCGACGTGGATCGTCGCAGCAGCACCTTCGCGCTGGCCACCGGCCGCCTGATCGGCGCCACCTACCTGCCGCCGCGCACCTTCGGCGCGACGATCGGTTATTCGTTCTGATGCAGTCTGGGCGCCTCCTTCGGGGGGCGCCCGGCCTCAACCGGCGGTGGCGGGCGCCGCCAGCGGGAAGAACGGGATCGCCACTTCGAACAATTCCCCATCGGCCCGCGCGAAGGTGTAGAACCCTTCCATCGAACCGTGATTGGTGGTCAGTTCGCAGCCGGAAACGTAATCATGCGTTTCGCCCGGCGCCAGGCATGGCTGTTCCCCCACCACCCCTTCGCCATCGACCAAGTTCACCATCCCGCGCGAATCGGTGATCCGCCAGTGCCGCGTGCGCAATTGCACCGTGTCTTCGCGATGGTTCTCGATCCGGATGTGATAGACCCAGAACCAGCGATGCGCCTCCACCCGGGATTGATCGGGCATGAAATTCGCCGCGACGCGGACGGTTATGCCGTCCGTCATTGCGGCGTGCTGGAACAGGCGGGCCATCGCGTCTTGCATGGCCGGCAGACTAACGCATTTCCCGCTGCCCACAAGGGTTTGGCAGAATGCCCGGCTTCCCATGCAAGGCGTTCAGCCCGTATCGCCGCAGCTGCGGCGCTCGGCAAATCGCCGTCCGAACCCAGGGATGCTCACCCCTCTTGCCCAGCAGCCGAGTGGCGGCGGCACCTTGCACTGTCGCCGCCCACTCTGCGGGTTAGGTGTTACAAACCGATCCGCTCCAGAGCCTGATCCAGATCGTCGATCAGGTCGGCGGGGTCTTCCAGCCCTACATTCAGCCGCAGCATCCCTTCGGCAACGCCCGCTTCGGCCCGGCCTTCCGGCCCCATATTGTGATGGGTCGTGGTGGCGGGGTGCGTCATCAGCGAACGGCTGTCCCCGATATTGTTGGAAATATCGATCAGCTCCAGCGCGTTTAGCAGCGCCATCGCCTGTTCGCGCCCGCCATCCATCACGAAGGCGAAGATCGGCCCGGCGGCGACCATCTGGCGCATGCACAGATCATGCTGCGGATGGCTGGGCAGCCCCGGATGGAGCACGGTCGGCACGCGATCTTCCAGGAAGCGGGCGATCTCCAGCGCGCTTTCGGACTGGCGCATGGCGCGCAGTTCCAGCGTCTCCAGCGATTTCAGCACCACCCATGCGTTGAACGGCGCCAGTATCGGGCCGGTGTTGCGCTGGAACGGCATCAGCTTTTCGGTGACCCATTCTTCCGACGAACACAGCGCGCCAGCCAGAACGCGGCCTTGCCCGTCCATCAGCTTGGTGGCGGAATAGGCGACGACATCCGCGCCGAATTCCAGCGGCCGCTGCAACACGGGGGTGGCAAAGGCGTTGTCCACCACAGTCGTGATGCCATGCGCCCGCGCCAGCGCGCAGACGGCGGTCATGTCCACCAGATCCATCGTGGGATTGGCCGGCGTTTCGAAGAAGAACACCTTGGTATTGGGCTGGATCGCCCGTTCCCACGCGGCATTGTCGCGCCCGTCCACCACGGTCTTCTCGATGCCGAAACGCGGCAGCAGATTGTCCACGATCCAGCGGCACGAACCGAAGGCCGCTCGCGCCGTCACGATATGGTCGCCCGCGGAAAGCTGGCACAGCAGCGCCGCCGTCATCGCCGCCATCCCGGTCGCCTGCGCCCGGCATGCCTCCGCCCCCTCCATCGCCGCGATGCGTTCTTCCAGCATGGCGGTGGTCGGGTTCTGCATGCGGGAATAGACCATGCCGTCCTGCTCGCCCGCGAACCGGGCGGCGACGGTCTCGGCATCGTCATAGGTGTAACCGCTGGTGAGGAACAATGCCTCGCTGGTCTCGCCATGCTCGCTGCGCCAGGTGCCGGCCCGCACGGCGCGGGTCTGGGGCCGCCAGCGGGACGTGATTGAACGATCTGATCCGGTGTTCTTCTTCATGGCGCGCGGTTTAAGGGCGGCGCGGCGCTCGCACAATCCCGTAAGGCGCTTGCAGTGCGTTTGCAGGCCGCTTGCAACAGCCGCCCACCGCGCCGCTTCAGCAGTGGTTGCCCGCCGCGCCGCGCCATCCTACACACCCGGATGATGAGCCTGGCGCCGCCCCGACCACGCGATCCGCTCGCGCTCACCGCCTTGATCGCCATCGGCTTCGCAATCCTCTGCGCCATCCGGTTGACGACGCCCTCCACGCCCTTCTTCGACGAAATCCATTACCTGCCCCCGGCCCGCGCCATCCTGGCACTGTCTCAGCCGCTCAATCCCGAACATCCGCCGCTGGGCAAGGAGTTGATCGCGCTGGGCATGGCGCTGTTCGGGGACAATGCGCTGGGCTGGCGCATCATGCCGATGCTGTTCGGGACGCTGGCGCTAATCGCCGCGATGCGGGCGCTGTGGTTCGCCAGCCTGTCGCGCGGGGCCTCCATCGGATACGGGCTGCTGCTGGTCACCGGCTTTCCCCTGCTGGTCCAGTCGCGCATCGCCATGCTCGATATCTTCATGGCCGCCTTCCTGCTGGTGGCGCTGTGGATGTGCGCGGCGGCGGTGCGGCAGAACGAACAGGGCCGCTGGCGGCTGGCACTCGCCGGCGTCGCGCTGGGCTGCGCGATGGCCAGCAAGTGGAACGCCATCCCCCTCGCCATGTTATCGGGTCTCGCTTTTCTAGCGATCCGGGTCGCCTGCGCGCGGCGGAACTGGCTGGTCGATACGCGCGCCTGGCCGGTGCCGGGGATCAGCCTGATCGAAGCCGCGCTGTGGCTGGGCATCGTCCCGCTGGCGGTCTATTTCGCCAGCTTCTGGCCCTGCCTGCTCTACCGCGAAGGGGGCATCGCGGCCGCCGATCTGCTCGATCTGCAAACGCGCATGTACGGATTGCAGACGCAGCAACTGGAACCGCATGTCTATCAGAGCCGATGGTTCCAGTGGGTGCTGGACTGGCGGGCGATCTGGTATCTGTATGAGGTGGTGGACGGTGCGCAGCGCGGCATCCTGCTGATCGGCAACCCGCTCACCATGCTGCTCGGTCTCCCGGCCCTGTTATGGTGCGGGTGGGCCGGGTTAATGCGGCAGCGGCGCGATGCGCTGGCGGTCGCGATCCTCTACGCGGTCAGCATCGGGTTGTGGATCCTCGCGGACAAGAATGTGCAGTTCTATTACCACTACCTGCTGCCCGGTTGCTTCCTGCTCGCCGCGCTGGCGCTGGCGCTGGACGAGATGTGGCGGCGGGGCTTCCGCAAGACAGTCGCCGCCGTCCAGGCTGGAGCGGCGGCGCTGTTCATCTATTTCTGGCCGATCCTCACCGCCGCTTCATTGGAAGGCCTGCGATCCTTCGAGCATTGGACATGGATCGACAGCTGGCGCTGATCAGGCAATCGCAGTGCGCCCGCGCGGCCCGGCGAAATACCACACGATCACGCCCACGACCGGGAAGATGATGATGCCAATGGTCCACAGCAGCTTGGAAAGCACGGCGCTGGAGCTTTGCCAGACATTCAGGATCGCCCAGATGTCGATCACGAAAATAATGATGCCGAGGATGAATTCCATATCGTAAACTCCTGACCCGCATGGGATTGTTGTGGCAGGAGAACGACCTATCGCCCGGCAATGTTCCGGATCAGCGGTAACGGCCCCACACGAACCGGCTGGAAAGCGCGTAATTCCACACCGATCCGATGGCGATGCCGCACAGCGCCGCGCCGTAGGGGACCATCCCCATCTTCACCAGCATCGCAGCCACGCCGACATTCGCCAGCAGCCCCACGGAGCAGGTGGCCGCGAATTTCAGCCACCCGTGGAACAGCGCCGCCCCGCCCCGCAGCCGCTTGTCGGCATAGGTGAGGGAATTGTTGAGCAGGAAATTGAAGGTCATCGCCACCAGCGCGGCAAGGGCCTGCCCCGCCTCGAACACGATCAGCGAATCCCGCAGATTGCCGCCGAACACGGCCAGGAACGCCGACAACACCGTCATATGCACCAGCACGCCGACCGCCCCGATCGTGCCGAACAACGCGAAACGGGTCGGGATGATGCGCCCCAGCCATTTGTCGTAGAGGCCGACGAGAAATTCGAACACCACGGTGCGGTCCAGCTTGCTTTCCCCCGCCGCCCGCTCCGCGAAATCCAGCGGGAACTCCCTGATCCGCAACGGAGCCTCGATGGTCGCGAGCAGGTCCAGCAATATCTTGAAGCCGATGCCCGACAGGCGGCCCGCATTGCGGCGCAGCGTTTCTGTCGGGATCATGAAAAAACCGCTCATCGGATCGGACAGTTCGAAGCCCGTCACCCGCCGCGCCAGCGCATTGGCGATGGTGGAGGCGCGTTCCCGGTCGGGCCGGTTCCAGCGCGCGGTGCTGGCGCCGGGCGCGAAGCGGCTGGCATAGGCAAGGTCGCATTCGCCGGCGACGATGGCCCCCAGCATTTCGGGCAGCAGGGCCGGATCGTGCTGCATGTCGGCGTCCATCACCGCCACCACCGGCGCGGCGGTGGCGCACATCCCCTCGATCGCCGCGCTGGACAGCCCGCGCCGGCCAATGCGCTGGATAACGCGGATGCGCGGATCGGTGCGGGAAATGGCGCGCGCTTCCTCCGCCGTGCCATCCTTGCTGTCATCGTCGACGAAGATCGCTTCCCAGCCGATCCCGGCCAGCGCTTCCTCCAGCCGCCGCACCATGGGGGCGATGTTGGCCCGCTCGTTCAGCGTGGGCAGCACCACCGCCAGTTCCAGCGGTCGCGCCGCCGCACCCCCGGCACGGAAGGGCGCACGGGGAACGGCCGGCATCGCATTGCCGACCGCGCCGGGGCTATCCCCTTCCCCCGCCGCCGCAGCCACGGGTCAGAGCCGCGCGATCACCGCGTCGCCCACTTCGGCCGTTCCGGCGCTGCCGCCCAGATCGGCCCCCTTGATGCCGTCGGCCAGAGCGCCGGCGACCGCACGCTCTATCCGCGCCGCCTGGTCTTCCATGCCCAGGCTATGGCGCAGCAGCATGGCGAGGCTGAGGATCATGGCCATCGGATTGGCCTTGCCCTGCCCCGCAATATCGGGCGCGCTGCCATGGATCGGTTCGTAAAGGCCGCGCGTGCCGAAATCGGTCTCCGCCTCTCCCAGCGATGCGCTGGCGAGCAGGCCGATGGAGCCGACGCACATGCTCGCCTGGTCGGACAGGATGTCGCCGAACAGATTGCCGGTCACGACGACATCGAACTGGCCCGGATTGCGGACCAGCTGCATCGCGGCATTGTCCACATACATGTGGCTCAGTTCCACATCGGGATATTCGGCCGAAACCTCGATCACCACATCGCGCCATAGCTGGCTGGTTTCCAGCACATTGGCCTTGTCCACGCTGGTCAGCCGCTTGCCGCGCCCCTGCGCCGCGCGGAACGCGGTGTGGGCAATGCGGCGCACCTCGTCTTCCGCATAGGACATCAAGTCGAAACCCTGCCGCCGGCCGTCGTCCAGTGTGCGGATGGCCTTTTCACCGAAATAGACGTCGCCATTCAGCTCCCGCACGATCAGCAGGTCGATGGCGCGCGCCACTTCGGGCCGCAGGGCGGAAAGATCTTCCAGCCCCGGAAACATGGTGGCGGGGCGCAGATTGGCAAACAGGCCCAGCGCCTGGCGCAGGCCCAGAATGGCCTGTTCCGGCCGCAAATGCCGTTCCAGCCCGTCGCAACCCGGATCGCCCACCGCGCCGAACAGCACCGCATCCGCGCTGCTGGCCAGCGCCAGCGTTTCTTCCGGCAAGGGGTGGCCGTGCTTGCGATAGGCGGCTCCGCCCACATCGGCATGGCCCAGTTCGATATCGGGCAGGTCGAGCGCATCCAGAACCTTCAGCGCTTCGGCCATGATTTCCGGACCGATCCCGTCACCGGCAAGGCATGCAATCTTCATGTCATTCGTCCCAGCATCTCTCTCAATCGCGAGCGCGCGGCCATAACATCGCCGCGCCTGTCGGCAAGCAGGTAGCGTTGCAGCGCGGGCGCGATCCGGTCCAGCACCGCCAGTATTTCCGGCAGGTCGCCTTGCGGCGTTTCGACGGCGCTGCCCCCGCCATAGCCCAGTTCGCGGAGCAGCAACCGCTCATATCCCGCCAGCGCCTGCGCCCAGCCCCGCGCGGATGGCGCATGGCAGATCGCATCCAGCAGGGCGGTCAGCCCCTGATACAGCGCGGGATAGGGCTGCCGTTCGGGCAAGGCCGCGGCGGTCAGCGCGCAGGCCCAGCCGATCGCGGCCGCCGCCAGCGGTTCCCCCAGCCACGGCCCCCGGCTCGCCGCCAGTTCGAGCTTGGCAAAGGGCAGCTGGCTTTCCGACCGGGCGGAAATATCCACTTCCACCAGATTGCCGGGGATGACCACCGGCCGCAGCCGCCTCCCACGACCGCCCGCGACATAGGCAGCGATGACGCCATGATCCAGCGTCAGCATCCGCGCCACGACCGCGCTTTCGCCATGGGCGCGCGCGGCCAGGAAAATGGCAGGAGCGCGTATCTGCATCGCGCCGGCAGGATATCAGGTGAAAGGCGCCTCAGCCAACGGGGCCGAGCTTCGCCTCCAGCGCGGCGAGGCGTGCTTCCAGCTTCGCATTCTCATCCCGCGCGCGGGCGGCCATTTCCTTGACCGCGTCGAATTCTTCACGGCTCACGAAGTCGAACCCGCCAAAGGCTTCCTTCAGCCGCTCTCGCGTGGAATCGCGCGCTTCCCGCGTCATGCCGGCAAAGGTTCCGGCGGCGCTGTTGGCCAGTTTCACGAAATCGGCGATCAGGGGATTTTCGCTTTGCATGCCCCCTATGTGGCGTGGACAATGCGGTTCGACAAGCGGCTAGAATTCGATGCGCTGCACAGGCGCGCCGGCGGCCACGCCATCGGCGGCGGGATTGAGCAACAGGAACTGCCAGTTGAGCGCGGTCGCAAACAACACCCAGGCCAGATAGGGCAGCAGCAGCAGCGCGGCGGTGCGCCGCACCTTCCAGAACAGCCACACCGTCAGCAGCACCGCAATATCGAGCAGCAGCAGGATCGCCAGCGCAACGGTGATCTGGTGCTGCGCGAAGAACATCGGCGACCAGGCGAGATTGAGGGCAAGCTGGGTGCAGAAGGCGATGATCGCGGGCAGGCGGAAATAGGCCCGCCTTGCCGCGCAGATCATCGCGAAGGCGAAGCCCATCATGGCATAGAGGATCGACCACACGATCCCGAATGTCGCCGGCGGAGGATAGATGGCCGGCTTGTCGAGCGCCGCGAACCAGGGATTGTCCGCCGCGCTGCCCGCCACCGCGCCGGACAGATAGCCCAGCAACATGATGGCCGGCACCATGAACAAGGCCCAGCGCAGCAGGCTGGCCCGCAATTGGGACGGGGTGGCGAGACGGTTCATGGCAACTCCGCTGCGATTCGCCAGGGATATTGGCCGGGCGCCGTCAAGCACGCAACGGCAACCCGCCTCGCCAATGCGATCGGCTGCGACTTTGCCTCAGCCGCCCGCGCCGCGCTGTGCGGAAATCAGGAACTCCACATTGCCCGATGTTCCGGCGATTGGGCTCTCGACGATGCCCTGCACCGCCCAGCCGCCGGCTTCCATCCACTCGCGGATTTCCTCGCACACGCGGGCATGCAGAACGGGATCGCGCACGATGCCGCCCTTGCCGACTTCCTCCCGCCCCACTTCGAATTGCGGCTTGATGAGCGCGACCACCTGGCACTGCGGCGCGGCCAGTCGCAGCGGCACCTCCAGCACCTTGGCCAGCCCGATGAAGGACGCATCGCACACCACCCAGTTGCAGGGGCGGTCGATCTGCGCATTGGTCAGCGCGCGGGCATTGGTCTGCTCCAGCACCGTCACCCGCGGGTCCTGCCGCAGCTTCCACGCCAGTTGGTTGGTGCCCACATCGACGGCAAAAACATGCTCCGCCCCATGCGCCAGCATCACTTCGGTGAAACCGCCCGTCGAACTGCCGATATCCATCGCCAGCGCGCCTGCGGGATCGAGGGCGAAATGGCGGATCGCATGATCCAGCTTCACGCCGCCACGGCCGACCCAGGGATGGTCGCGCCCCTTCACACTGATCGCGGCATCTTCCGCGACCTGCTGCCCGGCCTTGTCGATCCTCGCCTCGCCGACAAAGACCAGCCCGGCCATCACCAGTGCTTGCGCCCGGGCGCGGCTTTCGGCAAGCCCGCGCTCTACGAGCAGATGATCGATCCGTCTCCTGGCTGCCATGCTCTGCCGATAGGGCCGGATCGCGCGGCAGGCCAGTGCTTGTTGGCCCGCCGCATCATCGGATTTCGCAGTGGAGATTTACGGATGTCACGACGCTTCGCCACCATCCTCCCGCTTCTTGCCCTTGCGGCAAGCGCGTGTTCGCCCGCGCAGGACGGAGCAGATCAGGATCAGGCCCCGCCCCCGCCGCAGCCGGTTTTGACCAGCCAGCCCGCGCCCACCACGGCGGAAGACGGCACGCCGCTCGCCCCCGGAAGCTGGGCGGTGGAAGAAAATGCCGATGGCGCCAGCGCGGTGTTCTCCGACCCGGATGGCCAGAAGCTCGCCATCCTCGCCTGCAACCGCAATGCGCGCCGGCTGGTGCTGACAAAAGCTGAACAGGCCAGCGGGCCGAAGGCGTTCCGTCTGTCGGTCGGCGATCTGCAGGCGCGGGTGGACATGGTGCCCGTCACCGATCCCCTGCCCGGCTATTCGGCAGAGGTCGATGGCAGCCTGCCGCTCTTCGCCGCCATGGCCGATCCGGCGGAATCGATCCGTCTCGGCGCACCCGGCGGAATGGAACTGCATCTGCCCACGCATCCCGGCATGTCCCGCGTGCTGGAGGCATGCCGGTGATCGGGGGGAGCAACGCGCGCATGCCCCACAGCCACGCGGGCGCGGCGCGCCTCGCAATGGGCCGCGCCGCCCTCGCCTGCGGGATGGCGGGACTGGCGCTGCTGGCAGGCTGCGTGCCGCCGCCCGCCGTGCCCGCCCCCACGCCCGCGCCGGCCCCGCCCCCCGCCGCTCCACTGCCGGCCGCGCCCACACCGGCCGCCCCCGCTCCGCAGAACTGGATCGATGCGCCGCAAACGCCGGGGGACTGGAGCTACACTCCCTCCCCGGCAGGCGGCACCGCCCTGTTCGGCCTTCCCGGCGCGCCTGTGCTGACATTGCGCTGCGACCGGAATGGCGGCGCGGTGGAGATCATGCGGCCGGGCGCCGCGGCAAACGGCATGCGCATCCTCACCGAATTCGGCGTTCAGGCCGTGCAGACCAGCCCGGCACAGGGCGGCGCGGTCGCGCGTATCAACGCGCAGGACCGGCTGCTCGATTCCATGGCGTTTTCCAAGGGGCGCTTCGGCGTGGAAACGGGCGGCCAGCCGACGCTGTATATCCCGGCCTGGCCCGAAGTGACCCGCGTGATCGAGGATTGTCGCTAGGCGAAAACGACGCGGCGCGAAGGGCCGGATTCTGACGCCGAAAAAGATTTATACAAGTCTTGCTTTGGGGCCTGTGCTGACTCAAATATTGCGTGGGCCGGCGGCACACGCGGCCTGGCTCCCGGTGAAACGGGGGCATGGCTATCCAGCGCGAAAGGAGGTGATCCGATGTCTCATGGTTCAGCAGGGAGGTCGGTAGATTTCCGCGCGGGGCATTATCGGTAATCTGACTTTCGCCGATAAAGGCTTCGTGGGCGGCTCTTCTGGCCGCTGACCATGCGAAGGGCGATCCTGCCACGGGCCAGGGTCGCCCTTCTCATTTGTGCGCCAGGCAGCTAATCAAGCCTATAGCCTCGCGTGAACTTGCGATAAATTACAAATCTGGTTGCGTCTCCGCAATAAAAGATCATAAGGGGCGCCGATTTTGATCAGGACAGGATGACATGGCTACGCTTGCCGAAAACCGTATCGACTTCAGCCGCGTTCCCCACCCCGCGCCGGTGCCCGGCGCTTCGCGCGATCAGGCGATCGCGGATCCCGGCTTCGGCAAGGTATTCACCGATCACATGGTCAGCATCGACTGGGCGGAAGGCAAGGGCTGGCACAATCCCACCATCGGTCCGCGCACGCCGATCAGCCTCGATCCGGCGGCATCGGTCCTCCATTATGCGCAGGAAATCTTCGAAGGGCTGAAGGCCTACCGACTCGCGGATGGCACGATGGCGCTGTTCCGGCCGGAAGAAAATGCCCGCCGCTTCAACGATTCCGCACGCCGACTCGCCATGCCGGAACTGCCGGAAGAAGCCTTCGTCGAAGCCATCCGCCAGATTGCCCTTGCCGATCGGGACTGGTTCCCGAAGGTGGATGGCGGCTCTCTCTACATGCGCCCCTTCATGTTCGCGGACGAAGCGTTTCTGGGCGTGCGCCCGGCCAAGAGCTACAAGTTCCTGGTGATCTGCAGCCCGGCCGGCAATTATTTCAAATCCGGCGCCCCGGCGGTCAGCATTTGGGTCAGCCGCGACTATACGCGCGCCGCGCCCGGCGGCACCGGCGCTGCGAAATGCGGCGGCAATTATGCGGCCAGCCTCGTCCCGCAGGCGGAAGCGATCGAACGCGGCCACGATCAGGTCGTGTTCCTCGATGCGGCGGAACACAAATGGATCGAAGAACTGGGCGGCATGAACCTGTTCTTCGTGTTCGACGATGGCAGCATGGTCACGCCGCCGCTGGGCGGCACCATCCTGCCCGGCATCACGCGCGACAGCCTGTTGACCCTTGCCCGGGAAGAAGGGCTGGATGTGCGGGAAGAACGCTACAGCCTCGACCAGTGGCGGGAAGATGCCGCCAGCGGCCGCCTGGTGGAAAGCTTCGCCTGCGGCACCGCTGCGGTCGTCACGCCGGTGGGCCGGGTTGCCGGCCATGATGGGGAATTCACCATCGGCAGCGGCGGGCCGGGCCAGATGACGGGCCGCCTGCGCGACAGGCTGGTGTCGATCCAGCGCGGCACGGCGGAAGACCGGCATGGCTGGGTGAAGCGGCTCGACTGAAGCCGCCCGCGCCCGGCCGGACATCCGCTCTGGCGGCAGCGCGTGAGACAGCCTTGCGATTCCGGGCTTCGTCGGGACCGCCCACGATCCTCGCGCCCGCGGCGGAGTTCACCTGCTTCCCCATGGCGCGGCGGCTTTTCCCTCATGGCAAGGCGCGCAGGCACCGGGGGTTTCGCCGAGCGATTGGCGCGGCTCGCATCACTCCCGATGCGCCGAAGCGGTCTTTCGAGAGCGGACAGTTCTCGCTCGCCCTGAACCGCAGATGGAGTGCAATCGCTCCGGCCTTCGCGATTTCATGACGAACCGGCCGCCGCTTATGGGAACCCTCCGGTCGCGCCGCACCCCCGTTCCCCCTTCATTCAACTGCGAGTCAGGCCGGGCTTGCCAAGCCCCGCTTTTGACAGACCAGAAATGAGGGATCGCGATGCGTTGGATTTTCGGCTCGGCAGCAGCGGCATTGGCCATGGCGGTGGCAGCGCCCGCCTCGGCCCAGATCGCGGTGGAAGCCAATGGCGCGCGCAGCGAAGGCCAATGGGGCGGAGAGTTCGGCGTCGGCTACACCATCCTGTCGGCAGGCGGTTTCTCAGTCACCCCGGGCGCGGGCATCTTCATCTATGATGACGAGGATGACGGTTACGACAACGGCACGGGCACCAAGATTTATGGCCGGCTGGAAGCGGCCTACACCCTGCCCGTATCCGGCCTCAGTGTCGGTGCCGGCGCTCGGCTGATCGGCGATGATGTGCGGCCCTATGCCACCGCATCCACGCCGTTGCTGCCATTCGTAAGGCTGAAGGGAAATCTTGGCCCAAAATATCTGGCCGCCGGCCTCGCGGCCCGTTTCTGATTCAATCCGGCACCGGCTGCGTCATTTCGGGCGCTGCCGCGTGCCGGCCCGGGCCCCGCACGATCCACACCTCGCCATTGGTGGGGGAACTGCGCAATTCGCATAATTTGCGCCCGTCTTCCCACAATTCCATGCGGCGCGCGCCCTTCTGCGATTGCGCTATGGCCAGCGCCCTGGCCGGATTGCGCGCTTCGAACTGCAACCGCTCCACACCGTTTTCCAATCCATCGGGGAAGCGCAATTCGTAGGTTTGCACGGCAAGGCTCTCCAGGTCAGCATGACCATAAAGCCTTGAGAGCGCACAAGTTCCGCCCGTTATTAACTACGGTGCAGCGGCACGTCAGCCACGCCATTCGCGCCGCTCCTCCGCCTGCCGCAAAACGTCATAGGCCACTTGCAAGGCGTGGAACCGCTTGGCCGCCTCCGCATCGCCGGGGCGCACATCGGGATGCACTTCCTTCGCGCGGCTGCGCCAGGTTTTCTTGACCAGTTCGAAATCCGCATCGGGATCGAGGCCCAGCAATTCCAGCGCGCGCAATTCGTCGCCGCTGCGGGTGCCGTCTCCGCTGCCCGCCCATCCGTAATGCGCCGCTTCGGCATAGCCGGCATTGGCGCTGCGCTCACTTTCCGCGCGCGCTTCCGCATCGGCTTTTTCCAGCCCTTCGAAATAATCCCACTTAGCGTTATATTCCGCGGCATGGCGCTGGCAGAAATACCAGCGTTCCCGGCTGTTGGGGGCCTTGGGCGCCGGGCAATTGCCCGGCTCGTCACAGCCATGCCGGTCGCACAGGCGCACCTGCGCCGCCTCGCGCCCCACGCCATAGGGGCGCCAGCGCGGAAAGCCCCAGTCCATCGACCGTCCGGACCTGGCCATCAGATTTCCATCTCTGTCATGAGCGAATGATTATAGGGATCGAAGCGTCACACGCAAACCCCGCGCGGGCTGCCGGACCGGCTTGACCGGAAGCCGCAGCGGCATTGCAGACCGCCGCCACGCAGCGGCAAACCCGCGCCCCGCTGCAATCCACAACCGGCAGGCGGGAGGCAACGCCCGCCCCGCAAACGGCAAGGCGCGGCGATCGAAATCGCCGCGCCCGCACAAGACACCCCGTTGCCGAGGCGCCGATACCGATCCGATCAGTTCAGAACGACAGTCACCGCACGGCGGTTCTGGGCGTAAGCCGCTTCGTTCGAACCAGTCGCCTTCGGGCGTTCCTTGCCATAGCTGACGGTGTTGATCCGCGCAGCCGACACGCCAAGGCTCACCAGATAGTTCTTGGCCGCATTGGCGCGACGCTCGCCCAATGCGAGGTTGTATTCGCGCGTGCCGCGTTCGTCGGCATGGCCTTCGACAGTCGCACGGGCGTTGCTGTATTGCGCCAGATACTGGGCCTGGCTCTGCAGCGCAGACTGATCTTCGGCGTCGATATTATACTTGTCGGTATCGAAATAGATCGTGTCGCGCCCGGCCATCGCCTGACGGAAATGTTCCTGCGAGCCCGGCTGCGGACCGGACGGAGCCGGAGCCACGGCCGACGGAGCGGGCGTGGTGGACTGCGGCGGCGGCGGCAGTTCTTCCGGTGCCTTCTTCGAACAGGCCGAAACGGCCAGGGCGCTGGCGGCCACCAGCAAAAGTCCAATACGTTGCATGCCTATTTCCTCCTCCAACTGAACTGAAATTCGCGCCCGCATGGGCACCCAACGCATTTACGGCAGAACCGGTCCCCAGGCCGGGTCTGACGCACCGACTGGCGTTCGCAGCCGGCGTTCGTTGCGGCCCGTCAGATCGACTTGCCACAAGGAAGCTTCGCCCGAACCACGTTCGGTCCTGAAAAACTGGATGATGCGGCCGTTGGGCGCCCATGTCGGCGCCTCGTCCTGCCAGCTGTTGGTCAAATGACGCATACCGCCCCCCTGGGGGTTCATTACCGCAACTCGCAGGTCCCCGGCAATATGCGTAAATGCGATCTGATCGCCGCGCGGGCTCCATTCCGGCGTGGCGCAGCGCCCACCGAAGAAGCTGATGCGCCGCTGGTTCGATCCATCGGCATCCATCACATAGCATTGCTGGCTGCCCGAACGGTCGCTTTCGAACACGATCTTCGACCCGTCGGGGGAATAGGATCCGCCAACATCCAGCCCCGGCCCGTCTGTCAGCCGCACCGGCTGCCCACCATTGGCCGATATGCGATAGATGTCCGTATTGCCGGCCACCGCCATGGAATAAAGGATGTTCCTGCCATCGGGCGACCAGCGCGGCGCAAAGGTGGTGCTGGCATTTTCCGTCACCAGCCGCTGCTGGCCCGACCCGATGTCGTAGATGTAGATGCGCGGATAACCGTTCACATAACTCATGTAGAGAATCTGCGAATAGTCGGGCGAATAACGCGGCGTCAGCGCGGTGGATTGGCCATTGGTGATGAAGCGGTGATTTGCGCCATCGGAATCCATGATGGCCAGCCGCTTCACGCGGTTATCCTTGGGGCCGGTTTCCGCGATATAGGCGATCTTGGAATCGAAGAACGGATCCTCGCCCGACAAGCGGGAGAAGACGAGATCGGCGCATTTATGCGCGGCCCGCCGCCAGTCCGATGGGGCGACGACCCAGCCGGCGCGCACCAGTTCGTTCTGCAACTGCACATCATACAGGTAACAGCCCACCGTCAGCCGGCCGTCATCATTCGCGCGAACATAGCCCTGCACCAGCATTTCGGCGGAACGGCCCTGCCAGGTGCCCCATACGGGCGCGGTGATTTGCGGATAGGACGGTTCGGGCAGCGCATCCGGCCCCACCGGGCGGAACAGCCCGTTGAAGCGCAGGTCGCTATAGATCACCCGCGCCAGTTCCACGCCCAGCGCACCCGTGCCCTGCGCATTGGCGGGCGTCGGCTGGTCACGATTGGTGGCGAAGGCCGGAATGGCGATGCCGAGATCCTGCCACGCATTCTCGTCCGTGACGGTGAAGGTCAGACCGCCTTCATCCTGCCCTTCGGCGGTTGTCGCGCTGCTGGCAGGAGGGGCAACCTCCTGAGCCGCCGCAGGGACCGACAGAAAAACCGCAATAGCCGAAAATAAGCGATACTTCATTTACAAGCTCCTGTCGAAGCGTGCGCCTCGAATGGATTTCCAGGAATCATAGTATTCATCCGGGAGATCGAAGGGCGCTGCAAGCTGTACTGCACGAATGGCACGTTCCGCATGCAATGCGGCTTGCGGACGATTGGAATCGGTTATCCCGGATTGATCGACGACGCGCGGCCGGTTTTTGAGGCTGCCATCCCGGTTCAGCTCAAAACTCAACACCGTGACGAGTTTCTCGGCATCGACCCCTTGTGGCGCGCTCCAATGCGGCTTCAACTGCCGAGCGATGGCCTGGACAATGGAAGCCTGCGCGGCCGGACCGGCCTGGCTTGCAGGGCTTCCGCGCGCTTCGGTGCGTTCACCGCTGCTCGCGCCCTCGAGAAAATCGGCGCCGATGCGCGATCCGCCGGAACGCGCCGTCTGTGTCGGGCGCGGTGACGGCGTGGCCCGCGCTGTCGGGGACGGCGATGGCGATGGCCGCGCCGAGGGACGCGGCGACGGAGACGGAGATGGCCTCGCCGAGGGCGAAGGCTTGGCCGTGGGCGTCGGAGACGGGCGCGCGCTCGGCGATGGCCGCGGCGAAGGGCGTGCCTCCGGCTTCGGCTCGGGGCGCGGTTCCGGCCTCGCCTGTTCGCGCGGCTGCGGTTGAGGCTGCGGCTGCGGCTGAGGTTCCGGCTCTGCCGCCGGTTCGGGCGGCGACGGTTCCGGCGACAATTCGGGCGCGACCGAGGCCTGCGGTTCCGCTGTCGGATCGGGCGCCGTGGATTGCAGGCTGACCTCATTGGCCAGGCTGACGGTCATCCGTTCCGGCGTGGGCACCGTGCTGGGCGGGCTCTTGTCATACAGCACCAGCACCGCGACCAGCGCGATATGCGCGGCCGCAGCAATGCCGAGGCCGATCCGCTCTTCCTGGGAAAGATGGGAGAGTGTGGCCATCATGCTGTCGCTATGGAGCCTCCGCTGAACCCTGAGTGACCAGCGAGATCTTGTTGCAGCCAGCCCGGTTCAACTCGCCCATCACGGCCATCACGCGCCCGTAATCCAGCGCGCGGTCGGCCCGAAGGGTGATGAGCGGCAGTTCCGGCCGGTCGCAGCCCAGCCCATCCAGTATCTGCGGCAGGGCGCCATCTTCCACCACCCCGTCATCGACATAGACGAAGCCTTCGCTGTCGATGGAAATGGTGATCTGGTCGGATTCCTGCTCCATCGGGTTGGCGCGGCTGTCCGGCAGGTCCACCGGCACGGCGCTGGTCAGCAGCGGCGCGGTGACCATGAAGATGATCAGCAGCACCAGCATCACGTCCACCAGCGGGGTGACGTTGATTTCCGCCATCGGCGTGCGGCGGCCGGATCGCCCGCGTCCGCCAGAGGAATGAACGCCCATCGCCATCAGGCGCGCTCCAATTCCCGGCCGATTTGGGCGTGGACCTTGTCCGCGAAACGCTGCAACCGCGCCTCGAACGAATTCACCCGGTGGCTGAAGCGGTTATAGGCGATCACCGCGGGAATGGCCGCGAACAGCCCGATCGCGGTGGCGAACAGCGCCTCCGAAATGCCCGGCGCCACGACGGCGAGCGAGGAATTCTGCTGCGCGCCGATCTGGAAGAAGCTGTTCATGATGCCCCACACCGTCCCGAACAGGCCGACGAAGGGGGCGACCGAACCGGTCGTCGCCAGGAAGTTCAGCCGTTCCGCCAGCGTATCGGCCTCCACCGCGGCCTGCCCCTGCATGGCAAGGGCGATCCGGTCGCGCGCGCCTTCGCGGTCGCGCAGCCCGTCCTTGGTGGACCTGCGCAGTTCGGCAAGGCCGGCCGCCGCCACGCGGGCCGATGGATTATCCGCCTTGGCCCGCGCGGTGATGAGCTTCTCCGGCTCTTCCGAATCCCAGAAATCCCGCTCGAACACTTCGGTGCGGCGGCGCACCTTGCCCATGCGGAGGGAGAAGGAAACGATGATGGTCCACACCCACACACTCGCCAGCAGCAGCCCGGCCATCACCAACTGCACGACGATGTCTGCGTCCATGAACAGCTTGAGCGGATCGAGCCGGCTCGGCGCGGCTTCGGTTGCGGCACTGAGGAGGGAAATGATCGTCATGCGGCATCTTTCGCTGCGAGAAGTGTCTGGAAAGCCTGGCGCCAGCCCTGCGGCTGGCGGCGGGGTCGGCCATCGGGCGAGATGAAGCCGACGCGGATCGCCGCATCGGCCAGCATATCGTTACCGCGCATGGCGCGCTGGTGCAAACGCACACTGGCCGCGCCCAGTTCTGCGGGCTGGCTCACCACCACCACCTCGTCATCGAGGCGGGCGGGCGCGATGTAGCGGATGGAAAGATCGGCCACGGCGTAATAGCCCACGCCGTCATCCACGGCCTGGCGCTGGTCGATGCCCAGCAGGCGCAGCATGTCGGAACGGGCCCGCTCCAGCCATTTCAGATAATTGGCATGATACACGATGCCCGACAGATCCGTATCCTCGTAATAGACGCGCACCGGGAACAGGTGCAGTGGCCCATCGAAGAGGCCGGAAGGAGGCTTGAGATGCGTGTTCATAAATGAACACTGCATTACGAATCCGCGAGTCGCGCCGCAAGCGCTGTTGACGACAGGCGCAGCTTATTCCGCGATCATCCGCCCTAAAGGGCGGCCGGCGAACAGATGGACATGCAGATGCGGCACTTCCTGCCCCGCATCGAAGCCGGTATTCGCCAGCAGCCTGTAGCCGGATGCCACGAAGCCATTGTCCCGCGCCACTTGCCCCACTGCCCGCACGAAGCCGGCGATTTCATCTGCGGCGGCGCGGGCAGAAAAATCGTCCCAGCTGACATAGGCGCCCTTGGGTATCACCAGGATATGGGCGGGGGCCTGAGGCGCGATGTCGTGGAAGGCGAGCGCCCATTCATCCTCATACACTGTGTTGCAGGGGATTTCCCCGCGCAGGATTTTCGCGAAGATATTGTTCGCATCGTAAGGGGCGGCAGGATCGATTGCCATCATGCTGTCCTTGCAGCTTTTTCGGCGAGGCCGGACACGCCTTCGCGCCGGTCGAGTTCGGCCATCACCGTGTCCAGCGCGATGCCCTTGGCAGAGAGCAGCACCATCAGGTGAAACAGCAGGTCCGCCGCCTCCCCCACCAGTTCCTCCGGCGATCCGGCCAGCGCGGCGATCGCGGTTTCGACCGCTTCCTCCCCCACCTTGCGCGCGATCACCGGCACCCCGCGGGCATGGAGCTGCGCGACATAGCTGTCGGCAGCGGCGGCATCGCGGCGTGCGGCGATGGTACCTTCAAGGCGGGCAAGCGTGTCCATGGGCGGGAGATGAAGCCCGCCCGGCCAGCCGTCAAGCATCCCCGACGCCCAATATAGTTTGAATTGCAAATCAAATTAGAATGGCCATAATGGGCGGCATGACCGATCCCGCCCAATCGCCCCGCCTCCATTTCGGCATCCGCTTCTCGCTCCTCGCCCGCCGCTGGCGGCGCATGCTGGATGTGGGCCTTGCGGAGCTGGGGCTGACGGACGCGACCTGGGTGCCGCTGGTGCATCTCAAGCAATCGGGCGGCGGCATCGCGCAGAAGGATCTCGCGGCGCTCGCCGGTATCGACGGGTCGAGCCTGGTGCGGCTGCTCGATATATTGTCGCGGCAGGGGCTGGTGGAACGTCGGCCCGATCCGGGAGACGGCCGCGCCCGGCTGGTGTTCCTGACCGAAGCGGGCGAACGGCGGGTGGTCGAAATCCGCGACCAGCTGGCAAAGCGGGAAGCGGAAATGCTCGTCGACCTCAGCGACGCGGATCTGGCGCAATTGCTGGCCGATTTCGAACGGATCGATGCCCGGCTCTCCATGCTCAGCGACCGTGCGGACCATCGCCCATGAACGGGCCTGAAACGCCATCGCCGCCCCCGCCCACCCCCCGCGGCACCCGGCGGGTGGATGCGGCGCGCCATTTGCTGAAACCGCATCAGTTCCGCGAAAGCATGGCGGTTTCGCCCCAGCCATCGCTACGCAACGCGGCGCTGGTCGGGGTCCAGACATCGCTGGCGGCGGCCCTTGTGCTGCCTTTCATGCACCTGTCGCCCTGGCCGCAGCTGATCGGCTACGCCGCGCTCGGCACGCTGGTCGGGCTGTTCGGGCGCTTCGCACCGCAGGCGCGGCGGGGCCGCATCGTGCTGATGGCGGCGCTGCTTCAGGTGGCCACGATCTTCTTCATGTCGATGGCTGCATGGCTGGGCCTGCCGGTCGTCGGCCAGTTGATCCTGCTGTCGATCGGCGCGGGCCTGTTGTTCTTCGCCGCGACCACCGGACAGTTCGGCCCGCCCGGCGCGCTGATCTTCATATTCGCCGCCAGCGCCTGCATCGGGCAGGTCGATGCCGGGATGGTCGTGCTGGAACGCACCGCCGCAACCGCCGCCGCCGCCGCGCTCACCCTCCTCATCTGCCTTCTGACCGAACGGCTGCGCCACCACGGCACCGATGCCGCTCCCCTTCCGGTAGAGCAGCTGCGCCCGGTCGGCCACCGGATCATCGCCGCTGCCCGGATGGCCATGGGCGCGGGGGTCGCCACGTTGCTGGCCCATGCCGCCGGGATGGCCCATCCGGCATGGGCAGGCATGGGTGCGGTCGCCGTGATGCAGGGAACCCATCTCCACGTCAGCATGAACCGCGCGCTGCAACGCATGGCAGGGACCATTCTGGGCGCCATGCTGGTATGGCTGATCCTGGTCCAGACGCCTTCGGTGTGGACCGTCATCGCCCTGCTGATCGTCATCCAGATCGCGACGGAGGTGGTGATCGGCACCAATTACGCTTTCGGGCAGATCCTGGTGACGCCGATGGCCCTGTTGATGAGCTACCTTGCCGCGCCGGGTGTCGCGGGCGCGGCCATGGCCCCGGAACGCGTGGTCGACACGCTGATCGGCGCGGTCATCGGCATCGCCTTCGCCGTGCTGTTTTCCACGCTGGACGACCGCGCCCACCTCGCCCACCACCACGCAAGGCGCAGCGGCGATCCGCGAAATGACGACGGCGAAACGCGGTGAGGCGCGGCGCCCCGGCGCCGAACACCCCCTTTGTCATCACCGCACAAGCATCGCCGTTGCTGGCCGACAGGCATGCATGCCCCAACCCGCACTGCTCGCCATGCCGGCCGAACAGGCTGCACTCGCGCAAGGGCCAAAAGGCGAAGGATCGTGCCGGGCGGCCGGCAGGTTCCGTGGCTTCCCACACGAAGGCACAAAGGCTCGAAGCCGTTTACCCGAACGGACGGGTCGCGCCTCCCCCTATGCGAAAGATGCTGAGCGGCTGATCCGCGATCGCCCAAACCTTCATGGCTTCGTGCCTTCGTGTGACGCAATTAATCGCCACCACGCGGCTGGATGGATTCCGGCGCGCTATTCGCTTTCCTACCGGCCCGCGCGCCGCCACGCTCACGCGTTCCTTGAAAGCGCCAAAAACCAACAATTCCCATCACAGGTGTCAAGTTAATGTAGGGTTTCGCCCGCCACGGGCCGGATTTGCCCTTCGGCTAGATGTCCTTGGCCGGTGGCTGGCCGCCATGCGCGGGAACGGTCTCCCGCTCCGCCATCGGTGATGGCGCTGGCTTGGGGCGCGGACGCATGGAGGCGCGGCGTCCGATCAGCACGCCCAGCACCGCCAGCCCGATGCCGATCAGGCTCGTCCCTTCGGCAAGATGCCCCTCCCCCTGCGCAGCGGCCGGGCTGGCAAGGATGAAAAGCAGCAGTGCGGCACAGCGGGTCGACATGCCCCGCGCCTTTAGGGTGCCTCTGCCAACCCTCAAGCCGGCAGCGGCGGCCGTCCCGCTACGGCACCGTTCAGCTGCGCGCGGGCAGTCCAGCCTGCCGCAACGCGGCATGCGCCTCGGCAATCGTATGGGTGCCGAAATGGAAGATGCTGGCCGCCAGCACCGCGCTGGCATGGCCCTTGGTCACGCCGTCGACCAGATGCTGCAACTGCCCCACCCCGCCGCTCGCCACCACCGGCACGGACACGCTGTCGGCAATGGCGCGGGTCAGGTCGAGATCGTATCCGGCCTGCGTGCCATCGCCATCCATGGAGGTGACGAGCAACTCGCCCGCGCCCAGCGTCGCCAGCTTTACGGCATGTTCCACCGCGTCGATCCCGGTCGGGCGGCGGCCGCCATGGGTGAAGATTTCCCATTTCCCCGGCCCGGTGCGCCGCGCATCGACCGACGCGACGATGCACTGGCTTCCCATGCGCTGCGCGATATCGGCCACGACTTCGGGGCGCGAAACGGCAGCGCTGTTGACCGCGACCTTGTCCGCGCCTGCCAGCAGCAGCGCGCGCGCATCTTCCACCGTCCGCACGCCGCCGCCCACCGTCAGCGGCATGAAGCACACTTCCGCCGTGCGCCGAACGATGTCGAGCAGGGTGCCGCGCCCTTCGTGGCTGGCGGATATGTCGAGGAAGCACAGCTCATCCGCGCCGGCGGCATCATAGGCGCGCGCCTGTTCCACCGGGTCGCCCGCATCGCGCAGGTCCACGAAGTTCACGCCCTTCACCACGCGGCCATCCGCCACGTCGAGACAGGGAATGACGCGGATGCGGACGGTCATGCCTGCTGCGCGATCTGCAAGGCGGCGGCAAGGTCCAGCCGGCCATCATACAAGGCCCGCCCGGTGATGACGCCTTCGATCCCGTCCCCTGCGTGGATGGCAAGCAGGCGGATATCGTCCAGCCCCTTCACCCCGCCGCTGGCAATCACCGGCAGATCGGTGCGGCGGGCAAGCTCCACCGTCGCATCGACGTTGCAACCCTTCAGCAAACCGTCCCGGCCGATATCCGTGAACAGCAGGCTGGCAACGCCCGCATCCTCGAACCGGCGGGCCATGTCATGCACCGGCACGTCCGAAACTTCGGCCCAGCCTTCGGTCGCCACCATGCCGTCGCGCGCATCCACGGCGACGACGATGCCGCCGGGATATTCGCGCGCCATGTCCTTCACGAATTGCGGGTCTTTCAGCGCGGCGGTGCCCATCACCACCCGCGCGACGCCCAGATCGAACCAGCCCGCAACCGCTTCCGCCGTGCGGATGCCGCCGCCCAGTTGGACATGGCCCGGAAACGCAGCGACGATCGCTTCCACCGCCTCGCGGTTTTCGGCGCGCCCGGCAAAGCTGCCGTCAAGATCGACGACATGCAGATGCTGCGCGCCCGCCTGTGCGAATGTCAGCGCCTGCGCGGCGGGATCATCGCCATACACGGTGGCGCGGTCCATATCCCCTTCGGCCAAGCGGACGACCTGGCCGCCCTTGAGGTCGATGGCGGGAAAAACGATCATGGCTTCCACTCCAGAAAACGGGCCAGCAGGTCGAGGCCGTAACGCTGGCTCTTTTCCGGGTGGAATTGCACGCCCAGCAGGTTGTCGCGCGCCACTGCCGCGACCAGTCCGCCGCCATGATCGGTCATGGCGGCGACGTCCCGGCCGCTATCGGGCGCGAAGTGATAGGAATGGAGGAAATATGCCTCCCCCGCCTGGATCAGCCCCGCCCCATCGGGATGCGCCGTCGGCGACACGTCGTTCCAGCCCATATGGGGCACCTTGATGGCGGGATCGGTCCGCTCGATCGGGCGCACTTCTCCTCCGATCCAGCCGAGGCCGGGCGTCGCGCCATGTTCCAGCCCCTGCGTCGCCAGCAATTGCATGCCGACACAGATGCCCAGGAACGGCACGCCACCGCCCATCACGCGATCTTCCAGCGCCTCCACCAGTCCTTCGATCCCGCGCAGCCCATCGGCGCAGGCCCGGAACGATCCGACGCCGGGCAGGACGACGCGCCCCGCGCCGCGCACCACATCGGGATCGGCGGTAACGGCGACATCGGCCGCGCCCGCCGCCTTCAGGGCATTATGGACGGAATGGAGGTTGCCCGCGCCGTAATCGATCAGCGCAATCGCATCTGCTGCGCGTGCCATCAGCCGCCCAGTTGCCCCTTGGTGGAAGGGATCGCCCCGCCCTTGCGCGGATCCAGTTCCACCGCCGTGCGCATGGCGCGGGCAAAGCCCTTGAAAATGGCTTCGCAGATATGATGGTTGTTCTGTCCGTAAAGTAACTGGATGTGCAGCGTGATGCCCGCCGCCTGCGCGACGGAATGGAACCAGTGTTCGATCAGTTCCGTGTCCAGTTCGCCCAGTTTTTCCTGCGTGAAGCGCGCCTTCCACACCAGATAGGGGCGACCGGAAATATCCAGCGCCACACGCGCCAGCGTTTCGTCCATCGGGGAATAGGCCTGGCCGTATCGCCCAATTCCGGCCTTGTCGCCCATCGCCTGCGCCAGCGCCTGCCCCAGCGCGATGGCGCTGTCTTCCGCGGTGTGATGCTGGTCCACATGCAGATCGCCATCAACCTTCAGCGTGACGTCGATCAGGGAGTGGCGGCTGAACTGTTCGATCATATGATCGAGAAAGCCGATCCCCGTGGTGACATCATAGCGGCCGGTGCCGTCGAGGCACACCTCCACGGCGATATCGGTTTCAGCGGTCTTGCGAGCAATTCGGCCAGTACGCATGGGCGTTGCGCTATACAAGCGAGCGGTGCCTGCGCAAGCATTCCCGCTTGACCATGCGATGTTGCCACGCCACCTGTCGCGCCATGAGCGACGATACGCCCGATAGCCTGATACCTTACGACGAAATCGTGCAGGAAGCCCTGCGCGCGGTGGTTGGCCGCGTGCTGGGGGAAGTGCAGCGCCAGGGCAGCACCCTGCCCGGCAACCACCACTTCTACATCACCTTCAAGACAGCCGCGCCCGGCGTGGCGATTCCCACCCATCTGCGGGAACGCTTCCCCGATGAAATGACGATCGTCCTGCAGAACAAGTTCTGGGATCTGAATGTCGGGGAAACCGGTTTTTCCGTCGGGCTGACCTTCAGCCAGATCCCCGCAAAACTGGAAATCCCGTTTTCCGCCATCACCGCTTTCGTCGATCCGGCGGTGGATTTCGGCCTGCAATTCCAGGCTGCCGTTCCCGACCTCGAACCCGCGCAGCATGACGCCGCTGAAAATGACGGGATGGGCAAGACACCGGCCGCGGGGGAACGCAGCGGCGAAGACGGCGTTGCCAAGGATGATGGGTCGAACGTCGTAACTGTCGATTTCGGCCGCAAGAAATAGCCGCCCCGCGCGGCAGCAGGGGGCCGAAATGGGGATTTACGGAAAGGCCGCGCGTCGGAAAGCGCGCCGCAAGGATAACAGGGCCGCACGCCGCGCCGATGCAAGGGCCGATGCCAGCAAGGCGATGCCCGGTCCCAGCAGCAATGCGGCGACCAATCTGCTCATCACCGACGTCGCCGTACGCGGCTTGGCCCTGCTCATGCGGCGAGGGATGGAGCGCAGCTTGTTGAGCAGGCGGCTCAATTCGCAAAAGGCTGAGGAGATCGTCCAGGGCCGCACATGGCGGCAGACGCTGCTTTCGGCGGCGGTTTCCCGCCTTGCCACCCGGTCGGTTCCCGGATTGCTTGTGGTCGGCAGCGGCCTGCTGGCGAAAGCCGCCTTCGATCGCAGCCGTCACAATCGATCCCTGCGCAAGGGGCACCGGCAGCTTGAAGCCATGGCGGACAACGCTCCCGAGGATTGACCGTACGCCGGCAGAACGTTGGCGGCCGGGATATTGACGGGCGCACGCGATACCGCCCCTTGATTTCCGGCCCCTGCCTGCGCCAACAGCGCGCATGGTCGAAACTCCATCTCAGGCCCGGCGCGGGCTGATGTTCATCCTTTCCTCCCCATCCGGCGCGGGCAAGACGACGCTCGCCCGCCAATTGTTGCAGGAGGACGACAATCTCGCGATGTCGGTATCGGTCACCACCCGCCCCATGCGCGCGGGGGAGGTCGATGGGCGAGATTACCATTTCGCACAGATGGCCGATTTCCGCAGAATGGTGGACGAAGACGCCTTTCTGGAATGGGCCGAAGTGTTCGGCAATTGCTATGGCACGCCGCGATCCCACATTTCGGACGGGCTGGCGGCGGGGCAGGATTTCCTGTTCGATGTCGACTGGCAGGGCGCGCAGCAATTGTCGCAGCGCGCCGGAGCGGATGTCGTGTCGGTGTTCCTGCTGCCGCCGAGCATAGAGGAACTGGAGCGCCGCCTGCGCGGCCGCGGCACCGACAGCGCCGAAGTCATCGCCGGGCGGATGGACCGGGCGCGCGCCGAAATCAGCCATTGGGACGGGTATGATTACGTCGTCGTCAATGACAGCGTGGAGGATTGCTATGCCAAGGTGCGCACGATCCTGCAGGCGGAGCGGCTGCGCCGCTCCCGCCAGACGGGGCTGGTCGATTTCACGCGCGGGCTGATGCACTGACAACGCCCGACTGGCCCTAGCAGGATGACGGGGCCGGCAAGCCGCTTGCCCCCGTCGCCATCGCGGGCTAGCGCCCGGCCGCATTATTCATTCGCGAGAGGAAGTCCCATGTCCGCCGATCTAGCAGCCGCCGTCGAAGCCGCCTGGGAACGCCGCGCAGAAGTGACGCCGGCCAGCAACGATGTGCGCGAACCGGTGGAAGCGGCGCTGGAACTGCTCGACAGCGGCAAGGCGCGCGTGGCGGAGCGGGATGCAGCGGGCAACTGGACGGTGAACCAGTGGCTGAAGCAGGCCGTGCTCCTGTCGTTCCGCCTCAAGGACAACTCAATCGTGGAAGGCGGCGCAGCCGGCGCCCCGGCATTCGACAAGGTGCCGAGCAAGTTCGAAGGATGGGGCGAGAATCGCTTCCGCGATGCGGGTTTCCGCGTGGTGCCCGGTGCGGTGGCGCGGCGCGGCAGCTTCATTGGCAAGGGCGTTGTCCTGATGCCGAGCTTCGTGAACATCGGCGCCTATGTCGATGAAGGAACCATGGTCGACACCTGGGCCACCGTCGGTTCCTGCGCGCAGATCGGCAAGAACGTGCACATCTCCGGCGGTGCGGGGATCGGCGGCGTGCTGGAACCGTTGCAGGCCGGCCCTGTCATCATCGGCGACGGCGCCTTCATCGGTGCCCGGGCCGAGGTGGCCGAAGGGGTGCGCGTGGGCGAAGGCGCGGTGCTGTCGATGGGCGTATATCTGGGGGCCTCCACCAAGATCGTGGACCGCGCCACTGGCGAAATCCACCGGGGCGAAGTGCCGCCTTATGCCGTGGTCGTGCCCGGATCGCTGCCCGGCAAGCCTTTGCCCGATGGCACGCCCGGCCCTTCGCTTTACTGCGCAGTCATCGTGAAGACGGTCGATGCGCAGACTCGCGCCAAGACCGGCATCAACGAGTTGCTGCGCGACTAGGCAAGCGCGGAACCATTCGCCCTCGCAGCCCGTTGCCGAAAGGAAACAGGGATCAGAAGCGAGGGCGAAGAATGGAAAACCGCGACGACCGCATGCATGTGGAAACGGACGCCGCCAGGGGCGGCTCCACCCCCAACGTCATGCGCTGGGTTCTGGGCATCAGTTTGCTGGCCGCGATCGTCCTCCTGTCTTTCGTATGGATGACGGGCGCCGCCACGCATGATGGCGATGGCGACACACCAACCGCCACCACCCGTGTCGAAGCGGGCGCAAATGGCAGCACTTCGACCGACGGCCTCGTCAACGAAGGCACGGACCAGTTCCAGAACACGCCCGAAACAGGCAATGTCGACGCCAATCGCGTCGCGAACTGACCGCTATTCAGGCACCGGCGTTTCGATGGGCGGAACGCCGGCCTGGCTTGCTGCGAAGGCCTCCGAAGCACGCAGCACCCGCATCATGTTGCGGCTCGCGATCTTCTCGAGATCGGACTGGGAATAGCCGCGTCGGGCCAGTTCCACGAACAGGGCTGGATACCCGCTGACATCCACCATGCCGATCGGGCCGGTGTCCATCCCGTCATAATCGCCGCCAAGCCCGATATGATCGACCCCCGCGACCTTTCGGATATGGTCGATATGGTCCGCCACATCGCTCACCGTCACGCGCGGTTCCGGATTGGCGCCTTCCCATTGCGCCAAGCCTGCATCCACTTGCGCCGGATCAGCCGGCCACAGCGATTGCAGCCGCGCCCGTTCCCCCGTGCGGCGGGCCGACCATTGCCGCAGATCCTCGCTGAGATAGACCGGCAGTGCGACCACCATCACGATGCCGCCATTATCTTTCACCATCCGCAGCACATCGTCGGGCACGTTGCGGGTATGATCGGCCACCGCGCGAGCGCCGGAGTGGCTGAAAATCACTGGAGCGCGCGCGACCCGCAGCGCGTCCCGCATGGTGCCGTCGCTCACATGGCTGAGATCGACCAGCATGCCGATGCGCTGCATTTCGCGCACCACCTGTTCGCCGAAGTCGGTCAACCCGTCATGTTCGGGCGGAACGCTGGCGCTGTCGGCCCAGGACAGGTTGCGCGAATGGGTCAGCGTCATGTAGCGCGCGCCGAGATCGTACATCTGCCGCAGCACGGCGAGGCTCGACCCGATAGAATAGCCACCCTCCATGCCGATCAGCGATGCGACCCGGCCCTGGTCCAGCGCCTGCTGCACATCGTCGGCCGTCAGCGCCAGCGACATATGGTCGGGATAGCGGGCGACGAGCCGCTTGGTGATGTCGATCTGTTCGATCGTTGCCTGCACGGCCTCCGCTTCCGGCAAGGCCGCGCTGACATAGACAGACCAGAATTGCGCCCCGACCTTTCCCTGCGCCAGACGCGGGAAATCTGTGTGCATGGAAGATGTGCCGCCCTCCCCATCGGGCACGGCGCGCGTGTCGTTGAAATCGAAATCCTGCAGCATGTTGAGATAGCGGGCGCGGATCTGGATCGGCGCGTCATTATGCCCATCCCAGACCGGCGCCGCATCCAGCGCCGCAGCGGCAACTTGTTCCGGCGTCTGGGCGTGAAGCGGCGCCGCGATCACCGCGCAGCAACATAGCAGAAGGCGGCGAAGCGTCTTGCTCACATGAATCTCCCCGTTGGAACACCTTATGTTTCGCATCGAGCGAACTGGTAGCAAGTGAAATCTTCCGGCGCCTTACCAGGTGCGAGTGCGCCAGTGCCATTATCAGCTTTGAGTCAGCCGCCAATCGCCCGCGCAAGCGCCATGGCGGCGGCGGGGGCGCGTTCTTTTGCACCGTTTATGAGGAAGGCGAATACGTCCCCGCCTTTGCCCCGACTGTCGGCGGGGTCGCCTGCGTAATCCAGATCGGGCGGCGCGTGACCGGCGGCCCAGCTTTGACAGATGCGGCGCAGGCGGTCGAGCTGATCGGCCGTATAGCCGGTCGTGCAATCGGACTGCATCTTCTGGCAGCGCAGATAGGCGAAACCGGCCGTGCGATCCGCGATAGCAACCCGGTCGGGATTGTCCGACCAGACGATCGCCGCGCCGGCGCCGCGCATCATTTCCACGAACTCCACGCAGGCAAAGCTTTCATGCCCCACTTCTATCGCGTGGCGGACAGGCAGGCCTTCGTGATGCGGCGGCAGTAGCGCGAGGAAGGCGGCGATGTCGCCGGCATCGAACCGTTTGGTGGCGGCCAGTTGCCAGCAGATCGGGCCGAGCTTGCCGCCCAGTTCGACCAGCCCCTGATCGAGGAAATTGCGCACCCCCTCCCCCGCTTCCGCCAGCAGCTTGCGGTTGGTGACGTAGCGCGAGCCCTTCAGCGCGAAGATGAAGCCATCCGGCGTCTCGTCATGCCATTTTCGGAAACTGGCGGGTTTCTGGCGGCTGTAGAAGGTTGAATTGATCTCTATCGCACGCACGGCGCGGCTTGCGAAATGCAGTTCGTCCTTCTGGCGCAGCCCGTCAGGATAAAAGGTGCCGCCACGCCACCCCTCATATGTCCAGCCGCCGATGCCGGTCCTGATGCTCATGCGCGCAGGCTGGCATGATTGCGCCGCTCTGGCCAGAACCTTCCCGCAGCGTCATGATGCGGGATGATCCGCACTGTGCTCCGCCTGCTGCTCGCCCTGTTCTATGCCGTGGCAGGCGTGTTCCACCTCGCCGCGCCGCAGCCTTTCCTGCGCATCATGCCGGGTTGGGTTCCAGTGCCGGAGACGGTCATCATGCTCACCGGTCTTGCCGAATTGGCCGGAGCGGCCGCGCTGGCCCAGCCGTGGTCGCGGCGATTGCGTGAAGCGGGTGGGATCGGGCTGGCGCTTTACGCCCTGTGTGTGTGGCCGGCCAATATCCAACACTTCGCGCTGGATATGGCGCGCGAGGATGGCGGATGGGGCCTTGCCTACCATGTGCCGCGCATGGCTGCGCAGCCGCTGCTCATCTGGCTGGCCCTGTGGACCGGCGGCGTGGCGGACTGGCCGCTGCGCCGCCGGCAAGGGCGGTAGCTCAGTCTTCCTTGCCCGCCACGCCGTAGTTGATCTGCGCGTTGCGTGTCTTCTGGAATTCGGGCACCGACAGGCCCTTCATCGCGGCATAGATGTCGATATTGCCGATGCCGGTCACGGCGCCGAGCTTTTCGAGCATGAAGAAGATCACGCCGTGATGGATCATGCCGATCCAGTCGCGATCCTTCACCAGCTGCTTTTCCTCCGCCGTCAGCCCGGCCTGCTCCATCGCAGCATCCTCGTCCTCACGGAACAGCTTGCGGACCTTCGGATCGGTCAGCGAATGGAGGAAGTGGTTGAGGCGGAAGCCCTTGACGGACCGTTCGATGGTAAACGGATATGTGCCCTCCATCTCTTCCGCGCCTTCATAATCCCAATTGGCGCGGCGCAGCGTCTGTTCCGGGCTTTCCTCCGGCCGGTCGTCGCTCTTTTCTTCGAGGATCATGGTGGCGATCGGGCACATGGAAGGGAGGAAATAGGTCTTGTGCGTCACTTCGACTTCGGCAGCGAGCGCGCCGCGCATCATCAGCCACATGACGACTTCCGCGCCTTCCCAGCCGCCCAGCCGGGCCAGTTCGGCGATGGAAAGGTCCAACAGCCCTTCCGGGTCCTTTTCCAGCCGTTCCATGAATTCATAATCCCATTCGGGATTGTTGAAGCCGCAGCCTTCGCCATGGACCTGATGGCTGAGGCCGCCAGTGCCGGCGATCGCAACCTTGATATCTTCGGGATAGGAGAGGATCGCCTGGCGCAGCGATTTGCCGAATTTGTAGAACCGCCGCGCAGAAGGCAGCGGTACGGTCAGCACGCCGCACACGATCGGCAGCAGCTTCACCGCCCATCCATTCTGATCGTCATGATCGACCATCACGGACAGGGGGGAAAAGGCGCCGTGATCCAGCCCCTTGCCCTGGAAATAGGACAGGTCGAATTCGTTGGCGACCATTACCCGGGCGACATGTTCCGCAAATTTGGGATCGCCCATGATGGCGGGAATATCTCGCGGCCCGCCGCCTTCGTCCGCCGCTTCGAACTTTTCGCCCACACCCAGCGCAAAGTGGCTGTAATGGTCGAAGAAAGACGTCATGTGGTCGTTATAGATATAGACCAGCACGTCGGGCTTTTTGTCGCGAAACCATTGCTGGACCGGCTCATACCCTTCGAAAATCGGCTTCCACACCGGATCGTCGAACTTCTTCGCATCCTTGGCGAAGGCGATTGTGGGGGTATGGGAAGTGGCGACGCCGCCAACGATGGTTGCCATGTTTCTATCAAGCCCTCTCAGCGTGGTTTCGCATCATGCAGGCCATGCGGCGCGGCACGATACGGATATCGTACAGGCCGGGCGGATTGCCAGGCTTTGTCCCCGGTCAATCCGCCCGCCTTCAGTCCGCTCAGCTCAGATGCTTGGAAACGGCTGCCGTCATCTTGAACATGGAAATCTGCTCGTTGCCGATCACCGCGCCCAGCTTGGCGTCGGGATTGATCTGGCGCTTGTCCTTGGCGTCCTGCAGATTGTGGGCCTTGATGTATTCCCAAACCTTGCTGGTCACTTCCGCGCGGGTCAGCGGACCTTTACCGATCAGCCCTTCGAGATCGGAAGACAGCTGCACCGGCTTGTTGAGCGCATTGTTCTTGGCGGCCATTTCAAACGTCCTTTCTTGTGAAAACTTCTGGCGGGATCGCGCTTATTCGTCGTCTTCCCACGAATCATCCTCCTCATCCGCGCCCGCGAAGGTCGCAGTGAGTAGCGCGCAGCCAACGACATGGCCATCCATCGCGGACAGGAGGTCCTCGCGGCTCGCGCCAGGCATCAGCGCCACGGGGGTATCGAGGGCGAAGAGCTGGAAGACATAATGATCCGGCTCCTCACCTGCCGGAGCGGCGGGCAAGGCCCATTCGGAATTGCCGAAGGAGTTCTTGCCGGATCGGGGCGGAGCCTCTCCCTCCAGCAGCTTGCCCTTCTGCGCCGCAAGGCCCCAGACGAGCCAGTGGCAGAACGGTGCGACATCTTTGCCGGGGCGCTCGACGATCAGCACCAGTTCGGCCGCATCGGCAGGAGGAGTGGTCCATTCCAGCGGCGGGGCCACGGAATCTTCCTCCACCGCCGTGAAGCAGGGGTCGAGTTCCTCCCCTTCACCGAAGGCGGCGGATGTCAGGCGGAAATCGGCGGATATCTCCGCCAATGCACCCAGGCGAGCGGCCGCGATCGAACGCTCCGCACCGGCCGATCCGCTCAGCGCCGCGCGGAGCCAGTCGGGAAGTCGGTCTGCCATGCGGCGGTTCCTTCAATGATTGAATAGGTTGCGCCCTGTGCCGCCTGTCAGTGGCGAAGGCAAGGGCGCCGCCCGCAACTGCGGCGAATTGTGCCGTCCTGTCCACAAGGCGGGATATGCGCGCCGCCGCCGGGATCGCGGAGGACCGCCGCCCGTCAGCGTGTTTGCGACAAACGCCGCCCGTTGGCCCGCACGCGGCGGCCGTAATGACGCAGCGTGCCGCGTGCGACGGATTGAGGCGTGGTGCCCATCTTGCCCATCAGCATGGCTGAACCAAGCGCGGTGGCGGCGGCCAGCTTCTCTTCCATCATGCGGCGCGCCTCTCGTTCGCCAGCGACGCCGCCCAGCGAGATCAGGCAACTGCGCAGCCAGATGACGCGCGCCGCTTCCCATCCGAGCAGCCAACTCTCGAAACCGAGTGAGATCCATTCATCATGCTGATGCCGCATCGCATTGCTCCGACCCTGCTACGGCCCGCATGATAGCCATCAATTGTGCGAGCGCGAAACGATATTCGCACTCGCAGCAAATCAGGGTGTTTCGGGACCGGTGAAGGGCTGTTTTTCCGTGTAACCGCAGCCATTTCTCAGTTCCTCGCCCAATTGCAGCGTTACCGCGAAGGGGAAGGTCCGATCGCTCATCCCGTCGCTGCATCGTGCAGGCGTAACCGCCATCAGGAAATCCTTGCCCTCCAACGATCCGTGAAAGGACAGTCCGCCACGTCCGGGAAACCGCTCCACGGAAATGGTGGTGCCATCGGGATCTTCCGGCGTGTCGTAGGTGAGCGCCCCGCCGGTGACTTCTCCGCCCCAGAATGGCTCCGTCCCCAGGAAATGCAGCGTTTCCCCTTCGGCTATTCCGTCATAGGGTTCCCGCGAGCTGGCATCGCCCGGCACGCCCGACTCCGCGCCCGCGCCGCTTTGCTGGCAGGCAGCGAGTGAACCGAGGAGAAGGGCGGCGAGCAAGGCTGGCGATTTCTGCATGGGATCACCCTAGCCCGCGGGCCGTCCGCCAGCAATCTTGCGGAACTCCGCGCTGTCCCGCGCGCTGATGCGGCATATCCAGAAAGGAAGGACCGTTCATGACCGTCAACACCGCAACCGCACGTTACGAAGGCCTCGGCAAGGATGGCCGGGGCCATGTCGCCACCAGGTCCGGCGCTCTGGATGCGCCCTATGGTTTTGGCACAAGGTTCGAAGGCCAGCCCGGCACCAACCCGGAAGAAATGATCGCCGCCGCCCATGCCAGTTGCTTCACCATGGCGACCAGCTTCGCCCTTGCGAAGGCAGGCCATCAGGACGGAACCCTGGAAACCAGCTGCGCAGTGACGCTGGACAAGGATGGTGACGGCTTCAAGGTCAGCAAGAGCGCGTTGTCCCTGCGTGCCACCATTCCCGGCATGGAACAGGCGGAGTTTGAGCGTATCGCCGCAGAGGCGAAGGCCGGTTGCCCGATCAGCAAATTGCTGAATTGCGAGATCACGCTGGAAACCAATTTCTCCAGCTAATCGCCGCTCTTGCCTCAGGGGCAGGTGTCCGCCTGCCCCAGATAGGGCGGGCGGCCGCCATGCATGGCCACGACCTCGCCCTTGCGGCCAATCTGGAACCGCAGCCCATCGGCATCGGCGGCTGAGGTGTAGAGATCGCCGCCATCCGCGCCCGCCGCGCGCAGATCGGGATAGACAGCGCGCAGTTCCGCCTCCCGCGAACCGACGCCGATGCCGGCGCCGGTGGTAATCTTGGACGGGGCCTGCGCCGACACCCTCACCACCACAGCGCCATCGGTCAGCACGCTGACGCCCGGCAGCGTCTGATCGCGGAACAGGTGGCATTTGCCATCCTTGCTCTTGCCTACCTCATTCGGATGGCTGGGGGAGCCCGGAAGCGGTTGGCCCACCTGATATGCGCCGAAGCCCGCAGGGGTGAGCGGCGGCACATCGGCTTCCTCCCCCGGCGGCACCAGCGGCACGGATGGTGCGGGAGCGGGCCTGGTGCCGCGCATCTCGCTTTGCGACACGGCTTCTGTCCCGTCAGCATCTGTGGACGGATCACCGCACGCCGCCAGGGCGATCGGGGCAGTGAAGGCGAGCATCATCAGGGCGCGTTTCATGGGCCATAGAACCGCCGCAATGGCGGGCGGGTTCCCTTTTCCTTGCCGTTTACCCATCGCAAACCTTCCACGTTGCTGCGCTCTTAACCCTTTTACCGCATGGGACGGGCTGAGTTCGGAACGCGGAGCAACTGGGTGAACATCGTCAGTTTCTTTGGCCGGCTACTGCGGGACAATTCGGCGAATGCGCTCGCGATCTTTGCCGCCGCGCTGGTGCCGATGGTGCTGATGGTGGGCAGCGGGCTGGATCTGGGCATCACCTATATGGCCCGCGCGAAACTGCAGAACGCCTGCGACGCGGGGGTGCTGGCAGGGCGGCAGGCAATGCAGGGCACCGCCTGGACCAGCGCGGTCGAAACGGAAGCCGACAAGTTCTTCAACTTCAACTTCCCCGAAGGCACCCATGGCGCGGTGGACCTGACCCATGCCTTCATCCAGAACAGTGATGACCGGGCCGAGCTGCTGGGCACGGCCAGCGCCCGCATTCCCACATCGCTGATGTATCTGTTCGGCTTTGCCGATCTGCCGATCGCCGTCGAATGCAATGCGAAGCGCGATCTGGGCCACAATGACGTGATGCTGGTGCTCGACGTCACCGGCTCCATGAACGACGCGCCATCGACCGGCGGCAGCAAGAAGATCGTCCGGCTGCGCAGCGGCACGCTGGGGCTGTATCGCGCGCTGGATGACGATGGCGGCGATTCCGTCACCCGTTTCGGCATCATGCCGTATTCGTGGACGGTGAATGTCGGCCGGTCGCTGGTCGATAACGACATTCTCGACAGCCAGTCGTTCCTCAACGCCACCTGTTCGGGCAGCAAGTGCAACAGCTATACCTACAGCCTGAAAACGGTAACCGCCGCCAATTCCACCTGGCGGTCCAAATCCGCGTTCCGCACCAGCGGCAGTGCCTGCATTGAGGAACGGTCCTCCATCGGGGAAACAGGATCGTCCATCCGCATCAACGACACCGTCACGCGTGACGATATCGACAAGCGGTCCGACAGCAGCACGAACACCGCGCTGCAATTCGGCCGCTACGATCCGCAGGCCCACACTTACCGCGATTCCTATACCAGCGGCACGGCCTATTACCTGACGGTTGGCAGCATGGCGATGCAATATGGCTGCCCTTCCGAAGCATCGCGGCTGAAGCAGTATGACAGCGAAAGCGCCTTCCAGTCGGCGGTGAACTCCGCCACCGCAAAGGTGACGGGCGGCACCTATCACGATGTCGGCATGCTGTGGGGCCTGCGCTTCCTGTCGCGCACCGGCTTCTTCTCCGCCGATAATCCCACGGAAATCGGCGACATTCCGGTAAACCAGCACATCGTCTTCATGACGGATGGCAAGCTGGATACCGGGGCCAATGGCTACACCGCGCATGGTGTGGAATCGAAGATGAGCCGCACCAGGGGCAGCGGCACGCAGTCCGAAAAGCACCTGTCCCGCTTCGACGCCGTCTGCGCCCGCGCCAAGGCCATGGGCGTGACCGTTTGGGTGATCGCCCTCGATGTCACCGATACCGACGATATTTCGCCCTGTGCCACCAGCCCTGCCCATTTCTACACCAGCGACGGGTCCGACCTGGAGGAAGTGTTCGAGGCGATCGGCCAGGGCATCGGCAATTTGCGGCTGACCCGATGATCGCGCGGGTTGCGTCCCTGCGGCGGCTGGCGCGCGACGAGGACGGCGCGACGCTGGTGGAATTCGCGCTGATCCTGCTGCCGATGTGCATTCTGCTGATGGGCGGCATGGAAGTCGCCTATACCAGCATGGTGCGGGCCACCATGCAGGGCGCGCTGAACGACGCCGCGCGCCGCGCCGCCGTGGAGAACCCCGATTTCAGCCAGTATGAAGGCGACACGCTGGAGGATCGCATCGAACAATCCGTCCGGGAAATCGTGGGCACGATGGCCAGCGATGCGACGGTCGACGTGCGGCAGCGCAGCTTTTTCGAGTTCAGCAATATCGGCAATCCCGAAAAGCTGCTGAAGGATGTCAACCGCAACGGACGATATGATGCGGCCGACGGTGATTGTTTCGAAGATGCGAACGACAATGGCTCCTACGACACGGATACGGGCGAGATCGGCGGGGGCGGCGCGAATGATGTCGTGTTCTACGAAGCGACGGTGACCAAGCCGCGCCTGTTCCCGCTGCATCGGCTGGTCGGCGCGGGGGAGGAAATGGAGATCCACCTGCAAACCGCCGTCCGCAACCAGCCCTATGCCAGCCGGGGCACCCCGTCCGTGTTGTGCGGGCTGGATTGAGCGATGACCCGGCCCCGGCCCCGCTCTCGCCCCGCGCCGCACCGGGTGATGACCGCCCCGGCCTTGCGCCGCCTGCTGCGTGACAGCGCCGGCGTGGCGCTGGTGGAGTTCGCCTTTGCCGCGCCGATCTTCCTGACGCTGATCCTGGGCGGGCTGGAACTGACCAATCTGGCGCTGGCGCATCTGCGCGTCAGCCAGATCGCGATGACGGTGGCGGACGATGCCGGACGTGTCGCCACGGGGATCGACGAGGCCAACATCTACGAATTGTTCGCAGGCGCCGAAGTGATCGGGCGCAGCATGGATTTCGAACGCAATGGCCGGATCGTGCTGTCCTCCCTCGAAAGCAATGGCCGCAGCGGAGGCGATGCCGGGCAGATGATCCGCTGGCAGCGCTGCTGGGGCGATGGGGACTTCGCACCGGCCTATGGCACGCAGGGCACCGGCGAGAACAACGCGGAGCTGGCGCAGGGCATGGGGCCGGCTGGCAACAGGGTGACATCGCTGCCAGATACGGCAGTGATGTTCGCCGAAGTCACCTATGTCTATCAGCCGCTGATCGCGACCGGCTTCTTCGATCCGCCGACAATCCGATATGAAAGCGCGTTCAACGTGCGCGGCCGGCAGAACAACGTGATTTCCAACACCCAATCGCTGGCCCGCTTCACCTGCGGCTGAGCAGCAGTTCCTCAACCACAGCTCTGCTCTACCCCCTTAAACGACAGAAGCGATCACAATCAGCACTATTGATCGCTTAGGCCGAATGAAAATCAGGCGTATCCCCGCGCCATGGCTCGAGATATTTCAAAGACCGCAAGCTTTCTGGCGCTGCATCTGATGGTGGGGTTCGGCGTCGCCTATGCCTTTACAGGGTCGATGGCCGTGGCGGGCGGGATCGCGCTGGTGGAGCCGCTGGTGAATGCCGTAGTGTTCTTCTTCCACGAAAGGGCATGGCGCGGACGGCCCGATGGGTGGTCGCTGGCCGATATGCTGATTCACCGGCATGGAAATGCAGGCGTTACACCTGCCAAGGCAGGAACGGGATAGCGGGCGCGCCGGCTGGGCACGCCCGCCCCCCTCCCTCGGAAGCTGCGCCGATCCTCAGCGCATCCCTCCGAAGCTCACCTGCGCGAGTTGCCGCCCGTCGAGGCCGCGCTGTTCCAGCTGCGCCAGCGCGCCGGTGCGCGCCTGATCGACACAAGACAGGGCGGACGGCATGCCATCGAGCCGCGAACCTTCATTCACGTCACAGACCTGCCGGGCGGCCTTGTCGATACGGATAGCCAGGGTGCGGCGATCATATTGGGTGCCGAGATCGAGATCGGCAACGGCCACCTGCATGGCGCGCGCATCCGGCGCGTGCTGGGAGACGATCACTTCATTGTCGGTTCCGGCCAGCGCGGCGCTGGCCGCGAAACCGATCAGGCCAGCAGTGGCCACCGCGCCCAGACGGGCAAGGAATGTCACGGACATAGTTCTCTCCTGCATGCCCGCCGCGCATCCATGCGCGCGGCGTGACAAAGCCAATTTGCAGCCCGACCAGGGAAAGGAATCACCGAACCGGACTGTCAGCGGGCAACATAGTTGCTTGAACTTCTTCAATCTATGCGCAGCGCAGCAATTCGTGGCTGCATTGCAGCAATGTTCTGGAAGGGACGGGCTTAACTTGACAGTTGCGTTGGGAAAAGTTGGATTTAGCCGAGCGCCCCAGCACTTTTCTAAGCCGAGCCGGCTTTCGAATAGTCCGCGCCCTCATCTTCGTCCCAGCCCTCGCCTTCGTCCCAGCCTGCATATTCGGCCGCTTCATCCTGCCATTCTTCCGGCCCATGCTCCACGCGGCGGAGGAGGCCGTTGAAATCGGCGGGGTCGAACCGCCGGGCGGGATGGCTGCGCAATGCGCCATCATGCATGAACTGCGCCCGCATGGCGAGCAGTGCGACCGTCAGCCGTTCGTCGAAGCGGCGCGATGTGCCGACCAGCTCGCCATGGTGGAAATGCAGCACCTCCACCCCGTTCACCGCGCGATCCATCGCTGCTTCGGCCAGCGCCTTGAACGCGAACCGGAACGCGGCATCCCAGGCGAAATCGAAGGGCTGGCCGCGCAGCCGCGCCCGCATTTCATAAGCGCTCTGGCGGCTTTTCCCGATAGACCGGGCAGCGGCGGACACGGAATGGGTGGCGGCAAGCGCGCGCAGGAACGCGGCCTGCGTTTCGCATGTCCAGCGAGAATAGTCCGGAATGGAAGGAACCGGCACCGAAGTGGCGGGAAGCGATTGCGCCATGGCCGTGCTGGCGGCGGGCGGCTGTGCGGAACGTATCGTCATCCCGAAGGATGAGGCAGATTTCCGGGCAGTAGGAAAGCGTTCAGGCCGTGCCCGTCATTCAGGCAGGGCGAGGCCTTCTTCTTCCGCGCGCCGGGCGGCCTTCTCGTTCTCGATCTTCTCGCGATTGACGGCAACAGCCCGCGCCTGCCGGGCAAGGCCGAGCCAGGTCGCTTCGGAGCGAAGGGCGCGGTCGCGCACCTGACCGAGCGTGGCGGCCGCTGCCTCCGCCGCGGATTCGGCGGCCCGTGCGCGGTAGAAATCATAGGTCTGGTTCACGCGGCACGCTCCGATCCGAAGGGTGGGACGCCCGCCGCGCATGCGGTAGGGCGCCCCGGTTTTTACCGGCCGAAGCCGATCAGTCAGCCGCGCTGAGGTTAACAGCGCTTTCCTTGCCGTTACGGCCGGTCTCAACTTCGTAGTTGAGGCGCTGGTCGCGATCGAGCGTCGCCAGACCGGCTGCCTGGACGGCCGTGATGTGGACGAAGCTGTCGGCAGAGCCATCATCCGGCTGGATGAAGCCATAACCCTTGTCGGCGTTGAAGAATTTGACGGTGCCAGTCTTGGCCATGAGAAGTCCCTTTCAAAGAACTGTCCCGGTTAGCGGAATTGCAACCGGGTCGTGCGTCGGGCCGTCCAATGAAAGGAAGTCGTCGTCTGGTTAACGCCGGGGCTGCAAGCAGCAAGCGGCGGAGCGCAAATTTCGAAGTCCGTCGCAAATTTCGACGTCAGCGGAAGCGGTATAACACGGCTGGGCCTTATCACCTAATCCGCGCGCCGGAGGGGAGCATTAAGCGTTTTCACACCATGCGTGTGTAAGCCGCGCCAATGCTTCAGGCGTTCGACATCCTGCTGAGCCAGCCGCTGTTGTTGCTCCTCGTGCTGGGCGCGGGCGCCGCCATCGGGATCGGCGTCGAGCGGTTCTTCGGTGAATTCGAGCGGGAAAAGCGGCGGGCCTATTGGCGTGGACGCAACGGCCATGGCGCGAAAAGCGGGCGCGTGGTGCCCTTGCGGATGCGCGGGACGGAGAGCGGCGACCGCGTCGAGAATGCAGCGGCTCAACTCAAACAGGTGATGCTGGCGGAATTCACGGCACGCCCCCTTCTAAACAAGCCTGAGAGGCGGCTGCTGGGCTGCATAGACCAGGCGCTCGCCGAGCATAGCCCGGCCTGGCGGGCCATGGGGCAAGTGTCCCTTGGCGAAATACTCCGTAGCCGTGACGAGCAGGCATTTCGCGCCATCAATTCCAAGCGTGTCGACCTGCTGATCGTGGATGCCGATTGCCGGCCCCTGCATGCCATCGAGTTTCAGGGCACTGGTCATCATCTGGGAGCGGAAACCGCCGCGCGCGATGCAGTGAAGCGGGAAGCCCTGCGACGTGCCGGGATCGGGTATGTCGAAGTCGTCAGCGGCGACACCCCGACAGACATAGGAGAACTGGTGCGCAGGCTGGTGACGCGGACGATCACGCAAGCCTAGCGCGAAGCCTCAAGCGCAGCCTTCCACATAGGCGAGTTGGGGCATCAGGCCGACATGGATCAGGCTGACCTTGCCGTCCTTGTCGATTTCGAAGCGCAGACGTGGGTCCTCGCCGGGCTGGGTGAGATATTTGGCGGGCGATTCGATATATTTGTGCGGTTCTTCGCGGAAGGAGGGGAATGCTGCGCGCACCTCCGCCTCGGTGGAGCCGACGCCGATCCCCTCGACCAGCTTGACAGGCGACGAACCGCCCACGGTGATGCGGCGCACCTCTCCATCCACGGTGATGGCATAGACGCCGGGAAAATCGGGCGAGGAGACGGTGTGGCAGGTGCTGCCGGGGATTTGCGCGCCGCGTTCCGCAAAGCTGCTGCGGCGCGGGACCGGGGCGCCGATCTGCAGGTCGCCCAGCCCTTCGAGCGCGAGGGCGTTGGGGTTGGTCGCGGCTGGCGCGGCCGGCGTGGGCGTGGCGGTGGTGGCGGGTTCGGCCGCGATGCCCGTGGCCTCGGCTGTAGGGCTGTCCGTCGCGGTATCATCCGGCGAGGAGCAGGCGGCCAGCAGCAATGCTGCGGTGAACGCGACTGCGGCAGGGGCGGCTGGGAAAGGGGCGATGGGGCGTGTGAGACGTGTCATGCGGGATATAGCGCGCCGGGTGTGGCGTGGGTTCCCGGCCCCTGCGCATCCCGGCGAGGTGCGCACCCCTCCCCACGCATCGATTGGCGCGGGGCGATTGGCGCGGGGCGATTGGCGCGGGGGGATGCGCCCGCTAGGTTGCCGGGATGGACGATGCTGCAAACCCCGTCACGATACTGGTCGATGCCGATGCCTGCCCGGTGAAGGACGAGATCTACCGCGTCGCCGCGCGCCACGGGGCCGAGGTGCGGGTGGTGAGCAACCGCCCGTTCCGCATTCCCGACAGCCTGTCGGTCAAACGCGTGGTGGTGTCCGACAGTTTCGATGCAGCCGATGACTGGATCGCGGATAATGCCGGGCCGCGCAGCATCGTGGTGACGGGTGACATATTGCTGGCCGAACGCTGCCTGAAAACGGGCGCCACGGTGCTGGCGCATAGCGGCAAGCCGTTCGACGCCGCCAGCATCGGCAGCGCGATCGCGACCCGCGCCATCATGGCCGATCTGCGCGCGGGCATGGACGGGATCGGCGGCGGCCCGCCCCCGTTCAGCAAGGCGGACCGATCGCGGTTCCTGCAGGCGCTGGACAAGGCGCTAGTGGGGCTGGCGCGAGCGGCCCCTCCCCACCGCGCGCGGCCATAGGGTGCCGGATCATTCCGGGAGGTATAGCTTTTCCCCCTTCTCCCGATAGACCTCGCTCATCCGTTCCATCCCCTGTTCCGCGTCCTGAACCGGCTGGGTGGCGGCGAGGTAGCTGTCGCTGTTCTGCCTGGCTGCGAAATCGCGCACTTCCTGCGTGATCTTCATCGAGCAGAATTTCGGGCCGCACATGGAACAGAAATGGGCGGTCTTGGCGCCTTCCGCCGGCAAGGTCTGGTCGTGATATTGTTCGGCCGTGTCGGGATCGAGACTGAGGTTGAACTGGTCGCGCCAGCGGAATTCGAACCGGGCACGGCTGAGGGCGTCGTCGCGCAGCTTGGCGGCCGGGTGCCCCTTGGCGAGATCGGCGGCATGGGCGGCGAGCTTGTAGGTGACGACGCCGACCTTCACATCGTCGCGGTCCGGCAGGCCCAGATGTTCCTTCGGCGTGACGTAGCAAAGCATCGCCGTGCCGTACCAGCCGATCATCGCCGCGCCGATGCCGCTGGTGATGTGGTCGTAACCCGGCGCAATATCGGTGGTGAGGGGCCCGAGAGTGTAGAAGGGCGCTTCGCCGCAGCTTTCCAGCTGCTTGTCCATGTTCTGCTTGATCTTGTGCATGGGCACATGGCCCGGCCCTTCGATCATCACCTGCACATCCTGCGCCCAGGCGCGCTTCGTCAGTTCGCCCAGCGTGTAGAGTTCGGCGAACTGCGCCTCGTCATTCGCATCGGCGATGGAGCCGGGGCGCAAGCCGTCGCCCAGTGAATAGGCGATGTCATAGGCTTTCATGATCTCCGTGATCTCGTCGAACCGTTCGTAGAGGAAGCTTTCCTTGTGATGGGCGAGGCACCATTTCGCCATGATGGAGCCGCCCCGGCTGACGATGCCGGTCACGCGCTTCGCCGTCATCGGAATATAGGGCAGGCGCACGCCCGCGTGGATGGTGAAGTAATCCACCCCCTGTTCCGCCTGTTCGACGAGCGTGTCGCGGAAGATTTCCCAGGTCAGGTCCTCCGCAATGCCGCCGACCTTTTCCAGCGCCTGATAGATGGGCACGGTGCCGATGGGCACGGGGCTGTTGCGGATGATCCATTCGCGCGTGTCGTGGATGTTGCGGCCGGTGGAAAGGTCCATCACCGTATCCGCGCCCCAGCGGATCGACCAGACCATCTTGTCCACTTCCGAAGCCACGTCCGAAGCGACGGCGGAATTGCCGATATTGGCGTTGATCTTGACCAGGAAGTTGCGGCCGATCGCCATCGGTTCGCATTCCGGGTGGTTGATGTTGCTGGGGATGATGGCACGGCCGCGTGCCACTTCGTCCCGCACGAATTCGGGCGTGACGTAATCGGGAATGGCGGCGCCCCAGTCCTGCCCGTCGCGGGTGTATTCAGCGAGACGGGCGCGGCCGAGATTTTCCCGTTCCGCGACATATTCCATTTCCGGCGTGATGATGCCGGCCTTCGCATAATGCATCTGGCTGATATTGCCGCCGGGCTTTGCCCGCAGCACGCGGCGCGCCACGTTGGGGAAGGCCGGCACCCCGCCGGACCGATCGGGGCCGAGCTGGCCGTTATCTTCCGGCTTCACCGCGCGCGAGGCATATTCTTCCACGTCGCCGCGGGCGAGCTGCCATTCGCGGCGCAGTGCGGGCAGACCGGCGGCGATGTCGATGCGCGCGTCCGGGTCCGTATAGGGGCCGGACGTGTCATAGACGCGCAGCGGCGGTTCCCCGCTGGACGGTTCGAGGTCGATTTCGCGCATCGCCACGCGTAGCGGCCCGACATGGACCTTGCGGCTGCCGCGAATGGGGCCGGTGGTAACGCCGATTTCGAGCGGGGAATTGATGTCGGCCATGGTGGTTCTCCAGCAGAGGGGAATGGGGTCGAGAGGATGCGGGATTTGCGTTCAGAGGCGGGAAAAGGCGGCGAGGAGCATGGCCGCGCCGGCCAGCGCGCCGAAGCCCGCCCAGCCGCGCTGGCCCCGCCCCAAGAGCTTGCGCGCGAAGGCGAGGAAGCGATCGCCCGAGGCCAGCAGCAGCGCGCCTTCCACGATGGCGAACGCGCCGAGCACGGAGACGATCATGGCGATCCAGTCCCCCGGCCGCCACGGATTGGCGAGATAGATGAGCGCGCCGATCGTGAGGGTGAGCAGACCGATGGCGAAGCGCGCGGCGGGCGAGCGTTCCAGATCGTCGAGCAAGGCCGCCCAGTGGCCGGGCTGGCGAAATTCGCCGGCGGAAGCCGCCAGGGCATAAAGGCCCATGAACAGCATGATCCAGGGCGCGATGTCCCAGCCTTGAGCCATTATTCGCCATCCTTCCACATTCGGAAGGGAGCGGGCGCGCGGGATCGAAAACGGCGCCACTCCCTCCGCCGGTATCAACCGGATCAGGTTCAGCGGGTCGGCGGCTCGTGCCGCCCTCTCAAGCGCCGTCAGCGCTCCCCCGGGGTGCGGGCACCATAGGCCAGCCGCCCGCCGGAAGATAGGGGGTGCTTTTGCCCCCTCGGTCCGCGCCCTTCCATCAGTCCCGTTATCGGCGCGGCCAACGGCCCTGTTTGGAGGTTGCCCCGTGGCGCCGCATGGGTATGAAGGTTTCATCTGAAAGCGCTTTAACGGCGCATCATCCAGGGAGCCGACCTTGCGCCACTTGTCCCGTCTGTTGATCGTTTCCGCCCTGATCGCCCCGGCGGCCGCCCTCGCCCGCCCGATGACGCCGGAAGATGTGGCGCGGGTGGAGCAGGTGGGCACCATTGCCGTCGCCCCAGACGGCGGCCGCTTCGCCTATACCCGCGCCTGGCGTTACGACGTGACGCAGGGCGAGGAGAATGGCGGATCGCGCCAGCAATTGTTCCTGGCCGATTCCCCGATGCAGGGCCGCGAATGGCTGCCCGAAGGGATGAATGTCAGCCAGGTGAGCTTTTCCCCCGATGGGCGGTGGCTGAGCTTCCTGTGGGCCGATGACGGGGAAAAGAAGGCCGTGTGGGGCGTGCCCGTGGGCGGCGGGGCGCAGCGCAAGCTGGCCGCCGTGAAGGACGCGGCGATCAGCACCTATCAATGGGCGCCGGACGGGGCCACGATCTATATGGTCGCCGATGCCGCACCGGACGAAGCGCGCAAGAAGCAAAGCGATGCCGGCTTCGATTCCGTGGTTTACGAGGAGGAACTGCGTTTCAGCCGCATGTTCGCCGCGACGGCGGGCGGGAAGCTGGACGAAGCGCCCCGCGCCATCGAGGTGCCGGGCGAGGTGAGCAGTTTCCGCGTGTCGCCCGATGGCAGCTGGGCCGCCATTTCCGCGTCGCCCACCCCGCTGGTGGACGACACCTATACCGCGATGCGGGTGCATATCGTGGATCTGGCGAGCGGGCGGGTGCAGCGCGTGGTGGAAACGCCGGGCAAGCTGGGCGATGTCGAGATTTCGCCCAATGGGCGCGCTCTTTCCATGATCGCGGCCGTCGACGCCAATGACCCGGCCGAAACCACGCTGCATCTGGTGGATGTGGCCACCGGCCAGTATCGCGCGCTGAACGGCGATGCGGCGGAAGCTGCCGTGGATGCGGAATGGCTGGCCGATGGCAGGCTGGCCGCCGTGATCCACACCGGGGCGCAGAGCGTGCTGCGTTTCTATACCGAACAGGGCCAGGTGGAGCGGGAAGCCGATGCCGGTGACCTGATCCTGACCCGCGTGGAATCGGGCGGCAACCGCGTGGCGGTGACGGCCGACACGCCGCGCCATCCGGCCGAGATGTTCCTGTGGAGCGATAGCGGCTTCGACCGCTGGACCGAGCATAATGGCTGGCTGTCCGACATCGATTTCGGCACCCAGCGCACCCTGACCTATACCGCGCGCGACGGGCAGCAGATCGAAGGCATCCTGATCGAGCCGGTGAAGCCGCCCCGTTCCGGCGGCGCGCCCACCATCATGATGGTGCATGGCGGGCCGGAATCGCATTATTCCAATGGCTGGCTGACCAATTATTCCCAGCCCGGCCAGGTTGGCGCGGGCGCGGGCTATGCCGTGTTCCACCCCAATTATCGCGGATCGACCGGATATGGCGTGAGCTTCGCCAAGCAGCATCAGGGCGATTATGCGGGCAAGGAATTCGACGATATCGTCGATGCGAAATATGCGCTGGTGGAACAGGGCATCACCGACCCTGCCCGCACCGGCATCACCGGCGGTTCCTATGGCGGGTTCGCCAGCGCATGGGGCGCGACACGGTATAGCGACGAATATGCCGCGAGCGTGATGTTCGTGGGTATTTCCAACAATATCAGCAAGTTCGGCACCACCGACATCCCCAAGGAGATGTATCTGGTGCATGAGCGGGAATGGCCGTGGGAGGAATGGGACCGCCTGCTGGAACGCAGCCCGATCTACCATGTGGACAAGGCCACGACGCCGCTGCTCATCATGCATGGCGATGCCGATCCGCGCGTATCGCCCACGCAGAGCATGGAGTTGTATCGCAACATCAAGGTGCGCAAGCCCGAAACGCCGGTGCGGCTGGTGTTCTTCCCCGGCGAAGGGCACGGCAATGCGCAATCCGCCGCGCGGTACGATTACAATCTGCGGATGATGGAGTGGTTCGACACCTATCTGAAGACGGGCGACCGCGATGCCGAGATGCCCGCGCCGCGCCCCGCCCTGCCGGCCGAGGTGACGGGCGACAAGGACAAGTAGGCACGAAAAAAAAAGGGGGAGGGTTCTGGCCCCTCCCCCAAATCTCTTGCCAGCCGGGCCGATACGCGCGGAACGCCGCGCCGGACCGGTTTAAGGCGTCAGAACGTGTAGCCGATGCCCACGGCGCCGAGCCACTGATCGGCATCGCCCCGGATCGAGGTGAAGGGCGACCGCTTGGCATCGCCCAGCATCTTCGAATAGCTGCCGACGACGATCAGGCCGAAGCCGCCATTCGTCAGATCGCCATCGAGATCGAGGCCCCAGAACAGCGTGGCGCCCGCCTTGCTGAAACCGCCGCCATCGGGTTCGAACACCGGCAGACCGCTGGCTTCGAACTGTTCCGGCGTAACGGAATAATAGTAATCCATATATTTGCCGTTGGTATGTTCGGCGCTGAGGGACAGCGCCGTGACCATGCTGCGGCTGAGCGGCGTAAAATACGAAATGCCGGGGCTGATGACGCGCCCTTCATGCGCGCCGGCCACATCCCAGCGCACATCCACAGACGCGCTGAGGCTGTCGTAAGGATTGAGCAGGCCGGAATAGCTGACGCCCACCGTGGGGCCGACCTCTACCGCCGTATCCAGCTTGCCCAGGCTCTTCACCACCGGATCCTTGATCTGCCGGGCGCGGTTGGTGCTGAGGCCCACGGAGATACCGGCATCGAAGCTGACCGGGCCATCGCCATCGGGCACGAAATCCACCGCCAGACCGCCGCCGCGCGGATTGATGTCGATCCCGCCGATGGACGCCTGGACGATCGGGATGGGGGAGAAGACATAATCGTCCGACCCGTCATAGCTGGGGCCATAGACCCCGGCGATGCCGATGCTGACATAATCGCCATCATAGGCGGAGCCTGACAGCAGATCTTCCGATCCGCCCTGCTGAGCCTGCGCGGGAATGGCGGCGGCCACGGCCACGGCCGCTGCCGATAATGCGATGATCCTCATGTAAAAATCCGTCCCTATCCGTAATGCCGCTGAAACGGCGCATGGGTGCGTTCGTTCCTGACGCGGGTTTGTTGCGAAAGCACGATCATCACATGCCCTGCCACTGGCGCACCGCCTCTATCGGCCAGACCAGCATCAGCAAGTTGAGCGTGAGATTGTCGCGGATCGCCCACAGGGTCAGCAGTTCCAGCCCCACGCCTACCGCCAGCGACAGCTTCCACGGCACCCGCGCGGCGAACAGGAAGCCGAGCACCATCCAGCCGATATCGGCGGCGGAATTGACGATGCTGTCGCCGCTATAGCCCCAGCTAATGGTGACAGCGCGGTAATGGTCGATCACCATGCGGGTGTTTTCGCCCACTTCCCACGTCGCTTCCACCAGCACGGCGATGGGCAGCGCCCAGCGCGCAAGACGGCCGCCGAACAGCCGCCAGCGCACCCATAGCAGCCAGGCGAGGGCATACATGATGAGGCCGTGGGTGAAGTGGCTGGGGGAATACCAGTCCGTCACATGCTGGCTGTTGCCGGCGGAATGGACCGCGCCGTGCCACAATTCCACCGTCCCGCAGGTGCAGATCGGCGGGCGGCCCATGGCGAACAGGATGGCGATGGCAACCAGGATGATGAGCCCGGTGGCCTTCCAGGCGCCGGCATGTGGACGAAGCTTGTGCATCGGCGCCGTTTGCCCGCACCCCGCCCGATCGCGCAAGCATTCGTTGCGCGCCCTCCCCCAATCGCTAGGAGGTGGCGGATGAGCATGGGGAGCTGTGACATTGCGCTGGTGGGCGGCGGGCTGGCGGGCGGGCTGGCCGCGCTGGCACTGGCGCGCGCAAGGCCCGATCTCGCCGTGCGCCTGATCGAAGCCGGCCCCGCAATCGGCGGCAACCATCGCTGGAGCTGGTTCGCCAGCGATGTGGACATGGCAGGCGAGGCATTGCTGGCCGCCATCCCGCATACGCGCTGGGACGATGGCTATGACGTGCTGTTCCCCGCGCATCGGCGGCATCTGGCGACGCCATACCGCTCCATCGCGTCGAGCGATTTCGCCGCCGCGCTGGCACGCGAACTGCCCGCGGGCACCATCATGACAGGCACGCCGGTGGCGGCGCTGGAAGCGGCCGGGGTGACGCTGCCCGATGGGGGGCGGCTGGCTGCGCGCTGCGTGATCGATTGCCGGGGCTTCGACGCAGGGTTGGCCGGGGCTGCCGGGCTTACGGGCGGCTGGCAGGTGTTCATGGGACGGCATATCAGGCTGGCCGCGCCGCATGGCATCGCGCGCCCCGTCATCATGGATGCGGCCGTGGCGCAGAGGGGCGGATATCGCTTCGTCTATCTGCTGCCGCTGGGGGACCGGGAACTGTTCGTCGAGGATACCTATTATCAGGACAGCCCCGTGCTGGACGAGGTGGAACTGGCGCGGCGCCTGGACGAGTATATGGCGGCGCGCGGCTGGGAAGGCGAGATCGTGGCGAGTGAGACGGGCGTGCTGCCCGTGGTGAGCGGCGGCGATTTCGCGCGCTGGCAGGCTGCGAACGCGCAAGCGGGCGTGGGACGCGCCGGTGCGCTGGGCGGTTTCCTGCATCCCCTGACCAGCTACACCCTGCCCATCGCGGTTCGTACGGCGCTGTCTATCGCATCGCAGGCCGACCTTCCCGGAGATGCGATGGCGGCCATGCTGCAACGGCGCGCGGACGAATTGTGGCGCGCAATGCGCTTTTACCGGATGCTGGCGGCGATGCTGTTCGGCGCAGCCCGGCCGGAAGAACGATACCGGATCTTCGAGCGGTTCTATTGCCTGCCGGCGCCGCTGATCGAACGGTTCTATGCCGGGCGCTCCACACCCATGGACAAGGCCCGCATCCTGTGCGGCAAGCCGCCCGTGCCGATCGGGCGCGCCATGCATGCGCTGGCCCGGCCCGGCCGGAAGCTGGGGCAGGAATTGAAGGATATGCGATGAGCAAGGGGGAGCGCACAGCCTGCGTGATCGGCGCCGGATTTGGCGGGCTGGCGCTGGCCATCCGCCTGCAGGCCGCCGGCATCGCAACAACCGTGGTGGAAGCGCGCGACAAGCCGGGCGGGCGGGCCTATTACTGGCAGAAGGACGGTTTCACCTTCGACGCCGGGCCGACCGTCATCACCGATCCCGATTGCCTGCGCGAGCTATGGGCCCTGACCGGGCATGACATGGCCCGCGATGTGGAACTGATGCCGGTTTCGCCCTTCTATCGGCTGAACTGGCCCGACGGCACGCATTTCGATTACAGCAATGACGACGTGCAACTGCGGCGCGAGATCGCGCGGCTCGATCCCGCCGATGTCGCGGGATACGACGCTTTCCTGAACTATGCCTCTGCCGTGTACGAGGAAGGCTATGTCCGGCTGGGATCGGTGCCGTTCCTCGATTTCAAGACCATGGTGAAGGCCGCGCCCGCCCTGATGAAGCATCAGGCATGGCGATCCGTCTATGACGTGGTGTCCCGCTATGTCCGGTCGGAAAAGCTGCGCGAGGCCTTGTCGTTCCACACGCTGCTGGTGGGCGGCAACCCGATGACGACCAGTTCGATCTATGCCCTGATCCACAAGCTGGAAAAGAGCGGCGGCGTGTGGTGGGCGCGCGGCGGCACCAACCGGCTGATCGCCGGAATGGTGCGCCATTTCGAACGGCTGGGCGGCCGCGTCCGACTGGGCGATCCGGTGGAAGTGATCCAGACGTTGGGCAATCGCATAACCGGCGTGACCACGCGCAGCGGGTGGAGCAGCGCCTTCGACGCGGTGGCGAGCAATGCCGATATCGTGCATTCCTATCGCGATCTGCTGGGCGGCACATTGCGCGGGCGGAGCTATGGCGCGAAGCTGGCCCGCAAGCGGTTCAGCCCCAGCCTGTTCGTCGTGCATTTCGGGATAGAGGGCAATTGGCCCGGCATCCCGCACCACATGATCCTGTTCGGCCCCCGCTATCGCGGATTGTTGAACGATATCTACAATAACGGCGTGCTGCCGCAGGATTTTTCGATCTATCTGCACCACCCCACGGTGACCGACCCTTCCATGGCGCCGGAAGGCAAGAGCACCTTCTACGCGCTGGTGCCGGTGGCGCATATGGGCAAGCTGGCGGTGGATTGGCGGCAGATCGGCCCCATGCTGGAACAGCGCGTGCTGGACGAGGTGAGCCGCCGCCTGATCCCGGATATCCATGACCGGATCATCACCAGCTTCCATTACACGCCGCTGGATTTCGCGGGCGACCTGAACGCCCATCTGGGCAGCGGTTTCAGCCTGGAGCCGCTGCTGACGCAAAGCGCCTGGTTCCGCGCGCATAATCGCGACGATGCAATCGGCAATTTCTATGTCGTGGGCGCGGGAACCCATCCCGGCGCAGGCATCCCCGGCGTGGTGGGCAGCGCGAAGGCAACGGCCGGGCTGATGCTGGAAGACCTGCTGGCATGAGGCGCATCGCCGTCTATTGCGGTTCGGCAACGCCTGCCGACCAGCACTTCATGACAATGGCGCGCGATGTGGGCCGTACGCTGGCGCGGCGCGGCATCGGCGTGGTCTATGGCGGCGGCAAGCGCGGATTGATGGGCGAACTGGCCTATGGCGCGCTGGAAGCGGGCGGCGAGGTGATCGGCGTGATTCCCGAGGCGCTGGTGGAAGCGGAAATGGCCTGCCGCGACTGCACCGAACTGCATGTTGTCGCCACGATGCATGAAAGAAAGAAGGCCTTTACCGATATTTCCGACGGCTTCCTGACATTGCCCGGCGGCGTGGGCACGATGGATGAATTGTGGGAAGCGGTCAGTTGGGGTCAGCTTGGCTATCACAGCTTGCCAATCGGTCTGTTCAACACCCTGCAATTCTTTGACGGATTGGTGGAATTCTATCGCCATATGGGCGCAAGCGGCTTCATTCGGGCGGAGCATCGCGATATCCTGCTGGTCGATACAGAGCTGGAGCCGCTGTTGGACCGCATGGCGCAGTATGAACCGCACAGGCCGATCTTCCGCATGAAGGCGGAAGAATTGTGACCGCGCCGCGCACCCCGCAGGGCCGCATGCTGGCGCCGTCGCGCATCCTGCGGCCCACCCCCAGCCAGGCCGGAGGATGGCATTCCCGCGCCGAACTGGTGAGCGAATCGCGCGAGGCGATCGCGGAAGGATCGCGCAGTTTTTCCGCCGCATCGCATCTGTTCGACAAGCAGACGCGCGAACGGGCCTGGCTGCTTTATGCCTGGTGCCGCCGCTGCGACGATATTGCCGATGGGCAGCATCGCGGCAGCACCATCGCCGGGCGCGAAAGCCGCGCCGCCGACCGGATAGAGGGGCTGCGCGTGCTGACCCGGCGCGCTCTGGAAGGCCATCCCACGGCCGATATCGCATTCGACGCGTTCGGCCAGGTGGCGATGGAAGCCGGGCTGACCGAGCAGATGGCCAGCGATGTGATCGATGGTTTTGCGCTGGATGCCGCGGATTGGCGCCCGCATTGCGAGGCGGACCTGCTGCGTTATTGCTACCACGTCGCGGGGGCGGTGGGCGTCATGATGGCGCGCATCATGGGCGTGCCCGAAGAGGATAGCGATCTGCTGGACAGGGCCTGCGATCTGGGCATCGCGTTCCAGATCGCCAATATCGTGCGCGACATGTCCGATGATGATGCGGCGGGGCGCTGCTACCTGCCGCTGGAGTGGCTGGCCGAAGCCGATATCCCGCCCGGCCAGCATATGAAGCCCCCCTATCGCGCCCAATTGGTAGAGATGGTGGCGCGGCTTGTCGCCTTGTCCGAACAGCATGAGGCCGCCGCGCGCATCGGTGCGGCGCAACTGCCGTTCCGTCGCCGCTGGGCTGTGCTGGCGGCGGCGAATATCTATGGCGCGATCGGGCGCAAGGTGCGCGCGCGCGGCGCCGCGGCCTGGGACCACCGGGTGCGGATCGGCCCGCTGGCCAAGCTGGGCCACGCCGCCCGCGCCCTGGCCCAGGCACTGCGCAAGCCGCCGCTGCCCGAACGCTGGCCCGAAACGACGCGCGGCGAAATCCTGATCGCGGTGCGCATGGCGGGGCCGGTCGCGCCCATTCCCATGACACCCCTGCCCGAAGAGGAAGAGTGAGGCCGCCTCCTCATGCCTGACCAGCCACGCACGGAGGAGGACGCATGATCGGATCGCTGCTGATCGCCAATCGGGGCGAAATCGCCTGCCGCATCATCCGCACGGCGCGGGCGATGGGCATCCGCACTATCGCGGTCCATTCCGACGCCGATGCCGGGGCGCTGCATGTGCGCGAAGCGGACGAGGCCATCGCCATCGGCCCGGCGCAGGCCATCGCGTCCTATCTGAATGCGGAGCGCATCCTGGCCGCGGCGGCAGAGGCCAGGGCGGAGGCGATCCATCCCGGTTACGGCTTCCTGAGCGAGAATGCCGATTTCGCCGAACAGGTGATGCGCGCCGGGCTGGTTTGGGTGGGCGCGCCGCCCACCAGCATCCGTGCCATGGGGCTGAAGGATGCGGCCAAGGCGCTGATGCAGCAAGCGGGCGTGCCGGTGACCCCCGGCTATCTGGGGCAGGACCAGTCCGAAACCCGGCTTCAGGCCGAGGCGGAGGCCATCGGTTTCCCCGTGCTGATAAAGGCCGTGGCGGGCGGCGGCGGCAAGGGAATGCGCAAGGTCGAGCAGGCGGAAGATTTCGCCACAGCGCTGCAATCCTGCAAACGTGAAGCGAGGTCGAGCTTTGGCAATGACGCGGTGATTCTGGAAAAATGGATCGAAAATCCGCGCCATATCGAAGTGCAGGTGTTCGGCGATGCCCATGGCAATGCAGTCCATCTGTTCGAGCGGGATTGTTCGCTGCAACGCCGCCACCAGAAGGTGATCGAGGAAGCGCCCGCCCCCGGCATGGATGCCGCGACGCGCGAGGCGATTTGCGCAGCGGCGGTGCGCGCGGCGCAGGCGGTGGATTATGTCGGCGCGGGCACGGTGGAATTCATCGCCGATGCGACGCAGGGCCTGTCGGCCGACCGGATCTTCTTCATGGAGATGAACACGCGGCTGCAGGTCGAACATCCGGTGACGGAAACGATCACCGGCATCGACCTGGTGGAATGGCAATTGCGCGTGGCCTGCGGGGAAGAACTGCCGCTGCGGCAGGAGGACATCGCCATGCATGGCCATGCGGTGGAGGCGCGGCTCTATGCCGAAGACCCGGCGCGCGGCTTCCTGCCGAGCATCGGCACGCTGGAAGTCGCCGATTTTCCCTATGACCTGCGCGTGGAAACCGGGGTGGAGCGGGGCGATGCGATTTCGCCCTTCTACGACCCGATGATCGCCAAGCTGGTTGCGCATGGGGAAAGCCGGGGGGCGGCGCTGGATGCGCTGGCGGACGGGCTGCGCGCCACGCATATCTGGCCGGTTCGCACCAATGCCGCCTTCCTGCTGCGCTGCCTGGCGGACCAGACATTTCGTGCCGGCGAGATGACGACGGGGCTGATCGAGGCACGCGGCGCCGCGTTGACGGAACCGCCCGCCCCGAGCGACGCGAACTGGAAAGTGGCGGCGATACAGCTATTTGCGCCCTATTTCATCCATGCGGAGGAAACACCGCGTGATCCCTGGGCGGCCAATCTCGGCTTCCGCCTCAATGCGCCGGACAAGCATGCCATTGCTGTCCGGCAGGGGGAGACGGTGCGGATCCTGAACCCGTTCGATTTCGCCGGGGCGAAAGGGCTGGTCGTGCCCGTGGATGGCGGCGTGGCGGCGTGGAACGAGGGCCAGCCGTTCCTGTTCAGCCAGGCGCGCTGCGATGCCGATACCGGGCTGGCGGCGAATGCGGGCGATCTGGTCGCGCCCATGCCCGGACGGGTGATCGCGGTGGATGTGGCGGAGGGCGATGCCGTGCGGCAGGGCCAGCGGCTGCTGGTGCTGGAAGCGATGAAGATGGAACATGCGCTGACCGCGCCTTTCGACGGCGTGGTGACGAAACTGGCCACGCGCGAAGGCAGTCAGGTGCAGGTCGAGGCGCTGCTGGCGCGGGTGGAAAAAGCCGCGGACTGAGCGCGCGAGGGGCCGGCCACGCCAGCCCACTCGACGTCTCTGCCCAGCCCCTGCCGCTCCTTAGGTCAGGATGCGGCGGGAGCCTTCGGCTTGGGTGGGTGCAGGCGGCGGAACAGGCGGCCCTTTTCGCTATACAGCACCAGCAGCAATGCGCCGGTGGAACACATCAGCAGGGCATGGGCGAAGGGCTGCGCGCTGTCATTATAGGCTTGGCCGATCAGCAGCCCGACCACGGCCGCACCGAACATGCGAATGAAGGTCTGGATCGAACTGGCCGCACCCGCGATGGCCGCGAAGGGTTGCAGCGCGATGGAGCCGAAATTGGCGCCAAGGAAGCCGAGCAGCGCCAGGTTCGTCGCCATCAGCGGCATGAACCAGGCGAGGCTGTCGGGCCGGTAATGCGCAGCCCAGACCTGCACCGCGCTGACGACGATGAACATCAGCACGCCGGTATGCGACACCCGCCGCGCCCCGAAGCGTTCCACGATCCGGGAATTGACGATGTTGGACAGGGCCATCATCGCCGCGGTCGCGCCGAACACGACGGGGAACCATTCGCCGACCCCGAAATGTTCGCCCAGCAATTGCTGCGCGCTGTTCACATAGCCGAACACCGCGCCGATCAGCAGCGCCGTGCCGAAGACATAGCCGATGGAGCTGCGGTTGAGCAGCGCGATGCGCATGTTGCGGCCGATGATCGGCAGGTTGATCTTCTGCCGGTGCTGCGGATCGAGCGTTTCGGGCAGGCGCACCCACACCCACACCGTCGCCACAACGGCCATCGCCGCTAGCAGCACGAAGATCCACCGCCAGCCCGCGAACATCAGCACGCCCTGCCCCAGGCTGGGCGCGATCACGGGCACGGTGATGAACACGGCGCTGACCAGCGACATCAGCCGGGCCATGCGATCCCCTTCATACTGGTCGCGGATGATGGCGCTGGGCACCACCATCAGCCCGGCGGTCAGCACGCCCTGCACCGCGCGGGCGACCAGCAGGACCGTGAAATCATCCACCAGCGCGATCAGCAGTGAGAACAGCACATAGGCGGCAAGGGAAAACAGCAGCATCGGCCGCCGCCCGAACCGGTCCGCGAAGGCGCCGGGCATCAGGCAGCCGAAGCCGTTGGCGAGCAGGAACACCGCCACCACCAATTGCCGCTGGTTTCCGCTGCCGGCGCCGAGTTCCGACGCCATCTTGTCCAGCGCGGGCAGCATGCCGTCGATCGCGAGGGCATTGAGGCTCATCAGCAGGGCGACGAGGCAGACAAGTTCCCGCTGGCCCAGCGGCGGACGCTGGGGGGCGGGATGATCGGCGGTTACGGCGGAAGCGGACATGATGGAAACATTCAACCTGACAGACGGCTGGGTCGTATATTGCAGCGCACAATGAAATGCCACCCCCCCGACAGGCGATGACGGATCGGCAGCCAGCCGCTAGATAGCGAAAATGGCGATACGGCCCCCATTTCCGGCGGAGGATGATGCGGAGCAGGAGGGCCTGCGCAAGATTATCCATGTCGACATGGACGCCTTCTTCGCCAGTGTCGAGCAGCGCGACAATCCGGACCTGCGCGGCAAGCCGGTTGCGGTGGGCGGCGCGGGCGGGCGCGGCGTGGTGGCGGCGGCCAGTTACGAAGCGCGCAAGTTCGGCGTGCGATCCGCCATGCCGTCCGTCACGGCGCAGCGCAAATGCCCGGAGCTGATCTTCTGCAAGACCCGCTTCGACGTCTATCGCGCGGTGTCGGAACAAATCCGCGCGATCTTCCGCGACTATACCCCCCTGGTCGAACCGCTGAGCCTGGACGAAGCCTATCTGGACGTGACCGACGATCTGCGCGGCATCGGTTCGGCCACCCGCATCGCGCAGCTGATCCGCCAGCGCATCCGCGAGGAAACGCAGCTGACCGCGAGCGCGGGCGTGTCCTACAACAAGTTCCTGGCCAAGCTGGCGAGCGACCAGAACAAGCCGGACGGGCTGTGCGTCATCCGGCCGGGCGAAGGGGCGAGCTTCGTGCAATCGCTGCCCGTCACCCGGTTCCACGGCGTGGGCCCGCGCGGGGCGGAGAAGATGGCGCGGCTGGGCATCGCGACCGGGGCCGATCTGGCGGCAAAGGATGCGCCCTGGCTGCGGGCGCAATTCGGCAGTTTCGGCGATTACCTCTACCGCGCGGCGCGCGGCATCGACCTGCGCCCGGTGCGCGCCAACCGTATCCGCAAATCCATTGGCGGGGAACGCACCTTCTCCGACGATCTGTCGAGCGGGCCTGCCCTGCGCGACGCGCTGGACCGCATCATTGCCGTGGTGTGGGACCGGATCGAGGAGAAGCAGGCGCGCGGGCGCACCATCACCCTGAAGCTGAAATATAACGACTTCCAGATCATGACCCGCGCCAGATCGCTGACCCGCCCGGTGACGGAGCGCGCGGATTTCGCCCGCATCGCTGCGGAACTGCTGGACGAACAATTGCCGCTGGCGCGGCCGATCCGCCTGATGGGGCTGACCCTGTCGAATCTGGAGCAGGACGCCGAGGAAGAGCTGGATGCGGCGGCGCGCGGTCAGCTGCCGCTGCTGTGATAGCCCGCCAGAGCCAGCCGATGCAGCACGCGCCCGTCCGTATCGGCGGGGAGCGCATGGAGCGGGAAGAAGCGCGCATCCACGATCTCCCGCCGGTCAGGCCGGGGCATCCCGTCCACCCGGCCGGCGAAAATATGGACCTTGCTGCTGCCCCCTTTGAAATGTTCTTCGCTGACATGCAGAAAGGCGAGATCGCGCAGGCCGCAGCGCGCCTCTTCCGCAAATTCGCGCTCGGCCGCAGCGGCGGGGTCTTCGTTTCGCCCCATGCCGCCGCCCGGCAATACCCATTTATGCGTGCCATAGGACTGGCGAAGCAGGAGCAGATCCCCGCCCTGATCGAAGGCGATCACGCACACGCCCCGCGCCTGGGGCGGGAAATGCCGCCACCATTTGACACGAAGCCGATGCGCGATGCGATAGAGCAGGCGGTGGAGCGGCGGCGGTATCAGGCGAAGCATGTGACGGGCTGGGTCGCCGCCCGCAACAACCGCGCGATGGGCAGATCGCCCTGCCCCTGAGCCGCCGCTTCGAACAGCGAACGCTTCCCGTCACCGCGAATGACGAAAAGCAGCGCGTCGCTGGCGAGCAGCGAGGGCAAGGTCAGCGTGATGCGGTCGAACGGCGCTTCCGGGGGGAGCGGGTCGGGCGTGATGCGGCGGACCGGCAGTGGATCGTCAAGGCGCGGATCGGTATTGGGGAACAGCGAGGCGATATGCCCATCCCCGCCCATGCCCAGCCATGCAAGCGCGAAGCGCGGCGGATCGGCGCCTTCCGCCAGTTGCGCGATCGCTGCGCCCGCCGGTTCCAGCAAGGCGCGGATGCGGCCTGTGTTGCTGGCCGGATGATCTTCCGGAACCATCCGGTCATCCCCCGGCCAGACGCGCAGCCGAGACCAATCGAGCGGCATGGCGGCGAGGCGTTCCAGGATAGGAAAGGGGGTTGAGCCACCGGGCACCGTGATGTCAACCAACCCGCCGGTGCTGGCCAGCGCGCCTTCCAGCCGCTCCGCTATCCAGCGGGCGATGGCGGCGTCATCCGCGTCACAAATCAACTGGATATTCGCCATCGCCGGTCTTCTCAGCAAGCGGGGCCGCCTGGTCGCGGCAGCCCCGGCGTCGTTACTTCTTGAGAATCTGGCTGAGGAACCAGACGCGTTCTTCCGCCTGATCGATCCAGTCGTCCACCATGCCGTTGGTGGCATTATCGCCAGCTTCTTCAGAGGTATCCTTCACCTCTTTCAGACGTTCCAGCAGCCTAGTGTTGTCGTTGCGCAGTTCTTCCACCATCTTTTCGGCGGAGAGGCCTGTATTGTCCTCGTCCGCGATGTTGGTCGCCTTGGCGATGGAGCCGATGGAGGTGAGCGTATCGGCAGCGTTCTTGCGCACGCGTTCCCCGATCACGTCGACAAGGCCGATGATCTGCGCGGACTGGCTGTCGAACAGCAGATGCAGATCGTGGAATCGCGGCCCTGCGACATGCCAGTGGAAATTCTTCGTCTTCACATACAGGGCGAGATGATCCGCCAGCGCGCCGTTCAGCGCATCTACCAGAGCCTTCTTCGAATTGTCGCCGGACTTGGCCATGTGAAATCCCTCTCTTGAATCTACACCGGCTTAACGGTGATGGCAGCGATCGGTTTCGCCGGGAAAGGCGCTCAGCATCATCGCCTGAGCCGATCAGCCGATCAAGCCCAACTGGCAAGGCCGATCAGGCCGAGCAGCAGAAATAGTGCCGCGATGCCGCTGCGCAGCAGCGACAGGGGCAGGCGCGTTTCCCAGGCCGGCCCAGCAGCACGGGCAAGCAGCAGCACGGCGCCGCTGCCGAGCGCCCCGCCCGCGCCGGCGAGCCATGGTCCTCCAGCGAGCAGCACCACCGCGAGCACCAGCAGACTTGCCGCGCCGAGACATTGCGCGGTGGCAAGCACCAGCAGGATCGCGCCGAAGGACCGGGTCGGCTCTCGCGGAGCGGGGGCGGGTTTCAGCAGCCATATCTCCAGCGCGGCGAGGATCAGCACGATCGCCGCAAATATCTGCCGCGCGGGCAGCGGCAGCGTGGGGGCCAGCAGCCAACCCAGCCAAGCGGCCAGGGCGGAGCCGAGCAAGGCTGCAAGGATGATGGCGAGCGTCAGCCCGGCCGCAGGGCCAAGCGCCGCCCCGAGCCGGGCCGCCCGCATCCCCTCCCGCCCCGCAAGGCCGGCAAGCGCGGCGGCCAGAAATGAAAGCAGGAATGGGAGCATGGTGTGCTTTGGCACCTTTGCCGTTTGTGAAGCCTGTTCCGGGCCTTCCCGGCAGAATTAGCCGGCATGAGCGTTTGCCGCCAGCAGGGCCGCCCGCCAAGGAAAATGCATGGCTTTGGGCACTGTGAGCCTCCAGACCCGCAATGCCGCAAAAGCACCGCAACGATCCGCTGGACAACGCCGGCCGCCGCATTATTAGGGGCGCTTCCGAGAGGCCATGTTGGAATTCCAACATTGGAATTGTCGGAACGATTGCGGAAATTTGGATTAAAATCCTTTATTTCCAGCGATTTGCGGGTGTAGCTCAATGGTAGAGCAGAAGCTTCCCAAGCTTACGACGAGGGTTCGATTCCCTTCACCCGCTCCACTCCTCTATGCAGCATAATCAGTTATTTGCGCGCCGCTCCTTCTACATAGTGCGAGGCGCCGCTTCAGTCCGGTATGGCCTTGCCGAGCCGGTCCTCGATCCACAATTTGCGGACCAGCACGAACACCAGCACGGTGATGGGCCCGCCCAGGATCAGGCCGGCCGGGCCGAAGGTGCTGCCGATGGCGAATAGCGCGAACATGGTTACGGCCGGGGGGATCTTGACCGAATGGCGCATCACCAGCGCATTCACCAGATTGCCGTCGGTCTGCTGCACGACGAAGTAGAGCAGGATCACCTGCCAGATTGCATCGCCGCCCATCGTCAGCCCGACCAGCACGCCGGGCGCGGCGGCCATCAACGGGCCGACTACCGGAATGAAGCCGAGGATCGCGGCAATCACCGCAAGGGCGAGCGGCGAAGGCGCGCCGATGGCGTGCAGGCCGATGAAGATGGTGATGCCCACGAACAGCATCGAAACCACCTGCCCTGCCATGAAGCGGCGCAGCGCCACGCCCACTTCGTGCAGCGTCTTTTCAGCGCGGCCTTCCCAGCTTGGCGGGAGGAGGAGCAGGAAACCGTTGCGATAGGTATGCGGCTGCGACGCCAGGAACACGCCGCCCAGCATGGCAAGCAAGGTCGCCGTCAACATTCCGCTGACGAAGGACAGGATCGATTGCACGATGGCGAAGATGTTGTTGCTGCTGGGCGTCAGCCGTTCCACGAGGTCGTTGATGCGGTCTTCCCCGAACCGGTCGCTCAGCGCCTCCCAGCCGCCGGGGATGAGGGCGGCGAGCTGGTCGATCTGCGATGCCAGTTCTGCCCCGAACAGCCACACGATGCCGCCCACACTGCCGAAGGTGATGAGCGCGGCGATAGCCAGTGCAACGCCGTGATGCATGCCGGTACGGCGGGAGATGGCACCGGCCAGTGCGTCCAGTATGATCGCCACCAGCGAGGCCGCGAACAGCAGCAGAAGGACCGGGCGCAGCTTCCAGAACAGGAGCGCCAGGGCGACCACCGCCAGCACGGCAACAGCGCCGCGAAAGGCGCGGTTCGTGCGAGGGAGCCGTTCCGGCGCTGTTTTCACGCGCGGCGCGGAAGATGCAGCGACATCGGTGGATGCGGGGACCCCATCCCCCATTATGACAGCGCAACATTCATCAGGAACACCCCCCCTTTCAGCCCGCGAACGGGCCGATGGCGATCACGTTCCCCATCATGCCGGAATATCGCGCGAAGCACGACCTGTGCATGCCGCGGCTCAATTGAGGGTGGTTAGCCAATCGGCGATCATCGCCCGCCCGGCAGCCACTGCGCGCGGGCCGTAGGTCCGATGATCGGCGCGCAGCCGTTCGACCGTCTGCCCGGCTGCCGCGATGTCGCCCGGCCATTCGCTGGTCCAGGCATCGAACCGGGGGTCTAGCCCCATTTCCGCATGGAATTGCAGACCGAGGACATTGCGGCCGCGGCGGAATGCCTGGTGGCGATATCCGTCGCTGGAGGCGAGAAGCTCCGCACCGGCCGGCAGGGTGAACGTGTCGCCATGCCAGTGCAGCACCGCGACATCCTCCAGATGGCGGAGAGGACGAGCGGATTCCGTCTGCGCGATGCTGATCTTGTGGAAGCCAACTTCCTTTTTCGGACCGCGATGGACGTGGCCGCCAAGCGCTGCGGCGATCATCTGCGCGCCGAGGCACACGCCAAGGGTCGGACGGTCCTGTTCCAGCCGAAGCGCAAGGCGGCGCAACTGGCAGCGTATCCATGGCAGGCGGTCCTGATCGTACACCGCCATCGGCCCGCCCATCATGATCAGCAGATCCGGTTCGCGCAGGTCGATGGAACTGAAGGCGGGATCGCAGACGTCGATCCGGTCCAGCCGGTAGCCTGCGGCCTCCACCGGCTCGCGAAAGCCGGCGATGCCTTCGAATGGGACATGGCGGATGATGAGGGCGGACTTCATGGCTGGCGATCACACCCCGAGGCGGTGCCAGAAATCATCGGCGCTGATGCGCCGGCGGGCGGCCGCCCGGCCCTCCCAGTTCCATGAGGGATGCGGCAGCCGAGGGACATAGGGCCTGTCGGGAGATTGGTTGCGGTTAGAGGGACGAAACATTTCTGCATTCTCCTGCACTAAGCACGAGCCTGCGTTGACGCCTGGATCGCGCGCTTTAGCCGTTGGTGACGCGGAGCAAGCTGACCTGCATCAAAAGCCGCGGCCCGCCGGAAGCGGGCATGGGTTTCCTAACCGAATTGGTAGATAACGCAAAAAAGCACTCTTTGGCGGCGCTAAAGCAGAGTTTGACCGATGGCCGGGATCACATTGCCGGCGATGCGGATCAGGGGATTGCCGTGGGCGCAGGCGCGGGCGGAGGAGGAGTGGCGCCCCCGATCGCCAGCCCGCGAGGGGGCATCTGGTGAACCGGCACGGCAAGATGCGCCGGCGTTTCGCCTTCGTCCACGGGGCCATACACGGGCGCGCCTTCGGCTTGTGCCAGAGCGGGCGCGCCAGCATTTCCTGCCGCTGAAGCGAGGAACGGCACCGCGAGCGACGGATCGACGCGCACCGCTGGCGGCACCTGCCCGGCCCCGGCATCGGAGGGCGCTTCGGCTTGCGCCAGCGCGGGTTGCCGGGTGACGATGCGCCGTGCCACGTCCGGCGCGGGCGGTTTGTCTGCCGCAGGCGCCAGCTCCCTCTCCGCCACCAGCACGGGCGAAGTGGGGGCAGCGCGTTCCATCCCGCTGGATGCGGGCGGACCGGACAGGGTGATGACAAGGCTGGCGGCAATCGCGGCACCTGCCGGCAACCACGCATAGGCAAGCCAGCGGCGCGGCCGCGTCACCGCCGGGGGATCGTGCGGATCAGTCTGCGCAAATTGCGGCAATTGCGCGTTTCGCACCGAAATCCGCCGCGCCAGCCCGGCCGGTGCGGGCTGATCCGCCCGGCCCGCCAGTATCCGATCGAGATCGGCATCGAAGGACACGTTCGCGCCCGTCACGCAAGAAGTTCCACATCGCGCGGTATCACGCCGCCCAGCGAAAGCAGATCGCCAAGCCGCCGCCGGGCGCGGTGCAGGAGGGATTCAAACGCCTTGATATCCATCCCCATTATCTCCGCCGACAGCCTGTTGGAATATCCTTCGTAATAGGTGAGCACAATAGCGGAGCGGTGCTTGCCCGAGAGGGACTCCAGACAGGTTTCCAGCAGGGTCTGGCATTCGCCCTGTTCGATCAGCCTGTCGGCAGGCAGCGCGGGATCGGGCGCATCAGGCGGCTCTTCGCACGACCAGCGGCCGCGGCTGCGCAAGGCATCGAGGCACAGATTGGTGCAGACCCGGCCGAGCCATGCCGGCACCCCGGCCCCGCGTGCCTGCCATTGCGGCGCCTGCTGCCACAATCGGGCAAAGCTTTCCTGCGCCACGTCTTCGGCTTCCGACGGATCGTGCAGCATGCGGTAGGCCGTGCGATACACCCGGTCCACATGCCGTTCCACGAGCGCGGTGTAGGCGAAGACGTCGCCGCGCCCGACGCGCATCATCAACATTTCGTCAGACAGTTCGGGCGCCATCCGCCATTCCGCGACAAGTGGAAAAGCCGGTTCCCCGAAAGGATCGCGGCCTGTGACAGCAATATGGCGGGCGGAGCCGGCACGGTGGGTAAAGGTTTCGCAAGCGAAGTGTAAATGTTTCGAAAATGTGCCGATCGCCGGCCCGACACAAGCGAAGACCCGCCTGCCATGGCCTGGCAGGCGGGTCGTGCCCGGTCCGATCGGATGGATCAGAACTTCATGTTTGCGCCCAGATAGAAGCGGCGCCCATTCGTGTCGTAATAGCCTGACGAATAGGAACCGCCGCTCAGCAGGCCGGTCGTCGCCGCGCTGCTGTTGGCAGGATCGTAGTTGGTGAGCGGCGGCGCCTTGTTGAACAGATTTTCCACCCCGAAGCGCAGGTTCACGCCATCGGTGATCGCGTAGCTGCCGGTCAGGTGGAAGATGTTGTAGGCGGGAGCGCCGACCGTGGTGGTTTCGATCGTCGCCTCGGACGAATCTTCCACCGACGGCAGGTGCTGCCACTGCAGCCCGACGCCGACCTTGCCGATGTTATAGTTGAGGCTCGCCAGCAGGCGATACTCGTAAGCACCGGTATTCAGGCCGTTTTCCGTGGTTCCGAACGTGCCGACATAATCGACCATCGGCAGGCTCGGCAGCGCGGCGCTTTCATATTTCAGCATGTAATTGAACACGACGTTGGCCGACAGCTTGCCCGGCCCCACATCCATGCCCCAGTCGACCTGGGCGTCGATGCCCTGCACGTTGAAGCGGCCGCTGTTGGTGTAGGTGATGTAGGTCGTGCCCAGGCTGCCGGTCTGGTTGCGCTCGATATTCTGGCAGAAGGTGGTGTTGGCCGCGGCATTGGCATCGGTCAGCACCAGCGGGTTGAACTGCGGGTCGAGACACTGCTGCAGGGCCGCCGCCACGGTGAGCGGTGCGATCGCATCCTTCACATAGATGTCATACCAGTCGACGGACAGGCGCAGGCGCGACAGGGCCGGCGAATTGAACGGCGAACTGATGACGAAGCCAGCGGTCCAGGTATCGGCCTTTTCCGTCGACAGATCGGCATTGCCGACCAGCGTGGGCCATGCATAACCGAAGGTCGAGTTGGACTGCGTGCCGGTGTAGTAGGTGGTCTTCGCCGTGGGATCGCCCGAGCGGTCCATCAGCACTTCGCAAACCGCCCGCACCTGAGCGCCGGTGGCATTGGCCGGATTGGCGGACCAGGACAGCGGGTTCGCCAGCGAACAGGGATCACCGGCATAGTTCACGCCGAAGGTTTCCTGCGATGCCAGATAGAGTTCGCCGATATTGGGAGACCGTTCCGCCCGGTTGTAACCACCGCGGAAGCGCAGCCAGTCGTTCACCTCCCAGTCGCCCAGCGCCTTGTAGGTGTAGCTGGTTCCGGTCGTGCTGTAATCGGACATGCGGCCGCCGATTTCCAGGCTGAGAGACTGGATGAACGGCAGGTCTGACAGGACCGGGATCAGCAATTCGCCGTAAACTTCCCGCGCGTCGTAATAGCCATAGGAATCCGCGCTGGGATAAATGCCCAGAGCCTGATCCTGGAACGAAGTGCCCTGGCTGGTCAGCGTGTCGTTGACGAATTCATATTCCTGTTCGCGGTAGCTTACGCCGAACGCGGCCCGGAGCGCACCGGCCGGAAGATCGAGCAGCTTGCCCTGCAGGTTGGCTTCCACGATCGTCTGGCGCAGCGAGGAACGGTTCTTCAGATCGGCGCGGATGGCGTCGAGGCAATCCTGCGAATAGCCGCCTTCCGGCACGATGAAGAAGTTCAGCCCGCTGGTGCAGGTGGCCGTGCTGGCCCCGAACCCGCCATCCTTGTCATTGCCGGTTGCGGAGAAGCCCGCGCCGAAATTGCCGGAATTGAGCACCGTGCGCAGGCGTTCCAGCGAATAGATGCCGGTCTGGCGCGACGACATCACGGTCAGGCCATGATTGACGAAGGCTTCCCAGGTCCAGTCGGAGCCGGGGATATGGCCGTTGAGGCCGGCCAGCATGTTGTAGGTCGTGACGTCCGTATAGCCTTCGCGATCCTCCGGCATCATGGCGCGCAGTTCGAACGGGGCATCCGGATCGGCGCGGCTGTTCAGCAGTTCCCACATGTCGGCAGACAGCTGATCCTGGCTGAGCGTGGTGGGATCGACCGATACGGACCAGCCGGACGTGATCGGGCCGGGTTCCTGCCGCGTATAGGTGCTGACCTGGCTGAACAGGCCCTGCGCGAACACGCTGATCCAGTCATTGATCTCATAATCCCCGCGAGCGAGGAAGTTATACCGCGTCAGCGGCAGGATGAGATAGGCGTTGGTGTTGTTCTGGCTGAGCGTGCCGGCATTGCTGACCTTGTAGTCATACCCGCTGGTGTCGCCGTTGAAGCCTTCCAGATAAGGCGTGTAATTGCCGTTGGCATCGGTCCACGAGCCGTTGACGAAGGCCGAACCGTCCTGATTTCCATAGACCGTGTATCCGCCATAGGACGGGAGGGACGAATTGGGGAACATCCCGTTGATGGCGGTCGGCAGATTGTCATAGCCGAAATAGATGCCCGGATTGTCGATGAAGAACTGGGTTCCGCTGATATCGGGATCCGACCACAGGTCGCGATACCAGCTGCGGTCGCGCTGATAGCTTGCCTCGCGCGTGTTCACCGACATGGCGAGGCTGATATTGCCGCGGCCATCGCCGATATCCGTGCCCATGATGCCGGAGAACTGGTATTCCAGCCCATCGCCTTCTTGGGTGAAGCCGACCTGGCCATCCAGTTCCAGGCCCTGCACATTCTTCTTCAGGATGAAGTTGGTCACGCCTGCGACCGCATCCGCGCCATAGGTGGCGGACGCACCGCCGGAGATGATTTCCACCCGCTCGATCGCAGCGCTCGGGATCGTGGAAATGTCCACCACGCCCGAAGCGTTGCTAGGGGTCGTGCGGCGGCTGTCGAGCAGGACGAGGTTGCGGTTGGAGCCAATGCCGCGCAGCGAGATGGTGGCCGCGCCCGGCGTGTTCGTTGCGGTCGGCTGAATGTCGCCGCCCGCCGTCGGCGTCTGCGCCGGCACGAATTGCGGCAGCTTGTTCAAATTGACTTCGAGAGCGGCAGTGGCGGAATTCTGCAGCAGTTCCTCGTCAACCGAAACGGTCGGGCTGTTGGACACATAATCGGGGCGCGCGATGCGCGAACCCGTGACGATGATCGGCTGCGCACTGGCGCCGTCGGTGGAATCGGCATCCTGCGCCAGCGCCGGCTGCGCCAGCGAGCAAAGCATCGCGGCGGAAGCGCATGACAGGAGCAACCCGTTTCGGGCGCGCGCGCCAAGGATTTCGGAATAGTGCCTCATTCGTGGTCTCCCTCATTTTATGTTCGTTGACGAACATTGCGGGCGACCCCCTGAATCGGCCTGCCCGTGAGGTCCCTCTTGCCGAGAAGCGTTGCCCGGATTTGCCGAGCCTTGGCGATATGTGGCCTGTCGCGGACACCGGGCGACACGAATGGAAAAGCATGGCACGACATGCACGCGCCGACTGCCGCCGCTGATGGCGGAATGTCAGCCTTTGCGCAGGGTCACATGCCTGGTGATGGGCGCCGCACTGTCTCCCGATGCGCCGCCGCGAATATGGGCACAGCGCCAGAACACGCTGTCGCGGCGCCGCACGAGATGGCCGCGCACCATATGCAAGCGCGGATGCTTGCGCCCGCCGGCGCCCGCCCCTCCATCATGCCCGTCCGCGATTCCAACCTGGCCAAGACGCAGTTCCACGTGATCGAGGAGCGCGCGCTTGCCCGCCCTGGCACGGCTGAGATTGAGCCTTCCGCGCAGGATCGGCCGTTCCATGAATGGCATGCGCGAGGCAAGCAGGACAAAGAAGGCCAGCGCCCACACCACATCCGGCCACAAGCGTTCGCCGCAAATGCTCGACGCTTCCGGCAGGCCATGCGGCCCCAGCGCGGTCGCGCGGAAATAGTCCGCCCATGGCTCGTCTATCGCCAGCGCGAGATGGTTCTTCATCCCGACATAGGCTGCCGGCAGTGCGCGCAGCCGATAGGTCGGACTGCCTTCCGCATGGGTGAAGTTCACCGCGCGATTGAAGTCGAACAGCACCGCCCCTTGTGCGACGTTGAGTTCACCGCCCTGGGTCCAGAACACGCGCAGCGCCCCTGCGCGCCCCTCGCCATCGGTGGAAACCAGCATGCCGACCTGTTCGCCGACATCCGGGTCGGTCCATTCGATCCACGCCCCGTCCATCGGCGCGCGCAGCCGGGTGTTGGCGGTGTCGAGCAGATCGGGCCAGCGTTCCGCCAGTTGGCAGCACGCATCCTGCACATCGTCCTGGAGGATATAGCGCGAGGAACAATGCGCCACCGCATCGGCGAAGGAGGATGGTCCGGGCAACAGCCAGACCTTCCCCCGCAATTCGACGCCGATCCGCGAAGGCGCCTCGGCGATCCTGTCAGCAAGATACATAGCAACCCTTCTCCTTATGGCCGAAGCCGGTCGAAAGGATGGTTGCGGATGATCTTTTCCGCCGATTGTCGTGATGATGCGGCAATGTTCCTTGCGGTTACGCCGCATGGACACGCCGACAATCTGGTCAGGCGATTTCCACCTTGGGAATGAACATATAGCCTTCGCTGCGCACGGTGCGGATAAGATCGTCGCGCGAACGGCCGCCCAGCTTGCGGCGAAGCCGGCTGATCTGCGTGTCGATGGCGCGATCATAGGCATCGCTGTCCGGCCCACGCGCGAATTCAAGCAACTGATCGCGTGTCAGCACCCGTTGCGGACGTTCGACAAAGGTGCGCAGCACGGCAAATTCCCCGTCCGACAGGGAGACGATCTCATGCGCCGGATCGCGCAGTTCGCGGCGTTCCATATCGAGCGACCAGTTCGCGAAGCGATAGCATAGCGAAGCGCGTTCCCGCGCCAGATCGTTGCGATTGCCGCGCCTGCGCACCGCGCGGATGCGGGCCAGCAATTCGCGCAGCGATGCCGGCTTGGCGATGTAATCATCGGCCCCCGCCTCCAGCCCGACGATACGATCCGTCTCGCTGGCAAGGGAGGATTGCACGATTACCGCCAGATCGGGGCGCAGCGACAATTCGCGCGCCAGCGACAGGCCATCTTCGCCCGGGATGAGGACATCGAGCACGATGACGTCCGGCGAAAGAGCAGGCAGGAGCGCGCGGGCGGAGGCCACGCTGTCCGCTTCGAAGACCTGAAAACCGTGGGCGCCAAGGAACTGGATCATGCTGGAACGCAGATCGGCATCCGTATCGACCACCAGAACCTTTGTCGTGGCCAATGCCACATGCGGGCGTTCGGGGCGGAGTGCGGCGAACGGCGCGGCAGCGTTCGCAGATTGCGGATTTTGGATGGTCGATCCCAGCATTTCAGAAACCTTCATTCGCCTGTCGTGACCAAATGTTGCGATTGGCCATTTTCATACGCCCCGCCTGTCTAACGGTGTCAGTTCTGAAACCCTTCGCGCCCTCCACGACAAAATTATGCACCCGCACGGCAAATGGCCGGGCCGCGCCTTGAATGGCGCGGCCCGGCCGTCACATCACGTCACAGGCTGCAACGGACATTCTTGCCCGAATAGGTGCGATAGGTATCGGTGCGGGCATTGTATGACCGGAACCGCTGCTGGCATGCCCGCACATGGCGGTGCCAATCGTTCTTCTTGGTGAAATGCGCAGGCGGCGCGGGCGGCGTCGCGCCCCATGAACTGCGCCATTCGCCATACTGGCCGGACCCGTTGCCATTGCCGGAGCGATTATTGCCATTTGCCTGCTGGCGGGGCTGCGCCTGCTGGCGCGGCTGTGCCTGTTGCTGCTGCTGCCGGCCATCGCCATCGCTGCGCTGCGTTTCCGCAGGGCGGGATGTTTCGGCGGGACGGGGCTGCGCCCAGGCGGCGACGGGCGTGCCTGCGATCAATGCACCCGACAGAACTGCGACCAGAAAGGACTTCATCGGCTTTGCTCCTCTTGTGGCGCCTCGGAAAGATCGGGGGGATGAGGCGCGGAACCACACGCCGCCCGCCCCTTCCCTATGCCGCAGCCCGTTGCCGGTCATGGTGCCGGATACGGGCGGGATGGAAAGGAGGGGGCAGAGCGGCATGCCACCGTTATGACGCAGTGCCGGGGGCCTGTGGGTAAAGACTCCGGCAGGAGAACGTAAAGTTTTCGCAAGATCGGCGGTGCGGACAAAGGCGGGCAAGAATGCCCCCGTCCATTACACCTGTGGCATGGCTGCGAGGCGGATCAGGCTGCCGCTTGCTGCACCGACCACACGCTGTCACGCGGGCCGCTGCGGCTGCGGCGCAGGGTATATCGCCAAGTCCACATGATCCCCGCCGCGATGATCGCGGCCGTGACATCGACCAGCGGCACGACAGGGGGATGGCCGGCCGCAAAGGCGATGCTGGCAAGCGGGACCAGCGCCGTGCCCGCCGCAGCGACGGGCAGCAGTTCCACCCCGGCCCGCGCCGAACCGCGCAGCAAGGCCCAGCCGGTAAAAGCCAGGAACACGGCGTAATAAATCGCGCTGTGCAGCCCTTCCGTTGCGGACAGGCCGAGCGGCTTGGCCGCCGCGATCGTCACCGATATGCCCGCCACGCAGCCCAGCGGAACGCCCACCGTAAGCGCGGCCAATATGCGGGTGGAGCGGGTCTGTTCCACCGCGCCGGCCTTGCGTTCCCGCTTACGCCGGGATTCGATCCACAGCAGATTGCCGGTGTAGAAGATGAAGGCCCCCGCGATACCGAGCAGGAAATAGGCCCAGCGCACCGGAAGCCCGCCGAAACTTCCGAAATGCAGGGAAAAGAAGCTGGTGATCGTCGCGCCCCAGCCATCCTGATGGCCGGGCATGTAATCCGTGCCGGTCAGTTCCCCCGTATAGGCATCAGCCTGCGCAACGCCATAGGTCGGGGCGCGCAGGCCGTAGCGGGGGTCGTCGCCCGTGATGCGCAGCGCCGCTTCCCCGGTGGGGCGTTTGGCATAGCTGATCGTCTGCACGCGGAAGCCGGGCGCCTGCCGCTCGACCCGGCGCAGCACCTCCGCTGGCTGGAGAGGATCGCCCTTCGGCGCGAGCGGAGCCTGCGGCCCTCCGGCCGGGCGGGCCTGCTCCATCTCCGGCCTGGAGAAGGTCAGTTCCTGCGCGGCATAGAACTGGTCGTGAAAGGCGAACACCACCGCCGTCAGCGCCATGATGAGGTGGAACGGCAGGCTGCACACGCCCAGCAGATTGTGCAGGTCCAGCCACATTCGCTTCACATTGCGGCCCACCCGCATCGCGAACAGGTCGCTGACCAGACTGGGCAACAGCACGATCACGCCGGACACTATGGCAATCGCATATAGCAGCGAGATCGCGCCCATGATCGGCATGGAGATTTCATGGTCGAACGGCAGGCCGACCTGCTGATGCAGCACGTCGACGAATTGTGCCACCGGGGATGGCCCTTCTTCCTGCACCTGCAACGAGCCATCGGGCGCCAGCGCGGCGTGGAAGATGCGCGGCGCGGCGTGATCGTCCGCGCCTTCCTCGTGCAATTGCCAGCTAACCCGCGCGGGGCGTTCGGGGCCGGTGGCAACGTTTACGTCATAACCGCGCGCCGCTTCGGGATGTTGCGCCAAGACGGCTGCGACCAGTTCGGGGTCCGGTCCAGCGGGACGGCCGCGGCCAGTTGCGCGGCGGCGAGGCCCAGCGTTGCAGCGGTTCCTCGAACATGGTGATCGCGCCGGCATAGAAGGCGATGAACAGCGCGAGGCCGGACACGATGCCGACCCAGCCGTGAATCTCCTTGTACATGCGGACGATGTCGGTGCGGATCTTCATCCGATGCGGCCCCCTGCCCAGAGCGCCGCCCAGATCACTGCCGCCAGCAATGCCAGCACCGCCCATGCGCGCGGGCCGGAACGGAACAGGAAGCAGAAGCTGAGGATGCCGGCCCAGAGCGGCGCCAGCACCCACATCGCGACCTGGCCCTTGGTGCTCATATAGGTGTCGCTGACACCAAGCGCCCAGGCCAGCAGCCCGGACAGGCCAAGCGAGACGATAAAGCCCAGCACCAGCCCGGCGCTGGCCTTGCCGAACCAGTCCCGACTGGTGAGCCCCTCTTTCATGCCCCGCCCGTCATCGAGCGGCCTGTTTCGGGCGGCGCAGCCAAGCCGCGGCCGGTGGCGCGAGGGTCCATACCATCATCGCGATGGTGAACCAGATGAACACGGCGGTGGCGGGGCCTGCCCAGCGCAGCAGCGCGGCGAGCGAGAGGGCCAGAACGGCCCCGCCCGCCACAGCAAGCGCCGTACCGGGCAGGGCGCGAGCGGTGGCACGCTGGTTCGGGGACGCCAGATAGAGCAGCAGCGCGCCGACGATGGCCAGCATCGTGCCGAAAGCCATCATCACAGCCGTCTCTCCCCGGTTCGGTTCAACGCCATGTCCCCTGCGCCATATCCGTCAGAAGGTGAAGGTCGCAGTGCCCCAGAAGCGGCGTCCCTGATCCACCATCCAGTTACCGTCCAGCCCATCGAAACGGCCGCGATCGTCGATCGGCACGATCTTGTCCGTGATGTTGAGCACCGCGATTTTGAGCGCAAGGTTCTCGTTCACGTCATAGGACAGGCCCAGATCGAAGGTGGTCGCAGCTTCGCGCGTGCGGCTGCGCACGGCGCCGTTGCGGAAGCCGGTGTAATACTGCTTCCCCTGATACTGGCCCAGCGCATAGGCGCTGAACCGGTCCGTCACCTGCCAGTCCAGACGGGCATTGGCGACATGTTCCGGCGTCTTGTCCAGCGGCAAGCCATCCAGCGAGCTGCCGTCGAAAGCCGGTTCCCCGCCGCCACGGCGTTCGGAATCGGTGTAGGTGTAGTTCGCGCTCAGCAGCAGTCCCGCCGTCAGCGGCGCGACTGCATTCACCTCGATCCCCTGGATGATGACGCGGTCCACATTGTCATAGATGTAGAGCGGGCGGCGGGGGTCGACCGGATCGACTTCGCCGGAATCGAAGCTGACGACCTTGTTCTTGAACAGGGTGTGGTAGGCCGTGACGCCCAGCGAAAGCTTGCCCGGCCCGTCATAGCGGATGCCGATTTCCTTCGTATCGCTGGTTTCCGGCTTAAGGTCCGGATTGCCACAGAGCGGACCGCGCGGCAGCGATCCGCCGCCCGTGCTCATGCAATAGGACGCAACGCTCTGCCGCAAGGTCGGCGCGCGGAACCCGCCCGCATAGCCGCCGCGCAGCGTCAGGCCGGGCGCGAAGGTATAATTGGCATAGAGACGCGGCGTGAAATGCGATCCGAACTGGTCGGAATGATCCAGCCGGCCGCCGGCAGTGACGGTCAGATCCTCGACCGGCTTGAACTGGTCTTCCGCGAAGATCGCCCAGGATTCGCGCGTCGCCTCGTCATCATTGACATAGCCCGACACGGAATCCTGTGCGCCGATGCCCGTCACCTTGGTGTGGACATATTGCGCGCCGATGTTGAGCGTGTTCCAGCCGAACATCGGCACGGTGGCCAGCGCATCGACCGTCAGGTTCACCAGATCGGGCTTCGCCGCCAGCGGCACACCGCCCTGAAGATTTTCCAGAACCTCGTTTTCACGATAGACGGCAAGGCGCGTATTCGCTCCGCCGAATTCGCCCGTGTAGGTCAGCGCCTGATAGTTTCGTTCATGCCGTTCCTGCAGCAGCGCGGAATTGGCGGCGGCGGAGCGGCCCGGCGTGTCGGTATAGGTAACGACGTTATAGCCGCCCTCCACCGTCACATCATGGCCCGGCGCAAGCACGAAGGCGAGCTTGCCGTTGATATTGCCATCGTTCAGCTTGTTACCGCCCGCCGTGAAGGAGGTCGGGAAATAGATATCGTCCTCCGCCCGGTCGACGATGCCGCCGTACAGCTGGAAACCGACCTTGTCGGACACGATCGGCGCGCCGGTCCAGAAATTGACCATCGTGGTATCGCCATAATCGCCATCCTCGTTGATGATGGCGCCAGCGGTGATCGTCATCATCGCGCTGTCCGGCACCTTGCGGGTGATGACGTTGACCACGCCGCCCATCGCATCGGAACCATAGAGGGAGGACATCGGCCCGCGCACCACTTCGATCCGCTCGATCGCAGCAAGCGGAGGCAGCAGATGGGACTGGATGCCGCCCGTGCCGCGATTCATCGTCTCGCGAGTGGACTGGCGGCGCCCGTCCAGCATGATGAGCGTGTACTCGCCCGGCATGCCGCGAATGACGATGTCGGTCGTGTTGGGATCGCCGCCCACGACGCTGACGCCTTCCACATTGCGCAGCGCATCTTCGAGCGAAGTGTAGGGCCGGTCTTCCAGTTCCTTGCGCGTCAGGATGGAGATGCTGGCCGGCGCTTCGCTGATGAGCTGTTCATAGCCCGATGCGGTGACGACGATCTCGTTATCCAGCGCGTCGCCGGCATCCTGCGCCATGGCGGCGGTGGGAGCGGACAGGGCGATCGCGAGCCACAACGCGGTTTGGGTCTTGGGCATGTTTTCCTCGCATGACATTTTGCGCGCCCGTAGTGCGAGTCATTTTCAATAGCAAGCAACCGGCAACCCAAACGTGTCGCGAAAGCTACGCAGTGTTGCTCGCAAGCCGCAGTGCGTGAGGGATTGCTGCGGAGAGGATCGAAGCGTGGTCTTCTTCCCCCATCAGCCGAAAGCGAAGCTGCCCTTCCCCCAACAGGCGCGCGAAATGCGCCGCTGCATCCTGCGCGCCCGCGACCATGTTGCGCGCCTGTCGCCTTACGCGAACGCTGGCGGCATCGGGCGCGAGTTTCTGCCACGGCGGAAGATCGCCCTCCCACTCCCCGACAGTGATGAAGGCGCGGCGCGATCCCATGGCGGCCCCGCCTGCATCGTGCAGCAGCGCGTCCCGATCCCACCATATCGAAGGGCTGATCGCAGCGTAGGCAGCGAATGACGCGGGGTGGTTTGCCAGCACCCACAGGGTGAAAAATCCCGCCAGCGAATGGCCGCACAAGGTCTGCCGCTGCCCATCCACCGCTGCCCGTCCGGCCACCAGCGGCTTCACCTGATCGTCCAGGAAGGCAAGGAACGTCGCGGCCCCGCCGCTATTCTCATCCCCGGCGCGAGGCGTGGTGTAATCACGCTGCCGCCGCCCGGTGTCATAGCCGGTCGCGGCGGAGATGCCGGCGATCACCATCGGACACACGCCGGTCGCATCGGGACGGCGGCTCATGCGCCGCATCGCTTCCACGCAGGTCCCGAAGGAACCTGTCGCATCCAGCAGATAGAGCACAGGCCACCCGCCCGCCGGCGCAGGCGCTTCCGGCACTGCGACATGCACGATATAGTCCGCACCTGTCCGGGCGCAGCGCAGGGGCACGCTTTCCGTGCCTTCGAGAAGGTAGGCGCCCCCGCCCGCAGTGCCGCGTAAAGGGCCGTTGATGGGATCGGTCACGTCAATCCTCGCCTCGCATTTGTATTGCTCTTTACAATCATTATCAAAAAAGAGAGAGCGTTTTGCAGATTCGCCATCTCATGTTCCACAGGAGCAAGCCATAACCAATACGGACAACAGCGCGGGCGCGGGCAGGAAACGCACCGCCCTATGGCTCGCACTTGCCGCGATGATCGCCGTGGTGGCGGCGTTTCTGCTGCTGCGCCCCGGCCAGTCCGAACAGAAGGCGCAGACGCCTGCCACGCAGCTGACCGATATTCGCGGCCGCCCGGTCGATGCCGGAAAAACCTATCGCCGCATTGCGATCGACGACAGCCGCTATCTCGTGGCGCTGGGGCTGATCCATCCCGATCCGGTTTCGCTGCTGGCCGCCTGGCCGCGCGATATCAACCGCCTGGGGGACGAGACCTACCAGCAATTGCTGGCCAAGTCGCCGCAACTGGCGGACCTGCCCGTCATCTCCAGCTCCGCCGGGGATTTCAACGCAGAAGCCCTGCTGGCAGCCGCGCCCGATCTGGCGCTGCTGTCGCTGGAAAGCGGCATCACCGATGCGCAGATCGCCCAGCTGGAAGCGGCCGGCATCCGCGTGGTGATCGTGGATTTCTTCGTCAAGCCGTTCGAGAACCTCGAACCCAGCCTGCGCTTGCTGGGCGCCCTTACCGGCCGCAGCAAGCAAGCGGATCAGTTCATCGCCTTCCGCGCCGAGCATATGAAGCGGATCGCAGACGGCATCGCCGCCCTGCCCGCCGATGATCGCCCCACCGTGTTCCTGGAGGCCCATGCCGGCATTTCCGCCGATTGCTGCAACTCGCCCGGCAAGGGCAATATCGGCGATTACCTGAACTTCGTCGGCGGCCATAATATCGGCGCCGATGTGATCGATCAGTCCTTCGGCAAGCTGAACCTCGAATATGTGATCTCCCGCGATCCGGATATCTACATCGCCACGGGCGGCCCGCATCTGGCCAAGGCCGGCGGGCTGGTGCTCGGCCCCGGCTATACCGAGGCGCAGGCACAGCAGGCGCTCCGGAAGATCAGCCAGCGCCGGGGCATCAGCGGGCTGTCCGCCGTCGCCAGCAAGCGAACGCATGGCATTTCGCACCAGCTCATCAATTCGCCGCTGGATATCGTGGCGATCGAGGCTTTCGCCAAATGGGTGCATCCGAATGCCTTTGCCGATGTCGATCCGAAAGCCACGCTGGATGAGGTCAACCGCCGCTTCCTCGCCGTTCCCTATGAAGGGGTTTACTGGATGGACCTGCCCTGACCGGCTGCGCCCATCCTCGTTCGTCACCGCCAGCATGGCATCGCGAAATAACAGGAGACGTGAAATGACGCTTATGAAGAGCCGGTTCGGCCTCGGCCTCTTGGCCGCGGGTTCGCTGCTGGTCGCGGCCGCCCCCGCCCTCGCCCAGTCCACCTTCGGAGAGCTGGACCGGACGGCAGCGGCAGAGATCGATTTCTCTTCCGCTCAGCGCGGCACGCCGATCCTGGCGGGCAGCCAGGCGACGATCAGCGGCCAGGGCTTCAAGGCAGGCCAGCAGGTCACGCTGCTCTATGGCACCACGCCGCTGACCTCATCGCCGCTGGTCGCGGATGCAGAGGGCAAGGTGACGGGCACGGTGGCAGTCCCGGCCAACGCCGTTTCGGGCGTCCACCCCATCCTGGTGGTCGCGCAGGGTCCGTATTACGCGACCGTAAGCGAGCTGAAAGTCTCCCCCAACGTGCCCGTGTCGGGCATGGAGAGCTTCCAGATCACCACCGCCGAGGTGACGCGCGGCCTGTATCAGTCTGCCTATAGCGCGAAGAACGACACGCTGTTCGTTGCTTCCGCCATCGGCCGGCCGCCGGTGCGCGAATCCGAACTGGTGAAGCTGAACGGGCAGGATCTGTCGGTGCTCGCCCGCACCACCCCCCAGGCGGTGGAAGGGCAGGAAGGCGTCTATGCCGTCTATGGCCTGGGCGTGGACGACACGCATGGCACCGTCTGGGCGACCAACACCCGCCAGAACACCGTTTCCGTGTACAATCAGGCCGATCTGTCGCTGGTGAAGCAGTTCCCCGCCGGCACCGTGGCGCATGCGCGCGACGTGGTGGTAGACGAAGCGCTCGGCAAGGCGTTCTCCAGCGCGACCGGCACGCCTGACGTGGTGGTGTTCGACACCGCTTCGGTGGAACCGACCGGCAAGATCACCGTCCGTTCCCCGCAGCGCGGCACGGAATTTTCCGCTGCCAGCCTCTCGCTGGATGAACAGGCCCACCGCCTCTACGTGTCCAGCCTGTCGAACGAAGTGGCCGTTATCAACGCGCAGTCGGGCGAAGTGCTGAACGTGTTCCCCGTCCCTGGCGCGAAGGGCGTGATCGGCGTATCGCACGACGCGCAGACCGGCCGCATCTTCGTGGCGGCGCAGGGCACCGACAATCTGGTGGTGCTGGACGGCCAGACCGGGGCGGTGGTCGCCGATACGCCGGTGGGCGCGGGCGCGCTGAATGTCGCCTTCGACCCCGTGACGCGCCATGCCTATGTCACCAATCGCGGCGCCGGCACCGTGACGGTCACCGATGTGGACGGCAAGATCGTCTCCAACCTCGGCCCCGCCCCGCTCGCGAACCATGTGTCGCTGGGCAAGGACGGCGTCGTCTATGTGGTCGACAAGTCTGCTGGCCAGCGCGAGGCGGATGCAGACACGCTGCTGCGCATCCAGCCGCGCCGCTGATCCATTTGCGGAAGGGCTGCTACGAGGAGGCATAGCCTCAGGCGATCCGGGTTACTGTGCCGTCCCGGATCGCCCTGCCCGCCCGGCGGGTTCGCAGCACACCTTCCCAGCCCCCGCGTGTTGAGCCAATCCGGCGCGCGGGGGCATTTTTTTGGAAGCCGATCGTTCTGGACGCGACCTGGCATGACGGCACCGCCGCCCTCCCCGGGCCGGCATTACGCCAGCGGCAATATATCCTCGATATCGATATGCAGCCCGGCGCCCTGGGGCGTCACCTGCGCCGATACGCGATAGACATCGGCCAGCACCCGCGCGTCGATCGCCGTGGCAGGCGGGCCGTCGGCAGCGACCGCGCCACGCGCCATCACCACCACCCTGTCCGACCAGCGCGCCGCGATGGTCAGATCGTGCAGCACCATGATGATGATCATGCCGCGTTCGCGCGCGAGGGCGCGGATCAGCTTCATCACCCGCAACTGATAATGCAGGTCCAGCGCGCTGATCGGTTCGTCCAGCAGCAGGACGCGGGGCGAGCGCACCAGCGCCTGCGCCAGCGATGCAAGCTGGCGCTGCCCGCCCGACAGGTGATCCAGCCCCGCCATGGCGAGATGGCCGATGCCGGTACGTTCGATCACCTCCATCGCCTGGTCGACCAGTTGCGCGCGATTGTCCGCCGCGCCATCCACGGGCGAGGCGCGCGCAGCGCCGATCACCGCTTCCAGCACCGAAAGCGCCACGCGCTGCGGCAGGGTTTGCGGCATGTAGGTGACGTAGCGGGCGTGGGAGGCGAGCGGCATGGCGAGCAATTCCCGGTCCCCCAGCCGCACCGATCCGCGTGCTGCCTGAAGCCCTGCCAGCGCACGTAGCAGTGTCGTCTTACCGGCGGCGTTGGGGCCGAGCAGCGAGACGACCTGTCCCGGTTCCATGGGAGGGAGGGCGAGATTTCCGATAACCTCCCGCCCGGCATAGCCGGTGGACAGGCCGCTGATGGCGAGTTCGTCGCTATAGCGTTCCATCATGCCCGCTCCGGCTTGCGCAGGATCAGGACCAGGAACACCGGCACCCCGACCATGGAGGTGACGATGCCGACCGGCAGCAACACGCCGGGCACCAGCATCTTGGACACCACGGAAGCCAGCGACATCACCACCGCCCCTGTCAGCATGGATGCGGGCAGGAGGAAGCGGTGATCCTCCCCCACCAGCAGGCGGGCGATATGCGGTCCGACCAGGCCGATAAAGCCGATCGTGCCGACGAACGCCACGGCCGTCGCCGCCAGCGCGCTGATCCGCACCAGCGAGGCGAGGCGGAGCCGGGCGATGTCGATGCCGAAGCTGCGCGCCCGGTCTTCGCCCAGGCGCAGCGCCGTCATCGCGTCGGCCGCGCGCAGGGAGAAGGGCGTCACCAGCACCACCACCAGCGCCAGCACGCCGAGATTGCTCCAGGTCGCGCGGCTGAGCGAGCCCATGCCCCAGAAGACCAGCTGCGATAGCGCTTCCTGCGAGGCGACGAATTGCAGCAGAGCGACCAGCGCGTTGAAGGTGAAGACCAGCGCGATGCCGAACAATACCACCCCCTCCACCCCGGCGGCGCGGCTGCGCGCCAGCCCTTCCAGCAGCAGCACCGATGCGAAAGCTGCGAGGAAGGCGTTGAAGGGCACCATCCAGTCTGCCGGAATGAAGGGCAGGCTGAACCCGAGCACGATCGCCAGCGCCGCGCCGAAGGAGGCAGCGGAAGACACGCCCAGCGTGAAGGGGCTGGCGAGCGGGTTGTTGAGGATGGTCTGCATCTCCGCCCCGGCGAGCGACAGGGCCGCGCCGACCAGGATCGCCATCAGCGCATAGGGCAGGCGCACTTCGCGGATGATGGTCAGTTCCGGCATGGTCAGGCTGGCGGGATCGAACAGCCCGGCCCACACATCGCGTAGCGGCAGGGAGGATGGACCGGTCGATATATCCAGCCCGAAGGCCACGATGCCGACGATGCACAGCGCGGCGACGATCAGAACGCGGCGGCGCAGCGCCTTGCCATAGGCGGCGATGGTGGCCGCCCGGCCATCCGCCCCGGCGCCATTCGCAGTCATGGCTTCGTTCAAGACTCCCGACCTTTCCGTTCCGCGCCGCTTGCCCTATTGCCCGCGAGCATTCCCCCCGCCTTTGCAGAGGTAGCCCCCTTTGAAAACCGTTTCCCGGATCGACGCGCTGCAATCCACCATGGCCGAATGGCGGCGCGACTTCCACCGCCATCCCGAGCTTGCTTTCGAGGAAAGCCGCACCGCCGGGCTGGTGGCGCAGCGGCTTCGCGAATTCGGCCTCGATCCGGCGGAAGGGATCGGCGGCACCGGCGTGGTGGCGGTGGTGGATAGCGGCCGCCCCGGCCCTTCCATCGCACTGCGGGCGGACATGGATGCGCTGCCGATGGCGGACGAAGCCGGCAAGGAATGGCATTCCCACACGCCCGGCGTCGCGCATACTTGCGGGCATGACGGGCACACTGCGGCGCTGCTGGGCACGGCGCAATATCTGGCGGAAAATCCGCCGGCGAGCGGGCGGGTGGTGCTGATCTTCCAGCCGGCGGAGGAGAATGGCCTTGGCGCCCGCGCGATGATCGCGGACGGGCTGCTGGAACGGTTCGCGTTCGACGAGGTCTATGCCTTCCACAACATGCCGCTGCTCCAGCCCGGACAGGCCGGGGTGCGCACGGGGCCGACGCTAAACGGTTATATTGTCTGGGAAATCGAGGTCGAGGGTGTGGGCGGGCATGGCGCCGCCTTCTTCAAGGCGACCGATCCGGTGCAAGCGGCGGCGCGGCTGGCGATGGAGATTTCGTCCATCGTGGGCCGCTATCTCGACCCGGCGGAATCGGGTCTTGTCACCGTCTGTTCGCTGCAAGCGGGCAGTTCGCACAATATCATCCCCGCCAGCGCGAGGTTGAGCGGCACGCTGCGGGCGCTGAAACCGGAGGTGCAGGCCCTGCTGTTCGAGCGTTTGCAAGCGACCTGCAACGGCATTGCAACGCTGACGGGATGTCGCATTACCTGCAATGCGCTGGCCGAAGTGCCGCCATGCAACAATGCGCCCGAAGGGGCCGACAGAATGGCGGCAGCCTGCGCCGAGGTTCTGGGCGAAAACGGCGTGGTGCGCGATCATGCGCCCTTCCCCTTCACCGATGATTTCGCGCTGTTCCTGCAAGCGGCGCCGGGGGCCTATATGTTCCTGGGCCAGGACAGTGCGATGTGCCACAACCCGGCCTATGATTTCGATGACCGCCTGCTGCCCGTGGCGGCGAGCATCTTCGTGACATTGGTGAAGCAGAGGCTGGGCTGACGCGCCAGCCCCCTATGCCTATGCCCGCAAGGTGGCGCCGCCATCGACATAGAGATCGGCCATGGTGATGTGCGCCGCGCGATCGGACAGCAGGAACAGCACCGCATCGGCGATGTCGCCCGGCGTCGCCAGCTTGCCGAGCGGGATGCCGGCCTTGAACTGATCCGGTTGCCCCGCGATCACTCGGGCGGCGCCGCTTTCATCCGCCCACATGCCCGTCTGCATCGGGGTCAGCGTCGATCCGGGGGCGACGATATTGCAGCGCACGCCGCTGGGGCCTAGTTCCAGCCCGAGACAGCGGGTGAACATATGCGCCGCCGCCTTGGACGCAGCATAGGCGGCCATGGCATGGCGCGGCACGCCCGCCGCGTTGGAGCCGACGGTGACAATGCTGCCCCGCCCGCGCGGCGCCATCCGGCGGCCCAGTGCGCGGCCGACATGGAATACGCCGTGGGTGTTCACATCGAATACGCGCCGCCAGGTGGCATCGTCCGTTTCCAGCACCGTGTCGGTGGACAGGATGCCGGCCACGTTGACGCCGCAATCGATGGGGCCCCATTCCGCCTCCACCCGATCCACCAGCGCATCGACCGCCGCGCTGTCCGCCACGTCGAGCGCGGCGGGCCAGATATCGGCCCCTTCCAGCGCGGGCGCGGCCAGATCGCTGGCGACCACGCGCGCGCCTTCCAGCCGCAGCATGGCGGTAACGGCAGCGCCGATCCCGCCGCCCGCGCCGGTGACGAAGGCGATCCGCCCGGCAAGCCCGCTTGGCCGCATCATGCCCGCACCATTTCGCAAGCCGCCATGCGGGCTGACAGGATCGGCCCGATCATCGCGCTGGCCCCTGCCCCGGTGAGCTGGGGATGGAGGAAGGGGACGGACAGGCTTTCGACAGAAGCGGCATAGGCGTTCCAGAGTTGCGGGGTCAGTTGCGGCTTGTCCGCGTGATCGGCCCCGGCGCGGATATGGACCAGATTGCCATCGTAGCGGCGATGGTGATGGCCCCGGATCAGCCGGTTGGTGCCGAGCACGGCGCGCACCACCCCGTCCAGCGCGGCGGGCGGCAGGGTGCCGAGCTGGCTGGCGCCATCGCGCAGGAAGGCGAGGACCGCCGCGCGCGTTTCGAGATGGGGATAGTCTTCCGGATCGTAGCCCGCGATGGCCAGCAGGGCGCGCAGGGCCTGCGCCTCTGTCGGTTCCGGTTCGGCGCGCCAGCATTCGGCGGGATAGGAATCGAGCATGGCGACGAGGCCGACATCGCGCCCCATCGCGCGCAGTTCCACGGCGACCGCCTGCGCGATGATGCCGCCGACCGACCAGCCCGCAACGTGGCAGGGGCCGGAGGGACAGGCCAGGTCGATGCGGCGGGCGTAATCGGTGGCAAGCGCCTCTATACTGCCCGGCGCGGGATTGACCGGGTCCAGCGCGGGGGATTGCAGGCCATAGACGGTGCGGCGCGGCGACAGGGCGGAAGCCAGCGTGCGATAGCCCCAGCACATGCCGCCCGCCGGGTGGATCAGGAACAGGGGCGGCAGATCGGCATCGCCCCGCGTCAGGGCGATAAGCGAGCCAAGCCCGTCATCCGCCTGCGGATCCCATGCCAGCGCGTCTATCCGGCGGGCGAGGCTGGCGATGTCGGGATATTCGAACAGCGCAGCAAGGCCGGGATCGCGGCCCCATTCCAGCCGGATCGCCAGCATGAGTTGCACAGCCAGCAGGGAATCGCCGCCCAGCGCGAAGAAATCATCCTGCGCGCCGACCTGCGGCACATCGAGCAATTGGGCATAGAGCGCCGCAAGCCTGCGTTCCGTATCGGTGGAGGGCGCATCGCCCCCCGCGCTCTGGAACACGGGGCGCGGCAGGGCCTTGCGATCCAGCTTGCCATTGGCGGTGACGGGCAGCGCGTCCAGTTCCATGATGGCGGAGGGCACCATGTAATCGGGCAGGCGGCCGGCAAGGGCCGCGCGCAGCGCATCGGCGGACCAGCCATCGCCCGGCACAACATAGGCGACCAGCCGCCCGTCGAGCGCGATCACGATGGCGGTGCGGACCAGCCCGGTGGCGGCGATGGCGGCCTCTATCTCCCCCAGTTCGATGCGAAGGCCGCGTATCTTCACCTGATGATCCGCGCGGCCGAGAAAGACGACCGCCCCATCGGCGCGGCGGCGGGCGAGATCGCCAGTCATGTAAAGCCGCTCGCCCGGATGGAACGGGTCCGCGATGAAGCGTTCCGCCGTCAGATCGGGCCGGCCCAGATAACCACGCGCCAGCTGCACGCCGCCGAGATAGAGATGGCCCGCCATCCCCTGCGGCACGGGCCGCCGATGATCGTCGAGGATGAGGAGGCGGGTGTTCCAGACCGGCAGGCCGATGGGCACCGGACGCGAATTATCATCCGCCGATGCAGGCCAGTAGCTGACATCCACCGCCGCTTCGGTAGGGCCGTATAGATTGTGCAGTTCCGCATCCATGATGCGATGGAACCTGTCGCGCAGATCGGCGGGCAGTTCTTCCCCGCTACAGAACACGCGCGCCAATGCGATGCCCGCCGCGTCCGGCGCATCCAGAAAGGCGGACAGCATGGACGGCACGAAATGGAGCGTGGTGATCCCATGCCCCCGGATCAGCGCCGCAATGGCCGCCGGATCGCGATGGGCGCCGGGTGGCGCGATGACGAGTGTGGAGCCATAGACCAGCGGCAGGAAGAACTCCCACACCGAGACATCGAAGGTGGCGGGCGTTTTCTGGAGGATGCGATCATGCGGCGCGATGCCGTAATGATCGCCCATCCACAGCAGGCGGTTGACGATGGCGCGATGGGTGACGAGCACGCCCTTGGGATCGCCGGTGGAGCCGCTGGTGTAAATGACATAGGCCGCATCGTCCGGCGCGGGTGAGGCGAAGCCCCCCTCGCCCCCTTCCAGCGGCCAGGCGGATGGCGGCAGCAGGGTGTCGCCATAGAGGCCGTGCGGATCGTCCGCCGCCAGCACCGCGACAGGCTGCGCGCTGCGCAGGATGGTTTCGATCCGCGCTGGCGGATGATCGAGATCGAGCGGCAGATAGGCGCCCCCTGCCCGCAGCACCGCGAGCAGCGCGACGACCAGTTCCAGCGAACGCGGCAGCACGACGGCGACGATGGATTCCGCGCCCACGCCGCGCGCACGGAGCGCCCTTGCGAGCGCGGCGGTGCGGGCATCAAGCCGGGCGTAGCTGAGGCTTTCCCCCTCGAAGCGCAGCGCCTCCGCATCGGGGGTGGCGGCCATGGCGCGTTCGATCAGTTCGGCCAGCGTGGTTTCCGGCACTGGATGGGCCGTGGCGTTGAACGCCTCCAGCTCTGCCGCCGCTTCTTGCGGCGTGGCGGTCGGCACATCCGACAGTGCGGCCGCCTGCATGGCGGCATCGAGGAAGGTTGCCAGCCGCCGGCCATGGGCGGCCACGTCCTGCGCGCCGTAGAGATCGGGATTGGCGTCCACCTCTATGGTCAGGCCGCTCAGCGCATCGCCCCGAAAGGTGAAATTGATATCCTCCACAGGGCCGGTGCCGGTGACGTGGAGGCCAACCTCCAGCCCGGCCATGCGCGGGGGCCGGTCATAGGGCTGGACGTTGACGAGCGGGCCGTAAAGCCGGCGATTGCCGCCGATCAGGCCGAGATCGCGGCGTAGCTGCTCGCTGCGATAGCGGCCATGTTTGCGCGCCTGCGCGGTGGCGGCGGCGATGCGGGCGAGATATTCGTCCAGCGGATCGCCTTCAGCCTCTGCCACGCGCAGGGGCAGGACGTTCATCACCATGGCCGGCACGCGGGCGGAGGCGGAACCCATGCGGCCCATATGCGGCACGCCGATGGTCACTTCCGGCGTGGCGGTGAAACGGCGGATATAGGCTGCGACCAGCGCGGTCAGCACATCGGGCCAGCCGACCCCGGCGCGTTTGGACCTTTCGACCAGCGCCGCGCATGTTTCGGCAGGCAGGCGTTCCTCGAAACGGTGGAAGGTGAAGGCGGAACTGGCCTTGCCGGGCGCCATGCCGACGACCTCGTCCGCCCCGTCCATCGCGGCGCGCCACCAGGCGGCATCCTCCGCCCGCTGGGCCGATTGGCGATAGGCGGCATCTTCCGCCCACAGCCCGGCCAGCGGCGCGAGCGGACGGCCGGGGCCGTCCTTCCCCGCGACGGCCAGCGAATAGAGTTCCGCGATCCGCGCGGTAAGCAGCACCATGCCATAGCCGTCGATGGCGAAATGATGGACCTGCTGCGCCCAGAAATGCCGTTCGTGCGACAAGCGATAGAGCGTCTGGCGCGCCATCGGGCCGCGTTCCGGCGCGATGGGGGTCGCCATGTCCTGCCGGATGGCGGTTAGCGCGGCGCCCTCCGGGTCGGGCTGGTCCGAGAGGTCGACGATGCGCAGCGCCGGGCGCAAGGCGGGATCGACGATCTGGAGCGGGCCGTCCGGCGCATCGAGGAAGCGCAGCGCAAGCGCGTCCGCCTCTTCCCCCGCACGCGCAACGGCATTGGCCAGCGCCGCGCTGTCGAGCGGGCCGCGCAGGTCGAGATACTGCCCGGTGTTGAAGATGGGGTTGGCGGGATCGAGGCGCTGGGCATACCACAGGCCCGATTGCGCCTCCGTCAGAGGGACGGTCCGCGCGGGCGCTGTCAATCCTGCCGCTCCTGCAGGATGGCCCATAGGCCGCCCAGCGTCATCGCTTCCGCCAGATCGGTGAAGTCGAGCGGGACGCCCTGTTCGTCCCATTGCATCACCAGATTCATCGCGCGCATGGAATCGAGGCCGAGATCCATGAGGTTGTCCCCCTCCCCCACGATGGACGGATCTTCCCCCAGCATCGCTGCGATATCGGCGCGCAGGCGTTCGAGCGTGATGGGCTGGTCGGTCATGTCAGGGCCTCGATGATCTGGCGGGTCGATTGCACGACGGCGAAGCAATCCGCCGCCTGCGCAAGCGCGGCATCATGCCACTGGCGGGAGAAATCGGCCAGTGCATCGGCGGCGAGGAAGGGGTGGATATCGCGCTGGAACGCTTCGGCCGCCGTCAGCATGCAGCCGATATGGGCATAGACGCCGCAGATCACGAGCTGGTCGCGACCGCGCACGCGCATCATTTCGTCCAGATGGCTGCGCTGGAAGGCGCTGTAGCGATGCTTGACCAGCACGATATCGCCCGCGGCGGGCGCAAGCGGGGCGATGATCGGCTGATGCTGCGGCACATGGCGCATGCCCGGACCCCACAGATCGGCCTGGAGGCCGCGGTCGCGCCGGTCCTGATCGCCATTCTGCGCGGTGTAGAATACCGGCACCCCCCTGTCCCGCGCGGCGGCGGCGAGTGCGGCGATATGTTCCACCACCGGCGCGATGGGGGCAGCGCCGGGCTGGAAGGCATCGACGAAATAGGCCTGCATGTCATGGATCAGCAGGGCGGCGCGGCCCGCATCCAGCACCCAGTCGGCGCGGGACGGGGGCCAGTCGCCCTCGGCCGGAAGATCGTAAGCGGGAATGGAAGGCAGGCGGCGCGGCGGCGGGGTGCCGGATGCCGGCAGATCGGGGGCGGTCATGCGTTCTCTCTCGTCAGGCAGAAGGGCTGGTGGCGGCGGCATCTGGGACAGGGCGGCCCTGTTCGTCCACCCCCAGCGCAAGAAGGATGGCCTGCAATTTGGCGGAGGTTTCCGCCGCCTCTTCCGCCGGGACGGAGCCTTCGACCACGCCGGCCCCGGCATAGACGCGGGCGCGGCGGCCGCTGACTTCCGCGCAGCGCAGCGAGACATACCATGCGCCGTCGCCCGCCCCGTCCGTCCAGCCCACGGCCCCGGCATAGAAGCCGCGATCGTAGGTTTCGAGCTGCGGGATCAGCGCCATCGCCCGGTCGCGCGAAACGCCGCCCACCGCCGGGGTGGGGTGCAGCGCCGCCGCGAGTTCGGCCGCCGAGACGCCGCCTGCATCCTTCAGCCGCCCTTCGATGCGGGTGCCGAGATGCCACATGGTGCAGGTGGAGATCAGTTCCGGCAGGTCCGGGGCGGACAGTTCCGTGCAATAGGGGGCGAGGATGTCGAGGATCGCTTCCACCACCCAGCGATGTTCACGCTGATCCTTGGCCGATTGCCGGAGCGATTGCGCAGCCTGCCGGTCTTCCGCCGCCACCCTGCTGCGGCGCGCGGACCCGGCGAGCGGGTGGGACAGAATGGTGGACCCGTTCTTTGACAACAACAGTTCAGGCGTGGCGCCGACGAGATGACGGGGCGCGCCATCCGCCCCTGCCGGGAGCGGCGTGACGAAGCGGACCACGCCGCGATCCTGCCCCAGCCGGGCCGACAGGGCCATGGGATCGAGCGGGGCATCGGATTGCAGCAGCAGGCTGCGCGAGAGGACGATCTTCGACAACGCATCGCCCGGTGCGGGCGATGCGCTGGATGATTGCGCGATCAGTTCCAGCGCGCGGGCGACGGCCTGTTCATAGCCCGCACGGGTCGGCTGCGCCTGCACCTGCCAATGATGGCCGGGCTGCCATGGCCGGGGCTGCGGGACGGCGGCCAGCAAGCGATCGGGCTGGAACAGCATGTCATCCGCCTGCCGGTCGAACGGAATGGCGCCGACCAGCAGAGCCGGGGCGGAAGGATCGCGCTGACCGGCGAAGAAGGCGGCCACCCGTTCGCCCAGAGTATCGGCGGAGCCGGCGGGGAGCAGGCGGCGCATGCCGGAAGCGGCGACCTGGCGATCCGGCCCGGCCAGCAGGAAGGAACATTCCCCCTGCGCATCATGCGCGTGCCCCAACCCTTCGGCATCGGCCATCATCTTCACCACGCGAACCCCAGGCGGTAGATCATCAGCCATGAAGGGACTGGTTGCACGAGATCGGGATAACCCGAACCGGACGAGGCCGCTTGCATTACTGATCCTTCCTACTATCGGTGCGAGTGGTTCGCATTCGCATCAGAAGCCTGCCCCTAACCATCCGAACATTCGCGTAAGATGACGACAACATTAAATCCGACGTGGGGAATGGGTCGCCTTCCCCGTTCCGAAAACAGGGAAGAAGCCCGATGAAAGTGCTGCTGGTGGAAGACGATGCGAAGACCCGCAGCTTCATCGCCGCCGGCCTGCGGGAGCATCGCCATACGGTGGACGAGGCGGGGAGCGGCCCGGCCGGGCTGGATCTGGCGCTGGTGGAAAATTACGACGTGATGGTGGTGGACCGGATGCTGCCGGGCTGTTCCGGCCTCGACATGATCCGCACCTTGCGCGCGCAGGGGATTGCGACCCCCTGCCTGGTGCTGACCGCCGTGGGCGCGGTGGAAGACCGGGTGGAAGGGCTGAATGCCGGGGCCGACGACTATCTGGTCAAACCCTTCGCCTTCAGCGAGTTGCTGGCGCGATTGCAGGCGCTGGACCGCCGCCCGCCCCTGTCGCAGCAGCCCGATTGCCTGCGCGTCGGCGATCTGGAGATGGAGCCGGGGGCGCATCGCGTGGTGCGGGGCGACAAGCCGATCGAACTGACATCGCATGAATTCAAGCTGCTGGAATATCTGGTCCGCCGCGCGGGCCAGGTGGTGACGCGCACCATGCTGCTGGAAGCGCTGTGGGGCTTCCATTTCGACCCGCGCACCAACATCGTGGATGCCCATATCAGCCGGCTGCGCAGCAAGGTCGACCGGGGTTTCGACAGCGAGCTGATCCGCACGGTCCGGGGGGTCGGCTATGTCATCCAGGCGCCCCGCTAACGCCATCCGCAACCTTTGGACCACGGCCAGCCTGCGGCTGGCGCTGACCTTTTCCGCCATTTTCGGGCTGGGCGGGGTCGGACTGGTCGCGGCGATAGATTTCGGCCTGCTGCGCTTTGCCGAAGCGGAAGTGCGCGAGGATCTGAGCCACCAGATGGCGATCATGCAGAGCGATGCCGAGCGCGAGGGCGGTGCTGCCTTGATCGCCGTGCTGGAATCGCAATCCCGCAACCGCGAGGCGCGCCGTTATCTGTTCCTGGTCATCACGCCGGACGGGCAGACTTTTTCCAACGGGCTGACGCGGGCGGCGGTCAATAATGACGGGTTCCGCCGCAATTTCGCGACCAAGGGCCGCCCGACCCGTTGGCCCGACCAGCGCCCCAACATGCTGGTGCTGAGCCGGACGATGGCGGATGGCACATTGCTGGGCATCGGGCGCGACACGCAGCATCTGGACGAATTGCGCGGCGGCATCCGCACCTTCGCGCTGTGGGGCGTGCTGGCGGTGATCGCCCTCGCCCTCGCCACTGGCCTTGCGATGGGCCACCTGCTGCTGCGGCGGCTGGAAGGGGTGAACCGATCGGTGGAGCGGATCATTTCCGGCAATATTGCCGAACGGCTGCCCGCCATCGGTTTCGGGCGGGAGTTCGACGATCTTGCGCGCAATCTCAACCGGATGCTGGACCGGCAGGAAGCGGCGCTGGATGAGCTGAAGAATGTATCCGAAGGGATCGCCCATGATCTGCGTACCCCGCTGGCCCGGCTGCGCAACCGGCTGGAGGAACTGGAGAGCCATGCGGGCGACCCGGTGCGGCGGCAGGCGGGCATCGAACTGGCCATGCAGGAAATCGGGCAGATCACCGCCCTGTTCGAGGCGCTGCTGGCCCTGTCGCGGCTGGAAAGCGGCCGGCTGGACCAGCCGCAGACGGAACTGGACGCAGGTCTGCTGCTGGACCGGGTGGCAGAAATCTACCGCCCCGTGATCGAGGATGCAGGCGGCGCGCTGACCGTCTTCCCGCCCGGCGCCCCTCTGCCGATCAGAGGGGATGAGGGGCTGCTGACGCAGGCCCTGTCCAACCTGATCGAGAACGCGCTGATCCATGCCGGGGAAAGCGGCGCACTGGCGCTGGCGGCGCGGCGTGACGGCGGCGACATCGTGGTGAGCGTGGGGGATAGCGGCCCCGGCATCCCCGAGGGGGAGCGGGACAAGGTGCTGAAACGGTTCTACCGCATGGATCGCAGCCGTTCCCGCCCCGGTTCCGGACTGGGGCTGGCGATGTGCGCCGCCGTGGCGCGCTGGCACGGCGGATCGCTGGTGCTGGCGGATAACGATCCCGGCCTGCGGGTGGAGATAAGGCTGCCGGCGGCGGCCTGACCCCGCCGAAGCTCGCGGTCAGGCCCGGAGGATCAGCGGCTGCCTTCCTTTTCCAGTAATTGCGCGCGCAGGGCCGCGCGCAATTCCTTGCGGCTGACCTTGCCCACGGCGGTGGTGGCGAAATCGCTGACATATTCGATCTGATCGGGGATCTTGAATGCCGCGATGGCGCGCGTGCGCATCCAGGCCTTGATATCCGCCGCTGCGGGCGCATCGCCATCGGGGATGATGAAGGCGCAGCTGCGTTCCCCCAGGAAGCGGTCGGGCATGGAAACCACCGCCGCATCGAACACCTGCGGATGGGCGAGCAGGTGATCCTCCACCTCTTCCGCCGAAATCTTCTCGCCAGCGCGGTTGATATGATCGGTCGCGCGGCCCAGCACTTCGAGATAGCCGCCCGGCAGGCGCCGCACGACGTCGCCCGTGCGATAGAACCCGTCATCGGTGAAGGAGCGCCCGTTGGCGGCCGGATCGTCGTGATAGGCGCGGATCGTGTAGGGGCCGCGTGTCAGCAGATTGCCCGGTTCCCCATCCGGCACGGGATGGCCCTGATCGTCGAGGATCAGGACCTCGTCATCGGCGGAGATCGCGCGGCCCTGCGTCAGCGCGACGATATCGTCCGGATCGTCGAGCCGCGTATAATTCACAAGCCCTTCGGCCATGCCGAACACCTGTTGCAGCTTGCAGCCCAGCACCGGCCCGACCCGGCGCGCGGGTTCCGGCATGAACTTGGCCCCGCCGACCTGGAGCACTTGCAGGCTCGACAGATCATGCTTGCTGCGCGGCGCGGCCTGGAGCCACAGCAGCGCGAGCGGGGGGACAAGGCCGGTGATCGTCACCCGTTCCTGCTCTATCAGTGGGAAGGCGGTCTGCGGATCGGGCGCGGGGCTCATCACCACTGTCGCGCCGGCATGGATCGCGCCGAACACGCCGGGCGAGCTCATCGGGAAATTATGCGATACCGGCAGCGCGGCGAGATAGACGCTGGCGGGCGTGATGCCGCAAATCTCGTTACTCGCCCGGATGCTGTAGAGATAATCGTCATGCGTGCGCGGGATCAGCTTGGACAGGCCGGTGCTGCCGCCCGAAATCTGCACCAGCGCCACATCGGACGGGCTTGCATCCTGCGCGGGCAGGCTGGCGGGATCGGCGCGGAAGCTGGCGAAGGAGACATGCCGCCCGCCGCCATCGCCGACGATCACCGCATGGCGCAGATGCGGCACGTCCGCCAGGGCGGCGTCGGCGAGATCGCAATAATCATAGCCGTCATGCGCCTGCGCGGCGACATAGGCGGACGCTTCCGCCTTGCGCGCGAAATGCGCGATTTCGGTGAGGCGATGGGCCGGCAGGGCGAAGACCGGGATCAGCCCGGCGCGGAACAGGCCGAACACCACCGCGAAGAATTCCGGGATGTTGGGCAGTTGCACCACCACCCGTTCCCCCGGCCGGAGTCCCAGCGCCACGAAGCCTGCCGCAGCGGTTTCCGCCCGTTGCAGCAATTCCGCATAGGTCCAGCGCTGCCCCGCCCCGACGATGGCGGTGGCATCGCCGCGTTCCGCCGCCTGCCGTTCCAGCAAGGCGCGGAAAGTCTCGCCGCGCCAATAGCCGCGTTCGCGGTAGCGTGCGGCGAGTTCTTCGGGCCAGATCTGCTGCAAGGGGCGCATGGATGACGAACCTCTTTATCGGCCCTGTTCGGTGGGCGTGGGTGATCGTGTGGCCGCTGCCATCGGCGGCGGCCATGCCCGCTCTTATTGCGGGTATCTCGCAATAACAAGGCGGCTGCCCGCCGGCCAATGCGCCTTTATACCGGCAGGCCGACGTAATTTTCCGCGATGCTGGTCTGCGCCGCGCGGCTGGATGCGATGTAATCCAGTTCCGCCACCTGCATGGCGCGTTCGAACGGGCCATCCTGCGGGAAGCGATGCATCAGGCGGGTGAGCGACCAGCTGAACCGTTCCGCCTTCCACACCCGCGACAGGGCACGGCCGGAATAGGCGGCGATGGCATCGCCATCATTGGCGCGGAAGAAACCGCACAGCGCCTCTGCCGCGTAATAGACGTCGCTGGCGGCGAGGTTCAGCCCCTTCGCGCCGGTCGGCGGCACGATATGCGCGGCATCGCCGCATAGCAGCAGCGAGCCATGCCGCATCGGCGCGAACACATAGGAGCGCAGCGGGGCGATGCTCTTTTCCAGCGCGGGGCCGCGCACGATATGCGCTGCCGCCTGCGGGCCGAGCCGGATCGCGAGTTCATCCCAGATGCGTTCGTCCGGCCAATCCTCCACCTTCTCGGTCAGCGGGACGTCGATGTAATAGCGGCTGCGCGCGGCGCTGCGCATGGAGGCGAGCGCGAAACCGCGTTCGTGATTGGCATAGATCAGTTCGTGATTGCAGGGCGGCACATCGGCCAGGATGCCGAGCCAGCCGAACGGATATTCCCGTTCATATTCCCGCCCCGCCCCTCCCGGGATCGCATGGCGGCTGGGGCCGTGGAACCCGTCACACCCCACGATGAAGCGGGCATCCACCCGCTGCGGGGCGCCGTCCCGCAGATAGGTGACCAAGGGGGCATCGCCCGCCACATCATGCAGGGCGACGTCCTGCGCCCCATAGATTACTTCCAGCCCACGCTGTTCCCGCGCTTCCATCAGGTCGCGGGTCAGTTCGGTCTGGCCATAGACCACGACATGCTGGCCGGTCAGTTCCGCGATGTCGATGCGGATCAGCCTTTCGCCATCGGCGAGGTTGAACCCGTCATGCGGCAGGCCTTCCGCCTTCAGCCTTGCATCGAGGCCCAGCCGTTCCATCAGCGAGACGGTGATCCGTTCCAGCACGCCCGCCCTGATGCGTCCCAGCACGTAATCGGGCGAGCGCCGTTCCAGCACCACGCAGTCCACGCCTTCCGCGCGCAGCAGATGGCCCAGCAGCAACCCCGCCGGCCCCGCCCCGATGATGCAAACCTGCGTCTTCATGGCCTTAGATCGGATAATGGCCGGGTTCGGTTTCCACCGTGATCCAGCGCAGTTCGGTGAAGGCATCGATGCCGGCGCGGCCGCCGAACCGGCCATAGCCGGACGCCTTCACCCCGCCGAAGGGCATCTGCGCCTCGTCATGCACGGTCGGGCCGTTGACGTGGCAAATGCCGGACTGGATCTGCCGAGCCACCTTCAGCCCGCGTGCGGTGTCACGCGTGAAGACGGAGGCGGACAGGCCATATTCGGTATCGTTCGCCAGTTCGATGGCATGCGCTTCGTCACGCGCGCGGATGATGCCGACGACGGGGCCGAAGCTTTCGTCGCGAAACAGCTTCATATCGGGCGTGATCTTGTCCACCAGATGGGCGGGCATCAGCACGTTCTGCGTGGTTTCGCCGCCGGTCAGCAATTCGGCGCCCTTGGACACGGCGTCGTCCACCAGCGAGAGGCAATGCGCCACCGTCCTGGCATCCACCACGGCGCCGAGCGGGGTGTTGCCCTGGCGGGGATCGCCCACCGCCATGCTGGCCACCTTTGCCTTGAAGCGCGCGGCGAAATCGTCCGCCACGGCATCGACGACGATGATCCGTTCGGTCGACATGCAGATCTGGCCCTGATTCATATAGGCGCCGAAGGCCGCGGCCTTCACCGCTTCGTCCAGATCGGCATCGTCCAGCACCACCAGCGGCGCCTTGCCGCCCAGTTCCAGCAGCACGGGCTTGAGATGCTCCGCCGCCCGTTTTGCAATGATGCGGCCGACGCCGGTGGAGCCGGTGAAGTTGATCCGCTTCACCTGCGGCGCGTCGATCAGCGCGCCGACGACATCGGCGGCATCTTCGGGCGCATTGGTGACGACATTGACGACGCCTTCGGGGAAACCGGCATCCGCGAAGGCTTCGATAATCAGCGCATGGGTGCGCGGGCAGCTTTCGCTCGCCTTCAGGATCACGGAATTGCCACAGGCCAGCGGCACCGCAATGGCGCGCACGCCCAGGATGATCGGCGCGTTCCACGGCGCGATGCCGAGGAGCACGCCAACGGGTTCGCGCAGCGCCATGGAAAGGCAGCCCGGCTTGTCCGAAGGAATGATCTCCCCCTGGATCTGGGTGGTGATGGCGGCCGCTTCGCGCACCATGGAGGCAGCGAGGCCGAGATTGAACATCGCCCAACCGGCGGTGGCGCCGATTTCGCCCATCATGGCGGCGACGAAATCATCCTTGCGCGCTTCCAGCGCGGCGGCGGCCTTCATCAGCACGGCGCGGCGCGCATTCGGCCCCATCTTCGACCATTGTTCGAACCCGGCTTGCGCCTTTTCCGCAATGGCAGGGATATCGCCCGGCTTCATGGCGGCGGCGCTGGAAGCGACCTCTCCCGTCATGGGGTTCAAACGTTCGAACATGCTCATACGCCTATGCCTCAGCCCAATTGCGTTATCTCGGAATCCGGGACACGCCCCGGCCCGCCCATCCCTTACCATCTCTGCGCGGCGGGAGAAGTGGCCAAAGCGGCCAAAGCGCAAGGTCAGCGGGACGGCGCGCCGATGCGGCGGTCTTCCGCATGCTGTTCCGCCCGCAGCAGCAAGGCGTCCAGATCTTCCCGGCTGATGTCGAAGCTTTCATGCATGTCCGCCAGCGCGGCGTCGATATCGGCGAGATGGAAACCCGCCGGAGGAGCTGAAACAGGCGGAGCGGCGCGGTGCGGGTAGGAATGGCCTGTCAGCCGGTGGAACAGCATAGCGGCAAGCACCAGCGTGATGGAATTGATGCCCAATGGCAGGAAGGCGAAGCCATAGCCGGCCATGTGGATTTCATGGCTGCCGATCACCGCCGTAAGGGCCGATGCCCCGCCCGGCGGGTGGAGGCAGCGCAGCACCGACATGACGAGGATCGCCGCGCCGACCGCGATGCCGGCGGCCAGCGTCGGATCGGGCACGAGGCGATAGGCCGCCACCCCGACCAGCGCGGAAATGACGTTGCCGCCGATCACCGGCCATGGCTGTGCCATCGGGCTGCTCGGCACCGCGAAGACCAGCACCGCGGACGCGCCGAGCGGCGCGACGATGAAGGGCAGGCTGGACGACCCGTGCGGCACCATCGAACAGACGAGGATGGTAAGGGCGATACCGATCGCCGCGCCGAGGCACGCGATCGCGCGGCTGCCGAAATCGGCCCCCGGCAGAAGCGGACGGAAAAATTGCAACGGAACGGCACCTGCTGTGGAAAGATCAGGCGCGTTCAAAGCGAAGCCCCGCCCGGAATGCAACAGCGCAAGCGTTTGGCATCGCGGCGGCCTGCCTCTACAGCGCCCCATTATGGAGTAAGCCGCCATGCCGCTGCGTGTCGTGATCGTGGATGTGTTCTGTGTCCTGCTGGCGGGCGCGGGCTTCGTCACGGCCTTCCGCCAGGGGCCGGTGCGCCGCCTGCTGGGGCGGGAGCAGCCGGGCGATGGGGGCCGGGGCGCCGATCCGCTGACCTATATGCTGCGCATTGCGGGCATGATGGCGATGGCTTTCGGCATTGCCTTCGGGATGATTACGACCGTGTTCTATCTGGCCTGAACCGGCGGGCCGCGCCCTGCCGCCCCTTCGGCCGGACCGGCATGGCTGCTTGACTTCGCCCCCGTGCGGGCGCACCGTCAAGGGCATGGAAAATTCGCCCCTCCGTTTCCGATTTCACGGCGGCCAGCTGCTCGCAGGCATCTAGCCCCGGGCTCGCATTTTCCACCCTTCCCAGCAGAGCTCGGGGTTTCCAGAAAAAACGATCGGCAGCCGCCCTTTGCGGGCAGGCCGGTTTTTCAGGATTCGAGCATGCAAGCCGAACTTTCAGACGATACGAAGCCGCCCATCACGCTGATCGACACCGAGGCCGAGACCCTGGCCGATCTGGCGCTCCAGGCCAGGGAACGCGCCAGCCTGGCGGGCGAATTGCTGTGGGAAGAGGTCAACCGCGCCGATACGGCGACGCTGGCCGACCTGCCTGACGATGTGGTGACGATGATGTCCAGCGTGGATTTTGTCGACGAAACGACGGGGGAGGAACATTCCGTCCAGCTCGTCTATCCGCGCGACGCGAACCTGGAACAGAACCGCATTTCGGTGCTGACCCCCGTTGGCGCCGCGTTGATCGGCATGCGACGCGGCAACGCGATTTCCTGGCCCAACCGACAGGGCACCCATCGGAGCCTCAGGATCGTGAACGTTGTCCAGCCAGCCCGCTAAGATTATGGAAAGCGCCGACTGGCGCCGATACCGGGGCCATCTCATCATCGCGCGCAGGGGCCGCTGGCTGGGCGGCCGGCGGTTCGAGGTGTGGAAGGAAGGCGGCCTGCTCGGCTCGTTCCGCGATGTCGTGAGCGCGGAATTGCATGTGGACGGCTATTTCGCCCCGCTGCCGGTGAAACGCTGACACGGGCGGCCGCGCCCGTTCAGGGCCGCCGGCTCGCCCACCTTCCCCGCCGGTTCAAGCGGCGCGCCGGGCGCACAGGCTGCGGGTGACAGGCACCAGCAACGCGGCGAAGGCGGCGGCGATCCAGATGCTGCCATCCGCCGACCAGCCATAGGCCGCGGTGCCGAGGATCCCCCCCGCCAGCAGGGCGAGCCACAACAGCAGATAGGGCAGCCACGCCATCCGATCGCCGCCGAGCGCGGCGCTGGCGATCCGGTCGCCCAGCTTGACGAGCGTGCCGGTCATGTAAGTCACGCCGATGCTGACCTCCCCATCGCGGCGGAAGATCGTGTTGGACGCGCCCATGGCCAGGCACAGGGCGCCGATGGCGAACAGGTCGATACCGACGCTCTGGCACAGGGCTGCCAGGAACAGGAGCATGGCGACCGTGGCCATCGCCACGACCTTGCGATGGGCGATGGTGATCCTCTCCGTCAGCAGGACGTTCAGGATCACGCCGCAGACGAACAGGCCGATCAGCATCGCGGCTGCGAGACCCATTGCGGTGGCACCCAGAAATCCGATTGCCATCCGGGTGGAATTGCCGCTCATGAACGATACGAACAACCCGCCCGTCTTGAGGAAGCCCACCGCATCGACGAAGCCGGCCAGCCCGGCAAGGCAGAAGGCCAGTCGCTGAAAAGCCCGATCGTAACGAAGCATGGCGGTGCAATAGCACCTGTCGCGCGCGTGCGGACAGCAAATCCGCAGCCGCGCCAAGGCGAAGGCAAAATATCGCTATTGCGACCTATTTTCAACATAGCTACACCGGGGTGGTGCGGGCTGATGTGGCACGCCACCGGTATTTTCCATTGCACGCTCTTCGGGGATCATCTGCGGTCGTCGTCCGCCAGATGAGGTTGTCCTCGCTTGAACAGAGGGAAGCATTATTCATGAGACTATCGACATCCACCTGCTGCCTGGCGATCGCGGCCGCATTGTCGCTGGCCGGCTGCGCGCAGGCCGCGTCCGCCCCCTCCAGTGCCGGCACCGAAGCCGCGCAGACCAACGCTCAGGTGCAGCGGCAAGCGGTGGCGCAGGGACTGTATGAACTCGCTTACAGCCCGCGCCAGAACGCGGTGTTCGTTGCATCGTCGGGCGGCTGGGGCGACGGCGCGCAGGCGAAGATCCTGCGCCTCAACCCCCGCACGCTGGCCGTGGAAGGCGAAATCCCGCTGGAGCGCAAGGCCTTCGGCGTCGCGCTGGATGATGCGGGCGGCCGCCTCTATGTCGGCAACACCGTCGATCTTTCCGTGACGGTGGTGGACATCGCAAACAACCGCGTCGTCGGCGTGGTGCAGCTGGAAGAAAAGATCACGGGCGACGATGGCAAGCAGCGCTATCCCCGCGACCTGCGCGAACTGGCGGTCGATCCCGCGAACAAGCGCCTGTTCCTGCAGGGCCATTCCAGCGAAAGCGTGCTGTATGTGGTGAACACCGAAACCTTGCAGGTCGAGAAGATCATCGAGGGTCTGGGCGGCCCCAAGGCGCCCGGCCTGTCCTTCGACCCTGCGGGCGAGCGGCTGTTCGTTACCAATCTGCAGGGCGAGCTAATCACCATCAGCACGCGGACGCTGGCCATCACCGGCCGGGTGCAGACCGATGTGGAGCAACCGCTGAACATCGCCTTCGACCCTGCATCCAAGCGCCTGTTCATCACCGACCAGGGGGCCGAGGGCATTCGCGAATACCAGGCCAGTTCGATCCCGGGCTTCCAGTCCAAGAACCCCGGCAATCGCGTTGCCGTGCTGGATGCCGACACGGGCCGCGTGCTGCACAACATCCCGACCGCAGAAGGCCCGATGGGCATCCTGCTGGATGCGCCGCGCCAGCGCCTGTATGTGACCAACCGCCCGGCCAAGGTCGTCACCGTGTATGACGCCCGCAGCTATCAACTGCTGGAAACCATCTTGCTGCCGACGCACCCCAACAGCCTTGCCCTGAATGCGCAGGACAATGCGGTCTATGTCTCCGTCAAGAATGGCGATGACGATGCCGAAGACGCGCTGGAAAGCGTTGCCCGGCTGAAGTTCTGAACGAAAAAGGGGCGCGCATCCTGGCTGGATGCGCGCCCCCTTTTTTTGCCTGTTGCCGCTACCCGATCAGCGTGCGGCAAGCAGGTTGAGCGTCACGAACACGAGTGCGGCGCCGAGCATGATGAGGCCGAACCACAGGATCGGCCCGAATATCCACCCCGACGCGATGATGGCTGGCGGAAACGCGGCGGCGAGCACCGCGCCGCCCGCATAACGCCGGCGGCGCTTTGCCGGCTTGTCCTGCGCGAGCGGAAAACGGCGGGCATGCGGCTCGCTCCCCGAAGCGAACAGGGCAAAGCCGATGGTGGCGAGGATGAGAGCCACAATGCTCATTCCGCAGGCTCCATTTCCGAAACGGGTGCGGCAGCGGGAGGCGTGGCAGCGGCAGCCGCCCTCGCCCTGCGTTCCCGCCGCACAGGCGGAGTGTAACGCGCCACGCGCCGCGCGGCATAGAAGAACCCGGCGGCAAAGGCCCACAGGGTGAGGTCCACGCCGGCCATCAGCCAGTCACCGCACGAAATGCCGGACACGATCCCGCCCAGCCCGCTGAGCTGGTTGTAGAACGGCAGCGCGGCCAGCAGCAGGCCCGTGAGGGACAATTGCACGATCCACGCGATCCGCGGCTTGACCGCCAGCGACAGCAAGGCGCCCGCGGCCCAGGTGATGAACAGCAAGTGGATTTCCCATTCCGCGCGCCCTTCCATGCCGACCGGCAGCAGGCGATTGGCCCAGAACATCGCCGCGATGCCAAGCGGGAAGCCACCCAGCGTCGCGACATTGAGCCGTTCGACAATGTGGAAGCCGAGATGCGGGCGCGTGGGATCGGGCAGCTTCTCCCGCCGCTTGACGATCCACATCACCAGCCCGCTCGCCACCATCAGCGATCCGGCCACGCCGCACAGGAAATAGATCCAGCGCAGCCCGATTTCGGCGAAGCGCCCGGCATGGAGGCCGATCATGGCCCCGGCCGTGACATTGCCCCCGCCCAGCGGCGGGGATTCCCACAGCAGTTTGCCGGTCACGCCATCATAGGCAAGGCGCGGCGTGCGGGATGACAGCATCGAACTGGGGGCCTGGCTGACCGTGATCCGCGCGGCGGCATCGCCGGGCGACGATACGTCGAGCGACCCCACCGGCGCGTCCAGCCGCCGTTCGGCATCGCGCACGATGGAGGTAAGGTCCACCAGCGGCGCGCGGGTGCCGGTCGGCTCCACCACCTCGGCCACCGGAAACAGCTTGGCGAAATGATCGTCCTGATTGACGTAATTCGCGATCATCGCCCAAGGCATCAGCATCGCCATCAGCGTGACGAGCCCGGTATAGGTAATCATCAGGTGGAACGGCAGGCCCAGCACGGCCGTGGCATTGTGCCCGTCCAGCCAGGACCGCTGCCCCTTGGCCCGGCGCAGGGTGAAGAAATCCTTGAAGATCTTCTTGTGCGTGACGACGCCCGACAGGATCGCCACCAGCATCATCATCGCGGCGAAGCCGACCAGCCAGCGCGCCCAGATCACCGGCATGTAATGCAGGTCGAAATGGAAGCGGTAGAAGAACTCCCCTCCGCGCGTTTCGCGGGCATGGGTCACCTCGCCATTGGCGTCGATCAGCGCCTGCGTGTCGCGGCGGCCCCGGCGGCGCGGCTGGTCGCCAGCCTTTTCGGCGGGAACCCAATAGACCTGCGTGCCGGTGCCGCGCGCATTGGGCACGCCGATATACCAGCTTTGCGCGTCGGGCGCCGTATCCTGGAGGAAACGCTGCGCCCCGGCGAGGGAGCGCATCGGCTGTTCGACCCGCGGCAGTTCTGGCTGCATCCAGCGGTTCATGCCTTCACGAAAGAAGGCGATGGTTCCGGTGACGAACACCAGAAACAGCACCCAGCCCAGCAGCAGGCCCGACCAGGTGTGGAGGAAGGATTGCGATTGGCGGAATCCCTTGCTCACAACCGTCCTCCGCTTGCGATCGATATCCAGGTGATGCCACCGGCCACCGCGCCGAACAAGACGATGGTCCATGTGGCGCGCCATCCGCTCCGTGCGGCAAAAGCCCACATGGCGAGGCAAGCGCACAGCGCCAGCGCCACCAGCTGGCCGATCGTGCTTCCTTCAGAAGCGGAAGCCGGCAGCAGCCGCGCGAGCGCCATCCCCCACAGGCTGGCCGCAGCATAGCCAAGAGGAATGGCGGCGAGGATGCGCAACACCATGTCGCCGCCCCGCCGCCATGGGCCCGTCATGATGACGGGCTGGCTCATTGGAAGTTGTACCGGAACGTCGCGAACACGCTGCGCGGAGTGCCGTAATAATTGCCGCGGCCCGTGGACGAGATGCGGGAATAATAATGGCGATCGAACACGTTGTTCACGTTGACGGAGAAGGAGACCTGTTCGCTGACCTGATAACCGGCCCGCAGATCCGCGACGATATAGGCATCCTGCCGAACCACGCTGGACCGGGTGCGGAGCGTGCCGTCATCGTTCAGCACGCCCGGTGTGCCGCCCCAGGTTGCGCTGAACCAGGTCAGTCCGCCGCCCACGCTGAACCCTTCCAGCGCGCCATCCACCGGCGCGTAGTTGGTGAACAGCTTCACCATATGCTTGGGCACGATGGGAACCAGCGACATGCCTTCATAAAGCGGGTTGGCATCTTCCAGATATTTGGTGCGGGTGAAGCTGTAGCCGCCATTGACGCGCCAGCCCGGCAAAATCTCGCCGCGCGCCTCAGTTTCGATCCCGCGTGCACGAACCTTGCCGATCTGCAGAACGACAGTGGCATCGTCAGGATCGTTGAACAGGCGGTTGGTCTGAGTGATCTGATAGCCGGCCAGCGACAGCAGCAGCTTGTCGTCCATCAGCGAAAGCTTGCTGCCGAATTCGTACTGTTCGCCGATCAGGGGCTCGATATCCTTGCCATCGGGACGGGTCCGGCCGCTGGGGGCGGCTTGCGGGGTAAAGCTGTCCGCATAGCTGGCGTAGAAGTTGAGCTGGTTCGTGGCGTCGAACACCACGCCAGCATAGGGGGTGAACTTGGCCTTGACCTTGTAGCCGGTGGGCGTGGCCAGCGTCGGCAGGAGCACGGTGTTTTCCGTTTCCCACCAGGTCAGGCGGCCGCCGCCAACCAGCGTCAGCCCTTCCACCGGGCTGAGGCGCATCTGGCCATAGACGCCATATTGTTCGACCTGGGTGTTGGTCGCGCCATAGTTCTGCAGCACGCAATTGGCCGGTTCCGGCGTCTGGCGGACGCTGGTGTCCGGGCACACGGCATTCGTCCCCTGCACAGGGTAATAGACCGACGGGCCATAGGGATTGAGCGGCGGTTCCAGAGGCGAGACCGGGTTGTAGATATCGATCTTCGCGTAGTTCGACAGGCGGGTGTAATAGGACGAATAATCGCTTTCCTGATAATCCGCGCCGACGATCAGGGTCTGGTCACGCCCGAACAGGCCGAACCCGCCCACGGCGTTCAGATCCAGCGAGCGCGTCTTCGCGAAACTGTCCCCACGATAGGCGATATGGTTCGTCACACCGTTCGTCTCGGTAACCGGCTGGTTGCCGATATAGCTGTAAACGTCGACGCGATCGACATCGCTGATCTGGCCGGATGCACGCAGCATCCACCGGTCATTCAGGCGATGCGCGATTTCGGCAAAGCCGGACCATGTTTCGGATTTGAAGCGGTTCCAGTCCGCGCCCAGATAGACGGACCGGTCGATATCGAGCAGGCTGCCCTCGCTGCCATCGTCGCCGCCGCGGATGCCCGGCAGGCCGGACTGGATCGAAGGCTTGAACTGGTCGTAATACACGCCCGCGGTGAAGGTCGTGTCCGGCCCGAGATCCACATCGCCGACGAGGAAGCCGCCGACGCGGTTGCGATGCGCGGTATCGAAGAACTGATCCTGATCCTGCGCCATCACGCCCGCGCGCACCCCGGCGACTTCGCCGATGGGACTGGATACATCCATTTCGAAGCGGAAATTGTTCCAGCTGCCCGCCCCTGCCGAAATATCGACATTGAAGTGATCGAGCGGGCGCTTGCGCACCAGATTGACGCTGCCGGCCGGGTTGCCCGAGCCGCTGAACAAGCCGGCGGGGCCGCGCAGCACTTCCAGCCGGTCATAAGCGAACAGTTCCGGCACCACGCCGGGGAAGGCGAAAGCCAGTGTGGGCGCGCCGTCGACCAGGTAGTTGGAGATGTTGAAGCCGCGCGAAACATAGGACGGGTCTTCGCTGCCGACACCCGTTACGGTGATGCCGACAGTCGCCGTCAGCGCATCTTCCAGCGTGAAGAGGTTCTGTTCTTCCAACTGCTGGCGGTCGATCACGGTGATGGTATTGGGCACGTCCTTGAGCGGGGTAACGGTCTTGCCCACTTCCACGCCGTAGCTCTTGCCCAGGACGATGATATCCTGGCTGCTATCGCGCCGTTCCGAATCGGATTCCGCATTCTCCACCTCGTTCGCCGATGCGGCGGTAGAGAAGATTGCCACAGCCGCGCCCGCGAGCAGCCAGTTCCATTTCGTCACGTAAATATGCCCCTTCCTGAGATGATGGCGCGCCCCTAGATAATTCGTTTCTGCGAGTCACTATCATTATTATCTTGCGGCGCGACTTCCACCTGCTGTTGCGAATTGGCATCAGTTAGCCAGCGGCCTGTCGGGCTGGCATGCACGCGCGCGCCTCGGGGCCAGTCGTGCCTGCTTCGCGCTGTGCGGCGGGTGTTGGTGGGGGTATGCCCTTCAATGCTGGCGAGGCGTCATTACATCAGGGCGATGATGGACAAGCGCACATCATTGGGCAGGCGCCAATTCCTCGCGGCGGGCGCGATGTTGACGACCTGCGCGTTGTCCACCTCCTCCACCGGTTTTCTGCGTCCGCCGGCGAAATCCGTGAAAGCTCCTCCGCCGCTTGCGCCCCGGGCTGTGGCGCGCCCCGGTGTTTCCCTTGGATCGCTGGACCCGCAATTGTTCAAGCGGGCGCTGGCCGCGCTCGACACCCATTCCGGGCGAATCAAGCTGCGCGACCGGATCGGCATCATCGATTTTTCGGCGTCCTCGTCGGAGCCGCGATTTCATTTCGTCGATATCACCGGGGGCAAGGTGACGCCGCAGCTGGTCGCGCATGGTTCGGGGTCCGATCCGGGGCATACCGGGTTCCTGCAGCGGTTTTCCAACGCCGTCGGCTCAAACGCATCCAGCGAAGGCGCGTTTGCAACGGGCCAGTATTATGTCGGTCAGCACGGCCGTTCGCAGCGGCTGACGGGCCTCGACCCCACTAACAACAATGCTTTCGAACGGGCGATCGTGGTCCACGGGGCATGGTATGCGAATGCGGACATGATCCAATCCCACGGGAAACTGGGCCGCAGCCAGGGCTGCTTCGCGGTGGGAGAGCAGGAGTTGGGAGCGGTGTTCGACCATCTGGGCGAAGGGCGCCTGATCTTCGCGGCGCGCGCCTGATCCGGGCGGACAGCTCGATACATAACCGGACCCAAATCGCAAATTCGGTGTTACCGTCCACGGGCGCTGTTCAGTCGTGCGCGTTCGCAACGGGGAAGGAACATCGATGAAAAGCCATTTCCTGCCAGCCATGCTTACCCCTGTCCTGTTCGGCATTGCCGGCTGCACGACCAGCCCGGAGCCGGAGCGGGACAAGGTCGGCCTTGCCAACCCCGCCTCCACTTTCTGCACCCGGCAGGGCGGCACCGTGGAGATGCGCCAGGGCTCTGACGGGACGACAGGATATTGCCACCTGCCCGATGGGACAGTGGTGGAAGAATGGGAATATTACCGCGCCCATCAGGCGGGGGGCGCTGGCGCGGACAATTCCCGCAATGCGCTCGACTGGGCCGGGACCTATCGCGGCGTCCTGCCCTGCGCGGATTGCGAGGGCATCGAGACCACCGTCACGCTGCGGGCTGACGGCAGCTATACCAGCGCCAGCCGCTATCTCGGTAAAAGCGCACAAAGCTTCACGGATGAAGGCCGCTTCGAATGGAATGCAGCCGGAGGGGTCATCTCCCTCTCTGGCGACGAACCTGCCCGTTACCGGGTGGGCGAAAATCGCCTGATCCGGCTGGCGCTCGACGGATCTGCCATCACGGGCAGCCTGGCGGATCATTACATATTGGCGAAGGTCATGGATGGCATAACCGGCAGGCAATGGAAGCTGATCGAATTGAACGGCCAGCCCGTCCCCAAGCTCGATCAGACACCCCATCTGATGCTGGATGCGGCGGAGAAGCGCGCCACCGGCTATGGCGGATGCAACAATTTCACCGGCAGCTATACGCTGGATGAAGGCGCATCGCGGATCAGCTTCGGCCAGGTGGCATCCACCATGCGCGCATGCACAACGGGCATGGATGTGGAGCAGGCGTTCCACGATGCCCTGTCTCGCGCCGACAATTATTCGCTGAACGGCAATACCATGACCCTCAACCGTGCGCGAATGGCCCCTCTCGCCCGGTTCGAAGCGGTAACGGCACCCTGAGGGTCGCGATAATGAACCCCCGTGCCGCAAGCAGGGCGCGCCGTGGAGGGGCATAGCTGGCTGCGCCGGATCAAGGACAATATCGTCCTGTTCGGCGCGCTGGCCGCCAATCTGGGCATTGCCGTGGCGAAGTTCGTGGCGGCCGGCATAACCGGCTCGTCTTCCATGCTGACGGAGGGCGTGCATTCCCTGGTCGACAGCGGCAACCAGTTGCTGCTCCTTTACGGGCAGAAGCGCGCCCGGCAGGTGCCCGACCGGGAACATCCCTTCGGCTATGGGCGAGAGCTGTATTTTTGGGCCTTCGTCGTTGCGATCCTCATCTTCTCGGTGGGTGCTGGCGTCTCAATCTATGAAGGGATGTTGCATTACCGAAGCCCGGAGCCGCTTCGCGACCCGACCATCAATTACATCGTGCTGGGCGTCGCATTCCTGCTGGAAGGCGGATCGTGGAGCATCGCGGTGCGCGAACTGGCGGCAATGCGCGGCGACCAAAGCTGGTGGCAACTGGTCGTTCGATCGAAAGACCCGGCCAGCTTCATCGTCCTGTTCGAGGATAGCGCAGCCTTGCTGGGCCTAATCATCGCGGCGATCGGGGTGTGGGCGAGCCATTATTTCGGGAATGCGCGGATCGACGGGATCGCGTCGATAATGATCGGGCTGGTGCTGGCGGGCGTGGCCGGCTTGCTGGCGCGCGAGGCGAAGGGCCTCATCATAGGCGAAAGCGCGGATCCCAAGCTCGTCAGGCAATTGCGGGAATTGCTGGAGGCACGGCCTGAAATCACCGCAGTCAATCATGTGCGTACGATCCACACCGCACCGGAGGCCGTGTTCGTAGCCGTAAGCGCGGATTTCGCCGATGGGCTTTCCATGGGCGAAAGCGAACGGGCGATCGAGGAGATGGAGCGGGACATGAAGGCACTCTCCCCTCGTCTCACATCGATCTACATCAGGCCCGAGCGCCGCGAAGACGCGACCACTTTTCCCGCCGACACAGAGTGATGCAATCATCAGGACGGAGCGCCGCGTCGCGACCGTGCCTCTGCCTGCGGATCGGCGGAGGTGCGGACCTGCCCCGGCCGCAACTGGCCTGATCGCGCGCGCTTAACGGAATGGATCGAAGCTGCTATCGGCGCCAGATCCGCTACTGCGGATTATTCGCATTGTTCCGGAGTCCGAAATAAAACCCTTCGACGCCAATCTGCTGCTGACGCTGTCGATCCGGTTGCAGACGCAGAGCGTCAGCCGGACGGCCAAGCGCATGGGCCTGAGCCAGCCCACCGTCAGCCGCGCACTCAACCAGTTGCGGCATCTGCTGGCCGATCCGCTGCTGGTGCGATCCGGCGGGCAAATGGCGCTGACGCAGCGTGGGGCGGAACTTGCCAAGCCGCTCGAGGAATGGATGGCGATCACATCCACCATGCTGCAACCGGCCGATTTCATCCCCGGCAGCCTGACCCGGCGTTTTGTCGTCGCAGCCACTGATTACGGCGTCCTGTCCGTTCTTTCCCTCGCCCTGCCCGCGATCAACCTGGCGGCCCCGGCCTGCCAGATCGAAGTGTCACCCTATTCCGAAGACATGTTCCAGAAGCTGGCGTCTGGCGAGTTGGACATGGTGGTGCATGGCTTCCAGCCGCAGGTGCCTGGAACATCGGCGCGGCATCTGTTCAGCGAAAGCCAATCCGTAATCGTGCGGGCGGGCCATCCGATTTGCGCATCGGGCAACGCGCCGCTTTCTCTGGATGACTATCTCGCATGGCCCCACGTTGCGATCAGCATCGGCACTGACAGTTACGACCATGTCGAGGCCTGCCTTGGGCAGCGGAATGCGGAGCGGCGGGTGGCCGTCCGGCTGCCCTATTTCTATGCCGCGCCCGATCTGATCGGCGCCAGCGACGCCGTGCTGACGATGCCGACCCGCGCTGCACGCAAATTCGCGCAATTGCATGGCTTCGTATGCCTGCCGGCCCCGGAAGACATTGTCGGTTTCGATTATTGGGCGCTGATGCATGAACGCAGCGCGCGCGACCCGGCGACCGAATGGCTGCTGGACATGCTGTCTGCAGGGAAACCGGGCGTGTCGCCGGATTGCCCTGCAACTGCCCCGGTCGTCGAACCTTGATCGCTGCGGTGCATGGCAAGTGATGGCGTGATGACCTGGACCGACGGCTATATCTCGGACGTCAGCTATCCGGCCTTCTTCTACAAGGAGATGCAGCCGGTGTGGCTGGCCGCCACCGCGCGGTTCCGGGGCTTTTCCGCGCCCGATACGGATGGATCCTTTGAACTGTGCGAACTGGGGTGCGGGGCCGGAATCAACCTGCTGACCAGCGCCGCCTGTCATCCGTCGGCGCGTTTTTTGGGGGTGGATTTCGATGCGGGGCAGTTGGAGGTCGCGCGCCATGCCGCGCGATCCTGCGGCATCGAGAATGTGGAGTTCCTCAATGCCGATTTCGCCACATTCGCAGCCGAGAACGAACGCCATTTCGACTTCATCACCAGCCACGGCGCCTGGTCCTGGATCGCCCCGCATCACCGCGAAGCATTGCTGGAGGGCGCGGCCCGCGCCCTGGAGCCGGGCGGGCTGTTTTACCTTCATTATATGTGCCACCCCGGCTCCACCGATCTGGTGCCGCTCCAGCATCTGCTGAACCTGTGCGCTCACCACATGCCCGGCCCTTCGCCTCGCAGGGCACAGACCGGGTTGAAGCTGCTGCGGCAGATTGCCGATAGCGGGATTTATGCCGATCAGCCTGCCATGTTGCGACATCTCGCCAATATGGAAAAGCGCGATCCCGCCGATCTGGCGCATGAGTTCCTGACCGACCATTGGCAGCCGCAGCAATCCGCATCGGTGCACGAGCAGGTCGGTCGATCCGGGCTGAGCTATATCGGCAGTGCCGATGCCTTCGCCAATCTGGACGTGTCGCTATCGGTCCCCGGCCAGATGCAGGCACTGATCCGCCGCACCCATGTGCCGGCGCTGGCAGAGACACTGAAGGACATGGCCCGCAACGCTCATCAGCGGATGGACCTTTTCCAGAAGGAGCCCGCCCCGCTCAACCGCGAGCAATTCAACGAGGCCATCGCCGAGACGGTTTTCCAATTGCTGCCTGACGCCCCGCGGCATGGCCCCGTGCGCTTTTCGACGCCGATCGGCCCTGTGGTGGGACCGGAGGAGATCTTCACGCCGCTGCTGCAACGGCTCTCGGCAGGCATGGCGAGCGGGGCGGAACTGCTGCAACTCCCGGCATTTGCGGGCGAGACCGAGGCTTTGCTGCAAGCTGTGCAACTGCTGATGATGCAAGGCATGGCGCATCCCGTGCGAAGCGGGTCGCAACCGGCCGGAGACAGCACCAGCCGCCTGTCGCGCTGGTTTGCGGACCATGGCATCGGGCTGGCCATCATTGAAGATTGCGCGACGACCGTGCCAGCCAGCCCTGCCGGTTGATCGCCCGCCCCGTCGTTCCCCCACATGCGTGCCGGGTCAACCGGCTGTCACGCGTTCCATCACTCGTTTCCGGGGACGCTTCGCCCCCGGAAACCATGCGGGCAAGGTTCAGAAATCGACGCTGAGCGACGCGCTGAACCGGCGGCCATCAAGCACATAGGCAAAGCCATCTTCCGGCGTCACCTGCTTGTTGGTGAGGTTGTAGATGCCGAGGTTCACCCGGACATTCTCCCGCGCCTCCACCACGACGCCCAGATTGTAGAATGTATAGGGCGGATAGCGGAAATCATTGGTGGCCGATCCGCTGGAATTGGTGGTCCGCCCCGAAGTGCGGCCGCGATAATTCGCTTGCCCCCACAGGTTGACCATGTCGTTGATGTCCCAATCCAGCGACGCGTTGAACATGTGTTCGGGAATATCGTTGAGCGGCTTGCCCTCGTTCGTGCCGGAGGTCTGCTCCGTCTCCGAATAGGTGTAGCTGTGGCGATAGCGCAGGCCATCGATGATCTTCCAGTCCACCGTCCATTCCAAGCCCTGCAATTCCGCCGTATCGACGTTCTCGTAGGTGGTATAGCCATATTGGTGCGCGGGATAGGTCACGCCGTTGAACACGCATTCGACGTTCTGCAAACAGACCCGCCCCGTGCGCAGCAGCTTGTCTTCGAACTCGCTCTTGTAAGCCGTGAGACTGGTGGAAATCCCCGCCGACCGGTTCACGTAGCTGACGCCGACCTCGTAATTGGTGGTCTTTTCCGGCTTCAATGCCGGATTGCCGATGATAACCCCGCCCATGGAGGTCGAGCCGAAATCGGTCGCCGCGGTGCGCAGGCTCGGCACCTTGTAGCCCGAGGTGATGCCGCCCTTGATGGTCAGATCCTCTGTGGCGTTGAACACGGCATAGGCTTTTGGGCTGAAACGGGTGCCGAATTCCTCGCCATGGTCCACGCGGCCGCTCAGCAGGATGGAGAGATCGTCGACGATCTCCCAATTATCCTCGACGAAACCGGCATATTGCTTGCGATCCATGGTGACGACATCGGTCGGCACGACGATGCCGGGCAGGTTGAGGCCGTTGGTGGCGCCATCCTTCAACTGCTCATGGAAGTAATTGGCGCCCACCACGATGTTGTGCCGCGACAGGGAAAGGGCCGCCTGGGTATTGGCCGTCAGCGTATCGAAGCTGATGCCGATGCCGGTGGTGGCATTGACGCGGGTGGGGTTCTCCGACGTGTCGTAATTGATGTAGCTGTTCCAGCGCAGCAGGTCGTAATCGCCTTCATGCGTGAAGAAGTAATTGTCGCGCAGCGACTTGCTGTAGGTCGCCGTGGCAGTCTCCGCCAGGCTCTTGCCCGGCGCTGCGTTACGCTCCTGAATCGTGTGGCCACCGCCGACGGTGAAGGTGTTGGCATCGTCCAGCCGGAAGCTCAGCTTCGCGCCGACATTCCGGCGCTTGAACTCGGGATCAGCCGCCGCGCTGTCGCTGCCGCCCACGAAATCCGCCTCGTCCTGATAGCGCAGTCCGCCGGTCAGTTGCAGCGACAGGCGGTCGCGGATCATGGGAATGTTGAGGGAGAGGCTGGCATTCACCCCGTCATTGGTCACGTCATTGCCCGGACCGGACTTGATATATTCCGTCGTGAAGCTGCCGCCGAAATCGTTCATCACCTTCTTGGTGATGATGTTGATGACGCCGCCGATCGCGTCGGACCCGTAGAGCGAGGATGCAGGGCCGCGGATGACCTCGATCCGTTCGATGGATTCCAGCGGCGGCAGGAAGTTGATGGGCGTGCCCGCCTGCCCGCCATTGAGGCCGAACGCCTGATTATCCTGCACGCGCTTACCGTCGATGAGGAAGAGCGTGTAATCGGCGCTCATGCCGCGCATCATGATGGATTGTTCGACGCCGCCGCCCTGGATGTGGATGCCTGGCACGTTCATCAGCACATCGGTGATGTCTGTATAGGACCGCTTCTTGATCTCGTCCGCCGTGATGACGGAGATCGTGGCGGGCGCATCCTGGATGTTCAGTTCATATCCGGTCGCGGTAACGACGATATCTTCCGCGTCCGCCCCGCGAACTTCCCGATCATCTGACGATGCGAAGGCCTGATGCGGCAATATCGCAGCCATAACCAATGATGATGTGGAAAGAATGTACCGAGTAATATTCATTGTTTCCCCGCTCATGATGCCCGCCTTCGTATTATAAGGGGCTGCGCGATCCACGATTCTGGATTGCACAGGTCCCGATATTTATTTGTTCGCAGCAGGATCGTCATGGCGCAGGCGCGATGCGCGCCGCATTCCACAGTTCCATATCGCTATTGCGAATTCCTAGCAGCCGCTATCGACGCGTCCGGGCGCAGGCAACGCACAAAACAGAATAAGCACTATTCATTCCTGATCGTGGGAAGCGGGGATGCCGGGGCGCCATATAGAGAAGCCGGACATGGGCCGGGTGCCGTGAAGCCGCTGCGGCGGGATGGCCGCCGCCATCGCGCCGGCCCGGCCGGAAAAAGCATCCGGGGCCGAGGCGCTGCCAACAATACTCAGTAAAGCGTGAGATGGATCACATTCCGACCGGTTCACCGCATTTCGGACAGCACATGCGCCGCCCCGCCTCCTACGCGCGCACCGCCGCGCAGGTCATGGTCCCGGAGCCGCTTCCAGATCGGTGCCGGCACTGCGATCGAACAGCCATGCGAGGTCTCGTCGCCTGGTCAGCAAATCGGCAAGCGTGTAGCGGTCGAGCACTGCCAGAAACGCGGCGAGCGCTTCCTGCAGAACACCTGTCAGGCCGCAAGCCGGCGCGACCACGCAGCTGCCGCAGTCCACGAGATCGAACCCGTCCTCGGTTTCCCGCACGATGGCGCCGATGTTGATCTCTTCCGGCGGACGCCCCAGGCGGATACCGCCCGAACGACCGCGCACGCTTTCGACATGGCCGCTGCGCGCAAGCTGGTTGACGACCTTCATCAAATGGTTCTGCGAGATTCGATAGGCTTGTGCCACTTCCCCGATCGAGCACAGCCGGTCGGGCCGCGCGCCCAGATAGAGCAGCGTCCGCATCGCGTAATCCGTGAACAGGGTCAGTTTCATCGGCGGTGGGCCGCCCTTCGCTCAATTCGTCGCATTAACATGTATATCAGTTGCATGTTTTGTTGCACAAGTATAGATGCATTCCAGAAGCATGATTTGGAGTGGGGCAATGGCCGCGCTGGAACTGAACGCCGAGGGGCTGAAGCAGTTGGTCGAGGCCTTCTACGCGCGGGTCCGGGCTGACGCCGCGCTCGGCCCCATCTTCAACGACGCGATCGCCGACTGGCCCGAGCATCTGGAAATGCTCACCGCCTTCTGGTCGTCGGTGATGCTCTCCAGCGGCCGCTACAAGGGCCAGCCTGTGCCCGCTCATATGAAGCACAAGCACCGTATCACGCCTGCATTGTTCGATCGCTGGCTCGCGCTGTGGGCGCAGACCACCTCCGAGTTGATGACGCCCGAGGCGGCCACCGCACTACAGGACAAGGCAGCGCGGATCGCCCAGAGCCTGCAACTGGCCCTGTTCTTCCGGCTGGACGGCCAGCCCGCACCCCGCCCGGCCGACGCGACCGACCATCCCTCGGAGGGCGTCCTTCCATGACCGATATCCCTTCCGTCGGCCTCAGCCGCCATCATGCGCCGCCCGGCATGCGTGACCGGATCGCGCCCGGCTATGCCAGCGAATTCGCTGCCATCGCTCCCGCGGGCAAGGTCGGGCCGTGTCCCGCCCATGCCGACGACATTCGGATGACGGCGTAGCATGGAAGGGCCGGTTCCCTATCGCTCGACGCCGGTGTTCGACCAGGACACGCTGCCGAAGGCGCTGCGCGCCCGCCACGACACGAAGAAGGGCGTGTGGGGCCTGATCCGGGTGATCGAAGGGGAACTCGCGCTCACCTATCTCGATCCGCCGTCCGAAGTCGTTCTCACGCCGGGCAATCCCGGCCTGATCCTGCCGCAGCAGTCCCATTTCGTAACGCTGCTTGGGCCGATGCGGATGCAGGTCGATTTCTATGACCAACCGCCGGTTACCGGCGGCTGATCTCCCCCTCCCCTCCGCCTTTTTTTCCAGACCATCAGGAGATGTCCATGTCACAGCCACTCAGCGAGCAGACGATCACGCTCGTCAAGGCCACCGTTCCCGCACTCGAAGCGCATGGTCTCGCCATAGTGAGCGAGATGTATTCGCGCATGTTCCAGAACCCCGAAATCCGCGACCTGTTCAACCAGTCGCATCATGGCGACACCGGCTCGCAACCGCGTGCGCTGACGGGCGCCATCCTCGCCTATGCCAACAATATCGACAATCTCGGCGCGCTGGCGCCCGCGGTGGAGCGGATCGCGCAGAAGCATGTGGGCCTGCAGATCCTGCCCGAGCATTATCCCTATGTCGCCGAAGCCCTGCTCGGCGCGATCAAGGCGGTGCTGGGAGAGGCGGCGACCGACGAGATCCTCGCCGCCTGGGGCGAGGCCTACTGGTTCCTCGCCAACATCCTGATCGCACGCGAGGCACGCATCTATGGCGAGCAGAAGGAGACGACGGGCGGCTGGAACGGCTGGCGGGATTTCCGCATCGATTCGGTGATCGAGGAAAGCCGCGTCATCAAGTCCTTCATCCTGCGTCCGGCCGATGGCGGCCCGGTCATGGCCCACAAGCCCGGCCAGTATTTGACGTTCTGGCTGGAGATCCCCGGTCACGCGCCGATCAAGCGCAACTATTCGATTTCCTGCGCGCCCAATGGGGAGCACTACCGCATCTCGGTGAAGCGCGAACCGCTCGGGCTCGCGTCGGGCTGGCTGCATGACGAAGCGGCGGCGGGCGATATCCTCAAGGTCGCGGCGCCCGCCGGCGAGTTCTTCCTGGATGGGCACCCGGAACGGCCCGTCGTGCTGCTATCGGGGGGTGTCGGCCTGACACCCATGGTTGCGATGCTCGAAACGCTTGTCGCGCAGGGCGCCGATGTGCCCGTCCATTACATCCACGGCACCCATGACCGCGAGACCCACGCAATGCGCGAGCACGTCCGCGTCCAGGCCGCGCGGGGCAAGGCGCTGACGGTGACCGATTTCCATCAAACGCCGCTCGATGGCGAGGTGGAAGGGCGCGATTACGATATTGCCGGCATCATTACCGATGACTGGCTGGTCGCCAACACGCCCGTCGCCGAAGCCGATTACTTCATCTGCGGTCCGCGCCCGTTCCTGCGCCATGCGGTCTCGGCGCTATCGCTCGCCGGGGTGCCGGTTGGCCGCATCCACTATGAGTTCTTCGGCCCCGCCGACGAACTGCTCGCCGCCTGACGGGTGAGGCGCCATCCCGACTCAGGCCTGCGCCTGTGATGGCAGCCCGATCGAGCAGCGCGCGGAAGCAGCATGAGCCTGCGGGGCATGAATGCCCCGCAGGCCAATATTCACTATTCCTCGTTCGGCAATACGGTGAGCACGCGTTCGATGTGGTCGTGAAATTCCTGCATATAGTTGCGCAGGAAGTCTCGGGTTCGCTCGACCGTCACCTCGCCCTCATCGGAAATCATGCCGGGGGTGAAGGTGATATAGGCTTCTGGCGCATTCATCTGGGGTGAGTTGCAGAAGCTCAGCACACTGCGAAGGCTCTGCTGCGCAACGGCAGTGCCGATGGCGCCGGGTGACGTGCCGATCACGGCTGAGGGCTTGTGGGTGAAGCTGTTGGTGCCCCATGGACGGCTCGCCCAGTCGATGGCGTTCTTGAGTCCGCCAGGGATCGAGCGGTTGTATTCCGGTGTCACGAACAGGATCGCGTCGGACGCCTTGATTGCCGCCTTCAGGTCTTTCCGCTTGCGGATAATTCTCGTCATAATCATAGCTGTAGAGCGGCAGGTCCTTGAACGGGATCTCGATAAATTCAAGGCCGTCCGGCGCGAGCTTGATGAGTGCCTTGGCAAGCTTGCGGTTGATCGAATCCCTGGCGAGACTGCCAATCAGATATCCTACCTTGTAAGTGGTCATCCTCGAAACTCCTGCTGGAATGACAATACGCCCGGTTTGACTGGAAGGAACCGCAGCTTCCCTTGCCGCCGCTCCTCCTTTTGCGTTGGTCAGGCTTCGCCCATGCCTTCGGCGGGTTCTGGTGCTGCGCCGGCCTTGACCTTTTCCTCGATGCGGCGGCCTATGTCGGCATCGATGCTCTTCCAGTAATCAAAGGCGCGGGTGAGCACGGGTTCGTGTACGCTGCCCAGCACATCGTGCAGCAGGATCGGACCGTCCGGGCCAATCGTCAGCGAATTGCGATCACTCGGCGCAGGCGCACCGCTGCTCATCGTCGAACGCGTGGTGGTGGGGGCACTCATTACAGCTCTCCTCTCCGATGGAAGCAGAGAACCCTATCATGAATATCCGTGTGAAGATGCTGCGACATCGGTGCGATTTCTAGCGAAAAATCATCCGGGCAATGAACGGCATTGAAGGCGCCAGGCGCTGACGTGCCGACGATCCGATAAGGAAAGCGAAGCCATCATCGCTGGTCCGCTCCGCGGGCGTTTGATACAGTTCGAAGACGACAAATCAGGGCCGGCACGGACGGGGCCTTCGACGCGGTCCAGTCGGATTGACGGCCGGCCACCGCATCCGCCCGATGATCCCGAAGGACGTGTTATGGTTACGATGCCCGCGCTGTTCATCGGTCATGGAAGCCCGATGAATACCCTTGAAAAGAACGGCTACACCGAAGCCTGGCAGGCATTCGGGCGGCATCTTCCACGGCCGCGAGCCTTGCTGGTCGTGTCCGCGCACTGGTTCTTCGGCGCAACCGCCATCACGGCGATGGCGCGGCCGAGGACGATCCACGATTTCTACGGCTTTCCGCAGGCGCTGTTCGACATAGACTATCCCGCGCCGGGCGACCCCGAACTGGCCGGCGAGATCGCCGAACTGGTGAAGCCCCGCTGGGTCGGTCTCGACCGCGATCAATGGGGGCTGGATCACGGTACATGGTCGGTGCTGGTCCATATGTATCCGGACGCCGATATTCCCGTGCTCCAGCTTTCGATCAATGCGCTGCAACCGCTGGACTATCACCTTGACCTCGCGGCGCGGCTCAGCCGGCTGCGGGACCAGGGCGTGATGATCGTCGGCAGCGGCAATGTCGTGCATAATCTCAAGCGGGTGCAGTGGGATCAGGCCGACATGGCTTTTGACTGGGCGCAGCGGTTCGACGATGCGGCGGTCGAACAACTGGTGCACGCGCCGGGCGACATATTGCGCCTTCGCGAGCATCGCGATTACGAACTGGCAGTCCCCACGCCCGATCACTTCATCCCGCTGCTCTATCTCGCCGGACTGGCCGCAGCGGAGGGAACCGCGCCCGAACCGATCGTGCGGGGCTATTCGATGGGCTCGATGTCGATGACCTGTTTCGGGCTCGGCGCGGACATCGAACTGCGCAAGGACGCGACCTGTGCCGCCCGCCTGCCCGAAGGCGTCCCGCCCGATCAGACCAATATGTGATCTGCCGGCGGTCGCGGATGCGCCACCGGCGCGATCATATCATCCGCCGCAACGTATCGTCGCGCCGGATGACATGATGGAACAGCGCCATGGCGATATGGCCGATAATGAGCGCGGTCAGCGCCCATGCGATAGGGGAATGAAGGCCGCCGATCGCGGCCGCCCAGGCGACTTCCCCACCCTCGGCGATCAGTTCGATTCCGAAGGCGGTCAACCCATAGCCGCCGCCCACCATCGCCAGCACGCCGGTCAGGGGCATCGCCAGCATGCCTGCGAACAGCAGGCCATGCCCGGCTTTGAGCAGCCATGCGGTAGCAGGATCGTGCGCCGGCCGATGCCGCCGCTGACTCGCCATCCAGAACAGCCTCAGCACAATGAGACCCAGCAACAGGGTGCCGATGGAGATATGCCAGGGCACCAGCGTCTGGCCGATCCAATGTTCACCCTCGGCAATGCGGTCGCCCAGCTTCAGCAATTGCCAGCCGATCAGAACCGCCATACCCCAGTGAAAAGCCATGCTGACTTTGCCATAGCGCTGTTTCGAATCTTCCATCACCGGGTCTTCCATCACCGGGGTCCTCCAAATCGTTTCGCGGGCGACGCAGTGCAGCGGGTGTAAAGCCCGCGACAGCCGGTCGCCGGCACGTCAGGCAATGCTTTCGACGATACCGCCTTCAACGCGCAGCGCCGCGCCGGTCGTGGCGCTGGCCTGCGGCGAAGCGGCATATACGCTCATATTCGCCACTTCCTCGGGCGTGGCGAAGCGTTGCAACAGGGTGGACGGGCGATTTTCTGCCAGGAACAGCTTTTCCATCTGCTCTACAGGCACACCGCGCTCCGCCGCGAGATCGGCCATCATCTTCTGACTGCCTTCGGTCCGCGTGGGACCGGGCAGGATCGTGTTGACGGTGACGCCGCTGCCCGCCAGCACCTTGGCCAGCCCGCGCGACACGCCCTGAAGCGCGGCCTTGCTGACCCCGTAATGGACCATTTCCGCCGGGATATTGAGCGCGGATTCGCTGGAGATGAACTGGATGCGGCCCCAGCCGCGCGCCTGCATGCCCTGTGCGTAATGGCGCGCCAGCCGCACGCCGCTCATCACGTTGACCTGGAAAATTTCTTCCCAGGCCGCATCGTCGATCTCGAAGAATGGCTGCGCGCCATAGATGCCGACATTGTTGACCAGGATATCGGTGTCGGGGCGCGCCTCGATCAGCGCCGCGCAACCGGCGGCGGTTCCCGGATCGGCGACCACGCCATCGGCGTCCCCACGGCCAGCCGCCTGGTTGACCCTGGCAATGGCGGCATCCAGCCGCGCCTGATTGCGGCCCGCCAATGTCACTTTCGCTCCCGCCCGCGCGAGGCCGGTGGCGATGGCGAGGCCGATGCCGGCGGTGGAGCCGGTGACGATGGCCTGTTTGCCGGAAAGGTCGATCTGCATGTCGCTTCTCCTTGTTGCGGGCGGGCGATTTGAATGCCTGTTGCCGCGCTTTTATGACTTTCGCATCTCACATGGGGGGATGCCGCCCCGGTGCGAAATCAGTTGAACCGAAAACCGGAAATCGCCGTTTCCATCACCCTCTGGTTATAGATGCGCTCGCCGGGTTTGGCCGAGGCGCCGGCCGCCACCATCAGCGGCAGCAGATGCTCCTCCTGCGGATGCGACAGGCGCGCGGCGGGTGCGTCCGCCCAGCGCGCAAGAGCATCGGCCCGCGCGTCCTCCGGGGCTTCCACGGCAGCGGTAAGCCAACGGTCGAAATCCATGGACGGTTCGGTGAAACGCGGGTCGCCATAGGCTCGCATATTGTGGAAGCTCATGCCCGATCCGAGGATCAAGACACCCCGGTCGCGCAGCGGCGCCAGCGCGCGGCCGGCGGCCAGATGCAGCGCAGGGTCCAGATCGCGTTCGACCGACATCTCCACCACTGGCACATCGGCATCGGGAAACGCCACCTTCAGCGGCACGAATACGCCGTGGTCGAGACCGCGTTTGGCATCGACGCGCGCCTTCAGGCCGGCCTCGGTCAGCAACGCCGCCGCGTCGCGTGCGAGCCAGGGCGCGCCGGGCGCGTCGAAGCGCAATTCGTAAGTGTGTGGCGGAAATCCGTAATAATCATAGATCAGGCCGGGCCGCTCAGCGCCGGTGAAGGCGAAACCATCGGTTTCCCAATGGCCTGACACGACCAGGATCGCGGCCGGTGTTGCCGGCAGGCGATCAGGCAGCAAGCGCAGGAAGCTTTCCATGCCGGTCCAAGTACCCCGGGGGTCATCCATGAAAAAGCAGGGGCCGCCGCCATGGGGAATGAAAAAGCTCGGTTGACGGGTCATGATGCGTCCTTTCGCAAATCCATATAGACTTCGAACACATTGGCGATAATCGGGCAATTATGAGAATGACCTTCAACCAGGAGTATCAGCCTGTGGCAGACCGCCTGACCGGTATCGAGATATTCGTGCGCGCCATCGCGCTGGGCAGCCTGTCGTCCGCCGCCCGCGACATGGGCATGTCGCCCGCTATGGCGGCCAAGCACCTGAACGCGCTGGAGGCGCGGCTGGGCGTGACGCTCGTCAACCGCACCACACGCCGCCTCTCGCTCACCGAAGCCGGCGAAACCTATCTCGAGAAAGCAGAAGCGATCCTGGCCGACCTGCGCGAGGCGGAGGCTGAAGTTTCAGCCCGCACCCACCAGGTCGAGGGGTTGCTCCGCGTCAGCGCCCCAGCAGCCTTCGGGGCCCTCCATCTGGGCGAAATCATCGCTGACTTTCATCGACAGCATCCCGCGGTCACTGTCGAGATCGATCTCAGCGACCGCTATGTCGATTTGATGGAGGAACGCTGGGACACCGCGATCCGGATTGGCAAGCTGGCGGACAGCAGCCTTATCGCGCGCAAGCTGGTGGATGTCCGTCTGAATATCTGCGCCTCGCCCGCCTATCTGGCCGCGCGCGGCACCCCGCGCACACCCGCCGACCTCGCGGGGCATGATTGTCTGGGCTACACCCTGTCCCCGCTGACAGGTGTGTCGCATTGGGGTTTCGAAGCCGATGGCCGGATGCGCCAGCCCGTCCGCGGTTCGCTCCATGCCAACAATGGCGAGATTCTGGTGCAGGCAGCACTGGCCGGCGAGGGTCTGGTCTATGGCCCCCGCTTTCTGACAGCGAATGCGATTGCCGATGGGCGGCTGATGGAGGTCACGCTTGACGTGCCGCTGATGGAGATGGGCGCGATCCATGCCATCGCCCACGCCACGCGCCGGCCGGCCGCGAAGACGCGCGCATGGATCGACTTCCTGGCGCTTCGGCTGGGGAAGATGGCCGTCCAATGGTAAACAGGGCGCCATCTGCGATCCTTCACGGTGCCAGCCGGACAGTGCAGGAGGGCGGCTGATCGCTCGAACGCTCCCGTCAGTGACGGGATCAATCGGACGCTATCTGTCGTCGATTTCGCGTTGCAGTCAAGATCGGGCGTGCCGCATGCGACCGCGCCGCCCCCGGAAAACACCGTTCTCGCTCAATAATTCGTCATCTTCAGGCCCATGATCGCATACCAGCCCAAGAGAGGTCTTGGCAAAGCAGGCCATCCGAGGCACACATATTGCGGAAATCAAAAAGGCAGGGACATAACGCACCCGCCTGGGAGGAAGTATGTCATGGCTGCGCGGTCCCGCCTGCATCTGATTTCGTGGCTTTTGCTGGCATCGGCCCTGCTTGGCGCGGGTTCGACCGCCGTCGCGCAGGATCATGGCCATGCCCATGCCGACATTCCTGCAGAGGCGCCTGCTTCGATGCAATCGCTCAACTGGTCCGATCCCTCCACCTGGCCGAACGGCAAGGTTCCTGGCGAAGGCGATGCGGTGACCATCACCCGCGACATGGACGTGCTACTCGACGTCAGCCCGCCGGCATTGCGCAGCCTGACGGTCCAGGGCCGGCTACGCTTCTCGGACGAGCGGGATCTCGATCTGGCGACCGACTGGATCTACGTGCCCGGCGGTGAATTGCAGATCGGCACCGAGGGCGATCCCTTCCAGCACAATGCCACGATCACGCTGACCGATCGATTCCCGGGCGAAGACATCAACACGATGGGCGATCGCGGCATCATGCTGCTGCGCGGCACGCTCAACATGCACGGCAACCGCGATCACACCTGGACCAGGCTGTCGAGCACGGCAGAGGCCGGCGCCACCAGCATCGAGGTGCTCGACGCGTCAGAATGGCGCGCGGGCGACGAGATCGTGCTTGCTTCGACCGACTTCAATCCACGACAGGCCGAGCGTCGGACGATCACCCGTGTGAGCGGCAACACGATCAGCTTCGCCGAGCCGCTGGAATATATGCATTACGGCGAGATCACCTTCGGCGTCGACGAGCGCGGCGAAGTCGCCCTGCTGACGCGCAATATCAGGGTGCAGGCGTCGGAAGACGCGGCGGAGAGCTATTTCGGCGGGCACATCATGGCGATGACCGGATCGAAAGCCTATGTCGACGGCGTGGAACTCAACCGCATGGGGCAGCATCTGACGCTCGCCCGATATCCGATGCACTTCCACATTCTCGGCGATGCGCCGGGTCAGTACGTCAGGAACGCATCGATCCACGACAGCTACAACCGCTGCGTCACGGTACACGGCACCAACGAGCTTCGCGTCGAGAACAACGTGACCTACAACACCGTGGGCCACTGCTTCTTCATGGAAGACGGCATCGAGCACGGCAACCAGTTCATCCGAAACCTGGCGATCCAGACCAAATGTCATCCGACATTGGACTGCGTGCCGATGAATCTCGCTGCCAACGGAGAGAAAGACACCAAATACAAGAATTTTGCGGAGGAACGGGAAGCCAGCTTCCATAGTGGCAACACCCTGCTGCCTTCGGACAATACGGTGTCATCCTATTGGATCACCAATCCAGACAACAGCTATGTAGACAATGTTGCGGCCGGTTCCGATCAGGTCGGTTTCTGGCTGTCGATCCCGGAACACCCCAATGGCGCCTTCCTGGGAACCGAGGTCAGCCTCAACACCTGGCCGCGCCGCACGCCGCTGCGCGAATTCAGGGGCAACGTGGCCCATTCCAATTTCGACGGGTTCCTGATCGACCGGCACATCGACCAGGACAATACGTTCGGGCTGGCCTCCATTCCGTTGCTGCCATTGACCGATCCCACCAATCTCGAAAGCGAAGTGATGGAAACGCACTTCGAGAGCCTGACCTCCTACAAGAACCGCAATGGCGGTCTCTGGGGCCGGGGGGACCTTTACGTGTACAGCAACATGAAACTTGCCGATAATGCCATCGGCATGACGCAGGCCGCCGGTGATATCGGCAGCCTGCCGTTCAGTTCACGTCTGGTGGACGCGCTGGTCGTGGGCGAGACCGGCAATATCGGCAATCCGACAACGCCGGAGGAGGTGGCCTATGGACGCAGCCTGCCCAAGCCCTCCATCCCGGACTTCCCCATCCGCGGCTATGAATATTACGATTACCGCGATGATGTGGTGAACACGACATTCGTGAATTTCCAGGACAACGATCGGAGGAAAACGGGTGCGCTGTCCTTCCTGCTGTTCACGAGTGCAGGGCTGAGTACCGGAAGCACCATCAGCGGTGCTGAGTTCGTCAACGCCAAGCCGGTCTATTTTCCGAAATACGATGCCCGGTTCGATAACGACAATCGCGGCGGCGACGCATATCGGACCCTGTCCTTCCGCGACCTGGACGGATCGGTGACCGGCATCCCCAATTCCCAAATTCTGCTGCACGACGGCGAAAATGACAGCGTCGCCACCGACGACAGCTGCGAGATCCATCCCAGCTGGAACGCGTCCGTATGCACGGGCGATATCGGACGCCTGAATCTCTCAGACAGCAGGGGCGAACTTCCGCGCGCGGTCGATCTGGAATCCCGCACCGCCCGGTTCGCCCTGCTCGCCTCGCTCGGCCCCAATGCGCCGGACACGCCCCTCGTCCAGGCCCAGCGTGCGGCCCTGTTCTCCCGCCGTCCCCCGCAGGCGCCCATCGCGCTCGTTCGGGGCGGCAAGGAATTCAAAATCAACGGAGACCAGAGCACCGTGCGTGCCGGCACCGAGATCCAGGTCAGGACAGAAAGGCCGGAAGTCACTCTCAGTCTGGCTGAAATGGACCAGGGCTCCTGGGTCATGTTTGAATTGCCGGGTTTCACCAGTGCGGCATCAGGGACGGAACAGGGCAGCATGGCCGCATTGCGCCAGGCGAACGAGACGTCCTATTTCAGGGACGGGGATACCCTCTGGGTCAAGCTGGTCGCCGCGGCCCCGATCATGCCGGTCATTCGCCCAACCGATCTGCAAGCCAGTATCGCCGTCAGCAGGGAAGGCCGCGGCGGCTGACATAGGGAGGGCCTGACACACGGTCATTCGGGCACATAAACCAGGTTGCCGTCCGGCAGGCGATAGGTAACGCCGGCCTTGACGCCGCCGCCTTCACCCATCTGGTCGGTGGACGTGTAGCGTTCCAGCTTCTCCCCGTCCTTGATGGTGATCGTCATATTGTCCTTGCCGGGGTTTTCGACGACCATGACATTCTGCGACTGGAACGGGTTGAGCGGGTTGAGCGAGTAGGCGAGCGCCGCGAAGATCAGCAGCATGACCGGTATGAGGAACAGGCGGGAGGCATCGTAAAGGGTCGCTTCAAGCGCTGGCATAAGGGGATGTCCTGAAAGGGAAGAGAGGGGTGCGGCGCGCCTCGATCAGCACGCCCAGAAGGAACAGCAGCAGCATCGCCCCCAGCGCGGGCAACTGCCCACGGAGCGACGGCGGTGCAGAGGGGGCGGGCGGCGTCTGCCGCGCCAAAATCCGCCCTGTCGGCGGTGCTGGTGGCGGAGGCGGCGCAGGGCGCGCCTGTGCCGAAGGGGGAGGAACCGATGCCGCCGCTGCCGGAGCCGCCGCCGCGGGGGAAGCCGCGACCGGGGTCAGCCCGAAACCTCTCGCCGCCAGCACGCCCGCCGCGTCTCTATCGGCCCGCGCCACCGCCGCTTGCAGGTCCGCCCGCCTCTGCTCCAGCGATTGCCGCGTGGCGGCGTCCGCCTGCCAGTAACCGCGCCGCATCGCTTCCAGCATCCGGTCCACCATCTGCGCCTGCGCGCCGGGGTGGACCCGCTCGAAGAAGCGATCGAGGCCGAGATGGCGGCTGTCGCGCACATAGGTATCGTGCATCGCCTGCCACTGGTCGGCGCGCACGCTCGCCGGGTCCGTCACCTGCCAGCCCCAGAGGTTGTTGACGATGCTCAGCATCGCATTGGCCCCGGCATAGCCTTCCTTCTGCATCTCCCCGATCCAGTGCGGGTTGAGATAACGGGCGCGCAATTCGTCGGAGAGATAGGCCCCTGCCGTCGTCACCCGCGCTTCCTGCCCGCGCATGTCGGTGACGAACAGGTCCGGCGGCTCGCCCGAAACGGATCGGATCGCCATCGACAGGCCGCCCAGATGCTCGAACGGATGATCGGTGGAAAGCAGGCCAAGGACGTTGGAGGACCGCATCAGCACGGCCGCCTCGACGCCTTTCAGCTGCTCGGCAAACAGATTTGCGCCCCCTGTTTCCTCTCCCATCGAAAGTCCCCAGTCGCGCGCGCCATAAGCATGGCTCATGCGCTTGAGGAATGGCTCCACCAAGTCGCTTTCCTGCTCCCAGTCGTCCGCGCCGCCCTTGGCGATCCGGTCCGGCAGGCCGGTGCCGTAATCGCCCGGCGCATTGGTGAAGATGCGCAGACGGGACAGAGCCTTCGCCCGATCCGCCGCCACCCCCTGCGCGATCAGCCTGCTTTCCAGCGCCCGCGCATTGGCGGCGGGGCCGCTCGCCTCGTCCAGCGCGGCGATGCGATCGATTCCGTCCGCCAGCAGGCGCATGAACACATCGAACTGGTCGCGATAGACGCTGGTGGGCTGCATCACCACATCGATGCGAGGGCGTCCCAATTCGGCCAGCGGCACGATGTCGAGCCGCTCCACCCGCCCGCCGCGCCCCCAGACCGGACGCAGGCCCAGCGCATGCAATATTTGCCCTTCGCCAATGCCCAGCGTGCGGATGGTCTCACCCGAAAAGGTCGAGAAAGCGAGCTTCTTCGGGGCTTCCCCGCCATGCTTCGCCTTATAGGCCTCGATCAGCCGGTCGAGCGCCCGCCCGCCTTCCTCATAAGCGGCGGGTGCGGGCACTTTCTCCGCCTCGAACGCATAGAGATTGCGCCCGCTCGGCACATCGGGGTTGCGCACCGGGTCGCCCCCCGGCCCGACGGCGACGAAGCGTCCGGCCAGCCCCGCCAGCAGCGCCTCCGTCTCCCCCGGCCGCGCCAGATTGCGATCATAGGCGGCGGCCTTTTCGATCTGCGCCCGCAGCGCCGGGTCGGAGACAGTGGCGATGTCCCCGCCCTCGCGCAGATAGCGGTGCAGCGTGCGATAAGGCGCGCTCTGTTCGATGGCGGAAAAATCCCCGGCGAAGGCTTCCTTCGGGTCTTCCCCCAGGGCTTCCAGATAATCCGGCCCCAATTGCTGCATCACCGTGGTCAGGCGATGATCGTCGCTTGCCGCGTCTCCGAACACATGCAGGCCAAGCGGAATCGATGCGCGCGCCAATTGGTGCAGATGGTCATGCAATGCTGTGTAATAGCCCGCGAAATCGGCGGCGATGGCGGCATCGTTCCACCCCATGTCGGCATCGAGATGTGCGCTGCGCGCCTGCCGCACGATCTCGCCCGCCACCCGGTCCCGCACCGGCCCGTCTTCCAGTTGGGCATATTGGTGGATCAGCCCATGGATGTCGCGCAATTCGTCATAAAGGCCGGACGGCGCGAAGGCGGGCGTCTGGTGGCTGATCGTCACCGCCCGCCCGCGACGGCGCGCTTGTATCGCCTCCGCAACATTATCCTGAATATAGGGGTAGAAAACCGGCACATCGCCCAGCAGCACGAACGGCATGTCATAGGCCCACAGGCCGCGATCCTTGCCCGGCGTCCATTCCTGCGTGCCATGGGTGCCGAAATGGATGATCGCATCGGCCTGCCCGCCGCCTGCCTGTTGCGTGCGCGCCCATAAATAGCTCGCAAGATAGCGATGATCCGGCGGCGTGTGCGTGTCGTGATAGGCCCTGATCGCATCGCCCCCGCGCGGTGGCTGCGGCAATATGGAGAGCTTGCCCAGCGCCAGCCGGGGGATCAGGAACGCGCCGCCGCGCACCGCCTCGCTGTCTTCCGGCCTGCCCCAATGCTCCGCTATGCCGGCCTGCATCGCTTGCGGCAGGCTCGCCAGCCATTCCTTGTAGGGGGCGAGCGGCAATGATGCCGCCAGTCCCTGCGCGGCAAGGCTCTCCAGCGTTTCGGGGCGATAGAGGCCGCCCAGCATCGCCTGCCCCGCTGCTATGATGCCCTGCTCATCCTCCTCGCGCACATCATAACCCGCCGCCTTCAGGTCATGCGTCAGCTTCGCCAGACTTTGCGGCAGGTTGAGGTTGGAGGCAGCGAGGTTCCTTTCCCCCGCCGGATAGTTCCAGAAGAACAGCGCCAGATGCTTGTCCTGCGGTGCCGTGCTGCGCAGCGCCGCCAGTCGGGCAAGCTTGCCGGTCAGCAATTCGATCTGCTCCGGCATCACCGCGGGTTCGCCATTCTCCACCGCGCTCAGCACGATGGGATCGGTTATGCCCCAGCTTTCCGGCACGCTCAGCATCACCGCCGCCGACATGCCGGAAATACCGCTCACCGCCTCGCGCCATTGATCGGGCGTGCCGGACCGGTCGATCATGCCCTGCATCACGGGAATATCGAGCGTTTCGAACTCCGCTTTGCGCGCCTCGCCATTCTGCATATGGGTCAGGTTGACGAGCGCCTGCGCATCGAGGGGCCGTACCACTTTGGCCAGGGCCTGCGGGTCGCGTTCGTCATACCAGAAAAAGGCCGGCATCAGGCCATGGGCCTGCGCGCTCTTCGTCAGCGCTTCCAGTACGCCGGTCTGCATGTCGCGGATCTGCCCTTCGGAAATGGCGAAGGCGATAACGGGCAGGTCGGCTGCGCCCCGGCTTTCCGCCCAGTCGGCAAAGGCTGCCGCATCGGCGACGGGGGCCGGTGCGTCGGGATGATAAAGGCCGGTGGCGGACAAGGGCCGTGGCGGCGGCAGGCCATCGAGGCTAGAGCCGGCCAGCGCCAGCGGAACGGCGGTAACGAAGGCGCGCAGATTGGCCTCCCCGCCGCCCGCATAATAGCCGATCAGGCGGTGCGCCACATCGGGCGGCAGATGGCCGAAACCCGGCGGACCGCCGCCCACGGAAATCCATGGCATCGCGAGAGACTCAAACGGGCCGAGCGCTTGTTCCACCGCCGCCCGGTCGCTGGGGCGCGGCCCGTCGATCATCAGCAGCGAGACGCCCTGCATGGCATCTTCGCCCTCAGGCATCGGGCGTGGTCCCGCAACCTGCAATATCACCCAACTTGTCGATGGAATGACCGCGGCGAAAGCCGCACGTCTTTCGGATGTTGCGCTCGACACAATTGGGGCCGCATTCGAGATCGCCGTGCCCGCTGCATTCACTCTTGAAAGTACCAGTCATAGTTTGATGTTCATCGCTCGGGGCGATGTCGAAGCGGCAGGTCAATGGCCTGATGGCGCGGGGTGGTCGCTACGGTGAATCGAAGTGGGCGTCGCTCCAGGCCGCCGAAAAGGTGCTCAAGGCCGCGATCGACCGCGCTGGTGCGAAATACGGTTTCACACACGGACTTGCTGGCCTGTGCAAGACTCTCGGTGATACTGGCCTGAACTTCAACGCCGATGCTCAGATGGCCGCAATCCAGTGCAAACCCGGTATTCGTTATGGCGAGGATGCCCAGAAGCGCGACGAATTCATGGTCCGCGCCAAGGCCATCCTCGATCGGAATGTGAAGGACAATGAGCAGCTCGACTTCCAAGCCATGGCGAACGAGCTCGTTCCGGCGGCACCGGACAGCCTGACCGATCATCTTGGCGCCCCGGAGCGAGGTCTCGGCGACGGCTTCATCCCCAATGCGCGCGTCATCGGCAGCCTCGTCAAGTTCCGTGCCCGCACGCCGCGCTGGTCGATCGAGATCGATCGCGGCGCGATCCGAAGGCGAAATCACCTTCGATCCAGAGAATGACACGCTGACGATCAACACCCTACCCGCCGAGCTCTCTGCGGCCCTTCATGCCGAGCTGGCGGTAGATGGCGAAGATTAGGTTCGAGGACCTCCTCCTCGTCTACCGGAACGCGGCATTCGCGACCGGAAGCGGGGACGACGAAGCGGTCGTGACAGTGACCGATCCCAAGATCGTCGCCTTGCTCACCCGCGTTGAGACCGAGGAATACGCGGTCATCGAGACCGGCGTCACGCTGCTCGACGACTTGGCCAAGGTGCAGCTTGGCGCCGCCGTCAAAGTCCGCCTGGAAACGCCGCGCACCGGTTTCGGAGTGCTCGCCCGCACGATCGATGGGCTCATCAAGAGCCTCGGCGGGCGCCGCAAGGAGCCCAGAAACTACTTTCTCGTCGATTCCCGGTACGAGGCCGGAGCTCCGGATCCACCCGAACTCGTTCAACGCTATCGCAAAATGCTGGAAATCATCGACCTGCTCGCTCATGCGGCGACGCTTGTCGACGAGACCCGTTCCGCGCTGATCTTCGTCAAGGACGGCCAGTTCGAAGTGCCGTATCTGTTCGACGCGGCCGACCTTCGCGGCCTGGATGTTATGGAAGCAGATCGCCTCCTCGCACAGTTCGCCGACGAGCTGCATCAGGACCAGAAGCACGCGATCCTCTTCGAGACCGTGGTCGAACTGTGCCGCGGCCAGCCTCGCGATACCCGATTCAAGTTCATCCTGCGCAGCCTCAAGGACGCCGCCGACAAAGTCGCGGGAGGCTACAAGCTATTCATAATGGGAGAGACGGTTGTCGCGGTTCCGGTTCATCCTTCCTGCTGTTCTCTCGCTCGGCATTGGTGGGGCCGCCTGCGGTCAGGCAGATCAAACGCGAAGTTCCAACCCCAGGATCGAGATTCCGAAGGTCGAAAAGGAGGGCGTCTGGCAACCGACGGCAGGCGGTACGCAGGTGCCGCTCTGGCCTGCAGATGACCCTCTCACATCACCTGACAGCGATGATCGTCCGGAGACGACCGGCAATGGTTCACCCCTCGTGGGAGGGCGCAAATGGCACTGGGCGACCTACGTGACGCGGCCGACGATGACAATCTATCGCCCCACGGGCTTCAATACGGGTGCCGCCATGCTGGTTCTGCCTGGTGACGGATTTTACGCTGTGGCGATGGACCTCGAAGGCACTGAGATCTGCGACTGGATGGTCCAGCAAGGTGTAACCTGCGCTGTTCTGAAATACCGAACCCCTCAGGTATGGCCCAAAGACGCCAACGGCCACCAGCGCCGGCCCGAAGTGCTGTTGGGACTGGAGGACGCTCAGCGCGCAATGGGATTGCTGCGGCATCAGGCTGCCAGTTGCGGCATCGACCCGCACAGGATCGGCGCAATCGGCTTTTCGGCCGGTGCCTATCTCGTCGCCAACATGAGCAATACGGACGAGCGCACCTATACGCCCACCGATGCGGCGGATGAGGTATCCCCCCGTCCCGACTTCGCGATCATCGCCTACACCGCCCGGCTTCGCGATAATGGAAAAGAGCGTAACGATCTAACTCTAGCACCGTGGGTGGCGATCAGTGCCGATGCGCCGCCCACCTTGTTGATTCACGCCATGGATGATGACGTCGACGATATCCGCCATCCGCTGACTTACGCATTGGCGTTGAAAGATGCAGGAGTGCCCGTGGACATGCGTATCTATGCCCATGGTGGGCATGCCTTCGGGATGCGGCCGTCGGCGGAACCGATCACGACGCAGTGGCCGGAACAGGTGATGCAATGGCTCCATAACATCGGCGTGTTGTGATGCCGAAGCCGTTTTGAGCGGCACCCTTTACGGTTAAATCCCAGAAGCAGGCGTTTTCCCCACTTCTTGATCCCTTGTGAGATCGGCGGGCCGCAAAAGCGGTCCGTCTTTGTCCATAGTCGTGACCGTCCTGGTGGCGAGACAGGCCTGAAATGTTTCAGCTGTATCGAATGGTGGCTTTGACACTTGGTCCGTGGAATTTGCACTTCCCAAGGTGGCCCTGAAGTAGAACGCGCAGGCCAAGTGCAGGTGATGATCTACACCCACGATTTACGATATTCTTTATCTGGCTTGGAAATCCGGGCTGCGGGCGCGGTCAAATCTTACGCCTGCACGTAAGGCCGGTTTGAGGCGTATTCGCCCGCGCTACGGTCGCTCGTGGCGACATTGCACCCCACGTTGCGACCATTCAGCCAGCGAGGCCGCCTCACATCAAGATGTGCTTAATTTCCTGGAAATCCACATCGTAATGTTTAACGTCTCGCCTAGCGAAGGAGCTGCGTTGATGTGATGGTGCCATGGTAAGAGCTGCTAGCCGAGTGGCCGTCATATGAGCGGCACAGGTCTTGGGATCTTCCTCGCTCTGCTGTCTTCAGTCACTACAGCCTCAGCTCATGCCTTACTCAAATCTGGAAACGACAAGCTCGCGATCCGGGCGATAATTGGCGCTGTTGGCTCCCTCGCCCTACTGCCGGTCTGTTTCCTTGTGCCCTTGCCCACGCCAGAGATGTTGCCATGGCTGGCGGCGTCCAGCTTGCTGCATGTCGTGTATCAGCTCGTCCTTATCCGCGCATATGAAGCCAGCGACTTTGCTGTGGCATACCCGATTGCAAGGGGCATCGCGCCTTTAGCGACTGCCTTGCTGGGAATGCTGCTATTAGGGGATCAGGTAACGGCGGAGGGACTGGCCGGGGTCGGCTTGATCAGCGGCGGGATGTTACTCATCGCGGCAGGGCGCTCAATGGCAATTTCCGGACTGGTCGCTGCCGCACTCGCCGGAATTCTTACGACCGCCTATACGATAGTTGATGCGCATGCGATCCGAATGGCGCCGCTCGCATTGACTTTCGTCGCATGGTTCTTCCTCCTGGACGGCCTGATCATGTGTTCAATCTTTGCGATCGTTCGCAGAAGACAGGTCGCATCTGCTGTGCGTTCCGACGGTCGGCAGGGAGTCGTGGCCGGTCTTGTGAGCCTGATCGGTTTCAGCGCCACCCTCCTTGCATTGCGGTTCGCACCCACCGGCATCGTGTCGGCACTTCGGGAAACCAGCGTGGTTTTCGCGACGTTGATTGCCGCATTTATACTTCACGAGCATGTTGATCGTCGGCGAGTTGCAGGCGCAGCAGTGATCGTCACAGGCGCCATTGTAATCGTCACGTATGCTGGTCTGAATTCACCTTAAACTGCAATCCCGCCCTTTGACCTGCCCGAACAATATCGGTTGGCGCAGGAGACGGCATCGGAGCCGGCCCCACCCAGCAGCGAACCACCATGACGCAGCGATGTTGGTCTCCGAGCAACTGGTTGGCGTCGTGGAAACTTCGAGCGGACAGCAGGGTGTAGGATTGGTGGTCGCGCTCGGCATCGCCTTATATGGGGTGAGCAAAGCAACCTCATCCATGATCATCGCGCTGAACGTTGCTTATGACGAAAAGGAGACGCGCGGCTTCATCTGGCTGACGGTGCTCTCCTTTCTGCTCGTCATTGGCGGTCTGGCGCTGGCGTTGACGGCGTTTGCCACCACCGCCGTCCTCGCGTTCCTGGGCAGTCTGGTACCGAACGCACCCGGCTTCGTACTTACCGGCATCCGGATTACTTCTTATCTGCTGCTCGCCGGACTGGTGGTGACCGCGTCGGCCTGCCTCTATCGCTACGCTCCGAGCCGTCCGCATGCAAAATGGGTATGGCTTTCGCCCGGCGCGCTGATCGCAACCGTGGTATGGCTGGCGGCGACCGCCGGATTCGGTTTCTACGCGTCGCGCTTTGGTGACTACAACGCCACCTATGGCTCGCTGGGTGCGGTGGTGGTGCTGCTCACCTGGCTGTGGCTCTCCTCTTACGTGTTCTTGATCGGTGCTGAGTTGAATGGCGAGCTGGAAAGACAGACCAGCGCCCATGTACTGGAGGATCCGACCGAGACGGCAGCGACCGATGCTGGCATCCAGACCGTGAAGCAGGAAGGTTTCGCCAATGTGGAGGCGGAAGAGGGGCGGCAGCAGGAGGCGGAAACGGCACCGCCTCGCTGAGTTCGTCGCACGCGCAGGGAAGTGGCCGTCCGGAAGCACAGGTCTTCGCCCGGATCGGCCAGCCCACTTGAGCCGCCGAGCGTCGGCTTTTCGGCGCCACGGTGGGCAGCAAACCGCCTCAGCGCCCGCCGTTCCGCCACTACGGGGCACCATCCCCCCTTCCCCGTTCGCGAAATGCATTGGCTCGACCACGGCGGCTGGGGCCGCCTTTCGGCTTAGGGCTCGATTTTCGCGAGATGGTCCTCCAGAACGGCAGAGTTATCGACCAACGCCGTTGCGACGCGATGCGAGGCCAAAAAAATTCGTGTGCGTTCAATGTGACAACCGGATAGGTACGGCCGAAGGAGCTTGCCATGACCGATGACGTGACGCCTGCAATCCATCTCAAGCGGACATGTCCATTTTGCCTGAAGCTGAGAATCTTCCTGACCGAAGCCGGCATTGCGGACAAATTCACCTTCAATGTCTTCGACGACGGTGACGAAACCCACAAGGCTCTACGGACACGCATGGAAGAAGCAGGTCAGGAGCCCAGCTTCCCGGCGGCCGAGCTGACTCCCGGCACGCTGGAAACAGGAACGGATGCGCTGATCGCCCGCTTTAGCCAAGAGGCGGGCGTCGACCCCTCATCCATGCCGCTCCTGACCTATTACTCCGAGGGTGTGTTCGAGAAACATATCGCGATGTTCAGGGAGCTACGTGACCTGAAGACAAACCAATAAGGCAAGCCCGCAGCTATGCTCGCGCTGATCCCGTTGTCGCGTCTTCCTTCACGGCGCACGGATTGGTTCGCCGAAGAAGTGGTCAAGCATCATCGCACGCTCGCCACGATGCTCAACACGCTGGTCGAAACGGGTTTCTGCCACGACCGCGACACGGTGCCACCAGCTCTGCGGAAAAGCCCGGCAGGCAGCGTCCGTGCTGCCATGAGCGGCTCGTACCGCTACTCCCCGGTCTCTCCCTGATCGATGAGGCCGCATTCCCGGAGACCGTTGCGGAAGGAGGCATCGAGGGGGATGGCGCGCAGCTCGCCCTTCTCGTTGACCTGTCCTGCGACAAGAGCGCTGTAGTCGGGCAGGCCGGTGGCAGGGCCTGCTCCGGCAGAACGGAACAGCAGACTGGTGCCGCCGAGCATCTCGGCCAGCATCTCGCGGGCCTTGTCGCCACTGGCCATGGTGCTGGTAGCGGTCATCGCCTGCGACAGCGCCATGCCATAGGCCGTCATCGCCTCGACCGTGGCCTCGGGCGGTCCGTCCATGGCCGGCGCGCCCGGATTGTCGGCTGCCCTGAGCTCGCGGTGCGGCAGATTGTCGACCGCCCACAGGATATCGCCGGTGGGAAGCCGCAGCCGTCCGCCGCTGCTGACCCCGACCAGCAGGCCGTAGGTGCCGTTGCTCTCCACCACCGGATAGAGCGCGCCGCTCTGCGTAAAGCGGGTCCGGCCCACATAGTCGGACGCCACCACCGCGCAGGTCGAGACCCGGGTTACCGGATCGGTTGCGCGCATCACCTGCAAGGTATCGCGCGGCTTGCGGCGGGCCTCGGCCGCAGGAGCAGCGAGAACGGAGAGGACCGTCAGGGCCACAAGGCATCAGACAGGTTTTCTCATGCCATGGCCTCCCCGGCCAGCAGCGGAGAGGAGAGGTCGGGGACGGATCGCGGCAGCAGAGCCGGTTGCAGCCGGTCTGCCCCCCTGCAGCAGGCCCGAACAGCCGGTCCACCAGCGCGGTAATGCCGGGGAGTTCCTCGAACAGACCGGCTGGCAGGATACGGATATGCGGGCGCCCGGCCTTCAGCCCGGCGCTGTTGCCGCGGCTGTGGCGCGCCATCCGGTCCCCGAGATCGCCGAGCGGCTGACCGGGAGCCGCGCCGAACCAGCGCCAGCGGGTGATTGCAAGGCTGGCCGGGTCATAGCTCATCCACACCACGCAGCCTGACGGCTTGGCCGCAAGCCGGGTGTTGACCGGCACGCGCCGCGACCTGCCGCCAAGGGTCATGCCCTTGAGCTGGATATGGCGCAGCACCCCGCCTGCCTCGATCACCAGATCATGGCCATCCAGATCGCAGTCGCCGCGCAGCACCTCGAAGCGCTCTCCCCGGCACAGCAGCCCGGCCGTGACAGCGTGAAGAAAGCCGTATTCGAGAACCTTCTCGACAAGGCCCGAGCCATGGGTGCGCAGATCCCATGGCTGCGGATGCACTGCGGTCATGCCGGCCATGCTGGTCTGCCCCGGGGTTGCGGGATATTCCTGTCTGTCGGACACCACCTCTACTCCTGTTGCAAGGGAGCACGGGGGTCCTGTCGGTGACCTCAACCCGTCGCTCCTATGTCCTCTCGGGGCGACGACCGAAGCCGGATGTTGAGAACCTGGCATACACACAGGCGCATGCGCCCTTTACCGTTGCCGGCTGGACATACGCGCATGCCACCCGGCCGATAATATCGACCGAAGTTGCTTTGCATTGAGGTTTCCACGCCCCGCTCCCGGCTGTTCACGGAAGCGGGGCCACTTTGCTCGCTATGCGGCAAAGGGCAAGCGCAAAGAGTGGGCAGAGCGTTCACAACAGGACTGGACTTCATCTGCAAACAGAGCGTCACTGTCCCTGACGCGGCCCCCTGCCCACGATGCGCGGGGTGAGCCGCCGGCCCGCGGGCATGCTGCCCCCTGCGGGCCTTGCGGCAGTGCGGCGCTCCTACCGCATGATGAGAGAACCGCATGACCGACCCTGTCGCCCCCGCCCCTTCCGCAACGCCCGCCCGCACCCCGCGCCGGCGTATTGCACGACCGCGCCGCAGCGCCCGCCCCCTTTCCGCCGCTCCTCCGCCCTCGCCCGTACCCGCCGTCATCACGGCGCCGGAGGCGTGCCCCGCAAGCGGAACCCTGGTCTCGCAGGTCCCTGCCTTGCCGGAGGCGGCGCCTGCATCAGCGGCCGGCTCCGTGGCTGCGCCCCGCTTGCCCTCCCGGGCCTCGCCCCGGCCCGGCACCAGAACCGCGCATCTGATCGCGCTCCTGTCGCGGCCGGGGGGCGCAACGCTGGACGAGCTTATGCAGGCTACCGGCTGGCAGGCCCATTCGGTGCGCGGCTTTCTTGCCGGCACGCTGCGCAGGGCTGGCCATACGCTCGGCACCACTCGCACCGATCGCGTGCGCATCTACCGTATCGTGACGCAGCAGCAGCCATGACCAGCCCTGCCCCGCTGCGCCGCAGGGCCGACGCCGCTCCCGGCGACCCCGTTATCGCTGTCAGTCCTGCTGGGCCGGCTGCTGTCACTACCGTTTCTGCCGGCATCAGCCCTGCGCCCGACGGACTGGCGGCGGCCGGTCTGGCAGAGCTGCGTCATCTGTGGGAGCAGCGCTACGGCGCTGTTCCCCGCCTGCGCTCCCCTGATCTGCTGCGGCGCCTGCTTGCCTTCCGCCTCCAGGCGGACAGCCGTGGCGGGCTCGATGCCGCCACGCGCGCCATGCTGGCCGGCAAGGCGCCCGATCCGGCAACCCTGCTAGCGCCCGGAACTGTTCTCAGCCGCGAGTGGCAGGGCGTGACCCACCATGTCGAGATCGTTGCAGGCGGCTTCCTCCATGACGGGCAGCGCTGGACCAGCCTGTCGCAGATCGCCCGCCACATCACCGGTACGCGCTGGAACGGGCCGCGCTTCTTCGGGCTGCGCCCGTCATGACCGGCAGACTGCGCGCCGCGATCCATACCCGCAAGAGCTCCGAGGAAGGGCTCGACCAGCCGTTCAACAGCCTCGATGCCCAGCGCGAGGCCTGCAAGGCCTTCATCGCCTCGCAGAAGAGCGAGGGCTGGTCGCCCGTGCGCACCGCCTATGATGATGGCGGCTGGTCGGGCGGCACCATGGAGCGCCCTGCTCTCAAGGCCCTGCTCGCCGATATCGCCGCCGGCCGTATCGATATCGTGGTCGTCTACAAGGTCGATCGCCTCAGCCGCAGCCTTGCAGACTTTGCCCGCATGGTCGATCTGTTCGATGCCCGCTCTGTCTCCTTCGTCTCGGTCACGCAGGCCTTCAACACCACCAGCTCGATGGGCCGCCTTACCCTCAACGTGCTTCTCTCCTTCGCCCAGTTCGAGCGCGAGGTCACAGGCGAGCGTATCCGCGACAAGATCGCCGCCTCAAAGGCAAAGGGCATGTGGATGGGCGGCAATGTCCCGCTCGGCTACAGTAACGGGGACCGCATGTTGCGGATCAACCCTGCAGAAGCCGCCACCGTGCAGCATATCTTCCGCCGCTATCTCGAGCTTGGCTCGGTCCATGCGCTGCGCGATGATCTCGCGGCCACCGGCTACCGCACCCGGCAGGTCACTCTCTCGAGCGGCGCGACGCGCGGCGGAGGCCCGTTTGGAGCGGGGCCGCTTCACCACCTGCTGCGCAACCGCATCTATCTCGGCGAGATCGTGCACCGGGGCACCAGCCATAAAGGCCTCCACGATCCCATCATTGAACACGCCCTGTTTGAGGCTGTCCAGCAGCGCCTTGCCAGCAGGAGTACACCCCATACCCCGCACCGGCCTGCTGCTGCGCCGCTGGCCGGCATCCTCGTCGATGCGCTTGGCCGGCCGATGGCTGCCACCCATGCCCGCGGCCGCAGCGGACGGCGCTATTGCTACTATCTCTCCAGCATCCCGCCATCGCATCCCGATGCGCCGCGGGTGCTGCGGCGCGTTCCTGCCCCGGCCCTCGAGACCATCGTGATCGGGCGGCTGCGCGCCTGGAGCCGGCGCCCGGCAGTCACCTGGCCCGAGCTCCTCGCGTTCCTGCGCCGGATCGAACTGCATCCTGAGGCGCTTGTCCTGACCCTTGTCCCGCCCGCCCATGAGCGCTGGACTATCGCCGCGCCCGACCGCTGCTCTACGGGCGAGGACAACACGCTGGTCGTCACCGCGCCGCTTGCCGTTCACACCCGCGGCGGGCGCACGGCCTGCATCGCGGCCGGACCGCGCACCAGACCTGACCGGGCTCTCATTGCCGGTCTGCGCCGCGCCCATGCCGAGCTGCGCGCACGCGGCATCGATCCTGCGGCCTGCGATCCGGTTCCCGGCGATGCCCGCGCTCCGGGGGATCCCTATCTCCGCCGGCTCTGCGCGCTGGCTTTTCTGGCGCCCGATATCCAACGCGCCATTCTCGAGGGACGCCAGCCGGCCAGCCTCAGGCTTGCCGATCTCACCGGCAGTCCCGTCCCGCTCTGCTGGGACGGGCAGCGCCGGCGCTACGGCTTTGCCTGAGTCCTGACGGCCGCATCGACCGACGCAGGTGTTCCGGCATGGCAGCACCATCGTGACCACACACAGGTCCCTGCTGTCATCCTGTTACCGGCCTGATCAGGTCCTGTTACGCGCCTGATCCATCCCTGTTACGCGCCTGCTCATTCCCTGTTATTCTGCGGGCTATGCCAGGTGCCATCTGCCAGAAAATCCCGTGATTATAGCGGCTTGTGTCCCCTCAGCACGTCTGTCACCCCCGTGCGGCAACCGACGATTTTCTGCATAACAGGCAAGCATGCCCGCTATCCCAAACCGTGTGTGGCCCGGCCGCCCCGGAGACAGGCCGCACAAAGGGCGCCGCAGGCTCCGCTGCAGCACACCGCCGGGCACGGTTTGAAGGCGCCGAGCCCCGCAGTTCCGCGCCATTTATGGCAGGATCAGCGCCTCAGGAGCAGAATCATGGGGCTGTATGGCGGAGCGGGAGGGATTCGAACCCTCGATACGGGGTTACCGTATACACACTTTCCAGGCGTGCGCCTTCGACCACTCGGCCACCGCTCCGCTTGCCTGACGGCGAGGGTGGGCCACTAGCTTGGTGGCGGGGCCATGGCAAGCGTCTGCTTGCGGCAATGCGCATGGCGGCTAGATTGCGGCGATGCGCAGTTTCGGCCACGCCCCCTCGCTCGACGATATGGAACAGATGGCGCGGCAGGCGTGGGAGCGCTTACCCGCTGATTTTACGCCATTTCTTTCCAACATTGTCGTGATCGTGGAGGATTTTGCGGATGACGCGCTTCTATCCGACATGGGCATTGAAAATCCCTTCGAACTCACTGGAATCTACGAAGGCGTGCCGCTGACAGAGCGCAGCATCGATCAATCGGGCCAGATGCCCGATCGGATCCGCCTGTTTCGCCGCCCTATTCTGGACGAATGGGCCGAGCGCGGGGACGAGACGCTGGAGCATCTGGTGGCGCATGTGCTGATTCATGAAATCGGCCATCATTTCGGCCTGTCCGATGATGCGATGCACGCGCTGGAAGAGGCGATGGAATGAACTGGCCCATGCAGGCGGTGCTGGCCCTGTCCGCCACCAGCATGGCCTTTGCCTCCACCGCGCTGGCGCAGAACGGCCCCACGCCCGCTGACATCGTCGCTGCCGCGCCGGACGCGGAATGGCGCGACATCGACCCCGCCGACCTGCTGGTCATGACCCTCCGCCCCGCCGCCGACGGATCGGAGCGCCGCGTGATTATTCAACTGGTCCCGCATCCCTTCAGCGAGGGATGGACGGATAATGTCCGCCGCCTTGCCGAGGAACATTGGTGGGACGGCACCAGCGTCTATCGCGTGGTGGATAATTGGGTGGCGCAATGGGGTGACGGGGACGAAACCAAGCCCCTGCCCGCCGGCCTGAAGCCCGTGCCGGAAAGCGCCTATGTCACCCCGATCGAGGCAGGTGACGAGGAAGGCCGTGATTTCGTCCTGACGCCGGAGCGTGCGGAGGTGGCGATCAATCGCTGGCTCGATTCCTATGCCATTACCGGCTTTGTCGCTGGATGGCCCATCGCGCTGGACGATGGAGGCGGCCGCACCGGCTGGCCGGTGCATTGCTATGGCACCGTGGGGGTGGCGCGCGATCTGTCGCCCGATACCGGCAGCGGGGCCGAACTCTATGCCGTGATCGGGCATGCGCCCCGCGCGCTCGATCGCAACATTGCGGTCGTAGGGCGGGTGATCGAGGGGATGGAGCATCTGTCCACCCTGCCGCGCGGCACGGGGAAGGCAGGCGTCTATGCCGATCCGGCGCAGCGCACGCCCATCATCTCCGTGCGCCTCGGCTCCGAACTGCCGGCGCCGGACCAGCCACGCTATCGCTATCTCTCCACCGATGGCGACAGCTTCGCGCAGTATCTCAATGTCCGGGCCAACCGGCAGGACGGGTTCTATCGCATCCCGGCCAAGGGGGTGGATATCTGCAACGCGCCGGTGCCGATCCGCAAGGCCGGCGCGTAAGCCGCGCGCGGCGGAAAAGGCGCTAGATCCGTTCCGCCTGCGCCACGGAATCGCTGGCGCGAAGCGCGCTCAAAATCCGGGTCAGATGGGCCAGATCCTGCACTTCCAGATCCGCTTCGTAGGTGTGAAACGGGTCATCGCGCTGGGTCAGTTCGATATTGATCACATTGGCATGGTGGCGGGCGAAGATGCCGGCCATTTCCGCCAGCGTGCCGGGCCGGTGGTGCAGCACGGCGCGCACCCGGCCCACCGCGCCTTGCGACTGGTCGCCCCATGAAAGATCGATCCAGTCGATATCGCTGCCGCTCGCCAGTTGCAGGCAGTCTATGGCGTGGACCTCCACCCCTTCTCCCGGCCGGCGCAGGCCCACGATGCGGTCGCCCGGAACGGGGTGGCAGCATTCCGCCAGGGTGAACCCGACGCCCGGCGTCAGCCCCTTGATCGACAGCGCGCGGACCGGCACCGGTTCCTGCGGCAGATCGGCGGTGCTGCCGGGCATCAGGGCTTCCATCACCTCGACATCGCGCAGCTTGGCAGAACCGATGGCATACATCAGGTCGTCCTCATCCTCGAGGCCGAGCCGTTCCAGCGCGGCGCGGATCGCCTTCTTGCCGATCTTGCCCGGCATCCTGTCTGCCAGATCGTCGAACAATTGCCGGCCGATCTCAGCGACTTCCGCCCGTTCCCGCGCCCGCACGGCACGGCGGATGGTGGCGCGGGCCTTGCCGGAAACGACGAAGCCCAGCCAGGACAATTGCGGTTCCGCACTGGCGCCCTTGATGATCTCCACCACGTCGCCATTGGTCAATTGGGTGCGCAGCGGCATGTGGCGCCCATTGATCTTCGCGCCCACCGTATGCGCGCCGAGATCGGTGTGGACGGCGAAGGCGAAATCCACCGGTGTCGCGCCCTTGGGCAGCTGGAACAGCGCGCCCTTGGGCGTGAAGGCAAAGATACGATCCTGATAGATCGCCAGCTTCGTATGTTCGAGCAGTTCCTCCGCATCGTGGCTGGTGTCCACGATCTCGATCAGGTCGCGCAGCCAGCCGACCTGCCCGTCCGGCCGGTCGCCCTGCTTGTAGGCCCAATGTGCGGCCAGGCCGAATTCATTGCGCCGGTGCATGTCGGCCGTGCGGATCTGCACCTCCACCCGCATGGAGTTCTCATACATCAGCGATGTGTGGAGCGAGCGATAACCATTGGTCTTGGGGGTGGAGATATAATCCTTGAACCGGCCCGGAATGAATTGCCACGTCGTGTGCAGGACGCCCAGCGCGCGGTAGCAATCCGCTTCGCTTTCGGCGATCACGCGAAAGGCGAAGATGTCCGTCACCTGGTCGAAGGACACATGCCGTTCCGCCATCTTCTTCCAGATGGAATAAGGCTGCTTTTCCCGGCCCCAGACCTGCACCTGAAGCCCCGCCTGGGCCAGCGCCTGCTTGATGGCGAGCGCGATGTCGTCCACCTGGCCGCCATCCTGGCTGCGCAGCTGCTCCAGCCGACCCGTCAGCGTGGCATAGGCTTCCGGCTCCAGCTGTTCGAAGGCCAGCGCCTGCATCTCGCGCATATATTCATACATGCCCACCCGTTCTGCGAGGGGGGCATAGATATCCATCGTCTCACGCGCGATGCGCTTGCGCTTGTCCGGGCTCTTGATGAAATGCAGCGTGCGCATATTGTGCAGCCGGTCGCCCAGCTTGACCAGCAGCACGCGGATATCCTCGCTCATCGCCAGCAGGAACTTGCGCAGGTTTTCCGCCGCCCGCTCATTCTCCGGCATCTGTTCGATTTTCGACAGCTTCGTCACGCCATCGACCAGCCTTGCCACATCAGGGCCAAAATTGGCCTCGATATCCGCGATGGTGGCCAGCGTATCTTCCACCGTGTCGTGCAGCAGCGCGGTGGCGATGGTTTCCTGATCGAGCTTCAGGTCGGTCATCAGCCCGGCGACTTCGACCGGGTGGCTGAAATAAGGGTCGCCAGAAGCACGCTTCTGCGTGCCGTGCTTCTGCACGGTATAGACATAGGCGCGATTCAGCATCGCCTCATCGGCGTCAGGATCGTAGGCCTTGACCCTTTCGACTAGTTCATACTGGCGGAGCATTGCCGCAGATGTGCGGGGTTCGCCGGGCTTCGGCAAGAGATAAGTGCAGGCCCGCCGCCGGAAAAATGCGGCGGCGGGACGGGTTGCGGGCGGACTAGCGAAGCACCCGCTGGCGTCGTCAGCTCCAGGTCACTTCGGGCGGCAGGCTCATCAGGATGGCGTCGATATTGCCGCCCGTCTTCAAGCCGAACAGCGTGCCCCGGTCATAAACCAGGTTGAATTCCACATATCGGCCGCGCCATTCCAGCTGGCGGCGCTTGTCGTCAGCCGTGAAGTCCATCCCCATCCGCCGGCGTACGATGCGCGGAAAAATGTCGAGGAAGGCGTCGCCCACATCGCGGGTGAAGGCGAAATGCCGGTCGAAGGCCGGATCGTCCTCGCATTCCAGATGGTCGTAGAAGATGCCCCCCACACCGCGCGCCACGCCGCGATGGGGGATGAAGAAATACTCGTCCGCCCATTTGCTGAACCGGTCGTAATAGGTGGGGTTGTGGGCCGAACAGGCGGCGCGGAAACGGGCGTGGAAATCGTCCGTATCCTCCTGATAGGGGATCGGCGGATTAAGGTCCGCCCCGCCGCCGAACCAGGCCTTGCCCGTGGTCAGGAACCGCGTGTTCATATGCACGGCCGGGACATGCGGATTGGCCATATGCGCGACCAGGCTGATGCCGGTGGCGGTGAAGCGCGGCTCCGCCTCGCTCGCGCCGTTGATCGTGCCCGCGAATTGCGGGGCGAATTCGCCCTGCACGGTGGAAACGTTGACGCCCACCTTCTCGAACACCTTGCCCTTCATCACCCCGCGCACGCCGCCGCCGCCATCGGAGCCGTCGTCCGTTTCCCGGTCCCACGGCGTGTAACCGAATGTGGCGTCCGATCCCGCCTCCCGCTCGATCGCTTCGAATTCGGCGCAGATGCGGTCGCGCAGGTCCTCGAACCAGTTGCGCGCCTCCTGGGTGTGCTTATGCCATTCGTTCATCGCTGTCCTCGGCTTGTCCTGTGCCCCGATGGCGCGCGTCGCGCCGGAACGCCTTGATCGGCATCAAGCCACGCCGCCCCCTTGCCAAAGCGGCGCGCGGCGGGCAAGGCGGCACCCATGGTTCCCGTTTCGTTCGATTTTGACTTCTGCGGCGAAACCTTTCGCATGACCAGCGCCCACGCGCTGTTCTGGCCGCGCGAACAGGCACTGCTGGTGGCGGACCTGCATCTTGAAAAGGCGAGCTTCTTTGCCCGCCACGGCCAGATGCTGCCTCCGTATGACAGCCGGGAAACGCTGGCCAGGCTGGCGGCGGCGATCCGCGAAACGGGCGCGCGCCGGGTCTATACGCTGGGCGACAATTTCCACGATGGCGATGGGCCATCCCGGCTGGAACCGCATGCCGCCGGCATGCTGGATGCGCTGACCCGCGCGGTCGACTGGGTATGGATTACTGGCAATCATGACCAGCATGGCAGCCACCGTCCCGGCGGCAGCGCCCCTCGCCCCCCGCGCCTGGGCGGCACGCTGGTGGAAGAACTGGAAATCGGCGCCATGATCCTGCGGCACCAGGCATTGGGGGGCGAAACGCGGCCGGAAATCTCCGGCCATTATCACCCGCGCGTGCAGTTGCGGGTTCGCGACCGGCATATACGCCGCCCCTGCGCGGTGGTGGGGCGCGGCGATGCGGGGCGCGGGCGGATGATCCTGCCCGCTTTCGGCGCGCTGACGGGCGGAATGGATGCGGCCGATCCAGCCATCCTGTCGGCGATGCAGCCGGCGCGGCGCATCGACGCATTGGTGCCCGCGCGCGGCAAGCTGGTGCAACTGCCCCTGTGGCGCAGCGCCGCGATATAGGCGATCGGGATAAACCTGCCCGCCAGTGGGGCGCAGCCACTAGCGGAATCGCGCTTTACTCTATAAATAGCGCGCCTCGACCACGAATCCAGGAGATCACACATACCCCGTCCACCCCGGCGCATGATGGCGCCCCCGGTCAAATCCGGACCTCGCTTCGACAATATGATCACGTCCGACAAAGTTCGCGTCATTGACGAGAACGGTGAGAATATCGGCGTGATGTACACCCGCGAAGCCATCGAACAGGCTGCCGAAGTCGGCCTGAACCTCGTCGAAGTTTCGCCCAATGCGGACCCGCCGGTCTGCAAGTTCCTCGATGTCGGCAAGCACCGCTACGAGGCGCAGAAGAAGGCGAACGCTGCGCGCAAGACGCAGAAGACGCAGGAAATCAAAGAAATCAAAATGCGCCCCAACATCGACGATCACGATTACGATGTGAAGATGCGCAATGTCAGCAAGTTCATCGAGAACGGTGACAAGGTGAAGATCACGCTCCGCTTCCGCGGACGCGAAATGGCGCACCAGCATCTCGGCATGGATCTGCTGCGGCGGGTTCAGGAAGATGTAGAGGGAATCGCCAAGGTCGAAGCCTATCCCAGGCTGGAAGGCCGCCAGATGCTGATGGTCCTCGCGCCGAAATAAGCGCCGCCAAATGCGATCGGGGGCGGAACGGGGCTTTGCCGAAGCCGTTTCGCCTCCATGACTCACCATCGCACATTTACCTGGTCGCTGGCCGCCATAAGCGCGCTGGCGCTTTCCGCGTGTCACCAGCAGGCGGATACCGACCCCAACCCTCAGGAAGAGGCCGGCTTAGCCCCCGATCCTCAGACCGAACAGGATGCTCAGGCAACGGATGCCGGGCAGACCTCGACCGAAGCGCCGCTGGACGATCCCGCCCTGATCCCGGCCGTGTCCAAGGGCGAAGCCGGTGCCCGCGTCGTGCTGACGGATTGGGCACGCTCCATCGAAAGCGGCGATTACGTGCGCGCCTACGCTCAATGGGGTGAAAGCGGCGATGCGAGCGGCATGTCCGAAAGTGAATATGTCGATTACTGGCGCAAGCTCGGCCAGGTGAAGGTGGCGGTCAAGCAGGGCGAATCCGACGCGGGGGCAGGCTCGCTCTATTACGCCGCGCCCACCACCATCACCGCGCAATTGCGGGATGGCACCAGGAAGGAAATGGCAGGAACCGTCGTGCTGAGGCGGGCCAACGATGTTCCGGGCGCGACCGCCGCGCAGCTCCGCTGGCACCTTTCCTCCGCTGATTTCAAGGAAAAGGCGGCCGGCCTCCGGGCCGCCGATTGATTGCCATCAGGCAAAGCCGATCATCCGGTCACCCAACGCGAACAGGGGTTGATAGCCCGTGCCGCACGGTATCGCATCGCCACCCACGCTCCCGAACGCTCACGCCATGCCGGACAGGCGATGCTGCGTGCTGTCCGTCATCAGAGCCGATAATGCGCGCCTCACCGGTACGAAGATTGGCCTGCCGGCGTGCCGCGCCGCCGGGTTCGATCCGGGTGCTGGCCGGTCGAACCCGCAACACCGCTACGGCAGCCCCGCCGCAACCTCCGCAATCGGAAACGATAATGGCGGTGCGCCGGGATGGGACCAGCGCACCGCCATCGGGTTGGAAGGAAGGGCGCCACCACAACACCCCGCGCTTCCTCATCTTGCCATGGGCGGACGAAGGACCTGGCCCCACCCTCAGCAATCGAATTGCTGCGAATCACTCGCAATCGACAAAAGCGTGATGCCATATCGGCTATTGCGAGTCGATAGCAAAAATAGAGCCGTGGGGTTCGGTGATCCTTGGCGGGGTCAGGGGCGACTCGCCGCCCAAGCCGGCGGGGATGGACACGCCGATCAGCGGCCCATCCGCTTCGGCCTGCTATCCGCTGCATCCGTCCTGCGGGATGTCAGGCAATTGCGCGGCGACTTTCTGCAGCATTTCCAGCATTTGCGCCCGCTCCCGTTCATCCAGCACCCCGAAGGTCTGGGCGATGATCTGGTGGCGGATCGGCGCGGTGCGGTTTACCGCAGCCCTGCCCTTTTCCGTAAGGTGGATCAGCTTCGCCCGCCGGTCGGATGGGTCGGGCTGCCGTTCCAGCAAGCCTTCACGCTCCAGCGCGTCGATGGCCTCCGTCACGGTGCGGGGCGAAAGGCTGAAGAATTCCGCGATATTCGTCGCGCGCAGCGGCCCGCGCTTCTCCAGCCGCAGCAGGATCTTGGTGCGCGCCAGCGATGCGCCCTGCTCCGCCATCTGGCGGTCCAGCAGGCGCATCAGCCGCGAATAAAGCTCGGCATAGGCGCTGACGAGCGGCTCAAGCTCCGACATATGTTGAGGGTCCTCAATATATGGTCTTGCCATATGTTGCAGTTGCGACCATTTCGCAACCCGATTCCGATGAATGAGTCGCAGGAAGGACAGGCCACTTGACCGAGGAACCCGCCGAACTGCCCGAAACGGGTGACACTGCTCTTGAAGGCGAAGGGGGAGAGAAAGTCTCTCCGCTCAAGCGCCCGGGCGTGCGTCGCGGCTTGCTTGTCGCGGCCGTCATCTTGCTGGCGGCCGGCATATACTGGTTCGTCGGCTACTGGACCGTGGGCCGTTTCCAGGAAAGCACCAATGACGCCTATATCCAGGCGGATGCGGTCGTCGTTTCCCCCAAGGTCGGCGGCTATGTGGAAGAGGTTTTCGTAAACGAGAACCAGCAGGTCACCGCTGGCCAGCCCCTGTTCCGTATCGATGCGCGTGACTACCAGTCCCGCGTCGCGCAGGCGCAGGCGCAGATCGACGTGGCGGCCGCCAATGCGGAAGGGCTGCGCGCGCAGATTTCCGAACAGCAGGCTGCGGTGGACCGGGCACGCGCCCAGCTTGCCTCCGCCCAGGCCGATCTCGCCTTTGCCCGGCAGGAAGAACAGCGCTACGCGCCGCTGGCGCAAAGCGGCGCGGAATCCGGCCAGACCTATGCGACCCGGCGTAACCAGCGCCAGCAGGCGGAAGCCAAGCTGGCCGCCGCCCGGGCCGAACTGGTCAGTGCGGAGCGGCGTGTCGGCACTCTGGAAGCGCAGGTGCGGCAGGCACGCGCCCAGGCCGAAGGCGGCGAAGCGCAGCGCAATGCCGCCAATGTCGATCTCGGCTCCACCACAGTCGCCGCCAGCATCGCGGGACGCATCGGCAACAAGACCGTGCGGATCGGCCAGTTCCTGCAACCGGGCACCCGCACCATGTCCATCGTCCCGACCGATCAGTTGTATGTCACTGCCAATTTCAAGGAAACGCAGCTGGCCTCGATCCGCCCCGGGCAGGCCGTGACGGTGGAAGTGGACGCGCTGGGAGGTGAGGAACTGCATGGCCGGGTGGAAAGCTTCGCACCGGGCACGGGCGCGCAATTCTCCCTGCTCCCGCCGGAAAACGCCACGGGCAATTTCACCAAGATCGTGCAGCGCGTGCCGGTGCGCATCTCCATCCAGGTGACGCCCGAACTGGCGGCGCGGCTGGTGCCGGGCCTGTCGGTTGTCGCGACGGTCGATACAAGGTCGCGGGGTGAAGCGCCGGCGCAGGCGCCCGCACGCTCCACGCGGCAGGAGGCCGCCGGGCAGGCCGCCAACTGATGGCCAGCGCCGCCGCCAGCGTCGGGGCCGCACCCACCGGCCCCCGCAAGAATGCAGATCTCAGCGCATGGCTGGCCGTGATGGCCGGCACGCTGGGCGCGATGATGGCGACGCTGGACATCTCCATCGTCAATTCCGCCCTGCCCACGATCCAGGGCGAGATCGGCGCGTCCGGCACGGAAGGCACCTGGATCGCCACGTCGTTCCTCGTGGCGGAAATCATCGTCGTTCCGCTATGCGCCTGGTTCGAACGGCTGCTGGGGCTGCGGCGCTTCCTGCTGATATCGGCGGTGCTGTTCACCGGCTTTTCCGTGCTGTGCGGCATGGCCACGGATCTGACCACCATGATCATCGGGCGCACCGGGCAAGGGCTGACGGGCGGCGGCATGATCCCGACAGCGATGACGATCATCGCCACCCGCCTGCCCCCGCATCAGCAGCCGGTCGGCACCGCCCTGTTCGGCGTCACGGCGATCATGGGGCCGGTGATCGGGCCGCTGCTGGGCGGCTGGCTGACGGAGGCGTTCAGCTGGCACTACGCCTTCTTCATCAACATTCCGGTCGGCGCCGTGCTGGTGATGCTGCTGCTGATCGGCCTGCCGAACGAACGGATGCGGCCCGAATTGCTGGCGGAGGCGGATTGGCTCGGCCTCGTCGGCATGTCGGTCGGGCTGGGCTGCCTCACCGTGGTGCTGGAAGAAGGTAACCGCGAACAATGGTTCGCCTCCAGGGAAATCCTGTGGCTCACCGTGGCGGCCGTGATCGGCTTTGCGATGATGACGGTCGGGCAATTCCGCGCCAAATCGCCCATCGTGCGATTATCCCTGCTTTACGACCGAGTGTTCGGCAGCGTGGTGGTGATGGCCATCATGCTGGGCATGGTGATTTACGGCACAGCCTTCGTCATCCCGCAATTCCTGGCGTACATCGCGGATTACAACGCGCTGCAATCCGGCAAGATCGTCATGATATCCGGCATTCCGGCGATGACGATCATGTTCACCGTGCCTGTGCTGATGCGGGTGCTGGACATCCGCGTCGCCGTGGGCGCGGGCCTGCTGATCCTGTCGCTGAGCTGCTATGTCGACACCACGCTCACCGCCGATGCGGTCGGCGCGGATTTCATCGAATCCCAGTTGCTGCGCGGCACTGGCACCGTGCTGGCCTTCGTGTTCCTGAACCAGGCAGCGATATCGTCGGTCCCCGTGCAATATGCGGGTGATGCGGCGGGCCTCTTCAACGCGGCGCGCAATCTCGGCGGGTCGTTCGCGCTGGCCGCGATCGCCACTGTGCAGGAACAGCGCAGCTGGCTGCACAGCCGCCGGATAGAGGAAACGCTGCAGGCGAACAGCGTCGCGGTGCAGGATTACATTGCCAGCACCACCGCCGCGTTCGGCAGCCCGGAAGCCGCCTTGCGCGCGCTATCCGGATCGATCGCCCGCGATGCGCTGGTAATGACCTATAACGACATGTTCTGGCTGCTGTTCGTGGGCATTCTGGCGGTGACGCCGCTGGTTTTCCTGCTGAAGCCGCTGCCCAAGAACCTTTCCGCCGGACCGATGCATTGAGAACCGCCATGCGACACCTTCCCCTTGCTTCCAGCCTGCTCCTGCTGGGCGCCTGCACGGTCGGCCCTGATTACGCAGGCCCGCCGCAAGCGGCCTCCGCGCCGCTGGGCGATGCCTTCACGCGCGCCGATGCGGATTACGGCGCCGATGCGCCTGCGCTGGCGCAATGGTGGCGCAGCCTTGGCGATCCCGTGCTGAACGAGCTGGAGGATCGGGCTCTGTCCGCCAATCCCGATCTTGCCGCGGCGCAGGCCCGTGTCGAGGAAGCCCGCGCCGCGCTGCACGAAACCCGCGCGAACGAAGCGCCGGACATTTCCGCCATGGGCGTCGCCGCCCATCTCCGCATTCCGGACGTGATCGGCGATAGCGGGCAAGACGGTCAGGGCGGCGACAGCGGCGGTTCGTCTTCAGCCAATTTCTACAATCTCGGCCTCAATGCCCAGTGGGAAGTCGATCTGTTCGGCGGCCATCGCCGGCAGATGGAGGCGGGCCGCGCGCAGTTGAGCGCGGCCGAAGCCGACCTCGCCGATGCGCAGGTCGGGCTGACCTCCGCCGTGGCGCAGGCCTATCTGAACCTGCGCGTCCGGCGCGAACAGATCGTGCTGGCGGAACAGGCGGTTGCGCGCCGGCAGCAGCTTCTGGAACTGGAGCAGCAGCGTTTCGGTCAGGGCGTGAACCGGCAGGAAGACGTCGCCCGCGCCGAAAGCGGCCTGGCGCTGGCGCGCCGCCAGCTGGCCCCGCTTCAGGCAGAGGCCGATGCCTATCGTAACGCGCTCGCCATTCTGGCGGGCGAGGCGCCGGGCGCCGTCGACGGGCTGCTGGCGGCGGACACCGCCCTGCCGCTTCCCCCCGCAAGCATCGCGGTGGGCGACCCCGCGGCGCTGATCGCGCGGCGGCCCGATATCCGCGCGGCGGAAAGAAAGCTGGCCGCCAGCAATGCGCAGATCGGCGCCACCCGCGCCAGCGGCCTGCCCCGCCTCAGCTTCCTCGGCATTCTCGGCATTGGAGGGACGGAGCCGTCGGACCTCACCCATCTGGATGATTTCACAGCCATCGGCGCACCGATGCTGCAATGGAAATTCCTGGATTTCGGGCGCAATGCCGCGCGGGTCGGGCAGGCGGAGGCGCGCCGCGATGCCGCGCAGGCGCAATATCGCTCCACGGTGCTGACGGCGCTGCGCGAGGTTGAGGATGCCCTGTCCAGCTTCCGGCAAAGCCGCCTTGCGGTTGCGGAACTGGCACGGGCCGAAGCGAGCGCCGCCAGCATCGCGCAGCAGACCGGGGAACGGTTCAACGCGGGCACTGCTTCCCGCCGGGAAGTGCTGGCGGCGGAGCTGGAGCGGGATGCCGCCAGCCAGGAACTGGCCGCCGGGCGCGCCGCGCTGACGCTCGATTTCGTGGCGCTGCAAAAGGCGCTCGGGCTGGGATGGGCCGGTCAACCGGCCTGATACCGCGCCCTTCCGTCCCTTCGAGACGCCGCCCGGATCAATGTTCCAAAGCGGCGACCGCGAAGTCCACCAGATAGCCGATCCCGTCCAGCCGCTGTTCGGTGCCGGCGGTATCCTCCATCCGTGTGCGGGGCGGCGGGCCGAGCGCGGCGGCGCTGAGGAAGCGCACACGCGCGCGCAATTCGCGCGCATCCAGATGTGGCAGGAAGGGACGCAGCGCCTCCTGCACTTGCTGGCTGAGTTCCAGCATGGGCGACAGCAGCCGGTCCTGCAGTTCGGCATCGCCGTGGGAGGCGATTTCGTCCAGCACGATCAACGCGCGGCCATTGCTGTTGCAGGCCGCCGGCATCAGCAGCGGGGTCAGCCAGGCTTCCAGCACGTCCCGCGCGGTGGAGAAACTGCGGCTTGCCACCACGTCCCATTCCGCCAGCATGGGTTCCAGGTTGATGCGGCACAGTTCCGACAGCAAGCCGGCGACCGTGCCGAAATGATAGGTGACGAGCGTGGGCGCGAGGCCCGACACGGCCCCGATATGCCGCACGGTCAGGGCCTGGATGCCTTCTTCCACCAGAATGCGTTCCGCCGCCTGCAACAATCCGGCGCGGGTATCCTGCCCCTTCCCCTCCGGCGGCGCCTTCCCCTCCACCGGGGCCTTGGCATCCGCCTTGCGCTTCCCGCTTCCCTGACCGTTACCTGCCCCCGCCATCGCGGCTCGCTCCTTCAACTCTTTCCATGCGCCTCGGCAATCAGTCCCACATCGGCGTCCGGCAATTTCAGATCGTCGCGGGAGAAGATTCGCACAGAGGAGTAGCGGCCATCCCGCACTTTCAAAACCCAGTCGGGATCGGAAATCAGGCTGCGCCCGATCGCGACCATGTCGAACTCACCCGCATTGAAGCGCCGGACCAGTTCCGCGACACCCGTTTCGATGCGCCCGGTCACTTCTTCTCCCAGAAAGCCGGACATGACATCGGTGCTCAACCCCACGCTGCCGACCGTGATGGTGGGAAGGCCGCTCAGCTTGCGCGCCCACCCCGCCAGGTTGAGCGGGGATCCCGGCCATTCCGGTTCCCAAAACCGGCGGGTGGAAGCATGCAGGATATTCGCGCCTGCCTGTTTGAGCAGGTTGGTGAAAGTGCCCAGTTCATCGGGATCGTGCGCGATCCTGGCGGTGAAATCCGCTTCCTTCCATTGGGAAAAACGGAACGAGATCAGGAAGTCCGGCCCGCATTCCTCGCGTATGCCGCTGATGATTTCCGCCGGCAGCCGCGCGCGCTGGCGCATGTCGTCACCGCCATAGCCATCGTCGCGCCGGTTGGTCACGGGCCAGAGGAACTGGTCCAGCAGATAGCCATGCGCGCCATGCACCTCCACCCCGTCCGCCCCCGCATCGCGGGCGATAGCGGCGCTGCGCACGAAGGCGTCGCGGATGGCGGCGAGTTCATCCCCCGTTGCCGCCCGGCCGTTCTCCTTCCCGCCATAGGCGAGGCCCGACGGGCTGAGCGTGGGATGCGCCGACCACGGCCCTTCCCCGCCGACCTTGCGGATCGCGCCCTCGTGCCACAATTGCAGGATCATCGTGCCGCCAGCATCCTTCACGGCCCCGATGCACCGGTTCCACGCATCGGCCGTGCTGCGGTTGAGGCGCGCGAACAATTCCGTCTGGGTGGAGGAAGGATGATCCACCGCCACGGATTCGCTGATGATAAGCCCGACCCCGCCCTCAACCCGCCGGCGATAGTAATCCGACAGGCGCTCGTCCGGCGCCCCATCCACGCACCAGCCCCGCTGCATGCCGGGCAGGACGAAACGATTGCGCAGCGTATGGCTGCCGATGGTGAGCGGAGCGAATAGCGGGCTGGGGTCGATGGCGGCGGTGCTTGTCATGCCCTTATGTCCTTCCAGTCAGTCGAAATAAGCGATCAGGCGGGTTTCGATGCTTTCACGGATATGCGCGCCCGGCAGGCTGGTGTCGAAAAACGCCGAATGCGGGCACCGCCAGGTGACACTGTGATCGCTGTCGTAGAACTTGAACAGCAACGCCTCCTGCGCCGTCATGTTGGAAAAGTACCACCAGCGATGGCTGGGCCGGTAGTGGAATACCGAGGCGGCGATCAGCTTGTCCTCCCCGGGGATTTCGGCCCGCATCGCTTCTTCGCCCGGCATTTCGTCGACCACGTGAAGGGGGTTGGAAACACCCTCCTCGTCCGACAGCGACCGGCCGTCGCACAGCGCCAGCGGGCAATTCTGCGGCGGTGGAGATAAGGGGCGCCACAGCGAAAAGGCGATGAAGCGGGAATAAGGCGGTCCGTCCGGGAACTGCTTGCGATACACCTGTTCGGCAACCCGCGGCGCGGTCTGCGGCGAATAATCGACATGCGCTTCCCCCGCCGGCGGTTGCAGCCCGCCGCAATGTTCGTAACCCGCCACCTTGCGCACCTGCTGCGAAAGGTCGGCCGCCGTGCGGATCATCCAGCCGCGCGCGACCACATCCCTCGCCCCGGTGGCAGCGCGGACCAGCGCCCTTGTTTCTTCCATATACTCGCTTTCCACCCGCTCCTTATCGGAGAAATCGGCAAGCGCGGAAGCATGATCGAGCAGGGTGAAGCCGTGCGTATCGAGCGTCAGCAGGTCGCGGATCTCGCGGCCATCGCGGATTGGCACCGTATGTTGTTCGTAGGTTCCGGTGCTGCGTTCCACACCGGCCGACACGAAGCGCCGGTTCACATGCGACCCCGGCGCCAGATAATTGATCGGTGCCTGCACCGTGCGAACGCCATCTTCAGTTACGCCGGCCAGCTTCATCACATTCTCCCGAAACAGCCGTCTGCAACCCGTGTCAGCGGCTGTCCGGAAAAATGTTTGTACAAAAGTACAAGATAATACAAGCGCCGTCTTGTGCAGATGTACAAATATGTTACCCCGAGCGTCAGCCCGCCTTGAGAGCGGGCGGATGGAGATGGAGCAGACGATGGCGTTGGGCATTTCCCGCAGCCCCAAATTCATGGTGGGGCTGGCGGCCTTCATCGGCATGACGGTGTCTTCGCCCGCGATCCTGTCGATCAATCCGCTGCTGCTGAAACCGATGGTGGCGGAATTCGACTGGGGCCGCGCCACGCTGTCTTCCACTTATCTCGTTGCAGCCCCGGTCATGGCGCTGCTCTATACGATCGTCGGCCCCGCGCTCGACAGGTTCGGTGTGCGGCGGATGCTGCTGGTGGGATATCTGCTGTTCGGGGCCGCCACGGCGCTGATGTCGCAGCTCAACGGCTCGATCGTGCAGTTGCTGGCGCTGAAGGTCATCGTCACATCCTTCGCCACCATCCCCACCGGGGTCGCTTTCGGCAAGGTCATCAGTTCCCATTTCACCGACCGGCGCGGCACCATGCTGGGCCTGTGCCTGGGCGGCGGCGGCGGGTTCGGCATGATGGTACTGCCCCTGATCGGCGCGCAGGTGCTGGAACAGGCCGGCTGGCGCGGCACCTATGTCGTCGCGGGCGCCATCGCGGCGGTGGTGGGCCTGCTCGCCGTTTCGCTGCTCCCTCGGGACCGGCTGACCAGCGCGGACCGGGCCGCAGCCGTGCCGCAACATGGCATGACCGGGCGGGAGGCGCGCAAGACCAGCGTTTTCATGCTGCTGTTTTCCGGCACTTTCCTGTCCTGCATGGTGCTGAACGGGACGGTGCAGCATCTTTCCGCCATCATGACCGATGTAGGCATGTCGACCCAGCAATCCGCCTTTGCCCTGTCCATCTATGCCGCCGCGATGATCTGCGGCCAGTTCGGCATCGGCATGGTGCTTGACCGCGTCTCCAGCCCGCGCATCGCGATACCCGTCCTGTGCGTGGCGCTGGTCGGCATCTTCCTGCTCTATGGCACGCCGGGCAAGCTTGCCGCCTTTGCCGGGGCCGCCTGCATCGGGGCGAGCGCGGGCAGCGAATACGGTCTGCTGCCCTATATGGTCAGCCGCTATTTCGGCCTGCGATCCTTCGGCCAGCTTTACGGCCTGATCTATGCCGCCGCCGCGCTGGGGACCGGGATCGGCCCTTACGCCATGGGCGCCGCCTTCGATCTTACGGGCGAGTATGACCGGGCGCTGGTCTTCTTCGGCGCGGCGCTGATCGCAGTGATCGTGCTGTTTTCCCGGCTGCGCCCCTACACCTTCTCCGCCAAGGGGGAGGCTCTGACGCATGAGACAGAGGAAACCGCCCCGCTGCCGGCCGACCTGCCCGCACAGGCCCATCGCTGAACCCCGCACAAGCTGAGGACCGCACAACCATGCAGACTATCGACGAACGCCTGACCCGGATGGAGATCGTGGAACTGATGTGGCGCTACAGCCATGCGGTCGACCGCCATGACAATGCGATGATGGAACGCCTGTTCTGGCCGGATTGCGAGATCAGCTACACCAATTTGTTCCATGGCGACCGGGCGGATTTCCTGGCCTGGGCCAACCCGCATCACGAAGATGCCTATATCAATCACCAGCATCACACGACCGCCCACATCATCGATGTGGACGGCGATACGGCCCATGCCGAACATTACTGCATCGTCTTCCTGCAAAGGAAGGATGGCACCGTGCTGCTGAGTTCGGGCCGATACCTCCAGCAGTGGGAACGGCGGAACGGCGAATGGCGCATCCTGATCCGGGAGTTCCTGCCGGAAATCAGCAGCCCGTCCCTGCCCGGCGGCGGCGCCAGGGCGGCGACCACGCCCGCATCCCTGCAACAAATGTATGCCGCGACCGGACGGGAACTGCCCGCCGGGCAATGGGCACCTTATCCGCCATCCGGGCCGGGTCGCTGGGATGAGCGCGACCTGTCATGCCGCCGCCCCCTGGGCCGCAGGGCGGAACGGACGGATCTCCATCTCTGGGAAACGGAACGATCTTCCGCTTAATGCCCCGCAGGTGTCGCGGCGGCAGGCATCGTGCCTGCCGCCCGGCCGCGAATGAAGTGGCGGATATCCTCTATCTCCTCCGCCCCCAGATCGGAGAAGGCGGGCATCCCGTTGTCCAGCAGCGCACCGTGGAGCACTTGCAGGAATGCCTCCTGGCTCAGGGCGAGCGGCGATGCGCGCAGGTCCGGCCCGGCGCCGGCGGCGATGGCATTGGCGCCATGGCATTGCAGGCAATGCGCGTAATAGAGCGGCATGCCCGCCCGCGCGCGGGCGGCGTCATAGGGGGTGCCGGCGGCGACCGGTGCGACCCCGCCATCGGAAGGCGGGCGGGACGCAGGCAGCACGCCGCGGCCATCCAGCGCGAAGGTCAGCAGCCGTCGCGGCGCGGTCCGATAATCCCAGGTATAGCGATGCATGGCGGGCGCCATCGGCGTTGAGCCAGAAGGCGGGCCCGTCAGCACCGAAACATATTGCCGCCCGTCCACACTGAAGCTGATCGGCGCGCCGCCCACCGCCACACCTGCATCGAACCGCCACAGCAATTTGCCGCTGCGTGCGTCATAGGCGTTGAACGATCCGTCGAGATGGCCCTGGAAAACCAGACCGCCACCGGTCGCCATCACGCCCGCATCCCATCCCCCCGGCGTCGGCACACGCCATGCCTCGGACTGGGTGACAGGGTTCCAGGCCAGCAGCGAACTGCCCGCGCCGTCACGCGGGGGGACCAGCGTGGTGGACAGGGCATAGTTCCATCGGCCCGCCTGCGGGCGCCAGTCCGGCCCAAAGCCCGCATCGTCATAAATGGCACCGATGCCGATAGTGGGAATATACAGCAGCCCCGTATCGCGGCTGAACGCCATCGGGTTCCAGTTATGCACGCCGTTGGTGCCGGGGAAGATCGTGACCGGCCCATCTTCATACCGTATGCCCGGCCGCTCCACCGGCCGGCCTGTCGCCGGGTCGATGCGGTCGGCCCAGGTGACATGACCGATCTTCTCTGCGGAAATCAGCCGCCCGGTATCGCGATCCAGCACATAGAGGAACCCGTTCTTCGGCGCCTGCATCAAAACGTCGCGCGGGCGGCCGTCGATGGTCAGCCGGGCCAGCGCCATATCCATCACGGCGTTGTAATCCCACGCCTCGTTCGGATTTTGCTGGGAATGCCAGACATATTGCCCGGTGTTGATGTCCAGCGCCACGATGGAGGCAAGGAACAGATTGTCGCCGCCGCCCGGATTGCGGATTTTCCAGTTCCACGGTTGGCCATTGCCCGTGCCGATATAGAGGCGCTGCCGTTCCGGATCGAAGGTCATCGCGTTCCACACGGTGCCGCCGCCGCCATATTTCCACCATTCGCCGGTCCATGTGTCGGCCGCCATGCGCATGGCGTCGTTCTCGAAACCGTCAGCCGGATTGCCGGGGACAGTGTGGAACCGCCACAGCAGCGCGCCCGTATCCGCACCGTAGCAGCTGACCGCGCCGCGCATTGGCATGCGTTCCCCACCGCCGAAGCCGATCACAACCTTGCCATCGAACACTCGCGGCGCGCCGGTGATGGCCGCTTCCGCCACCCCTTCCAGCGTCTGTACGCTCCAACGTTGCGCGCCGGTGGCGCGGTCCAGAGCGATCAGCCGGCCATCCTGCGTGCCGACGATTACCTTGTCCTGCCACAGCGCCAGCCCCCTGATGCCCCACGATCCGCGCAGGCGCGGCCCGGCCAGCGCCGCGACGCCGGGATCGTGCCGCCAAAGCACGGCCCCGGTCCGCGCATCGACGGCATGGACGATGCTCATCCCAACGGCGATGTAGATCACGCCATCGGCGGCCAGTGGCTGCGAATCCACACGCTGCGTCACGTCCAGGTCCAGCGACCAGGCAAGGCCGAGCCGCGTGACATTCGCCCGGTCGATCTGCGTCAGCGGGCTGTAATGGGTTTCATCCAGCGTGCGTCCATAGGACGGCCAGTTGGCGCCATCTGCCGCATCGGTCAGCATGGCGTTGTCGACCGGCGCGGTTTCGGCCCGTGCGCCGGCAAGCGACAGGGATGGGCCTGCGGCGAGCAGCAAGGCAGCGCCGCACAGAACTGCCGCTCTCATGCCGCATCCCGGCGCAGCACGGCAGTCTCGGCGGCGGCGTGCCTGGCGGCGATATAGCCGAAGGTCATCGCTGGCCCCAGCGTGCAGCCCCCGCCGATGTAATCGCCGCCCGTGATGCTGGCGAGATCGTTGCCCGTCGCATACAGCCCCGCGACAGGCTGCCCGTCCTCGCCCAGCACCTGCGCTGATCCATTCGTGACCAGGCCGGCGAAGGTGCCGACCGAACCTGCAAACACCCGGATCGCGTAATACGGCCCCTGCTCCAACGGGCCGAGGCATGGGCATGGCTTGTGCGTGGGGTCGCCTGCCCAGATGTCATAGGCATTGCTGCCGCGTCCGAAATCCGGGTCCACCCCTTGCCGCGCGTTGCGGTTGAAGCGTTCCACCGTCCGCTCCAGCTCGTCTCCATCGATTCCCGCCTTATCCGCCAGCTCTCGCAGCGTGCTGCCCTTCAGCAGATTGCCCGATTTCAGATGGGGACCGATCGGCAGCACCGGATGGACCGCGCCCAGCCCGTATCGGCGCAGGGAACGATGGTCGGATACGATCCAGGCCACCGCTTCCTCCTCCCCTTCGGCCGCCTTCAACAGTCCGACGGAAAAATCGTGATAGGAACTGGCTTCGTCCACAAAGCGGCGGCCATCGCGGCGCACCGCGATCTTGCCGGGATTGCCGCGTGTCGCGAAAACGGGGAAGCACGCCATCGCGCCTTCCGCGTCATCAATGCGCATGATGGGCGACAGCGCCACCGCGCTGCGCATGCGGTCTTCCACCCTGCCGCCTGCCGCTTCGCCCATGCGCAGGCCGTCGCCGCTATTGCCATAGGGCATCAATCCCCACACCTCGGGGCGGTTGGCTCCGCTCGGGAACAGGCGGCTGCGGCGCGCGCCATCATGCGGGAAACCGCCGGTCGCCAGCACCACCCCACGCCGGGCTGTGACGATCATGTCCCTCCCGCCGATCCGGGCCACGGCGCCCGTCACGCGACCGCCCTCCCGGCGCAGCGACAGGACGGGCGCATCCGTTTCCAGCCGCACGCCCAGTTGCAGGCATCGCTCGGCCAGCCCGGCGACCAGCGCATTGCCGGATGCCAGCCGCATGCTACGCCCTTGGGCGAGCTGGTCGAAGAACCGGCGGACGATCAACCGGGCAACATGCAGAAAGCTGCCGAACCGGCGCGTCACCATCGCGAAATGAGCGAAGTCCTCTATGCCCACCTGCATGCCGAGGAAGGTGGAGGCTTTCAGCGGCGATCGCAGCCGGTGCAATTCCTTGCGCAGCGGGCGCGCGTCGATGGAGGTGGCCATGATCGCGCGGCCATTCGCCTTTCCGCCGGGGTGGTGCGGGTGATAATCGGAAATGCTGACCATGGTGAAAGGCACGCGGGTCTGCGCGGCCACGAAATCGACCATCTCCGGCCCATGATCGAGGAAGGCCGTGACCTTCTCTTCATCGAACAGCGCGCCAGCCTCGTGCCGGAAATAGGTAAGCATCTCCTCGCGGCTGTCTGCGAAGCCTGCCTCGCGCCCAAGCCGGTTGCCCGGTATCCACAAGCCGCCGCCGGAACGGGCGCTGGCGCCGCCGAACACCCGCTCCTTCTCCAGCACCAGCACGTCCAGCCCCGCTTCGGCCGCAGTCAGCGCGGCGGTCAGCGCGCTGGCGCCCGACCCCACCACCAGCAGGTCGCAGCCTATGGCCTCGGGACTGTCGGCGGCGGTCATCCCTCCGCCTCCATTTCCGCGCTCCACGGATTGAGGAAACGCCCATCCTCCATCGACCACACCGATTCCATTTCCAGAATGGCGCCATGGTCGATCTTGAACACTTCCATCGCGTTCAGCCCGACGCGCCGCTCCCCGCCGCCGATCGGCCCCACGCGGCCGGCGCCTTCCAACTCCACCCAAGGGCGCTTGCCCCATGGGCGATAGGTCATGAAGGCACAGACCACACCGGTGCGCGGTTCCACGCTGGCGAAACGGACTTGCGGCACGGTATCGGCATTCCACAATCCGCGCTCGAATTGCTCTCGCGCCGTCCAGCAGCCGAAATTGGGCAATTCCTGCCCGTCCAGCCCTTCGTAGAATTCGAAACGAAAGGCGGGATTGCCGGTGATCTGCGTGCCCTGCTCTATCCGCGCGCCATTCGGGTCAAGCGGCGCCAGCGACGGCTGTTCGCGGTTCACAGCATCGTAATAGCCCTTTGCCAGCGCGATCAGTTCATGACGCGCCAGCCGCCGATCCGGTGGCACCTCCTGGCTGAAAGCAGGCCGCGGGGATGTGAGCGTTCGTGCATCCACGCCCGTTTCACCCGGGAAGCGCGGCGGCCCGCGAATGATCTCGCATTCGCTCATCAGCCCATCCCGCGCCTTCACCCTGATGGCGCAAATCGCAGCTTCCCCGCCGAACCACAGCTGCCCGGCATAGCAGGCGCTGCCATCCGCATCGTCCAGCGCGGTGATGCGATAATCGCCGATCCTGGTCAGCCCCGGCAGCCAATCGTCGTCCGGGCTCAGATCCACGCAATTGCGCGTCACGCGGGCATCGCCCGCCAGGCGGACCGGTGCGTCCTGACCCAGCAACTCGCCGATCAGGCGCGTGGTCATCGCGTTGGAGTCGGTCATGTTAGTTCTCCCTCCAGTGCCGGCCGCGCGGGACACGCGCGGCCGGCGCCGATCGCGTCAGAAGGACTTCTTCACGGTGACGGCCCATTCGCGCGGACGGCCCGGCTGCGCTGTGCTGAAGCCCGCCCCAGCGCCCGTCAGATCGAACCCGGTGATGTAATAATATTCATCGAACAGGTTCGTGACTTCGGCAGAGATTTGCAGATCGTCTTCCGCATTGCGCCAGGTCAGCCGCGCATTGGCCAGCGTGTAGGCAGGCAGGATGTTGCTCGGCCCATTATTGGCGCGGGAATAGATGTCGCTTTGATAGGAGATGTCGAAACGCGGCGTGATGGAACCGGCATCGCCCAGCTCGACCTCGTATTGCGCACCCACGGCCCATTTCCATTTCGGGGTATAGGGCGGGTAATCGCCGAATTGCGGTCCGTTGGGATTGCCCGGCCCGCCCACCGTCGCGCCCCCGATCACGCCGAAGCGCTTGTAATCGAAGTCCAGATAGCTGGCCGAAGCGTCGATCATCAGCCCGTCGACCGGGCGCAGGCTGGTCTCCACCTCGATACCCTTGATATCGGCATCGCCGGCATTCACGAGCACCGCGCAAGGCACGCCGTAGCCTTCACCCACCAGAGAGGTGCAGTTCGGCAGGCTGAGCTGGATGCCCTTATACTTGCTGAGGAAGGTCGCGATGTTCAGCCGCAGCATGCGGTCGAACAGGTCGCTCTTGAACCCGATCTCGTAAGACGTGAGCGTTTCCGGCCCGACCGAGATCGCCTGCCTAGCATTGAAGGGCCGCGGATTGACGCCGCCACCCTTGAAGCCGGTTGCGACCTGCGCATAGACGGAGATGTCCGGCGTCACTTCATACTGCGCGTTCACGCGGTAATCGAACCGGTCGCTGGTCGGCCCGTCATAAAGGCCGGTCACGCCATCCAGCGCGGCGATGGAAACGCCCGCCGGCAACGCCGATCCATCCGGCTTCAGGCGCCGGAACAGGTAGCTCTTATATTCATCGGTATAACGCAGCCCGCCGGTGATGGTCAGCGCATCCACCGGCCGCCATGCAAGATGCAGGAAGGCCGCCTTGGTATTGGCGTTGATCGTGTCGTCCGTGGTGAACAGCGGCAGCGGGGTATAGCGCAGGTCGGATATGGCGGGCGATTGCGACCGCTGCTTCATATAAAAGCCGCCGACCGTGTAATCCACCGCATCGTCAAACGCCGTGCCGTTGATCCGCACTTCCTGGCTGAAGGACCAGAAATGCAGATCGTTGGTGTTGTTGGTATGCGCCAGAGGCGACAGATCGTCGTCATTCTGGAACGTGGTGTCATAGCTGCGATAGGATGAAATGGACGTCAGGTTGAGATTGTCGGTCAGGTCATATTCGATCTGGCCCGATATGCCCCAGCCGTCGAACTTCACCCGCCCCGGATACACCGTGGCCGCCCGCACCCCGCCTTCGCTGGCGAAATAATCCCCGGAATCGGCGGGGGCGTAGAAATTGGCGTAATTGCAATGGGGCCCGCAAATGAAGCGCGCATCATAGGGAATCGTGCCGCCATATGGGTTCGTGTCGCCGGACGAGAGATTGGGCGACCGGCGCACCCCGTCCACCACGATATCGCGCAGCACGGCGCCCGCCGTGTTGCGATCGTCGTGGGTGTAATCGGCGATGATGTTGATATCGAGCTTGTCGCGCTCATAACGCAGCTGCCCGCGCAGGGCCTGGAAATTGACGTCCCCTTCCCTGGCGAGGACGCAGTCGCTGTTCTTGGTGGTGAGGGCCGGGATGCCACCCGCCGGGTTGACGGGAACGGTGTTGCCCGCATTGTCCACGAAGGTCGCCGAACCGCCCGCCGGATAGACGCAGCCGAAATCCAGCCGGTCGACATATCCGCCCTGCCGCTTAGCCACACCGGAAAAGCGCGCGCTGATATCCTCTGTCAGGCCGAAATCGGCCGAACCACGCAAATCCACCCGGTTGCGGCTGCCATAGGTGCCCGCGACATAGCCGGTGTTGGAGCCTTCGGGCCGCTGGGAATACAGCTTCACCGCGCCGCCAATGGAGTTCTTGCCCGCCAGCGTTCCCTGCGGGCCGCGCAGGATTTCCACCCGGTCGAGGTCCAGCAGATCGAGGATCGAGCCGGTCAGCGTGGGATAATAGACATCGTCGACATACATGCCCACGCCCGGTTCCAGCGCGGGGTTGTAATCGAACTGGCCCACGCCCCGGATATTCGCGCCCAGCGCCGGGCCATAGGACGCACCCTGCGGCTTCAGCGTGACGGAAGGCGCCTGATCCGCGACCTGCGCGATATTGGTCTGGCTGCGCGCTTCCAGCATGGCGCTGTTGACGGCCGTGATGGCAAGCGGGGTATCCTGCAGGTTCTGTTCGCGAAACTGCGCGGTGACGACGATGGTGTTCACATCGTCCGCGCGCCGCTCGTCAGATTGCGCCGCCGCCACGATCGGAAAAGCCAGCGGAATGGCGATCACGGTCAGCGCGGCGTGGGCCCTCAGCCTCGCCTTCATGGGTATATGGCTCATCAACATCCTCCGGTGCTGTTATGTTTTTCGCTTCGCGGGCCGGCCTCCATCCGGAAGCCGGGCGCAGGTGTGGTGGGAAGGTATGGCGCTTGCGAACCAGGGCAGCGGGCATGCGGCATCGCATCCCTCTTGAATCATCCCCTCGCCGCGTCGGTCACCGCCTCCGCTTGTTACGCTGCGCACTTTGCTAAATTTGAGCAGATGTACAAGAACTATTTTTCATACGTACAAATAACTTGAACTCGGACGCGTTTCTGGGCACGAACAGGCGAAAGACGCAGGGGGGTTGGAAGTGCATCGGAAAATGGCGTGGGCAGCAGGTCCGCTGGGGGTTGAAGGCAGCGATTGCAGGATGGCCCCGAGCAGGCTCCATGCGACAGGTGCGGCATGACCCTGCCTCCGGGGTTGAGCGAGGCCGATTTCGCGCAGGCTTTGGCGGAACTGCGGCAGGCGGTGGGCGCGGAATGGGTCTTTTCTTCCGCAGAAGATCTGCACGCCTATCGCGACAGTTTTTCCGCGGCATGGGACACGGCGGAGGAAAGGCTGGCCTCTGCCGCCGTGGCGCCCGCGTCGGTCGAACAGGTGCAAGCCGTGGTTCGTATCGCCGGGCGCCGCGGCATTCCGCTGTTCCCGATCTCCACCGGCAAGAATTTCGGCTATGGCGGCCCCGCACCCAACGTCACCGGTAGCATCGTCCTCGACCTGAAGCGGATGAACCGCATTCTGGAACTGGACGAGGCGCGCGCCTTTGCGCTGGTCGAACCGGGCGTATCCTATTTCGAACTCTACAATGAAATCCAGCGGCGCGGGCTGAAGCTGATGGTCGATTGCCCCGATCCCGGCTGGGGCAGCCCGGTGGGCAATTCGCTGGATCGCGGCATCGGCTACACCATGGCGCATTACCGCGACCATATCGGCGCAAGCTACGGGGTGGAGGTGGTGCTGCCCAATGGGGAGGTGATGCGCACCGGCATGGGTGCGCTGCCGGGATCGAAGAGCTGGCAGGAATATCGCTATGGCTTCGGGCCGGACCCGGCGGGCCTGTTCGCGCAGGGCAATTTCGGCATCGTGACGAAGATGGGCTTCCGCCTGCTGCCCCTGCCCGAATATTACCGAACCGGCCTCGTCACCGTGCCGCGCCGCCGGGATTTCGTGAAGCTGGTAGAGATCTGCAATTACCTGTCGGATTCCATGCTGTGCGGCGAAACGGTCTATGGCTCCCCGCTCGCCGCATTGATGCGGCAGCCCGATTTCGCGGCGCTCGCCACCAGGCCGGGCGGCGCCTCTGATGCGGAGCTGGACCGGGCCGCGGCCTATGCCGGCCTGCCCAGCTGGCAGGTGGACCTGCAATTTTTCGGACCCGAAGCCACCACGCTCGCCAACTGGAATTACGCGAAGGATCGCATCCTCAGCGCCATTCCCGGCGCTGCGGCGCTGGATGGGGATGCCTTCCCCCTCCCCGCTACGGAAGAGCAGCTGGCCAATACGACCCAGCCCTACCGCTCCGGCATCAGGCGGCGCGGCGCGCTCGGCGTGCCCAGCCTCGGCATGTGGCGCATCGTGCGCGATGACGGGCATCTCGGCTTCTTCCCGATCCTGCCCCGTTCTGGCGAAGCGGTGTTCGAGATGCAGCGCGTAATGTGCGACGCATTGCGGGAATTCGACCGGCTGCCGTCCTTCTTCAACGCCACCACCGCGCCGCTGCATTGGCACAGCTTCGCCTTCCAGATGGTGTTCGCCCCGTCGGTGAAGCATGACGATCCCGAACATAACGCCATGGCGGATCGCGCCATGCGGCGGGCGATAGAGGTGGCCGCGCAGCATGGCTGGGGCGATTACCGCGCTTCTCCCACCTATCAGGATGATGTCGCCCGCACCTACAGCTTCGGCGACCATGCGCTGCGGCGCTTCCACGAAACGATGAAGGACGCGATTGACCCGCAGGGCATATTGGCGCCCGGCCGGGGCGGCGTCTGGCCGCGGAGGTTCCGGGCATGATCCGCAACGCGATTCTGTCGGCCGCGATCCTGTCCGGCCCATTCCTGCTGGCGGCGGCCGCAGCGGCAGATTCTTCGTCCTCGGCCGATCCGGTGGACCATGGCCGACAGGTCTTCGCGCTCAATTGCGCGCCGTGCCATGGCCGCGGGCCGGGGGATGATGGGGACGAACACCTGCCCGGCACCGCCGCGCTGCAACGGAAATATCAGGGTGCCGTGCCCGCAGCGTTGGAATTGCGGGCCGACCTCGCGCCAGAAGTGCTGGAATATTTCATCCGCAACGGAACCGGGGCCATGCCGCCCTTTCGCAAATCCGAACTGACCGATGCCGATATCGCCGCGCTCCACGCCTATATCCAGGCGACGGCGGCGCAAGGCGATCAGCGATGAAGGCGGTCGGCCCGGCCGTCAGCCCCGGCCGATAAAGGGCATGGCGGTGGCCATCACCGTCATGAATTGCACATTGGCGTCCAGCGGCAGGCTGTCCATATAGGCCACCGCCTCCGCCGCCCGCTCTACGGGGATGACAGGCTCCGCCCGGCGCGATCCGTCGGCTTGCAAGGCCCCTTCCATCACCCCACCGCCCAGCGCGGTGGAAGCGTTGCCGATATCGATCTGCCCGCAGGCAATCGCATAGGGACGCCCTTCCAGCGAAGCGGATTTCGTCAGCCCGGTGATGGCATGTTTCGTGGCGGTATAGGCGGCGGAAAACAGGCGCGGGACATGCGCGGACAGCGATCCGTTATTGATGATGCGCCCGCCCTGCGGCGATTGGTCCTTCATCACACGGAATGCCGCGCGCAGGCACAGGAACGATCCGGTCAGGTTGACCTGCACCAGATCCTGCCAGTCCTTCAGCGCCATTTCGTGCAGCGGCGTGGCGGGCAGCGCCAGCCCGGCATTGTTGAACAACAAGTCCACCCGCCCGAACCGCTCCACCGCGCTGGCGAACAGGGCATCGACTGCCGCTTCATCCGTCACGTCCCCCGCGATGGCGAGGCATTCCGCCGGGGCGGCCATTTGCGCCGTCTCCTCCAGCAAGGCGTGGCGGCGCCCGAACAGGACCAGGGCGTATCCCTTCTGCGCCAGCGCCAGGGCCGTGGCCCGGCCAATGCCCGTCCCCGCCCCGGTGATGACGGCGATGCGTGGCTGCGCGCCGCTCATGGCCGGGACTCCATCGGCAGCGGGGTCACGGGCGGCTCGCCCGCCGCAACCGCGCGGACATTGGCGATCACGGTCGCGGCCATGGCGGCGCGGGTTTCCACCGTCGCGCTGGCGACATGCGGCGTCAGCACCGTGCGCGGGGAATTGCGCAAGGCGTCCGGCACGCGCGGCTCGTCCGCGAACACGTCCAGCGCGGCGCCCGCGATGGTGCCCGCATCCAGCGCCGCGATCAGCGCCCCCTCGTCCACGATGGACCCGCGCGCGACATTGACGAGGCACCCGTCCGGCCCAAGCGCCGCAAGCACATCGCCATCCACCAGTCCCGCCGTCGCAGGCGTGGCGGCGCAGGCGACGATCAGCACGTCGCACCATTCGGCCAGCACCTTGGCATCCGGGAACCGAGCGTAATCCGCATCCTGCGCAATGGGGGAGCTATATCCCACCTCGCCAAAGGCGCGCAGCCGCGCCGCAATGGCCGAACCGATGGCGCCAAGGCCGAGAATGCCGAAGCGCGAACCGCTGATCTTGCGGGCCAGCGGCAATTCGCCCCGGGGCCATTCACCGGCGCGCACATGGCGGTCCCCGGCGGGAATCCGGCGCTTCAGCGCGATGACGAGGCCGACGGCCAGATCGGCCACATCGTCCGTCAGAACGCCGGGCGTCGTCGTCACCGCGACCCCGCGCTCCCGCGCCAGGTCCAGCGGCACCTTGTCGAAGCCGACGCCGTTGATAGCCACCAGTTTCAGCGCAGGCAAGGCGCGCATCAGATCCGCCGGGCACCCTATATGGCCGCCGGTCACGACGATCCGCACCTCCTCGCCCCGGCGCGCCAGGAAATCGGCTTGCGCCGCATCATCCATTTCGAACCAGCGAACCAGTTCGACCACTTCGGACAGGCCTTGTTCCATCTCCGCGGAAAAGGGGCATAGCTGCAGGGCCGGCATTCGGGAAAGTTCCATCAGGTCGCCCCTCTCAGATCACTGTGGTGATGCCGCCATCGACGTAAATCGTCTGGCCGTTGATGAAGTCGGATGCCGCGGACGCCAGGAAGATCGCCGCGCCATGCAGGTCCGATAATTCGCCCCAGCGCCCAGCCGGGGTGCGCCCGCAAATCCATTTGTCGAACTCCGCATCGGCAACCAGCGCGGCATTGAGCGGCGTGTTGAAATAGCCCGGCGCAATGGCATTGATCTGCAAACCGCGCGGCGCCCAGTCCGCGCACATGCCGCGCGTCAGGTTGCGGATCGCCCCCTTCGCCGCCGTATAGGGCGCGATGGTCGGGCGGGCGAGTTCGCTCTGCACGCTGGCGATATTGATGATCTTGCCGCGCCCCCGCCCCAGCATCCCGCGCGCCACATGCTTGCTGACGTAATAGACCCCGTCCAGATTGGTCGCCATCAGCTCGCGCCAATCCGCATCGTCGAATTCATGCAGCGGAGCGCGCCGCTGGATGCCGGCATTGTTGACGAGGATGTCGATCGGCCGAACCGCCTCTATGCCGGCCACAGCCTGCTCCACCGCGTCCGGGTCGATCACGTTGAACGGGGCGATATCGGCGCTCCCCCCGGCGGAACGGATCTCGTCAGCGGCGCGGCGCAGGGCGCCTTCATCCCGCCCGTTCAGCACCACATGCGCGCCCGCTTCCGCCAGCGCGCCCGCCAGGGAACGGCCGATCCCGCGCGAGGCGCCGGTAACCAGCGCCGTGCGCCCTTCAAGGCTGAATAATCCGGACACCGCACCCTCCCCACCACAATCGTTGCAGGGTTATAAAAGGGACCGGTATCATTTCAACCGAAGATCACGCTCCCGGCCTCTAATGGCTTCCTCTTTCGTCCGGAACATGCCGTATCGTGTCTGCGGCATTGAACGCCTTGCGGCTCGATGATAACGTTCACAGAAATCGGAGGAGATGAGTGATGCACGCTGTCGTTTGCCACGGCGCCGGCGATCTGAGGATCGAACCGCGCGAAGATGCCGGGCTGCGGGATGACGAGGTGCGCGTATCGGTCGCCTATGGCGGCATCTGCGGGTCGGACATGCATTATTACCGGCGCGGCGCGGTGGGCGATTTCGCCTTGCGCGAACCGATGGTGCTGGGTCACGAGATTTCCGGCCGGGTCGTGGAATGCGGCGCCGGCTGCGAAGGGCTGGAACGGGGGATGAAGGTGGCGCTCAATCCCAGCCGCGCCTGCCTGCAATGCGATTACTGCCGCGCCGGGCGCAGCAATCTGTGCACGGATATGCGCTTCCTCGGCAGCGCGGGCCGCTTCCCGCATGTGCAGGGCGGCTTTGCCGAACATCTCGTGCTGCGGCGCGATCAGGTGATCCCGGTCCTGCCGGAAACGGACCTGCTCGCCCTTTCCGTGGCGGAACCGCTTTCGGTCGGCCTACATGCGGTGAAGCGCGGCGGCGAATTGCTGGGCAAGCGCGCCATTGTGACCGGGTCCGGCCCGATCGGGCTGCTGACCGCGCGCTCCGCCCTGCTCGCCGGCGCGACGGAGGTGGTGTGCACCGATATAGAGGATGCGGCCCTCGCCGTCGCGCGGGAGCAGATCGGCGCGACAGGCACGGTCAATGTGCGCACCGATCCCGATGGGCTGGCGCCGTTCATGGCCGAAGGGGCCGGCTTCGATGTCGCTTTCGAGGCGTCGGGTTCGGCCGATGCGCTGCGCTCCCTGTTCAAAGTGGTGCGGCGCGGTGGGCGGATCGTCCAGCTCGGCATGATGCCGCCGGGGGAAGTGTCGCTGCCCATCAACATGCTCCAGACGCGCGAGATAGACCTCGTCGGAGCCTTCCGCGCGCATGATGAATTCGCCCTGGCGGTGGATCTCATCACCAGGGGCGTGGTCGATGTCGCCCCGATCCTGTCCGGCACCTATCCGATGGACGATGCCGTATCCGCCTTCGAGCGGGCCGGGGATCGCAGCAAGGTGGTGAAGCTGCATCTGGCGATCGCGGAATGATTACCCGCACCGCCATTTTCGAAGGCCGCGTGAAGCCCGGCCATGAAGAAGCCTTCTATGATGCGGTGGAAAACCGCCTCGCCCCGCTGTGGCAGGCGTTTCCCCATGCGCTCGACGTCAGGATGTTCCGCATCGATCGCTGCGACGATGCGGAACGGCCGGTCGCCTTCATCCAGCAGATCGATTACCCCTCCGTCGCCCATATGGAAGAAGCCATCACCTCCCCCGCGCGGGATTCGGCGCGGGCCGTGACCATGGAATTGATGGAATTGTTCGAAGGGCGCTTCTATCATCTCGTCACGGGTGCGGACCGGCTGAAGAAGGCCGGCTGACGGCAGGATGCGAAGGGGCGACGTGGCAGCAGGCATGGGCAGGGGAAAAGGGACTATTGCCGCGGGCGCGGCCCCGGCGGGGCAGCCATCCGCGCGGGGCACCGGCCGCCCCACCATCCGCGACGTGGCCAAGCTGGCCAATGTTTCCCGCATGACGGTGTCGCGCGTCATCAGCGCGCCGGACCTGGTCCTGCCCGCCACGCGCGACCGGGTGAACAAGGCGATCGCCGATCTCGGCTATGTGCCCGACAAGGCGGCCGGCAGCCTCTCGAGCAGGCGGACTGGCTTCATCGCCCTGATGCTGCCGACGCTCACCAACGCCAATTTCGCCGCCGTCGCCCATGGGCTGACGGAAGCGTTGCGAGAGGCGGATTATCACCTGCTGATCGCCTACACCGAATATGACATGCAGGAAGAGGAGCGGCAGCTGCGCAACCTGCTGGCGCGCCGGCCCGAAGCGATCGTGCTGACCGGCGCGACCCATAATCGCGATGCCACCAAGATGCTGCTGGCGGCCGACATCCCGATCTTCGAGATCGCCGACATGCCCGGCCGCCCGATCGAACATGTGATCGGCTTTTCCAACCATCAGGTCGGCCGCACCGCGGCGCGCTATCTGATAGAGAAAGGCTTTACCCGCATCGGCGCGCTCGGCGGTTCCTACGATGGCAATGTGGTCGATCACCGCGGGGAAGAACGTATGCGCGGTTTCGAGGAGGAACTGCGCCATCGCGGGCTTTCCACGCAGGCTGTCATCCGCCACGGCACCGCGCCGCTCAGCTACGATCACGGCGCGGAAGCGCTGGATGCCTTGCTGGCGCGCGCGCCGGATACGGAAGCGGTCTTCGCTGTGTCGGACCTGTCGGCCGTGGGCGTGGTGATGGAATGCCGGCGGCGCGGCATCGCCGTGCCGGATGGCCTGTCGGTGATGGGCTTCGGCGATTTCGAGATCGGGCGCGTCCTCGATCCGCTGCTCACCACGATCCATGTCGATTTCACCGCGCTGGGCCGGCAGGCGGGCGAATTGCTGATCGCGCGGCTGACGGGCAGCGATGATGGCGAAACGCACCGCGTGGATGTGGGCTTGCGCGTGATAGAACGCGCATCGGTGCGCGCATGATCGCGGCGGCCATGATCGGCGCGGGCGTGATGGGCAGCGCCATCGGCTGCCGCCTGCTGGAACAGGGCTGCTCGCTCTCCTTCTTCGACCCATCGCCCGATGCAGGCGCGGAATTGCTGGCCGCGGGCGCCACGCGCGCGCAATCACCCGCCGACGCGGCACAAGGGGCGGATTTCACGATCCTCAGCCTCAACAATGCCGATATCGTGGAAACGGCGGTGTTCGGCACGCAGGGTGTCGCCGCCGGCATGCGGCGCGGCGCGTTGCTGGTGGACATGTCCAGCATCGATCCGGGCCGCACCGCCGCCATGGCCCGGCGCCTTCTGGCGGAACGGGGCGCCGGCTGGGTCGACGCCCCGCTATCGGGCGGCGCCCCCGCCGCGCGCACCGGCACGCTCACGCTGATGCTGGGTGGGACCGAGAGCGATATCGCCACAGCCGAACCGCTGCTGGCGCTGCTGTCCGCCCGCCGCACCCATCTCGGCGCGGCGGGCGCTGGGCAGACGGTGAAGCTGGTCAACCAGATCCTGTGCGCCGCCAATTTCCTGTCCGTGGCCGAAGCGGTCCGCTTTGCCGAAGCGAACGGCATCGACGCCGCCCGCATTCCCGATGCGCTCGCCGGCGGCCGCGCGGATTCGCGTATCCTCCAGGAATTCATGGGCAAGATGGCACAGCGCGATTATTCGCCCACCGGCCGGATCGACAACATGCTGAAAGATCTGGAAACGGTGCAGGGCACGGCCCTCGCCACCCGCACGCCCATGCCGCTGACCGGGCTGGTCACCGAACTGCACCGGATGCTGGTGGCAGGCGGGCTCGGCCCCGCCGACAGCGCCGAATATATGAAGCTGTTCGACATGGGCGGCGGCGGCCAGTCATCGGGTCGATGATCCGTTCGGTTGTGGTCATCGGGCCGAGCGGGAATGGCAAGTCCACCCTCGCCCGCGCCCTGGCCGACCGGCTCGGCTGGCACTTCATCGAAGGGGACGATCACCACCCGCCCGCCAATATCGCCCGCATGGCGCGGGGCGAACCGTTGAGCGATGCGGACCGCGCCCCGTTCCTCGCCTCCATCGGGCAGGCCCTCGCCCAGGCAGATGGCGCGGTCGCATCATGTTCCGCCCTGAAGCGCAGCTATCGCCAGACGCTGGAACGGATCGGCGGGCCGATCCTGTTCGTCTGGCCCAAGGTCGCACGGGCGGAACTGCTGCGCCGCATGGAGCAGCGGCAGGATCATTTCATGCCCCCCTCCCTGCTCGACAGCCAGATCGCCGCCTTCGAACCCCCCGCTTCGGGCGAGAGAGCGATGGTGGTGGACGCGCTGCGCCCACCCGCGGAACTCGCCGCCGAGATCGCGGCCGAAATCGCCACCAAAATCGTCTGAGCCGTTCACCGGGACGGATCGCAGCCAGCGATTGACAGCCCGCCCCAATTGCGCATGTTATCGTTCACATAAGACGCCGCTAGCGCGATCGAGGAGAGGAATGCCGATGGCCAGCGAGCCAATGCCAGCGCAGCAGGAAAAAGAAGGCTGGCCCGCGCCGTGGCGGGGGTGGCTGCTGGTCGCGCTGCTGGCGCTCGCATCCATCGTGTCCCAGTTCGATCGCACCGTCATCAATCTGATGGTGGAACCGATCAAGGCGGAATTCGGGCTGAACGACACGGCCTTCGGCGCGCTGCAAAGCGTCGCTTTCGGCATCTTCTACGTGGTCGCCTGCATCCCGCTGGGCCGCGCGGCGGATAATCACAATCGCAAATATCTGCTGGCCGTCTGCCTGTTTTTCTGGAGCCTGTTCGCCATGGCTTCGGGCCTTGCCCGCAGCTACGCACACCTGTTCCTGACCCGCATCGGCGTGGCCGTGGGCGAAGCGAGCCTGACCCCCGCCGGCCTTTCCATGCTGTCCGACCATTTCCCGCCGGAAAAGCTTGGCCGCCCCGTTTCGGGCTTTCTGATGAGCGCGCCCGTGGGCCAGGGTCTCGCCTTCATGGGCGGCGGCAGCCTGCTCACCGCGCTCGCCGGGTCGTCCATGCTGGAAGGCGGCGGCCTGATGTCCGGCCTGCAACCCTGGCAGGCGGCCTTCATCGTCGTCGGCGCACCGGGGCTGCTGCTGGTGCCGCTATTCCTGCTGATGCGCGAACCGAAGCGGCGCGGCGCCGCCATACAGCCGCTTTCCCCGGCAGAGGCGACCGATGTCATCATCTCGCGCTGGCGGGCGCTGCTGCCGATGTTCATCGGCTTTTCCATGGTGCTGCTGGTCGCCTATTCGATCGCGATCTGGACCCCGGCCCTGCTCCAGCGGACCTATGGCTGGAACCCCGCGCAGATCGGCCTCGGCTTCGGCCTGGTGCTGATGATCTGCGGCACGGCAGGTGTCTATGCCGCCGGCGTGCTGGCGGACAGGCTGGCGGCGAAGGGGCACCGCGATGCGCATCTCAAGGTGGCGGCAGGCGGATTTGCGGTGGCGGGCGTCACCGGCACGCTGGCCCCGCTGATGCCGACCCCTGCCCTTGCACTGGCGCTGCTGGGCGTCACCGTCTTCTTTGGCAACATGCCCTTCCCCTGCGCTGCCACCTCATTGCAATTGATCGTGCCGAACCGCGCGCGGGCGCAGATCAGCGCGGTCTATGTGACCATCACGACGCTAGTGGGGTTGAGCGTGGGGCCGACCGTGATCGGGCTGATGACCGATTATGTGTTCCGCGACCCGGCGGATATCCGCTATTCGATGAGCGTGATGATCGCCATTGCGGCGCCGATCATGGTCGTCATGATGCTGCTGGCGATGAAACCCTATCGCCGCCATCACGCCGAAGCCCAACCGGGCGCGTGACGGCGGCGAAGGAGCAATCGGTCAGAGGCGGTCGTCGATCCTGGAACGGACGAAGCCTTCCGGGAAATCTTCCACCGCATTGCCCACAATGGTGAAATCGCGCCGCTCCGGCCCGAACCGGCTTTCCAGTTCCATGTAGCTGTGGGGATCGAACAGGGGCGTCGCGCTCATCCCCATGATGCCGGTCGCGTCCTGCTTCTGGCAGGTGTAATGGCAGCCCTGCTGTTCGAAATTGCGGATGCCATGTTCCAGCATCCCGTCCATTGCCGCCTTCAGCGTGTAATGCATGGTCAGGAAATTGAAGCCGAGCGGATAGATCTGGTCCACCGTCACGCCGGGCTTGCCGTCGATGTCCCGAACATCCGGGAACATCTTCCAGCCCGGCACCAGGGACGAGACATATTTCGCATGGTCCAGGGTGGAAATGCGCACCACTGTGCTCATCTTCGCGCCCATTTCCACTGCCGCGCGCATCCGCTCGCAGCCTTCGTCCATCTCCGTGTCCGGGTCCGCATTGGTGCGCGCGATCAGGAAGCAGTCGGTCCCTTCCATCGCCGCCAGCGCGGCGCGCACCTTCTCGTAATATTTTTCACGCGGGAGGAGCGAGGTGGAGTTTTCCATGTCGCCGGTATCTTCCAGCTGCAGCGCAGTCGCCCCGGCGGCGATCATCCGCTTGGTGCTGCGATACACGGCGAGCGGGCCGCCGAACCCGTCCTCGATATCGGCGGCGAGCGGGATCGCATTGGTCTGCGAGATGCGGCTGGTGATCCATTCGATGTCGGTCAGGTTGGAAAAGCCGTAATCGATCACGCCGTTCATCGCGATCGACACCTCGCCCCCGCTCAGCATCATGGCGGGGAATCCCACCATCTCCACCGCGCGCGCCGATGCGCAATCATACACGCAAGGGGCAACGACGCAGCGGTCGGCTTCCTGAAGGACCTGGTTGAGCGTTTTCTTGGTCACGGCGTTATCTGCTCCACTGGCTGTGCGGGAAAGAGGAAGCGGGGAAGACGGGCCAAAACCCGCCCTCCCCGCCGTATTTTACGCTTCGAAGGGGATGGAACTTACAGTTCCACCCTGGCCCCGATCTTGAAATAGCGTCCGATCGTGTCGAACCAGACATGGTTGGTGCCGCCTTGCGAGGAGAAGGCCGGCGGCGGATCCCTGTCCAGCAGGTTGTTGATGACGCCGAACAGCTCGATCCGGTCGGTGATATCCACATTCAAGCTGAGGTCGAGATAGAAGCGGCCATCCACCCGGTTGCTGTTCACGCTGTTGGGCAGGGTGATGGAATAGCCTTCGTCCTCCGGCCCGATCAGCAAGGCGTCGAACTTGCCCTTGGGGATATAGTGCCCGTGCAGGCCGACCTGATACCGGTCGACGTTCCACACGATATTCCCGTCCACGATCCAGTCCGGCACGCCCGGCGTCGCGCCGCCGCGATAGCCGGTCTGGCCCGCGCGATCGGTCACGCCAATGGAATCTTCCGTCGACAGTTCGAGATAATTGGTGGCGAGCGCCCGCAGGTCGAGCGTACCGGCAGACCCGAGATCGGCGCGGTAGCTGGCTTCGATATCGATGCCGCGCACCTTCTGCCTGTTCACATTGTTCAGCACGTCGCGGACCTGCGTCACGATGCCGCTGGAATTGCGGGTGACATAGGGGCAGAACTCCTCCGCACCGGCGGAACAGCGTTCCACGATCGTCTGCGAACCCAGCGTGGCGATCGCCCCGTCCAGCGAGATATCGAAATAGTCGACCGACAGGTTGAAGTTGCGCACCGGCGTCACGACCGCGCCCACCGTCCACGTATCCGCCTTTTCCGGCTTCAGATCGGAATTGGCCCCCTGCAACGCCTGCGCTTCCACCAGCAGGCCGGCATTTTCCGGGTCGATGATGGACACACGGCCCGATGTGACAGGGCCGAACAGTTCTGACAGGTTGGGCGCGCGGATATCGCGCGACCGCGTGGCGCGGATGCGGACGCCCTCGACCGGTTCGTACACGCCGCCCAGCTTCCAGGTGGTCACGCCCACGTCGGACGATCCGGTATTCTCGCTGCTGCGGGAATATTCGGTGCGGCGGATCGCGCCGTTCAATTCCAGATTATAGACGCCCGGCATGTCGCGCAGGATCGGCGCGACCGCTTCGGCATAGGCTTCCGCAACCTCGATCTTGCCGTTGATCGCCTTGCCGTTGAACGACCAGAACTGGTTGGCTGTGGACAGCGCGTCGGCCGCGCCCTTCAGGCTGTCGCGGCGATATTCGGCGCCCACCGCAACGGCAAAGGCGCCGCCCGGCAGGTTGAACAGATCACCCTGCACATTCGCGGCCACGACATGCTGGTCGAGCGTGGAGCTTTGATAGCCAGATGGCGCGACATAGGCCCAGGCATCATCGGATACATTGCCCGATCCGAAGATGTTCAGCGGCTGGCAGGCGGCATCGTTGTTGGAAGGATCGGCATCGGCATTGATGCGGCACATCGTCTCGCCGCCGACCGTCACCGCGTCGAGCGCGTTGCGCAGCCTGGCGACGACCGCATTGCCGCTATAGCTTTGGCGGAACTCGTTGCGGCCATACTGGTAATAGGCGTCCCAACTCCACGCATCGCTGATCCGCCCTTCCAGCGAGAACACGGCGCGATAGGTGTCGTTGTCGGAATTGTTCACCGCGCCGCCGCGATCGGCGAAGAAACGGCCGAGCGTGAAGGACTGGATGTCGTTCGCGTCCATGATGGCCGCGATCTCATCCGGCAGATAGGCATTGTCGCGCTGGATCACGGCATCGGAAATGCGCGCGAGCGAACCGCGCACCTGCCCGCGCACCTGCGCGATGGAGAAATCGACATTGGCCTTCAGATCGTCGCTGATCTCGTAATCGGCATGCATATAGCTGGTCAGCCGCTCCACCGGCGGCGACAGGGTGATGCCCAGCATGAAGCCATTGGCGAGCGAGTTCTCCCCGCCCAGCGTGAACAGGGGCGAACGGTTCGTGCCGAAGAACTGGCCGTACTGGTAAGGCCGGGCAGAACCGTCGGAATTGAATGTCAGCCCGCGCAGCGGGCCGTCCACGGTGTTTATCAGCCCGCCTGCGGACAGGTTGCCGGTGCCGTTCGGCCCGACGCGCATATTGGCGGGCAGCCCGTCCGCGCCGGCGGGCGTGTTGCTCAGCAATTGTTCGTTGGGGCACCAGTCGATGCGGGTGTAGCAATCGCCCATGCCCTTGGCGTCGTTATATTCGACCGCGGCGACGAAGTGGCCCCGGCCGTCGCCGAAGGTGCGGCCATACAGGACGCCGATGTTGAACTCTTCCGCATCCCCCTCCTGCGAGATGCCGTATTGCGCGGTCGCCTTCACCCCTTCGAAATCCTTGTCGAGGATGAAGTTGACGACGCCCGCGACCGCGTCCGAGCCATAGGCGGCGGATGCGCCGCCGGTCACGACTTCGGATCGTTCGACCATCAGGGCGGGGATCAGGTTCACGTCGATCGTGCCCTGCGCGGTGGAAGGGACGAACCGCTTGCCGTCCACCAGCACCAGCGTGCGCGTGGCGCCCAGGCTGCGCAGGTCCAGCACGCGGGCGCCGACATTGCCGCCTTGCGCCTGTTGCGTAGCGGGGGAAATCAGCGCGCGGAACGATGGCAGCTCGTTCAGCGCCTCGCCAACATTGGTCTGGCCGCGCAGTTCCAGGCTTTCCTGCCCCACCACCGTTACGGGCGTGGGGGCGGTGAAGCCGTCGCGCACGATGCGCGATCCGGTCACCACGATCGGGCCGGACGACGCCTCGGCCTCTGCCGGGCCGGACCCTGTCGATTGGGCCGCCGGCGGAGCGGTGGGCTGGCTGGATTGGGCAGCGCCCGGCGCCGACCAAAGCGCCAACGCCCCCATGGCGGCGCCCGCGAAGAACCGGGAAACGGAAATGTGCCGTGCAGAATCCCGCATCGTAAATCCCCTACCTTGTTCCGGACGCCGATGCCCGGCCCCGGCCTTATTGTTATGGTAACGATAACATTCGCATGCCGCGCTTGTCCAGCCTCGAAGTGACTGTACAATATCGTGACATAAACCGGATTTAATGCGCTGATTTTGTTTGGTAATCAGATAACGAAGCCGGCGTCAGCGGGTAGCATTCGCACGCTTCCATGAGACCGGTCTCATTCCTCCGTCATAGATCGTCCGGCAGGCTGCGCGATGCGTAGGCATATCCCGCAGCCGCCAGCAGCAGCGGCAGCGGGCTGATCGTCAGCGCCGCCTTCAGCCCTTGTGCGGAAGCCTGCGCGCAAGCCGCCGCCATATCCGCCCCCGCGCCGGGCAGCGCCTGCCCGCCTGGGCAGAGCGCCGCATAATCGCCCAGGCTGAACTGGCGGGCGGCATAAAGGTCGCTCGCCAGTCCGGCGAAAAGCGGCCCCAGCCCCACGCCGACCACTGTACCCGCCAGCAGGAAGATCGCCACTGCGGTTGCCCGCGTGCGCGGTTCCGCCATGCTCTGCACCATGCCGATGGATGGGGTGTAGAAGGTGAACAGGCAGATGCCCGCCACCAGGATGAACCCGGCCGCGACCAGCGCGTTATCCTGCCGGAAGCCCATGATGTAGCAGCCGGTCGCGATCACCAGCCCGATCATCGGCAGCCAGCACCACCACCTCTTGTCCACCCGCGCTGCCAGCCAGTCCGCACCGAAGCCGCCGCCCAGCAGGCCGATCGTTGCCGCGACGCACTGGATCACGCCAAAGGCATAGCCGCCCTGCGCCAGTGTCCAGCCATGGATGCGCACGAAATAGGCGACGTAGAACACCGCGATGGCATTGACGCAGAACGTCACCAGCGATGCCGCAAGGGTCACACGCAACAGGGTCGGCCGCGCGATCAGCGATGCGAGCGCCTGCCGCCAGTTCCTGTCCTGCGCCGATGCTGCGGGCGCTGTGTCGAACCGCCCGCGGCCCGGCTCGCGCAGGGTCAGCCAGATCATCACGCCCACGATGGCGCCCGGCACGCCCACCGCGATCATCGCCGCGCGCCAGCCCCAGATCGTGCCGATCGTCGCCGCGATCAGCGCACAGAACAGGGTGGAGGCGGGCGAGCCAAGCTGGATGATGGCGAGGATGGAAGCTCGCTTCTGCGGTGGATAATGGTCACCCACCAGCGATGTCGCGGCAGGGAAAAACCCGGCCTCCCCCACGCCCAGCCCGGCCCGCGCAAACAACATATGCACGAAGCCATGCGCCAGTCCGCAAGCGATGCAGAAGGCAGACCAGATCGTCGTCGCGCCGGCGATGATCCGCACCCGGTTACGGCTGTCGGCAAGCCGCGCGATCGGCAGGCCGGATATGGCATAGAGAAAGGCAAACGCCGGCCCGCCCAGCAGGCCAAGCTGAAGATCGCTCAGCCGCAGATCCTCCTTGATCGCCTGCGCCAGCACGGGAAACAAATTGCGGTCGGTAAAATTGAACAGCCCCGCAATGCTCAGCAATATCACCAGCTTCAGGCGGTATCCGCTTGAAAACTCGCGATCCTCCCCCGGCTCCGTCACGCCGCCACTGCTGGCCGCGCTGCCGCCATCCTCCGTCACTTCCGCGCCGCCGCGCGCCAGTTTCACACCGTCCATCCGGTCAGTCCTTGCCGGCGGCGCGGGCATCGCGTTCCGCCTCTGCCTTGCGGGCAGAAAGGAAACCGGCGGCGACATTGGGCGTGTTGTCCTGCCCCGGCCGCATCACGTCCTCCTTGCGGAAACGGCGGATCTCACCCAGCCGCCCGTCCCGCACCTTACTGACCCAGTCGGGGTCACTGATATTGCTGCGCCCCACGGCGATCAGGTCGAAATCGCCGCGGTTAAACCGCCGCCCCAGTTCCGCCAGCCCCCGCTCCAGATCGGATGCGCTCTCCATCCCGCCTTCGGTGCTTTGCATGATGTCGGTCGTCACGCCCACGCTGCCCACGGCGCACACTACGGCATCGGTCATGGATTTGACCCAGCCGGCGAGGCCCAGATCGCTGCCCGGCCATTCCGGCGTGTAGAAACGGCGCGTGGACACATGGAACATGTCCACGCCCGCCATCCGCAACGCTTCCACCATCACGCGCAATTCGTCCTGATCGTCAGCGATACGGGCGCTGAAATCGACCTCCTTCCATTGCGACATGCGGAAGGAAATGACGAAATCCGCCCCCACTTCCGCCCGGATGGCGCGCACGATTTCCGCCGGAAAGCGGACCCGGTCCGCCATGTCGGCGCCGCCATAGCCGTCGTCGCGGCGGTTGCTGCCGGACCACAGGAACTGGTCGAGGAGATAGCCATGCGCGCCATGCACCTCCACCCCATTGGCTCCGATCTGTCGCGCCAGCACCGCGCTGCGCACGAAGCCGTCGCGAATGGCGGCGAGTTCATCAGCCGTGGCAGCGCGGCCATTGGGATTGCCGGGCTGGATCAGGCCGGACGGGCTCAACGTCGGGCGGTTGGCCCATGGGCCGTCGCCGCCATGGCGCCTGATCGCGCCTTCATGCCATAATTGCATCAGGATCGCCGCGCCCCCATCGCGCGCGGCGGTGATGGCCGGGCGCCAGCTTTCCGCGCTGGCGGGGGTGATGCGGCCATAGAACGGGCCTTGCGTGGCGGATTCGTGATCCACCGCCAGCGCCTCGGTGATAATCATTCCGACGCCGCCCAGCGCCCGTTCACGATAATAGACGGCCAGCCGCTCGTCTGCACAGCCATCCACGCACCAGCCGCGCTGCATGCCGGGCATGACGAACCTGTTCGCCAGCCTGAGGCCGTTGATCTCCAACGGCGTGAACATGCCCTCTATCCCGCTCATCCTGCCCTCTGACGTGGCCAATGTGAACGGTATCATACGCGATCGACGGGATCGGGCAAGCAGCGATGCGGATTATCTGCGCTGCCACCCTGCCCCGCAGGGCCAGATAACGGGCATCGCGCGCCTTGCGGATGATACCGCTACCAGCCGGCTAACCCGCGCGAATGCGCCGCTTTTTCAGCAATTGCGGGCCGGCGCCCTTGCGGGCCAGCTTGTCATCCGGATTGCGCAGCGGACATTCGCTGTGCGACAGGCAGCCGCAGCCGATGCACCCGTCCAGCTGGTCGCGCAGCTGGACCAGCCCCGTGATGCGCGCGTCCAGTTCCGCCCGCCATGTCGCGCTCAGCTCGTCCCATTGCGCGGCGGACAGGGTTTCGCTGCACGGCATCCGTTCCAGATGCTGCGCCACGGCGGAAAGGGGGATGCCCGCGCGCTGGGCGATGCGGATGATGGCGATCCGGCGCAGGATGCGGCGGGGATAGCGGCGCTGGTTCCCTTCCGTGCGCCACCCCTCGATCAGCCCCTTCTTCTCGTAGAAATGAATGGTGGACACGGCCACGCCGCTCCTCCGCGCCACCTCGCCAACGGTCAGGACCTGATCGCCATCCATGTGGAAAAGAACCCCTTGACCTGAACTATAGTTGAGGTTGTATTAGCCGCGTCGGATGCGATTCACAATGGCCGCGCGACCCCGCGCGCCACGCAGCAGGAGCCGACATGACTTCCCCTCACGCCCCCGTCGGGCAGGACCCGATCGGTCCGCTTCCCGCTGCGCCTTCCGATCGTGAACATGGTCACGAACCGCAAGATGAAGCGCGCCCGCAGAACACGCGCCGCACCATCATCATCACGCTGCTCGTGCTGGCGGTGATACTGGGCGGGCTGTTCCTGTGGCGCTCGCTCCGCACCGGCGGCGATCAGGGGTGGCAGGCGCAGGATGTGGAAGTTGCGGCCATGGTCGCCGCCCGGCAGGACGTGCCTCGCTCGCTCGAAGCGGTCGGCAGCCTCAGCGCGGTGCGCGAAGTGCTGCTGGCGCCCGAAGTCGCCGGGCGCGTCTCCGCGATCCGCTTCTCCGCCGGCGACAATGTCGGCGCCAACGCGCTGCTGGTGCAGCTTTATGACGGGCCGGAAGTGGCGGACCGGCGGGCCGCGCAGGCGCGCGCCGATCTTGCGCGGCTGCAATTGCGCCGCTCGGAAACGCTCGCCCCCTCCGGCGCCGAACCGCGCCAGTTGCTGGAAGAACGGCAGTCCCAGCTCGATCAGGCGCTGGCCGAAGTGGCGCAGCTTGACGCGCGCATCCGCCAGAAACAGGTGCGCGCGCCCTTTGCCGGGCAGCTGGGCATCCGGCAGATCGATCCGGGCGAATATCTGAACGCCGGCGCGCCCGTCGCCACGCTGACGGCGCTCGACCGGCTGTTCGTCGATTTCTCCCTGCCGCAGCAGAATATCGGCCTCCTGAAGCCGGGCGCGGAAGTCACGCTGTCCAGCGATGCCTATCCGGGCCAGAGCTTCACCGCCCGCGTCACCAGCATCGAACCGCGGCTGGACGAAGATACCCGCAGCGTTCGCGTGCAGGCGACGCTGGCCAATCCCGGCCGCATCCTGCGCCCCGGCATGTATGTGACGGCCGCGCTCGTCCTGCCGCCGCAGCCGCAGGCTATCGTCCTCCCGCTCACCGCTGTGCAGACCTCGGCGCAGGGCGAAAGCGTGATCGCGATCCGGGGCGACGATCCGCGCAAGGGCGGCAAGGCGGAAATCGTGCCGGTCCGCACCGGCGCGCGCATTGGTGAGAATATCGTGATCGAAAGCGGGCTGAAGCCGGGCGACGTGGTGGTGACGCAGGGCCAGTTGCGCGTGCAGCCGGGCGCGGCGGTGAAGGTCGCCAGGCTCGGCGGGGCCGGAGTGGCTGGCGGCGCTGGCGGCGCGGCCGATTCCGCCACTGCCGACGCCGCCCGCGCGGGGGCGCGCTGACGATGCGCTTCACCGATCTCTTCATCCGCCGCCCCACGCTCGCCATCGTGGTCAGCGTGCTGATCCTGCTGGCCGGGATCGGCGCCATGATGGGCCTGCCCGTGCGGCAATATCCCGGCATGGAAAGCGCCACCATCACCGTCAACACGGCCTTTCCGGGCGCCACGCAGGAAGTGATGCAGGGCTTCGTCACCACGCCCATCGCGCAGGCCATCGCCACGGCCAGCGGCATCGAATACATCACCTCCACCTCCCGGCAGGGCGTCAGCCGCATTTCGGCCAAGCTGGTGCTCAACGCCGATGCCGACCGCTCGATGACGGAAATCCTGTCCAAGGTTCAGCAGGTGCAATACCGCCTGCCAGAAGGGGTCAACGATCCCGTCATCACCAAGATCACCGACGGCGCTTCCGCCATCCAGTATATCGCCTTTTCCAGCGACACGATCGACACGCCGGTGATGGTGGATTTCGCGACCCGCATCGCCCAGCCGCTCATCACCGCGATCCCCGGCGTCGCGTCTGCGGAAATCAGCGGCGGCGCGGCGCCCGCCATGCGCATCTGGCTCGATCCCGTGCAGCTTACCGCGCGGGGCCTGACCGCCAGCGACGTGGCGGCCGCCCTGCGCGCCAACAACGTGCAGTCCTCCCCCGGCCAGCTAAAGGGCGAAAGCACCGCGCTCAACATCACCGCCGCCACCGATATCCGCGATGTCGGCGCGTTCCGGCAGATGGTGCTGAAACGCACCGATGCGGGCGTCGTGCGCCTGCAGGATGTCGCCACCGTCGAAATGGGCAGCCAGAATTACGACACGATGGCGATCGCGTCGGGCAAGCGCGCGGTGTTCATCTCCATCACCCCCACGCCCGATGGCAACCCGCTGGATATCGTGGCGGCGGTGGACGGGCTGCTGCCGCAGATCCAGTCCGCCGCCCCGGCCGGGCTGGAGGTGGTCAATGTGTTCGACACCGCCCGCTTCGTCGATGCCTCCATCGAAGAGGTGCAGCACACGCTGATAGAGGCGGTGGTGATCGTCATCATCGTGATCTTCCTGTTCCTGGGCAGCGTGCGCGCGGTCATCATCCCCATCGTGACCATTCCGCTGTCGCTGCTGGGAACGGCGGCGCTGATGTATCTGTTCGGCTTCTCCTTCAACCTCCTCACCCTGCTGGCCATGGTGCTGGCGATCGGGCTGGTGGTGGACGACGCCATCGTGGTGGTGGAAAACATCCACCGCCATATCGAGGAAGGCAAATCGCCCTTCGACGCCGCCATCATCGGCGCGCGGGAGATTGTCGGCCCCGTCATCGGCATGACGCTGACCCTCGCCGCCGTCTATGCCCCCATCGGCATGATGGGCGGGCTGACCGGCGCCTTGTTCAAGGAATTCGCCTTCACGCTGGCAGGCTCGGTGATCGTGTCGGGCGTGGTGGCGCTGACCCTGTCCCCGATGATGAGCGGCTGGCTGCTGCACGGCAAGCTGTCCGAAGGGCGGCTGGCACAGCGGATCGAACATACGATGGAAGGGCTGACGCGCCGTTACGACCGGCTGCTGGCCCGGACGCTGGCCGCCCGCGCGGCGGTGCTGATCGTATGCGTCGCCATCCTTGGCGCCATCATCGTGCTGTTCACCGGCGCGCAGCGCGAACTCGCGCCTCAGGAAGACATGGGATATGTCTTCGTGCAAACCAAGGCCCCGCAATATGCCAGCGTGGAATATACCCGCTCCGCCAGTGCGGAAGTGGATGCGATCTTCCGCCAGTTTCCCGAATTCGCGCATAGCTTCTTCGCCATCGGAGACGATCTGCCCACCGTCGGCTTCGGCGGCATCGTGATGAATGACTGGGCGGATAGAGACCGCGATGCGGACGCAATCCAGGCGGAACTGGCCGGGCGCACCGGGGCGGTCACGGGCGTCAGCTCCACCGCTTTCCAGGACAGCCCCCTGCCCGCCGGCAGCGGCGGCCTGCCGGTGCAGATGGTCATCAAATCGGCCGACGACTTCCCGCAGATCTACGAAACGCTGGAAGCGGTGAAGGGCGCGGCATGGGGCAGCGGTCTGTTCGCCTTCGTGGATAGCGACCTTGCCTTCGACAGCCCGGAAGTGCGCATCACCATCGATCGCGACAAGGCCGGTGAACTGGGCGTCGGCATGTCGGAAATCGCGGATACGCTGGCGCTGCTGGTGGGGGAGAATTTCGTCAATCGCTTCAACTGGTTCGACCGGTCCTATGATGTCATCACGCAAGTCCCGCGCGACCGGCGGATCGATCCTGACGATCTCGGCCAGTATTATGTCCGCGCCGCATCGGGCGATCTGGTGCCCATGTCCAACCTGGTGATGATGGAAGTGCGGCCCCAGCCGAACATGCTGACCCAGTTCAACCAGATGAACTCCGCCACCCTGTCAGCCGTGCTGGCGCCGGGGGTGACGATGGGCCAGGCCGTGGACTTCCTGCAAAGCCAGCACCTGCCGTCCGGCACCTCGGTCGACTGGCTGTCGAACAGCCGCCAATATGTGATGGAAGGGGACCGGCTGACCGTGTCCTTCGCCCTTGCCATGGTGGTCATCTTCCTCGTGCTGGCGGCGCAGTTCAACAGCTTCCGCGATCCGCTGGTCATCCTCGTCACCGTGCCGCTGGCGGTGTGCGGCGCGCTGGTGCCGCTCTATCTCGGCTTCACTACGCTCAACATCTACACTCAGATCGGGCTGGTCACGCTGATCGGGCTGATCTCCAAACACGGTATCCTGATGGTGTCCTTCGCCAACCAGATGCAACTTCACGAAGGGTGGGACCGGCGGGAGGCGATCCGCCACGCCGCCGGGGTCCGCATGCGCCCGATCCTGATGACGACGGCCGCCATGGTGGCGGGTCTCGTCCCGCTGCTGTTTGCGGGCGCGGCGGGCGCCGCCAGCCGCTTCGCCATCGGCGTGGTGGTGGTCATGGGCCTGCTGGTCGGCACCCTGTTCACCCTGTTCGTGCTACCGACCATCTACACGCTGATCGCCGCCGATCACCGCGCGGGCAGGAACCCCGATCCCGAAAGCGATGCATTGGAAGGAGTGCCCGCCCATGCGTAATTCGCTGCTGGCCTTCTCCCTCGTCCCGCTGCTGCTGGCAGGCTGCGCCACCGCGCGCCTTCCGGCCCAGCCTGCCCCCGCATTGCCCGCAGGCGGCGCCTTCGTCACGCAGGCCCCGCTTTACGATCCGGCCCAGCCCGTGCCGGACCAGTGGTGGCGTCTCTATGACGATGCCGCGCTGGACGGGCTGGTGCGGCAGGCGCTTGCCGCCAATGCCGATCTGCGCGTGGCGGAAGCCAATCTGGCCCGCGCCCGCGCCGTGACGCAGGAATCCCGCGCGGGCCGCCTGCCTTCCACCGATCTGTCGGGCGGCGTGACCTATGGCGATGCGGACGCGATCATCGGCACGGCGGAAGGCGCCAGCCGCGGCGATCCGCAATTCGCCTATAGCGGCGGGCTGGCCCTGTCGTGGGAAGCGGATCTGTTCGGCCGGATCGGCCAGGCGATCCGCGCGGCCGAAGCCGACATGCAGGCGCAGGAAGCAGCCCGGGACCGGGTTCGCGTGGTGGTGGCCGCCGAAACCACCCGCAGCTACGTCAATGCCTGCGCTGCCGCCTATGCGGCGGATGTCGCGCGCCAGTCGGTCGAAACCGGCCGCCAGTCGCTCGATCTCACCGGCCAGCTCGAACAGGCGGGCGCGGGCAGCCAGCTCGATGTGGAACGCGCCGCCGCGGCTCTCGCCAGTGCAGAGGCGCAGGTTCCGGCGCTGGAAGCGCAGCGGCAGGTCGCCCTGTTCGAACTGGCCGCCCTGCTCGGCGCCACGCCCGATCAGGTGCCCGCCGCCGCGCGGGATTGCGTCCGGCCGCCCAATCTCCAGCCCGCTGTCCTGCCGGTCGGCGACGCGGCCGCCCTGCTGCGCCGCCGCCCCGACTTGCGGGAGGCGGAACGCACGCTGGCGGCAGACGCGGCGCGGATCGGCGTCGCCGCGGCCGATCTCTATCCCCGCATCAGCATCGGCGGTTCGGCCGATTTCCTGCGCAACGACTTCCTGCGCGGCAGCGATTCCCTGTCCTTCTCCATCGGGCCGCTGCTGTCTTGGAGCTTCCCCAACATGGCGGTCGCGCGCGCAAGGCTGCGACAGGCGGAAGCGCAGGGCGAAGCCTCGCTCGCCGCCTTCGACGGCCGCGTGCTGACCGCATTGAAAGAGGTCGAACAGGCACTGACCAACCTCGCGGGCGACAATACGCGCATCGCCAGCCTGGCAGAGGCGGAACAGCGTTCGTACAATGCCTATCGCATGGCCGATCTGCGCTTCCGCGCCGGCTCGGTTTCCTATCTCGATGTCCTCGTGGCGCAGCGCGAACTGCAATCCGCCCGCGCGGCCCATGCCGCAGCAGTGCAGCAACTCGGCTCCAGTCAGGTCGATCTGTTCAAGGCCCTGGGCGGCGGCTGGCAGGCGCAATAGCCTGCCGCCCGTCCGGCCCTCTCGATCCGCAAACCGCGCAATGGGTCTTTCCTACACCGTCCCGCGCAGGGCAGCGTCATCACGCTCTTTCAACCCCTCCGAAACCCAACTTTTCCCAACGGAAGTGTCAAGTTAGCGCCCAGAGCACACCGGCCCGGCGTGTCGATCATCTGACGTGTCTCGTGCAAGGATGGCGCGCCCTGCAGGAGTCGAACCTGCGGCCTCAGGATTAGAAGTCCCGTGCTCTATCCAGCTGAGCTAAGGGCGCGTCGCTCGCCCCATAGCGCGGATTGCCGGGACCGCAAATCGCGCGCGGCGATTGACGGCCACAACGCGGCACAGGCCGGCAGGGCACCCCGCCGGGCGCTCATCCCGCTTCCTGTTGGCCTATCCGCATTGGTGCCTGACGATTCCGGCAGCCCCTCCCAGCCCGGACCTGCCCAGCCCGGACCCACGCCGCCCGACCCCTTTATGCGCCCTGCCCGCCGATCCGGCCGCATCTTGCCAGCGCCGCACCTTCGGGCCGCGCCTGGCTTTGCCCGCCTGCCGGATAGCCAAGCCCCCGGCCATGCCCTAAGCGCGCTGGGCCATGGCGCTTGACCGGATCAGCCTTGCCACCTTTCGCAACCATGCCGCCACGCGGCTGGAGGGCACCGCCCATTTCAACCTGCTGGTGGGCGAAAACGGCGCGGGCAAGACCAACGTGCTGGAAGCCCTGTCCCTCTTTGCCCCCGGCCGGGGTCTGCGCCGGGCCTCGCTGGCGGAAATGGCGGGCCATGGCGGCAGCGGCGGCTTCGCCGTCCACGCCTTGCTGGACCCGCGCGATGGCAGCGATGCGGTGGAGCTCGGCACCGGCGTGCTGGCGGATCGCCCCGGCCGGCGCGTGGTGCAGGTGAATGGCGCGGAAGCCAGCGCCACCAGCCTCGCTGAATGGCTGGCGATCAGCTGGCTCACCCCGGCGATGGACCGGCTCTTCACAGACAGCGCCGGGGCGCGGCGCCGTTATATGGACCGGCTCGCCGTCGCGCTCGACCCCGCCCATGCCGGCCATGCCGCCCGTTACGAAGCGGCGCTGCGCGAACGTAATCGCCTGTTGTCCGAAGACCACGCCCCGGATGCACGCTGGTTCACCTCTATCGAGCTGCAACTGGCGGAAGCAGGCGCGGCCCTGTCCTCCGGCCGCATCGCCCTGATCGACCGGCTGGCCGCCCAGCTTGCCATCCTGCCCGACGAACCCTTCGCCCGCCCCGCCCTGTCCTACAGCCCCGGCGGCCCGGCCGATGCGGAAGCCCTGACAGGGGAACTGGCGCGCGGCAGGGCGCGCGACCGCGCCGCCCAGCGCACCCTCATCGGCCCGCATCGTGACGAGTTGCAGGTCGCGATGGCCGGCAAATCCATCCCCGCCGCGCTATGTTCCACCGGCGAGCAGAAGGCGATGCTGATCGCCCTGACGCTCGCCCATGCCACGCTCGCCGCGTCAGGCCGCGCCAGCCTGCTGCTGCTGGACGAAGTCGCCGCCCATCTCGACCCGCTGCGCCGCGCCGCGCTGTTCGAACGGCTGGAGGACGGCAAGGCGCAGGTCTGGCTCACCGGCACGGAGATCGCGCCATTCGCCACCATTGATCCGGGGCGGATCGCACAGTGGCGCATCACCGCCGGCGAGGCGGAGAGGATCGCCTGAAGCGCCCGCGCGCTGCGAAGCTCTAGCGCACTGCCTTTGCCGGCGGCAGCGCGCCGGCCACCTGCTCCGCCGTCGCGCCGACCAGCGTTTCGATCCCCTCCGCCGTCGGATGGACCCGGTCCGCCTGGATCAGCCGGGGCTGGTCGTAGATCGCTTCGAGGAAGAACGGCACCAGCGGGGCATCATATTGCGCGGCCAGTTCGGGATAGATCGCATCGAACCGGTTCACGAAATCACTGCCGAGATTGGGCGGCGCGCGCATCCCCATCAGCAGCACGGGGATGCCCCGCTCTTTCAGCATCTCCAGCATGGCCGCGATATTCTCGCGCGTTTCGGACGGGTCGATGCCGCGCAGCAGATCGTTGCCGCCGAGTTCCAGGATCACCAGTTCCGGCGTCTGCCCTTCATTGTCGATCACGAAATCCAGCCTCTGCCGCCCCGCCGCGCTGGTATCGCCCGACACGCCCGCATTGGTGACGACAGCGTTGATCCCGCGCAGCCGCAGGGATTTCTCAAGCTGCGCCGGATAGCTTTCGTCCCGGCCGACATTATAGCCGGCGAACAGGCTGTCCCCGAAGGCGAGGATGCGGCGTTCCGGGCCTGCCACCGGGGTCGCGGCATCCGCGCCATCCGCTGTGGGGCGATCCGCTTCCGGCGCCGCCGAAGCGCCATCATCGCCGCTGCCGCAGCCGGCCAGCAGCGCGACCGCCGCCATGCCGGCCGCCATTCCGAAAAACCGTTTCCTCACTCGATCTGCCCCGTTCACTTGCCGATGGTCGATAGCTATGCCATCGATCGGGTGTGACAACCCCTCCTGCAATCATTGCGCGGGATCTGCGGCTGACGCTGGGCGATGGCGCTGCCGCTGTCGAGATCCTGCGCGGTGTCGATCTTGTCGTTCCCGCTGGCCAGACCCTGGCCCTGCTCGGCCCGTCCGGCTCGGGCAAAAGCTCGCTGATGTCGGTTCTCTGCGGGCTGGAACGCGCGAGCGGCGGCACGTTACAGGTCGCCGGCGCAGACTTTGCGGCGTTGAATGAGGATGCGCTGGCGCAGGCCCGGCGCGGGCGTATCGGCATCGTATTGCAGGCATTCCATCTCCTGCCGACGATGACGGCGCAGGAAAATGTCGCCACCCCGCTGGAACTTGCGGGGCAGCCCGACGCGTGGGCGCGCGCCGCGGCGGAACTGGCGGCGGTCGGGCTGGGCCACCGGCTGGATCATTATCCCGCGCAGCTTTCCGGCGGGGAGCAGCAGCGCGTCGCCATCGCCCGGGCCATCGCGCCGCGCCCGCCGCTGATCTTCGCGGACGAACCGACCGGCAATCTGGATGGCCGGACAGGCGAAAGCATCATCGAACTGCTCTTCGCCCGCCGCGCTGAAACCGGCGCGACCCTGATAATCATCACCCATGACGAAAACCTCGCCAGACGCTGCGACCGGGTGGTGACGCTGGGTGACGGCCGCATCGCCGGCGACACCGCGCCTGCCATCGCCGCATGACCGGTCTGGGCTGGAAAGCAGCCTGGCGTATCGCCCGCCGCGACCTGCATGGCCGGTTTCGCGGGCTGCGCCTGCTGCTGGTCTGCCTGTTCCTGGGCGTCGGCGCGCTCGCTGCGATCGGGACGTTGACGAGCGCGATCCAGGGCGAATTGAGCAGCCAGGGCCGCACGCTGCTGGGCGGCGATCTGGAGGTGGAAGTGTGGCAGCGCCCGCTTTCCGCCGAGGAAACCGCCATGCTGGCGCGTTATGGCACCGTGTCGCAGGGCATGCGGATGCAGGCCATGGCCAGCACCGCCGGCGCCGCGACCCCGGTTGAACTGAAGGCGGTGGACGCCCGCTGGCCGCTCTATGGCCGGCTGACGCTGGCCGATGGCCGCACCGTGGGGGCGCCGCCGGACGGAACGGCGTGGCTGGCGGAGGGTGCGGCGGAACGGCTCGGCATCGGAATCGGCGATCGCATCCGCATCGGCACGGGCGATCTGGCCGTGGGCGGGATCATCGCGGAAGAGCCTGACCGGCTGAGCGAGGGCTTCGCGCTGGGCCAGACGGTGATTGTGCCTTTCGCTTTCCCGGGCCAGGCCGGCCTGACCGCCCCGGGCGCGATGTACGAAACCAAGACCAGGCTGCGCTTGTCGGGCAGCGACGATCCGGCCGCTGTCGAAGACGCGATCACATCCGCCTTCCCGGAAGCCGGGCTGGATTTCCGCACCCGCGACCGGGCATCCCCCGGCGCTGAACGCTTCGTGTCGCGCATGGGTGAATTCCTGACGCTGGTGGGCCTCGCCGCGCTCGTGATCGCGGGGATCGGCATTGGCGGCGGGGTGTCGTCCTATCTCGATGCGCGCCGGACCAACATCGCGACGATGAAGATCCTCGGCGCGACGAGCGGCGACATCGCCCGCATCTACGCCTTGCAGATCGGCGCTGCCGCCATCGCCGGCGCCGGGGCGGGGCTGGTCGCGGGCACGCTCATTACGCCGCTGCTGACCCAGGCACTGGGCGCGCTGCTGCCGGTGCAGACGGGGCTGGTGATCGACGTGCCATCGCTGCTGCGCGCCGCCGCCTTCGGCCTGCTCGTCGCGCTGATCTTTGCAGCGCCCCCCTTGCTGCGCGCGCGCCATTATCCGGCAATGGCGCTGATGCGGGAGCGTGTATCGCCGCTCGCCCATCAATGGCGCGATGCAGCACGGCCCGTGGCGCTGGGCGTTGCCGGCATCGTCGCCCTTACACTGATCGGCTCGCCCCGCCCCGGACTGAGCGCATTGTTCCTGGCCGGCGCGGTGGCGCTGCTGGGCGTGCTCGCCTTGCTGGGCCGCGCGATCCGGCATTTCGCGGCGCGGGTTCCACGCCCGGCCGACCCGGTGATGCGCACCGCTCTCGCCAATCTGTATCGGCCCGGCGCATCGACCGCTTCGCTCGTCACCGCGCTCGGCTTCGGCCTTGCCGCATTCGTGCTGCTGGCGGCGGTGCAGACGTCGCTCAATGGCAATATCACCCGCAGCGTGCCGGAACGGGCGCCCGATTATTTCGTGCTCGACATTCCGCGGGACCGCGTGGCGGAGTTCGAGGCCACCGTCCGCGCCAGCGCGCCGGATGCCCGGATCGACACGGTGCCGACCTTGCGCGGGGCGGTGCTGGCCTATGGCCCGCGCGATCATCAGACGATCGTTTCACAACTGGAGGAACTGCCCGAAAACGCCTGGGCACTGCGCGGCGAACGCGGGCTGACCTATGCCGCCCGCCTGCCGGAAGGCAATACGCTCACCGCCGGGCAGTGGTGGCCGGAAGATTATGCGGGCGAGCCGCTTGTTTCCGTTGACGAGGAACTGGCCGATGCCGCCGGGCTGAAGCTGGGCGATTACATCACTGTCGGCGTGCTGGGCGTGGAACGGCAGGCGCGGATCTCCAGCCTGCGCCGCATCGATTGGGAAAGTCTCGGCTTCAACAATGTCTTCGTCTTCTCCCCCAACGCGCTGGCCGACGCGCCCCACAATCTGGCCGCCACCATCGCCCTGCCGCAGGGCGCCACGGCGGCCGGGTTGTTGCGGTCGCTCGTCACCAGCTTCCCGTCCAGTTCCGTGATCGAAGTCGGCCCGCTGCTGACCGAAGCACGCGCCATTCTGGACCAGGTGGCGCTGGCCATTCTGGCCGCGGCTTCTGTCGCGGTATTGGCGGGCATCGCCGTTCTGCTGGGCGCCATCGCTGCAGCCCGCGCAGCGCGGCTTTATGACACCGTGATCCTGCGCGTGCTGGGGGCCAGCACCCGCCAGCTCCTCCTGATGCAGTTGGCGGAGTTCGGCCTGCTGGTCGCGCTGCTTGCATTGGTGGCGCTGGCGCTGGGCAGCGGGATGGCTTGGCTGGTGATCGTCCAGCTGTTCGATTTCGACTGGGTGCCCGATTGGCCCCGCATCCTGGGGGTGCTGGGTGGCGGCGTGGCGCTGGTTCTTGCCTTCGCGCTCGCCGCCTCCCTCCCGCTGCTGCGCGCTCGTCCGGCCCGGACGCTGCGCAGCCTGTAAAGCCCCTATTCGAAAACTTCGACGCTGGCCGGTTGCTTGGGATCGAAGCCGTATTTGTTGGGACCGGGGGTGCCCGGCAGAACCATGACCACCAGCAAGGCGATGGCGGCGATGATCCCCACGAACGGGATGAACTGCGCAATGCAGACCGCGAGATAGAGCCATCCGGTCAGGTTGCGATCGTGCAGCCGTCTCACCGTAACGGCAATGGACGGGATCACGGTGGCAAGCGCCCACAGGCAAAAACCGATAAAGCCGATCCAGAACAGCGGCCCGACATTGGCGAAGGGATCGCCCGCTGCCGCAAGCGTCGGATCCATGCTGGCGGCCGTGAGAAGACCGGCGCCGCCACCTGCGACCATGATGGCATAAAAGATCGTGCTTACGATGACGTTCAGAAGCGCGAACATCCAATATTCCTTCCGGCGTGAACGGCCGGAAAAATCGAAATACCGCCGATATGGCAGAAGCATCCAGTCCATTTGACAGCCCTCCCCCTGATCGTTTCGCGAAGAGCAACATAGAATTGGCGCGCGCGCAAATGAAAAAGGGGGCCGCAAAGCCCCCCCCCCTTCCTTCGATATTGTGCCAGATCAAAACCGATAACGCGCCGTCACGCCATAGGTGCGCGGATCGTTGGCATAGCCGGAAATGCTGCGCGGCTGAGCCGGTGCATCGAACACCACGCCCACATCCCGGCTATCGAGCAGATTGCGGCCCCACACGGACAGGGTAAGTCCCGTATCGAATTCGTAGGACAGCGATGCAGTGAGATCGTTGACCTCTCGCGTGAACGGCTTCGCCGCCTCCAAGGCCGGGGTTGCATCTGCAATCGACCCGTCCGGATTATAAACCACGAAATTCGGCAGGCCTTCGATCAACTGCACGCGCGACTGGTAGAGATAGGAAATGCGCGGAACCAGCGTGCCGTTGCCGACCGGCATTTCATACTGCGCGCCCATCAGCAGCGTCCATTCCGGGATGGCTGCCGGACGGGTGCCGGACAGATCGCCCACCGCAGATTGTTCGAAACTGTCATAGACCGGATCGAGATAGGTCACGCCCACATTCAACTGCAGCGCATCGATCAGGGTCGCCTGCCCCTCGAACTCCACGCCGAACGTGCTTTGCTTGCCGGCATTGCGCAGGGCAAAGCCTGAACCGGTGAAGATGTTGGACTGGAACCCTTCGATCTGCTGGTCGAACACCGCGAGATTGGCAGAGGCGGTGCCCCAGTTCGCCTTCACCCCCGCTTCGATCACGCGGGCCTTTTCCGGCCCGGCGAAACGGCTGCCATAGACGAGGTTGTTCAGGCCAAGTCCCGCCGCCTCGATCGCGCTGCGATCTTCCGTCGCGGGGCGGCTGTCACGCGACAGATTGATGGAACTGGCCTTGAAGCCGGTCGCGTAGCTTGCATAGACGTTGATCGTATTGTTCAGATCATAGGCCAGGCGGGCCGTGTAGCTGAAATTATCGTCATTCGTCTTGCCGTCTTCCACTTCGTTAGGAACGCTGAGGAAGGGCGGCAGGAACTGCAAGGCACGCAGCTGCGCCAGTGGGTTGGCCAGCGGGTTGTTCGCATTGGCCGATGCGTAAGCAAGCGCCTGCGCATTATCGAGCCCCTGGCCCAGCGCGCCCTGATACAGGAGATACTGCCGGAAGCCGGCATATTGCGCGCCGTCCAGATCGATGGAGGAGAACAGGTCGCTGGACCCGCCATTGATGGCAAAGGTCTTGCTGTCGTCGGTGTAATTGCCGCCCAGCGTCAGGACCAGCCCGTCCGCGAGATCGACATCGATCTGTCCGAACAGCGAAATCGCCTCGCTGTCGAGCGTGCTGGCTTCGGTGAAGCCCTGTCCGGCGGTGAGGAACTGGTTGGAATAGTCGGCCCCGTCCGCCTGCCCGAACACGCCTTCCAGCGTTGCGAGGCTGAGCGCGCCGCCCGACAGGCTTTGCACCAGAAGATCGGCATAGGAACGGAAGTCGCTGCCATAGAGAAGCTGGCCGCGCTGATCGACATCTTCAGAGATGTAGAAAGCGCCGAGCAGCAGGTTGACCCGATCGCCGATCTGCCCCGTCAGCCGCACTTCCTGCGTGAAGGTGCTGACATCCAGGTCGGCCCAGTTGGGATAGATCAGGTCCGCACTGGTGAAGTCGGAATCCTGATAGGTGATCGCCCCCGTCTTGCGCCATGCAGTGATGGACGTGACGGTGAAATCGTCGTTCAGATCGTAATCCACCTGGCCCGAGAAGCCGTAGTTCTTGATCTTGTTGGTGGAATTGAAATTATTGTAAACCACCCCGCTGAAGGGGTCGGCCGGATCGTTAACCTGCCCGCCAACGCCAAGAACGGCGCCAGTGGCGATACCGTTCTGGAGGTTCACCACGGCGCAGCAATTCTCGTCGATCGAATCGTAATCGCCGATGATGCGGATTTTCAGATCGGTGCCCGGATCGAACAGCAACTGGCCGCGCATGAACCAGCGATCCCGCTCGTTCGAACGGTCGCCGGTGCCGAGGTCGCGGAAGAACCCGTCCCGCTTGTTGATCCCCGCCGCGAAGCTGGCCGCAACGGTATCGTTGATCGGGCCGGTGATGTGCCCCTTGGCCACGATCTGATCGTAATTGCCGTAGGTGAGTTCCGCCGACCCGCCGAGCTTGAACTGCGGTTCCATCGTGGTGATCGAGATCACACCTGCCGAAGCGTTCTTGCCGAACAGCGTGGATTGCGGGCCGCGCAGCACCTCGATCCGCTGCACATCGGGCAGATCGGTGATTTGCGACACCGTGCGCGAGCGATAGACATTGTCCACGAACACGCCGACCGACGGTTCGATACCGGCATTGTTGGCGCCGTTACCGAACCCGCGAATGAAGAAATTGGTGCTGCCGACGCTGTTGCGCTGCCCCACGCTGAGCGAAGGAACCACGGTCTGAAGATCGCGCAAGTCGCGAATCTGCCCGCGCGCGATCGTTTCGGCCGAGGTTACGGAAACCGCGACCGGCACGTCCTGCAAGGTCTGTTCCCGCTTCGTGGCGGTCACGACGATGTCGTTGCCCTGGCCGTCCTGCGCCGTATCGGCGCCGTCCTGAGCGAACAGGGCGTTTGGCACGCACAATCCCGCCATTGCCGCACCACAAGCCAGAACCGCGCGAGACATCCCCTTCTTCGCGCCCGAAACGACATCGACCATAATTGTATTTTCTCCATCTCCCGCACCGGCGCGCATATTTGCCGCGCCCCGGCCGGCGATCGTCTGTAGCGCGCGCATAGCTCCCGCGCGATTGCCAAAAACTTACCTTCGCTAAATTTTGTCTCAGTCAATCGCGGCGTTGCATCAATGCCGCTCGCCATAAGGCCCTGCATGCCATAAGGGGGCGCGATGCAAGTTGCGGACCTGCGCATCGCCCTGTTCAGCGGCAATTACAATTATGTACGAGACGGGGCCAACAAGGCGCAGAACCGTCTGGTGAAGACCCTGCTCGACCATGGGGCGCAGGTGCGCGTCTATGCGCCGGAAGTGGCGCAGCCCGCCTTCCCCCCTACCGGGCCAATGATCGGCATCCCTTCCATCGCCCTGCCGGGTCGCGGCGAATACCGGATGCCGCTGGGCATGGGCCGCGCCGCGCGGCACGATCTGGAAGCGTTCCAGCCCCATGTGATCCACATCAGCAGCCCCGACCGGGCCGGCCGCCAGGCTGCGGCATGGGGCCGCGCCACTGGCAGGCCGGTCGTCGCCACCGTGCATACGCGCTTCGAAACCTATCCGCGCTATTACGGGCTGTCCTTTGCCGAACCCTGGATAGAGGCATGGCTGCGGCGGCTCTATGCCCGGTGCGACGTGCTGCTGGTCCCCTCCCCCACGATGGTCGACGTGCTGCGGGAACAGCGAATGAACCGCAATGTCGCGATCTGGTCGCGCGGGGTGGAAAAGGGCATTTTCAACCCCGGCGCGCGCGATCTGGAATGGCGCCGATCCATCGGCCTTGCCGATCAGCCGATCGTGATCGGATTCCTGGGCCGGCTGGTGCTGGAAAAGGGGCTGGGCGTGTTCGCCGACACGTTGCAGCGCCTGCGCGAACGCGGCATCCCCCATCAGGTGCTGGTGATCGGGGAAGGCCCCGCCCGGCAATGGTTCGCCGAACGCACGCCGGGTGCGGTGTTCGCGGGCTTCCTTGCGGGGGAGGAACTGGGGCGCGCCGTGGCCAGCATGGATGTGCTGTTCAACCCTTCCGTCACGGAAACCTTCGGCAATGTTACGCTGGAAGCCATGGCGGCAGGCATCCCCACAGTGGCAGCCCGCGCCACAGGCAGCAGCGGGCTGGTGGAAAACGGGGTGAGCGGGCTGCTCGTCCCGCCCGGCGATATTGACGGGTTCGCCAAGGCGCTGGCCCGCTATGCCGAGGATCCGATGCTGCTGAAGGCGCATGGCGAGGCCGCGGTCGCGCGGGCCGAACCCTATGATTGGGAAAGCATTAACCTGTCCGTGGCGGACATTTACTTGCAGTTGATCCGCGAACGCCGCAGCCAATAGAAAAGGGCGCCGCAACCAGCGACGCCCCCTCTTTCCAGATCGACCGGTCAGAGCCGCTCGATACGCTTGGCCGCATCGTCGATTATGTCGACGATCTGTTCCAGGGTGGACTTGTCGAGCCCCTCGGCGCGGGCACGGTGCCGCAACACGCTGCCGAGATTGGCCATTGCGCGGAACAGTTCCGGCGACCGGCCTCGTCCCTCGCGCTCCCCGATCCCGGTGAGCCGCGCCAGCAGGGCTTCCACCTCTGCCGCATGACCTTCGACCTCGGCCCGGCCCTGCTCCGTCGCGGCGAAGAGCTTGCGGCCGCCTTCATTGGCGCCGTCCGCTTCTTCTATCAGCCCTTCATCGGCCAGCAGCGACAAGGTCGGGTAAACGATGCCCGGACTGGGCGCATATTGCCCGCCGGTCAGTTCCTCCACCGCCTTGATCAACTCATAACCGTGCCGGGGCTGATCCACGATCAGCTTGAGCAGGACGAGACGCAGTTCCCCACCGGCAAATACCCGGCTGCGACCGCGCGGCCCGCGTGGACCGCCGCCTCGCTGGCCATCCCATCCGCCCCATTCGTCCCCGTCGCCGCGTGAACCGCGACCGGCGGCCATGAAAGCAGCGAAATGGGCCGGTCCACCACGGGGGCCGCCGCGACGGCCGCCATGGCCATGATGCTTGTGCATCCTCATGTTCGAATCTCCATAATCTATCATGATGTCTCTAAGATATATCTAATTTCCCATCACGCAAGAGAGGGACTGCATTTTTTCTGCGCGCGCATTATCTGCGCAGCATGGCGGACCTATTCGCAGACGATGCTCCACCCCCCTCCCGGCAGGATGAACCGGCCGCCGATGCGCCGCTGGCGGACCGGCTGCGCCCCCGGCAGCTCGACGATGTCATCGGGCAGGAACACCTTACCGGCCCCCAGGGTGCGATCGGCCGCATGGTGGCAGCGGGGCGGCTTTCCAGCATGATCCTGTGGGGGCCGCCGGGCACTGGCAAGACCAGCATTGCCCGCCTGCTCGCCGAAGCCGTGGGCATGCGATACGCCGCCGTCAGCGCGGTGTTTTCCGGCGTGGCAGACCTGAAAAAGGTATTCGCGGAAGCGGAACGCGCGCGTGAAGCCGGGCAACGCACCCTGTTATTCGTGGACGAAATCCACCGCTTCAACCGCGCGCAGCAGGATGGCTTCCTCCCCTATGTGGAACGCGGCACGGTAACTTTGGTGGGGGCAACGACGGAAAACCCCAGCTTCGAACTCAACGCCGCCCTGCTCAGCCGCAGCCAGGTGCTGATCCTCCATCGCCTCGGCCCACAGGCGCTGTCGACCTTGCTCGACCGGGCGGAAGATCTGGAAGGCAAGCTGCCCCTTACGGATGGCGCGCGCGACGCGCTGGTGGCCAGCGCCGATGGCGACGGGCGCTTTTTGCTCAACCAGGCCGAAACTCTCTACGCCGCCCGCATTGCCGAACCGCTCGGCCCGGCGGAACTCGGCCAGTTCCTGCAACGCCGCGTCGCGGTGTATGACAAGGATCGGGAGGGTCATTACAACCTCATTTCCGCGCTCCACAAGGCGATGCGCGGGTCCGACCCGCAGGCTGCGCTCTATTACCTCGCGCGGATGATGGTCGCGGGGGAAGAACCGCTCTACCTGCTGCGCCGCATCACCCGCTTCGCCAGTGAGGATATCGGCATGGCCGATCCGCAGGCCCTGACCATCTGCATCGCCGCGCTGGAATCCTATCGCTTCCTCGGCAGCCCGGAAGGCGATCTCGCCATTTCGCAGGCCTGCCTCTATTGCGCGACCGCGCCCAAATCGAACGCTGCCTACAAGGCGCACAAGGCCGCTTTGCGCAGTGCGCGCGAAACCGGCAGCCTGATGCCGCCGCAGAACATCCTCAACGCGCCCACTAAACTGATGAAGGATATCGGCTACGGCAAAGGCTATGCCTACGATCACGACAGTGACGAAGGCTTTTCCGGTGCCGATTACTGGCCTGAAGGAATGGCGCCGCAGACCTATTACGAACCGGTCGAACGCGGCTTCGAACGGCAGGTTCGGGAACGGCTCGCCTATTGGGACAAGCTGCGCCGCCAGCGTGACTGACCGCTTCGGCCATTTCTGCGCGATCGACTGGTCCGGCGCGGCGGGGGAACGGCACAAGGGCATCGCAGTGGCGCTGTGCGGGGCGGGAGACCATCCGCCCGCGCTGGTCCGGCCCGGCCACCGCTGGTCCCGCCCGGAAATCCTCGATTGGCTGCTACACGATCTTCCCGATGACACGCTGGTCGGGCTGGACCTCGGCATGTCCCTGCCCTTCGAGGATTGCGACGGCTTCTTCCCCGGCTGGGACGCCAGCCCGCCCGACGCGAAATCGCTGTGGACGCTGGTGGACATGATCTGCGCAGCGGAAGATCATCTGGGCGCATCCGCCCTCGTCTCGGACGAGATCGCGAGCCGCTATTTCCGGCGGCAGGGCGGGCTGGTGGGCCAGCATTTCCACTTGCCGGGCGCCGCACACAAGCGCGGCCGCTTCCGCGTTACGGAACATCGCCAGGCCGCGATGGGATGTCAGCCCTGTTCCAATTTCAATCTGATCGGCGCGGCGCAGGTCGGAAAATCGAGCCTGACGGGCATGCGTGTCCTTCACCATCTGGCAGGTCGGATTCCCGTCTGGCCCTTCGATCCGCTGCCGCCATCCGGCTCGGTTCTGGTAGAGATATACACCACCATCGCGGCGCTGGCGGCAGGCCGCAGACCCGGCCGCAGCAAGCTGCGATCCGTCGAGGATCTGAACCACGCGCTCGCGGTGCTAGGTTCCGCGCCGGTGCCGGGCAGCGGCGCAATCGACGATCACAGCGCCGACGCGCTGATCACATCGGCATGGCTGCGCCGCAACGCTGGCAGGAAAGACTTGTGGCAGCCGGCCGCGCTTTCCCCCCACATCGCCCGCACGGAAGGATGGACCTTCGGCGCACTGTAACATGCAACGTCAGCGCTTGACGCAACGCCTTTCCCCTTCCATTCGCCGCAAACGTGCCGGCTTAGCTCAGTTGGTAGAGCACCTGATTTGTAATCAGGGGGCCACGGGTTCGAATCCTGTAGCCGGCACCATAAAATCAATGATTTAGCGGGCATGAATGGCAATCGTTCCAACATTTCCAATGTTGGAATTCCAACATCGCCGCGTTGCCGCGTCGCAATTTCGCCCCTTCTGGCAATTCAGCGCGAATTGGAAACCCGATTATCCGCTCCGGTGATGCTGACCCGGGCCTTGCTGCCGTCCGGTGTCGTCCACACCACTTCATTGCTGGCCCCGACGACCCGAATCTCGCCATTCGGGGCGAGGTCGACCTGGACGCGGTTGCCGGCGCCTTCGACGATCAGAAGCGTGCATTGCCCCGTCACTGTCACGATGTTGCTGGCGCCTTCGATCGTCGCGGTTCCGCCGTCGCAATCCAGTTCGGTCGTACCGCCCGCGCCTTCGAAACTGCTTTGGGCATAGGCGGGCATTGAAGCAGCGATGCAGGAGATCGCGATGGCAAGCCTTATGACAGTCACTGGAATATCTCCCTGATACGAAAGCGGTCTTGCAGCGATGTCGCCTTCAGGCCCGGCCTTCACTGATCGGCCGACCGGCCATTCGCGACAGGGTGTCGTCCTGCCAGAACAGGCGATGCAGCAGAACCATGCCGACATGCCCCAAGATCAGCGCCAGCAGAAGCCAGGCAAGCGGCGCATGCACCAGATTGGCAGGCTCAGTCATCCAGGTGATATCGCCCGCCTGTGCGGGGCGGATGGCAATCCCGAACAGGGAGATGGGCCGTTCCCCGCCAATCATGCGCATGATGCCGAGCGCCGGCACAATCGCCATCAGCACATACATCGCCACATGGCCGAGCAATGCGAGCCGCCCCAGCATGCCCGCCGCGTAGGAGGGGCGCTGCGTCCGCTGCGCAAGTGCCCAGGCGAGCCGCAGGACAACCAGCAGGAACAGCAGCGTGCCCACGGAGGCGTGGGTTCCTACCCAGAACCCCGTCAACGGCACGCGGCCGAGTATGTTCTTGGCGATCATCCCGGCAAACTGCCATGCAAACAGCGCCGCCATCGCCCAATGCAGCGTGCGGCTGACAAGCCCGTAGTGGCGTGCGTCGTCGGTCAATTGCACAAAGCACCTCCAATCAATGGCCGCATTCCCCTTGCGCAAGGAACGGCCGCTTGATCGTATGGATGAAAGGCCGAAGGCTTTAGCGCAATCCCCCGCATGCATCGCTGAGGTATGAACTGGAGGGGGACTGGAAAGCCGCCCGTCGCAAATGCCCCGTCGCACATCGCGAAGTTGCGGAACCGAAGGCGGCGGAGCCAGTTTTCATGACACAATGTTTACGGGAGTCACATCATGAATACTCGCAAGGTCGCCGTTGCTGTCATCACTGCCGCGCTGGCCCTTACCGCTGCGGCGTGCAACACCGTATCGGGCGCTGGCGAAGACCTGCAGTCCGCCTCGTCAGAGGTTGAAAAGGAGCTGTAATACTCCTCGCCCGCTGATTGGCAGCGGGTGCCTGGCGATTGAAGAAACGGGCCGCCCTGCCGGGTGGCCCGTTTTCGGTCGTGTCAGCGCCCCACAGCCAGATAGCGGAAGCCCTTGGCCTCCACTTCCGACCGGCTGTACAGGTTGCGCAGATCGACGAGCAGCGGCTGGTTGAGCAAATCCCTGGCTTTGGTCAGATCAAGCGCGCGGAAGGCATCCCATTCCGTCACGATCACCGCTGCGTCCGCACCGTGCATCGCATCATAGGCATCGCGGCAATAGGTGACGTTTTCGATCACCTTCGCCGCCTGTTCCATCCCTTCGGGGTCATAGGCCCGCACGGAAGCGCCCGCATCCTGCAAGGACTGGACGATGGCGATCGCGGGCGAATCCCGCATATCGTCGGTGTTCGCCTTGAACGTCAGGCCCAGCAGGGCGACCGTCTTGCCATGGCCATCGCCGCCCAGCGCCTGGATGACGCGCCGGCCCATGGACCGTTTGCGCTGATCGTTTGATGCGACGACGGATTCGACGATCCGCAGCGGCGCCTCGAAATCCTGTCCCGTCTTCAACAGCGCCAGCGTATCCTTGGGAAAGCACGATCCGCCATATCCCGGGCCGGGTTGGAGGAACCGCGATCCGATCCGGCTGTCGAGGCCGATGCCATAGGCCACATCGCGCACATCGGCGCCAACCTTCTCGCACAGGTCGGCGATCTCGTTGATGAAGCTGATCTTGGTCGCGAGGAACGCATTTGCGGCATATTTGGTCAGTTCGGCCGCGCGTCGCGACATCACCAGCAGGGGCGATTCATTGCGCGTAAGCGGGCGGTAGATTTCCTGCAGCACCCGTTCGGCATGTTCGTCATTCACGCCGATCACCACGCGGTCAGGGCGCTTGAAATCCTCGATCGCTGCGCCTTCACGCAGGAATTCGGGGTTCGACGCCACCGAGAAACGCAGGTCCGGGCAGGTTTCGCGGATGATCCGCTCCACCTCGTCGCCCGTGCCTACGGGAACAGTGGATTTCGTCACCACCACTGCGCCATCGCTCAACTGGCTGGCCATTTCCCGCGCGGCGGCGTGGACATAGCTGAGATCGGCATGGCCATCGCCCCGACGCGACGGCGTGCCCACGGCGATGAAAACGGCATCCGCCTCCCCGATCACCGAACCGAGATCGAGCGTGAAGCTGAGCCGGCCGGAGGCGACGTTGCTGGCGACCAGTTCATCCAGCCCCGGTTCGAAAATCGGAATCTTGCCTTCCAGCAGGGCGTCGACCTTCGACGCATCCTTGTCGACGCAGATCACCTCATGCCCGAAATCCGCGAAGCAGGCCCCGGAAACCAGACCGACATAGCCGGTCCCGATCATTACGATACGCATGTATTCCCCTTGCCAGCTCTATGGAACGGGTAAGCCATCGACAGGACCGTGCCTGACGCGCAGTCCCTAATCAGACAGGCCGCGGCATGGCAAGCGGATCACCCGCGACCGCGATAGGATGGGACACCTTGATCGGGCAGCCATAATCCTGCGGGCGGCGGCCCGCTCTGCCAGAACACATCGATCGGGATGCCGCCGCGCGGATACCAATAGCCGCCGATGCGCAGCCATTGCGGCTGCATCTCGTCCGCCAGCCTTTGCCCGATGCCCACCGTCACATCCTCGTGAAAGCCGCAATGATTGCGGAACGATGCCAGGAACAGCTTGAGGCTCTTCGATTCGACGATGCTGTCGCGGGGGGCATAATCGATGACCAGATGGGCGAAATCGGGCTGGCCCGTCACCGGGCAAAGCGAGGTGAATTCCGGCGCGGCGAAGCGGACGCAATACAGCGTGCCCGCGCGGGGGTTCGGCACATAATCCAGCACTGCATCTTCGGGGGAGGACGGCAGCGCGGACTGACGGCCCAGATGAAGCGGAGCCGAGGCAGGGGGAAGATCGGACATGCGGCCTGATGCCGCGATCCCGCCGCCAGCACAAGGGAGCGCTTTGCGCCTTCGGGTTCAGCGGCTATTCAGCGCGCAAGGCACTTCGACTGACAGGATCATGGGGAGCAGAACAACCTTCATCGCAACCATGGGGCTGATGGCGCTGGCCGTTTCGCACGGCGCAAACGCTGCCGTCACAGGTTTCCGCCTGCCCCCGTCGGATTCCGCGACACCGGCCCGGCCCGAAGCGGAGGGCCCCGCTGCGGAAGACGTGCCGCGTTCGTCGCCAACGCCTGTCAGGCCCGCTGCCACCTCACCGGCCGCCCCGGCCGCTGCGCCGACCGCCACGCCCGTAATCCAGGCGCTGCCTCCGCGCATAGAGCCGGCGCCGGTAGCGATACCGCAGGCCGATCCGCAAACCACCCGCCCAATGCGCCAGCCAGCGCCGAGCGCCACCGCCCCGGCGCAGGAAGCGATAACGGAATCGCGCGCGGCCTCTGCCAATGACGAGCCGATCACCAGCCCGGCGATCGAACCCGCTGCTCCGCTGCAGCCGGCAAGGTCGCCCGCTGCAGGCGAAGTTACCGCGCCTGACGACGCCAACGACGCTGGCAATGGCTGGCTCGTCGCGCTGGTTCTGTTGCTCGCGGCAGGTGGCGGCGCGATCTTCTGGTGGCGGCGCAAGGGCGGGCTGGCCGCCGCCCCTGCCCCGGCGGTGATAGAGAAACCGCGTCTTGCCCCCGTGCCTCCGCCCCGGCCAGAATCATCGCCCGATATGGACGCCTCGCCGCAGCCGCGAGAACCGGCACCGGCACCGGCACCGGCACCGGAAGCGTTGCGGGTCACGCTGGAGCCGCGCAAGCTCAGCCTCACCCTTATGAATGCGGCGCTGTCCTATCAGCTGGAAATCGGCAACACCGGTACGGAACCGCTCAGCGATGTCGCAATCCATGCGGACATGATCGCGGCCCATGCGTCTCTCAGCAGGGATCAGCAATTGTCAGGCCCCGCCGCGGATACGCCACCGCTGCACCAGTTGGAACGGCTGGAGCCGGGCGAAACCCGCATCATTTCCGGCGAGTTCCGCCTGCCCTTCCCCAGCATCGTGCCGATCCGGCAGGGTTCGGCCGCCTTGCTGCTCCCACTCGCCCGGTTCCGGATTTCCGCGCCGGGAACCGAGACGATCAGCCGCGTGTTCGTGGTCGGTCAGGCGGCGGAGCAGGCGGGCGGTGCGCTGGTGCCGTTCCGTCTTGACCAGGGGCCGCGCATCTACCCGCATCTGGCACAGCGCGCCTTCGTCTGACCCGGATTTACGCTGGCCTGCGCAGCCGCTACCGATAGGCGATGGACGATCTCGTTTCTACCGCGTGGCTGGCTGGCGAACTGGGCCAGCCCGATCTCGTCATCCTCGATGCATCCGCTCACTTGCCCGATGCCGGGCGTGATGCGGCAGGGGAATTCGAAGCCGGCCATATTCCCGGCGGGCGCTTACTCGATCTGGCCAGCCTAAAGGATCCGGACAGCCCGGTTCCTTCAGCCATACCCAGCGCCGCACAGCTGGCTGCGCGCATGGCGCAATTGGGCGTCGGCGATAGCAGCCGGGTGGTGATCTACGACGATAGCGACGTGAAAACCTCCGCGCGGGCATGGTTCATCCTGCGGCTGCATGGCTTGCGGCAGGTGGCGATTCTCGATGGCGGATTGGGCAAATGGCGCGCCGAAGGGCATGAACTGGCGAAGGGGCAGGATGGCGGAGCGCCCGCACTTCCGCTCGCCTTCTCCTCCGCCGCCGGCCCCGGCACCGTGCGCAGCAAGGCGGCGATGCTCGCCAATCTCGCCAGCGGGGCGGAACAGGTGGTGGATGCGCGCGGCGCGGCGCGCTTCAGCGGCGAACTCCCTGATTTCAGGCCGGAAGTGGCCAGCGGCCATATCCCGGGCTCCCGCAACCTGCCGTTCGGCCGGGTTTTAAACGAGGATGGGACTTTCAAGGATGCGGCGGCCCTGCGCGCCGCATTCGCCGATGCTGGCGTGGATATCGACCGCCCTGTCGTCACCACTTGCGGCAGCGGCGTCACCGCGGCGGTGCTGCTATTCGCGCTTCATCTGCTGGGTCGGGACGATACCGCCCTCTATGATGGCAGCTGGTCCGAATGGGGTGCGGATCCGGCAACCCCGAAGGCGACGGGACCTGCCGCATGACCGGCGATGATGAAAAGCGCCCCGCCACGCGATTGGTCGAAGCGGGCCGCCATCCCGAATGGACCGGCTCTGTCGTCAGCCCGCCAATCTGGCGGGGCAGCACCCATCTTTATGCCGATAGCGCCGATCTGGCGCAGGGTCGCCCGAACGAGGACGGGCATTTCTATTATGGCAGGCGCGGCTCCCCCACCCAATGGGCGCTCGCAGCCGCCCTGACGGAGCTTGAACCCGGAGCGTTCGGCACACTGCTCTATCCCAGCGGCGTTGCCGCCATCGCAGGCGCGCTGCTTGGCGTGGTCGCGCGCGGCGATGTCCTGCTGATGACGGACAACGCCTATGAACCAAGCCGCGCCATGGCTCGCAATCTGCTGGCGCCGCTGGGTGTGGAGACCCGTTTCTTCGATCCGCTGGACCCGGCAGGTTTCGAGGCTGCGTTCTGCGATCGAACGCGGGCAGTGCTGCTGGAAAGCCCCGGCAGCCTGACCATGGAAGTCTGCGACATCCCTGCGCTTGCCGCCATTGCCCGGCGGCGCGGGGCCATCAGCCTGATCGACAACACATGGGCGGGGCCGCTCGGCTTCCCCGCCCTGCGGCATGGCTGCGACGTGTCGATCATGTCGCTTACCAAGCATGTCGGCGGCCATTCCGACCTGATGATGGGTTCGGTCGCGGCCGGCCAGGAGCTCTATGAACGCATCCGGCTGATGTCGCAGACGCTGGGCCAGGTGGTGTCGCCTGACGATGCCGCCCTCGCCCTGCGCGGCCTGCGGACCATGGATGTGCGGCTGCGGCGGGAAAGCGAAAGCGCGCTCACCATCGCACAATGGCTGCGCGCCCGCCCGGAAGTGGCGCATGTCCTGTGCCCCATGCTGCCCGGCGCGCCGGGCCATGACCTGTGGCGGCGCGACTTCACGGGCGGATGCGGTTTGTTCAGCATCATCTTCAAGGGCGGCAGTCCATCCGCGCGCGCCCGCTTCATCGATGCGCTGGACCTGTTTGGCATCGGCTATAGCTGGGGCGGGTTCGAAAGCCTCGTCATCCCCGCCGATCCCGCCCGCGCCCGCAGCGCCACGCAATGGCCGCCCGCCGGCTGGGAGACGGAGGACCGGCTGGGCCTGCGCCTCTCCATCGGGCTGGAAGACCCGGCCGACCTGATCGCCGATCTGGAACGCGGCTTCGCGGCGATGGCGGCGGAATGACCCGCGCCTCGACCGCGCTCATCACCGGCCGCTCCGCGCCTGCGGCCTCGCCATCACCCGACGTGGCGCATGATTCCATCAGCGGCGCCGATGCGATTGCCGATGCGGTGTCGGATCACAACGCAACGGTCGCGGGCATCATAGAGCGGCTCGACAGCTTCGGCTTCACAGTTGGCGATACGCGCTTTTCACTATGGACGGCGCTCGTCGTCGTGCTGGTGATCCTGTTCGTTTTCGTGGCCGCGCGACTCGGCACGAAGGTGGCGCGCAGGCTGCTCAACCGCATGTCGAGCCTCAGCCCGACCCAGAACCTGCTGGCGGACAAGCTGGTGACGATCGCGGTCTGGACCCTCGCCCTGCTGATCGGCATCGACATGCTGGGCATCGACCTGACGACGCTGGCGGTATTTTCCGGTGCGTTCGGCCTTGCCATCGGTTTCGGCCTGCAGAAAACCTTCGGCAATCTGATCGCCGGCATCATCCTGCTGCTGGACCGTTCCATCAAGCCCGGCGACGTGATCGCGGTCAGCGATATGAGCGGGCGGGAAAGCTTCGGCCAGATCCGCCGCATCGGCATCCGGGCCATTTCCGTCATCACGCGCGACAAGAAGGAATATCTCATCCCGAATGAGAACCTGATGATCAATCAGGTTGAAAACTGGTCCTATTCGACCCGCGACGTGCGGGTGAAGGTGCCGGTGAGCGTCTCCTACGAAACCGATATCACCCTGGCGGAAGAACTGATGCTGCAGGCCGCCAAGGATGCACCGCGCGTTCTGGACATCCCCGAAACCCGCGTGCTTCTGCGCGCCATCGGCGGCGGCACGATCGACTTCGAGATCCGCCTCTGGATCGACGATCCCGAAGAAGGGATCGGCGCCGTGCAGTCCGACGTGCTGAAGCGCGTCTGGCACCTGTTCCGCGACAACAACATCGAAGTGCCGTTTCAGCAGCGCGATCTGTATCTGCGCGACAGCGCACCCTTCCGCGCCTTGCTCGACGCGCTGGAACAGCGCGATCGCCCTGCTCCCGACACTCCTCCGCCCCGCTCATAAAGTTCACCTAGCCTGCGCCATACCCATTCTCGCTGGCGATCGGGGCCAAGGGCGACCATCTGGCTGCCATGGGCAAGATCGGCACAGTCTACCTCGTCGGCGCGGGTCCGGGTGGCCCGGATCTGCTGACGGTGCGCGCGGCGCGCCTGATCGGCAGCGCGCGGCTGATCGTCCACGATGGGCTGGTGGACCGGTCCATCCTCGATCTTGCGCCGCCATCCGCCCGGCTGGTCTGCGTCGCGAAAAGCCGCGCCCGCCACACCCTGCCGCAGCAGGAAATCAACGCCCTGCTGGTGCAGGAAGCGCTGGCCGGACATGAGGTGATCCGCCTGAAGGGCGGCGATCCGTTCATCTTCGGGCGCGGCGGTGAAGAGGTGGAAGCGTGCCGCGATGCCGGCGTTCCCGTGGAAGTCGTGCCCGGTATCAGTGCCGCCAATGCCGCCGGCGCGGCCGCGCTACTGCCGCTGACCCATCGCGATCATGCCAGTATCGTCAGCTTCGTCGCTGGCCAGTGCAAGGGCCTGACGGAACAGGATTGGACCGGGCTTGCCGGCAAGGGGCGCACCCTTGTGATCTATATGGGCGTGAAGACGGCGCCCCAGATCGCGGAAAAGCTGATGGGCGACGGATTGACCCCGGAAATGCCGATCGCGGTGGTTGAAAATGCCGCCCGTCCGAATATGCGGGTTCTGCGCGGCCCGCTTGCGGGCCTGCCGCAACTCGTGGTGGATGCGTGTGTTCGCAGCCCCGCGCTCATCATTATTGGCGAGGTGACGGCGCAGGGCGATGCCGCCGTCGCCCGCATCGCGCAGGAGGCGCAAGCGTGAAGATTCTTACCGGTAACGATCTCAAGACCGGCGCCGTCATATGGTGGGATGGCCAGGGCTGGTCGCTTCATGTCGACGATGCCGCCGATGTGGGGGACGATGCCGCCGAAATCGCCGCGCGGGAAGAAGCGGCGCGCCGCGTCACCGCGTCCTATGCCATCGATGGCGAAAGGACCGCAGAAGGCGTGCGCCCGGCCCATATCAAGGATCGCGTGCGTGCCCTCGGCCCCACCGTCCGCCTCGATCTCAGCCTCAAACCCGCCGACCCGCAGGCCGGCAACTGGGTGATCTGATATGTATCGTTATGACCAGTACGACCAGCAGATGGTCGATGCCCGCGTCGCGGATTTTCGTGACCAGACCCGCCGCCGCCTGGAAGGCAAGCTGACGGAAGACCAGTTCAAGCCCCTGAGGCTGATGAACGGCCTCTATTTGCAGCTGCATGCCTATATGCTGCGCGTGGCGGTGCCCTATGGCACGCTCAACAGCGCGCAGATGCACATGCTGGCCGACATCGCGGACAAATATGATCGCGGCTATGGCCATTTCACCACGCGCCAGAATATCCAGTATAACTGGATCAAGCTGGAAGATGCGCCCGACATCCTGGCCGATCTGGCCACGGTGGAAATGCATGCCATCCAGACCAGCGGCAATTGCATCCGCAATATCAGTTCGGACCATTTCGCGGGCGCCGCCGCTGACGAGGTGATCGATCCGCGCCCCTATGCGGAACTGATGCGCCAGTGGTCCAGCTTCCACCCGGAATTCACCTACCTGCCGCGCAAGTTCAAGATCTGCGTGATCGCTGCCGAGAAGGATCGCGCGGCCATGCGGCTGCACGATATCGGCATCCGCATCCGCCGTAGCGACGCCGGCGAAGTCATCGCCGATTTCTATGTCGGCGGCGGCATGGGCCGCACGCCCTTCATCGCCCCGCTCATCCGTGAAGCTGTGCCGGTGGACCGGCTCATCACCTATGCGGAAGCGTGCCTGCGCGTGTACAATCGCTACGGACGGCGCGACAACAAGTACAAGGCCCGCATCAAGATCCTGGTGCATGAACTGGGGCAGGCCGAATATACCCGCCTGGTCGACGAGGAATATCAGCACCTGCTGGATCAGGGCATCGAACCGCCCTTTGCCGAGCTGGAGCGGATCGCGGCCTATTTCGCCGGGCCTGATTTCGTGGCCGGTCTGCCCGACGATATCGACCGGGCCGATCCCGATTTCGCCGTGTGGGTGGATCGCAACACCCACCCCCATCGCCAGCCGGGCTATGTCTCCGCGACCATCAGCCTGAAGCCTGTTGGCGGCATTCCGGGGGATGCCACTTCCGCGCAGATCCACCTGATGGCCGATCTGGCGAAGGAATACAGCTTCGACGAATGCCGGGTGACCCATGCGCAGAACATCGTGCTGCCGCATGTCGAAAAGGGCCGCCTGCAAGAATTGTGGGAGAAGCTGGAGGAAGCCGGCCTCAGCACGCCCAATCTGGACCAGATCGGGGATATGATCGCCTGCCCGGGGCTGGATTATTGCAGCCTCGCCAATGCGCGTTCCATCCCCGTGGCGCAGAAGATTTCCGAACGCTTCGCCGCCAATGGCAAGGGCGATGCGCTCGGCGAACTGAAGCTGAAGATTTCCGGCTGCATCAATGCTTGCGGCCACCATCACGCCGGCCATATCGGCATCCTCGGCGTCGACCGTAAGGGCAAGGAGAACTACCAGCTCCTGTTCGGCGGCAGCGAGGGTGAAGACGCTTCGCTCGGCAAGATCACCGGCCCCGGCTTCGATGAAGACGGCGTCGTGGACGCGATCGAGAAGGCGACCGACGTTTATCTGGCGCAGCGCGCGGAAGGCGAAAGGTTCCTCGACACCTATCGCCGCATCGGCATGGAGCCGTTCAAGGAGGCCCTCTATGGCTGATACATTCGAAGCCGGTCCCGACGAGGTCCAGTTCCGCTTCCGCGATGACGAACAGGTCGATCATCCTGCGGTCACGGTGGATTCCTTCCTCGACCAGAGCAATGCGTCCGCCGTGCGGATCGAGCCGGGCGACGATGCCCGCTCGCTGATCCCGCATCTGGATCGGATTCGGCTGGTGGAAGTGAACTTCCCGGTTTTCGGCGATGGGCGCGGCTATTCCTCCGCGCGCATGCTGCGCGAGGCCGGATATACCGGCGAAATCCGCGCGCTCGGTGACGTGCTGATAGATCAGCTCAGCCATATGCGCCGTTGCGGGTTCGACAGTTTCGCCCCCAGGAACCGGCTGGACGAAGCCGATGCGCAGGTAGCTTTCGACCGCTGGCCGGAAGTCTATCAGCCCACCACGGATGGCCGTGTTCCGATCTGGACCAAGCGTCACGCAGGTGCCAATCATGGCTGAGGCGCTCGCCCGCACCATCGACCGGATCGATACGTCGCCGCGTTTCACGCAGGCCGATGCCGATGCGCTCAATGCCCGTTTCGAAGGCGTCGACGCGCAGACGATGCTGCGCGAATTGTTCGCGGAAGGCTCGCTGGGGCATGTCGCGGTCGTCTCGTCCTTCGGAACGGAAAGCGCGGTGCTGCTCGATCTGGTGGCGAAGGCTGATCCATCCGTGCCCGTGATCTTCGTCGATACCTTGAAGATGTTCCAGGAAACGCTGGATTACCGCGACCTGCTGACCGAGCGGCTGGGCCTGCTCAATTCCTCCACGGTGCAGCCTGACGCCGCGGTATTGGCGGCGAAGGACGAAGCGGGGCTGCGCTGGTCGTGGGATCCCGATGGCTGCTGCGAAATCCGCAAGGTGGAACCGATGCAGAGGGCCAAGAACGGTCTCGATGCGTGGATTTCGGGCCGCAAGGCTTTCCAGTCCGTCACGCGCCAGAACCTGCCGCGTTTCGAGGTGGAAGATGGCCGGCTGAAGATCAATCCGCTGGGCGATTGGGTGAAGGCCGATCTCGAAGCCTATTTCGAGGAGCACGATCTGCCGCGCCATCCGCTGGAAGCCAAGGGCTATCTCTCGGTCGGTTGCGAACCGTGCACAAGCACCGTCAAGCCGGGCGAAGACCCGCGCGCGGGCCGCTGGCGGGGTTGGGACAAGACCGAATGCGGCATCCACTCCCCCGTCAGCACGACAACGGAAGATGACGAACTGCCCCCGGGTTATGAACCGGCTTTCTGAGCGAATTCCTTACCGGAAATTGGCAATTCGTTAACCATTGGGCGATACACCACCCTTCAGAAGATGGAGGGTGGCATGATCTTGCGGGAAGCCAGGCGGACTACGCTTCAGCGCGCCGCGGACGGACGCATCGCGGACCGGCGCGAACTTCGCCTCCAGACCGGCGCGGCTGCGGATAATGGCGTTGCCGAAGTCCTCATCCACAATCTTTCCGAAACCGGCGCGCTGATCCACAGCTCCGCCGCGCTGGAAGTCGGCGATCGCATCGACATAGACCTGCCCCACGCCGGCGGCCGGGTGGCGACGATCGTATGGTCTGACGATGGCCTCTATGGCTGCCGGTTCGAAACCCCGCTCAGCAAGGGTGCGATGAGCGCGGCGATGCTGCGCTCCTCCGCCGCGCCCGTATGGTCCGACGATCAGCTCGCCTCCGCCATCGAGTTCGAGCCGGAACTCGTCGCCGCGAATGACAAGCTCCATCCTGCGGCACGGGTTGCGGTGCTGTGTGTGTTCACAGCCGCCTGCTGGGCCGGCATCGCTGCGGTGGCCCTCGCCATTTTCTGACCCGGTTTCCGGCCAGCCTACAGCCAGCCCGCTTCCCGATACCAGCGCGCGGTTTCTGCCAGCCCGGCGCGAGTCTCCTTGGCAGGCGCCCATAATTGGGCGGGCACTGCCCGTGCCGGGCTGCAAACCCAGTCGGGATGGGTCATGTAGCCCACCCTGTCCAAAGTCAGCTTGGCGCCCTTGCCGCGCACGGCCCCGTCCAGACGCGCCGCCATGCGGAGCGCGGCTTTCGGCATGCGGGGAACCCATACGCGGCGGCCCACCGCCTCGCCGATGGCCCGTGCCAGATCCCCATGGCTCCAGCCGCCCGGTCTGCCGTCGTCAGGCTCGAACACCTGGCCCGAACCGCCCTGCCCTGTGGCAAGCGACAGCAGCAACCGGGCCAGATCACCCACATGGATCACCGAGGCATGCCCGTGCGGCGGCATCGGCACCACGCCCCAGCGCGCGGCGCGGAACAGCTCCAGCATTTCCCGGTCGCGCGGACCATAGATCGCGGGCGGACGCACGATGGTCCAGTCGAGGGCGCTGGCCTTCACGTCCCGCTCGGCATCATGCTTCGACCGGCCATAGGCGGACAGATCCGGTTCGCGCGCCGCCAGAGAGGATACGAAGATCAGCCGCTTGCATCCCGCCGCGCCGGCTGCGTCGATCAGGGCGCGGGTGCCCTCCACATTGCCGAGATGAAATCCTATCGGATCGGGGGTGTTGACCACGCCCGCAATATGCAGCGCCACCTCCGCGCCGCGAACCAGTTCAGCCAGCGCCGCGCGGTCGGCCAGATCGCCACGCACCCAGGTCACACCGTCGCGGTCCGACTGATCCCTGCGCGTCAGCGCCCGCACCGCCAGCCCTGCCGCCACGGCTTGCTCCATCACCGCCTGCCCGACAAAACCGGTTGCGCCGGTGATGGCGATCGTCACAGCAGGACCATCTGGTCGCGGTGTACCACGGCCGATCGCGGGGCATAGCCCAGCAACGCCTCATGCTCGTCGCTGCGGCGGCCCATGATCCGCTCGATCTCCGCCGAATCATACTCCGCCAGTCCTTGCGCTATGGCGGTGCCATCCTCCCCCTGCACGCTCACGGGATCGCCCCGTTCGAAGCGCCCCTCAACGCGGCGGATGCCGCTCGCGAGCAGGCTGCCGCCCTTCCCCAGCGCCGCGGCGCAGCCCGTATCGACGATCAGGGCACCGCGCATTCTCTGGCGCCCGCCGAGCCATGCCTTGCGCGCGCCATCGCGGCGGCGCGGCAGGAAGATCGTGCCGATACCCTGCCCCAACGCGCGCGTCAGCGGCCGGTCATGCGTGCCGTTGACGATGGCGAGTGCAATGCCCGCCCGCTCCGCGATCTGCGCCGCCTGAAGCTTGGAAGTCATCCCGCCCGAACCCATGCCGGAACCGGACGTTCCGCTGGCCATGGCATGGACGGCGGGCGTCACGCCTTGCACGCGCGGCAGCAACTCGGCGCCCGGCTCCGACGGATGGCGACTATACAGCCCATCCACATCGGACAGCAGCACCACCCCGCGCGCCTGCGCAGCTTGTGCCACCCGCGCCGCCAGCCGATCATTATCGCCGAACCGGATTTCCTGCGTGGCGACCGAATCATTCTCGTTGATGACCGGGATCGCCCCTGCCTGAAGCAACCGGTCGATGGTCGCGGCGGCATTCAGATAGCGGCGGCGATCTTCCAGATCTTCCACCGTCAGCAGCAATTGCGCGGAAATCAGCCCATGTGCGCCCAGCAATTCGCTCCACAAGCCGGCCAGCGCAATCTGCCCCACCGCTGCGGAAGCCTGCGCATCGGCGAGAGAACCGCGCCCGCCCCGCGCAAAGCCCAATCGCGACGCCCCGAGCGCGATCGCGCCCGAACTCACCACGATCACCTGCTGCCCGCGCCCCCGCGCTTCCGCAATCTCCGTTACCAGAGAGGCGAGCCAGGCACGGTCCGGCACGCCGCCCGCGCCGAACAGCAGGGCGGAACCCACCTTGAAGACGACGCGCGGCGTCAGCAGGGGATCGGCGAGATCGGCGAGGTTGGCGATCGACATGGCCGGCGCGTTAGCGCAGCAAACGCCGCGAAGGAATATCCGTCAGTCGAGCGGCGACCAACCGGCATCGTCATCCGGCGCATCGGGCGAGATCTGCGGCTGCTCCGTCGCCGTGCGTGCCGGCAGATAGGAAATCACCGCATCCAGCAGCGCGTCCATGCCCGCCCCGGTCGCGCCAGAGATCGGGAACACCCGGTCCGCGCCTGCTGCCTGCAACTCCTTCGCGAAGGCTTCCGCCAGTTCGGCATCCGCCAGATCGATCTTGTTGAGGGCGTAAAGCGTCGGCTTGTCTTCCAGACCGCCGCCATAGGCCTCCAGTTCCGCGCTCACGATTCGCAGTGCTTCGACCGGGTCCGGAACGGATATGTCGATCAGGTGGACCAGCACCCGGCACCGTTCGATATGGCCCAGGAACCTGTCGCCGATCCCCGCCCCGTCAGCCGCGCCTTCGATCAGGCCCGGAATATCGGCCAGCACGAATTCCCGGTCGCGATGGCGCACCACGCCCAGCTTGGGCACCAGCGTGGTGAAGGCATAATCGCCCACCTTTGCGCGGGTGTTCGCCACCTGGTTGATGAAGGTGCTCTTGCCCGCATTGGGCAGGCCGACCAGCCCGACATCGGCCAGCAGCTTCAGCCGCAGCCACACCCAGATCTCCTCACCCGGTATGCCGGGCTGATGCTGACGGGGCGCGCGATTGGTGGATGTCTTGTAGCTGGCATTGCCGCGTCCACCCATGCCGCCTTCCAGCAGGACCACGCGCTGCCCCACTTCGGTGAAATCGGCCAGCACCTCTTCCCGATCCTCGTCGAGGATCTGGGTGCCCACGGGCACTTCGATCAGCAGTTCGGGCGCGCTCTTGCCCGTGCGGTCCTTGCCCATGCCGTGCCCGCCGCGCTGCGCCTTGAAATGCTGCGTGTATCGAAAATCAATCAGCGTGTTGAGGCCGGCCACCGCTTCGAACACGATGTCACCGCCGCGCCCGCCATTGCCGCCATCAGGGCCGCCATATTCGATATATTTTTCGCGCCGGAAGCTGACCGCGCCAGGCCCGCCACCGCCGGAACGTAGATAGATTTTGGCCTGATCGAGGAAGTGCATCGCCGGTTCCTAAAGCGGTTTGGCTGCCAGGGGAAATGCCCACTGGCATGGCCATTGTCGCCCGGGACGGCAAATCGCTGAATTGGGATACCTGGTGGAGCCGAGGGGGATCGAACCCCTGACCTCGTCATTGCGAACGACGCGCTCTCCCAGCTGAGCTACGGCCCCGTTCAGGTATCGGCGCGGGACATCCCGCGCGAGGAGCGCGCTCCCTAGCGAAAAGCAGCCCCGGTTGGAAGCGCAAAATATGCGCCTCTCAACCGGGGCGGTAACATGGGGATTACTCGCCCGGCGCAGCCAGCGGCTGCACGACCGGGGTGGAGAAACCCTGCTCCGCACCCGCGCTGAGCGGGATCCGCGCGCCGGTATCACTATCGGTCACCTCGCCCACAGGCTGGGTCAGGCCCACGCTCGCCAGCGTGGTCGCCAGTTGCGCGCCGGGCGTGCCGTGCACGGCGATATAGCCAGGCTGAGAGCCGCCATATTGTGCGCCGTACTTCGCATCCCATTCCGCCGCGGCCACACGATATTGTTCATACGCGCGGAAGAACTGGTCGAACACGCCCTCGAAACGCATCAGCTGGGTGGCGGCGAACAGCTTCGGATCGCTCGGCGGGCTGGCCAGCGCCTCGTTCGACATATCCAGCGCGGCGTTGCAGAACGTGCCGAGCGCAGGCGGCAGTGCGAAATAATTATACACCTGCGTCATGAACGCTTCACGCGCCTTCACCCCCGCGTTGCGGGAGCCTTCGGACTCGCGGAAACGCTGATCGATTGCCCGGTTGGCTGCCGTCAGCGCCCGTTCGTTCTTTTGCAGGAACGCACCATAAGCGTCGGTAATCGGCTGATATCGCGGTTCCGAACAATTGAGCGCGGCCACGTTCCAGGCGGAACGGAAATGCCACAGCGTCTCGTTCTCACCCAGATTGCTGTTCAGCGTGACCCGCTTCCCATCCGCGCCGAGCGGCGGAATATACATCGCATAGGCTGCGCCATTGGGCGGCAGCGGGCGATAGGGAACAGCCTCCACCACCGGCGGCGGCGGTGGGGGCGGTGGTGGCGGCGGCGGCGGCGGTGTCGCACATGCTGCCAGCATGGCCACGGTGCCCCCTGCGACGATCTTCTTCACGATGCTGCTGATATTCGTGCCCGACATGCGGCGCCATCCCCTCTTTCAAGCTGAACCGAACCAATGGCCCGGTGCAGCTTGCGCCTGGCTGAAGATCGCCATCTAGCGAACTGTGCGGACAAAGAAAATGCCCGGGTAACCATTCGTCACCCGGGCACGATAAAGCGAATCGCAATTGCGATCAGTTGATGGGGATTATTCCCGCTGTCCCATGAAGCTGAGCAGGAACTGGAACATGTTGATGAAGTCCAGATACAGGCTCAACGCGCCCAGAATCACAGCCTTGCCGGCAAAGTCGGTGCCGCGCATATAGAAATATTCGCGCTTCAACCGCTGCGTGTCATACGCCGTCAGGCCGGCGAAGATCAGCACGCCCAGGAAGCTGACCGCCCACATCAGGGCTTCGGACTGCAACCACAGGTTCAGCAGGCTCGCCACGATCAGGCCGATCACGCCCATTATCAGGAAGCTGCCGAAGCCCGACAGATCCCGCTGGGTGGTGTAGCCGAACAGGCTGAGGCCCGCGAAAGCCGCAGCCGTCGCGAAGAAGGTCGCTGCGATGGAACCGCCCGTATAGGTCAGGAACACGGTGGACAGCGACAGGCCCATCAACACCGCGAAACCCCAGAACAGGGCCTGCAGCGTGCCGGTGGAAAACTTGTTCGCGCCAAAGCTCATCGCGAAGACGATCGCCAGCGGCGACAGGATGATCACCCACCCCAGCGGCCCAGCCATGACATTGGCGGCCATGCCGGAACCGGCGAACACCAGCGCCACGATACCGCTCAGCAACACGGCGGAGGTCATATAGTTGTAAATCGAGAGCATGTGCCGGCGAAGGCCAGCATCGAACGCCGTCTGACCTGCGACATCTCCCCGCAGGTTCGCCGACGCGCCCAGACCCTGACGGGTCATACGCGGGTCGTTCCAATCTGCCATGTGTCCCAAACTCCATTGCCAGCCTCACATATGGGCCGGTACAATCCCAATATCAGCGCAAGGACGGGTGATTTCAAGCAAAACCGGGGCGGGCCGCCGCCATGTTTTGTTACGAATTGTTGCGCGCTTCCGCTGCCATTTCGGCGCTTCTATCGCGCGCTGCCCGCAATGTGTCTGTCAGCACCCCGCGCAGCCGATCGCCCGCATCCATGGCATCCAGCCCGGCCTGGGTCGTGCCGCCGGGGCTCGCCACGCGCCGCGCCAGTTCCGCCGGGTCGAAGGGGGATTGTGCAGCCAGCGCACTTGCTCCTTCCACCGTCGCCAGCGCCAGCGCATTGGCTGTGTCAGCAGACAGGCCCAGTTCCGTTGCCGCCCCGGCCAGCGCATCGATGAAGCGATAGACGAAGGCCGGGCCGGAACCTGCTAGCGCCGTCACGAGATCGAACTGCTGTTCGTCAATCCATTCCGGCGTGCCCAGCGGCTTGAGGAAAGCGACGATCCGCTCCGCCGCCTCGCCATCCAACGGGCCGCCATTGGGCTGGCAGCCCGCCAGCGCGATGGGCGATTTGCCAAGCGCGGCAGACAGGTTGGGCATCATGCGCACCACCGCGCCCGCGCGCGGAAACAGGGTGGCCAGCACATCCGTCTCCACCCCGGCGAGGATGGACAGCAGCGTGGTCTGCCCGCCCGCCAGCCGCTCCACCTGCGATGCCACCTGGCGCAATATCTGCGGCTTCACGCCCAGCAGGATCGCGTCGAAATCCCCCTGCTCCGGGATTGCGGGCAGGACGGTCACGCCATCGGCGCGGACCTGTGCATTGGGGTCTGCGACGGTGAAGGATGCTGCAGGAACACCGGCGGCCAGCCAGCCATCCAGCATGGCGCCAGCCATATTGCCGCAACCGACGAGGAGAATGCGTTGGAATGTCATCGCGCCGCTCTGCCGCAGCGGGGGCGGGCTGTCCATTCCTGTCGGCGGCTCGTCGCGCCCGCCCTCGGCGCGCGCCGACAATTCCGGCCGCCGACCCTGTTCAAGCCTCTCCGGCCGGATCGACCAGCGCCGCGTCCAACGCCTCGCGCGGCTTCTTGTCGCCCCACAGCACGAACTGGAATGCCGGGTAGAACCGGTCGCATTCCGCCACCGCGTTTTCCACCGCCAGCTGCGCCATGTCGAGGCTGAGCAAGCCGTCATCGCCCAGCATCAGACCGTGCCGGTAAACGACCATTCCGCCGCTCGACCAAATGTCGAAATGCCCCAGCCACAACTGCTCGTTCACCAGTGCCAGCAGCTCGTAAGCATCCTTGCGCTTCGCATCGGGGACACGAATGTCGGGCAGGCACAGCGCCTGTAACACCCGGTCCTCGCGCCGCCAGATCGCGCGCAGTTGATAGGTCGTCCAGCTACCCTGGATATCGCCGCACAATTCATCATCGCCGACCCATTCGCACGGCCAGCCATGCGCTTCGAAAAGCTGCGCCAGCATTTCCAGCGGCGCCGCATCCTCGGCTCCCGGCAGCGTATCGCGCCCTGCACTCATCATCGGCGTTCCCGTCCCATCGTCACAGCCAATCCATGCGCGCTGCCGCCGGGCCTGCGCAATGTGGCCCCATCTTGCCGCTGGGCAAAACTCGACAACCCTGTTGGCAGGCTGTGCATAAGCTGTGCAACGCCGGTGCAAGCGGGCTGCAAAAGCGGTGCTGGCCCGCTCAATCCAAGTCCTTGACCTCTTCCCCGCGCGCGCTGGTGAAGCGGAAGGAATCGACCCCCGCTTCGGTCAGTTTCTTCACCAGCGCATCGGCTTCCTTTGCGTTGGCGAACGGGCCGACGAGCAGGCGGTTGGTCTGCCCCCACGGTGCGACATGGGGCTTCGCATCGTCCAGCGCGCCATCGGCCTCCCGTCGGATCCGGCGCCAGTCGAACGGGAAGGCGGCGGTGTCCCGGCCGGTGGCGACCTGCACCCACTGGCGGCTGGGATGCTGCGGAGGTGGAGGTGGAGGCGGTGGAGGGGGCGGCGGGGGAGGAGGAGGGGGCGGGGGCGCCTCCCGAACGGGTTCGAAACTGGTGATGTCGACCGCGCCCGTCACGGCCTGGACCGGACGTTGCGGCGCGCCCAGATCGGCAAAAGCGGCAGCCAGATCGGCGATGGGCGATTCCGGTTCCGGCGCGGACGCTGGCGGCAGGGCCGCAACCTGGACAGGGGCCGGAACAGGTGCGGGCTGCTGCGGAGGCGCGACCGCCAATTGCTGCACGGGTTCCGGCTGCGGCGCGGGCGCTGCTTGCTGAACGGGCAGTGGTTGCACCACCGGCTGCGAGGTGGACGCGGCCTGCTGGGCGGGCGCGGAAACCGGCGCCAGTTCACCGGATGGCGCGAGCGCCGGGTCCGGGGCCGCTGCGGCCGTAGCAGCCGGCCCCAGTGCCGCGCCGCTCGGTGCGAGCCGTCCGCTGACATCCGCTGTCTGCGGCGGCGCGGCAGCAGTGGGGGCGTAGCCTGCCACCGCAGGCCCATCGCGCCCGATCTCGCCAGCCGGGGGAAACACGCCGAGATTGGCGGCGGCTGCCTGCTGCGCCCTGGTCAGGCGCGGCATGTAGCGCAAATAGGGCGCCAACCTGCTGGAGACATTGGCCGGCAGCATGGTTTCGGCGATGGACACCGCCTCCTGCTCCTCCCCCAGAATTGCCAGGGCGAAAGCACGGGTGCGGAAGGCGGCGAGGTCCGTGCGTTGGAGCATCGGCAACAGCGTGGCTTCTGCCCCTGCCTTGTCGCCCGCAATGGCCTGGCTGATCGCCAGCCGCCTTGCCAGTTCGGCATCATCGGCGGTGGCCGCCAGTCCCAGCCGATAGACCCGCTGCGCATTGGCGTTGTCGCCCACGAGATCGCAGGCCAGCCCATAATCGGTGGCGAAGGGCGCCATGTTGGTGCCGGACCGTTCCGCATCGCCGAACAAGCGGGCGGCATCGGCCGGCTGCTGGCGGCGCAAGGCCAGCCCGGCAAGGCCCGCCTTCACTCTACCATCGGATGGCGCGGCGATTTCTGCACGGCGAAAGAAGCCTTCGGACGAATCCAGTTCGCCCAGCACCAGCGAGGATTGCCCGGCCTTGAGCAAGGCATCCAGCGAATTGGGATTGCGGGACAATTCCAGCAACGCTTCGCTGAGCCGACCCGAAGCCGGATCGGGCAGCGCCTGCACGACCGGCTGGCCTGCAGCCGGCAAGGCGGCCACGCATGCGCCGATCCCAAGAACGGCAAAGGCGGCGCTGGCGCGCCGCCGCCGGATCCGGACGGGTTCAGCCATGCCGGTACGATGGCTCGATCAGGCTGAACCGCATCCGAATATCTGCCAGTTACTGGTTGTTCTGGCGGCCGAGGAAGCGCGGAATCCGCAGCGCCGGACCACTATCCCCATCATCATCGTCCTTGGCATCGCCCTTGTCGGCTGCCGGGGGGCGCGACAGATTGGCCATGCGTTCGAACAGCGTGCTGCCCGAAGCAGGGGCCGACGGCGCCGGACGTGCCGGAGCCGGTGAAGCCGCCCGGTCGACAGGGCGCTCCGCCTCGCGGCCTTCGGCTTCGTGACCGCCGAGGAAGCTGCGGCGGCGCGAGATCGACGGCTGCACCGGCTCGTTCGCTTCCGCGAGACGGCTGGCATCCAGCAGCAATTCGTCCTGCCGCCCGCGCGAAGGAGCGGCCGGAGCCTGCCCTTCATCGTCTTCCAGCGTCAGTTCCAGCGCGTCGGAATCGTCCTGATCCTCGCCGGAATTGTCCGCCGGAGCAGCATAGCCGCCGCGGCGCTGGCCGAAACCATGATCGTCGGACGGATCGGGCAGCGCGTCGGATGCGCCGCCGCCATGGACCGGCGCGGCCGGGGCGGCCTGCTCGTCATTCGATTCGAAACGCGCAGGCGTGCGTTCCGCCACCGGTGCGGGGGCCGGTGTCGGGGTTTCCGGCGCACGCTCTTCCGCAGGCGGGGTGGACAGGGCGGGCCGCTTCGGCCCACGCGCGCTGGACATGCTGTAGGACTGGCTGGCCTGCGCCACCATTTCCGCATTCTGTTCGATGCCCGTGGCCACGACCGAAACGCGGATCTTGCCCTGAAGATCGGGATTGAAGGCCGAACCCCAGATGATGTTCGCTTCCGGATCGACCAGTTCGCGAATGTGGTTCGCCGCTTCGTCCACTTCCAGCAGCTTCATATCTTCGCCGCCGATGATGGAGATGATGACGCCCTTCGCGCCCTGCATCGACACGCCGTCGAGCAGCGGGTTGGCGATGGCGCGTTCGGCCGCTTCCAGCGCGCGGCTTTCGCCCTCGCCCTGGCCGGTGCCCATCATCGCCTTGCCCATTTCGCCCATCACCGAACGGACGTCGGCGAAGTCGAGGTTGATGAGGCCCGGCATGACCATCAGGTCCGTGATGGACCGCACGCCTTGCTGCAAAACCTCGTCCGCCAGTTCGAACGCTTCCTTGAAGGTGGTTTCCGCCTTGGCGACCAGGAACAGGTTCTGGTTCGGGATGACGATCAGCGTATCGACATGCTTCTGCAGTTCCTCGATACCCGATTCGGCAGACCGCATCCGCCGCGTGCCTTCGAACAGGAACGGCTTCGTCACCACGCCCACGGTCAGGATGCCCTTGTTGCGGGCTGCTTCCGCGATCACCGGGGCCGCGCCGGTGCCGGTGCCGCCGCCCATGCCGGCCGCGATGAACACCATGTTCACGCCTTCCAGCGCGCGCTGGATTTCCTCCACCGTTTCTTCTGCCGCCGCACGCCCCACTTCGGGCCGCGAACCGGCGCCGAGCCCCTGCGTGATGTCCGGCCCCAGCTGAATGCGATGTTCGCAGATCGTGTTGTTGAGCGCCTGCGCATCCGTGTTGGCGACGATGAAATCGACGCCTTCGATTTCCGCCTGGATCATGTTGGCGATGGCGTTGCCGCCTGCACCGCCGACACCGATCACAGTGATGCGGGGGCGCAGTTCTTCAACGGAAGGGGGGCCGATATTGATGCTCATTCCATGCTCTCCTTGGGGAGGCGTTGATATTCGTTAAGACCTTGCTTGTGGCACAAAGCATCCTGCGCCGGCAAAAGGCAAACGGACCTATCCACAACCTGGCGAAAACTTCAAAAATATTCCTTCATCGCCGTCCACACCCGCTGCACCAGGGCCAGCCCGGCCACGCGCGTGGTCGATGTATGGCGCGAACCGATCATGCGAATGTCGACCGGGTCTTCAGCCGCATAGAGTACCAGCCCGGCAAGCGTCGCGAAACCGGGGACGGCATGCGCTTCAGGCAGGCCCTTCAATTGTTGCGGCCGGCCGATGCGAACGGGGGTTCCCAATGCCGCCTGGGCATAATCGGCAAGGCCAGCAAGCTCCGCGCCGCCGCCGGTTATCACCACCTGACGGCCATGCTTGCCGGAAAAGCCCATCGATTCCAGCCCGCGCCCGACATCGCCGATCAGCCGGTCCAGTTCCCCCGTGATGACACTGATGAGTTCGGCGCGCGGCACGCGGTTATTGTCGTCAGCCCCCCGCGCCACGGGGCCGGCGCCATCATCGTCCGGCCCGGCGACGGGGATCATCTCGCGATGGTCGGCCGGGCTGGCGATGGCCGATCCATGCACGCATTTCAGCCGTTCCGCCTGGAAACGGCGGATGCCGAACGCGCTCGCCACCGCATCGGTGATATCGGCGGAGCCGCGCGGAATGGCGGTGAGGCCGACCAGCATTCCGCCGGAATAGACCGCCACATTGGTAACATCGGCGCCGAGTTCGACCAGCGCGACGCCCAGATCCCGCTCCTCCACGCTGAGGCAGGCATAGCCCGCAGCCAGCGGCGATGCGACCACGGCCTGCACATCCAGATGCGCGTTCTGCACCGCTTCCGTGATGTTGCGCATGGGCGCGCCATCGGCCAGCATCACATGGACATCGACGCCAAGCCGTTCCGCATGCAGATCGCGCGGATTGGCGACGCCATTGGCGCCATCGAGGAAATAGCAGGCCGGCTGCGCATGCAGCACGGTGCGGCCATCGGGTTCCAGCCCCTCGCGCGCGGCGACGAGGAGCTGCTCGATATCCTCTTCCTCGATACGGCGGCCGCCGATCTCTATCTCCACGGGCGAGATCATGCTGGTCAGCCCCGCGCCGGTGCAGCCGATCCACACGCCGCCAAGCTGGAGGTTCGGGCACATTTTTTCCGCCCGTTCCACCGCATCGCGCACGGCATAGGTGGCGGCGGCCATGTCGGTGACATAGCCGCGCCGGATACCCTTGGATGCGCGATGCCCGCTGCCGAGCACGATCATCTCGCCGTTTTCCGTCTGTCCCGCGATCATCGCCGATACGCGGAACGATCCGATATTGACCGCGCCGAATACGCGCGCGATCCGTGGCTGGCTCGCCATCGTGCCCCTAGCTCCCCCTGTCGGCCATGGCTGCCCGTTCTTCTTCCCGGCAGGCGGGGCAGCGCACGTAGAATCGGTTTTGCACCCGCATGTCGAAGGCGACGGCCTTGCCGCCGATCAGGCGGTTCATGCCATCGACCCGCGCGAAATCCATCAACGCGCCGGCGGCACGTTCCTCCCCCTGCGGCAGGGACAGGACCTGGCCGGTATCGAATGTCAGGTTCCAGCGGCGATGGCCGATCCATTCCGCACCCTCGACCTTGGGGCGCAGGGCGGGCGCCGCATCCAGCAGGGCGGATAATTCGCGCACCTGTTCCTGCGCGCCGGCGCCGGAAATGACGAGCATGCCCTTCGCGGCAGCGGTCGAAACAGGCTCCAGCTCGTGCCCATCGCCGTCGATCAGCACCAACCTGTCGCCCTTGCGCAGCGCGGCATGCGGCTCCCGCTCCACGATATCGACCACGATGCGGTCCGGCAGCTGGCGGGACACGCGCGCATCCTTCACCCAGTTGAGCTGCAACAGCGAATCCCGCAACGCGTGCAGGTCAACCTGCGGCATGGCGCGGTCCCGTTCGCCCAGCACCCGCTCATAAACGGTCAGCTCGTTCATCCGCTCCACCCCGCGAACCTCGACCTTGCGGACCTCGAAGCCCGCATTGGCGGCGGCGGTGGAAAATTGCTGGCCCAGCAAGACCGTCAGCCCGGCAAGGCTGGCGACACCCCAGGCAAGGGCGGCGACGCCCGCCAGGATCAGGATCAGGAAGAACCGCTGCACCTGATCCTGCGAAAAGGGCAACACGCCCAGCGCGCCATCCACCAGCCAGCCGGTGGTGGCGCGCGCCTGCCGCACCTGGCGCTTGGTCCCCTGCCGGCGCGCCTGGCGGCGGGCGGTGGGGGCGGAACGGCGGATCTTCTGCGCCATCAGCCAGCGTTCCCCACCGCGGGCAGGCGCCCGTAATGGCGCAGCGCATCGGCGATGATGATTTCCACCAGTTCCGGATATTCGATCCCGCAATGGCGCGCCTGTTCGGGCACCAGGCTGAGGGGCGTCATGCCCGGCTGGGTGTTCGTTTCCAGCAGGAACAGCCCGTCCTCGCCCCGTTCGTCATCCCAGCGGAAGTCGGAACGGCTGGTGCCCCGGCATCCCAGCAGGCGATGCGCCTTCAGCGCGTAATCGAGGCACAGCCGCTCTATATTGGCGGGGATGTCGGCGGGGCAGACATGCTCTGTCATCCCGTCGGTATATTTGGCGTCGAAATCGTAGAAGCCGCTCTTGGGCACCAGTTCCGTCACCAGCAACGCCCGGTCACCCAGAACGGCGGCGGTCAGTTCGCGGCCCCGAATATAGGGTTCGGCCAACAGGCTGGGAAATTGCTGCCAAGGGCCGCTGGCATCGCTGCGGATCGGGTTGCCGTAATTCGATTCCTGAGTGACGATGGCGACGCCCACGGAGGAACCTTCGTTCACCGGCTTCAGCACATAGGGGCGCGGCAGCGGGTCGCCCGCGAACAGATCGGCGCAAGCCACGATCCGCCCGCCCGGCATGGGGATACCATGCGGGACCAGCGCCTGCTTGGTCAGTTCCTTGTCGATCGCGATGACGGAGGTGGCGAGGCCGGAATGGGTATAGGGAATGCCCATGAGGTCCATCATGCCCTGCACCGTGCCGTCTTCCCCCGGCACGCCGTGCAGCGCGTTGAACACGACGTCGGGCGCCGCTTCGGCGAGCCGTGCGGCGACCTGCCGGTCCATGTCGATCCGCGTCACGCGGTGGCCGCGGGATTCGAGCGCCTTGGCCACACCCTCCCCGCTCATCAGCGAAACGGGGCGTTCATTGGCCCAGCCGCCCATCAGCACGGCGACATGCAGGCGGGGAAGATCCGCCACCGTCATGGCCGCCCCACCCGCTTGATTTCCCATTCCAGCATCACGCCCTGGCTTTCATTCACGCGGCGCCGCACTTCTTCGCCCAGCCCTTCGATATCGGCGCTGGTCGCGCCGCCGGTGTTGAGGAGGAAATTGGCGTGTTTCTCGCTGACCTGCGCGCCGCCGATGGTCAGCCCCCGGCATCCCGCCGCATCGACCAGCCGCCATGCCTTGTCGCCGGCAGGGTTCTTGAAGGTGGAACCCCCGGTCTTGCTGCGCAGCGGCTGCGTTTCCTCCCGCGCATGGGCGATGCGGTTCATTTCCGCGCCGATTTCCACAGGATCGCCGGGCACGCCCTGGAACCGGGCGGATACGACCACCGCTCCTTCCGGCAGGCGCGAATGGCGATAGTTGTATTCCAGATCGGCCGCCGGCACGTTCACGCATTGCCCGTCCGGCATCACCACCACGCAATCGATCAGTATATCGGCCACCTCGCGCCCATAGGCGCCGCCATTCATGCGCACGAAACCGCCCACCGTGCCGGGTATGCCGCGCAGGAATTCCAGCCCCGCGATACCCGCATCGCGCGCGGTCGAGGATACGAGGATGCCGCTGGCCCCGCCGCCGCATTCCAGCACATGATCGCGCCGCACCTCGACCCCGGAAAAGGCCTTGCCCAGCCGGATCACCACACCCGGAACCCCGCCATCGCGAATGATGAGGTTTGAACCCAGCCCCAGCGCCATCACCGGTGTCCCCGGTTCCAGCGCAGAGAGGAAGGCGATCAGATCGTCGAGATCCGCCGGTTCGAACAGCCAGTCCGCCGGGCCGCCGGTCTTGAACCATACCAGCCGGTCCAGCGGCGCGTGCCGGGTCAGCCTGCCGCGCACATCGTCCGGCACGGCCCCGACATGGTCGTGCGCCTCGTCCGAACCGGGCGCGTTGGAACCGCCCAAAATCGAGCTGTCCGGCGCCATCATGCGCCCGCCCCGCCCGCGCGGCGCGCGGAGATGGCGGCGGGAAGGCCCGCAGCCCAGCGGGTGATATCGCCGGCGCCGAGGCAAACGACCATGTCCCCTTCGGACACGATATCAGCCAGCCGCTCCGCCAATTCGTCCGGGCCGGAGATTTCCGCCGCCATGCGATGGCCCCGATCGCGCAGGCCGCGCACCAGCTCGCCCGAATTGACATCCGCGATCGGTGCTTCCCCGGCGGCATAGACAGGGGCGGCGAACACCATGTCCGCATCGTTGAAGCAGGACTGGAAATCATCCATCAGGTCGCGCAGCCGGGTATAGCGATGCGGCTGCACCACCGCGATCACGCGCCCGCCCTGCCCGCTTTGCACGGCATCGCGCGCGGCCGACAGCACGGCGCGGATTTCCACCGGATGGTGGGCATAATCGTCAATCACCGTCGCGCCCGCGACCTGCCCGACACGGGTGAAGCGCCGCCGCACACCGCCGAAGCCTGCGAAACCGGCGCGGATCGTGTCGTCCCCGCAACCCAGCTCCACCGCGACGGCGATGGCCGCCAGCGCGTTCTGCACATTGTGGCGGCCCGGCATCGGCAGATCGATATCGGCGATGCGCCGTTCCTGTCCGTCGCGGTCACGATGAATGGCGTCGAAGCGATTGCCGCTCGCATGCGGGCGGATATGTTCTGCCCGCCAATCGGCCTGCGCGGAAAAGCCATAGGTCACGACCCGCCGGTCGCGCACCTTGGCGATGACCTGCTGCACTTCCGGATGGTCGAGGCACAGCACGGCCGCGCCATAGAACGGCACATTCTCGATAAACTCGACAAAGGCGGATTTCACCGCGTCGAAGCTGCCATAATGGTCGAGATGTTCCGGATCGATATTGGTGACGACCGCGATCGTGCCGTCGAGGCGCAGAAAGCTGCCGTCGCTTTCGTCCGCTTCCACCACCATCCAGTCGCTCGCGCCCAGCCGCGCATTGGAACCATAGCTTTCGATGATGCCGCCATTGATGACGGTGGGGTCCACGCCGCCGGCATCCAGCAGCGCGGCGACCATGCTGGTCGTCGTCGTCTTGCCATGCGTGCCCGCCACCGCGACCGTGCGCTTCAGCCGCATCAGTTCCGCCAGCATTTCCGCGCGGCGCACCACCGGGATGCGCGCCTCCAATGCGGCGGCGACTTCGGGGTTGTCACGCCGCACGGCCGTGGAGGTGACGACCACGGCGGCATCGCCCAGATTGGCCGCGTCATGGCCGATGGCGACCTCGATGCCGCGCTGGCGCAACCGCTCCACACTCGGCCCTTCCGACATGTCGGAACCCTGCACGCTATAGCCAAGGTTGCACATCACCTCGGCAATGCCGGACATGCCGATCCCGCCGATGCCGACGAAATGGATGGTGCCGATATCGGTGCCGACAGCCTTCATCGCGCCGCCTCCGCCGCACCGGCATGGGCTCCGGAGGGCTGCGCGGAAGCAAGGCGGATGACATCCTGGATAGGCGCGCCGCCAAACCCTTCGACCAGATCGGCCAGGTCGCGGGCGGCATGGGGCCGGCCGCAATTCCATGCCGCATGGGCGGCATTGGCGAGGGTTTCAGGGTGCTGGGCCATGGCCTGCATCTGCTTGGCCAGTTCCTTGGCGGTAAAGTTCGGCTGGCGGATCGCGCGCGCGCCGCCCGCCTTCACCACTTCGCGCGTGTTGGCGGCCTGATGATCGTCGGTGGCAATCGGCAATGGGACCAGTATCGCCGGGCGGCCTACGGCGGTCAGTTCCGCGATGGTCGATGCGCCGGCGCGGCCGATGAACAGATGGGTATCGGCCAGACGCGCGCTCATATCTTCGAAATAGGTGCCGAGTTCAGCAGGGATGCCATGGCCGGCATAGCGTTCCCGCACCGATTGCAAATCCTCTGGCCGGCATTGCTGCGTCACTTGCAGGCGCGACCGCAGCGCCGGCGGCAGCATGGCGAGGCCATCGGGCACCATTTCCGACAATACCCGCGCGCCCTGGCTTCCGCCGGTCACGAGCACGCGCAGCAGGCCTTCCGCCGTGAAGGGCGGAAAAGGGGCATCGCGCAGTGCCAGCACTTCTGCGCGCACCGGATTGCCGACGAGGTGGACCTTGCCCTGATGCGCTGGCTTCAGCCGCTGCACTTCGGGATAGGATGTGGCGATGGCGTCCACGCCGCCCGCCAGCAGGCGGTTGACGCGGCCCAGCACGGCATTCTGTTCGTGGATCACGCTCGGCACGCGGGCGGAACGCGCCGCCAGCAGCGCCGGCAGCGCGGGATAGCCGCCAAAACCGACCACCGCGCTGGGCTGGAAACTGTCATACAGCCGCAGCGCCATGCTGCGCCCCTTCATCACCGCGGCGATCGCCCTGGGCCAGCCCAGCGGGTTCTTGCCGAACCGGCCCGCCGGCAGGACATGCGCCGGCAGGAAATCGGGCTTGCCCGGAATGGCAGCGCCCCGTTCGTCGGTAATCAGCGCGACATGGTGGCCGCGCCGCTCCAGTTCCTGCGCCAGCGCGAAGGCGGGCGTCAGGTGCCCGCCCGTGCCGCCCGCTGCCAGCACGAAATGCCGGGAAACCGTGGCTGTCATGCGCCCAGTTCCTTCTCCAGCGCGTGGCGCAGGTCGAACTTCTCGCGTTCCAGATACGGGTTGCGCCGGGTTATCGCCAGCAGGAGGCCGATGGTGAAGCACTGCGCCACGAAGGAAGAACCGCCATAGGATATCAGCGGCAGCGTCATCCCCTTGGACGGGAAGAGCTGCAGATTGACGAGGATGTTGATGAAGGCCTGCCCGCCGAACAAGGCCGTCAGGCCCGATGCGGACAGGATGATGAACTGGTTGTCCTCTTCCACCAGCCGCACCAGCACCCGCACCACGATGGCGAGATAGAGCAGCACCACCAGCGCGCAAACCAGCAGGCCGAATTCTTCCCCGATGACGGAAAAGATATAGTCCGTATGGGCTTCGGGAAGCTGCATCTTGCGCTGCCCCAGCCACAGCCCGCTGCCCGTCCATCCACCCGCCATCAGCGTGCGGCTGGCAAGGTCCACCTGGTCATACGCGGTGCCGCCGCCGAGGAAGGAATCGATGCGATGGCGGGCATTGTCATAGAACAGATACGCCATGATGAGCGCGGTGACGCCCGCCCCGCCGATATAGGCGATCCCCTTGATCGGCAGCCCTGCGACCAGCAGCATCACCAGACAGACGGCGCAGAACAGCACCGACGCGCCAAGATCGGGCTGCGCCATCAGCAGCATCACGATCAGCCCGGTCACGCACAGGCTGATGGAGATTACCGGCAGGTTGGGATCGCGCAGCCGCCACGACAATATCCAGCCGATCACCACGGCGAAGGCGGGCTTCAGGAACTCGCTCGGCTGAAGCGACAGGCCGATATCCAGCCAGCGCCGCGCGCCGTTTACTTCCGCGCCCAGCACGGGCACCAGCAGCAGGCCCACGAACATCGCCAGCGCCAGGATCAGCGAACCGCGCCGCGCCAATTCGCGCGGCATCATGGCGGTCGCCATCATCACCGCGAAACCCAGCACCATCCAGCGCAGATGCAGCCACAGGAAATGCAGATCATCGAGCTGCGTGGCGCTGGTCGACAGCCGCCGCGCGCTGGCCGGAGACGCAGCGCCCACCGCCACGGCGCCAACCGCCATCAGCAAGGCGATCAGCGCCAGCAGGGTGCGGTCGACTTCGCGCCACCACACCGCCAGCTGCCGCTTGCGGCTCTGCGGGTAATAGGTCGCGGCGGCACGTTTCAGCCCGCGCTGGGGCAGGAGGGGGCGAGCCGCGGTCACGCCGGTTGCCCCACCGGATTGCAGCCCGCGCCAGCCGCACCCGGCTCGCCGCCGCCCGCCAGTTCCAGCACCAGCCGGCGGAAGAACTCCCCGCGCGTTTCGTAATCGCGAAACTGGTCGAAACTGGCGCAGGCAGGGGAAAACAGCACGACATCACCCGGCACCGCCGCGCGTATGGCCCGCTGCACCGCCTCGCACAGCATCTCGCAGCGTTCGACATGCATATGCGGTTCGAGCAGTTCGGCAAAAAGCGGTCCCGCCTCCCCGATCGTATAGGCGGCGGCGATGTTCGGGAAGCCGGGCGCGCATTCGTCCAGATCGTCGCCTTTGGGCAGGCCGCCGCAGATCCAGTGCACGCGGCGGCGCGGATCGGCCGGCCAGGCCGAAAGGGCGGGCGCGGTGGATGCGGGATTGGTGGCCTTGCTGTCGTTCACATAAAGAACGCCGCCGAACGTGCCGAGCCGTTCCATCCGGTGCGCGAGGCCGGGATAGGTCGCAAGGCCGGCCAGCACCTGCTCCCGGCTCAGCCCCATTTCCATCGCCAGCGCAGCCGCGATGGCCGCGTTCTGGAGGTTATGCGGCCCCTGCAAGGACGGCCATTCCGCCTGGCACGCGCGCCAGTCCTCCAGTGCGGCGCAAATCATTCGAGACGCTGGACGGCGCAGCCTCTCCCGCTCGTAGAACGCGCGGGTCGGCTCATCCGCACAGCCCATCACCGCGAACTGATCGGGCCGCTGCATTTCCAGCAGCCGGGCCTTGGAAGCGACATAGGCATCGAACCCGTCATAGCGGTCGAGATGATCGGGCGTGATATTCGTCACCGCCACGGCATCGCACGCCAGCGAGAAGGTGAGGTCGATCTGATAGCTCGACAGTTCCAGCACATAGACCCCGCCGGCGGGCAACGGCTCCTGCCCCAGGATGGGCAGGCCGATATTGCCGCCCATCCGCGCGGGCAGGCCGGCGCTTTCGAGCAGATGATGGACCAGCGCCGTCGTGGTCGATTTGCCATTGGTGCCCGTGATGCCGATCACGCGGTGGTGCGGCAGAGAGGGGCGGGCGAGCGCGAACAGTTCGATATCGCTGACCAGCGGAACGCCGAAATCGGCCGCGCGCTGCGCGATGGGATGGGTGTTGAGCGGCACGCCGGGCGACAGCACGATACCGTCCAGCCCCGTCAGCGGGAATTGTAGCGGGTCCGCGATCTCGGCCCTTCCCTCCAGCGCCTCGCGCGGGCCTTCGCGGCGGTCCCATGCGGTCACGCGCGCGCCGCTTGCCAGCAGCGCCTCCGCCGCCGCCATGCCCGTTCGGGCCAGGCCCAGCACCGCGTAATGGCGACCGGCAAAGGCGGGCGAAACGATCATCGCAGCTTCAGCGTCGCCAGCCCCAGCACGGCAAGCACGATGGCGATGATCCAGAACCGGATCACCACGGTCGATTCCTTCCAGCCGAGCTGTTCGAAATGATGATGGATCGGGGCCATGCGGAAGATGCGGCGGCCCGTCCGCTTGAACCAGAACACCTGGATCATCACGCTGGCCGTTTCCATCACGAACAATCCGCCCACGATCAGCAGCACGATTTCATGATGCGCGGCCACCGCGATGGCGCCCAGCGCGCCGCCCAGCGCCAGCGATCCGGTGTCGCCCATGAAGACCGCGGCAGGCGGCGCATTGAACCACAGGAAGGCCAGCCCCGCCCCCATGATCCCGGCACAGAAGATCGCCAGTTCGCCCGCACCCGGCACATGCGGGATGCCGAGATAGGCCGAATAATCCACGCGCCCGACGAGATAGCATATCAGCAGGAACGCGCCCGCCGCGATCACCACCGGCATGGTTGCCAGCCCGTCCAGCCCGTCCGTCAGATTCACCGCATTGCCGAAACCGACGATGACGGTGGCGGCAAAGACATAATAGAGCGGGCCGAGCGGGATCGAACGGTCCGACAGGAACGGCACGTAAAGATTGGTGCTGATCTGGCTGACGATGATCCATGACGCGATGCCCGCCACCACGAATTCCAGCAGCAGCCGGGTCCGCCCTGACACGCCCTTGTGGTTGTGCTTTGTCACCTTGTCGAAATCGTCGAGGAAGCCGATCAGGCCGAAACCGGCCGTCACCGCCATGCAGGCCAGCATGAAGGGGTTGGTCAGATCCATCCACAACAGCATGGAAATCAGCAGCGAGGTCAGGATCATCAGCCCGCCCATCGTGGGCGTGCCGACCTTGGCCTGGTGGGTTTGCGGCCCATCCGCGCGGATCGGCTGCCCCTTGCCCTGCCGCACGCGCAGCATGGCGATGAAGCGCGGCCCGATCACCAGCCCCAGCGCAAGCGCCGTGAGCATGGCCGCGCCGGCCCGGAACGTCTGGTAACGGACGAGGTTCAAAAGCCCTTCGAAATCGAGCCATTGGGCGAGGAGATAAAGCATTCTGGCGCGTCAGCCTTCCCTGGCGGCGAAATGGGCGACCAGCCGGCCCAGCCCTACCGAATTGGAACCCTTCACGAGTACCGCGTCGCCACCGGCCAGCCCGAATTCCTCCAGCGCGGCGATCGCTTCACCCGGCCCTTCGCAATGCGCAAACGGCAGCGACTTGCCAAGCGCCCCGGCAGCGCCTTTCCCCAACTCACGCGCCAAAGCCGCCATTTCCGCGCCCACCAGCACCACATAATCCACCCCGGCTTCCGCCAGCGGCGCCGCGAGCTGCGCGTGGAAGCGCGGCGCGAAATCGCCCAGTTCCTTCATGCTCCCCAGCACCGCCACGCGGCGGGAGGCGGGCGTGGCGCCCAGTTGCGCCAGCGTCGCCCGCATGGATGCCGGATTGGCGTTATAGCTTTCGTCGATGAACAGCGCGTGGCCGCCCGGCGCGGGTGTGCGGAACCGCGCGCCGCGCCCTTTCAGGCCGCCCATCTCCGCCAGCGCCAGCCCCGCCGCGCCCAGATCGCCCCCGGCCGCTGCCACGGCCGCCATCACGCACAGCGAATTGCTGATCCAGTGTTCGCCCGGCTCCGCCACGGAATAGCACAGGCGCTGATCGCCCAGCGCCGCGGTGACGAGGGAGCCGCCATTGGCCGAAGGGATCGCTTCCAGCAGCCGCATGTCCGCATCGGCGGAACGGCCGAACCCCACCACGCGCACGCCGCGCGCAAGGGCCGCATCGCGCAGCTGCGCGAAATGCGGGCTGTCGGCCGGGATCACCGCCACGCCGCCGGGCTCAAGCCCGAGGAAGATTTCCGCCTTGGCCGCAGCGATCGCCTCCTCGCTGCCGAGATTTTCGATATGGGCGGGCGCGATCGTGGTGATGACGGCGACATGCGGCCGGACCTGCGCGGTCAGCCCGGCGATCTCTCCCGCGTGGTTCATGCCCATCTCGAACACGCCGAACCGGCTGCCCGCAGGCATGCGCGCCATGCTCAGCGGCACGCCGACATGATTGTTGTAACTGCGGACGGAACGGTGCGCAGCGCCCCGGCCGCCGCGTTCCAGCGCGGTGAACAGCGCCTCCTTCACCCCGGTCTTGCCGACAGAGCCGGTCACGCCCACGATCCGCCCGGAAACGCGCGCGCGAGCCGCTTTCGCCAGATCCTCAAGTGCCCTTGAGGTATCTTCGACCAGGACATGCGCCTGCTCTACCGGCCGGTCCACGACCACCGCTGCAGCCCCCGCCGCGAAGGCCCTGTCGACGAAGCGATGGCCGTCCATCGCGTCGCCCTTCAGCGCGAAGAACAGGTCGCCCGGGCGGACATCGCGGGAATCCGTTTCCACGCCCGACACCTGGAAATCTGTGCTCGCCGTCCCGCCGGTGGCAGAGGCGATCTCCTGCGCGGTCCACAGCGCCAGACGCTGTTCATCCCGTTTGCTGCGCGGCCAGGACAGGGTCTTGCAGAAGGCGGACATGGCTTGGGCGGTCATGCGGGGGTTCCTGCCAGTTCGGCAGCACATTCGCGAGCCACCGAGACGTCATCAAAGGGGAGTATGCGCAGGTTTTCCCCCGCGCCGATGATCTGGCCCTGCTCGTGCCCCTTGCCGGCGACCAGAACGATGTCCTCCGCACCTGCCAGGGAAATGGCGTGGCGGATTGCCTCGCGCCGGTCCGCGATCTCCATCGCATCGGGCGCAGCTTGCAGGATGGCGGCGCGGATGGCGGCCGCATCCTCCCCGCGCGGATTGTCGTCGGTGACGATGGCCACGTCCGCAGCGGCAGCGACAGCAGCGCCCATCGGGCCGCGCTTGCCCGCATCCCGATCCCCGCCGGCGCCGAACACCGCGATCAGCCGTCCCTTCGCATGGGGGCGCAGCGCGGCGATGGCTGCCGCAAGCGCATCGGGCGTGTGGGCATAATCGACATAGACCGGCGCGCCGGATGCCGCGATGGCCGCCCGTTCCAGACGGCCGCGCACGGGTTGCAGGCGGCCCAGCGCATCGAACACTTCGGCAGGCGTCTTCCCCGTCACGATGGCAAGCCCGGCCGCGACCAGCGCGTTCGCTGCCTGATAGGCACCGATCAGCGGCAGGCTGACAGTCAGCTCCCGCCCGTCATGCCCTATCCGCAATTCCTGCCCGAGCTGACCCGGCGCTGCGTCGAGCAGGCGGATATCGTCGCCCATCCGGCCCACGGTGAACAGGCGCAACCCCCGCTGGCGCGCAATTCCGGCGGCTTGCGCTGCGCGCGGGTCGTCCGCCCAGATCACGGCATGGCCACCATCGGCCACCACTTCGCCGAACAGGCGCATCTTGGCCGCGAAATAATCATCCATGCCCGCGTGATAATCGAGATGGTCGCGCGACAGGTTGGTGAAGGCGCCCGCCGCCACCGGCAGCCCTTCGTTGCGGAACTGCGCGAGGCCATGGCTCGACGCTTCGTAAGCGACATGGCTCACACCTTCGCGCGCGAGGCCCGCCATGGTGGACAGGAAGGTCACGATATCCGGCGTGGTCAGCCCAGTGGAAACGCTTTCATCCGGCGTGGTCACGCCCAGCGTGCCGATGGACGCCGCGCTTTCCCCGCACAGGCGCCAGATCTGGCGAACCATCTCCACGGTTGAGGTTTTGCCATTTGTGCCCGTGACGGCGACGATGGTTTCCGGAACAGGCGTGAAGAAGCGCGCTGCCAGATGCGCGAAGGCGCGGCGCGGTTCCGCATCGGCGAAATGGGCCGCGCCCGCAACGTCCGCTTCGGGCCGTGCCACAATGGCGATGGCTCCGCCGGCCACCGCCGCACCGATGAAATCCTCGCCATTCACCCGCGCGCCCTGAAACGCGCCAAACACCGTGCCGGGCGCCACCTTGCGGTGATCGATGGCAAATCCGGTCACGGTCTCGTCGCCCCAGGCGCCAGCATCCATTCCGAATGTGTCCGCCAGGCGCCCGAGTTTCACGCGCCGCCCCCTACCAGCGGGGCGAGATCGGTCAGGTCGATGTCACGCTCCGCTTCGGGCAACACGCCCAGCATCGGCCCGATGCGCGGCACCAGTCGCCCGACGATCGGCGCCGCGTTCCATGCCGCCGTGCGCTGATAGGAACTGGCCAGCGTCCCCTTCGGCTCGTCCAGCATGGCGATCACCACGTAACGGGGATTGTCCATCGGGAAGGCAGCCGCGAAGGTCGAAACCAGCATCGTCGCGCGGTAGCCATGCTCGCCCGGCTTTTCGGCCGACCCGGTCTTGCCGCCCACGCGGTAGCCGGGCGCATTGGCGTTGCGGCCAGTGCCATAGACGGAGATCATGCGCATTAGCTGGTTCATCCGCGCGCTGGTGCTGGCCTTGAACACGCGGCGACCGCGCGGGGCCTGCCCCGGCTCCAGCTTGTGCAATGTGGCCGGGCGCCAGATGCCGCCATTGACCATCGTCGCATAGGCGGATGCCAGATGCAGCGGGGTCACGGCGATGCCATGGCCATAGCTGACCGTCATGGCGCGCAGGCGCGGCCAGTCGCCGCTCGGCCAGATGGGGAAACCGCGGGCGGGCAGTTCGATATAGGGCCGCTCGTTCATGCCCAGATCGGCCATCACCCGCTTCAGCCGCGCCGGCCCGAGTTCGTCGGCGATCCGCGCCGTGACGGGGTTGGACGAATGGATCAGCGTTTCCGCCACATTCAGCGTCGGGGCCATGCGGTGAATGTCGGTGATGCGGAACCGGCCCATCGCCACCGGGCTGGAATCGTAGCGGCGGCCGATATCGGTGATCGTGCCGGCATCTATTGCGGCGGCAACCGTCAGCGGCTTGAAGGTGGAACCGAGTTCATAAACCTGGTTCGTCACGCGGTTGAACATCAGGCTTTCGCCCTTGGCGTCGATCTTGTTCGGGTCGAATTCGGGCAGGGACGCAAGGGCCAGGACCTCGCCGGTGTCGACATCCAGCACCAGCCCCGCTGCGCCCAGCGCGTTCACGGACAACATGCCGCGCCGCAGCTCGTCCTCCAGCGCCCCCTGCACCCGCGCATCGATGGACAGCGCCACCGGCGTTCCGCGCTGGGCCGGATCGCGCAGCCTTTCGTCCAGCACGGCTTCCATGCCGACACGGCCATGCCCATCCGCCGCGACATAGCCCAGCACATGCGCCGCCATCGACCCTTGCGGATAGAACCGGTCGCTCTCGCGCGGCAGTTCCAGCGCGAGTTCGCCGATGGCATAGACCTTGTTCGCATCTTCCGGCAGCACGCGGCGGCGCAGATAGGTCGGCTTGCCGGCCTTCAGCGTGCGGATGATCCGATGCTCGTTCAGGTCGGGGAAGATCGCCTTCAGTTCCGCCGCCACCTGTTCGGGCGACTTCACCAAAGGCGGCCCGCTATCGGCCATCGCCTGCGGATTGAACCACAGCGCATAGGCGGGGAAGGCGCGCGCCAGCGGCACGCCATTGCGATCCGTGATCTCGCCGCGCGGCGGCAGCAGCGCTTCCGCCATCGAATATTGATGGGTCGCGGGCTGGACGAGGCCGAGCCAGGCGATCCGCGCCAGCGCGGCACTGGCGATCAGCAGGAAGACCGCGCTGACCATCAGCACGCGCAGCCGAGCGACCAGCAATGTGCGGCGGCGAAAATCCGCCAGGCGGCCCCGCCCGGTCTTTACGGGGCGAGCCACGGCGGCGGCTGTCACTGCGCCGTCTCCGCCAGGGCGGCCAGCGGAATGCGCAGGCGCCCTTCATCCGCGCTCGCGACCTGCGGCCCGCCCTGGTCAGGCGCGATGATCCCGCGCGGGAGCGGCTTGCCGGTGAGCGGGGAAACCATGTTGGGGAACGAGGTCGGCTCTTCCGTGCCCGAACGGCTTGCCACCATGATCGGCTCCGGCGCTCCGGGCGCGCGGGGCATGCCGAATGCCGCCAGCTGCCGTTCGCCTTCGACGAATTGTTCGGCGGTGGGCGCGGTGTAGCCGAATTCGACGCGGTTCCAGCTTTCCAGCTGCAACTGGCTGGAACGGGTCGCGAATTCCGTTTCCAGCAGCATCTTGTGCCGTTCCAGCTGCACGATTTCCCGCTCCGACCGCACGACTTCGCTGCGCACGGCGTTCACCTTGAGATGAAGCATGGCGTAAAGCGCGGTGCACAGGGCCAGCGCGGCAAACCATCCGATGCGGCGAATGCGGCTATAGGGCATCAGGCGGCTTCCCTGGCTGGAGCGGAGCTGCGAACGGCGCTGCGCAATGTGGCGGACCGGGCGCGCGGATTGCGCAATGTCTCGGCATCGGAAGGCTGGACGGGCTTCGCGACGTCGATGAAGGTGGCGGGCGTGGTGTCGGCCCGTTCGGGCAGATGGCGGCTGGCGCGCGCATTGGCGCCCGCGGCATCGCGCAGGAACCGCTTCACGATGCGGTCTTCCAGGCTGTGGAAGCTGACGACGGCCAGCCTGCCGCCGCTGCGCAGCAGGTGCTCCGACGCTATCAGGGCGCTTTCCAGCTCGTCCAGTTCGCCATTCACGTGAATGCGCAGCGCCTGGAAGCTGCGGGTCGCCGGATCTTTCGGCGCACCCGCACGATAGCCGAGCGCCTTGCGGACGACTTGCGCCAGTTGGCCCGTGGTGGACAGCGGCCGCGCCGCCACGATCGCGCGCGCAACGCGGCGGCTCTGGCGTTCATCGCCATAGCGCCACAGCACGTCCGCAATATCCTCCTCGCTCGCCTCGTTCACGAAATCGGCGGCGGTGGGGCCGGTCTGGCTCATCGTCATGTCGAGCGGGCCGTCGGCGGAAAAGGCGAAGCCCCGTTCCGGCCGGTCGAGCTGCATGGAAGATACGCCGATATCCATCACGACGCCGTCGACGCGGGAAATGCCTGCCTCCGCCAGCGCCTCTGCCATTTCGGAAAAGCGGCGGCCATGCAGCACCAGCCGGGGCGGCTCACTGCGCGTTTCCGGCCATTCGCGACCCATGGCCAGCGCATCGGGATCGCGGTCGAACGCATGCACCGTCGCACCGGCGTCGATCAGCGCGCGGGTATAGCCGCCGGCGCCGAAGGTGGCATCGACGATCAGGTCGCCGGGCGCGGGGGCCAGGGCCTGCACCACTTCATCCAGCAGCACGGGAATATGCGGGCCAGAGCCATTCGGTCCGGAAACATGCGGGAGGGCGCCGGTCATTTGCGCTTGCCCCGCGCCACCGCCTCGGCCTCCTGCTGGCGGGCGACGGCCTGCTGGCCTTCCCAGCCCGATCCCATGGCATAGAGGGCGTTGGGCGACCACAGGGTGAAGAAGGGCGAACCGCCCAGGAAACACACGCCCGAATCCATTCCGCACAACCCACCCAATGCATCGGGCATGACGAAGCGGCCGCTCGAATCAAAGGGGATCTCCTGGAAGCTCCACAGCTGCGACATGCGCTGTTCCCAGTCGAAATCCCGGCCCATGCGGGTGGCCATTTCCTGCTCCCGCTCCAGCTGGGCGTCGAAGCTGTCGGTGCGGGACAGGGAGAAGCCGGTCAGGCAGTTCCAGCGGTCATGCTTGGCAAGGCACAGGACGCGGGGATCGTCTTCCATCGGGGCGATGGCTTTGCGGAACGCAGGCGGCAGGACGTATCGGCCCTTTTCGCCGCGGGGAGAAAACCCCTGTCCGCTATAGCCTGTCGGCCTTCCCGCCACCTTATCGAGCCCCCGTACGCGGTCTCACCCTGAACCAGCATCGGAAACACGCCCGCCGCGTCGGCCGCACGCTCTTGCGCGGGCCGGCCACCCCGATTCGGGATGCGCCACGGGAATTGTTCCGATGAGCCGCTTTCTAACGCGGCCTCACACGGGAATAAAGGGGAAAGTACGGGCAATTTTCGGGATTTCGCGGGATATTCTGCGTTCCAGCCCGCTTTCAGCGCATTCTATGGCGGATCTGCATCGCCAGAAACCGTTCTAACATCCTCAAATCGCTCATCATTTCTGCCATGCGCCGCCAATCCCGCATTATCCCCATCCTGCGGGAAGGCCCGCATCATCAGCGCAGATAATGCAGCGGCGGAGGCCGGGTCCGGATCGTGGAGGTCCAGCAGGGCGGCATCAGCCACGATCAGCACCCTGCCTGCCCCCAGCCGGCAATGCGCGATCAGGCCCTCCGCCTCGATGCTGCAATCCCGCGCATTCCCGCGCTGGACGAAACGCCCCGCCAGCCGCACCGGAATGGCCGCATCCGCCGCCGTGACGCGCCGCATCGCCGCTGGCTGATCCTCTGGAAATTCAAGCACAAGGCCCCAATGGGCGAGAATCGGTGACAGCAAAGCCACATCCTGCGGCCGCCGCCTGTCGCCAACTGCAAAGCCCGATTCGCCCGTCAGCATGGGGTCGGCGAACAGCAGCAAGCGCCCCCCGGCGCGAACCCACGCGTCCAGCGCGACATTTTCTTCCGGGGCCAGCGGGCGCGGCTGGGCCAGCAGCAGCAGGCGCACCCGCGAAATTCCCGTTTCTCCCAGCCAATCGAGCGGAACGAGACGATAATCCCGCTCCAGCACCGGCCGCGCCCAATGCGCATCGCGGGCCGGATCGAGCAGATCGCCCAGCCCCTCTGCCTCGCCCCAATATAGCGGCAGGGTTCCCATCACCCCCAGTTCGGGCCGAGGATCGGCGCCGCCGGGCGCTGCCCGGCCCTCCGCCGCTGCGGCGCATGTCGGGATGGCAATCAGCAGCGCCAGCGCCGCAATGGCGCTACCGCGCAGGTTCAAGCGCATCCCCCAGGATGGCGGGATCGACCGGCTCCACCCGCACGGGCGCCGTTTCCGCGGGCATGTTGGGCACCACGCCGGCATCGGCCAGCGGATTGCTGGGGACCGGCGGCGGCGTTGGCCGTTCGGATTGCAGCGGAGTGACCGATTCCGGCACCACTTCCGCCTGGTTCTGCTGCGCTGTGGCGAGGATCACATTGGCCAGCCCGACCAGCAGCACCATGGCCGCCAGCCCGCACAATCCCACCTGCAACCGCTGGATCGCCTGCGCCCGCGTGCCTGCAAGAGGCACGTCGATCACCTGCTCCGCCGCGTCAGGCGCGGGTGCTGGCCGGGCTGCGTCCAGTTCCATCGCGGCGATGTTTAACGAACCAACATTAACGCAGCCAGTCGAAAACGGGCAGGTCCTTGCTTTCCAGCCATTCGCGATTGAACAGGGTGGACAGATAACGGAACCCCGTGTCGCACAGGATCGTCGCCACGCGCGATCCCGCGCCCAGTTCGCGCCCCAGCGCCACGGCGCCGGCAACATTGATGCCGGATGACAGGCCGAGGCAAAGCCCTTCTTCCTTCAGCAGGCGCGAAACCCAGTAAAGGCCGTCCTCGTCCGCAATGCGGAACTGCGTGTCCACGGGCGCGCCTTCCAGATTGGCGGTGATGCGCCCCTGCCCGATCCCTTCGGCGACGGAATTGCCCTCCGCCTTCAATTCGCCATGGGCGTAATATTCATACAGGGCCGCGCCATAAGGGTCCGTGAGGGCGATGGTGACCTTCTCGTCCCGTTCCTTCAGGCCGAGGCCGACGCCCGCGAAGGTGCCGCCCGTTCCCACAGCACAGGTGAACCCGTCGATCCGGCCTTCCATCTGCTCCCATATTTCGGGGGCGGTGCTGTCGATATGGGCGCGGCGGTTGGCGATATTGTCGAACTGGTTGGCCCAGATCGCGCCTTCCGTTTCCTCCGCCAGCCGGCGGGACGTGTGCACGAAATGGCCGGGGTTCTTGTAGGGTGCCGCCGGCACAGTCACCAGTTCCGCGCCCAGCGCGCGCAACGTGTCCATCTTCTCGCGGCTTTGCGTTTCGGGCATCACGATGATGGAACGATAACCCAGCGCATTGGCGACCAGCGCGATGCCGATGCCGGTATTGCCGGCGGTTCCTTCGACGATGGTGCCGCCCGGCTTCAGCACGCCGCGCGCTTCCGCATCGCGGATGATCCACAGCGCGGCGCGATCCTTCACCGAAGCGCCGGGATTGGTGAATTCGCACTTGCCCCAGATCTCGCAACCGGCCGCCTCGCTCGGCCCGCGCAGGAGCACGAGCGGAGTGTTGCCGATGAGGTCGAGGGTGGATTTGCGCGTCGCGAGGGTCGTCATGGCCATGGAGTTAGTCACGCCCTCGCCCCGGCGCAACGCAGATGGGCTTTGCCCCCTCGCATTCAGTCTTCAGCCGCGATCGTGACCCGCAGCCCGTCGAGATCGTCGGTGAAGGGGATCTGGCACGACAGGCGCGAGGTTTCGGTGCGGTCGTCGCTCGAATCCAGCAGGTCGTCCTCATCCTCGCTGATGGCGGGCAGCAGCGCCTGGAAGGCCGGATCGACATGCACATGGCAGGTCGCGCAGGAACAGCACCCGCCACACAGTGCCAGCAATTCATCGAAGCCATTGTCGCGGATCGCTTCCATCACGGTCAGGCCGGATGCGGCCTCCACAGTGCGTTCTTCACCTTCACGGGTAATGACGGTCAGCCTAGGCATGGTCGTGTTTCGCTTCCTTTGTGCCGATCGCGGCTGCTAGGGCACCAGCCCCCGGTTTGGCAAGCGGAGCGAGCGATGGGACTGTCTGCCGAAATGCTGGCGCAAGGGCTGGATGCCATCGCCGCGCGCGAACCGGCGGTTGCCGAAGCGCTTGCCCGTGTCGGTTATCCGCAGCCGCGCATTCGCGAAACCGGCTACCGCACGCTGCTGCGCACTATCGTCGGCCAGCAGGTCAGCGTCGCGGCCGCCGCCAGCGTCTGGGCGAAGCTGGAGGCATTGCTGGGCGAGGACATGCCCCCGGCCCTGCTGCTGGAACAGGATTTCGATGCGCTGCGCGCCTGCGGCCTGTCGCGGCAGAAACAGGGATATGCCCGGTCGCTATGCGAATTGCTGGCGGGCGGGGAACTCGATCTCGCCCACCTTCCAGCGGATGACGAGGACGCCATCGCGCAGCTTGTGCGGATCAAGGGCATCGGCCGCTGGTCTGCCGAAATCTATCTCCTGTTCGCGGAAGGGCGGCCCGACATCTGGCCAGCCGGCGATCTGGGCGTGCAGGCCGGGCTGCACCGCATCCTGGGGCTGGAAGCACGGCCTGACGAGAAAGCCGCCCGCCTGCTGGCGGAAGGCTGGCGGCCGCATCGCGGCGCGGCGGCGATCTTCACCTGGCATTGCTACGACAATCCGGCGCTTTGAAAGGCTGCGCGCTGGCGGCGGCGCGGGTTGATCGGCCCTTCCAATTTGCTGGCCCCGCCCTACGTTCCCGTCTCCGACAATCATGTCACGGGGGGTCCGATGAAACGCCGCGCAAGCTTGCTCACCACGGCCGGGATTGCCGCCGGCCTCACCATCGCCGCCCCCGAAACTGCTTTCGCCCAACAGGGAGATTCCATGCCTGCCACTGCCGCCCAAGCCGTCGAATCCGTGCCGCTGATCCCGCGAGAGGCCCTGTACGGAAATCCGACCCGTTCGAGCGGGCAGGTCAGCCCTGATGGCAAGTGGATGAGCTGGCTTGCGCCCCACGAAGGCGTGATGAACGTATGGATCGCCCCGGCAGACGATCCCTCCGCCGCCCGCCGCATGACGAACGCCACCGACCGGCCGATCCCGCAATATTTCTGGGCGCCGAAATCGGACAGCATCCTCTATGTGCAGGACAAGGCGGGGGACGAGAATTACCTGCTCTATCAGGTCAATCTGCAAACCGGGGAAGAACGCAACCTGACCCCGTTCGAAAACACCCGCCTGCAGATCGTCGGCAGTTCCAACACCATCAAGGACCGGATCCTGATCGGGCTGAACAACCGCGATCCGCGCCTGCATGACGTGCATCTGCTCAATCTCGATACCGGGCAGACTGAACTCGTGATGCAGAATGACGGCGCCTATATGGGCTTCCTTGCCGATGACAGCCTGACGCTGCGCTGGGCGATCCGCGCCAATGCCGGCGGCGGGACGGACATGTTCGAGATTGCCGGCGGGCAGATCGCGGAAACCCCGCGCGAAACGACCACGCTGGAAGATGCGCTCACCACCAGCGTCGCGGGCTACACCACCGATGGCAAGACGCTGTATTGGGTGGACAGCCGCGATCGCGATACCGCTGCCCTGATCGCGGAAAACACCGACACCGGCGAAAAGCGCGTCATCGCGCAAAATGACAAGGCCGATATCGGCGGCACGATGCAGGATCCGGTGACGGGGGAGGTGGAGGCCTATTCCGTCAATTACCTCAAGACGGAATGGACCGCCCTCGATCCAGAAGTGCAGGCATCGCTGGACTGGCTGGGAGAGCGGCTGGACGGCGAATTCGGCGTGCAGTCCCGCACGGAAGACGATAGCAAATGGGTCGTCTGGAACGACCCGCTGACCGCGCCCAGCAAGGTCTATCTCTATGATCGTCCGGCGCAGACGCTGACGGAATTCTACACCACCCGGCCCGAACTGGAAGGTGTGCCGCTCCAGCCCATGCATGCGCTGGAAATCCCTGCGCGCGATGGGCTGACGCTGGTGAGCTATCTCACCCTTCCGCCCGAAAGCGATGCCGATGGCGACGGCGTGCCCGATGCGGCGGTGCCGATGGTGCTGCTTGTCCATGGCGGCCCCTGGGCGCGCGACGGCTATGGCTTCAACCGCGCGCATCAATGGCTGGCCAATCGCGGCTATGCGGTGCTCAGCGTCAATTTCCGCGGCTCCACCGGCTTCGGCAAGAACTTCATCAATGCCGGCAACCTGGAATGGGGCGCCGCCATGCATGACGATCTGATCGATGCGGTGAACTGGGCGGTGGATCGCGGCATCGCGCAGCGTGACAAGGTGGCCATCATGGGCGGCTCCTATGGCGGCTATGCGACGCTGGCGGGCCTGACCTTCACGCCCGACACCTTCGCCTGCGGCGTGGACATCGTCGGGCCTTCCAACCTCGAAACGCTGCTCGCCTCGATCCCGCCCTATTGGGAAACGCAGGTTCAGCAATTCCACGAACGGATGGGCAACCCGCAGACGGCGGAAGGGCTGGCGCTGCTGAAGGAACGCAGCCCGCTGCACAGCGTCCACGCGATCACGCGCCCGCTGCTGATCGGCCAGGGCGCTAACGACCCGCGCGTGAAGCAGGCGGAAAGCGACCAGATCGTCGCCGCGATGCAGGCCGACGGCATCCCCGTCACCTATGTCCTGTTTCCCGATGAAGGGCATGGTTTTGCGAAGCCGAACAACAATATCGCCTTCAACGCGGTGACGGAGAATTTCCTCGCCACCTGCCTTGGCGGCCGGGCGGAACCGATCGGCGATACGGTCACGGCATCGACGGCGCAGATTCCCGCCGGCGCGGAATATGTGCAGGGGCTGGCGGCGCAGTAAGCGCATGGGTGCAGGCGCCGGCCCCGCTGGCGCCTGTCACACCAGCCGGTCGATGGCCCGCGCCATGGCCACATCGCGATTCGACAATCCGCCCGCCTCATGCGTGGTCAGCGCGATTTCGACGCGATTATAGACGTTCGACCATTCGGGATGGTGCCCCCGCTTCTCCGCGATCAGGGCCACCCGCGTCATGAAGGCGAAGGCTTCGCCGAAATTGCGGAAGGTGAAACGCCGTTCCAGCGCCAGCCCGTCATTGCGCAGGCCCCATTCCGGCAGCGTGTCCAGCGCCTCCACCTGTTGTTCGTCGCTTAACCGTGCAACCGCCATCTTCGCCTCCCCTGCTTGTAGCCTGCCTGACCATGCCCTAACGCCCCACGCCATGGAACCGTGCCGCATGACCGCAACGGAGCTTGCCTGCCTGCGCGGGGATCGGCTGCTGTTTCGCGGCCTGTCGCTGGCGCTGTCGGCGGGGCAGGCGTTGCAGGTCGTGGGGCCGAACGGCACCGGAAAATCCAGCCTGATGCGGATCCTGGCCGGCCTCGCCCGCCCCTATGCCGGATCGGTGGAGCGGTCGGGCGCTGTCGGCCTGCTGGACGAACGGCCCGCGCTGGACGAGCAACTGCCGCTGCGCCGGGCCCTGGCATTCTGGCAGGCGCTGGACGACGACGCTGTGCCCCTGCCGCCCGGCCTCGGGCTGGAACCGCTACTGGATGTGCCGGTCCGCTACCTCTCCACAGGCCAGCGCAAACGCGCCGCCCTCGCCCGGCTGGTGGGGCAGCGGGCGCCGATCTGGCTGCTGGACGAACCGCTGAACGGGCTGGACCGCGATGCTGCCCGCAGTTGCGAAACACTGGTTGCGCAGCATTGCGCGGCAGGCGGCATCGCCATCATCGCCTCGCATCAGGATTTCGCGCTGGACGGCATGGCGCGGCTGGCGCTGGCGGAATTCGCGGCATGAGCGTGCTGCTCACCATCCTGCAGCGCGACCTGTCGCTGCTGTTGCCGGGCGGCCGGCGCGGCGGTTCCATGCTGCCGCTGCTGTTCTTCCTTTCGGTGGCGATGCTTTACCCCTTCGCGGTCGGGCCGGACGCGCCGCTGCTCGCGCGCACCGGCGGCGGGGTGATCTGGATCGCCGCCCTGCTGGCCTCCATGCTCCCGCTCGACCGGCTGTTCGCCCCCGATCTGGAACAGGGCTTCTTCGACCAATGGGCGCTGCGCGGCGTGGCGGAAGAAGCGGTGGTGGCCGTGCGCGTGCTGGCCCACTGGCTCAGCTTCGGCCCGCCGCTGATGATCGCCGCCATCCCCGCCGCCGCCCTGCTGGGCATAGACGGCGCGACCCTGCGCATCGTGGAGCTCGGCCTGCTGGCGGGCACGCCCGGCCTCGCCGCCATCGGCATCATGATCGCCGCCCTCACCGTATCGCTGCGCGGCGCGGGGGCGGCCCTGTCGGGCCTGCTGCTGATCCCGCTGGCAGTGCCGATTCTGGTTTTCGGCGCAGGCGCCCTCTCCACCGGCGGCGAAGGCGGCATAGCCCTAGCCGGCGCGATCAGCCTGCTGCTGGTCGCGATAGCCCCGTTCGCAGGCGGCGCCGCGATTCGAGCCGCGCGCGAGAGTTGAGGCGACGGCCTGTCGGCAAAGGAAGCGATAGAGCGCCATCATCCCGGCGAAAGCTGGGATCGCTGTCTGCCTGGCCGATGGCTGAAATGTAGGGGAGAAGCGGTCATTTGGCGCTCGTCAAAGATAGTGTTAGGTCGACCCAATGACGGCGCGCGCGCTTCTCTTTGTCCCCGCCCTCATGCTAACGGCTTGCGCGTCCCAAACGCCCTATGACGAGATCGGAATCTGCCTCACAGACGCTGATGACTTGGTGGGTTTGAAGACGGTCGTGACCCAATCGGCAGCGCGCTATGGGGCCACGGTGGACGATTACTCTAAATCGGCCAGCAGGGATTTGAAGGCGCTAAATAGCCCCATCGCAACAGAACACCGGCTGGCGCTATTAGTCGAAGACACTAGCTGGTGGCCGGAATCCGGAGTTGTGATGATCAACAACATCGGGAGGTCGTCGGCGAAGTTTGTTGGAGTTTCGATGTTCCGAAACAACGATTTGCTCGGATCCGACTACAACACGGAAAATCTCCGTCGTGACCTGATCTCAGCCATCTCGGGCCGCTGGAAAATAATCGACGCGCCGAGTTCTGATGGCAGTTATCACGAATGCGTTGAATAGCTCCGGGTGGATGTCCGCAATGTTGCCGCGTCTCGACAGATAGTTTTCCGCACGAAATTGTCGGAGAGCTGACATTCCGGGCCGCTAATCGACTTATCCGCGCCATGCATCTCAATGAACGACCGGCTGACGTCGTTGGCGGTTTCCCCGGCTGGCAGCCACCCCGGCTATCGCCGCGATGGCCCGCCCTCACTCGTAAGGCGGCTTGTCCCGGCCCGTGGGGCTGAGCGTGAAAATCTCGCAGCCATCTTCGGTGATGCCGATCGAATGTTCGAACTGCGCCGACAGGCTCTTGTCCCGTGTCACGGCGGTCCAGCCATCGTTCAGCAGCTTCACATGCGCCTTGCCGAGATTGATCATCGGTTCGATCGTCATGAACATGCCGGGGCGCAGTTCCGGCCCGGTTCCCGCGCGCGCCGCATGGATCACCTCTGGCGCATCATGGAACAGGCGGCCGAGACCATGGCCGCAGAAATCGCGCACCACCCCGTAACGGAACTGTTCGGCATGGGCCTGGATCGCCGCGCCGATATCGCCCAGCCGGTTGCCGGGCCGCGCCTGTTCGATGCCCAGCATCATGCATTCATAGGTCACATCGACCAGCCGCCGCGCCTTCAGCGGCACTTCGCCCACCAGATACATGCGGCTGGTGTCGCCGTGCCAGCCATCCAGAAGCGGCGTCACATCCACATTCACGATGTCCCCATCGCGCAGCGCCTTGGCGGAAGGGATGCCGTGGCACACCACATGGTTGATGGAGATGCAGCAGCTATGGGTATAGCCGCGATAGCCAAGCGTCGCCGGAACCGCGCCGCCATCCAGCATCATCTCCCGCACCGCATTATCCAGCGCGGCGGTGGTCACACCCGGCTGCACCATCGGGGCCAGTTCGTCCAGGATGCGCGCCGCCAGCGCGCCAGCGCGCCGCATCCCTTCGAAGCCGTCGGGACCATGCAGCTTGATAGTGCCGTCGCGATAGACGGTCTCGTCCGATGTCACATGCTGGTATTGAGTCATGCCGCCGATATAGGCCCGCCGCCGCTCATTTGCGAGCGCGGAAGAACTCCCGATATTGCGGGCTGACCGCATCCAGCACCGCCTGCGTGACCGGCAGGTTCACCATATAGGCGCCTTCCGCATAAGGTCCGGCGACATAGGGGCCGGCATACCATGTCATGCGGTCGAACCGGCGGCGATCGCCGGACCCGACCAGAATGGTCAGCTCGTCAATAGAGGGGCAATTGTTGAACCCTTCGTCGGAACCGGCCGGCACCGGCTCGCCGCGCTTCTTTTCCCGTTCCTTGTTCAGCCCGTCGCACCAGGCCTGGCCCACGGCCTTTTCCAGCGCATCCGGGGATTCGAACAGGGCGATTGCTTCCATCGCGCGCTTGCCGTTCTTGTCCCACACCAGCGATTGCACATTGGACATGCCATGCGCGCCGCCGGAATAGGTATCGACCTTCACCGACAGGCTGATCCAGGCGGGCAGATCGGCCACGACCTGCCATTCCGCCTGATAGCTGTGCTTGTTGTAGGGGAAACCATTGTCCCGCGCCTGCCCGCGCGCGTCGCCCGCCTCTCGTTCCAGCGTGGCTTTCGCGCGTTCCATGCGCCGTTGCAGTACGCTGGCCAGTTCGGGGATGCGCCCGGCCGCCGCGGGATAGGCATACTGGAACAGATAAAGATCCGTCTCCTCCTCCAGCGCGAAGGATCCGTCCGGCTTCGTTTCCGGTCGGCCATCTTCGGCGGGCGAAGGGGATGGTTCGACATCGGCCACCGGCGTGGCCGTGCCTTCGGGAGTGGCTGGTGCATCGGGGGTGGCCGTTGCATCGTCGCCCGCGCCGACATAACGGTCGGTCTGCGGATTGCAGGCCGCCGCCGCCAGCGCGATCACAGGAATCATACGCCGCATCGCTGACTGCCTTCCCAAAACTTCACGCCTGAGGCAAGCGTTGAGATTATGAGCATCCCTTCCGAATTGATAGTGCCCGACAAGGGGCAAGACGCAATTGCGATCCATCTGACCGACAAGGAGAGTTTCCCCGAACTGGCGAAAACCCTGTCCGGCCCGCAGCGCGCAGCCCTCGCCGCGCAGAAATTCACAGGCGCGGGCTATCAGATCGGCATCGTGCCCGATCGCGATGGCTGGTTCGCCATTGGCGGCGTGGCCGATCCGGCGAAACTGTCCAGCTGGTGCCTCGCAAAGCTGGCGGAACAGCTTCCCGCCGGAACCTATCGGCTCGCCAATGCGGATATCGATGCCAGCGCGGCGCTGCTCGGCTGGCAGACGGCGCAATATCGCTTCACCCGCTATCGGGAGGACAAGGACGCGGAAGGGCCGCGCATCCTGCTGACCGGCAATGTCCGCGCCATCGAACCCGCACTCGCCGAAGCGCGCGCCACCGCGCTGGTTTGCGATCTGGTCAACACTCCGGCCGAGGATATGGGCCCCGCCGCGCTGGAGCAGGAGGCGGAACGGATCGCCAAAGCCTATGGCGCCACGCTGGCCGTCACCCGGGGGGAGGAGCTGGAGCAGGAATATCCGATGGTCCATGCCGTCGGCCGCGCCGCCGCGCGCGCGCATGCGCCGCGCCTGCTGCATCTGACCTGGGGCGATCCATCGCATCCCGTGCTGGCGCTGGTCGGCAAGGGCGTGTGCTTCGATTCGGGCGGGCTGGACATCAAACCGTCGAGCGGCATGCTGCTGATGAAGAAGGATATGGGCGGCGCGGCCCATGCCCTCGCCCTTGCCGGCCTGGTGATGGGCGCGCGGCTCAAGGTCCGGCTGCATTGTATCGTGCCTGCGGTGGAAAATGCCATTGCCGGCAATGCCTTCCGCCCCGGCGACGTGCTGTCCAGCCGCAAGGGGCTGACGGTGGAGATCGGCAATACGGACGCTGAGGGCCGCCTCATCCTCGCCGATGCCCTCACCCGAGCGAGCGAGGAGAAGCCGGACCTCATTATCGACTTCGCCACGCTGACCGGCGCTGCCCGCGTTGCCCTGGGCCCGGACCTCCCCGCCCTGTTCACCCGCCGCGACGAGACCGCCGACGCCCTGCTCCGCGCCGGGAAGGACCGGGACGATGAATGCTGGCGCCTGCCGATGCCGGACGCCTATGCTGAATATCTGAAGTCCGACATCGCGGATACCAACAACGCCCACGCCAACGCCTTCGCCGGCGCCAGCGTCGCTGCGCTGTTCCTCGACAAGTTCGTGGGCAAGGCGGATGACGGGACGCCGATCGATTGGGCGCATTTCGATACATTCGCCTGGAATCCCACCGCCCGGCCCGGCCGGCCCAAGGGCGGCGCGGCACTGGGCTTGCGCGCGGCGTGGGCGATGTTGCAACACCGTTTCAACCCCGTTGCATGACGGCCGGCAGCGACCTTGCCGTAGGGGCGCGGTGCGTCTAATCGCGTGCCGATGGAAGCACCTGCCGACGCCGCATCCCAGGGGAATCGTGGCGATGATATCGAAATGACCATGCCCTCGCATGGCCCATACATGCTGTCCGGACCCGTCGAACGGGCCGATCCGCGCGTCGTTCCGATCCGCGGCGATCTCGCGCATGTCGCCCTGGCAGGCCGGTATTTCGTGCCGCATTACGCCGTGCCGCAGCCGCGCATCGTCATGCCCGGCGGCGCCCCGCTGCTCGCCGGTCCCGGCCAGGGGGAAGAACTCTGCACCCTGATGGAAGGCGACAGTTTCGAGGTGCTGGACATCACCGGCAACTGGGCCTGGGGCTGCCTGTCCCTGTCCGGCCCGGTGGGCTATATCGCGATCGACCGGCTGGAAGCCCTGGCATGAGCGCGCCCACCGTCTTCATCGACGGCGCCGTGGGCACGACGGGGCTGGAAATCGCCGAACGGCTTTCGGGCCGGCCGGAATTTACCCTGCTGACCCTGCCTGACGACAGGCGCAAGGATGCCGCCGCCCGGCGCGAGGCGCTGAACGATGCGGATTTCGCGATCCTCTGCCTGCCTGACGACGCCGCGCGCGAAGCCGTGGCACTGATCGACCAGGCCAGCGGAACGCGGGTGATCGACGCATCGACCGCCCACCGCGTCAGCCCGGGATGGGTCTATGGCTTCCCCGAAGTCAGCGGGCGCGACACGGTGGCCAATGCCGCGCGCGTATCCAATCCCGGCTGCTATTCGACCGGGTTCATCGCCCTTGTCGCTCCGCTGGTGCGCGCCGGATTGCTGCCGGCCGACTGGCCCTACACCTGCAACGCCGTCTCGGGATATTCGGGCGGCGGCAAGGCGCTGATCGAACGGTTCGAAACGGATCGCGACATTGCCTGGCGCGGCTATGCGCTGGCGCTGGGGCACAAGCATGTGCCGGAAATGCAGCAGCGGTGCGGGCTATCCCTGCCACCGCTGTTCACGCCCGCGGTGATCGCGGCCCATCGCGGCATGGTGGTGGAAGTGCCCCTGCCCCTCTCTGCCATGAAGGGCGCAGCCAGCCCCGCCGCGATGCGCGATGCGCTGGCCGATTTCTACGCAGGCAGCCCCGTCGTCCATATGGGCGCGGAACCGGAAGGCGGGGAGCTGCTGCTGCGCGCCTCCAATCCCGGCAGCGATCGGCTGGAACTGTTCGTGTTCGGCAATGCAGATGGCAGCCAGGCCCGCCTGATCGCGGTGCTGGACAATCTCGGCAAGGGGGCGAGCGGCGCGGCCGTGCAGTCGCTGAATCTGATGGCCGGGGTTGACGAAACCGCGGGCCTGACGCTGTCCTGATTAATCCCTGGGCAGGACTGCCTGTTTTTTGGGCAGTCCTGCCATCCAGATGTTCCTGATGGCTGTTTCACGAATTGCGGCCCACCCCGTAACCACGGCGAATCCGCCCTTTCCCGCCACGCGGCGATTGGCTAGGCCATGGCGGAGCGCCTTGGCACGATTCTTGAAGAATAAGGCTGGGGATTTGGTGGACGGGACCGGCTTTGCCGCGAACGCCGACTGGCCGGCAGGGATCACGTGAAGAAAATCGAAGCTATCATCAAGCCGTTCAAGCTCGACGAAGTGAAGGAAGGGCTGCACGAAATCGGCGTTTCCGGCATCACCGTGATCGAAGCCAAGGGTTTCGGCCGGCAGAAGGGCCATACGGAGCTGTATCGCGGCGCCGAATATGTGGTCGACTTCCTGCCCAAGGTGAAGCTGGAAGTCGTCGTGCCCGATGCGCTGGCGGAAAAGGTCGTGGAAGCGATCGCCGCCGCTGCGCAGACCGGCCGCATCGGAGATGGCAAGATCTTCGTTTCCGACATCCAGTCGGCGCTGCGCATTCGCACCGGCGAAAGGGACGAATCCGCCCTCTGACCCGCATTTCCCGGAATGCCCGCCGGCATCCGGAACAGAACAAGCCTCTTATTCGCAAGGAAGGATTACAATGGCCACTGCATCGGAAATCGTGAAGCGGATCAAGGACGAGGAAATCGAATGGGTCGACCTTCGCTTCACCGATCCCAAGGGCAAATGGCACCACCTCACGATGGTTTCCTCCGTGCTCGGCGAAGACGAGCTGGAAGAAGGCCTGATGTTCGACGGTTCGTCCATCGGCGGCTGGAAGGCCATCAATGAATCCGACATGATCCTGAAGCCGGATCTGAGCGAGGTCTATGTCGATCCGTTCAGCGCCACGCCGATGATGATCGTGTTCTGCGATATCGTGGAACCGTCCACGGGCGACTGGTATGCGCGTGATCCGCGCACCACCGCGAAGCGCGCCGAGAATTACCTGAAGAGCACCGGCATCGGCGACACCGTCTATGTCGGCCCGGAAGCCGAATTCTTCATGTTCGACGATGTGCGGTTCGAAAACGGCTATGCCGGTTCGGGCTACCAGATCGACGATGTCGAACTGCCGACCAACACCGCGACGGAAATCGACGGCGGCAATATGGGCCACCGCCCCCGCGTGAAGGGCGGCTATTTCCCCGTCGCCCCGGTCGACAGCGCGGTCGACATCCGTGCAGAGATGGTTTCCACCATGCTGGAAATGGGCCTGCCCTGTGACAAGCATCACCACGAAGTGGCCGCTGCGCAGCACGAGCTGGGCATGACCTTCGGCACGCTGGTGCAGACCGCCGACCGCATGCAGATCTACAAGTATGTCGTGCATCAGGTCGCCCATGCCTATGGCAAGACCGCGACCTTCATGCCCAAGCCGATCAAGGACGATAATGGCAGCGGCATGCACACCCACATCTCGATCTGGGAAAATGGCAAGCCGACCTTCGCCGGCAACGGCTATGCCGGCCTGTCCGACACCTGCCTGTATTTCATCGGCGGCGTCATCAAGCATGCCAAGGCGCTGAACGCCTTTACCAACCCGTCCACCAACAGCTACAAGCGGCTGGTGCCGGGCTTCGAAGCCCCGGTTCTGCTGGCCTATTCCGCCCGCAATCGTTCCGCGTCCTGCCGTATCCCTTACGGCACGGGCGAAAAGGCGAAGCGCGTGGAGTTCCGCTTCCCCGACGCGATGGCGAACCCCTATCTGTGCTATGCCGCCCTGCTGATGGCGGGCCTCGACGGGATCCAGAACAAGATCCACCCCGGCGAAGCCATGGACAAGAACCTGTACGATCTGCCGCCCGCCGAACTGGCGGAAGTGCCGACCGTGTGCGGTTCGCTGCGTGAGGCGCTGGAATCGCTCCAGGCCGATCACGACTTCCTGCTGAAGGGCGACGTGTTCACCAAGGATCAGATCGACGCCTATTGCGAACTGATCTGGGAAGACGTGGTGCGTTGGGAAACGACCCCGACCGCGGTCGAATTCGACATGTATTACAGCGCCTGATCCTGTCAGGCCTGCATGGCAAAAGGCGGGCGTCCGGAGCGATCCGGGCGCCCTCTTTTTATGGCCGCGCCCCGGCGCCGATCAGGCGACATCCATTCCTGCCCGGCGCCCACGCAGCATTTTCCTACTGCGAAGAACTGTGCCTAATCCGCCAGCCTCGATTCACGACAACGAGGTATGCAGATGGTTCGCCAGCCGATTTTCGATGCTGTCCGGCGATTGCTGGGGCGCGGGTTCCAGCAGGATGAAGTGGCCGGGCTGGATGCCGCGATCGACCGCGCCCTCGCCGCAGACGATCCTTCACCCTCCCCCCGCCGGATCGGCGAAGACGGGATTGCGCTGATAAAACAGTTCGAAGGCTGCGCGCGCATCCTGAAGGACGGCCGGGTTGAGGCCTATCCCGATCTCGGCACGGGCGGCGCACCCTGGACCATCGGCTGGGGCGCGACCGGCGCGGGCATCGGCCCGGGCACGATCTGGACCCGGCAGCAATGCGATGCCCGGCTGGAGGAAGATCTCGGCCGTTATGCCAGCGAGGTTGCCAACGCGATCGGGGCCACGCCCACGACGCAGGGCCAGTTCGATGCGCTGACATCGTTCCACTACAACACCGGCGCTATCGGCCGCGCCAGCCTCACCGCCCTGCATCGTGACGGGGATTTCGAAGCCGCTGCGCGCCAGTTCGCGCGGTGGATATACGCCGGCGGGCGGGTGATGGCCGGGCTGGTGAAGAGGCGCGAGGCGGAAGCTCTGCTGTATCGAAACGGCTGATCGCGGCGCAAGCCGCAGCGCCTCGTCGCAAAAGGTGGAACTGGCGACGCCATCCTTCCGTTAGAACCGGGAAAAGGAGAAACCCATGCGCGTGTTGGCAGGGGTCGCCACAATTCTGGCCGGCACCGCAATCCTCGGATACCCGTCCGCCCCCATCGCGGCCGCGGAAGATCCTGTCGCCGCCAACGCCTCTCCGCTCGCCAGCCCCGCTCGCAGCGATGCGGGATCGAAGGCCGGTATCAGCTACAGCAATGGGTATCGCTTGCTACTCGACCACAGCGGACACATCGTCGAACGGACGCCGCTGCTGGCCGGCGCGCTTCATCTTGGCGGGATATGGCCCGATGGATACGGATCGACCACGCTGCCCCCCGCCGTCATCAGCCATTACGGGCTGGGCCAGCAGCGGGACTGGCGCGCCGCAGACCGGGCGGTCTATCGCATCGACCCCGAAACGCGCGTCATCACGGCATTTGCCGCCTTGTTGACGGGTGACACATTCCGCATCGGGCAGAAAGTGCCGGCAGGCTACGACGTCTACAACATTCCCGCCGCCTATCGCGACAGGTGGGTCGATGGCCCCGACGGGCTGTATCGCTATGCCGAAGGCCGGGTCTATCGCATCAATCCCGGAACCTTGGTCGTCGCGGAGATCATCGACATGCCGGCCATTCCCGAAGGCTGACGTGCCCGCGATCCATCTGTCACGATGCTTCGCCATCGCGCTGCTGTCGCTGACGGCGGCCAGTTGCGACGATGACGGGTCGCCAAAGTACCTCGCACCGGGCCAGCAAGCCGCTGGGCGGGCAACCGCCACGCTGGCATCCACCATCGCCGGTGCGCCCGACCTCGCAAAGACCGGGCAATTGCTTGCCCAGACCGGGTTGGCGCAGGTGCTGGACGGCGTGGGATCCTATACCATGCTCGCTCCATCCGATGATGCCTACAGGGGCACGCCCCTCGACGTGTCACACCCTGCCGATGCGGATGAATCGGCCCGGATCGCCGCGGTGCTGCGGCATCACATACTGCCGGGCTACATCACCCTGCAGGATCTGGAGCGCGCAATCGATCGCTATGATGCCGGCTTTGCGCTGATGCGGACGCTCGACGGCGGCGTAGTCCGCTTCGCACGGGAAGGGGACGCCATCACCGTGACGGACCTGACGGGAGGCCAGGCGCGGCTCGCCCCTGAACAGCGCCTGGCCGTGAACGGCGTCGCCCTGCCGATCGAGCGGGTGCTCAGCCCGGACAACGGGACTGGTCAATAATCGCGGCTATATTCCAGCGAAGTCCCGCCCCGTCCCATCGAATTGATGCTGGCCAGCAGCGAGAGCCAACTGGTGATGCGGAACTCCACCTCCGTCGCGTTATAACCGGCCCCGTCGGTGATGATTTCGGCATAGAACCGCCGCCCGAAATTCTTGCCGAGCGCAACCGACGTGCCCCGACCCAGCGCGGGGTCCGATGGCAGCAGGCGCAAACGGTCAAGCCCGATCGCGCTGCGCAGCTGATTGATCGGCCCCATGCCGCCGCCGCCCTGCAATGATGCGATGGCCGCGCCCAGCTGCAAGGCATCGGTGGCGGACAGATCGGCCACCGAACCGCCGAACAGCATTCGCGCCAGCAATTCTTCCTGCGGCAATCCCTGTGACGAGGTGAAGGTTATTTCGGGCTGGCTGGCGCTGCCGGTGATCGTCACGTCAACCTCCAACCCGTCGACCTCCGTTTCGGCCAGCAGGTTGAGCCGCGGGTCGATCGGCACGGTTTCGTCGAAATCGATCACGCCGCGCGTGATGTCGAAGCGGACGCCAGCGAAGGAATAGAAACCCTGCCGCGGCACGACCTGCACCTGCCCGCCAATGCGCGGATCGTCGGTCGTCCCGCGCAGCCGGATCGTGCCGCGCCATTCGCTGTCCAGCCCCATGCCATCGACGTCGATGCCAGAGGGCGCGGTGGCGTCGATCAGGTAACGCCAGGGGCGGGATTGCCGCGCGATCGGCGCGTAATCGAAGGGCAGGTTCACTTCCTCAACGGCGATATCGGGCAGTTCCTCCGCATCGGCCGCAATGCCGAGCCGCCAGCGCGCTTCCTGCACGCGCAGCCGCCCGGCCACCGTGCCGCCGACCCCGTTCGACACGATCCTGATCGGACCGGTCACGGTCGCGCCCATGGCGGGCAAGTCCATGATCTCCGCATTCCGCGCCGCGATCCGCAGGTCGATCTGCGGCCCGCGCGTGGATGACAGGTTGGCAAGGTCGATAAACCCGCTGCCGCTGACCTGGCCGCCATTGCGCGCCGTTCCGGCAAAGCTGGTGAGATGCAGCCGCGATCCGCTGAAGCGCCCTTTCGCGCTTACATCCCGAATGTCGCTGCCGGTCAGGCTGCTCTGAATACGCAGCCCGTCGCCGGACAGCGATCCGCTGACCTGCGGATGGGCGAGCGTGCCGCGCACATCGGCTGCCAGGCGCAGCGGGCCGCGAATGTCGATGATATCGATGGCCGCCAGGCGCCACAGCGACGCCGCCGGGCCTTCATAGCGCAGTTGCGCCAGCAGATTGCCTGCCGACAGCCGCTGCATCAGTCCGCCCGTTTCGGGCAGGTTAGCTATCAGCGCCTGCAACCGGCCGCGCGTCGCCCCGCCCCGGCCATCGTCCATCACCGCACGAACGCCGAGCTGCGCTGGTGTGAGGCGGGCAACCAGCGCGATATCGATGGGGCGCGACGTGAGGACGAGGCCCGATCGCGTCAGCCGACTGACCTTCAGGCGCGCTTCGCCCGTCGGGATGCCGCTTTCGGTCGCGCGAATGTCGACAATGCCCGATGCCGTGCCGCCAAGGCCGAGATCGCCCGTGAACACATCCGTCAGCGACAACGGCACGCGCGACACGCTGATCCGCCCCTGCAACGGTTCCTCGCCGCCGAACCGGCCTTCCAGGATGGCGACGCCGGTGCCCAGCGATATTTGCGTCTGCTGCAGCTGCCATCCGCCATCGGCGGTCTTAACGGCAACGGCCCGGCGCGGCATCGTGATGGTGCGCCCGGCATAGCTGCCGCGCGCCGCAACCGCGATCCGTTCCGGCGCGACCTGCCCCGTCAGGTCCAGCGCGAACTGGCTGCCACGGCGTCCGTTGATGGACGCATCGAACGTGCCCTGACCGTCGCGGATTTCCGCCCGCGCAGCCACGCGGCCAAGGAATATCTCGCCATAGCCGATGCCACCGCCGCGCAATTCGCCGCTGATGGCTGTGCTGTCATCGGCCAGCACGCCGCTCGCCGTGATGTTGGCCTGCCGGATCGTCAGCTTGGTCGCCCCGCCGAATTCGGCGTTGCTGGCGCGCAGATCCACGTCGAAGCCCTGCCCGCCATCACGGGGCGCCAGCGCCACGGTGCCGTCCAGCCCGCCGCCGGCCAGCGCGATATCGCCGGTCACGCCTGCATCGCCCAGCACCACATTGCCGGTGATGGAGGTCTGCGAGACGGTGAAACGCTGGATGGCGAGCGTGGTCGGCCCGCCTTCCGGCATCGTCAGCCCCACCGCCCCGTCGAACGGACCCAGCATGGACTGGCCGTCCGTCTCGATCTGGAACCCATCCTCGCTGGGCGACAGCGCCACGCGCACATCGCGCAATTGCGCGGCCGGGAACGGGTCTGCAAACACCAGCACCGCATGGGGGCCGTCATCCGCCAGCCGCGCTTCCACGGTGAAGGGGCCATATTGCGTATGCTCCCCCCTGCCAGCGACGGAGGTGCCGGCATCGTCCACCCGGCCATCCAGCGTCAGCCGCAGCTTGCTGGCTGTGATCGCCGTCTGGCGAAACACGATCGGCTGCCGCGCACCGAGGGAGATGCCGCCGCGGAAGCGGATATTGTCGCCCGCCAGATTGGCCAGCGTGGCATTGGTCACGCGCGGCATCCGGCCGGAAAAATCCGCGCTCAGCCGCCAGGGATCGGTCTTGCCCATGCGGAACTGGATATTGGCCTGCCCGTCCAGCGTGCCGAGGTTCTGGAGCGTGAAGCCGTTCGCGCGCACCGGCCCCGCCAGGCCATAGGCACCCCGGTCCAGATCGCCGCTCAACGCCAGGTCGGCCTGCAATCCCCTGAACCGCACGGCCAGATTGTCCGAACGGATGCGGTTGCCGGTATAGGTCAGCGTGCCCGTGATGCGTCCGTCGGCAAGGCGCGGATCCACCGTGCCATTGCCCGTGACGACACGGGCCGCAGTCAGGTTGAGCGGCACCAGCGCGCGATTGCCGTCCCATATGGCGGTGCCCTGCTGCGACACATTCGTCGCCACCGTGCCGCCAATGTCGAGACGGCCGATATCGAGCCGGTGCGCCGCGGTCAGCTGGCGGAACGGGCCATCGAGCGTCAGTTCGACCCTGGCATCGTCCATCGCCACGTCGCGGCCGAACAACGCCGGGTCCAGCAGCCGGGCGTTCAGCAGCACATTGTCGAAAGCGTTGTCGGCCAGATCAACGCGGCCCTGCCCGCGCGCATCCAGCGCATCGCCGCGCGCCACGAAGGCGCCGCTCAGCACGCTGTCTTCCAGCCAGCCGACCAGCGCCACCGATACGGCTTCACCCGCCGCTTCGGCCGTCATGCCGCCGAGATAGGCGCCCGGCCGCACCTGCCCCACCAGGCGATACAGCCCGTCATCATTGCGGATACGGATGGCGGCGAGATTGCCGTCCGCCTGGTTGACGACGAGGGCTCCGTCCCAGGCGGTCCATGTCCCGTCGCCCACGATGCGCGCGCGCATCGCCTGTTCCGATCCCGCCAGTTCGGCCAGCAGCCCGCCGGCAGGCGCGCGATAATCGAGGTCCAGATCGAAGCGGTTCCCGTCCGGTTCCGCATCGATCAGCGCCTTCAGCACATCCCCGCCGCCCAGATCGCCATCGGCCTGCACCAGCACGCGGCCACCACGTATGTCGGCGCGGGCGCGGAAATCGATGATCCGCTCGTCCCCCAGAAGCCCTTTCGCGATATGCAGGTCATCGACAACGAAGCGGTCGATGCGAATGTCGAAATCGGGCAGTGTCGGCGCGTCAGGATCGCCCGGGATCAGGTCCGGCGCGGCGTAGAGGGTGCCGCCGCGCAGCACGAGATGCCGCACATCAAGGCCCGTGAAGGGGAATTTGTAGGGCCGCCAGTTGAGGTCGACCTCCGGCACTTCCAGAAACAGCACGCCCTTCGCGTCGCGCAGCTTCACATCATACAGGGTCGATCCCCATAAAACGGACCCTTCGATCCGCCCCACCTCCACCGAAAGCCCGGAAGCTGGCGCGACCTTGGCGATCTGATCGACGATGAATTGCCGCCCCGGCGCAGTGTGCAGCCATGCGACAACTGCCAGCAGGATCAGGAACAGTCCGAACAGCGCCGTGCCGGCCCAGCGCAGGACGCGACCCACGCCGAACCCACGCCAGCGTTTTTCCGGCGTTTGCGCACCGGCGGGGCTTTCCTCGGGCAGGTCCGGCTCGGCCATCAGAAGGTCTGCCCCAGCGCGACATAGACCGCGACCGGCCCATCTTCCGGCCCGGGATTGAGCGGTATGGCCACATCGAGGCGCATCGGGCCGAAGCTGGTGTAATACCGCGCCCCCACGCCCGCGCCGATCTTGATCTCGTCGAAACCGGGGGTGCTGCCGCGCCCGACCGTGCCGGCATCCACGAAGGGCACGATGCCCAGCGCCCCGCCCAGCATCCCGGTGCGGATGCGCGCTTCCAGCGACAATTCGGTCAGCGAGCGGCCGCCGGTCGGATCGCCTTCGCTGTTCTGCGGGCCGATCTCGCGATACCCATAACCGCGCACCGATCCGCCGCCGCCGGCATAGAGCCTGCGTGACGGTGCGATGTCCGACAGCGAGGCGCCCGGAATGCTGGCCAGCCTGACGCGCCCGGCCATGACCACGTTTTCCGTCACCGTCCGATAGTAACTGGCATCCACCTGGCTGCGGACATAAAAACTCTGCACGTCATTGGTGCGGGATGTTTCGGGCGAAACACGGGCGCCCAGGCGGAACCCCTCGGTCGGGTCCAGCAGATCGTTGGAGGTGTCGATCTGCGCGTAAAGCGGCAACGCGCCCACGAAATAGGTCTGGCGCGGGCCGAGATCGCCCGCCGCATCCCGTTCCCGCTCGCCCGTCGCGACCAGTTCCAGCCCGACGGACCAGCCGAGCGGCTTCTGGAACAGCAAGGTGCTGACGCGCTCGAACGTGCTGACCAGCGATACGGTGTGCGCTTCATACGCCGTGTAATCGATGGTGCTGGCGAAGGCGTCGATGCTGAAGATGCGGTCGCGCCCGCCGAAATTGCTCTTGCGGAAGGTGACGCCCAGCAATTGCTCCCGCGTGCCGGCGATGCCGCGCACCCGCAGCGCCCCTTCGGGCGGAAACAGGTTGCGATGTTCCCAGCTGCCCGCCAGTTTGAAGCCTTCGCCCGATCCATATCCGATGGACCCGGCCAGGGTGCGGGGCTGCCCCTCCGTCAGTTCCGCCGCGATATCGACCACGCCGGGTTCGCCATTGGCGGGCGGCGTCACTTCCACCGGCGTCAGTTCCACGCTGCCCACGATCCCGGTGGCAAGGATGGCCTGCCGCAGGTCGAGTTCAAGGCTGCGCTGATACAGATCGCCTTCCTCGAACCGGGCGATGTGGGACAGGTGCCGGCTGGACATGAAATCCGGCATGTTGCTGGTCACGGTGCCGAACCGGTATTTGCCGCCCGGCGTCACCGCCATGGTCAGGTCGCCTTCGCGCCGCGCATGGTCGACCAGCAGTTCCGGCTCCTTGATAGCGGCGAAGGGGTAGCCGTTTTCGCCCAGCGCGAGGTCGAGGTCGGCCCGCTCGTCCACGATGCTGTCCTGCAGCAGCGGATCGCCGGTCTGGATGCCGAAATGATCGCGCAGCATGGGGTAATCCGGCCCCGCGGCCGCAAGATCGCCCAGATCGATCGCACCGAAATGATAGAGCGAACCGGGGATGATCTCGAACCGGACGCCCGCCTGGTCGTCCGCGCGCTCCTGCCCCGGCTCGATCGCGTCGATGGAACGGATGACCTGCGCGTCGTAATAGCCGTAGATGCGCAGCAGACGGTTGAGCAGTTCCTCGTCCTCCCGCGCCTGCGCGCCCAGCCGGGCGGCGTTCCCCTCGTCATCCAGGCTTTCGACCGTCGACAGGGCATCGAACCGCTGGACGAATTCGCGGCGCCGCGGGAACAGCGCATCGTCGGTCGGGAACACCAGCAGCAATTCTTTGGAAATCCGTTCTTCCGACCCCAGTTCGACCAGCGGCTGATCGTCCTCGAAGGTAGCGAAGCGGATGTCCGGGTCCGGCGCAAGCGGGACGAGGAAGGGCAGGTCCAGCCCTTCGGGCCAGGGCAGGTCCAGTTCGGGCAGATCGGCGAGGGGGGAATCCGGCTCCACCTCGGCGCCCGCATCTTCCGCCGCCAGCGTCTCGGCCGGGGCGCCCTGCGCGGCCCATTCTTCCGGGTTTTCGACCGCCGAATCCGGGATCAGTTCTTCCAGCGTCGCAGGCGGCGCTTCCTCCGCGATCTCCTCCGCCTCGGCAGGGATGGGTTCTTCCATCGCCGGGTCCGGCCCCAATACCGGCGCCGGGACGGAATCCTGCGCCGCTACCGGGACAGCCGCCAGGGCGAGCCACACGGCCAGCGACGTGGCCGCCCCCGCCCGCAGCGCATCATGCCATCCGGTATTGCTGCTGCCCGCCCGGCATCCCGTCCTTGCCGCAACCTGCCACGCCGGGCTGATCGTTGCGGCGCAGTTCGGACATGGATGCGATGAGCTGCGCCTGCTCTTCCGCAGAGAAACGTTGCCACCCATCGACGCCGAGCCGTTCCAGAGGGCGGAAACGGACCTTGTAATGCATCCGCTGCGACCCTTCGACCCAATAGCCGAGATAGACATAGGGAAGGCCAGATTCCGCCGCGCGCCGAATGTGATCGAGAATAATGAAGTTACCAAGACCCGCACGCGCCTCATGTTCCGGGTCGTAGAAACTGTAGATCATCGACAACCCGTCCCCCTGTCGGTCGGTGAGGCAGGCGCCGATCAGGCGCCCGGGCCGGCCGTCCTCCGAGGGTTCCCTATATTCGATCACGTAGCTGGAAACGGCGGTGTGTTCCACCATATCCGCATAATCGCTCTCGTCCATCGCAGCCATTCCGCCGCCCGGATGCCGCGCTCCGAGATAGCGTTGCAGCAGATCATATTGCTCCGCTGTCGCCCAGGCGCGGCATTCCGTCACCACGATGTCGTCGTTGCGCCGCAGGATGCGCTTCTGCGTGCCGGACGGTTCGAACTCGTTCGCCACCACGCGCACCGAAACGCAGGCGCGGCAATCCAGGCAGCTGGGGCGATAGGCGACGCTCTGGCTGCGGCGGAAGCCGATCCGGCCCAGCGCATCGTTAAGCGCCCCCGCATGCTCGCCCTCCAGCTCCGTGAACACCTTCCGCTCCGTCTTGCCCGCAAGATAGGGGCACGGCGCGGGGCTGGTGACGAAAAAGCGGGGAAAGCGGACTGGTGCCGTCACGAACGGGGCGATCCTCTCAGGTTTCACAAGCGGGCGCTCTCGCGACCGTCCCCTGCATATGCCGTGAAGAATCGCCCTGCTGAAACGACATTAACCACACTGCCGGCAAAAAGGCAGGACGATTTTCCACATCCCGCCGCCCCGCGCGGCTGATCGCCCCGATCCGGGTCAGTTCAGCTCCACTTGGCTAACGGTATAACCCTTCGTCCGCAGTTCCGCGATCAGCGATTCCAGCTGGCGACGGTCCCGCGCCTCACATTCGATATCGGTGACGAGGCCCTTCGCCGGCAGATTCGTGAAGATGCGCTGGTGGTAGATTTCCAGGATGTTGACCTGATGCCGGTCGAATTCGTGCATCACCTTGAACAAGGCGCCGGGGCGGTCCTGCAAGGTGATCCGCAGCCTTGCCAGCCGGCCCGAGCGCGCCAGGTCGCGCAGCAGCACATTCGCCAGCAGGCGGGTGTCGATGTTGCCGCCGCACAGGACGAGGCCCACCTTCTTGCCGGCGAACCGTTCACGATGCGCCAGCACCGCCGCCAGACCGGCCGCGCCGGCGCCTTCCACCACGGTCTTTTCGATCTGCAGCAGCAGCGCGACCGCGCCTTCAAGGTCGGTTTCGTCCACCAGCAAAATGTCGTCCACCACATCGCGGATGATGCGCGAGGTGAATTGCCCCGGCTCCTTCACCGCGATGCCTTCGGCCAGCGTATCCCCGCCGCAGGGCAGTTCCCCGCCCTTGATGCGGCTGAACATGGACGGGAACAGGCGGGCCTGCACACCGATCACCTCGACCGGCGGCTGATGCGCCTTGGCCACCGTGCCCATGCCGGAAATCAGGCCGCCGCCGCCGATCGGCACGACCAGCGTTTCGATCTCCGGCGCGTCTTCCAGCATTTCCAGCGCGACAGTGCCCTGCCCCGCGGCCACGTTCGGCTCGTCAAAGGGGTGGACGAAGGTCAGGCCCAGTTCCGTCTCCAGCGTGCGGGCATGAGCATAGGCCTCGTCGAAGGTCTCCCCTTCCAGCACGACCTTGCCGCCCACGCTTTCGGTCTGCATCACCTTCACCGTGGGGGTGGTGCGCGGCATCACTATCGTCACCGGCACGCCCAGGCGCGAACCGTGATATGACAGCCCCTGCGAATGATTGCCGGCAGAAGCCGCGATCACGCCGCGCCGGCGGCGATCCTCGTCCATCATCAGCAGGGCGTTCAGCGCGCCACGTTCCTTGTAGGCGGCGGTGAATTGCTGGTTTTCGAATTTCAGCCAGATTTCGGCGCCGGTAATCTGCGACAGCGTGGTGCTGCGCAGCGTGGGCGTGCGCACCACCGCACCTGCGATGCGCTGTGCGGCGGCGCGCACATCGTCGAGGGAGAGGCTGGCTGCGGGGTTCTGATTACCGGTCATAGGGGCGGGGCCGTACCCGAAAACAGGGCGAGAGGGAAACAGCTAACCGCTGCGCGATTGCTTTGCCGCGCCCGACGCGGCAGGTGGGCTTCCATGACGGAAGCTGCAAACATCGCCTTTATCGGACTTGGCGTGATGGGTGGGCCGATGGCCGCGCATCTCGCGCGCGCCGGACACCGCGTCACGGCCTATAACCGCACCCCCGCCCGTGGCCGCGAATGGCTGGCTGGGCTGGCGGCAGATGGCGTGTCGGCGCGGCTTGCCGGCACTCCGGCAGAAGCGGCGGCAGGCTGCGACATAGCCATCACCTGCGTTGGCAATGATAACGATGTCCATCAGGTCGTGCTGGGCGAAGCGGGCATCGCGCAGGCCGCCCCTCAGGGCAGCTTGCTGATCGACCATTCCACCATATCGCCCAGCATGGCCCGGCAGGTGGCGGATGCGCTGGGGGCGCAACGGATCGCCGCCATCGACGCGCCGGTATCCGGCGGGCAGGCGGGTGCGGAACGCGGCGCGCTGTCGATCATGTGCGGCGGAACGGATGCGGACATGGCCCGCGCCCGCCCGGTGATGGACGCCTATGCCGCCCGCATCGTGCATATCGGCAGCGCCGGTGCGGGGCAGGCGGCCAAGGCCGTCAACCAGATCTGCATTGCCGGGATTCTGGGCGGCCTGTCGGAAGGGCTTCGTTTCGCCCAGGCGGCCGAACTCGATCTCGACCGCGTGCTGGAGGCGATTTCCGGAGGCGCGGCGCAAAGCTGGCAGATGGAAAACCGCTGGCAAACCATGGCGCGGGGCGAATTCGATTTCGGCTTCGCGATCGACTGGATGCGCAAGGATCTCGCCATCGCCTTGTCCGAAGCGCGCGGCAATGGCGCCTCCCTGCCCGTATCCGCTCTGGTCGACCAGTTCTATGCAAGCGTCCAGGCCATGGGCGGCGGGCGGCAGGATACCAGCGCGCTTGTCCGTCATCTCGGCGAAGGGGCCGGCGCATGATCCGCTGGCGTGCCGCGCTCGGCGCTCTCGCACTTGCCCTCCCCGCGCCTCTGCTGGCCGATACGCTGGTGGACGATATCAACGGCATGTCGATCGACCGCGAAGGCAAGATCCAGCGCTTCACCGGCATGGTGATCGACGATGACGGGCGGATCGCAACCCTGCTCACCCGCAGGCAGGATCGGCCGAAGAATGTCGATTATCAGGTCGATGGACGCGGGCGCACGGTCATGCCCGGCTTCGTGGATGCCCATACCCATGTGATGGAACTGGGCCTTTCGCGGATGAGCCTGGACTTGTCGGCCGCCACCACCCTGCAAGAGGCGCAGGGGCGGCTGGCCGCCTATGCGCAGGCCCATCCCGATCGTCCCTGGCTGGTCGGCCGGGGCTGGAACCAGTTTGCGTGGAATCTCGGCCGTTTCCCCACTGCGGAAGAACTGGACGCCGCGATTGGCGACCGCCCAGTCTGGCTGGTGCGGGTCGATGGGCAGGCGGGCTGGGCCAACAGCGCGGCCTTGCGCGCGGCCGGCATCACTGCCGAAACCGCCGATCCGGCCGGCGGGCGGATCGAACGGGTGCAGGGCTCGCGCCGCCCCTCCGGCGTGCTGGTGGGCAATGCGATGAAGCTGGTGGAAGCCAAGGTTCCCCCGGCGCGGCCCGACGATCTCGACCTCGCGCTGCACGAAGCGCAGGAAGTGCTGCTGAAGAACGGCGTCACCGCCGTGGCGGATATGGGCACCACTCTGGAAGACTGGATGGCCTTCCGCCGCGCGGGTGACGAAGGGCGGCTGCGGGTTCGCATCATGGCCTATGCGGATGATGTGCCCGGCATGCTGCTGATGGGCGGCCCCCGCCCGACGCCGTGGCTGTATAAGGACAAGCTGCGCCTCAACGGGCTGAAGCTCACCCTCGACGGTGCGCTGGGATCGCATGGCGCGCTGCTGAAGCAGCCCTATGCCGACGCATCCGGAAATAGCGGCCTCGCCACGCTCGACGGCACGCAGCTTCGCAACCTCATCAGCCGCGCGACGATGGACGGGTTCCAGGTCGCCATCGACGCCACCGGCGATGCGGCCAATGCCGAAGCGCTGGGCGCGATCGAGGATTTGTCGGATGATTACAAGGGCGACCGGCGCTGGCGCATCGAACATGCCCAGATCGTCGATCCGGCCGACATGGCCCGGTTTGGGCAGCACGGCATCATCGCCTCGATGCAGCCCGTCCACCAGACATCCGACCGGCTGATGGCGGAAGCCCGGCTTGGCCCTGACCGGCTGGCAGGCGCCTATGCCTGGCGTTCGCTGAAGGATGCGGGGGCGCAACTCGCATTCGGCACCGATACGCCGGCGGAAGCGGCCGATCCCTTCGCGGGGCTGGCCGCCGCGATCAGCCGCGAAGATGCGCGGGGGGAACCGTTCGGCGGCTGGATGGCCGATCAAACAGTGCCGCTGGAACAGGCGCTCGCCGCCTACACCGCCGGGGCTGCCTATGCCGGATTCGGGGAAGGCCGCTTCGGCGCGCTGGCGGAAGGGGAACGGGCCGATTTCATCATGCTGGAAAGCGATCCCCTGCTCGCCAGCCCGGCCGATCTGCGCCGCATGAAGGTGCTGGAAACCTGGGTCGGGGGCGAACGCCTCTATATTGCGGGCCGCGAAACCCCGCCGCCAGCCGATGATGCCGGGCCGGAAGACGCGCCCGGCCGGTAACGCCATTTATGGATGGCCAGCCCGCTTGATCCATGAATATGATGGGCGGGGCCGGCTCGCGGCCTTCCTGTTGGGGAGGGGTGATTGAGACACGGAAGGATCATCGCGGCGCTGGCCGCCCTTTCGATGGCAGCGTCCCCGATCGCCGCATCGGCCGCCGACGCTGAAACGGGGCGCAAGGCGGCGAGGGTCGAGGGCGAATATTTCGGCGGGGAATACGGGCTGGTCATTGCCGTGCTTGCCCTCGCCGCCATCGTCATCGGCGCGGTGGTCATCACCAGCGGCGGTGACCATGATGAAGCCCCCGTCAGTCCCTGATCGCTGAAACGGCGGCTCGCGCGGCGGCGCGGCCAGTCAGCCCAGTTGCTCACCTTCCGGCTCGGCGCTGTCTTCGGCCGCCGCTTCCTTCTGCTGCTTGCGTTCGCCAAGCCACATCAGGAACATCGAGATTTCGAACAACCCCAGCAGCGGCACCGCCAGCATAAGCTGCGAAATCACGTCCGGCGGGGTGATGAGCGCGGCGACAATGAAGATCAGCACGATGATATAGCGGCGCGTGGTGGCGAATTGCGCGCGCGTGACCAGCCCGGCCCGGTTCAACAGCATCATCAGCACCGGCAGCAGGAAACTGACGCCGAAGGCGATGATGAAGCGCATCACCAGGTCGAGGTAATCGCCCATCGCCGGCAGCGCCTCCTGCGGCAGTCCGCCCGCCGTCCCCTCGAAGCCGAGAAACCAGCGGAACGCGGTCGGCATCACCACGAAATAAGCGAGGCTCGCCCCCAGCAGGAACAGCACCGGCGTCGCGACCAGGAAGGGCAGGAAAGCCCGCTTTTCCTTCGCATACAGGCCGGGCGCGACGAAGGCCCAGATCTGGTTGGCGATGATCGGGAAGCTGAGCATGAAGGCGGCGAACAGCGCCACCTTGATCTCCACGAAGAAGGCTTCGTACAGCCTGGTATAGATCAGGCGCCCTTCCCCGTTCGGGAAAGCCATGGTCAGCGGCCGGACGAGGAAGCCGAAAATATCGTCCGCGAAATAGAGGCACACGCCAAAGGCCACCGCCAGCGCCGCGACAGCGCGCACCAGCCGTTTGCGCAGCTCGATCAGATGGTCGAGCAGAGGCGCCTTGGTATCGTCGAGATCCTTGATTTTCAGGGCCATGGCAGGTCTCAGCGGTCCCGTTCCGGGGCAGGGTCGGGCCGGGGCTCTGCCGGGGCCTGCCCTTCCGGCGCGGGTTTCGCCTCAGCGGACGCAGGCGGAAGAACAGCCTCCGCATTCGCGCCGCCCTCTGCGGGCGGCAGGGCAGGCGGATAGGCGCCGGTCGGCTCCATTTCCGCTTGGTCGGACGGGTGGTGGCGCATGATCTTCTCGTTCTGCTCGCGCCACTTCTGTTCCATCTCCGCCATTTCCGCCTCGCGGATCATGGCGTCGAGACCGCTGCGGAAATGGCCGGAAAGGCGGCGCATCTTGCCGATCCAGCGGCCCGCCGTCCGCAGGGCGAGCGGCATATCCTTCGGGCCGATTACGAGGATCGCGACAACCACGATCAGCAGCAATTCAGTAGGGCCGACGTCAAACATGGGTTGGTGCGGTGCCCGTCAGGAAGGTTTGGTGGGGTCGGTCGGCTCCGCCACCGTATCCGACGCGGGCTTCGCGTCATGCGCCGGCCCTTCGATACGCGATGGCTCGGCTGGCGGAGGCGCGTTCGGCTGCTGGTCCTCGTTCAATCCCTGGCGGAAGCTTTTCACCCCCTTGCCGAAATCACCCATCATCTCGCTGATCCGGCCGCGGCCGAACAGCACCAGGATGACGAGCGCGATGATCAGTATCTGGATTGGGCCCAGGCTCACTTTGGAAATCTCCGCATGTGTCGCGCGCTGTCTAGGCGCTTTCCGAAGGGTTTTCCAGCGCGTCGGACGGGCCGTTTTCCTCACCGCCCATCAATTCCTCGTACACATCCTCAACAGAATCCAGCAATCCCGCTGCTTTCAGTTCGTCTATGCCCGGCAGGTCGCGGCGGCTGGTCAGGCCGAAATGGGAAAGGAAATCCGCCGTCGTGGCATAGATGACGGGCCGCCCCGGCACGTCCCGCCGCCCCGCGGCGCGCACCCAGCCCGCCTCCAGCAGCACATCCAGCGTGCCCTTCGCGGTCTGGACCCCGCGAATCGATTCGATCTCCGCCCGGCTGACCGGCTCGTGATAGGCGACGATGGCCAGCACTTCCGTCGCGGCCCGGCTCAGCCGGCGGGCCTGTTCCCGCTCGCGGCGCAGCAAATGGGCGAGATCGGGCGCGGTCTGGAACTGCCAGCGCTTGCCCCGTTCCACCAGATGCACCCCGCGCGCGGCATAATGCGCCTGCAATTCGCGCAAGGCCGGCAGTACCTCGGCACCGGCCAGATGGGCGGACAGCGCCTCGGCGGTCATCGGCTCCTCGGCCGCGAACAGGGCGGCTTCCACCGCGCGGACAAGGTCGTCCGGCGCCTCGCTCATGCCGCGGCTGCCCGCAGATGAAGGGGGCCGAACACTTCTTCCTGATGCAGTTCCGCCTTGCCGCGCCGCGCCAGTTCCAGCGCCGCAACGAAGCTGGAAGCAAGGGCGGACCGGCGCAGGCGCGGTTCGGCCGACGGCGGCAGGAAATCGCGCAGTTCCGTCCAGCCGACCTTGATGCCCAGCATGGAGGACAGCCTGTCGAGCGCGCTTTCCAGCGTCACCACCGGCCGCTCGCGCACCATATGGACCACCGGCTCGCTGCGCAGCTTCACGTCGCCATAGGCGCGCACGAGATCGATCCATTCGCATTGCCACTGGTTGACCCGGTCCACGCGCAGCCCTTCGGGCGCCCCCCGCGCGAAGACGTCGCGCCCCAGCCGGTCACGCGCCATCAGCCGTGCCGCCGCCTCGCGCATCGCGCCCAGCCTTTGCAGGCGCAATTGCAGCTTCAGGGCCAGTTCTTCGGGGCTGGGGTCCTCCTGCTCCTCCTTCGGCAACAGCAACGCGGATTTGAGATAGGCCAGCCAGGCCGCCATCACCAGGTAATCGGCCGCAATCTCCAGCCGCAATTCCTCCGCCCGCTCGATATAGGCGAGATATTGATCGACCAGCGCGAGGATGGAGATGGTCTTGAGATCGACCTTCTGCCGCCTCGCGAGGTCGAGCAGCAGGTCGAGCGGCCCCTCCCACCCATCCAGTTCCAGATACAGCGCATCCTCGCCGCTGGCGGCGGGTGCCGCATCCCAGCCATCGCCCCCGCCGGCATCGAATGCCAGGCCCGGCAACAGCGGGGTGCCCTCCGCCGTCACGCGCGTTGCCGCGCTATGTCGAGCAATCCATCCCTCTGCGCAAGAAGATGGGCGGGGTCGGCAGGCTCCGGCGCACCGGCATGGGCCAGGGCCGCATCCAGCCGCGCCTGCCCCTCCGCCGTGATGGAGGGAAGGCGCGCCGCGATGCCTTCCATATCGTCCATCTTCGCCCAGCAATTGAGCGCGACGTCGCAGCCTGCCTCAACCGCCCGCTCCGCCCGGTCCGGCACCGTGCCATCCAGCGCCTGCATGTCGAGATCGTCGCTCAGCAGCAGCCCGGCAAATCCGATGCTGCCGCGTATGATATCGCGGATCACCGTTGCGGACAGGGTCGCCGGGCGATGCTCGTCCCATGCGGAGTAAAGGACATGCGCCGTCATGCCGATCGGCGCGCTGGCGAGGGTGCGGAACGGCTGCAAGTCCAGCTCCAGCATCTCTGCCGTCGCATCCACGACCGGCAGTTCCTTGTGGCTGTCCGCCGTGGCGCGGCCATGGCCCGGCATATGCTTGATGCAGCCTGTCACCCCGCCGCGCGCCAGCCCTTCCAGCACGGCGCGGCCCAGCGCCGCCACCTGCAACGGCGCGGAACCCAGCGCCCGGTCGCCGATCACGTCGCTCGCGCCCGGCTGGCGGACATCCAGCATGGGCGCATAGTTCACGGTGATGCCCACCTCGGCCAGATCGATCGCCAGCAGATGCGCATTGGCGCGCGCGGCCTCTATCGCGCTGGCGGGCGCAATGTCCCACAATGCCGCAAAGTCCCCGCCCGGCGGAAAGGCCGGCCAGACCGGCGGCTTCATCCGCGCCACCCGGCCGCCTTCCTGATCGATGGAGATCAGCAACCGCTCCCGCCCGTGCAGCGCCCGCAATTCGTCCGTCAGCGCGCGCAGTTGCTCCCGGCTTTCGACATTCCGCCCGAACAGGATGTAGCCCGCCGGATCGGCTTCACGGAAAAAGCCGCGCTCGTCATCCGTCAGGGTCAGGCCGGAAAGGCCGAAGATTGCCGGTGTCATGGCAAAGGGAATCGCAGGAAAGCGCCATTGCGGCAAGAAGGCGGGCGGCCGCTCATGTGGAAACTGCCCGCTTCCCCGCTCAGGCCCCGCCGCTCAACGCTTGACCTGACAGTCCCCACCCTCGCCCTTCAATGCCTCGCACAGCAGGTCGGCGGAATCCTCGTCCCCCGCCACGACTTGCAGGCGATAGATCACGGCATTGTCCACCAGGCCCTGAACGATCCGGTGCTGGCGGCCTTGCAGGCTTTCGTAGCGGCGGATCAGCTGCGCCCAGCCCGCTTCGGCGGATGCGCGGGTGGAATAGGCGCCCACCTGGATGCCCACGCCGGAAAGGTCCTGCGGCGGGGGCGGCGGCGCACCTTCCTGCGCGGGCGCCGGCGGGACGGGCGCGATATCTTCTATCTTGCCGCCCGCGGCCTGCCCTTCCGCCACGCGGAACGCGGCATCGCCAGTGCCTTCGACCTCGCGCCCGCCGGGATTTTCCGGCCGCGTCTTGTAAGGTTCGTCGGGCGCTTCGATCGTGGTGCCGTCATCCTGCGTGCCGCTGCCGACATGGTCGGAAAACGCATACCACAGGCTGCCGAGCAGGAGGACGAGGATCAGCAGGCCGACAAGGGCGAAAGCCATCACCCGCCCGGTGTCGACGGTGTGATCCTCCGGCTCCTCGTCCCCTTCCAGCCAGGGAAGGCGATCCCCTTCCCCGCCGGCCAGCGCAAGTTCCTCATAGGCGTGGAACGGATCGTCCTGACCGCGCCCGCTGCCCTGTATCTGCATGCCCTACAGCTCCTCGACTGCCTCCACCCCCAGCACGGAGAGGCCGTTGCGCATGACCTGCCCGATTCGGTCGACAAGAAAAAGCCTTGCGCTCGAAAGTCCCCGGTCCTGTGTCAGGATGATGCGTTTCTGCGGATCGTCATTGCCGGCATTCCAGAATGCATGCAGCGCGGCCGCCAAGTCCTGAAGATAGAAGGCGATGCGATGCGGCTCGCGCGCCTGCGCGGCAGCTTCCACCTGGCGCGGGAACTGCGCCGCCAGCCTGACCAGCGCGATTTCCTCCGCACCCAGCCGCGCCAGTTCCGCCGGCGAAGGCCGCAGTTCTTCCGCCGCTGCCTTGCGCAGCGTGGAACGGATGCGGGCATGGGCATATTGCACGTAGAAGACCGGGTTGTCCTTCGATGCTTCCACCACCTTGGCGAAGTCGAATTCCATCTGCGCTTCCGGCTTGCGCGTCAGCATGGTGAAGCGGACCACGTCCTTGCCAACTTCCTCCACCATGTCGGCGATGGTGATGAAATTGCCCGAACGCTTGGACATCTTCACCGGCTCGCCGCCGCGCATCAGCTGCACCATCTGCACCAGCTTCACGTCGAAGGGGATGGGCTTGCCCTCCCCTTCCGACAGCGCGGCGACGGCGGCCTTGATCCGCTTCACCGTGCCCGCATGATCGGCGCCCCAGATGTCGATCAGCTCGTCCGCGCCTTCCGCCTTCTGCATGTGATAGGCGAGATCGGCGCCGAAATAGGTCCAGGTGCCGTCGCTCTTGCGGATCGGCCGGTCCTGATCGTCGCCGAACCGGGTGGAACGGAACAGCGGCAGTTCCACCGGCTCCCAATCTTCCGGCGTCTTGCCCTTGGGCGCTTCCAGCACGCCGTCGTAAACCAGATCCTGCGCCCGCAGCCAGGCTTCGGCGGCTTCCGGCTTGCCCGCCTGCTGCAACTCCGCCTCGGACGAAAAGACATCGTGATGGATGCCCAGCATCGCCAGATCGGCGCGGATCATCTCCATCATCCCGGCGACGGCACGGGTGCGGAACAGGGCCAGCCACTCGCTCTCCGGCGCGGCGGCGTAGCGATCGCCGAACTCGCGCGCCAGCGCCTGCCCCACCGGGACGAGATAATCGCCGGGATAGAAGCCTTCGGGGATTTCCCCGATATCCTCGCCCAGCGCCTCGCGATAACGCAGATGCGCGGACCGGGCCAGCGTCTGCACCTGCGCGCCCGCATCGTTGACGTAATATTCGCGGATAACCTGGTGCCCGGCAAACTCCAGCAGCTTGGCCAGCGCATCGCCCACCACCGCGCCGCGGCAATGGCCCATATGCATCGGGCCGGTCGGGTTGGCGGACACATATTCGATATTCACGCGCCGCCCTTCGCCCATGCGCGACCGGCCGTAATCGCCTTCCAGCGTGGCGATGGCTTCCAGCTCGCCCAGCCAGGCCGCATCCTGCAGGCGCAGGTTGATGAAGCCCGGCCCCGCGATCTCCGCACTGGAAACCAGCGGATCGGCGCTCAGCTGCGCGGCGATCTTTTCGGCCAGCGCGCGCGGGTTGGTGCCGGCGGGCTTGGCCAGCACCATGGCGGCATTGGTGGCTAGGTCGCCATGCGACGGGTCGCGCGGCGGTTCCACGCTCACGGCGCCGCGCGCCAGCCCTGCGGGCAGGTCGCCCTGCTGTTCCAGCACCGCCAGCGCGGCATCGATCCGGGCCGCGAAGGCGGCGTAAATGGTTTGCGTGTCCGACATGGCCGCGCCGTTAGCCTGTTTGGCCGGCGCGGGAAAGCTGGTCGCCCCAATCAGCGCGCGGTGGCGTTCAGCGCGTGGCGTTATAACGCAGCTGATCTTCCGTCAGCTGGAAGCCGATCAGCAATTCGAAGGTCGCCCGCGCCACGGCGGTGCGGACTTCCGGCACCGTCAGCGGATCGGTCGCCGCCGATTCGTCGCCCGCCTTGCGCTTGGCCGTGATCCGCTGGCGGATATCGTCGGGCAGCGTCGCCGCCGCGCGCGAGACATAGGCCGCCGCCGTCCCCTGCGCCTGGGCGCGCGCCTGCCCGTCCGCGAAATGCAGCTGGACCGTGCCCAGCCGCTTGGCGATGACGGCACTGTTGCCGCGCAGCACTGTGGAGAAATAGGGCAGTTCCACCGTCCGGTCCCCGCGCGTGTCGCGGCGCAGCGCGATCACGTCGAAAGTGGCGGAACTATACACCTGCTCGCCCGAATCGTCGCAACTGCCGCGCACGTTGGTGATGGATGCCGAAACATCCAGCGCGTCGGCCGTGCGGGCATCCGCTGGCGAAAACAGTGTCACGTCGCCGGTGAAGTCCGGCACGCCCACGGCGGGGCAGACGGAACGCAGCGCCGTGATGCCGACGCCTTGTTCGACAACGATATCGCCTGCCGTCTTGCAGCCGGAAAGGCCCATTGCGGCCAGTGCAACGATCAGCGCGGTGCGAACGGTCATCCCAAATCCTTGTGCGTAGAGGCGCAGGCCCTAGCTCTTTCGCTGCGGGCCTACAACCGCTAGAGCCGCGAGGATGAACGCTCCCTTTCAAGAGCCGGCGCCCGCCGCCACGCGCTTGCCCCTGACAGTGCTGATCGCCGCCCCCCGCGGCTTCTGCGCGGGCGTGGACCGGGCGATAGAGATCGTGGAACGCGCGCTCGATCGCTATGGCGCCCCGGTCTATGTCCGGCACGAAATCGTGCATAACCGCTATGTGGTCGACACGCTGAAGGCCAAGGGCGCCATTTTCGTTGAGGAGCTGGACGAGGTTCCGCCCGGCGTGCCGGTTGTGTTCAGCGCGCATGGCGTGCCCAAATCCGTCCCTGCCGAAGCGGAAGATCGCGGCCTTACCTATTTCGATGCCACCTGCCCGCTGGTCAGCAAGGTCCACCGGCAGGCCGAACGGCAGATAGAGGCGGGGCGGCATGTCCTCTTCATCGGCCATCGCGGCCACCCGGAAGTCATCGGCACATTCGGGCAGGTGCCGGAGGGCGGGATGACGCTGGTGGAAACGATGGAAGATGTGGCGAAGCTGGATTTCCCGGCCGACATGCCCCTCTCCTACCTCACGCAGACGACGCTTTCGGTCGACGATACCGCCAAGGTGATAGAGGCGCTGCATGCCCGCTATCCCGCCATCATCGCGCCCAAGGCGGACGATATCTGCTATGCCACATCCAACAGGCAGGCAGCCGTCAAGCAGATCGCGCCCCCCGCCGATCTCGTGCTGGTGATCGGCGCGCCCAATTCCTCCAACTCGCTGCGCCTTGTGGAAGTGGCCGAACGCTGCGGCACCGATGCCCGGCTGATCCAGCGGGCCGACGATATCGACCCCGCATGGCTGGAAGGGGTCCGCACGCTCGGCCTCACCGCCGGCGCTTCCGCACCCGAAACCCTGGTGCGGGAAGTGATCGACAGGCTGGGGGAATGGCGCGAGGTGGAAGAACAAACCCTCATCACAGCGGAAGAGAAGATGATCTTCAAGCTGCCCCGCCAGCTTGCCGATTGATCTCCCATGGCTGTCTATACGTCCCTGTCCGCGTCCGCGCTGGCTGCCCTCATCGCGCATTATGATGTCGGCGAACTGGTCTCCGCCAAAGGTATTGCCGAAGGCGTCTCCAACTCCAACTGGCTGATCGAAACCACGCGCGACCGTTTCATCCTGACGATGTATGAAACGCGCGTCGATCTCGGCGATCTGCCGTTCTTCCTCGGCCTGCTCGACCATCTGGCGGAAAAGGGCGGCCCGGTGCCCCGCACCATTCACGATCGGGCGGGCGCGGCCTTCCGCATGGTGGATGGCAAGGCGGTCGCGCTCATCGAGTTCCTGCCCGGCGTTTCGGTGGATCGCCCCAATGCGGCGCAGGCCCATGCGGTGGGCCGCGCTCTTGCCGGCATCCACCGCGATGCCGCCGATTTTCCCGGCAGCCGCGCCAATGCGCTTGGGCCGCAGGGCTGGGCCGAACTGCTCGATCAATGCGGGGAAGACGGGCTGCGCTCCATCGATCCCGCCCTGCCCGGCATCGTGGCGGAAGAACGGGCCTATCTCGCCGCCCACTGGCCCGAAACGCTGCCTCGCTCCGTCATCCATGCCGATCTCTTCCCCGACAATGTGCTGATGCTGGGCGACGATGTCTGCGGGCTGATCGACTTCTATTTCGCCTGCACCGATATCACCGCCTATGATCTGGCCGTGACGCACAGCGCATGGTGCTTCGACAGCGCGGGCCAGTTCCGGCCGGACATCGCGCGGGCATTGCTGGCGGGCTACGACCAGACCCGCCCGCTCTCGCAGGCGGAACGCGCGGCCCTGCCGACCCTGGCGCGCGGCGCGGCGATGCGTTTCCTCGCCACCCGCGCCTATGACTGGCTGAACACGCCGGCGGATGCGATGGTCACGCGCAAGGATCCGATGGATTTCGTGCGCCGCCTCGCCTTCTACACGCAGGCCGGTGCGGATGCCTTCGCGCCTGAAATGGACGGGGCGGCGTCATGAAGAAGGTCGATATCTTCACCGACGGCGCTTGCAAGGGCAATCCCGGCAAAGGCGGCTGGGGCGCCCTGCTGCGCATGGGCCGGCATGAAAAGGAACTGTCGGGCAGCGATCCCGACACAACGAACAACCGCATGGAAATGACCGCCGCGATCCGCGCCCTGAAGGCGTTGATCGAACCGTGCGAGGTCCGCCTGCATACCGACAGCCGCTATGTGATCGACGGCATCACCCGCTGGGTGCATGGCTGGCAGAAGAACGGCTGGGTCAACGCCAGCAAGAAGCCGGTCCGCAACGCCGATCTGTGGCACGACCTGATAGAAGCCGCCCGCCCCCACCGGATCGAATGGATCTGGGTGAAAGGCCATGCCGGCCATGTGGAGAACGAGCGAGTGGACCGCCTCGCCTGCGACGCCGCCGAAAGGGCCGGCACCGCCTGACGAGGATGGAGGGCGCACGAACGCCCTTCCCCTCCCGCCATCGCGGACACATCCTGCGCACGTCCGCCCCCGCCCGCACTCGTCCCTGCTAAGAAGCATCGGGGATCAGCCCGGGAAATCGCCACCGCGAACCCGCAGGGTTGGACCTCCATCCCTCCGTCTTGGCGTGGCTCAAATCCAAACCCGCTCCGCGTGCCTGACCGGCTCAGAAGTTGGTTCGCACACGAAGGCACGAAGTTACGAAGCTGTTCCGCCGGCCCGGACATGTTTCGCCTTCCGCGACATCCGGGGAGAGGACGGGCGGCTGCGCCGCAAGCGCCCCCTCTTCGTGGCTTCGTGCCTTCGTGTGACCCAACCGGGCCGCCCCCGCGCGGCGGAATGCTTCTCGCGCGCTATTCGCTTTCCTACCGGCCCGCGCGCGGCCACGCTCGCGCCGTTCCTTGAAAGCGCCGAAAACCAACTTTTCCCATCACAGGTGTCAAGTTAGCGTAGGGTTCCCCGCCACAGGCCGGACCCGCCACACCCGCAAACCCACGCTTCACGGCCGGGCAAAGCGCCCCGGCGCATACCATGCCGGTTCCAGCGTCTCCGTCATCGCGTCCCTGCCCCGGCCCAGCAGCAATTGCGCGCCCAGCCGTGCCGCCGCGGGCGCGGTCTGGATGCCGAACCCGCCCTGCCCCGCGAACCAGAAGAAGGCGGGATTTTCCGGGGCCCGGCCATAGATCGGCAGCCGGTCGGGCGCGAAGCTGCGCAGGCCGGCCCAGCGCCGCTCCACCGCCGCGACCTGCCAGTTCACCACCTGCTGCAAACGGTCGATGGCGATGGCCACGTCCAGTTCCTCCGGCGCGGCATCGCAGGGCGCGCTCGGCGTTTCGTCATGCGGGCTGACCCACAGCCGCGCGCCGTCCGGCTTGAAATAGAACTGCCCCGCAATGTCCAGCACCAGCGGCAGGTCGCGCGGCGGCGCGGGTCTGGTCCGCAATTGCGCCACGGTGCGGCGCAGCGGCGCGATGCCCAGCCGGCCCAGCCTCGCCAGCGCGGCTACGTCGTCCGCCCAGGCGCCCGCCGCATTCACCAGCACCCCGGCGCGCGCTTCCCCGGCTGCGCCGAAGGACAGCCGCCAGCCGCCCCCCTCCCGCTCGGCCGCCTCCAGCCTTGCGGAACAGCGCAATTCCACGCCATGCCGGGCCGCCAGCGCGAGGTAATGCTGATGCAGGCGGGCGACATCGATATCGGCGCAGGCCCGCTGCGCTATGCCGATCTCCCAGCCATCCCGCAGCCCCGGCACCACGCGTTCCAGCGCCTGCCTGCCCAGCCGCTCCAGCCGCACTCCCGCCGCCGTGAAGGTCCGCTCGAATGCCTCGGCCTGCGCTTCGGCCCCTGCGCGTGCCAGATAGATCGCGCCGCGCGGCGACAGCACGCCCTGTTCGCGCAGATACGGTCCGGATGCCAGCGTCAGCGGCGCGATCCTCGGCCCGCCATAGCATTCTTCCCAGAACGCCGCAGACCGGCCAGTCGTGTGATAGCCGGGCGCCGCTTCCGCTTCGGCCAGCAGCACGCTGGCATGCGGCGCCAGTTCGGCGGCGATGCTGGCCCCGGCCATGCCGGCGCCGATAACGGCAATATCGTAAGTGCTGGTCATTCCGGGCGGTGCCGGTCGAGGAAAGGGTCGATGGCGTCAAGCGCCCGTTCGCGCACCGGGTCCACCTCGCGCAGGATTTCGTGCCGCGCCTCCGCGCCGAAGGCCAGCAATTCCGCATGGGGCAGGCGAGCGGCCGCCCGCTCGATCGCGGCCCAGGCGACCAGCCGGTCGGCCCGCGTTCCGAACAGAAGCACAGGCGTTTCGACCGCCTCCAGCACGCCGCGCCCTTCCAGCCGCGCGATGGAGGCAAGCGCGGCGCTTACCCAGCCCCAGCTGCCCGGCCCCATCACCAGTTCCGGCCGCCGGGCGCGCCACCATAATTCGTCCGCGTAACGTTCGGCGTCATGAGTCAGCAGATCGTGGCGCGCGGCCGGAACCTCTCCGGGTTTCTCGCTCCATTTCCAGGCCGGCCGGCGCGCATCGCCCGCCCGCGCCATGGCCCCGGCGACCAGCCGCCGCAGGCGAAGCGGCACCCGTTCCGGCATGATATCGAGCATCGGGGCAGACAGGATGGCCGCGTCCGGCCCCTTAGCCACCGCGCCGTCTCCAGATGCGCCACTTTCCGGGGCGCCGCTTCCCGGTGCGCCGCCGCCCGGCCCGCAGCTTCCCGTGCTGCCGCCACCCGCCACGTCGCTCCTTGGGCCGCCGCTCCCCGGTACGCTGGATCCCCGCAGGCCGCCGCCCGGTAAGCCACCCCCCGGCAAATTGCCGTCTAGCACGCTGCCGGCCGGCACGTTGCCTCCCGGTACGTTGTCTCCCGGTACGTTGCCTCCCGGTAAGGCACTCCCCGGCACGCCATTTGCCAGCACGCCGTCCGCCAGCGCCCGGAGCGCCAGATGCCCGCCCATGGAATGCCCCACCAGCACGCGCGCCCCCTGCGCCGCCGCGCTCCATTCCCGCCAGAACGCGCCGAGATCATCCAGCCAGGTTGCGAAATCGTCGACATGGCCGGTGTGGCCATCGAAGCCGAGCCTGCCGGAACCGCCCTGCCCCCGCCAGTCCAGCGCCGTCACCAGCCAGCCGCGCAGCCGCCAGTCCTCGAACGTCTCTAGATATTTTTCGTAGCAATCGCCGCGGCCCGGCAGGAACAGCATGGACCCGCGCGGCGCCGTTTCGGGTTCGGGCCATTCGATCCGCCGCAGGCCATGCCCGTCCGGCGCCATCCAGAATGTCTCGCGCGCATCGTTCGGGATCGCCCGGCGGTCGAACCCGGCGCGGATGGCAGGGGCGGATTGGCTAATGCGGCCCTCCTGCGTGTGGTTACCGTTTGGTAAGCCATGGGCGCTACTACCGAATGGGACGTGGGGACCATTCAATGCTGGACGAACCTCTCAAATATGCCCTGCTCGCAGGCTTGGCAATCGCGCTGCTCGTGGCGGCGTTCACCGATCTGCACAGCCGCCGTATCGGCAACTGGCTGAATGCCGCGATCGCTCTCGGCGCGCCGCTGTTCTGGTGGGCGAGCGGGTTATCGCTGTGGCCGGACATCGCATGGCAACTCGGCGTCGCCGCCGTGACATTCGCGATCCTCGCACTGCTGTTCGCGCTGCGCGCCATGGGCGGCGGAGATGTGAAACTGCTGACAGCGCTGGCGCTGTGGGTCGAACCGGCGCTGTTCTTCAACCTCGTCATCATCATGGCGCTGCTGGGCGGGGTGCTGACCATCCTGTTCGCCGCATGGCACATCATGCGCCGCCGGCGTGACCGGCTGGCGATCCCTTATGGCGTGGCGATTTCGATGGCCGGGCTGTGGATTCTCGGCACCACCTATTGGCCCGGTGCCATCCCGGCGGCCGGATAAGCCTATTCGTTAACCATTACCGCGTAATTCCGTCGATCGGATCACCGTATCGGCACTTTGGGGGGCGCAACGCACCATGGACAGGAAGAAGCTTGTTTTGCTGATCGGCGCGCTCGTGGTCGCCATCGGCACGGCCATGGCCGCACGCAGCATGTTCGCGGGCGCCGCGACGCCGCAGGCCGCCGCCGCCGTGCAGGCAGAACCGCAGGGCCCGCGCGTGCTCGTGGCCAAGCGCGCGCTGCCGATGGGCACCATCATCACCGCGGACGCGCTGGGCTATCAGCTCTGGCCCCGTGAAATGGTGCAGGACGCCTATTTCATCGATGGAGAGGCGGACATGTCCAAGCTGCTGGGCACCGTCGTGCGCAACACCATCACCGCTGGCGAGCCAGTCACGCAAGGCTCGCTCGTCGCGCCGGGCGATCGCGGCTTCCTGGCCGCTGCGCTCGGCCCGGGCATGCGCGCCGTCACCGTGCCCGTCACTGCCCGCACCGGCGTTGGCGGTTTCATCTTTCCGGGTGACCGTGTCGACCTGATGCTGACCCAGTCGGTCAGCGGCAGCGATGGTGGCCAAGAATTGCGGACCACCGAAACCTTCCTGCGCAACGTCCGCGTCCTGGCCACCGACCAGTCCACCGAAACCACCACGGATGATGATGGCAAGACCGTCGTGCGCGCCTTCCGCACCGTCACGCTGGAAGTGACCCCGAAGCTGGCGGAAAAGATTTCCGTCGCCCAGACCATCGGCACGCTCAGCATGTCGCTGCGCTCCATCGCCGACAACCAGACGGAACTGGAACGCGCGATCGCTTCGGGCAGCGTGGACCTGCCCGAAGGCGCCACCCGCGAGGAAGAGGAACGCCTGCTGCGCACGGCTCTCGCCAATCCACAGGACGGCGCGCCATCCTTCGTGACCGGCGGCGACGTGTCCCGCTTCCAGCGCAGCAGCATGCCTGCCATGCGCGAAGCCGGCCCCGCCGTGTCCGAACCCGCCTTTTCCGGCGCGCCGGCCGCCGCCCCCCAGATCCGCAGGGGGCCGGTCGTGAATGTCACGCGCGGCAAGACCACCGCCGAAGAAGCCGCCGGCCGATAGGGATGGCCGAAGCACCCGCTCTTCCACGCCACACCGCACCCTTCCATTTCGGGAAACACGCGATGCAACGCCGTATTCTCAAATCCATGCTGACGGCCGCCGTGGCTCTGCTGCCGCTCGCCGCCCTGCCCGCCGGGCCGGCGCAGGCACAGTCCATCACCAGCCCGGCGCAGGACATCGTCCTTTCCATCGGCCGGGGCGAGCTCATCACCGTGCCGGGCACCATGTCCGACATCTTCGTCGCGAACGAAGCCGTGGCGGATGTGCAGGTGAAGTCCCAGCGCCAGCTCTACGTGTTCGGCAAGGCAGGCGGCGAAACCACCGTCTATGCCAGTAACGCCGCCGGCGATGTGATCTGGTCCGCCAATATCCGCGTCGGCTCCAACATCAGCAGCATCGACCAGATGCTGACGCTGGCCATGCCGGAAGCGCGCATTTCCGTCGCCACCATGGGCTCCAACACCGTATTGCTGACCGGCACCGTCGCCGCCCCGGAAGACGCGGCGGAGGCGGAACGGCTCGTGCAGGCTTTCGTGGGCGAAGGCGCGAATGTCATTTCCCGCCTGCGCATGGCGACGCCGCTGCAGGTCAATCTGCGCGTGCGCTTCGCGGAGGTCAGCCGCTCCCTCGTCCGCGCGCTGGGGGCCAATCTCACCACGATTGACGGCACCGGAGGCTTCAAGTTCGGGGTCGGCCAGGGCCGCGATTTCGCGCCTGTCTTCGCCCCCGGCCTCGCCATGGGCACGGGCAGCGCGGTCAAGGTGACGCTGCCCGATGGGTCGGTGGTCGATGGCACCTCCATCACCCCGATTTCGCCCGGCACCACGCTGGGCGGCGTCGGCCGCTTCCTGGGGCTGGATATCGCCGGCGCGCTGGACCTTGCGGAACGGGACGGTCTCGTCACCACCCTGTCGCAGCCCAACCTCACCGCTCTGTCGGGGGAAACGGCGGAATTCCTGGCGGGCGGCGAGTTCCCGATCCCGCTCGCGCAGGGGCTTGGCGCCACCTCGGTCGAATACAAGAAATACGGCGTCAGCCTCGCCTACACCCCCACGGTTCTTGCCAATGGCCGCATCTCCATCCGGGTCCGCCCGGAAGTGTCGGAATTGTCGAGCCAGGGTTCGGTGGTGATGGACGGCTTCCAGATCCCCGCCCTCACCGTGCGCCGCGCCGAAACGACGGTGGAACTCGGATCGGGCCAGAGCTTCATGATCGCCGGCCTGCTCAGCAACAATGCGCAGAACACGATCGACAAGGCGCCCGGTGTCGGCGACATCCCCGTCCTCGGCAATCTCTTCCGCTCCACCGAATTCCGCAAGGGCGAGACGGAGCTGGTGATCGTCGTCACCCCCTATCTGGTGAACCCCGTCAGCGACAACGAGATCGCGCTGCCCACCGATGGCTATCAGTCGCCCACGGCAATCGAACAGTTCCTGCTCAATCGCGGGACGGACGGCGTGACCGGCGGCCAGCGCCCGATGCCGCGCGCGGCGGAAGAACCCGCCCCGGCCGCACCGGCCGAAGCCGCCGCGCCCGGCTTCAGCATCAAGTGAGAAAGGGGATCGCCATGCCTATCCGCCGCACATCGCCGGCCACCGCCGCCATCGCCCTTGCCCTCAGCCTCGGCCTGTCCGCCTGTGGCGGCGCGACGTCCAACCGGTCGCTCTATTCCGTGAACCAGCCCGTGGTGACGCGCGACAATTACACGCTCGACGTGGCCGCGACGCCGGACGGTCTTTCCATACCGGAAAGGCAGCGGCTGGCCGGCTGGTTCGAAACGCTCAACCTGCGTTATGGCGACCGTGTCGCCATCGACGCGCCCTATGCCGGCAAGGGGCTGACAGATGACGTCGCCAATCTGGCCGGGCGCCACGGATTGCTGCTCAGCGATGGGGCGCCGGTGACGGAAGGCGTCGTGCCGGCTGGCGCGGTGCGCATCGTCGTCACCCGATCGCGCGCGCATGTGCCGGGCTGCCCGAACTGGTCGGAAAAGTTCAACAGCAATCTCGGCAATGCGACCTCCGGCAATTTCGGCTGCGCCACCAACAGCAATCTCGCGGCCATGGTCGCAAACCCGGAACATCTGCTGCGTGGCGCCGAAGGCACCGGCGAAACGGTGGTGATGAGCTCCACCAAAGCCATCGATTCCTATCGCGAACAGAAGCCGACCGGCGCGGGCGGCCTGTCGCAAGTGTCCAGCCAGTCCGCAGGAGGAGCCGGCCAATGAACGCGCCCTGGAAAGCAGGCCCTTATGGCAATCGCGACCCGTTCGCCGCCTATCTGTGCGACGACGTAGCTCTCGATATCCTGCGGCCGGTCGTGATCGATCTCGGCTGGCAGCCGGAGAAATGCAACAAGGGCGGGCTGCGCAACGCGGTGCAGTCGCTGTCCATTTCCGCCAGCCCCGCCATCCTGATGGTGGACCTGTCGGAAAGCGGCGATCCGTTGAACGACATCAACGCGCTGGCCGAAGTGTGCGAACCGGGCACCGTCGTGATCGCGATCGGGCAGGTCAACGATGTGCGCCTGTATCGCGACCTGCTCGCCAGCGGCATCCACGATTATCTGCTGAAGCCGCTCTCGGCCAATCAGCTGCGCGACACGCTCAATCAGGCGCAAGCCGTGTTCGCCGCCCCGCGTCATGCGGAAGGCGACGTGGTGCGCCGTCACATGTCCGCGGCAATTGTCGGCACGCGCGGCGGCGTGGGCGCCTCCACCATCGCGACATCGCTGGCCTGGCTGTTCAGTTCGGACCACGCGATGCCCACGGCATTGCTGGATCTCGACGTACATTTCGGCACGGCTGCCCTCAGCCTCGATCTGGAGCCGGGCCGCGGCCTGACCGACGCGATCGAGAATCCGAGCCGCATCGACGGGCTGTTCATCGAACGCGCGATGATCCGGGCCAGCGACAATCTCGCGATCCTGTCCGCCGAAGCGCCGATCAGCACGCCGCTGATGACCGATGGCAGCGCCTTCATGCAATTGCTGGAGGAATTCCGGCAGTCCTTCGAAATGACGGTCATCGACCTGCCGCGCAACATGCTGGTCAATTTCCCGCAGATCTTCAACGATGTGGGCGTCGTTACCCTGGTGACCGAACAGACGCTGGCTTCCGCGCGCGACACGATCCGCATCCTGTCATGGCTGAAAACCAATGCGCCGGGCGCCCAGCCGGTGATCGTGTGCAACAAGATGCACGCGGCTTCCGCGGAAATCAGCAAGGCGGATTTCGAAGCCTCCATCGAACGCAAGATCGATTTCTGTCTGCCGTTCGATCAACGCGCTGCGGCCAATGCGGCCAAGCTGGGGCAGACCTTCGTGCAGGCCAATGCCGCGGGCAAGCCCGCCGCCACCATGCGCGATATCGCCAATGCCGTTCTGGGCGCCAGCGATATCGATGCCCCCGCCGCCAGTGCCAACACCTCGCTGCTCGGCCGGTTCGATTTCAAGGCGCTGCTGGCGAAGAAGGACAAGCGCCAGGCAGGCAAGAAGGCCGTGGCGGCACGGTGATCGTCAGGGGCATCCAGGGCCGGGCGCCAATTACGCGCCCGCCCCGCAACGGAATGGGTGAAGGCGTCTCATGAACATCCTCCAGCCCCTGATGGTGTTTTGCGGCCTCGTGTCGCTGGTGGCCCTGGCCTATCTCGCGATGGGCGGAAAATCGCCCGCGAAGGAAAGCCATCGCCGGCTTCAGGCCGTGCGCTACCGCCATTCCGACAGCGCGACCACGCGCATGGAATCGCAATTGAAGAAGGCGATCGCCGCGCGCAAGTCACGGGTCCACCGCGTCGCGGGCGCGTCTTCTAGGGTGGAGGCGCTGCATTGGCGACTGCGCCGTGCGGGGGTCCGCTGGACGGTTTCGCAATATGTCTATGGCTCCATCGGTATCGCGCTGGCCGTCACCGCGATCATATTCCTGCGCAGCGGCGCTTTGGCGCTTTCCGTGATGCTCGGCATGCTGGCAGGCGCGGGCATTCCCCATCTGGCCGTCAATCATCTCATCAAGCGGCGCACCGACAATTTCAACGCCAAGTTCCCGGACGCGATCGAACTGCTGGTGCGGGGCCTTCGTTCCGGCCTGCCGGTGGCGGAGACGCTGGGCGTCGTCGCGCATGAGGTGCCCGGCCCGGTGGGCGAGGAGTTCCGCGCAGTGGTCGAACGCATCAAGATCGGCCGCACGATGGAAGAAGCCTTGCAGGAAAGCGCCGACCGTTTGGGCACGCCGGAGTTCCAGTTCTTCGTCATTACCCTGGCGATCCAGCGCGAAACCGGCGGCAACCTGGCGGAAACCCTCTCCAACCTTGCCGACGTGCTGCGCAAGCGCGCGCAGATGAAGCTCAAGATCCGGGCGATGAGTTCGGAATCGAAGGCATCCGCCTATATCGTCGGCTCCCTGCCCTTCATCGTGTTCGGGCTGATCTGGTGGATCAACCCCTCCTATCTCGGCGGCTTCTTCGCCGACGACCGGCTGATTATCGCCGGCATGGGCGGGATGGTTTGGATGAGCATCGGCGCCTTCATCATGGCCAAGATGGTCAGCTTCGAAATCTGACGGAGGACCGGCGCATCATGATCTCCCCTCAGGCCCCCGGCCCCACCCTTCTGGGCGTGGACGTGATCTTCGTCGGCAGCATCCTTGCCGGCATCGCGGCCGCGGCCGTGTTCTTCGCCCTCTATACCGCCGTGACGGTGCGCGATCCGATGCAGGGCCGCGTCCGCTCGCTCAATGCGCGGCGGGAGGAACTGAAGGCCGGCATCGTGGAAAGCGCCGGCCGCAAGCGGCAGAGCCTCGTCCGCCGGACCGACACGACGGAGCGGATCAAGGGCACGCTGGAGGGGATGAAAGTCCTTCAGGACAGCCAGGTGCGCGCGATCCAGCAGAAGCTGGCCCATGCCGGCATCCGCAACAAGGAACTGGCCGTCGCCGTCATCTTCGCACGGATGGTGCTGCCCATCGTGCTGGGCTTCATCGCCGTGCTGGCCTTTTACTGGACGGACACCTTTCCTGAATGGGGCAGCATGAAGCGGTTCGCCGCTTTCGCCGTGATGGTGCTGCTGGGATATAAGGGCCCGGAAATTTTCCTGAAGAACCGCGCCACGAAGCGGACCGACGCGATCCGCAAGGGCCTGCCCGATGCGCTCGACCTGCTGGTGATCTGCGCCGAAGCGGGCCTGACGGTCGATGCCGCCTTCACGCGCGTCGCGCGGGAACTGGGCCGCGCCTATCCCGAACTGGGGGAGGAATTCGCGCTGACCTCCATCGAGCTCGCCTTCCTCACCGAACGGCGCCAGGCTTTCGAGAACCTCGCCTATCGTGTCGATCTCGATGCGGTGCGCGGCGTCGTCACCACCATGATCCAGACGGAACGCTACGGCACTCCGCTCAGTTCGGCGCTGCGTGTCCTTTCGGCCGAATTCCGCAACGAACGGATGATGCGCGCGGAGGAAAAGGCCGCGCGTCTCCCCGCGATCATGACTGTGCCGCTGATCCTGTTCATCCTGCCGGTGCTGTTCATCGTGATCCTCGGCCCAGCGGCCTGCTCGATCGCGGATGCTTTCAGCGGCGGCGCGCTCGGCAAGTAACGGCGCGCCGCAGGAGCAGCGGCAAGCGACGGGCCGGAAACAATCCTCCGGCCCGTCCGCCCGTCAGCTGATGCCGAAATCGTCCTCGCTGTCGATGCTGGGCAGCTCGTCCACCTCGGCGCGGACGCGGTCCAGCAGATTGCGGAACGTGGCTCGTTCTTCCGCCGTGAAATTAGCGAACAGCCGCCGTTCCATCTCGATTGCCAGCGGCATGATGAGATCATGCATCTTGCGGCCCGATTCGGTCAGGTCCAGCAAATGGGACCGGCCATCCGCCTCGTTCGGCCGGCGCGAGGTCAGGCCCCGGTCTTCCAGCACCTTGCAGGCGCGGTTGACCGCCACCTTGTCCATCAGGGTCAGTTTGGTCACATCGCGCTGCGTCAGCGGGCCGTAATCGCCGATGACGGCCATTGCCCGCCATTCCGGAATGCTCAGCCCGAAGCGCGCACGATATTCCAGCGCGATCCTGCCGCTGACGGCATTGGACGCGAAGGAAAGCTGGTAGGGCAGGAATTCTGCGAGCGGCGTTTGATTTTTCATGTCGGGCCAGTCTGTTGCAACTTTCCGATTATTGCAAGCTGGTCTCGAATGAAACAACTTTTCCGCAAGGGGCGGCGCAATGGGCGTGCCGCCATCCTCCGGCGAAAGCAATTCCGCCGTTTCCGTCATCTGCATGGTCATGGATCCCCCCTCGCTCCAATCTATCTCGGTGGCATGCGGATCGCGCCGTCCAGCCGGACGTGCTCGCCGTTGAAATAACCGTTCTCGATCATCGTCATCACCAGCTGCGCATATTCCTCGGGATGGCCGAGACGTTTGGGGAACGGGATCGACTGCGCCAGCGATTCCTGCGCCTTTTCCGGCAGGCCGGCCAGCAGCGGCGTCTTGAAGATGCCCGGCAGGATGGTGTTCACGCGGATGCCTTCGCTCATCAGGTCACGGGCGATGGGCAAGGTCATTCCCACCACGCCGCCCTTGGATGCGGAATAGGCGACCTGACCGATCTGCCCGTCCACGGCGGCGACCGACGCGGTGTTCACGATCGCACCGCGCTCCCCATCCTCCAGCGTATCCAGCGTCATCATGCCGGCAGCCGCCTTGGCGATGCACTGGAACGTTCCCACCAGATTGACCTTCAGCGTCCTGACGAACAGATCGACCGGCAGATGGCTGATCTCGCCGCTGTCCCGGTCGCGGCGCACGGTCTTGCCGATGGTGCCGATGCCGGCGCAATTGACGAGCACGCGTTCCTGCCCATGCGCGGCCCGCGCCTTCGCGAAACCCGCATCCACCGATGCTTCGTCGGACACATCGACCTTGCAGGCGATGCCGCCGATCTCCGCCGCGACCTGTGCCCCCCGCTCTTCATTCAGGTCGAACAGCGCCACCCGTGCGCCGGCTGCGGCCAGCGCACGCGCGCTCGCCTCGCCCAGACCGGAGGCGCCGCCAGTAACGATGGCGGCAATGGATGAGGATATCTTCACGGCTCTGCTCTCCCACGAACGCGCCCAGTTGCGGGCTGCTTCGTAACCATGCCGCGTATGGCGTCAAGAACGAGGGAACAGGCACGCAGATTCAGCAGCGCGCCTCGACAGACCAGCCGCCCAAACACCCGTTAACTCGCGGGTCCAGCTAATATCGTATCTCATGAAATTGTTGGCGGAACCTTGCGCTTTCGCGCGGAGACTTGGTCAACCTGTCCACCCAACCCGCTGGATTTTCTCGCGAAGCGCGCCACGCATCTATTGCGAGACGACAACCGACCTGACGGACGAGCCGCATCGCCTGCGGCCCTGTGGCTGCATCAGGACAGTTCTGTGCCGTTTATGCCACATTCATTTATGAACGTATCACTACAGTATCATCTGAATTGAAACAGTTTCGCCAGAAAGTAGCATAAGGCCAATGCCCGCCCTCTGAGTCCCAACTCGTGACGGGCCAAATCGTTGCCGGGTCGCCGGCAGAATTCAGGGGACTGATCAGTGAAGATTCGAACTGCATTGAAGGGGGCCAGCGCACCTCTCGCATTGTCGATGGTACTGGCGGCAACGCCGGTTCTGGCACAGGACGCCACCACGGCCGACGCCACCGCCACGCCGGCAGGCGGCGACGCCATCGTCGTCACCGGCTCGCGCATCCGGCAGCCGGAACTGGAATCCACCGTGCCGGTGACCAATTTCGGCGGTGACCAGATTTACAAGCAGTCCACCCCGAACCTGGGTGAAGCACTGAACAACCTGCCTGCGCTGCGCAGCACCTATTCGCAATCCAACCCTGACCTGGGGATCGGCGTTGCGGGCCTGAACCTGCTCGATCTGCGCGGCCTTGGCATTCAGCGCACCCTGACTCTGGTCAACGGCCGCCGCCATGTGGCGAGCGACATCCAGGCCACTGCGTCTGCCGTCGACATCAACACGATCCCCAACGCGCTGATCGAGCGTGTCGATATCGTGACCGGCGGCAACTCGGCCGTGTATGGCTCCGACGCGGTCGCCGGCGTGGTCAACTTCATCCTGAAGGAAGATTACGAAGGCTTCTCCGTCCGCGGTGGCTTCGGCGCACCGACCAATTATGGCGGCGGGCAGAACCAGTTCATTTCCGGCGTGGCCGGCAAGAACTTCGCGGAAGGCCGCGGCAACATCACCGTGGCGCTGGAATTCACCAATCAGCAGCGCCTGTTCGCTTCCGAAGTGCCGTGGCGCCGCCAGACGGACGGTTTCATTACCGTCGATGCGGATGCGTCCGGCAGCGACGGCATCCCCGATACCGTGTTCGGTCGCGACATTCGCAACGGCACGATCGGCCGCACCACGCTGATCGCATTCCCGCAGAGCAGTCCGAACGCCCTTTGCGGCGGTTCGACGGTTCCCGGCGGCAATGGCAGCACCTCGCCCTATAACTGTAACTTCATCTTCACCCCCGAAGGCGAATTGATCCGTCAGACCTTCGACGGTCGTTCTTCCACCGCGGTGTATGGCGGGTTCATCGGTGGCAACGGCGAAACCGGCAATGAAGGCCGCCAGGTTTCCGTCTATCCGGAAAGCCAGCGCTACATCGCCAACGTAATGGGCCATTACGAATTCAGCCCAGCGGCCGAATTCTTCTTCGAAGGCAAGTTCGCTCGCATCGAATCCACCGGCTCCAACTCCGGCCCGGCATTCAACCAGGGCCAGGGCTTCACCTTCCTGGATGACCGCTCGCAAATCCGTCTTGATAACCCGTTCCTGAGCGATCAGGCGCGCACCATCATCACGAACGAACTGCTCGCTTCCGGCCTGAATAACGGCCTGACTTCGGGTGGCGCGTTCTCGGCCGCCGATCTCGCGGCGATTGCCGATGGCAGCTATCGCTTCGCCATCGCGCGCAGCTTCGAAGATCTCGGCATCCGTGACGAAGAAACGACGCGCGAAACCCTGCGCTTGGTGGCTGGCTTCCGCGGCGACATTTCCGAAAACCTCTCCTACGAAGTTTACGGTAACTACGGCCGCACCAAGCAGCGCATCAACGTGCTCGGCAACGTGAACACGCAGCGCCTGCTGCTGTCGCTCGATGCTGGCGTCGATCCGGAAACGGGCAATGTGATGTGCCGTTCGCAGTTCGATCCGAGCGCGGCGTATGTCTCGCCCGATACGGATCCGGATGGCGGTGCGGCGAGCCTTGCTGCCGACATCGCGGCTTGCGTGCCCTACAATCCCTTTGGCCTGCCGAACAACGAAGCCGCGCGTTCCTATATCGTCTCCAACTCCGGGACCTATGGCAAGCTCGAGCAGATCAACTTCGCCGGCTACATTTCGGGTGACACGGCCAAGTTCTTCGAACTGCCGGGCGGACCGGTGGGCTTCGCCGTGGGTGTCGAATACCGTCGTGAAGACGCCTATTTCGATGCTGACGATGAAATCGAACAGGGCCTGACCTTCGCCAACTCGCTGCAGACCTTCGATCCTGATCCGCAGGAAGTGAAGGAAGTCTTCGGCGAAATTCAACTGCCGATCCTGGGCGATCGTCCGTTCTTCGAGGAACTGTCGCTGAGCGCGGCCGGCCGCCTGTCCGATTATGGCGGCGCAACCGGTACGGTTTTCGCCTACAATTTCGGCGGCCGTTACTCCCCGATCCCGGACATCACCTTCCGTGCAAATTATGGCCGCGCCATTCGCGCTCCGAACTACACGGAAACCGCGGATCCGCTGGGCCAGAATTTCGCTCCCGGCTTCCAGGATCCCTGCAACATCGACCGTATCGGCAACGGCGGCGCCAGCCGTCGGGCAAATTGCGAAGCCGATCTGGGCGGCAGCATCAGCGATGCGTCTTTCGACGCGTTCAACGATTACACGCGGGGCACCTACTCGCTTGAAATCATGAGCGGCTCGAATGCCGACCTGACCGAAGAAACGTCAGACTCGCTGACGATCGGTGCCGTGTTCCAGCCCAGCTTCCTGCCGGGTCTCTCGCTCACGGTCGACTACTACAACATCGAAGTGAACAAGGTGATCGCGTCCCCGACGGCGCAGCAGATCGTCAACAGCTGTTACGACCTTCCGAACCGCGACAACCAGTTCTGTTCGCTGTTCGAACGTTTCAGCGGCCCGGGCACCGGTCCGGACGGCGAACGTCAGGGCGAAATCCTCAAGGGTTCGCTGCTGCAGGTCCCCGTCAACTTCGCGAAGCGCGAACGTGAAGGTATCGACTTCGATCTGTCCTACAGCTCGCGCATCACGCCTGACGTGTCGATCAACTCGCGGCTGTATTACACGCACGTCCTGAAATCGAGCAACTATCAGGACCCGACGGATCCGAACTACGAGAACCGTATCCTGTCGGAACTCGGCGATCCGAAGAACGAAGCGGTCTTCAACATCGATCTGACCGTGAAGGACTTCACCCTGGGTTATGGCCTTCACTATATCGGCCCCATGCTGACCTCCGATTACGAGAATTACTACTCGTTGAACGGGGAACCGGCGCGGAATTCCGATATTCGCGATATCCGGGAATATCCGGAAACCGTGTATCACAATGTGCGCCTCGCCATGGCGTTGAACGACCTGTCGCCCAGCCACACCGCCGAAATCTATGTCGGCGTGGACAATCTGTTCAACACCCGGCCGCCGCTGGGTCTGGACGCATTGACGGAAGGCAGCGCGATCTACGACGTGTGGGGCCGCCGCATGTATGCTGGCTTCAATGTCGAGTTCTAAACTCTCGGCAACTGCGTAAAAGAGAGGGCGAAGGGCAACCTTCGCCCTCTTTTATTTGGGGTCCGTATGACCGACGTGGTTTCTCTCGCCCGGAAGATGTCCGAACAGGGCAGCGCAGGCGAAGCGGCGCGGCTGCTCGAACAGGCCAGCGATGCGGGAAACGGCGATGCCGCTGCCGAGCTAGGCATCTGGCTTTTGCGGGGCAATGCCATCCCCCGCGATCTGCCGCGCGCGCGCCATTATCTGGGCAAGGCGGCGCGGCTGGGGTCGGAAGAGGCGATCCTGCTGGAAATCGCCCTAACGGCAAACGGCACCGGCGGACCGGTGGACTGGCAGGCGGCCAAGGCCTTGCTACAAGAAGGCGCCCGGCACTTTTCCTATCTCCGCAAGGAATTGGCGACGGTGGAGGAACTGCAACTCGATGCAGATGGCTTCCCCACCCAGCTTCCGCAGGCAAAGATCCTGGATGCAAGGGTTGGGATGGTCCATTTCCCGAACTTCCTGTCCGGCCCCGAATGTCAGCACATCGCCAATGTGACGCTGAACATGCTTCGGCCATCGACCGTGTTCGATCCCGGAACGGGCCGCCAGATCGCTCATCCCATCCGCACTTCCGATGGCGCGGTGATCGGCCCGACGCAGGAAGATCTGGTATTGCAGGCGATCTACCGGCGCATCGCGGCAACGACCGGCACCTCTGTTCAACAGGGCGAATCCCTGTCCGTCCTACGCTACGCTCCCGGTCAGCAATATCGCCCGCATTTCGATGCCCTGGCCAAATCGCCAAACAACCGCATCAAGACCGTGCTGATGTATCTCAACGATAGCTACACAGGCGGGCAGACATCCTTCCCGGATACCGGCATCACGTTTGAACCGAAGGCGGGTGACGCGCTGGTGTTCGATGGGCTGGCGGCAGATGGCAGCGTCAATCCCCTGTCGCGCCACGCCGGGCTTCCTGTCCTGCATGGCACGAAATGGGTGGCGACGCGCTGGATCCGTGCCCATGCCTTCGATCCCTGGCTGGTCGCAGGCGAAGCCTGAACCGGCCGGCGCGCGCCGCCCCCTGACCTTTATTCCACGCTGATATTCAGCGCTCCGTCGCCTTCATCCACCTTCACCGTGCTGCCATCCGGCACTTCGCCCGCCAGCAGCTTTTCGGCCAGCGGATCCTGCAGATAGCGTTGCACGGCGCGTTTCAGCGGGCGGGCGCCATAGACCGGGTCATACCCGACGCGGCCCAGCCAGCGGCTGGCGGCTTCCGTCAGGTCCAGCGTGATCTTGCGATCGGCCAGCAGCTTCTGCACCCGCGCCACCTGGATATCGACGATCGGCGCCATATGCTCTGCCGCCAGACGATGGAACAGGATGATCTCGTCCAGCCGGTTCAGGAATTCGGGGCGGAAATGCGCCCGCACCACATCCATCACCTGCGGTTCGACATCGGCCACGGTCTGCCCATCCTCCAGGTTGGACAGGAACTGGCTGCCCAGATTGCTGGTCAGGATGATGAGCGTGTTGGCGAAATTGACCTCCCGCCCCTGCCCGTCGGTCAGGCGGCCATCGTCCAGCACCTGCAACAGCACGTTGAAGACATCGGCATGGGCCTTCTCCACCTCGTCGAACAGCACGACCTGATAGGGCCGCCGCCGCACCGCTTCGGTCAGCACGCCGCCTTCTTCGTAACCGACATAGCCCGGAGGGGCGCCGATCAGGCGGGCGACGCTGTGCTTCTCCATGAATTCGCTCATGTCGATGCGCACCATCGCGCGGTCATCGTCGAACAGGAACTGCGCCAGCGCCTTGGTCAGTTCAGTCTTGCCCACGCCCGTGGGGCCGAGAAACAGGAAGCTGCCCAGCGGCCGGTTCGGGTCCTGCAAGCCCGCCCGCGCGCGGCGAACGGCCTTGGAAACAGCCGCGACGGCATCTTCCTGCCCGATCACCCGCTGGCCCAGCACCTGCTCCATCTTCAGCAGCTTCTCGCGCTCGCCCTCCATCATCCGGTCGACCGGAACACCGGTCCAGCGGCTGACCACGGCGGCGATGTCGTCTGCCGTCACTTCCTCGCGCAGCATGGCGTTCTGCGCCTGCCCCTGCGCTTCGGACAGCTGGTTTTCCAGCTGCGGGATACGGCCGTATGACAGCTCCCCGGCACGGGCGAGGTCGCCTTCGCGCTGCGCCTGCTCCAACTCGATCCGCGCCTGGTCCAGCTGCTCCTTGATCCGCGCCTCGGCATGGATCTTGTCGCGTTCGTTCTGCCAGCGGGCGGTGAGTTCGCTCGATTGCTGCTCCAGATTGGACAGGTCGGCGCGCAGCGCCTCCAGCCGGTCCTTGCTGGCCCGGTCGCTTTCCTTCGCCAGCGCGGCTTCCTCGATCTTGAGCTGGATGATGCGGCGGTCCAGCCCCTCGATCTCCTCCGGCTTGCTTTCAACTTCCATGCGGATGCGGCTCGCGGCCTCGTCCATCAGGTCGATGGCCTTATCCGGCAGGAAGCGGTCGGAGATATAGCGTTCGGAAAGCTGCGCCGCGGCCACGATGGCCCCATCGGTGATGCGCACGCCGTGATGCAGCTCGTATTTCTCCTTCAGCCCGCGCAGGATCGAAATCGTGTCCTCCACGCTCGGCTCGTCCACGAAGACGGGCTGGAAACGACGCTGCAGCGCCGCATCCTTCTCGACATATTTCTGATATTCGTCGAGCGTGGTGGCGCCGATGCAATGCAGCTCGCCCCGCGCCAGCGCCGGTTTCAGCAAATTGCCGGCATCCATGCTGCCTTCGGAAGCACCCGCGCCGATCAGCGTGTGCATCTCGTCGATGAACAGGATGATATGCCCTTCGGCGCCCTTCACCTCGTCCAGCACGGCTTTCAGCCGTTCCTCGAACTCGCCGCGATATTTGGCGCCCGCGATCAGGCTGCCCATGTCGAGGCTCATCAGCGCGCGGCCCTTCAGGCTGTCGGGCACGTCGCCATTGGCGATGCGCAGCGCCAGCCCTTCCACCACCGCGGTCTTGCCCGTGCCCGGTTCGCCGATCAGCACCGGGTTGTTCTTGGTGCGGCGGGCGAGGATCTGGATCGTGCGGCGGATTTCCTCGTCCCGGCCGATCACCGGGTCCAGCTTGCCGTCGCGCGCCGCCTGGGTCAGGTCGCGAGCATATTTCTTCATCGCATCATAGGCGTTTTCGGCAGAGGCATTGTCGGCCGAGCGGCCGCCGGTGACTTCCCGGATCGCTTCCTCCAGCGCCTGCGCGGACACATTCGCCGCCTTCAGCGCCTGCCCCGCCTGCGTGGTGGTGGCGAGCGCAAGCGCCTGCAGGATGCGCTGCACCGGCACGAAGCTGTCGCCGGCCTTGTCGGCCAGCTGTTCCGCCTGGTCCAGCACCCGCACCGCGTCATTATCCAGCCCGGGCGTCGCCTGCGCGCCAGACCCGCTAACGGCGGGAATTTTCGCCAGCGCCTGATCGGTCTGCTGCACGGCCGCCTGCACATTGCCGCCCGCGCGCTGGATCAGCTGCGCGGCCATGCCTTCGGAATCCTCCAGCAGCGCCTTCAGCAGATGCTCGGGCGCGATGCGTTGGTGGTTCATGCGGATGGCGATGGTCTGCGCGCTCTGGAGAAAACCCTTGGCGCGGTCGGTGAATTTTTCGAGATTCATGGGCTGCCCCTCAATTTCGGTCCCGCATCAGATGGTGTTGCATATTTGGCACACAAGAGGTCTGCGCAGGATTTTGCCGCGCTTGCGACAGGTTGGATAGTGCTGAAAACCCTTCGCGCGTTTTGTAATCCTCATCCCCCCGGAACATGGGATGATTTTTTCCGCGCGCAAAGCCGCACGCCCTTGCTTCCCCCACACAATCGGCGTGCTATTCAATTCGCATGAAACCACTTCGCCACCTGCTGATCGCCACCGCCCTTCCCCTCGCGCTGGCGGCCTGCGCCACCGCGCCTTCGGCTCCGCCTGCCAGTGCGGAAACGCAGGCCGCGCCGCTGCCCGCGCTCGTCCGGCAGGTGGATATCCCGTATGAACGCTTCACCCTCCCCAACGGGCTGACGACCCTCGTCCACACCGATCGCAAGGCGCCGGTGGTGGGCGTCACCGTCTATTACCGCGTGGGCAGCAAGCATGAACCGCGCGGCAGCACCGGCTTTGCCCATTTGTTCGAACATCTGATGTTCGGCGGCAGCGAGAATGTGGAGAATTTCGACATCCCGCTGGAAGCTGCCGGCTCCACCAGCACCAATGGTTCCACCTCCTATGACCGCACCAATTATGTGGAAACCGTGCCCACTGGCGCGCTGGACCTGGCGTTGTTCATGGAAAGCGACCGCATGGGTTATCTGCTCGGTGCGATCGGGCAGGACAAGCTCGATAAGCAGCGCGGCGTGGTGCAGAATGAGAAGCGGCAGGGCGATAACCAGCCCTATGGCCTGCTCGAATACAAGATCGTCGATGGCCTGCTGCCGATAGGGCACCCCTATCGCCATTCCGCTATCGGTTCGATGGCCGATCTCGATGCCGCCAGCCTGTCCGACGTGCGGCAATGGTTCATGGACAATTACGGCCCCAACAATGTCGTGCTGGCGCTGGCGGGCGATATCGACGCGGCCACGGCCCGCCCCATGGTGGAACGCTGGTTCGGCGATATCCCGCGCGGCCCCGACGTGGCAACCATGGCGGCGCAGCCTGTCACCCTGGCGGCACCGGTGGAGGAGGAGATGACGGACCAGGTGCCCGTCACCCTCGTCACCCGTGCATGGACCGGCCCTGCGCTGACCGATCCCGACGCCGTGCCGCTGGCGGTGGGCATGCATATATTGGGCGGCCTTGCCAGCTCGCGGCTCGACAATGTGCTGGTGCGTGACGAACAGGTCGCCGTCGCCGTCACCGCGGGGGCGCAGCAGCAAGAACAGCTCAGCCTGTTGCAGGCGCAGATGCAGGTGAAACCGGGTGTTGACCGGGCCGTGGCGCAGGCCAGCTTCGACCGGGTGATCGCGGATCTGCTTGCCTCAGGGCCTACGCAGGACGAACTGGACCGCGCCGCCACGCAGCTTGTCTCCCAGCAGATCGGCGCACTCGAAGTGGTCGGGGGCTTCGGTGGCAAGGGCGCGACGCTGGCCGAAGGACAACTCTATGCAGGCGATCCCGCCCATTACCGGGAGGAACTGGACCGCCTCGCCACGCTGACGCCGGGGGAGGTGCGCGACGCGCTGCAACGCTGGCTCAGCCGCCCGGCCTATACGCTGGCGGTCGTTCCGGGCGAACGGACGGAAGATGGCGCGCTGCTCGGCGGATGGGGGGATGAAGGCACGGTGCCCGCCCCCGCGCCGGATGCAAAGATGCCGCTCGGTATCGGCCGCACCAGCCCGCCGCGCCAGGCCCCACAGGTCGCCCCGGTGGGCGAACTCGCCTTCCCGGCGATAGAGCGCGCGCGCCTGTCCAACGGGATGGAGGTGGTGCTGGCCCGCCGCACCGCCATTCCCAAACTGTCGCTCGCCCTCACTTTCGACGCCGGGACCGCTGCCGATGGCGCCGCGCGCGCGGGCACGCAGTCGCTGATGATGGAGATGCTGTCCGAAGGCACGACCACCCGCAGCGCAGTCGAAATCGCCGAAGAACAGGAACGGCTTGGCGCCAGCATCGCTGCCGGCACCGGCACGGACAGCAGCAGCGTGCAGATGTCCGCGCTCACCGCCAATCTCGCTCCTTCGCTGGAACTGATGGCGGACATGGTGCTCCATCCCGCCTTCGCGGCGGAGGAACTGGCCCGCGTGAAGGATCAGCGGCTGGCCGAAATTGCGCAGGCCCAGGCCGATCCCATGGCGCTGGCCCAGCGCGCGCTCGGCCCGCTCATCTACGGCCCCGCCCACCCCTACGGTTCCGTCGGCTCCACCGGCCTTGCCAGCGTGATCGAAGGGCTGACCCCAGCCGCGCTGGCGCAGGAACATCGCCAGTGGGTGCGGCCCGATCTCGGCCGCTTCACCGTGGTGGGCGATGTCACCATGCAGCAATTGCTCCCCGCGCTGGAGGCGAGCTTCGGCGCATGGCAGGCGCCCGCCGCTACCGCGCCAGCCAAGGATGTCGCCGCCGCCATTCCCGCCGCCTCGCCGCGCCTGGTGGTGATCGACCGGCCCAATTCGCCGCAAAGCGTGCTGGTTCTGGCCCGCGTGCTGGACCTCAAGGGGACCGACCGGGATCAGGAGGCGCTGGACCTTGCCAATCAGGTCATCGGCAATGGCTTCCTGTCGCGCCTCAACATGAATCTGCGGGAGGACAAGGGCTGGACCTACGGCATCCGCAGCGGCGTCACTGCCGTCACCGGCCAGCGCGCGCTGACGGTGATGACGCCCGTCCAGTCTGACCGGACGGCGGATTCCATCAAGCTCATCCTCGATGAACTCGCCGCCTTCCCCGCTGCGCGCGGCGTGGACGAAACGGAACTGCAACGGGTGACGGAAGGCAATATCCGCAATCTGCCCAACCAGTTCCAGACCAACGGGCAGGTGCTGGGCGCGCTGTTGCAGAACCAGCTGCTGGGCCGCGCGCTCGATTACCAGTCGCATCTGCCGCAAATCTATCGCGCCATGGATGCCGCCACGATCGACGCCGCCGCCGCCCGCTATCTCCAGCCGGGCGAACTCACCATCGTGGTGGTGGGCGACCGCCGCCAGATCGACGATCAGTTGAAGACGCTGGACCTGCCGGTGGAATATCTGGAAGCCGCGAAGCTCTGACCGCTTGTAGCAATCCGGTGCGGCCCGCTCCGCACCGGATTGCCATGATCGCCATCGCTACGAAGGGCGGACCTCCGCCCGCCAGTAATGGTGCAGCCCCTCCACATCGCCGCTCGTCAGCAATGTCATGGCAGGCTGCAAAGCATCGTCCGGCCAGTCCCACCACGCCATTTCCAGCAGCAGCGCGATCCGCGCTTCGTCGAACCGCTGGCGGATCGGCGCTGCGGGGTTGCCGCCCATGATGGTGTAAGGCGGCACATCCCGCGTCACCAGCGCGCGCGATCCGATCACCGCCCCATGGCCGATGGTCACGCCGGGCATAACCATCGCTTCGGAGCCGATCCACACATCGCTGCCCACCACCGTATCGCCCGCCGGGCGATATCCGTTGGCCGCGCCGGCGAAAGCCTCCACCTCCGGCATCCAGAAGAAGGGGAAGCTGCTGATCCAGTCGTGCCGGTGCCCCTGGTTGCCTGCCATGATGAAGGCGGCGCCCGTTCCGATCGAACAGAAACTGCCGATAATCAGCCGGTCCGCCCCCTCGTCCGGCAGGATGAAGCGGGCGCAATCGTCAAATCCATGGCCGTGATAATAGCCGGAATAATAGGAATAACGCCCAACCAGTATATTCGGCTGCGTGACCTGCCGATCCAGCGTGATGCCGCGAAACGGGCTTTCGAAATAATTCTGCATGATGATGCTACCTGCGCATGGTGTGCCCTGATGCGGGCCGCCGTCGGCAATGGAATGCCGGTGCCGGCGGGCATGGCGCCGCCGGTTGCTGTTCCTGGCGTCAGGGACGCGGGAACGCGATGCGGATGCTACTCGGCGCAGATTTCATCGGCCCCATAATGCCGCCGCGCGCGCCGGGCCGCAAGCCGCGCTTGACCGGGGGCAAGAGCACAAGAGTAGCTTTCCCCGCCCCAGCCGCTATCTGTCCCCTGCATCTCAAGGAGGCTATCGTGCAGATCCTGGACGAAGGCGGGGACAGGCTCCGCTGGATTATCAAGACCGGCTGGAAGGGCTGCTGCCCGCGCTGCGGTAAGGGCAGGATGTTCAAATCCTGGCTGAAGCTCGCAGATCGCTGCGAAGTGTGCGGGCTGGACTACCGCTTCGCCGCGCCGGACGATGGCCCGGCCTTCTTCTCGCTCTGCATCATCGCGTTCCCGCTGATCTTCTTCGTGGTGTGGCTGGAAGTGGCGTTCGAACCGCCCTTCTGGGTCCATCTGCTCACTTCGTTTCCGCTGATGGTGATCGGCTGCACCCTGCCGCTGCAACCCATCAAGGGCTGGCTCGTCGCATCGCAATATATCCACCGCGCGCAGGAAGCGGGCACCGGCGCCCTGTGGGATCAGTTGCACAAGGACGAACAGGAACGCCGCGGACAGAAGGCGCCGCCACCGCCGGGGGACTCGCCGGAAAGCTGATCCGCCCCGCCTGCGGAAAATTCAACCCCTCGCGAATGTCCCGCGCATCGCCTGATAGGCCGCCGCCGTCACCGCATTGGCGAGGTTGAGCGAACGAATCCTGTCCGAACGCATCGGCAGGTGGAACAGCCGGTCGGCCAGCGGTTCCGTCACCGCTGCCGGCAGGCCCTTGGTCTCCCGGCCGAATACCAGATAGGCATCCGCCGGATAATCCGGTTCATAGAAAGATCGCGCGCCATATTCCTCGAACAGGAACAACTGCTCGCGGCGCGGGGCGCGCGCGGCGATGAACGCGTCCCAATTCGCGAATTGCACGATCCGCACATGCGGCCAGTAATCCAGCCCAGCGCGCCGCACCGCCTTGTCCGACAGGTCGAAGCCGAGCGGCCGGATCAGCACCAGTTCCATGTCCAGCGCCACGCATGTCCGCCCGATCGCACCCGTATTATGCGGGATTTCCGGGTGGACGAGGACGATGCTGGGGGACACGGTCGCCCCTTCTCCCCCCGCCGTCAGCCCAGCTTCTGCTTCAGCACCTCGTTCACGACCTGCGGGTTGCCCTTGCCCTGCATGGCCTTCATCGTCTGGCCCACGAAGAAGCCGAACAGTGCTTCCTTGCCGCCGCGATATTGTTCCACCTTGTCGGCATTGTCGGCCAGCACCTTGTCCACCGCCGCCTCGATCGCGCCGCTGTCGCTTTCCTGCTTCAGCCCTTCCCGCTCCACGATGGCATTGGCGCCGTCGCCGGTTTCCAGCATCTTTTCCAGCACCTGCTTGGCGATGGAGCCGGAAATGGTGCCCTTGCCGACCAGCGCCAGCAATTCCGCCCCGGCGGCGGGGGATAGCGGGCTGTCGGCCAGTTCGTGCCCGGCCTTGTTCAGCGCGCCGAACAGTTCGGAAATCAGCCAGTTCGCCGCCTGTTTGGCGACATCGGCGGGCTGCTTGCCCTGCGCCGTCGCGGTTTCGGCCAGCAGCGCCTCGAACCAGCGCGCCGTTTCCACCTCCGCCGTCAGCACCCCGGCATTATAGCCGCTCAGCCCCAGCTCGCCTTCATAGCGGCGGCGCTTGGCGTCCGGCAGTTCGGGCAGCGAATCCCGGCATTCGTCCAGAAACGCCTGGTCCAGTTCCAGCGGCAGCAGGTCGGGATCGGGGAAATAGCGGTAATCATGCGCGTCTTCCTTGCTGCGCATGGACCGCGTGGTGCCCGTGCCCGGATCGAACAGGCGCGTTTCCTGCACCACCTTGCCGCCATCCTCGATCAGTTCGACCTGCCGGCGCGCCTCATGTTCGATCGTCTGCATCACGAAGCGCACGGAATTGACGTTCTTCGTCTCCGTCCGCGTCCCGAACTCATCGCCCGGCCGCCGCACGGATACGTTCACATCCGCGCGCATGGAGCCTTCTTCCATGTTACCGTCGCACGATCCGACATAGCGCAGGATGGACCGCAGCTTGCGCACATAGGCGCCCGCTTCCGCCGGGGACCGCATGTCGGGGCGGCTGACGATTTCCATCAACGCCACGCCCGAACGGTTCAGGTCGACATAGGACATGGTCGGATGCTGGTCGTGCATCAGCTTGCCCGCATCCTGTTCCACATGGATCCGCTCGATCCCGATCACCTTGTCGGCGGGGATGCCGGCTTTCTCGTCCGCCTCGATCGTCAGCGACCCTTCGCCCACCAGCGGGTGGTAGAGCTGGCTGATCTGGTAGCCCTGCGGCAGATCGGCGTAGAAGTAGTTCTTCCGGTCGAAACGCGACCAGGCATTGATCTGCGCGTCGATCGCCATGCCGGTCCGCACCGCCTGCCTGATGCATTCGCGATTCGGCACCGGCAACATGCCGGGCATGGCCGCATCCACCAGGCTGACCTGCGCATTCGGCTCCGCCCCGAAAGCCGTCGCGGCACCGGAAAACAGCTTGGCGTTGGACGTGACCTGCGCATGGACCTCAAGGCCGATCACGACCTCCCATTCGCCGGTTGCGCCCTGGATGCGGTAGGTGGAAGACTTGTCTGTCATGGCGTGGCTCATAGCAAAAGCCCCGCCCCGCCCAAGCCCAAATTCGCACGATCCACCGCGCGCGGATATTCGCCGCAGCCGCTTTCCTGCACGATCCTGCATGCAAGTCGCCCCTCCCACCGGCAGCGGAGCCTCTCCGGCGCATCCGCATAAAAGCTCAATGTCGGGTAAATACAATTCCCGAAAGGCCAAGTCCATTATGGTTAACGACTCGGGGGACTTGGAAATGAACGAAGATGCGGCGCTTTCCACGCATGGATCAAGTCCTGATATCTTTGATTTTGAACAGCATTATGCCAATCTCGCGCTCATAACTTCCGATGGCGATCGCCTGACTTACGGGCAATTGGCGGATTTGGCCGATTCGTCCGTGTCGCATCTCGGTGTGGGACGCCAGCTAGTGATGATCTCGCTGCGCAACAGCCTGCCGTCCCTGCTGGCCTATGCAGGCGCCATGCGCGCCGGCCACACCGTTCTGATCGTGCCGGAGGATTTGCCGCCCGACCGCTTGAAGGTGCTGACCGAAACATTCGATGTATCGGCCGGCTTCCTGCGGGACGAGGAGGGCTGGACATGGTGGCGGATGGAGGAAGGGGAGAACCTGATCCATCCCGATCTCGCTTTGCTTCTGCCCACCTCCGGCTCCACCGGATCGGCTAAGCTCGTGCGCCTGTCCCGGCAGGCCATCGATGCCAACGCGGCGTCCATCCGCCAATATCTCGCTATCGGCCCCGGCGAACGCGCCATCACCAGCCTGCCTTGCTCATATTCCTATGGCTTGTCCGTCATCCATTCCCACTGGCTGGCCGGCGCATCCATCCTGCTGACGGATGCCTCCATCGTCGAACCGTCATTCTGGGATTTGCTGCGCGATCAGGCCGCCACAAGCATTGCGGGCGTCCCCTACAGCTACGATGTGTTCGACAGGCTGGGCCTGTTCGCCGATCCTCCGCCCGATCTCAGGACCTTCACCCAGGCCGGCGGCAAGCTGGATGGCGAAAGAGTGCGCAGCTATGCGCAATGGGCTGCCGCCAATGGCCGCCGGTTCTTCACCATGTATGGGCAGACGGAAGCCGCGCCGCGCATGGCCTATCTCCCGGCGGAGGAGGCGGCGAACCATCCCGATTGCATTGGCATCCCCGTGCCCGGCGGCGCTTTCCGGCTGGTGGACCCGAACGGCCACGACATCGAACGAGCGGAACAGATGGGCGAACTGGTCTATGCCGGCCCCAATGTGATGATGGGTTACGCCACACAGGCGTCCGATCTCGCGCGCGGCGCCGATGTGGCTGAATTGTTCACGGGCGACCTCGCGCAGCGGACACGGGCGGGCTATTATCGCATCACTGGCCGGGCAAGCCGCTTCCTGAAGATCGCCGGCTCGCGGATCGCACTTGACGAGGTAGAGCGGTTGGTGACCGACAATGGCTACCGCGCGGTGGCCAGCGGCTGCGACGCCTATCTTGCGCTTTGCGTGGAAGAAGGCGACCCGGATGCGGTCGGCAGGCTGGTCGCGCAGCAATGCGGGCTGCCATTCGATGCGGTCGTTGCATGCCCCGGCCCCATGCCGCGCCTGGCTTCGGGCAAGCTGGATTATCAGGCCCTACTGAAGCAGGCAGCCACGATCTCCGCGGCCGCTTCGGCCCGTCCGCCATGGGACGGATCGCCGATCCGGCACGCTTTCGAGCAGGCTCTTGGGCGCGAAGTGACAGATCTTGGCACCAGCTTCGCCGAACTGGGCGGCGATTCCCTGTCCTATGTCACTGCTTCCATCGGCGTGCAGGATGCTCTCGGCACCCTTCCTGCCAATTGGGAGGCGCTCAGCATCGCGCAACTGGAAGCGATGCGGGGCGAACCGGCCGAAGCCGCAACGCCGAAGCGCACCTCATCCATCGATACCGAAATGGTCTGCCGCGTGCTGGCGCTGGCGCTGGTCATCCTGGGCCATGGCGCCCCGGCACAGACCGAATGGCTGCGCGGCGGAGCGCTGATCCTGATGGCGCTGGCGGGTTTCAATCTCGCGCGGTTCCAGCAACATCGCATGGCGAACGGCGTCTTCAAGCCGGTGATAGCCGACGCCCTGCTCCGTGTGGTGCTGCCCTATTCGCTGCTGATGATCCCGCTGCTGCTCGTCTCCAGGGCGGATTTCTCGCTGGGGTGGTTTGTGCTGGCCAGCGTTTTCACCGTCGATTTCCGCGGTCCTCTCTTCGCCTTCTGGTTCATCGAAACGGTCATTCATTCGATGTTGCTGACGATGGCGCTGTTCCTGATCCCCCCGGTACGGGCATGGAGCCGCACGAAGCCGTTCCTCCTCGCCCTCGGCTTCGTCGCCCTCGCTGCCGCTCTGAAAGGGGGGGGCCCGCTTTTCTGGAGCGACGGGAAGGCCAATGCGCTCACCGTCGATGCCTGGCTTTATGCCTATATGGTTGGCTGGGGCATGTTCGCGGCGCAGACGAAGGCGCAGAAATGGCTCATCGTCGTGCTGGCGGCGGCGCTTGCCTTCATCGACTGGGGGCCGGACAGCGCGCGACCGATCTGGCTGGTGCTGGCGGTGGCGGCCATCCTGTTCGTGCCGCGCCTCACCATGCCGCGCCCTGCCGCCAATGCGATCATGGTCACGGCGCAGGCCAGCTATTTCATCTATCTGATGCATGTCATCGCCACGCATTTCCTGATCGCGCGGGCGCCGATCACGCCGGTCCCGGCGGTGAATTCGGCCGTGCTGCTGGCCGTTTCGATCGCGCTTGGCATAGGCTATTATCGCGGCTGGCGGCTCGTCGCGCAGCCCGCACTGAGGCATATCGGGGCGGCGGCATCGCGCCAGTTGCGACCGCTCGCCCCGCCCCGCTCAACCGTATAGATCGGGCCGCGCGGCGGCGACCCGCAACCTGCTGCGGGCCTCGCTTGCATCCTGCCGGGCCGGGCAGGCCCGGCCGCTATATCACCACCAGCGTTGCGGCTGCGCCGTGAAACCGGCTCGTTGCTCTATGGCCAGTGCGGCATTGAGCACGCCCTGTTCGTCAAACCGGGGCCCGATGATCTGGAGGCCGAGCGGCAACCCATCCTCGTTCAGTCCGGAAGGCACGCTCATCGCCGGAAGCCCGGCCAGGCTGGCGGGGACGGAGAACACGTCGTTCAGATACATCGCCAGCGGATCGTCGCTATTGTCGCCCAGCGCGAAGGCGGCGGTGGGCGTGGTCGGGGCCAGGATGGCGTCGCAATCGGCAAAGGCCCGCTCGAAATCGCGCTGGATCAGCGTGCGCACCTTCATCGCCTGATTATAATAGGCATCGTAGAAACCGGCCGACAGCACATAGGTGCCGATGATGATCCGGCGCTTCACCTCGTCACCGAAGCCGGCGGCGCGGGTTGCGGCATACATTTCCTGCAGGTTCGCGCCCTGCGGCAAGTCGCGCAGGCCATATCGCACGCCGTCATACCGCGCGAGATTGCTCGACGCCTCCGCCGGAGCGACGATGTAATAGGCCGGCAGCGCATATTTGGTGTGCGGCAGGCTGATATCGACGATCTCGGCGCCGGCATCCTTCAGCCATGCGATGCCTTCGTCCCAGCTGTTCAGGATCGCCTGATCCATCCCGTCCACGCGATATTCGCGCGGGATGCCGATGCGCTTGCCCTTCAGATTCGCATCCAGCGACGCGGCCCATTCCGGCACCGGCATGTCCAGGCTGGTCGAATCCTTGGGATCGAAGCCCGCCATCGCTTCCAGCATGATGGCGCAATCTTCCACGCTGCGCGCCATCGGGCCGGCCTGGTCCAGCGAACTGGCGAAGGCCACCACGCCCCAGCGCGAACAGCGGCCATAGGTCGGCTTGATGCCCGAAATGCCGGTGAAGGCGGCTGGCTGGCGGATGGAGCCGCCCGTATCCGTACCGGTCGCCGCCGGGCACAGCCGCGCAGCCACTGCCGCGCTGCTGCCGCCGGACGATCCGCCCGGCGCCAGCGCGGCCGCGTCCTTGCCTGATTCCGCGCTGCCATCATTGCGGCGCCACGGCGAAATCACATTGCCGAAATGGCTGGTCTCGTTGGACGATCCCATCGCGAACTGGTCGAGATTGAGCTTGCCCAGCATCCCCGCGCCCGCATCCCACAGCTTCTGGCTGACGGTGCTTTCATATTCGGGCACGAAGCCTTCCAGGATGTGGCTGGCCGCGGTGGTCTGCACGCCATGGGTGGCGAACAGGTCCTTCATGCCGATCGGCACGCCGGCCATCTTGCCCAGCGCCTTGCCGCCCGCCCGGTCCGCATCCACGCGGTCCGCTGCTTCCAGCGCCTTTTCCGGGGTCGTGACGATGAAGGCGTTCAGCGCCTCCTGCGCGGCGGCGACATTGGCGTTGAAAGCCTCTGCCACTTCGCGCGCGGAAAAATCGCCTGCGGCCACACCGTCGCGAATCGCCTTCACGCCCAGCTGGGTCAGCTCATTGCTCATCATGCATCACCCCGAACCAGGCGGTGGACCGATCCCGTCCCGCACACCGCCGCTGCCGCGCCTGCGGCTACATCCCTGTCGAAAGCCCCGCCATTTGCGAGCAAAGCGCACATCCTGCCCGCCGCGATCACTCGATCACCTTGGGCACGCCGAAGAAGCCATGTTCCGCCGCCGGGGCATTGGCCAGCACCGCGTCGCGCATGTCGCCGCCGGTCAGCGGGTCGGCATTGACCACATCGTCACGCAGGCGCAGCGCCTGCGGCACCACCGCCGTCATCGGCTCCACGCCCGACACATCCACTTCTTCCAGCTGGTCGACCCAGGCCAGGATTCCATTGAGTTCGGGCACCATCCGGTCGAGTTCTTCCTCGCCCATGCGGATGCGTGCCAGGCTGGCGATCTTCGCCACGGTTTCGCGGGTTACAGACATGTTTCGCGCGTTAGCGGGGCAAGGGGCGCGCTTCAAGCGGCCCCGCGCATCCAACGCGCAGCGAAGGCTTATTCCGCCGGCTGCGGAGTGGCAGGGGCTGGCGCCGCGGCCTGTCCCTGCGCCCCGCCCTGGCCTTCGCCCTGCGCGCCGCCTTGCGGGCCCATCTGCTGCATCATCTGCTGGATGGCGCGCACGCGCTGTTCGAATTCGGCCTGGGTCATGAAGTCGACCAGTTCGATATCGAAGGTCAGGTCCGCATCGGGCGGCACGCCTTCACCCGTCATCGGGTTCAGGCGGCCTTCCGCGCCATAGGCTTTTTCGGACGGGATATGGGCGACATACTTGCCGCCCTTCTGCATCTGCACCACCGCTTCGCGGAAACCGGGCACCATCTGCGCCAGCGGCAGCGGCACGCCTTCGGGCAGCACGCCCGGGATCGGAAGCGGCTGATCCTGCGACTGGTCGAAGACGGTGCCATCCTCCAGCTTGCCGGTATAGCGCACGAAGACGACGTCCGACGGGCCGGGCTTCGCCCCTTCGCCCGCCTTCACCACATCCACATCCACGCCCTTGGGCGCGGTGGCCCAGGCGAAGGCGGCCGCGATCAGCAGCCCGATCACGATGCCGATGAACAGCATCGGCAGGGAACCCCTGGAAATGGGTTTGAGCGGAACGCGGGTGATTTCGGCCATGTCTGTGTCTTTATCCCGGATGCGCAAGGGGCGCGAAGGTCGTGCCCTCGCGCCCCTTTGGCTCAGCACCGTTGCGGTGGCAAGCGGCGAAGGCCGCGCCCCGCGCAGGCGATCTTACTTCGCGCCGTCGCGTTCCGCGCGCTTGCGCTCCAGCTTGCGGGCGCGGCGCACGGCGGCGGCCTTCTCGCGCGCACGCTTCTCGCTCGGCTTTTCGAAGTGGCGGCGCAGCTTCATCTCGCGATAAACGCCTTCCCGCTGCAGCTTCTTCTTGAGCGCGCGGAGGGCCTGCTCGACATTGTTATCGCGAACGATGATCTGCATAAAAGAAAGCCACCTCTTGAAATCTGCCACGGAGCCCGCGCGCTGTCGGCGCGGAACGATCCGTCCAACGGAACCAATGAAAAAGGCGCCGAATCCCTGCAGGACACGGCCACAGGCTGTGCCCCATATGCGAATCGCTGCCCCAAGGCAAGGTTTCGCGGCCCTGTTCCGCCGGGCAGGCCATTGCCGCGCGGGGGCGCAGGCCGTAAGGCGCTGGAAATGACCGCTCCCTCCCCTGCCATGGCCCCATCGCTGGCGCCGCTCTATGTCGCCCTTGGCGGCGGTGCGGGCGCCGTGCTGCGATACGAGACGGGCCGCGCCATGACGCGCATTTTCGGCGCGCCCGCCATGGCCGCCTTCCCCTGGCCCACCCTTGCCATAAACGTGCTCGGCAGCCTCGCCATGGGGTTGCTGGCCGGCTGGCTGGCGCGGCATGGCGGCGAAGGGCCGGTCCACCCGGAAACCTGGCGATTGCTGCTGGGGGTCGGCCTGCTGGGTGGCTTCACCACATTCTCCAGCTTCAGCCTGGAACTGGTGCTGCTGGTGGAACGCGGCCAGCCTCTCTCCGCCGCGCTCTATGTCGGCGCCTCGCTGCTGGCGGGCGCGGTCGCGCTCTATCTCGGCCTCCTTGTCATGCGAGCGGCATCATGACCGACAAGCCCTTTCCCACCAGCCCCAGGCAATACGATCCCCGCAAGTCCGATTCCGACAAGGTGCGGCAGTTCACCGTCGGCGCTGACGATGATGGCATCCGGCTGGATCGCTGGTTCAAGCGGCACCTGCCGCAGATTGGCTTCGCCACCGTCAATCGCTGGGCGCGCACCGGCCAGATCCGCGTCGATGGCGGCAGGGTGAAACCGGAAGACCGGCTCAATGCCGGCCAGACCGTGCGCGTGCCGCCCGGCGGCGATACCGCAAATCGCCCCCAGCGGACCCGCCGCGAATTGACGGATGCGGAGGTCGATCAGGCGGAAGCGATGCTGATCGAACGCACCGATGCGGCGTTCATCCTCAACAAGCCGCCCGGCCTTGCCACCCAGGGCGGCACCGGCACCACGTCGCATGTGGACGGTCTGCTCGATGCCTATGCGAACGAGGATGAACCGCGCCCCCGCCTCGTCCACCGGCTGGACAAGGATACCAGCGGCGTGCTGCTGGTCGCCCGCACGCCGGGCAGCGCGGCCTATTTCTCGAAGCATTTCTCCGGCCGCTCGGCCAAAAAGATCTACTGGGCGCTGGTTGTAGGCGTGCCCGATGTGGCGGAAGGAACGATCGATGCCCCGCTGGCCAAGCAGCCGGGCAGCGGCGGCGAAAAGATGCATGTCGATGCGGAAAACGGCCAGCCGGCGAAAACCCGCTACCGCGTGGTCGACCGCGCCGGAAACCGCGCCGCCTGGGTGGAACTGCAACCGCTCACCGGCCGCACACACCAGCTTCGCGTCCACCTAGCCGCCATCGGCCATCCCATCGTGGGCGACGGCAAATATGGCGGGCAGGCCGCATTCCTGACCGGCACGATCAGCCGCAAGATGCATCTCCATTCCCGCCGCCTTGTGATCGACGCGCCGGGCGGCAAGCATATCGATGCGACGGCCAACCTGCCCGAACATTTCGCGGCCAGCATGGAACAACTCGGCTTCGATCCCACCGCCAGCAATGCGGACCCGGTGATCGAAGGCCCCGCCCCCATGACGCGGGAAAAGAAGAAGCAGGTCGCTCGCCAGCATGCCAAGCAATATCGCAAGGACCGCAAGGGCGAGCGGCGCGCGCGCGGCGGGGCGAAGCCCGCAGGCAGGCCCAGCCGCGGCAAGCGCTGATGCACCCCAGCGCTTATTCCCGGCGAGACGATCCGGCAGCGCGGGACCGGTTGATCGCTGACATCGGCTTCGCATCCATCTTCGCCGCCACCCCCGCCGGGCCGCGCGTGGCGCACACGCCGATCGTTTCCTTTGGCGAACATACGGTGCGCTTCCATATCGCCCGCGCCAATGCGCTTGCCCCGCATCTCGCGGGCGCGACGGCGCTTGCGGTGGTCAACGGGCCGGACGCCTATGTCAGCCCGCGCTGGTACGAGGAAGCGGGCCAGGCGCCCACCTGGAACTATGTCGCGCTGGAACTGGAAGGCCCCGTCCGCGCCCTCGACGAAGCAGAGCTGGCCGACACGCTCCGCGCCATCGGCGCGCGGCAGGAAAGCGCCATCGCCGAAGGCATCCCCTGGACGCCGGAAGGCATGGAACGGGCGCTGTGGGACCGGTTGATGAAGGGCATTGTCGGCTTCGAACTCACGATTGCCGCCTGCCGCACCACCTTCAAGCTGTCCCAGAACAAATCCGCCGCCGATCGCCTCGCCGTCGCGGCGGAGATCGCGGCCCGCGGGGAACCCGGCCTTGCGGCGATGATGCGGAACACGCTGGCATGAGCGCGGGCGATCCTATCCGCCTCGCAGTGTTCGATTGCGACGGCACGCTCAGCGATGGGCAGGCCGCCGTCTGCGCCGCGATGGAATGGGCCTTCGCCGAAACCGGCCTTCCCGCGCCTGACCGGCATAATGTCCGCCGCACCGTCGGCCTCAGCCTGCCGCAAGCGGTGGCAATGCTCGCCCCCGATTGCGAAGCCGGCCTGCTGCGCGATACGGTCGATGCTTACAAACAGGCGTTCCGCCGCGCACGCGCTGATGGATCGCTGCACGAACCGCTGTTCGATGGCATCGCGCAGCTTCTGGCGGCGGCTCAGGGCAAGGGCTGGCTGCTCGGCGTCGCGACCGGGAAGTCTGACCGGGGCCTTGCCAGCACCCTTGCTGCCCATCGCCTCGGCGCCCTGTTCGTCACCCTGCAAACGGCGGATCGCCATCCGTCGAAGCCGCATCCCGCCATGCTCCAGGCCGCCATGGCCGAAGCGGGCGCCGCCCCCGAACACACTGTCATGATCGGCGACACGGCCTATGATATGGCCATGGCCCGCGCCGCCGGCACGCGCGCGCTGGGCGTTGCCTGGGGCTATCACGCGGCGGAAGAACTGCTGGCGTCCGGCGCACAGGCCGTCGCCCGCACCCCAGCCGAACTGGAGGACATGCTCTGTGGCTGACGGCCCCCTCCCCGATCCTCCGCTGCCCGATCCACGTGGCCGCAATCGCTGGACGATCATCTCGCTGGCACGCGCAGCCGGGGTCGCGCTGGTCGTGATCGCGCTGCTGATGGTCAACGATGCCGTCCCCGGCTCCCGGCCGCTCGGCTATGCCATGCTGGTGGCTGGCCTTGCGGGAACCTTCGCCGTGCCCCAGATGCTGGCCCGCAAATGGCGCAGCAGGGACGAATGAAGCGATTCTACAGCGATGCCACGGCTCGGCAGGTCGATGGCGGATGGGGCGTGGCGCTGGATGGCCGCGCGGTCCGCACGCAAGGCGGGCAGGCGCAATGCGTGCTAAGCCGCGCGCTGGCGGAATCGCTGGCGGACGAATGGCGCGCCCAGGGGGAGGAGATCGATCCCCACGCCTTCCCGCTGCGCGACATGGCCGATCTCGCCATCGATCACGTCGCGCCCGGCCCTGCCGAAACCATCGACAAGCTGCTGCGCTATGCCGAAACCGATACGCTCTGCTATCGTGCGGAACCGGACGAACCGCTGTTCCGCCGGCAGGACGAGGTGTGGGAACCGCTGCTGAGCGCATTGGAACAGCGCGCGTCCATCCGCTTCAACCGCATCGGCGGCGTCGGCTATCGCCCGCAGCCGCCCGCCACGCTGGATCGGCTGCGCAGCTTGCTGGAGGGGGAAAACGCCTTCACGCTGGCGGCGCTCACCACTCTCGCCTCGCTCGCCGCATCGCTCAGCATCGCCCTGCTCGCGCTGGAGGACGAAGCCGATGCCGAAGCCCTGTTCGCCGCCGCCAATCTGGAAGAAGATTGGCAGGCCGAACAATGGGGCTGGGACGCGCCCGCCGCCGCGCGCCGCGCCACCCGCCTCGAAACCTTCCGCAAAGCCGCCCACTTCGCCCGCGCCGCGCGCGGCTGATCGGTAGCCGGGTGGCGCGGCGCCGCGTCGGACAAGCAGATCGAGCGCGCCGCCCAACGGCAGAAGCCCACCAGCACCACCCTCGCGGCGTCGCCGGGCGGCTGGCAGGCGTCCCCTATCGCGCCAGACGGGCACGGACTTCGGCAAAGCCAGCAAAGGTCCGGCAGCAACCTTGAAGGAGCATGACAGCTGGATCGCGGGATGGCACGGCAGAGCCACCTCCGCCTGCCACGATTGCTGCGCCCCGACGCTGCCTGATCGAAAATGCCGTAAAGGCTGGCGAGGGGCGGAGCTTCGAGCCACTCTCCAACCATCGCTGGCATCACACCGGGCCCGGTCCCTCCCCGGCCTGTCGCAAGATTCCCGGTCATCGGTTCTGGTGGCGCAGCAAAGCCGATCAGCGATCAGTTTAGACGCCCATTTCCGCAGCATTGCCAGAAGAGCGCCGGCGATGCCTTCCATGTCGCAGCGTCCCTGTCGCGCAACACCAGCCCCCGGCACTCCGTTCATCGGCGCGCGTCAACAGCGGGCGTGAACAGCACGGCCCTACGCCCACTCAATGCCAGAGAGGAGAACGCCGCCCCTCAACCCCCCATTACCGACCGGCGCAGATCACCGCGCCCAGTCGGCTACTTCCACCGCCACGGCATTCGCCGCCTGGTTCAGCGCGGGGGCCACGGCCGTCACGTCAGCGGAGATGCCGCCCACGAAATTCTCGAACCGCCGGGTGCGCACCGTGCCGTCGGGCTGGCGCAGCATCGCGTCATAACGCACCACCACGCCGCCGCGGGCCACGTCATAACCCATTTCCTGCAACTGGCCTGACAGCTTGGTGGCCGCACTATATTGCAGGTCGCTCAGATCGACGACCAGCCGGTCGCTGCGGCTGCGGATGGTTTCGGCCAGCAGGCTCTGGAACAGCCGCGCGGGGCGTTCCACCCAGACGGCATCCTGCAGATAGGCGACGCCCGATGCGCTTACCTGCACGGGCACGCGCGTTACCGCCAGCTTCTGCGCCGCAACCGGCTCTTCCACCGCCAGCGCGCTGGTGGCGTTGCCTTCGGCCGCAAGGCCGGCGGGCGCCAGGCTGGACGGGGTCAGCGTCAGCAGCTGATCCGGCGGATCGTCGCCAAAGCTGACGCAGCCCGCCAGCGCGAATGCCAGCATCGGGGCCAACATCGCGGCCAGCGGTCCCCGCCCCATCCGGTTCGTCATATGCGCGCCCTTCGTGCTCAAGGTTCGTATTCCGGCAGCTTGGGGCCGCCCACAAGGGCGCGGGCGCCCTGATTTTCGATGCGTTCGGTAAGGGCGCGCATGGCCGCGCTGGTGCGGCGCAGGTCTTCCAGCGTCGCATTGGCGGCCGGCAGCGTGGTCGTCGCCAGTTCGCGCGTCGCCGGCCGGGCATCCTGCAAGGTCGCGTCCAGCGCCTCGGCCGCGCCGCGCGCCGCCGCCATGGTGCGGCGCAGTTCGCTGGCGAGGCTGGCGCCTTCGGTGTTGATCATCGCGTCGGTGGACCGCAGCGTATCCTCGAACGCGGCCAGCGTTTCGGTGGACTGGTCCAGCGTGCCGCGCAGGCTGGCGAGCGTGCGCTGCACCTCCGGCGATGTTTCGGCCAGTTGTTCGCTGATGCGGTTGGTATTGGCCAGAATGCCGCTGATCGATTCCTGGTTCTCGTCCGAAAGCAGGCGCGTCAGCCGGTCGGTCAGCGTCGCCAGCCGTTCCAGCAGCAAGGGCGCGCTCGCCAGGATTTCACCCAGCCCGCCCGGTTCCGGCGGGATCACCGGCACGCCATCGGGGCATGCGGTGGTGGAACAGCTGATCGGTTCCGCATTGCGGCGCCCGCCATTCAGGCTGATCGTGGATACGCCGGTGAAGCTGGCGGAAACGGATGCCGTGGTGCCCAGCAGGATCGGCACGCTTTCCTGCACCTTCACGCGCACCTTCACGAATTCCGGGTCCTTGTCCCAGATCGCGATCTGCGTCACCTGCCCCACGGGCACGCCGGAATAGGCGACCTGCGATCCGCGCGACAACCCGCCCACGGATTGTTCGAAGAAGATGTCATATTCCTTCTCCGCCGCGCCGCTCAGCCGCACCAGCCACACGATGAAGATGGCTAGCAGGGCCAGCAGGGCCAATGTGACGGCCCCCACCCAGACGTAGTTTGCCCGCGTTTCCATACGTCTGCCCTATGCCCCCGCAACCGTGCCCTTGTCCACGCCGCTATCGGCTGAGGACCTGGCCACGTTGTCGCGCGCCGCGCGAGAACGCGGCCCGTTGAAATATTCCTGGATCCACGGATGGTCGCTTTCCAGCAGTTCCGGAATGGTGCCCACCGCGATCACCTTCTTGTCCGCCAGCACGGCCACGCGGTCGCAAATGGCGTAGAGCGTGTCGAGATCGTGGGTAATCAGGAACACGGTCAGCCCCAGCGTATCGGCGAGTTCGCGCGTCAGCACGTCGAACTTGGCCGCGCCGATCGGGTCCAGCCCGGCGGTCGGCTCGTCAAGGAACAGCAGCTCCGGGTCCAGCGCCAGCGCCCGCGCCAGCCCGGCGCGCTTCTTCATCCCGCCCGACAGTTCGGACGGGTATTTGCTGGCGGAATCTTCTGGCAGGCCACTAAGCACGATCTTGTAACGCGCGATCTCGTCCATAAGCTCCGCCGACAGTTCGGGATAGAACTGCTTCAGCGGCACTTCGACGTTTTCGGCCACGGTCAGGGTGGAAAACAGCGCCCCGCCCTGGAACAGCACGCCCCAGCGGCTGCGCACGTCCGGCCCGGAATCATTCTCGAACACCGCACCGGCGATATCCTGACCGAACACCTCGATACTGCCAGCCACCGGGCGCTGCAGGCCGATGATGGATCGCATCAGCACCGATTTGCCGGTGCCGGAACCGCCCACCACGCCCAGGATTTCGCCGCGCCGCACCTTCAGGTCCAGATCGTCGTGGATCACCTGTTCGCCAAAGGCGTTCTTCAGGCCGCGGATTACGATGGGATACTGGCCGTCATAATGATCGGCCACATCGTCCCGCGCCTCGTTCAGCACTTCCTGATGGATCTGGTCGCCGGTCATGCCCAGCCCACTTCGGTAAAGAACACCGCGAAGAACGCATCCAGCACGATCACCATGAAGATGGCCTGCACCACGGCCTTGGTCGTCTTCAGGCCCACTTCTTCCGCATTGCCTTGCACCTGCATGCCCTGATAGCAGCCGGCCAGCCCCACGATCAGGCCGAACACCGGCGCTTTTATCAACCCGACCCACAGGTCATAGGGCGGCACCACTTCCTGGATGCGCGACAGGAAGGTCAGGAACGGGATGCCCAGCGAGAATTCCGAAACCGTCGCCCCGCCCAGGATCGCGACGATGGAGGCATAGAAGCCCAGCAGCGGCATCATCAGCACCGCGGCCAGAATGCGCGGCAGAACCAGCGCTTCCATCGGCGATACGCCGATGGTGCGCATGGCGTCGATTTCCTCCGTCAGCTTCATGGTGCCGAGCTGCGCGGCAAAGGCGGAACCGGACCGGCCCGCCACCATGATCGCTGTCATCAGCACGCCCAGTTCGCGCATCGTGATGCGGCCCACCAGGTTGACGGTCAGCGCCTCTGCCCCGAACTGTTCCAGCTGCACCGCGCCCTGCTGCGCGATCACGATGCCGATCAGGAAGCTCATCAGCCCGATGATGCCCAGCGATGATACGCCCACCAGTTCCATCTGCCGCACCAGCGAACGCAGGCGGAAGCGTTTGGGATGGCGGATCGTGTATCCCATCGACAGGATGATCGCGCCGAGGAAGGATACCACGCGCACGAAGCCGTGGCCGAATTCCACCACCTTGCGGCCGACTTCCTCCACCACGCGCATCAGCGCATCGTGGCGGCGGGGGGCGATATCGGCGCTGCTTTCCGATTCGCGCACGGCGTCGAGCAGTTTTTCCGCCCGCTCGTCCGTGCCCACGATCTCTGCATCGGCGGCTTCGGCGAAGCGATGCACCGTCCATGCGCCCACCGTGTCGATCCGGTCGACATCGGACAGGTCGACCTGCTGCACCGGTTCGCCATAATCGCGCAGCTTGCGGTCGAGCAGGCCGATCGTGGAGATCAACAGCGGGCCATGTAACACCAGCGTGGTGCGGCCGCCCCATTCCTCGACGCTAAAATCGGCCCATTCGCGCATAGTGGCAGGCTATGGGCACAAAATGCTGTTGCGGCAAGCGTTGCTCTGACGTTGCCGTGCTGGCAAAGGCCGTGGCAGCATGACCACCGAACTCGCCAAGACCTTCGATCCCGCCGCCATAGAGGCGAAATGGTACTCTCATTGGGAATCCAACGGGCTGTTCCGTCCCGAACGGCCCGATGCGCAGCCCTTCACCATCGTCAATCCGCCGCCCAACGTCACCGGCAGCCTGCATATCGGCCATGCGCTGGACAATACGCTGCAGGATATCGTGATCCGTTACGAACGGCTGCGCGGCAAGGATGCGCTGTGGGTCGTGGGGACGGACCATGCCGGCATCGCCACGCAGATGGTGGTGGAACGCCAGTTGGAAGCGCGGCAGGACAAGCGCACCAATTACAGCCGCGAGGATTTCGTGGCCAAGGTGTGGGAATGGAAGGCGGAAAGCGGCGGCACCATCACCGGCCAGCTGCGCCGCCTCGGCTGCTCGATGGACTGGAGCCGGGAACAGTTCACCATGGACCCGCACTTCACCCGCGCCGTGGTGAAGGTGTTCGTGGATCTGTATAATCAGGGCCTGATCTACCGCGACAAACGGCTGGTGAACTGGGACCCTAGGCTCAAGACCGCGATCAGCGATCTGGAAGTCGAAACGCGCGAGACGCAGGGCGGCTTCTGGCATTTCCGCTATCCGCTGGCAGACGGGGTCACGCTCGATAACGGGCAGGACTTCATCGAAGTCGCCACCACCCGGCCCGAAACCATGCTGGCCGACATGGCCGTGGCGGTGAATGCGGACGATCCCCGTTACCGGAGCGTGATCGGCAAGCACGTGATCCTGCCGCTCACCGGACGACGCATCCCCATCGTGGCGGATGAACATGCCGATCCGGAACTGGGCAGCGGCGCGGTCAAGATCACGCCCGGCCACGATTTCAACGATTTCGAGGTCGGCAAGCGCGCCGGCATCAAGCCGGCCGGCATGCTCAACATGTTCGATGCCGAAGCCCGCGTGGTGCAGACGGCGGACGGGCTGATCCCGGACGAATTCCTCGGCCTCGACCGTTTCGATGCCCGCGCCCTGGTGGTCCGGCGGATGAAGGAACAGGGCTTCCTCATCCCGCATGTCACGAAAGACAAGGACGGTAACGAGACGCTGCACGATGCCGAACCGCGCACGATCCAGACGCCCTATGGCGATCGCGGCGGCGTTGTGATCGAACCCTGGCTGACGGACCAATGGTATGTCGATGCCGAAACCCTCGCCCAGCCGCCGATGCAGGCGGTGCGCGACGGCCGCATCGAAATCGTGCCCAAAAGCTGGGAGAAGACCTTCTTCAACTGGATGGAAAACATCCAGCCCTGGTGCGTCAGCCGCCAGCTCTGGTGGGGCCACCGGATTCCGGCGTGGTATGACGAGGATGGCGCCCCCTATGTGGCGGAAACGGAGGAAGAGGCGCAGGCCCTCGCCGGCAACAAGAAGCTGGTGCGGGACGAAGACGTCCTAGACACCTGGTTCTCCTCCGCCCTCTGGCCCTTCGCCACGCTCGGCTGGCCGGACACGGACGCGCCGCTCTATCGTAAGCACTACCCCAATGATCTGCTCGTCTCCGGCTTCGACATCCTGTTCTTCTGGGATGCGCGCATGGCCATGCAGGGGATGCATTTGAACGATGGGCAGGTGCCGTGGAAACGGCTCTATCTGCACGGCCTCGTCCGCGCGGCCGATGGGCAGAAAATGTCCAAGTCCAAGGGCAATGTCGTCGATCCGCTCGGCCTGATCGACAAGTTCGGCGCCGATGCGCTGCGCTTCTTCATGGCGGCGATGGAAAGCCAGGGCCGCGACGTGAAGATGGATGAAAGCCGGGTGGAAGGGTATCGCAACTTCGCCACCAAGCTGTGGAACGCGGCCCGGTTCTGCCAGGCGAACGGCATCGCCGCATCGCGCGGGGTTGCAGCCCCCGCCGCCAGTTCCGCCGTCAATCGCTGGATCATCGGCGAAGTGGTGGAAACCGTCGCCGCGCTGGACAAGGCGATGGCCGAACTGCGTTTCGATGCCGCCGCCAATGCGATCTATCACTTCGTGTGGGACAGTTTCTGCGACTGGTATCTGGAACTCATCAAGGGCCAGATCGACGATGAGACGAAGGCCGTCGCCGGCTGGGCGTTCGACCAGATCCTCGTCATGCTGCACCCCTTCATGCCCTTCATCACCGAAGAATTGTGGCACGCGATGGCCGCGTCCGGTCGGCCCCGTCCCTACGAGCTGATCCTGGCGCAATGGCCCGCCCCGCAGGCCGGCGTGGATGCGGCGGCCAAGGCGGAAGTGGAATGGCTGATCGCCCTCACCAGCGCGGTGCGCGCGGCCAAGAACGAGCTGGGCATCCCGCCCGGCGCGCGCCTTGCCGCCTTCTGCGAAGCGCCCGGCCCGGTCGGCGCCAGCGCCCTTGCCGCCAACAGGGCGGCGATCGAACGGCTCGCCCGCCTCACCCCGGTCGAAACCGCGCCCGCGCCCGCCGGCCCGGCGATGCAGGTCGCGGCGGGGGCCGATGTCTTCATCATCCCGCTTGCCGGGGTGATCGATATCGATGCGGAAAAGGCCCGTCTTGCCAAGGCGCGCGACGCCTCCATCAAGGAACGCGACAGCCTGGCGAAGCGTCTCGACAATCCGGCCTTCGTGGAAAAGGCGAAGCCCGAAGCGGTGGAGAAAGCGCGTGGCGATCATGCCCATCACGCAGCAGAGGTGGACCGGCTCGAAGCTGCGCTCGCCCGGCTGGGATAGGCGGGCGGAGCCGGGCCTCGTATCCCAGGGTGCATTGGCGGGTTGCGGTCGGGCGGGGCGAACTGTCCTACAGCCCGGCCCGCCGCTATGCCGCTGTTCGTCAGGCCGGGGGAAAACCAACAAAATCCAACGTAACTGTCAAGTTAGGCGCCGCCGCATGTCTCTTCTCGCCCTTCGGGTCATGACCCACGGCCGCATTGCCGGCCGGGCCGGAATGGCGGCATCGGGGCTGCGCGCATCGCTTGCGTGCTTCCGCGCAAACGCCCAGCTGCCATGCCGCTGACCCTCGCCACCACCACGCCGGGCGAAGCGGAAATCTTCGCCTCGCTGCAAGGCGAAGGGCCGAGCGTGGGCAAGCCCTGCGCCTTCATCCGCCTGTCCCGCTGCAACCTCGCCTGCCAGTGGTGCGACACGCCTTACACCTGGCATTTCACCGGCGACAATCGCCCGCACCGGGGCGGCGAGACCTATGACCGCACCGCCAATCAGGTGACTTTGCCCGAGGATGATGCCGCCCGCCGCATCGCCGCTCTCGGCCAGCCGCGCCTCGTCATCACCGGCGGCGAACCGCTGCTGCAGGCCCCCGCCCTCGCCCGGATGCTGTCCGTGCTGCGCGATCTGGCGGAACCGGGGCTGGCGGTGGAGGTCGAAACCAATGGCAGCGTCCGGCCCACGCCTGCGCTCGATGCGCTGGTGGATCAGTATAATGTCAGCCCGAAGCTGGCCCATTCCGGCAATCCCGCCGATCTCGCTTTGCCGCCAGACCGGCTGACCGCCTGGGCGGCGGAACCGCGCGCATTCTTCAAATTCGTGATCGCCCGGCCTTCCGATATCGAAGAAGTGCTGGCGCTGGCATCCCGATACGCCATTCCCCGCGCCCGCATCTGGCTGATGGCGGAAGGGACGGACACCGCCACGCTGGACGCGCGCGAGGCCTGGCTTGCCGATGCCTGCATTGCCCATGGATTGACTTTGTCCAAAAGGATGCACATTCAGCTGTTCGGGGATACGAGGGGAACATGACAGCACCTGCACAACGGACAGAAGGGAATGGTCCGCTGCGCGGCGATCTGACCCAGGGACCCATTTTCAAGACCTTGCTGATGTTCGCGGTGCCGACCTTGTTCAGCAACGCGCTGCAATCGCTCAGCGGGACGGTCAATTCGATCTGGGTCGGCCGCCTGATCGGCGAAGAGGCGCTGGCCGCAACGGCCAATGCCAACATCATCATGTTTCTGATCTCGGGCGCGGCCTTCGGCTTCGGCATGGCGGGCACGGTCAAGATCGGGCAGCGTTTCGGCGCCCGCAATATCGACGGCGCACGGCGAACCTTCGGCACTGCGGTGGGCTTCTGCACCCTGCTGATGCTGGCCATCGCCGCCTTTGGCTGGCTGGTCGCACCCGGCATGCTGACGCTGCTGGAAACGCCGGCCGCCGCCTATCCGCTCGCCCTCACCTATCTGCGGCTGATCTTCCTCTCGATGCCTTTCATGATGGTGTCGATCATCCTCACCATGGGCCTGCGCGGCACGGGCGATGCCCGCACGCCGCTGATTTTCATGGCCGTCACCGTGGTGCTGGACGCGATCTTCAATCCGATGCTGATCGCGGGGTTCGGCCCGTTTCCGGCGCTCGGCATTGCCGGGTCCGCCATCTCCACCATCGTTGCCAGCCTGGTCTCCTTCGTGGCGATGGTGGTCTATGTCTATTGGAAGGATCTGCCGCTGCGGCTGCGCGGGGCGGAACTGTCCTATCTCATCCCCGCGCGGGAAGAACTGGGCTTCATCGTGGGCAAGGGCCTGCCGATGGGCGCGCAGATGCTGTTGATGAGCGCGGCTGGCATCATCGTCGTCGGGCTGGTCAATCGCGAAGGGCTGCTGATGACGGCCGCCTATGGGGCGGCGATGCAGCTGTTCACCTATATCCAGATGCCGGCGATGGCGATCGGCGGCGCCGTCAGCGCCATGGCGGCGCAGTTCATCGGCGCGGGGAAATGGGACACGCTGGACCGGGTGACGCGCGCGGGCGTCATCATCAATTTCGTGCTGACGGGCGCGGTCACGATCCTGCTGCTCGCCTTCGACCGGCCGGCACTGGTGCTGTTCCTGGGGCCGGACAGTCCGGCGGTCCCGCTTGCCCGGCACATGCAGTTCCTGGTTAGCTGGAACTTCGTGTTCTTCGGCGTCACCATGGTGCTCACCGCCACGATGCGCGCGGGCGGCGCGGTGTGGCTACCGCTCTGGATTCTCGGCATCGCGCTCTATCCGGTGCGGCTCGGCTTCTACTACCTCTTCTACGACCGGCTCGGCGCGGATGCGATCTGGCTGTCCTTCCCCGTCGCCGCCTTCGCGGCACTGGTGATGGGCTTCCTCGCCTATCGCTACAGCGGCTGGCGCAAGCACGCGATCGCGGAAACGCAGGAAGAAGCGCAGGAACAGGTCCAGGCAGACGGCCAACCCGCCGGCCGCCTCACACCCAACATGTGAGGTGCGGAGGAGGAAGGGCTAGGCTGCGTGAACAAACTCAACCGCCTGCAAGGTCAATAGCCACGCGAGATTGCGCACGGCCGGCACGACAGAAGGTTGTGAACATTGCCCGATGAGCCAGTTTCGCCGTCCATGAAGGAATTCGTCGCTTACAATTCGCGTTGGCGTGTGGCCTTCATCTTCCTTGGGGCGGCCGGCTTCGTGGCCTTGGGACTATGGATGGTGGGCGCGTTTGGTGATGTGCCGAGTTCGCTGCGCCATTCCGCCGGTTACACCATCACCATTGGGTGGCTTTGCATATCCTTCTTTGGCCTTTGCGCAGTCGCCATGGTGAAGAGGCTCTTTGATCGGCGGGCGCAATTGCAGATCGGACCATCCGGGATTGTCTGGTCTCCATGGTCCGATAAGCTGATCCCGTGGTCAGAAATAACCGACATAACCACTTGGAGTTACAAAGGTCAGAAAGCCATCATTCTGCATCTAGGCAACCCCGACCATTTCCCCGGGCGCGGATTGGCCGCCAAACTGGCAGGCGCAAATCAGAAGCTGACGGGTGGCGACATTTCCATTTCCCTAACCGGCACAAATCGCAATTATGAAAGTGCACTGTCAGCAATAGCCGAATTCAGGGCTTAGCCCTGGAGGAAGAAGAACCATCGAAACGGCGAACCCGCGCCCGCCCGGCAAGACGGACGCCGGACATTGCGCCGGGGCGCCGGCAAGCGAGACCGATACCCGCTGGGGGATGCGCTGCTATTTCCCCTGAGCGCGCCAGCGCTGTACGATCCGGTCCACCGCGCCTTCGTCGCTCACCGGCTCGCCCCACAGGGCGGTAAAGCTGGGATCGGCAGAAGCGGGACGCTTCGCCGGTTCCAGATCGTCGAAAGTCACGCGCACGGGGATGGTCACGCCCTCCCCGCAGATGATGCATTCGCGGTTGCGCAGCGCCGGGATCGAATCGAGGAAGCCACGCGCCCCTTCGGGCATGGCCGCCTTCACGAAGTTCTGGTCCCGGTCGTTGTTCAGCCGCATCGAAATGATCGTGCCGCATTGCGACAGCACCCCTTCCGCCAGATCGGACGGGCGCTGGGTGATGAGGCCCAGCGAGATGCCGTATTTGCGCCCTTCCTTGGCGATGCGCGACAGCACCCGCGCCACCGCCGCCCCGTCGGCATGCTGTTCGCTCGGGACGTAGCGATGCGCTTCCTCGCATACCAGCAGGATCGGCCGCGTGCTTTCCTTGCGGCCCCAGATGGCGAAGTCGAACACCAGCCGGCTCAGCACGGCGACAACCGTGGACGTAATGTCGGATGGCACGCCCGACACGTCGATGATGGAAATCGGCCTGCCTTCGCCCGGCATGCGGAAGATCTTGGCGATGAACTCCGCCATCGTGTCCCCCACCAGCATGCCGGAAAACATGAACTGGTACCGCGGATCGGCCTTCAATTCCTCGATCTTGGTCTTGATCCGCTTATACGGCGCGGTGGAGGTCGCCTTGTCCAGCTTGCCCGCCTCGTCCTGCAGGATCGCGCCCAGATCGCTGAGCAGATAGGGGATGGGCGAATCCACGGTGATCTTGCCGATCACCTGCGCCAGCCTGTTGCGCGACCGTGCGGCCAACAGGCATTTAGCGAGGATATCGGCATCCTCCTGCCATTCCTGCCCCGTGCTGTTCAGCAGCACCTCGCAATGTTCCTCGAAATTCATCAGCCAGTACGGCATTTGCAGATTGCCGACATCGAAGATGGTGCCCGCATCCTGGAACGCGGCGGCATATTCGCCATGCGGGTCGATCATCACCACATGGCCCTGCGGCGCTTTCTCGCAAATCCGGTGCAGGATCAGCGCGGCGGCGGTGGACTTGCCCGTGCCGGTGGAACCCAGCAGCGCGAAATGCTTGCCCAGCAGCGCATCGACGTTCAGCGCGGCGCGGATATCCCCGGTGGGATAGACCGTGCCAACCGTAACCGACGTGCCCGCGTCGGACGCGTGGATCTGCCGCAGATCCTCGCTGGTCGCCGGATAGACCAGCGCGCCCGACATGGGGTAACGGGTCACGCCGCGCTGGAAGGACATGATGCGGCCGGTCAGCCGCTCCTCCCCGCCCTCACCCACGAAATCGATATGGGCCAGCACGCTGCCGCCATCGGCGCGCCGGTCCTGCCGCTGGTCGCGAATGGCGGCCAGCAGCCAGCCATCCATCGTGCGGATCTTCACCTGGCTGCCCACCTGCCCGGAAAGGGCGATGGCGCCATCGGCATCGGCGGTGCATTCCGACAATCGCTGGAGATCGAGTGCGATCTGCGAGTTCGAACCCGCGATTTCCAGCACCACTCCGATCGGGCGCGAGGCATTGTCGTCGGGCGGAAAAGGCGCGCGCCGTTCGACATCCGCTGGCGCCGAGTGACTGGCGAAGTGGTGGCCGGACATATCGTTCATCTTGCTGCACCCCATCCCATCACGGCAGCGGGATAGGGCGGATGGAGTTAAGATGGGGTCAATAGTCCACGCAATTCCACGTAGTCGGCATCAGACGAGGGAGAACAGCCGGCCCGCCGCCCATCCCATCAGGACGGACAATGCGACCGCAAAAAGGCCGTACAGGATGGAGGACCGTTCCGCCTGTTCAGCGACGAACCGTTCGAAGCCGGTCTTGCGCACCTCCACCTCCGCGATGGCCGATGCGATCACCCGCCCCCTGCGGATCGCGAAGGTTTCCGCGGTGTAGCGACCGGTCGACACGTTGGAGGGGAGCGAAATGCGGGCCTGATACAGCACGCCCTCACTGATCGTCACCCCGTCGGGGTTCTCCTGATACAGCCCCTGCCGCGCACGCAGATCGACCAGCCCTTGCGTGAACCGCGCCTGTTCGGTCGGGTCGATGGCGCCGATCGGCGACAATTGCAGATAATCCAGCCCCAGTTCGTAGATCGCCGCCGTGCGCGCATCCACGATGGAGCCGATGGCCCGGGAACTCGCCACGGCGAAGAAGGATGGTGCGGAACGGAAGGCCGTGCTGTCGGCATTGACCCAGATGCCGAACGCCTTGTCCTTTTCGCGCAGCAGGATCGGTTCAGTCGGCCCTTTCAGCACCACCACGATATCGTAGTCCTCCCGCGCGCGGCGGCCATCAGGATCGAGGATCGCGCCGAACAGCAGCAGTTCCGTGCCGGTGAAGCCTTGCCGGACCTGGATATCGTGCTGCGATACTTCGGGCACCAGGATCGGATCGCGCTGCGCGCTGAGTGCGAAGAAGGCCAGCAGAGCCAGGACGATGCGCGCCTTCACAGCGGCTCCACCGTGTAGATTTCACCCGGCTGCACGCCCAGGCCGAACGCCATGCGCAGCGCCACCGCCAGCACGATCGCCGCCAGGATCAGGCGCAGCAATTCCGGTTTCGCAAGCTGCGCGACGCGGGTGCCGATCTGCGCGCCGGTGACGGAACCGAGCAGCAGCAGCCCCGCCAGCAGCATGTCCACCGCCCGCGTGGTGACAGCGTGCATCATCGTGGTGGCCATGGTCACGAACAGGATGTTGAACAACGAGGTGCCGACGACGACATTCGCGCTCATCCCCAGGATATACAGCATGGCCGGCACCATGATGAAGCCGCCGCCGACCCCCATCAGCATGGTCAAAATGCCCACCACCATTCCCAGCAGCAGCGGCGCCAGCGGCGAGATGTACAGGCCGGAGCGATAGAAGCGCCAGCGCATCGGCAGGCTGGCGACCAGCGGGTGATGCCGCCGCTTGGCGGCGCGCGGCCGCCCGCTGTGGCGCAGCGTCTGGATGCTCTCCCGCCCCATCAGCGATCCGATAGTGCCGAGCAGCAGGACATAGAGGATGTTGATGACGGTATCGATCTGGCCCAGCGATTCGAGCAGCTGGAACAGCACCGCGCCGATGCCCGCCCCGATCACGCCGCCCGCCACCGTCACGGCGCCGAGCTGGTAATCCACGCCGCGCCGCTGGCTGTGCGCGATCACGCCCGACACGCTGGCCCCCGTCACCTGCGTGGCGGCGGAGGCGGCGGCCACGGTGGGCGGAATGCCGTAGAAGATTAGCAGCGGCGTCGTCAGGAAGCCGCCGCCAACCCCGAAAATGCCCGACAGGATGCCTGTTCCCGCCCCCAGCAGGATGATGACCAGCCCGTTGACCGCGAGGTTCGCAATGGGAAGGTAGACATCCATGCCCTGCCGTAACCCAAGCGGGCCGCCGATTGAAGGCAGGAGCGGTCAGAAACCGGCGGAAAGCACCAGCGCAGGCCCGCTGGCAGGCGCGGCGGCACCGGCAACGCGGATGCGATAGCCCGCCTCCACACGCGCATTCGCACTGCCGAGCGGGAAGCTGAGCATGGCGGATGGGCCGATATCGAGCCGTTCCGCCCCCTTTTGCGCGCCGCCCCACGCGCCCGCGCCGCCTGACACGGCGACGGAGCCGCTCCGCAACACAACCCGGTCGAGGCGAATCTGGCCATCGACGAAGGGCGTGGCGAATTCACCCCCGACATAGCCCGTTTGCACATAGAATTCCGCCCGCGACGCCAGAGGAAGCTCGACCGGCGGAATCTCGGTATGAGCGAAGACGGCGGGCCGCCACCGTGTGTCGCCCGATCCCGCCTGCGCCGCTCGCAATTCCCCAGTCACGCGCACCGGAACATCGGGGGCAGGCCGGGCGGACGCACCCGCTGCCACCTCCCGTTCCCGCGCCCCGGACAAGGCAGCCCCCGCCCGGACATGCAATTGCAGTGCGTGGCCCTGCCTATGGCCCAGGTGATAGCGGATCACGGCGCCGGCCTGGCTGCGTCCGTAGCTTGCGCGGTAAGGCGCGCCAGCACCCTCACCCCCCTCTCGCAGCAGCAGCCAACTATCGGCAGAAAAACGGCCCTCCCGTTCCGGCCGCGATCGATCGGCGGTTCCCGCCGGGAAAGGACGTGCCGACGCCTGCAATCGCGCTGCCAGCGCGGCCGGAAGCTCCATCTCTGCAAGGCCGGCCGTAAGGAAGAGACTGGCGCCAGTCAGGCTCAGGACGACAGGGTCTTCCTGCGGTGCCGGCGGCACCCGTTCCGGGTTGCTGCCCGCTGCCGCCACAGCCAGCGCGAAATGCCCCGGGCGCGGCGCTGCATGGGCGCCAGCCCTCCCCTCATTGTCACGCGCAGGACGTGGTGCATGAGGCTCGTCCGCCACGACGGGAGACGCTTCTGCCGCCAGCAGGTGCGGCAAATCGGCAATGGTGGCGAAAGGCGATGTCCAGAAAACACCGCGCAACATGCCCCAGCCGCACAGCAGCGCCCCGCACAGCAGCAGCGGCTGCCCCCTGAAACCCGCCCCTGCCGGCATCAGCCTGCTCGTTCCGCCGTCAGGGAATCAGCGGATGGGCGTCATGCGACGTCTTGTCCCATGCCGGCGGCGCGCCTCGCAGTGTCTTCACATAGGCCGCGAAGGCGCGGCGCGCGGCCATGATGGCGATGAGGTTGGCAACCGGAATGCGGATCACGGCCCGCAATCCTTCGCGCGGGCCATACTCCCGGCAGGTGAACGCGAACCGCATGGCTGCCCGCCAGCCGAGAGAGGCCAGCGTCGCGACGATCAGCCAGCGCACCCACGGATCGGCCGCCATTTGCGGCCTCAGGCCCGCCAGCCCTGCCAGTTGGAGGGGCAGGCTGACGACAAGCAGCATGTAGCCGCTGAACAGGACCATGGCACCGAAGGGCCCGCGTCGGTCGCGCAGGCGCATCCAGCATTCGCACAGGTCGCCCTGCCAGCCCAGCCGATCCCATCCCTGGAACGCGATGCCATGCAGCCACCGCGCCTTTTGCCGAACCGATTGATGGAACCGCGCCGGAAACCAGGCCCGCGTCGCCACCAGCCGTCCATCATCCCCCCGCGCGCGGAGGAATTGCGCGCGTCCCCCCGCATCCTTGATCCGCATGCCAAGCTCGTAATCCTCCGTCAGCGATTCGACGGAAAACGGCGCCGAAGCCGCGTCGGACGGGGCAATCCGCATCAGCATGTCGCGGCCGAATGCACAGCCCACGCCGGCTGCTGGCAATGCGGCGGAAAGCGCCTGCCGCACGACCATGCTTTTGCCGTGGGATTCCGCGAATTCCTCGACGTAGTGACTGCCGATCCAGCGGGACCGCGGCTGAGGGATGGGCAGCACGGGGATCTGGACATAATCGGCGCCATCCAACGCCGCATCCATCAGCCGCAGGGCCGCGGGATCGACCATGTCCTCCGCATCGTGCAACACCACCATGGCGAAGGGGCTGCCATGCCGCTGCTCGTCCTCTTGCATCGCGGCATAGAGACGGTTGAGGCAATCGGCCTTGGTGGTCGGCCCGTCATGCCCCACCAGCACCAGCCGCACGCGCGAGTCGCCCTTCGCGGCAATGGCGGCCGCTTCCACGGTGGCAGGATCGTTCGGATAGCAACCGACATAGATCCGCAGATCTTTCTGAGGCCAGGCCCGCAGCGTGTGGCCGATCATCGGCCCGATCACCGCCGCTTCCTGCCATGCGGGAATGAACAGTGCGGCCCGTCTCCCCAGCGGCCGTGCATGCCATTGCCAGCGTTCCACCCGGCCCGTTTTGGCGCGGCCCGTGATGCGCAGCCAGAACCAGCACAGGTCCACCAGCAATTCGTCCAGCGCGCCCAGCAGGAAGAAAGCCGCCGCGAACAGCAGCAGCTCACGCTCCGCCAGCGCGAGCCATTCGAGCACCCCCCATTCGTCCAACTGCGACCCCCCGCGGCTTCCTACCGCTTGCCCGCAGGCGAAGCTAAAGCCCCGATCTGAAAACGCAATCCGGGTTGGCACTTGCAATGCGTCCCGCCATGGGAAAGGTGATCCGATGGCTTTCGCGACCCTTGTCCGCCCCCTCAAAGCATTACGGTCCAGCGATGCGTTTTCGGGAATTTTGCTGATCGCCATCGCGGCCATGGCGATCGCCGTCGCCAATTCCCCCCTGTCCGCCCCCTATCACCATCTGCTGCACGATGCGCTGCCATGGACACCCATCGCGAAGCTCGACACGATCCACCTGTGGATCAACGACGCGCTGATGGCGGTGTTCTTCTTCGTCGTCGGGCTGGAGGTGAAGCGCGAGATGCTGACCGGCAGCCTGGCGGACCCATCCGCCCGGCGCTTGCCCGTTTTGGCGGCGGCGGCAGGCATGGCAGCGCCTGCGCTGATCTATCTGCTGGTCATATCCGGCGACGCCCGGCTGGAACGCGGCTGGGCGATTCCCGCCGCCACCGATATCGCCTTCGCCATGGGGGTGGTGGCGCTGCTGGGCCGCCGCGTGCCCGTTTCGCTCCGCCTGTTCCTGCTGACCGTGGCGATCGTGGATGATATCGGCGCGGTCGGCATCATCGCGCTGTTCTATACCGCCAGCATCGATCTCGGCTGGCTCCTTGCTTCCGTATTGGTGCTAGGGGCGCTGATCGCGGCAAACAGGTTCGGCGCGACGCGGCTATGGCCCTATGTGATCGGCGCGCTGATCCTGTGGGTGTGCGTGCTGAACAGCGGCATCCACGCAACCATAGCGGGCGTCGTTGCCGCTCTCACCATCCCGCTCCACGGCAGAGGGGGGCCGCCCCCGCTGGATTTGCTGGAACATCGGCTGGCGGGGTGGAACACCTATCTGGTGCTGCCGCTGTTCAGCTTCGCCAATGCGGGCGTGGAACTGGGCGGAATGGGCCTTGCCGCGCTGGCCGATCCGCTGCCGCTCGCCATCGCGGCAGGGCTGGTGATCGGCAAGCAGCTTGGCATTTTCAGTGCAGTGGTGGTGGCGGATCGAATCGGTTTTGCCCGCAGGCCGGCAGGTGCAAGCTGGGCGCAAATCTGGGGCACCAGCATCCTGTGCGGCATCGGCTTCACCATGAGCCTGTTTATCGGCGCGCTGGCGTTTCCGGATAACCGCCTGCTGGTGGAAGAAGCGAAGCTGGGCGTGCTTGCCGGTTCGCTGGTATCCGCGATGCTGGGCTATGCGGTGCTGAGGCTAGCCGCCCGCTCCGCGCCGCCAGCCCCCGCAGCGTAAGCCGCCTCAATCGCCCTTTTTGGCGACCGGCGGATTATCGCCCAGATCCTCGTACCATGCCTCAACCGGGCCGTTCAGTTTGATCGTCAGCGGGCGGCCATCGCGGCCCATCGTCCGCCCCGCCTGCACGCGCACCCAACCTTCGGAAATGCTGTATTCCTCGACATTCGTGCGCACGACATCCTTGAACCGGATGCCGATGCCGCGCTGAAGCACGTCGGCGTCGAAATACTTGCTGCGCGGGTCGATCGCCAGACGGTCGGGCGGGCAATCGTTCGATGCACCGGCGGGCGCGGCGGATTCTGCGTGTTCGTCGCTCATCCTCCGCGCTTAACCCGCTGCCGGCGCAAAAATCAATCCGGCGGCGGAATCACCTGCGGCTGTTCCGGCTCCACTTCGTCAGGGGCGGAATCGGGCCGGTCGATATCGCCGGGGTGGGGATCGATCTCGGGCGGTGCGGTCGGCTCCACCCGGTCGTCCTCTCCGGGGGGAAGTTCAGCCGGATGCCGCCCCGGAAAATCGCTGTCGCCATTGGGTTTCGCCTTGTCGGCCGCCTCTTCCGGGTCGGCGTTGGCGGCAATCACGGGCGGGGTTGCCGGGGGGATTGTCGGCCGGTCGTAATCGACCGCGCTGCCGCCCGTCTGGGGCTGTGCTTCGCTGGACATGGTATCGGTTCCTTTTTCCACGCCCATCAACGTTTCGCGCCCCGCGCCTGTTCCGTATCGCCGCGCCGCCCGCCGTGCCGCTTGCCCTTTTCGCCTCGCGCTTATAAGGGCGCTTCCCTGTTTCGCAGGCATCTGCCTGCATGAGAGTTTGTCGGGCGCGGGCGTGGCGGAACTGGTAGACGCGCTGGATTTAGGTTCCAGTATCGCAAGATGTGGGGGTTCGAGTCCCTTCGCCCGCACCAGTTCGCGGCGTCACAGGCGCCGCGCAGGATTTTGGAAGGCGTGAGAATGCAGATCGTCGAAACGACCAATGAAGGCCTCAAGCGCGGTTACACCGTGACGATTCCGGCCAAGGATATCGCGGACCGGATCGAAGCGGAGGTGAAGAAGGTGGCGCCGCAAGTGCGGATGCCCGGTTTCCGCCCCGGCAAGGTTCCGGCCAACCTGATCCGCAAGATGCATGGCGAGGCGCTGCATTCCGACGCGCTGAACGCATCGCTGCGCGAATCGGTCGATCAGTTGATGAAGGATCACAAGCTGCGCCCCGCGCTGCAGCCGAAGATCGACCTTTCCGAAACCTATGCCGAGGGCAAGGACGCGGAACTGACCGTCGAACTGGAAGTGCTGCCGGAAATCACTGCGCCCAGCACCGATGGCCTGAAGCTGGAACGGCTCGTCGTGCCCGTCACGGACGAGGCGCTGGACGAAGCGCTGGAGCGTCTGGCCAGCAACCAGAAAAGCTACAAGGACGCCGCCAAGACGAAGAAAGCCGCTGACGGCGACCAGCTCATCATCGATTTCGTCGGCCGCGTGGATGGCACGGAATTCGAAGGCGGCAAGGCCGAAGGCGCGCCGCTGGTGCTCGGTTCCGGCCAGTTCATCCCCGGCTTCGAGAAACAGCTCGTCGGCGTGAAGACCGGCGACACCAAGACCATCACCGTCACCTTCCCGGAAGATTATCCGGCAGAGGCGCTGAAGGGCAAGGAAGCGGAATTCGACATCACCGTCCAGCAGGTGAAGGTCGAACAGGAAACCAAGATCGACGAGGAATTCGCAACCTCGCTCGGCCTCGAAAACCTCGACAAGCTCAAGGAGCTGATGAAGGCCCAGCTGGAACAGGAAACCGCTGGCCTGACCCGCACCCAGATGAAGCGCCAGCTGCTCGACAAGCTGGCTGCCGACCATGATTTCGAAGTCCCGCCCACCATGGTGGAAGCGGAATTCGAACAGATCTGGCGCCAGCTGACCGCCGAAATCGCGCGCGAGGACAATCCCGAAGAAGGGATGAAGGAAATCGAGGCGGAGAAGGACGATTACCGCCGCATCGCCGAACGCCGCGTACGCCTCGGCCTGCTGCTGTCCGAAATCGGCCAGGCCAATGGCGTGGAAGTCACCCAGCAGGAAATGCGCATGCTTCTTCAGCAAGCGGCGCAGCAATACCGCCAGGAAGATCGCCAGCGCTTTATCGACTATGTCAGCCGCGATGCGATGGCACAGGCGCAGCTGCGCGCCCCGCTGTATGAGGACAAGGTCGTCGACTTCCTGTTCGACAAGGCCGAAGTGACCGAACGCGAAGTGACGCGCGAGGAACTGGAAGCCGCGATCGAGGCCGAAGAAGGCGCGCAGGAAGCCAAGCCCGCCGCCAAGAAGGCTCCGGCCAAGAAGAAGGCAGCTGCCGCCAAGGCTGACGAAGCCGGCGACGCCCCTGCGGACGACAAGGCGAGTGCGAAGAAGCCTGCCGCCAGGAAGGCCGCTCTCAAGAAGGATGCGGAATCGGCCGCCGATGGCGATGCTGCGGCTCCGGCCAAGAAGCCTGCGGCGAAGAAGGCGCCGGCCAAGAAGCCGGCTGCCAAGAAGGACGCCTGATGGCGCGGGGACAGGGCAGCGTCATGTTGCCCTGTCCAGCCTCCCGTCCGGCCCCTGCGTCTATCCCCGGCTGTAATGCGCCGGATTGCTGCCAAGGCTTGAACATGGCAGGCACAGACGCGACATAGGCGCTCCGTCAAGACGAGAGGGAATTCATGATCGACCTGTTCGGCGACAGCAGCGCCCAAGGAAAATTCACCACCGACCCCGTGACCGGCGCCCTGGTGCCCGTCGTGGTCGAAAGCACGAGCCGCGGCGAACGCAGCTTCGACATCTTCAGCCGCCTGCTGCGCGAACGCATCGTGTTCGTAACCGGGCAGGTGGAAGATAACATGGCCAGCCTGATCGTGGCCCAGCTCCTGTTCCTGGAATCTGAAAATTCGCAGGACATCAGCATGTATATCAATTCGCCCGGCGGCGTCGTTACGGCCGGCATGGCGATCCACGACACCATGCAATATATCAAGCCCAAGGTCCGCACCGTATGCGTGGGCCAGGCGGCGAGCATGGGCAGCTTCCTGCTCGCGGCTGGCGAACCCGGCATGCGCGTCGCCCTGCCCAATGCGCGGATCATGGTCCACCAGCCCAGTGGCGGCGCGCGCGGCATGGCCTCGGATATCGAAATCCAGGCCAAGGAAATCCTGCGCATCCGCAAGCGGATGAACGATCTCTACGCCAAATATACCGGCCAGACGCTGACCGATATCGAACGGGCGATGGATCGCGACACCTTCCTCGAAGCGGACGAAGCGCTGAAATTCGGCATCGTCGACAAGGTGTTCGCGCATCGCCCGAAGGACGAGGAAACCGGCGCCGAAACCGGCTCCGGCGGCGCGCCGGAGTGATCCGGACGAATGCGGGGGCATCGCGCCCCCGCATATCGGCCTTCGATCGGATCGCGCATCGGGCACGTTTTATGGTAGCTTCCGCATCTTAAGCCGGGGGCAATCCACGGGGGTTTACCGTCCCCATGATTGATATTGGCTTGGTCGAAGCTACATTCGATCAGGCGAATCCGGCGGGAAAGCCCCGCCTCAGGACGAGAATATGACCAAATTGAGCGGTTCGGACAGCAAGAGCACCCTTTATTGCAGCTTCTGCGGCAAGTCGCAGCACGAAGTGCGCAAGCTGATCGCCGGCCCCACGGTGTTCATTTGCGATGAATGCGTTGAACTGTGCAACGACATCATCCGCGAAGAAACGAAGGGCGCACCCGGTTCGCGCAAGGATGGGGAAGTCACCTCCCCGCGTGAGATCTGTGAAACGCTGAACGATTATGTGATCGGGCAGGACCGCGCGAAGCGCGTTCTCTCCGTCGCGGTGCATAACCACTACAAGCGGCTCAAGCATTCCGGCAAGGCGGGCGATGTCGAACTGGCGAAGTCCAACATCCTGCTGATCGGCCCCACCGGCAGCGGCAAGACGCTGCTGGCGCAGACGCTGGCGCGTACCTTCGACGTCCCCTTCACCATGGCCGACGCCACCACGCTGACGGAAGCGGGCTATGTGGGCGAGGATGTGGAGAACATCATCCTCAAGCTGCTGCAGGCGAGCGACTACAATGTCGAAAAGGCCCAGCAGGGCATCGTCTATATCGACGAGATCGACAAGATCACCCGCAAGGCGGAAAATCCCTCCATCACGCGCGATGTCTCGGGCGAAGGCGTGCAGCAGGCCCTGCTCAAGCTGATGGAAGGCACCACCGCCAGCGTGCCGCCCCAGGGCGGGCGCAAGCATCCGCAGCAGGAATTCCTGCAGGTCGACACGACGAACATCCTGTTCATCTGCGGCGGCGCCTTTGCGGGCCTGGAAAAGATCATCGGCGACCGTTTGCAGAAGCGTTCGATCGGCTTCGGCGCGCATGTCGCCGATCCCGAACAGCGCCGCGTGGGCGAAATGCTGGAGAAGTGCGAACCGGAAGATCTGCTGAAATTCGGCCTGATCCCCGAATTCGTCGGTCGCCTGCCGGTGATCGCCACGCTGCACGATCTGGATATCGCCGCGCTGGTGGAAATCCTGAAGGAACCCAAGAACGCGCTGGTGAAGCAATATGCCCGCCTTTTCGAACTGGAAAAGGTGCAACTGACCTTCACGGACGAGGCGCTGGAAACCATCGCCAGGAAGGCGATCAAGCGCAAGACCGGCGCGCGCGGCCTGCGCTCCATCGTCGAAGCCATCCTGCTCGACACCATGTTCGACCTGCCGGACATGGACGATGTCAGCGAAGTGGTGGTGGACAAGGACGTGGTGGACGGCCGCAAGGAACCGATCCGCGTCGTGTCCGGCGAAGGCAAGAAGAAGGAAGAAGCGGCCTGATGGCCGGCTAGGACGTGAAGGCGGGGGGTGACAACGGCCGATCAGGGCCGCCCCTGCTTCTGCGTTGGCTGCACCGCATCGGCTATCTCACAACCGGATTGGTTGTGCTTCTCGCCCTCTGGGCGGCCTACATCGCCCTTGAGTTTCCGTTGCCCGGTCACAAGCAGGACTGGGATGGCAATCTGGTTCAGCAAGAGCTGGAAAAGGCGTCAGAACGCTTCACCCGATCTGGCGGCGATGCAGTTCTGGCAGCCCTTCCTTCCAGGTCCGAAATGGCTGGATCGGAGTTGCGAATTGTCGTGATGCCCAGCTTTAGCGACTGGTTCGGGGTCGGGCTTTATCGGCGATCCGACGGTACTGCGGCCGGCATACTCTCTCGGCATCAGCAGCCGTCATGGAATCCGGATGATCCGCTCAAGCCTGTGGAAATCGGTCGCTATTCTTTTCAGATCTCTGCCGAAGAATATCACAGGTTTCATAGCTGGTTCGATCGGTGGCTGAGGAAATATGGCCGTGATAACGGCCGCTATGCTTGCCTGGATGGAACACCGATTGCTTTTGAGCGTGTTCAGGGTTCGAAAATCGTTTCCGGGATGGGAAATTGCGAACGCCATTATGAACTGATCAAACAATATACGCTCGCTTTCGTAAAGCGACACGTGCCTCAGGCACCCTTGCCTGCCGATGCCAACTGGCACGAATATGCAGAGCAACCGTCTGATGGTGAGATGCAGTAGGACAGGAACCGGACCGGCCTGAGGTGGCGTCCGCAACCGGCGCGGCATTTCCGGGACGGTGGGGCATCGGGATCGCCGGCGAACCAGCACATTCGTTTCCCGCCGTTGATCCTGCGATCAATGCCACCGCCGCCCACACCTTCCGGCGAGAGCGGTTCTCTGCCGCCTCGTCTTCCTACGCCGGGAAGCTCCCGCAACTTGCCACGGTAATTGCTGGCAATGCAGATCAGGGCATCGGCTGGCTACGATCCCGAATCATCATGCGGCTTTCTGAGGCGCAATTTCATCGTCGGCAGGTCAAACGGGCCATCGTGGCTTGAAGGCACCCGCTCGGGTCAATGCCCATGCGCCAGCCCGCAATCCTCCAGCCCGCCCGTTTCCACCTGCACGGTCGCGTGGCCGATATGGAAGCTATGTTCCAGATCCTCTGCCAGATCGTGCAGGAAGGCATCGCCCGGATGGCCGCCCGGCATCACCAGATGGGCTGTCAGCGCCGTTTCCGTCGTGCTCATGGGCCAGATATGCAGGTCATGCACCTGCGCCACGCCCGGCAGCGCCGCCAGATGGCTGCGCACCGCCGCTTCGTCGATGCCTTCGGGCACCGCCAGCAGGCTCATCTTCACGCTGTCCTTCAGCAATCCCCAGGTGCCCCAGGCGATCACGATCACGATCACCAGGCTCGTCACTGCGTCGATCCAGACGATGCCCGTCAGCAGGATCAGCACGCCCGCCACCACCACGCCCACGGAAACCAGCGCGTCGGCCGCCATGTGGAGGAAGGCGCCGCGAATATTGATATCGTGCTTGCGCCCGCTGACGAACATCAGCGCGGTGGCCGTGTTGATGATGACGCCCACCCCGGCCACCGCGATCATCGTCCACCCTTCCACGGGGGCCGGTTCCAGCAGGCGATGCACCGTTTCGAACAGGATCGCGCCGATGGCGATCAACAGCAGCGTGGCATTGGCAAGCGCCGCCAGGATGGTGGAGCTTTTAAAGCCATAGGTGAAGCGGGCGCTGGCGGGCCGCACCGCCATCACGCTGGCGCCCCAGGCGATCAGCAGGCTGAGCACATCCGACAGATTATGCCCGGCATCGGCGACCAGAGCCATGGAGCCGGACAGCAGGCCGAAAGTCGCTTCCACCAGCACGAATGCCAGGTTGAGCGTGACACCGATGGCAAAGGCGCGGCCGAAATCCGCCGGCGCATGGTCATGCCCATGGCCGTGACCATGCGAATGCCCGTGCGAGTGAGAATGCCCTGCGCCCATCTGCATCAATTGTAGATGCAGTTATCCAATCCGTCACGCCTCACGACACCGATCCGCGCCTGGATCGTGTTGCCGTAACGGCGGGTAAAGCCGCTGGGGCTGATGACGGCCCGTTCTTTCGGCAACGGGAGAGCGGCGGCCATGCGCGCGGCTTCTGATCGGGAAAGGCGGGCGGCGGAATGGTCGAAATACCGCTGCGATCCCGCTTCCACGCCATAGGTTCCGATGCCGGTTTCCGCGACGTTGAGATACACTTCCATGATTCGCCGCTTGCCCCACACCTGTTCGATCAACACGGTGAACCACGCCTCCAGCCCTTTGCGGACATAACCCCCGCCCTGCCACAGGAACACATTCTTGGCCGTCTGCTGGCTGATGGTGGAACCGCCGCGAATCCGGCCGCCCTCGGCATTATGCTCTATCGCCTTCTCGATCGCTTCGCGGTCGAAGCCGTGATGGGTGCAGAACTTGCCATCCTCCGCCGCGATCACCGCGCTCACCATATTCCGGTCGATCCGGCTCAGCGGCGTCCAGTCCTTGGTGATGCCATGCTCGTCCATCAGCATGGTCGCCGTCACCGGCACAGGCACGAATCGGTAAGCCACCGTCAGCAGCAGGCTGAGGGCGACGAACCAGATCAGGACATAGAGAAGGTAGCGGACAAAGGTGAGCAGCATGGCGCCGCTGTAGCGCGGAGGATGGCGAAAAATCCAGCGCGGTTACGGCCGCTGCTGCCGAAGATCGGCCTCGCCTTCCCGCCTTGCATGCTGCCGAAACGCAGATCGCAAGGTCGGGCGGTCAGGCGCCACCACCGCGAGGACCAGCGCGAAGACGGAAAAGGCGGGTCCACGCGGTGGGGGGGAAACCGCGTGCCCGCCTTTCCGTCAGGCTGCCGGAAGCAGCCTTTCGCCAGCGATGCGCTGCATCGCCTTTTGCAGTTTCTCGAACGCCCGCACCTCGATCTGGCGAATACGCTCGCGACTGACATTATAGACCTGGCTCAGCTCCTCCAGCGTCTGGGGATCGTCCGTCAGGCGCCGTTCGGTCAGGATGTGCTTTTCCCGGTCGTTGAGGCTGTCCATCGCCTCCACCAGCATTTCGTGGCGAACCTCCGATTCCTCGGCATCGGCCACCACGCTGTCCTGCAGCGGGCGATCGTCGGTCAGCCAGTCCTGCCACTGCCCGGCGCCTTCCTCGTCGCCGCGCAGCGAGACGTTGAGCGACGCATCGCCGCCCATCATCATGCGCCGGTTCATGTTGACGACTTCCTGTTCCGGCACGCCCAGATCATGCGCGATCTTGGCGACATCGTCCGGATGCAGGTCGCTATCCTCGTAGGCTTCCAGGTTTTTCTTCATCCGGCGAAGGTTGAAGAACAGCTTCTTCTGCGCTGCGGTGGTGCCGATTTTCACCAGGCTCCACGACCGCAGGATGAATTCCTGGATGGAGGCCTTGATCCACCACATCGCATAGGTGGCGAGGCGGAACCCGCGATCGGGCTCGAACTTCTTCACGCCCTGCATCAGGCCCACATTGCCTTCGGAGATCAGGTCGCTCACCGGCAGGCCGTAGCCGCGATAGCCCATGGCGATCTTCGCCACGAGCCGCAGGTGGCTCGTCACCAGCTGTGCGGCGGCTTCGGAATCCTCATGCTCCTCATAGCGCTTGGCGAGCATATATTCCTGCTCAGCCGTCAGCACGGGAAACTTGCGGATCTCCGACAGATAGCGGTTGAGGCTCTGCTCCCCGCCCAGGGCGGGGACCGTCACGGCCTTGGATTTCACTTCGCTCATTTTGTCCCAAACCTTTCCAGCGTCGACCGGGTGGTGCCGGACCCCTGATGGGCATCCGCGATGCCCCGGCCACTTGGTTTCACCCGCTTATACGCGAAACGCTCATCGACGGGGGTGCAATTCATCGATGGGAATGACCGGTTTCGTCGATCAGTTCCCGCATATCCTGCGGGATATCGCTGACGAAGCGCAGCCTGTCTCCCGAGACCGGGTGGACGAAACCAAGCACAGCGGCATGAAGGGCCTGACGTGCGAATCCCAGCCGCTTGAGAAGTTGGCGAAGCTGTGGATCGAGTCGTCCATAAACAGGGTCTCCCAATAGCGGATGCCCGATTGACGACATGTGAACACGGACCTGATGGGTACGGCCGGTTTCCAGCCGGCATTCCACCAGGGCGCAGCCCTTCAGCCGTTCCATCAGCTTGTAATGGGTGACGGCATGTTTGCCACGCGAGGAATCCTTGGGCAGCACCGCCATTTTCTTGCGGTCGGCGTCGGAACGGCCGATCCGCCCGGATACGGTGCCAGCCGGCGGCGAAGGATGGCCGGCCACCACGGCAAGATAGGCCCGTTCCAGTGAATGATCGGCGAACTGGCGCGCCAGCCCCTCATGCGCAATATCGCTCTTGGCGACAACGAGCAGGCCGGACGTATCCTTGTCGATCCGATGCACGATGCCAGGGCGGGCCACGCCGCCAATGCCCGATAATCGGCCTCGGCAATGATGCAGCAGGGCATTCACCAGCGTTCCGTCCGGGTTGCCCGCCGCCGGATGGACAACCATGCCCGCCGGCTTGTCGATGACGATCAGATCGTCATCCTCGTGCACCACCACCAGCGGAATGTCCTGCGGGCGCGCTTCGGGGTCGATGGCGGGCGGCAGTTCGATCAGGAAGCGCGCGCCGGGCACCGGGCGGGCAGAACCGCTCGCAACGGGCCGCCCGTCAATCGATATGCGCCCTTCCGCGATCAGCGCCTTGATTCGCTCCCGCGACAATTCGCATGCTTCCGCCAGCGCACGATCGATGCGCGCGCCGTCCGGCACCAGACCCTCGATCTGTCGGCTAACCCCCATGACAGCAAGATGGGCATGCCCTAACCGGACGCAAGAAGGAGGCGGCAAAATCGGCATGATCGACCTGGCACCAGGCATCCTGGAAGCCTTGCGGGCGGAAGCGGATCGGGCCGCGCCGCTCGAATGTTGCGGGCTGCTGCTCGGCTCCGCCAACCGCGTCGAAGCGATCCGCCCGGCCGCCAATGTGGCCGACGATCCCCGTACGCGGTTCGAGATCGATCCCCGCGCCCTGATCGAAGCCTGGCGCGCGGAACGGACGGACGGGCCGGTGCTGCTGGGCTTCTATCACTCCCATCCCGGCGGGCCGGCGCGCCCTTCTGCAACGGATCAGGCCCTGGCTCCGCGCGACGGGCGGATATGGGCGATCGTGGGGGATGGCGGCACGACGTTCTGGCGCGACGGTGAAGACGGCTTCCAACCGCTTTCCACGCGGCCCCTGGAAGGCTAAGGCCCGACAAACCCTGTTTCCCGCGGCGCGCTGCGGGGAACATGCGCGGGCCGCGAACGTCGCATAACCGTCAAACCTTCCCTGCGAATGGAGCGCTCTTACCCTTGACGACCACCTCGACCGATCTTGCCGCATTGCTGTGCTCGCGCCTGTGCCACGACATGCTCAGCCCCATCGGCGCGATGAGCAACGGGCTGGAACTGCTGGCCAGCGAAACCGACCCCGAAATGCGCAAGCGCTGCTTCGAACTGCTGGAACAAAGCTCGCGCATCAGTGCCGACAAGCTGAAGTTCTTCCGCCTCGCCTATGGTGCGGCGGGCGGCTTTGGCGACATGGTGCCGACCGAAGAACCGCGCGAACTGATCGCGGGGCTGGTCTCCAACAACGATCAGATGGAACTGCAATGGGCCGTGGGGGAAGCGATGCTGCCCAAGCCGGCCGTGAAGGTGCTGCTCAACCTCGCGGCGATCGGCATCGATTCGCTGGTGCGCGGCGGCACGCTGGCGATCGGCGGCGAGATCCGCGATGGGGCGACGGAAATCGCCGTGCGCGCATCCGGCGTCAGGGTCGCGTTCGATTCCACCATCGGCAAGGCGCTCGACGGCTCCCTGGCGGAAGAGGAACTGACCGGGCGCACCGCGCCTGCCCATATGGTCCGGCTGCTGGCGGTGGAACATGGCGGCGGCGTGCAGTTCGCGCTGACGGAAGACGCTCTCATCATGGGTGCGGTCCTGCCCAATGGCTGAGGAGCTGGTGCATCGGGAGCAGCTGTCACCCAATTGGGACGAGCGGGCGCTGCCGATCACCATGGCGGTGCTGCATTATACGGAAATGCAACCGGCCGAAGCCGCGCTGCAACGGCTGTGCGACCCTGCTGCAAAGGTCAGCGCCCATTACCTCATCACCGAACAGGGCGAAGTCATCCGCCTCGTCCCGGAAGACAAGCGGGCCTGGCATGCCGGCACCAGTTACTGGCGCGGCCATCGCGATGTGAATTCGGCCAGCATCGGGATCGAGCTGGACCACCCCGGCCATGCCCTCGGCTACCGCGAGTTCTCCGACGCCCAGTTCGAGGCGCTGGTGCCGCTGCTCAACGATATCGTCCATCGTTACGACATCCCGCGCGCCAATGTGGTCGGCCATTCCGATGTCGCGCCTGCGCGCAAGATCGATCCGGGCGAGTTGTTCCCGTGGGAAAGGCTGGCCGAATATCGCCTGTGCCTGCCCCGCCCCCGCAAGCTGGAACTGGGCGATCCATTCGACAATGACGGCGCCTTCTACCTCGCGCTGGAACGCTATGGCTACGACATAACCGATGGCCGCAAGGCGGTGGAGGCGTTCCAGCGGCGCTGGCGGCCGGAACGCATCACTGGCGAGATCGACGGAGAGATCCGCGCGATCCTGTTCCAGCTCCTGCTCGACCGCGATCAGGGCCGCACCAGATAGGCGGTTCTTTCCCGCGCGCGGCCATGCTATGCGCGCCGCGCCAGGGGGCCGGGCAGCCGCGGCGTTGATGCGTCGAGGAAAGTCCGGGCTCCATGAAACAAGGGTGGCGGGTAACGCCCGCCGGGCCGGGGTTCGCCCCGGTTCAGGGACAGTGCCACAGAGAGCAGACCGCCGATGGCGCCCGCCGCAAGGCGATCACGCGCACAGGCAAGGGTGAAAGGGTGCGGCAAGAGCGCACCGGGTTGCCGGCAACGGCAACCGCACGGCAAACCCCACCCGGAGCAAGGCCGAATAGGGGCGGCGCGCCGAAGCCTTCGGGCAGAGGCAGGCAGGTTTCACGCCGATGTCGCCCGGGTTGGCTGCTGGAGCGGCGGAGCGATCCGCCGCCAAGATGAATGGCTGCCACCGCGCGGCCGGTCGCCACCTTCGGGCGGCGATACCGCGCGCGGGACAGAACCCGGCTTACAGGCCCCCTGGCATCATCCCCTTTTCCGCGCCCGGATTGCCGCAGTCAATTTACCGATTGCCCCGCGCCGCCGGGCTCCCCATCTAGACGCCATGCAAAAAACAGGTTCCACCGCCAGCACCGATGTCATGGCGCTGGCGGGATGGGGCACCATCCGCCGCTTCCTCCCCTATCTCTGGCCGAAAGACCGGCCCGAACTGCGCTGGCGCATCGGCGTCGCCACGCTGTTCGTGGTGCTGGCCAAGATCGTCGTCCTGGCCCTGCCCTTCGCCTATGCCGGCGCGGTCGACGAAATGGCGAAGGAAAACCCGGCCCTGTGGGTCGCGCTGGGGCTGGTCCTCGCCTATGCGGCCGGCCGCTTCGCCACGGTGGGTTTCGACAATATCCGCAACATGGTGTTCGAACGCGTCGGGCAGGATGCGGTGCGCCATCTGACGGAGGACGTGTTCCACCGCCTGCACCGCCTGTCGCTGCGCTTCCACCTGTCGCGGCGCACCGGCGAAGTCACCAAGATCGTGGAACGCGGGACGAAGAGCATCGATTCGATGGTCTATTTCCTGCTGTTCAACATCCTGCCTACCTGTGTTGAGCTGCTGATCGTCGCCGGCATCTTCTACACCAAGTTCGGCTGGGAAATGGTCGCCGCCACCGCCGCCACGGTGGTGTCCTACATCTGGCTCACCCGCACGATCACCGAATGGCGCACCAAGCTGCGGGCGGAGATGAACGATCTCGACGGGCTGGCCATGTCGCGCGCGGTCGATTCCCTGCTGAATTACGAAACGGTCAAATATTTCGGCGCGGAAGACCGCGAGGAACAGCGTTACGCCAGCGCGGCGCGCGCCTATGCCGAAGCCGCGATCAAGAGCGAGAACTCGCTCGGGCTGCTCAACATCGCACAGGCCCTCATCATGAACCTGATGATGGGCGGCGCCATGGCCTTCACCGTCTGGGGATGGAGCCAGGGGCGGCTCAGCGTGGGCGACCTGGTGCTGGTGAACACCTATCTGATGCAGCTGTTCCGCCCGCTCGACATGCTCGGCTGGGTCTATCGCACCATCCGGCAGGGGCTGATCGACATGGCGCAGATGTTCCGCCTGATCGACACGGCCGTGGAAGTGAAGGACGCGCCCGGCGCGCCGGAACTGCTGATCCGCCGCCCGGCCGTGACGTTCGAGAATGTCGTGTTCGGCTATGACGAGGATCGCGAGATTCTGCATGGGCTGGATCTGGAAATCCCGGCCGGCAGCCATGTCGCCATTGTCGGCCCATCGGGCGCAGGCAAATCCACCATCGGGCGTCTGCTGTTCCGCTTCTACGATCCGTGGGCGGGGCGCATCCTGATCGACGGGCAGGATATTCGCGAGGTGACGCAGGCCAGCCTGCGCCGCCAGATCGGCATCGTCCCGCAGGACAGCGTGCTGTTCAACGACACGATCGGATACAACATCGGCTATGGCCGCAACGACGCGGGGCAGGCCGATATCATCGCCGCCGCGCGCGATGCCGCGATCCTGCCCTTCATCGAGATGCTGCCGCAGGGCTTCGACACCGAAGTGGGCGAACGCGGCCTGAAACTGTCCGGCGGGGAAAAGCAGCGCGTCGCCATCGCGCGCACGCTGCTGAAGAACCCGCCCATCCTGCTGCTGGACGAAGCGACCAGCGCGCTGGACACGCGGACGGAGCAGGGCATCCTCGACACGCTGCGCCGCGTATCGCGCGATCGCACCACCATCGCCATCGCCCACCGGCTTTCGACGATCGCCGATGCGGATTTGATCTATGTCATGCACGAAGGCCGCGTTGTGGAGCAGGGAAGCCATCAAGGGCTGCTTCGCGAAGACGGCCTCTATGCGGAAATGTGGGCGCGGCAACTGGCCGACAGTTCCGGACTGGACGAAGCCGCTGAATAGGAGCAGGAGACACGGCCATGCGCACAGGAATCCTGGCAATTGCCATGTTCGCCCTCGCCGGCTGCTCCTCGCAGCAGGATGAAACCCCCACCACCAAATCGCCCACCGTGCACGAGATGATGACGCAGGTCGTCGATGTGCGCGCGGATGATGTCTGGGCCATCGGCAATGCCGCTATCGGCGACGATGCGGGCATCGACCCGGCGATGATGAATGAGGAGGCGTGGCAGAAGCTGGCCGTCGCCGCCGGGCAATTGCGCGACGGCGCGCAGCAGCTTTCCCAGCTTCAGCCCCTGCTGGTGACGCATAATGGCGTGAAGATCGCGGATGAGGATGTCGAGTTCGGCCACAGCGCGGACGAGGTGCAGTCCTTCATCGACCGGGAACCGGACACGTTCCGCAACATGGCGCTGACGCTGGTTTCCCACGCGGCCGATCTCCAGAAAGCCGCGCAGGAAAAAGACGCGGTGCGGGCTGGCGAGCTGATCGGCGGCCTCGATCCCGTGTGCGAATCCTGCCACCTCGAATTCTGGTATCCTTCGCAGAAGGAAATCCTGAAGGAGCTGGAGCAGACCGATCCTACGCTGCAACAGGAAATGAAGCATGTCATGTCGTAAATCGTCCTTGCTGCGCCTTGCCCTCCCCGTTGTCGCGCTATGCGTGGCGGGGGCGGCTGTGGCGCAGGGCGGCGCGCTGCATGTGCGCGAAACGATGCAGAACCATATCAATCCCGCGATCCTGGCGATCTGGGATATCGGCAACAATGCCATGAACGAGGATGGGGGCATCGACCCTGCCCTGATGGACGATGCGAAATGGGCTGCGCTGGCGGATGCTGCCGGCACTCTGGCCACAGAAAGCCGGGCCATGGCCGCCGCCGACACGCTCACCGCCGCGCAGCCGGGCAACGATACCGTCAATGATGGCGAGATCACGATGGCGGATGTGCAGCGTTTCCTGGATGGCGACCCGGACGGTTTCCGCGCCCTCGCCGCCGCGCAGGCCGATCATGCGGACCGCCTGATCGCCGCCGCCAATGCCAAGGACGCAGCATCAGCGGGCGAACTGGTCGCCGGGCTGGACGGCGTGTGCGAGGATTGCCACAGCCGCTACTGGTATCCCGACAGCTGAAGGCGGGAGAGGCAGCGCCTCTCCCTCACTATCGCTTTTGCCTGAATCGTGGCGGATACCCGGCCCCGACCTGCCGCGTCAGCCTTCGTAACCCGGCCAGACCACGGCCTGCGCCACGATCACCCGTTCCCCGTTGAAGGTCAGCGCCGGCGATCCATGCAGCCGCCAGCCCTGCTCCAGCGCGTCGGAAACGCGGCGGCAGAACTGGTCGTCATCCGGGCCTGTCAGGCAGCGATAGGGCAGCTTGCCGTCCGGCGGGGAAGAACGCATGATCGGGCCTTTCGTCACAGGATATATTTGCTGAGATCGGCATTGCTGGCGAGCTCTGACAGCCTCTCCCGCACATAGGCGGCATCGATCGTCACGGTCTCGCCCTGGCGGCTTTCCGCGTCGAAGCTGATATCCTCCAGCAGCTTTTCCATCACGGTCTGGAGGCGGCGGGCGCCGATATTCTCCACGCTGCGATTCACCTGCGCGGCGATGCGCGCCACTTCGGCGATGGCATCGGGCGCGAAGTCCAGCACCACGTCCTCCGTGCCGATCAGCGCGCGATACTGCTCCACCAGATTGGCGCGCGTATCGGTCAGGATGGATACGAAATCCTCCTCCGTCAGCGCCTTCAGCTCCACCCGGATGGGCAGGCGGCCCTGCAATTCGGGCAGCATGTCGCTGGGCTTGGCCACATGGAACGCGCCGCTGGCGATGAACAGCACATGGTCCGTCTTCATCGGGCCGTATTTGGTGGCGACGGTTGTGCCTTCGATCAGCGGCAGCAGATCGCGCTGCACCCCTTCGCGGCTCACGGACCCGCCGCGCACATCGCTCACCGCGATCTTGTCGATCTCGTCCAGGAAGACGATGCCGTTGGTTTCCGCATTGGCCAGCGCAACGCGCGCCACATCGTCCTGGTCGAGGCGCTTTTCCGATTCTTCCTCGACCAGCTTGTCCCATGCTTCGGGCACCTTCAGCTTGCGCCGCTTGCGCGGGGTCTTGCCGAATGCCTTGCCCATCATTTCGGACAGGTCGATCATGCCGACATTGCCGCCAAGGCCGGGGATATCCATGGCCATGGACGGCGCCTCGGCTACCTCGATCTCTACCTCCACATCGTTCATCGCATCCTGCACGATGCGCTGGCGGAAGCTTTCGCGCGTCGCTTCGGAGGCATTGTCGCCCACCAGGGCCGTCAGCAGCCGGTCCATCGCAGCCTTGCTGGCGGCATCGCGCACGGCCTCGCGGCGGCGCTCCTTCTCCAGCCGGATCGCTTCTTCCACCAGATCGCGGGCGATCTGTTCGACATCCCGGCCGACATAGCCGACTTCGGTGAACTTGGTCGCCTCCACCTTCACGAAAGGGGCATCGGCCAGCTTGGCCAGCCGGCGGCTGATCTCCGTCTTGCCGCAGCCGGTGGGGCCGATCATCAGGATGTTCTTGGGCGTCACCTCGTCACGCAGATCGTCGGACAATCGCTGGCGGCGCCAGCGGTTGCGCAGGGCGACGGCGACGGCGCGCTTCGCCTCCGCCTGGCCGACGATATGGCTGTCGAGCGCGGCGACGATCGCCTTGGGGGTCAGGGCCTGGGTCATATGTTCCTGCCTGCGGCCCGGCCGATCACGCCCGGGCGGATGGAAAAAATCAGAGGGTTTCGACCGTCACCCGGTCATTGGTGAAGACGCATACATCCGCCGCCACCGCCATGGCGCGGCGGGCGATCTTTTCCGCGTCATCCTCGTAATCGGACAAGGCGCGGGCAGCCGCGAGCGCGTAATTGCCGCCGGACCCGATCGCCGCGATGCCGCCCTCCGGCTCCAGCACGTCGCCATTGCCGGTCAGCACCAGCAGCGTGTCCTTGTCGGCCACGATCATCAATGCTTCCAGATTGCGGAGATATTTGTCGGTGCGCCAATCCTTCGCCAGTTCCACCGCGGCGCGCATCAGCTGGCCGGAATATTGCTCCAGCTTGCGTTCCAGCCGTTCGAACAGGGTGAAGGCGTCGGCAGTGGCGCCGGCGAAGCCCGCGATCACGGTCCCGCCCTCCCCGATCCGGCGCACCTTGCGCGCATTCGGTTTCATCACGGTGTTGCCCATCGACACCTGCCCGTCCCCGGCAATCACGGTCTTCCCGCCGCGAACAACGCCGATGATGGTGGTGCCGTGCCACTGGATCAGGCCGTGGCTGGCCGCTCTCTCGTCCATGGTCGCCATATTGGGGCGAGCAGCGCCCGCTTCAACCGAGGAAATGAGCGAAATGGGGCCGAAGATTACGGGCCGGTGGCGCCGCCGCTGCCCATCCCCGCCGCGCCGACCTGGCCGATATTGCCGAACAGGTCTTCCAGGAAGCCACGCTCCCGGCCCAGCGTCGGCGTCTTGGCGCCATCGGGATTGATGGAAGCCACCCGCTCCATGCCCGTGCGCTCCGCACTCAGCACATTGCCCGCCTGGTCGAACCGCACGGTCAACACCGTCTGCTGCTGGATGCGCGGGGTGCTGAAAGGCCGCTGCCCCGTCTGGCTGGCGACATAATACCACACCGGTTCGCCGAACTGGCTGATGAAGGTCGGCCGGCCCAGCGTGCGTTCCACAGAAGTGCGATTGTCGATGCCCGGCTGGACAGACTGGACCAGCACCTCGTCGGCAATGAAACCCTTGTGGTCAATGATCGAGCTGCAGCCTGCCACCGTGGCCGCAAGGCCCAGCGCTGCCCCGATCCGCACCAAACTGACCATGCCGCTTATTCTCCGCTGCTCGCCTGCGCGATTGCCACCGGCCCATGCCGTTCTATATCGAGCCGAGCCTTAGGGTCTGGCCCGCCACCGTGCAATGCCGGTTGATGGCCCGGCCTTGAATAGCCGCTGAATGGAAGGCCCCGCCTGATGTCGCTTATCAATCGCCTGCTGGGCCTGCGTCCCGATCCGCGGGAGAATCTGCGCCCCTTGTGGCACCGCACGGTGGAAATATCGCGCCAGCCGCGCTGGTATGAACGGCTGGGCGTTGCCGATACCGTTCCGGGCCGGTTCGACATGATTACCGTCATCGTGGCGCTGGTGCAGCTTCGGCTGGAACGGGAGGAGGAGGGAATCGCATCCTCCGCCCTGCTGACCGAATTGTTCGTGGAGGATATGGACGGCCAGCTGCGCGAAAGCGGCGTAGGCGATCTGGTGGTGGGCAAGCGGATGGGGAAGCTGGTCTCCGTCCTGGGCGGCCGCATCGGCGCCTATCGCGACGCGCTGGCGCAGGCGGACAATGCCGCGCTGGAAGATGCGATCATCCGCAACGTCACCATGGCTGACGAGACGGCCGTGCCGGCGCTGGCGCAGGAAATGCGCGCGATCCACGATGCGCTGGCCAGCCGCGATGCGGCAGCCGTGCTGGCCGGGGAGATAGAGGCATGACCGAAACGGAATTTTCCCGCCCGATGGACATCCGGCAGGTCGATGACCGGCCGCTGCATCTTTCCGCGACGGAGGGGGAGCGTGCGGCGCTCGCCAGACGCTTCGCCATCATGTCGATCGGCCGGCTGGAGGCCGATCTCAAGCTGGACGTGGCGGGCGACACGATCGCCGCACGGGGCCGGCTGCGGGCCGATATCGTGCAGAGCTGCGCCGTATCGGGCGACGATCTGGCCGTCGCCATCGACCAGCCCATCCGCTTCCGCTTCGTCCCGGAAACCGAGATCGAGGAGGAAGAGCTGGAGCTGGGTGAGGAGGATTGCGACGACATCCCCTTCAATGGACAGAGCTTCGACCTGGGGGAAGCCGTGGCGCAAAGCCTTGCCCTCGCCATCGACCCCTATGCGACCGGCCCCGGCGCGGAACAGGCGAGGCGAGAGGCGGGCATATTGGACGAAAGCGCCGCCGGAGCCTTCGCCGCCCTTGCCGCCTTGAAGAAGAACTGACGCCTTTACCGGAACGGATTGAGGAACAGCTCCTCCACCGGAACATCGAAGAACGCGGCCAGGCGATAGGCCATCGGCAGGGACGGATCATATTTGTCCGCCTCGATGGCGATGATCGTCTGGCGCGAAACCTCGATCGCGTCCGCCAGCTCCACCTGGCTGAGGCCGCGCGCCTTTCGCAGATCACGCAGGATGTTCCTCAAACTGCGTCACCCCGATGGCGCAGCCGCCATATGGCAAGGCCGATCAGAAAGGCCGCGCACTGCCCCATCAGCACGAGCATGGCCCCCTTGGTCACTTCGCTATGTACGCCCGTGCCGGCGATCAACGCCATGATGACCGCGATCGCGCCGATCGTGCCGCCCCAATACCAGGTGGTCGTCTGCGCCTGTCGCTGCATGTCATCCATGCGCCGCCACCAGGGAATGGAAATCAGGAGACCCAGCCCGCCCACCAGCAAGAGGGCGGGGAAGATGATCCAGAAATGCCCGCCCGCCTGGCCGGCCTGCGCGATGCCGCCCGCCGCGATGCCGAGCGGAACGGCCCCGCCGAATGCCAGCCATGTGGCCCGGCGCATCTGCTTTCTGTAGCTCGCTTGAGTCATCTCGCCTCTCCGCAATGTCAAAACATCTGAACATTACAGAGCAGGAATGTCAAACTCTTTTGACATCAATCCGTCTAATCCCGGTCTCCGCGCCGGATCGCAACGCGCAGAACAGCCGGGGTCATGGCGCGCTGTCCGGGAACAGGGCCAGTTCCACATCGGGATGATCGGCAAAGACCTGCAGGATCAGGTCGAAATAGGTCGGACCCGTCCCGGCATCCAGCGCATCGAGCTGCGCGCGGATCATCCGCTCGTTGAACTGCCGGGGCGTTGCCAGCTTGGCGATCAGCCATTGGCGGGTTTCGGCATAGCCGAGATCGGCACGGGATTTATCGGCGCGAAGCCAGCGAATCGAAGGGTGGGCGGCGCCATTCAGCGCGCCATATCCGCCATGCAGCATGTCATTCAGCGCATCGAGGCTGACGCCCAGCCGCCAGTCCTCGCCGCGCATGAAGACATCGTTCAGATGGGCATAGAAACCCGCAATATCATCGAAGGCCGCCCCGTCGATGGTGAAGGTGGCGGCGTTCGATGAAGCGTCCATGGCCTTGCGCCTGCCTTTGCCCCCTGCCGGATCAGAACGGGATGTCGTCGTCCAGATCGTCGAAGTTGGACCCGCCGCGCTGGCCGCTGCCGCCGCCGCTGCTGCCGCCGCCACCCTGGTTCCAGCCGCCGGACGATCCGCCCGACGATCCGCCACCCTGGTTCCAGTCATTTCCGCCGCCGCGCTGACCGCCACCACCACCGCCGCCGCCGCCACTGGCGCCGTCGAGCATGGTGAGCGTGCCGTTCATGCCGCGGATCACGACTTCGGTGGAATAGCGGTCGTTACCCTGCTGGTCCTGCCATTTGCGGGTCTGCAACTGCCCTTCGATATACACCTTGCTGCCCTTGCGCAGGAAGCGTTCCACCACGCCCACCAGCCCTTCGGAAAAGATCGCGACCGTATGCCATTCGGTGCGTTCCTGCCGTTCGCCCGTGTTGCGGTCCTTCCAGGTTTCGCTGGTGGCGATGCGCAGATTGGCGACCTTGCCGCCATTCTGGAAGCTGCGTATCTCCGGGTCGGCGCCCAGATTGCCGATCAGCATGACTTTGTTGAGGCTGCCCGCCATCGAATGTCCTCTCGCAATTGCATGGGCCGGCAGCATGGCCGGCAAGTGTGATTCTGTGCTGGTTTAGGGCCAAGGCGCCGCGGTTGCCAGCGGCCAGCCGGCCCCTTTCGACAGCCCCGTTACAGCCCCGCCGCGACGGCCAGCCAGTATGTCAGCCCGGCAAAGATATAGGCGAGGCCGAACAGATAGGCGAGCATCACGATGGGCCATTTCCAGCCATTCGTTTCCCGCCGGGCCACCGCGATGGTGGACAGACATTGCGGCGCGAACACGAACCACGCCAGGAAGGCCAGCGCCGTGGGCAGGCTCCACCGGGCCTGCAATTTGGGGATCAGGCCCTGGGCGGCGGCATCGTCGTCATCGGCATCGACGGCATATGTCGTGGCGAGCGCCGACACGGCGACCTCGCGCGCGGCCATGGCCGGGATCAGCGCCAGCGCGATCTCGTGATTGAAGCCGATCGGCTTCACCACCACCTCCAGCCCGCTGGCGATATGCCCCGCGATGCTGGCGTCGAGCTGGCTTTCGCCCGGCGCGGCGCGCGGGAAGCTCAGCAGCACCCACAGCACGACCGTGACGGTGAAGATGATCGTGCCCGCGCGGCGCAGGAAGATATAGGCACGCTGCCACAGCCCGATCAGCAGGTCGCGCAGCGGCGGCCACTGGTATCGGGGCAGTTCCATGATGAAACCCGAAGCCGCGCCCTTCGTGGCCGTGCGGCGCAGCACCAGTGCGGCCGCCATCGCGCCCACGATGCCGAACACATACAGACCGAACAGCACCAGCCCCTGAAGCCCGATTCCCGGCCCCACGGTGGTGCGCGGAATGAAGGCCGCGATGATGACGGCATAGACCGGCAGGCGGGCCGAACAGGTCATCAGCGGCGCGATCAGGATGGTCGTCAGCCGGTCCTTCGGGTCGGCGATGGCGCGTGTCGCCATGATGCCGGGGATCGCGCAAGCGAAGCTGGACAGCAGCGGAATGAAGCTGCGGCCCGACAGGCCGACCATCGCCATCATCCGGTCCATGATGAAGGCGGCGCGGGCCATATAGCCCGATTGTTCCATTACAAGGATGAAGGCGAAAAGGATCACGATCTGCGGCAGGAACACCACTACGGACCCCACCCCCGTCAGGATGCCTTCCGTCAGCAGATCGCGCAGGAAGCCCGCCGGCATTGCCGCCAGCACGATCTCGATCAGCGATCCGATCCCCGCTTCCAACGCATCGGCGAAAGGGGTGGCCCAGGCGAACACCGCCTGGAAGATCACGAACAGCAGCGCGAACAGGATCGGCGGGCCAAGCCAGGGATGCAGCAGCACCTTGTCGAGACTGGCGTGGAGGCGGTGCGTGCCGCTTTCCGAAAGGATCGCGGCCTTGGCGATATTGCGCGCGGCGAAGCGGCGTTCCGGCAGCGTCAGATGAGGGCGGCGATGGTCGTGCCCGTCCGCATCCGCCTTCGCTTCGGCAGCGGCGATGGCGGCCACCAGTTCCCCGATCCCGCGCTTGCGCACCGCGACCGTGGGGATCACCGGCACGCCCAGCGCCGTTTCCAGCGCCGCCGGATCGACCACCAGCCCGTCCCGTTCCGCCAGATCCACCATGTTGAGCGCGAGGATGGTCGGGCGCCCCAGCGCGATCACTTCCTGCGCGAAGACGAGATGCTGTTCCAGATTGGCGGCATCGACCACCAGCACGATCACTTCCGGCGTCGCCTCGCCCGGAAAAGTGCCCAGCACGACCTTGCGGGTCACTTCCTCGTCCGGGCTGGCGGCATCGAAGGAATAGCTGCCCGGCAGGTCGAGCAGTTCCAGCGGCTCCCCGCTGGGCAGCACCAGCCGGCCCGCCTTCCGTTCCACCGTGACGCCGGGATAATTGGCGATCTTCTGCCGCGCGCCCGTCAGCGCGTTGAACAGCGCGCTCTTGCCCGCATTGGGGTTGCCGACCAGGGCGGCGGTGCGCAGGCGGCTCATATCTCCGCCACCGTCATCGCGCGGGCATGATCGCGCCGCAGCGCCACCGTCATGCGGCCGACCATCAGGGCGATCGGGTCCTTGCCCCAGAAGATACCGCGATGGGCGATGGCCACGCGCGCGCCTTCGTCGATGCCCAGCGCGCGCAGGCGCTTGCCTTCATCTTCCGCGATCCGGCTCCAGTCGATAGCCACGATCTCGGCTCGTGCCCGTGCGGGAAGGCTGTCCAGTGTCACCGCGCGCGCCTGCCAGATGGCGGGTGCAATTGCAACTCGCTCGCAACCCTCAGCGGTTGGGATAACGCAGGCGACCAAGGAACCGTGCCATGTCGAAGCCGTGCTTGGGCGCGGTCCAGCGCGCCTTGGCCTTTTCGAACCGCATCACGCCGTCGATCCGCCGGTCGAGGAATGCGCGCGTGGACGCCTTGCCGGGCGTGTCATCGTCGAGAAACGCCGCCAGCGTGGCGCTGTAGATGCCCGCCAGCAGGGTGCGCTTGGTGTAATGATTGTAATCGGTCGCGGTATCGCCCGCCAGCCGCCACATGGCATCGGCGCTGCGCCAGGCGATGCGCAGCGTGCGCGGCAGGTTCTGCGGCATCGCCTGGATCGCCCAGGCGCGGCGCAGGGCTTCCTCCCGCCCCGCCATGGCGTCGAGCCGGAACTGCACCAGTTCGCGGATGCGGTCGCGGATTTTCATATTGCCGAGCCGGCCATCGGCGAAATGGGCGATCATCGCTGCATCCACGGCGCGGATCCAGCCGTCGATCATATCCATCGCCCCGCCCGGAAAAGCCAGCAAGGCGACGTCGGGATTGACGCCTTCATCCGCGGCGGCCTGCACCAGCGCGGTCTCGCTCCACCCGTCGAACGCGGCAGCATCGGCGATGGCGGGGGCGATCGCGATGCCGATCTCGTCAAGCGTGCGCTGGTCGGCGGCCGACATCAGAACGACGGGCCATAGGTCGGCGCGGCGGCGGCGGGCGCCTGCTGCTCGCCATCATCGTCCTTCGCGCTGCGCTCGATCTCCGCCAGCACGGTGTTGCCCGCGCCCGCCTGGCTTGCATAATCGCGCGCGGACCGGCCGGAATTGTCGCGCCGGTCGGGGTTCGCGCCCGCTTCCAGCAATACGCGCATCAGCGGCACGTCGCGGCGATGCACGGCATAGATCAGCGGCGTTTCGCCGGCCTGATTGGGGTCGTCCACCCGCGCGCCCGCGGCGACGAGGCCTTCGACACCTTCCACGAAGCCGAGCTGCGTCGCCAGCATCATCGGCGTGACGCCGCGCTTGTCGGCGATGTTGGGATTGGCGCCCCGCCCGGCCAGAAAGCGGATCCAGGTGAGATCGCGCCGCGAAACCGCGATATGCATGCCGGTGCGCCCGCTCGTGATATCGCGTGAATTGATGACGGTGGAGCCCGGCTCGTCCAGCAATTCACGAGCCTTGTCGCCGTCCTTGTCCTCGACCGCTTTCAGGAACTTGTAGCCGTCGGAATATTGCTGCGCGGCGGCCGGCGCCGAAAATGCCAGCATGATCGCGCCGAACATCGCTGCGATCCAGCCCAGGCCGCTTGCCCGGCCCACGCCCTTTACACGGTGCGCGATACCCCCGTTCACTTCATTTCTCCGTCGCAATCATCATATCGCCGCCAACTCGGGCAGCCACTCCAGCCTTGCCCCTTCGCCGTTAGCAGAGCATGAACCGCCACGCCATGTCCAAGACCCGACCCGCCTTTTTCGCCTCCCTTCTCCCCGCTTCGCTGCTTCTCGCCTCGCTCACCATCACCGGCTGCAGCGACGCGCAGGATGCCGGCGCGGCCCCGCCGCTGGAAGGCGCCGCCATCGGCGGTCCGTTCCAGCTGGTGGATAGTGACGGGCAGGCCGTGACGTGGGACGATTTCAAGGGCCGTTATCGCATGGTCTATTTCGGCTATGCCTATTGTCCCGACGTCTGCCCGCTAGACGTGCAGCGGATGATGAAGGGCTATCAGCAGTTCAAGGACGATCATCCCGATCTTGCCGCCCAGCTGCAACCGATCTTCATCACCATCGACCCGGAACGCGATACGCCGAAGGTGGTGGGGGAGTTTACCGCCGCCTTCTCCAACGACCTGCTGGGGCTGACGGGGACGCAGCAACAGGTGGACCAGGCGGCAAAGGCGTTTTCCGTCTATTACCAGAAGGGCGCCGTCAGCACGGGCGGGGGCTATCTGATGGATCACAGCCGCGCTGCCTATCTGATGGGCCGCGATGGGGAGCCGATCGCCCTGCTGCCGGTTGAACAGGGGCCGGATCAGGTGGCCGCGGAACTGGCGAAATGGGTCAGCTGAGGGAACGCTTCTGGGAACTGCCGCTCGACGCGCTGGACCGCGACGAGTGGGAGGCGCTGTGCGATGGCTGCGGCCGCTGCTGCCTCCATAAATTGCAGGACGAGGATACGGGCGAAGTCGCGGAAACCAATGTCGCCTGCCGCCTGCTCGACACGCGCACCGCGCAATGCAGCGATTATCGCCACCGCCGGGCCTTTGTTCCGGATTGCATGCGGCTGACCTTGCGGCTGGTCCGGCAGGTGACATGGCTGCCCGCCAGCTGCGCCTATCGACTCCGCGCAGACGGGCAGCCCTTGCCCGAATGGCATCCGCTGCTAACCGGCAGCCGCACCGCCATGCTGGCGGCGGGTGCATGCGTGGCGGGCAGGGTGATAAGCGAAGATGATGCCGGGCCGCTCGAACATCATCTGGTGGAATGGGCCACGCCGTGATCGACTGGTTGCGGCGCGGGCATGAATCCCCGTCCGTCGAAGTGGCGGGGCAGCCGCTGCCCATCGCGATCCGCCGCCATCCGCGCGCGACGCGCCTCACCATGCGGCTCGCCCCCGATGGCAGCGAGCTTCGCATCACCATGCCGCGCTGGGGCCGCACCGCCGATGCCACCGCCTTTGCCCGCAGCCGCGTGGCGTGGATCGCGGGGCAACTGGCCGCGCTTCCCCCGGCGGCCCCCGCCCTTCCCGGCAGCGACATCCGCTATCGCGGCGATCTGCTGCGCATCGACTGGGGCGAAGGGAGGGCGCGCCGCCCGATGTTGGAAGATGGCGCGCTCCATCTCGGCGGGCCGCGCGACACCGTGCCGCAGCGGGTGCGCCGCTGGCTGGAGGCAGAGGCCGGCACCCTCCTTGCCGGCGATCTCGCCTTCTATTGCGCACGGGCCGGCATCACGCTGCCGGAACTGCGCCTGTCGCGCGCGCAGCGGCGCTGGGGCAGCTGTTCGGGCAAGGGTTGCATCCGCATTAACTGGCGGCTGGTGCAGGCGCCCGACGCGGTCCGCCGCTCCGTCGTAGCGCATGAGGTGGCCCATCTCACCCATTTCGATCATTCGCCCGCCTTCCACGCCCATCTCGCACGGCTGTTCGATGGCGATCTTGCGGCGGCCGATGGCTGGCTGCGGCGCGAAGGGCGCTCGCTCTACGCCGCGTTCGGCTGACGGAAGCCGTTGGCCATCCGGCCTGTCATGCGGCGCCATTCCCCGGCAGGAGCGCAATCGGCTCTTTCCTACCGCCGCCCCTTTCGGCCATGCGGGCCGATCATCCGGGCAGGCCAGGGAAAACCAACAAAATCCAACCCAGCTGTCAAGTTAGCGGCCTTTGTGGTCGTTAGGGCAGAGGCTCTGGCGCGGGCGGCGGGGCGCTCTATGTGCCGGGGGGCTGGCGGTCGCGCCGCCAAGGGCCTATCTAGCGGGGCATGAGCTTCTGGCGCCAGATCTCGCCGCGCCGCGCGGTGGCCGATTTCCTTACCCAATGGCAGCCCAATCCGCGCCGCTGGCAAGTGATGGGCGTGTCCATCGCGGCGACCTTCTTCATGATGATGATGTTCCTGCCGGAAAACCAGCGCATCGACCCGCGCCCGCCGCAGATCACCTGGATCACGACCTTCGCCGATGGCCGCACACAGGAAGAAATCATCGCCTCCAATATCGAAAACCAGCGCCGCAAGGAACGCGAACAGGCGCTGGAGGCGGAGCGGGAGGAATATCGCAAGAGCCTGTATCGCGCGCTCGGCCGCGCCACCGGCGTCGATGTCGACGCGATGGAGCGGGAGATCGCGGCGGAACAGAAGGGCGAGACTCCGGCCGCGCAGCCCTCTCCCACGGCAGAGCAATCCAGCACCCCGGCCGCGAGTGGCGAGTGACGCCGATGCCAGATGGCTGGCTGCCGCCGCTGCCCTTGCGGAACGGGCGCGGCCGGCCAGCCGCCCCAACCCCGCCGTGGGCGCGATCATCACGCGCGGCGGCGTGGTGGTGGGCCGCGGCTGGACCCAGAAGGGCGGCCGTCCCCATGCCGAAGCCGCCGCTCTGGCGCAGGCAGGCGATGCCGCGCGCGGCGCAACGCTGCATGTAACGCTGGAGCCCTGCGCCCATCGCTCTGACCGGGGGCCGGCCTGCGCGGATCTGGTTGCGGCGTCCGGCATCGCCCGCGCCGTCATCGGCACGCTGGACTGCGATCCGCGCACCAGCGGGCACGGCATGGACCGGCTGCGCGTCGCCGGGATCGACGCGATCTGCGCCGACGATCCATCGGCCCGCGCATCGCTGGCAGGCTATTTCACCTCGCGGGAACTGGGCCGCCCGCATGTGACACTGAAGCTGGCGACTTCGCTGGATGGGCGGATTGCCCTGCCCTCGGGGGAAAGCCGCTGGATCACCGGGCCGGAAGCCCGCGCCCACGCCCACCGCGAACGCGCCCGGGCCGACGCCATCCTTGTGGGCGGGCAGACCTTGCGCACCGACAGCCCCTCGCTCGACGTCCGCCTGCCGGGCCTGGCCGCCAGCAGCCCGGCCCGCTGGGTGCTGACTCGCGGAGTGGTGCCCGATGGCCGGACCGCCATCCCGGCGCCGGAGGCGATTGGCGGCTTCGCGTATCCGCAGGTGCAATATCTGCTGGTCGAAGGTGGCGGCGGCGCGGCGGCGGCGTTCCTGCGCGCCGGGCTGGTCGACCGGCTGCTCATCTATCGCGCGCCCATCCTGATCGGCGATGGCACGCCGGCGCTGGGCGATATCGGCCTCGCGGCGCTGGCCGATGCCCATGGGCGCTGGCGGATGGTTGACCGGCGCGTGCTGGGCCGCGACACGCTCGAAATCTTTGAATAGAGGGAATCGCCATGTTCACCGGCATCGTCACCGCCATCGGCAGGATCGAAACCGCGGAAGATCGCGGCGATACCCGCATCCGCGTTTCCTGCCCGTTCGATCCCGCGCAGATCGCAATCGGCGCTTCCATCGCCTGTTCCGGCGTGTGCCTGACGGTGGTGGAACGCGGCGGCAGCGCGGGCGATGGCTGGTTCGCGGCTGACGTGTCGGCCGAAACCGTGTCCCGCACCGTGCCGGGCATGTGGGCGGCGGGGCGGCGCCTCAATCTCGAACAATCGCTGCGCGTAGGCGATGAACTGGGCGGGCATATCGTGTCCGGCCATGTCGATGCGGTCGGCCGCCTGTCGGACTGGCGGCCCGAAGGCAGTTCCACCCGCCTGTCGATCCGCGCCCCGGCGGAACTCGCCCCCTTCATCGCGCCCAAGGGCTCCATCGCCGTGGACGGCGTGTCACTGACGGTGAACGAGGTTGAAGACCTGCCCGACGGATCGGCGCGTTTCGGCATCAACCTGATCCCGCACACGGCCGAAGCGACCACCCTGGGCGAACTCGCGCAGGGCGATTCGCTCAACCTCGAAATCGATACGGTCGCCCGCTATCTGCAAAGGATGGAAAGCCTGCGCCGATAGGCCGCCTGCCATATCGCGCTGCTATTGCGCCAGCGGACCGTTTGCGAAGCTTTCGGACGTGATTTCGTAAACCACATGCTCGATCTGGCGCCCGGCCTTCTCGACCACAGAAATCTCCGGGGTCAGCCGCCCGCCGATATTGCCCATCGCGCGCCGGGAGATGACATTGTCCGCCCCCACGCGGAAGATCGCCCGGCCGACATGGGGCAGCGCGTGGGCCAGCATCAGCCGCTTGGCTTCCGCATTATAGCCCAGCCCCCAATAAGGCCGCGCAAGAAAAGTCCAGCCGATCTCGACCTGGCCCTGTCCTACAGGATCATAACCGTCGAAACGCGACGATCCGATGATCGCCCCGCTCGCCTTGTCGATGATCGCCAGCGCGCCGCAGGATGCCAGCGCTTCATCAAAGAAGGCGCGAAACACCGGCTCCTGCCAGCGATCCTGCATCGGGTGGAGCGCCCACACCTGCGGATCGGCGGCAATGCCGTACATCGCCGCCCAATCGGATTTCCGCAACGGACGAAGCCACAGCCTTTCCCCGTCGAGGATCGGCTGGCGATCCATCCTAGCTGGAAACGGCCGTTACGGCAGAAATGAACTTCGGCAGATTGGCCAGCGTCAGGCCCGCGACGTTGATGCGGCCCGACCCGGCCATATACACGCCGTGATCGGTGCGGATCGCATCCACCTGCGCCTTGTCCAGCGGCAGCATGGCGAACATGCCGTGCTGGCGGCCCAGCGCCGTCAGATCCACCGCGCCCGCCTTTCCGGCTTCCGCCAGCGCCTGCCGGACGGAGCGGATGCGGTCCCGCATTTCCGAAAGTTCGGCCAGCCACTGCGCGGTCATCTCGCTGTCGCTCAGGATCATGCCCACGGCCGCCGCGCCGTGATCTGGCGGCATCGACCAGTTGGCCCGCGCCAACGCATGGCCGTTCGACATGATGCGATCGATCTGCCCGGCATCCGCCGCCTGCACATAAAGCGCGCCGACACGGTCGCGGTAGAGGCCGAAATTCTTGTCGCAGCTATAGGCAACCAGCGCCTCTGCCACATTGGCGAGTACGGTGCGGGTGCCATAGGCATCCTCCTCCATCCCCTCGCCCAGGCCCTGATAGGCAAGATCGATGATCGGCAGCGCCGGGCTGGATGCCAGCAGCTTCGCGATCTCGTCCCACTGCTCGGGCGTGTAATCAATGCCGGTCGGATTGTGGCAGCAACCATGCAGCATCACCGCATCGCCTTCGCGTGCGGATTGCAGGGCGGTTGCAAGTGCGTCCAGATCGGCAGCCCCATCCGCCGTGGCATGGGAAAAGCTCACCAGTTCCATGCCGAGATCGGCGACGATCTGCGCATGGTTGGGCCAGCTCGGCACGCCCATCAGCACGCGGGTCACGCCGCTGCGCTTGGCCAGCGCCAGGGCGAGCCGCACCGCGCCGGTGCCGCCCGGCGTCTGCATGCCTTCGATCCGCCCGCCCCGCGTGGGATCGGCGCCGAAAACATGCGGCATGAGCGCATGGACGAAGGCCATGTCGCCTTCCGGCCCGAGATAGGCCTTGCTGCCCTGTTCCTCGACCAGACGCTTTTCCGCCGCCTTGATCGCCGCGAAAACCGGCGTCGCGCCATCGGCGGTGCGATACACGCCCACGCCAAGGTCGATCTTGTCGGCCCGCGGGTCCGCATCGTGGAGCTTGATCAGCGCGAGAAGCGCGTCGGGCGGCTGTTGGTCGAGTCTGTCCAGCATAGCGGCGCGCTCAATGCCCACAGCAACGCCGCGCTGCAAGAGCGAGTTGGCGCTTTTCCGAAGAAAGACGCGTCAGAACGGCAGCCAGCGCTGTTCTTCCGAAAACTTCATATATCCGGCATTGATGCCAAGCCGCAGCCCCGCGCCCACGCGGATCGGGATCAGCACCGTATCGCCCCGCCGCAGATAACTGGCATTGAAGCCGCCCAGGAAATAGGCCTGCCCTTCCCCGGCCGGGAAGCGTTCGTACAATTCCTGCGAATCATAAAGGTTGTAAACCAGCACGAAGGTGTTGCCGGCATTGGCGCCCGCATCCAGGCCGATGGATGGGCCGGTCCAATATACAGGCCGCTGCCCTTCCACCTTGTGGAACAAGGTGCCCGACCCGTAACGCACCCCCAGGATGAAGGCGCCGCCGCCCTCTCGCCCGACGATATAGGCGTTGGGCTCGCCCTGTTCGGACAGGATGTTCTGGATCAGCCGCGCCAGCCCTTCGGCGCCCTTGCCGAACAGGCCTTCCGCCGCGCCGATCAGATCGTCTTCCTTGTAGGTGTCAGGCTGGCTCACCGCCGCGGTCGCCTGATTATAGGTCTGGCCCGCCGGCGCTGCCGGCGCGGGGGTATAGGGCGCAACCGGCACGTCCTGCGCGGGATTGTCATAGGTCGGGACCTGCGCGGGATAATCGTAGCTGGGCGCCGGGGCAGGGGCGGGTTGCGGGGACGCCAGATCGCCGTCGATCGCTGCGTCCGGGTCCACCGTCTGGATGCCCTGCGCCGCCAGCGGGGATCCTGCCGTTGCAGCGGCCAGCCCCAGCACGACCCCCATCGTGTGACGGCGGCAAGTGGCGGCAAGTTGCATCAACATGTGTAAGATCCCATCCAAACGGTCGGAGTTCGTGAAAGGGTCGGAACTCCCCGCGCAAGAAGAATCCCCGGCGCTTGAATCGACAATGAATGGGCGGCGAAGCGAATCGCTTTTGCGGTGAACCGAGACACGCATAGCCCTTGATGCCGCCCGATACCCCCGTTATAGCGCGCGCCTGCCGCAAGCCGGCACCGGAGACGTGGGTGAGTGGCTGAAACCAGTTCCCTGCTAAGGAACCGTACGAGTAATCGTACCGAGGGTTCGAATCCCTCCGTCTCCGCCACGTCCTTCCATAAGCAGCTGATTTTGCTAGATAAATTGGGTGGGTGATGGTCCATTCCCCCCATTGTTTCCACCTTTTCGGATTTGACTGGAAATGGCCGTTGAGGTGCCCACATTTGGCCGCCGGGCCAGCTGGTCTACCTGTTGAAGCGACCCAAACCCATACGCTCCCGGCCCCGCCTGTCATAACCGGTGAGGCCCGGCGGTTCAGGCATTCCAACGAATCAACGATGACGCATGACGGGATATATGGCGGTGCGGGTGGTTTCCGGGTGCGGCGATAAGTCAGATATGTAAACCCGGCTCCGGCAAGTGTTCCAACCGTTCCGACAATGGCGAGAATTATAAGCAAGTCCAACGGCGTTCTCCCAACAAGGTTATAAACCTAGCCGGATTGTCCGCATTGCTGGCAAGTTGCGCGGGCTTTATACTGCCCCACACTTAACCACCCGCTGAATCATAGCGGAGGGCACATGGGGCATGTGGATGGAGGGGGAAATATGTTCGGGTTCGGAAAACGAAAATCAAAGGCCGATGCCGCAATTGCCGTGATGGACGAGGCTATCGGGTTGGCAGCCGACAAGTGGCGGTTCTTTTGCGAGAAAATGCCATTTCGGGATGATGTTGGATTGGTGGACCGCATTGCCGCGTTCAACGTCGCATTTAGCGAGGGTGCCCGGAAGAACTTCCCGGCTTTGCGGGACGCGCCAGAACCGGTGTTGCTCTTGATTGTCGCCAAGGGCGTGGAACGGTCAGGCACCCATACTCGCGCCCAGATTGAACAGGCGCTTGGCCTCTCCCTCCCGGAGTAACTCGCAATGTCAGTGCAGCCATTGCTGGAAGCCGTGCCAAGCTGGTTGCCCCTCATCATCACGGCGGGTGGCGGCGGTGGCGTTGTTGCATTCGGCTTGTTCAAAGCCTTCGGAGCGAAATGGTTAGACAGCCGGTTTTCGCACCAACTCGAAAGGCTAAAGCGCGATCACGCGACCGAGATGGAACATTTGCGGTTCCGTATCGCCCAACTTCTCGACCGCACCACAAAACTCAATCAACGCGAGTTTGAGGTGCTTCCCGACATTTGGCAAAAAGCTGACGATGCACACTATAAAACCCGTTCACTGATAGCGATGTTCAAGGAAGGCATCGACCTGACGAACATGAGCGATGCACAGCTAGAAGACTTCCTAGATAAATCCGATTTAGAGGGTTGGCAAAAATTAGAATTGAAGTCAAAAAACAATTTTCAACGGACAAAATACTATTCCGATATTGAAAGAAGGCGAGATTTATACAATGCTTTGCTGGCGGGTCAGGCGCTAAATCAAGCCGTATCTCGCAGTAGCATCTACATTCATCCCGACACATTCCCAAAGATTGACGCCTTCGCCAACCGGATATGGGATGTTCTCACAACTTGGAGGCTTTACGCCCAAATGCGGGCAGAGGGCGACCCAATCGAAAAGGTCGATAAATCAACCGACCCAATCGAGCTTTACAGGAAGGACGGTCAGGATGCGTTTGACGAGTTGGGCAACTATCTCCGCGCCCGATATTGGACGGACACGAACGAAGAACTGAAAGGGCGGAGTAACAATTAGGCGAAAAGCTCCCCGGTTGGTTGGCCCTTTCACGCGCCGGCAGGCCGGCTGTCCGCCGCTAGGAAGAGGAACCGCCGGCGATACGGTATTCCTTGGGGGTCTGCTCATAGCGTTCGCGGAATGCTCGGGAGAAGCAGGCGTTGCTGGCAAAGCCGCAGCAATAGGCAATTTCCGCGATGGTGTGGCCGCGCCAGCGCGGATCGCGCAGCCGGCGCGCGGCTTCCGCCAGCCTGCGGCGAAGGAGGTAGGAGCTCGCGGTTTCGTCAAAAAGCGCAAACGCCTTGCGGACCTGCTGCGGCTCGATCCTCATGGCATCGGCGATGGAGCCTGACTTGAAGTCAGGATCGTACAACCTCTGTTCGACATGATTGCGTATGGCTGCAAATTCGCGCTCTTCACACAGGGCGCGAGCCGAGCCGAAGACCATGGAATAAGGGGTGGCGATCAGATCGAGCAGGTGATGAGCAAGGCATGTGTCGTAATCGCTGGGCAGCCCTCCTTCCAGGCGGCGCCACAGGCTACGGACCCATATGCCCGCCGCCGAGGCCATGCCGACATTGCCGGGAAGCCGCCTCCCACATAGCTGTTCGGGATCGGGCAGATATTCGCGGATCATCTCTGCCGGGACGCGGATCAGGAGCATCTCCGCATTGTCTTCCAGCACCCGCGAGTGGGGCTGCGCATGATCGCACAGGGCGAAATCCCCGCGATTGAGCACGACTTCGCTGTCGCCATGGACGAAAAGGCCCCGCCCGCTCGCCTGGATGATGAAGGAATACCGCCTCGGCGTCGCATCGTCGATATGAGCGGCGGTGCGACGGATCGTACAGCGCCCTGTCGCCAGCCGCGCGAGGTCGAGCGGCCCCACCTGGCACATTTGCAGCCCGGCGGAAAAATCCTCCGCCTCCGGTATGAAATCGGCGGCAGCGAGCATGTCTGAGTAAATCTCGTTCCATGCCTGCACCCGCCCGGCGCTGCGCAGCCCTTCGGTACTGAACCTCTCCATCTGTTTCCCACCTGCAAACTTCGCCGCAGTTCCGCACCGTTTTAGGCGGCATCGAGCAGGGATAAGAGGAGAAAATGTTGCAACAGACGGCTTCCAAAATTGCCTGCTTCAGGCGGCGCCTCTTGCAACCCGTCGGCCCTTGCCAGCCCCGGCAGTCATAATTGACCTGACGGGCCGCACAATTGCCAGCCGGGGACGCGCGCCTATGGTTCCGCCAATCCGTCAGCGCGTACCGGCATTCCGGAACGATAGCCGCCGGAACTGGAGAGACGATGTCCCTGAGACCGATCATTGGGGCCGCCCTGGCCCTTATCCTCACCGCCTGCACCACGCTGTCTTCCGCACCCGCGCATGAGATCGACACGCTCGCTCGCGATGTCGCCCGGGCCGAAGATGTGCGCGCGGTGAAGACCTTGCAGCGCATGTGGGCGCAATATGCCCAATATGGCTTGTGGGAGGATGTCGGCGGATTGTTCGCGGCGGATGCCCGCTTCACCTTCGACGGGCAGATCGGCGATGCGGAGGTTTCACGGGGGCCCGGGGCGATCGCCAGCTTCCTGCGGCAACGTTACGGCCAGGGGCAGGAAGGGCTGGTCGACGGCAATGTTCACACGATGATGATCGAGGCGCCGCTGATCCAGCTATCCCCCGATGGACGAAGCGCCAAGGGCCGCTGGTACGCCCTGATCTTCACCGGTGGATCGGGCGAGGCGGGGATCGAGGGTGGAATCTTCGTGAACGACTATGTGCGCGCCGGTGGCACGTGGAAGATCGCGGCGGCGCAGTACCAGCCGATGTATCAGGGCAGCTACGACAAGGGGTGGACCAATTGGGGCGGCGGGGAGCTTCCGGTCGTCCCCTATTTCTTCACGCCTGACAACGCAGGCGTGCCGATCCCAGCGGCGGAAGGCCCCGCTCCGGCCAGCGGCGCGAGCCTTGCCGATCTCGCCGCGCGCATCCAGGCGTTGAACGCCGAGGATCAGGTGCGCAATCTGCAGGCGGCCTATGGCTATTACGCCGATCGCAAGATGTGGAGCGATGTGGCCGACCTTTTCGCCGATGAGGGCGTGGTGGAGGAAGGCGGCAAGGGCATCTGGCGCGGCAAGGACGGTATCGGCCGCTGGCTCGCCTCCATCGGTCCGGAAGGACTGTCCCATGGCGAAGTGAACGACCGCCCCCAGTTCGACGTTACGGTGGAGATTCCGCCCGGTGGCGACGAGGCCTGGGCGCGCGGAATCGAACTGGGCATGCTGGGCGCGGCTGACGAGGAGCGGGCGTCCTGGGAAGTGGCGGCCTTCCGCAACCGTTTCGTGCGCGAGGCGGGCGTTTGGAAGATCAAGGAGATGCGCCGCTTCCCGCTGTTCAAGTCCGACTATTACCTTGGCTGGGGGAAGAGCCGGCTCCTCGATGCACCGGAGGAAGGGGCCGATGCAATGCCCGCAGCCGACGAGGCCCGATCCGGCCTTGCCTTGCCGGCCTTTCTCGGCACCCATCCCGTCACCGGACGGGAAGTGGCACCCGCCGGAATGGCGCAGCGCGTCGCGGCGGCCCCGCTAACCGGCCCGATCGCCACCGGGACTGCCCCGGCGATCGACCTGGCCGAAGCGCGCCGCCGGCTGTCGCTGTCGACCGCCTATGACGGCATCGAGAATGTCTCGAGTGCCTACACCTTCTATCTCGATGATTATCGCTCGCACGAGTTCGGCTCTCTCCTGGCGCAAGACGGCTTCAAGATGAGCGCATTCGCGGGATATTATATCGGCCGCGACCGGGTGACGGAGGCCGGGCGCAGGGTGTGGGGCGAAGCGCCCACCTTGCGAGAAGGGGTGCATTTCCACTGGCGCCCCCAACCCGTAATCATGGTCGCCGACGATGGCCGGTCCGCCAATGTGCGTGTGCGACTGTTCCAGCCGCGCACCGGCATCGAAGTGGGGGAACCGGGTGCCTGGTATGGCGCCAATTTCCTGACCGGGATGTATCATGACCAGTTCGTGCTGGAAGACGGTGTGTGGCGTTTTTGGAACCTCTCGCTCGACGAACCCTATGTCAGCACCGTGAGCTGGAAGCTGGGTTGGGCGAAGGCAAAGGATCCGGTCGAAAAGGGCACCGGCAGCGCCAGCGTTCTGGTTTCGAGCAATTCCGATTTCCCGCCGGACGTGCCGGTAACGGCGCTGGGGAAGAGGCAGGAGCATTTCCGCGGCGGCACGGGCGAACCGTTGCAATGGCCGAGCATCCTGCCGATGTGGTTCGAATACAGCAACCCCGTGAGCGGCCGGCTGCCCGAGCATCATCAGCAGGATTGCCCGCCCTGCACCGTTCGGCCGGATCTCAGGCTCGATCATAATGGCTACATGCAGCCCGCCGATCTCACCGCGCTCAATCGGCGGCCCTGAACGCCGTTTCAGCGGCCGCCAGAAACGGCGAGATTCGCGCCCGTGACATAGGAAGCGCGATCAGAGAGGAGGTACATCACCGCGTCGGCCACTTCCTCTGGCTGCCCCACCCGGCCGAGCGCCACGATGCTGGCGATCCTCTCGCGTTTCTCCTCCGTCAGCATGCCGGTGTCGATAGGACCGGGCGAAACCGCATTGACCCTGATCCCCTCGCTGCCGACCTCCCGCGCGAGGCCGACCGTCAGCGCGTCCAGCCCGCTCTTCGATGCGGCATACCAGACATATTCTCCCGGCGAGCCATAGGCCGTGGCTCTCGAGGATATGAAGACAATCGAGCCGCCGTTTCCGCCCCGCCCGCGCGCCATCCGGGCAATCGCTTCCCGCGCGCAGTGCAAGGCTCCGGTGAAATTGACATCCACCACTCGAGCGACCTCGGCTGGGTCGGCGTCGACGAGCGGCGACGTGGCACCAGTCACCCCGGCGTTATACACCAATGCAGCGAGCGGGCCGACCCCGTCGGCGGCAGCGAACAGTGCGGCGACTGCATCGGGCGAACCCGTATCGGCGCGCACGGCTCGCGCCATTCCGCCCGCCTCCTCGATCGAGCGGACCACATCTTCCGCGTCCTCAGCCCGGCTCACATAGCTCAGGACAACAGCGTAGCCGGCCCGCGCACCTGCGCGGCATATCGCCGCACCGATCCCGCGACTGCCGCCGGTCACCAGCATCACAGGTTTGGACATCGCAGGAATCCTTTTAATTTCAATTGCCGCGCGACTGTGTGCGCTCTTCCCCAAGAACGCCAACGCCCATTTTATCACTGCGGCACAGACCATTGACCACCCGTGCTATGCAGGTGCATTCCGAATTGTCGCTGCCTAGTCCCAGCATGAAATGCCCGACAACGACAGCGACATGAGCAGCCCCAAAGGCCCCCGCAACGCCTTGCGCAACACTCCACCGGACCCGAACCCGGTGAAGCCGAAGTTCCCTGTTCCGCCCGGTAGCTGGGACTGCCACATTCACCTGTTCGGGCCGGCATCGCGCTTCCCATTCGACCCTGACAGTCCTTATCTGGCCGATGACGCGCTACCCGAGGATTATCTGGCCAACCAGGATATCATGGGGCTTCAGCGCGCGGTCGTCGTCAGCGCCGGGGGGTATGGCACCGATTACAGCCAGCTTGCCTGGGTGCTGGAGCATTTCGGGACCCGGCTACGCGGCGTCATCCTTTCGAGGCCCGATTTCGGCGCGGACGAACTGGCGAGGCTGGAAGGCCTGGGCGTCCGCGCGGTGCGCATGTTCGGCGCGCCCCCCGGCAATGAATGGCATCACCTGCCCCGGATCGACCCCCGCATCGCGGCCCTTGCCGACGAGGCCGGTCTCCACGTCCAGTATCATTCCATCACCCGCGACGACATCGAACATGCCGCCGATGAACTGCTCGACCTGCCGGGTCGCATCGTCGTGGATCATTTCGGCATGTTCGATCCGCGCCTTGGCCTCGACCAGCCGGGCTTCAGGGCGATCCTGCGCATGATCGATAGCGGGCGCGTTTGGATCAAGCTGTCCGGCCCGATGCGCGCGGCGCGCGAGGAGGATTTCCCCTATCCCAGCATGACACCCTATGCCCGAGCGCTTGTCGCCCATGCCCCGGAACGCGTGGTGTGGGGCTCCGACTGGCCGCATGTGCAGATGAATGGCCGGATCATGCCCAACGATGGCGATCTGCTGGACCTGCTGGCGGAATGGGTGCCGGACGAAGCGACACGCTGGCGGATCCTCGCTGAAAACCCGCTCGAACTCTACGACTAGGCACGTCCTTTACGGCGCGCGTGGAACCATGCCAGCGCGCCGAGCGAAAGGGCGAGCGGCGCCGCCATTGCGACGAATACATTGCCCGGCCGCATACCGAGTTCGAGCAGGATGCTGGCGGCGAGCGGGCTGGCGACATTTCCTATGCGCCCGAATGCGACCGCCGCGCCGATGCCGGTCGAACGGATTTCCGTCGGGTAGAAATGGACCGCTGGCGGATAAAGCAGGTAGAACGACCCGCTGACGAACATGCCGACCACGAAAGCCAGCGTAAGCCCACCTATTATCCCGCCGCCAATGACCTGGCCCAGCAATATCGAACTGACCGCCGCGAGCAGGATCGAGGCCATCAGCACGAGATTGACGTTCCAGCGCAAGGCGAACAGCGGCAGGACAATTCCGCTCACGATACCGCCCGCCCAATAGGCCGATGCGATCTGTGCCGCTTCCACCGTGCTCTTGCCGGCATAGCTGGAAATGAGCGGCAGCCAGCTGGTGAAAAAGCTGACCGCCGCGCAGACGCCGATGAACACCGCCCACAACAGCAGCGTGCCGGGCGCGCGCCCTTCGCGAAACAGTGCCAGCAGCGATCCGCGGCCCGCCGCCGCCGGGCCTGCTTCCGGCGCTGGCGTGCCCGTCAGTCGCAAACGCGCCAACATCGCCGTGACCTTGTCGCTGCCCGGAAAGCGCAGCAGCAGGTAACGCGGGCTTTCCGACAGCGAGGCGATGAGGACCAGCGTAGTCACGGCGCAGAGGCCGCCCATCCACAGAATCAGCGCCTGCCAGTCGAGCGCCGCGATCGGTGTCTGCATCGCGAGCGAGGCGAGGAGGCCGCCCACCGCCTGGCCCAGGATCACGAAGGCCACCACGCTTGCGCGCATACGGGTCGGCAGGAATTCCGAGACAAGGGCCGCTGCGGCCGGCACCACGCCGCCAAAGCCGATACCGGTAAGGATACGGCACACCAGCAGTTGCGGAACGGTCATGACGAAGGCGGTAGCGATGGTCGGCAATGTCATCAGCGCCATCGCCGCGATCAACGCGTGGCGCCGCCCGATCCGGTCAGCCAGCCAGCCGACTCCCAGCCCGCCCAGGATCAGGCCGATCGGCCCTGAAGAAAAGATCGCGCCGAAAGCTGCGGAGGGCAGGTTCCAGTCTTTCGCAATCGCCGGTGCGAGCAGCGGGATGAGATTGAGATCTATGCCCTCCACCAGAGTCACCAGCGCGCACAGGAGCACCACGCGCAACTGCAAGCCGGTGAGCGGTGCCTTGTCGATCAGGGTTTCCAGCGATGCAGCCGGGGAGCCGCCGTGCGGAGTGGATGGGGCGCTCGGTTGCGGCATCAGGGGTTGGGCAGGATATATTTGGGCATCAGGTAAGGCGGGTTCCGGCCGCTCACCGGATTGCGATAGTGAAACCACATATGCGGAACCCGCGGAAATGCGGGGTCGATATCCCCCGTGTTGAACGCATCGAAAGGCTCGCCAGCAGCCGCGCCGAAGGACGGGCTGGTCCCGGAACCGTCATTGTCGGCGATCTGCGTCCAGCCGGTGTCGTAGGGTGCGTAGATGAGATGGTCTATGTCGGCCCGCTGGATCTTCCATCTGCCAGCTTCGAACACGATGTCATTTTCGTACATGCCCGTGATGAACATCGGACCGCGTGCAAAGCCGCTTCCCCCCGCTGTGCGCGCCACGATAGCGGTTTGCAGCAGACGGACGCGGATCTGGGCTGCCTGCCCGTCAGGCGTCACATGGACCACCGGCTGGGTCAGCATATGCATGTTGGCGAAGGTGCGATGCGGGTTGTAGCTGCCATAGCGCAGCCGTGAATAGGACGCGATGCGCGCCGGTGTGCGGATGAAGCCACCTCCGGCGCTGTCGCGTTCTCCATTTGCAGCGAAGATGGAGCCGAGTTCGTCCCATTGGCTGTCGTCGAGATACTGGCCATAGGCGCCGGTCAGGTTCTCGGCAGAATCGATGCCCCCTGCATTGTGGAGGCGAAGCCGTGCCGTTGCCACGCTGACGCCGTCCAATGCAGCAGGTGCGGGCGGCCGACGCTCAAACTGCCAGATCGGCGGGAGCGGCTTGGCGGCAGTATCGTCGGGTGCAAATTCCTTCGGGGGTTGCTGCTGATCCTGCCAGTCCTTCGCCCATCCCTGGGAATAGTCCGTCATCATCCACATCGCCTTGCGCATGTCGGCAAAGCGCCATGTGCCGCCCGACTTGACGAAAGCGTTGTCGAACCGGGTGAGCGTCCACCAGGCACGCTGATTGTCCCGTCCGATCATGCCGAGCTGCACGCCCCTTGCCCGGGCGGTGCGTCCGTCGGCCGCGACTTCGACCACCGTGTCGAACTGGATGTGATCGTGAACCTCGCCATATTGCAGGCCGGCCGGGCCGGAACGTTCGAAACTGCGGCGAATGCCTTCCGCCCCGCGCCAGGTGCCGATGCCTTCGATCGAGACGCTGGCATCCCGCGCAAACAGATCGCCTACATCGTCCCACATCTTGAAATCGACGTAATAGCCGTAGGCATTCTGCAGATTGCGCACGGTGGTTTCGTCTTCGAGCGCTCGAATCCGGCCTGCCAGAGACGCGAGCGACGCATCGCCGGGCAAGCCGGGCGAGCCGGCCGGAACCGCCGGGCCAAGCGGAATCGGCGCACCGATATCGGCAGGCTGGTAGTCATAGGGAACCATGGGCAATTCCGGCGTGAATGGGGCCCATCCTCCGTCATACGGTCCCGCCAGTTGGGGAAAGAACAGTTGGCTGGCGATCTTCCATTCTCCGCCCTCGCGGATGTAACGACAGCGAAAGATGCCGCCCCCCCAGCCTGCCTCTCCCCCGAAGGCGCCGCGCATCGAAAAGGCATGCCATCGCCCATGCGCGCTATCGCCATCTTCGCTGAGCGTGATGATCGGCGCCATCAGGAACGGGACATGGACCGTCCTGTCCGGCAACCTCGCCGCCCCCTGCCCGATAGCGCGCTGGAAATAAGCGCGGATTCCAGCGGTGCCGCGCACATTCTCAGGACCATGCGAAAGTTCCGCATCGCGCGTGAACAGCAGCGTCGCTGCGTCCCACTCCCCCGCATCGACATACAGCGCCCAGGCGTACTGCAATCGCTTGATGGCACGCACACTTTCGACCCGGTCAATATCGCGCGCCAGCGCAGCCAGCGCGCCATCCGCGCTGATACTGCCAGTCGCCGCGCCCGCCCGCGTGAAGGGTGCGAAGCCTGCGGCCGTGGCCGCCGCGATGGCGGACAGTGAAACGAGCACTTCGCGGCGCGATGGCGGCATTTTCCAGACCTCTCCCCTGCAATTCCCGACCCCTGTCCGAGCTTGGCTCAAACAGGGGCCTTCGCCTGCTCAGAAACGTTTGCTGAGCGTGAGATACCATTGCCGCGGCTGCCCCGGCTGAGCCTGCGTGTTAGGCCGGCCGAGCGACTGATAATCGAAGAAGTTCCAGTAATAGAACTTGTTGAACAGGTTCGTCACGCCAGCCGAGATCGAGAAATCATTCGGATCGTTCTGATATGTCACGCGCGTGTTGAATATCGAACGCGCGTCATTGAGGGAATTATATTTGGTGGACGTGCTGCTGACGACTTCGCTGCTCTGAAACGCCCAGTCGATGCGCGGGGTGATGGAGCCGTCGAGCGCCTCGGTCAGGATTTCGTACTGGATGCCGGCGTTGGCGGTCCAGTATGGATAGTTTTGCCGTCGGTTAACCGTGCGGGCATCAATGTCGTCCGAATCGAACTTGGAATAACCGACGGAACCGTTGATCGTCAGCTCGTCGATGGGATTGAGGGTGTATTCAGCCTCGAAGCCCCAGATTGTCGCTGGCTGATTGCGGTAATAGGTCCGCCCGAGACACACGATGCCTGTGCCCGGCGCCACCGTAGTGGTGGAGCAGCGGGTGGAACCTTCCGGCCCGTCCGGCAGCGGTTCGAGCGTCTGGCTGCCGACTGCGGGAAGGCCCGTATTGGCGTCGATCAGCGCCTCGGCACCGCCGATCCCGGTCGGCCGGTTGTTGAAGTCGGTATAGAAGCCGGCAAGGTTGAGGCGCACTCGGCGGTCGAACAGGTCGAGCTTTGCGCCGACTTCATAGGCAATGTCATCATTGCCGTCATATTGCTGGACCTGCGTGGCCTGTAGCGGGCGCGCGTTGTAGCCCGGCAGCGAATTGCCAGTCGCGACGGAGGCATAGAGCAGCACGTCGTTGTCGAACTGGTAATTGGCACCCAGCTTCCAGTTGAACTTGTTCTGGCTGGGATCGATCTGGAAAATCGTGTCGCCGGCATTGGGGTGCGGGGGAACGTCCGTCAGATTCGAATAGTCGACGAATTTGTGATCCTTCGAATAACGCGCGCCCAGCACGATGCCCAGGCGCTCCCCGAATGGACGCACGGTGGCGTTGGCATAGACAGCCTTGGAATTGGGTTCGTAAGTCGTGACCAGGGTCTTCACGCTGGCGGCGACCGGCGAGTAATTGGTTGCGTGGAATTCACCGAACGCGTCGAAGTAGAATGCGCCGACAACCCAGTCGATCAGGTCCGACGTGCCTGACAGGCGGACTTCGAGATTGTCGTACTTGTTGCTGATATCTGAAATGACATGCTCGATCGCAAGCGGCCCGCCATCCGTGTCGAAGGAATGGTTTTCGCTCATCTCACGGTGCCCGGCCACGACCGTCAGATCCATATCATCGGCGACATTCCAGACGAGCTTGGCGGACACACCCCAGTTCTTCAGATGGGTCAGCGGGTCCATGATCAGCCCGCCACGGGTCTGCCCACCATTGTAGAAGGTGTTGCCCGGGATAACCTGGCCCGACTGGAGCCGGTCGATATAGGTGGCGTAACTCGTGAACGGATCGGTGGGCAGGAAGCGCTGATCGTAAGCCACCCCCCAGAACGCGGCCTGGCTGGCGATGTTGGCGGTGATGTTCGCCGGATTGACGTCGACAGTGGTATCGGCAGGGTTCTCGCTGTCGTCCCAGATATGGTCGCCGTTCAGCGTCAGCGAAATGTCAGGCGTGGCCTCCCAGCGCAGGCTGCCGCGCACCGCCCGGACATCTTCCCCGCCCAGGTGGCCGATCGTGCAATTATCGGGCGTGAAATTGTCGTTCGTGTTCAATTGCTGGTCGTAATAGGGGAAATTGCCGGCCAGTTCGGGCGTGCCCTGCTTCTCCATCTGACAGCGGAAATCCAGCACACGCATATAGCCGGTGCGCTTCTTCGAGAGGCCAGAAATCATGAGGGCGGCCGTGTCGCCGATCGGCAAGTTCACGCCAGCGCGAAAGTCGCGCCGCTCGTAAGAGCCGACCGTTACATCGACATAGCCGGAGGTCTCCCCAAGACGGGGCTGCCTCGACACGATGTTGACCGCGCCCGCCAGTGAATTGCGTCCGAACAACGTGCCTTGCGGGCCGCGCAGCACCTCAACATGGTCGATATCGAGCAGATCGAAATTCGATCCGAGCAGGATGGGGTAATAGACGTCGTCGATGTAATAGGCGACAGCCGCCTCTCCGCCCAAGCTGGTGTCGCTGGTTCCGATACCGCGAATGAAGGTGGTCACCCCCGGGCCGAACGCACCTTGCACCCTGCGGAATTGCGCATTGGGGACAACTGCGCTCAGATCCGCGACCGATTTCAGACCCTGCGCCTCCAGCCCCTCGGCAGTGACGGCGGTAATCGCGATCGGCGTGTCCTGGAGATTGGTCGCCTGGCGAGTGGCCGTGACCACGATGTCGCTCAGGCCAGTCGAACCCGCTCGCTCAGCCGGTGCGTTCGCTTCGCTCGCCGCGGCCGGGCGCGCAGCGGGCTGCTCGCTCTCTTCCGCATGCAGCGCGGTCGCGCTGGCCAGTGCAACCATGGAAACGGTGGCCCGCCCGAAAGCTTGTAGCGACATAATCTCTTCCCCCTCCGACCCGCGAATTTCCCGCTAGGTTCAATTTCGCCAGACTGGCTTGGGAGCTACTTGACGTCACAGCCTGCTGTATTGCCCGCAACGGCATCTGGTGTTGCCTTCGGATAGGAGGGCGCGCGGGGCGTTTGACAGCGGCATATCTGCCAATACGCTCGCCCCATAGGATGGTGCTGCCGGTAACCCGCAAAGCACCGCCAAAGGGTGCGAGGTGCAGATGGCGAGCATTGCCGTGAAAGATTGGGACGAGAGCGAAACAGGCCAAGGCTGCGATGCCGCGCCATCCCGGCACGAACTCGGCCCCATACAGCTGATCGCCGCGACCAGCGAAAAAGGATCATCGATAGAGGCAGGGCGCCAGCCGGAACGCCCGTGCGAACGCAGCCTGGGCATAATGTTGCTGACGAGCGGGTCGGCGCGGCTCAGGCACTACGGCTATACCTGCGCTCTTTCCCAGGGCGATTTCGTTCTCCTCAACCGCGCCGCGCCCTATGCGATCGAGTTTCTTTCCGACAGCAGATGGATCCTGATCGAAGTGTCGCCCACCGACCTTCGCGCCTATATCCCTTCATGCGAGCATCTGTGCGGCCGGCCCTTGCGAACAGGCGAAGGCATCTCGCTGGGGACCGGCGAACTCCTGCAAAGCATCGCCGCGCAACTGGAGCATGGGATCGAGCGTGAATTCAGGGATCGCATCGCGCGCAATCTTCTCGACACGCTGGCCACCGCCTTCGCCATCGTTCTCAACCGCCAGATCGACGGATCGCCCATCATCTGCGACCGGAATGCGCGGGTGCGGCTGTATATTGAACGGAACCTGCGCGATCCTGAACTCAAGCCATCCATTATCGCGGACAATCTCCGAATATCGGCACGCTATATGCGGGTGATCTTCGCTGCCAGCAGGGAGACGGTCTCCGCCTATATCCTGCGGCGACGGCTTGAAGAGTGCGCCCGCGATCTGGCGGACCGGACATTTGCGGATGTTTCGATCACCGAAGTCGCCTTCAGCTGGGGGTTCAACAGCGGGCCGCATTTCACGCGCAGCTTTCGCAGCCGCTTCGGCAGTTCGCCGCGCGAGTTTCGCCGCCAGGCATCGAACCGCATGATGCAGGCTTAAGCCAGAGGCAATCCACCATCGGCCCGGATGCCGGGACGTTGGGATATTGAACCCGCGTTGGAGCGGGTGACAGCGAAGCATCCCTGTTAAAGGTCGCCTGGGGCTTTCCCCCGGGGCGTTACGTAACGTTACACCCCTCGTTCTGAAACCGTAAACAACGTGCAATGGCCAGGGGCGGTGGCTAGGCGCGCGGGCCTGTCGAGCCATAGAATGGGGAACATATGATCAAGATCGCCGCCTGGACAACCGCATCCGCCCTGGCGCTGTCCGCGCATCCCGCGCTGGCCCAGGATCAGCGGACCGCCGGTTCCGTCGCTGAAGGCGAGATCGTGGTGACGGGGACCGTGTCCTCCGTCACGCTGGACGAGGAAGGAGAGGCGTCCAGCCGGCTCAACCTGTCGCTGCGCGAGACCCCTGCGACCGTCGAGGTCCTCACCAGCGACCAGCTGGAGCTGAAGGGCCTGCGGTCCGGGCTGGAGGCTTACAACGCCATTCCGGGCCTGACCGCCGGCAATGGCGGGGGCGATCCCGTATTGTTTTCCGTGCGCGGCTTCACTGGCGGCGCCGTGACACTGCTTCAGGACGGGGTGCGACTGCTGACTTCCACCATGACGGCCCGCAATATCGACACGTTCAGCGTGGAGCGGATCGAGCTGCTGAAGGGGCCGGCCTCCGTCCTTTATGGAGAGGGCGCGCTGGCCGGCGCAATCAACGTGGTGCCCAAGCGTCCGGTGCTGGGCATCGATACCGTCGAGGGCCTGTTCTCCTTCGGCAGTTTCGACACGCTGCGCGCGGGCGCGGGTTTCAACCTCGCCCTGGGCGAGAAGGCTGCCCTGCGGCTGGACGGCAGCGCCGGCCGGTCTGACGGCTGGGTTTCGGACACCGGCTCCACCAACGCCCAGATCAGTGCGCGCCTGTTGCTGCAGCCGAGCGACACCCTGTCTTTCACAGCCAATTACGAACATTATCAGGATGATAATGACGGATATTTCGGCACCCCGCTGTTGCCGGAGAGCGTGGCGCGGGACGGCAGTTCGGTGGTGAGCACCACCAACGGGCTGGTGCTGGATCGTTCCATCCGCGACAACAATTACGGCCCCAACGACCAGTTCCTGAAGGCGCGCAGCGACTGGTTCGAACTGGGGGCGGAAGCGAAGCTTGGCGGCGGATGGAGCACGAAGCTGACCGGCATCTACTACAATGCCCGGCGTTTCTGGGGCTATTACAACTCGCCCAGCTACAACAGTTCGACCGGCCTGATTTCGCGCGGGGTCAACAGGCTGGACCAGACGCATGATTTCTGGATGGGGCGGGCCACCATCGCCAATGATTCCAGCTTCGGCAGCATGCGCAACCGCTTCACGCTGGGGATCGAGTATAATGACACGGACCTGACCCGCCCGCGCAGCGTCGGCACCCTGCCCGCGGTCGACCCGTTCGATCCTGACCGCGGCTTCCTGCCGCCTGACAGTGCCGCCGGTTTCCCCGGCACCAACGATCGCAACACCGACGTATCGAGCCTCAGCACCGTGGCGATCTTCGCGGAAGACGCCTTAAACCTGACGCCGCAATTGCTGCTGGTGGGCGGGGCCCGGTACGAATGGATCGATCTCGACCGGGAGTTCCACAATCTCAACACCGGCACGGCGACCTATTTCGGCAATGAGTACAACCCCTTTTCGTGGCGGATCGGTGCCGTTTACGAAATCACGCCGGCCATCTCGCTGTTCGGCCAATACAGCAGCGCCATCGCGCCAGTAGCAACGCCCATCATCGCCAATGCCGCGAATACGCGGTACGAACTGACCAAGGGCTACACCTATGAAGGCGGGTTGAAATCCAGCTTCATGGACGGGCGCGGCACGTTCACGGCATCGGCCTACAAGATCGTGCAGAACGATATCGTGACCATCGATCCCAACAATGTGAACAATTCCATCCAGGGCGGCACCCAGTCCTCGCGCGGGGTGGAGGCTTCGCTCGGCCTCGCGCCCTTCCCCGGATTGCGGCTCGACGCATCGGCGACCTATGTGGATGCCCAATTCGACGAATTATTCGAACTGGTAAGCGGCGTAAGCACCAGCCGCGCGGGCAACCGGCCCGCCAACGTGCCCGATCAGGTCTATACCGGCAGCATCTTCTACGATCTGCCAAACACCGGCCTTACCCTCGGCGCCACCGGACGGGCGACGGGCCGCATGTATGCGAACAACGCCAACACCGTATCGGTGCGCGGCTATGAGACGCTCGACCTTTCCGCCTCCTACCGGATTGATGCGGTCACGCTGACTGGCCGGGTGCGGAACGTGTTCGACAGCTTCTATGTCAACTGGACCGGCGGCAATGGTAGCCAGTTCTACATCGGCGCGCCGCGCAGCTACGAAGTCAGCCTCGCGACGCGGTTCTGACTTTTGACACATGGTTCGCAGCCTGCCTCGCCCCGGGCGATCGCGCCTGGGGCGAGGCAAGGCCGCGATTCCATCCGAGCGTGGGTGCGACGGGCGCATCTCTGGCTCGGCCTCAGCGCGGGGGTGCTGCTGGCACTGGTAGGGCTGACCGGCAGCGCATTGGTGTTCTATCCCGAGATCGATCGGGCCATCCACGCCTCCACCCGCGCCGTGCCCGACATGCGCCCCCGGTCCTGGCAGGCGGTCGACGACGCATTGCGCCAGTCGTTTCCGGAACGTAGCGGCGCATGGCGGCTGGAAGTCACCCCCCGGGGCGGCGCGATTCCGGCGCGCTATTATCCGGTCGACGCACTGGGGCAGCGCGCGCTCAAACCGCTACTGGTCTGGGTCGATCCCCGCGATTACGCGATCCTGCGCGACACGCGCTGGGGGTCGGAACCGATGACATGGATTTATGACGTCCATCGCCGCCTGCTGCTCGACAAGCCCGGTGCCACAGGAATGGGACTGTTCGCGCTCATCCTGGTGCCGCTGCTGCTCGGCACGGGCGTATGGGCGTGGTGGCCGCGAAACGGGGGCTTCGCAAAGGCGCTGAGGTTCCGGCATGGGGTGCAAGGGCCCAGACGTCTCTACGACGTACACAAGCTGGCAGGGCTAGCGGGTCTGACCATTCTCCCGATCCTGGCGTTGACCGGCGGCCTGCTCAACCTGCCGGACGTGTCGCGCGCACTGCTGGGCCATCTCTCTCCCCCGACGAGCGCCCCTGCGCCCTCATCCATCCCGAAGGGCGCTCCCCTCCCGCTCGATCTGCTGCTGGAGCGCGCGCAAAAGGCATTTCCCGGCGCACAACTGGCGTGGATTGAAACGCCGGGCACACCGGATGGGGCATTGCAGGTGACATTCGCCCAGCCATCCGAACCAAGCCGCAGGTTTCCCCGCTCGATTATCTGGCTCGATCGCTATTCCGGCGCGGTTCTCGCCATGCGCAGCCCGCAGACCGGCAGCGGCGGCGACACTGTGCTGAACTGGCTGCACCCCATCCATGCAGGGGAGCTCATCGGGCTGCCCGGAAGGCTGGCTTTGTTTGCGGCGGGCCTGCTGCCGGGGACATTGCTGCTCACCGGTTGGCTGCGATATCGACGCCGCCGCCAATCCGCCGCCCAAACCCGCTGACCCGCCGTTCCTGAAAGGATCGTAATGAGCCTCGACCCCAGTCCCGACACGCTGCCGCTGGCCATTTCCGGCGCGGTGGTCCGGTTTGGCGAGCGCGAGGCCCTCAGCGGGCTGACATTGCAATTGCAGCGGGGCGAGGTGCTGGCACTGCTCGGCCCCAATGGCGCGGGCAAGACGACGACGATCAACACCATTCTGGGCTTCCAGCGCACGAATGCGGGGCAAGTGCTGGTATCCGGCATCGACGTCAGCACCGATCCGCAAGCGGCGCGGGCGCATGTCGCCTATATACCGGAACAGGTAGCACTCTATCCAAACCTGACCGGCCTCGACAATCTGCGCTATTTCACCACGCTTTCCGGACTGGACATACCGGAGGGCGAACTGCGCGACCTGTTGGGCAGCGCCGGGCTGGCCTCCGAAGCGCATGACCGGCGCTGCGCCGGATATTCTAAAGGCATGCGGCAGAAAGTCGGGATCGCCATCGCCATGGCCCGCCATGCGCGGTTGCTGCTGCTGGACGAACCGACATCCGGGCTGGACCCAAGCGCGGCGGCGGATTTCTCCCGCATCGTGCGGCGCGCGGCCGATGGCGGCACCGCGATACTGATGGCGACGCACGACCTGTATCGCATTCGTGAGATGGCCGACCGCATCGGCATATTGTCGTCCGGCCGGATGAGCCGGGAGGTCGATCCCAAGAGCCTCGACCATGTCGAACTGGAAGAGCTCTATATCCGTGAGCTGCAGGCGTGAAGCTGCGCCAGCCCATGGTGGAATTCGCCCTGCTGTGGAGGAAAGGGCGCATCCTGCTGCTGCCCTGCCTCGTCCTGCTGCTGTGCCTGCCACCCTTCCTCTCGGCCCTGAACGATGCGCGCGGCATTTCCGGCCAATTCGAGGAGATCACCCAGCGGGAACGGGACCGCTGGCTCAACCAGAACCCCAAGAATCCCCACTCGGCCGATCATTTCGGCACATGGGTTTTCAGGCCCATCTCCCCCCTCGCCCCGCTGGATCAGGGTGTGTCCCCCTATTTCGGGCGAATGGTGCGGATCGAGGCGCATGTGTTCAACGATGCCGTTTTCCAGGCCGCGCAGGATGGCAATCCGCTGATGCGGGCCGGCTTCTCCAGCGTCAGCGACGTGGTCCAGCTGCTTCTGCCGCTGGCGATGCTCATTCTCGGCTTCGCGGCCTTTGCCAGCGACAAGGAGCGCGGCACCATCCGGCTTGCGCTCGGCAATGGCGCTTCGCCGCGCAAATGGGTTGGCGCGCGGCTGTCGGCACTGGCAGCGACGAGTGCGATCTCCACGGCCGTTCCACTCGCTATATTGGGCATGATTTCCATCGGCAGCGGTTCCGCCGCAGGTTGGGAGGCGGGCGCTCGTCTGGCGCTGTGGCTGCTCGTCTATGTCATCTACGCCCATGTGTTCCTGCTGCTGGGCATGGCGATCGCGCTGCTCGCCCGCAGCCTGCGCACCGCGCTCGCCGCCGTTCTGCTGGTATGGTTTCTCGCCTGCCTTGCCGCGCCGCGCATCGCGGTGGTGCTGGTGTCCGACATCGCGCCCACCCCGTCCTATCAGGCCACCCGTGCCGCGATCGAAGAAGAAACCCGCGCCTTCAACGCCGCCGAAATATCGGCCCGGCGGGAACGGGACATGCTGGCGGAACATGGGGTGGAGCGGGCGGAAGACCTCCCCTTCGATCTGCGGGGCGCGATGCTGCATGCCCGGGACGAGCATGATTACGGCGTCTTCGACCGGCATTTCGGCGATTTTTACGCAGCGCTGGAACGGCAGGAAAAGGTCTTCGGCCTGGCAGGCGTCCTGTCCCCCAGGACAGCGGCGGAGGCCGTTTCCGAAGCCCTGACCGGCAATGATTTCGCCAGCCATGTCGACTTCATCTGGGCGGCGGAACATTATCGCCGCCTGCTGTCCGACAAGATGAACGCGGTCCTGATGGCGCAGCCGCAGGCCACGGGAAAAACGATCACCGCCGGGCGGGAGGTGTGGGAACAGGTGCCGCCATTCGAATATCGCCCGCTATCCCTGCGGCAATCGCTGGCCCGCGCCTGGGCGCCGCTGGCCTTCCTGTTCGCCTGGCTTGCCGCGTCTGGCGCGCTGGTGTTCGTGCTGGCGTCGAGGATGAAGCCATGACCGGCCGGTTCGCACGCCTGCTCCGGCTCGAAACCCGGCTGCTGTTGCGGCAGGCAAGTTTCTGGTGGCTGTTCCTGCCGCTCACCGCCGCCTTGCTGATCGCAGCCCATCTGGGCGCCTTGCGAATGGACGCATCCACCGATGCGCTTCGGCAGGCAAGGAATGAAGAGCAGCGGATCGAAGCACTAGCAGCGGACACGGCGCGCCGCCTTGCGGACCCGGCCGCGCCGGAGGTCGATTTCTACCGCGACCCCACCGGCGCCTATTCCTACATGACGATGTTCCTCGTCCGCCATGCGGTGAAGCCGGCCTATCCCCTCGCCCCGCTCGCCATAGGCCTGTCGGACGTGCAGCCATCCAACCTGCGCATGACATTCGGCTTCAGCGCCATCTTCACCGACGATTTCGCGGCCATCGGCAGTCCGCGCGCGTTGAAGCTTGGCGGTTTCGACATGGCCTTCGTGCTGATCTATCTCCTGCCGCTGGCCTTGATCGCGGTATCCGCGCCCCGGCTTTCGTTCGAGCAGGATAGCGGGATCCTGCGCATGATATCCGCCCAGCCAGTCGCCATCGCCACGGTCGCGGCGGCAAAGTTCGGCGCTGTGGCGATCGTGTTCCTGGTGTGGCTCGCGGTCGCGGGGGCCGCCGCGCTGGCGGTGGGCGGAATGTTGCCGCTCGCCGCGGGCTGGGGCGCCGCCCTCTCATGGCTGGCCCTGGCAGTTGCCCTGTACGGATTGTTCTGGATCGGCATCGGCGCGCTTGCCGCCGGGCTCTGGCAAGGAGGGAGGGTTGCCATCGGCGTCGCATTTTCCCTGTGGGCAGCATTCACCTTCCTGCTGCCGGCAGCAGCCGCATTGGCGGCAAGCGCCTGGATCGCGCCGATATCGCGCGTGGCCTATATCGATGCCAGCCGGCAGGCGGTGGACCGCTTCTATGCCGAAGGGCCGGCCATATCCAGGGCATGGGCCGCGACCCATCCGCAGTTGGCCACCCGGCCCGATCTGGCAACCACCACGGAAGTCACCCGCTTCGCGCGCGACCACTATTTCCGGGAGATTCTTGCGCCCTATCGTGCAGAGTTCGGGCAGCGGCAGGAAGAGATGGCGGCACTGGCAAGCCGGATCAGCGTCATCTCTCCCAGCCTGATCCTGCGCCACGCGCTGGAAGGGGCCAGCGGCACCGACACGGGGCGGCACGGCCGGTTCCTGGCGGATGCAGACCGTTTCGGGCAGGATGTGCGGGCATATTTCCACCCCCGGATAGTGGGGGCGTTGCTCCATCCGCCGGAAAAATGCGCCGGCTGCACGGCCCAACTTAATTTCGACAGCTATGACGAAGTGCCGCGGTTCACGGAAACGGTGGACCCTGCCAGCGCGACAGAGGCAGCGCGGAAGGCCGTGCCCGCCCTGCTCGCCTTCGTCCTGCTGCTCGGAATGTTGCTCACGGTGCAGTATCGGGGCGCACGCGGGCCCTGATGTCGCGAATTGCGAAAAGCCATCGCTAGCATGAAAAATGCGCCGCAACCGGGCTGCTCTGGGAGCTGCGGGCCGGTGCGGCGCATGAGTTTGCTGAATCTACCGCCGCGCTGAGGGATGAAGTAGCGGGCAGCGCAATTCGATATCCCGGCTATGCGCCGGAGCGGTCCCACATAAGTTATTTACGGTAATTCCGCCGTGTTACAGCGGTAACAGCCACGTTGCCGCAACGTAACTCGCGCCGGAAAATATTGCCTTTACAACACGATGCACCGAAATCTGGTGAGGCCGGTCATTCCTCTTCCCGGCCCAGCGCCTGTGCCAGCTTTTCCAGCGCGTTGGCCTTCAACTGATGGACGCGCGGGACGCTGACGCCCAGCACGCCGGATATCTCCGCGAGGTTCAGTTCCTCCACGAAATAGAGCTGGATCACCAGTTGCAGCCTCTCCGGCAGGTCGGTGATGGCGTCCACCAGCAGGTCCCTGTCTTCGGCTTGCAGCAGCAGCGTTTCCGCGTCCGCCTGCTCGCTGGCGAAGGCCAGATCGCTGTCGGAATAGCATTCATCGATGGATCGCACGGTGATGGGCGCGGTCTCGCGCCGCCAGCGTTCCGCTTCCGCTGCCGAAATGCCGATTGCGGCGGCCACTTCCGCCGGATCGGGTTCGCGCTTCAGTTCGGTGCGCAGCGCCTGCTCTGCCTGTTCCAGCTGGCGGCGGCGCTGGCGCGCGCCGCGCGCCTCGGCAGAGGCGCTGCGCAGCAGGTCCACCATCGCGCCGCGCACTCGCAGCTTGGCATAGGCGGCGAAGCCATCTTCCCCCGGCCCGTCATGCTTCTGCGCGCATTCGGTCAGCGCGACGAGGCCTGCCTGGACGAGGTCTTCCACATCCAGCACCGCACCTGCGCTGCCTGAAAGATGCCAGGCCAGCTTGCGCACCATGGGCACGAAGCGGCTGACGCGCTGGGCGACAGGGTCCTGATAGGTCCGCTGGGCGGCAAATCCGGCGTGATTTTGGATCATGCGGCCAGAGCCTCCGGTTCGGGTGCCGCATCGGGCGGCGTTCGGGCATCCTCGCCGCCGATCACGGCAATCACCTCTATGGGTTGAGCGGGCGGCAATTCATTGATGGACAGCACCGTGCAGGATGGCGCGCGCAGTTTCAGCAGCGCCGCGAGCGGGCGGCGGGCGCGCGGTTGCACGATCAGTGCGGGGGACGAACCAAGCGGCCGTTCCGCAATCAGCTGCGCAATCCGTTCCCCGATGGAACGGGCAAGGTCGGGTTCAATCAGCACCTGCCCGCTGACCGGATCGTGCATCCCGCCCAGCACCATTTCCTCCAGCTCAGCCGCCAGGGTGAGCACGGGCAGCCTTTCGTTGGGGGCACAGATCGCGCCCACCAGCAGGGCGCCCAGATCGGCGCGCAGCATATCCACCAGCCGGTCGAAATCCGTGGTCTGCTGCGCCGCGCGCGACAGGCTGGACAGGACAGGGATGGGATGCGCCAGCGTGATGCCGTCTTCCAGCAAGGCACGCAGCAGGCGGGTCAGCGTAGCCAGCGACAGGGGCTGCGGCGTGACCGTTTCCACCAGTTGCGAATGGCGTTCCTTCACCAGTTCCAGCAGGTCGCGCACCTGATCCGGCCCAAGCAATTCCTGCGGACGAGCGGACAATAGCTGGTTCACATGGGTTGCCAGCACGCTTTCGGCGTCAACCACCAGATAGCCTTCGGCCACGGCCAGATCGCGGGCGGCCGGCTCTATCCACAGCGCCGGGCATCCGAAGCTGGGATCGGTCGTGCGTTCGCCCCGCACCTGCGGATCGCTGACCACCTGCCCGGTATCGATCGCCAATGCGCGGTCCGGCTTCAACTGGCCGATCCCCACGGGCGCGCCGCCCAGGATGACGCGATACTGGTCGGGCGCGAGGTCGAAACTGTCCTTGATGCGGAATTGCGGGATGACGAAGCCGAAGGATTGGCACATCTGCCGCCGCAGGCCAGTGAGGCGGGAGACGAGCGGCGCGCCGCGGCGTTCATCCGCCAGATGGACGAGGCCATAACCCAGTTCGATGGTGACGAGCGATTGTTCCGAAACCTCGCTGATGCTGATGACGGAGGGATCGGGCGGCGCGATGGGTTCCGCCACCGGCTGCGCGGTTTTCCGGCGGCGGGACAGCTTCCACCACAGGCACCCGGCGCCCACCGCCATGGGCAGGAAGATCGTCTGCGGCATGGCTGGGATCAGCCCCAGCGCGCCGAGGATCAGCGCGACCGGCAGCCAGATGCGGGGATCGGACAGCTGGCCGCCGATCTGGCCGGTGAGATCGCGCGAATCCGATACGCGGGTCACGATGGCCGCGGCGGCAATCGACAGCAGCAGGGCGGGAATGGCCGCGACCAGCGCGTCGCCCACGGCCAGCGTCACATATTGCTGGCCCGCTTCCGCCGCCGACAGGCCGTGCGACACCATGCCGAGCACCATGCCGGCAACGATGTTCACTACCAGGATCAGCAGCGCCGCGACGGCATCGCCCTTCACGAACTTGCTGGCGCCATCCATCGAGCCGTAGAAATCCGCCTCCGTCGCGATTTCGCGGCGGCGGGATTTAGCCTCATCCGCCGTCAGCAGCCCGGCAGCGAGATCGGCGTCGATGGCCATCTGCTTGCCGGGCAAGGCGTCGAGGGTGAAACGGGCGGACACTTCCGAAACGCGGCCCGCGCCCTTGGTGACGACCACGAGGTTGATGATCATCAGGATCAGGAACACGAACAGGCCGACGGCGAAATTGCCGCCGATCAGGAAGGCGCCGAACGCCTCGATCACTTTGCCGGCGGCCTCTTCGCCTTCGTGCCCGTTCATCAGCACGATGCGGGTCGACGCGACGTTCAGCGCAAGGCGCATCAGGGTCGCAAACAGAAGAACGGAGGGGAAGGACGAGAAATCCAGCGGCTTTTCCGAATTGATCGCCGCCATCAGCACCGCCACCGACAGGGCAATGTTAAGGACGAAGAACAGGTCCAGCATGAAGACCGGGATCGGCACCACCATCAGGCAGATGACGGTGAGGATACCGATCGGCAGGGCCAGGGACGGCGTCAGGAAGGCGCGAATATTCACAATCCGAAAGTCCTGAATTTGGCATAGGCTTCATCGACGCGGCGGCCGGCGGCGCTGGCCGCATCCCCGCCGGATCCGAAAGTGGCGCGCAACGTATCGGCCATGGAAGGGCGTGCGGGCGGCGCCCTGTCGGTCGTCGCGGCAGGCTGGGTGAAGCCGGCAGATGCGTAGGCATAGGGATTTGCACCCCCGCTGCTTCCGCCTTGCATCGCGCCTGCAACCTTGGTGCGGAGCAGGTCCATCACCTCGCCCACGCCGCGCGCCCTGCCGCCATCGTAGAAGATGGAGCGATTGACCCCTGCCGGCTGCGGAAACAGCGCGGCGGCCGACTGGGCGGGATCGGTTTGCAGCGCGCCGAGAAATTCGCGTGCGCCGCCGCTGCCGAGGAAATGGGCGAGGTAGAGTTCCGCAGGCTGCGGTTCCCGGCCCAGAAAGGCGCGCAGATCGCCCGCATTGTCGCGGGTGAGTTCGGCGGCCATCAGAGCCGAAGCGTTGGGATCGAAGCGCATGGCCATGACCTGCGCCCGCATCGCCGGGTCCGCGATAGCCGCCCGGCCCCCGTCGCGGGTAATGAGGGAATCGGCCCAGCCCATTCCGTGGCTGGCGCCGTGGCGGTCGAGGGTTTCGAGCCATGTGCCGGAGATGAACTGATAGAGGCCCGCCGCACTGGAAGTGCCGGCCTGCGCCGAGGGGTCCAGCCCGGATTCCAGCTTCGCCTGTGCGAGCAGATAAGTGAAGTCGACGCCGGTCGCAGCCGATGCGCGGGCTATCGCCGCGTGAACATCGGTGGTGCTGACGGCATTGACGGCGGGCACTTGATCCTCCGGAGGAAAGGGTTCCACCGGAGTTTAAGCAAGGGCCGTGCCAGAATTAGCGCGCCATCTCCGCCGACAGGCCGGGAAAGCGCCTGGAATAGACATTGGCGGCGCCGGTCAGCGCATTCAGCCGCGCCTGCATGTTGCTGGCGATCAGGTTGCGCAGGCGGCGATTGATCTCGTTGAGGCGCTTCACCGCATCGAGCAGGCCGAAACATTCCTCGTCCAGCGTCGAGCGATCGCAATTTTCCAGCACGGCGCAGAGTTGCAGCTTGTTCTGCGCGGAGGACAGGATGCGATCGAGGTCCAGACCGGCAAGCGCCTGCCGCTCGCTTTCCAGCAAGGCAAGCATTTGCCGCAACTGATCACGCACAGCGTTGGGCTGGCTCATTTCGGCGTCCTCAGCAAATAGCCGGCAGCGATCATCGCGTCGGCGATACGGGTGGGCAGTACGGGGTAGCGCCCTTCCTCCACCGCCTGGCGGATCGTCGCGACCCGGTCCGTATCGACCGGGGCACTTCCGCCCGCAACGGCGAGAGTTGGCGAAGCCGCCGTCTGGGTGCTCGTCTGGCGTGCGATGGCTTCATCAGCCCCCGCAGACCGGGCCGCCTCGGTCGAAGATACGCGGGTACGCGCGCCGGTATTAAGGCGCGTTACCCCGTTCGAACCTATCCCATCGATCGGATTCATCACTCCGCTCCATCGATTGCTCGAAGGGTAGAACGGGTAATGAAAGCGTTTCTTAAGGGTCTGGCGGCAAAAAATGTCGTTTACGGCAAATCCATGCCGACCGTGCCGGGCCGCAGCACGCGGGCGCGCACGGAATCCCGCCGATTTCCTGCCGGCCGCACGCGAATCCATTCGCCCACCGCACCGGCATCCAGCGCCTCGCCCTGACGCGTGAGGGTGAACCCGCGTCCGGCCACGGCAATCGTCACCACTTCCCCGCGCGAGATCACGGGCGAGGATGCTGCCGCCACCGGGGCCGAGGCAGGCGCGACGGCAGCGACCAGCGGCACGAACAAGCGCCAGCCGCCCGCCGCCGGGCAGCGGACAAGCACCGTATCCTGCGACCGCCCATACCATTCCAGCGCCAGCGGCATGTCGCAGGAGCTGAGCCTGAGACGCCGGTCCACCGGCAGGCGCGCCCCGCCCGGAGCGCCGATCGGCGCGCCGGTAAACTCCGAAACCGCCCGGTCGATCGCGTCGGCATCCGCAAATCCGGCCGCCATCGCAGCCGTCCCGCACGACAGCGCCGCAGCCAGCGCGGCGATGGTGAAGATACGCATGGACAAATCCTTTTCGCGGCGGCGTCTCTGCCGCCTTCGGACCATGACTAGCAATCATCGTGCCACATCCGCCGCGCCATTTGCCGCGCTGTCATAGCCGATGAGCGCGACGACATCATCGTCCCGTCCCGCTTCCAGCATGATGCGCGGCTGCCATCCGGCGCGGCGGGCGGAGGCCGCGATCTGCAGGGCCGCATCGGCGGCACGGGCGGGGTCCTGCCCGGCATAATGGGCAAGGATGGTGAGCTGCTGGCGGCCATCTGGCGCCTGCGTGGCCAGCCATTCCTCCAGCGGCGGCGTTGCCGGGCCGGGCCGATAGATGGCCACGGGTTCCGCCATGGCGGGCAGCGGATTGTGGGGCGCCTGTTCCGCCGCGGCCGGGGCGTGCGGGGCCGTGTCCGCCTCTTCCGAAACAGCGGAAGCGGCGACCATGAACAGGATCAGCGAAAGATCGGCAATGGTCGTTTGCCAGCCCATGCTGCCAAAGGAAATCATGCCGCATCCCTTTCCGCCGCGTCGGAACGCAGCGGCAGGCGGGGCGCGGCATCGCTGACATTGGCGGCCAGCCACTCCAGCAATTGCCCGCGCTGCTGTTCCTCGTTGCGCGCGCGGCGCTGGATCGCCGCCGATAGCGGGAAGGCGATGAAATTGGCCAGCACCAGCCCGTAAAGGGTCGTCAGAACCGCCATGCCGATGGCCGGCGCGAACCCTGCCCCGCCCGTTCCGCCCGCCAGGCTGCCGAGCGACAGCAGCGTTCCGGCAAGGCCCAGCACCGGCGCCAGTTCCCCGGCGCAGTTCAGCACCGAGGCGGCGGCCTGGGTGGAAGCGGCGCGGGAAAGACGGTGCCGGTCATGTTCATCATGCAGCGCCTGGATAGAACGGCGGCGGATCAGCGCATCGGCCATGGCATCCAATGCGCCGTCGCCGAAATGATGCGGCTGCGCCCGCAGCAAGCCATCGCGATTGATCTCCGTGATCTGCGCGGCCAGTTCCGCGCGCAGCCGATCCGCATCGAAGGGCCGCCCGGCAAGCTGGGCCAGCCCATGCAGTGCCTCGCGCGTGTCGCGCCAGCCCGACCGCAGCAGCGTGGCCAGCAGCGTGCCGCCAAACACGACGGCGATCGACAGCGGATCGAACAGATGGGTCAGGTCCATGCCCCTTCAGAACGGCCGGCAGCCGTGATTTTTAGCCCGTGGCCGAACTTTGCCGCCTTCCGGCAAGCCCTTGCCGTTTCCCCCGCGCGCAAGGTGCCTGCCGGTGTTGCCGGCGGCATGCCCGGCGCATTTGGCACGCCCCTTGCTTTTAACGAGCCGAGATTGCCCGTTCAGGAGGCTGAGATGAGCGAAGGACTGTTTGGCGTGCATGGCGCGGCCCTGGAAATCAGGTCGCAGCGGCTTGGCATGCTGGGGTCGAACATCGCGAATGCGGCGACGCCCGGCTACAAGGCGCGCGATATCGATTTCGCGTCGGCGCTGGAAGCGCGGCTGAGCGGCGCGGAAGGGGAACAGGCCGTGGGATCGGCCACCCGTTACCGCGTGCCCGTGATGTCCAGCCTGGATGGCAACACCGTAGAAATGGCGGTGGAACAGACCGCCTTTGCCGAAAACGCCGTCGCCTACACCGCCACGCTCGGCTTCCTGCAAGGCCGGGTGGAAACGATCACCCGCGCGATCAGGGGCGAATGACGATGAGCAATCCCATGTCCCTGTTCCAGATGGGCCAACGCGCCATGTCCGCCCAGCTGGTGCGGATGAACGCGGCCGCATCCAACCTTGCCAATGCCGGCAGCGTCGCCAGCACCGAAGGCGCCGCATACCGGCCGGTGCGGGCGGTGTTCGCCGAACAGCTCGACAATGCGACCGGCCTCAGTTCCGTGCGCGTCGACGGCGTCTACCGGTCCGATACCGCGCCTGTGCGCCGCCACGAACCCGGCCACCCGCTGGCCGACGAGAATGGCGATGTCTGGGCCTCTCCCGTCGATGAGAACGAGGAGATGGTCGAGATGATCGAAGCCTCCCGCCAATACAGCAACATGGTCGAGGCCCTGTCCACCGCAAAGCAGCTGATGCTCGAAACGATGAGGATGAAATGACCATATCCGCGACAACGTCGGCAACCACGACCGGCACGACGACGACGAGCAGTTCCACCGGCAGCAGTTCGCTGGGGCAGGCTGATTTCCTGCGCCTGCTTACCGTACAGATGGAACAGCAGGACCCGTTCGACCCCGTCGATAACAAGGAGATGCTGGCGCAGATGGCGCAGTTCTCCTCCCTCGCGGCGATGACCGATGTGAGCACCACGCTCGACCAGATTTCCGGCAAGCTGGATCTTCTTACCGCCGCTGCCGCGGCTGCGAACTCCACCGCCGAATGATCGCAGCAATCCTCGTTTGTCCCTTCACCCCTGTTTGATCCGGAGTCCCCACTATGTCCTTCTACACCTCCCTCAGCGGCCTGAAGAATTCGCAGACCTCGCTCGGCGTGATCGCGCATAATATCGCGAACTCCGAAACCAACGGGTTCAAGAAATCCCGCACCGAATTCAGCGATATCGCCACCGGCGGCGCGAACAGTGATCCCACCAAGATGGTCGGCATCGGCGCGACGGTGGAAGCGATCTCGCAGAACTTCTCGCTCGGCCCCGTGGAACAGACCGGCAGCGCGCTGGATGTCGCCATCACCGGCGACGGGTTCTTCACCATGCAGTCCGCCGAAACGGGCAACACGCTCTACACCCGCAATGGCAGCTTCAAGATGGACGGCGCCGGCTTCATCCATGACGGGTCGAACAACCGGCTGCAGGTCTTCCCGGTCGATGCGGACGGCGCGGTGACCTCCGACACGCCGATCGACGCGCAGGTGCCGCCCGTCAACGCGGCGGGCGCGGAATATGCCGGCATCACCATCTCCAGCACGGGCCTGGTGCAGGCATCCTATGCCGATGGTTCCGTGGAACCGATCGGCAGCATCGCGCTGGCCAGCTTCATTTCGCCCACCGGCCTGCGGCAGGTCGGTTCGTCCAACTGGACCTCCACCGGCGTTTCCGGCCCGGCCACCTATGGTTCGCCGGGTCAGGGCCAGTATGGATCGCTGCTGTCGGGCGCGGTCGAACGGTCCAATGTCGATATCGCGGAAGAACTGGTAAGCCTCATCACCGCGCAGCGTGCCTTCCAGGCCAATGCCAAGGCGATTGATACCGCGACCCAGATTTCCCAGACCGTCATCAACCTGCGGTCCTGATAGATGGACAGGTTCGTCTACACCGCCCTTTCGGGCATGAAGGCATCGATGGACCGGCAGCGCGTGATCGCCAGCAACATGGCGAACGCGCAGACGCTGGGCTTTCGCGCGGAGATGATCGACCAACGGCCCGTCACCATCAAGGGCGATGCCCTGGAAGTGCGCGCCATGCAGAAGGCCGAAGTCCGCGGCGCCGACATGACCGCCGGGGAACAGGTGGCGACGGGCCAGCCGCTCGACATCGCCATCAACAATTCCGCGTTGATGGCGGTGCAGGCGCCCGATGGCGGCGAAGCCTATACGCGGCGGGGCGACCTGTCGCTGTCGCCCACCGGCCTGCTGGTGAACGGCGAAGGTTATGCCGTGATGGGCGATGCCGGGCCGATCACCGTGCCGCCCGGCGGCATTCCCTCCATCGCGCCCGACGGCAGGGTGATGGTGGCCGATCCCGCCGTGCCGGGACAGCCGGCGCAGGAAGCGGGCCGCATCAAGCTCGCCGCGTGGGAAGGCAGCCCGCTGTCCAAGGGGCTGGACGGGCTGTTCCGCGTGGAAGGCGGCGGCATCCTGCCCGCCGACGAACAGGCGACCGTCACCACCGGATCGCTCGAACAATCGAATGTGCAAACCACCCAGGTGCTGGTCGAGATGATCGACGCACAGCGCATCTTCGCCATGCGCAGCAAGCTGGTCGCGACCGCTCGTGAAGTGGACGAGAGCGGCTCGCAACTGATGCGCCTGAGCTGACGAAAGGATACCGCCAATGCCCGTTTCCGCCCTTCAGGTCGCCCGCACCGGATTGGAAGCACAGGATGCGCGCATGCGCGTCATCGCCAACAACCTGGCCAATGTCGGCACCACCGGCTTCAAGCGCGACCGTGCCAATTTCGCCACCCTCGCCTATCAGGATGCGCGCGTCGCCGGGCAGCGTTCCTCGGGCGAGACGGCCTATGCCACCGGCATCAATCTCGGCACCGGCGTCGCCATCCAGTCGACCAGCCAGATCACCACGCAGGGCGCGCTGAACACGACCGGGAATGCGCTGGACCTTGCGCTGGACGGCGAAGGCTATTTCCAGGTGGAAATGCCGGGCGGCCAGCTGGCCTATACCCGCGCGGGCAATTTCAGCCGCTCGCCAGAAGGACTGCTGATCACGCAGCAGGGCTACACCGTGCAGCCGGCGATCACCATCCCGGAAGAAGCCGGCAGCATCACCGTGTCGCCCGACGGCATCGTGACGGCGACCATGCCGGGCGAGACCGAGGCGGCGGAATTCGGCCAGATCGAGGTCGCCCGCTTTGCGAACCCCGCGGGCCTGCGCGCCATCGGCGACAACTTCCTGACGGAAACCGCCGCCAGCGGCGCCGTCCAGCTCGGGCCCGGCGGCGAGAATGGGCGCGGCCATGTCCGCCAGGGCATGCTGGAAGCATCGAACGTGAACATCGTGGAGGAACTGGTCGACATGATCGAATGCCAGCGCGCCTACGAAATCAGTTCGAAGATGGTTTCGGCCGTCGACGAAATGCTCCGCAACGCCAACCAGACGATGTGATCGCCATGAACCGCTTGCTCCTAGCTTCGACCTGCGCCGCCGCCACATTGCTGGCCGGCTGCGCGATGGATCAGCGCCCCGCCGGCTTCGCGCCTGCCCTGCCCGCAGCGCCCATGGCGCAGTCCAGCCCGGATGGCGCCATCTTCCGCACCTCCGGCGGGGGCTACACCCCGCTCTATCAGGGCATGCGGGCGCAGAATGTCGGCGACCTGGTGACGGTGGTGCTGGTGGAACGCACCCAGACATCGAAATCCGCCAGTTCGCGCACCCAGCGCGATGGCGGCTTCGACGTGACCCCGCCCAGCGTCGGTCCGTTCTCCTTCAATCCGGCCAATCTTAATTCATCCGCCTCCTCGTCGTTCAATGGGAAGGGCGACGCCGCGCAATCCAGCACGCTTCGCGGCGACATCACCGTCACGATCGCGGAAGTGCGGCCGAACGGCACGGCGCTCATCAGGGGCGAAAAGGTCATGAATCTCAGCCAGGGCAATGAATGGATCCAGCTGACCGGCATCATCCGCCTGGCGGATATCGGGCCGGACAACACCGTCCTGTCGCCCCGCATCGCCGATGCGCAGCTGTCCTATTCCGGCCAGGGCGCGGTGCAGCGGTCCAGCCGTCAGGGCTGGCTGCTGGACTTCTTCAACATGGTTTCCCCATTCTGAGGAGGCGGCGATGATCCGGCATATCCTGACCGCGCTGTCCTGCGCGCTGGCCCTTGTCGCCGCCCCCGCCGCAGCGGAACGGGTGCGCGATCTGGGCAATTTCCAATCGGTCCGATCCAACCAGCTGACCGGCTATGGCATCGTCGTCGGCCTCGACGGATCGGGCGATGACAATTTCGCCTATGTCACGCAGGCCATGCGTGGCGTCTCCACACGTTTCGGCATGGAATTGCCGCCGGGCGTGAACCCCGCACTGAAGAACGCGGCGGCGGTGATGATAACGGCGGACCTGCCCGCCTTCGCCAAGCCCGGCCAGCGCATTGACGTGACCGTTTCCGCCATCGGCAAGGCGAAGTCCCTTCGCGGCGGCGCGCTGGTGATGACGCCGCTTTATGGCGCCGACGGCCAGATCTACGGCATGGCGCAGGGCAACCTCGCTGTGGGCGGCCTTGGCGTGGAAGGCCGCGACGGGTCCAGCCTGACCGTGAATGTGCCGACCGTGGGCCGGATCGCCGATGGCGGCACGGTGGAACGGATAGTGGAAACGGGTTTCGACCAGTCCGAAGTGCTGCGGTGGAACCTGAACCAGGCCGATTTCATGACCGCGTCCCGCGTGCGGGATGCGATCAACACCCGCTATCCGCAACTGGCCAGCGTGGAGGACGGCATGACGCTGGCCCTGCGCCTGCCGCTAGGCAACGATGTCCGCGCGGGGCTGATGGCCGATATCGAGATGATCGAAGTCACCCCTGCCGAAAGCGCCGCGCGCGTGGTGGTCAACAGCCGCACGGGCACGGTGGTCATTTCCAGCGCGGTGCGCCTCGCCCCCGCGGCGATCAGCCATGGCAGCCTGGTGGTGCGGATCGACGAGGATCCGATGGTGATCCAGCCCGCCCCGTTCAGCGATGGCCGCACGGCGGTGGAGGAAGACAGCACCATTTCGGCACAGCAGGCAGGCGGCCATGTCGCCCTGTTCGAACCCGGCGCCTCTCTGGCGCAGGTGGTGGACGCGCTGAACATGCTGGGCGCCACACCGTCGGATCTGGTCGCGATCCTGGAAGCGCTGAAGCAGGCCGGATCTCTGCGCGCGGAAATGGTTATCATATGACGGTCGCGGCCTCGATAAACACAGCGGCATCTTCCGCGACAGGCACGGTCCGGACAGGCCAGGCCAGCGATGGCGAGCAGTTGCACCAGCTGGCGCAGCAGTTCGAGGCGATCTTCCTGCGCCAGATGCTGTCGGCCGCGAACAAGGCCGATTTCGGCGGAGATGATCTTTTCGGCAGCCAGGGTGAGGAAACCTTTACCGAAATGCGCGATGCTCATTTCGCAGATGTCGCCGCCAGCACCGGAATGGTCGGCTTCGCCCGCTCCATAGAGGAACAGCTGGCACATTATATCCGGGCCGAGGGCTGACGAATGGCTTCCGACCTTCTTTCCATTGCCGCCAGCGGCACCCGCGCCGCGCGGGCCGCGCTGGACGTGACCGCGCAGAACATCGCCAACGCCGCGAGCGATGGCTATGTCCGCCGGACCGCGAGCATGGAGGAGGTTTCCGCCGCGGGCGGCCTGCTGCGCAGCGGTGACCTGTCGCTTTCCGGCGTGCGCATCGCTGGCATATCGCGCAATGCCGATGCCTTCCGTCAGGCGGAAGTGCGGCGCACCAACAGCGACCTGACCCGTTCCAGCGCCGAGCTTAACGGGCTGGAGAACATCGAAAGCGCGGTGGAGCAGGCCGGCGTCTATGATGCGATCGTGGAACTGGAAGCCGCGCTGCAACAGCTTGCGTCCGATCCGACCGATCCTTCGCTGCGTGCATCCGTCGTCGCCGGGGCCGATGCGATGGCGCAGAAGTTCAACATTGCCGACAGCAGCCTGACCGCCGCGACCGAAGGCCTGCACTTCAACGCCGAAGCCGCCATCGATCAGGCCAATGTGCTGGGTGCCGAACTGGCGCGCGTCAATCTGCGGCTTGCCCGCGCGGGCAATGGCAGCAGCGACCAGGCCAGCCTGCTGGACCAGCGCGACCTGCTGCTGGAAAAGCTGAGCGGCATCGCGGATATTTCCACCAGCTTCCAGACCGACGGGTCGGTGACGGTGAAGATCGCGGGCAGCAACGGTCCCGTGTTCGTGGCCGGCGGCGAGGCCGGCACGATCAGTGCCACCACCGCCGCCAACGGGACGATGAGCTTTGCCGTGAATGGTGAGGCGGTTTCCCTTTCCGGCGGATCGCTGGCCGGTTCGGCGCTGGCGCTGGAAAAGGCCGCGCAGATCCGCGACGATCTGGATGCGCTGGCCGACCAGATCGCCGGAATAGTCAATGACGCACAGGCCAGCGGCGTGGATCTGAACGGCAATGCCGGGCAGGCATTGTTCACGGGCAGCGGCGCAGGCGGCATCAAGGTTGCCTTCCAGAATGGCAGCCTGCTGGTGACCGCGGGCGCAGGCGAAGCGGCGGGCAGCCGGGACACCACCGCCCTGACCGGCTTGCGGCAGGCGCTGGCGACCGACAATCCGGCGAGCGCCGCCAACAGCCTGCTGTTCGACATTTCGAGCGCCGTCGCCAGCCGCAAGATCACGCATGAGGCACTGGATTCCATCGCTTCCGCCGCGCGGGTGACATTGCAACAGCAGGCGGGCGTCGATCTGGATACGGAGGCGACCAACCTGATCCGTTTCCAGCAGGCCTTCCAGGCATCGGGGCGCGCCATGCAGGTGGCCACCGAAATCTTCGACACATTGATCGGTATCGGACGATGATCAATCTCAGCACCGGGGCTTTCTACGAAAGCGCGACGCGGCAGCTTTCCAGCCTGCGCGCGCAGGCGAATGATTTGCAGACCCAGGTCACCAGCCAGCAGCGCCTGTCGCGATCGTCCGACGATCCGGTAACGGCAGCGCGCCTGCGCACGCTGAACCGCAGCGAACGTCTGTCGCAGATCGACACCGTCAATTCCGACCGTGCGATGACCGATCTGCAACTGACCGACAGCGCCCTGCAATCCATGGCCGATGTGCTGGCCCGGGTGCGCGAACTCGCCACCTATGCCGCCAGCGACACGGTCAGCGCCGATCAGCGCGCCACGCTGGGCCAGGAAGTTTCCGACCTGCGCGAAAGCCTGCTGCTGATCGCCAATTCGCGCAACAGTTCGGGCCATTCGCTGTTCGGCGGGGAAAGCGCCGGTTCCGCCTATGAAAGCGTGGGGGGCGTCGTTTCCTATATCGGGTCGGCCAGCACGAAACCGGTCGAGCTGGGCGAGGATCAGCAGGTCATCCCCGGCCTGACCGGACCGGAAGTCCTGTCCTTCGATCTGAACGGCACGCCGACAGATCTGTTCGCGGTTTTGGGCAGCCTGTCCGCCGCGCTGCAAGGGGGTGTTGCCGACCCGGCGTCGGCGGCGAATGACGCACTGGGCGCGCTCGACGCCAGCCTTTCGAAACTGACGACGGCGCAGACCATCGTCGGCACGCGGATGAACTGGATCGAGATGATGGACCAGCGCCGCGAGACCACCGGCGAATTGCGGTCGCAGGAAGCCGAGACGATCGGCGGCGCCGACACGGCGACCACCATCGTCAAACTGCAGGAAGTGATGACGGTGCTGGAGGCGAGCCAGGCGAGCTTCGTCCAGCTGTCCGGCCTGTCGCTGTTCAATCTGATTCGCTGATAGGGCCACAAGGGGACTTCCGGGAAATGTACGCTGCAATCGGTATCGTGGTTCTGCTGGTGATGGTGTTCGGCGGCTTCGCCCTGACGGGTGGGGCGCTTGGGCCGGTGATGCATGCCATCCCCCACGAAATGCTGATTATCGGCGGCGCGGCGCTGGGCGCGCTGATCGCGGGCAATTCGCTGCATGAACTGAAGGCCATCGGATCGGGCCTGGCCAAGGTGTTCAAGGGCCCGAAGCACAACAAGCAGGACCACATGGATGCCATCGCGCTGACCAGCAAGCTGATGAAGCTGCTGCGCGCCGAAGGGCCGGTGGCGCTGGAAGCCCATGTGCAGGAGCCGGGCAGTTCCACCATCTTCGCCGAATATCCCCGCATCCTTGCGAACAAGCCGCTGGTGGCGCTGATCTCCGACACGCTGACGCTGATCGTGGTGTCGTCCGGCACGCTGGACACGCATGCGGTGGAAGAGGTGATGGACAATGCGATGAAGACGCATTTCCACGAATTGCACGAACCGCAGCACGCGCTGCAGGGCCTTGCCGACGCGCTGCCGGCGCTGGGCATCGTCGCCGCCGTGCTGGGCGTGGTGAAGACGATGGGTTCCATCGACGAGCCGCCATCGGTGCTGGGCGGCATGATCGGTTCGGCCCTGGTCGGCACCTTCATGGGCGTGCTGCTGGCCTATGGCATCGTCGGCCCGCTCGCATCCCGGCTGAAACAGGTGCTGGAACAGGACGAGCAGATCTTCCATGCGGTGAAGCAGGTCATCATCGCGTCGCTGCATGGCCATCCGCAGCCGCTGGTGGTCGAAAGCGCGCGGTCGGGCCTGGGCCACGCGGTTCGCCCCGGCCTGTCCGAACTGCTCGACAGCCTGCGGGGCCGCTGAGATGGCGGCGCAACGCGGCCGCAACGAACCCGTTGCGCCGATCATCGTCAAGAAAGTGACGATCGTCGAAGGCGGCCATCACGGCGGGGCGTGGAAGGTTGCCTATGCCGATTTCGTGACCGCGATGATGGCGTTCTTCCTGCTGCTGTGGCTGCTGGGCGCCACGACGGAGGATCAGCGCAAGGGGCTGGCCGATTATTTCACCCCCACGCTGGTCAAGACCAAGGAACAAAGCGCCGGATCGAACGGCCTGCTGGGCGGATCGTCGCTGACCGATGTCGACAATTACCCCAACCGCGCCGGCCAGACCGGCACCCGCACCATGACCGTGCCGCGCGGCGCCACCGGCGGCCCGAAGGAAGGGGCGGATGCGGTGAAGCGGATGCGCGAGCGGGTGGAATCCAAGCTGGCCGACAATGAAAGGCTGCGCCGCCTGCTGCGGCAGGTGCGGATGGTGGACACGACCGAAGGCGTGCGGATCGACCTGGTGGACGACGCCGATTTCGCCATGTTCTCGCTCGGCACCACGGTGATGACGCCCGATGCGACCGCGCTGGTATCCGCCATCGCATCCGCCGTCGGGCCGGAAGGAGGCGGCATTACCATTCGCGGCCATACCGATGCCCTGCCGTGGAAGCCGGGGATGCGGGCCAATAACTGGTCCCTGTCGAGCGGACGGGCCGAAGCGACGCGCCAGGCCCTGATGCATAGCGGCATCGCAGAGAGCCGTTTCCGCCGGATCGAAGGCGTGGCGGACCGCGAATTGCTGATCAAGGACGACCCGCGCGACCCGCGCAACCGGCGCATCTCCATCACGGTGGGCCGCTGATCCGGCAGGCGGGCGGCCGGTCCGGCGATCCTTCGATAGCTGGGGCTGCGATCCGTCGGTCGGCGACGGCCGGGCCGCCCTCCCCCTGTTGCCTCGCTTCCGCCCCGTTAACTTGACAGTTACGTTGGGTTTTGTTGGTTTTTGCACCTGCTGTGAAAGAACCTGCCCACCAAGCATGGCGGGCGGGTTGTAGGACAGGCTGAAAGAGGCTTGCGCGATCTCTCCCGTCGGCTGGCAGACGAAAAGCGTCGTGGGTCTGGGCCAAGTGATATTGCCCTAGTTGAACACAAATCAAGCGGACTGATACCTGCCCATTTGCGTAGACTTGAGCCCCTTAACAACAAGTCAGTGCTAACTGAGATTAGAAAGGCTGTAACAACGCTGCTTTTTGATAAACCTCATTAGCTTGCGCTTCTTCAATAACGTGGCCCGCCTGAGCTAGAATATTGAAGAGCGACCCCATTGCTTTCTTGTTCTTCACTACCGAAATCGTGACCGGCTGCACCTCACTTAGTGCTAAATCATGGAACATAGCCACTGTCGGATAAACAGACAGGTGATTGTTCGACACTGCCTCGAATACTGCATCGCCGCCTTCCAGATGAACAACTGCATCGGCGCGCCATTTTTTCGTCGATGGTCCGGTCAAGGTCACCTCGCGTTCTACGCGACCTGCGCCAAATACTTGCTGAAGCCTCACAAAAAGGTAGTCTGATAGTTCAGCTTCTCCCTTCCTCCCGACATTTGCCATCACCTTCCAAGCAAGCCGGGCGGACACAGCTGCAACATCAGCCATAACTGAGGAAAGCGCTTCAAGTGGGGCATCCGAAAGAATTTCGCGGGTATTGTGCCATACCAAAAGCCCTTCCGTCAGAGCTTTCGCATTCTTTGCAAAGAACTTTTCGCCGCCAATCTGTTCAATTTCACGATACGCTAGACCGTTATCAGTGACAGTAAAACCGCCGTGTGATCGTTCGATCCCCAGGCAGGCCGCGCTTCCACTTGGGTAAAAGATAGGGAGAGTAATATCTACCCCACCATCCCACGGCCGCGCGACGACAAGCTCAGCAATGGCATGCGCCACAGCCGTCTCTGTATCGCTTGTTAGCTGCGTAGGTTTCACCATAAATTACACCAACTTAGGCTCCGATTCGGGAGCCCCGATCTGGTCTAGCCCATTGATTTTAAATCGAATCCTAACCAAGTCAAGAAAATCGTCATAGCTGCGCGGGTCAGGATCAATCTTGTCTGCAAAAGGTAAATTGTGTTCCCGCATCCTTCCCTCCGCCTCAATCCAATTGGCACTATGCGTATGGTGATGTGAGCCGAAGATCAGTTCTGAGGGCCGTCCGCCTGATGGCGGGTTCTTGTGCGTGGACGACTGGGGGCGCCATTCGATACGGGTGAGGGGAAGGCGCGTTCGCGTTCGAGGAAGTCCAACCTCAAGCTGAAAGAGAACATCGCGATCAACACGGAACTTATTACAGGTGCCACGAAGCGTGAACGACCCAACAGTTAATTCAGCCAACGTGAGTGGAGCGAGTATTTCCATTTTGCCAGATTGATCTGGCTTCGACCAACCGATGCCGTCTGGAAGGTCTTTCCATGATTCGACCAGAGACAAATAGGGGTTTGGCATGCTGCTTCATATCGCCAGCTTCAGCGGTTGGCCAGTCAGCCGTCAGGTTTATACAAGGGGGCAGAAACGCATCCAAATGACGACGGTCGAATAATATAACGCACGCCGGCATGTTCGATCGCAGGGGCCCAATAAAAAAGGCCCCGCGCGGTGGCGCGGGACCCTTTTTGGTCAGTTGCCTGACTTGTTGCTTAGCGCAGCAGCGACAGCACGTTCTGCTGGCTCTGGTTCGCCTGGGCCAGCATGGCGCTGGAAGCCTGGCTGAGGATCTGCGACTTGGCGAGAGCGGTGGTTTCCGCCGAATAATCCGTGTCTTCGATCCGCGAGCGGGCGTCGGACAGGTTGGTGGCGTTGTTGGTCAGGCTGTTCACCGCGGATTCGAGGCGGCTCTGGCCGGCGCCCAGCGTGGCGCGGGCAGTGGCGATCGTTTCCAGTTCGGTGTCGAGCGTGGCGAGCAGCGCGTTTGCCGCCGTGCCATCGGCGCCGGTGAGGTCGTAGGCGCCTTCCGAGCCGTCAGCGCCGGCCAGACCGCTCAGGTCGGCCATTTTCAGCTCGACCTTGTCGTCGGTGTTGGCGCCGGCCTGGATGTTCACCGTTTCCACCGAAGCGTCGAACAGCTTCACACCGTTGAATTCGGAGTTTTCAACGATCTGGCCGATCTGCGCGGTCAACTGGTTGACTTCGGCCTGCAGATTGTCGCGATCCGTTTCCTTGTAGGTGTCGGACGCGGCCTGCACCGCCAGGTCGCGAATGCGCTGCAGCATGTTGGTGACTTCGTTCAGCGAACCTTCCGCCGTCTGCGCCAGCGAGATACCGTCATTCGCGTTGCGGATGCCCTGGTTCATGCCGCGGATCTGCGAGGTCATGCTGGTGGCGATGGCGAGGCCGGCGGCGTCGTCCTTCGCGCTGTTGATGCGCTTGCCGGTCGAGAGGCGTTCCATCGCGGTGCCCAGCGCCTTGTTGGCGGAAGCGGAAGCGTTAGTCGCCTTCAGGGCGCTGATGTTGGTGTTGATCACGGACATTTTGGAAACTCCCTCGAAGCGTTCTCACCGCTGCCTGCAATCCCATGCCGAGCGGCAGCTGTGCCCTAGACCGGCGGAAGTCCGGGAACTTTAAGGGCTTGGTCGCGGGCCGGATCGCAAAAAAATCTCGCGAAACGTATTTGCGCGTACGTGTTTCCACAGGGGCTAAAATTAACGCTCTTTTGGTCGTCCCGCCCCCATAGCCGCCGCAGGGAATTGGTTAATTGCCGAATTCGGGGGGCAAGAATGGGGTCGTTGGAATTTTCCAAGACGTTTGGCGTCGCGCATGCTGCGCTGGCCGGCAGGCTGGCGGGCGTGGCCCCATCGCTGTTTCCCGACCGCCACATCCTGCTGGGCGAAGCGAGCGACCGCGAGATGGCCGGCGCGCCCAATGGCATCGCGGTAAGCCGCGCCGACCGGCCCGGCCTGACGCAGGCGGGCAGCCGTTATGCCCTGACCTATAGCGACCCCACGTCGGAGGCGAGCTTCGGCGCGCTGGTGGCGCTGCTGTGCGGGCGCCGGTCCCCCGTGGCGGCGGACCCCGAATCGCTGTCCGTTCTGGCGCTGGCCGACCGGATCGCGCAGGCCGACATCCCGGTGCTGATCAACGGGCCGACCGGCACCGGCAAGGAAGTGCTGTCGCGCTTCATCCATGACCGCAGCGCCCGCGCCGGCCAAGCATTCGTAGCGGTGAATTGCGCCGCGATCCCCGAAACCATGCTGGAGGCCCTGCTGTTCGGCCACCAGAAGGGCGCCTTCACCGGTGCGAGTTCGGGCGGCGAAGGCTTCTTCCGCGCGGCAGACGGCGGCACGCTGCTGCTGGACGAGATCGCGGAAATGCCCCTGTCTCTCCAGGCCAAGCTGCTGCGCGCGTTGCAGGAAGGCGAAGTGGTGCCGGTGGGCGCGACCAAGCCGATCAAGGTGGATGTGCGCATCATCGCCTGCGCCAACCGCGACCTGCCGCTGGAGGTGGAGGAAGGCCGTTTCCGCGCCGACCTGTTCTATCGCCTGAACGTGTTCCCCATGACGCTGAGCGCGCTGCGCGAGCGGCCGGCGGATATCATCCCGCTCGCCTTCATGATGGCGATGCGGCACACGCCGGCGGGCCATCCCGTACCGTGGATCAGCGATGCTGCCCTGGAGATGCTGAAGCTGCATGGCTGGCCCGGCAATATCCGCGAGCTGGAAAACGTGATGCGCCGCGCTCTGGTGCTGGCGACCGGCCAGCAGGTGATCGAGCCGCATCACATCGTGTTCGACCGCCCTGCCCGCCTGATCGAGCGGCAGGCCGATACCGCGCCCGCCATGCTGCACGCCCCGGCCCCCGCCCCGCAGGAAGCGCCCCAGGGCAATGGCAAGCTGTCGAAGATCGTGCAGCTTTCCGAAGCGCGCGCCATCATGGACACGCTGGATGCCTGTGGCGGACGGCGGATCGAGGCGGCGCGCAAGCTGGGCATCAGCGAGCGCACGCTGCGTTACCGGCTGGCATCCTTCCGTGAAGCCGGCCTCGCCATCGGAGGCGCGCGATGAACCCTGTCGGCAGGGTGGGCGGAGCAGGCTCCGTCGACCAGATCATCCAGCTGCGCCAGCAACTGATCGAACGATCGCGCGTGCTGCAGGAACTGCATCAGGCGCAGGGTGCGAATGGCGCCGGCGCCGCGCAGGGCACGCAGCCCGCGGCGGGCGGCGGCTTTGCCGATACGCTGCGCACCGCGCTGGATCAGGTGAACGAAAGCCAGGCCAGTTCTTCGGCCATGACCGAAGCCTATGAACGCGGCGAAGTGACCGACATCGCGAAGGTGATGCTGGCCCGCCAGGAAGCCGGGGTGGCGTTCGAGGCCACGCTGCAGGTGAGGAACAAGCTGTTGTCCGCCTATCAGGACATCATGCGGATGGGACTTTGACTAGATGAGCGATCTCGTTCCCGCGACGCAAGCGCCCGCCCTGTTCGCCAGTCCCGCCGGCGGAGGTGCGGGCGGCTCCGTTTTGACCCGCCTGCGCGGCTTTGCCCAGCAGCCCCCCGTGCGCAAGGCCCTGCCCTGGTTCGCGGGGGTTGCCGCGTTGGGCGTCGCCGCGCTGGTATGGGGCGTGATGGCGCCCGGCCCGCAGCGCGTGCTGTACGCCACGCTGAACGACAATGAACGCGCCGAGGTAGCGGCCGCGCTGGATCAGGGCGCGATCGGATACACGATCGACAATGCCACCGGCGCGCTGACCGTGGCGGAGGACGATCTGTATCGCGCCCGGATGCTGGTTGCGTCCAACGGCGCGCTGGCTGCACCCGAATCCGGCACGCAGCTAATCGATTCCCTGCCGATGGGCGCCAGCCGCACGCTGGAGGGCGACCGGCTGCGCACCGCGCAGGAACGCGAGCTGACCCTGACCATCGCCGAAATCGACGGGGTGGAGGCGGTGCGCGTGCATCTGGCCAAGGCGGATCGATCCGTTTTCGTGCGCGAGGATATCCCGCCCAGCGCATCGGTGATGGTGCGCATGGCGCGCGGGCGGCAGCTGTCGGATTCGCAAGTGGTCGCCATCGCCAATCTGGTGGCGGGGTCCGTCCCCGGCATGACGACCGACAAGGTGCAGATCGTGGACCAGCATGGCCGGCTGCTGTCGCAGGAAGGCAGCGGCAAGGATTCCGACCGGCTGGAATTGCAGGCGCGCATGGAAACGAAGCTGCGCGCGCAGGTGGAACAATTGCTGGCCCCGATGATCGGTGCGGGCAATTTTTCCAGCGAGATCCAGGTCGAGCTGGATATGGACGAGGTGACGTCCGCCCGCGAAAGCTATGACAAGGATGGCGCGGTCCGCCGCGAATCCGTGCAGGAATCGCAGCTGGGCGCTGCCGGGCAGGCGATCGGTGTGCCGGGCGTGATGGCGAACACCCCGCCGCCCGATGCCGTGGCGCAGAACGGCGCGCCGCTGGGCGTGCCGACCCCGCCCGCGCCAGACCAGAACCGGGGCGAAAGCAGCGCCACCCGCACTTACGAGCTGGGCCGCGAAGTGGCCGTTTCCAACAGTTCGCCGGGCGGGTTGAAGCGGCTTTCCGTCGCCGTGGCGCTGAACCAGGAGGCGCTGAAGGGCACGTCCCCCGCCGATCTGGCCAAGATCAAGGAACTGGTGACCGCCGCCGTGGGCGCGAGCGAGCAGCGCGGCGATCAGGTGGCCGTGATCGTGCGCCCGTTCCAGCCGGCGGAACTGGCGCCGCTGCAATTCTGGGAAACCCCGTGGTTCGCCACCATCCTGCGCAATGGCGTGGCGCTGATCAGCGTGCTGCTGGTGCTGCTGCTGGCGGTGCGCCCGCTCATCAAGGCGCTGACCGGCGGCCGCAAGAAGCGCGGCGAGGCCGACGAGGGCGAGGATGGCGAGATCGAGATGGTGGAAGGCGAGGATGAGAACGGCCGCCCGCTGCTGGATGCCGCACCGCGCCCGGCAGGCGCGCTGCCCACCCCCAGCGCCGCGTCCGCCATCCATTTCCAGGAGCAGGAGGAATTGCAGACGCATATCGAGCTGGCCCAGCGGCTGGTGCGCGAAAAGCCCGATGATGCGCTGGCCGCGCTGCGCCGGATGCTGAACGAAAAGCCCGCCGAACCGATGCCGGAGGCCGCGCGATGAGCGAGCAGCTTCCCGTCGAGGTCGCAACCGGGCCGGATCGCGCCGCCGTGATGGTTATGCTGCTGGGCGAGCATGACGCCGCCCGCCTGCTGGCGCAGCTTGCGCCGGAGGAATTGCAGATGCTGGGCACGCGAATGTGCACGCTGGGCGAAGTCGGCCCGGCGGCGATCATCGACGCCATCAGCGGGTTCGCCGCCAGCGCCAGCGAGCCGGGCATTTCCGCGCACCAGCGGGTGGAGGATGTGCGCCGCATCATGACGGGCGCCGTGGGCGAGGTGAAGGCCGACAGCCTGATGCGCCGGGTCGCCCCCGATGCGAAGGCCGCCACCAACACGCCGGCGCTGGACCTGGCCCGCTGGCTGGAACCCGAAGTGCTGATCCCGCTGGTGTTGAACGAACCGCCGCAGGCCATCGCCGTGCTGCTGGTGCAGCTGGAGCCATCCATTGCGGCGCGCGTGCTGGCGGGCCTGCCCGAAGAACTGCACACCCCGGTTGTCCACCGCATCGCGCGGCTGGGGCCGGTATCGCCGCAAGCCATCGCCATTCTGGAAGAGACGCTGGCCGCCAAGATCACCCGTGTCCATGGCCGCAGCTCGCTGAAGCTGGGCGGCGTGCGCGAGGCGGCGGAGATCATCAACAATTCGGCGCGCGCCATGGAACGGCGCGTGATGCCCGCCATCGGCAAGCTGGACAAGCAACTGGCCCGCGAGCTGGAAAGCGAGATGTTCAAGTTCGAGCATCTGTTCGTGCTCGACGCCCAGATGATGGGCCAGCTGCTGCGCGAGGTGGATGGCGAATTGCTGATCGACGCGCTGAAGGGGCTGGAGCCGGAGGAGCGCGAGCATTTCTTCAGCGCCATGTCCAGCCGCGCCGCCGATGGGCTGCGCGACGAGATCGACGCCCGCGGCCGCATCAAGCGGGCCGACGTGGAAGCCGCGCAGCGCCGCATCATCGCCATTGCGCGCCAGCTGGCCGCCGACGGCACCATCGTGCTGGGCGAAGGGGACGATGAATATGTCTAGCATCGCCGTCGCGCGCATCGGCAGGTCCGCCGGCTTTGCGCTCAACCCCCGTTTCGCCATGCCGGCCTGTGTGCCGGAACCGGTGCCGGGCGACGATGGCGATCCGCTGCTGGATGCGTTCGAGCGCGGCTATGCCGAAGGGATGGCGATGGCCCGCGCGGAGGCCGATCAGCGCGAGCGGGAGCGCGATGCCGCCGCCGAGCAGATCGAGCTGGCCTTTGCGCGCATGGACGAACAGGCCGGCAGCGAACTGCGCGAGCGGTTGCGGCAGACGGTGATGGCGCTGTGCGAGGAGACCGTGCTGCCGCTGGCGCTGGACATGGACGGGCTGGCCCGACGGGTGGAACGCGCCGCCGCCATGCTGCAACGCGCACAGGACGAAAAGCGCGTGCTGCTGAACCCGCAGGATTTCGAGGTGATCTGCCATCGCCTGCCCGCCACCCTTTCTGCCGCGCCGGACCCGTCGGTGGAGCGGGGCGCGCTGCGCATCGAAACGCCCGATGGCGGCATAGAGGACGGGCCCCGCGAATGGCGCCGCGCCCTGGCAGAGGCATTCCGCGAATGCTGAGGCAGTTCGATGCCGTGATGGGCGAGTTGACGACCGCGACGCTGGACCTGGCCCCGCGCCGGTTCGGCCGCATCACCGCCTGCGACGGCGGCCTGATCGAGGCCAGCGGCCTGTCCGTGCCGATCGGAGGCTTGTGCCGCATCGACGATGGCAAGGGCCGGACGCTGACGGCCGAGGTGATCGGGTTCCGCAATGGCCGCACCATGATGATGCTGCTGGGCGACACGGTGCTGCTGCGCCCCGGCGTGGTGGTGCGGGCCGAAGGCCGCCCCGGCATGTTGCCGGTGGGCCGCGCCTTCCTGGGCCGGGCGGTGGATGGACAGGGCGAGCCGATCGACGGCGGCCCGCGTGTGCATGCCAGCGCCGAATGGCCGGCGGGCGGCAAGCGGACAGGCGCGCTGGACCGCGCGAGTGTGACCCAGCCTTTCGACACCGGCATCCGCGCGCTGAATGCCCTCACCACTTTCGGCGTTGGGCAGCGCGTGGGCATCATGGCCGGTTCGGGCGTCGGCAAATCGGTGCTGATCGACATGATCGCGCGCGGCGCCAAGGCCGATATCGTGGTGGTGGGCCTGATCGGCGAACGGGCGCGCGAGGTGTCGGACTTCGTCGAACGCCACATGCAGGGCGAAGCGGCCCGGCGGACCGTGGTGGTGGCCGTGCCGGCCGACCATGCCGCCAATCTGCGCCTGCGCGGCGCCTTGTTCGCCACCACGCTTGCCGAATATTTCCGCGATCAGGGCGCGAAGGTGCTGCTGATTCAGGACAGCCTGACCCGTATCGCCCACGCGGCGCGCGAGATCGGCATCCTGCTGGGCGAACCGGGCGCGGCGCGCGGATACCCGCCATCCGCGCTGGCGGCGATCACCAAGCTGATCGAACGGGCTGGCAATTCCGCAGCCAGCGGCGGGTCCATCACCGGCATCTATTCCGTGCTGGCCGATGGCGACGATCAGAACGACCCCGTGGTGGACACCGCCCGATCCATCCTGGACGGCCACATCGTGTTGTCGCGCGAACTGGCGCAGCGCGGGCAATATCCCGCCATCGATGTCAGCGCCTCGCTCAGCCGGGTGATGAACGACATTGTGGCGCCGGATCAGGCGCGGGCCGCGCGGCGGTTTCGCGCGCTGGTTTCCAGTTACGAAAGCAATCGCGACCTGGTGCTGATGGGCGCCTATCGCCCCGGCGCAGACGCCACGCTGGACCGGGGCATCGCGCTGCAGCCGCAACTGGCGGCCTTCCTTTCGCAACAGGCGGGGGAGCATGTCTCGCTGGCCCAGGCGGCGGACCATCTGGTGCAGCTGGTGGGCCATGAAGGATGAAGGACGATAAGGCGCGGCTGCGCCGGGTGAAGCTGATCGAACGGATGCGATCGGCCGAAAAGCAGCAAGCCGCCGCCGAGGCGCATCGGGCCGAAGTGATCCGGCAGAAGCTGGAGACCCTGTCCTATCGCACCCGCAGCATGGCGCAGCTTTACGCCATTCGCGATCATGCCATCGACGGCGCGGATCTGCGCGGGGCCAGCATATTGAGCACCCATCTGCGCGAACTGGGCCGCACTGCGGAAGCGCAGGCGCAGCAGGCGCGGGTGACGGCCGATGCGCGCATGGCCGATCTGGCCACCGCCGAACGCCGCCGCCAGCGCGCGGAGACCGACCGGCGCGAGGTGCATCAGGAAATCGTGGAGCGGCTGAATCGCCCGGAAACAGTGCCGGTGCGCAAGATTGGCACACATCTTGAATAGCATGGATGCGACACTCCGCGAATGGCAGGGCGATGCATCTTTTGAACTCTATCCTCAGCAGCCTGACACCGACCTCCACCACCGCTGCGGGCCGTGACGCCATGCCGGGCGGCGAAGCGGGGGCGGAGGGCGGCTTTTCCGACCTGCTGAGCCTGTTCACCGCAAATACGGATGGGGCGGACGCGGCCGGATCGGCCACGGAGGCTGGCGATCAACCACATCTGGCCGCCCCGGCTTTGGCCACGCCTGCCGAGCCATTGCGGGACGGCATGGCAGCCACGCCGCGCAGCACCGCCTGGCTGGCGGCGGACCGTGCCGCTGCGGCGGATCAGGGAACGCTGGTTTCCGGCAGCGCGATGCCGCCAGTGGCGGCAAGCGGCAAGATCTTGCCGGTTTCCTTGCCGGTTGCCGCACCCAGGACCGAAGGAAATCCGCAAGGTCCGATGGTTAATGCAGTCGTGACGGACGATGCGGTCGAGGCCGGGGTTGCTCTCGCTGCGGTCGAGATGGAAATCGCTCCGGTGGTCGTGGCAACCGAGATGGAAGTCGCTCCGGTGGCTGCGGTGGTCGAGGTGGAGACTGCTCCGGCGCCCGCCGCGGATGAGGGTGAGCCGGACGACGGCGCCGATGCTGCCCCTGCCCCTGCCCCTGCTTCTGCCATCATCCCTGCGCCGGTGCCGGTTGGCACATTGATCGCCGCGACACCGCCCGCGATGCCCGCAGTCGGCATCACGCCCGTCCCGGCCACCGATGCCGGGAATGATGTTGAGCCAGCCGACACGGCAGTGAAGCACCAGACGGCGGCGGATGGCGCTGCGCAGAGGCTTGCGCCGCTGCCGGAGACCGTGCCGATTGTCGCTGAACGCGCTGCAGATGGGGATCCTGACGCAGACGAGCCCTCGGCAAAGCCCGGCGAAGAAGCCAGCCCTGCCCGCCTTGCCCGATTGGCGAATGACGCAGTGGCGCAGATCAACCTGCCGATCGTGCAGGCCGCAATGAGCCAGCCGGGTGCGGAACAGGCCGGCATCGTGGCACAGGCGGCCGATGGCGAAGCGTCCGCCCCTGCCGTCGCCACCTTGCGCACGGCCCCTGTCATGGAGCGGTGGGCCGCGCGGCAGGGCGATGCGCAGCCCCGCGCGCAGCATCCCGTCTCTGCTCCGGCCGAAGCGGCACCCGCCAGCGCCGATGCCCCCGCCCTTACCTTGCGCATGGCGCAGGATGCGGATGCAGCCGCGCCCGCCAGCGACCGGCGCGAGACGATGGCCGAGGGCCGCGCCGCCCCGGCCCCGCGCCTTGCCGCCACAGCCGAGCGGGAAATCGAGCGGCCGCGCATGGCGGCAAGCACCGCCACCGCATCCGGCACCACATCCACCACCGCGCCCAGTTTCAGCGCCACAACACCCGCGCTGGCGGTCGATAGCGCGCCTGTCACCACTAGCCTGCGCGCGCAGGGGCATGAGCAGATGGCCGATCTCGCGCAGATCGTCGACCGGCTGGCCGCCGCGCGCGAGGCGCTGGCCCCCGCCAAGGCCGCCCTGTCCATCGACCATGCCGAGTTCGGCGAACTGACCCTGCGTTTCGACCAGGGCCAGGATGGCCGCCTGACCGCCGAACTGGCCGGCGCCAATGCCGAAACGCACCGCGCCGTCGCCCATGCGCTGGCTGCCGAGCGCGGCCAGACGGGCCAGGGCGATGGATCGCCCGCCAGCCAGCAGCAACAGCAATCCGCCGGCCAGAGCCTGCGTTCTTCCACCGGCGACAGGGAAGCGGGCGGCAACGGAGCCAATGGCGACCAGCGGCAGGATTCCACCCGCCAGCGCGCCGATCGCGGGCAGCGGCAGCAAGCGCAGGCCGGCGGCCCGCAACGTGACGGCGTGTTCGCCTGAGCCCCACAGACACAAGCCAATCGACAGGATTATTCATGAGCGACGAGAAGGACAGCAAGCCGAAAAAGGGCAAGGGCGGCCTGATAACCAAGCTCCTGCTCGGCATCGTATTGCTGGGTGCAGGCGGCGGCGGCGTATTCGGCCTGATGGCGGCCGGCATCATCGGCGGCGGGCATGAAGGCCCGGCCGAACCGCAAGGCCCGCAACTGGTGCGCAAGGGCGCTGTCGACCCCTATGCCCCGCCCGCCGGCAAGGGTGAAGGCGAAGGCGAAACCATGGTCTATGGCGATGGCGGCAGCGAATATCGCACCGCCTATTACAGCTTTGCCGAAGAGTTCACCTCCAACCTCCAGAACTCCGAAGCGCTGGTGCAGATGAGCCTGGCGGCATCGACCCAGCGTGACGGGCGCGTGCTGATGTGGCTGGACGAGCACCAGCTGGCGATCCGTTCGCGCCTGCTGGTGGAAATCGCCGACACGCCGGAAGAGATGATCCTTTCGCCCCAGGGCAAGGAAGACCTGCAGAAGCGGCTGACCAAGGCGATCAACGAGGTGCTGGAGGAGCAGGAAGGCTTCGGCGGCGTCGACAACGTCTATTTCCGGAGCTTCATCGTCCAATGATGCAGCATTCCGCCATCGTCGCGGCCGGCATCGGCGCGAGCCATTGCGAGACGCTGGCCGGCAAGCGGCAGGCCACCCCGGCCGAGCTGGTGCCGGAACTGGCCCGCGCGGGCGAGCGGATGGCGGACCAACTGGCAGAGGATATGAGCCAGCTTTCCGGCGCGGAAGTGCTGCAAGTGCGCTGCACGGGCGTGGAAATGATCGCGGAAACCGCGCTGGCCCGCCAGATCGGACCGCTGGCGGCCAATACGCTGTATTCGCTGAATGGCGGGCACCACCGCATGCTGGCATCCATCGAGGCGCGGGCGGTGCTGATGCATCTGGACCGCACCTTCGGCGGCAGTGGCGAAGTGGAGGAAAAGCTGCCCGCCGATCTGCCGACATCGGCCAATCTGCTGGCGGCGCAGATCGAGAATTGCCTGTTCGCCACCTTGCAGAAGGTGCTGGGAAGCGGCTGCGAACTGCGCGAGGCGGGGCGCAACACCCGCTATCATCAGCTATCGCCATTCCCCGCCGGTTCGGGCGAACTGGCCGTGCTGTCGCTGGAAATCGCGGAACTGCACGCCGCGCCGTGGAAGGCGGTATTCGCGCTGCGGCTGGAAGCCCTGCCGACCCTGCTGACGCGCCCCGTCGGCGCCTCCCGCGCCCCTGCCACTGCAATCGACGCCCCACAGGCGGGCGAGGAAGCGGAAGCAGCTTCAGGCGCCGCCAGCCCGCTGGCCAAGCCCTTCGCCGACATTCCGCTGCCCGTCGAGGCGCGGCTGGTCGACATGACGATCGCACTATCGCGTCTGGCCCGGCTGGAGCCGGGCATGGTGATCCCCGTGGCCGTGGCCCGCAACGTGCCGCTGCGCGTGGGCGAGGCAGTGATCGCGCGCGGCACCGTGGGCGAACTGGATGACCAGGTCGCCCTCCAGATCACCCAGACCCATCTTTCCTGAAAGGACCCGGCAATGACCATCGCAGCCGACAGCTTCGGCCTGATCCAAGACATTGACGTCCGCCTGACGGTGGAACTGGGCCGCACGCAGATGACCCTGCGCGACGTGCTAAACCTGGCCGAAGACAGCGTGGTGACGCTGGACAAGCTGATGGACGAACCGCTGGACGTGCTCGTCAACGGCAAGCTGATCGCGCGCGGCGAAGTGGTGGCGGAAGGCAACCGTTTCGGCCTTCGCATCCTGGAACTGGTGGGCCAGCAGGGCAGGCCCGCCGCGCAGCCCCGCGCCACCGCGACCCCCCCGGCCAATGCAACCGCTGCGATGGGGCTGAATGGCTGATGTTCTGGTACATCCTGAAACTGCTGGTCCTGCTGCCGCTGATCGGATTGATGATCTGGGGCAGCTTGAAGCTGGCGCAGCGCATGCAGGCCCGGATGGGCGGGCCGCAGAACGGCGGCAAGGCCGTGCGGATCGTGGAAACGACCATGCTGTCGCCCACCATGCGGCTGGCGGTGCTGGAGTTCCATGGCCGCGAGATCCTGGTGTCCACATCGCGCAATGGCATGACCTGGCTGGCCGAAGCACCGGCGCGCCGCGTGCCGGAGCCGCGCTGGGCGGAGGACGAGGCGTGAAGCGCATCGCGGCCATTCCTGGCGCGCTGGGCGCGCTGGCCATGCCGATTATCGCGCAGGCGCAGGTGCAGGCGCAGGCTGCCGCCACCGCAGCGACCGCCGCCGTGCCGGGGGCGCTGGACCGCGCCTTCGGCGAATTGGGCGGCGCTGGCGGCGAACCGCTGAGCATGTCGTTGCAGTTGCTGCTGGTGATGGGCCTGCTGACCATCCTGCCCGCGCTGATCCTGATGATGACGAGCTTCACCCGCATCATCGTGGTGCTGGCGATCCTGCGGCAGGCGCTGGGCCTGCAGCAATCGCCGCCCAACCAGGTGTTGATCGGGATTTCTCTGTTCCTGTCGCTGTTCATCATGGCGCCGACACTGGAACGGGTGAACGATGCCGCCATCGCGCCCTATGCCGCCGGGCAGATGAACGCCGAACAGGCGATCGAGGTGGCGGGCGACCATTTCCACGCCTTCATGATCCGCCAGACGCGCGAGAGCGACCTGTCCATGTTCGCCGATATCGCCAAGGCGCCGAAATTCGCCAGCGAGGCCGACGTACCCTTTTCCATCCTGCTGCCCGCCTTCGTGACCAGCGAGCTGAAGACGGCGTTCCAGATCGGCTTCATGCTGTTCCTGCCGTTCCTGGTGATCGACCTGGTCGTGTCCAGCGTGCTGATGAGCCTTGGCATGATGATGATGAGCCCGATGCTGGTGTCCCTGCCATTCAAGCTGCTGCTGTTCGTGCTGGTGGATGGATGGGCGTTGCTGATGGGTTCGCTGGCATCGAGTTTCGGATAGGGCCATGGACGATCTTTCCCTTCTCCTTTCCATGACGGACCGGATGCTGTGGGTCACCGCGCTGGTGGCGGCCCCGGTGCTGCTGGCCGCCATCGCCGTGGGGCTGGTGATCGGCCTGATCCAGGCCGCCACATCGGTCAGCGAGCAGACCCTGACCTTCGTGCCCAAACTGGCCGCCATCGCGCTGGTGCTGGTGATCTTCGGCAGTTCCATGATGGTTCTGGTCAGCGACTTCATGCAGGACATCTTCGTGGAGATCGCCCGGATCGGCACTTCATGATCGCGATGGATTTCGGCATCGGCGCGATCGAGCAGGATTTCTGGCACGTCGTCTTCCTGATGACGCGCATCGGGGCCGCGCTGATCGCTGCCCCCCTGTTCGGCGGGGCATCGGTGCCGACCATGGTGCGGGTGTGCGTGACGGGCGCGCTGGCGGTGTTCGCCGCCATATGGCTGCCGCCGGTGGCCGCGCCCGCCGCGCTGTTTTCCGCCGCCGGCCTGCTGGCCATAGCGGGCGAGGTGCTGGTGGGGCTGACGCTGGGCTTCGTGCTCCAGATCGCCTTTGCCGCGCCGCAGATCGGGGCAGAGCTCATCAGCGGCAGCATGGGAATGAGCATGGCGGTGGCCGCCGATCCGACCCATGGCACGCAGACCACTGCCTTCGGGCAGTATTTTTCCATCGTCCTGACGCTGATCTTCCTGGCGCTGGGCGCGCATCTGCAATGGATCGCGCTGGTGATGGAAAGCTATCGCGCCTTTCCGCCGGGCGAGACCTGGATCGGCCCCGGCCGGATGGAGATGATCGGCGGTTTTGTGGGCCTGATGTTCGAGACCGGGCTGCGCATCGCCCTGCCGGTGACGGTGATTCTGCTGCTGGTGCAGATCTTCAACGGCGTGCTGAGCCGGTCTGCCCCAGCGCTGAACCTGTTCGCCATCGGCCTGCCCGCCGGCGTGCTGGCGGGGATCGCCGCGCTGATCATTTCCGCGCCGCTGATCTATGACCAGTTCGTGGATCTGGTCGGCACGATGCTGATGCAGACCGAAATGGTGCTGGCGCCATGAGCGAGAGCGCGGGCGAGAAGAGCTTTGCCCCAACCGCCAAGCGCAAGCGCGATGCCGCCCGCAAGGGCGACGTGCTGCGGTCCAAGGAATTGTCCACCGCCGGCGTGCTGCTGATGGGCGCGGCCTGGCTGACCTTTGCCGGGCCGTGGATGATGCGCGATCTGGCAGACCTGACCCGCGACCGCCTGATCTTCGACCGCGCCGACATGACCGATTTCGCGCCGGGCGAAGCGTTGCAGAACGCGCTGTTCCTGATCCTGCCCCCGCTTGCCAGCATCGCCCTGCCCGTCATCGCCATCACCCTGCTGACGCAGCTTGGCCTGGGCGACGGGCGCTGGGTGGGGGAAAACCTGGCCTTCAAGGGATCGCGCATCAACCCGATGGCCGGCCTGAAGCGCATGTTCGGCCTGAACGGGCTGATCGAGATGGGCAAGGGCCTGCTGAAAGTGGGGCTGCTGGGGGCGATCGGCTGGTTCTGGGCCAGAAGCTGGATGGATACGATCGTGGCCATGGGGCGCGGCGATATCGGCCATCAGCTGGAAGCCGGATGGGGTGCGCTGACATCGCTGCTGTTCACCCTGTCGGCCGGGCTGGTGCTGATCGCGCTGATCGACGTGCCGATCATGTGGCTGCGCCGCACGCAACGCCTGAAGATGAGCCTTCAGGAAATGCGCGACGAGAGCAAGGAAAGCGACGGTTCGCCCGAGATGAAGGCGGCGCGGCGCCAGCGGCAGCGTGAAATGGCGGCCGGCGGCGTGGCCCATGCGATGCGCGAGGCGCAATTCGTCATCACCAATCCCACCCATTTCGCGGTGGCGATGATCTACGATCCCGAACGCGCCCATGCGCCGCTGGTGCTGGCCAAGGGGCGCGGCGACAAGGCGCTGGCGATGAAGGATCTGGCGCGCGAATATGGCGTCCCGATGCTGGAATTCCCGCAGCTTGCGCGATCCGTCTATTTCACCACGCGCGAGAACCAGACGATCCGCGAGGAGCTGTATGCCGCCATCGCCGCAGTGCTGGCCTTCGTCCTGTCGCTGAAGCGCGGGGAAACGCCGCCCACCCCGCTGATCGACGTGCCGACCGCGCTGCGTTTCGACGCGGACGGTCGCCTGCCCTCTTAACACAAGGCGGCGCAAGCCGTTCTGGAAGATCATGGTCGACACATCATCCATCATTCAGTCCCTGGGCGCGGGCAGCGGCGTGGACATGGGGGCGCTGGCCACCCAGCTGGCGACCGCGCAGTTCGAACTGCGCACGCAGCGGCTGACGGCCAAGAGCGAGGTGGTGGAACGCCAGATTTCCGCCGCTTCCTCCATCAAGAATGCGCTGTCGCTACTGGCCAGCGCGTTGGGCGACCGGGTGCGAACGGGCGATCTTTCGCCGCAGCCATCGGTCGCCAATTCCAGCGTGGCCACGGCATCCAGCCCCACAGGCGCGAACGGCAAGGGCAATTACACGCTGGAGGTGCTGGCGCTTGCCACCTCGCAGACGCTGACAACGACGCCGGCGGCGAGTTCGACTACCGCCCTAGGCGGCGGCACGCTGACCTTCCGGTTCGGCACCACCACCGCCAGCGGCTTCACCGAAGGCAGCAAGGCGGCCGTCAGCATAGAGCTGGGCGAGAATGCCACGCTGGCCGATGTGGCCAAGGCGATCAATGCCAAGGGCATGGGCGTGACCGCCTATGTCGCGCAGACCGCCAATGGCGCCCAGCTGGTGATGAAGGGCGCGGAAGGCGCCGCCAGCGGCTTCGTGGTGGAAGGCACGGGCGCGGCCGATGTCGCCGCGCTGGGGTGGAACCCGGCTTCCGGCGGCGATGCATCGCGTCTGCTGTCGCAGGCCGGCAATGCGTCTTTCCGGTTGGACGGGCTGGAGATGACCAGCGCCACCAACGCCACCGGCGAAATCGCGCCGGGCCTGCAATTGCAGCTGACCGGCACCAATGCCGGATCGCCCACCCAGATCAGTTTTTCCAGCCCCGCCAGCGCCATCATCTCCACGATGACCGATCTGGTAGATGCGCTGAACGAGATCATCGGCGAGTTGAACACCGCCGCCAATCCGCTGGGCGGCGATCTGGCGCGCGACAGCGGCGCGCGGGCGCTGCGCACTGCGCTGTCGCAACTGGGCAGCCAGATCATCATGCCCAACGCCGCCGACGGCGCGCCGCGCACGCTGGCGGATCTGGGGCTGGCGCTGGAACGCGACGGCACGTTCCGGCTGGACACAACGCGGCTGGAGGCCACGCTGGCGCGCGACCCGGACGGCGCGGCGGCCATGTTCACCACGGGGCTGTACGGCGTGTATGGCACGATCGACAAGATCGCGCGCGACGCGGCCAGCAGCGTCAGCCCCACCTCTCTCGCCACGTCGATCAGCAAGTATGAGAAGCTGTCCAAGCAGTTAAGCGAGGATACCGCCGATCTGGCCGAGAAGCAGGAGACACTGCGCGCATCGCTGACGGCGCGTTTCGCGAAGGCGGACACCAATATCACATCCTCGCAATCGACGCTGGCCTTCCTGAAGGCACAGATCGAGGCATGGAACGCCAGCAACGATTGACATGCTTGCGCTGACGGACCCGAACGAAGCCTATCGCCGCAGCGAGATCGACGCGCGCATCCGGGGCAGCAATGCCGCGGACCTCGTGACCTTCTGCCTCGACCAGGCGATTGCCGGGCTGGGCCATGCGATATTGGCGCACCGGCAGGGCAACCCCACGATCCGCAGCAAGGCGCTGACCCGCGCGCTGACCGCCGTCACCGCGCTGGAAATGGGCATCGACCGCTCCTCTCCGCTGGCGGAGGCGCTGCTCCAGCTTTATGGCGCGGCCCGCAAGGCGATGCTCGATTGCGTCATCCGCTTCGACACCGAAGGGCTGGAAACGATACGCAGCGATTTCGTGGAAATCCGCGCCGCCTTCTCCTCCGCCCCGCGCTGAGCCGGGACTGACCTGGGGGCTACCCTCCCCCGGATTTTGCCATTACCGGGGGTGGCAAGCAGCGGGCCGCGCGTCCGCCCGTCCCTTGATCCTCTTGAAAAGCAGGAGCCGATGCACGAGCGCTATAGCCTGATCCTGGCCGGCGGGGGATGGAACGAGCGCACCGGCATTGCCCGGTCGCTGTCCGGCGACGGCTGGCGGGTGACGCCGGTGGATTCCTATGACGAGGTGGATGCCGCGCTGGTCGGGCGGGCGATACTGGTCTTCCTGGCGCAGGAGGACACCGATATCGCGCGCATCACCGCCCGCATGGCGCGCGATGCGATCTGGCTGCCCTTCATCGCCTGCATGGAAGGCGAAAACCGCCTGCTGGCGGCGAAAGCCTATCACGCCGGGGCCATCGGCCATCTCGGCTGGCCCTTTGCGGCTGACGAACTGCGCGAACTGGCGGCGCAGGCCGAACCCACCATGCGCGGTATGGTCGTCCGCCAGAATACGAGGGCCGATGCGAAGCGGCGGCTGGCAGTGCTGACCGCAAGGGAGCGGGACGTGCTGGCGGCGATGATCGCCGACGGTTCCAACAAGATGATCGCCAGCCGGCTGGGCCTCAGCCCCCGCACGGTCGAGGTCTATCGATCGCGCATCATGCAGCGGCTGGGCGTGGACCATATGACGCGCGTGCTGTGGCTGGCGTTTCAGAGCGAGGAATTCGGCGCAGTCCCCAAGGATGCCGTGATCGGCGCATTGCCGGGCACCGCTGCATAAGCGCCAAAAACTTCGCTGCGGATTTAAGTAAAAATAACGAGTTTGCTTCAAATGTTCGGCAAGGAGCCGTTCAATGAGCATGACCGCAACAGAGCACCTCTCCCCGTCTGCCGGCTGGTCGCTTTCGCGCCTGTTCCGCGGCAATTCCCGATCCGATGAGGAAGCAGCGCCCCGAGCGGCGCCGGCGACTTCCCAGCTTCGCAGCGATCAGCGCCGCGACCTGCTGACCGCGATCAGCCAGTTCCTGATCGATAACGATCTGGAAGTCGATCCGAAGAACCTGACCGCCGCCTATTACGCCCTGTCGGGCGCACATCCCCGGCTGGGCCGCGAGGTGACGAAGCGCCTGACCGGCGGATATCGCGTGACGCAGGAATGGCTGGACGAGATTTCCGACATTCCCAGCCCCGAAAAGGAGCAGGAACTGTCGCGCCGCATGATGGACGAGCTGGATGCGGGCCTGCGGCAATTCGCCCGCAACACCACCGAGGCACGCAGCGCGGCGAGCGATTACAATTCCAGCCTGGAACAGCACAGCGCCGCGATGTCGCAGGTCAACGAGGCGGCCGATGTCGTCAATCGGCTGATCGCCCTTGCCAAGGACATGGCCGAACGCACTCGGCGCGTGGAAGGCGAGTTGCACGAGCGGGAGCAGGAAGCCAAATCGCTGCGCCGCCGCCTGACCAAGGTGAAGCGCGAGGCGGAACTGGACCATCTGACCGGCCTGCCCAACCGGCGCGCCTTCGAAGCCCGCTTCAGCGCAGAGCTGGAAGAAGCGCGCGCCGAAAAAGCGCCGCTGAGCATCGCCATCTGCGACGTCGATCACTTCAAGGCGATCAACGATACGCATGGCCACGAGGCAGGCGACCGCATCCTGCAATTGATCGCGAAGATGCTGGCGCGCATTTCCAACGAACGCTGCCATATCGCGCGCCATGGCGGCGAGGAATTCGTGCTGCTGTTCCGCGGTTTCACCACCCAGCAGGCGATCGAGAAGCTGGACGAGGCGCGCGAGAGCCTGGCCGAACGGCGTCTGGTCAATCGCGATACCGGGCAGCCGATCGGAAATGTGACATTTTCCGCCGGCGTCGCCGATGTCTTCTCCTTCGCCGATCCGCGCCAGGCGCTGCGCGCGGCGGACGAGGCGCTGTACCGTGCCAAGGAAGCCGGCCGGAACCGGATCCTGCCGCATCAGGGCTGATCCGGGCCGCCGGATCGCACGGTGTTTGCGGGATGATCGGCAGGTGATCGCGAGCCATGGCACAAGCGCAGATCGCGGTCAGCATTTAGGCCGCTCACCGTCATGAACGAGTCACATCCGGGCGGCAGGCAATCCCTTCGATGGAAGGGACCGGGTGATGAAGCGGGTCAGCATTTTCACCACGAATGACGTGGCGGCGGGTTATGACGATTTTGCCCATGGCGAGACGGTGTACCGTTTCCAGCCCCTGCGCCCCGGGGGGCCGCAAGGGCTGTCGGATGGGCCGGTATGGGCCTTTGTCGACTGGGTGATGGACGAATTGTCCGGGCTGGAAATGGTGCGCCGGATGCGCGCCGACCAGCGGATGCGCGACGCCCATGTCACCATGGTGCTGGAACATGACGATGCAGACGATCGCCGCCGCGCGCTGAAGGCGGGGGCCGATGATTACGCCATCGGTCCGCTCAGCCGGCAGGCCATGCTCGACCGGGTGCTGGCGCTGGGCGCGGGCGAGACGCGGCTGACGCAGGACCGCTTCCTGGAACTGGGCGAATTGCAGATCAACATCGCGGGCGAACAGGCCCGCTGGCAGACCCGCCCCATCCCGCTGCGGCCCAACGAGTTCCGCCTGCTGCGCTTCATGGCCGAAAACCCCAACCGCGTGCTGACGCGGCAGGAACTGGTCGATGCGCTGGGCAAGGCGGGCGACCCGGAATATCTGCGGACGGTCGATGTGTGGATCAAGCGGCTGCGCTTCGGCCTGCGCAATGCGGAAGCCGACCGGCTGCTGCGCACGGTGCATGGGCGGGGTTACGTGCTGGACCTTCCGTAGAAAGGCCGTTCCCCCGCCGACCCGCGAATAGCGGAAACAGAAAGGCCGCCCCGCAGGGCGGCCTTTTTACGTATCAGAAGGTGACCGATGCCGATGCGGAGAGCGTCGTTCCCACATCATAGGTGTTCACGTCGATCCGGTTGTCACCGAAGCGCTGGAACTCTTCATGCTTGCGGCCGAGGAGATTGCGCGCCTCGAACTTCAGCTCGACTTCCTGCCCGGCAATGCGGACGCCTTCGCGAGCGACGAAATCGATGCGGAAGCCCGGCTTCTCGATGACGTCGGGCTGCGGTGGCGAGCCGGTGAGACCACGGCTGACGACGCGTTCGCTGGCATAGGTGACGAGGATCGTCTGCTGCGACAGGCGATCTTCGTTCTCCAGACCGAACTGGAGATTGACCAGATGGTCGGACTGGCCGGTGAGCGGCGCGCCATTGCGGAAATAGTCCGTGGCGAGGCCGGAGGATGCGGCGAAGACCTTCACCTGATCGTCCGCATTCACTTCCAGTTCCGACTTCGTGTAGGTGTAGTTGCCGATCAGCACGATGCGCTGGCCCGGTTCCCACACCCCGCCATCGATGTCGAAATACTTCTGCAACTCGATCTCCGCCCCGTAAAGCTGGGCGGACGGCGCATTGGCGAAGCTGGTCGTCATCTGGCTGGCAAGCTGCGTCACGAAGGCTTCGATCGGCTTGTCGATCTTCTTGTAGAAGCCCGCGACCGACAGGCGCTGATCGGTATCGAGATACCATTCGACGCGCGCTTCGCCGTTCAGCAACTCGCTGTCTTCAAGCAGCGGATTGCCCATATAGATGCGGTTGCCGTCCGGATCGAAATAGGGCTGGTAGATCAATTCGCGGAATTGCGGACGGGCGATGGTCTTCGACGCGTTGAAGCGCAGCTGGATATCGGGCTGCACTTCCCAGGTCAGCGTGGCCGCGGGCAGCCAGTAATTGTTGCTGAGCGCGGTGGAAGCCGTCGAGCCGCTGGGCGTGTTGAACACCTGGATCGGGGTGACGGACTGTTCCCCCTCCTCGTAACGGACGCCGACATCCAGCATGATGCCCGGGGTCAGTTCGGCATTGAGCTTGCCGTAACCGGCCCGCGTTTCCAGCGAGGCGGCGAAAGCGGGCGTGCTCTCGTCCTCCTCGATCAGGCTGATGCCGTAATATTCGATCACGTTCGGGCGCAGCAGCAGATCGGGGCGCAGCGCGCCGACGGCCGTGGGCATGGTGGACGGCGCATCGAACAGGAAGCCGCGGCGCGAACTGGTGCGGTCCGTATCGGACCACGCGCCGCCAACCGTGGCGACGAAGCCCGGTGCCAGTTCATAGCTGATATCGGCCCCGGCGGACCACAGGTTCTCCTCCAGGTCGGAGAAGGCGATGCTGGCGCTGCCGGTGGCGCGGTTCAGGCGGTTGACGAACCGGTCGCCAAGCGGATCGGAAGCCGTGTTGGTGCGGACATATTCGTAAGACAGTTCGAACGGCGCCTCGCGCTGCGAATTGGCATAGGTGCCGCGCACGTCGATGCTGAGCCCGTCCATCGGCTCGAACTCGCCGACGAGCTGCGTATCGATCAGCTGGCGTTCGTACCAGGCCGTATCCTGCTGCGAGAAATCGGCAATGCTCTGGTCTTTTTTGCCCAGGCCGATGCGCGTCTGCTTGATCGTGTCGCGGATATAGACGTTGGTCCAGCGAATGATGTGCGGACCGAATTCCAGGCCAAGGCCCAGCAGCCCGTTCACGACCATGCGCTGATCGGTGGTGACGCGGCGGAAATCGGAATCGATGGAGGATATGTCGGCACTGCCCGACGCCTGCTGGATCGCATCGCGGTTCTGATAGCGCCGGCTGTAGCCACCGCCCATGATGATGCCGAGATTGGTTTCACCCAGCGCGATAGATGTGCCGGCGGAGAAAGAGCCGGAGCCGTTGGGCGGCAGCCATTTGAAGGTCTGCACCAGCGAATTGCGGCCGTTCACCAGCTGACTGGCGATGGCGCCGGTATCGACATTGCCGGAACTGATCCGTTCGCCGCTGGCGAAAAATTCCGCCAGGGCCGGGGGAATGTCGCGCTGGCCATTGTCGAAGCCCGTCCAGTCACTGCGGCTGCCGAAATAATCATAGCCGAGCTGATTGGTGGTTTCCGTATCGAAGGTGCCACTGACACCCACCGTAAGGAACGTCTCGGTCGGGATCGCCTTGGTGGTCAGGTTGATGACGCCGCCGCCGAATTCGCCCGGATAGTTGGCGGAATAGGTCTTCTGCACCAGCGAGGACGCGACCACGCCGGTCGGGAACAGGTCGAGCGGCACCACGCGGCGCAGCGGTTCCGGGCTGGGCAGCGGCGAGCCGTTGAGCAGCGCCAGCGAATAGCGATCGCCAAGGCCGCGCACATAGACGAAGCCCGAACCGACCACGCTGAGGCCGGTCACGCGCGACAGGGCGCCGGCGATATTGCCTTCGCCCGTGCGCGCGATCTGTTCGGAGGACAGGACCGAGAGCACCTGCGTGGAATTGCGCGTAGGGTCGCGATTGATCCGGCCGGTGACGATGATCGTGCCGCCGGGCACGGAGATATCCGCATCCGTTGCAGGGGCGCCGTCTTCCGGCGAGGCCGCATCGGCCCCTTCCGCCGGGACAGTGCCCGCATCCTGCGCCAGCGCGATGCCGGGGCAGACGAGAGCGGTCGAGAACAGCAGCAACCCCGCCAGCCGCTTGCCAGTGGTCATGTACGGACCCCTTTTCAAAAACAGATTTTGCAGAACGGGCGCCCAGGGGCGCCGCGAAGTCAGCAGGGGTGCGGCCGCGTGAACGGCCGCACCCCCTGGATCATGCGATCAGTTGAAGACCGGCAGCGCGGTGCAGGCGCCGGTGTTGTCGGTGCCGAAATCCGCCACGTCGCTGTTGCAGGTCCAGCCGGCATACCAGCGGTCTTCCGCATTGCGGACCGCGCCCACCCACGTCGTCTTGTCGAAGAAGCTGGAGATGGTCGTCGGATCGGTCGCCACCAGGGCGGTTTCGGCCGTGCCGTTGATGAAGATGCTGGTCAGCGTCGAGACATGGGCATCGGTGTTGTTGTTCGAACCCGCGCCGAAGGCGGTTCCGACCTGGGTCGCATTGTAGCTGCCGGTGCCGATGAACTTGGTCGCGTTGCACTGCAGGGCCACCGAACGCGCCGTGAGCGTGGCGGGCATAGTGCCGGAACCGTTGAGCCGGATACATTCATTGGCGGGGGCGATCAGCAGGCCGTTGACCAGCGTAATGTCGGAATTGCCCCGGAAAAGCGTCGCCGCCTGATCGTTGGCTTCGTTATCCGTGCTGGTTTCTTTCTGGAACGCGGTGAAGTTCGCGACCCGCAGGCGGGTGCGCGGCGTATCGGATTCATTGTTGTTGCTGTCGATTTCCATCAGCGCGTCACCACGGCCCGGACGGGGCAGCAGCAGGGCATACTGGATATCGGCCTGCGCGCCGGTATCGACGTCGAGGCTGTCATCGTCAGCGCCGGTGGCGATGTAATACTTCATGTTGACCACGCCGCCGAAGAATTCCGCGCCATCGTCCGAGCTGTTATGCGCCTGGATGTGGTCGAACTTCGTGCCGCTGCCGACGCCGCCGGTGGTCAGCGCCTGGAGTTCGGAGTTGGCGCCCAGCACGAAGCCGGAATAGCGGATCTGGACGTAGCTCATCTGGCCGGAACTGTCGGCGGAGTTCGCGCCGCCGTAACGCGCCGGATCGGCCGCGCCTTCGGTCTGGCGTTCGCAGGTGCCGGCCGCCACGGTGCCGGTGGTGCAATCCGTGATCGGCGCGCGGCCGAGCAGCACGACGCCGCCCCACTGGCTCTGCGAGGCATTGGAGTTGAGGCCAAGCACGTTATCGCGGCTGGTGAAGATGATCGGACGCTCGGCGGTGCCGACAGCCTTGATCTTGTTGCCGCGATTGACGTTCAGCCACGACTGGCCGGTGTTGGCATAGACGATCACGCCCGGTTCGACCGTCAGCGTGACATTGGTGTCGGCGGTCAGGCTGGATTTGGAGCAGCCCACCGTGGAAGTCGCGAAAGCGCCGGTCGGGGCGGTGAAGCCACCGTCGCAGCCGATGTCGTGGCGGCCATTGAGCTGATACAGCACGCCGGAAACGCGCGGCAGGGTGGAGGAAACCTCCATCACGCGCGGCAGGGTGCAGACGCGCCATTCGCCCGAAGGCCCTTCGATCGTGCCGGCATCGGTCAGACCCTGCGGATCGGCGATGGTCGGGCAGCCGCCGGCAGGCGTCACGCCCGTGGGATCGGTCGGCGTCGGCGTGGGGGCCGGCGTCGGAGCCGGGTTGTTGATGATGATGTCGCCGCCGCCACCGGGCGAGGCAATATCGTCAGGACCGCACGCGGAGAGCGCCAGAACACTACAGCCGAGTACAAGCGAGCGAGAAAGGTGAGTCACAGCGGTCCCCTCAAAACCATGAAGCCGGAAAAACGCGCGAACGCAAAGTCGCGATTCGCCAGCTAGGAGCCAGACGTGACAGTTTCTTTGCACGGGATGGATTTAAACGTGCAAAGATGTGACACAGTTATGACATGTCGGGAAAACCGCCGGGATTCACTCGCGTCGCAATCACCATATTGCGTTTATATGACAATGTTTCATTTTTATTGCGCACAGCGCTGGATAGTCGCAACCTGCCCCTCGTAGACATAGATCTGACGAGGGAGAATTGAGATGGCTGCTGCTCTTATCCTCGCCGCCGCGCTGGCGGTGCAGAGTTCCGCTTCCGTGCCCGGCCCCAATGTGCCGGTGATCGAACTGGTGCCGGTCGCCTATACCGAACTGGCGGAAGGCCACGCCGACAAGGCCGTGATGGACCTGGAGCCGCGCGCACAGGCCAATCCGTCCGATCCGGCGACGCTCATCAATCTCGGCGCTGCCTATGCCCGGCTGGGCATGACGGAACGGGCAGAGACCGCCTTTGCCGCCGCGCGTGACAGTTCGGTAAGCTATCGGCTGGAACTGAATGACGGGCGCTGGATGGATTCGCGCCGCGCCGCCCGCATCGCGCTGGAAGAACTGGACGGCGGCACAAGGCTCGCCATGCGCTGACCCTTTCTCTCTCACGCGCGCCTGCCCCCTGTTACATGCGCGCGTGAGAAGACCGGCAGCATTGCGGGGCGTAAGGCCAGGCGCCGAATGATCGCCCGGGCTTCTCCGATCCCGTTTCTGTCACGCTACTGTCATTTCTGACACGCATTGCAGAGGTCCTGGAGGGCCAATGATTCTGCGTGTCCTGAGTGCTACCGCCGCGATGGCGCTGGCCACGGCAGCCGTGGTTCCGGCCCATGCCGACGTGCTGGAAATCGGCGGCGAAGGGCCGCGCTGGCTGAACGGGCCGAATGCCTATGCGCTGCCAGATGGCGCGGCGGCCCCCGGTTCCGCCACGCCCGCTGCCACCATGGCCGTGCCCGATGGGCTGGCCATTCCCGATCATATCGTTGCCGACACCGCGCGCAATGGCGCCGCCGTGCCGGCCGGTTATGCCGCCAAGGTGGCGGAACTGTCCGCCCGGTTCGATCTCAGCCCCGCGCTGATCGAGGCGCTGGTGTGGCAGGAAAGCCGCTGGCGGGCCGACGCCCGTTCCCCAGCGGGCGCCCGCGGGCTTGCCCAGCTGATGCCGGGGACGGCGCGCGACCTGGGCGTCGATCCCGACGATCCCTTCGCCAATCTGGAAGGCGGCGCCCGTTACCTGCGCGAACAGATCGACCGGTTCGACGGCGATCTGGAGAAGGCGCTGGCCGCCTATAATGCCGGCCCCGGCCGCGTCATCAACGCCGGCGGCATCCCCCGCATCCGCGAAACCCAGACCTATGTCGCCTCCATCATGGGGCGCTTGTCCGATCATGCCCGGAGTTCACAGTAATGCGTTCGCTGTTCCGCCTTTCCGCCCTCGCTTCCTTCCTGATCCCTGCCGCCGCGCACGCGCAAGCCGCCGATCCGCAGGGGTCCGGCCCCATCGTCGCCGCGCTGGGCTGGATGCAGGGCACGCTGCTGGGCAATGTCGCCACCGCCGTCGCCGTGATGGCCGTCGCCGCCGTGGGCTTCATGATGCTGACCGGCCGGCTGAACTGGCGCTTCGGCGCGACTGTCATCATCGGTTGCTTCGTGCTGTTCGGCGCGGCTTCCATCGTGTCGGGCATCCAGTCCGCCGCAGCGGTAGGCTGAGGGCCGCGCCATGCAACTGGCCCGCCACCCGGTGCACCGCGCGCTGACCAGGCCGCAGATGTTCGCCGGGGTGACGTATAATTTCTTCATCATCAACGCCGCCGTCACCACGGAGCTGTTCCTGATTTCGGGCAGCTTCCTGGCCCTGCCGGCGGCGCTGGTGATCCATGGCGCGGGCTATTTCGCATGCCTGCGCGAACCGCGCATCTTCGACCTGTGGATCACCAAGGTCAGCAAATGCGCGCGGGTCCGCAATTTCAAGCGCTGGGGCTGCAACAGCTACACCGCATGACACGGGGCACCGCCAATGCGGGCCCGGAGAATTCGCCGCCGTTGCGGCAAGGAGCAAGCCGATGAAGACCAAGTGGCTGGGAGCCGCGGCATGGAGCGCGAAGGAAGCCCATGCCGGAGATCGCCTGCCCTATGCGCGGCTTGCCGATCCGCACACGCTGTTGCTGCGCGACGGTTCGCTGATGAGCGCGCTGCAGGTGCCGGGGCTGTTGTTCGAAACGGAGGATACCGACGCGCTGAACGCCCATGCGGCGACGCGGGAGGTGATGCTGCGCTCCAACCTGGATGCGCGCTTCGTGCTGTATCACCACGTCATCCGCCGGCGGGTTTCCGTGGGGCTGGATGCGGAGTTCCAGGATCCGCTGGCCGCCCATATCGACCGCCGCTGGCGCGAGAAGCTGTCGAGCGGGTCGCTGTTCGTGAACGACCAGTTCGTGACGCTGATCCGCCGCCCCGCGCGGGGCAAGGCGGGGCTGGCCGAAAAGATGGGCAAGCTCCTGAACCGCCGCGGCGGAGAGGTGGAAGCCGACCCCAAGGACATGCGCACGCTGCGCGCCGCCATGCAGGCGCTGGCCGCATCGCTGGGCGATTACGGCGCGCAGCCGCTGGGCGAATATGCAGGCACCGGCGGCGCGGTGCATAACGAACTGCTCGAACTGCTGAGCGCGCTGTATAATGGCGAGATGCGCCCGGTGCGGCGGCCGGAAGATGCGGCGGATATCGGCCGGTTCCTGCCCTATCGCCGCGCCAGTTTCGGCCTCGACGCCATGGAACTGCGCGGCGCGGGCGGCGCGGATTTCGCGTCCATCCTGAGCCTCAAGGACTATCCCGAAGCGACATCGCCCGGCCTGCTGGATTCGCTGCTGCGCCTGCCGTTCGAAATGGTGGTGACCGAGAGCTTCGCCCCGCAGGAACGGCAGACCGCGCGCGAGCGGATCGACCTGTCGCTGCGCCGCCTGCGCTCCGCCGACGAGGAAGCGATGGCCGAACGGTCGGACATGCTGGCCGCGCGGGACGAACTGGGCAATGGCGCCGTCGCTTTCGGGGATCATCACCTGACCGTGCTGGTGCGCGAAGGCGATCTGGCGCGGCTGGACGATGCCACTGCCGCCTGCGCCGCGACGCTGGCAGATACCGGCGCGATCGCCGTGCGTGAGGATACCAATCTGGAGCCGGCATTCTGGGGCCAGTTCCCCGGCAACGAGCATTATCTGGTGCGCCGGGCGATGATCTCCACCGCCAACATGGCAAGCTTCGGTTCCCTGCACGGCTTCGCACTGGGCCGGGCGGAAGGCAACCATTGGGGCGAGGCGGTGACGCTGCTGGAAACGACCAGCGCGACGCCGTTCTTCTTCAATTTCCACCATGGCGACCTGGGCAATTTTTCCGTCATCGGGCCGTCGGGTTCGGGCAAGACGGTGGTGATGAACTTCCTGGCCGCACAGGCCCAGAAATTCAGCCCGCGCACCATCCTGTTCGACAAGGATCGCGGCGCGGAACTGTTCATCCGCGGCATTGGCGGGCGTTACGACCGCATCCGCGCGGGCGAGCCGACCGGCTTCAACCCGCTGGCCCTGCCCGACAGCCCGACGAGCCGCGCCTTCCTGCGCGACTGGCTGGCCGTGCTGCTGAAGGCCGAGGGGCCAGAGGAACTGTCCACCATCGCCGGGGCGGTGGATGCCGCTTACGGCAATGCCGCCTCGCTGCGACGGCTGCGCTATTTCCGCGAATTGCTGTCGGGCGCGCGCCGCCCGCAGCCGGGCGACCTGGCCGACCGGCTGGCCCCGTGGATCGAGGATGGCGAACATAGCTGGCTGTTCGACAATGCCACCGACCGGCTGGACCTGGGCACCCGCGTGATGGGTTTCGACATGACGGCGCTGCTGGAAAATCCGCGCCTGCGCACGCCGACCATGATGTATCTGTTCCACCGCATCGACGAGCGGCTGGACGGCCATCCGACGATGATCCTGATCGACGAAGGCTGGAAGGCGCTGGACGACGAAGTGTTCGCCGCCCGTATCCGCGACTGGCTGAAGACGCTGCGCAAGCGCAATGCGCTGGTCGGCTTCGCGACGCAGAGCGCGCGCGACGCGCTCGACAGCCGCATTTCCACCGCGCTGGTGGAACAGACCGCGACGCTGGTTTTCATGCCCAACCCCCGCGCCCGGCCGGAAGATTATTGCGAAGGTTTCGGCCTGACCGCGCATGAACTGGCCCTGATCCGCAGCCTGCCGGCGCATAGCCGCTGCTTCCTGGTCCGGCAGCACGATGCCAGCGTGGTGGTGCGGCTGGACCTGTCGGGCGCGCCGGAGGTGCTGACCATGCTGTCCGGCCGCGAAAGCGCGGTGCGCCGGCTCGACCTGCTGCGCGAGGCGGTGGGCGACGATCCGGCCGAATGGTATCCCGCGCTGACGGGCCAGCCATGGCCGGGGGAGCGCGAGGATGACCTCGCCCGCTTCGGCGCGCTGGAGGCGGCGGAATGACACCGCAATGCCAGCAGGCGCTGGACGGCGTGGGCAGCGGCGTTGCCGCATCGCTTCGCGCGGTCGATTGCGCCGCGACATCCACCGCGCAGGCCGCGTTCGGAAGGCTGTTCGGCACCGATGGCGCGCTGCTGCCGGTGCTGACCATCCTGCTGACGCTGTATGTCGCCTTCTTCGCCTTCTCGCTGATTACCGGCCGCAGCCGGCTGGGCATTTCGGCGCTGACCCCGCGCATGGTGACGCTGGGCATGGTGCTGACCTTCGCGACCAGCTGGGTGGCCTATCAAAGCGTCGTGTGGAACCTCGCCGCCGGGGCGCCGGACTATATTGCCGGCCTGCTGCTGGGCGCGCGCGGTTCGGCGACGACCATCTTCGCGGACAAGATCGACGTGGTGTTCGCGGCGCTGATCGACGCATCCGGCACGGAAGCGATGCAGGGCGCGAGCTCCACCTTCTCGCCCCCCGGACTGTTGTGGCTGGGCGGCACCCTGTTGCTGCTGGGCACGGTGGGCGTGCTCGCCACCTGCAAGATCGCGCTGGCGGTGCTGCTGGCGCTTGGCCCGATCTTCGTGGTGCTGGCGCTGTTCCAGGGCACGCGCGGCCTGTTCACCGGCTGGCTGAAGGGGGTGGTGATGCTGGCCATCGCGCCGCTGTTCGCCGTGCTGGGCGGATCGCTGATGCTGGAACTGGCGGTGCCCGTGCTGCGCGCGCTGGCCATGGTGCCGGGCAAGATCGACCCGCGCGCCGCGATGGCGTTCTTCATGATCGGCGCGGTCCATGCCGCGCTGATGCTGATGGTGATGAAAGTGGCTGGCACCATGGTGGCGGGCTGGACCGTGTTCGGGCTGGCGTCTTCGGGGCAGGACGCGGACAGCCGCACTGCATCCGCGAGCCGCGCCGCCGCTGCTGCCCCTGCCCCGGCAGCGCGGGCGGACCAGCCTGGCGCAGCGGGCATCGCCCCTTCCCGCCAGATCAGGGTCCCTGCCGCCATGCCGGCCGCCGCCAATGACAGTGCGGCCTATGCCGCGCCCGGCCGGCGGGAGACGCGCATCGTTTCGACCGGCACCGCCGCCGGTGCTGCCGTCATCTCGCCCATTTCCACCCCATCCCGCACGCGCGGGGTGGGCAACCGTTTCCGCGCCGCATCGGCGGGCGGACGGGCGTCGCAATCCGCCGCCCGTTCTTCGGAGTTCAAGCCATGATCCGCCATCTGCTGCCCGCAGCATGCCTGTCCGCCGCCCTGCTGGCTGCCGCGCCCGCCCATGCGGACCCGCGCATGGTCGACCGCCTGTATAATCCGGACGAGATCGTGCGGGTGGAAGGCAAGGCCAATGTGCAGGCTACGATCCGGTTCGGCGAGGACGAATCCATCGAGAATGTGGCGATCGGCGATTCGCAGAAATGGCAGGTCACGCCCAACCGGCGCGCCAATTTGCTGTTCGTGAAGCCGCTGGCGGAACGCGCCGCCACCAACATGACGGTGGTGACGGATCGGCACACCTATCTGTTCGACCTGGTGGCCAGCCCAGCCCATCGCAACCCGCTCTATATCCTCGCCTTTTCCTATCCCAAGGAACTGGAGCCGGCGGGGCGTGAAGATGGCGAGGCACTGGCAGCGACGGAGCAGGCCAATGCGCTGGAAGTGGCGGCGGCTAGTGATCCCTACGCCGTGCTGGACCCGGCCCAGCTCAATTTCGCCTGGACATCGCGGGGGGAAGCGAAGCTGCTGCCGCAGCGGATTTATGACGATGGCGATGCCACCTTCATGGCCTGGCCGCTCGGCACGCCGCTGCCGGCCATCCTCGTCAAGGATTTCGAAGGGGTGGAAGGGCCTGTGAACTATGCCGTGCGGGGCGAGATGATCGTGGTCGACGGCGTCCCGCGCGAGATCGTGCTGCGATCCGGCAACGATGCCGCCACGCTGTATAATCAGGGGCCGGCACGCGCCCCGGCGCCCCCGCAATCCGCTGCCCCGCGACAGACCGCCATGGCGCCCGCCGCCGCTGGCACGACGGAGATGAACCGATGAAACTCGCCATGCGCCATGAGCCCCGCCGGAGCGAAGGCAGCAACGATGCCGATCCGCGCGACGGGCTGTCCGCCGAAGTCATCGATCTGGCCAGCCGCACCGCCTATCCGGCGGTCGCCAGTCGCAAGCCGCGATCCGATGCGCTAGGCTTGGCAGCCGGCGTCGGCTTCGTCGCGCTGCTGGGCGCGGCGACGCTGTGGGGGCTGAATGCCAGCCGCACCGACCCGCAGGCGCCGGCCGCTGCGCCGGCCGCGACGGATACCGGGCAGGGTACGCGCTTCATTCCCGCATCCGACCCGCTGGACGGGCTGCCTTCCGCCAATGCCCAGCCCAATGGGCAGCCGCGCAACGATCCCGCCCCCTCCCCCGTGCTGGCGGCGCAACCGGGCGTCGATCCTTCGGCGATGGGCAATCCCTATTCCTCCCCCACGATCGTGTTCGATGCGGGCGGGCAGGCGGTGGGGCTGGCGCCCACGCCGCAAGTGCCGCTGACCCCGGCCGAACCGGGCGGCGCGGCCGCGGGCGGCACGTCCGATTTCGCGAGCCGCATCGGCGGCGTCGGCGGCGGCCCGGCCGTGGCGCGCAGCGATGTCGATCCCGCAACCACGGTGACGCAGGGGACGATGATCCCCGCCATCCTTGAAACGGCGATCGATACCGACGTGCCCGGCTATGTCCGCGCGGTGGTGAGCCAGGATGTGCGCAGCTTCGACGGGCGGCGCGTGCTGGTGCCCCGCAGCAGCCGGCTGGTCGGCCAATACCAGTCCGGGCTACAGGCAGGGCAGAAGCGCGCCTATGTGATCTGGACGCGGCTGATCCGTCCCGATGGCGTATCGGTGGCGCTGGCGTCCCCCGCCACGGGCTTCGACGGGCGCACCGGCCTGCCGGGAGAGGTGAACACCCATTTCTTCCAGCGTTTCGGTTCGGCGATGCTGCTGTCCGTGATCGGCGGGCTGACCACGCTGGCCAGCAGCGGCACCAATGTGGTGCTGGGCGGCGGGCAGAACGCTGCCTCCACCGCCTTGCAGCAGAACGGCCAGATCAGCCCGACGGTGCGCGTGCGGCAGGGGGAGCCGATCCGGGTGTTCACCGCGCGCGACCTCGATTTCTCGCAAGCGCCGCAGCTTTGACCGGCCGATGACCGCCGAAATCCACCAGCTTTCCGCCACCGAGACGGAGCCGGCCAATGCGCCCGCGATCCTGTCGGGCAGTGTCTATCTGGACGCCTATCTGGCGCCGTTCCGGCAATGGCTGGACCGCGATACGGTGACGGAAATCATGGTCAACGGGCCGGGCGAGGTGTGGATCGAGGATGCCACCCATCCCGGCATGCAGCGGGTGCGCGCGCCGGAGATCGACGACCGGCTGGTGCAGCGGCTGGCCGAACAGGTCGCCCGCGTCAGCCATCAGGGCATTAACCGCGAACACCCCTTGCTGGGCGCGACCCTGCCAGATGGCGCGCGCATCCAGTTCTGCGGCCCGCCCGCGACGAGGCGGCACTGGGCAATGGCAGTGCGGCGACACCGGCGGCTGGACCTGCCGCTCGACGCCTATGACCATGGGCCATTGCTGCCCCCGCCGGAAGACCGCCTGCCCGACCCGGCGGCAGCGCCCATCGCCTTCCTGCGCGCCGCCATCGCCGCGCGCAAGACGATCCTGATTTCCGGCGGCACCTCCACCGGCAAGACCACTTTCCTCAACGCCATGCTGGGAGAAATCCCCGCGGATCAGCGCGTTGTGCTGGTGGAAGACACGCCGGAACTGCGCATGCCCGGTGCGAATGGCGTGGGGCTGGTCGCGGTGAAGGGCGAGCTTGGCGAGGCGAAGGTGACCGCGAACGAATTGCTGCAGGCCGCCCTGCGGCTGCGGCCGGACCGCATCGTGCTGGGCGAATTGCGCGGCGCGGAAAGCGTATCCTTCCTGCGCGCGATCAACACCGGGCATCCGGGCAGCTTTTCCACCATCCACGCCAATTCGCTGCAAGGCGCGCTGGAGCAGCTTTCGCTGATGGTGATGCAGACCGGCATCGGCCTGACCCGATCGGACACCATCGCCTATGCCGCGTCGGTGATCGACGTGATCGTGCAGCTGGACCGGTCGGGCGGCAAGCGCGGCATCAGCGCGATAGGACGCTGCGCCGACCTGTTGTGATGCCGCGCATCTGCAACGAAGGTGCAACGGGGTTGCAAGCCCGCTGCCAAGCCGCCAAACCTTTTGACGCATTCGATGGATTCATTCCCATATGGCCACGATGAGTTCCGACGCGCCCGCCACGCCGGTTGCCGAACCGACCGCACCTGAAGAACGCTATTTCAATCGCGAACTAAGCTGGCTCTCCTTCAACGAGCGGGTGCTGGCCGAAGCGTGCCATGCCGCCTATCCCTTGTTGGAACGGCTGCGCTTCCTGTCCATATCCGGCAGCAATCTGGACGAGTTCCTGATGATCCGCGTCGCCGGGCTGGCCGGGCAGGTGCGCAGCGGGGTGGGCAACACCTCGCTGGACGGCAAGACGCCCACCCAGCAGTTGGCGGCCATCAACATCCAGATCGCGCGGTTGCAGGAACGGCAGCAGAAAACGCTGGACGATCTGTGCCCCCTGCTGGCGATGCGGGGCATCCATATCGAGGGTGAGGAGAAGCTGGACCATGCGGCGGAGCAGTGGTTGCAGGGCTATTTCCTGGACCATATCGTCCCCGTCATCACGCCGCAGGCGATCGACCCGGCCCATCCCTTCCCTTTCGTGGCCAATCAGGGGACGGGCGCGCTGTTCAACCTGACGCGGCTGGAGGATGGCAGCCGCCTGCTGGAAATGGTGCTGGTGCCAAGCGCCCTGCCCCGCTTCGTCCGCATTCCGGGGGAAGAAGCGATCTATATCGCGGTGGAGCGGGTGATCTGCCGGTTCGCGCACCTGCTGTTTCCCGGCTTCCGCGTGGAAGGGGACGGCGTGTTCCGCCTGCTGCGCGACAGCGATATCGAGCTGGAGGAAGAGGCCGAGGATCTGGTGCGGTATTTCCGCACCGCCATCCAGCGGCGGCGGCGCGGCAAGGTGATCCTGCTGGAGCTGGACGACAATTTCGATCCCGAGGCCGAACAATTGCTGCGCGATCAATTGGGGCTGGAACAGGCCATCGTCAGCAAGACCGCGGGGATGCTGGGCATCAGCGATCTGGCGCAGGTCGTGGCGGAGGACCGGCCCGAACTGAAATTCGCCCCCTATTCCCCCCGCTATCCCGAACGGGTGCTAGAGCATGATGGCGATTGTTTCGCCGCGATCCGGGAAAAGGACATCGTGATCCACCACCCTTACGAAAGTTTCGAGGTGGTGGTGGATTTCCTGCGGCAGGCAGCAGCCGATCCCGCGGTGATATCCATCAAGCAAACTCTCTATCGCGCGGGCAACCAGTCCCCCGTGATCGCGGCGCTGACGGAAGCGGCGGAGAACGGCAAATCCGTGACGGCGGTGGTAGAGCTGAAGGCCCGGTTCGACGAGGAACAGAACCTGAAATGGGCGACCGAGCTGGAACGGGCCGGCGTGCAGGTGATCTATGGCTTCGTGGACTGGAAGACCCACGCCAAGGTTTCCATGGTCGTGCGGCGCGAGGATGAAGGCTATCGCACCTACTGCCATTTCGGCACGGGCAATTATCATCCCGTGACGGCCAAGATCTATACGGATCTGAGCTTCTTCACCGCCGATCCCGCGCTGGGCCGCGATGCGGTGAAGCTGTTCAATTTCGTGACCGGTTATGTCGAGCCGCAAGGGCTTGAAGCGATCGCCGTTTCCCCGCTGAACCTGCGCGCGACGCTGTATGAGCATATCGACCGCGAGATCGAGAACAAGCGCAAGGGACGGCCCGCCGCAATCTGGGCCAAGCTCAATTCGCTGACCGAAAAGGGGATTATCGACCGGCTTTACGAAGCGAGCCGGGCCGGCGTCGATATCGTGCTGGTGGTGCGCGGCATCTGCTGCCTGCGCCCCGGCATCCCCGGCCTTTCGGAAACGATTTCCGTCAAATCCATCATCGGCCGGTTCCTGGAACACAGCCGCATCTGGGCATTCGGCAATGGCTTTTCCCTGCCCGGAGACAAGGCCCGCGTATTCATTTCCAGCGCCGATGCGATGAGCCGCAACCTGAACCGCCGGGTGGAAACGCTGGTCCCCATCCGCAATCCCACCGTGCACGATCAGGTGCTGGACCAGGTGCTGATGGCCAATCTGCTGGATACGGAACAAAGCTGGCTGCTGGATGGTAGCGATGGAAGCTGGGAACGGGTCGAAAGTGATGGGGATGGCTTCAACTGCCACGATTACTTCATGACCAACCCTTCGCTATCGGGCCGTGGCGGCGCATTGGCGGAAAGCCGCGTGCCGAAGCTGACACTGCGTAAAGGGGCGATATGACGGCGGATTTCTCTTCCCGGAGAACGGAGGCGGGCATCGAACGACCCGACCGGGCCGTGATAGATATCGGATCGAATACCGTCCGACTGGTAATCTATTCCGGCCCGAAGCGCGCCCCGGAAGTCTGGCTGAACGAGAAGGTGACGGCGAAGCTGGGGCGCGACCTGTCCGCCACCGGGCGGATGCCAGACAGGGCGATGGACATGGCGCTGGCGGCGCTGGCCCGCTTTGCCGCCATACTGGCCGATGTGGGCGTGGCGACGGTGGACGCGGTGGCGACAGCGGCCGTGCGCGATGCCGCCAATGGCGGGGCGTTTCTGGACCGCGTGCGCGCGCTGGGGCTGGAACCGCGCCTGCTGAGCGGGGCCGAGGAAGCGGAAACATCGGCGATGGGCGTGATCGGCGCCTTTCCCGGCGTGCAGGGCACGGTGGCCGATCTGGGTGGGGGCAGCCTGGAACTGGTTCAGATCGGCGCCGGGCAGTGCAGCCATGCCGCCAGCCTTCCGCTGGGCACCCTGCGCCTGCCCATGCTGCGGGCAGAAGGGCCGGGGGCGTTCCGCAAGGCCGTGGCCAAGGAACTGGGCCGCGCGGATTGGGCCAGCGCCCATCCTGCCCCGCTTTACATGGTAGGCGGCACCTGGCGCGCGCTGGCCAATTACGCGATGCGCAAGGCGAAGCATCCGCTGACCGATTCCCACGGCTTCACCCTGTCGCTGGAGGAAGCGGACGTGCTGGCGCGCAAGGTGGCGCGCATGAAGCCCGAAACGCTGGCCGCCGTGCAGGGCGTCTCCTCCTCCCGCGCGGCGGGCCTGCCGGATGCAGCCGCGCTGCTGCGCATCATGCTGGCCGAATTGCAGCCGGAACGGCTGGTGTTTTCTTCCTGGGGGCTGCGGGAGGGCCTGCTGTTTTCCCGCCTGACGCCCGATATTCGCGATCAGGACCCGCTGATGGCGGGCATCGCCAATTTCACCGCCCCGCGCGGCGGATCGGTGACGCAGGCCACGATGATCGCGGCATGGACCACCGATGTGACCAGCAGCGGCCCGGCCATCGGCAATGGGGGCAATGAACGATTGCGGCTGGCGGCGATCATGCTGTCGCTGGCCGCAGCCCGGCTTGAGCCGAACCTGCGCGGGCGCCACGCCTATGACTGGGCGATGGACAAGCGATGGATGGGGCTGCCCCCGCGCGGACGCGCCATGGTGGCCGCCGCGCTGATGGCCGCCTGCGGCAAGCCGGAGCCGCGCAGCGAATTGTACCGGCTGGCCAGCGCGGAGGAACTGCGCGCCGCGGCCGGCTGGGGGCTGGCGGCCCGGCTGTGCCGGCGGCTGGGCGCGGGATCGCGCCTGTCGCTGCTGACGACATCGCTGAAGGTCGAAGGGGAGCGGCTGGTGCTGTGGTTCGACGAAACGCGGGCGCAGCTGGTATCCGACATCATCCGCAACGACCTGAAGCTGCTGGCGCAATGGCTGGGGCTGGAGCCGGAATTGAAGATCGCCGCACCCGAGGCGGCCCGAAAATCGCACAGCCTGTCTATTTGACACTTCCGTGAAGGGCCAAGGGCGTGTCTGTTGCCCTGACAGCCGCGATCGACCGCCCCCGGACGATTGCGGCGGCAGAGCATACAGGACAATCCCGGATGTTCCCGCTTGGGAAACGGTCCGGGGCCCTTCCGGGTCGCACCGGAAGCAACTTTGACCGCCGCCGCCCCGCCCCCCGGGTCGGCGGCGGTGTTTCCTTCCGCCCCTGTTTCCCTAGACCCTTACCAGGGGTCGTTCGTCTGCTGGTCGAAAGGCCGCGTATCGGCCGGCGGCGACACATGGCGCGGGCGCATCGGCATGGTGCGTTCCCCCTTCCACGGGATCTGATCGGCCGCCGTCCAGGCGTTCACATGCAGGCGGAAGAACTTCCACCGGCCATTGCGCCGCACCAGCCGATCGTCCCGCGTGCCGATGCCCATCACGAAATTATTCCCGTAATCGGCGTTCCATTGCAGGATCTGGAAGAAGCACCGCACCCGCGCACCTTGTTCGCGCGGGTCCATGATGAAGGTGTTGAGCGTGTGCTGGCGGCCATACCACCAGTGCTGCCGGTCGTACCAAAGGCTGCGCAGGTTTTCGCGGATCGCCTGATGCCCTTCGGCCTTGCCCTGCCAGAGATGGTCGAATTCCGCATCTTCGGCGAAGGTTGCGATCACCTGTTCCTCGTCCGCGAGATCCAGCCCCCAGGCGTAGCGGGCATAGAGTTCCTCTATCTCCGCCCGGTCCTGCGCCGGCATGATTTCCGGCACGCCATCGGGCCAACATGGTTCGGTCATCTCTCTCTCCTGTTCTGCGACTGGCATTGCGGACTTGCCAGACCGCGATTTTCCAGTTCACCATCGGCCTAACACAAGGAGAGAAGGATGCCGGAGATTTTTCACGCAGCCGCGAGTTTCGGCTTGCAGGAGAAGAAGCCGCTGCGCTTCGAGGCCGATATTTTCGACTGCGAAGTGGAAGGAGAGATACCCGCCAGCCTGAACGGCGCCTATTTCCGGATCGGGCCGGACCGGCAATATCCCAGCCTTGAGGACGATATCGTCCTGAACGGCGACGGGCAGGTGTCCGCCTTCTGGTTCGAGGATGGGCATGTCACCTTCCGCAGCCGCTATGTCATGACGGAGCGGCTGAAGCGTGAGCGGGAGGCGCGGCGGCGGCTGTATGGCCGGTATCGCAACAAATATACCGACGATCCATCCGTTTCCAACATCCCCGCGCGCGACAATACCGGCAACACCTATGCCTTCGCCCATCATGGCGAGCTGTTCGCGCTGCGCGAGGATTCGCGGCCCCACCGCATCGACCCCGCTACGCTGGAGACGCTGCCGGTGGGCGATTTCGGCGGGCTGGAAAGCACGGCAGTGACGGCGCATCCCAAGATTGACCCGGTGACCGGCGAATGGTGGAGCTATGGCGTGTTCGCGCGGGGCGAGCCGACCACCGATGCCTCGCTCCACGTCTTCGACCGCGACGGGCGGCTGGTGCGGGAGGAATGGTTTCAGACGCCGTTTGCGGGCCTGAGCCACGATTGGGGCGTGACGCGGGATCATCTGGTGTTCCCCATCATGCCGCTGACCGCCGACGACGCCCGGCTGCGGCAGGGGGGCGCGTTCTACCAATACGATCCCGATCTGCCGAGCGCGTGGGGCGTGATGCCGCGCAACGGCACGACGGACCAGATGCGCTGGTTCCGCATCCCGCAACTGGTGATGGGGCATGTGATGAATGCCTATAGCGAAGGCGACGTGGTGCATGTCGACGTGCCGTTTTCGCCCGGCAATGTGTTTTCCTTCTTCGCGGACAAGCATGGGGCCATGCCGACGCAGGCGGAAGGCATCACGCAGATCAGCCGGATCAGCTTCGACCTGTCGAAGCCGGATGAGGATGCGGTGACCATCACCCCGTTCAACGGCGCGCTGGGTGACATGCCGCGCATCGACGACCGGTTTGCGATGCAGAAATACCATATCGGTTATTTCGCCTTGCGCGATTTTCCCAATATGGGCGTCGGGCAGATCGACTGGGACAGTGGCGACATGGTGTTCCACGCGCTGGACGGTGGCGCGGCGCAGGAACCGGTGTTCGTGCCGCGCAGCGCCGATGCGCCGGAAGGCGACGGCTACATCCTGAGCGTGGTGGACCGGTTCCGCGAGGGCCGGTCGGAATTACTGATCCTGGACGGCAATGATGTGAGCCGCCCGCCCATCGCCACGGTGAAGATGCCGTTCGGCCTGCCGATGGCGTTCCATGGCTGCTGGATGGAAGGCGCGCGCGCGGCCATATAAATGCGAGGAGGGCAGCCCGCGCGGTATCAACGCCGCCCGGACTGCCCTTCGTCTTGCCCGGATCGCCCCGGAGCGGCACGCGGCCTGTTACTGCGCCGCGCGCGTCACCCGCCTGGCGAAGGCCGCGACCATGCGTTCGACTTCCTTTTCCGGCGTGCCGATGCTGAGCGCGGGCGACATGTGGTTATGGCCGGAAAGGCGGTGGATTTCGGGATAGCTGCCCTTTGCCACGCCCCACGCGCCGACCAGTCGCGCGGCCTGTTCCTGGAAATCGGCGGGGTCGAATTCCGACACGGTGAAGAGCTGCGGCACGGTGGCATTGAGCAGCCCGGCCATGCAGGAGGCCGGCCCCCAGCCCTTGGGATCATCGCCATAATAGGCGATGTGGAACTGGTTGGGCTGGCAGCTGAGCGTGTCATAGATGCCTGACAGCATGATCGCCCCGGCAATGCCGCCGCCTTCGGCGACATGGTGGCGGCGATGCGCGACATAGCTGGCCACATGCACCGCACCGGCCGACTGGCCGATCAGCACGATCTTTTCCGGATCGCCGCCATGGGCCGCGATGTTTTCCTTCAGCCAGCCCAGCGCCAGCGCGACATCTTCCGGCCCGGAGGGGAAGTGGTTGGCGGGCGCGAGGCGATAGGTCATCACCACGCCGACCATCCCTTCGCGCGCCGCGAAATCGCCGATATTGGAATAGAACGGGCTGCCTTCGGTATGCTTGTCGCCCATCACGAAGCCGCCGCCATGGAGATAGACGAGCACCGGCGCGCCGCTGGCCCCTTCGCGGCTGAAGATGTCCAGCCGGTGGCGGGCATCCGGGCCATAGGCGATATCGCGCGTGACCTGCGTGGCCGGGTCGATCCCGCCATTGAGACCGGCGAAGATCGCCTGCGTGCCGCCCATCATTTCGGGCGTGAGGGCAGAGCCGAATGCTTCGAGTTGCTTGCGGATCGCGGGTTTCAAGGAGCGTCTCCTTCCATGAGCAGGACAGGTTTGATGGCACGCCCGGCGCGGGCATCGTCGAAGGCGCGGGCAATATCGGCGAATGGATAGAAGCTGAGCAGGCGGTCGAAGGGAAACCGGCCCTGCCGCCAGAACTCGATCATCATCGGGATGAAGGTCTGCGGATCGGCATCGCCGCCCAGCACGCCCTTCAGCGAACGCCCGCCACTGAGCATCGGGAACATGGCCGGCGCCCAATCCCCGCGCGGCGCGGTGACGAAGGCGGCCGTGCCGCGCATGGCAAGGCAATCCATCGCGGCAGTAAACACCGGCGGCGCAACCGTGGTGTTGACGCTGCCATCCACGCCCCGCCCGCCGGCGATGGCGCGGATCTTGCCGGCCAGCCCTTCCTCGTCCCCCCGCAGCGTATCCGTGGCGCCCAGATCGCGCGCGAGTTCCAATCTGTCGCTGGATAGATCGACCGCGATGATGCGCGCCGCGCCTGCCAGCCGGGCAGCCATAACGGCGCTGAGCCCGACGCCCCCGGTGCCGAACACGGCGATGGACTGGCCCGGCTTCACGGCGAGCGATTCCAGCACGCAGCCAGCGCCGGTGATGATCCCGCAGCCCAGCGGGCCGAGCAGGGCCAGAGGCACGTCGTCCGGCACCTTCACCGCCGTGCGTTCCGGCACGATGGCGTGGGTGGCGAAGCTGGATTGCCCGAAGAAATGCGAATGGATCGGCTCTTCCCCGGCGTGCAGCGCGACCGACCGATCCATGCGCGCGCCGCCGAAGATGCGCGGCATGGCCGTGTCGCAATAGGAAGGCCGGCCGCCATGGCAGGACGGGCAAGTGCCGCAGGAACTGCCCGACAGCACGACATGATCGCCAATGGCGAAGCCGCGCACATCCGGCCCCAGCGCCTCCACCACGCCAGCCCCTTCGTGCCCCAGCACGATGGGCAGGGGCGACAGGCGGCCATCATGGGCGTGCAGATCGGTATGGCAGATGCCGGTCGCGACGATCCGCACGCGCATTTCGCCCGCGCGCGGTTCCTCCTGTTCCAGTTCCACGATCGCGGGGGCGGACGTGTCCGGGCGGCTAACGGCCGCCGAAATCCGCATCAGCCGCCCTTCCCGAGATGATGATCGTCCTGAATGTCGGCGACGGGGCCATGCTGCGTCATCAGCGCCTTGCGGCGGACGAAGCGCAGGATCGATTCCAGCCCGGTGCGCGACCCGCCAAGGCCGGAAAAGCCGAAGCTGTGCGTGCCGATGGTGCGCATCTTGCCGAAGGTCAGGAAGGTGTCCTGCAGGAACACAGCCCCCGCATTGATACGCTGTCCGATGGCCAGCGCCTCTTCCTCGCTGCCCGCCAGCACCGATGCCGTCAGCCCGAACTGCGTATCGTTGGCAAGACGGATCGCTTCGTCGATATCGCGATAGGCCATCACCGGGATGCAGGGGCCGAAGGTTTCATCGCGCATGATCTCCATCTCATGCGTAACGCCCGTCAGCACGGTGGGCCGCATATAGAGGCCGCCCGCAATGTCCTCCACCTCCCCGCCGGTCAGCACGGACGCGCCCCTGGCGCGGGCGTCGGCAATGTGGCGGGCGACGATTTCGCCCTGCGGCGCGAAGGTGAACGGCCCGATATGGCCGGCGCGGGGATCGTCGGCGTTCAGCCGCACGGCCTGCGCCTTTTCCACCAGCTTCGCCACGAAGGCATCGTGGATGCTTTCATGCACATAGACCCGTTCCGTCGAATAGCAGACCTGCCCCGTGGCATAGACCGCGCCGCGCAGAACCGCGGTGGCGGCACGGTCCAGATCGGCGGTTTCCGTGACGATGGCGGGATCCTTGCCGCCCAGTTCCAGGAAGCAGGGGATCAGCCGCTGCGCGCAGGCCATGGCGACCTTGCGCCCCGTGGGCACGCTGCCGGTGAAGCAGACGAGATCCACCTGCTCGATCACGGCCTGCCCCACAGCGCCATCGCCGGTCACATAATCGAACACTTCGGCCAGTTCCGGCACGGCGCGCACCGTTTCGAAGATCGCTTCTATCACGCGCGGGGTGACTTCGCTGGGCTTCAGCAGCACGGCGGAGCCGGCAAACAGGGCCGGCACCGCATCCAGCATCGCCAGCATCAGCGGCGCGTTCCACGGGCTGATGACGCCGACCAGCGAATAGGGGACGAGCTGGCTGCGCACCTCCACATCCGGCATCACCGCGCTGCGGCCATGGAACTGGTAATTGCCGAGCGCCTTGCCCGCATCTTCCAGCCATCCGCCGATATTGGCCATGGTGATGAAGCCTTGCAGATAGGAGGTATGGCAGCCGCCAGTGTCCACCGCATCGGCTTCGCCAATGGCGGCGGCGCGGGACTTCACCTCCGCCAGCCAGCGCGCCATCACGCCGCAGCGCGCCTCCAGCGGCAAGGCGGCCCAGCGTTGCTGCGCATCGCGCAGGCGGCGCGCCTTGTCCGCCACGTCGCCGGGGCTGGACACGCGCAGGTCGAAATCCGTCGTCCCCATGCGGGGGTTGCGCACGGCCAGCACAGCCTCCTGCGCGATTGCTGCCGAAGCCATATCCTCTCCTTCATATCCCAACCCCGCCATGGCCGTTTGGCAGGCCATTCGCGGGGGATGCCGGGACTTTCCCCGGCCAATCGATACCGGCCAGCGCCCGGGCGCGGCGCGGCATCGTTCCAGCGCATAGTAGGCATGGGCGCGGAAACTTCGCAATTCACGATCGTTAGGAAAATATCCGCCACCCAAGGCGGCACACGAGAGGAGAAGAGCCATGGCCAATCAGAACAATCAGGGCCAGAATAACCCAGGCCAGAACAACCCCGGTCAGCAGCAGGGCCAGAACCCCCAGCAGGATCAGCAGGGCGGTGGCAAGAACCCCCAGCAGGGGGAGCAGGGTGGCCAGGATCGCCAGCAGAACCAGCAGGGCGGCCAGAACCGCCAGCAAGGTGAGCAGCGCGATCAGGACCAGAACCGCAACCGCTGACCATTCAACGCGCTGATTGAACGAAGCGCAAGGTTTCAGGGGCCGCTTTCGCGGCCCCTGTGCTGCGCGCCGTCAGAACCCGTAGCGGAAGCCGCCCCACAGGGTGAACGGCGTGCCGAGATCGATCGATCCGGCCTGGTTCCGCGTCACGATATCCTCATCAAACAGGTTTTCCGCGCGGGCGACGAAGCTGAGCGCACCGGTGATCGGGAATTGCGCGAACAGGTCGACCGTGGTGGCCGCGGGCAGGACTTCGCTTTCCTGATCGTCTTCATATTGATCGCCGACATGGCGCAGCGTCGCGGCCAGGATGGTGCGCGGCGCGGGGCGATAGCTGACCGTGGCGCTGGCGGCCCATTTCGGCGTCTGCGCCGGGCGGAAGCCATCCAGATCGGCTGCGGCACCGGTGCCGCGCTGTTCCGCATCGGTATAGGCCAGCGTGCCGTCGAAAACGATGGAGCCGAAATCCCATTCCGCCGCGAGTTCGATGCCCTGCGCATCGATCGCTTCGAGGTTCTGCCGCTGGCGCACGGTTTCGGACAGGGTGATGTTGGCGATGGCGTTCTTCACCTTGTTGTCAAACGCCGTGACCGACAGGGTCGCGCCATCCACCGGCTGCCAGTCGATGCCGGCTTCGAAACCTTCCAGCCGTTCGTTCTTCAGTTCCGCATTGGCATTGGTGGTGACGGGAAACACCACGAAGGGGCGGTAGAGTTCGTTCAGCGTGGGAAGGCGCAGCCCGCTATAGGCCGCGGCGCGCAGGCGCAGATCGTCTGTCGCATCGTACACCGCGCCCGCGCGGTAGGACACGTCCCAGCCGGAACGGTTGGGATAGAGCGAATCGGCAAGGATATTGCCCGCCGCATCGACATTGCGGTGATAACCTTCACGAATGGTCCAGCGATCGCCGCGCACCCCGCCGGTCAATGTCACCGGGCCAAGCTGCCAGTCGTCTTCCGCGAACAGGCCGAAATCGGTGTTCACCCCGCCGGCATAGCGGCTGCCATTGCCCGCCCCCGTGGCGAGGAAGCGATCTTCCACCAGATCGCCTTCCGAACGGCGGAAATCGGTGCCCAGCCGCAGCGTATGCCCGCCGCCGACGGGCGGACGGACTTCCAGCTTGCCGCCTTGGCCGGTGGACGGCGTGTCCTTCTGATCCAGCGTCTTGGCGAAGCTGCTGGAGGAAATCACGATGTTGGTGAAATTGCGCCACTGCGCATAGGCCAGCGCATCCACCTGCCACGGTCCGCGGCTGACGATGCGGGCGGACACGTCCTGCCCTTCGCTGGTGGAATCCGCCCCTTCGAAGCGCAGCGTGCGGCGGTCGTCGAAGGCAAGGCCGCGCAACTGCACCTCCAGATCATCGCCGACGGGCTGCACGATGCGCGCGCTGGCGGACCAGGATTCGAACGCGGCGCGCGCGGTGGCTGGAACGCGCTGATCGTCGGGCGTGGTGTAGAAGCCCTGCCCGCGATCCCAGCGGCCGCCGATCACCGCATAGCCATCGCCCAGTTCCGGCGCGATGGTGCCCGACAGTTCCGTTTCGCCGCGCTGATTGACCATCGCCTGCCCGCTGGCAAAGCCGAGGGTGGAAGCATCGCCGCTTTCCAGTTCGATCACCCCGGCCAGCGCCCCGGCGCCGAACGGACCGGAGCCACCGCCGCGCGTGACGCGAATGGAATCGAGCCGTTCCGGAGCCACGGCGGAAAAGGGGATGTAACCGAAGAACGGGTCCGACAGCGGCACCCCATCCAGCAGCATCAGGGCGCGGCTGGTCGCATTGCCGCCCAGCGCCCGCAGCGTGACGCCCTGCGCGGACGGATTGGAGGACCGGCTGTCCGCCCGGCGGAACTGCTGGAACCCCGCGACCGACCCCAGCACGTCTTCGATCCGGCCCGACGCGCTGGACACGACCTTGTCCCGTTCCAGCGTGATGGTGTTGTAGGCCGGGGTGGCCGGCGTTTCCGGCAGCCCGCTGCCCAGCACGATGATGACATCGGACGGCCGCACTTCCTGCGCGGAAGCCGGAGTGGCCAGCGGCAGGGAGATCAGGGCCAGCGAGGCAAGGGGAAGCGAGGCGAGCGACAGATATTTCAGATGCATTGATGACGACCCTTCCCAGCGGCCTGAAGTTGCGTTTGTCCGCCCCTAGCGAGTGTTGCTTGCCGCGTCACCCCGCCTTTGGCAGATTGCCGGAAAAGGAGGGGATTCATGTTACGCAATGCCTTGTTCGCTTGTGCCGCGCTGTTCGCGGCGACCTCCGCCCATGCGCAGGAGGAAACCGCCATGTCCGTGCCGCCCGTAGTCTCTCAGGATCACGCAGCCTTGCTGGCCAGCGACGATCCGCAACTCGCCGCAAACAAGCAGCTAGTTTACGACATGTACCGGATCGTGCTGCAGGGCGGCCATGCCGACCGGGCGCATGAGTTCATCGCCGAGGATTATGTCCAGCACAACCCCAACGCGGCGCAGGGATTGGCCGGGCTTGTTGACTATGTCCAATCCACGCGGCCGGTGCGGGAGATCAAGGACACGCTGGAACTGCCCCTGATCCACCTGATGGCGGAGGGCAATTATGTGATGACGTCGTTCGTTCGTCCGGAAAAGGACGAGAATGGCGCGACCTATTATTCGAGCTGGTTCGACCTCTATCGCATCGAAAACGGCAGGATCGCCGAACATTGGGACCCGATGCTGAAAAGCGATCCGAAGATCGATCCCAACGACCGCAAGCTGTAGCTAGCGGCCGCCGCCGGAAACAGCGGTGGCCGGCAGCCCGTTGCCCGACAATTGCGCGCGCAGGTTCTGGAGCGTGCGTTCAGGCACCGGGGCGAGATCCCGCGCCGGCTTGCCCTTGCGCAGGCGGGCGCGGTCCTGTTCCGAAGGTTCCACGGCGCGCACCCGCACGGCGGCAATGCCCTGGCGCCGGATACCGAGTTGTTCCGCCGCGCCGCGCGACAGGTCGATAATGCGCATGCCGCCGGAAAACGGCCCGCGATCATTCACCCGCACGACGATCCGCCTGCCCGTGTCGAGCGAGGTCACCTCCACATAGGTCGGCAGCGGCAGGGTGGTATGGGCGGCCGTCACCCAATCCGGCTGGAAGCGTTCGCCATTGGCCGTCTGGTTCCCGGATTCCGAACCGTACCAGCTGGCATAGCCCAGCCGGTCATATCCCGGATCCGCGGAGGGCGTGTAGCTGTTGCCGCGGATCGTATAAGTCGGCCCGATCCGCACCGGGGAGTCGCTGACCGGGCGGAAATGCGTGCCGCCCGCACAGGCTGACAGGGACAGGGCGGCGATGGCGACGCCTGCGGCGCGCCCCATGCCCTGCACCAGTCCGCATTGCTTTTGCGTGCCCATGCGCCCCGCTTAACCTGACATGGCGGTGGCCGAAACCACCTTGTTCCGGTCAATCGGCGCAGACCGGGACCATCACCATGCTCATCCCGCCGCCGCCGACATTGGCGATGGTGCGGGTTTCGAGCCGGGTGTGGGTGCAACGCCGCCCATTCTCGTCGCGCACAACAGGATCGGCTTGCGCGCTTTCGGTGGCAGAAGCAGCGCCGCCGTCTTCCAGCGGCGGACAGATGCCTTCCGCCACCAGCCGCTTGCGGAACATGGCGCCTTGCTGGCGGATCCATGCCTGGGCGCTGTCTTTCCCATCGGTGCGCAGGCGGCGCTCATATTCCGCCACGATCGCGCGCCGTTCCTCCGCCGGCAGGGCATCGGCGGAACAATGCCGAGCGGAGGCGTGCTGGAAGTGTGGACCCGATGGGCCGGGCGAGCCGCTCCGCTGGGCCGCAAGGGCCGTGCCGCCGCTGACGGCCAGCAGCAAGGACAGGGCGAGAATGGGCAGGCGGCAGGTCACGCATCACTCCTGAACCGGCAAAGGCCGCATGGAGCATAGCGGGATGAAGCCCGGATGGTTCAAGGGGACGCGGCGATCGTCCCGCCGCAGGATCGGGTTATCGCATGGATCGGAGCTGGAGGGGCGGCGCGGCTGGCCGCCCCTCCATACCAACCATCAAAGCCGGGCGGGCGCGCCGTCGAGCAGGATGGTCTTGGTTTCGACATAGGGCCACAGACCTTCCGGCCCGCCTTCGCGGCCCATGCCGGACTGCTTGAAGCCGCCGAACGGCATGCCGAATTCCATCCGCATCCCGTTCTGCCCCATCACGCCGGTGCGCACGCGGCGGCTGACGTCGTAGGCGGCCTGCACATCATGGGTGAAGACCGAGCCGTTGAGGCCGAAATTGCTTTCATTGGCGATGCGGATCGCGTCTTCCTCGTCCTCCGCCGGGATCAGGCACAGCACCGGGCCGAAGATTTCCTCCTGCGCGATGCGGCTGGTATTATCGACATTGGCGAACAGGGTCGGTTCCATGAAATAACCCTCGTTCATATGCGCCGGGCGGCTGCCGCCGGTGACGAGATCGGCCGTCTTCTTTCCTTCGGCGACATACATCTCCACCCGTTCGAGCTGGCGCTTCATCGCCAGCGGGCCGAGCTGGGTGGCGGGATCTTCGCTGTTGCCGATGCGGATGCCCTTCATCACCCCGGCGATGGCATCGGCCAGCTCATCATGCCTGTCACGCGTGACGATGGCGCGGCTGAGCATGGCGCAGACCTGCCCGCTCATCACCGTGATCGTGTTGCCGAGAATGCCGGCGGCGGCTTCGATCGGGAAATCGTCGCGGATGATGGCGGCGGACTTGCCGCCCAGTTCCATGGTGCAGCGCGTCATCTTCGACCCGCACACGCCGGCGATATGCATGCCCGCGGCGCTCGAGCCGGTGAAGCTGACCTTGTCGATATCGGTGCTGCGGATCAGGTGATCGGCCGCTTCCCGCTCGCTCGGCACGAGGTTGACGGTGCCGGCGGGCAGGCCCGCGGCTTCCGCCGCCTCTGCGATGATATAGGCTTCCAGCGGGGTTTCGGGCGACGGCTTCATGATGATGGGGCAGCCGGCGACGAGGGCGTAGAACACTTTGTTGGCCATGATGCCGAAGGGCGCGTTCCACGGCGCGATGCCCACCACGACGCCGACCGGTTCGCGCGCGACGATGGCGGTGTCGACCACCTGCCCCTTCTGCTGCGTGACCCATTCGAAGCTCTGCCCCAGCGATGCGATGCCCCGCAGGCCGGCAATCGCGCCGCCATGCATCATCGGCGCGAAGCTGGCGAGGCCGCCGACCTGCGCCGTCCATGCGGCGGCCAGTTCGGGTACGCGGGGTTCGAGAAGATCGATCATCTTCATCAGCAGCGCGCCGCGTTCCGCCGGAGGGGTGGTCGGCCATGGGCCGTGATCGAAGGCCTGGCGCGCGGCGGCGATGGCGCGGTCCATATCCGCATCGCCGGCTTCCGCCACGCGGGCGACCACGTCCTCGCTATTGGGATTGACGATCTCGATCTGCTTGCCGCTGAGCGGGGCGACCCATTCGCCGCCGATGAACAGCTTGTCGGGATGCCTGATGAATACGCCTTGAGGGGTCATGTCGTCTCTCCTGGATTCGGTTTGGTCAGCCTGCCGCCATCATGGCCGGAATGGCGGGAGCATCCCCTGGGGAAGACTCGCCGCGATCATTCCGGACAGCATAATGAAGCATCAGAAATTGGACAGGATGGTGAGGCTGCGGCTGTCGAGCGGCTTGCCCTGCGCCTGCAATTGCAATTCGCGCGCGCGCAGCTTGCCCTGTTCGTCGATCAGGAACGCGTGGATCGCCTTCACCTGATCGGCCGTGAGCAGATCGTCGAAACGCGGCATGCCGTTGGGCAGCAATAACCCTTCCAGCACGATGCGGTCGAAAGCCGCATGGGTGCCCGGCCGCAGCCGCCGCAGATCGGGCAGCGGCGCGCGCGGCTGATTGGAATGGCAGATCGAACAGTTTTCCGTGAACAGCGCCGATCCGGCCGCGATCATGTCCGGCGTGACACCGGCAAGCTGCGGCGGCGGGGCCGAGGCAGGTTCCAGCGGCGGCAGATCGGGCGGCACCGGAGTTTCCGCCCCGCCCAGCCGGAAGACGAGCAGCCGGTTGCCGTTACCCTTCGCATAAGCGGCGGCATAGGGCGGGACGAAGCCCCAGCCCCCGCCGCCCCAGCCCGCCTGCACGGCGATATACTGCACCCCGTCCACCTTGTAGGTCATCGGCGCGGCCAGCATGGAGGAGCCGGTGTCGATCGTCTTGAGGATTTCGCCCGTGTCGGAATCGCGCACGACCAGCTTGCCGGACAGGGTGCCATGGATCACCAGCCCGCTTTCAGTCGCCAGCACGCCGCCGCGATCCTGCCAGCCATCGAAATCCGCCGCCCATTTGGTCTTGCCGGTGAGCGGATCGATGGCGCGCAGCTGCGAGGAATAGGGCATGTCCAGCACCTGCTGCCATTGCGGCAGGGCCTTGATCGCCTGTTGCAGCGGCGGCGGCAGGGCGGCGGAGGCCGCTTCCAGATCGGCAGTGAAGATCAGCGCCGCCGACGGATTGAGGAATTTTTCCCGATGGGCGGGATTTTCCTGCCCCGGGGGGATGAACATCAGGTTGCCCATGTCCACCACGGCCGCGAAATAGGAATTGCGGGTGGGATCATAGGCGGCCGGATGCCAGTTGCGCGCGCCGGAACTGGCCGGGAACACGATCTTCGGCCCGGTGGAATAATCGGAATATTCGGGCGTCAGGATCGGCTTGCCGGTTTCCAGGTTCCAGCCACTGGCCCAGCTGGTGCGCACCATGGCATTGGCGGCGAGCGGCCGGCCGGTTTCCCGGTCGACCACGAAGAAGAAGCCGTTCTTGGGCGTGTGCAGAATGACGGGGCGATCCTTGCCGCCCACCTCCATCTGCGCCAGCACCATCGGCTGCGTCGCGGTGAGATCCCAGCTATCCTGCGGCGTTTCCTGAAAATGCCACTTCATCTCCCCCGTTTCGCGATCGAGCGCGACGAGCGAGTTGAGATAGAGATTGTCACCCCCCTGCGGCGAGCGCGTATGGAGGGGATAGGGGCCGCCATTGCCGACCCCGATGATGACCTGATCGAACACCGGATCGTAGGTGATGGCATCCCAGACGGTGCCGCCGCCGCCGATGTCCCAGCGGCTGTTTGCATCCCACGTCTTCAGCGCTTCTTCCAGCGCCTCGCTTTCCTGCGGGCCGGTTTTGGGATCGTGCGGGATGGTCCAGAAGCGCCAGGCTTCCGCGCCGCTGCCCACATCATAGGCGGTGACATAGCCGCGCGCGTCATATTCCGCGCCGGCATTGCCGATGATGACCAGATTGCCCGCGATTTCCGGCGCGCCGGTGCTGGTATAGCCCCGGTTGCGATCGGCGATGGTGTCCACCTTCCAGGCGACGGCGCCGGTCTTGGCGTCGAGCGCATAGAGCCAGCCGTCCAGCGCGGCGACGAAGACCTTGCCATCATGCACGGCGACGCCGCGATTGGCCTGATCGCAGCAGGCCGAGCGATTGGCCTGCATGTCCACTTCCGGGGTGAAGGTCCACAATTCCGCCCCGGTGGCGGCATTGAGAGCATAGACGCGGCCGAGATTGCCGGAGGTGTACATCACCCCGTCGATCACCACGGGCGTCGCTTCCTGCACCCGCGCGGTGCCGAGATCATATTCCCAGGCGAGGCCGAGCTGGCCGACATTATCCCTGGTAATATCGGTCAGGCGGGAAAAATGCGTGCCCGCCCAGTCACCGCCAGGATTGTCCCAATTATCGCCCGCGCCATAGGTGCTGGTGTCGATATCCGGCGCGTCGGAATGGCTGGAACAGCCGGCCAGCGCCAGAAGTGCGGCCGCTGCCGCGAAGATGCCCCTCATTTCGGCCACTGCCCCTGATATTGTTCCAGCACCGAGTGGAGGCTGCGCGGCTTGCGGCCCGTCACCCGTTCCACATCATCGGATGCGATATCCATGAACCCTTCGCGGATCGACTGGCCGAATGTGACCATCCCCTCGCTCGCCCACGGAATCGGCCCGTCCGGCACCACGTCCGACGCCTTGCGGGTAACGCCGAGCGAATCGAAATAGGCGTACATGCCTTCATCATCGACAGGCTCGATCTCGATGGGCTTGCCGGCCATCTGCGCGACGAGCGCCATGGCATCGGGCAGAGTCCACAAGTCCGGCCCCGTCACGTCGCAGGCGGTATTGGCATAACCATCCTGCGTCAGCACGCCGACCGCGATCGCCACGCAATCGTCCCGGCTGACGATGGGCACGCGGCCCTCGCCCGCATTTTCGGGCTTGTGGCCGGCCTGCAGCGCGGGGATCGCCATCGCGGTGGCGACGGCTTCCGCATAGAGGCTGTTGCGCAGATGGGTGAAGACAAGGCCCGACCGTTCGATCATCCGTTCGGTCGCGAGGTGATCGAATTGTTCCACCGACGGGTTGCCGGGCGCGCCGCAGCCCAGGATGGAGGTGTAGGCGACATGCTTCACCCCGCGCGCAACGGCGGCTTCCACCGCATTGGTGTGCTGTTCTACGCGGGAGCCGACGCGCGTGGTGGAGATCAGCAGCAGCTTCTCGCCGCCTTCCATTGCAGTGGACAGGCTGGCGGGATCGTCGAAATCGGCATAGCGGGCATCGGCGCCGCGATCCGCGAATTCGGCCAGATTTTCCGGCGTGCGCGACAGCACCACCACATCTTCCGCCGGAACCTTGTCCAGCAGCAGCCTTACGGCCGCATTTCCGAACTGGCCGGATGCGCCAGTGACGATGATCTTGCCCATACCCTCTCCCGTAGGGGCATTCCATGGCAGCCTGTCCAATGGCTGACATTGCCCGCTTGGCGGCGATAATAACGAACGTTACGGTGGAGGCAACAAGCCAACGTCAAAGGAGAGGACTGGATGGCCAAGCTCGCGCTGGAAGACCGTATCGCATTGCAGGACCTGATCGCCGCCTATAGCTGGGCGCTCGATACAGGGGATGCCGAAGGGCTGGTCGCCTGTTTCACCGAAGATTGCCTGATGAGCGAAGAGGTGTTCGACGATCCCGACATCTGGGAGGGGCATGACGGCATTCGCGGGCTGATGAACCATTATGCCAACGCCCCCGGCTTTCCCGGCCGGCAGCATCACGTGACGCAGGTGCAATACCGCCCGCAGGACGATGGCAGCGTGAAGATGCGCGGCTTCGCCTTCGTGACGGAATGCGAGGGGGAGCCGCCCTATGTGCTGCGCTTCACCGGCTGGTATGACGATCACGCCGTGAAGGGCGCCGATGGCGAATGGCGCTTCAAGCGCCGCATCGTGCGGCTGTGGGACGGCGAAGTGCTGCAGAACTTTCCCGGGCGCGGGCAATGGGTGCCCCGCAAGCGGCCGGAAAGCCTGATTATCCGCAAGCCTGTCTGAACAGGCGAGGCCGCCCTTGCGCCAGCAGGGGCGGCCGTCTGGCGCTGGCCGTCAGGTTGGTGCCGTCAGGATTGGGGCGCGAGCAGCCAGCCGATCACCAGGCCCCTGTCCGCGACGCTGCCAGCGCCGGCCGATATGGCGCCCGATCCGATGCCGCCCGGCCGGGTGGCGAATTCCGCCAGCGCTTCGACCCAGCGTCCGCCTGCCGTTTCGGCCATGCGGCCCAGCGCCGACCAGCCGGGCCGGCAATCCTGAGCGGAGCACGCATTCGCCCGCCCATGCAGCATGGCGACGGGCGCATAGCCGCTTTCACGCACGGCATCTTCGATCATCAGCGCATCGGCATGGCGACTGACGCCTGCAATCAAGGCCGGGCGGCGATCAGCCACCCGGCGGGCGAAGCGGATGCGATCCCCCTCGATCGCCAGCACTTCGCCCCCGCGCGCTGTGCCCGCAAGGGCAAAGCGGCGGCCCGCGTCGAGCGCGGGATCGTGGATCAGGATCGCATCTTCGCCATGGCGCCAGCGCCACTGCGCCAATCCGCCAATGGTCGGCACGGCGAGCGCGCCGGCCAGCACCGTGCGGCGCGTTGCGGCGATCATTGTGCCGCCCCGTGCGGACCAGCAGCGAGATAATCGGCGATGGCCTGCAACTCGGCATCGCTCACTTCCCCGCGCGGGATGGCGGGCATGTTCCCGATGCCGCGCCGGGCGGCCTGGATCACATAGGCGGCGGGCAGATTGTCGCGCCGTTCCAGCAGCGAAACCTCCATCCGCCGGCCAAGCAGGCCCGTGCCCATGCCGTTGGGGCCGTGGCAGCTGATGCAATGTTCGACATACAGCGCCTCCCCCCCGGTGACGCCCGGCCGGGCGGCGAGGGTTATGGGCTTTGGCATCGGCGGCGGGCCGGCGGGTGCGGCACCTTCCGCCGGTGCCGCGGCCTGGCCCTGCGGACCGGCACCGGTGGGGGCTGCCGCCGCTCCGCCCGCTTCCTGAGCCTGCGCCATGCAACCGGACAGCGCCAGTGCGGCGGCCATGAACCAAGCCTGCTTCATGCCTGCTTCTCCCCTGCAAGCGCGCTGGGCCAGATGCCGCTCTTGCCCGGCGCCAGAATCCCGTTGGGATCGAGCGCATCCTTCACCTTGCGGTTCAGCTTGCCGAGCGCGCCGCCGTTCCAATCGTAACTGTCGGCCACCAGATCCATGTAATCGAGATGGGTACGATATTCGCCATAACCCTGCGCCTTCGCATCGGCGACGAGTTGCCGGAAGAAGGGATCGACCTTCGCCATCATGTCCGGATCGTCTTTGTTGAAGATCATCGCATTGACATTGGTGAGATGGCGTTCGCCAAAGGCGAAGCTGCCCTGATAATCGACGCCATATTCCTGATAGCGGGCATAGGTCCGCTGGAACTGTTCCAGCGCTCTGGTGCCATCCTGCGGGATGATCGGTGAAAAGCCGATATGGCCGCCCCGCCCGCCATACCAGTTCACATTCTGCATCGGGAAGGTGATGGGCGTGCCTGTCCAGCCGGTATATTCCAGCGGCTGCCCCTTCACCCAGCTGGTCGGCTTGATGAGCATGGGGCGGATCTCGTTCATCGCCCGCTCCAGGATCTTGTAGGCCGCGCGGTTCACTTCTTCCCGCCCGTAAAGCCGCAGCGAGACGCCCCACCAGCCTATATTGAACTGTTTGCGGATCGCGTCGATCGCACTGTCGGACAAGGCGCCGGGCTGGTCCGTCCACTGGTCGCGCGTGGTCAGCACGGCCGCGGCGCGCAGCCAGTTGCCGATGCTGGGGCTTTGCTGGAGGACCCGCTCGCGACGCAGCGGGCCGATGACGTCGACCATGGCCTTCAGGTCTTCCGGCCGGTCGAATTCCACATCCATGCCCATCAGGCTTTCCGGTTCCGGCATCAGCCACATGCCCATCTTGGTCACGACGCCGAAATTGGACTGGACGAACATCTGGTCCCAGCCCGGCCCGAAGCCGAAGGGATAGGCCTGCCATGTGGGCGCGTTGGAGAAGGCGCCCATGCCGGTGCGCACCACCTCACCCGTGGGCAGCACCACTTCCAGCCCGCAGATATTCTTGGTGTGTTCGCCATAGGGCGTGTAGCCCACGCCCCGGTCGAGCGCGTTGCCCATCACGCTGCCCCAGCTATTGCCGGGGGTGGACAGCCAGAAGGGCAGATTGTTGGCCTGAATATAATCGTACAGATCGTAGAAGCCGACGCCCGGTTCCACGATCACCGTGCCGAGTTCCGGATCGAATTCGATCTTCTTCATACCCGACAGGTCCATCACCACGCTGCCCGAAAGCAGCGGGGCGGTGCCGCCATAGCCCAGGTTCTTGCCCCGGCTGATCGGCCAGACGGGCAGCTTGTACTGGTTCGCGACGCGCAGCGCGGCCTGGATTTCCTCCACCGTGGTGGGCGCGATGGCGCCGGCGGGGATATGGCCCGCCGGATCGACGGAGAACTTGTCCTCGTAACTGCGGCGGTCGAGATCGGTGAAGAACACCTTGCCGGCGCCGAGCGCGCTTTCGAAATCGCGCTGCGCCTGCGCCAGTTGCTGGGGCGTGAGGCGGGGAGGAACGGGTGCGTCTGCCATCTGTATCAATCCATCGACCATTGGGTGCGGGCGGGCGGGCGGGTGGCCGCGTCGAGCCGGATCACCTCGCCATTCAGCAGCGGGGTGCGCAGCACGAAATCGACCACTTTCGCAAATTCATCGGCGCGGCCGGCCCGCTTCGGAAATTCAGCATCCTTCAGCAATTCGGCCACGAAATCATCGGGCAGCATGGCGACCATCGGCGTGGCCATGAAGCCGGGAGCGATGCCGTTCACGCGGATATGGTGGCGCGACAGGTCGCGCGCCCAGACCAGCACCAGCCCGGCCAGCGCGGCCTTGGACGCAGTGTAGGCGCCCATCCCTTCCTGCCCTTCGAAGCTGGCGATGGAACAGGCGTTCACGATAACGCCGCGTTCCCCATCATCGCCATCGGGCGCATTGGCCATCATGCGGGCGGCGACCGCCGCGGTGGCATAGGCCGCGCCGAGCAGGTTCACTTCAACCACCCGGCGAAATGCGGCCATGTCCCCCGCGCCATCGGGCGTGGCGATCGGACCCACGCCGCCGATTCCCGCGCAATTGACGAGGATGTGGACCGGCCCCGAAATCGAATCGACCGCAGCCTGCACCGCGGCCGCATCCGCCACATCGCAGGCGACGCCGCGCGCGCCAGCGGGCGCTTCGCCCGTCGGATCGAACGAAAACACCGTCGCGCCACAAGCGAGCAAGGCCCGCGCCGTCGCTTCGCCCAAACCGGAATTGCCGCCCGTCACGATGGCGGTCTTGCCTGCCGGATCCATCCACTCTCCCCCATCGTCGTCCATGCGACTTTAACGTTCGTTACTTTTGATCTAGCGTGGCCGCGAGTCAAGCGACCCCTGCTGCACAGGGGCGAGAGGAGAGGGACTTGACGACACGGGAGGAACTCTACGCGGTCCTGGACCGCTATGTCGCCGCGCTGGCGCAACGCGATCCGGCTGCGGCCGGCATGGCCGCCGGCGCATTCATCACCGAAAACAACGTCGCCCTGCAACATGGCGACGGGCTGTGGAACACGGTCACAGCACTTGGCCCCTACGACCTGCGGTTCTGCGACGTTGCGACGGGGCAGGTCGCGCTGTTCACCTGCGCGGAGGAGACGGACGCCACATCCCCGGTCGCAATTCGGCTGGAAGTGGCGGGCGGCGCCGTGACCGGGGTGGAAATCACCGTTGCGCGCAACAAGGATGAAGGTTTCCCCTTCCTCGGCCAGGCTTTCGAGGACAAGCCCGCGATGCGCGAGCCGGTTCCGGAAGCCGAGCGGGCGAGCCGGGCGGAATTGCTGGCGCTGGCCAATGGATATTTCGAGACGATCGAGCGCAATGACGGCACGATCCGCACCCGCTTCCACCCCGATTGCAACCGGGTGGAGAACGGCGTGCAGACGACAAACAACGCCGCCTTCCCCCTCCCCATCGCGCGGATGGGGTGCGAGGAGCAATTCCGGCTGGGCTGGTATCGCTATGACGACCGGCTGCGCGGGCGGCGTTTCCCGCTGGTGGACGAGGAGCGCGGCATCGTGCTGGCGCATGGCTTTATCGACCATTGCGGCATCGTGGGCGAATATACGCTGACGGACGGCACCCCGGCATCCAGCCCGGTGCGGCGGCCCCATTCCTATTATCTTGCGGAAGCCTTCAAGATCAGGGACGGTGCCATCGAACAGGTGGAAGCGGTGTTCCACACCGTGCCATACCATATGCCAAGCCCCTGGGACGCAGTCCGGGACACAAGGGCCAATGGCGGGGAAACGGGGAGAGCCGCATGACATCCAGCCGCCGGGTGGCCGCATTGTTGCTGATGGCGCTGGTGTTCATCATGGACGGCTATGACATCAATGCGATGGCGCTGGCCGTGCCAAGGCTGGAAGGATCGCTGGGCCTGCCGGCGCAGGATTTCGGACTGGTCTTTTCCGCGCTGCTGGTGGGACTTGGCGCGGGCGCCGCGCTGGTGGCCCCGCTGGGCGACCGGATCGGGCGCAAGCCGCTGATCGTGTTCGGCTGCCTGGCGGTGGCGATGGCGACGCTGGGAACGTCGCTGGCGACGAGTATTCCGCAATTCCTGGGCTGGCGGCTGATGACCGGCGCGGGGCTTGGCGCATGCCTGCCCAATTGCACCGCATTATCGGCCGAACTGGCGCCGGAGCGGCTGCGCGCAACGCTGATGTCGGCCGTGTCGGCGGGCATCCCCATCGGCGCGGCGCTGGCCGGGTTCCTGGCCCCGGCCGTGGTCGCGGCGGGGGGCTGGCAGGGGTTGTTCGTGGTTCCGGGACTGTTCGCGGCCGCGCTGGCCGTGCTGCTGTGGCTGACCCTGCCGGGCGATGCCGTGCGGCCGGAAAAACCCGCCACCGGATCGCGCGTTCCGCAATTCGAACTGTTCCGCAAGCCATGGCTGCTGCCCTTCGCGGTGTTCGCGGGCGCGCTGACGCTGAATGCGGTGAACCTCTATCTCCTCACTTCCTGGGCGCCGACGGTGTTGCCGCAGGCCGGCTTTTCCATCGACGAGGCGGCACGGGTGACAGGCGCGATGCAGCTGGCCGGGCTGGTGGTGGGCATCGTGATGAGCGTGCTGATCGACCGGTGGCGGCCGGCCGTGACCATGGTCGGCGGCTTCCTGCTGATGTCGCTATGCTTCCTCGCCATCGGCCTGACCGCGCCGGAACCGACACGCTGGACATGGCTGCTGCTGGCGGGTGTGGGCGGCGTATCGGGCGCCGGCATGGCCCTGCCGGCGCTGACGGCCTATCTGTTCCCATCCTACCTGCTTTCCTCCGCCGTGGGGATGGGCGTGCTGGTGGCGCGGCTGGGTGCGATCGCGGGGCCGCTGGTCGGGCAGGCGATGCTGACGGCGCATGTCGCGCCCGGCACCTTCCTGGGCAGCGCCGCCCTGCCCGCCGCCATCGCCGCCATCATCTGCCTGGCGCTGCCGGCCGCCCTGGCGGTGCGGAAGCGGACAGAGGCGGTGGCGGATCAGGATCTGCTCACGAAAGGATAAGACGCGAAGAGCCCACACCGGCTGGGCGAAGCCGCCTTGTCTCTTCATGCACGCGAAGTGTGGAAACTGGTCGCGCCGCCGCCGCCAGCCGGCTTTGTGTCAGGAAAAACGCCCCGGTTCAGGGCCGGAAGTCCAGCCCGCCAACGCGTTCCGCAAAGCGCCAGCCTTCGCCCGTGCGCACCAGCCTGTCGGTAAAGGTGCCGATCAGCGGGCTTTTGGCGTCCTGCACCGGCAGGCCGCCTTCTTCCGGCACATCGCCCATATAGAGGACGATGACGCTGAAAGCGCGGGCGTGATCCGCATCTTCCACATCCACCACCGTATTGGCGATGATGTGCCGCTGCGCGCGGGGCGGGCGGGCAGTGAAGCTGGCGAGGATCGCGGCGCGCCCCTCCACGAACTCGCCCGGCTTGCTGGGACGGGCGAAGCGCGCATCTTCGGTATAGAGCGCGGCGACGGCTTCCCAATCCTGCGCATCGTTGAGATTGACGTAGCGGCGGATCAGCTTCTCGCAATCCGCCTCGATCGCGCGGCGTTCTTCCTCGGTCACACTTTCTCCTGTTCGGCCGCCTCGGCATCCATCATCGCCTGCAGCATCCGGCGGCCCTCTACCGCATTGGTATCGGATTTGACCATAAGCTCCGGCGGGGGATCGCCATCATAGAGGTCGATCATCTTCTCGATCTCCACCGAGGCGAAGATATCCTCGTCGATGACGGGGGCGAGGCTTACCCGCATCCGTTCCACATCGGCGGTTTCATCCACCGCAACGGCGAAATGGTAATAGCAGCTGCGCGGGGTGGAGGGGGTGATCGTGTGATAGACACGATTACGCGAAATCGGCTGTCCGGCCGCCTGCGGATGATCGTCGGGATAGCTGACCAGCGTGATGCCGCAATGCATCCCCGGCAGATGGCTGGCCATGCCCATGGAGCGGTCGATGCGGTCGGTCGGATAGATGCCTTCGCGGTGCATGATCGGCGGACAGGGCGCGTTGCGGATATGGCGCATGCTCGACACGAAGCCGGGCCGCTTCTCCAGCTCTTCCGGGGTGGACGCATTTTCCAGCGTGCCGATGCTGGTGCCGTGCAGGAAGGCGAGGTGCGACAGGTCGAACAGATTGTCGTTCAGCAACTGATAGCGGCAGGCGACCTCGTGAAAGAACATTTCGTGCCCGGTCAGCCCTTCCCCTTCCAGCCCCAGTTCCAGAAGCGAAGGCAGCAGCGCGGGATCGGCCTTGTCCCGATCCCCCACCCAGACCCACAGCCACATGCCATGTTCCGCCACCGGATAGCTCGGCACGCGCAGCGCGCGGGGCACATGCACCTGCGAGGGAACGTCCACGCATTGCCCGTCAGACCCGAAGGTGATGCCGTGATAGCCGCAGACGATGGTGTCGCCCTTCAGGCAGCTTTTCGCCAGGGGGAAGTGGCGATGCGGACAGCGGCCGTCCAGCGCCACCGGCTCCCCATTTTCCGTCCGATAGATGACGAGCGGGGTGTTGATGACGGTGCGGCCAATCAGTTCGCGCCCGACATCCTTCGCGAAGGCGACGACATACCAGGCATTGCGGGGCGCGAAGCTGCCCTTCCTGAATGGATACATGCGGCAATTCTCCCAATCCTGCCGAGTCCCGACGGGCTGGCTTTGGCAAAGCTTACACTGTAAGCTTGCATTGCGTCCAGTATCATTGGATGGCGCAGCGCATGGCACAGGCGGGCAAGCTCAATCGCGACATCATCGTGCGGGAGGCGATCAACCTGCTGAACGAGGAAGGGCTGGCCGCTGTCAGCCTGCGCCGTATCGCAGCGCGGCTGGGCGCGAGCGCGCCGTCCCTCGCCCGCCATGTCGGCGACAAGGCGCAATTGCTGTCGCTGGTTTCGCGCACGATCTTCGGCGAGGCGCTGGCCCGCATCCCGAGCGGGCTGACAGGCGACGCCTGGCTGGAGGCGTTCGGCCACGCGCTGCGCAACAAACAGCGGGAAACACGCGATATTTCCACTCTGCTCGCCTCCGTCCCGCCCGATGAAGGCAATGACCGGCTGACGGTGCAATATCTGCACAATCTGATGCGGGACGCGGGGCTAGAAGGGCCGCGCGCGCAGATGGAACAAACCGCCATCCAGGCGCTGGTTACAGGGTGGATGACGTTCGAGAAATCGCGCCGGGCCGAAAGTTTCGCCGCCCGGCTGCCCAGCGGCGATGCTTTCGATGAAAGCCTGCGCGCGCTGATCACGGGTTTCCGGCAGGCGAAGGGCTGAGCGTTATTCCTCGCCTTCCGGCCGGGTGCTGGCCAGCAGCAGAGATTCGCCCCGATCGTCCTTCGCCTCCAGCGTATGGATGAGCCTTTCCACCAGCCCCCGCAGCTGGTAGAATTCCCCATCCGACAGGTCGGACAGGAGATAATCCGCCACCTTCACGCTTTGCGGCCGCATGATATCGTAGAGCCGGCGCCCCTCTGGCGTGAGGGTGAGCCATTTGCGGCGGCGGTTGGCGGGATCGGGCCGCACCTCGATCCGGCCGTGCCGTTCCAGCGTGGCAACGGCGCGCGACACGCTCATCACATTAACGCCCGTCAGTTCCGCCAGTTCGTGGCTGGCGGTGCGGCCCAGCGCCCCGATCGTCATCAGCAGGCGGAATTCGTTGAGGCTGATCCGATAGCGATGGGCGAGATGCGTGGAGAACGGCGCCATCAGGCGGTTCGTCAGCTTCAGCAGACGGTGCAGCAAGGCCGCCTTGTCGTCATCCGCCACCGGGCCGGTGCCACTTGTCGCCAGTGCCATGGCTTCCTGCCGCTGCTTCGCCATTCCTGTCCCGCTTCTTCGTGTTGCGCACAAATTGTTTGACCGCGATCAACGCAGCGGCCTTCCCAACGTTTATAACAGCCGTTAGCATTTCGCCCACTTATATCGGGCTGGGAATCACGGGAGAGAGAGCAGCCATCATGAACGCGTTTCCGCAAAGCATCCATTTCACGGGCACGAACACCCCGCGCCGCACCGAAGTCTCGATCCGCAATCTGGAGGTTGAAGGCGAGATTCCGGCGGAAATCGAAGGGGCGTTCTTTCGTGCCGTGCCGGATAACGCGCATGCCCCCATGTTCGACGATGACATCGCGCTCAACGCCGATGGCATGATCGCGCGCTTCAATTTTGAAGGCGGCGCAGTCGATTACGACATCAAATATGTGGAGACGGAGCGGTATCTTGCCGAGAAGAAGGCGCGCCGCGCGCTGTTCGGCCGTTACCGCAACCCCTTCACGGACGATCCCAGCGTGGCAGGGGTGGACCGCACCGTGTCCAACACCACGCCCGTATGGCATGGCGGCCGCCTGTTCATGACCAAGGAGGATGGCCGCGGTTACGAGATCGATCCCGTCACGCTCGATACGGTTGGCAAGTGGGATTATTACGGGGCACTGCGGTCCGAAACCTTCACCGCCCACCCGCGCATCGATCCGCATACGGGTGAGCTGTTCTTCTTCGGTTACGAAGCCGGCGGATTGTGCAGCCTGGATGTCGCCTATTGCATCGCGGACAAGGACGGCAAGCTGGTCAGCGAGCAGTGGTTCGACCAGCCCTATTGCTCCACGATCCACGATTTCGTGATTACTGAAAAATACGCGATCTTCCCGATCTTCCCCACCACCGCGGATCTCGAAAGGCTGAAAGCCGGCGGCGCGCATTGGGCGCACCAGCAGGAACTGGAAAGCTGGATCGGCATCATGCCGCGTTACGGCAAGGTGGAAGAGATGCGCTGGATCAAGGGGCCGGTGGGCGTTTCCGCCTTCCACGAGGTCAATGCCTATGATGACGGCGATCTCGTCCATCTGGACCTGTGCCTGACGGAAACCAACGCCTTCTCCTTCATGCGAGAGGCCGGCGGCATCCACAAGGCGCAGCCCGATGTGCAGGGCGCGCTGACCCGCTGGACGATCGACATGAGCAAGGCCGACCCGCAGATCGAGGAACGGCCCATCGGCCCTCCCGGCGATCTGCCGCGCCTCGCCGATGCGGATCAGGGCCGGCATTACAACCGCGCCTGGTATCTGAGCATGAACCCGGAAGCGAAAGGCCCGCCATTGCTGGGCGGCCCCGTCGGCGCCAATTTCAACGCGCTGCTGCGGATCGAGCCGGGCAATGGCCGCCTCACCATGATGGCCGTGCCGCCGGGTGCCGGCATCAGCGAACCGGCGCATGTCCCGTCCAGCCAGGAGGGGCATGGCGGCTGGCTGCTGAGCGTGGTCGACATCCCCAACGGCCCGCCGGGTGCATCCGCCCCGCATGATTATTCGTCCGAATTGTGGATTGTGGAAGCGGACGAGGTGGAGAAGGGGCCGATCGCCAAGGTGAAGACCGGGCTTGCCCTGCGCAGCCAGGTCCACGGCACCTGGGTGTCCCGCCAGAAGCTGGACGCCGCCCGGGCGAGCACGCGCTGACGATGCCGGCGATGCGCTGGGCCTATCACGCCAGCCGCCTGATATTCGGCGGCTGGTGGCTGTTTTCGGGGCTGATGCATTTCCTGTGGCCGCAATTGCAGCCGCTGGGGGACGAGAAAGCCGCGATAGATTTCACCCTGGCGCTGATGGCGAGCGGGCTGTTCGACTGGATCAAGGTGATCGAGGTCGTGCTGGGCGTGACCATGCTGATGAACCGCGCCATGCCGCTGACCATCATCGCGCTGGTGCCGCTGAACATCGTGATCGTGTACTGGAACTTCGTGCTCGACACCGGCTGGACCGAATGGATTTTCGGCGCGCTGAGCATCGCCTTCAACCTGATCCTGGCCTGGCCGTGGCGGCATTACTTCGCCCCCATGTTCATCTGGCGTGGCACGGCCGATTACTCGCTCGATCCGGGGTTGCCGCCCCGGGCCTGAGGCTTAAGCTCCCCCGAAACAACGGGAACAGGGGTGAGCGATGGCAGGCGAGCGAACAAGGCGCGAGATGATCCGGCTGGCTGCCGGCCTGTCGGGCGCGGGGCTGGCCGTGGCGGCCCTGCCCACCCTACCCGCCTGGGCGCAGGAGGCAACCGGCAGCAGCGGCCAGATGGGGGGCCGCCCTGAAAACCGCATCGCGCGGGTGATCGCATATCCCATCGTGGCCCCATGCCGCATCGAGGTGGGCAGCTATGCTCGCGAAACCCAGATGGGTGGCACGCTGGTGGAAGTGACCACGCAGGACGGGCTGATCGGCCATGGCTTCACCTCCATCGCCGACCCGCAGATCGTCGCCGCCGCCGTGAACCTGGCAGCGGCGCCCGCATTGATCGGGCAGGACGCGCTGGCGCGCGGGGCGGTGAGCGCGCAATTGCAGGAATTGCTCACCCCGCGCGGGCAGACGGGCCATGCGCAGCACGCCATTTCCGCCATCGACATCGCCTTGTGGGACATATTGGGCAAGCGGCTGGAGATGCCGGTCTGGCGCCTGCTGGGCGGCGCGCGCGACCATGTGCCGAGCTATACCACATTCGGCATGGCCTTCATGAGCAGGGACGAACTGGCCAGCGTTGCGGGCCATCTGGCGCGGGCGGAAGGGCGCCAGCGATTGAAGATGGTGGTGGCGGCCGGCATTCACGACCGGGTCCGCAGCGGGGAATCGGTGGAACGGATTTTGACGGAAGACGTCGCCCGCATCCGGGCGGTGCGCGATGCGATCAGACCCGATGTGGAACTGTTCATCGATGCCAATCACGGGCTGGACGAATTCGAGACGCGCCGCTTCCTGACCCGCATTGCCGATTACGACATCGGTTTCTTCGAAGAGCCGATGAACGGCAATGACGTGCGCCGCCTGGCCGATCTGCGGCGGCACAGCGCAGTGCCCATCGCAGCCGGGCAGAACGAAACGCATCTGCGCCGGTTCCGCGATTTCGTGGCGGAAGATGCCGTGGACGTGCTGCAGTTCAACGCCTGCATCTGCGGCGGCTATACCGCCGCGCTACAGGTCGCGGCGCTGGGTGCAGCCTTTGCCGTGCCGATCGACAATGGCGGCGGATATGCAGAATATAACATGCATCTGCATGCAGGCGTGGCCAATGGCGGCATGGTCGAATGGCATCTGGGCGCGGTGGCGCTGGGCCGGGTATTGTATGACCGGCAACCCGGCTTCACTGGCGATCGGTTGCGATTGCCGGAAACGCCCGGCCTGGGCTTTGCCCCAAGGCCGGACGCGGTGGCCGAGTTTACGGTTGCGAGTTGACCGACGGCTTTACGGCGGCGGCATCGCGTTCCGCCACCGGCGGCGTGATCTGGCGCGGGGCCGGCTTGTCATCTTCTTCAGCCATGCCCTTCCGGAAGCTTTTGATGCCCTTGCCGAAATCGCCCATCGTTTCGGAAATCTTGCCGCGGCCGAACAGGATCAGCACCACCAGGGCGACGACGATCCAGTGTATCAGCGAAAACGAACCCATGCTGCGACTCCTTTGAGGTAATGCGCATCATAGCACTGCTTGCGTGACAGGGAAATGAACCCCCCGGCGCCCCCCGCCCAACAGGTCGAGAGGGCGCCGCGACAGGTCAGGCCGCTTCGCCCGTGGCCGCCGCTTCGGCGCTGTGGGACGTCGCCTTGCGGGTCATCGCATTGGCAAACATTTCGGACACATAGCCGAACACTGCGCCGATGATGATGGCGATGATGGTTGGCAAGATTGCTGCTTGTGGCGTTTTTTGCGCTAGCACCATCGATCCAGCGATGGCTGCGAAGCCATAAACGCTGGCGGGAATGGTCGCCAGAATTGGCACCTTGCTCGACAAGCAAATCACAGCGGCCCCGATTCCTACAGCGATACCCAGCGCGACCGCATCATCCAGCGCGGCTAATGGACCGCTCGCCAACATGACCGAAGCCATACCTACAAATGCGCCCCAACTCATGCAGACAATGGCGGTAGTAGCGCCTTTGGTTCCACCGCCGGAATGAAAGTGACAGCCCCAGGCGATGAACGATACCCAAACCAGCCCAGTTACAAGACTCCCGGCTAGCGGGCCGAAAAACAGCCAGGTATCGAGGACGGCGAGCAGGCCGACCGACACGGTGAGCGCAAGATAAGCAGACATTGAACGAAACTCCCCCAGACGATCCATATTATAGGCGCGGCACCTATCCGCACCGGCGCGGGGGAGACTACGTCAGCGCGCGGAATGCGTCCACACCTCAAACAAGCGCGTAGTAACGCAGCAGATTGCCGTCGCTGCGCCGTTCACCCACGCCGACGAAGACATGTTTCGTCAGCCAGTCATGCTTGCCCACCGGGCATTCGAAGGTTGGATTGCCGCGCAAATAATAATCTTCATGCGGGACGGGTTCGCCATCGTTGAAGGCCCAGTCGCGCAGGCGCTGCATCGTGTCGGGCTTGCGACCCCACAGGAAGCCCTTGTTGTTGAGAAGGATGATCGTGCCGTCATCTTCCTCCAGCAGATAGCGCGCGTCGAACACGGCGACATCGTCAGGGCGGAAATAGGCATAGTCCCCGCCCGATCCGGGCACCGCGCGCCCCTTGATACGCGGGCCTTCGAAAGTGCCGCCCTTCACCAGCACGGCGGATCGCATCCCGCCATTGGGATGGGGCGCCATCGTATAGACTTCGGGGAAGGTCAGCCGCACTTCCATCACGAATTCGAGGCGCGGGTTGTCGAGAACCGAGAAGGGCGGTTCGAACGGAGTGGTGTCGTTGAAATCGGGCATCAGCGCAGTTCCAGCAATCCGCCATCCACGAAGAGATTGGCGGCGGTGATGAAGGATGCATCGTCGGATGCGAGGAACAGCACGGCGCGCGCCACTTCCTCTGCCTGCCCCATACGGTGCATCGGGACGTTCTGGATCATCATATCCTTCAGCGCGGCGACATCGGCGTCGCTCATGCCGGGATTGCGATAGAGCAGCGGCGTGTCGATCGGGCCCGGGCTGACCATGTTGAGGCGGATGCCTTCCGGCACCAGTTCCTTGGCGAACACTTTCATGGCCATGTGCAGGCCGGCCTTCGCGGCGGCATAGGTGCCGTTGCCTTCGATCGCGCCATGCGCGCCGATGGAGCCGGTGACGACGATCGAGCCGCCCCGCCCCATGATGCGCAGCGCCTTCTGCAAGGCGAAGACGCAGCCTTTCAGATTGATGGAATGGACATGGTCCCAATCTTCCGGCGTGATCGCCCGCAGCGGGGCGAAGCCGCCGACCCCGGCATTGACGTAGAGCACGTCGATCCGGCCGTCCTGCGCCTCGACTGCGGAAACCACGGCGTCGGTCGCGGCAATGTCGGAAATATCCGAGCGATAGCCGCGGCTGCCGGGAATCTCCGCGACAGCGGCGTCGATGGTCGCCTGATCGCGGCCGGTGAGATGCACCATGGCCCCTTCCGCCGCGAAACCCTTCGCAGCGGCCAGGCCCATGCCGCTATTGCCGCCGAGCACCAGCACGACCTTGTCTTCAAAGCGGTTCATGCCCCGCATCCTTCCCTGTCCTGCGATGTCAGAATGGCGAATTGGGGTTCGGCCCGCCTTCGATCACATCCTGCATCACGTCCCAATGTTCCACGATCAGCCCGCCTTCCACGCGGAAGATGTCGATCACCGCCCAGCCCAGATCGTCCGGCCAGCGGCGGACGTGATAATGGACCGTGACGTGATTCCCGTCCACGAAGGCGCGCTTCACATCGTGCACCGCCTGCGGGGTCTGCTGCCGGATCATGTCGAGGAAGGCCTTCAGCGCATCGCGCCCAGGCTCCACCCCCTGATTATGCTGGATGTAACCCGGCGCGATGAAGCGATCGACGGCGGCGGAATCCATCGGGTTCAGCACTTCGGCAAACATGCCGAGCACCAGGGCCAGATTGGCTTCTTCCTGTGCAGTCCTGCTCATGCCGCGTGGCTTTCCGGCAGTTCGGCGCGGGGCAGGCTGCGGCCGCGGATGAGATCGGCAGCTTTCTCACCCACCATGAAGGCTGGCAGATTGGTGTTGCCGCCCGGCACGGTCGGCATGACCGAACAATCCGCGATGCGCAGCCCTTCCACGCCGATCACCTTCAATTCGCTGTCCACCACCGACCGTTCGCCCATCGCCATGGCGCAGGTGCTGGTGGGATGCATGGCGACATAGCAGGTGTTGCGGATGAAATCGTCCAGTTCCGCATCGCTTTGCAACGCTTCGCCCGGCATCCGTTCCTGACCGACGAGCGCGGCCTGCGGCGGCGTGCGATAGATGCGGCGCGCGGCGCGGATGCCGGCGCGCATCGTCGCCAGATCCTCTTCTTCCGCCATCAGGTTGAGGGTGATAGCCGCCACCTCTCTCGGATCGGGGCTTTTCAGTTCCACCCAGCCGCGGCTGGCGGGGTGGAGGGCGACAAGCCCGGCCCAGAACACATGATCCTGTTCCTTGCGGAAGCCGGGGAACCAGGTCTGCGCATCGAAGCGGATCGGGTTGGCCATGAACTGGATATCCGGCCGGTCGAGATGATCGCGGGTGCGGATCACGATATTGCAGCTGTTGAGCTGCGTCGCCATCGGCCCGTCGCCCTTCACCGCCCAGCGCAGCGTGTTCAGCGCCAGCCGGTCCCACCGCAGATGGGTGAGGAAGGTGGTCTTGCCCGTGGCCAGCCATTCCATCGAGACATTGGCATGTTCCTGAAGGTTGCGGCCCACGCCGGGGCTGTCATGCAGCACCTCTATGCCATGGTCGCGCAGATGCTGCGCCGGGCCGATGCCCGACAGCATCAGGAGATGCGGCGAATTATAGGTGCCGCCGGACAGGATCACCTCCCGCCGGGCGCGCAGGATGCGCGGGCCGTCGGGCGTGTCGATTTCCACGCCCACGCAGCGTTTCCCCTCGAACACAGCGCGGCGCACCAGCGCCCCTGTGCGGACCGTGAGGTTGGGCCGCGCCATGGCGGGCTTGAGATAGGCCGTCGCCCCGCTGACGCGCCGGCCGCGATCGTCGATCGTCATTTCGCCGCGCGCGAAGCCTTCGGGGTGGTCGCCGCTCAGATCCTCGCTGGTGGGAAAGCCGGCGGCTGGCGCGGCTTCCATCAGCGGTTCGTGATGCAGCAGCGGGCTGTCGATCGGCCGGATGCGGACGGGGCCGCCAGCTCCGTGATACGGCCCATCCCCCCGCCAGCTATCCTCCATCTTGCGGAAATAGGGCAGCACATCGGCAAAGGACCAGCCGCGCGCGCCCATCTGCGCCCATTGATCGTAATCGAGCGGATGGCCGCGCATCGCGAACATGCCGTTGATGGAGCCGCTGCCCCCCATCAGCCGCCCGCGCGGCAGCGGCAGGCGGCGCCCGCCGAGATGGGGTTCCGGCTCCGTCAGATAGGGCCAGTTATATTTCGGGTCGACGACCGCCTTCAGGAAGCCAAGCGGCATCTTGATGAGCGGCCCCTGATCGCTGCCGCCCGCTTCGAGCACCAGCACGCTGCTGCCCGGATCTTCGCTAAGGCGCGCGGCCACCACGCAGCCGGAACTGCCCGCGCCCACCACGATGTAATCGAAACTTTCGCCGACTTCGCCAGCCGCCATCCTTTGTCTCCCTTGCCGCCTTGCTAACGGTCGTTACTATCGCTGGCAAGAAGAGGGAGAGAGGCAGCCATGGCCACATTGCGCACCGCCGACGATTACCGCCGCTATGCCGAGGCGTTCAACGCCCGCGATTATGACGCGGTGTTCGATTTCTATGCCGAAAACCCGCGCATGGCGTTCTTCGGCATCGAAATCACCACGCGCCAGCAATTGCGCGAATTCTACAGCTTCCTGCACAGTTTCGTGGTGGAAACGGTGACGGTCGAATGCATTGCGGTAAGCGACGATCTGGCCGCCGTGGAAGGGATCGTGCGCGTGGAAGCGACCGCCGACCTGACCCGCGAGGTGCTGGATGCGCGCGGGATGCAGGAATTCTTCCCCATCGCCAAAGGGGAGGTGCAGGAAATGCGTCAATATATTCATTACCATCTGCGCGACGGGAAGATCGCCAGCGTCGGTTGCGCGTTGGTGCCATAAGGTTTTCGCACTTGCGTTAATTTCGCATATCTGAAATACCTCCTCCGCATAATTCAGGAGAGGATTGCATGATCAAGACCACCCATGTCGGAAGCCTGCCACGAGGGCCGGAACTGGTTCCCGTGCTGCTGGCCCGCGACAAGGGCGAGGCTTATGATGCGGAGGAGTTCGACCGGCTGGTGCAGGCCGCGATCGACGACGCCGTGCGCATGCAGGTCGAAGCGGGCGTGTCCGTCGTCAGCGATGGCGAATTGGGCAAGGTCGGATATTCCACCTATATCATCGAGCGGCTGAGCGGCTTTGGGGGCCATACGGAACGCAAGCCGGCCATGGACCTGGCGCAGGTGCCGGAACTGGCGAAGAAGCTGTCGGCGATCATGGGCGCGCAGGAATTCACCCGCGCCAGCGCGATCGACAAGGTGAAGCTGGTCAACCTCCAGCCGCTGCATGACGATATCCGCCGTTTCAAGACGGCGCTGGAACGCCACGGCAAGGGCGAGAACGGGCCGGTGGAAGGGTTCCTCAATTCCGCCAGCCCCGGCCTCATCACCGCGTTCCAGCCGAACCAGTTCTATCCCAGCCACGAAGCCTATCTGGCCGATCTGGCCGATGCGATGCGGCCGGAATACGAAGCCATCGTGGATGCAGGCTTCCAGCTGCAGCTGGACTGCCCGGATCTCGCGATGAGCCGGCACACCGGGTATCAGGACATGGACGAGGACGAGTTCCTGCGCACCATCGCCGCCAATGTGGAGGCGCTGAACGCCGCCACCGCGAACATCGCGCCGGACCGCCTGCGCATGCATGTGTGCTGGGGCAATTACGAAGGCCCGCATGATTTCGACATTCCGGTCGAGAAGATCATGGACATCATTCTGGCGGCCCGCCCGCAGACCATTCTGTTCGAACATGCCAATCCGCGGCACGAGCATGAATGGGTGGTGTGGCGCGACGCTGGTATCGCGGACGACAAGATTCTGGCCCCCGGCTTCATCGACAGCTGTTCCAACTACATCGAAACCCCGGAACTGATCGCGCAGCGTATCGAACGCTTCGCCGGTTTCGTGGGCAAGGATCGGGTCGTCGCCAGTTCGGATTGCGGCTTCGGCACCTTCGCCGGATATGGCAAGATCGACCCGATGGTGGCGTGGAAGAAACTGGCGAACCTGCGCACGGGCGCGGACATCGCCGACCAGCGGATCGACTGACGTGAACGAGATGGCGGGCGCGGGGGGTGCCTCCAGCCAGGTCAAATCCGCGACCCGCACGCTCGACATCATCGAATATGTCGTGGCGCATGACCGGCCGCTGGTGGCGCAGGAAATCGCGACCGCGCTGGGCATTCCGGTGTCCAGCCTGTCCTATCTGCTGGCGACGCTGGTGGAACGTGGATATCTGCTGCGGGATGGCAGACGCTATTCGGCGGGCCCGGGGCTGGCGCGGCTTCAGGCCCATGCCGACGGGCGGCTGAGCCTGGCGGACCGGGCAGGCCCGCTGGTGCGCACGCTGCGCACGCAATTGAACGAAACCGCCAGCTTCTTCATCCGCAGCGCGTGGGATGTAGAAGCGATCTCGACCGAAACCAGCGAACATACGCTGCGTTATTCGATCACCATCGGCCAGCAATTGCCGATGCATGCGATGGCATCCGGCAAGGCCCTGCTGGCTGCCCTGCCCGAAGAAGAACTGGATCGCTATTTCGCGGAGACGGAGCGGGCGCGTTTCACGCCGTCCACCATCACGCAGGAAAAGCTGCTGCGCCGCCAGATCGAGGATATCCGCCGCAGCGGCATCGCCACAACGGATGAGGAATATTCGCTGGGCATCATAGGCGTGGGCCGGGTCGTGACGATGGGGGCAGAACCGGTCGGTTCACTATCCGTAGCCATCCCCAAGGTGCGCCACACCCCTGACATGCAGGCCCGCATCGTCGAACTGCTCACCCGCGTAAGCGCGCAGTTGGAAACGCAATAGGCGCCGCAACGACCGCGCCGTCAGGCAGCGCGGGCTTGCGGTGTCCACTCGGTTTCGGGCGGCACGCCGCTTTCATCCGGCCCGGGCAGGATGTTCCGATCCTCCCCCTTCAGCGCCAGCAACGCCATGTAGGGCGCACACAGGAACCGGAAAGACAAGGCGCCAAGCGACAGGCCGGCCAGTATCGACAGTTCGATCCCCATGACCGGGAAAGCCAGCACTGCGATAGCCACCAGCAGGGTGACGATACCCAGCACCGTTTCCGGCAAGGCGGAAGAGAGAGCCCCGGCAAAGGAATCGCCATTGCCGAACTTCGGCGTGCGGCGCCAGGCGAGCGGCTTGCTCGACAGGCCCGCAATGCCGGCGACCAGCACCACATAGGTCAGCGCGGCCCGGGCCACCTCACCCCGGATCATGTCGGGAATGCGGTTCGTGCCCGTCAGGCGATAGCGGTGCCAGGTGCGAACGGCCCAGGTGACGGAAGACAAGCCGATCAGGGTCCAGACCACGTTCGGCACATCGATAACCTGCCGTTCGCCGGTAATGCTAGCCGTCGCGATGCCGGTGAGGACGAACAGCGCGCTGACCAGCCCGACCAGCATCAGGATCGGGGATGCACAGCGCAGGATTTCCAGCAGCTTTGTCCAGCCCGGCATGGGCGGTCCGAAGGGTGCGGGCAAGAACAGACGCCAATGGCGGCGAAGCTGCTGCACCGGCCCGGCAGTCCACCGGAAACGCTGCTTCTTGTAATCGTCGAAATTGTCCGGGATCAGCCCTCGGCCGAAGGTTTCGGACAGATACAGCCCCTTGTAACCGGCCGCGCGCAGGCGCACCGACACTTCGGAATCTTCCGTCAGGCACCATTCGGCCCAGCCGCCCACCTTGCGCAGCACCTGGGTGCGCAGCAGGCACATCGTGCCGATGGTGAAAGCCCCGCCATATTCGCTGACGCCCGGCATATCGATCTTGTTGTTGGGCATGTATTCCCAATAGCAACCGGTCAGATAGGGATTGCCGGTGAAGGCGCGGTAGTCGTGCGGCGTCTGCACATAGGCGATGCGGGGATTTTCAAAGAAGGGCACCAGCCGCGACAGGAAGTCGGGCTTGGAGAAATAATCCGCGTCGATCACGCCAACCAGTTCCGCCTCGGGCGCCATCTGCTCGAGGCAGAAATTGAGCGCGCCGGCCTTGGCACCTGGCAGCGGAGCGACGTGGAAGAAGCGGAACCGTTCCTCGCCCAGCCGCGCATTCAGATCGCGGGCATGCCGCTCCAGCGGGCGCCACAGCGCCTCGTCCTTGGTGTTGTTGTCGCACACCAGAACTTCGAAATTATCGTAATCGAGCGCGGCGAGCCGGTTCATCGTCTCCTTCACGATTTCCGGCGGTTCAGCGTAACAGCACAGATGGATGGAGACCATCGGACGGGGGGAGAAGCGATTGAGGCTGAGGGCGCGAATGGGTGCCTTCCAGCGACCATGGGTCAGCACCGCCTCCCGCGCGATCCGCTCCACCCCCGACAGGATTGAGACGCCGAGCGTTGCCGTGAGGCCGAGCAGAGAAACCAGTTTCAGACCATAGGATAGATCGCTTTCAGCAATCAGGATCGCGGTCCACAGCCAGGCCGCCACAGGACCGGCCATGTCGAGGGCGAGCCAGGACGCGCCCGGCAAGCTGAAGCGCCCGGTTGCCCAGCGCACCAGAGCCGTGCCGCCGAGGAAGGCCAGCAAGGGCCAGATGGCCAGCGACAAATCCCCGAGCAGCAATCCCGTAAGAGCGGCGCAGATGGCGCCAACGACGATCAGCCCGATCATCTCGTCCACCACGGTTCCCCGCCGACGGTGCACGCCGACAACGGTGCGGGAGATCCAAACGGACACGACGAAAGCCGCCACAGCGACGAAAACGAGCCAGGGGTCGAGATCGCTTCGGATGATCATCGTTACGCTAAAGCCTTCGATCATTTCATAAAAACACACGCGGCCCCGCGCATTTGCGCGAGGCCGTCCATCCAAATGCGCCGCTAGCCCACTCGATGATGAACGGATGTACAGATTACGGCGAACCGACCTTGTTTCGCGTTGCAAGGTTGAATCCGGCCGAAGGGGAATGAAAAAAGGGCGACCGTCTTGCGACGGCCGCCCCCTTTCATGGCTTAGCTGTGAGTCAGGCTCAGGCGTTGGCGCCCTTGCCCGTCTGGCGCCAGCTATCGGCGTAGCTGTTGCGAGCCACTGCCGAGTAAGGAACCGGCGAGATCACGGCCTTGATTTCGGTCTGCACGTGCGGCTCGACGGTCGGCTTGCTGGTGCCGCCATTCGGCTCGCCCCAGACCAGCGTCACTTCCTTGCCGAATTCGACTTCCGACGGATCGATCATCGCGAGCGACAGCATGCTGCCTTCGTTCGAGGAATAGCCGATCCAGGTGGAAACGCCGATGACCTTGCCGTCCGCGTTCTTCACTTCGTCGAACGGGTGCATCGCATACACCGCGCTCGGGAATTCGAAATACTTCGCGCGGTCGCCGTTGGAGAACATGGAGCTCATCACGCGGCCCACATCCTGCGGGTCGAGAGCGAGCGTCACCTTCTGCTTGTGCTGCTGGTTGGCCATCTTCTCGAGAGCTTCGCGGCCCACGAAATCATGGTCGAACTTCACGATGTGGCCGTAACCGATATCCCACGGCGTCAGGTAGTAGCCTTCGATGCTGTCGGGCACATAGGAACCGCCGATGGAGCACTTGCCGGCATAGGAGTTCTCGGAAGCCCAGGCGCGGAAGTCCTGCATCATCTGGCTGTCGCCGGTGAAGAAGGCCGGCAGCGGGCTGGGCAGCCAGCCGGATTCCAGCGTGTTGGACGAATAGGCGCGGCCGCCGACCAGGGTCAGGCCGTCATTCTTGCCGGCTTCGACCAGGGCGGAGTGGACCGCCTGGTAATCTTCCCAGGGGCCGAACAGTTCGTAACCGGGCTGGCCGGCCATGCCGTGGCGAAGGGCGATCACGTCCTTACCGTTGATGTCGACATGCGCCATGTTGAAGAACTTCAGGTCCGGAGCCTGCTCACCCATCGCCTGGCTGAGGATCTTCATCGCGTTCGGGCCCTGGAGCTGGAAGCGATAGTTCTTGCGGACGCCGTCGGTGCGCAGGGCGGTGCGCTCGTCACGCTCGACCGTAACGTCCCACTTACTGCCATCCGGCTTCGGATACTGGGCGTGGAATTCCACCCACTCGATCGCCGGAGCGCGGCCGACCAGCGAGAACTCGTTCTCGTCCAGATAGAACAGAATCACGTCGCCGATGACGTAGCCGTCCGGCGTGACGGGAACATACTGCTTCGCCTTGTTGACGGTGAAGTTCTTGAAGCTGTTGATCGCGGTGTATTCCAGCAGCGCCTTGGCATCGGGGCCGCGCACATAGAGTTCAACCATGTGGTAGGACTGGTTGAACAGCACCGCGCTCTTCGCCCAGGCGCGCTGTTCGTTGCGCCAGTTGGAATATTCCGCCGGCACGCCCGGATAGACGTTCGGGCCGGTCTGCTGGTTGCGCAGGAAATCGACGACATTGCCGACCTGGTCCAGCTTCTGCTGAAGGTTCTGTTCACTCATGGGATTGCCTCTCCGCTTGAAGAAAGGGGTGGAAAAAACGATCAATCACGCGCCGGCATTTCGAGCCAGCTTGCGATGGCGGCGTTCACCGCATCCGGCGCTTCGAGCGGCAGCATATGCCCCGCGCCAGGAACGATGACGAGCTTGGAATCAGGGATTTCGGCTGCGAAAGCCTCGTGCTGGGCGGGCGGCGCCCACCCATCCAGTTCCCCGGTGATGACCAGTGTGGGGCAGGTGATGCCGGCCAGCAATTCGTCCTGAACGGGCCGCCCCAGCAGCGCGCGGATATGCGCATCGAACCGGTCCTGCCCGGCCTCCAGGCACATCTGGCGCATCGGTTCGTAGATTTCAGGACGGGCCTGATTCGCCTCGGCCACCATCGGCGGCAGCCACTGGTCCACCAGGGCGGTGAAGCCGCGATCATAGCCGACCTGCTGCAAGGCACCGCGTTTGTCCGCTTCGCCCGGGCGAACCGAATGAACGCCCGTGGAACTGAGCGCGAGCCGACGCACCCGTTCCGGCGCCAGGCGCCAGACTTCCAGCGCGACTCGCCCGCCCATCGAATGTCCGAACAGATCGAACCGCTCCGGCGCCTGATCCAGCGCGATGCGGGCCATATCCTGCAGGGAATCGGCGGAACCGTAGCTGTCGACGGCGTGAGAATCGGGAAATGCGGCCAGTTGCGGGCCAAAAGTGCGCGCGTCGCAGATCAGGCCGGGAAGGAACAGCAGCATCGCTCTCTCAATATGGCTGCGCTTGAATTCGCAGGTATGAAATTTTCGTCTATACGAAGAAAATAGCCTGCGCTAGGGCCTTTGTGAAATCGTCATGTCGGACTATGCCGCGCGGCGAGCACGAGAGGAGAAGATTCGATGTCATACGCAGCGATCCACCCCGATTGGGAAAAGCCCCGCACCAATATGGTCGATGGTTATTCGCTGGAAATGACGGCGAAGGAAACCGAAGGCCTGCGCGAAGCGGCACCGCTGATCCGCCCCGGCACCCAGGTCGCCGTGACCTTCCTGCCCGGCGAAGATCTTGACCAGCGCGTCGCCGCCGCCGTGCTGGTGCGCGAACTGGGCTTCGAACCGATCGTCCACCTGTCCGCCCGCCGCATCGAATCCGAAGAACAGCTCGACTGGTATCTGGGCGAGATCACGTCCAAGGCCGGCGTGAAGCGCGTCTTCATCATCGCCGGCGACCCGCCGGAAGCGGAAGGCCCCTATTCCGATTCGCTGCAGATCATCGAATCCGGCCTGCTGGAAAAGCATGGCATCGAGATCGTCGGCGTGGGCGGCCACCCGGAAGGCCACCCCAACAACACCCCGGCTGAATTGTGGGACTGGATGGAGCGCAAGATCGCCGCTGTCCGTGCCCATGGCATGACGCCGCTGGTCGTCACCCAGTTCGCCTTCGATGACGATGCGATCGTGGAATGGGTCGCTGAAATGCGCCAGCGCGGCATCGACGTGCCCGTGCGGCTCGGCGTGCCCGGCCCGGCCGGCATCAAGCGCCTGCTCGGCTTCGCCAAGCGTTGCGGCGTCGGCGCTTCCGCCAGCGTGATGAAGAAATACGGCATCTCGCTGACCAACCTGATCGGCAGTGCCGGCCCGGACAAGCTGGTGTCCTCCCTGGATGCCAAGCTGAACCCCGAAGATCACGGCCGGGTGCGCCTGCACCTCTATCCCTTCGGCGCGCTGAAGGCGTCCGCCGAATGGATCAACAGCTACGACGCCAAGCATCGTTGACGTTCGCGCGTCGATGATCGGGCGGCCGCCCAACCGCGATTGAAGGATACTACATGGCAGACGTGATCGACGGACGCGCAGTCGCGCGCCAGCTGGACGAACAGACGAAGGCGGAGGTCGACGCCCTGATCGCCAGCGGCGGGCCGCGCCCCGGCCTGGCGGTGATCCTGGTGGGCGACGATGGCGCCAGCCAGGTCTATGTCCGGCGCAAGATCAAGGCGTGCGAGAAGGTGGGCATCCGTTCCATCGAACGGCGCCTGCCGGCCGACGCCTCGCAGGACGAGGTGCTGGCCGTGATCGCGGAACTGAACGCCGATCCCGAGGTTCACGGCCTCCTGTGCCAGGTGCCGCTGCCCGACCATATCGACACCCGCACCGTGCTGCGCGCCATCCGGCCGGACAAGGATGTGGACGGGTTCCACCCTGTCAATGTTGGGCGGCTTAACACCGGCACGGGCGGCATCGTGCCCTGCACCCCGCTGGGCGTGATGAAGCTGCTCGACACCGTGATCGACGATCTGGTCGGCAAGGATGCGGTGGTGATCGGCAAGTCGAACATCGTCGGCAAGCCGGTCGCGATGCTGCTGCTCGACCGTGAATGCACCGTCACCGTCACCCACATCTATACCGAGAACCTGCCGGAAATCGCGCGCAAGGCCGACATCATCGTCGCCGCCGCGGGCGCGCCGGAACTGGTCAAGGGCGACTGGGTGAAGCCCGGCGCGGTCATTATCGATGTCGGCATCACCCGCATCATGGGCGATGACGGAAAGGAAAAGCTGGTCGGCGACGTCGCCTATGACGAAGTGCAGCATGCCAAGGCCGTCACCCCCGTCCCCGGCGGCGTGGGCCCGATGACCATCGCTTGCCTGCTCGCCAACACGGTGCAGGCCGCGCGCGAGCTGGCGGCGGGAAACGGTTCTGCGGGGGCGAATGATTACTGCGACGCGCCCGACCGTTCGCTGATCTTCAATACCAGCGCCGCCAAGGCGGATTGATCGGCCGGGCCGCCAAGGCCCGCCGACAAGAGAAAAACGAGAGCCGGGATGGCCCCTGCCATTCCGGCTTTCGCCTATCCGGGATCGGCAGGTGGCGCCCTCCGTTACGGGTATGCCCTATAGCCAGCCGATGCGGCGGAAGCGCCAATATAGCAGGCCGCAAATCACCGCCATCGCCCCCATCACCAGCGGATATCCGGTTCGCCAATGCAATTCGGGCATGAAGTCGAAATTCATCCCATAAATGCCGGCAATGGCAGTCGGCACGGCCAGGATGGCGGCCCATGCGGCGAGTTGCCGGGTGATCGCGCCCTGCCTGCTCTGCTCCAGCAACCCCGCCACCTCGATGATGCTGGCAAGCGTATCGCTCATCCAGCGAGCGCGGGTGACGGCTCGGCGCGCATGGTCATACACATCGCGGAAGTATGGGCGCGCGCCCGGATCGATGGCCGGCTGTTCGACCTGCGACAGCTTGGCCGCCACCTCCTCCATCCGCCCGGCCACGCCTTCATATTGCCGCAGCGCCCGGCGGAGGCGGAACATGCGCCTGATCCGCGCCTGAGACGGGAAGGCGCCGATGGAGCGATCCTCCATCTCCCCCACGATCTCCTCCAGCCGGTCGAGCATCGGATCGTAACCGTCGACCACGAAATCGAGCAGTTCATAAAGGACGAAATCGGGCCCTTCCGCCAATTGTTCAGGGTTGGCTTCCAGATGGGCGCGCAGATCGTCATGCGCGCGGGTGCTGCCCTGGCGTACCGTGACGATGAAATTCCGCGCCAGGAAGATCGCCGTCTGGCCATAGGCGATGCTATCGCCTTCTCCCATCGCGGCGGTGCGGGCGATCACGAATAATTGCTGGCCATAGGGTTCCGCCTTGGGCGCATGGCGCACGGTCAACGCATCTTCCACCGCCAGTGGGTGCAGCCCATACCTCTCGCTGACCCAGGCCATGTCCTGCTCGCTCGGTTCGAACAGGCCGACCCAGTCGAACTCCCCTTCCCCCGGGGGATCGGTGACGGTCTGGAGGTCGGGCGCGATCACGCGACCCTTGCTGTAACGGCGTGCGGCGACGATCGTCATGTGCGGGGTGGTGGCATGCGCCGCCGCCCGTTGCAATCCACAGGAGGCAGCCAGCGGACGGACATCGGCCATTGGCGAGACATGGATGGCGCGCCGCCGGCAAATGCCGTAACCCACCGCCATGCCCATGCAGGACAAGATCTGGACCGCCGCCCTGATCGTGATCGGGGACGAGATACTTTCCGGCCGCACCCATGATCGCAATATCGCCCAGGTGGCGAGCTGGCTTCAGGTGCAGGGCATCCGCCTGTCCGAAGTGCGGGTGGTGCCGGACGTGATGGACCGGATAGCGGACGCGGTGAACGCCCTTCGCGGCGAGCATGATTACCTGTTCACCACCGGCGGCATCGGCCCCACGCATGACGACATCACGGTCGATGCCGTGGCGGCAGCCTTGAATGTCCCGGTCGTCATCCATCCTGAAGCGCGCGCGATCCTGGAAGACTATTACGCGACGCGCGGCGGGCTTAATCCCGGGCGGTTGCGGATGGCGCGCGTCCCGGAAGGCGCGGACCTGATCCCTAACGAAATGTCCGGCGCACCCGGCATCCAGATCGGCAATATCTATCTGATGGCCGGCGTGCCCCATATCTGCGCGCAAATGCTCGGATCGCTGACGGGCAGACTGGAAGGCGGCGCGCCCCTGCTGTCGGAAACCATCGGCTGCATCGTGCCCGAAAGCGAGGTGGCCCAGCTGCTGGCCGAGACCGAACGCGCCCATCCGGGGTGCCAGATCGGCAGCTATCCCTTCTTCCGGGAGGGCGCGGTAGGCGCCAATTTCGTCATCCGATCCACCGACGCCGCCCTGTTGGAACGCTGCGCCAATACGCTCGCGGAAGCTCTCATCGCGATGGGCCATCCCGTTACCTGGGGCGGTATCTAAGCGGCACCGGAGGCCGCAGCGCGACATTCCTGCAACATGCGCGCGCGAGTTTACAAACCCGCTTGCAATTTCGCGTCCGGCAGCGATCATCAACCCTAACGAACGTTACAAAAGCGTGAGAGGGGAGAGTTGTATGGCACAGCGCGGCAGCCGCGTGGCCTTTCGTGTGAGCACCGCCAGTGCGGCCCTGATGGGCCTGGCCCTGTCGAGCACCGCAGCATGGGCGCAGGAACAGGAACCGGAACGGTCTTCGGGCAATAGCGGCATCAATGAAATCATCGTCACGGCGCAGTTCCGGGGCCAGAACCTGCAGGAAACGCCGCTCGCCATCACCGCCGTCGACTCTGCCCTGCTGGAAGCGCGCAGCCAGACGAATATCGAACAGGTCGCACAGCGCGCGCCCAGCGTCAGCTTCTCGTCCGGCGGGCAAGGCGGCGGGTCGCAGACCGCAGCCGTCAACATTCGCGGCATCGGGCAGAACGACTTCCAGTTCCCTAACGAACCGGGCGTCGGCGTTTACATCGACGATGTCTATTACGGCATCTCCTTCGGCACCGCCTTCGACCTTGTCGATCTCGACCGCGTGGAAATCCTGCGCGGCCCGCAGGGGACGCTCGCGGGCAAGAACTCCATCGGCGGTTCGATCAAGATGTTCAGCCGCCGCCCTGACGACGATCCCGATGCCTATGTGGAAGTGACGGCCGGCTCGCTCGACCGGCTTGGCCTCAAGGCAGCGACGAACGTCACTCTGGTGCCGGAAAAGCTGTATATGCGGCTGACCGGCATGGGCCGCTATGTCGATGGCTATGTGAAGCGGCTGGATTATGAATGCGAGACCGGGCGCCCTGCCCCTGGCGGCATCTTCTCCACACGAGAGGATTGCGTGATCGGCACCGAAGGCGGGCAGGAAGTGCTGGCCGGGCGCGCCGCGCTGCGCTGGATCGTGAATGACCGGATCGAGAACAATCTGATCGCCGATGTGACGCGCGACCGGTCGGAAGCATCGCCGGCCAAGACCATCTTCCAGGTGCCGCCTGAAAGCGGCAACAACTACACCACCGGTCCGAAGGACTACACCAACTATTCCAACTATACCGGCTATCCCGGCACCGAAGATCAATACACCCTGCCTGCGATCAGCTATCTCAATTCGTGGGGTATCTCGAACACGCTCGAAATCGAGCTGAACGACATGCTGGCGCTGACCTCCATCACCGCCTTCCGCCATGCTGATGGCCAGAGTTCCTGGGATGGTGACAACTCGCCGGAAAATGCGACCAACAATTATGCCACCTTCGATCACGACCAGTTCACGCAGGAATTGCGGCTTTCGGCGCAGATCGGCGAGATGGCGGAACTGACTGCCGGCGGATATTACTACAAGGCGGACAGCAATATCGGCGGCCGTGTGCATGTGGGCGCCGCCGGGCTGGATTTCGTGCCCAACGATCCGTTCAAGCAGACTTCCGTTTCCGCGTTCCTGCACGGCGTGGTGCATGTGACCGACCAGTTCAACCTGACCGGCGGCCTGCGCTACACCGATGAAGACAAGACCTACACATTCAGCCGGACCAGCCCGATCCCCGGCGTGCCGACCAATCCGCTCGTGGCCAGCCTCGACGGGCTCAGCCGCAGCTTCAAGGGCGACCGGATCGACTGGCGCGTGGCGGCCGATTATGAAGTGTGGGACGATATCCGCGTCTATGGCCAGGTGGCGACAGGCTTCAAGGGCGGCGGCGTGAATCCCCGGCCCTATCTCGAACAGCAGTTGCAGCCCTTCGATCAGGAAACGGCGACATCCTACGAATTGGGCGTGAAGAGCTTCCTGTTCGACCGGATGCTGCGGTTGAACCTCGCTTACTACCATACCGACTACAAGAACTATCAGGGCATGGTCAGCGACTGCCCCGATATCAGCCCCGAAGGCTTCCCCTTCTGTTCGGCCACCCGCAATGTCGGCGACGCCAAGATCGACGGGTTCGAGGCGGAATTCGACGTCCGTCCCACGGATGCGCTCTCCATCGACGGGTCGTTCAGCTATACCGACTTCCGCTTCACGCGCGGTCTGCCGGGCAGTGGCATCGTGCCGGGTGTTACCGAGGCGCCGTTCGTGCCGAAGTGGAAATACGCCATCGGCGCGCAGTATGAAGTGGATGCAGGCAATGCCGGCACCATCACGCCGCGCGTGGACTGGACCTGGCAATCCTCCATGGAAAGCAACATCCCCAACAATGTGGAAGGCTTCCTGCTGGGCGAGGTGGAATCGCGCGGGCTGCTGAATGCCCGCATCACCTATCGCAGCGCGGATGAGGATTGGGAACTGTCGGTGGCTGCCACCAACCTGACCGACAAGTTCTATTACAACAACAAATACGACCGCATCAGCCAGTCCGGCAATCTCTACGGCATGCCGGGCCGGCCGCGGGAGATCATCGCCAGCATCAAGCGGCGTTTCTGAGGGATCGGGTCGGCAACGGTTTTCCGGGGAGAGGATGCAATGGTGAACCGGGCCGACCTGACCGATGGGCTGGAGCGCTGCCTTGCCGCAATCGTGTCTCGCAGCGGGGGGACATTGGGCGCGGGCCTGCGCTATACCGAAAACGGCCAGTCCATCCCGGTCGGCGAGGGTCTTTGGGCCACCGCCGACCGGATCGGTCCCTATCGCCACATCATCGCCGATGCGGATAGCGGGCAGGCGGCCTGCTTCGCCACGCTGACGGAGGGGCGGACACGCTCCATCATGGCGTTGCGGATCGCCATGTCTGGCAGCGCGGTGACGGAGATGGAAGCGGTCATCGCGCGGCCGCCGCTGGGCGGGGGAGCGGACAGCTTCGGCGATGGCGCATCGCAACTGGACCGCGCCGATGGCCCCGATCCCGCCTGGCTTGCGCCGGTGCCGGAGGAGGAGCGCGTGTCCCGCGCGGAACTGCGCCGCGTGGCGGACATGTATTTCGCGGGGCTGGAGCAGAATGACGGGCGCGGCGACTATCCTTTCGCCGAGGACTGCATCCGGATCGAGAATGGTTTCCGCACCACCTCCCTGCCGCTGGAGGAAAGTGCGGCGGGTGAGACGCCCTATGTCGCCGCGTTCCGCGCGCTGGGCGCGAAGGAACAGTTCGAAAGCGGCTTCTTCCGCTTTGTCAGCCGCATCCGCGATCGCCGCTACCCGGTGATCGATACCGAACGGGGCGTGGTGTTCGCCTTCGCTTTCTTCGACCATTTCGGCACGCTGCGCGATTATGCGCTGGCCGATGGGACGCCGGTGAAGGAGGCCATCGACCGGCCTTTCACCTGGATGATCGCAGAAGCCTTCCGCATCGAAGGCGGGCTGCTGCGCCGGATCGAGGCTCTGATGCTGCCCGTCCCCTACGGCATGGCACCCGGCTGGCCGGGCTGACCGGCGCCAGGCCCGACTGCCACCGCGCCGGGTGGAGGCAAGCGGCAACCGGAGACCTCCGGGTTGCCCGGTCCCGGCGCCCGGTGAACGCCGCAATTCCGATGGCCGGCCGTGCCGCCGGGCGAGTCGGTGCGATCCCACCGCCGCAAGCCCTTCACCCGCCGGGCGGGCCGCCGATCCAACATGCCGCTTCCACACAAAAGGGCCGGGAGGATCGCTCCTCCCGGCCCCTTGTGTTTCTGGCCCGTCAGGGACGGGACGAGGCGATCAGGCGCCTTCGACTTCGGCCGTGTCGACCTTCAGGCCCGGGCCCATCGTGGTGGTCAGCGACACTTTGCGGACATACTTGCCCTTGGCGCCGGCCGGCTTCGCCTTGACGATGGCGTCGGTGAATGCCTTGAAGTTGGAGACGAGCTGATCTTCGCTGAAGCTCAGCTTGCCGAGGCCGGAGTGGATGATGCCCTGCTTTTCCACGCGGAATTCCACCTGGCCAGCCTTGGCATCCTTCACCGCCTGCGCGACGTTCGGCGTCACGGTGCCGAGCTTCGGGTTCGGCATCAGGCCCTTGGGACCGAGCAGCTTGCCGAGACGGCCCACCACGCCCATCATGTCGGGCGAGGCGATGACGCGGTCATAATTGACGTTGCCGGCCTGCATGTCTTCCATCAGGTCTTCCGCGCCGACCTTGTCGGCACCGGCGTCGAGCGCTTCCTGCGCCTTGTCGCCCTTGGCGAACACGGCGACGCGCATGTCCTTGCCCGTCCCGGCGGGGAGGGAGACCATGCCGCGAACCATCTGATCGGCATGACGCGGATCGACGCCCAGGTTCATCGCGATCTCGACGGTTTCGTCGAACTTCGTGCTGGACAGGTCCTTCAGCGCCTGCAGCGCTTCCGACAGGCCATACAGCTTTTCGGAATCCAGCTTCTCAGCCAGCGCCTTCTGCTTCTTGCTCAGCTTGGCCATCGGATCAGCCCTCCACCACTTGCAGGCCCATCGAACGGGCCGAACCTTCGATGATCTTCGTCGCCTGTTCGATATCGTTGGCGTTCAGATCCTTCATCTTGGCTTCCGCGATCTCTGCCAGCTTGGAGCGGGCGATCGTTCCGGCCGACACCTTGCCCGGTTCCTTGGAACCCGACTTCAGATTGGCGGCCTTCTTGATGAGGAAGGTTGCGGGCGGGGTCTTGGTTTCGAAGGTGAAGCTGCGATCCGCATAGACGGTGATGATCGTCGGGATCGGCATCGACTTTTCGAGATCCTGCGTGGCGGCGTTGAACGCCTTGCAGAATTCCATGATGTTCACACCGCGCTGGCCCAGGGCAGGGCCGATCGGCGGCGAGGGATTGGCGGCGCCGGCAGGCACCTGCAGCTTGATATAGCCCTGGATCTTCTTGGCCATTGCTGGCCTCCTTTCTCACTGTCGCTGTGGCCGGGGCCGCAGCTCATGGTAAGCGGTTCAGACGGCATCCGAGGACACCTCCCGCACTGATTCCCGATGCTGTCGCAGGGAAGGCGCGCGCATAGCCCCGCCCGCCCCGAAAAGCAACCGCCCAGCCCCACCAGCCCGGAGGCTGCCTTGCCAGCCCGCGTAACTTGACAGTTCCGTTGGGAATTGTTGGTTTTCGCGCCTCCACCCGCCTGCGGCCGAAACCGCCATTTTCACGCTTTGCGTCCTCACCTGTCTGGCACACCCCGCTGGCTGTAGGACAGCGGCAAGCCCGGCGCGCCTCAGCCGTCCGGCAGGGCGAGGAGCTTGCGACCCGGCCGCTTGCCCTGCTGGTCCGTGGCGCAAAAGCCGAGATGTTGCAGCAAGTTCCACGAGGCATGGTTCGCCGGCCGGCATTCCGCGACGATGCGATGCGCGCGGTAAAGGTGCCGCAACTGCGCGATGACAGCACCCGCCCCTTCCGCCGCATAGCCGCGCCGCTGCCAGGCGGAGCCGATCCAATAGCCGATCTCGATCTCTCCCGCCGCACGGGCATGGATGCCGACCACCCCGACCAGCGCGCCATCGGACCACAGGCCGAGAAAGGCGTTGTCTGCATCCTGCCCGGCAATCAGACCGCCCGCATCGGCAAGGGTGAACGGCGCCGGCAGGAAATCGACCGCGCCGGTGATGGCGGGATCATCCGTCACCCCCTGCAACGCCGCCGCATCGCCCGGCGCCAGTGAATGGATCGCCAGGCGCGACGTGCGAAGCGCGGGAAAGGCGGCGAGAGGAGGGTTCATGGTTGGCAGATGTGGGTGAAAATGGCGTTCTGGGAGATCGTAAGGCAGCTTATGGCCCGATCTGCAAGCGCTCCACCCAGCCCCCGCCTGGCCTGCCCGTCCCACTTCCTCGCGCACTGTTCAAAACCTGCATTCACCGATAGCAACGGTCTTTCCTGGCCCAGAGACCAGGTCATATGGTTCCGGGCGGGGGGAGGAACATGCAAATCAAAACTGCAATCTTGTCAGCGGCGGCTGCCTGCGGCGCCCTGTCTGCGACGACAGCCTCTGCCGCGCCGCCACAGCCTATCGCACCTGACCGATGGATAAGCGCGGCAGACAATCTGCCCGATGCGAGCCGGCTCAATCTGGAAGGCACGGTTTCCGTGGAACTCGCCATAGGTGAGGCGGGCGAGGTTTACGATTGCCGAGTGATCGGAAGTTCCGGCCACGGCATTCTGGATGAGCATACCTGCCAGCTTCTGTCCTCGCGCGCCCGGTTCAGACCGGCGACGGACGAAAATGGACGCCCTGTCGCTGGAACCTTCCTTCATGCGGTACGGTGGCAGATCATCACCAACGCCAATTGGGCGACGAATGGTTTCGTTCGCGCGGAGATGACCATGGACCCGGTCGAAGCCCGGATGTCTCCGTGCACTACCGAGATCAGTGGCGAAATTTCCGATTACATGAACCAAATGGCCTGTTTCGTTCTGACCAATCAGGCTGGAAACATTGTGGCCGCATTAACGCCCGAGCCGAAGGAGCCTTTCAGGGCTGTCTTCGTCCTGGCCGTCCATCCCGATGCTGGCGATGCCGGCAAGGAACGCTTCGACCATGCCGGAGAGCGGATAGCCTATGCAAGCGCCGCGGTAATGCTCAGCCCGCAAGGCAACCGCACCGATTGCCGCATGGAGGCAACGGACGGGCCGGCCGCCATGATCTTCCCCATCTGCGGACCGACGCCGCAGTTCAGATATACGTCGGAAGCCGCCGGTTCAGGCGAGAACGTGGTCACCACGCTTCGCCAAGAGGTCGCATATTACGTCGAAGACATGGAGTGACCACAGCCCGCTGACAGGCTGCCCGCCCCCAATGCAGGGGAAGCCTGGCCAGTACTGGCGGATTGGCCGGCGGAGCAGCGCTGCCCCGCCCGGCCGACAGGCGCTTACTTGACCAGTTCGACCTGTTCGAAATCGAGTTCCACCGGCGTGCCGCGGCCGAAGATGGAGACGCTGACCTTGACCTTCTGCTTGTCGAAATCGAGTTCCTCGACCAGCCCGTTGAAGGAGGCGAAGGGGCCTTCCAGCACCTTGACCTGATCGCCGATCTCGTAATCCACGCTGACCTGCTTCTTCGGCGCGGCCTTCGCTTCTTCCACGCCGCCGAAATAGCGCGCAGCCTCCCGCTCCGAAATCGGCTGCGGCTTGCCGCCAGCGCCGAGGAAGCCGGTGACCTTGGGCGTGTTCTTGATGAGGTGGTAGACGTCGTCCGTCAGCGTGAGCTTGGCAAGCACGTAGCCCGGCATGAACTTGCGTTCCACCTGGACCTTCTTGCCGCGCTTCACCTCTGTCACGGTTTCGGTCGGAACCTCGACCTCTTCCACCGCTTCGGCGAGACCCATCCGCTCCGCTTCCGAGATGATCGAATCGCGAACCTTGTTCTCAAAGCCGGAATAGGCGTGGATGATGTACCAGCGGGCCATGCTTGTGATCTTTCCGTTGAACTGAGCGGCGTGCGTATCAGAGCAGCGTCAGCAGCCAGCGCACCGCGGCGCCGAAAACCGAATCGACGCCGAGGAAGAACACGGCAAGGATCGTCATCAGGATCGCGACGAAGATGGCGGTGCGAACCGTTTCCTGGCGCGAGGGCCAGACCACCTTGGCGGATTCGGCACGGACCTGGCGGATGAATTCGCCGGGATTGGTCTTGGCCATCGTTCGTCCTGCTTCCTTCGTGAACTGATCTGGCTTCGTGAACTGATCGGGCTTCGAACTGATACGGGCGTCCCTTCCGCCATAGGACCATCGCCGCCCCGGTCGATAACCGGGAGGGGCTGCGATGCTCCGATGTCGGAAGACGCGGGCGGATGTAGCGAGCAGGCCCGCCATTGGCAAGTGTGCTGGCTGGCGACGCGGGAAAGCGAGGCGAAGGCTGCCCTGTTTTGGCGGGCGCACGCGCACGATGCCCGACGGGCGGCGCGAGCCACGCCTGCGGCCGTGGGCGTGGCTGGGAACCGGCGGAAGGCGGAGGGCACCTCCCGCCGGCCGATCGGCGGTCAGACGACCGCGATCATACTCAAACGCGGCCTAACAGGCGGTCGAGGAAACTGGGCTGATGCATGGGCTGGATCGGGCCGTGCACGTGATAGCGCAGGCTGGCATCGCGATAGGCACGGGGCTGCGTCCAGGCATCGGGACGGCTGCTGCGGAAGTTGAAACTCGACATGTTGGCGGTCCTCATTTTCCGGTCTTATCTGCAACCGGTAAAATGATCGGAGAGTCCGCTCGGTTCCCGCCTTGCGATGCAATCGGAATCAGGGACTGGCAGGAGTGGAGGGACTGCCTGAAGTCAGGCAGTTCAACGCGTTAGTTTGGCTAACCCTCCCGCGCCGCCCCACGCAATCCCGCGCCGCCCGGTTGTCGTTGGCTAACCTTTTAGCGGCCGACCAACCGGCGCACACCGGCAATCCCTCTTCGCAACATTCCGCATACACCGCGCCGGTGGGCCTTTGGCGATGTCACCTGGAGGGGACGCAGACGTATTTCGCAGTTTCCCGTCCGCCATGGCTACGGTGCCGGGTATGTGCGGGAAACAGGTGATATTTGTGATATTCCAGCAATTTCAAAGGGATGTGAGGTAATAAATCAGTGATATTGAAGTGATGAGATTGCTACATTCAAGAGTGATGTTTCATTTTCAAAAAACATATTGTTATCAACGATATACCTTTTCTCGCCGCCAAATATCACAGGATATCACAGTCAGAAGGTGATATTTTTCCCACATTATTTCAGGCACTTAATCCCGTCGATCGCACGATATTACAGATATCACCTGTTTCCCGACCCCACCCCCTTCCGCCAGGGCAAGCGGGTTCGGTGGATCATGCATAATCCGCCAGTGAGAAGCCGAAGGCGTGGCGTGGGGGCGAGCGCGGCGCGCCGGGTGGCGGACCGGGAGTTCGGCGTTCAGGCTGGGGGCATCATGGGTGAACGGGGTCGAGGGCATCGGTCACGTCAACGCGCGGCCCTTGCCCCGATGTTCCATTTATGTTCTCATTGGCGCATGAAGATGATTCGCGTGCCCGATGACGAACTGGAGCGGAACCTGCACATCGCGATCGCGATGGCGCCCCGGTCCGCTCTGCCCACCCTGTTCGACCGGCGGAGGGTGGATACGCGTATCGCGGAACAGGCGCTGCTGCAGAAAGTGCTGAGCGTGCTGCGCAGCTACACGATAGAGCGGCCGGCACAGGAGCATGAGCTGGCGCCGGAAATGACGCCCCTCATCCCCCTGACGAAGGAGGATCTGGAACGCTATTCCCGGCGCCGCTGGGAGGAACTGGAAGACAAGCGCCGCGCAGAGGCGGAGCGGGCTAGGATCCGCCGCCTGTAATCACCAGCTCGCCCGCCATCTTGCCGTTGTCATTGCCGGCGATCGTGTAGCGGACCTGCTCTTCAGCGACATCGAACCCGGCGAATATCCGGCGCACCTCGGGATGGTCGTTCAGCGACAGGATGAAGCGCCCCTTCAGGCCGCGCAGTTGCTCGGCCATCAATTCGAACTGGTCACGGCCGAACAGATCGGCGCCGTAATCGCCCTCGCTGCCGTAATAGGGCGGATCGAGATAGAACAGCGTGCCGGGCCGGTCATAGCGGGCAATGAAAGCGCGCCATGGCAGGCGCTCAATCTTCACCGATGCGAGGCGTTCATGGATCGCTTCCAGCAGCGGCCCCAGCTTCGTCACGTCGAACCGCGCCGGCCCGGTCACATCCACGCCGAAATTGCGCCCAGCCACCTTCCCGCCGAACGCTAGGCGCTGCAGATAAAGGAACCGCGCCGATCGATGCAGATCGGTCAACGTCGAAGGGTCTTGCCGGGCCAGCTTCTCGAAATTCGTGCGGCTTGTGATCTGGAAGCGCAGCATGTCCAGAAACGCCACATAATGATGCTGCAGCACCCGGAAGAAGGTCGCCACATCGTCCGCCCAATCGTTGATGACCTCGCTCTTCGGCCGCTCCGTCCGGCGAAAGAACACCCCGCCCATACCCACGAACACTTCGGCGTAGCAGGCATGCGGCGTGGCCGCGATCAGCGGCACCAGGCGCCGCGCCAGATTGCGCTTCCCGCCAATATAGGGCGCGGCAGGGCGGACGGGCTCGACCGGCTTCAGCGGAACCGCGAACGCATGATTACTCGTCATTAACCTGATCCTTCTAGACCCGCCCGGCCGCTCGACGGCAGGCGGGATGGCCCCATGGCGGGACCGATTGGGGTCGTGACGATGCAGGTCGTCGGCACTGGGCGTTGCCGCGCCCGGTCCCCCGCCTTCCCGGCGGGCAGATCTATCGCAAAGCGCCGGCCGGGATTCGCTCCCCCTCCTGGGTGATGCGATCGCCATTGGCGCAGGTGTAATCGCGGAAGGACAGCAGCCGGACGCCCTGCCAGTCGTTCATGCGCAGCATGCGCCGCATCATCGGCACGATTTCCAGCTCGTAGAACACATCCAGCGCTTCATCGACCTTGCCGAACCCGCCATTGTTCTGAGGGACGATGCCGATCAGCTGGGGCGGCACGCGATGCGCGGCCAGCAGATCGTCGCGGCTGATGTTCTTGATGCTGGAAAACTCGTCTTTCGCGGCCGCTTCCCCCACCGGCATCAGCTGAATGCCATCCTTTTTACCGTTGGGGTTGTAGAGGAACATGTTCTTGAAATTGCCGACGCCCTTGGACTGTTTCAGGCGATCCTCGATCGCATCCGCCATCTTCGGGTCCGCCAGCGCATCGCTGACATAGAGGATGAAGCCCATATGCGCGCCGTTGAGATAATAGCGGCGCCGGAACAGCGTGGCGTTTTCGTTCAGCAGCCCGCTTTGCAGTGCGGCGAGCCATTCGGGCAGGCCGTAGATTTCCTGCGCCACATCCGGCTGCTGCAGCTGGAACACCCGGCCCGGCGCGAAGCGATGATCCTGCTCCCCGATCTGGCCGACGAACCAGAACACATCGTCCTCCCGCCCCCGCCTGGTGTGCCGCGCCGGGGAATGCCGCATCCGCGCGATGCGGTGCGCCATGTTGGGCACCGCCTCCAGATAGCCATTGCCCAACTGTACGAAGTCGAGCGCGAACCGCTCGAAATCATCGGCAGAGAGCCATCGGCTAGGCTGCTGGTGGGAGACCAGCAGGTTGATCTTCATCGCCACCGCGCTGCGGTGATGCGGCGACATGTTGAACGCGATCGCGAGCCGGTCCATCGGCAGCGGCGGTTCATACCAGCGGCCATTGTGCCAGATCTCGAAATACTGGCTCAGCTCACGGCGATCGAGGATGCTCTCGGCATCGCCGAAGGTGAACATCATCGGGCCGGCGGCGGCCTGTTCCTGATCAACTGTGGCAAGATCGGTCGTCATGCGGGTTCCCTTCGTGTCGCCGCTCAATCGGAAAAGGACACCCGCCCGCCGCGCTGTTCATGCGCGGTGCCGGCATCCATCGGTTCGTTGGAAAGCGCGTTCAGCAGCGCCCATGCGATATCGGCATGGCCCACTTGGCCATTGCGCTTCGCGATATAGGTCACGCCGCGCTGGCTGCCGGTCAGCGCCGGGCGGATCGCCATCAGCGCCTGCAACACGTCCGTCCACCCGGCATCGAATTCCATCCGCTGATTGCGGAAGACGTTCTGCCCCTTCATCACCAGCGCGGTCTTGCTGGCGAGTGAATATTCGATCTTGCGGGCGAGCGGGAACCAGCGGCTCACCAGTTCCCACACAGCGAGGCCGTGGCCGGTCGTATCGATGGCGATATCGGTGACGTTATAGCGGGCGGCGATCCGCTCGATGAAATCGGCCTGCCCCTGAAAATCGAGGCCGTTCAACCGATGCTTTTCGAGCAGGCGGAACTTGCCGCGCCCTGCCTGCGCTGGCGGCGCCAGTACGATCAGCGCGGCATCGTCGCGGCCCTGCTTGTTCGGGTCGTAACCGATCCACACCGGCAGATCGCCGAACGGGCGGGCGCCGGGGATATCGACCAGGGCGGGCTGGAAATCCCGCCACTTCATCAGGCTGTCTACGCGCGCCGGCGCCAGCATCGCCCAGGGGAAGCTGCTCTCGGAATCGTCTGTATCTTCGCATTCGAAGAGATTGCGGAACTCGTCTTCAGAATACTCGCTCCGCAGCTCCGCGACATCGACCAGCCTCTCCAGCCCCATCGCGACCGCGTCGTGAATGGTGAGGATGTGCTGCCAGCTGCCATCGGGCATAATCGCGCCGCGTCGGAGATTGGCGAGCGAAACATCGAAGGTCCGCTGCCTGTCCCGTTTGCGCCCCCGGTTCCACTCTTCACCCGCCCACCAGGCATAGGATTCGTGCGTTTTGGTCGAAGGCGTCGAGAAATAGGTGCGCTTGTAGATCGTGTGCGTCGACATCGCACTGGCGACCTTGTTCAGCGTCTGGAAGCCGTGAACCCAAGCATATTCGTCAAAGTAGAAATCGCCGCTTTCGCCCTGCGCGGTGGCGCTGTTGGTCGAGAGGAAATACAGGCCGTTCGCGTCCAGGCTCGGTCCCGCGTTCTCCCCATCGGGGCGGTCATACTGCCCGACAAAGTCGAGCATCAGGATTTTACCCTTCAGCTCCACCCCTGTGACGCGGCGAACCCAGCCCACGATTTCGCGCCGGAATTTGAGCGCCTGGCGCTCGCTGGCGGACAGGAAAATCTGATTGCAGGGCTGCTCGCCAGCCAGCACCGCTTCCGCGATCTTGGCCATTGCCTCACGCGCGAAATACCAAGTCGCCCCAACCTGGCGGCTTTTGCGAATTTTGCGGGTGCGTTCATTGCGACGCTCCCACCATAGTTCCTGATATTCAAAATTCTTGTCGTGGAAATCGTCCAGCAGCGCCTGCCACTGGTCCAGCGTCAGGAAATTCTTGCGCTTGTCCGCCCGCTTCGCCTTGGCCTCGTCATCATTGCGCCGCGCGATTTTCGGGTTGAGATCGCCTTCCTTGCCGGTCTCGTCATATTTGCGGATCCGTGCGGCCCGCTCCATCTGCCGCATCAGGAAATCAACGCGCTTCATGTCGCCTTCGGTGAAAGGCTCCTTGTCCAGATAGAGCGCGACTTTGGCCGCGAGCCGGTCTTCCACGACATCGACGCTCGCGGCCTTGTCCCATTCATCGCGCCGTTTCCAGCTGGCCAGCGTCGGATATTTGACGCCCAGCTCCTCCGCGATCTCCGCCAGCGGCCAGCCCTGCCAGAACAGCGATCGGGCCATGCGGCGCAGATGTTCCTGCGCCAGTTGCCCTTCGTCCCGCTCCGGCGGCTTGTGGCGCACGGGCAATGGCGCCTTGGCGCGGCAGGAAGGTGCGGAGTGCATGGCCCAGCCATGCACCCGTCCGGCGGCCCTCTGGCCATTGCCCGTGCGGGTAAAGCCCGGCGTCACACCGCGCCCGCGTGGACAGGATGCCTGTTCCGGTGGCCTTGCTCCCCATCAGCAACGCGCAACCGCGACCGGAGCCTGAACCATGAAGACCAAGCCCTTTCTCCTCGCCACCGCCGGCAGCACCGTCGACGGCCGCACCATCGACGCCAGGATGATCGAGGAGATGGCCGCCAGCTACGATCCGAAGACCTATGGCGCGCGGCTGAATATCGAACATATTCGCGGCATCAGCGGCCAGGCGCCGTTCCGCGCCTATGGCGATGTGCTGGAACTCTCGGTCGGGGATGTAGACGTCAATTTCAACGGCAAGACGGAGAAGCGCAAGGCGCTCTACGGCGTGTTCGATGTGACGGACGAAGCCAAGCAGCTCAATGATGCCGGCCAGAAGGTCTATCCCTCGATCGAGATCGAGCCCAATTTCGGCGGCAAGGGCCACGCCTATCTGATGGGCTGCGCGCTGACCGACAGTCCGGCCTCCATCGCCACCGAACGCCTGCAGTTCAACCGGCAGATGCCCGGCACCATTCACCTGTCCCGCGACGATGCGGCGGCCTTGGAGCTGGCCGAGGGTGACAGCCCGGCCGCCGATGGCTACCTGTCGAAGCTGGGCACGATGCTGGACGGCTTCGCGGCGAAATTTGCCGGGCCACAGTCGGAGAAGCCGGAAATCCTTGGCATCGACCCTGCCAAGCCGGACAGCGATCAAACCGTGGCCTTCGATTTCTCGCAGATGAAGCCGCTGTTCGAACAGATGGGCCAGACCTTCGCCACCTCCATCGACGGGCTGCGCAGCGAAGTTCGGGGCGAAATCGATCAGCTGGGCGTCAAGCTCAAAAAGGTCGAGGACACGATCGAGGCAGCGCCTGCCCCCACCTACACCGCCCGCCCTGCCGCCAATGGTGCCAACGGGCAATATTCCAGAACCGATTGCTGACGGCCCCGCAAAGCCACCCACGCGCCCCGCTTATCGCCAACAAGGATCCGGCCCGATGCTGAATGCCACCCGCGCCCTCTTCGCTGCCTACGTCTCGCAGATCGCGCTCATCAACAACGTCCCCGATGCGACCGTGCGTTTCGCCGTCGCTCCCGCTGTCGAGCAGAAGCTTGAGGAGCGGATGAAGGAATCGTCCGAATTCCTTCAGAAGATCAACATCGTCCCCGTGACCCAGCAGGTCGGCCAGACGCTGGGTCTGGAAGCGACCCGCACCATTGCGGGGCGCACCAACACCGCCGCCGGCAATCGCCGCAACCCTACCGATCCGACCGACAATTCGGAACGCAACAGCTATCACTGCCGCCAGACCAATTTCGACTGGGCGCGCAGCTACACCGCGATCGACGCCTGGCGCCACCGCCCTGATTTCGAGACCAAGATCCGCGATGCGATCCTGAAACAGCAGGGCCGCGACCGGATCATGATCGGATGGCACGGCGTGGAAGTCGCCGCGCAGACCGATCGCGCCGCCAATCCGCTGCTGCAGGATGTCAATGAAGGCTGGCTGCACAAGATTCGCACCCGCGCGCCCGAACAGGTGTTCGATGATGGCGATCTGTCGGTTTACGACGATGGCACCGATCACGAAGACAAGGCGATCTATATCAAGGCCGGCGTCGATCTGTACGATGCCAGCCTCGATAACGCGGCCGAGGCGCAGGCGGATTACAGTTCGCTCGATGCGCTGGTGCTGGATGCGAAGCGGCTGATCCCCGAATGGCATCGCGGCGATACCGATCTGGTGGTGATCGTCGGCCACGATCTGGTGGACGACAAATATTTCAACATCGCCCAGGAAACCGGCACCACCGCGACGGAAGTCGAGGCGACCGATCGCATCATCCGCTCCACCAAGCAGATCGGCGGCCTGCCGGCGGTGCGGGTGCCGTTCTTCCCCGGCAATGCCATCCTGATCACCCGCCTCGATAATCTGTCGATCTATTGGCAGGAGGGCACCCGCCGCCGTCAGCTGAAGGACGAGTCCGAATATGACCGGATCGCCAACTACGAGAGCGTGAACGAAGACTACGTGGTCGAGGAATACGAGCTGGTGGTGCTGGTCGAGAACATCGTGAACGGCGCCGCTCCGCCGCGCGAGGAAGCACCCTGATCCCATAACCCCCGAGGGGCTTTGAAACCCGAGCTGCCGTGCAGGGCGGCGGAGGTGGAGCCGACGAACAGGCGGGCGACTGCACAGCCCCCGCCACCCCATCAGGAGAATCCCACCGATGACCAGCCCCGCCCTGCGCCGCCGCCAGAAGGTTCTGGCCCGGCAATCCGCCCCCCAGGCCAGCCCGCCCGCGCGCCGTTCCCTGCGTTCCGCCGCCGGTCAGCCCGCGCCCGAAACGCCGGCCGGCGGGCCGGCCGGGCAGGAATATGCCGCGCTGCTCGCAGTGCTGCATGACAATCTGCGCAGCCTCTCGGACATCGCCAGCCACGAACAGCGGCAGCCCAAGAAGGCCGAATATGCCCGCGCCTTCCGCAACTGGATCGAAGGCGTGCTGGATGCCGATCAGCCCGTGCAGGATGAAGTGCTGATCACCAACATGATCTGGGCGCTGGACTATCGCGATTTCGATTATGCGCTGCGCCTGGCACAGTTCGCGATCAGCCACGGCCTGGCCATGCCCGCCCCCTTCAGCCGCACGCCCGCTTGCTTCCTGGCCGAGGAGGTGGCGCTGCTATCCCTCTCGATGGGCGAGACGGTGCCCCATGATGTGCTGATCGCGGTGCAGCAGCTGGTCGCCGGCCACGACATGCCCGATCCGGTTTCCGCCAAGCTGCTGAAAGCGCTGGGCCGCAGCTGGAAGCGCAAGGCGGAAGATGCAGAACCGCAGGCCGAAAGCGGCGCTGCCGGCGGTGCGCGGGCGTGGGCGGATCAGGCCGCCGCCTGCTTCCAGCGCGCGCTGGAGCTGTATCCCGAGATCGGCGTGAAGAAGGACATGCAGCAGACTGCCGCGCTGCAGAAGAAGCTGGCGGCCGAGGCCGCTGCCGGCACGGAATGAGATTGCCCTGACGGGCTGAACAGTCGCCCCACGGCGCTCGGGGGGCGGACGGAACGGGACAGGGCAGGCTTCGGCCCACGCATCCGGCCCGCGCCGTCCCCACCCCCCGAAAACCGATCCTGAAAGGACCGCAGCATGGCCCACGCCGCCACTGACCAGACGCTGAAAGCCTTGATCGACGCCATCGCCCCGGCGCGCGAGGCGCTGGTTATCGATCCCGACGATACGGTCACCTACGATCCACCGCTCAAAAGCATCCGCGCGCAAGGCGACGGCGTGGTGCGCCTCCGTCCGGTCGACAATGCCGAAGCGGTCGATCATCCTGTGCTTGACGGCGAATATGTGCCTGTCCGCACCACCGCCATCCTCGCGACCGGGACCACGCCCGGCATCGGCATCATCGGCTATCGTTGATGGTTTCGTTCGGTCTCCGTTTCGGCCTGGGCGGCGTCCGCGGCAGGCCGGATGGCAACGGGCCTCCCGCTGCCCCCAAGCCCGTCGTCGCGATGATCATGGGCCAGTCCGAACTGGAATATCTGTTCAACACCGGGGGCAATTATCGCCAGATCCTGCAGCCCGATCCGGGTGATGGCAATCTGATCGTGTGGACGCAGGCCGGTGCGGGAACCGCGCCGGTGCGCACGGTGGTTGACGCGGCCGCCGTGGCGGCCGGCAAGGTCAACCCGGCGATGGCGGCCGTGTCCGCCTTGCTGGCGCATGTTCGACCGGGCCGGCAATTCGTGCTGGGCGACGGGGCGGTGCCAGGCACGGGCCGATATGATCTGGCCGACGACAGCACCGATGGCAGCGACGATCGGCGCTGGACGGATTTCGCCAACGTTGCCGATGCGATCGTGGCGGAGTTCGGCCCGATCCAGCATCTGATTGAATGCTGGTACAGCAACGACGCCGGTCGGGTCGCGAACTTCATCCCGTCATTCTGGCCGTTCTATTTCGGCGCCAATGCCGATGGGTCGCGCTTCGAGCTGGGCGGGACGGTCAACGCCCGCCGTATCGACCATTGCCTGTATGATGCCAGCGCCGCGCTCGGTGAGAAGGGACGCGGGCTGTTCGCGCGCGGCGAGACGGACTGGACCGTCCTTACGCCGATGCCGTTCCATGGCGCTCCGGATGCGCCTGATGAACTGGTCAATTTCTCGGCCGGCAGTTCGACCATGGTGGAACCGCGTCGGGACAATATCCGCGCGCTTGCCGATGACGCGCTGGCGCAGTCGGTCGGCATCCGCACCGGGCCGAGCGCGCATATCAGCTATTTCGGCGGGGGCATTCACCCGGTCACGGACAACCCGGATGGGCAGATATTGTTGGCTTGGCCGATTGCGCTGGGGCTGCTGCGCGCCAGCGGCGTGCCGATCGCGGAGCCGTCCGTTATCGACATTGAGGGCGCCGAGGACGGCAGCTATGCCGATCTGATCGTGGACCTGCCGAACGGGGGCTACCTGACAACGCTGGCGGCGGTGCGCGGCACGGCGGACATTGCCGACCACCCGCATCAGCAGGAAGTGACCGGGATCGAGATCACGCGCGCGGACAGCACCAGGCGGCCGGTGTTCCGCACCGACCAGGCAGAGCGCGCGCAGGCGTTCCGGGGAACCGTGGAGATCGTGGACGCCGGCAGCGGCAATCCACGGCGCGGCCGGGTTCGCGTGACGATGGAAACGCATTTCGCCTTTGGCGAGGCGCTATCCTATTTGCGCGGACAAGGCACCGCGTCGCTTCAGAAGCCCCGCGATAACACGCTCTATCTCTGGCAGCTGATTGAGCATGTGCCGGCACTTTACGATGCCAGCGCGACCTATCCCATGGAGGGCATCGCGGTGCGGCCGTATCAGGAGGACTTGACGGTCCCGGTGGCGCCGCCAGACTTCACGGCGCGCGCGGCGCATTTCGACGGCGCGAGCTATTTCGCCAGCAGCAACGACCCGAACATCGTGCCGGGGTCGCAGGGCCTCATGTCGGTGTGGATCCGCAGCGAGGACAGCGCATGGAATGCCGCCGCCCGCCGCGTTTTCCAGTTCACGGTCGGGACCATCATTACGCTCGATCTCTACACGGCGAGTTCCGGCCGGATGACCTTCCGACTGAACAACGACACCAGTTCGGATATCACGGCCTTCTATGCCGCCACCGGCAATGCGCCGTTCGAACTCGGCCGCTGGTATCACATCATGGTGGCGTGGACGGCGACCGGCCTTGCCATTTATGTCAACGGCTCCCTTGTCGACACGAAGGCCTTCGCCTCGATCGACATGGCAGGAAACGTGCTGGCCCGCATGGGTATCGGCGCCAGCGTTGCCGGCAACACACCCTGGCTGGGCGATATCGGCCACCTCTATCTCAATGTGGCCGAGACGCTGGACCTGTCTGTCGCGAACAACCGGGCGAAGTTCATCGCGGATGGAAAGCCGGTGGATTTGGGCGGAAATGGCCATCTGCCGACCGGCAATGTCCCGGCCTTCTACTATGATGGCGATGCGCCGGCCTGGGCCAATCAGGGCTCCGTCAGCAACATTCCCATCACCGGCGCGCTGACGGCCAGCGACACCGTGCCGGAGCATGCGGTATGATCGGACAGGGCGCCCTCAACCGCAAGGATGTGCAGGCCGTCTCCGATGTTCGGCTGATCGCTCTGTCGCTGAAGAAACAATGGGATGGCGATCTGCACCGCGCGGCCAACATCGCCTCGCTCGATCGCATCATCCACGAATGCGAGGACATGATCCGGCGCGGGCCGGAAGATCTGCGCTTCGTCATCGCGCCCACCACCTCGCGCGCCGTCATCGAACATGAATTGCGGATGTCGGTGTTCGGCGCCGATCACCAACGCCGCGTTAACCTGTAGGAGATCGCCCATGGCCGGGCTTGTCGCACCGCCTCCTTCCGCCGATCCCGCCGATGCCAGCATCGCCGCTGATGGATGGTTCCCGCCTGTCAGCCTGGCAGCTATTCGCGACACGATCCGTCTGGGAGAAGGAGCGGTCACCACGCTGCGCCTGAAGGCGGCGATGGAAGGGGCGATCCTTTCTGGCCTGCGCGACCTCGCTGAATGGCGGGTCGCGCGGACGGCGGAAGGAGCCGCCGAGTTGGCGGACGTGACAGTCGAACAGGTAGCCGGGCGCAACAGGGCGGAGCTGCTGTGGGAGCGGGTGGTTCGCTATTACGCGGCGGCCGAACTGGCCGACCAGCACCGCGACATCACTGCGACAGACGAAGGGCTGGATCGCGCCGAAGAAAAGGCCGTCACAGCCGATCATTATCGCCGCCTCGCCTATGCCGCCGTGTCCGATCTCGCCAGCATCGGCGGCACCCCGGTCCTGCGCGGCAAGGTGGCGCTGGTATGACACAGGTCAGCTCCCGCGCAGGTGAGACCGTGGACGAAATCTGCTGGCGCGCTCTCGGCCGCACCGGCGAGGTGACGGAACAGGTGCTGGAACTGAACCCCGGCCTGGCCGATCACGGTCCGCGCCTTCCTGCCGGACTGGAACTGACCCTGCCCGACGCCGCGCAGGCCACCGTACCGCGCCGCGAAACCGTCAAATTGTGGGACTGAGCGAACCGCGATGAAGAAAATCGAAACCCTGCGCGCCGCGCTGGCGGAAGCCATCCCGGAACTGCGCCGTGAACCGGATCGGCTGCGCATCTGGATCGAGGATGGCGCGGCCAGCAGCCGGCAGAGCGAAACGCTGGGCTTCGGCTTTGCCTATCGCGCCAGCCTGCTGATCGTGGAAACGAAAACCGATCTGGCACTGATCGCCCTTCCGATCTTCCGTTGGCTGCGCATCAATCAGCCCGATCTGCTGGCCCCCGGCGCGGAAGGCTTCAGCTTCGATGCCGACATTCTGGACAATGAGAGCTGGGACGTGCTGATCCAGCTGCAGCTGCGCGAGAATGTCACGGTCGTCCCGCGTGAGGATGGCGGGTGGTCGCTCGACTATCTGGCCGAACCGGACCCGCTCTTCTCTGACGACAGCGGGCTGGACGATGCTGGAGACATCCCCGGCCTGACCGAAGTCATCACTACCGCCCGCCCATCCGAATGAGCGATTACGATTCCGACGCGCTGGCGGGGTTCGACAGCTTCTTCGGTGATATTCTCGCCGGGCTGACGCCTGCGGCCCGCCGGCGCGCCACCCGCAAGCTGGGACAGGCGCTGCTGCGATCGAACCTCAAGCGGATCGCATCCAATGTCGAGCCGGACGGTGGGCCGATGGAAAAGCGCAAGCCTCGACGCGATGCACGCGGCCGTCTGAAACGCCGCACGGGCGGCAGGATGTTCCGCCGCCTGCGCATAGCCCGCCAGTGGCGTGTGGACGCGCAGCCCGAAAGCGTCGAGATCAGCTTGCGCAGAGGCGATAAGGTGGCGGCCGTCCATCATTTCGGTGAGCGTGGCTTTGTCGGCAAGGGGCCGGACGGAAAGCGGATCATGGCCCGTTATCCGCAGCGGCGCCTGCTTGGCTTCGGACGCGAGGATGAGGAGCTGGCGGTGGATATCGCGGCCGAGCTGATCGACGGCGGCAGGTAACGCCGCGCTCCACCCGCGCCCCTCCTTCCAGCCACGCGCGCGCGGCGCGATGGATCGGCCCCATGTCCGGCACCATCGCCACCAGCACCGCCGTCGATCTGTCGCGCCTGCCCCCGCCGGACGTGGTGGAAGCGCTCGATTACGAAACCATCCTGGCATTGCTGCAGGCCGATTTCGCTGCCCGTCTGCCCGGCTTCGATGCGTGGGTGGAAAGCGATCCGGCCATAAAGCTGCTGGAAATCGCCGCCTATCGCGAACTGGTCCTGCGCCAGCGGGTGAATGACGCGGCCCGCGCCACCATGCTGGCCTATGCCAGCGGCGGCGATCTCGACAATCTGGGCGCGCTGTTCGGGGTGCCACGCCGTGAACTGGAACCGGCCGACGCGGCAACGGGCGCGCCGGCGGTGATGGAAGCCGACGCCGACCTGCGCCGCCGTCTGTTGCAAGCACCCGACGCCTATTCGGTCGCCGGCCCTCGCCTCGCCTATGTGTTCCACGCGCTTTCTGCTCACGGCGATGTGCTGGACGCGGCAGCAACCAGCCCGGCACCCGGCGAAGTCATCGTCTCGGTCCTGTCCCGGCAGGGGGATGGCGATGCATCCCCGCAATTGCTGTCCGTGGTGGAAGCGGCGGTCGCGGCCGATGACGTCCGGCCACTGACCGACGCTGTCAGCGTGCAGGCCTCCACCATCGTAAGGTTTCAGATCGAGGCGGAGCTGACCCTGTTTTCCGGCCCCGATCAGAACCTGATCCTGCAATCGGCGCAGGACGCCGTTGCCGATACGCTGGCCGCCAATCGCCGGATCGGCCGCGACATTCCGCGCAGCGCGCTGATTGCGGCGTTGCATGGGGCCGGTGTCCAAAATGTCGCCCTCATTTCTCCGGCGGTCGATGTCGTGGTCGGGGAAACCGGCGCGGCCTGGGCGGATGACATCACCATTTCCATCGTCGGGTTCGCGCCGTGAGCCTGCTGCCGCCGACCAGCACGCATCTGGAAAGGGCGATCGAGGAAACATCCGCGCGCCTTTCGGACGTGCCAGTGCCGCTGCGACACCTCTGGAACCCGGCCACCTGCCCCGCGCAGCTGCTGCCGTGGCTGGCCTGGGGCGTTTCCATCGACTTCTGGGACGCGGCATGGAGCGAGGCGGAGAAGCGGAGCGCCATCGCCGGTGCCATCGACCAGCAGAGGCGCAAGGGCACGCCGGCCAGCCTGCGAGCGGTCCTTGATCGTTTCGATCCGTTGATCGGCCTGGTGGAATGGTTCGACGATCGCGACACGCTCGTTCCGCACAGCTTTCGTGTCGAACTGCCGCTCGCCCTAGACAGCGACGTGCAATATGACACGGCGCTGGTGCGCGCGCTGCTGCGCGATATCGCGGCGGTCAAGCCACTCCGATCCCACATGATCGCAGTCCAGCGGATGCATACGCAGGCCCATGCCGGCATCCTGTCCGGAGCGCAGATGACGGGTATCGCTCGGCTCGACACGGCGGCCGATACCGTGGCTGCGCTCGATCCCTTCTGGGGTAACCTCCTGCAAACCGAAGATGGCGAGCCGATAGTTCGTGAAGACGGCGATTGGCTGGAATCCGCCTGATGGCTGCCCTCCTCTTCCCTTCAAGGATGCTCTGATGGCAACCTTCATGCTGACGATCACCGAAGCGGGTCTGGATGCGCTGGTCGATGCCCAGAACGGCGCGACCGAAGCCATCGTCATCACGGCGCTCGGCCTGTCAGCGGAGGCGGTGACCATCTCGCCAACCCTGGAAGCGCTGCCTGGCGAGTTCAAACGGATCGGCACGATCTCCGGTGAAAGCGCCAGCGAGACCGTCATCCATCTGAATGCGCTCGATGCGAGCGAGGACACTTACGACGTGCGGAGCATCGGCCTGTTCCTTGCCGATGGAACGCTGTTTGCTGCCTTCACTGCGCCAGGTGGTGCGCTGATCTTCCGCAAGGTCGATATCGCCAGCTTCCTGTTTTCGGTCGATATCGCCTTTTCCGAGGCAGTCGCCGACGACATCCAGTTCGGGGACACGACTTTCCTCTATCCGCCGGCTACCGAATCCAAGAAGGGCGTGGCGGAGATTGCGACCCAACCGGAAGTCGATGCCGGCGCTGACGACGAAAGGATCATCACCCCTCTGAAGCTGGCGCATCGGCTCACTGCGCTGCTGACGCCCATCCTGCAGGATATTGCGAATGAGATCACAGCGCGCGGCACGGCCGACACCAGCCTTCAGGGGCTGATCACAGCGTTGACCGCACGAACAATCTCCGGGGCTGGCCTGGTGACGGGCGGTGGCAACCTGTCAGCCAATCGCACGCTGACGGTCACCGCCGCCACCCTCGCCCAAGCGCTGGCGGGTAGCAGCAGCTCTGTCGCTCTTACGCCGGCGTCTCTCGGCGGGTTTAAATCCAGCTTCAGCCAGACCGATTATATGCGCCTTCCCGGCGGGCTGATGCTGCAATGGGGCCGCTTTACCGCACCGGCGAACAGCACCACGGCGGTCACCTTTCCAATCGCATTCCCCAATGCCTGTTTCGCTGTTCAGGCAAGCGGCACCAGCATCACCGATGTCAGCTCGCAGGAAAACACCCCCGTCACGCTGACCTCCTCCATCACCGCGACCGGCTTCTCCGCCTTCGCATCGGACAACGAGGCTAACGTCGCCACCTACATCGCCGTGGGATATTGATCATGAGCCTGCGCTATTCGCCATCAATGGGCGGTTTCTACGACACAGATCTGCATGCCGATATCCCGGCTGATGCAATTTACATCAGGCCTGCCCGACACGCGGAGCTGATGCTGGCCCAGGCTGAAGGCGCGACGATCGTTCCATCGCAGCTGACGGGTTGCCCCATTGCCGCTTTGCCCAGCACCAACGAACTGCGAGAGCGACTGATCATTGCGACCAAGGCCGAAGCGAAACGCCGCATTGAGCGCATCAGTCCCTGGTGGAGACAGGTCAACGATCTGCGGGAACCGACATCGGACAGCCTTGCCCGCTTCACTGAGATCGATGCCGTCCGGTCAGCTTCCGACGCGATTGAGCAATGCGTCCTTGAATGCCCGGCGGCGGAACTTGTCGCGTTCGCCGTGCTCGATCATTCACTCTGGCCCGAGGATATTGCCTGATGGCGAAAATAACTCAGCTTCCCCTTGAGCCGCTTCCCGATGGCAGCGAGACTGTCGTCATGGTGAAAGACAATGTCACACGCCGTGCCGCGTTGGGTGGAATCGTCGGAGCGGCTGTCGCTCCCCATGTCGCGGCAGCGCAACTCGCCCGCGATCAGGCCGCCGATATGGTCGAGGTCCAGCGCATTTTTGTCGATCTTCCGCTCGCCGATGCCGAGGCGGCTACCGCCGAAGGCCAGTTCTTCAAGCTCATTGACAGTGCGCGGGGCCTTGCTGAAATTCGGCTGCGAAACGCGACTGGGTCAGAGAAGCTATACGATGAAGTGACGGCGGCGGCGCTCGCTTCGCCTGCTACCAATAAAGGCGCTGGGCTGATCAATTCCTTGTCTCGCAACGGAACCGCCCCTCGCAGTGTCTCTTTACGTCTCAATGATGCGCCGGAGACTCCGGAGGATTTCGAGGCGGTGGGAGGTGGCGCAGACGATGCCACCAGTCTCACCGCTTGGCTGAACAACGGCCACCGCATTCGGGCGATGGGCGAATGGAAGTCCGAAAGTGTGATTGGCGTCAGCAATCGCACGCTCGATCTGGACGTTGCCGCAGCCGGAAAGCTGATTTTTGATCAGCAAGGCGCCGACACGCTTGTTTTCGAGAACTGCACCGGGCGCATCGGAAACTTGGTCATTGACGATACGAGAGAGACTCTTGGCGGTGTTCGTGGTTCAATCGTTTTTCGAAATTGCACAGACCTCCTGATCCAGCGTATCATCACCATCGGCGGCAAGGATTTGCCTGTCGTGATGGTCGATTGCGACAATTGCCACATTATCGGCGGGCGCGGTCATGGCGACGATGCCAACCGTCCGTTCGCGTGGGAAATGATCGGCTGTTCGAACTCCTCGATCCAGCGGGTGAAGCTGAGCAAATACCGGTACGGCTTTGCCCTGATCGGACCGGGCTACAAGTCCGGCACTGAAGAAGGGTTCATGACCACCCGCGATTTCGAAGACACGCTGGGAATGCGGGTCGCGTTTTGCGAGGTGGACGATCACACGGGGCACGCATTTAACAACGACGGCGCCGCGGGGACGAGCTTTGACCGTTGCATTGCGAAACATTACACCGGTTCAGTCGGCAATGCGGCGTTCCAGTTCAAGCAGGCGACCAACATCGGAACAGAGAACGCCGATGATACGTGGGCCAATATTGCCAGTGGGTGCATCGCGTATGATCAGGTCACGGGCTTTGCCACTCAGCAGGGGACGGATGCGATTATTCGCGACTGCTTAGCGTGGAAGATCAAGCGGAATGGCGGCTATTCCAATTCGACCAGGAACGTGGCGTGGGAGAATTTTAAGGTTCGCGATTGGGGGTTGGATCTGGATAATTGGCCAATCCAGTCGGGAGACGGCGATACCTGCTCCGCGATAGGCCTCTGGACGGGTTCTGATGCCAACATCGTGAAGGGTCTGAGCGCGGAAATCACCCCTGACGAGATAAATACCAACTTGGCCGATCTGTCGCTTGTCAACGTGATGGGCGCTAACTGCGACATTGACGGTGTGCGGTTGCGTAAATCGCAGGATGGGACGCTGGCGGCGGGGCTTGTGATCAAAGGGACCTATACTCGCGTGGGCACGATGAATCGGCTCAACAGTGTTCAGTTTACCGATAAGGCCGGGCTGATCGATGACACAGCCACCACACAATACCCGTTGAATTTCAGCAAGGCCATCGACCTGGTTGCGGGCACATATACGCTCGATGCCGAGATACCCGCGGGATTAATGGTGGGACGCGTTACTGCGCGGAAGGGCAGTGGCGCTGCCGTCACTGGAACGCCTGAATATTCGGTTGGCTATCGCGGAAGCGGGGCAGGCTTGGTGGCGAGACGCGCGGTTCCGACAAGTGACGTCGCAGACATTGCGCCGCTCGCAGCGAAGGCGGTCAGTCCGAACTTATATCTGACAACTCAGATTTTCGGGTCCGACATCGCCGGCAAGATCATCGTGACCGTTAGCGGCGTCGCAAACGTGTAGCGTTCGACACAATTGTTGATCGCAGTTCAAAGGATGCCACTCAATATTTGAGAGGTAGCGCCGCGCTCCACCCTGCCGCCCCATCGCCAGACCCCACGCGCGCGCCTGTAACGGCGCCATGACCGATCCTCGCAAGCCTGTCTTCGACGCCGTCCGCTCTGCCGCTCCCGCCGGCATCTTCAACGATGCCGGCAACATCCTCGCCCTCGACAATCTGCTCGATGCCTTCGGCGTATCGGGCGCGAATGTGCGCATGGTCGGCCCGAAAGGCCGGGCGCTGATCAAGTCGTTCGAACAGTGCCGCCTTACTGCCTATCCCGACCCCGGCACGGGCGGGAAGCCCTGGACGATCGGTTGGGGCGCCATCACCGATGAAAAGGGCCAGCCCATCAAGCCTGGCACCGTGTGGACGCAGGCCCGCGCCGATGCGCGGCTTGAGCAGCTGCTCGCCAGCTTCTCCGCCGATGTCGCTCTGTTGATCGGCAATGCCGCCACCACGCAGGAACAATTCGATGCGCTGGTCAGCTTCGCCTATAATTGCGGCAGCGACATCGATCAGGACGATATCCCGGAAGGGCTGGGCGATTCGACCCTGCTGAAAAAGCATCTGCGCGGCGATTACGCCGGCGCGGCGGCCGAGTTCGCCAAATGGAACAAGGCCAATGGCAGGATCATGGCCGGTCTGGTGCGGCGCCGCGCCGAAGAGGCCAAGCTTTACCGCAGCGGGAGCGCCTGATGGAACAGTTCTCGCTGGCGGACTGGCTGACCTCGGTTGGCTATACCGCGCTGGCGGCCGTGGGCGGCCTGCTCGGCTACGTCATGCGGGAACATGACAAGGGCAATCCGCTCAGCGCGATGCGCGCATTGTTCGAAACCATGTCCTCGGGCTTCGTGGGCTTTCTGGTCATGCTGCTGTGCCGGGCCATGAACCTCGATCCACTGTGGTCTGGCTTCGTGGTGGGCATCTTCGGATGGCTGGGCGCCAATGTCTCGATCCGGTTGCTGGAACGCATCGTCTACGAACGGCTCGGTATCCGTCTGCGCGCCAACACCCATCAGCGGGTGGCGGCTTCGCGCGGCGAGGAAACCACCGAAGGGGAAGGCTCATGAGCTGGCTGAAGAAGCTGATCGCCCCGTATCGCTCCCACCTGTTCGGCGCGATCGGCGTGTTGATGGTGTGCGGCATCGTCTCCACCACTGTCGCCTGGTTCCACATCAGGGCGCAGGGCCGGACCATCGCCGCGCAACAGGCCACGCTGGACGCCAAGGATGGCACGATCGACCGGCTGTCGCTGACGATCCGCGCCCAGGTGGCCCTGCGCCAGCTGGAACAGCGCAACACCCTCCTGCTGCAGGACAAGATCGCGCTGGTGGAGGCGCAGTCCTCCGCCATGTCCGACAAGATCAAGGAACTGGAAGCTTCCGATGAAGAAGTTCGCGCTTTCATGGCTCGCCCTATCCCTGACGATCTGCGGCGGCTGCTCGAAAACCCTTGATGGCGCCGGCGCCAGCGCGCCTGCGTATGCCGGCCTGCCGGCGGGCCTGATGGAACCCTGCACGGTGGACGATATCCGCCTGGTGACAGCTGCGGATATCATCGCCAGTCGGCAAATCTATGTGGAGGCGTTCCAGAAATGCGCCGCCCGCATCGTCGCGATCCGCCAGCACGATCAGGAGGCGCGCGCGATCGATGGCCGCTGATCTTTCCCTCCTCCGCATCGGCACCATTGTCGAGCTGGATCTGGCACGCGCGCTGTGCCGGGTGGCCTATGGCGATCCCGACAGCGACGATGGCGCTGCGGAAACGGGCTGGATCCCTTGGCTTGCCGGCCGCGCCGGGGCCACCCGCATCTGGAGCCCGCCCAGCGAAGGGGAACAGGTGCTGCTGCTCTGCCCCGATGGCCAGCTGACCGCCGCCGTCGCCCTGCCCGGCCTGTGGCGCGATATCTTTGCCGCCCCTTCCACCGGCCCGGAAGACGCGATCCGCTGGGATGACGGGGCGCAGGTGGTCTACGATCCCGATGCGTCGGAAATGCAGGTTATCCTGCCTGCGGGCGCAACCCTGCTGATCCAGTCGCCCGGCGGCGTCACGATCGACGCAGAGGACGGCATCACCCTGCGCGGCGACGTGACGATCGAAGGCCATGTCAGCGTGGCAGGGGCGATTGAAGCAATTGGCGACGTTGTCGGTGACCAAATTAGCCTTTCCACACATCGGCATGGAGGCGTCCAATCGGGAGCGGCGTTAAGTGGCGACCCAGTGTGAACAGACGGATAGAGGAGATATGTCCACCAGAAACATCATTCTCATTCCTCTGCTGCGTCGGTAACGTGGGTCAAGCTCGGAGGGGGAATCATGTATTACTTAGAAGAAGTTTTTCGACTCTCGGGCGTCCCGACCGTCACTTTCGTTGAACCCCAACGTTATGAGGAAATTAAAGTTTCAGTCCGCACGCCCGGACGCTGCCTCGTGGTGGAGGGACCATCAGGCATAGGCAAAACCACCACAATTACAAAAGTTCTGTCGGAACTTGAAATTATCGATGCGGTCACATCGCTAAGTGCGCGTCGTCCCGCAGACGTTGAATTAATCGATGCCCTTCCAGAAATGGGCGACATCGGAACTGTAATTGTTGACGACTTTCATCGCCTAGGAGACAATACAAAAGCAAAGCTTAGCGATTTTATGAAGGTTTTAGCCGATTCCGGCGATAACGCTTCAAAACTTATTTTGATAGGAATCAATAAGGCGGGTCACCAGCTCGTAAAGTTCGCGCATGACTTGGGCTTGAGAATCGATGTGTTCAGGCTGGAGGCTAATCCTGTCGAACTCCTGGAAGAAGTCGTTTCCTTGGGCGAATCTGCGCTTAACGTTCATATTGAAAAGAAGGCGGAAGTAGCCGAGCTGGCGCAGGGCAGCTTTCAGTTGGTACAGTTGCTTTGCCACAAATTGTGCATCCTCGACAAGGTTTCACAGACCCAAGAGAATAAGAAGGAAATTGAAACCTCAACCAATGCCGCATTGGAAGATGTAATACTTGATCTTTCGCGACAATTTAAAGATGCCGCCATAACATTTGCGAGAGGGTCGCGCCTTAGAAAAGAAGGCCGCGCGCCTTACCTTCACATTTTGCGCTGGCTATCAGACTCTGATGAGTGGTCGCTTGATTTGAGTGAGGCGATGGCATCCCATCCCGAAATGAAGGGCAGCATTGGCCAAGTGTTGGACAAAGGCTGGTTGCAGGCGCTTCTCAACGACCCTGAAAAAAACGAAATACTCGGCCCCTATTTCCATTTTGAACAGTCAACTAGCACTCTTAGCGTTGAAGACCCTAAGCTGATATTCTATCTCAAGAACATCATCTGGAGGGTTTTCACCCGTCAAGTCGGGTACAAGGGCATTTACTTTGGTAATAAGTATGATTTTGCACTGTCATTTGCTGGAGCAGATCGCCACATTGCCGAAAAATTGCATGAAACACTGCAAGCCCGTGAAGTTTCTGTCTTTTACGATGTAAATGAGCAGCATCGTATAATCGCCCAGAATGTGGAAGACTACTTAGCCCCGATATATCGGAGCGAAGCTGGGTATGTTGTTGTTCTTCAGTCGCCCGCTTACCCGACACGCATTTGGACGAAGTTTGAGAGCGATAACTTTCGCGAGCGCTTCGGTAGGAATGAAGTAATTCCGATCCGCTTCAGCACTGTCGTGCAAGGCTTTTTCACAGAAGATGCGAACTATGGCGGGGTGGCGTTCGATCCTGAGGGCGACATCGACGATCAGATTTCAGTGATCGCGGACGTACTGTGCGCACGTTTGATTGAAGACCGTTCCACAGGGCAAGCAGCCGAGGCCGATGAAGCAGTGCTAAGCTGAGATTTTTCGCCCAAAGTTTCAGCACTGCTTACGTCGAGCCACTAACTGCCTCATTCTAAATCAGGTAGCACGGCGTGCTACCTGATCTTCATATAGAACGATCTACCCGTGCCGCGCCATGTGCCCCGCATGGCAGGGATGAGCGCCACGGCAGGAACCGCCCTTTCGGGCAATGCGCATCTCGCGCAGTCGATCGCTGACATCCTCTCCACCCCGCTCGGCCGCCGCATCATGCGCCGCGATTACGGCTCGCAGCTGTTCGACCTGCTCGATCAGCCCATCAATGGCGCGCTGCCGATGCTGCTGCGCGCGGCGACGGCCACCGCCCTGCGCCGCTGGGAACCCCGCCTCAGCCTGACCAAGGTCGCGATCGACGGCGAGCCGCAGACCGGCCGGCTGCAGATCACGATCGAGGGCCAGCGCACCGACATCGGGCAGGCCAATGCCAGCGTGGTCCTGTCCATCCCCATCCGCACCGGCGGCGCCGCGCCGCTCGCCAATTGAGCGCACGAAAGGAAACTTCATGGCCCATGGTCTGACCATTACCGAATCCGCATCCGGCGCCCGCGCCATAGTGCCTGCCAGCATGGCGGTCATCGGCCTGGTGGCCACCGCGACCTCCGAAACGCCGGCGGAGCTGGAGGCGGCATTCCCGCTCAACACGCCCGTTCTGATTGCCGGCAATGTCGATGCAGCCGCCGCCAAGGCCGGCACCGGCGGCACGCTGCGTCCCGCGCTGGAAGCCATTGGCGATCAGGCCAGCTCCATCGTCGTGGTGGTGCGCGTTGCGGAAGGCGAAGGCGAGGATGCGGAGGACATCGCCGCCGATCAGGACGCCAAGGTGATCGGGGAGACGGACGGCAACGTCTATACCGGCCTGCAGGCGCTGCGTTCCGCGCAATCCCATCTGGGCGTGGCGCCGCGCATCATCGGTTGCCCCGGCCTCGATAGCGCCGCCGTCACAGCGGAAATGGCGATCGTCGCCCGCAAGCTGCGCGGCATGGCCTATGCATCTGCGATCGGCGCGACCGTGGCCGAAGCCGGCGCCTACCGCGCAACCTTCTCCGATCGCGAACTCATGCTGATCTGGCCCGGCACCGATGCTGCGTTCGATGGCGATATCGTGGCCCGTGCGCTGGGCCTGCGCGCCCGGATTGACGAGGAACAGGGCTGGCACAAGACGATCAGCAATGTCGCCCTGTCCGGCGTGACCGGCATGGATCTGGACGTGCATTTCGATCTGCTCGATCCCAGCACCGAAGCCGGCCTGCTGAATGACAAGCAGGTCACCACGATCATTCGCCAGAACGGCTTCCGCCTGTGGGGCAACCGCACCTGCGCCGACGTCGAGACCCAGCCCCAGTGGTCGTTCGAAAGCGCGGTGCGCACCAGCCACGCGCTGAAGGACGAGATCGCGTCCATCGTCTCCCCCTTCCTCGATCAGCCTATGACGATCGGGCTGATCAAGGATCTGCTGGAAACCGGCAATGCCCGCTTCCGCCAGCTGGTGACCGAAGGGCGCATTGTCGGCGCGGAAATGTTCTTCGATGCCGCCGACAACAGCGCGCAGGAACTGGCCGCCGGCCGGCCGCACTTCCGCATCGAGTTCACCCCGGCCGCACCGCTGGAGAACCCGCAGATCGGGCTGGTGATCACCGATTATTACTACACCGGCTTTGCCGATCAGCTGCTCTGATCCGCGCCCCAGCCCCTCTCCTGAAAGGATCGCCACATGGGCCTCCCCCGCAAGCTGAAGAACCTCAATGCCTTTGCCGATGGCGAAGGGTATCTGGGCGTCATTTCCGAATTCGAGGAGCCGTCGCTGGCTATTGCGGCGGAGGAATATCGCGGCGGCGGCATGGTCGGCCCGGTGCAGATCGACAATGGCCTGCAGGCGATGCAGGCCACCCTGACCATGGGCGGCCATGTGAAGGAGCTGATCCGCAAATTCGGCACCACCGATGTGTCCGGCGTGCGCCTGCGCCTGGTCAGCGCCTTCCAGCGCGATGACGGCACATCGCCTGAGGCGGTGGAAGTCTATCTGGGCGGCCGTTTCTCCGAAATCGGCTTCGGCACCAGCAAGCCGGGCGAGGATACGGAACACGAATACACCGTGCCGCTCGCCTATTACCGCCGCGTGGTCGACGGCCGGACCGAAATCGAGATCGACATGATCAACGGCCGCTTCATCGTCGATGGCATCGATCGCTACGCCGAGATCATGGCCATCCTCAACGGCTGATAGCCCGACAGGAATATCCCCGTCCGGTCCTGTTGCGGGGCGCCGGGCGAAGGATGGGCGGGCCGGTGGTCCCAACTCCCCCAACCCCACCGGCCCGCTTTCCGCCCCGCTCTTCCCTGAAAGGCCCCGCTCATGCCCGACGCCACCGAAACCGCCACTGCTGAAACGATCGCCGCCCCGTCCAGTCAGATCGACGTTCCGCTGTCGGAACCGATCCAGCGCGGCGAGACCCGCATCGAAGCCCTGCAGCTGCGCAAGCCCAAGGCCGGCGAGCTGCGCGGCCTCTCCCTGCAGGATGTCATCACCAGCGACATCACCGCGCTGCTGACCCTGATCCCGCGCATCAGCAATCCGCCGCTGGTCAAGCATGAGGTCGACCAGCTCGACCCGGCCGATCTGGCCGAGATCGGGGGCGCGATCCGTGGTTTTTTTATGACGGCGTCGGAACGCAAGCTGCTGGAAGCGATGGTCGCGGAGCAACGCCCGAGCAGCTGATGGCCGAGATCGCCGCCATCTTCCATTGGCCCCTGTCCGAACTGCGCGAGCTGACGCTGGACGAACTGCTCGACTGGCGGGAACGCGCGATCCGCTGGTGGAACCACGTCAACGCGCCGCCGAAATCCGGGCAGAGCGGGAACCGCTAGATGCGCAACAAGCTCTCCCTGCTGGTCAATTTCGTCGGGGTGGACAAGCTGTCCGGCTCCCTGCGCAACATCGTGGCGATGGGGCGCAAGGGATCGGAATCGCTCAATGCTATGCGGGGCGAAGGCCGGAAGCTGGAGCGGCAGCTGCGCGACGTGCGCAAGGAAATCAGCGCCAGCAGCGGCAATGTCACCGAACTGATCGAGCGCGAACGCGAACTGGAACGCGCGATCGAGGGCACCAATGCTCGGATCGAACGCCGCAAGCGGCTCAACGCGATCGAGGGCAACCGCACCGCGATGGCCGCGCGCGGGCAGGAACTGCGCCAGTCCGGGCAGGATCAGATGATGCAGGGCGCCGCCCTCGCCGCGCCGCTGATCCTCGCCACCAAGTCGGCGGCCGAATTTTCCAGCGGCATGGTCGATATCCAGCAGAAGGCCGGCCTGACCGACAAGGCGACCGACAAACTCGGGCAGCGCATCGTCGCCATGTCGGACAGCGCCCGGCAGATGCCGGAAGACATCCGCAGCGGCCTCGATCTGCTGCTGGCGCTGGGCGGGGAGAAGCTGGGCCTTGCCGGGGCCGAAGCGGCCATTGCCCCCGCCTCGCGTCTGGCCACCGCCTACAAGGTCGAAATTCCTGATGCGGCAGCGGCAGCTTATGCCAGCATCAACAACCTGAAGGTTGCGGCGGCCGAGACCGGCCGCGTGTTCGACGTGATGGCGGAAGCCGGCAACCAGGGCGGTTTCGAAGTCAGCGACATGGCGCGGCACTTCCCCTCGCTCACCGCGCAGATGCAGGCGCTAGGGGAAAAGGGCGTGCCGGCCGTGGCCGATCTCTCCGCCGCGCTGCAGGTGGCGATGAACACCGCCGGCAATGCGGACGAAGCCGGCAACAATATCATGAACCTGCTGGCGAAGATCAACGCGCCCGGCACCATTCGCGCGTTTGAGAAGAACTTCGGCATCGACCTGCCGGCGGCGATGAAGCGCCTGACCGATCAGGGCTACAGCGCGATGGAAGCCATCGCCATGGTCACCCAGCAGGCGACCGGCGGCGACATGAAACGCCTTTCCTTCGCTTTCGAGGATCGGCAGGCACAGATGGGCATCCTCGCCCTGATCCAGAATTTGGAGGAATATCGCCGGATCCGCGCGGCGGCGATGGACAGCGAAGGCACGGTGGATCGCGCCTTCGATCAGCGTGTGCTGCGCGATGCCTCGGTCAGCTGGCGCGCCTTCCTGGCATCCGCGTCCAGCCTCGCCATCACGCTGGGCACCACGCTGCTGCCGGTCATGAGCGAGGCGCTCGGTCTGATCAACGGCCTTGCCTCCCGCATATCCGTCTGGGCGCAGGCGAATCCGGAGCTGGCGGGCGGCATCATCAAGGCCGTGGCTGCGCTGGCCGTGTTCAATATCGGCATCGGCGCCGCCATGTTCGCAGTCGGCGGCCTGCTCGGGCCGCTCGGCACCGCCATTTCGATCTGGCAGAAATACAAGCTGCTCGGCTCGCTAGCGGCGGTGTTTCCGAAGGTCGCCATGGGTATGCGTATCGTCGGTCTGGCGCTGCGCTTCATGATGGGTCCGATCGGCCTGATCATCACCGGCATCGCCCTGCTGGCCTATGCCGTCTATTCCAACTGGGACACTATCAAGGCCGCCTTCGAAACCGGCATCGCGAAGGTGAAGGGCTTCATGGCCGGCCTGCCGGACTGGATGAAGTCGATCGGCCGCAACATGCTCAACGGCCTGCTGATGGCGATCTCGCCCCTCGCCCTCGCCCGCCATCTGATTACCGTCGCGAAAACCGGCATCAACGCCTTCAAGGATTACCTCGGCATCAAGAGCCCGAGCCGGGTGTTCATGGCCATGGGCGCCCACACCAGCGAAGGGCTGGCGCGCGGCATCGAACAGGGCGGCGCCCGCGCCACGGGCGCCATGTCGCGTCTGGCGCGCGGGGTGACGGCCGCCGGCGCCATGTCGCTCACGCCCGTTCCCGCGCGCGGTGGCGCAGCACCTCTCCATCCCGCCGGGGGCGGCATTGCGCTGACCATCCACATCAACCAGCAGCCGGGCGAGGATGCGCAGGATCTGGCCAACCGCGTGGTGCAACTGATCGAGCGTAGGACCGCCATCGCCACGCGCCGCAGCTATGAGGATCAGGACTGATGGCTTCCGTGCCGCTGCTGGACCCGTCGCCCCGTCACCTGATGACGCTGGGCATGTTCGTCTTCGGTATGGACACGCTGCCCTATCAGCAGCTGCGCCACACCATGGAATGGCGCCATGCCGTGACGGAACGGCACCAGGCGAGGCCGGCGGGGCAGTATCTTGGCCCCGGCGCGGAAACTGTCGCGATCAGCGGCACCACCGTGCCGGAGATCGCCGGCCGCTATTCCGCCTTTGAACGCATCGTGGAAATGGCCAATACCGGCGAGGATTACGCGCTGATGGATGGCGTCGGCCGCGTCTATGGCCACTTCCGCATCATGCGTCTTGAGCGCGAACACCGCATCGTGATGGCCGGCGGTCTGCCGCGCCAGATCGGCTTTACCCTCGATCTCGAACGCGCCGCCGATCCGCAGGTTGGGGCGACAGGATGACCGCGAATATCGCCGGCCTGTCCCTGCGCGTCGAAGGCGGCGCCGATCTGGCCGACCGCATCAACCCGCGCCTGGTCGAACTCACCCTGTCGGAAAAGCGGGAGGCGGAAGCGGACGAACTCTCCATCACCCTGCAGAACCACGATGGCCTGCTGGCCACGCCTCAGCCCGGCCGCGCGCTGCTGCTCTCGCTGGGCTGGCGCAGCGGCAGCGATGCTCCGGTCGGCCTGGTCGACAAGGGCCGCTTCGTGGTGGACGAGGTCTCGCTGCAGGGTCCGCCCGACATGGTGGAGATTCGCGCCCGCTCCGCTGACATGACCGGCAGCTATCGCCAGCGCCGCACCTGCAGCTGGCGCGATACCACGCTGGGCGCGATCGTGACGGAGATTGCTCGCCGCCATGGCCGCACCGCGCGCGTTGCCGCCGCTCTCGCCGATGTCGCGGTGCAGGCGCTCGATCAGGAAGGGCAGAGCGACATGGCCTTCATCCGCCAGCTTGGCCGCACCCACGATGCCATAGCCACCTGGAAGGGCGGCCTGCTGCTCTTCGCCCCGATCGGCGCCAGCCTGTCGGCCGGCGGCATGCCGCTGGACGGCGTCACCCTGACGAAGCGCGATGGCTGGACATGGCGCTTCACCCAAGCAGAGCGTGATTCCTACGATGGCGCGCAGGCGCAATGGCACGATCGCGAGGCCGGCCGCCGGCGCACCGTCAGCACCGGTGGCGAAAACCCGCGCCGCGTCGGCCGTGTCTATGGCAGCGAGGAGGAAGCCCGGCAGGCGGCGGAAGGCGCGGCCTCCCGCGACCAGCGCCGTCCCTACCGCTTCGAATATGCCCTGGCGGTGGCCGATCCCGCCCTGCAGCCCGATCAGCGCGTCAGTCTGCAGGGATGGAACGCGACGATCGACGGCCTGATCTGGCTGATCGAGAGCGTGGAGACCACACTGGGAAGCGGCGGACTGTCCCAACGGATTTCGATGGAGAGCGCCTGACCCAGGCGCAAGGCACTACCCATTACTTCCAAGAACGCCTCCCTTCGCAGAATTGACACCCAATATAAAAGCTATCTGTGAGGTCGTACCCTAACTGATATTCCCCACACCACTCACACATTGACACGCTGTTCTCATGAGCAAGACACCTTACACAAATAAAGGTTTGTTCATGAATCACCACCGTATTTATTGAAGCGCAGACTCCACAATTTTTCTGAACCCTTCCCGCTTCTGCTTCTAGGTCAGTGTTCAACATCCGTCTTATAACCGTCTCTTCGACGCTCTTCGAGCAGATATCACACTTTCCCCCTGATGTGTTATCGCTCGTAACGGACACTATCCCTTCGCAACCCTCTTCACCGCAAGGAAATCGCACCATACTGTCTAAAAGACCGCAAACTAAACACTCTATCTCTGAAATCGAGCCATCAACATTGCAAACTTTGGCGCTATCGTAAGAACAACTGGAGCAGTTTCTGAATTCTACACCAGATTCACGATCATAAGCTATTTGACTTTCCTTTTTTTCAAAAGCAATCAACAGGTAACTTCGCAAGCTGCCCATTCTATTTTCTATATCAACCACTTGCTCTTGATATTCTGAAAAGTAGCTCTCCCAATTGCGGAGAATTTGCACAAGATAATACCACCCTGTTAGCAACTCCTTAGTTACTTTCGTCCGAAGCGCCTCCTCCGCCTCACTTGAGTCGATCTCATGAAAGAAGTGAATCATTCTATTTCGATGGGCGGCGATAACTTTAAACGCCTCCGCAGCGCCAGCTGGTAATTTCTCCGCGGCGATATTTTCAAGTCTCTTGATGGATTGATCTAGGGTTACTGTCTTCGCAGTTCCATTTTGGAAATTTTTTCGATCAGCTTCACCACTGACACTTACCGTTAAAGCCCAATGCTCCCTCAATAATCGAGCTTTGAGAATTAGCTCAATGGCGGTAGCAAAATGAATAACTGCATATTTTGGATATATCTCAAGATCGCTTCTTGCTGAACTCAAGAAATCGAAAGCGCTGTCAGCCATCTGACGAAATATGACATCTTCATCGATAGACAAGGCGGGACGATTTTCTTTTCTCGGCATCGCGCTCACTCTTAATCTTCCAGATTTTTCAAATAACTAGGTTGACGATAAGAGGCTCTTGGGTGAAATGAACTACGCTGGCGCCCAACTACTATAGAGCAAGAGCGTGTTCGTTGGCTTGTTAACTCGCGATAGCTCAGCACCGGTTGTTCTCGAGATTGCGCATCCAGATCGCCATCGGTGGCGATATCGTCGCGCACGGATTGATTGTCGGACATGATCTTCACCGTGCCGTCCGGCATCGGCCGCAGCCGCTTGATCATGCCCATGCTGCCGAACACCACGGAGATACGCTCGCCCAAGCTGTCCTGCAGCCGCTGAGAGCGATCGACGATCACCATCTCGCCATCGGCCGCATCAGCAAGCTCCGGCTTGCTGAGCTCCATATCTGGCTTGGCTCGCCGTAAATTTTTCTCCAGCGTCGGCCGAAAGCTGCTCGACCAGACCGCTGCACGAGAAGCCCATCATACTGAGGTAGGTCTTCGCTGAACGGACCGCCTGCTCATTCCAGTCGACATCCAGACTTTCCACCGCTGCCGTCGCATCGGCAAGTTCGTATCCCTCGCCTGCCGAGGATGATAGCTGATTGATCAGTCCTGCTTTCGAGAACCCTTGCATCGATAAATAGGATTCCGCGCTGCGGCGGGCATTGTTCGCCGGCCCGCTCAGGCCGGGCCTGTCCACATCAGCCAGATCGGGGAGATCGGGCACCTGCGCTTGCGAGGGAGCGGGGATTGTCGCCGTTGCTGCACCAGCGCTTTGAGGCTTATCCTCACCGGCCAAGGCGCCAATCACAATAAGCACCACGAAGATTCCGCCAACACCCAAACAGATATTACGCAGCAGATTGCTCTTCGGCTTTGCTTCTTCGGTCATAATTCCCCCCTTAACGTGCCTCAATCTGGCCAAACCTCATCCGGATAGAAATCCGGCTCTGCATCAACTTCAGCGTCAGCCCCGCGCGCGTCGTCCTCGACCGCCACCACGGGCACTTCGCCGTCGAATGCCACCCGTATCCACGCGCCGAACCGTGTCGCGCTCTGGAATACCGCCTGCACCTCGCGCCCCATTCGGATGATCGCGCCGATCCGGCCGCAGCGTTCCGCCGTCAGATAGCCGATCTGGATGCCGCGCATCGACCACACGCCCACCGCGCGTTCGTCATGCCTGTTCTTCCGCTCCGGGCGCAGATCCACCGGTTCGCCCGGCCGGCACAGGCTGATCTCGAAACGCCGGTTCGATCCATCACTATTGGCGTGGATCGCGCCCACCACGGCCAGCGACATGGCCGGCAGCGGCCTGTCGATCTCCCGCATCACAGCCGGCTGACTTTCGCCACCACGCGGCCGACGATATGCAGATCGCCATCGGTTGCGATGTCGTCGCGCACGGACTGGTTGTCGGACATGATCTTCACCGTGCCGTCCGGCATCGGCCGCAGCCGCTTGATCATCCCGACGCCGCCGAACACCACCGCCCAGATGCGTTCGCCCAGGCTGTCCTGCAGGCGCTGGGAACGATCGACGATCACGATATCGCCATCCTCGATCGTCGGCCGCATCGAATCCCCGATGCCGGACGTGGTGAACAGCATTTCGGGCGCCGAATGCGTGAATTTGCGCAGCCATGCGCGCGAGAACTTCGCCTTGGCGATCTCGATCGCGCCCGGCTCGATATCCACGAATGTGCCGCCCATCCCGTAGCGGAGATCATGACTGTCGATTTCTACTTCGTCGGAATTTTGTTCGGTCGCTCCTTGTGCCGAGCCGCTCGGCGGCGGCCTCTGACCGTCGACAAAGCCCGGATCATCTGTCCGTCCCAGCAAGTAATCGGGGGAGGTTCCCAGCGCCTCCGCAATGTCGAAGACGTTGCGCGGCGCTCGAGTTTCGCCCTGTTCGAGCCGATTAATCGTTGATTGGCCGACACCAGATTGGCGGCCGAGTTCGGACTGTGACCAACCGCGAGCCTCTCGCAACTCGATTAACCGCTCGGGACGGAATCCGCTCATGGCCGCTTAGCTACCCACTTTTGACTAGCTTCGCTCCATGCATTTAAGGGTTGACCCTCAACCCGATAACGCATAGCTATCCACTTATGGATAGTCGCCTTACCCGATATGAAGCATTGCTCGCGTGCCGTGATGCAGCGGGGTCCGACAGCCAAATGGGTCGTGACCTTGGCATCCCGCAGTCGACGATGTGGCGGATCATCAATCAGTCGAAGCAACTGCCGGCTGAACATGTGCTCGCGGCCGAACACCTCTACGGCATCTGCCGCCACGAGCTCCGCCCGGACATCTATCCCCGCGAGATCGCCATCGATCAGCGCATCGGCCGCCGCTTCACCGGCCTCGATCGTCGCGCCGGCGATCGCCGCGCCCAGCTGCATTACGCCAGGGCGGAATAGATCATGCGGGGGGTCCATCATTCTCGTCACGCAGGCCGGGTAGAGCGCCCAGCCACACGCGTCTCTTTCAATCGCATCATGGTTTTGAAGCTGTGACCAAGCGCCGCGAACCTCTCACCTATCATCGCACCCTGACGATCATCGCATCGGTCATTGGCTGGGACCGCTGCGGCGCGATCTGCGGCGTGGGCGACCGCACCGTCCGCTACTGGTCGGACCCGGATTGCGAAACCGAAATCCGCCTGATCGATGCCGAACGGCTCGACCGGGCGTTCATCGCGGCCGGCGGCGACCACGCGCCCTTCCACCGCCTCTATGCCCTGCGCCTCGAAATCGTGGAGCGGGAACTGGCGGATGCCTGCATCGCCACCATGGCTGGCCGTTCCGCGAAGGAGACGGGCGAGGCCATCCAGGCGCTGATCGAAGCGGCCGCCAATGCCAGCCCCGATGCCATCCGCCGCGCGCGGAAAGAGGGGGAGGAAGCCATCGGCTCGCTGAAGGACAGCCTCGCCGCGCTGGATCGTATCGCGGGGGATCGGACATGAGCGCGTTGCCCTTCAAGCCCGGCGCACCGCTGATCGAGGCGGAACTGGAATTCCGCCTCCGCAGCGGCGGCGGCCCGGCCAAGGATTCCGCGCTGATCGTCTGCCCGAAATGCGATGCGCCGGCCTTCATCCGCAAGAGCCTGCGCCTGACGCAGACGGTCAAGCACATGATCTGCCACTGCACCGATTCCGGCTGCGGGCACATCTTCAAGTCGGAGATCGCCTTCATCCACACGCTGGTGGAAGGCAACGTGCAGCGCCCCGATCTCGATCTGCCGGTCTGCCCGCGCGATCAGGTGCCCCATGTCCGCCCGCCCGCTCGTGACGGACCGGATACCGATCAGATGAGTATGTTCGGCTCCGGCTGACCGGCTCTCCCACCACTCACCGCTTCGAAAACACCAGCAACGCCCGCGATCCGGGCGGAGGGGGAACTTTGCCCATTTCCAGAACCAATCCGCGCGGATGCGCCGCCTGCGGTCGGCAGACCATGACGCTGCACCCCACCTTCACCAACGGCCGGGGCTGGCGCGATCTGTGCTGGCGCTGCGGTGGGGGCGAGGACGAAATGGCCAGCGCACCGCGCGCCTATACCGGCCCCAACCCTTTTTCCGCGCAGGTGGCGCTGTGAGACGGCCGTCCATACCGCAACACGCGGTCGAGGCTGTGAAGCGGGAATTCCCCGGCATCGGTGAAATCCGAGCCCGCCAGATCGTCCGCACAAGGACTGTGGTGCAGGAACGCGAGCAGCGCCGCCGCCGCGCCGCATTGCAGGCCGCCGCCAATCGCTACGCCGCCCTCCCCCATGGCGGCATCAGCGCCAGCGCGCACCAGCTGATCGACAGCTTCGACCACGCCCCGCTGCCCGATGAATACTGGCTCAGCGAAGGTGGTTTCGACGCGGCGTCCTTGGCGGAGCTGTCGTGATGCTCGATCCCAGGACCGTTCGGGCCATTCCGCTCAGCGTCTTCTTCGAAGCGGCCGCTGAAATGACGGATAGCGATCCCGTCATCAGCGTTTTCGCCGCCCCCCAATGGGACGAGCTAAATGACGACGGCAAGCTGTGGGTTGCCGCCATTGTTCGCGAAACCGTTGCGCTAACGTTGTCGGGGGCACTGTTCCAGTGAACCTCGAAGCCGAAATCCTCAAAGGGCTGCAGCAACAGTTCCAGTTCCGCAAGACGGGCGGCACCTGGTTGCAGGAGGGCACCTGCCCCGACTGCGGCAAGCGCGAGGTCTTTACCGCCGCGAAAGACCCCAAGGTCGTGCGCTGCAGCCGCGCGGATCGCTGCGGGTGGGAAGACAGCGTCCGCAACCTGCTGCCCGATCTATTTGAGGATTGGTCGAAGCGCTTCCCGCCCAGCGAGGAAAACCCGACCGCCGCCGCCGATGCCTATCTGTCGCACGAACGGGGTCTCGACATGCGCTTCCTGCGCGGCACCTACTCGCAGGAACTGTATCGCGACCATGATAGCGGCCACACTGCCGCCACCATCCGTTTCCCGATCGGCGATCCGGCGGAGGGCGCGTGGTGGGAACGGATCATCGACCGCCCCGGCCGCTTCGATCGCAAGGCACATTTTCGCCCGCGCGCCAAATGGAGCGGGCATTGCTGGCTGCCCAACACCGTCTCCCTCTCCGCTCTCGCCGCAGCGGACGAAATCTGGATCACGGAAGGCATCTTCGACGCGGTCGCGCTGACCATGGTGGGCCGGCCGGCCGTGTCGAACATGTCGACCAACCCCTACCCCGAACATTTCCTGTCCGATCTGCGGCAGGCGCTGGTCGATGCGAACCGCGCATCCCGCCCGCGCCTGATCTTCGCCTTCGATGTGGGCGCCGCCGGCGTCCGCTTCAGCCGCAAGCATATCGAACGCGCGCGGGGCGAAGGCTGGGACGCCACTGCGGCGCAGGTCCGGCCGGACGGCGAAGGCACCAAGCTCGACTGGAACGACCTCCTCCTGCGCCACCAGTCCTGGAATGGGGATGCGGAGAAAGCGCCGCTTGGCCCCGACAGGATCGAGGAATATCTCTACAACGGGGCGATCACGATCGCGCCAACACCGCGCGAGAAGGCGAAGCTGATTTCGGCGCGCCATCCCGCCCTGGGCAGCTTCGATTTCCGCCACGGCAACCGCCTGTGGTGGGCGCGGGTCAAGATTGACGATGAAGGCAGCCGCACCCTCGAAACCGAGGAAATCGCCAACTGCGCCTTCCGCCTGCTTTACCGCGAACGCGACGATATCGCGGACGAGACGAACTATTATCTCCAGCTCGATTTTCCCTACGAGCAGGACACCGTAAAGGCCCGCTTTACGGCCGCCGCCTGTGCCAATTCCGGCGAGTTCAAGAAGCGCCTAATGGCCTTCGCCGGCATGTGGTCCGGTACGGGCGAGCAGCTGGACCGCCTGATCCGCAATCAGACCCGCCGTTTGAAGGTGGTCGAGCCGATCCCCTTCACCGGCTATTCCGCGAAGCATGGCTGCTGGGTGCTGGGCGATATCGCCGTGCGCGATGGCCGGCTGATCGAGGCGAACCGGGAAGACTATTTCGACATCGGCCGCGCCGCCGTGAAGCTGCGCAGCCCGGAACGCCTGCTCGATATCGACTACGATGCCGATCGCATCAGCTTCAAATGGGTGGAGGATATCTGGGCCGCCTATGGGCCGAAGGGCCTGATCGCCCTCGCCTTCTTCTGCATGTCGCTTTTCGCCGTGCAGATCCGGCAGAAGCACAAGTCGCTGGGCTTCCTCGAAATCACCGGTGAGCCGGGTTCCGGCAAATCCACCCTGATCGAGTTCCTTTGGAAGACACTCGGCCGCAACGGATACGAAGGTTTCGATCCGAACAAGGCCACCCGCGCCTTTCTCGCCCGCACCCTCGTCAAGGTCGCCAACCTGCCTGTCGGCTTCGTGGAAGGCCGGCGCGGCGACGATGAAAACCGGCATGTGCCGCAGTTCGATTATAACGAGCTGCTCGTGCTGTATAACGGTCGCTCTCCGCGCGGCACCGGGCGCAAGAGCGGCGGCTACGAGACGGACGAACCGCCCTTCCTCGGCTCTATCTATCTGATGCAGAACGAACGGATCGATGCGATTCCGGCCGTTCTGGAACGGCTCATGTCGATGAAGATCGACAAGTCGCGCTGGTCGGACGCGACCCGCTCTGCCGCCATTCGGCTTGAGCAATGGGCGCCGGAAGATGTTTCCGGCACCATCGTCCATGTGTGCCGTAACGAGGCGAAGTTCCTCCCCTTCTTCTTCGAGCGGTTCCAGCATCACGATAACGACATGAAGAAGCGGGTGGCGGGCCTCTACAACGCCCGCCCCATCAAATGTCACAGCCAGCTGGCGGCAGCGGTGGAGGCGCTTCCGCACCTGTTCCCCACATGCAAGCCGGAATGGATCGCGGAAACACTCGCGCAGGTGGATGCGATGGCGCTCGATCGCCAGCAGGCCTGCGGCGGCGATCATCCGCTGGTGTCCGATTTCTGGGAGAAATACGACTATCTGCTCTCCCGCGACCATGACAACGCCTGGGACGATGGCAAGAGCGTAAACCAGCATCGCAAACGCGAGACGCTGATCGCGGTCAACCTGCCCCATTTCGAAAGCCGCTGCCGTTCCGCGGGCCTGACCCCGCCGCCGATGGACAAGCTGAAGAAGCTGTTGCGCAACAGCCAGTCCCGCAAATTCATCGCCGCCAATGCCTCGGTCAACAATCCCGCCGGCGCCACCTCGCGCTGCTGGATCTTTCAGCAGGCCAAAGGCGATGTGGAGCCGGTGATATGAGCACCGCACCGGACCTCGCCGTGTGGCAGGGCATCGAGGCCGATTACCCGCCGCGTCTGCGCCGTGATTATCCCGATCTGCTGGCCATGGCGAAATCCATGCTGGCATCCCGGCGCGAACGGTTCCCCGATCTGATCGCCGCCGGCCGCATCGAAGCGGACGAGGCCGCCCGCCAGATCGCCCTGTTCGAACAGATCGTGGCGGACTGGCGCTGGATCTGCACCGGGGAGGGCGAGCCGGCCCCGCATCACACCATCGACGATCGCCGCGAGGCCCTGGATGCCAGCCTGTCCACCATCGCGAATGTCGCCCGTCGCCGGCGCGGCTTCGACGGCACCCTCGCCCACCAGGCCGAATGCGTGATCGCCATGCGCTGGCACCTGGATCCCGAGCGGGAACGGATCACCCGCCATTGGGCCGCCCTCACCCACCAGATGCGCCGCGAGGCGCGGGAGGCAGCATCCCATGCATAGCGACATCCACCCCGCCTGGTGCGGCTGTGCCGATTGTACCGGCCCCCGCCGCCTCGACGCGCCCGTGCGCACCCTGCCGCCCATCCACCGTGCCCGCCTGTCCCTCGCCGCCATCGGCGGCGCGGCCGCCGGCGCGCTGATCCTTTCCCTGTTCATCTGAAGGAGCCCCGCACAATGAAGCCTCAAGCACATATCTGGTCCTGCAGCTGCTGCGGCCGCGAGTTCAACGGAACCGCCTTCCTGCCGCCACCCGATTGGGAGTGGCGCGGCTCCCGCCTCATCTGCGACGATTGCGGCCGCGACAGCGACAGCAGGCCGCCCCGACGCCCCACCGGACCCCCGCCGCTGCGCGACAGCGCGGCGGCAACCGATCCCGCCCTCGCCCTCCTCATCCGCAACGGCGCGGCCCCCGATCTGGCGGACCCCCACGGCGCGAGGCGCGCGGCATGACCTGCAACTGCATCGCGGATTTCAACAGCAAGCTCGCGCCTGAGCAAGAGTTGGACACCTCGCTCACTATCAGCAGCGACCTCAAAACGATGTCTCTGGTGACCTATACCCAGCTGCTCCGAAAATCGACCGGCAAACCCGAGAACCGGCGCACCAAGCCGCGCATCGCCGCGCACAAGTTCTGCCCGTTCTGCGGCATCGTTTATGGCGGAGCCCCCACGGAGTCCGAAAACCCATGGCGACCGATCGAGACCGCCCCACGGGATGGCAGTTATATCATCGCCGCTCGCTTTGGCACGGCGAACGATCTGCGCTGGTTGACGCATTCGCGAGGGATGACGACGGCGGAGGCTTGTGAAGCCGATTTCGGTCTAGACCCCGATAATTACGAGGCTGGATGGTCCGATGGCGAGCAGGAAGATGACCCCTGCTTTCCCACTCATTGGATGCCGCTGGCTGCGCCCAGCGCAGGCGGTGACGCATGAAAGCGCTCACCATCTGGCAGCCATGGGCATCGCTCATCATCGCTGGCGCGAAACCGTATGAATTTCGCGGTTGGCGCGTCCCGTCATCGCTGATCGGCCAGCGCATCGTGATCCATGCGGCGGCAAAGCAGATCGACAAGAAAGAGGTCGAATATCTTCACTTTGCGTTGAGCTACCTTCACGCCGACAGGACGATCGCGCAGGCGGCAGCCGAAAGCTGCCTCAGACCTTGGGCGAGCATTCCCGTGCTGGAAACCGCCATGCGCGATGCCCTGCCCATGGGCGCCGGGATTGGTACGGCCGTATTGGGCGATCCGCGCGATGGCTGGTGCATTGCGGCGGAATTTGGCGTGGATCGCGCCAATGACAGCAACTGTGATGAACATGCCAATTGGGGCTGGCCCCTGACCGATATCGAGAGGTGGCAGGAGCCGATTCCGATGCGCGGCCGGCAGGGCCTGTGGAACTGGCCAGAACCCGGCGATGCCGGCCTGACAGGAACGCCCGGTGAGTAACGATGGGGCGGCGGTCATCCCCGAAACCGCGACAACCGGCCAGCCTGGCCGAACGGTGGCGTGCCCATCGCGAGGCCTTCGAACTGGCCCTGCAGCTGGGCTGCACCCCGAAAGAGGCGGAAGCCGAGATCGCCCGGCGCAAGGCGGCACAGCAGGCCCGCGAAGCCCGCGCCCGCCTGCGGGCCAGAATGAACGCGACGCCCCGCCCAGCCCACGAACACTGGTCCGCGCCATGGATGATGAGGGACTGACGATGCCCCTGTCCGATATCGTGTTGCTCTGTCGCTGGGCGATGCCCCGCGCGATCCTGTTCCTCGCCACCATCAGCATCATCACGCTGCTGCTCTACGCGATCAGCGGCGAGCCCGGATGATGCTTCCTGAAAAGCCCTCCATCTACTGGCGTGCCTTCATCCTGGCGGCCTTCACGGCCGGCTGTTGGGCGGCGCTCCTGGCGCTGGCGGTGACGGTATGAGCCAGAACCGATCCACCGCCGTCATGCAGCGCCGTGAACCGACATCGAACGATCGCCTTGGCCCGCGCGGCTTCCGCACTAGTCTGGACTATTTCCCAACGCCGCCATGGGCCACCCGCGCGGCGTGCGAATTCCTGATGGTCGAACTGGGCGAAGAAACCGCTATGCAGTCCGTATGGGAGCCGGCCTGTGGCGAGGGTTTCATGGCCCGGCCCCTCGCCGAATATTTTGGCGAAACCCTCGCCAGCGACGTGCAGCGATATGGTGACCACCATCAGCTGTTCGACTTCACCCTGCCCGGCATGCCTGCATGGGCACCGGCAGGATGGCGGCCGGACTGGATATTCACCAACGCGGCCTGGTCATGTTCGTGCGCGGAGCATTTACCGAAGGCGACGAACGCTATTGGCAGATGTTCGCCCCGGAGCTTCGGCCGGCCTATGTCGTCACCTATGTCGAGCGCGTGGTGCTGCTACGCGATCGCCTGATCCGCGCCGGCGCCCCCGATCCCTTCAATCTGGTCGACGGCAAGCCGCAGATCGCATCCAGCGCCACCAGCTATGCGCTAGTCATCTGGATGCCCGGCCAGCACGATACGCGGCACCGTTGGATCCAGAAATGCCGCCTCCGCCGGGAGCGCGACGGCGACTATCCCGACTACGCCGACCAGTGGGCCAAAATTGCGCCGGAGCGCGGGCTGCTGCTGTGACTGCTAAGGTGCCTTTCAAACAGGATGATGTGACGCGCGCCGTCAGAGGTTGCATCGCCGGCGGCATGGCTGTGGGCACTGTGCGAATATTGCCCGGCGGCGCGATCGAGGTCTACGCTGCGCGAATCGAGGGCCATCCCTCCCCGCAAGGAAACACCCTGGATCGCCTGCTCGATGAAAAGACCACGTAAAGAGAAGCTGCCGGCCAACGTTTCCTCATTCGTCGATCGACACGGCAAACGCCGTTACCGCTTTCGGAAAACCGGCTACCCAACCGCCTATTTTGTGGCGCATCCCAATTCGCCGGAGGGTCAGATCGAGCTGGCGGCGATGAATCGCCGCGAGCCCGTTGGCGCAAATCGCCATGCGCATGGAACGGTTGGCTGGCTCCGGGGCCGATATCTCAATAGCCTCGCCTTCACCGGCCGGAAAAACGCGGCGACAAAGCAAAACTCACAGCGGATTCTTGCGCCGTTTTTTTCCGAGTTCGAACAGGATCGGGTCACGGATTTCCGCTTCGATCACATCGAAACGATCCTTTCGCGCGCAGCCCGGCCGCGCGTTGAGGATGGCCGCAAGCGGGGCGGCCCGTCCGCTGCGAACAATCTGCGCGGCGAGCTGAAACCGCTCTTCGACTACGCGTTCAAACTACTGGGCATCGACAAGCCGAACCCGGTCGATCAGGCCGCGCCGATCACGGTGCCCAAGGGTGGTTTCCACTCATGGTCGGAAGAAGAGATCGCGCAGTATCGCCGGCATCACGCCTTGGGCACACAAGCCCGCCTCGCGGCCGAGATCGTGTTGTGGACGTGGCAGCGCCGGGGAGATGCCTCTCTTTTTGGCCGGAAGCATCTGCGCGACGGCAAATTCCAGTTCACCCAATCGAAAACCGGCAAACCGATGTGGCTACCCGTCGCGCCCCAGCTGCAGGCCGCGATCGACGCCATGGCCGTAACCGGAACCGAGACCTTTCTCGTCACCCATTATGGCAAGCCGTTCACCAAGGCCGGCCTTGGCAACAAGATGCGCGATTGGTGCGACCAGGCCGGTCTCCCGCACTGCTCGATGCACGGCCTGCGCAAGGCCGGCGCGCGCCGCGCGGCCGAGCTGGGCGCCAGCAATCAGATGCTGAAAGCGGTGGGCGGTTGGTCAGGTGACCAGGAAGTGTCCGTTTACACCGCAAACGCTGATCAGGCGCGCCTCGCAGAGCAAACCCTCGCGGCCGTGATCGCCTTCGATAAAGGGTAATTTGGCTAACCCTGTCAGAACAAGACGGGAAAGTTAGCCAATTTACGGACTATAATGGCAGGAGTGGAGGGACTCGAACCCACGACATTCGGTTTTGGAGACCGACGCTCTACCAACTGAGCTACACTCCTGCAGCGGGAGCGGCCTCTATCGCCCGCTTGCGCGCTTGGCAAGCGACGAGGAGCATGGGCTGTGTTACAGCGCGCGGATGCATGCGCCCTCGCTGTCCATCGTCCCGCCCGAGCTGCTGCTGACGGCCTATCGCGCCGGAATCTTTCCCATGGCGGACAGCCGCGAGGACGACGATCTGTACTGGGTGGAGCCGCGCGAGCGGGCGATCATCCCACTGGACGGGTTCCGGTGCAGCCGGTCGCTCGCCAAGCTGGTGCGGCAGGACCGTTTCCGCGTGACCTGCAACGCCGATTTCGCAGGCGTGATCGCGGCCTGCGCCCAGCCCCGGCCCGACCATCCGGAAAGCTGGATCAGCCACCGGATCGACGCAAGTTATCGCGCGCTCCATGCCGAGGGCCATGCCCATTCCATCGAATGCTGGCGGGGGGAGGATCTGGTGGGCGGGCTGTACGGCGTGTCCTTTGCCCGCACATTCTGCGGGGAAAGCATGTTCAGCCGCGCCGACAATGCATCGAAAGTGGCGCTGGCCTGGCTGGTGGCGCTGATGCGGCGGGCGGGATTCGCGCTGCTCGATTGCCAGTTCATGACCGAACACCTGGCATCCATGGGGGCGGTGGCGATCAGCCAGGATCGCTATCTGCAATTGCTGGACCAGGCCGGGCATGGGCCCGACGCCGACCTGCCCGGCGCCTATGTGGCGCTGCTGGCCGAGGCGGAACCCGACGCGGCGGGTGCGGGTGTCGCTTCTTCGCCCGGGAAGCTCATCGCGCAATCCTTCACCCAGACGTCGTAGATCGGGTGTTCCACCACGTTGAGGCCGGGGGAATTGCGGAACAGCCAGCCGGAAAAGACCCGGCGCCATTGCGGCTGCGAATCGGCATCGGTTCGTTCGCGAATCGAGACCTGGACGAAAGCGCCCGTTTCCGGCGGGTCTTCCCACGGGGCGGTGCGTTCACACGTCGCGAGGCGCAGGACGACATCGCCGAAGCGGCGCGCTTCGCCCGGGCGCATTTCCACTTCGCGGGTGATGTTGTTGCGCTTGTTCAGCAGGCCGAGCGTGGCAACGCGTTCCTGAAGCGGGGTCGCGCCGCTATCATCCGCATCGGCGGGCACGGCGGGCCGCGCGCCCGGCCCGGCCAGTTCTTCCGGCACTTCCGTCGCTTCTTCCTGCTGTTCGGGCGCGCTGCGATTGCAGCCCGCGAGAAGCAGCAAGGTGGCAAGACCGCCGAAGGCGGCGCGGCGCATCACGCGTCCGGGGCCCAGGCTTCGTAATCCCCGGTGGCGCGGGCGCGGCGGCCGCCACGTTCCAGCGCGCCCTGCGGGCGATAGGCGGAGACGGTGCCGGTGGCGTTGGGCGTGTAATCCACTTCCCAGATGCGGGGCGGCGGAAGATTGCTTTCGGGCAGATCGTCGAACGAGCCGTGCAGCCAGCCATGCCATTCGGACGGCACGCGGCTGGCATCGTTGATGCCATCATAGATGACCCAGCGCCGTTCGCGGCCCTGGCCCTTCTTGCGCGAGCGGTAATAGCGATTGCCCTGGGCGTCGGTCCCGACATGTTCGCCATTCAGCGCGCTGAACAGCGACGTGCCGATGGTCGCACCATCCCACCAGGTGAAGATCTTCGACAGGATTCCCATGGCCACGCGCGTTAAGCCGTCCGCCGCCCGCTGGCAATGGCCACCATGCGATCCGCCATCGCCATTCGCAGCGGCATCACCACGTGATGAGGGTGCCGGGGCCGATGCCGAGTTCCGCAGCGCGGCCGGCATTGAGTTCCAGCACCGCGGCAGCGGGGGCATCCGAAGGCACCGGGTCCAGCGAATAGGGCACGGCGCCGGCCGCGACATTGATGACGCGGCCATCCGGCCCGATGAAGATGATATCGAGCGAAAGGACCGTGTTCTTCATCCAGAAGCTGGCCATGCGCGGGGGGTTGCGCGGGAAGATCATCCCTTCATCCGCGCCCATTTCACGCCGGAACATCAACCCCTGCTGCTGTTCCGCATCGGTGCGGGCCACTTCCACCATGAAGCGATGCGGGCCATCGGTCGTAGTAACCGTGAGCGGGATGACATCGAGGCCGGAGACCGGGTGGGTTGTGGCCGCTTGTTCGCCCGACAGCGTTTCGCCCTGCCCGGCCGATGGCGCTGCCGCCTGGGGCGAACAGGCGGGCACGAATGCCAGGGTGAGCGCCAGCATCGGGGCCAACATTGGGGCCAACCGGGCCGGCAGCAGGGATTTTCGCATCGTCTATTCCTCGTCTTCCGCCGCTTCGGCTGCCCAGGCTTCCGCCGTCTGACTATCGGGCGATTCCAGCACCTGCCGCGCGTGATGCAGCGTGTGGCCCGCGCGCAGCATGGCGGCAAGCTGCTTTTCCAGCCGCGCCCGGTCGGGCCGGTCCGCCCCGAAGGGGCCGAAACGCCGCCGCCGCGCCAGCGCCAGCGCGCCCTGCCGCAAGACCGCCTCCCCCGGACGGGTGGCTGCGCGCAGCCCTTCCCCCACCCCGGCATCGGCGAGCGCCTGTTCTATGCGCCGCGCGCCATAGCCGCGCCGCGCCATGCTGGCGCTGCGGGCCTGCGCGAAGGCGGCATCATCGACATGGCCGCGATCGGCATGATGGGCGACGAGGGCTGCGATATCGGGAGGATCGCCGCCTTCCCAGCCGCGTTCGCGCAGCTTGCGCTGGAGATAGCGGCGCAATTTTTCGCCCGTGGTGGCGTATCGCGCGACATAGCGAAGGGCCATGTCGCGCAGCCGCCCATCGTCCAGCGGCGGCGCCGCGCCGCGCCCACGGGGGCCGTTCATGCTTGTAACCCGTGATTCATGGCCATATTCGTGCCACAGTCATTGACAAATGGAAAAGATTGTCGTGGTGCGGCGCGGTTCCGCCGCCGCGTGCAAACCATTTCGGGAGGGCACGCCGGGGGGCGTGAAACAGACGGATTTCTCCAAAAATATGACCCAACTCCATCCGACGCCCAATGATTGCGAACTTCCGCGCCGCCGCGCCGATTTCGCGACCTTCAACGAAGCGATCGATTACGCCGCCCGCAGCCGGAAGGGCATGAACTTCCACGATATGCGGGGCGAACTGGAACGGGTCTATACCTATTCCGAGATGCGGGACGACGCGATCGCCATGGCCTATCGCCTGATGGCGGCCGGCGTGCAGAAGGGCGACCGGGTGGCCCTGATCGCGGAAACGGGCGCGGAATTCGCCGCCCTGTTCTGCGCCGCGACCTTCACCGGCGCATGGCCCGTGCCCCTGCCCCTGCCGACCACCTTCGGCGGCAAGGAAAACTATATCGAGCAGCTGGCCGTGCAATTGCAGAGCTGCGACCCCAAGCTGCTGCTGTATCCGCCAGACATCGCCGACATGGCGGCCAGCGCCGCGGCGCGGCAGAATGTGGAAGCGGTGGACTGGGACAGTTTCGCCAGCCGCGAAGCGCCCGAGGCGCCCCTGCCCGAAGCCGCGCCCGACGATATCTGCTATCTGCAATATTCGTCCGGTTCCACCCGTTTCCCCACGGGCGTGGCGGTGACGCACCGCGCGCTGCTGCACAATCTGTATGGCCACGCGACGTCGATGCAGATCGGCGAGAACGACCGGGTGGTGAGCTGGCTGCCCTGGTATCATGACATGGGGCTGGTCGGCTGCTTCCTGTCGCTGATCGCCAACCAGATGTCGGTCGATTACCTGAAGACCGAACATTTCGCCCGCCGGCCGCTGGCCTGGCTGGACCTTATCAGCCGCAACAAGGGCAATACGCTCAGCTATTCGCCCACCTTCGGCTATGACATCTGCGCGCGCCGCATCTCCAGCCAGAGCAGCGTCGCCGAACGGTTCGACCTGTCGCGCTGGCGGCTGGCCGGCAATGGCGCGGACATGATCCGCCCCGACGTGATGCAGAGCTTCGTCAACGCCTTTGCCGAAGCGGGCTTCAGCGCCAGCGCCTTCACCCCCAGCTATGGCCTCGCCGAAGCGACCCTGGCGGTGACGGTAATGCCGCCGGGCGAAGGCATCCGCGTGGAACTGGTGGAGGAAGAGCGGCTGTCCGGCTCTCGCCGCGACCTGTCCCGCCCGGCCCGCTATCGCGCGATCGTCAATTGCGGCAAGCCGCTGCCCGACATGGAGGTGGAGATCCGGGGCGAGAAGGGCCGGATTGGCAAGGACCACCAGATCGGCAAGGTGTGGTGCCGCGGCCCCAGCGTGATGCATTCCTATTTCCGCAACGAGGAAGCGACGCAGGAATGCCTGGTGGATGGCTGGCTGGACACCGGCGACATGGGCTACATGGCCAAGGGTTATCTGTTCATCGTCGGCCGGGCGAAGGACATGATTATCATCAACGGCAAGAACCACTGGCCGCAGGATATCGAATGGGCGGTGGAACAGCTGCCCGGCTTCAACCATGGCGACATCGCGGCTTTTTCCATCGAAATGGCCAATGGCGAGGAAGCGCCCGCCGTGCTGGTGCATTGCCGCGTATCGGACCCGGAAGAACGCATCCGCCTGCGCGACACGATCCGCGACAAGGTGCGGGCCATCACCGGCATGAACTGCGTGGTGGAACTCGTCCCCCCGCGCACCCTGCCGCGCACCAGTTCCGGCAAGCTGAGCCGTGCGAAGGCGAAGCGGCTGTATCTTTCGGGCGAGATCGAGCCGTTCGAACTGGCGGCCTGAACGGCCTGTCTGGCTGAACTGCGGGTCTGACGGGCGTTCCTGCCCATGCGCCGGGATGCCCTGTAGAGGCGGGGCGGCGCAGTCTTCGCCTTATGCTTAACCGTTGAGCGGCGAGGCGGGCGGCGCGGCCCGCCGATCGCTATGCCAGCAGGAGCACGCCGACAGGCACCAGCGCGCCCAGCGTCGCGATGCCCCACACGGCGGAGCGCACATAGGGGATGCCGGCCCAGTAGAGCGGCAGGTAGATGATGCGGGCGATCAGCCACACCCAACCGGCGAGCGCGGTCCATTCGCTGGCCTTGCCCGCGATCACCACGCCGGCGAGGCCGATGATGGCGATGGGCAGCGTTTCCTGGAAATTGGCCTGCGCGCGCACCAGCCGCCCGGCGACGGGATTGAGCGGCGGCATCTCCTCGTCCCGCGGGCCGGCGTTCCAGCCGATGCCATATTGCTTCGTGCGATAGCGCCCGGCGAGGAGGATATGGGCCAGCAGCAGCAGCGCGCCCAGCGCCAGCACCGTCAGTTCACTCGCCATCCGTGTTCCCCCTCATCCAATCATGCTATGAAAGGAAGATAGCAGGATACGGCAGCAGTTGAAACGCGTGTCTTGCCACCCTAATACAGCAAGAAGCGCTAGTGGAGGGATCACGCACGGATGGCCAGCAATACCGAGACCGCGACGAAGCCCGCAGGCGGGTTGAACCTGACGCCGCCCGATCCCGTCCCCGCGGTCGCCCCGCAGGAGGCGTCCGGCCTTGTCCCGGTGGACGAGGACAAGAAGTCGAAGCTGAACGCGAAGGTCGACGGGTTCATCGCCGAACTGGTCGCGCTGGATGCCAATTCGCCCGAATTCGGCAAGAAGGTGGACCAGATCACCAATATGGGCCGCAAGGAAATCGCGGCCAGTGCATCCATGTCCAACCGCTTCCTGGACCGGCCGGTGCGGGCGATGGACCAAGAAAGCGGCGTGGGCGCCAATCTGGCCGAATTGCGCCGCACGGTGGAAGACCTCGACCCCGGCAGGAAGGGCAAGCTGCTGGCCCCGCGCAAGCTGTTTGGCGTGATCCCCTTCGGCAACAAGCTGAAGAACTATTTCGACAGCTATACCAGCGCGCAGGGCCATATTCAGGCGATCCTGGCCCGGCTGGCCAGCGGCAAGGACGAGCTGCTGATGGACAATGCCGCCATCGATGTGGAGCGGTCGCGGCTGTGGGAAGCGATGGGCAATCTGGAGCAGATGATCCACATCGCCAAGGCGCTGGACCAGCGGCTGGAAGATCAGGCCGACGATCTTGACGCGACTGACCCGGCCAAGGCCAAGGCGATGCGCGAGACGGCACTGTTCTATGTCCGCCAGCGCACGCAGGATCTGCTGACGCAGATGGCGGTGACGGTGCAGGGCTATCTGGCGCTGGATCTGGTCAAGAAGAACAATGTGGAACTGGTGAAGGGCGTGGACCGCGCCAGCACCACCACCGTGGCCGCGCTGCGCACCGCCGTGACGGTGGCACAGGCGATGACGAACCAGCGCCTGGTGCTGGGCCAGATCACCGCGCTGAACCAGACCACCGCCGGGATCATCGATTCCACCGGCCAGCTGCTGCGCGACAACACCGCGAAGATCCACGAGCAGGCCGCATCCAGCACCATCCCGCTGGAAACGCTGCAACGCGCGTTCCAGAACATCTATGACACGATGGACGCGGTCGACCAGTTCAAGCTGAAGGCGCTTTCCAGCATGAAGCAGACGGTCGATGTGCTGTCGACCGAGGTGGAGAAATCCAAGGGCTATATCGCCCGTGCCGAAGGGCAGGCGGAAGCGGCGCGCACCGCGTCCGAACCTTCGCTGCTGAGCCTGGAGGGCTGATGGCGGACAGCACCGGCCAGAGCGAGGCGATCATGCGCGAGGCGGGCCGGTCGCTGGCGGTGCAGCGCGAAGGCGGGCATCACCGCCGCGCGGGCGCGGTGTCCATCGGCGCAGGATCGGCGGAACTGAAGCGCCGCACGCTGATGACCCGCATCAAGCTGATCGCGGGCGCGCTGTTCGCAATCGTGCTGGCGGCCATGGCGGCCGGTATTGCGCTGGACGGGATCGGCTTTACCGGCGTGATGGTGACGTTCCTGGCCATCGTGGCGGCGGTGATGATCTTTTCCAACGTGCCGCGCGTGAAGACGCCGAAGCGCGCCGACCTCGCCCGCACCGCCGATGCACGGCAATTGGTGGCGCGCACGGAATTGTGGCTGGAAGGCCAGCGCCCCGCCCTGCCCGCCCCGGCCGTGAAGCTGGTCGACGATATCGGCGTGCGGCTGGATGCGCTGGGGCTGCAACTGGCGCATGTCGACCCTGCCCATCCGGCAGCGGCGGAAACCCGCAAGCTGGTGGGCGAGCATCTGCCCGAAACGGTCGACGCGTTCCGCCGCATTCCGCAGAGCCTGCGCCGCGAGGCGCGCGCCGGATCGACGCCGGAGGATCAGCTGGTCGAAAGCCTGGGCAAGATCAGCAATGAGATCGACCGGGTGACGCGGCAACTGGCCGATGGCGCGCTGGACGATCTGGCGATCCGCACCCGTTATCTGGAATATCGCTATGGCGACGGGGGCGAACCCCAGGTGGAGGAACGCTGATGCAGGTCGCCATTCCGCATGATCTGGACAAATCCACGGTGAGGGAACGGCTGCGGGCGCGCAGCCACATGCTGGGCGACCACATCCCCGGCGGCATGGCCGATGTGAGGACCAGCTGGCCAAGCGAGGACCGTATGGACATGGCGATCAGCGCCATGGGCCAGCAGATCGCCGGACATATCGCGATCGAGGAACGGCAGGTGGTGGTGAACATGGACCTGCCGCCCGCGCTCGGCTTCCTGAAACCGCTGATCGAAGGGGCGATCCGCCAGCAGGCACCGCGCCTGATCGCGCCGCCGGAAGGCTGAGCCAGCTGGCGCGCCAGATCCTGCCCGCCCACTAACGAAACACTGCACGCACGCATCCAATCAAAGCTCGCAGCCGGGCCGGGCCCGCCCTTGTGTCGCTCGAACGGTTGCCCCGCGCAGGGGCGAGATGACGGAGGCGAGCGCGTTCCTGCCGGTTGGGCTGTCGGGCTGCGGACAGGACTCACCGCGCGCCGGGGTGCAGCGCGGCGTTACAGACTGCGGTCGAGTTCCAGATAGCTTTCCGGGATGCGCAGGGCTGCGGTGGCCTGCCGCGTTTCGCGCATGAACAGCCACAGCGCCGACATCAGCAGCGCAATGGCGAAGAAGAAGGCGGCGGCGGCCACGATCTGAAGATCGACCTTCGCCAGTTCCTCCACGAACAGCACGGCCACGACCAGCCCGATCGTCAGGCCGCTGAGCACCAGCAGCAATATGGCGCGGCTGATAAGCGTGATGCGCCGGTCCACCATGCGGATTTCGCGCACGATGGCATCATGTTCCACGCCCGTGGTGGCGCCATGGCGTTCCTGCAGCACGCGGGAACGATCCACCACGCGGCCGAGCCGGGTGGACAGGATGTTCATGATATTGCCGATCGCCACCAGCACGAACACGGGCGCGAGCGCCAGTTGAATCGTTTGCGCGATAATGCCGTCGATACCGATCATCCCGCGATGATTATCGCAGTGCCGGGCACATGCAAGCCGGGGCGTGCCTGCTGGCCTTATTGCTCCCGCGCCGCTTTCAGCAGCCCGACCCGCTGCGCGTCTTTCAGGCTGGTGACGAGCACTTCGCCATCATGCACCACCACCGCGACATCCGACAGGCCGACCACGGAAATGCGCGGGCCATCCGTTTCCGCCAGCACGTTGCGGCAATCGAGCAGTTCGACCGCGCCATCCACCCGGTTGCCTTCCGCATCCCAGCCGCGCGCATCGCGCAGGGATTGCCAGCTGCCGATATCGGACCAGCCCATCGCGACCGGGATCATGGCCACGCGGTCCGCTTCCTCCATCACCGCGCAATCGACGGATTCGGACGGAATCTCCTCGAACAAGGCGGCGTCGGGATGGATCAGCAGGCCGTTTTCATCGCCGAAGGCCATGGCGGCGCGGGCGCCGGCCGCGATGGCGGGGCGGTGCCGTTCCAGTTCCCGCAAAAAGGTGCCGGCGCGCAGCAGGAAGATGCCGCCATTCCAGGCATAGCGCCCGTCCGCCAGCAGCATCCGCGCCGTATCCGCATCGGGTTTTTCGAGGAAGCGCCGCACCGCAAAGCCGCCGGGCAGCGGATCGCCCCGCTGGATATAGCCGAAGCCTGTTTCCGGCGCGGTGGGCGTGATGCCGAAGGTGACGAGCCAATCATCCTCCGCCAGCGGAATGCCCGCCTCACACGCATGGAGAAAGGCCGCGACATCACCGATGTGATGATCGCTGGGGCAGACCAGCATCAGCGATTCCGGCGGAAGCAACGCCGCCGCAAGGGCGATGGCGGCCGCCGTGTTGCGCGCCGCCGGTTCCTCTATCACGCGCAGGCCGGGGATGTCGCCCGCCTGGGCCAGAACATGCGTGCGATGGGCGCAGCCGGTGACGACGATGGGCGGTTCGAACAGCCTGCGATCGGAACAGCGTTCCAGCGTCTGTTCGAACAGGGTGGTATCGCCGACCAGCGGCAGGAAAGGCTTGGGCAAGGTCTTGCGGCTGCGCGGCCACAGGCGTGTGCCGGTTCCGCCGCACAGGATGACCGGGTGAAGCTTCGTCATGATGATGTCGATCCCATCCCACAATCCATCCGGCGCATCATTGCACGGCCCCGTTAAGGAAGCCCTTTGCCGCCGACGCCGCGATCAAGAACCCTGCCACCATTGCCGCCAGCCATAGGTCGATGCAACCGGATTGCCGCTGGCATCGGTCGCGGGGCGGAAGCGGAAGCGGTCTTCTGCCAATTGACAGGTGATGCGATCCGCCTCTGCATCCGGGCTGGGTTCGACCACGCGGCAATTGCTGGCGCGGCCATCCACGCCGACCGTCATATGGACGACGACCTGCTGCCCCCAGCGCACGCTGCGCCCGCCGGGCGGGGTGGGATAATCGGCGGCGGAATTGATATCGCCGGCGATCTTGACCGGACGGGTGACGGGAACGCCGCCACGCCCCTGGCCTGACCGCCCGCTGCCTGTGCCATCCCCTTCACCTCCCGCGCCGCTGCCCTGCCCGCTCTCGCCCGCACCGGAAGTGTTGGCCGTGCCGGTGGAGGCAGCGCGCGGTACGGTGGTGGGGCGCGGCAGCGGCGCGGGCGGCGCCGACACCTCGCGCGCGACGGCTGCCGGTGCTTCCGGCGCGGCGGCGCCTTCGTCCGGCAGCGGCGATGGTTCGGGGCTGGGCGTGGCTTCCGGCGGCTCCGGTTCTGGCGGAGCGGTGATGGTGACGCTGACGATGGAGCCGGCGGCCTGCACGGCTTGCGATGCGAGATCGGGGGCGAAGGCCCGCAATAGCCCCGCGAATATGACGAGATGGCCCAGCGCGACGAGGACCAGCAGCCCCCAGCGGGGCTTGCGCCGTTGCCCGAAACCGCTGCCCTGCGCTGCGCCACCGCGATCCATGGACAGGGAAGGTACGACAATGGCGCGGCACTGCAACCGCCAAGTCTGGGCGGGAAAACGGAAGGTACGGCAAGTGATCCCGGACCCCGCCCGCCGGCGCGAATCTCCTCCCTCCGATGCCGCAATGCAGCATTGCCGGAGCGGCCGGGCAAATGTGAGCAAATGTCGCAGTTTGTCGCTGGGGCTAAAACCATGCTTGCGGGATCGGCGGATTTGCCCTTACGGCCTGAATCTCCCTCGCACCCCAGCCATAAGGCTCAGCTACGATGACCCTGAAGCGGGCGCTTGCATTGTGTTTCCTGTCCGCGTCCGCGACCTGGCTTGCCGCGTGTTCCGATGGCAACGCGCCTGGCGACCGGCCGCCGGTGGAAGTGGGCTTCGTGACCGTGGCCGCACAGGATGTGCCGATCACGACATCGCTGGCGGGCCGCACGGTGGCCTATGAAACCAGCGAGGTTCGCCCGCAGATCACCGGTTATATCCGCAAGCGGTTGTTCACCGAAGGACAGACCGTGCGGGCCGGGCAGCCCTTGTACGAGGTGGATGCGCGGCTCTACCAGGCAGCGGTGAACCAGGCGAGCGCCAACCTCGCCAGCGCCCGCGCCAGCGCGGAAGCGGCCGTCGCCAAGGCGGATCGCTATCGCCCGCTGGCCGATATGGAAGCGGTCGCGCAACAGGATTATACCGACGCCGCAGCGCAGGCGCGCATGGCTCAGGCCGCCGTGGCGCAGCAGGAAGCGGCACTGGAAACGGCGCGGATCAACCTGCGCTTCACCACCATCCCCGCCCCGATCAGCGGCCGGATCGGCCGGTCGATTTCCACCGTGGGCGCCTTGGTGAGCGCGAACCAGGCCGATCCGCTGGCGGTGATCCAGCGCATCGACCCGATCTATGTCGATATCCAGCAATCGAGCGCGGAGATGACGGCGCTGCGCCAGTCCATCGCGCGCGGCGACCTGCGGCAAGCCAGCGCCAGCGTCCGCATCCAGCTGGAGGATGGCAGCACCTATCCCCTGCCCGGAACGGTCGAGTTTTCGGAAGTGGTGGTTAACCCCGATACCGGCAGCGTGACGCTGCGCGCGCGGTTCCCCAATCCTCAGGGCGTGCTGATGCCGGGCATGTTCGTGCGCGCGATCTTCGATGCCGCCGTCCAGCCGGGCGCGCTGCTGGTGCCGCAGCCCGCCGTGCTGCGCGATTTCGACGGTTCGCCATATCTCTACGTGGTCGGGGCCGACAACAAGGCGGAACGCCGCAAGATCACCACAGAGCAGACTTCGGGCAATAACTGGGTCGTCACGTCGGGCCTGAAGGCGGGTGAGCGGGTCATCACGCAGGGTGTGGACAGGCTGAAACATGGCGATGTGGTGAAGCCTGTTCCCGAATCCACGCCCCAGCAGGTCGGCGCGCCGCCGTCCGGCGCGCAGCCGAAGGGATAGCGCGCGGTGTCGCGGATATTCATCGACCGCCCCATCTTCGCATGGGTGCTGGCGATCCTGGTGATGCTGGCGGGCATCGGCGCGCTGACGCGACTGCCGATCGAGCAATATCCCGACATCGCGCCCACGCAGGTCAATGTCCGCGCCAGTTACCCCGGCGCATCCGCCGAAACGGTCGAGAACAGCGTAACCCAGATCCTGGAGCAGCAGCTGACCGGGATCGACGGGCTGCTCTATTTCAGCTCCCAATCCAATTCCCGCGGCGGCGCGAGCATTTCCGTGACCTTCGAGAAGGGGACGGACCCCGACATCGCGCAGGTGCAGGTGCAGAACCGCATCCAGCAGGCCCTGTCCCGCCTGCCCGCCGATGTGCAGCGCCAGGGCGTGCAGGTTTCGAAATCCAATTCCGACACGCTGCTGATGGTCGGCGTTTACGACACGACCGACACGAGGTCGCATCAGGACGTGGCCGATTTCCTCGCTTCCAACATCCAGGACACGCTGGCGCGCGTGGACGGGGTGGGCGATGTGAACGTGTTCGGTTCCGCGCATGCGATGCGCATCTGGCTCGACCCGCACAAGCTGGCTTCCTTCGCCCTGATGCCGAGCGATGTCATCAATGCGCTGAACGCCCAGAACGCCGAAGTGGCAGCGGGCGAGATCGGCGGGCAACCATCCGAAAAGGGGCAGTTGCTGAACGCGACCGCCACCGCACAAGGCCGCTTGCAGACGCCGGAGGAATTCCGCGCCATCATCCTGAAGACTCTGGGCGACGGGGCGGTGGTGCGGCTGAAGGATGTCGCCCGCGTGGAAGTGGGCGCGCAAAGCTACAACACCATCATGCAGATGAACGGCCACCCCGCGGCCGGCATGTCCATTTCCCTGACGCCCGGCGCCGACGCGCTGCGCACCGCCGAAGCGGTGAAGGCGAAGATGGAGGAATTGAGCCAGAACCTGCCCGAAGGCCTGTCCTACGCCTATGCCAACGATTCCACGGCCTTCATCCGCCTGTCGGTGAATCAGGTGGTGGAAGCGCTGCTGGAAGCGATCGTGCTGGTCGTCATCGTGATGTTCGTCTTCCTGCAAAGCTGGCGGGCGACCCTGATCCCGGCCATCGCCGTGCCCGTGGTGCTGCTGGGCACCTTCGCGGTGCTGTATTTCGCCGGCTTTTCCGTCAACACGCTGACCCTGTTCGGGCTGGTCATCGCCATCGGCCTGCTGGTGGACGACGCGATCGTGGTGGTCGAGAATGTCGAACGCCTGATGCATGAAAATCCGGGGATGAGCGCGCGCGAGGCGACCATCAAGTCGATGGGCGAATTGCAGGTCGCGCTGATCGCCATCGGGCTGGTGCTGTCGGCTGTGTTCCTGCCGATGGCGTTTTTCGGCGGATCGACCGGCGTGATCTATCGCCAGTTCTCGCTCACCATCATCACCGCGATGGTCTTTTCCGTGCTGGTGGCGCTGATCCTCAGCCCTGCGCTGACGGCGACGCTGCTGAAACCGCGCGCGGTGCATGACAGCGACAAGCCGCGCGGCAGGATCGGCCGGACGCTGGAACGGGCACGCGACGGGTTCAACAACGGGTTCGAAAGGATGCTCGATCGCTATGTGATCGGCGTGGCGCGCGTGGTCGATCGCAAATGGCTGTTCCTTGCCATCTATGCGCTGGTGCTGGCGGTTCTGGCGCTGCTGTTCTTCCGCCTGCCCGGTGGCTTCATCCCTGAAGAGGATCAGGGGCGCGTGATGGTGCAATACCGCCTGCCCGCCGGCGCGACCGAGGCGCGCACGCTGGAAGTGCGCGACATGGTGTATGATTATCTGACCGAAGCGGAAGGGGCCAATTCCGAATTCGTTTTCCTGATCGCGGGCGGCGGCGGCGGCCAGTCCGGCCAGAATTCCGGCATGGGCTTCATCAATCTGAAGCATTGGGACGAGCGGAAAGGCCCGGAGAACACGGCGGCCGCCATTGCCAGCCGCGCCAGCGGTGCGTTCCGCAACCTGCGCGATGCACAGGTCTTTGCCCTCGTTCCCGGCGCGGTGCGGGGCCTGGGCGACACGTCGGGATTTTCGCTGCAATTCCTGAACAGCACCGGCCTTTCACGCGAGGATTTCCTGGCCGCGCGCGACCAGCTGCTCGATCTCGCCAATAATGATCCGATGCTGTCCAATGTGCGGCTGACCGACATGCCGGACCAGCCCTCGCTGCATATCGACACCGATCTGGAGCGATTGTCCGCCTATGGCCTCGATATCGGCGATGTGAACGCCACGCTGGCGACCGCATGGGGCGGCCGTTATGTGGGCGATTATATCGAAAACGGGCGCGTGAAGCGGGTCTATGTGCAGGGCGATGCGCCCTATCGTTCCCGCCCGGAAGATCTGGCGCAGTGGTTCGTCCGTTCCTCCAACGGCGAAATGGCGCCCTTCTCCTCCTTCTCGCGCACCAGCTGGGAAACCGCGCCCAGCACCATGTCGCGTTTCCAGGGCATGCAGGCATTCCAGATTTCCGGGCAGGCTGCGCCGGGCGTCAGTTCCGGACAAGCGATGGACCGTATCGAGGAACTGACCCAGCAGATCGAGGGCACGGGCGCGGCATGGTCCGGCTCCTCGTTCGAGGAACGGCTGTCGTCGGGCCAGGCGCCGGTCCTCTACGCCTTGTCGCTGCTGGTGGTGTTCCTGTGCCTGGCGGCGCTGTATGAAAGCTGGAGCATCCCCATCGCGGTGCTGTTGGTCGTCCCGCTCGGGCTGGTCGGCGCGGTCTTCGCCGTGACGCTGCGCGGCCTTCAGAACGATATCTATCTGCAGATCGGCCTGCTGACCACGATGGGCCTTGCCGCCAAGAACGCGATCCTGATGATCGAATTCGCGGAACAGGCGGAAAAACAGGGCAAGCGCGTGATCGAAGCGGCGCTGGAAGCTGCCCGCATCCGCCTGCGGCCGATCCTGATGACGAGCTTTGCCTTCATCTTCGGCGTGCTGCCGCTGGCCATCGCCACCGGCGCTGGCGCCAACAGCCAGATCGCCATCGGCACCTCCGTGATCGGCGGCATGCTGACGGCCACGCTGCTCGCCATCTTCTATATCCCGCTGTTCTTCGTGCTGGTGCGGCGTGGTGTGCGCGACGGGCTGGCCGCGGCGCGGCAGAAGCTGCATCACGGCGAAGGCAGCGAGGCGACCGCGTGATGCGCCGCGCCCTGCCCCTTTGCGCCGCCGTGCTGCTGGCCGGCTGCTCGCTGGCCCCGCCCGATACGCTGCCCGATGCACCGGTGCCGCAATCCTGGCCCGTGGGCGATGCCTATCTGCTGCAAAGTGAAGAAGCGCTGCCTTCCATCGATTATACCGACGTGTTCCGCGATCCGCGTTTTCTGACGCTGGCGGAACAGGCGCTGGCCAATAATCGCGACCTGCGCATCGCGGCGGCCAATGTCGCCGCCGCCCGCGCCAATGTGCGGGTGGTCCGGTCGGGCCAGTTCCCGGTGATCGGTGCAAGTGCCGGCGCGGATTACGCCACTGGCGGCGACACGCCCAGCGCCGATGGATACAGCCTGCTGGGCGGCATCACCTCTTTCGAGCTGGACCTGTTCGGCCGCCTCGCCAACGCCACCGCATCTGCCCGTAACCAGGCCCTTGCGACGGAGGCCGCGAGCCGCACCGTGCGGATCGCCCTCATTGCCGATCTGGCGAGCGTCTGGGTGAGCTATGCCGCGGACCGCGAATTGCTGGCGGTGGCGCAGGATACCGCCGCCAATGCGCGCCGCAGCGTGGAAATTACGCGGTTGCGGCTGGAAGGCGGCATCGCCCCGCGCACCGATCTGCGGCAGGCGGAACAGGTGCTGGCCACGGCAGAAGCGGATCTGGCGGAACAGACCACGGCGCTGGCGCAGGATGAAAATCTTGTCCGCCTGCTGGTCGGGTCGGAGTTCGACCGTGCGCTGCTGCCCGCCAGCTTGGCGGATGCGGCCGCATCCATCCAGACATTGCCGGCAGGCACCAATTCGCGCGCATTGCTGCGCCGGCCCGACATCATCGAGGCGGAATATGAACTGCGCGCCGCCAATGCCGATATCGGCGTGGCGCGGGCGCGGCTGTTCCCGAGCCTGTCGCTCAGCGGATTGCTCGGTTTCACCAGCGATTCGCTGGATGCGCTGTTTTCCGGCGACAATTTCCGCGTCACCACGGGCGCGGATGCCAGCCAGACGATTTTCGATGCCGGCGCGCGCGGCGCGAATGTCGCCATCAGCGAGGCGCAGCGGGATGCCGCGCTCGCGAATTACGAACGCGCGATTCAGACCGCATTCCGCGAAGTGTCCGACGCGCTGGCCGTGCAAGGCACGCTGGCCGAACGGCTGCGAACCGCCCGCCTCAACAGCGACGCCGCCGCCGACACGGCGCAACTGGCCGAAGCCCGCTATCGCGGCGGCATCGACAGCTTCCTCGCCAATCTGGACGCCCAGCGCAGCCTCTACACCGCGCGACGACAGGAAGTGGCAACCGAACTGGCGGCCGTCGGCAACAGAATAACCCTCTACCGCGCCCTGGGAACCGCCCCGACCGAATAGGTCGAGCAGCGGCGCAACAGGCGCAAACGACGCGCCCTAAGCCAACGACCGCGCCGCGGCCGCCCTCACATTTTCGGGAAAATGGTGCCCAGAAGAGCTTGACCTGATGCCAGTCAAGCGGCTGATCTGACGAGCAGAATCATCGACTTTTTTGATCGCCGGAGCCCCCTATAGCACAATCTAAATTCGTGGAAAAGGCCGGATGTACTTGGACGGTAAGTTCGAGTCCCGATTACTTACGCCTACGTAGGAGCAATAATATTTGCATGAGAGGGCCGCTCAACCGAGTTCGGCGAAGGCGGTGTCCAGCCCGGGCAGCCGCGCGGTGATCGCGTTACGGATGCTGTCGTGGATGTCGTCGGCAAAATCATCAGGCATCGCGGAGCGGGCGACGTCGGTTGCAGCGATGGCCTTCTCCTTCACGGCGACAAGCACGTGCTCGACAACCGTGGGCCCGACGCCGGCGGCCCTCGCCGTCTGCGCGAAGTGCCGGCCGAGCACCTCGTCGATGCGATAGTGGCGGCTGTTGAGGGTCTGCGAGATTTCATCAACGAATATGGCCAGCAGTTCACCGGACATGTGCCGGTCACCGATGCAGATGTCGGCGTGATATTCGACGTGCTGTCGATCAGCAGGCGCAACCTTGCCCTGCTCGAACGACCGGGCGCACCGATACCGCCGCTGATCCAGTGTTCCGACGGCCACGTCATCCGGCCGCTGGCCGGCGCGACCAGCGACGAGGTCATGCTTTTCCTGCTCAACGCGCTGCAGCACGATTTCCCGAAGGACTACGATCGCGCACAGCGTGCGCGCGAAGGCGTCATGCAGAGGGCGCTGGAAAAGGCCGTCCGCGAGGTGCTTCCCGAGCTGGAGTATCGAGGAAACATCAAGCTGAGGCAGAACGGAAAGGTGCTGACCGACCTTGACCTGGTGATCGTTGAGCCGTCCTCCGATCGTGTCGTGCTCGTCCAGCTGAAGCACCAGGATCCTTACGGCGCTGACCTCGCGACGATGTTGGCACGAACCAGTCGCCTCAATCAGCAGGTCGGCGACTGGCTTCGCAAGGCCCGATCATGGCTCTCGGCCGCAAGCCCGTCCGAGGTTCGAGCAATTCTTCGCCTTCCTTCCGGGTCGTCGACGCCGAAGGTCAGTCTGCTGGTCCTGACGCGGCATTACGCGCACTCGCTCCGCAAGGTAGTCGACGGCAACGATGCCATGTTCGCGAACTGGAACCAGCTGGCGACTGCAACCGCGAGCCTGCTGGAGCCCGGGTTTGCTGCACGTGGACTGGATGGCCTTCTGGAGGAGCTGAAGGGTCTCAGTGTCCCCAAAGAGGTCGAGTATCTGCCCGAACCTTCGAGCAGCTGGGGTGCCGGAAACCTCCGCTTCACCATCGAGCAGGAGCAGGATTGAGCCATCGGCCGAAGCAAGGACGGCTGCCGGGCGCAGGTCAGCCACGGCGCTGGGGCAGCGAGCGGGCGCGGCGACGCGCTACGTCGTGGTTGACAGCCTCTGACAGGAAGGGCCGACAAGCGCCCAAGCAGCTTCGACGACTTCCTCGAAGGCCAGTTCCTTGAGATCGAGCGATGCGGCGTAGGTGCGCCATTGCGTTCGTTTGGCATCGTCACCGATCATGGCATCGGACAGCCCGGGCGGTCGGTCCGCCGGGATGGCGGTTCCACGTCGCTCGAAGGTGGCTCGGATAGCTGCATCCAGATCGTCAGGAGCTATCTCCAGCGCCCGGGGGATCGCCCAGAGGTCGAAATAGTCCTTCATCCGACCGTTGGCGATGCCGAGTGCCACCATCGCGTGAAACTTCTCGGCGATGACCGATGCAGGCGGATAGATCCGGATCTCCGGCTCATCCATGCCCAGCATCGAGGGATAGGCCATGGTCCGAGCAGCGTCGGCGAGAGCGTCACCGAAGCCGATGTCGATCGTGACGGGTATCCGGGTCCTTTCAAGATAGGCATCGGCACGCAGCCGCACGCCACCATATTCCATCTCTTCCCGGATAACGGCGGTCCTCAGGCTCGCCGTGTCGAAGCCAAGTCCGTCGTCAGCATCGATCGACAGGACTCCGGCAAATACCTCGCGCAGGTAGTCAGGGTCGGAGTCCCCGTGACCCAGAAAGTCCGCATCTCTCGTCTCGCGCGAGCTGCTTTCGATCCAGAGGGTGACGAGCATGCCTCCTTTCAGAATGAAGGAGCCACGATGTTCGGATATCGAAAGGCGATAGAGCAGCCGCTCGAGGGCATAGCGGACGAGCACCACATCATAGGCCCGCCCTTCGGCCCGGGCGAGGTTCAGCAGCCGCTGCTTGACCGAGGCCGCAATGTTCACTGGCGCCTTAGCCATTGGAAGTGAGTGCCTCGAGATAGGGACGCATGATGTTCCATGCGTCGCCAGCCATTGCCGCTTCTGCGATCGATGCCGGCGTCGCCCTGCGCTGATCCAGCGTGGCGCGGAGTGCTTCCACTGCCACGGATCGATCGACCAGCTTTCGATTTCGGAAGACGTCTGCGAGGGTCTTGGGAATCGAATAGATCGGGACGCGGATCCCCGAAATCGTGTGGTGCTCGATTCCCTGCTGCATGTATCTGTCCCGGAACTCGACGATGCGGACCGGTGGATAGGACGAAACGGACGGGCTCCAGTCCTTCACGCTGACCGCCATCCAGACCTTGCGTGGCATCTGGTCGGTCAGCTCATGGTATGCCAGCGCAGAGACCATCGCCACGACGCCGCGAGGGACCTTCTTCGCTGCCTCTGCCAGTGCCTGATAGGTGTCGATATCGCTGTCAGGTCGCTGATAGAGGCCGCGCGAGATGCGGATCAGTTCACCGGCCGCAACCGCGCGGGAAATGGTCTTGGGATCGATACCCTCGCTGCGAAGCTCGTATGCCCGCACGATCGGGTTCTGCATCAGCAGCTGGGCAAGGAGGGTTCTCTGGGGTTGCTGCGTTTCGCTCATTGGTCACATAACCTGGGTCTGGCTGGCTTGAGACCCAGGTTATGTGACACGTGCGGATGTTTCAATCGCTCTTCGCTCTTGGTCGGACCAGAGCGCTCTCGTGGGCGAGATCATCGGACCGAAGCCATGCCACGATGTCCTCCAGTGTTGACGCCGCATAGGGCTTGCGAAGCCCGCATTCCCAGATGATGGCCGTCCGCCATTCCATCGATTGCAAGGCCTCGACGACGCTCCTGTCCCGTTCGACATTGCGTTCAAACTTGCCGCGCCAGAACTCGACGTTGCTGGCCGGTGTCGTGCACCAGTGACACCCCTCATGGCGATGCCAGAAGCAGCCGTGCACGAAGATCGCAGCGCGCCGGGAGGCAAGCACGATATCGGGCCGCCCGCGAAGCTTCGCCGCGTGCAGCCTGTATCTGAAACCGGCACGATGGAGCGCCTTGCGCAGAAAGGTCTCCGGACGCGTGTCCGTGCCGCGGATGCCAGACATCATCCGCGACCGTGTCGCCGCATCGACTACGTCGACCATGGAGAGCGACCTGTCATTTCGCGTCGATGATGGTAATCATCGTCCCTTTGCCTGACCTTCGGAAAGCGTGCGAGTCTTGCCAAGATATGCGGTCGTTGACATTTTTGCAGGTCCGGGGGGACTGGCCGAAGGATTTTCAGGCGTTCCCGGTGCGGGTGACGAACATGCCTTTCGGATCGCCCTGTCGATAGAGAAGGATGCATCGGCGCACGAAACCCTGCGGCTGCGCAGCTTCCTGCGTCAGTTCGATGGCGAGATTCCGGCAGGCTACTACGACTTCATCAACGGGAAGGCGCCGGAGCCGGACTGGGCAATGCTGTATCCCGACAAATGGGAAGCGGCTGCCGAGGAAGCCTGGCAGCTCGAGCTCGGCAAGGAAGACCCTGCTCTGCGGCTTGACGCACGCCTCGACGCAATACGCGTCGAAAGCGGCGGAAACGTCATCCTGATCGGCGGGCCGCCATGCCAAGCCTATTCCCTCGCCGGCCGCTCGCGCAATCTGGGCAAGGAAGGCTACGTCGCACTCGAGGACAATCGGCACTTCCTGTACCAGGAATACATCCGGATTCTCGATCGACTGAATCCGGCAGCCTTCGTCATGGAGAATGTGAAGGGCATGTTATCCTCGTCGGTGGACGGGGAAAGCCGCATCTTCGATCAGGTTCTCCGCGACTTGCGCGGCGATCGTGAAGGCGGGCGCAGATACAGGCTCATCGCGCTCGATCCGCGCAGCCGGCAGCAACTCGATCTCGGGCGTTTCGAGCCGCGTGCGTCCGACTTCATCGTCCGCGCCGAGGACTTTGGCGTGCCGCAGGCCCGCCATAGGGTCATTGTCGTCGGGCTCCGCGCCGATCTCGCCGAGGATCTGCCCGACCGGGCACTGGCCGACCTCATGATCCGCCACAATCTGCGAACGACCGTGGGTCAGGTCCTCGCCGGCATGCCGCACCTGCGCAGCGGCCTCAGTCAGGAAGCGGACAGCGCTGATGCATGGCGCGGCATCGTGCAGACCGCGATGGCCTTCGTCGCCGACCTCGAGACCAATCTTGACGACGAGCGTCAGGCAGCTTTCACCGCCCGTGCCAGCGAGTATCATCGGCGCTTTGTCGCGCTCAAGGATCTGCCCGGTCGCGAAGGCTTCGGCGTCGGCATCGCCGATGACTGTCCGGATGACCTGCGCAGCTGGCTGACTGACGAACAGCTGGAAACGCTCCCGAACCATGCGACGCGAAGCCACATGGGCAGCGATCTCGCGCGCTACTTCTTTGCCGCGGTGTTCGCCGAGGTGGTCGGCCGGTCACCGAAGGCAGCCGACTTTCCGGAGGAGCTGGCGCCAGCGCACGAGAACTGGAACTCCGGCAAGTTTGCCGATCGGTTCAGGGTCCAGCTGGCCAGCGGACCATCGACGACAGTGACGAGCCATATCTCGAAGGATGGCCACTACTTCATCCATCCTGATCCGCTGCAATGTCGCAGTCTCACAGTCCGCGAAGCGGCAAGACTGCAGACCTTTCCCGACAACTATCTGTTCAAGGGCAACCGGACCCAGCAGTACACCCAGGTAGGAAATGCGGTTCCTCCGCTGCTAGCACGGTGGATCGGCGAGGCGCTGTACGCGATCCTTACCGCGGACCGGGATGAAGCGGCAGACGCTCATCCGGAAGCTGTTCTTTCGCGGACCGGGTAACCGGGACCATCAGTTCGGACGTCTGAATTGCGGCACCGCAAGTAGTTCGGAACGGCGGCATTATGACTTGTCGCTCTCCTGCACGCTGTGCACAACGGCAGCTGGACTGGGACTCGAACTTGAGGGCATGGGGAGGCTTGATGCCATCAGCGACACAGACGGACGCGTTTGCCAGGCAGCTGCGCGCGCGCCTTGCGACGGCGGTTGATGTCGATGATGCGGCTCGCCTCGTACGTGCTGATCTGGAGCCGATCCTCGGGGCTTTCACTCCCGAGCAGGAGGAGGACTTTGCAGCTGCGATCGAGAGCGTCAGGGCCACGATCCGACCCGTCGAGATTCTTCGTGTCAATTCCATGTTCCGTGTTCGCCAGCAATGGTATCGTGGACCTGCGGAAGGCGACCGGCACTGGCCGGCGCTGCGGTCCTACCTCGTGGATTCGAAGGGCTGGTCGGCCGAGACGGCAGACGAGAGGATCGGCGCCGCGTCGAACGAGATTGTCTCGCTCCTCGAAAATCCTGCGACGGAAAGCTTTGCCTGCCGGGGGCTGGTGATCGGTCACGTACAGTCGGGCAAGACTGCCAACATGACCGCGGTCATCGCAAAGGCGGTCGACGCCGGCTACAATCTTGTGATCATTCTCGCCGGCCTGACGAACAAGCTGCGCCGGCAGACACAGAGCCGGATGCGCAAGGATCTGGTCGATCGCTTTCGCGACCGCTGGGAACTGCGGACCAGCGAGGACGACCAAGGCGACTTCCGAATGCCCCCGAACGGCGGATTTCCTGCGCCGGCGGAGGGCGTCGTGCAGCTCGCGGTCGTGAAGAAGAACGTTGCACCGCTCGGTCAGCTTCTCGCGACGCTCGATCGCACCTTGCCCGCCGTGCTCCGCCGGCTCCGCGTGCTCATCATCGACGACGAATGTGATCAGGCCAGCGTCAATACCGCTTCGGGCGAATATGACATGACCCGGATCAACGAGAACATCCGGCTGATCCTGAAGAAGTTTCCAGCAAACGCCTATGTCGGCTACACCGCGACGCCTTTCGCAAATGTGCTGATCAACCCGTTTCCAGTCAATGGCGGCGAGCTGGACGACCTTTATCCGAAGGACTTTATCACCGCACTTCCGACGCCGGACGGCTATTTCGGCACGGAAAGGCTGTTCGGCCGGCCGCCCGCCGATGCCGACGCGCCCCTCCCGGAGGAGGAGGGTCTCGACATGATCCGGGACATCGACGAGGATGAAACTGCGCTGCTGCAGCCGCCTAGCCGGGCGGAGAAGGACGCCTTCCAGCCGCGAATGCCGCCCTCGCTCGAAGATGCGGTTCTCTATTTTCTGGCATCATGTGCAGCGCGCCGTTTCAGGGGTCAGGCCGACAGCCACATGTCAATGCTGATTCATACCTCTGCCTATGTGATCATGCACGATCGGCTCGCGACGCTGGTCAAGGCCTGGCTGGAAGTGGTCGGCGACCAGCTCGGGGATTCCTCTTCGGTTCTGTGCCAGCGAATGCTCGCCCTCTGGGGTGCCGAGCAGCTCAGAATTCCCGCGGGCGTCTGTCCCCATCCGCATGTCACCTCCGAACAGCTGCTTCCTTTCATGCCGGCGGTCCTCGAAGCGCTCGAAGTGCCGGTGGAGAACGGCGTCAGCGAGGATCGCATCGACTACGATGGCGCGCCGAAGACCTATATCGTGGTTGGCGGATCGATCCTGGCACGTGGTCTCACGATCGAAGGGCTGTGCGTCAGCTATTTCCTTCGCACCTCGAGCCAGTACGACACGCTCCTGCAGATGGGTCGCTGGTTCGGCTATCGTCCGGACTATGAAGACATGCCGCGCATCTGGATGACCGAGGCGCTGTCGACCGCATTCCGATCGCTCGCCCTCATCGAGACGGAAATCCGCGAAGACGTTGCCGAATATGCCATTCGGCACAACACGCCGATGGAATTTGCAGTTCGCGTGCGATCCATTCCCGGCATGGCCATCACCGCGGCGAGCAAGATGAGAGCAGCCGTGCTGACCGACGTGAGCTACGCCGGAAAGCATGTGCAGACCATCCGCTTCGATCACCGCGATCGACGGATCGTCCAGACAAACTGGACCGCTGCCTCGAATCTGATGACCCAGGCGACCGACCTTGGCCTTCGATCTGCTGATCCAGCAAGTGTTCTGTACGAGGGCGTTCCCGGCAGGCTGATCGTCCAGTTCCTGCGTGCCTATTCCGTTCAGGCGTCCCATCGGGAGCTGTCGGCAGACTTCCTGCTCGGCTATCTCGATGCGTCAGGCGACAGCCAGAAGACCTGGAGCGTCGGCGTCGTGCAGCCGCGCGTCGGCCCAGTTTCTGCCGAGCCGCTTGGAGGCCTTGGACCGGTCAGGCTTTCGACGAGAAGCCGGCTCAACCGACCGGAGGACTTCGCCGACATCAAGGCGTTGATGTCGAAGCGCGATGTCCTGTTCGACTGCGGCGCGGCCGGGGATGGCGTGCCGAACGGGGACTGGAGCGGACTCAAGACGGCACGCGCCGGGATTGTCGGGCAGGTGCCGCTGCTGCTGCTCTATCCAATCGATCGAGCGTCGCAGCCTCGACCGGGGTCGACCGAGCGTTCGCCACTCGATGCCATCGGCGACCTCGTTGGCTTCGGCATCGTCTTCCCCGGCAGGGCTGAAGGAGCCGGTGGATATTACAGCGTTGTGCTGGAACCGCCGTCTGCGGACGATCTGGAGGAGATAGAGGACGAGATCGCCGAGCAGCTCGAGGCCGGGCGTGCCCGCTGAATCGTCGATCGATCACTGGAACATGCTTCGCCGCGGCGGACAGGCGTCGACGGCACTCGAGATTCCGAGCATCGATACGGGGATCGAGACTGGATCGGGTTCGGTGCGTCTTGCCCTCGGCAATGCGGGCGAGCTCAGGCTGCTCCTTCCCGTTCGTCAGAGCGAAAGAATTGCCGAGACCCCGTCGAGCGATGCTCTGGGCATTGGCGTTGCGACCTACTCCCTCGGCGGTACGCCAATCCGCTATCTGGACATGACATGCCTGGTCGGTGCGCTTGATGGCGTGTTTGCGGATGTGGCCGGCGAGATCATGGACCGGATCGTCGGCGGTGCGTCCCCTGTCGAAGCGTGCCGCACCACCATCGAGGACTTCCGCTCTCTCCTGGTTGCGCCTGGAGCGGAAGTCAGCATTCAGGAAATTCGGGGCCTGATCGGCGAGCTGCTGATGCTGCGGATCCTTCTCGCTCTCGATCCGACGGCCTGGAAACTATGGCGTGGGCCCCTTCGCGAACGCCATGACTTTCACGGCGGTCTGCTTGCCATAGAAGTGAAGACGACCAGCAGGTCCGCGACGCGCCGGGTAACGATCTCGTCCGTGGACCAGCTTCTTCCACCGACAGGCGGATCGCTGACGCTCGCGGTATTCCAACTGGCGGAAACGGCTGGCGGAGACATCTCGGTGGCGAGGATTGCGGCCGATGTCCTGCGGGCGGCCTCCGACAGGCAGGAAGTTCTTTGCCTTGTCGCGGGCTACGGCTGCACCGATCACGACTCCCGTGAGTGGAATCGCTGCCGGTTTCGCCTGGAAGACGAGCATCACTATCTGGTCGACGCCCGCTTTCCGCGCGTCATCCCCGAAAGCTTTCCGGAAGGCGTCGTCCCGGCGGGGGTCGAGGAGATTTCCTACGCAGTGAACCTCGGAACGGCGGAGCATTGTCGTCTGAGCAACGACGCCGTCGACGCCAGAAATGCGGAGCTGGTCGCGTGCCTCGACCACATCTGACACTTCACTCCGAGGCGTACGCGGCCTCCGGCAACCTTGCAGCCGACGGCTATCGCAAGCTTCTTGGGGCGCCCTCGATCGATCTTGTCCAGACAGTCGTGCGAGAGGCGGTCCAGAACAGCTGCGACGCCGCGCTTTCCGATGGCGGCGCGGAAGTTCATTTCCGTGTCCGTGCTCTCCAGCCAACCGAGCTGCAGGCGCTTCGCGAAATCGTGCTTGCCGATCGGCCTCTCGACGAGAGCGCTGCAGAGCCGCTCGACGCCTTTCTGTCGAGCTCCACACCGCATGTTCTGGAGATATGCGATTTCGGGACGGCAGGCCTCGCGGGACCGACGCGCGCAGATGTGGCAGCGATGGAGGACGAGCCAACCGACTTCGTCGATTTCCTGAGGAATGTAGGTTCGAAACGAAACACGACGCACGGCGGCGGAACATACGGTTACGGAAAGACCTCGCTGTATCTCGCCAGTCGCTGCTCGACGATCGTCATCGACAGTCAGACCACGCATTCGAGAGAACCTCGACGCCGGGTCATTGCGGCGCAGCTGGGTTCGGCGTTCAGCGCGAACGATGCTCAGGGCGTTCGTCGTCGTTTCACCGGGCGGCACTGGTGGGGACGGGCATCGGGCGACGACGAACATGTCGACCCGGTCGAAGGGGACGATGCGGCCGAGCTCGCCAACGCTCTCGGCTTTCCACAGAGGTCGCCGGAGCTCAGCGGCACATCGATCATGATCCTCGATCCGCTGTTCGTGGAAGAGGATCGCGAGCGTGCGATCGACCTGATCGAAGAGGCGCTTCTCTGGTTCTTCTGGCCCCGACTTCTGGAAGGAACGCCGGATGACAGGAAGATGCATTTTCGCATCTTCGTGGACGGCGAGGAGCGACCGCTGCCTCGCCCGGAGGACTTCCCGCCGCTTGATCTCTTCGCACGCGCGATGAAGAGCATGCGCGCCGATCCTCCCGGCGGTGACATCGTGCGGTCCCTTCGGCCAAGGCGTGATCTTGGTCGCCTGAGCTTTGCGCGCGGCCTCCGTGCCGAACGCGTTGCACCTGCAGGTCGCGAGGGCAGCCTGTTCCCCGATCGCTCCGCCGCGATCGCGGTGATGCGGCCGGTGGAGCTGGTCGTTCGATATTTCACCGGGACGCAGATTGCGGATGACCGTTTCGAATGGGCCGGAGTCTTCGTCGCCTCGGATGATGACACGGTGGAGGAAGCCTTCGCCATGGCAGAACCGCCGGCGCATGATGACTGGCAGTACGAGGCCCTCTCCGACCGAGCGGCTCGCAGCATCGTCAAGATCGCTGTTGACCGTATCCGCACGGCAGCACTCGAATATGCAAACCCGGTTTCATCGCCCGCCCCGGAAGGCGACAGGGCGCCGTCGCTGGCCGGTGTTGCGGGACTGTTCGGTCGAGCGCTGGAGGGTGATGGCGAGGGCGCCGGGCCGCGTCGGCCAGGCACGGGCGGTGGCGGAGGTGGTCGCTCGGGACCGTCTGTAACACGACCCGCGTTTGTCAGACTGGAGCTGAGTGAAACCGGGCCTGTCGGTGTCTTCGAGCTTGTGGTTCGCGGCGAGGGTCCTGCGCTCTCGCTCCATCTCGATCCACTGCTGGTAATGGATGGCGGGACGGCATCGGAGTCAGCGACCGCCCTACGGCCCACAGTCACGCGTATCGTCGACGAACATGGACAGGAGCTCACGGTCGACGGCCCGGTTCCCATCGGCGAAGCTCGAGGCAGGTTCGAGGTTTCAGTCGCGATGCCGGCAGACTGCGCAGTGACGATCACCGCCCGCCTCAGCTCCGACGAGGCTGAATGATGGGCCGGATCGCATTTCCGTTTCTGACCCTCGATCAGACCACGATCAGCCCGGCGTCATGGGTTCTCCTCGACGACGGCGTTGAAACGCCGATCGCCGATGCGTGGCTTCCAGACTGGGATCCGGCGAGAGACCTCCGTCTGCGGCGGCTCGTGACCACCGATCTCGATCGCGCAGCCGATCAGCTGTCCATGGCAGTCGATGACGGTGCGCTCGAACTGGTGGTCCGGATCGGCACTGGCATCGGCAACATGCCGCGGCGGATCATCGCGACCTCGAGACTGCCGCTCACTCGTCTGGAGCCGACGATCGTGGTCGACGAACTAGTGTCCGGCCGCAGCCTGTCGCAGAGACTCCTCATCGATACTCTCGTGCTCCTGCGCCGGCCGCGCGACGGTTCCCCGCTTTCGCCGGGCCGGGTCGGGTCGAAGCTCTGGTCGGATCAGCTCGATCTCCGCCTCGAAGGCGAGGAACCGCGCTTTCCGATGGAGGCCGTCAGCTTTCTGTCGCGTTTTGCCGGCCGACCCGAGGCCTATGCCCCCTGGCTACTGCACTGGACGCCCGGCAATCTGCATCGCGATTTCGGCGGGAGTGTCCGACTCTATCTCAACAGCGACCGCGCCGACGTGACCGATCGCCTGCTGGCGGGCGATCGCGCGACCACCCAGGTCGTGCTTGCCGATGTCATGACCCAGATCATCTCGGCCTCGTTGCGTCAAAGTGATTTCGAACGGATCGCCGTCGAGGCCGATCCCTGCTCGATCGCTGGTCGGGCAGCGCACTGGATCGGCCTTGCCTTTCCCGATCAGGACATCGCTGCCGTCCGCAGCATGATCGACCTCCGCCCGTCGACATTTCATGCTGGGATTCTGGCTGCAGCTGACATTGTCAGCCTGGACGACAGCGCATGATCGTGCAGCTATTCCCAAGGCTCGATCGTCTCGCTGTCGACGCGCTTCTGGGCGTGCGCGCGGACGACACGGCACTCCCTGAGCCGATCCTCGATGCCGACAGCTTCCCTGTCGAGACCCGCTACGCTGCTAGCGGCGGCAGTCCGATCAGGCATGATATTCTTGTCGATCTTCGCTCCGGACTGCTGGAGATCGCTGCCGGCTGCGGGTTTCCGGACCGGGGGAGTGCAGCCGATCGGGCCCGGTTCGATGAGCGAGTCTCCGCCTTTCTCGCTCAGCGGGACGAGCTCGACGGCGGCGAAGCTCTGCGCGACGATGTCTGGGCATTTCTGGCCTGCGTGCTTCTCTCCGATCTTGTGGCTTGGCGGTTCGCTGATCGGCCCGCAGAGCGTTTCCACGGCGGCGTGCGGAACACATTCCAGCGTCTGTGGATGCGAGGCCGAATCCTGGACAGGGGTGCTGCGGCAGAAGATCGCTGGGAGCTTCTTGGTGCGCTTACCGAGGACGCGCTGGTTCAGATCACCGAGCGCCCGTCGATCGGCAGTGACGCAAGACTGTCACGCGCACTGGCCGAGGGCTGGCTGCGGGCATCGCGACATCTCGGGCGTTCGGCAATGGAGGACGCCATGCGCGAGGCGGTGATCCGCCTGCGACTTCGCAACCAGGTGCAGCTTCTCGCCGAACTCAATGATCGTGATCTCGATGAGGCGGTAGACGCCTTCTTCGCGCAGGCGCCCTCGGCTATCGAACCCGAGCGCCGATCGTGGACGGATCGTCTGCTGGGTCGCGGCAAATGAGCGATCGTCATCGTCAGGAGCGCTCTGCGTGACGTCGCCGAAAGCATGGTCGCTACTCGCCGTCGAAGGTGTCAGGCAATATGGCGGGAACACGGGATACGAAGACGATCCCTCTGCCATCTACCGCTACGACAGCGACGTCGCCAATCATCGAAACGTGCGCAATGGCGATGTGGCAGTCATCCGATCCGGCACTTCTGTCCTCGGCATCGGAACGATCGAAGCCATCGTCGAAGGCCAGGGATCGAAGGTCCGACAGCGTTGTCCTGAATGCGGCACAGTCAATATCAAGGCGCGCACGACACAGTCTCCTCGATGGCGCTGCACGAACGGGCACTTCTTCGACCGGGCGGCCGAGGAAGCGGTTCAGGTCGCCACCTTCGAGGCACACTACGGAAAGACCTTCAAGGCATGTCCTTCCGAACTGACCCTCGAGGTTCTCAACAATGCCGTCATTCGCCCCAATGATCAGATGTCGATCAAGGAGATCGATCTCGCGCGTCTGGAACCGATCCTGCTGTCTCGCCCGGAGGTCGCGTCGATTGTCCGAAATCACGTACGCCGCCTCGCGCCCGAGGAAAATGGTACAGAGGGCAGTGGAAGTCCCAGCTCGATCATCGAGGAGCGGCGTCGCGTTCTCAGGGAAATTGCGCTTCGTCGCGGTCAGGGTCGTTTTCGAAAGCGCCTGATGGATCGCTATGGCACGCGTTGTCAGGTCAGCGGCTGCGCATTTCCGGGCCTCGTCGAGGCCGCTCACATAAGCCCCTATGCGCGGTCGAACGACAACAGCGAGCGGAATGGCCTGCTTCTACGGAGTGACTTGCATACCCTCTTCGATCTCGGACTTCTCGGGATCGATCCGAAGACGCTGAGAACAGCGGTGCACCCGCAGGCGAAGGCAGCCGGTTATGAGCAGTTCGACGGGATCGGCATCCATCTGAACGGCTCTGCAGGACCGGATCGATCTGCGCTTGAAGACCGCTGGCTTTTGTACATCGAACGAGCGACAGCCGTCGATGCTGACCAGGAAGAGTCAGGTGCCTAGAGGCAGTCTGGTCAGGCAGGATGTCCTGAACGCGATCGCAGAGTTCGACGCGTCGGGGCGAGAGGCTTTCCTTGAACGCTATGGCTTCAATGGAGCGCGGGACTATTTCCTCATCCACGAGGGACGTCGCTACGATTCGAAGGCGATCGCTGCGGTAGCCAACAAGTGGGCTGCTGGCGGAGGCGGACTCGCTCTGACAGCGCTCGAACTCAGCGGAGGCCGCACCGATGCGGCAAAGAGACTGCGCGAGCTCGGGTTTGAAGTTACAGAACCTGCGGGCGGAGAGACGCCCGGCAGCAGCGGGCACCTTGATCGAGCCTGGTCCCGTTTCCTGAAGAACATCGCGGCGTTTCAGAAAGGGGCGCCGTTCTCGAATTTCGACGAGGGTGTCGCGGCCGCCTGGGAAGGATACAAGCCGCGTCTCCGGACGCGGGCGCTGGAGATTCTGGCACCGGAAAGCTGGACGCCGGAGATGGTCGGCACCGGCCAGATCCTTCACCGAGCAATTGGCGCCATCGAAATTCAGGAAGATCGCGTCAATCTGACAAACAATCTGGTCTTCTGGCAGAACCGCTATGGTCATGCGAACCGGGAGCACCGCGCACTGCTGGAAGCGATTGACCGTCCGGGACCTCGAAGGGATATCGAGAAGGCCCTGTTCGGCCTTTACAGAGGTGGCGATGAGGGAGCGCTGTTCTCCGAGCTGAGCGAACTCCTCGGCCCGCGATATCCGCTCGTTGCATACTTCTATTTCCTGAAGGACATGGATCGGTTCATGCCGATCCAGCCCACGGGATTTGATCAGGCCTTTCGGGAGCTGGGAATAGATCTGATCACTCTCCGGAACTGCAGTTGGGAAAACTATCGCCGGTTCAACGCTGCCATCGGTGAAATTCAGGAAAACCTAACATCGGTCAGGGGCATCCGGGGCGTCCGGCTGGTCGACGCCCACTCGTTCTGTTGGCTGCTCGTGAAGCTGCCCGAGGCGGGCAGCAGCGGTCCGGCGACCGATCCCGGCCGCATTCTCGGCGCGCGCGCGAAGGCGATCGTCAACATGCGTCTGTCCATCGAGCGGACCGTGGCGCAGGCCAACGGTCAGTCTGTCCTTCGCACGTTGAAGAACAAGGACCTTCTGCTCGACGCGCGCGCACTGGAGAAGGTGCTTGAGCAGTGCCTGGCAGTGCAGGAAAATCGATGTGCCCTCACGGGTATCCCGTTCGACTTTGAGGGCTTGGATCGAAATCTCCTGCCGTCGCCCGACAGGATCGACAGCAGTGGTCACTATGCGCCGGGCAATATTCAGGTCGTCTGCCAGTTCGTGAATTTCTGGAAAGGCGCCACCCCGAATGACGAGTTTCTGCGTCTACTCGACATCGTCCGGCGCGGCGACTGATGGCCAGAATCGATCATGCGCGCGTCGCTGCCTGGTTGCAGAACTTTCCTACAGCGCACCGTGGTGTAGCCGGAGATCTGATCGACGCGCTTTCGCTGGTCAGCGAGACGGACCTCCGACGCGAACTTGGCGGTCAGATCGCACAGCTCGCGGGCAGGCTTCAGGCCCCGGTTGCAGCGTTTCCTGCCAGAGAGATCGATGCCGGTCGATCGGCCCACGAGCCAGGGCGGGATGGCGCCTACCATCTCCTCGAACTTGGTCTGCCAGGCAGCGAGGCAGTCATAGGAAACATCCTGACCGGAGTGGTCAGGCGCAGCGGCATGTCCGCACGCCTTCTGTCCGATCTCGACCTCGCCAGCCTGCGTGATCGCAGGGTCAGAACGATGCTGCTGGTCGACGACTTCTCCGGTTCGGGGAAGCGCCTCCTCGACTTCCACCGTTCGATGCTTCGCCATCCGACGGTCCGAAGCTGGACTTCGGCTGGCTGGCTCAATTTTCACGTCGCGGCATTCGCCGCAACGACCCGAGCCATCGCGCTTCTGGAAAGAAGGTTCGGCAAGGACAGAGTCCACATCGTCCGGGCGTGCCCTACCTTTCTCGGCGCCGGCTGGACGCCCGAGCAGCAGGCGGAAGTGGAGCTGCTGTGTCAGGTGCACGCCGGGCGAAGCAACAGACGACGCGCACTTGGCTTTCGCGACAGTCGCGCCCTGATTGCCTTCGAACATACCGCGCCGAACAATCTGCCCTACATTCTCTGGAAAAGGGCTGAGAACTGGAACAGCCTGTTCGAAGACAAGGCTGTGCCCGAGGATCTGCTGCCGCTTTTCACCATGCGGCCAGGCCTCGTTCATGGTCCGCTGGCAGGAAGCGCCGGAGCCAGGCGGATCGGTCAGATCATCAATCTGCTTGCCCGGCGCGTCCGCAATGTCGCCGAAATCGCCGAGATCACCGATATCAGCATTGCCGAAGTCAACCGGCTGCTGAACCTTGCCAGGCAGCTCGGTCTCGCCAGCCAGACCCTGAGGCTGACCGACGCGGGCAGGATCGAGCTGAAGAAATGGCGTCTAGCCCATCCAGATCAGCGGTTGCCCAATCGGGCAGAAGCCTATTATCCTCGTGAACTGAGGGCGGAGCGGTGAACGTTCAGCTTCCCGCCGGCCGCAAGGCTGGTCCAAGCCACGGGGTTCTCGTGGCGGGCTGGCGCGTTGCGCTTCGCCTGGGAAACGGCATCGCTGGGATCGACCGTGGTGAAGCGAACTCCTGCTCCGACGAGGACTGGGCTCGTTCGCTCCACCAGGGCCTCCTGTCGGGTCAAAGTGGATGATCGGCGCTTCGCCCCACCAGTATCGGTCGGAAGGCCTCGCGCGTGGCCGTCGGGAACCCGTGATCTCGGCGGCAATTTCGCAGGCGTCGAAGGCGGAGGCGATGGGCGTCCCCGCGATACTGACGCTCGGGCATCTGGCATTCCGCATGGAAGTGAATCACCGATATCTTCGGTCGGTGGTCGCGAAGCGCACAGGCGAGTTCTACCGCGAATTCCACGTGAGAAAGCGTTCAGGCGGTCTGCGCCGGATTGTCGTTCCTGCGCCGAAGCTGATGGCGGTGCAGCGGTGGATTGCACGGGAAATCCTTCGCGACCGGCCGGTTAATGACCTCTGCTTTGCCTATGTGCGTCGCCGCTCCATCGTGGACTGCGCCACCCGGCATGTCGGTGCGGGATGGCTGCTCAAGCTGGACATCCACGACTTCTTCGAGAGCATCCCGGAACGATCGGTGTATCGCGTCTTCCGCTCGCTCGGATACCAGCCGCTCGTGTCGTTCGAGCTGGCCCGCATCTGCACCCGGCCGTGGATCTCGCCACCTGCAGAGAAGGAGCGTTTGCGCACGGTCGCCAACTGGTTGAACCGCGGCATCGAGCTCTACCGCCGTCAGTTCACCGGCTATCTGCCTCAGGGCGCTCCGACCAGCCCGATGCTGTCGAATCTTGCATGTCGAGCGCTTGATGAGGAGCTGAGCGCCTTTGCCTCCCGCGAGGGTCTCGTTTTCACCCGCTATTCGGATGATCTTACCTTTTCCGGAGCAAAAGGCGGCTTCTCACGCGAGAGAGCTCAACTGCTGATCGCCGACGTCCGGAGCATCCTGGCCAGACATCGCTTCCGCATGCACGAGGGCAAGATCTCGATCGTCCCGCCTGGCGGGCGGAAGGTTGTTCTCGGCCTGCTCGTCGATCGCGACCGACCGCGGCTTTCTCGCGAGCTGCGCAGTCGTCTGGAGGATCACGTCCGAGGCCTGGAGCTTTTCGGAATCGCCGCCCATGCCGACAATCGCGGCTTTGTTTCAAGAACCGGAATGATCAATCACGTTGCAGGTCTCATAAGGTTCGCGCGGGATGTCGAAGCCGACTTCGCAGATGCGCTCCGTTTCCGGTTCGAGGCTGCCTTGACGAAGTGGAACTGGACACCGCAGGACTGACCGATCAACCGGTCAGCGCGATAACTACCTCATGAAGGCGACTTCCGCGAACTTTCGGCGAGCACATGGTAGCTGCCATTCCCGGCTCGATAGATGACAAGTGCGGCATGATCGTCTTCGGTTTCCAGATTCAGCCACGTCGACGGTGCTCCGGGAATGATCGACACATAGTCTGGCGAATCCTGGATGATCGATCTCATCTCGTCAGGCAGAGGACGGAAACTGACTTCATCGACAGCAAGCATCCTGCCGAGAAACGGAATGAACTCTTCACGCATCCTGATGCGCTGCAGTTCGGCCGATAATTCCTGGTCGACAGGAGACAGCGTCTCGCCTTTCCGATCTTCGTGACGAGCCGATCTAGAGCGAGAGAACGCTTTGGGTCGAGCGCTTTCGTCCAAGCTCTTCCACGAAGAACACATGCGCCGGCGGCCTGACCAGCAGCTCGTGCTCCGGGATGGAACCTGTGAGCCAGGCCATGGCATGCCGGCGCTCGATCATCGCGCCGTGGCGATCTTGATACTGCGCGACATCGCCGGGATCGCCGGCAGGCCGCGCCGCGTCTCCTGGATTTCTCCGACCCGCGACAGGATGGCGACGCCATTCCACCGGCCTTGGCCATGCCAAGGTCGCGCAACGGAGCTTCCGGAAAGCTCGATTGCGGTGTCTTCAATTCGTGCAGGCAGACGACATCGGACATGGCCAGTTCAAGCCAACGAAGCAACACTGCCAGCCGGCCATTGATGCCGTTCACACTGTAGGTTGCGATCTTCACCGCTCAAAAAGTGCCTGAGTGGCAGTGTCGTTCCGGCTTGCTGCCATCTACGCCGACCTCGCAAGCAACACCTTACTGCGGGGTAGGCGTTCGAAGGTTGATATGCCACTTGACCAAGCGTCTTCGAGACCGCCACTGTCAGTCGATCGAACGTGTTCGGGGGCGGCGTGGATTTTCAACCCTGGTTTCCAATCGCAGGCGCAATACTGGGCGGCGGCGCGGCCGGCGCGATCATAACTGCGATCGTGACATCCTTCCGCAATCGCGTGCAGCCAGTTGGTCTCCGCGTAGTGGCCCGCGAGATGTTCAGATCGGCCAAGAAGCCTGGACATACAGACGTCAAGGTTTTGATTAGCGATGGTGCAAACAAGCACGAGTATGCCAACCTTCACGAGGTTGCCGTCGATGTTTTCAATTCAGGCAACGTTGACCGGGAATCCTTCAAGTTCGGCCTCACCCTTGGCGCAGGGCAGCGAGTGGTGCTCATTGAGCCTTCGACTCAGGACAGGCATCACCAGTTCGTAAGTCTCGCAGACGTGTCGCCTGCCAACGAATCCGCCGAACTTGATTTCGAGGTTACCCCATTCAACCGCGGAGACGCTTACAGCTTAATTCTCTATGTGACGTCAGAGCACGGGGCGATGCACGGAAGAGATATCGTGTTCAGTTCGCCGTCGCCCGTCAAATTCGTAGCTGCGCCGGAGGTTAGCGAGCTGATGCTTGGCGTTCTTAAAAGTGCTGCGATATTCCCCGGTGGATTCACCGGCCGCTACACGAGCGAGCTCTTGAAGCAGATCGACCGCAAGCGACAATAACGAGTTTGCAAATCGAATTGTTCAACTGATCGTCGGGCCGGAGCGACCGCGCCCGAACTGCCAGTCGATCCCTGCAGCCCGCATTATGCCTGAGGCGCTCTTGCCGATCTGCCGTTCGAGCACGTCGCGCCACGGCACCAAGGTAAAATCCCGCGACCGTTCGACCAGCGCATGGGGGCCGCTCTCCAGATCGACGCGGCGCGCGATCACGCCCTCGATGCGGTCACTGGCGCGCTTCGCTTCAAACAGCTTGCCAAGCTGACGCGAAAGCCGCTCACCGGCCTCGCGCAATTCACGCCGGCCTAGCTCATCGAGCGCTCCGCGCGCCAGCCGGAATTCGCGCTCTTCGCCGGACGCCAGCTGCTGCTCGACCAGCCACTGTCGACGCGCCGCCAGCGCCGCACGCACCTCGCGGCCAAAGCCCGCGTCGCGCACCGGGTCGGTCGCGCCATTCGCCAGCTGACGATCGAGCCAGGTCGGTGCCTCGACCGTAGCCAAGTCGCCGACCTCGCGCGACGACAGGATCGACAGCGCGACGGGGCGGTCGCGCTGCTGACGCTGTGCGAACGCTTCCGCCCGGGCGAGGTGGTCGTCGGGGATCGACCAACTGCCATCGGCAAGGTGCTCGGGACCGGCACGTCCCCGGCGCATCGCTTCGAGCCGACGAACATGGCTCGCCGCATAGGCCTCGCTGGCATTGGGATCATGGCGGAGGTGGAGATCGACCGAGTAGCAGCCGCCATTGGCCCGGGCGACCGCGTCGATCGTGCGGTCGGCGGCGGTCACCTCGAGCCTGCAAGGCTCCAGCCGTATGGTGGCCCCCTCGGCTACCGACGGCGTCGCGTCGCCCCGCCCGATATCGACATAATGGACCCGGCCATCGGTGCCATCGACGATCATGTAGTGGCGGTCGCGATGCTCGTCGGAAAAGCCGCGCTGGATCAGCCGCCCGACGAGAGGCTCACGCAGTTCGGACGTGACGACCTGATCGACTCCGGCACGGTCGAGCCGGCGCGCCGTCAGTTCACGCTGCATGAGCCGGATGATGTCGCCGCGCTCGCCCATCCGGCGCAGCGTGTCCTCCAGTCCGTCGGCAAGTCGGTAGCGGCCACCGCCAAGATCCTCGGCCAGCTCCATGCCCTTCAACTTGCGCAGACGACCGGCGGCAATCGAGTGCCGAAACGGATCGTTGTCGGCAGCCGTCACTTCGCGCGCCTCGTCCATGCGCCGCAGCAAGCGCCGGTCGATCGCGGTCAACCGCTCCTGGTCGACATCGTGGCGCAGCCGCACCTCGATTTCCTGGTCGGTGCGAGGACCAAGGTCGAGGGTCACCAGTTCGGACGCCCGCTCGCGCAAGCCATGCGCAATATACTCTCGCGCGATGATGAGATTGTCGCCGCGATCATCCACCCCGCGGAGCACGATGTGGGTGTGCGGCCGCTCGGTGTTGAAGTGGTCGACCGCGACCCAGTCGAGCTTCGTCCCGAGGTCCTGCTCCATCTGCGCCATCAGGCGACGGATATAAGGCTTGAGGTCGGGATATTCGGCACCGTCCTCGGCCGATACGATGAAGCGGAACTGGTGGCGGTCACCGGCCGTGCGCTCGAGGAAATCATCGCCCGCGGCGCGGTCGGTTTCCGGGCCGTAGAGCTCGCCCGGCAGACCCTCGCGCGTGACCCCGTCACGCTGGATGTAGCGCATGTGCGCGCGGGCGGCCTGACCGGCCTTTCCCTGCAGTCGGATCAGGCTGGCCTTCACCACCGCCCGGCGCCCACGAAATCCGGCGAGCCGATCGCGGCTGGAAAGCAGTCGTCCCATGCTCGCGCCGCGTCCGATCCGGCTGCCGTCGAAGCGGCGCGATCGCACCCCGGTCTTGGTGCCGGCGAGGCGCGCCGCCTTGAGGACGCGCCCACCATATCTGCCGACCTTCTTGCCGTCCTTCGAGCGTTTCCGGCCGAGCTTGGGGGTGAAATCGTCGTCAGACACTGCGAGACTCGCAGTCTCGCGAGAACAAGCCGCCGTCTCGCGGAAAAAGGATGTGCAGACAATCACTTGGGCGGGGTCGCGAGACATTGCCTTTATCTTGTTTCCCCTCTTTCCCTTCCTCCCCACCTCTCCGGCTCAAAAAAGAAGGAGAGAGGACGTCGAACAGACGCCGCCTCTCCCTGTGAATGCGCTCCCGATCAGTGCGCATGGAGCATCGCATCCCGCGCCCGCACCAGCGACCTGAACGTGCGGCACCCCATCATCCCGTGCGCCTGGCCATCGCCATCCACGAGCATGGTGGCACAGAACCACTTGCCATCGAGCCGCCCAAGACAAGCTATACGATCGAGTTCGACATCCTCGTCGTCGAAGCTTTCGTAAGCGCCGAGCCAGCGCTCCTCGAGCCGTGCATCCCAGCGGAAATCCGCGTCCTCGGCCTCCAGAAACCGGTGCGCCAGGGCCTTTCCGCCACCGCGTCCGAACTCCAGTTCCAGCCCCGCGACCAGCGCCTCCATCACGCGATCCGAGGCCGTTCCGATGGTCTGATACATGCTCATGATGACCTCCAACGCTTGCGTTCTCACCATCGAGAACGGCGTCCGAGGGACGGTTGGCGGAGCGGCTGTCAGGGCCGCGGAGCGAAGCAAAGCGCGGCGAAGCGGACGTGGGGGGAACCGATTTGCGTAGCAAATCGGGGGGTACCCGCGGGCCTTGATGGCCGCTCCGCCACCCGTCATGCTGGGTCTATCGAGACGAGCTTCCTCCCTCTCGATCGTGCGCGACATCGGCCTCAATCCTGCTGCGACAGCGCGACGAACAGCGACGATGATGGCGCAGAACGAGGCTCGTCGGAGCCTGCTGGCGGAACATCCCTGCGCACGGCGAAGATCGACATCGGAGGCGATGCGGCAGCGACCGGTGCCGCCGGAACTCGCGTCGGCGGCGCTACGCTGGCCAGATAGCGGACTGTCTCGCCCGGGAGTGCGCGTCGCCCGGCAAGATGCTCGGCGTAGCGACCAGGGCCGGCGTTATAGGCAGCGAACAGGCCTGGATAGCCGAACTGCTCGTACATCAGCCGGAGGTAAAAGGTGCCAGCGAGGATGTTGTCGCGAGGATCGTCGGGATCGTGCCCGAGGCCGAGCCGTGCGCGCATGTCTGCCCAGGTCCGCGGCATCAGCTGCATGAGGCCCATCGCGCCGGCCGACGACCGGGTCGGTCGGCCGCCCATGCGTGTGCGGCCCCCGCTTTCGGCCTGCATCACCGCCTCGATCCACTCGACCGGCACCCCGAACCGGGCCGATGCCTCGGCGATATAGGATCGCCACTCGGCCACGACTTCCGCGTGAGCGGGTGCAGCGGCGACGAGGCAGGCTGTCGCGAGGATCGTTCTCAGCGGGGCCATAGCAGCCTCGCCTTGCCGACCACATCTGCCGCCATTGTGACGCAGGTCCAGGCCGCCGGATCGGGCATGCCCTGGGAGGAGCCGCTCCAGCAGGTGCTGGAATCGGTGCAAGGACCAGTCGCCAAGATCGTCGCCGTGATCATCATCATAGTGACTGGCCTGACCCTGGCGTTCGGCGAAACAGCCGGCGGCTTCCGGCGGCTGATCCAGATCGTCTTCGGGCTGTCGATCGCGTTCGCCGCCTCGAGCTTCTTCCTGTCCTTCTTCAGCTTCGGTGGCGGGGCGCTGATCTCGTGATGGGTTCCGGGCAGCACATCGAGGGCTTCGAGGTGCCGATCCACGGTTCACTCGGCAATCCGCTCCTCCTGGGCGGCGCGCCGCGCGGGATCGCAATCGTCAACGGCACGCTGGCTGCGGCTGTGGGGCTCGGGCTCCAGCAATGGCTGGCCGGGCTGGCCTTGTGGGCGGTCGGGCACAGCATAGCGGTCATGGCCGCACGCCGTGATCCGAGCTTCGCGCCAGTGCTGATGCGCCACCTCAGGCAGAAGGGATATTTCTCATGCTGAAGGCCAGATCATGATGTTCCTGGGCGAATATCGCGACCGCGCCGAGCGGCTCGCCGATCACCTGCCTTGGGCGGCGCTGGTCGCGCCGGGAGTGATCCTCAACAAGGATGGCAGTTTCCTGCGCGTGCTCGCGTTTCGGGGGCCGGACCTCGAGTCCGCGACCGAGGCCGAGCTGGTCTCGGCCTGCGCGCGGGCCAACAACGCGCTCAAGCGCTTCGGCAGTGGCTGGGCCCTTTTCTTCGATGCCGAGCGCCGTGAGAGCCATTCCTATCCCCACAGCGACTTTCCCGATGCGGCGAGCTGGCTGGTCGATCGTGAGCGGCGCGCCGCCTTCGAGGCGGAAGGGGCGCACTTCGAGAGCCTTTATCATCTGACCCTCACTTGGCTACCGCCGGCAGACGCAGCGGACAATGCCAGCCGCTCGCTTGTCGAGCGTCCCGGCTCCGGTGGCGGTTCGCTCAGCGGCCGTGACTGGCGTGGCGCGCTCGCGCAGTTCGTCGCCGAGACGGACCGGCTGCTCGACCTGCTATCCGGCTTCATGGCTGACGTGCGGCCGCTTGATGACGACGCGACGCTGACCTTCCTGCACGACGCGGTGTCCGACCGGCGCCATGCAGTGACCGCCCCCGAAACACCGATGTATCTCGACGGCATTCTTGCCGACACGCCGCTGGTCGGCGGGCTGGAACCGAAGCTCGGAGAGCTACATGTTCGCACGCTGACCGTACTCGGTTTCCCGAGCCTCAGCCGACCCGGCATTCTCGACGCGCTCAATCACCAGGATTTCGGGTATCGCTGGGTCACGCGCTTCATCGCGCTCGACAAGACGCTGGCAACCAAGACACTCACCTCGCTGCGGCGGCAATGGTTCAACAAGCGCAAGTCGGTCACAGCCTTGCTGCGCGAGGTGCTCTACAATCAGCCGGCGCAGTTGCTCGACAGCGATGCCGACAACAAGGTCGTCGATGCCGACCAGGCGCTCCAGGCGCTCGGCGGCGACCATGTCGCCTTCGGCTACCTGACCACGACGATCACCGTCACCGATCGCAGCCGGACTGCGGTCGAGGACAAGGTTCGCGCCGTCGAGCGCATCGTAAACGGCCTCGGCTTCGCTCTCGTCCGCGAGAGCGTGAACGCAGTCGAGGCCTGGCTCTCCTCACTGTCGGGCCACGTCTATGCCAACGTCCGGCAACCGCTGGTGCACACGCTCAATCTCGCGCACCTGATGCCACTGTCGTCGGTGTGGGCGGGGCCGATCCGCAACACACATCTCGACGGTCCACCGCTGCTGGTCGCGAAGACCGCAGGCTCGACGCCGTTCCGACTTTCTACTCATGTCGGCGACGTCGGGCACATGATAGTCGTGGGGCCAACCGGCGCCGGCAAGTCGGTGCTGCTGAGCCTGATCGCGCTCCAGTTCCGGCGCTACCAAGGGGCCCAGGTCTATATCTTCGACAAGGGCAACTCCGCACGTGCCGCGGTGCTCGCGATGGGTGGCGCGCATCATGCGCTTGGGACGGCGGAAGCCGATGGCGAGACGCTCGCTTTCCAGCCGCTCGCCAACCTCGACTTGCCGAGTGAACGGAGCTGGGCTGCGGAATGGATCGCCGCGCTGCTGGCGCACGAGAATGTACCGGTCACGCCGGAAGTGAAGGAGACGATCTGGACGGCGCTCGGCAGCCTTGCCTCGGCGCCACGCGAGGAGCGGACGATGACCGGCCTCGCGCTGCTGCTCCAGTCGAACGCTCTGCGCATGGCGCTTCAGCCCTACACGCTGGAAGGTCCGCACGGGCAGCTGCTCGATTCCGCCGAACAGCATCTGGCACTAGCCGATGTCCAGTGCTTCGAGACGGAGGCGCTCATGGGCCAGACCGGCGCTGTTGCGCCGGTTCTGACCTATCTCTTCCACCGGCTGGAGGAGCGGTTCGACGGTCGGCCGACCCTGCTGATCCTCGACGAGGCCTGGATCTTTCTCGACCACCCGCTCTTCGCCGCGCGAATCCGTGAGTGGCTGAAGGTGCTGCGCAAGAAGAACGTCGCAGTGCTGTTCGCGACCCAGAGCCTCGCCGACATCGCCCGCTCGCCGATCGCGCCCGCGATCATCGAGAGCTGCCCGCAACGCATCCTGCTGCCCAATGATCGTGCGATCGAGCCCCAGGGCCGCGACATCTACACGCGCTTCGGGCTCAACGACCGCCAGATCGAGCTGATCGCGCGCGCCACGCCCAAGCGGCACTATTACCTCCAGTCCGCACGCGGCAACCGGCTGTTCGAGCTCGGACTTGGCCCTGTCGCGCTGGCGCTGTGCGGCGCATCCGATCCAGCCGCACAGGCGCGGATCGACGCCATTCTTGCCGAGCATGGCCGCGACCGCTTTGCCGAGGCCTTCCTGCGCGACGCGGGGCTCGACTGGGCGGCGGAGCTCATGGCAGCGCCCCCGCCCGGCTGACATCCGCCCTGGCGATGCCGAGCCGGCGTGGGCATCCTACTGCTCGCCCTCTGGACCGACGAGCACCTCATCGAGTTTGGCGAGCTGATCCTCGAACTTCTCCCTCTGCTCCCCCCGGAGGCGTCCAAGGTTCTGCAGCTTCCACTGCACCGCCGGAAGCCGGGACGGGTCGATCGGCAAGCCAAGCTGCGACCAGTCGGGCTCGCCCGCGAAGAAGGATCGCAGGAAGGCAGCAGGGGCACCTTCGCGGGCGCGCTCCTGGATGTCGGCGACCAGTCTCTTTCGCACGTCGAGCAACGCTGCGAGCGGCACCGGCTCCACGGTCATGCCGCTGAACTCGCCGAAATAGATGCTCTCGAGGTCGAGCAGGTGGGGATTGAGCAGTTCGTGCGCCGGGCGGTTGTGGCTGACGAGGTAGACGAGGAACGCCTTGAAGAGATCGTCGGTGATGCCCTCGTTCTCGTAGAGGTAGAGGATGTCGAAAAGATCGCGCGGGTGCTGGCGGTCGAGCGCGGCGGCGATCTTTCCCGCGTAAAGATCGGGGAGTGCTACGACCTGCATCTCCGCATAGCCGAATTGGTCCTCGACCGGCGGACGGACGGCAAGAAGCTCCGGCTCGAACACCGTCCCGCGCAGGACAGGGCTCACCTCGACTTTGATCTGGGCTGTTCCCGCACGCACGACCAGCTTCGCGCCATCGCCCGAGTTCTGCTCCGTTACCTTGACGCCCAGGCGCTTGCGCAGCCCGCCGGCGATCCGCGCGAAGCCGTCGTGGATGGCGGAAAGCGACTCCGCTCGCGGGGCGATCGGCAGGTATACAAGGTCGATGTCGACCGAGAGCCGCGGCAGATCGCGGACGAACAGGTTTATTGCAGTGCCGCCCTTGAGCGCGAAGATGTCTTCCCGTGCGATCTCCGGGATGGTGCGGACCAGCAGGGCGACTTGCGCGGAGTAGATCTCGACCGACATCAGTTAGCCCTCGGTCGGGGCTTCTGTCTCCCGGACTTCGGCACGGTGATCAGGAACTCCGGATCGAGCTCTCCGCCCGCCACGATCTGGCGCTTGCCCGAGCCGATGTCGATCTCGGCCACGCGTAGTTGGCGCGTCCAGGCGTGGCGGTGCTGGCCCGCGAAATAGAGGAAGAGCCGCTTCGCCTTCACGCTGCGGCATGCCAGCAGCAAGGCTTGGGCGAGCTTCGGCCTGAGCGTGGTGAGGCCCTCGAACAGCTCGGCACCGTGTTGGAAGCTCACCGTTTTGGGGATCTCTTCAAGGGTCTCGAGGATGGCGCGCTCGATGCTGGAAACCCGCAGGTACTGGCGGTGCGGGGGGTGCGCATCGCCGGATGTTACTGCAGGTCCGAGCGTCGTGCTCGCCAGGTCGAGGGCACGGGTCTCCAGGCCGAGGTCCGGATCGGCACCGTCGAACAGCTTGCGCGACCTGATGTCGACATCGGCGTCCAGGTCCAGGCGACGAAGGTAGGAGCGTACCGCAGGCGCATCGGTGTAGAGCCAGATCCGCCGCCGGCCGAGCGGTGCATATTGCCAGTAGCCGGCCAGTTCGAGCGCGGTCATTCCGCCTACGTGCACTGGTACTTCCAGCAGGGTCTGGAGAGAAAGCGTCGCGATCTCCCAACGCACTGGGCCGCCGCCCCCGGGTCCCGGACGCCGGTAGAGGCGAGAACCGACCCGCTCCAGCCAGCCGCGCTCGACATAGTCGCGAATGGAAGAGGCGCTGAGCCCAAGGGTGGAGAGCCACGACGCGTCCACCACGTATCGCTCGGGCAGCTCGTGCACCAGGCGGTTCAGAAGCGTGGCTCTTTTTGCGCGCATGGCGCATTCCATAGCTCGCATATAAACCGGGGGGAAGCAATGGTTTGCCGACGCTGCATTTATGAGGTGATGGACGCAAAAATAGAGCAATCGCTAAACCACGCGCTCTAGTGTGCTTGCTCCGTCCGCTGTCTGCCGCGAACGTCTGCGGATGCGGAAGGAAGGGCTAATGTCCCCGCAGAGGCTGCCCCAGACACCAGCGGGTATCTGACGCCGGCTTCACGAAACCACGAAACTCCATGCCGGACCTGCCCGCGGCCACGCAGCGCCTGGGCAGTCGGTCACTTGGAGATGATCATGCCTTTTCTCACTCGCAAGCATACGATCGGGGCGCTGCTCGCAGCCGCAACCGGCTGCTCCTTCATCATGAGCATGATTTCGACGGCAACGCCGGCCCATGCGCAGATCACCGTATTCGACCCGAGCAACTACGCACAGAACATCCTGACGGCCGCGCGCACCCTCCAGAGCGTCAACCAGCAGATCCAGCAGCTCCAGAACGAGGCGCAGATGCTGGTGAACCAGGGCAAGAACCTGGCACGGATCGACTTCCCCCAGCTCGATACTCTTCGCCAAAACCTTGCCGAGATCGACCGGCTGATGGGCCGCGCCCAGGCGATCGACTTCCGAGTCGACCAGATCGACGACAAGTTCCAGTCAATTTTCCCTCGGGACTTCTCGTCGGCGCTGCGCACCGATGCTCGTGTTCGCGATGCCCGGGCGCGGCTTGATGCCAGCATGAGCGCGTTCCGCCAGACGATGACGGTGCAGGCCCAGGTCGTCGAGAACATCCAATCCGACACGCAGGCGCTCGCCGACATCATCGCGCGCAGCCAGGGCGCCGAAGGCTCGCTCCAAGCCCAGCAGGCTACGAACCAGCTTCTCGCACTGACCGCCAAGCAGCAGTTCCAGCTCCAGCACATGATGGCGGCGCAGTTCCGGAGCGAAGCCGTCGAGCAGGCCCGACGGGCGACGCAGGCAGCGGAAGCCCGGGCCGCCACCAAGAGATTCCTCGGCTCCGGATCGGCCTACACGCCCGAATAGCCCCGCGGGCGACAGGCCAGATCCGGTCCTGCGGCGGCGTCATCCTCTCGCCGCCGCCGTCACGGGGCGTGGCCCGGCTCCCCAGCCACGCCCCGCGGCATCCCTTCGTCGTCAGCAGGAAGCTTCGTGCCTTGAACGATCTCAACGTCATCGATCGCTTTCTGCAGGCGTTCATCACCTACATCGACAGCGGGTTTGGCCTGCTCGGTCCCGATGTCGGGTTCCTCACCGCGGCGCTGATCGGCATCGACATCACGCTTGCCGGGCTGTTCTGGGCCATGGGCGGCGAGGACAACGTCGTCGGCCGCTTCCTGCGCAAGATCCTCTATGTCGGCGCGTTCGCCTTCATCCTGAACAGCTTCTCGACACTCGCCGACATCATCTTCCGCTCGTTCGCGCAGGCCGGGCTCACCGCAGGGGGCGGGACGCTGTCGGCCGATGACCTGCTCAAGCCCGGACGGCTTGCGGGCACCGGCTTCTCGGCGGCCTGGCCGCTGCTCGACCAGGCGAGCGAGATGGTCGGGTTCACGACCTTCTTCGACAACTTCCTCACCATCATGGTGCTGCTGTTCGCCTGGGCGCTGGTGATCGTCGCCTTCTTCATCCTCGCCGTGCAGATGTTCGTCTGCATCCTCGAGTTCAGGCTGACGAGCCTTGCCGGGTTCATCCTCGTGCCGTTCGCGCTGTGGAACCGCACCAGCTTCCTCGCCGAGCGCGTGCTCGGCAACGTGGTGAGCTCCGGCATCAAGGTGATGGTGCTCGCGGTCATCGTCGGCATCGGCTCCAACTTCTTCGCCGAGTTCACCGACGCACTCCAGGGCCAAGAGCCGGACGTCGGACAGGCCATGAGCCTCGTGCTCGCCAGCCTGTCATTGTTCGGCCTCGGTATCTTCGGACCCGCCATCGCTTCCGGCCTCGTCTCCGGGGCACCCCAGCTTGGTGCCGGCGCAGCTTTGGGCACAGCCGTGGGTGCGGCCGGTGTGACGATGCTGGCCGGAGGCGCTGCCGTCGGCGGCGCGCGCGCGCTCGGCGGGGCGGCGCTCGGAGCGATCCGATCGGGCACCGCGATGGGCTCGGCTGCCTCAGCCGCCTATCAGCTCGGCCGCGAGACGGCAGCCACGCCTTCCGTAAGTGCAGGCCTTGCTGGCGTTGCTCGCGCTGGCGGCAACACTGCGAAGTCCCGCCTGAGCGGTGCACTCGGCATCGGCGAAGCCGCCGCCGGCGGGCGACAGGCGGCATGGAACGGCATCAACCAGAACTCTCCGTCGCCGGCTCCGAACAGCACGGGCGGCGGCGGGGAGACGGGAGCGCCTGCGTGGGCGCGCGCGATGCGCGCCGAGCAAAGCAGCCGGCATCGCCGCCAAGTCGCGATGCACGCCATCAGCCAAGGCGATCGCGGCGGTGCTTCGGCCATGCCCGACATCAAGGAAAGGAACGACTGAGCCATGTTCTTCAAGCGAAGCGTGCAGCGCTACGGGCGCACGCCACCGCCCGAGACGCCTTACCAGCGCGCGGGCCAGCTCTGGGACGAGCGGATCGGGTCGGCGCGGGTGCAGGCGCGCAACTGGCGGCTGATGGCATTCGGTTGCCTCGTGCTGACGGCGGGCACATCGGCAGGCCTGGCCTGGCAGTCGCTGCAGAGCCGGGTGACGCCCTATGTGGTCGAGGTGGACCGGCTCGGCGAGGCGCGGGCCGTGCAGGCAGCAGATGTCGAATACCGGCCGACCGATGCCCAGGTCGCGTGGCACCTGTCTCGGTTCATTACCAACGTTCGGTCGGTATCGCTCGACCCGGTGCTGATGCGCCGCGACTGGCTGGAAGCTTATGACTTCGCCACCAAGCGGGGCGCGCAGTTCCTCGGTGAATACGCCCGCTCGGCATCGCCGTTCGCCAAGGTCGGCGAGCGGACGGTGTCGGTGCAGGTCACCAGCGTCGTCCGAGCCTCGCCTAGCTCGTTCCAGGTGAAGTGGACCGAGACGGCCTTCGAGCGCGGATCGCAGGCCGGCACCAGCCGCTGGACCGCGATCCTCACCACCGTGACGCGTCCGCCGGCTTCGGCCGACGTGCTGCGCAAGAACCCGCTCGGCATCTACGTCGATGCGATCGACTGGAGCCGCGAACTCGACGCCGCTCCATCCCCGGCGCTGCCAGAGCGTTCGGCGCGGGAGCCGACCACCAGCCTGCCGCTCGGGTCGCCTCTCGATCCAAACCTCGGCGCCCAGACGCCCACGAGCCAGGAGGCCAATCCATGAAACTGATCCTGCTGCCGGCACTCGCCGGCATGGTCGTCGCGCATCCGTCACTCGCGCAGAATCGAGCTCTCCCTTCTGCGCACAAGACCATTCAATCGGCGACACGGAGCGCGACCGTCGAGCCGGTGGCGACCGGCTTCGTGAACGGCGCACAGGTCTATCCGTACAGCGAGGGGACAATCTATCAGCTCTATGCCGCGCCAGGACTGGTCACCGACATCGCGCTTCAGCCGGGTGAGAACCTAGTTGCCGTCGCGAGCGGCGATACGGCCCGCTGGGTCATTGGCGACACCACCAGCGGCTCCGGCGAAGGCAAGCAGACGCATGTGCTGGTGAAGCCGTTCTCGGCTGGCCTGCTCACCAACCTCGTTATCACCACCAATCGCCGCGCCTACCACGTCCGGTTGATCAGCACCTCGGGCACCGCGCTGTCCTCAATGCGCTGGAGCTATCCGCAGGACGAGCTCCTTGCCCTCAAGCGCAAGGCGGAAGCCGCACAGGCGGCGCCCGTCGCGACGGGCCTCGCGATCGAGCAGCTGCATTTCAACTATTCGATCAGTGGCGGTCGGCCGGCATGGCGTCCGGTGCGCGCCTTCGATGATGGCGCCAAGACCTATGTCGAGTTCCCGGCCTCGTTAGGCACCGGCGAAGCGCCACCGCTGTTCGTCATCGGGTTTGACGGGACGGCGGAGCTGGTCAACTACCGGCTGATCGGTCGCTTCTATGTCGTCGACCGGATCTTCGATGCCGCCGAACTGCGGCTGGGCCTGAAGAAGCAGCAGGTCGTCCGCATCGATCGGATGTCCCCATCGATCAAGCGGAGGCGGGCATGACCGACGCCGTCGCTGCCGGCCCGCCCGCTTCCGCGCCCGCGAAGGTCGATCCGGAAACCCTGAGCATCCGCTCGCGTGCCCCGCGGGCGATCCGCTTCCGTCGTGGCGCGATCATGGGCGCGGCCGCGCTCGGGTCGGCGAGCCTCATGGGCATCGCGTGGATGGCCTTGAAGCCACAGGTGTTCAGGCAGGTTGCCCAGGAGAGCGAGCTCTCGCAGCCGATGGCCAAGCCGGCCACGGATGCGCTCTCCGACCTTCCGAGCAGCTACGCCGATGCGCCGAAGCTGGGGCCGCCGTTGCCGGGGGACCTCGGTCGCCCGATCCTGCGTGCCCAGGAACGGGCGGAGGGTGCGGCTTCCTCGGCAGGCGCCGCGGAATCCGCGCGGCAGCAGCGCCTCGCTGACCTCAAGGCAGCCCGGGAGTCGGGCCTGATGGCGCAGATCGCCACCAGCCGGAGTGCCGCAGTGGCCGCACAGGTGGGCGCCATACCACCGGTGCCCGGCCTGCCGGGCGAAACTCCCAATCCCGCCGGCACACGCAAGGAACAGTTTGCCTCGAAACAAGAGGCGGGCAGCGATCTCAATTCCGGGAGTCTGGTGGCACCATTGTCGCCCAACAGCCTGCTTGCCGGCAGCGTCATCGCGGCGAGCCTCATTACCGGGCTCAATTCCGACCTGCCTGGCATGGTGACCGCGCAAGTGACGCAGAACGTCTTCGACACAGTGACCGGCAGCATCCTTCTGGTGCCGCAGGGCGCCCGTCTCATCGGCAAGTATGACAGCGTCATAGCCTTCGGGCAGCGGCGGGCACTGGTCATCTGGCAGAGGCTGATCCTCCCGGACGGCAGCTCCTTACAGCTCGACAACATGCCGGCCACTGACGCGGGAGGCTATGCCGGGCTCGCCGACAAGGTCGACTTTCACACATGGACGCTGCTCAAGGGCGTCGGGGTCGCGACTATGCTCGGCGTCGGCTCCGAACTGTCGATCTCAGGCGAGAGCGACCTCGTGCAGGCGATCCGGGAGTCTGCCCAATCCAACACGGCGCGCGCAGGCGACCAGATCACCCAGCGCAATCTCGACATCCAGCCGACGATCACGATCCGCCCCGGAGCGCCGGTCCGCGTGCTGGTGACCCGCGACCTGATCCTCGCGCCATGGCGCGGAAAGGCAAGCTGACATGACTGACCTCAAGTTAGGCAAGTTGCCTGACCGCACGCCGGTGAAGCTCTCGATCACAATCACGCCGGATCTCCAGGCGGATCTGCACGCATATGCCGCGGTTTACGCAGCGACCTATGGCGTGGAGGAGCCCGTCGTCGAACTGATCCCAGCGATGCTCGCCGCCTTCCTCCAGAGCGACCGCAACTTCGCACGCTCACGTGGCGCTGCCGCCCGGAGGCAGAAATGATCGAGCGTGGGTGGGAGAAAAAGCTGGAGCCTCTGACGGTTCGCGTGGCCACCGCGGTACGGATAACCGGCCTGAGCCGCTCGCGCATCTATGAGCTAATTCAAGCGGGCGATCTTGAGACAGTCAAGGTGGGCCGGGCGACGCTGATCCAGTACCAAAGCTTGAAAGTGCTAACGGAGAACGAACGGTGACTTTTGGGCCGGAAACGGACGGGCAGCTTTCAGGAGCCGAACAAGCGAGAGCGGACGCTTCTTCGAAGCGTTCGCGCGACTGAAATGCGCCCAGCCAGTCGTTCGCCCTAGGTCCCTGGAGCGTCTGCTAAGCCCCCGCATCGGTCATCCAAATTCGACTTGGATCAGCCTGTAGCCGCACAACGTGGGGAACGGTACGGCTGTAGCCCAGTGTCCGGAGCAGTTGCCTGTCGACCTCGGGCATTGGCCAACCTAAGTCTCGACAATTGATCATAGTGTCTGCGGGTGATGTTGGAGAGGTATATCGTGCTGACCGCTTCAAAGGATCATAATTTCAGCAGTTGCTTCGTCTCAGCGCCCGCCGGGATGAATCTTGGGGCGTTACCGGAAATCCTCGGCGAGCGCACAATCGCTTGGGAGTGGGCAAAAGGAAGCTCCCGGGAACTGCTAAATCCCTATGCGGCGATCCGCCGAGCGGACTTCTTCATTGGCGTGCTGAACGGCACTAGGGCGGACTATCGTGTGATGCATGAGACAGGAGCCGCCGTAGCTTTGGCGAAACCAGTTCTGCTGATCATGTCCCGGCAGAGGAAACTGCCGATCGACCTACGTCGCTTCACCACCGCGCACGTCAAGTTAACGGATGAACCGGCGCTACGATTCCATCTGAATGCTTTCCTGTCGGCTCCACCAAGAAATGTATTCGAGGAGCGCGGCTCATCCCCATCGTTCGTTCCCGAACCTCCCAGCATACCTGCTGGAAGGCGAACTCAGCCTGCAACGCCAGAATCCAGACTCGAGCAGGAAGTGTTCGACCTGATCCAACAGGCCGGCGGTTCGGCAGTCGTGCAGCCTGAGACCGGTTCACACGAGCGATACCGCCCGGATCTCCTTGTATGGCTTGGGTCGCAAGAGCCGGAATTGCTTGATCCCGCAGTGGTCGAGGTGAAGGGGCGCGTTGAACGCGGCGCGATCCGTTCGATCGAAGAGCGGTTGCTGGGCTTCATGGGCACCAGCGGCGTGCGCACTGGCTTGGTAATTACATCCCACGCAGTTCCCGAGCGATCACAGCCGGCCTGGCCGACAATTTTCTGGCTGGATATGCAGACCTTTCGCGGACTCTTACAGTCGTCAACCTTGGGGCCGTATCTGCACGAGAGCCGGAATCGCGCAATGCACGGTGTTCGGTAGTGGTGGCGATCGCGGCCGGCTCGATTGCGGCAATCCTGGCCGCAGCGGACGGGGGGACGACCGCGCAGAAAGGGACTGCGCTCGAGCAGGTGGTGGCCGATACGCTATGTTTGTTCGATGGTGTCGGCCTCCTTTTCACTAACGCCATTGATGTCGATAATTCCTGTGAGATTGACATTCTTCTTTACAACCAGCGTCATCCGTCCGGCCTTCCTTTTCTCCCTGAGAACATTCTAATCGAGTGCAAGAATTGGAGTGCGCCGGTAAATACGGCGACGCTGCGATCCTTCACGTCAAAGCTCAGGCAGTTCAAACTCGACTTCGGTATTGTAGTTGCCTCTAATGGCATTACTGGAAATCAGGTAGACCGGACCGCAGGGCAGGCGCACCTACGAAGGGAGTTCGACCAAGTGGGATTGAAGACGCTTGTGGTGACCCGGCACGAGCTGGAGGCACTGACCTCTAGTGACGAGCTGGGGCTAATGCTTCGTAAGAAATTCGGCGCGTTTATCATGGGACTGCCGGGCTTCTAAAGAAGGTAGTCGTCCGACAAGACGCCGGCTAGACGCCCATGTTAACCATCACCGGTGGCTGATCCGAACGTCCGCAGTTGCCGACTGTGGACCCGCCGGTCCGGGAGCGAAACACAAGGTACTTGACGCGCACCGAGGCCGGCGTAGCGGCCTCCGCCGACGTGGCCGCCGTCCCCTAGCCCCGACTTACGGGCCCAAATCGGCCGACCAGTCGAGCCGGGGGCCACACGTCGGAGTGACCGGAATTGCAAACATGGGCAAGCAGACGCGCCGCTAGTCGCCTCATCTGCTTTGCGCCCCGCCGCGCCGGGCGCGGGTTTTCCGCTTCTTCTCGCCTAATGCGATGACTTTAGAGACATCAAAGGTTTCGACGATCGGCTGCGGTCCCATCGCCGATTGCTCACGGAGGCCGCGGGCGAACTCCCGCAGCCGATCGAGCACCGTCGCATAAGAGCCGAATGTCTTGCCGTCTTCGAGCAGCCAGCCCTCCTTCCGCGCCTTCTGATGGACCAGTAGCAGGATCCCGTGCCGCGTCGGGGCATGTCGGAGATATTGGCCGCAGAGTTGGGTCACCAAGGCCGCTTGGAGCTCCTTGATGCTCATGCCATCGACGACCTTGATCTCGATTGGCAGCTCGACCCCGCTGTGCCGGCTGATCAGGGTGATGTCGGGTTCCTTCTCGTCGACGTAATGCGTCTCGCGCTGGACCGTATACGCCTCCTTCTGGCGCGCTTCCAGCTGCGTCGCGATCCAGCGCTGGACCGAGTTTTCGTCAGGCAGGAGCTGCAATGTGTCACCCTGCGAGAACTTCCCATTTATGAGATCATGCTGGATACCTTCGATACGACGTCGTGCGAGAAGCTGCAGGTCTCCGGTGGTCGTTGGAGCACGATCGAAGGTGCGCTCGAACGTCACCACGTCTTCCGGCGCCCAGGGCGGCAGCTCGGCGTCGCCCTCGGCACGGCGGAGCGCGTGGATGCGGATCCAATCCGGACGGATCGGAAAATCGGGAATCTGTTCGAGGCGCTTCAATGCCGCGTGGGTCGCTTCCCCGGACGTCTTGATAAGCCGGTCGAAGATCATGTTGCGCGCGTCCTGCGCCTCGTCGCGGAGTTCTGGCGAATAGACTTCGCCGTTCGGGCGTTCGATGTCTTCGCTCGGCCGTACACCTTCAAATGCCAGAATGAGCAGCTGCTCGAGGCGAGCTACCGACAGCGCCGTTGGCGGTGTCACGGCGCGATTGAAGCGCCCGCCGATCAGCCGGGGTAGCAATGTGCAGCACAAAGCCGCCTGCCCAGGTGGGTCGAGCGTAGCCATCTTTGCGCGTAATGCGTCGACCGCAGTATCTCCTTCCAGTCCGAACAAGATCAGCAGGTAATAGGCAGCCGCGACCGGATCGTTCGCTTCGGTCGCCCGGCGAGCCGTAGTCTCGCGTAAGCCGTCCGTGGCGATCGGCATCGCGCGCAGCAGCACAGACACGATCTTCTCCAGCATCACCACGTCGATCTCGGGATGCTCGTCGATATAGCCGACCAAATCGACAACGATGAGGCGAGCGAGCGAAGGATCGGCATATTCGAGCCGGTCCAGCATACCGTGCGAATTGGGATCGGCGACGGTGAGCTGTCCCATCACCCCTCGCATCAGGGCAGTGCGAACCGGCTGAGGATGCACGGACGCGAGTGCGACCAGATAGTTCGGAAAGCCATTGAGCTCGATAAGGGCCAATTGCGCGGCTTGCGCGGCCTGTTCGGGGTTAAGCGTGCCCACCCAGCCCGGAGTGGTGGCGGCAGCGAGGGACAGGCCGCCGAGCGCCATGATGTCGAAGTTCGTTACGCGACGTCGTTCGATCGCGTCCTCGGATAGCACGGTGGGCAGCCGGTTATAGGCGAAGGCAATGAGCGCGTCGCCGAAGCGCCGGGTCAATTCCGGCCCGAAGATCGGCGCGACCATGTCGAGGCTATCAATCGAGTAGCGGCTGCGCGAATGGGTTCGCCACGACAGGAATTGCCACAGGTGGAATAAGCGGGAATCCACGGAACCCTCGGTCTGCGGCGAGAGATGGTCGAACACAGACGGGTCGGCGCGCAGCTCGGCGACAAGATCGACCCAGCTCTTATCGCGTTCCTCAGCCTCGGCCTCATTGCGCTTACGAGTTTCCTCGAGGCTCGCCATCTGCCGGACGTGCTCGGGCGGATCGGGCGGCGGGTTGCGCCAGAGCGCAAGCTGTGCTGCCAGTGCTTCATCGGTGGCGGCCGCGTGCGTGATCTGCGTTTGCACGTCGGGGTCCTCGCCGAACTGGCGCCAGAGCGTATGGGCAGCGCGCAACGCCACCATCCGGTCACGCGGCTCGGCCCGATCGCGAATGTCCCCGATCAACCAGGCCAGATCGTCCTTTGTGAGCGTCACCGGCCAACCGAGGTGCTGAACGAACCAGATGTTGAGGTTGTCCGCATCGGTCACATAAGGATGCGTACGCAACCGCTCGATCGCGCGCCAGAACGAGGATCGGCGCCGTCCGACTGACGCCTCGAACATTTTGCCGAGCACGCGAAACTCGTTGTCGACGCCGGAATAGCGGTTCGTCTCGTGCAGCAGGAGAAAGAGGTCGGTAACGGCGTCGGGAATGTCGTTCGGGTGCCATTGCAGGAGCTTGATCGCGGCGAGCGCGGCAATTCGTGAAAATGCCTCGCGGAACGGATGATCCTGGCGGTCGCCCGTGAATTCGCCTGATCGGGCGACAATCGCGTCGACAAAAGCGCCAGCCAGCTCGGGCGTCGAGAGGCCGTCGACGATGTCGCCGTCAATCGGCAGGACCGAATTGTGGCCGTCATTGTCCTTCACGCCGACCCGGTCGATCAGTGCAAAGAACTCGGCGACCGAGAGCCGCTCGGGGGAGAGCGTGGACAGGCCCTCCAGCACCAGGGATCGGGGGAGCGTGCCAACATTCTCGGCAATGTAGCGCGATAGCCGCTCAAGATCCTCGGGTTCACCTAGCGCGACTAGCGCCCGCACGCCGAGCAGTTGCGTGATCTCGTCGGCACTGCGGTCGAATGCAGCGGTACGGGCGATGTCGAGCCCGCCACGTTGCTTGCCGTGCCAGATCAGCCGGAGAATGAGATGCTGCGCTTCCTCGTTCCCAGCCGATTGCCACCATTCGGGAAAATGCGGGTCGAGCGCCGGGTCCGCAAATCGGCGCAGACTGTCGTCGAGGAACCATAGCTTCTCGCGGTCGATCGTCTCGACCTGCGCTAGTGCAGCGCTGAACGCGCGAATCCGCACTGGAATCGGCAGCGAGCCGGCGTCGCCATGGCGAACGAGATTAAACGGTGCGCGCGAGATGAGCTCGTCGGCAACCACCGCGTTCTGGCCAGCGAGCCAGGCAGAGGTTTCGACCATGTCGGGCCGGACCAGGCGATAGCCGTAGAGATCGGCAAACAGGATGTCGAAGACGGTCTGAAGGGGGCAGTTTTGCTGCAAGCGCTCGTTCAACCAACGCGCCGCGAGAAAGCAGCGCAGCGTCCCTTCGTTGTCGTTGTGCAGCCGCGCGCGCCCGAGCGTTGCCGGGTCGAAGACCGGACGGCCGAGCAGCAACAGCCGTTGTCCGTCAGCCCAGTCCGGCAGGATAGCCTCGAGCGGCATCGACTTTTCCGCTGGCGCTAGATCGAGTCCACTGGCTGGAATCCGAAGCGAGTCCTTGCCGCAGAACAGGAAGCTCGCGCCGATCCGGTCAAGCGCATGACCGGCGCTCGTAGCGTCGATTGGATCGCGACGGCGGCGTTGGGGATCCGGATCGAGCAGGCGGGCGCTCAGGCTCGCCTCGATCATCTGGCGAAGCGTGCCGAGCCGCGCGTTTGCGCGCCAATAGTCGACCATCCAGCCCAGATCGAGCGGGCGGGCGGCGAACGTCCATAGATTGCTATGATCGACCGCGGCGAGGAAAGCATCGGCATTGTCGATGCCACTGCCCTCGGCGAACCGCCTGACCTGCTCGCGCTCGAGCGGTTCCAGGACCAACACGGCGATAGGATCCTTCGGATCGGTGGGTTCCGGCCGTTCTTTGTTATGGAGCGTGTCGCGGACTTCCTGCTCGAAGTCGGCCGCCGGCGCCGGCGGCGGCTCGGGCATGGCCAGCCATTTGTCCATCGATACGCGGTCGGCTGTCGCGTCCCAGTCGGTAAACCGACTGGAGATATAGATATGCGTGCGCTCTTCGTACCCGGCGATCGCGTCTGCAAGGTTGCGGGCGGCGGCATCGAAATGGAAACCTTGGTCGCGCGCCTCGTCGACCGAATCGATGAAGAGCCAGCACTCGGCAGCATCGTCCGCTTTCCATACAGCGAGGCGTCCTCGCTCGCTGGGCACGAGCGCGCCCTCCAACCCCGCCTGCGCTACGTCGCGAACGCTCGCCGAGAAGGCGAATTTGCCGGCGCTCCTAAGTGCGGCGCACTGGCTCTCGAACTCGGTCGATTTGCCGCTTCCCGCCTCCGCCAGGACCACGACCCGGCGCAGCTCAAGAAGATCGGTCCACGTCGGATAGAGATTGAAGTCACCGCCGAACAATCCGCGGAAAGGCCGCTCGTCATTCTCGGTAGCGCGTCGAAATCGGCGGTTGAGGGAAACGGTGGTTGCCATTGTGGTTGTTAATAGCTCGCGCGACACGCGCGCTAAAGATTCATCACGAGCAGACTCGCGTTTTCGAAGAACTCGCGCATGCAAGTCAGACCGTGACCCTCAGGACCACGGATTTCGACACGATTTTTGGCATAGCCCTGTCTGCGCTCGCAGGCGGCCTCAGCGCGACAAATCGCTGGGGCGCGCGAGTCCTCCTTGGAGGAGGCAGGTCACAATATAGATCGGGCTCGTACCAGTCTCGACCGGTATGATCGTCAATCCATCTGCCACAGGAAACGGAGGGGTTGATTTCACGCTGCAATCTAGGACGCACAGCAGCGCGACACGACGGCCGCTCCCGACGGCGTAGCTCGCCGCTTGCTCGGCAAACTTCTTACAGTCATCCGGCAGCAGGCGCTTCGATCGCTCGGATTTGAGTTCGATCCTTATACCCCGGAACGTCAGATCGACCTTGCCCCCCGCGACCTGCCCTTGGATCTCAAGCTCACTGCCAATGGCGGCGTTGGCGCGCAGGAACGACTGAAAATCGGCTTGGAAAGCGGCCTCATCGATGGGTTTGGGATAGCGTTTGTCCTGAACGGCCTGTCCCATCAGATTTCCGACGGGCGTGAGAAGCGCCAACAGGTCGCGAACGTCCGTCTCTGAAATCAGCGGTTCCAGCCGCAGCCGTTCGCGCAACTGAATGATCTTCGCGTCCACCTCTCCGTAACCGGTGAGTGGATGGCGCGACGTGTCGGTGCCGTCCAGGCGCAAGGTCCGCTGCCCGGCGAGAACGATCGACTCATCGCGCTTCAGCTGCGGCTGAAACTCGGCCGCGTAGCGGAACTCAAGCGGTCTGGCATTGAAACCCTGTGCGGCGTGCAATGCCATCCGGCCTTGGCGCTGGAAAACAAAAGGCGGTGGACCTTCAGGACGAGCGAAATCGAACGTGGGGAAGTCCCAGGTGCTGATTGGCTCGATCGACACTGGCTCGATCACAAGCCGCTCGGCCTCGTCGGGCCAGCGCGACACTCGAATGCTCAAATCGAGATCATGAACCTGCCCCGCACTGAGGCTGTGCAACGTATCGGCGGGCTTCCCATCGATCATGAATTCGAGAAACGCGACTGCGATCTCATCCGGTTTGACGGCCACCTCTTCGGTAGCGCGCGGACCGAACCGACTGCGATCCTCAATACCGAAGATGGCGACCGGCATTTGCAGCCCCGCGACCGCGGCACGGAGCGTTGGCACCGCATCAACGTCAAGGTTGTCGTCGATGGGCGCGAGTGCTGCGACGAGCCCCGCGCCATAGGTGGAATGATCCGTGACGCCGGCGAAGTTTCGATAGCGAAGGCGCGCGGCGCGCAGGAAGCGATCGGCATCAACTGCGGCCGTGTGCACCGCCTCGCTCCAGTCGGCGAGCAAGCCCAAGATTTCGAGGGCGCTCGCGAAAGCCCGCCAATCGCTCGCGGCTGTGGCCTTGCCAAACAACAGCGCCGCCGCGGCGACCGACTCGGCTTTGGCGCGCAGCTCACCGCCGCCGGCAAATTCCGGATAACGCGTGATCGCTTCGATCGCGGCGATCCTAGAAGGGTAGGCTTGAGCGAGCACGACGTTCACGCCCATCCTCCTCATCTTGTGCATCCGCTGCAGTCGCCTCCGCCCAATCACGGCTCGCTGTCGCCATTGCGTCCAAATCCCGCGCAGCAACCGCTGCCTCGAACTGGAGGGCTAGCTGTGGCCAGCGCAGCAAAGTCCGGCGTCGACGCAACCGCACGGTGTCGCCATTCACATTCAAGAGAGCCGTCACGAGCCCGTCGGCCTCCTGCGACATTTCAGCGCGCAAGAACGCATCGACGACACCGAGCGAGGTTCGCAGCTCGATGTCGAGCACAGCAATTGCAGCATCGTGGAAGGCCTGCGCATGGGCTCGCAGCCCATCCGGCGTCACCTTGCCCAAGAGATCCAAGGCTTTGTCGGAATGATTGTAGCGGTCCGCCAGATGCGGGATCATCCGCGCCGCGAGCTTGGCGAACTCAGGCTCCGAACCCAGACTGTAGGCTAGCGACTGGATGTCGGACCGGAGAAAGACCGGATCGATATCCATTGCCACCTCGATCAGATAGCGCCTGACCGCCCCGCTCGCCTTTCCGAAAAGGTCCGCCATGCCAGCGAGAATGCGTACACATTTCGCGAGGAAATGGTCTTCGTTCGACTGGACCCGGTAGTAGTGGATCAGGTTCAAAATGGCTTGTGCAGCGTTGATCCGATACGGCGCCGGGATGATCGAGCGGTGAAAGGCTTCCACGGCCGTTTTGTGGACCGCCACATATTGATCCCACAGCAAGGCGCCGAAAGCTTCGAACACGAGGTCCGGGATATTCGCCCGGCTGCGATAGGGAAGCTCGCCGACAGCTGTGGCGGCATAGGATCGACCCAACACCGATGGTCCGACAAGCGCGGCGTAGAGGTGGGGCAGCAGCAGCTTCAATCCAGTGAGATCGCGAGAAAGCTCTTTGGTCGCTCCCAAAAGCGCTCCACGAAGGTTGTCCCTGCCTTCGGGAATCGTGTCGAACATGCCGATGATCTTGGCCACCGACGCATCATCGCCGGCAGCCGCCTCGCTTGCCCACTCGACGAACTGCTCCATCAGGCCGCGCATCACCGCTCGGCGGGTATTGCGCTCAATCGCCACAAGCCCATTTTCCGCCGGCTCTTTCATTGCGGCGTCGAGTTCAGCAAGCCGATCGTCCAACAGGAACAAGGCGCCGATAAACGCGTCCAGCTGAGCCCTAACCACATTCTCCAGGCCACTCGAACCAGCACGAAAGGCCGAGGTCACCTCTTCGAGAACTTTGTCATCGCGCTCGACGGTGGGCGCCCAGACGAGCCGCTTGAGCGCGATCGAATGGCGCATTGATGAGGCGGCCGCTGGCGGCTTACCATAGCCGACGTGGGCGGCCAGCGAGTAGATCTTCATCACGCGCGCGCGGTGCGAAGCGGGCGCCCCCTCATGCAGAGCCTGCAGCAGACCATCGACCTCTTGCGGAGCGGCATCGAAGGCGTCGTTCACCGCCTCGGCGAGATCGGGCAGCCGGTCATCATCGTCTTTGAGATCGCCGACCAGCGACGGCGCCCGCACATACACCGACAGCAGCGTGCGTAGGATTGGCGTTGGAGCCTTTGGGTCGAATGCCTGCAGCGCATGAAGGCCCCGGCCCGCGCGTTCGAGCAATGACCGCCTGCCGCTCAGCAGCATCTGCTCGATGGCCGCGATGACTTCGGCGGGAAATCGGCGGTACAACGCCTCAAGGAACGACGCGTCGCGCGAGCGACGCGGCTCGTCATCGCCATAGAAGAATTCATGGTCGTCAGGATCCGCGAGATCAATGGCTGAACCGAGAATGCTTGCCACGGAGCCAGCCGAAACGGCTTCGAGGCGGGAGAGAAGCCTTTCGACTGCAACGCCTGCAGGATATCCGCGGCGAAGCACCGCCACTGCCAATTCAACGATCGGTCCGTCGTCGGCGCCCACCGCGTCGAGGATGACGAGCGCTGCCTCGGCAAACCAGGCATAGCTGGTCGCGAGCGAGATAACATACTGCACCAATTCGGGCGTAAAATGCTCCGGCGCCAGGCGTGCGCTTTGGGTCAGGCGCTCGAAATTCTCAGACGAACGGTCCGCGTCGAACGCGCCGATGTCGTCGAGCAGGGTGCGGGCCACCGGGCCGAGCTTCGGCAGCAACTCGGCCCGGACTGCGTTCCGTTCCGCAAGAGCTTCCGCGGCCATGCGCGCCTCGGCTTCGGCTTGGGCTTCGCGCGCGGCTCGCTCACGATCACGGTCGGCGATGATCTCAAGAAGGTTGGGCAGCCTGAGAGGCCTACGATGCGTACAGGTTGCGCAATTGCTGTCGTAAAAATCGACGACGGCGTCTCGCAAATCCCAGCTAGCCATTCCGCCTTCAGGCGCAAAATCGCAGCGCATTCCATGATGGCCAATCGGGAGGCCAGTGGCTTGCTCGATCATCCCCGTCCCGCCGAACTTTTCGACCCGGGCATTTGCGCAATAATTGCGCACGAGTACGATCGTATCGCGATTTCGCTCCCCGGCTCTGATGGTGTCGGCAATGTCGCGCATGTGCCCCCCGTCGCTTTTGATCCGAAGGATATTGGCTGCACGCTGCCCGTCATCAATGGTGAGCTGGCTTGGCCAGGTGTTCCCTCGATCAATTTCGAACGTCGATTCCGATAGCGCGCTGATAATCGACTACGTCGTGATCAGCCCGTCAATTCCGATCAGTCACCAAAGGCTCAACATTGCACCCCAAGCGACGTAGTGACCTTTTGGCTCAAATGACGCGCTGAGCGGACATTCGGGCGGAGATTTCGGGATTACCGCAATGGGCGCACACCGGCCCCCTGAGAGTACCCAGGCGGCGTCCGCTTTCGAGATTAGCATATCAGACGGTGAACGTCGTCAAATGGGGCGCATAGCGGAAGACTGCGAGCTTCGGACGAGCGGCCGTTCATTTCACTTGAGCGCCTTTGGGCGACCGCTCGACGAATAACTCATGCTCTCGATCAAGACAGCCCTGATTTATCCAGCCCAAAAGCCTTGTCCTGCGACCCGGGCACCGACCGGAACGCAATCGAGGCGCGATTCCAAGCGTTGATCACCATCACCATGTAGGTGAGGTAGACGAGCTCATCTTCCGAGAACTGCGCGCGTGCGTCCGCGTAGATATCGTCTGCCACGCCGTGGGGCGAGAGCCGGGTGAGCGCTTCGGTCCATGTCAGTGCAGCGCGCTCGCGATCACTGAACAGGGTCGATTCACGCCAGATCGCGAGGTGGTGGAGGCGCAGCTCGCGCTCGCCGTGGAGCTTGGCCTGTTTGACGTGCATGTCGAGGCAGAAGGCACAGCCATTGAGCTGCGACGCTCGTATCTCGATCAAGCTCAGGATGGTCTGCTCGACTGTCCCCTTCTTGAGTGTGAGGGTAAGTTCGGTGAGCTTCTGCGTAAGCGCCGGCACCTGGCGCATGTGATTTAGTCGTTCGGTCATGATCAGTAGATCCAATACGTCGGGAAGTGTCAGGGCTTGGCTTTGACCGGCAAACGAAATGGCGCGCCAAGCCGGTTGAAGGCGTTCATCGCCGCGATCGCGATGGTCAGGTCGACCAAGTCACGTGGCTCGAACACTGCCGCTACTGCGGCATAGGCGTCGTCCGAGGCATGGGTCTCGCTGACACGCGTAACTTCTTCGGCCCAGGCAAGGGCTGCGCGGTATCGCGGATCGAAGAGGTGGGGCACCTCAGCCCACACCGGCAGCAGCACCACCTTGTCGAGCGGCATTGTCTTGAGCAGGTCGCGCGTATGCAGGTCGATGCAGTGCGCGCAGCCGTTGATCTGCGACACGCGCAGGAACACGAGGTGGATCATCTCTTCCGGCAAGTTGGTGCCCGTTGTTACGTAGTGGTGCACGCCGAACAGTGCCTTGGCGCCCGCGGGCGCAACCTCATGCCACACCAGCCTCTTGGTCTCGTTCATGCCATCGTTCCTTTCACAGCAGCGTCCAATCGACGCTCGCTGCACTGACGAGGCGGGCTCCGGCGATGTGACATGCTCAAGAGATTTTTGGTTCTGCCCGCGACCATGTCACACTGCGGCGGGCTGGCTCGTCAGATCAGGGGAACCATTGGAGCGACGCAAGATGACGAAGGTCGACAGCGTGAAGGTGTCAGCACAGACGATCGGACCAAGTTCTCGCCTGGCCGACTTTCAGTGCGAGCAGAAGCGTCTTCTCCGCTTGGCATATCGAATGCTCGGCTCGTTCAGTGAAGCCGAGGATGTGGTCCAGGACAGCTGGTTGAAATGGGAGCAGGTCGAGGGTGGCATCGACTCGCCCGCCGCCTATCTCACGCGGGTCGTCACCCGGCTATGCCTCGATCGCCTGAAATCCGCTCGCTCGCGCCGCGAAACTTACATCGGCCCATGGCTGCCAGACCCGCTGGTGGGCTCGACCGGTCCCGATGAAATGATTGCCGACGATCTCACGGTCACGCTGATGCTCGCGATGGAGCGCCTGTCGCCGCTGGAACGCGCAGCTTTCCTGCTGCACGACGTATTCGATGTGGCTCTGAGCGACGTCGCGGTGACGCTTAGTCGGGAGCCGGCTGCTGTGCGCCAGCTGGCTTCTCGCGCACGCAAGCATATCCAGGCCGCGCGACCGCGCTTCAGCGTGGAAGCAGCCGAGGCAGACCGGATAACTCAGGCGTTCTTCGTTGCCGCACGCGATGGCGATACCGCCTCACTTGCCTCGCTGCTTGCCCAAGAGGTGGAGATCCACTCGGACGGCGGCGGCAAGGTCATGGCCTTCCGCAACGTGATCCGCGGCGTTGATCGCGCGCTGCGCTTGTTCGCCGGACTACAGCGCAAGAACGCGCCGACCGCCCAACTGCTACGCACTGCCGAGATTGATGGTCTGCCTGGCTACATCAGCGTCGATCGCGGCCTCGTGCAAACTACCGCCCTCGATATACGGGACGGCAAGATCGCAGCGATCTACATCGTTCGCAACCCCGACAAGTTGCAGCATCTGGCAGGCGCAATGATCGGCTAGATCAACCTACCAAGGCTCCTCCGCTGAACCGCGCAGAACGGCCGCTTCTAGGAGCGCCTAAAGTGAGGCCGGACGGCGGGAATGAGGGCGCTTAGCTGCCGACCCGCTTTGCCTTCGTGGCTCACTCACCGAAGCGCCGGCACGATCACGTGTTCACAAAAGTTGCGGAAACTCGTCTCGCCGGTGTTTTCCGGCCGGCGGACCGCCACATTGTCCATGCCTTGTTCTTTCGCACGATACATGTCGACATACCCCTGAGCCACAGACTCGCTGGTGCCCCGATCCAAAAACTGCTGTTTGAACCCGTCGTATCCGATCTGCTGGTAACGTACCGCGCGACATGTCACGTCGGAAATGATCGTGGCTTGGTCGTTGAACGACAAGTCGTCTGGCCCGAGAACAGGCACTTCCTGCTGGCGCTGCCACGTAGCATCCGCAAGCAGCCGCGCGGCCGCGGCTGCCATGTCGCGCGTTGCAGTGAATGGCAGCTTCTTCTCGGGATCGATCGGCCCAAAAAACATGCCCTTATCCTTCATGACGCCGACCTGCCGCGCGGTGTTCTCCATGAATGACGGCATGGCCAAGCCACGAAAGGCGGCACCGCTCGACATCAGCATGTCGTCCATGGCGATCGAGCTCGTCACAGGACCGGCGTGAGCCTGCCAGGGCGTTCCGCGCCCAAGCGCGGTGATCGACACCACCCGCGCCACGCCATGGCGGCCGATTGCCGCGACCGCCGGGCGTGTGAAGTCCAGATAAGCCTCCTCCAGCGTCTGCCGCCACGCCGGCGGGGCGAGCCAGAACAGAGCATCGGCCCGAGCGAAGGCGCGGTCGACGACGTCCGGATCGCCATGCGATCCTTCCACGATCTCGACGGTCCGCCTTACGCTTTCAGGCAGTTTACCGGGATCGCGCGCAATCACGCGAACAGGAGCGCCGGCAGCTACGAGCTCTGCAACCACTTGGCTGCCGATCTGACTTGTCGGCGCGGTTATGACGATCATCACGTGTCTCCTGTTAATCAGAGCCGGATCGAGAGTTCGACATCGTCGGTGAAGCTCATCGTGTAGTAGCCGCTGGCGACGGAACCGACGCGTTCGAGATAGTCCGGACAATAGTCAGCATTGTCGGCGACGATCACTGCGCCGGAACGCAGGCGGCTTTCGACAAGCCCCAGTACGTCGCTGTAGAGCGACTTGGCGCCGTCGAGCAGCAACAGGTCGATAGTCTCTGGCAGATCATGCTTGAACGTCTCCAGCGCATCACCCTCGCGCAGCTCGACGAGATCGGACAGTCCGCCGGCGGCGATGTTCGCTTTGGCTATCGCGACCTTCGACGGCTCGAATTCACTCGTGATCAGGCGACCACCGCCATTGTCGCGTAGCGCTGCCGCGAGATGCAGGGTCGACAGACCGAAGGATGTGCCGAATTCAACAATGGACCGCGCCCGGGTTGCCCGAACCAGGAGGTAGAGCAATTGCCCGGTCTCACGGGAGACCGGCAGCGCGAAGTCTTTGAGATCGGAATAAAGCGCGAGATAATCATCCTTGCTCCGCATCAAGGCCACGCGGTCTTCAGTCGACAAGGCTTCAAACGCGGGGCTTGCGAGCGGCGACGTCGCATCGGCCTCGCTGAACAGCCGATCGAGTAGCGGCGCAACGGGCGCACTGGAAATCGTGATCATGCTTATCTCCATGGGGCAGAGCGACCGCTTGCCCTCGCCACGAAAATACGAATAGTTCGTCAGGTTCGCTAATCGCGTTTTCGGAGGATCCAATGGCGGGGGTACGAAGTCCGCAGATTTCCTCGCGTAAACAGCCCAAACAGGCGCGCGCGAACGATCTCGTAGCCGCAGTGCTGGATGCCGCTGTTCAGGTTTTGAGCACCGAGGGCGCCGCCCGTTTCACGACCGCCCGTGTCGCCGAGCGCGCGGGTGTCAGCGTTGGATCGCTCTACCAGTATTTTCCGAACAAGGCGGCGATCCTCTTCCGCCTGCAAAGCGACGAGTGGCGCCGGACAAGCCAGTTGCTCGCCGACATTCTCACCGATCGGGACTGCTCACCTTTTGAGCGACTGCGAACGTTGACGCATGCCTTTCTCCGCTCGGAATGCGAGGAGGCGGCGGTCAGGACTGCGCTCGCCGACGCGGCACCGCTTTATCGCGATGCGCCTGAAGTCGAGCAAGCCCGGGCGACTGGCTCGCAGCTGATCAGCGCCTTCCTGCGCGAGGCTCTACCCGGCGTTGACGCTGCCGCGGTGGATCTGGCCGCTGACCTGATCGAGACCACGTTGAGCCAGGTTGGCAGCAACTTCTCTGAGGCCCCTCGCACGCACGAGGAGATCGAGAGCTATGCAGGCGCGATGGCGGAGATGTTCATTGCGTATCTGCAGGCTCTTGCCAAAAGGGCTGAATGACCTCTTGCAGGAGAACTTAGCTCAAGGATGAATGGCCGCTAGTACGGCGCTGGCCGTCAGAAGGTTGGGTGCACGACTGGCCCTGATCGACAATCCGGCGCCCCAAAGAGGGCGGTCCGCTCTTCACTCGCCGTCTCGGATCTTCTGAGGGAACAAAGAACGCTTCGGAGCCGCATCTATCGCTCGTATGCCTCTGAGAGCTCATTCATGCCAGTCGGCCGGGTGCAGCCCCGGCTGAAGATCAGCGGCCACGGAAGTTTCGGACGCGATCGCGAGGAATTGCTCCAGCGTCGCTGCAATGTGATCGCGACGCCACGCAAGTCCTGTTTCGAGGCGAGGCGGCGCATCCAGCAGATCGGCGTAACGTACGCCCGTACGCGCAAGATGGCACAGCGAGGCGGGAACTAGCGACATGCCCATGCCGGCCGAGACCAGGCTGATGATGGTCTGCATCTGGATGGCCTCCTGCACGACCCGCGCCGGGCTGCGTCGCTCAGCATAGTAGCCGGTCACGAGATCGTGGAAGCCAGGCGCCACATGGCGGGGGAAGATGATGAGCGGCTGCTCGATTACTGCGGCGGCGGGAACCTTGTGGTCGATGAGTACAATCCGCCGTTCGGCAATCCACGCCTCCGGAATCGCTGCGACCAGCGGCTCGGAAACGAGGCGGCGATATGCGAGCGTGGGCGGCAGCGCGCCCTCTGCGGGCGGGATGATGATGCCGGCGTGGCCTTTGCCTTCGACCAGCGCCGCGATCTGCACGTCGCTCGTCGCCTCGGTAAGCGCGATCTCTACATCGGGGAAGAGCGAGGCATAGCGGCGCACCAAGGTCGGCAGGATGCTGTAGTCGGCCGTGCTGACGAAGGAGAGCTCCAGCCGGCCCGCCTCGCCCTCGCGTAGGCGCCGCGCGATCTCCGGCAGGCCATTCACGCGATCCAGCGCCGCCTGCACATGACCAACCCATTGCTCGCCAAAGGGTGTCAGCATCACGCTGCGCTTGGTGCGGGTGAACAACGGGGCGCCCAGTTCGCGCTCCAGCGCCTGGATGGATTGGCTGAGCGGCGGCTGCGTCATGCCGAGTCGCTCGGCCGCGCGCCCGAAGTGCAGCGTCTCTGCCACGGCGGTGAAATGTCGAAGCTGGCGGAGGTCCATTCATAGCTCCTACGACCTAATAGCGATACAATAAGAGATTTCTCAACTGATTGGTACGCCGCTAGTTGAAGTCCGAACCCCAGATCGAGACCGCCCATGCCCGCTTATCGCTCCCGCACCACCACCCACGGTCGCAACATGGCCGGCGCCCGCGGCCTGTGGCGTGCGACGGGCATGAAGGACGAGGACTTCGGCAAACCGATCATCGCGGTCGTCAACAGCTTCACCCAGTTCGTGCCGGGCCACGTCCACCTGAAGGATCTGGGCCAGCTCGTGGCGCGCGAGATCGAGGCCGCAGGCGGCGTTGCCAAGGAGTTCAACACCATTGCGGTCGATGACGGCATCGCCATGGGTCATGACGGCATGCTCTACAGCCTGCCGAGCCGCGACCTGATCGCCGACAGCGTCGAGTACATGGTCAACGCCCATTGCGCCGACGCGATGGTGTGCATCTCCAACTGCGACAAGATCACGCCCGGCATGCTGATGGCCGCGCTGCGGATCAACATCCCGGTGATCTTCGTCTCCGGCGGGCCGATGGAGGCCGGCAAGGCGGATATTCGCGGGCAGACGGTTGCGCTCGACCTGGTGGACGCCATGGTCGTTGCGGCCGACGAGGCCTACACAGACGAGGAGGTGAAGGTGATCGAGCGGTCGGCTTGCCCGACCTGTGGCTCCTGCTCTGGCATGTTCACCGCCAACAGCATGAACTGCCTGACCGAGGCACTTGGCCTTTCGCTGCCGGGCAACGGCTCGGTGCTCGCCACCCATGCCGATCGCGAGGCGCTGTTCCGCGAGGCGGGGCACAGCATCGTCGATCTCGCCCGCCGCTGGTACGAGCAGGACGATGCTTCCGCCCTCCCGCGTTCGATCGCGAGCTTCGCCGCCTTCGAGAACGCGATGAGCCTCGACATCGCCATGGGCGGTTCGACCAACACGGTGCTTCACCTGCTCGCCGCCGCGCATGAGGGCGAGGTGCCGTTCACCATGGCCGACATCGACCGGCTGTCGCGCCGCGTGCCATGCCTGTGCAAGGTCGCCCCGGCCAAGCAGGACGTGCACATGGAGGACGTTCACCGCGCCGGCGGCATCATGGCGATCCTCGGCCAACTCGACCGGGCTGGGCTCATCGACACCAGCCTGCCGACCGTGCACGCGTCGACGCTGGGCGACGCGCTCGATCGCTGGGACATCAGCCGCACCACCAGCGAGAGCGTGCGGCAGTTCTACAGCGCGGCACCCGGCGGGGTGCGCACCACGCAGGCGTTCAGCCAGAGCAACCGCTGGAAGGAACTCGACGCCGATCGCACGAGCGGCGTGATCCGCGATGCCGAGCACCCCTTCTCGAAAGACGGCGGCCTTGCCGTGCTCTACGGCAATCTCGCCCCCGAGGGTTGCATCGTGAAGACAGCGGGAGTCGACGACAGGATCCTCACCTTCCACGGCACGGCACAAGTTTATGAAAGCCAGGACGCTGCGGTGGCCGGCATCCTCGGCAACGAGGTGAAGGCGGGCGATGTGGTGGTGATCCGCTATGAAGGGCCAAAGGGCGGCCCGGGCATGCAGGAGATGCTCTACCCGACGAGCTACCTGAAGTCGAAGGGCCTGGGGAAAGCGTGCGCGCTCATCACTGACGGGCGCTTCTCGGGCGGCACCTCGGGTCTGTCGATCGGCCATGTCTCGCCGGAAGCGGCGGAGGGTGGCCTGATCGCGCTGGTCGAGGCGGGCGATCCGATCCTGATCGACATCCCCAACCGCGTCATCCACCTCGACCTCGCCGATGAAATTCTGGCGGCGCGGCGCGAAGCGATGGACGCCCGGGGCGCGGCCGCATGGAAGCCCTTCGGCCGCAAGCGCGCGGTCTCACCGGCCCTACGCGCTTACGCGGCGCTCACCACAAACGCGGCGCGCGGCGCGGTGCGCGATGTCAGCCAGATCGAGGGGTAGCGACGGCGGTTACGTGACGCCACACTCGGCATCATGCACGCCGAGAGCTCAATTCCCGCGTCTGCCCAATATGGAAGAGCACCGGAGGGGATGTGGAGTGGCTCTCCCGGGGAAGGCGGGGAGAGCAAGCAGACCGTTCTGGCTCGGCTGGCTCCCCCCCCGACGAGCGCATCCGAAACGCCGGTGACCGTTCCACCGGCGTCTCCCTTGCTTGCTTCATGTTCCTCTGCGGGCAGTCCTGAAATCAGCCCGGATGACTTGTCCGCCGTCGCGCAGCTCGTCGAGGTAATCGGACCAGCGCTGCATCATCTTCACGCGCTCGTCCCAGTACTCGCCGCGGGCATAGGCGCGTCGGACCTGGTTGCTATCGACATGAGCGAGTTGGCGTTCGATCGCATCGGGGTGCCATTCCCCCATCTCGTTGAGAAGCGTAGCCGCCATCGCGCGGAAGCCATGGGCAGTCATCTGGTTCGGCGTGTAGCCGAGCCGACGCAATCCCTGGTTCACGACGTTCTCCGACATCATGTTGCGCGGTCGGATACTGCACGTAAACATGTGCGGCCAGTGCCCCGTAAGCGCATGCAACTCCTCGAGCATGCTGATCACCTGGCGGGATAGCGGCACACGGTGCGGCCGGCGCATCTTCATCCGTTCCGCCGGGATCGACCAGACCCTGTCGTCCAGATCGATGTCGCACCACAGGGCTTGCCTGAGTTCGCCCGGGCGCAGGAGCACATGCGGCGAGAGACGCATCGCCATGCGCCTGACCGGCAATCTGTCGGGAGCGTCGATTTCGCGCAGGAGAGCACCGACCTCGGAAGGCTTTGTTATTGCAGCGAAGTGCCGGGGCTTCGGCGTCGCAATCGCGCCTCGCAGATCGGCTGCGACGTCCTTTTCGCATCGCACCGTTGCGACGCCATAGCGGAATACCCGGCTGAGCACGCTGCGCATGCGCCGGGCGCTTTCATAGGCGCCCGTTGCCTCGATCTTGCGCAGGACGGCGAGCGCCTCGTGAGGCGTGATCTGCGCGATCGGCAGGTCGCCGATGACCGGATAGGCCTTGTCGAGCAGCCACCGGATCTTGTCGATGGTGACCGGCGCCAATCCATCGCGCTCGCACTTCACCAGCCATTCCTTCGCAACCAGCTCGAACGTGGTGGCTGCCGCGTGCCTGGCGGCGATCCGTGCCCGCTTCTTTTCGATGGCAGGGTCCATTCCGGCCGCAATCTGCTCGCGGGCCTCGTCCCGCTTCGCGCGGGCGGCGGCGAGACCGACGGCAGGCCATTTCCCCAGGTGAAGCGTCTTCTGCCTGCCCAGGAAACGGTAGTTCATGCGCCACAGTTTTGAGCCGTTGGGCTTGACCGCGAGATACAGGCCGAGGGTATCGTGAAGCTTGTAGAGCTTTTCTGAGGGCTTCGCGGACGTGATCTTGATGTGAGTGAGCATTGGAATCATCCCAGCAAGCCGGGTCGATCCGGGGCCATCAAACGCACCCCAATCGTGGGGGTGCTGTTGGTGGTCCTAGCCGGACGTCACCGGAAATTTAGCCGGCGATCATCCGTCGATTTATGCTGTGAAACCAGCCGCTTGCTGGACGTTGCTGGACGCACTTAGCGCCAGAAAGTGGTGCCCAGAAGAGGACTCGAACCTCCACGCCCTTGCGAGCGCCGCCACCTGAAGACGGTGCGTCTACCAATTCCGCCATCTGGGCACCGGATCGGCCCGGTATCGCACCGTGCCGTGGGTAGGAGCGGGCCGATACCGAGGCGGAGGATGCCTGTCAACGCCTGCTTCGCACATTGTCTCTCCATCTTGATGCGGCGCGCGCCATGGGGCATGGCCGGATCGTATCGCCCGCGTCGGGCATAGCAGGTGGAACTTCACGGCATGGCACATTTGGCACCGCTGCAAGACAGGCTGATCGTCCTGATCGGGGGCGGCGGCTTTCTGGGTAGCCGGCTGGCGCAGGAGCTTCTGCAGCGCGGCGCGCGGCTGAGAATCGCGGATCGACACCCTGAAAAGGCGTTCTTCCTGAAACCGCTCGCCAATCTGGGGCAGATCCAGTTCGTGCGGTGCAACGTTACCGACCGGGGCAGCGTGGCCCAGGCGGTGCGCGGTGCGGACAGCGTGGTCTATCTGGTTGGATCGTTCGGCGCGGATCAGCAGGAAGTGCAGGCCGATGGCGCCGGCTTTGCCGCCGAGGCGGCCGCTGCCGAGGGCGCGCGCGCCTTCGCCTATGTTTCCGCCATTGGGGCCGATGCCGGATCGGACAGCGGGTACGCCCGCACCAAGGGAGAGGGCGAGCAGCTGGTGCGCGCTGCCTTCCCCGGGGCCACGATCCTGCGCCCGTCGATCCTGTTCGGGGAGGATGACAAGTTCATCAACCTGTTCGCAGGGCTGATTTCCGCCTTGCCCGTCTTGCCCGTGTTCGGCGCGGGCGCGAGCATCCAGCCGGTGTGGGTGGACGATGCAGCGGATGCGATTGCCAACGCACTGGCCGATCCCGCGGCCCATGGCGGCAAGACCTACGAACTGGCGGGGCCCGATGCGATCACCATGCAGGAACTGCACGAACAGATCGCGCGCGGACAGGAGCGCGACCGGCATTTCATCGCCGTGCCCGATTCGGTGGCGGCTTTCTTCGCCGCGCTGCCCGGCACACCGATGAGTTCGGACCAGTGGAACCTGCTAAAAGCGGGCAATGTGGCGAGCGGCACCCTGCCCGGCCTTGCGGAACTGGGCGTGCAGGCCCGCCCGCTGAGCCTGTTTCTGGACCGCTGGATGACCCGTTATCGCCGCTATGGCCGCTTCACGGAGAAGCGCGGCACCGCCTGATCAGGATTGCGGCAGGCGCGCCGGCTTCGCATCCGGGGCGGACAGCGGTTCGACCAGCAGGATGGTCCCGTCGCTGCCAACGATGCGCACCTTGCTGCCGATGGGCAGGTCCGGGCCGCGCGCCAGCCATTCCCCATCGCCGACGCGCACGCGGCCGCTGCCATCCTCTATCGCCTGGGCGACCGTCGCTGTTTCGCCCACCATGCGCGCGCCGCGCCGGTTGAGCAGCGGATCGCTGGTTTCGATGGGCTGTTCACGCAGCCAGCGGCGCACCGAGAAGATGATGATCAGCGCCAGGAATACGAAATCGACGATCTGGATCGCGACCGACAGGTCGAGCAGATAGGTGAGCACGCCAGTGGCGATCGCCGCCGCCGCCAGCCACAGCAGGTAGATGCCGGGGACCAGCATCTCCAGCCCGGCGAGCACCACGCCAAGCGTCAGCCAGATCCAATGCGCCTCTATCCCGTCCAGCGGCGGCATCAGCGGCGGCCAGTATGCGGCACGGTGGAGCCGGCGGGCGGGCGCGGCGCCTGCACGGCGGGGGATGCGGCGGTTGGCTCATGCCGCCGCCCTTCGCTCAACATCTCGCGCGCCAATTCGCCGATGCCGCCCAGCGTGCCGATCAGCTGCGTGGTTTCCACCGGGAACAGGATCGTCTTGGCATTGGGCGAGGTCGCGAACTTGCCGACCGCCTTGGTATATTCCTGCGCCACGAAATAGTTGATTGCCTGGCTGCCCGATTCTGCGATGGCATCCGACACCAGCCGGGTCGCCTTCGCCTCCGCCTCCGCCGCGCGTTCGCGCGCTTCGGCATCGCGGAAAGCGGCCTCGCGCTTGCCTTCGGCCGAGAGGATCGCGGACTGTTTTGCCCCTTCGGCCCGCAGGATGGCGCTGGCGCGTTCCCCCTCCGCCTCCAGAATTTCCGCGCGCTTGAGGCGTTCGGCCTTCATCTGCCGGGCCATCGCTTCGGAAATATCGAGCGGCGGGCGGATGTCCTTGATCTCCACCCGCGTGATCTTCACGCCCCACGGACTGGTGGCGTGATCGACCACGCTGAGCAGCTTGGCGTTGATTTCGTCCCGCTTGCTGAGCGTTTCGTCCAGATCCATCGAGCCCATCACGGTGCGCAGGTTGGTGGTGGTGAGCGCCATGATCGCGCCGTAGAGGTTCGCCACCTCGTAAGCGGCCTTGCCTGCATCCAGCACCTGGAAGAACACCACCGCGTCCACGCCCACCATGGCGTTATCCCTGGTGATGATTTCCTGCCCGGGGATATCCAGCACCTGTTCCATCATATTCACCTTGCGCCCGACACGGTCGACAAGCGGGATGATGAGGTGCAGGCCCGGTTCGGCGGCGAGCGTATATTTGCCGAGCCGCTCGACCGTATAGACATAGCCCTGCTTCACCACGCGCACCGACATCGTCACGAAGACGAGCAAGACGAAAACCAGCGCAGCCAGCAGATATTCCATGCCTCTATCCCCTCTCTTCCGGACAGGCATCGTAACGCAGCGGGGATAGTGGGCAAGAGAAAGCGCGAGGGTGATTGTGTCCGGTTCGTACCGCTCCTATTGCAGCGAGGATGAGAGGGGCCGCGCGCGCCCGAGGTGGAGGGGTGATTCATGCGAATGAAACGTTTCGTGGCGCTGGGCGGCGCCGTGCTGGCCTGCTTGTGCGCCAGCGGCACAGCCGGGGCTCAGGACAACGCCAATCCACCGCCCCCCGCACCCGCGGCGCGCGCACCGTTTGAGTCGCAACCGCTGGCCGAAGGGCCGTGGTCGATCGCGAGCGAGAAGGGCGCACTGAAGGTCGAGGTGCTGACGCGGGGGCTGGAGCGGCCCTGGGGGATGGCGTTCCTGCCCGATGGGGGGATGCTGGTGACGGAGCGGCCGGGCCGCCTGCGCATCATTCGCGACGGCGTGCTGGATCCGGAACCGATCACCGGCCTGCCGCCGGTCTTCGCCTTCGGCATCGCGGGCCTGACCGATGTGGTGCTGCACCCCGATTTCGCGCAGAACGGTCTGATCTACCTGTCCTACAGCAAGGCGCATCCCGATGCCGGCGACAAGCCGAGCGTGCAGGCCGATTCCGCACTGGCGGTGATCCGGGCGCATTGGGACGGCGGCCACACGCTAAGCGACGTGCAGGAAATTTTCCTGGCCGCGCCATGGTACGGCGCGCCGCCCGCGGTGGAGCGGTGCTGCGGACAGGGGCCGACCTTCGGAAGCTATGGCGGACGCATGGCGTTCGGGCAGGATGGCTATCTCTACATCACCAGCGGTGACCGCAATTATGGCGAGATGGTGCAGGACCAGTCGACCGATTTCGGCAAGATCCTGCGCATCGCAGACGATGGGAGCGTCCCGGCCGACAATCCCTTCGTCGGGCGGGACGGCTGGGCGCCGGAAATCTGGAGCACCGGCCACCGCAACCCGACCGGCCTGACGGTGGACCCCGCAACCGGCGCGATCTGGGAAACGGAGTTCGGCCCGCGCGGCGGGGACGAGTTGAACCGGATCGAACGCGGCGCCAATTACGGCTGGATGGATGTCACCCAGGGCCAGCATTATAATGGCGAGCCCGCCAAGGGCGTGAAGAATGTCGCCGGAATGACCGACCCGGCAATCGCCTGGCTGCCGGAATCGCACAATCCCGGCAATCTCGATTTCTATGACGGCAGCCTGATCCCCGGCTGGCAGGGCAATCTGCTGATCGCGATGATGAACCGTTCGCTGATCCGGGCCGAACTGGATGCGAACGGCACCGTGACGCATCAGGAAACGCTGTTGCAGGATGTCGGCCAGCGCCTGCGCGATGTGCGGACGGGGCCGGATGGCGCGGTCTACATCCTGACGGACGAGAACGAGGGCGCCCTGCTGCGTATCACGCCGCAGGGCTGATCGCCTATTAGGAGGCCCGCCTGACCGCTTCCGCGATCCCGGCCTGCCGGGCCGCGGAAGGCAGGTTGGCCGGGCCTTCATAGATGGCGGCGAGGAAAGCCTTGTCCGTCGCCGTCAGTTCCGGCGCCGGCGCATCTTCGTCGAACAGGGCGGCGATGGAGGCGCCCTCCCCCCTATCGGGCGGCGCGATGGGCGCGAGGCCGCGCAAGCTGGCGTAGTCCGCCAGCTGCGTCATTTCGAACTCGCCGATTTCGCCCGCGTCGAACAGGACCAGCGCGGACACGATGTCGCGCCGGGTTGGCGTGTAGATGCGCGAATGCGCGCTCCACATCCCGGTTTGCGGCACTTGTTCGAGATTTTCGCGCCGTGGCACCGGCATGCCTTCATGCGAGCGAACCAGCGTTGAATGCAGCACGCGCGCCGGTCCTTCCTCTGCCAGCAAGGCCCGCCGTTCCGGCACGCTCATCTCTGCGAACATCAGCGGCTTGCTCGCTTCCAGCCGTTGCAGGAAGCCCTGACCATCTTCCACGAAGGCCACGATCAGATTGGGCGAACAATCGCCATCTTGGGCCAGCCGCACACCCGCAGCCCGTGCATTGTCGCGAATGCGGCCGAACACGGTGCTGGCGGCATCGGGCTTCAGCCCCGCGACGCCGGGACAGAGCGGATCGGCGAAACGCGCGATCGGTTCATCGGCCAGCGCGGGCGCTGCAACCAGCAGCGCGGCCCAGCCCGCCAGCATCATCGGCAACCGTATCCGCATCGGAACCTCCGGCCGTGCCTCCCGGCCGGATTATCCGCCAATCCCCGCGCGACGACAATATGCCATCGCGCCGCGCGGGATATTTGATCAGGCCGCTTCGGACCGCTTGGCGCGCTTGCGCTCGTTCGGATCGAGGTGGCGCTTGCGCAGGCGGATGCTGCTCGGCGTCACTTCCACCAGCTCATCGTCCTGGATGTAGGCGATGGCCTGTTCCAGCGTCATGCGGCGCGGCGGGGTCAGGCGGATGCCTTCATCCTTGCCGCTGGCACGGAAGTTGGTCAGCTGCTTGGACTTGAGAGGGTTGACCTCCAGATCCTGCGGCTTGGCGTTCTCGCCGATAATCATGCCCTGATACAGCTTGTCCCCGGGGTTGATGAACAACACGCCGCGATCTTCCAGCGCGTTGAGCGCATAGGCCACCGCATCGCCCTGCTCCATCGAGATCAGCACGCCGTTCTGGCGGCCGCTGATGGGGCCCTTGTACGGTCCATACTTCTCGAACAGGCGGTTCATGATCCCGGTGCCGCGCGTGTCGGACAGGAATTCACCATGATAGCCGATCAGGCCGCGGCTGGGCGCGGAGAAGGTCAGACGGGTCTTGCCAGCGCCGGAGGGGCGCATTTCGGTCATCTCTGCCTTGCGGAGCGCCATCTTCTCGACAACCGTGCCGGAGAATTCATCGTCCACGTCGACCACCACGGTCTCATACGGTTCCTCGCGGCCGTTCTCGCCCGTCTGGAACAGCACGCGCGGACGGCTGATCGACAGTTCGAACCCTTCGCGGCGCATATTCTCGATCAGGACGCCCAGCTGCAATTCGCCGCGCCCCGCCACTTCGAAGGCGTCCTTTTCGGCGCTTTCGGTGATGCGGATGGCGACGTTGCTTTCCGCCTCGCGTTCCAGACGATCGCGGATCACGCGGCTCTGCACCTTGTCACCCTCGCGCCCGGCATAGGGGCTGTCATTGACGGCGAAGGTCATGGACAGGGTCGGCGGGTCGATCGGCTGCGCGTGGATCGGCTGTTCCACGGCAGGATCGCAGATCGTGTTCGACACGGTGGCGACGGTCAGACCCGCAATGGCGACGATATCGCCGGCAGAAGCGGATTCGACCGGGATACGGTCCAGACCTTCATAGGCGAAGATCTTGGTGGCGCGGCCGGCTTCCACCTGCTTGCCATTCACGTCCAGCGCCTTGATCGGCATGCCGACGGTCAGCGTGCCGCTTTCCACGCGGCCCGTGAGGATACGGCCGAGGAAGGAATCGCGATCCAGCAGCGTCGCCAGCATGGAGAACTGGCCGTCCTTGTCGAGGCCCGGTTCGGGCACATGGCCCACGATCAGTTCGAACAGCGGCGTCAGATTGCCATCGCGCACATCGTTGCTCGGCCCGGCATAGCCCGCACGGCCCGATGCATAGAGCACGGGGAAATCGAGCTGGTCGTCATTGGCATCGAGATTGACGAACAGGTCGAACACTTCGTCCAGCACTTCGGCGGGGCGAGCGTCGGGGCGGTCGATCTTGTTGACGACCACGATGGGACGCAGGCCCAGGCCCAGCGCCTTGCCGGTAACGAATTTCGTCTGCGGCATCGGCCCTTCGGCAGCGTCGACCAGCAGGATCACGCCGTCGACCATCGAGAGGATGCGTTCCACCTCTGCCCCGAAATCGGCGTGGCCGGGCGTGTCGACGATGTTGATGCGGTAATCCTGCCATTCGATCGATGTCGGCTTGGCCAGGATGGTGATTCCGCGTTCCTTTTCGATATCGCCCGAGTCCATCGCGCGTTCTTCGATGCGCTGATTTTCCCGGAACGTACCGGATTGGCGGAAAAGCTGGTCGACAAGGGTGGTCTTGCCGTGATCGACGTGGGCGATAATCGCCACGTTGCGCAGGCTCATAACAAAGGACTTTCGGTAAGGGAGTATGCCGCGCGCCCTTAGCGGCATCGCCGCGTTGCAACAAGCGCGGCGTGGCCCGCGCGGAAACATCCGGCTGCAAGCTGCGTTATGGAAGTCCCATCAACAACAGGGGGAGCACCCATGAGCAAACTTGCCAGCACTTTCGCCATCACGGCCGTGGCCGGGATGGGACTGGCGGTTAGCGCATGCGACAGCGCCGCAGAAAAGCAGGTCGACAAGCAGGCCGAAGCCATCGACGAATCCTACGAGGCGCAGGCCGATGTGGTTGAATCCTTGGCGGAAGGCGCACCCAAGGTGGAGCAGAAAGAAGCCGAAGTGCAGGCCGACGCGCTGAGGAAAGAGGGCGAGGAGATCAAGGATCACCTCAAGGAAGAGGCGGATCATATGTAATCCGCATCGCGGGCGCAGCCGGTGCCGCGCCCGCGATCCGATATCATCAGGCGGTGGGGCGCAGCACCACATGACCCACGGCGGTGTTGGACGCCGGGACGTGATAGAAGCGGTGAAGCTGTTCCACCTTGTCGCCCAGCGCGCCGCGCATGATCAGCCACATGATGAGTTCGATGCCTTCCGAACCCGATTCGCGCAGATATTCCAGGCGGGTGATCTTGCGCAGATCGTCCGTCTGATCGACCAGCTTGTCGAGGAAGGTGTTGTCGAAATCGGGGTTGATCAGGCCGGCGCGCGGCCCCTGCAACTGGTGGCTCATCCCGCCAGTGCCCCAGATCTGCACATTGAGATCGGCGGGGTAGGCTTCCACCGCATGGCGGATCGCTTCGCCAAGCCGCCAGCAGCGTTCGCCCGACGGCGTCGGGAACTGCGTGACGTTGACCGCCAGCGGAATCACCCGCACCGGCCATTCGGGCACCTTGCCGAACATCAGCGAAAGCGGCACCGTCAGCCCGTGATCCACATCCATGTGGTTCATCAGCGTCATGTCGAATTCGTCGAGGACGAGCTGTTCGGCGAGATGCGCCGCCAGCACGGGATCGCCCATCACGGTGGGAACAGGGCGCGCGCCCCAGCCTTCATCCGCCGGTTCGAATTCTTCCGCGCAGCCAAGCGCGAAGGTGGGAACCACGTCCAGCATCAGGGCGGAGGCATGGTCGTTATAGCACAGGATGACGACGTCGGGTTCTTCGCGTTCCTGGAACTGCTTGACCCATTCGTAACCGTCGAACACCGGCTTCCAGTATTCTTCCTGCGTCCGGTCGTGATCGAAAGCCGCCCCGATAGCGGGGACGTGGCTGGTGGCAATGCCTGCGGTGATCCGGGCCATCAGTTGCCCCCCCGGATCGAACGATTGCCTTCGATCGGCCGGCCACCGGACCGCATCATGCCGGCATATTCGTCGGGCGTCATCCCGGTCATGGAGCCCACCGCCTTCTGCACGCTCCACCCATCGGTGTTGGAAAGCTTCACCAGGAAGTAGATGTTGCCGCCCAATTCGATGAGCTTGTTGAAATCGCGGTCGAGCACGGCCTGCTTCTGCTCCTCGCTCATGCGGAAGCGGTCGAGATAGGCGCGTTCATCAGCCTTGAAGGCTTCGCGATTATGCTCCTGCATCAGAGACATGCAGAATTTGTGCAGGTGGTAGGCCTGGCGGGAACGAACGGCGGTGAACACCTTGGTGCCGGGAATGTCCTCGAGCTCGTCGAGGGAATAGAGACGCGTGCGCATGGATGTGCCTTGAAAGAGTCGGAAAGTCCGGATCGGCGAGTTTAGCAGATTATGCCGCGCGCGACCATTGCGCAAAACGCAACACCGCTTGTCCAAAGCGGCATCTCGGTCTGTCGATGGCTGTGCAGGATCGAGCGTATTTTGTTATTGTTTTCAATATCTTGCCGAGCATATGAAACCGTCTTCGCTCCCACAACTGAACCGTTTGCACGATGCGGTTGCGTGGAACGAGAGAGCCGCCGGCAACCTTTGCGCCTTTCCGCCGTCCCCATGCACGCGAGGGGTTATTTCGCCGCGCCATATTGGCTAGGGGGCTGGCAAGATTCACGGCGCGGCTCCGCCATCCGGCCTGCCCGCCACCCCGGTGGAGACCTTTGATGACCGAACACGTGCTGGAACAGCTGGCGGCGACCAATCCTGAAAGCGAAATCTGGTGGGACAGCAGCCCGCTGATCTTCCCGAGCTGGAAGGAAGAAACGCTGGCAAAGGCGCCGGAAGGCAAGCGCGCCGACTGGGAAGAACAGCTGACCCGGCTTTACGACCAGTCGACCATCGACAGCCAGGGCACCATGGGCTTCCGCGGGGTCACCACCAACCCGCCGCTGAGCCTGCAGGCGATCAAGCTGGACCCGCAGGGATGGGCCGCCCGCATCCGCGAGATTGCCAAGGCCGACCCCGCGCTGGATGTCGAAGGCGTGTATTGGGCCATGTATCTGGACCTGGTGAAGAAGGGCGCCGATGCCATCCGCCCGGTCTTCGACAAGTCCGGCGGCAAATATGGCATGCTGTCCGGCCAGGTCGATCCGCGCTTCGTCACCGATGGCGAACGGATGCTGGCGCAGGGCCTGTCCATCGCCGAACAGGGCGAAAATGTGATGGTGAAGCTGCCCGGCTCCAAGCAGGGCTATGAAGTGCTGGAAGAACTGACCGCGCGCGGCATTTCCACCAACAACACCACCAGCTTCACCGTGCCCCAATACATGCGCTGTATGGCGGCGGTGACGGCGGGCCTGCAGCGCGCCCGCGCCGCAGGCGTGGACCTGTCGAAGTGGCGCAGCGTCATCACCCACATGTCCAGCCGCCTCGGCCAGCTGAGCGACTGGACGACGGAAGCCAAGGCCCGCGGCATCGAACTGACGCTGCCGGAAATCCGCGATGGCGAGGAAGCGGTGCTGAAGCGCGCCTATCATTGGGGCAAGGACAACAACCACCCGTCCAAGATGCTGCAATGTTCCATGCGCGTGGAAAAGGACGACCGCACCGGCAAGCTGGTGAGCCGTCACATCCAGGACTTCGGCGGCAGCGACATGGTCTATACCTGCCCGCCCAGCTATATCGCGCAGCTTATGGAAAATGCCGACCAGCTGGAACCGTTCGACGCCAAGGCGATCGATCGCGAGCCCAACAAGGCGAGCATCGAGAAGCTGCTGAAGCTGCCCAGCTTCCGCGAGGCTTACGAATTCGAAGGCATGAAGCCCGACGAGTTCAGCCGTTTCGGCGCCTTCCAGGCGACCGCCACCGAATTCGCCGCCGCCACCCGGCAGACGGTCGATTTCGTGCGGATGACGATGGAGGGTTGAAAGCCCGCCTGCCAGCAGCCTCGCGATGGCAATGACAGGTAGCGATGCGGCAATGGACGCGGCCGAGCGATCGGCCGCGCCTGTGCCGCCGCGCCGCTGGCTGTTCGTCATCACGGTGCTGACCGGCAGTTTCCTGCTATTCCTCGTCCAGCCGCTGATCGCGCGCTTCGCCCTGCCGCTGCTCGGCGGCGCGCCGAATGTGTGGAACAGCGCGATGCTGGTGTTCCAGCTGCTGCTGCTGGGCGGTTATCTCTACGCCCACACCCTGTCCCGCCTGCCGCTGCGAAGGCAGGCGCCGCTGCATCTGGGCATGATGGCGGCAGCGGCCCTGACCTTGCCGATTGCCCTGGTCGACCTGCCCCGCCCTGCGCCCGGCTGGGAAGTGCTGTGGGTGCCCGCCCTGTTCGCCCTGACGATCGGCCCGGTATTTCTGGTCGTTTCGGCGCAGGCATCGCTTATGCAGCGCTGGTTCGCCGCCGCGCCGGGCGCGGGCGATCCCTATGCGCTTTACGCCGCGTCCAATCTCGGCAGTTTCGCGGGCCTGCTCGCCTATCCGCTGTGGCTGGAACCGCGCATGGCGCTGGGCCAGCAAAGCCTGGTCTGGACGCTGGGATACGGCCTGTTGTTCGTCCTTGTGGTGCTCGCCGCGCTGAGCCGTTGGCAGGCGCCGGACCCCCATCACGAAGTGGCGATCCAGGGCGCGGTGCCCGCACCGTCCCGGCGAACGGTGCTGCTGTGGCTGGCGCTGGCGGCGGTGCCGTCGGGTCTCATCATTTCCACCACCACGCTGCTGACCACGGACATCATGGCGATGCCGCTGCTGTGGGTGGTGCCGCTGGGCCTTTACCTGCTGAGCTTCAGCATCGCCTTCTCCTCCGCGGGCGACTGGACCCGCATCCTCAGCCGCCTCGCCCCGGCATTGCTGCTGCTGGGCGGCAGCCTGGCGATGATCTCCGGCGGGCGGTCCAACCCGGCCGTTGCGCTGGTGATGGTGGCGCTGCTGTTCGTGCTGTCCGTCACGCTGCATGGCCGGCTGTATGCCGCGCGGCCGGAACCCGCGCGGCTGACCTTCTTCTACCTGATCGTGGCGGCAGGCGGGGCGCTGGGCGGAGTGTTCGCCGCGCTGGTGGCGCCTGTCGTGTTCGACTGGGTCTATGAACATCCCCTGCTGCTGCTCGCCGCAGCGGCCTTGCTTCCGCAGAACGCGCTGATCCCGGCGCTTGGCCGCTATTGGCGCGAAGGCGCTTGGCGGCATGTCGCCGCCGGCATCATCGTGCTGGCAGCAGCCGTGCTGGCGATCTGGCTGGCCATGGCGGTCGAACGTGGCGATGGCGGCCCGATGCTGGCGCTGGTCTGCGCCATCGCTGCGCTGGGCATGGTCGCGATCGGCATGCGCTGGGCCTTCGTCGCCGTCTTCGCCCTGCTGATGCTGGGACATGGCGGCTATTCCACCCTGTCGCTCAGCGCGCAGGGGGAACGGACGCGCAGCTATTTCGGCATCTATGCGGTGGAGGATTCCGAAGACGGGACGATGCGGCTGCTGAGCCATGGCACCACCGTGCATGGCAAGCAGTGGCTGGACCCGGCACGCCGCCATGCGCCCACCAGCTATTACGGCCATTCATCCGGCGTGGGCATCGCGCTCGACACGATCGGCCCGCATGCCCGCGTTGGCGTGGTCGGGTTGGGCGTGGGCACGCTGGCCTGTTACCGCAAGCCGCAGCAGGACTGGACCTTCTTCGAGATCGACCCGCAGATCCTGACCTATTCCCGCAACCGGGCTTTCACCTTCATTTCCGACTGTACGCCCGACGCCAGGATCGTGATCGGGGATGCGCGGCTGAATCTGGAGAAGGAACCGACCGGCCGTTTCGAGCTGCTGGCGATCGACGCTTTCTCCTCCGATTCCATTCCGATGCATCTGATGACAGCGGAATCCTTCGCCACCTATGGCCGCGCGCTGACGTCTGACGGGCTGCTGCTGGTGCATATCTCCAACCGCTATATCGACCTTGCGCCGATGATCGCGGCCCTTGCCAGACAGGGTGGGTGGCATGGTGCTGTCCGCCGCGACATGGACGATGAAGGTACGCTGGAAGAAGGACTGACCCCTTCGATCTGGGTGGCGCTGGCGAAGGACGAAGCGCGGCTGGAGCGGCTGACCGAAGGCGGCGGCCAGGTGTGGAGCGACCTTCCCCCGCCGGCACTGCGCGCCTGGACGGACGACAACGCTTCGATCCTGCCGCTCATCCGCTGGTAATCGCCCTGCCCGATAATGGCTCCGCCGGGCGATCGGAGTTGGCGCGGAAGCATGGATCATGCATGCACAATGCCGCGACTATCGCCGTGCCGGTATCGAGCCAGCGGGATAGTTTTCCGCCGTCATCCGCTGTGGGGCTGGAGAGAGGTGCGCTGACGCGGTGAAATCGGTCCTGGAGATATTCTTCGAAATCGTGCTCGCCCTGACGGGTGCGGTCGCCTTCGCCACGGCGGTGGTGGGCGGATCGATGCTGGGATTGGGCTGCACGATCTTCGGCTGCGGTTACGCCTGGCGCCGCTGGCGCCGCCGTCGCGCCGCAGGGGACGGGGCCGCGCGGGATGGACAGGCGGATCGAAACAGGGAATGATGCGCCGCGCCCGGTTTCGCCCTTGTGCAAGCTGAGCCGGACGCGGCGCGCGGCGTCGATGGGAGCTTGACGCCGGAGCCGGAGCGGAATCTGACGACCGTTCCGGCAGCCCCGCCTCTCTAGCCGCGGCATCGCCGGACGATCAGTAAATTACGGTAATCTGCCCGTTACAACGCCGTTACTTCGCGGCTGCAACCCCATTGCAAGCCGGTGCGCTGCGTTGGCGGGTCGCAGACAGGCCCGCGCACCATTATCGGACGCGAATCTGCCTGCCATGTGAAGTGCGGCCGCGTTGCGCAGCCGCACGACATCCTTTTCAGCGCGTGCCGATATTCTTTTCTTCGAGGAAGGCAGACAACAGGTCAGCCACCGCCACATTGTTCAAATCCGCGAAGGGAATATGGGTGTTGCCGGTCAGTCCGGCGGCGGGAAGATCCAGCACCTGCACATCGCCGCCATGGGCGTTCGCGATCTCCGCAAACTGCAACGACAATTCGCGCATCTTGCGCCAGCTTTCCGACTTGTCGACATTGTCGCCCCAGACGATCTGGATCGGAAAGCGGGTCAGCCGTTCGAACTGTTCGGCCGGCACATAGACAGGGCCGAAGGGGCCTTCGTCCAGTTGCGGCCCTTCCCCTTCTGGGAAGACGTAGCCGGGGCTTTCATAGGCGACGATGGCGCGCACATTGTCGCTTTTCAGCGCGGTCAGCAGGGCGCGGAAGCCGCCAGCCGAATTGGTGACGAGCACGCTTGGCCCCGCCCGTTCCAGCGCGGCAGCGGCAGCATCGGTTTCGAGCTGTGCGTTGGCGACGGTATCGAATTCCTGATAACGGGCGCGGACTGCCTGGTTCCACGCTTCGGGATCCTGCGTGGGGAATTGCACCCCGTCGAACCAGTCCATGTAGCTGGCCCCCAGCCGCCAGGCGAGGAAGCTGGACTGATCCCGCCCTTCCTCCGCGCGATAGAGGTAATCCGCGCACCCCCAATTCGCCCGACCGACGCGCGGCCCGTCCCACAGATAGACGGGGAAGCCCCGGCGCAGGAAGATGCTGCGGAACCCTTCCCCGCCATCCCACCGCGTTTGCCAGACTGCCGCGCTGGAACTGTGCCACAGGAACAGGGAAACCGGGCGGGCATCGACCGGAATATCGTATTCGACATAGCCATGGTCGCAGGACAACGAAGACGCCTGCGGATCGCCCAACACACGGCCGCCCGCCTCGAACGCGCCTTGCCGCTGTATCATGATCGGCGGCAATCCCGCCTCCTGTGCGGCGGCGGGCACCGCGCCCGACAAGATCGCGGCCGAACAAGCCAGCCCGGCCAACAGGGTGCGCATCCTACCCATCATGTTTCCTCTCCTATTTGTGGGCCTGTGCGCGGTTTGCGGGAGGAAGGATGGCTGCCCGGCGCCCCAAAAGCGGAGCGCCGGACCGATCCCATTGCCCCTGCAAACCACGCATCGGCGGTAATCAGAAGTTCTTGCTCAACGTCAGATACCATTCCCGGGGCGCGCCTGGCTGCCCCTGAACATTCGATTGTCCGGAATCCTGAAGGATGAAGAGGTTGTGATAATACTCCTCCTCAAACAGGTTGGTCACGCCCAGCGCGATTGAGAACCCCTTGTCGGGAATGTCATAGGTGATGCGGGCGTTCACCAGCGAATAGGCGGGCTGGTTCCAATCCGTCGTCCGCTGGCTGGGGGCGCGGCTGCCCTGATAGGCCCAGTCCACGCGCGGCGTGACATTGCCGCCGAAGGGCGCCCCTTCGATCGTGTATTGGATGCCGGCATTGGCCGTCCAGAACGGTTCCGCCTGGCGCGGATTGATGGCGCGATTGTCGATATCGGGCGAACTGAATTCATGCCAGCCCACGGCGCCGTTCAGCACCAGCCCGTCAATCGGTTCTGCCGTCGCTTCCGCTTCGAAGCCCCAGATTTCCGCCGGCGTGTTGATGTAATAGGAGCGCGTGATGCAGGAGAAGCCCGGAACGGCGGCGTCGATTTCCGCCTGCGTGCGAGCACGGCAGGTGGTCGATCCGTCCGGCCCGTCCGGCAGGGGGATGAGGATGCTGTTGCCGGGCGTGTCGCCGCCATTGGCGTCGAGCAGGATTTCCTGCCCGGCGATGGTCTGCGGCCGCTGCGAGAAATCGGTGTAGAACCCCGCGACATTGAGGCGCAGACGCCGGTCGAACAGATCGAGCTTCGCGCCCAGTTCGTAGGCGGTGTTCTTGTTGCCGTCGAACTGCGCGACCTGCGTGATCTGTTGCGGCCGGGCGTTGAAACCGGGCAGCGTGTAGCCGGTGGCGGCCGAGGCATAGATCAGCATGTCGCGGCTGACTTCATACCCCAGTCCGAACTTCCAGCTGAGCACGCTGGCGGAAGGAACCACATCGAACAGGATGTCCCCGGAAGCCGGCGTGTTTTCCAGCAGGTTGGAAATCGAGACGTCCTTCTTGTCATCCGAGTAGCGGAGGCCGCCCGTGATGCTCAGCCCGCCGAGCGCGCCATCGGGATCGAAGGGGCGGACCGTGGCATTGCCGTACACCGCCTTGCTGACCGGATCGAACGTGTTGAAAATGGTGCGGATCAGGCCGGTGCGCGGCTGGTCAACGATGGCATGCTGGGTGCCCTCCGCCTCGAAGTAGAAGGCGCCCACGACCCAGTCGATCCAGTCCATCTGGCCCGACAGGCGCATTTCGCCGGTGAAATAGGTGTTCTTGACGTCGCTCGTCGTCATCTCCGTCATCAGCGGCGAACCGTCCTTCTGATAGACGTGCCGTTCGTCCATCGAACGGTAACCGGCAATCGCGGTGAGGTCGATTTCGTCGGTCAGGCCCACGACCAGCTTTGCCGAGACGCCCCAGTTGGTGAGATCGGCACGCGGCGGCAAGTAGTGGCCGCCATGGGTGGAGGAGCCGTTGTAATAGCTGTGGCCGGGAATGACCGTGCCTGCACCGATCGGATCGTGGTAGGTTTCGTAGGTGGTGTAGGGACTGCCCGTGATGAAGCGGGAATCATACGCCACGCCGTAATAGGCGAAGCTCGCATTCTCGTTCGGAGTGTTGAGGGCGGGATTGATCGACAGGGTGGTGTCGGCCGCGTTTTCGGATTCGTCGCGGGTGTAATCGCCCGTGACGGTGAGGCGCACATTGCTGGTGGGTTCCCATGCGATGCTGGTCCGCAGGGCCTTCACATCTTCGCCCCCCTGACGGCCGACGGTGCAATCATCCGCGGTGAAGCGGGGACTGTTCTGGGCGGCGAGATCGTAAGGCGGCAGATTGCCGGCCAGTTCCGGCGTGCCGCGCCGGTTCATCTCGCACACGAAATCCAGCATCCGCTGATAACCGCGCCGCTTCTTGAACGCGCCCGAAGCCATCAGCGCGAGATTGTCAGCGAGCGGCAGGTTGAAGCCCGCCCGCACATCGCTGCGGTTGTAGCTGCCGGCGGTCAGTTGCACGAAGGCGGTGGCGTCGCGGAAATTGGGCTGTTTCGACACGATGTTGACCGCGCCCGCCAGCGAATTGCGTCCGAACAACGTGCCTTGCGGGCCGCGCAGCACCTCCACATGGTCGATATCGAGCAGATCGAAATTCGATCCGAGCAGGATCGGATAATAGACATCGTCGATGTAGTAGGCGACGACCGGATCGTTGCCGATATTGGTATCCGCCGCCCCGATGCCGCGGATGGAGGCGGACACGCCGGGGCCGAAGGCGCCATGGGTTCGGCGGAACTCCGCATTGGGGACCACCGCCGTCAGGTCCGAAACCGATTTCAGCCCGCGCGTTTCAAGGTCCGCCGCAGTGACCGCTGTGATGGCGATCGGCGTATCCTGCATGTTCGTGGACTGGCGCGTGGCCGTGACCACGATATCCGCGATACCGGCCCGTGCCGCAGCGTCGTTTGCGCCGTCTTCCGGCTGCGCCTGCGCGAAGGCCGGAACCGCCAGGAGAATGGCAAGCGCCGAGATGCCCGTGGCCGCGATGCGCTGGCGACGCTGGCGCGGCGATGTGGTGTCCGTTCTGATCATGCATCCTCCCCCTTGTTTTATGGTGAAATCCGGCCGGAAATGGCCGGGCGGCCGGATTGAAGCGGCCGCGCGTGCGATCGCCGTTCAGGCATCGCCGCCAAGTCCGTGCGCTGTGCGCGATCCGCAGCCGCGCCGCCCGTTCAATCCGGCGCGATCTCTTTCACCAAGGGGCGCAAGGCGGCGTTTGCGGCCGGTCGGATGCCGGGTGACAGTTTGAGGCCCCCGTCCGCTGCCTTGCGGGCGATGTGCCGACGCGGCGCGCGGGTGCTGGCCGAGCGCCTATGCGCGCCGCTCAGAGTGCGGCGAGATATCCCCCATCGAGCGCGATGGTGGAGCCGTTGACATAGGCGCCCGCGCGCGAGGCAAGAAACACGCTCAATCCTTCCACATCCTCGGGCGAACCGGGGCGGCCAGCCGGGATGTAGGTGGCGACGCTTTTCCGGACCGCTTCGGAGCCGGTATCGGTGAGGCGCGACTGGAAAGGACCGGGGGCGATGGCGTTCACCCGGATATGCTCCGGCCCGAAACGCTTCGCCAGAGCGCGCGTCAGATGGTGGACCGCCGCCTTCGATGCGCCGTAGGGATAGGCTTCCCAATTGGGGATATGCGCGCCGCCGATCGATCCCAGATTGATGATGCGCGCAGGCGACGCGGCACTGGCCGCCGCGCGCAGCTGGGGCAGGAACTGCTGGGTGAGGAAGAACACCGAACGCAGATTGACGTTCATCACCATGTCCCAGGCTTCGGCGCTCATCTCCTCGATCTTGGCGGTGTCGTTGGCGCCGGCATTGTTCACCAGAATATCCAGCCGCCCTTCCCTCTCCGCAAAGGCGCCGGCCAGCATGGCCGCTCCATCCTCCCGCTCCAGATCGGCGGCGAGGCCGTGGCATTCCCCCAGTTCGGCAAGCTCTGCCGCCTGGTCGCGGCTGCGCCCTTCATCGCGGGAGGCGATGTAGGTTCTCACGCCGCGTTTTACGAAACCGCGCGCGATCATCAGGCCGATGCCGCTGGTGCCCCCCGTCACCACGGCGACCTTGCCGCTGATGTCGAACAACTGGTCCATGCTCATCCTCCCCGTTTCAGTGTCGCTGGTGAGGCATGGCGCCAGCCGCTGCAAACCCGGCAATTACGGATTCCGCCTGGTGAAATCGCAGCCCTCGCAAGCGGGCCATAGCAGAAGGGATGATGCGGTGTCGCACGGATATGGCGGAGGATATGGTGCAGCAAAGCAGGGAAGCCACGCCTGACAGGGGCGCACGAAGAAGTGAATCAATCCGATCGGTGGAGCGCGCCATCGATTTGTTGCAGGCCCTGAACCGCCGGGCATGTTCGACGCTGCACGATCTGCATCGGGATACGGGCCTGCCCAAGCCATCCATCGTGCGGCTGCTGCGCACGTTGGAGGCCAAGGGGCTGGTGGCGCAATCAGCGAGCTATGGCAGCTATCACCTGCGGGGCCACGTCCAATCGCTGAGCTGCGGCTTCCATCACGATCCGATGATCGTAGAGGTGGCGGACAGGATGATGGTGGAGTTCACCCGGCGCGAAGGCTGGCCGCTGACCCTGGCGCTGTTCGACCGGGACGCGATGGTGGTGCGGGCGAGCACGATCCCGCACACATCGCTTTCGCTGCTGCATTCATCGCTGAACATGCGCCTGTCGATGGTCAGCCGCGCGCTGGGGCGCTGCTATCTGGCCCATTGCCCGCCGCAGGAACGGCGCATCATCGTGGAGATCGTGCGCCGGACCGGGCGGGAGGAGGATGCCCTCGCCCATCACGAAGGCGAGCTGGAGGACGCGCTGAATGCCGTGAGGCAGCAGGGCTATGCCGTGCGCGATCCGGGCACAGAACCGCGATCGTCCACCCTGGCCGTGCCGATCATGGATGGGGACCGGGTCGCCGCCACGCTGGGCCTGACCTGGATCAGCGTGGCCATGTCGCGGGACCGGGCCGTGGAGACATATTACCGGCAGTTGGCGGAAATGGCGGGCCGGGTCTCGGCCGCCATGCCCAACCGCTACCGGCCGCCGGCAGGAAAGGCGGGCCTTCCCCCGACCTTCCTGCCCGATAGGCCACCAGCCGCGCTCAATGCCCTGTCGGCGGCGGGGGCCGATCAGCTCCAGTAGAGCCGGTTCGGATTGTCGATCAGCAGCTTGCGCTGCAATTCCTCGGTCGGGGCGATGCGCGGGATCATGTCCACGATGGCGCCGTCATCCGGAATGGCGTTCTGCATGTTGGGGTGCGGCCAGTCCGTGCCCCAGATGCAGCGATCGGGATAATCGGCCACCAGCGGCGCAATGCTGCGGGCGAAATCGTCCCATGGCGGGCCCTTGGGATCTTCCAGCCGGTCCGGGCAGGTCGGCTTGAACCAGATATCGTCCCGCGATTCGAGCAGGGCGCGAAACGCCTTCATGTCTGCGCCGTCCGGCCCCTGCGTCACATCCGGGCGGCCCATATGGTCCACCACGACCGGCACCGGCAAGGCATCGATAAAGGGGCGCAGATCGGCGAGGATATCCGCTTCGAAATAGATCACGATATGCCAGCCGGCGGGCAAACGCTTCGACACTTCCAGGAACTTGTCCTTGGGCGCATTGTCCACCAGCCGCTTCAGGAAGTTGAAGCGGATGCCGCGCATCCCGCCTTCGTGCAACTGCGCCAGCCCTTCTTCCGAAACATCCGGATCGACCACCGCCACGCCGCGCGCCAGCGGCACGCCATCCACGCTGCCGGCCTTGGCGATGGCATCCAGCGTGGCGGCATTATCCGTCCCGTGGCAGCTCGCCTGCACGATCACATTCTTCGAAAAACCCAGGAAATCACGCAGCGCGAACAGCTTGTCCGGGCCGGCATCTTCCGGGAGATATTTCGCCTTCGGGCTGAAGGGGAACCGGGCCATCGGGCCGAAGACATGGCAATGCGCATCGACCGCGCCCGGCGGCGGGGTGAAGCGCGGCTTGCCGGGGTTCTGGTGCCAGCTGGTGATGCGATCGGTCATTTCCATTCCTCCGCGCGCGCCCCGGACAGGCGGGGATGCGCCGACCCACGAAATATCGCCATCAGCCCGTCCGCCTGCCGGAAACGGGCAAGGCCCCTGACTTATGCGAACACCACCCCGTCCATCAGCTTGCGCGCAGTGCGCAGCAAGGCTGCGGTTGCGACCTGCCCTGCATCGTCCACTTCCAGCACGCAGCTCATTTCCCCGGTGGGATGTTCGACGCTGAGCGTCTTGCGGCGGCCTTCGGGTATATCCGCAACCTCCGCCGCGGGCGAACCTTCCACCAGGCACGCGGTCGCCACGCTGACCGCCCCGAGCACACCGATCGTGGCGTGGGCGCGGTGCGGGATGAAGCTGCGCACGCAGACCGCGCCGCCATCCCTGGGCGGGGCGACCAGCATCATCTTGGGGACGGATTTTTCCTTCACATCGCCCAGGTTCATCAGAGGCCCGGCGGCGAGGCGGATCGCCTCTATCTTCCCGCGCAGATCGGCGAAGGCGTCGCTTTCCAGCTCCTCCCGCGTTTCATAGCCGGTGGCGCCCACATCCGCGGCCTTGATGACGATGCAGGGCATGCCATTGTCGATCAGGGTGCAGGCCATGCCTTCGATTTCATCCACCGCATTGCCGGTGGGCAGCAGCGCGCCGCAGCTCGACCCGGCGGTATCGCGAAACTCCAGCGGGATAGGCGCGTGGCTGCCGGGCACACCGTCGATCCGCGCATCGCCCGCATAATTCACCGTGCCGCCCGGCGTCTGCACCGTGGCGATGGCCACCTGGCCGGTATTTTCCATGAAGATGGCAACGCGGGTTTCATCGCCTGCCGCTTCCACCAGCCCGCGTTCCAGCGCGAAGGGGCCGATCCCGGCGAGGATATTGCCGCAATTCTGCGCATCGGTGACAATGGCCTGATCGACGAAGACCTGCAGGAACAGGTAATCGACATCGATCCCCTCCCGCGCAGACTTGCGGACGACCGCGACCTTGCTGGTCAGCGGATCGGCGCCGCCCATACCGTCGATCTGGCGCGGATCGGGGCTGCCCATCACGCCAAGCAGGAAGGCATCGCGCGCGGCGGTATCCTGCGGGAGATCGGACGCAAGGAAATAGCCCCCCTTCGACGTGCCGCCGCGCATCCACATCACCGGTGCCGAATTGTCTGCCATCTGAAACTCCGTTCGCTGCCGGCGAGGCAAGGGAGCGGAGGCGCGACCCCGCGCCGCCGCCCGATAGGTATAGCGGATTAAAGCCGCGTCAGATCCACTTCAGCCCCATATCAGTCAGCTTCTGGCGGAAGCCATACATGTCGAGGCCAAGCTCGCCCGATGCCAGACGGTCGCGCTTGCTGCCTTCATTGGCTTCGCGGGCGCGCGCCTTTTCCAGCACGGTTTCCGCATCGGCGCGCTTGACCACGCAGACGCCGTCATCATCGGCCACGATCACGTCGCCCGGCTCTATATAAGCGGAAGCGCAGACGACCGGCACGTTGACGCTGCCGAGCGAGGCCTTGATCGTGCCTTGCGCGAACACCCGCTTCGACCAGACGGGGAAGTTCATTTCCGTCAGGTCGCGCACGTCGCGCACGCCTGCATCGATGATGAGGCCCTTCACCCCGCGCGCCTGCGCGCTGGTGGCCAGCAGATCGCCGAAATAGCCGTCTTCGCACGGGGAGGTCGGCGCGATCACCAGCACGTCGCCATCCTGGCACTGCTCGATCGCGGCATGGACCATGTAGTTGTCGCCCGGCGGCACGGAGATGGTGATGGCGGACGCCCCGATGCGCGCGCCGGAATAGATCGGGCGCATATAGCTGGCGAGCAGGCCCGTGCGGCCCTGCGATTCGTGCACCGTGGCGACGCCGCACGCGCCGAGCCCTTCCACCACTTCCTTTTCCGCGCGCTGGATATTCTGGACGACAACACCGGCCATGGCCATGATTCTCCTTGCCTTGACGATTGCGGGCAGCGGGTGGACCCGGGCGGCAAGGTCGTCAAGCCCCAGCCAGCCGGCGCGCGCCCCCCGCGAGAAGGCGCATCCTGTGGCTGGCAAACTTGTATGCGGTACTTACATTCTGTAAGCGACGGAGCCCAGAGGATGCCAAACGCAAATACCCTTTCCGCCGCGCCCCATGTGGCGCTGATCGGCTTCGGTGAGGCCGGGTCCCGCTTTGCGCGCGCCGGCGCCTGGCGCGGCCACGCGCGCGGTTATGACGTGCTGCCGGAACGGCGCGCCCTGATGGCGGATTGCGGCGTGGAAGCCGCCCCGGATGCGGCCACCGCTCTGGCCGGTGCGCAAATCGTGCTGTCGCTGGTGACGGCGGATTCCGCGCTCGCCGCAGCGCGCGATTGCGCGCCCCTGCTGCCGCAAGGCGCGCTGTGGTGCGACATGAATTCGGTGGCGCCAGAAACGAAGCGCGCGGCGGCCGAGGCGATAGAGGCCGCAGGCGGCATCTATGTGGACGTTGCCGTGATGGCCCCCGTTGGCGAGGAGCTGGCCGCGCCGCTGCTGCTGGCCGGCAGCCACGCCGCCGAGGCGGAGGCGCTGCTGAACCGGCTCGGTTTCGGCAACACCCGTGTCGTCGGAACGGAGATCGGCCGCGCCAGTTCGATCAAGATGATTCGCTCCGTCATGGTGAAGGGGCTGGAAGCGCTCAGCAGCGAATGCGCCGCCGCCGCTGATGCGGCGGGCGTGTTCGACGAGGTGATGGCATCGCTCGATGCCTCCGAAAAGCCCATCCCCTGGGCGGAGCGGGTCGCCTATAATCGCGAGCGAATGGAGACTCACGGCGCGCGGCGCGCGGCGGAGATGGAAGAATCGGCCAAGACCCTGCTAGGGCTGGGTGTGGAACCGGTGATGACCAGGGGCACCGTGCAATTGCAGCGCGAAGCCCCGGTCAGAGCGAGGAAAGAGGGAAACAAGGCGGCATGACGCTGATCATCGATTGTCACGGGCATTACACGACGGCTCCGGCCCAGCACGACGCATGGCGCGAGCAGCAGAAGGCCGCCTTCAAGGAGGGCAAGGCCGCCCCGCCCTATCCGGCGATCAGCGATGACGAGATCCGCGAGACGATCGAGAAGAACCAGCTGCGCCTCATCAAGGAACGCGGCGCGGACCACACGATCTTTTCCCCCCGCGCCAGCGCCATGGCCCACCATGTGGGCGACCAGGGCGTGAGCGAGGCGTGGTCCCTCGCCTGCAACGACCTGATCTACCGCGTGACGGAACTGTTCCCCGAATGGTTCACCGGCGTGTGCATGCTGCCGCAAAGCCCGAAGGCGGACCTTGCGGCCAGCATCAAGGAGCTGCGCCGCTGCGTGGAGGAACTGGGCTTCATCGGCTGCAACCTCAATCCCGATCCGGGCGGCGGGCATTTCACCCTGCCGCCGCTGACCGATGAATACTGGTTCCCCATCTACGAAGCGATGTGCGACCTGGACGTGCCGGCGATGATCCACGTTTCGGGATCCTGCAACCCGGCGATGCACGCCACGGGCGGCTTCTATCTGGCGGCGGACACGGTGGCCTTCATGCAGCTGCTGCAGGGCGATCTGTTCAGCCGGTTCCCGAATTTGAGATTTATCATACCGCATGGCGGCGGCGCGGTGCCATTCCACTGGGGCCGTTTCAGGGGACTTGCCGACATGTTGAAGCAACCCAGCCTCGACACCCATCTGATGAACAACGTGTTTTTCGACACTTGTGTCTATCATCAGCCGGGCGTGGACCTGCTGGCCGACGTGATCGAGACCAAGAACATCCTGTTCGGCAGCGAGATGGTTGGCGCGGTGCGCGGGATCGATCCCACCACCGGCCATTATTTCGACGACACCAAGCGTTATGTCGACGCCCTGGATATCTCCGACGCGCAGCGCCACGCGATCTTCGAAGGCAATGCCCGCCGGGTGTTCCCGCGCCTCGACACGAAACTGAAGGAACGCGGCCTATGAGTGTAACCGCCACAGGGTTTGCACCATGCGAGAAGCCGGACAGGTATCTCCAGCAGCTTGCCAAGCACTGGAGCCACAAGATGGCGACCAGCTATGAGGACGGGTTGGCCACCTTCCCGTTTTCGGAGCACGACAATGCGGTGATGCAGGCGCGTGAAGGCGGAATCGCCATCACGCTGACGACCGGCGAAGCCGAGCGAAACGAGCAACTGCGCGGCGTGATCGAACGGCATATCGACCGGTTCGCCTTCCGGGAGGCGCCGCTGAGCTACGAATGGAAAGAACAATGAGTACCAAGAAGGAGCGGATCAATATCCACGAATACCTCGCGGAATTCGAGGATATCCCGGGCACGCGCGTCTTCACCGCGAAGCGGGCGCGGCAGGGCTACAACCTGAACCAGTTCGCCATGAGCCTGATGAAGGAAGAGAACCGCAACCGGTTCCTGGCGAACGAGAAGGCCTATCTCGACGAATGGCCGCTGACGGACGCCGCCAAGCAGGCGGTGCTGGACCGCGACTACAACGCGATGATCGACGAGGGCGGGAACATCTATTTCCTGTCCAAGCTGTTTTCGACCGACAAGAAGAGCTTCCAGTTCGCCGCCGGTTCCATGACCGGGATGACGCAGGAAGAATATGCCGAAATGATGCTGAAGGGCGGCCGTTCGCCAGCCGGGCAGCGCTCCGTAAAGGGAGGTTACTGACATGGCCCGCATTACCGCCGGCATCACATCGAGCCACATACCGGCGCTGGGCGCCGCGATCCAGACGGGCACGTCCGACAATGATTACTGGGGCCCGGTCTTCCGCGGTTACCAGCCGATCCGCGAATGGGTTTCGCAGCCGGGCAACACGCCCGACGTCGTGATCCTGGTCTATAACGACCACGCATCCGCCTTCGACATGAACATCATCCCGACCTTCGCGATCGGCTGTGCGGAACGGTTCAAGCCCGCCGACGAAGGCTGGGGGCCGCGCCCCGTTCCCGACGTGATCGGCCACCCCGACCTCGCCTGGCACATCGCGCAGAGCCTGATCCTCGACGAATTCGACATGACCATCATGAACGAAATGGATGTCGATCATGGCTGCACCGTGCCGCTTTCGATGGTGTTCGGCGAACCGGCGGAATGGCCCTGCAAGGTCATCCCCTTCCCCGTCAACGTCGTGACCTATCCGCCGCCGAGCGGAAATCGCTGCTTCAACCTGGGCGATTCCATCAAGGCCGCGGTGGAAAGTTTCCCCGAAGACCTGAACGTTCAGGTGTGGGGCACAGGCGGCATGAGCCACCAGCTTCAGGGGCCGCGCGCCGGCCTGATCAACAAGGAGTTCGACCTGAACTTCATCGAGAAGCTGATCTCCGACCCCGAGACGTTGGCCAAGATGCCGCATATCGAATATCTGCGCGAAGCAGGTTCGGAAGGCATCGAACTGGTCATGTGGCTCATCATGCGCGGCGCGCTGGGCGACAAGGTGGAAGAGCTTTACCGCTTCTATCACATCCCCGCCTCCAACACCGCGCTGGGCGCGCTGATCCTGCAGCCGGACGGCATCGGCGCCGCGCCGCCGAGCGTCCGCCAGCAGGTCGACGCCTGATGCACCGCTCCTTTTCCGCCACCGCATGATGCGCGTGGCGGAAAAGGAAGCCGGGAACCGCCCTTCCGCGATGAACGGCGCCCCGCAAACCCATTGACCTTTCCCCCGCCCCATCCGCAGGCAGGATGGGAACCAGACAGGAGAACCCCATGCGCATAGCTCTCGTCGGCGCCGGCGCTTTCGGCGAAAAGCATCTCGACGGCCTCAAGAACATCGACGGCGTGGAAATCACCTCCGTCATTTCCCGCCGGGCCGAACAGGCCGCGGAAGTGGCCGCGAAATATGGTGCGAAACATTCCGGCACGGAGCTTTCCGAGGTGCTGGAACGGGACGATGTCGACGCCGTGATCCTGTGCACGCCCACGCAGATGCATGCCGAACAGGCCATCGCCTGCATGGAAGCCGGCAAGCATGTGCAGGTGGAAATCCCCCTGTCCGACAGCTGGGCCGATGCCGAAGCAGTGCTGAAGAAGAGCCAGGAAACCGGCCTCGTCTGCATGGTCGGCCATACCCGCCGCTTCAACCCCAGCCACCAGTGGGTGCATAACAAGATCGTGGCGGGCGATTTCAACATCCAGCAGATGGATGTTCAGACCTATTTCTTCCGCCGCAAGAACATGAACGCCAAGGGCGAAGCGCGCAGCTGGACGGACCATCTGCTGTGGCACCACGCCGCCCACACGATCGACCTGTTCGCATACCAGACCGGCAAGATCATCACGGCCAATGCGGTGCAGGGCCCCAAGCATCCCGAACTGGGCATCGCCATGGACATGTCGATCCAGCTGAAGAGCGAGACGGGCGCGATCTGCACTCTGTCGCTGAGCTTCAACAATGACGGGCCGCTCGGCACCTTCTTCCGCTATATCGGCGATACCGGCACCTACATCGCCCGTTACGACGATCTGGTGAACGGCAAGGAAGAGGCCATCGACCTCGCCGGTGTGGCCGTGTCCAACAATGGCATCGAGTTGCAGGACCGCGAATTCGTGGCCGCGATCCGCGAAGGGCGCGAGCCGAACAGTTCCGTCCAGTCGGTCGTCGATTGCTACCGCGTGATCGGCGAGCTGGCCGCCAGCCTCGAAGCCCAGGACGGATGGTCCTGATGACGGGGCAGGCCCTGACGAAACGGCAGATTGCCGGCCGGGAACTCCACCCGGTCGGCCTCGGCTGCATGAACCTGTCCTGGGCCTATGGCACGCCGCCCGACCACGAGGAATGCGTCGCATTCCTCAACCGGACGCTGGACCTCGGCTATGACCACCTCGACACTGCCCGCATCTATGGCGCGGGCAAGAACGAGGCGCTGATTGCCGAGGCGCTCAAGGGCCGCCGCAAGGAGTTCTTCCTCGCATCCAAATGCGGCATCGTGGTCGAAGGGCCGAAGCGGGGCGTCGATTGTTCGCCGGAAGCGATCCATGGCGCTATCGACAAGAGCCTGGAACTGCTCGGCACCGATCACATCGACCTGTATTACATGCACCGGTTCGACCCCAAGGTGCCGATCGCGGACAGCGTCGGCGCGATGGCGGAAGCGATCGCCGCGGGCAAGATCGGTGCCTATGGCGTGTCCGAATGGTCGAGCGACCATATCCGCGAAGCCCATGCGGTGCATCCGGTGGGCGCGGTGCAGACCGAATATTCGCTGTGGACCCGCAACGTCGAACTGGCAGTGCTGGAAACCACGCGCGAACTGGGCATCCCCTTCGTCGCCTTTTCCCCCGTGGGGCGCGGCGCGCTGGGCGCGGAATTGCGCGATCCCTCCACGCTGGAGGAAGCCGACCTGCGCACCAAGATGCCGCGTTTCAGCCAGGACAACTGGCCGAGCAATCTCGCGCTGATCGACCGTCTGGCCGAGCTTGCCGCGACGGCGGGCGTTACGGCCGCACAACTGGCGCTGCGCTGGGTCCTGTCGCGCGGCGATCATGTGCATGTGATCCCCGGGACCACCAACCGGCAACATCTGGCAGATAATTTCGCCGCCGCGAATATTGCCATCGACGATGCCGTGCTGGAAGAAGCGGGCCGTCTGATCAACCACGACACGGTGCGCGGACATCGCTATCATGATGCGATCCGCCCGACGATCGATACAGAGGACTTCGAAACGGCATGACCACCCTGCGCGCGCCGATCGCCTATGTTAAGGACACGGGCGAGCGGCCGCGCTATTACGCCAATGCGCATGAGCGGGACACGATCGTCGTCGCGCCGATGGCGATGGAAATCGCCGACATGCGCGGCGCGGCAACCTCGCTGGATGTGGAGGGCTGCGTTCTTGTCCCCCACCCCAGCCAGGTGCGGGACTGGGCCGATCAGGACGAGATCGGCCGCGTCCATCTGGCCGAGATCGAGGATCTGCTGAAGCGCGAAACGGGCTGCGACCAGGTCGTCGTGACTGCGCGGGGCATCTTGCGTTACTCCGAAAAATCAGGCCGCACCGGCAGCAGCGACAATTCCCACCCGGCCCGCTTTGCCCATGTCGACGTATCGGCAGACACCGGCACCGCCTTCCGCGCTCAATCCGCGCCGGAGGGTCGCACGATCGCTCGCAGCGCGCAGTATAATGTGTGGCGGGCCGTAAGCGGGGCACCGCAGGACGTTCCGCTTGCCCTGTGCGATGCGCGCAGCGTGGTGGGGCCGGAACTGCTTAATGCGGATGCGATTTTCGACCCGCCAAACGGCGCGCCCGAATTCAGTTTCGAAGGCTATGTCGTGGCCCACGATCCCGCGCATCGCTGGATCTGGTTCAGCGCGATGGAGCCGGACGAGGTCATCATCTTCAAGACCAGCGAAAGCGATCCCGCCCGCGCCCAGTGCATTCCGCATGTCGCCTTCGACAACCCGGAAGCGCCGGCCGATGCCCCCGCGCGGGTGAGTATCGAGATGCGGGCGAATTGTTACTGGTTCGCCTGAATCGGTCACACCCCGCCATAAACGTCGCGGCCTCCCCTTTTCGCGCAATCCACCCGTTGCTATCTAGGCAGGGAGCGGTGTTGGGCCGCTCTACGGAGACGCAGCCTTGCGGAGCTTTATTCCAGGAGAGGCCGCGATCGGCCTTGGACTGGTGGTCTGGCTCGTCGCGGCGACTATCCTGCCCTTTCATCTGGGTGCGGGCGGCGCACCCTGGACCTCGCTGCTGGTCTATATCGGCATTGCGGGCGGCTTGTTCGCGGCCGGTGATGCCGCGCTCCATCTCTCGTTCCTCCGCAATCTTCAGGATCTGCCCGCGCAAGGATTGATGCGCGCCTGCGCCATCGCCATCCCTGCCGCAGCCATGTTCGCGCTGGGCAGCCTCGTCGCCCCCACGGCGGAACGGATGGAGGATAATGTGTGCCGTATCGGCGGTTTGGAACCGCTGGATGCGCAAACCTCCGGCCCGGACTGGGATTTCGACGCGGACGCCGATTGCGTCCCGTCCGATAATCGCTGAGTTAGCTAGCAGCGGGGGGCAGCAAAGGCGCCCCCGCCCCCAGCATGCAGAACCCAGTCAGAGCGCGGTGGAATAGGTCGCAAGCAGCCTTTCCCAGGCGCGTTCCGCTTCCGCTTCGGCATAGACCGGGCTGTCGGGCACGGTCCAACCGTGATCCCCGTCATAAACCTCGATCTCCGCCGGGCGGCCGGCCTTCTGGGCGGCTTCCTTCAGCACGTCCTTTTCAGCCGGGGATCGGGCATCGTCGTTGCGGGCGATGGAAATCAGGAATTGGGCCTGCGTTTCGTCGAACAGGTCATGCGGGCTGCTGGGATCGCCTTCCACCACCAGACCGCCGCCATGAAAGGATGCGGCGGCCTTGACCCTGTCGGGCACAGCGGCGGCCGTCCAGACGGTGTAGGGGCCGCCCATGCAATAGCCCTGGTTGCCGATGCCGCGTTCGCTGTCCACCGCATCCTGCCCATCCAGCCAGGCAACCACCGCGCGCGCGGTATCCATCACCCCTTGCGCGTTGTTCCTGGCGCGCCACGGGCCGACCTTTTCCATCCCGCCCTGTTTGCGCCAATCGTCGAAATCGGCGAATTGCGGGGCGGGTGCGTCGCGATAATAGGGGTTCAGCACCAGCACGGAATAGCCGGAAGAGGCCAGCCGCCGCGCCATCATCTTGAAGGCGTCGCGCAAGCCGGCAATGTCTGGCCAGATGATGACGGCGGGATGCGCGCCATCGGCCGGATGGACGAAGAAGGCATCCATCGTGCCGCCGGGCGCAGCGAAGCTCACCATGTTTTCCGTCAGCCCGCCTTGCGCCATCGCCCCGTCGATGGGCGCACAGGCCGCGAAGGCCCCCAGCGCGCCGAGCGCCGCGAACTGACGCCGGTTCACACCCTTGCGGCCCATGCCGGCCACCTGAATATCGTCACACATGCTCGCCTCCTGGCTATCCCACCCCTGGGGGGAGGATAGCGCGGAGCGCGGGCGTGGCAACACAATGCCGCTGGCTGGCGGCTGTCTGGCCAGATCAGGTCAGATCGTCGAGCCTGATGATCAGCCCTTCTTCCGCCGCCTTCATGGCATCGCGGCGCAATTGCTCGATCTTCAGCCGCCCCTCCGGCGCATCCTCCACCGGGAGGGCGGCCATCACCTTCTCGTGGATTTCCTCGAAATCGGGGCCGTGTTCGGGGTGTGTCAGGATCAGGCCCTTCTGCTCCGTCATGCCGGCCAGGATCTTGGTCCCGACCTCATACGGGTCCATCCCTTCCTCGAAAGCGGTGCCGAACTGTTCCAGTTCCCCTTCCCGCGCCGGGGCAAAGCCGCTTTCCCCAAATGCGTCGGGCCGCTTTTTCGCGCTGGCCCAGGCATTGGTGCGGGTCAACGCAGGGCAGCACAGCGAACAGCCGATGCCATGCGGCGCGAGGTTATAGCGCAGGCTTTCGGTCAATCCGCGCACGGCGAACTTGCTGGCGGTGTAGATGCCCGCCTGCGGGCCGGGCAGGAAGGCGGCCATGCTGGCCACGTTCACCACATGACGCCGCCCGTCCGCTTCCTTGATCTTCGGCAGGAAGGACACCAGCCCGTTGACGACGCCGCCGAAATTGACGCCCATGATCCAGTCGTAATCGTCATAGCTGGCCTCGTCCGTCGGGCCGAAAACGGACACGCCGGCATTGTTGACGAGGACATGCACCGCGCCGAAATGGTCGAACACCTGCTGCGCCACTTCCGCAAAGCGCGCGCGATCGGTCACGTCGAGCTTGCAGAACAGCGGCTGTTCGTAGCCCTTGGCCGCGAACCATTCCGCCACGCGGGCCTTGTCATCCTCGTTCCGGTAGCTCAGCGCCAGGCGCATCCCGGCATCCGCAAAGGCCTGCGCCACGCCGAGGCCAATGCCCGTGACCGCACCGGTGACAAATGCAACCCGGCCTTCCCACATGCGTTCATTCCCGCTCATTTCCGCCAATTTCCTCTCGCCAAAACACTATCGTTCGTTAGGATTGATACAGGGATTCAAGGGAGAGTCGATAATGAGTGACGTGGAACAGCGGCTGGCGCAGATCGAGCATCGCGTGGGCGAGCTTGAGGATATCAACGCCATTCGCCGCCTGCATTGGGCCTATGGATATTACATCGATTTCAACCGGCCCGACGACGTCGCCAATCTGTTTTCGGAAGATGGCGTGGTGGTGTTCCTGTCCGGTGAATATGTCGGCCATGCGGGGGTGAAGCGGCTGTATGGCGACTGGATCGCCGGGCGTTTCACGGGCGGCCGCCCCGGCCCGGTCGACGGGCTGCTGCTCGACCACTTTCAGATGCAGGACATCATCACCGTCGCACCCGACCGGCAGACGGCGAAGGGCCGCTTCCGCGGGCTGTTGTTTGGCGGCTGGCACGATGATTTCCAGGATGCGAAGCCCGATTTCATGCCGCAGCAATTCATGGAAGCCGGCATCTACGAAAACGATTACGTGCTGGAAAACGGCGTGTGGAAGATCCAGCGGCTGGATTACAAGATGCAGTGGCAGGGCGATTACGAGGAAGGCTGGGCCCATACGACCAGCCATCTCCAGCCGGCGGAGAAGCTCTATCCCGAAGATCCCGTCGGCCCCGACCGGCTGCTGCCCAAGGAAGAGATCCGCAACACCTGGCCATACCGCCACGATGTGCCGATGCATTTCGCCCACCCCAAGTTCGGCGCCCTGCTGGCCGGGCAGGAACGGGCCTGATGCCGCACACCGCCCGGCAGGCCTCCTGATCAGTGGCGGATTTTGATCCAACCGATACCGGCAACCGCGCGCAGCTTTCCGTGCGCGAGGTTGCCGAACGGTTCATCGAACTGTTCTATGTCCGCGACGATCCGCGCGCGGCCTTCCTCAACTGGGTGCATCCCGATTACATCCAGCACAATCCCAACGCGCCAACCGGGCGCGATGCGACGCTGGCGATGATGGAAGACAGCATCCGCCGTAACCCGGAACTGACCCACGATGTGAAGCGCGTGGTGTTCGGCGATGGCGATCTGGTTGCGGTGCATTTCCATTTCCGGCGGCAGGCCGGGCATCCGGGCCACGCCATCATCGACATATTGCGGATAGAGGATGGCTATATTCGCGAACATTGGGATGTGGTGCAGGACATGCCCGATCCGGCATCCTGCAAGAACGATAACGGGATGTTCTGATGCCAGGTGATGCCAGCGATATTATCGATTCATCGGAGCCACTGGACCGGTCCGCTCTGGCTGACCGGGAGGTGGCCGAACGCTTCATCGAGATATTCTATCGCCAGAACCGGCTGAGCGATGCGTTCCGCATCTGGATTCATCCCGATTATATCCAGCACGATCCCAATTCCGCGACGGGCCGCGACGGCACCATCGCCGTGCTGGATGCCCACATGGCGCGCAATCCGCGCATGTCGCATGACATCAAGCGTGTGATCCACGGCGATGATGGCATGGTGGCGGTCCATTATCATTTCCGCGCCGCGCCCGACGAACGCGGGCTGGCCGTGGTCGACATATTCCGCATCAGCAACGGCTATCTGGTGGAACACTGGGACGTGATGCAACCCATCCCGGACCCGGCGACATGCAGGAACGATAACGGCATGTTCTGACCGATCGGCAATTCTGACCAAATCATTGGCAGGGAGAGGATAAGATGACCAAGCTGGAAGATGGCAGCGAGAAGGGGCTGAAAGGGCACTTCAAGGAGGATTTCAGCCATCGCACCCGCATCGGGCTGGCCCCGCGCATGGGCCATATCGATCGCAGCGCGCCCTATAAACGCATCGCCACGGAAGAAGCGTGGACTTTCCCCGCGCTGGTGAAGGCGCAGGTGGAATATCTGGGCAGCGGCGCCGCGCCCGATGACGATTCGCTGAAGATGGCTGGCATGTTCTCCCGCATGCCGAGCCTGCAGGAGATGTTGCAGGATCTGGGCGATCTGCGCCTGTCGCATATGGATGAGATGGGCATCGACCGTCAACTGCTGCTGCTGACGGCACCGGGCGTGCAGGTCGTGCGCCCATCGGAAGGCACGGCGCTGGCGCGCGAGGCGAACGATATCGCCGCCGATGCCTGCCGCCGCCATCCGGACAGGTTTTCCGCCCTCGCCGCCTTCGATCCGCGCGACGTGAAGGGATCGGTGCGGGAAATCGAGCGGGCGATGGGCGAACTGAAGCTCAACGGAGCGGTCCTCAATTCCCACTTCCAGGGGCATTATATCGACGAGGCCGAGTATTTCCCGATCCTGGAAGCGCTGGAGGCGAATGACGCCGCGCTCTATATCCACCCCACCGCACCCTTCAACGCGCCGCATTACGAGGATCGCGGTTTCTTCGGCGCGCTGGCCGGGTTCCCGCATGATGTGTGGCTGCACACGATGGGGCTGATCTTTTCCGGCGCGTTCGACCGGTTCCCGAAGCTGCGGCTGGTGATCGGCCATCTGGGCGAATGCCTGCCGCTGCATCTCTATCGCTTCGACTGGATGCAGGGGAATGCGGACAACCGGCCCGGCCTGCGCGGCGGACAGCCCGCGGTGAAGCTGAAACATCCGGTCAGCTATTACTTCCACAACAATATCTGGATCACGACCAGCGGCGTGGGCTGGGAACCGGCCATCAAGTTCTGCATGGAAGTGATGGGGCCGCAGCGCGTGCTCTACGCCATGGATTATCCCTATCAGCAATCGAGCGACGAGGTCGCGGCGTATGACCGGCTGAAGATACCGGCGGACGAGAAGAAGATGCTGATGGAAACCAATGCGCGCGACGTGTTCCGCCTGGGCTGACCGGCCGGTGTGGCGGACATGCGACACGCATGAATCGTTTTAACGATCGTTAGAGCAAGCCCGTAGCCAGCCGGCCGCGGAAGAGTAGGCTGTTTGTCGAGCAGGCCGCAAAGGCCGCCGACGGTTGGAGGATACCTGAATCATGCAGAAGCGAATCCGATTTCGCGGTGCGGCCGTTCTGGGCGCGTCGCTGGTTGCTCTGTCCGCGACCGCACCCGCACTGGCGCAAGATCAAGCGGGCGCCCCGGCACAGCCGGCCGCTGCTGCGCAGGACGAACCCGATCGCCCGGTCAACACCATCATCGTGACGGCGCAGTTCCGCGAGCAGGCCCTGCAGGACACGCCGCTGGCGATCACCGCCGTCAATTCGGAGATGCTGAATGCCCGTAGCCAGACCAACATTTCCGAAGTCACCGCGCAGGCCCCCAACGTCACGCTGAAGCCGCAGGGCGCAGCGTTCGGGCCGTCCCTGGCCGCTTCCATCCGCGGCGTGGGCCAGCCGGACTTCAACCCGGCGCTGGAACCGGGCGTCGGCCTGTATGTCGACGATGTCTATTACGCGACGCTGACGGGCGCGATCTTCGACCTGCTCGATCTGGAACGGGTGGAAATCCTGCGCGGCCCGCAAGGCACGCTGGCCGGCAAGAACTCCATCGGCGGCGCGGTGAAGCTGTATTCCAAGCGGCCACAGGGCGATGGCAGCGGCTCCGTCAGCGCAGCCTATGGCAGCCGCAACCGGATCGACCTGCGCGCCAGCGCCGATTTCGGGCTGACCGATACGCTCGCCATGCGCGTCGCCGGCGTGGCGAAGAAACAGAATGGCTATGTCGACCGGCTGGATTTCGGCTGCGTCAATCCGCCCGGATCGGCACTGAACCCTGCCGTTGGCGGGGTGGAGCCGACCACCAGCGGCGATTGCCGCGTCGCCCGCGATGGCGAGGTGAACTATCAGGCGATCCGGGGCCAGCTTCGTTACCAGCCCGATGACCGGATCGATATCAACATCATCGGCGACTATTCCCATTCGGACAATACGAACGCCGCCGGCGTGCTGATCTATGGCAATAACGACAATCCCAATATCCGGGGCAATGCCGATGGGGTGCCGCTGGATTCGCGCTTCGTTTGCGGCCGCTATTGCAACTATGCCAGCTATGTCGCCCCCGCCGACACGTTCAACGGCAGCGGGCTGACCGATTATCCGCTGGTCGAAACGCGTGGCGACGGGCGCACCCGGCTCGACAATTGGGGCGTGTCGGGACAGGTGGATTTCGACATCACCGACAATCTGCAGCTGCAATCGATCACCAGCTATCGCGATTACCGGCTGCGCTTCAACAATGACGATGATTTCACGCCGCTGGCCCATTCCAACGGGTTCGGCGACCTGACCTATTGGGGCTTCACGCAGGAAGTCCGGCTGAACGGCTCCATGCTGGACGATACGGTCAGTTGGACGGTCGGCGGCTTCTATCTCGACCAACGGTCCGTTTACGCCACCTTCCAGGATCTGCGTTATTCCCCGATCCCGCTGCAATTCCAGGGCAATGATCCCGTCAATGCCGATACGATCGCGGTGTTCGCCAACGCATCATGGGAAGTGGTTCCGGACCTCACCGTCAATGCAGGCATCCGTTATACGGATGAACACAAGGACTACACCTTCTCCCGCCGCAATCGCGACGGCACGGTGAACCCCTTCCTCGGCGCGCTGGACGGCGTGACCGGGAATTACGATGGCGACCGGATCGATTACCGCGTCAACCTGCAATATCGCTGGAACGATGCGCTGATGACCTATGCGCAGGTTTCCACCGGCTTCAAGGGCGGCGGCATCAACCCGCGCCCCTTCAACCCGGACCAGGTGCAACCTTTCGGTGCGGAAACGCTCACCGCCTATGAAGCCGGGTTCAAGAGCGATCTGCTGGACAATATCGTGCGGCTGAACGGCGCGGTGTTCTTCTCGGATTACAAGGACATCCAGCTCTCGCTCAATTCCTGCCCGCAATTCGGCGGACCCGGCCCCTGCGCCCTGCCCGCCAATGCCGGCGATGCCCATATCAAGGGCTTCGAGCTGGAAACCACCATCGATCCGGCGGACGGCCTGCTGATCGACGCCTCGCTCAGCTATCTGGATTTCGACTATCAGTCGATCAATCCGGCGGCCGGCGGCGCGAACGGGGTGCAGCTCGACATGGTGCCGCCCTACACTCCCAAGTGGAAATGGGCGGTGGGCGCGCAATATCGGGTGGAACTGGGCGATTCCGGCTCCATCACCCCGCGCGTCGACGCCAGCTACCAGTCCGCAGTCTACTCCAACGCCACCAACGGCGTGAACAACCGCATCGCGGGTTACACGCTCGCCAATGCGCGCCTCACCTGGCGCAATGCGGACGAGGATCTGGAAGTGGCGCTGGAAGCGACCAACCTGTTCGACAAATATTACTACCTCACCAGCTTCGACCTGACCGGGGCCGGTGGCGGTATCGTGGGCGCCCAGCCGGGCCGCCCGCGCGAATGGGCCGTGTCGGTGAAAAAGACCTTCTGAGCGCCCGACGGCACGCGCGTGAATGCGAAAAGGGCGGCCAGTGGCCGCCCTTTTCTTTACGGGACCGCTTGCAATCCGGTGCCTCGTTCAACCCTCCCGGCCAGCGGAAGGGCCGAAGGTTCAGCCCCAGACGTCCTGCGCGGCTTCGATCACCAGCCGGATTTTGTCCGCCTGCTGCTCCACCGTGATGTCATTGCCATGCACGGTGCTGGCGAAACCGCATTGCGGGCTGAGCGCCAGCTGGTCGAGATCGGCATATTTCGTCGCCTCGTCGATCCGGCGCTTGATGTCGTCCTTCGCCTCAAGCTGACCCAGCTTGGTGGTGACGAGGCCCAGCACCACCGTCTTGCCCTTGGGCAGGAAGCGCAGCGGCGCGAAATCGCCCGACCTCGGATCGTCATATTCCAGGAAGAAGGCGTCGATATCGAGTTCGTTGAACATGATTTCGGCCACCGGCTCATACCCGCCTTCCGCCGCCCAGCTGGACCGGAAATTGCCCCGGCACAGATGCACCGCCTTGATCATATCGGAAGGGGCGGACCGGAAGCTGTCATTGATCAGTTTCGCATATTGGCGCGGCGTATCGTCAGGATCGACGCCGCGCTTGCGGGCATCCTCGCGATGCGTGTCGTCGCACAGATAGGCAAGGTTGGTGTCGTCCATCTGGATATAGCGGCAGCCGGCTGAGGCCAGGCTGTCCACCTCGTCGCGATAGGCGGCCGCCACATCGGCGTAGAAATCCTCCATCCGCGGATAGACATCGGCGGGAATACCTTCCCGCCCGGCCCGAAAGTGCAGCATGGTGGGCGAAGGAATCGCGACCTTCGGCATCTGCGTGGCCTGGCTGGCGAGAAACTCGAAATCCGCAAGCTGGATCGGCTCGCGATGTTCGACCTTGCCCGAAACCACCATCTTGGGCGGCGCGAAATGCACGTCCTTGCCGGCATCATTGTGGAAAGCCTTGGCGATGCCGCCATGCTCCTCCACCCCAGACAGGCGCAGCAGGAAATCGGTGTGGAAGAAGTAACGCCGGAACTCGCCATCCGTTATAGCCTTGAGGCCCAGCGCCTCCTGCCATTTGACCAGTTCGGCGATGGCGCGATCTTCCACCTCGCGCAGTTCGGCTGCATCGATGCGCCCTTCCGCCTTGGCGGCGCGCGCTTCGATAACCTGCTTGGGACGCAGGAAGGAGCCGACGTGATCGGCCCTGCTCGGCAATTTGGTTGTCATGGGTATTCCTGTCTTGGCAATGTTGAACAAAGCCAGGGTCATGACGCGGGCTCGCGCTCGACTGACAGGCGCATGTTGGCTCAACTGCCGCCCCGCCGCAACAGCAATCGGCGCGCGCCGGAACCCTTAGTTTTTCGGATAACGCACTGGCAAAGTCCGCCCTCCGCGATTAACTTAACGAGCGTTACCGTGCACGCCGCATAGGCAGGGCGCGGCCCCTTTGCTACGCGATGGGGAAACAGATTCGCTTTTCTGGGAAAGGAAGTTTGCAAGATGAACGAGATCACCACGATCGACCGTACGCAGCGCGAGTATTCGCCCGCGGTTAAGAAGGCGCTCGATCGCAAGCCGCAGCTCTATATCAACGGCGAATGGGTCGACAGTTCGGGCGATGCGACGATTGAGGTCGAAGATCCCTCGTCGGGCAAGATCATCGCCAGGATCGTCGAGGCTACGGACAAGGATATCGACCGCGCCGTTGCTGCCGCGCGCACCGCGTTCGACGATGGCCGCTGGCGCAACCTGCCGCCGATCACCCGCGAAAAGATCATGCACAAGATCGCCGATCTGATCGAAGCCAATGCCGATGAACTGGCCGAACTCGAAGCGATCGACGTGGGCAAGCCCAAGGGCATGGCCGCCGCCGTGGACGTGCCGGGCGCTGCTGCCCACTTCCGCTATATGGCCGGTTGGGCCGGCAAGATCGGCGGCGAAACGCAGGCCCCCTATTCCGTGCCCGGCGGCACGATGTTCGCCTATACGCTGAAGGAACCGGTGGGCGTCTGCGCGCAGATCGTGCCGTGGAACTTCCCGCTGCTGATGGCGTGCCTCAAGATTTCCCCGGCGCTGGCCGCTGGTTGCACCACCGTGCTGAAGCCCGCCGAACAGACCAGCCTCACTGCGCTGCGCCTGGCCGATTTGATCAACGAAGCCGGCGTGCCGGCTGGCGTGGTCAACATCGTCACCGGCTATGGCCACACTGGCGGCGACCGGATGGTGAAGCATCCCGATGTCGACAAGGTGGCCTTCACCGGCTCGACCGAGATCGGCAAGCTCATCAACCGCAACGCCACCGAAACGCTGAAGCATGTCACCCTGGAACTGGGCGGCAAGAGCCCGGTGGTGGTGATGCCGGACGTGGATATCGCCGAAACCGCGCCGGGCGTGGCGGGTGCGATCTTCTTCAACTCCGGCCAGGTCTGCGTCGCCGGCAGCCGCCTCTATGCGCATAAGAGCGTGTTCGACAAGGTCGTCGAAGGCATGGCCGAAACCGCCGATTTCTGGGCGCCGCGCGCCTCGCTCGACCCCACCGCGCATATGGGCCCGGTCGTCAGCAAGGAACAGCATGAACGCGTGCTCGGCTATATCGAAGCCGGCAAGCGCGATGGCGCCAGCGTGCTGATGGGCGGCGACGTGCCGTCGAACAATGGCGGCTATTACGTCAGCCCGACCATCCTCACCGATGTGAACCCGCAGATGAGCGTCGTTCGCGAGGAAATCTTCGGCCCGGTCGTCGTCGCGCAGCGGTTCGACGATCTGAACGACGTGGTGCGCGAAGCGAACGACACGCAATACGGCCTTGCCGCCGGCGTGTGGACCAAGGATGCCAGCGCCGCCCATCGCATCGCCAGCCAGCTGAAGGCCGGCACCGTGTGGGTGAACTGCCACGCGATGATCGACCCTGCGCTGCCCTTCGGCGGTTACAAGGAAAGCGGCATCGGCCACGAACAGGGCCGGCTGGGGCTGGAAGCCTATCTGGAAACCAAATCGGTGCTGATGAAGCTCTGATTTGACATGATCGAAGGGGGCGGGCGCCGTGCCCGCCCCCTTTTTACCCGTCGGCTGATTGTCCCAACGCCCCTTTGCGCGCCGTCTCGCCCACAGGGGCCGGATGCGGTGATCCCGGACACACCACGGACGACGGGTTCCGGCATTGAAGGACCTGTGATTTGCCCATCGACCTGAACAAGATCCGCGCCATCGACGTGCATGTTCACGCGGAAATTTCCTGCCACGATCCGGAAGATCCGGTGATGGGCAAGTTCTTCGACGCCGCCAGCACCTATTTCAAGGCGCCCCGCGAACGGCCGAAAATGCCCGAGATCATCGAGCTTTACCGCGAAACCAACATCGCGCTGGTGCTGTTCACGGTCGATTGCGAAAGCGGCATGGGCGCGAAGCGGGTGTCGAATTATGAAGTGGCCGAACAGGCGCTGAAGAATGACGATATCTGCATGGCCTTCGCCAGCATCGATCCGCACAAGGGCAAATATGGCGCGCGAGAGGCGCGCGACCTGATCGAGAATTATGGCGTGAAGGGCTTCAAGTTCCACGGCATCGCGCAGAACGCGCATCCGGCGGATCGCATGGCCTATCCCATTTACGAGGTCATCGCCGAATACGGCCTGCCTGCCATCTTCCATACCGGCCATTCCGGCATGGGCACCGGGATGCGCGGCGGCGGCGGGATGCGCCTGAAATATGGGCAGCCGATGCTGATCGACGACGTGGCGGTGGACTTCCCCGACATGAAGATCATCCTCGCCCATCCCAGTTGGCCCTGGGTGGATGAAAGCCTGTCGATGGCGCTGCACAAGACCAACGTGTTCATCGACCTGAGCGGGTGGAGCCCGAAATACTTCCCCAAGCAGGTGATCCAGTATGCGAACACCCAGCTGAAGCACAAGATGCTGTTCGGAAGCGATTTTCCGCTGATCCACCCGGACAAGTGGATCGCCGCGGCCAAGGAAGTCGGCTTCCGTGAAGAGGTGATGCCCGGCATTATGAAGGACAACGCCGCCAAGGTGCTGGGCCTCGCCTGAGGGGCATCGGCGCCTCGCCCTCATGACGTTGTGGGAGCCGTGAAGGACCGCGCCGCCAAGCGCGTGGCGCACCTTCACCGGGGATGAGGGACAACAGGTGAGCGATCCCGCCGATATCCGCGCATGGCAGCGATTATCTCCCGATGTCACCACGTCAGGCCGGATCGAGGAGCGGGACATTGCGCGGCTGGCGGCGATCGGGGTGCGGCATGTCATCAATCTGGCGATGGCCGATCACCCCGAGGCGCTGGACGGCGAGGACGCGAAGCTGGCCGCCGCGGGGATCGGTTACACCCATATTCCCGTGCCGTTCGATGCACCGGAGCCTTCGCATTACCGGGCATTCGCAACGGCACTGCAACGCGCCTGCAAGCCGGTCCACGTCCATTGCATCGCCAATTTCCGCGTCTCTGCCTTCTTCTATCTTTACCATCGCCAGCAGGGCATGGATGATGCCGCGGCGCAGAGCCTGATGGAACGGCACTGGTCGCCCAACACGGCCGACCATCCTTCCACCCGGCGCTGGGGCGATTTGATAAGGCTTATTGTGGGAGAACAGGGCTGATGGATTTCGGCGGACAGCATATCGTGGTCACAGGGGCGTCCAGCGGCATTGGGCTGGTGACGGCGCGGATGCTGGCGGAGCGGGGGGCCGCAGTGACCCTGATCGCGCGCCGGGCCGAAAAGCTGGAAGAACTGAAGCAGGAACTGGGCGGCCGCACCGCATGGGCCGCCGCCGATGTGGGCGACAAGGCGCAGCTGGAAGAGGCGCTGGATGCCGCCGTCGAGCAGAACGGGCCGATCGGCGGGTTGTTCGCCAATGCCGGGCTGACGGGCGGCTTCACCCCAGCCGTGGATTTCCCGTCGGACGTGTTCGAGGAAACGGTGCGGGTGAACCTGACTTCGGTGTTCTGGGCGATCCAGAAGGTGCTGCCCGGCATGATCGAGGCCGGGAAGGGCGCGATTCTGGTGACGGGGAGCATGGGCAGCAAGCGCGGCATGGCGATGAACCCGGCCTATGTCGCGTCCAAGCATGGCGTGCTGGGCCTGACCCGTGCGATCGCGGTAGAAATGGCACCGCATGGCGTGCGCGCCAATTGCATCATCCCCGGCTTCATCCGCACGGAAGCGCTGGACCGCATCCCCGCCGAACAGGCCGGCAAGATCGAACAGCGCGTGCCGCAGCGGCGGATGGGATCGCCCGAGGAACTGGCCGAAGTCGCCTGCTTCCTGCTGTCCGACGCGGCGAGCCATGTGACCGGGCAGGACTGGGCCGTGGATGGGGGCGTGCTGGAAAGCATCGAGGTCTGACCCTTGGCGGATGGACGAGGCGGGCATGTTGCCCGCTTCGGGCATCGTGAATGGAGGGCTGCGGCGAACAAGTGTGCACGAGGCGCGGCGGCGGGTAATCAACCCGGAGGGACCGGGACTTCGCCAAGCAGACTGGAATGGCATCGGGACGTGCGGGATCGGAGCTGAATTGCGGATAGTGCGGTCCGGCCGCGCGAAACCGGGGCAGGACTTAGCGGTTTTAATGCCCGGCCGCGCGAGACTGGAATTGGGCTGCGCTGGAACGAGCCTGATCGGCCGCGCCGATGGCATGCTGGCCGAGCGCCGAAGCTGGAGGATGCGTCGGCTGTTAAGCGGGTTTGACTGGCCGGGGCGGGACGGAGTTGGTAGCCCCGCCGGGCCAAGTTTGATCGGCGGCGCCAAATGGCAGTTTCTGGCCGCAAGGAGTTGGCTTGGCTGGACCGGATCGGACAGGGCACGCTGGGCTGGAGTGACGGAACGCTGGGTCAGGATTCGCACGGGAGCGCCGGATCGGATTCGATGGCAACGGTCAGACCGATCAAGGTCGCATCGCCCGGATCTGGCGGGACGGCTCGGGATCGGGGCGATAAAAATGGCCGGGCATGGGCTGGGATCATCGCGGCCTGACGGAGCAAAGCCGGCATCGAGCCCGCACAAGCGGTTCGAGCCGGACGGAGAAGGAGAGCAAGGCAGATGGCCCTGAAATATTACCACGCCGAACCGCTGGCCAATTCGCTGAAATCGATGATCCCGCTGAAGGAGAAGGGTCTCGATTACGAAAGCGTCTATGTGGACCTGCACAAGTTCGAGCAGCATTCCGACTGGTTCGTGGCCATCAACCCGGAAGGCCAGGTGCCGGTGCTGGACCATGATGGCACGATCATCACCCACACCACCGTCATCAACGAATATCTGGAAGACGCCTTTCCCGATGCGCAGCCCGGTTCAGGCCCGCTGCGCCCGCGCGATGCGGCAGGGGCGGCGCGGATGCGGTACTGGAACAAGTTCGTGGACGAGCATGTGATGAACCATGTTTCCATGCATGGCTGGCACAGGCTGGTGGGCGTGATCGCCCGCAATATCGACGAAGGCACGTTTGAGGAACTGCTGAGCCATATCCCCCTGCCCGACCAGCGCAAGAAATGGTCCACCGCCCGGTCCGGCTTTTCCGAAGCCGATTTGCAGAATGCCAGCGACAAGATCGATTATGCGCTGGCCAGGGTGGAACGGCAGCTGGGCGAAACGGCCTGGCTGGCCGGCGATGCCTACACGCTGGCGGACATCAATTTCTATTCCCATTGCGGGATGATGGTGGAACGCATGTTCCCGGAAAAGGATGTGGCCAGGAATTACCCCCGGCTGGTCGACTGGCGCGAACGCGTGACGGCCCGCCCCGCCGTGGCCGAAGCATTGAAGAGCGAGGATCGCACCCAGCCAGGCCTGCGGACCTGGAGCGGCGACCGCTGACACCAACAGCAGGGAGAATGTGAATATGCGTGCATGGCAATTGCCCGCCGGGTCCGACGGTTTCGACAAGCTGACGCTGGAAACGCTGCCCGACCCGCAGCCCGGCCCGGGCGAGGTGCTGATCCGCATCCGCGCCTGTTCCATCAATTATCGCGACTTCGCCGTGGCCGCCGGCCAGTATTTCGGCGGCGCGCTGAAGGCCCCGGCCATCCCGCTTTCCGACGGGGCGGGCGAAGTCGCTGCCGTGGGCGCGGGCGTGACGCGGTTCCAGCCCGGCGACCGGGTGCAGGGATCGTTCTTCACCCAATGGGAGGAAGGCCCGCCGCGCATGGGCCCGGCGCTGGGCGACGGATTTTCGCCCGGCATGCTGGCCGAATATGTCGTGCTGCCCGAAAGCGGCGTGGTGCCGATGGCCCGCAGCCTGGATTTCGCGCAGGCCGCCTGCCTGCCCTGCGCGGGCGTGACGGCGTGGAACGCGCTGTATGAGGGGCCGCGCGCCCAGATGCCGGGCATGAAGGTGCTGGTGCTGGGATCGGGCGGCGTGTCGATGCTGGCGCTGCAACTGGCCCGCGCGGGTGGGTGCCAGGTGATCGCCACATCCTCCAGCGACGAGAAGCTGGCCCGCATCCGCGAACTCGGCGCTGCCGAAACGATCAATTACAAGTCCACGCCCGAATGGGGTGCGCATGTCGGCCGGGAACTGGGCGGCGTGGACAAGGTGATCGAAGTGGGCGGCGCGGGCACGGCGGAACAATCCATGTCTGCCCTGCGCAGCCAGGGCGAAGTGGCGTTTATCGGCGTGCTTTCGCCCGAAGGCGGGCCGAACCCGCGCGCGCTGATGATGTCGGGCGGATCGCTGCGCGGCATCTTCGTAGGTTCCGCCGCCATGGCCCGCCGCCTGAACGATGCGGTGGACGCCAATGGGATCGAGCCGCTGATCGGCGCCCGCTTCGCCTTCGATCAGGCCAGGGAAGCCTATGCCCATGCCTGGGGGCCGGACAGCTTCGCCAAGACGGTGATCGAACTGCCATAGGCCGCCAAGGGGGCCGCGCGCGCGCAGCGGCCCCTTCTGGCCCGGCGAGGCGATCAGCGAAATCCGCCCGGTCGCAAGTCTATCGCAATTTGCGAACATTCCGATAGGGCGGGCGCGCATGAAGCCTGATCCCGATAATCGAACGGGCGGCGCGCGGCCGGCCATGGGCCTGATCGTCATCGCCTGCCTGCTGAGTACCTTTCCGCCCGTGACGGGCGATATCTATCTGCCGGCGCTGCCGCAATTGACGGCCGACCTTGGCGGCACGACGGCGCAGGGGCAGCACACGCTGGCCGGCTATTTCCTGGGGCTGGGCCTGGGACAGCTGTTCTACGGACCCGTCATCGACCGGATCGGGCGCAGGCCCGTGATGCTGTTCGGCGCGGCGCTGTATGTGGCGGCCACGATCGGCTGTTTCCTGGTGAACGACATCCAGCAGATGATCGCGATGCGCTTTCTTCAGGCCGTGGCCGCCTGTTCGGGCGTCGTGGTTTCCGCAGCGATCATCCGCGACCGTTTCGACAGGCAGGAATCGGCCCGCATCTATTCGATGCTGCTGACGGCGCGCAGCCTCGGCCCGATGCTGGCGCCGATCCTGGGCGGCGCGCTGGTGACGCTGTTCGGCTGGAAAGGGGTGTTCGGCGCGCTCGCGGTGTTCGGTGTCACCATCCTGCTGGCGGTGTTCCTGGGAATGCCGGAAACGCGGACCCAGGCCGTTGCGGAACAGGCCCGCGCCGAATCCCCCATTCAGGCCTATGCCGCCGCGCTGGGCGACCGGACGATCCTTGGCTACATCGTCACCAACGGGTTCAATTTCGCGATCATGTTCGCGTGGATCACCGTGGCGCCTTTCCTCCTGATCGACGAATATGGCGTGCCGGCGGTCTGGTTCGGGTGGATTTTCGGCGCGCTCGGGCTTGCCCTGCTCATGTCGGCCCAGCTCAACCGCCGGCTGCTGCGCACGCATGATGGCGACGCGGTGATGCTGTGGGGCGCGGTGCTGGCGATCGTGGCGGCCGCGGTGCTGCTGATGACGGTCGGCAGCGGTTTTGGCGGGCTTGCCGGGGTGTTGATCCCGCTGTTCTTCGCCGTGTTCTCGCTGGGGCTGGTATCGACCAACGCCATGGCGGGCGCGCTGGCCGCCGGCACCGCGCGCAGCGGCAGCGTATCCGCGCTGGTGGGAACGGGGCAGTTCAGCCTTGCCGCCTTCATCGCCTGGATCACCGGCTTCATTTCCCCCGATCCGGCCTGGGCGCTGGCCATGGTGGTGTTCGGCTGCGCGATATGCGCGGCGGTTTATCCCGTCATCCGCAAGCGCCGCAGCACGGCCTGAACTGACCCCCCTCGACTTTGCCTTTTGACGGCGGCACAAAGCCGCAGGGGAGATGGCGATGGCGACAATCGCAATGGGTGCTGCGCCGCGGGATCGGCGATACGAGATCAGCGTGCTGCTGTTGCTGACGCTGGCCAATGGGGTGGTGGCGTTCGACCGCCTGACAGTGGCCTATCTGTCGCCCTATATCGTGGCCGATCTGGGGCTGAGCAATTCGCAGCTCGGCCTGCTGGCGGCGGCACTTTCCGGCGCGATCGCGCTGTCCAGCTTCTTCGGCGGGCGGCTGGCGGACCGGACGGGGCGGCGCAAGCTGATCCTGATCGTGTGCACGGTGCTGTTTTCGGTGGGTTCCGGCGCGGGTGGGCTGGCGGCCAGTTTCGCGGTGCTGTTCGCGGCGCGCGGGCTGCTGGGCATTGCCGAAGGGCCGATGGTGCCGATCAGCCAGACGGTGGTGGCGGAAACCAGCCGGCCGGAACGGCGGGGCACGAATATGGGCTTCATGCAGATGGTGGGCGCGTTCGGCATCGCGGGCGTGCTGGGGCCGATCGTGGCGACCCGGCTGGCGGACGATCTTGGCTGGCAGGCGACGATGTTCCTGTCCATCCTGCCCGGCCTGCTGCTGGCCGTGCTGATGGCGCTGGTGCTGCGGCGGGACGTGCCGCGAGGGTCGAGCGCGGCCACCGAGGAACCGGCCAGCGGCGCACACGCTGGCGGCGATGGGTTCGTGCAGGCGCTGCGGCAATTGCTGGCGATCCGCAACATGCGCGTCGCGCTGGCGGTGGCGGCGATGTTCACGGCGTGGCTGGTGTTGCAGAACACCTTCCTCGCCGTATTCCTGACGCAGGAAAAGGGGTTGGACCCGGCCACGGCCGGATCGGTGATCGCCATGGGCGGCTTTGCCGGGATCGTGGGCGGGATCGGCCTGCCGTTCCTGTCCGACCGGATCGGCCGCAAGCCGGTGATGGCGGGCGCCGCGCTGGCCGGCATCGCCTGCCCCGTCGCCTTGCTGCTGCTGCCGGGCGAGCCCGTTCTGCTGGGCGCGGCGATCCTGATCGGATGGCTGCCGCTGGGCATCGCCCCGCTCTATTGCGCGACCGTGCCCACGGAAAGCGTGCCGCCCGCGCTCGCCGCATCGGCGGTGGGACTGGAAATGGGCGTGGCGGAGTTCTTCGGCGGGGTGGTGGTGCCGCCCATCGCCGGTCGGCTGGCCGACGGCTTCGGGCTGGCAGCCGTATTCTACATCTGCGTCGCGCTGGCCCTTTGCGCGGCGATCGTTGCCCTGTTCCTGAAGGAAACCGCGCCGTGTATCGTGGTGCGCGAGGAGAGCTGATTCATGTGGGAAGTGCGTGTCACCCCGGCCGGCGATTTCGACAATCACGCGCTGGAATATGAACATATCAAGGTAGAGCCGCTGTCCGGCGCGATGGGGGCGGAAGTAGTGGGCGTGCGCCTGCCCGACCTGTCCGACGCCGCGTTCGAAGAGTTCAAGCAGGCGCTCTATCGCCACAAGATGCTGTATCTGCGCGACCAGAACCTGACCCATGCAGAGCATGAGGCATTCGGCGCGCGGCTCGGACCCTTCGCGGTCGATGCCTATACGCAAGGCGTGCCGGGGCACCGCGACGTGCATCCCATCATCAAGGAAGCGGCGACCAAGGCCGCCAGCCTGTTCGGCGGCGGATGGCATACCGATTCGCCCTTTCTGGAAGAGCCGCCCGCCATCACCACGCTGCGCGCGGTGGAAGTGCCGCCTTTTGGCGGGGATACGAGCTGGGCCAATTGCGCGCTCGCCTTCCGCCATCTGTCGCCCGTCTATCAGGACATGCTGCGCCCGCTGCGGGTGCATATGAGCGCGGCGAACAATTATGCCACCCAGGCCAAGCTGATGGGCAAGGCGCTGCCTTTCGCCGATCAGGAACAGTTCGAGCAGGGGCAGCGCGGCACCTATCACCCGCTGGTGCGCACCCACCCCGTCACGGGCGAGGAATCGCTGTATATCTGCGACACCTACAGCGCCGGTATCGAGGGGATGACGACGTTCGAGGCCAGGCCGATCATCGATTTTCTGGTGCAGCATTGCACGCAGCACGCCTTCACCTGCCGCCTGCGCTGGGAAGAAGGCATGGTGGCGCTGTGGGACAATCGCACCGCGATGCATCTGGGGCCGAACGATTACGACGGCTATCGCCGCGAGATGTACCGCACCACCACGGCCGGCGACGTGCCGCGCTGAGCGGGCGCCCTCCCCTTCAGCCCGGCATCAACCGGGCAGAAGGGGCGGCGGCCGGCGCGCTCATTCCCCGAAGAAGTTCAGTTCCAGCAGCACATTGTTGGGATCGGCGGTGAAGATCTGGCGCAGACCGATCGCGGAAACGAGGTTGAGCCGGTAGTCGGCGCCGCGCGCGTCGAGCCGCTTCACCATATCGTCATGCCCGGAACAGCGAAGCGCGACGTGATGCAGCGCGCCGGTGAGGGCGCCGGGCTGGATTTCGCGATCATAGGCACGCGGGCAATCGAGCGAATTGATGTGGATAATGGCGCGGCCATCATCGTCATACATCCAGGTCGCGTTCTGCGGCGTCAGCGGCGGGGGAGCGTCGCGCCGTTCCAGCCCGAGCAGGAAACCGTAGAATTCGGCCGTTTCATCGAGCCGGTCGGTGATGATGTTCACATGATCGAGCGCTTCGACGCGCATGGCTTCCCTCCTGTGGTCGGGCGGACGCTTTCCGCTTGCTTGCATAGCCCAATATTGTATGTGCCACATACAATTTTCGCATACGTGATTCATTCATGAGTGAGAGGAAATTTGCGAATGGCTGAGAATCTCGAACAGATCCTGCAGAACACCCCCGATATCGTCACCAAGCTGCGTAATTCGCAGATCGGTGCCTATGTCTACCCCGTGGTCGCGCCGGAATTTTCCAACTGGCGCAGCGAACAGTGGGCCTGGCAGCACAGCGCCGTGCTGTTCGACCAGTCGCACCACATGTTCGATCTGTACATCAAGGGCCCGGACGCGCTGAAGCTGCTGTCCGACACCATGATCAACTCGCCCAAGGGCTGGGAAAAGAACAAGGCGAAGCAGTACGTCCCGACCACCCCCTATGGTCACGTGATCGGCGACGGCATCATCTTCTGGCTGGAAGAAGAAGAATTCGTCTATGTGGGCCGTGCGCCTGCTGCCAACTGGCTGATGTTCCAGGCGGAAAAGGGCAAGTACAACGTCGAGATCATCAACGATCCGCGTTCGCCCAGCCGTCCGATGGGCAAGCCCGTCAACCGCATTTCCTGGCGCTTCCAGATCCAGGGCCCGCAGGCCTGGAACGTGATCGAGAAGCTGAACGGCGGCAGCCTCGACAAGCTCAAGTTCTTCAACATGAGCGAGATGAAGATCGGCAACAAGACCGTGCGCACGCTGCGCCACGGCATGGCCGGTTCGCCGGGCCTGGAAATCTGGGGCCCGTACGAAGATCAGGATTACATCCGCGACGAGATCCTGAAGGCTGGCGAAGAATTCGGCCTGATCGCCGTCGGTTCGCGCGCTTATCCGTCGAACACGCTGGAATCCGGCTGGATCCCGTCCCCGCTGCCTCCGATCTACACCGGCGACAAGCTGAAGGATTACCGCGAATGGCTCGGTGCCGACAGCTATGAAGCAACCGGCGCGATCGGCGGTTCCTTCGTCGGCGAGAAGATCGAGGATTACTACCTCAATCCGTGGGAACTGGGTTACGGCCCGTTCGTGAAGTTCGACCACGACTTCATCGGCGCGGACGCTCTGAAGGAAATCAATCCGGCAGAACAGCGCAAGAAGGTCACGCTCGAGTGGAGCGCGGACGACATGAAGAAGATCCAGGGTTCGATGTTCGATCCCGAGGGCGAACAGTACAAGTTCTTCGACCTGCCGCTCGCCAACTATGCCAACAGCAACTACGACAAGGTCGTGGACGCCGACGGCAACACTGTGGGTCTGTCGCTGTTCACCGGCTACTCCTACAACGAGAAGAAGGCGCTCTCGCTGGCGACCATCGACCACGAAGTTCCGCTGGGCACCGAACTCCACGTCGTGTGGGGTGAAGAAAACGGCGGCACCAAGAAGACCACGGTCGAGCCGCACAAGCAGCTGAACGTGAAGGCGATCGTTTCGCCGGTTCCGTACAGCAAGATGGCTGGTGATACCTACCAGGCCGGCTGGCGCTCGGGCCGCAACCAGGGCTGATCCAGCCCTTAGCGGTTCCGCATCGCGGACATGAATTGGGGGAGGCACCGCGAGGTGCCTCCCCTTTTTCGTGCCAGTTGCAAGGCTGGCTTCCAGGTGTATGGCTTGGGAGGCAAGTCGGGCGAACGGTCGTGTGGCCAAGCGGCAGTCGGGGTGCCGTGACATGCGGCTTTCGAACGCTCCTCAATGAGCCGCCGCCTCGCGCAGTCGGAGCGGCGCGGGCAATGTCGGATTCCCTTCTGCAGCCCTTCTCCCTCTTCGCTTCAGGCCGCTCCCTCGCTTCGCGCAGGCGGATTGCGCATCGCCTGTGCGCGGCTGCATCTTTTCTGCCGCCGCCGCTTGCCCCGGCCACGCGGGACGATAGTTTGCGGCCCGAATGGGAGAATGAGATGGCGGATTACGTATTGGTCCACGGCGCCTGGGGCGGCGCGCAATCCTATATGCGCACGGTGAAGGATCTGGAGGATGCGGGGCACCGCGTCGTGCTGGCGCGGCTGCGCGGCCTGGGCAGCCGGCAGGACGAGCTGCATCCCGGCATCACGCTGAGCGACCATGTCGACGATGTGTGCGAACAGATCGCGCAGGCCGGGCTGGACCGCTTCATCCTGGCGGGCCATTCCTATGGCGGGATGGTCATCACCGGCGTCGCCACGCGGCTGGGCGCACGGATCGACGCCATCGCCTATATCGATGCCTTCGTGCCGGGCGACGGGCAATCGCTGTGGGACATCACCGGCGAGTTCGAGCATAATTGGTATGTCGACAGCCAGAAATTCACGCCCGGCTTCGTCGCGCCGATCGGATCGGTGGATTTCCAGACCGTGCCGGGCATGGTGGGCCGCCACCCGCTGCTGACCCTGCTGGAAGCGGTCCGCTATAGCGGCGAGGAAGCGAAGATCCCGCGCCGCGCCTATGTCTATGCGACCGATTGGCAGCCCACGCCGTTCACTCGCTTTTCCGCGCAGGCGCAGGCTGAAGACGGGTGGGATTACCACGAGAGCAAGGCCAGCCATTTTGTGATGGCCGACCAGCCGGAACAGGTGCTTGATATCCTGCTGGGCCTGGCGAATTGATCGTCCGGCCCCGCCCGCAATCCCGGCAGCCATGATGGACAGCGCCGCGTCCGCGGCCACTGAGCATGATGGCGGCTGGCGCGAACTTGCCTCCGCCCATCTGCTGCCGCGCCTGCTGATCATCCTGCTGGGCGTGTGGATCAACGCCGCCGACAGCCTGGTGACGAGCACGATCATGCCGAGCGTGTCGGCAGGCCTGGGCGGCTATGCCGCGTTCAGCTGGGCCGTGGCCGGGTTCCTGATCGGATCGGTGGTGGCAGGCGCCAGCGCGGGGCGGCTTGCGGAAGGGTTCGGCCTTGGCCGCGCTTCGTCCTTTGCCGGAATCGTGTTCGCAGTGGGCTGCATCGCCAGCGCCGCCGCGCCGGACATGGCCAGCTTCCTGGCAGGCCGCGTGGTGCAGGGCGTGGGCAGCGGGTGGTTCAGCGGTTTTGCCATGGTGGCGATCGCGCAGCTGTTCCCGCCCCGGCAGCTGGCGCGCGTCTTTGCCATCATTTCCGCCGTGTGGGGCGTTGCGACGGTGCTCGGCCCGCTGCTGGGCGGGCTGTTCGCGGCCGCCGGGCAATGGCGGGCGGTGTTCTGGGCCTTCGCCGTGCAGGCGGCGGTCTTTGCCGCGCTGGCCCCGCCGCTGTTCCGCCAGGCCCTGCCCGGCGGGATGAGCAAGGCGGTGCCGGTCCTGCAATTGCTGCTCGTCACGGCCGGCATCGTGCTGATCGCGCTGGCCGATATGGTGTCCGGGGCCATGGCGGCGCTGGGCGTGATCGCGCTGGGCTTCGTGCTGCTGGCGCTGGTTTTCGTGGCGGACGGACGCGCGCGCATCCGATTGCTGCCGCACCGCGCAGGCGATCCGCGCACGGTGATCGGCGCGGCCTATCTGGCGATCTTCGCGCTGGCTGCGGCGATGATGCCCTTTGGCATCTATGTCCCGCCGATCCTGCAGCAATTGAAGGGGTTCAGCCCGTTGCAGGCCGGCTATGTCGTGGGATCGCTGGCGCTGGCCTGGACGCTGGCCGCCTTCATCGTCGCCCATGTGCATGGCGATGCGGACCGCCGCTGGATCAGGGGCGCGGCGCTGCTGATCCTGCTGGGCGCGGTGCTGCAATGGCTGGCCATGCCCTCGCTCATCACCAGCTTCATCGTGGCGTCGGGCGCCGTGATGGGGGCGGGGTTTGGCCTGTGGTCCAGCCTGCTCAACCGCCGCGCCTTGCTGCATCTGGCGAGCGAGGACACCGCCATCGGCAGCGCGGCGCTTATCACCATGCGGCAGGTCGGCGGCGCGGTGGGCGCGGCGCTGGCAGGCGTGGCCGCCAACATGGCCGGCTTCGCCGAAGGGTTGAGCGACCACGCGGCACGAGCGGCCAGCGTGGCGGTGTTCGTGCCAGCGATCCCCCTGGCGCTGATCGGCGTGGCGGCCAGCTTTGCCGCAACCCGGCGGCTTGCCAAATTGCCCGAAACGCTCTAACCCGCGCTCGTCATCTGGGGAGTAGCCAGCCGCCCTTACCGGCGGTTTCCCGCGTCAACATACTTGGCCGAGAGGCCATGGCGCAGGAAGTTCGGACCACCGTTCCGGCGAGACCAATGACATCGCACCCCCGTCTGCCGGGCGGGGTGGTGCGGTGTCGTTGCGTCTGTTTCGCCCGGCCCCGGAGTTTTCATGGAAGCGTTCCTGACATCTGCCATATTGGTGGCAATCGCAGAAATCGGCGACAAGACGATGCTGCTGGCGATCGTGCTGGCGACACGTTTCAAACAGCCCATCCCCATCATTCTGGGCATATTATGCGCGACGCTGACCAATCACGCACTGGCGGCGCTGGTGGGGCAGCAGGCCGCCGCCTGGCTGAGCGGCGAATGGTTCCGCATCGCCATTGCCGTGTCCTTCATCGCCATGGGCCTCTGGACGCTGATCCCCGACAAGTTCGAAGAGGACGACAAGCCCAAGGGCGGGCATGGCGCATTCCTGACCACGCTGATCGCCTTCTTTCTGGTGGAGATCGGCGACAAGACGCAGATCGCCACGGTCGCGCTGGGCGCGCGCTTCGACGCGGTGGTGGCCGTGACGGCGGGCACCACGCTGGGCATGATGGTGGCCAATGTGCCCGCGGTCTATCTGGGGCAGGCGCTGGTGAAGCGCATATCCCTCAACGTCGTGCGCATGATCGCGGCCGTGCTGTTCATCGGCACCGGCGCGTGGATGCTGTGGGACGTGCTTGGCTGAGGGGGACGGAACCGCCCTCCTGCCCGACGACGGGCGGGAGGGTCGTTCGTGGATTTCAGCGGCGGGTAAGCGCCGCTTCACTTTCCGCCATCAGGGCGGCGATGATGTCGGCCACCGGCTCTTGCTTCGTCACCATGCCGACGGACTGGCCGGCCATCAGGCTGCCATTTTCCACATCGCCGTCGATCACCGCGCGGCGCAATGCGCCGGCCCAGTAATGTTCGATCTGAAGCTGCGCCTCGCCCATCGCCAGCCCTTCGGAATCGAGCAGATTGGCAACCTCGCGCTGCTTGGCCGTGAACAGTTCCGTGCCCTTGTTGCGCAGGGCGCGCACCGGGATGACGGGCAGGCGGGGATCGATCTGCACGCTGGCAATCGCATCGCGGGCATTGGCGCGGAAGAATGCCTGCTTGAAGGCCGGATGGGCAATGCTCTCGCTGGCGCAGGCGAAGCGGGTGCCGAGCTGCACGCCGACAGCGCCCATTTCCAGATAGCCGGCAATCGCTTCACCCCGGCCGATACCGCCAGCCACGAAGACGAGGTGGTCTTCCGCCAGCGCGGGCAGGAATTCCTGCGCCAGCACGCTGGTGGAAACGGGGCCGATATGGCCGCCCGCCTCCATCCCTTCGATCACCAGCGCATCGCCGCCGGACCGCAGCAGCTTCTTCGCCAGCGCCAGCGTGGGGGCGAACACGATCACCTTGGCGCCGAAGCCCTTGATCGCTTCCACGCTGCCCTTGGGCGGAATACCACCCGCCAGCACGACATGGCCGACGCCGTGGCGGCCGCATACCGCGATCAGATCCATCAGCTGCGGGTGCATGGTGATGAGGTTCACGCCGAAGGGCTTGTCCGTCAGCGCGCGGGTAGCGGCAATTTCCGCATCGAGCAGATCGGGAGTCATCGCCCCGCAGGCGATCACGCCGAACCCGCCGGCATTGCTGATCGCGGAAACGAGATTACGTTCCGAAACCCAGCTCATCGCGCCGCACAGGATCGCGTATTCGCTGCCCAGGAACTCCACGCCGCGCTGCATCAGCGCGGCGGTCTTGCTGTAATTTTTCATCGCGGCGCGCTTAGGCGCGGCTTTTCCGCCCTGCAAGCCCGCATCATCATCGGATGGCCGCCACCTGCCCGGCGGCGGCCGTTCGATCATCCGCTCAGGCGGCTTCCTCGGGCGCGTCGAGGCCATAGGCCGTGTGGAGCACGCGCACGGCGAGTTCCGTTTCCGCCTCGTCGATCAGCACGCTGATCTTGATCTCGCTGGTGGAGATTGCCTGGATATTGATGCCGCGATCGGCCAGCGTCTTGAACATCGTGGCCGCGACGCCGGCGTGGCTCTTCATCCCCACGCCCACGACGCTGATCTTCGCGACCTGGCTGTCGGTGATGATGCGGTTATAGCCGATCTGGTCGCGACGATCTTCCAGCAGCGCCTGCGCGCGGGCGAGATCCGCCAGCGGCACGGTGAAGGTGACGTCCGTCTCCCCCTTGTCGCGGCCGACATTCTGGATGATCATGTCGACATTGATCGACGCTTCCGCCAGCGGCGAGAAGATATTGGTCACCGCACCCGGCCGGTCCGGCACGCGGGTGAGAATCAGCTTCGCTTCATTCTTGTCCAACGCGACGCCGGTGACGAGCTGACGTTCCATCTCCTGATTCTCCGTGATTTCGGCCATTTCTTCTTCCGACACGATCATCGTGCCGGGCAATGTATCGGCAGCGGGCGCATCGTCGCCCAGGAAACTGGACAGGACCTGCACCCTGACGCCCGCCTTCATCGCCAGGCTGACGGAGCGGGTCTGCAAGACCTTGGCGCCCACCGAGGCGAGTTCGAGCATTTCTTCGTAAGTAACGAAGCGCAGCTTGCGCGCCCGGGGCACGATGCGCGGGTCGGTGGTGTAGACGCCATCCACATCGGTGTAGATATCGCAGCGGTCGGCACCGATTGCGGCGGCGACGGCGACGGCCGAAGTATCGGACCCGCCCCGCCCCAGCGTGGTGATGCGGCCCGCTTCGGACAGGCCCTGGAACCCGGGGATCACCGCGATTTCGCCGGCTTCCATCGAAGCGACGAGGGCCTGCGAATCGATATCGCGCACCCGGGCCTTGGAATGGGCTTCCACCGTGTGGACCGGCAATTGCCAGCCCAGCCAGCTGCGCGCCTTGCACCCCATCGCCTGCAGGGTGAGGGCGAGCAGCCCGCTCGTCACCTGTTCGCCGCTGGCGACGACGACGTCATATTCGGCCGGATCGTACAAGGGATTGGCTTCGCGACAGAAATTGACCAGCCGATCCGTTTCCCCCGCCATGGCGGAAACGACGACGGCCACTTCATGCCCGGCTTCCTGCTGGCGGCGCACAATGCTGGCGACCCGCCGAATCCGCTCGGTCCCGGCCATGGATGTGCCGCCGAATTTCATCACGATGCGCGCCAAGACTTGCCCTCCTGCTGATGCAGCCCGCTGGTGTTAGGTCGTGGGCGCTGTTAGGGTGCGGACATGGGTGATGCAACTGTCGCAAATGCAACCATCCGCCCCGAGGAGGCGGCGCATTTCGGAAAACTGGCCAGCGATTGGTGGGATCCGCATGGCCGGTCCGCCATGCTGCACCGGCTGAACCCGGTTCGGCTGCGCTATATCCGTGCCGCGATCGACCGCCATTGGGGCAGCGACCCTGCCGAGCCGCGCCCGCTTTCCGGCCGGCAGGCGCTGGATGTGGGCTGCGGCGCGGGCCTGCTGTGCGAACCGCTGGCGCGATTGGGCGCGGCGGTGACTGGCGTGGACGCCGCGGCCGAAAACACCGCTGCCGCTGCCACCCATGCCGATGGGGCGGGCCTCGACATCCGTTACATGCCCGGAGAGGTGGGGGCGCTGGATATCGGCCGGTTCGATCTCGTCGCCTGCATGGAAGTGCTGGAGCATGTGAAGGACAAGCCGGCCTTCATCGCCGCGCTGGCCCGCAGGCTGGCGCCCGGCGGGCTGATGGTGCTGTCCACCCCCAACCGGACGCCGCAATCGCGCCTGCTGCTGGTCGGCGCGGCGGAAGCCGTAGGCGCGGTGCCGCGCGGCACGCATCACTGGCGCGATTTCGTCACGCCGGAGGAATTGCGGAGCCTGCTGGCAGACGCGGGGCTTACGATGGGCGAGCCGCGCGGCATCGCCTACTCGCCGCTGAAGGGCTTCCACCTGTCCGCCGACCTGGCACTCGATTACATCGTGACCGCCACCGCCGCCTGACGCGCGATCAACCCAGCGCGGCGGCCCATTCACCGGCATCGAAGCCGACCAGCAGGCCGCCTGGATATTCCACCACCGGCCGTTTGATGAGCGAGGGGTGCGCTTCCATCAGGCGGATGGCCTTCGCCTGGTCGAGATCGGCCCGATCCGCCTCGTCCAGCTTGCGGAAGGTGGTGCCGCGGCGGTTGAGCAGGGCTTCCCAGCCGACCCGGTCGCTCCACTGCGCGAGGCGGGCGGGATCGGCGCCTTCCTTCTTGTAGTCGTGGAAGGCGTATTCGATGCCGCGCCCCTCCAGCCAGACCCGCGCCTTCTTGACGGTGTCGCAATTGGGGATGCCGTAGAATTGGAGGGGCATGTCCGGTCCTTGTCCTTGGTGGCGAGGCGCTGTCAGCGGCGGAGATGGGCGTCGGCTATGGCGACGGCGAGGGCATCGGCGGCATCGGCGCCGGTGATGCGGATGCCGGGGAGGAGGATCTTAAGCATGGCCTGGACCTGCTGCTTTTCCGCCGCGCCGGTGCCGACCACGGCCTTCTTCACCAGCCGAGTGGCGTGTTCCGCGACCGGCAGCGATTCGCGGCCGCACGCCGCCAGCACCACCCCCCGCGCCTGGGCGAGCTTGAGGGTGGATTGCGGGTTCTTGTTGACGAACACCTCCTCGATCGCCGCCCGATCAGGCCGATAGGTGCCCATCACCGCGAGCATGGCATCGTGAAGGTGATGCAGACGTTCCGCCATCGGGGCCTTCGGATCGGTCGGCACCTGGCCATGGGCGACGTGCCCGAGCCGTGCGCCTTCGCTGCGCACGATGCCCCAGCCGGTGCAACTGAGCGAAGGGTCGAGGCCGAGGATCAGCAACGGCGCCCCTCCCTCCGCAGGGAGGGGACCGGCATCAGCCCAGCTTCTCCATCACTTCGTCGGAGACGTCGTAATTGCCCCACACGGTCTGGACGTCGTCATCTTCTTCCAGCACGTCGATGAGCTTGAACAGCGTCTGCGCATCGCCTTCGGCGACATCGACCATGAGGTTGGGCTTCCACGCCAGCTTGACGCTTTCCGCCTCTCCCAGCGCCTTTTCGAGGCCCTTGGCGACTTCGTGCAGCGATTCCATGTCGGTCCAGATGGTGTGGCCATCCTCGCTGCTTTCGACATCGTCCGCGCCCGCTTCGATCGCCGCTTCGAGCACCTGTTCCTCTCCGCCCGCGCTGGCGCCATATTCGATGAGGCCCTTGCGCTCGAACCCGTGGCTGACCGCGCCGGTCGCCGCGAGATTGCCGCCATTCTTGGAAAAGGCGGTGCGCATGTTGGTGGCGGTGCGGTTGCGATTATCCGTCAGCGCCTCGACAATGATGGCCACGCCGCCGGGGCCATAGCCTTCGTAGCGGATTTCTTCGTAATCATCGCCTTCATTGGCGCTCGCCTTGTCGATCGCGCGCTGGATATTGTCCTTCGGCATCGACTGCGCCTTGGCGTTGTTGACCGCCAGGCGGAGGCGCGGGTTCATGTCCGGATCGGGCATGCCCGATTTCGCCGCCACGGTGATTTCGCGGCTGAGCTTGGAAAATTGCGCCGAGCGCTTCTTATCCTGCGCGCCCTTGCGGTGCATGATGTTCTTGAATTTGGAATGGCCTGCCATGGGAACCTTCGAAATAGGTCTATCGGCCGCCCCGGTTGCCTGGGCCGCCGTCCCAGCGGCTCCTAGCGAAGCGGTGACCGCGCGGCAATGCTATCCGAAAATTGCCACCTAACTTGACACCTGCGTTGGGAATTGTTGGTTTTCACCTCTGGGCCGGGATCATGGCCCGCTGCTGGCACGGAACGCGGCGTGTAGGACAGCGCCGCGCCCGCCCCGATGGGATCAGAGCGTGACGGCCGTGCCGCTGATGCTGACCATGAGCATGGAACCGCCCTGCCCCAGCACTTCGTAATCGATGTCGACGCCGATCACCGCATTGCCGCCAAGCTGGCGGGCCTGCTGCGTCATTTCCTCCATCGCTTCCTTGCGAGCGCGGGCGAGCACTTCTTCATATTTTCCCGACCTGCCGCCGACGATATCGGTGATCGACGCGAAGATATCGCGGAACAGGTTCGCGCCCACGATCACCTCTCCCGTCACGATGCCGTGATAATCGCGCACCGGCCGCCCTTCGACCTGCGGGGTGGTGGTGACGAGCATGCCGCTTTCCTCGCGGCCCCAGGGACTAGCCATTGACGATCGTTCCTCCGTTCGGGTGCAATACCTGGCCCGACATATAGGACGAATCATCGCAGGCGAGGAACAGGAAGGCGGGCGCGACCTCGTTCGGCTGGCCGGGGCGGCCCATGGGGGTATTCTTGCCGAAATCCTTCAGCTTGTCCTTGCTGGCACCGCCGAAGGGGTTGAGCGGGGTCCAGATCGGCCCCGGCGCGACGGCGTTCACCCTGATGCCATCCTCGATCAGATTTTCGCTGAGCGACCGGGTGAAGGCGGTGATCGCCCCCTTGGTGGCGGAATAATCGAGCAGTTCCTTGCTGCCCTGATACATCGTCACGCTGGTGCAATTGACGATGGCGGCGCCCTTTTTCAGATGCGGGCGGGCGGCCTGCACGATATAGAACATGCTGAAGATATTGGTCTGGAACGTGCGCTGCAATTGTTCCGTGGTGATATCGGTAATGTCCTTGTCCGGATGCTGTTCGCCGGCATTGTTCACCAGCACGTCGAGCCGGCCCCATTTGTCGATGACCTTGCGGACCAATTCGCGCCCCACCTCGGGATCGCCGAGATCGCCGCGATGGCGGAGAGCCTCCACCCCTTCCTGCTCTATCGCGTCGCAGGTGATGCGGGCGTCGTCATCTTCTTCCAGATAGGCGATGGCGACATTCGCGCCTTCGCGCGCGAACAGAACGGCGGTGGCCCGGCCGATGCCGCTGTCGCCGCCGGTGACAATGGCCACCTTGCCCGCAAGCCGGCCGGAGCCGGGATAGCGCGGTTCCCAATCGGGCTTCGGCTCAAGCTCGGTCTCGTGACCGGGCATGCGCGGCTCTTCGCCGGTTTCCTCGATATGGGCCTTGTCGACGGTAGGGGTGTCGACGGTGGGGGTCTTGTCGGTCATGTCTGCGATCCTGCATCGGGGGGATGCAGGACCAATGATGCCGAGGGGTTCGCGTTCCCCTGCCCCCGCCGCCGGAGCGGCCGACGCGATCAGCCGAGGCCGAGCGCTGCCTTGTAGGTGTCGAGAATGGTTTCCATCTCGCGCCGGTCGTCCGGCTTCATCTTCCGCAGGCGCACGATCTGGCGCATGATCTTCACATCATAGCCGACCGCCTTGGCTTCCGCGTAAACGTCGCGGATGTCGTCGGCGATGCCTTTCTTTTCTTCTTCGAGGCGTTCCACCCGCTCGATCAGCAGGCGCAGGCGGTCGTCGGTGGCTTCTGCCATCTTATGCTCCGGATAAGGATGTGAATCGGTTGCGCGCTCGTTAGCGCCGGTGGGCGGGCGGGCAAAGGGCGGGCGGAAATTTTATCCCGCCCTGCCCCTCAGCCGCGCCGGGATGGCGCCCGGCGGACGGGTCAGGTGCCCTGGTTGCGCTTCATGCTTTCGGCCATGCGGGCGAGCTGTTCGGGCGTTGCCTCCCCCTGATAATTCGCCTTCCATTCGGCACTGGGCATGCCGTGGATGAGGGTGCGCGCGGCTTCCTTGTCGCCCGCATAGCCCGCATCGCGTATCCAGTCGGCCAGGCAATTGCGGCAGAAACCGGCGAGGCCCATCAGTTCGATATTTTCAGCATCGTGGCGGTGGCGCAAATGCTTCACCAGCCGGCGGAAGGCCGCCGCGGCGACATCATCGGGCAGATCGTCGAGGGGATCGGGTGTTTGTGCCATCTTCGGTCCTTGTCTTGTAACCCCGCCCTGCCATAGGCATCGCGTCATGGCAAAGTTCGATCCGCGCGGCCGCAAGGTCAAGATTCTCGCCACTGTCGGCCCCGCCAGCAGCGATCCGGACATGCTGCGACGGCTGTTCCGCGCAGGGGCCGACGCCTTTCGCGTCAATATGAGCCATGGGGAGCACGACACCCATGCCGAAACGATCCGCGCCATCCGGGCGCTGGAAAAGGAGTTTCACCGCCCCATCGCCATATTGTGCGATTTGCAGGGGCCGAAGCTGCGGGTGGGGCAGTTCGCCGAAGGGCGCGCGCTGATCCCGCATGGCGGCCGGTTCGTGCTGGATCACGATCCGCGCCCCGGCGACGCCGGCCGGGTGCAACTGCCGCATCCCGAGCTGTTCGGCCTGCTGGAAAAGGGCCAGCGGCTGCTGATCAATGACGGCAAGATCAGGCTGCGGGTGGTGGAAGCCAATGCGCATGAGATCGTGTGCACGGCCGATGTCGGCGGCGTGATTTCCGACCGCAAGGGCGTGAACGTGCCGGATGCGGAGATCCCCATCCCTGCTTTGACAGAAAAGGACCGGCGCGACCTGGCCTTCGCGCTGGAGCATGGAGCGGACTGGATCGGCCTGTCTTTCGTGCAGCGGCCGGAAGACCTGGCCGAAGCACGCCGGCTGATGCGCGGGCCGAATGGCTCTCGGGCGGCGCTGTGCGCCAAGATCGAGAAACCGCAGGCCGTGCGCCGGCTGGACGAGATCATCGAGCAATCGGACGGGGTGATGGTCGCGCGCGGCGATCTGGGCGTGGAACTGAACCCGGAAGAAGTGCCGCCGCTGCAGAAACGCATCGTCAACGCCACGCGGTTGCAGGGCAAGCCCGTGATCGTGGCGACGCAGATGCTGGAATCGATGATCGAAAGCCCGGCGCCGACCCGCGCCGAGGTGTCCGACGTGGCCAACGCCGTCTATGACGGGGTGGATGCCGTGATGCTGAGCGCGGAGACCGCCGCCGGGCAATGGCCCGAGGAAGCGGTGCTGATGATGGACGCCATCGCCCGGCAGGTGGAACGGGACGAGGGCTATACCCAGCGCGTCCGCCTGCTGGACACGCCGCCCGATCCCACCACCGCCGATGCGCTGAGCCATGCCTGCATGACCATCGCCGACACGGTGCCGATCGCGGCGATCGGCGTGTTCACCGCCAGCGGCGCCAGCGCCCGGCGCGTGACGCGCGAACGCCCCTCCGTGCCGGTGATGGTGCTGACGCCATCGTCCCATGTGGCGCGGCGTGTGGCATTGCTGTGGGGCGCGCATGCGGTGACGACGCGCGACATCGGCAGTTTCGAGGAGATGATCGGCAAGGGCCGCCGCATGGCGCTGCGCCACGGTTTTGGCGGAGCGGGCAGCAAACTGGTGATGGTCGCCGGCGTCCCCTTCGGCAAGCCGGGGGCGACCAACCTGCTGCATGTGGTGACGCTGAGCGGCGACGAGCTGGACCGGCACGAGGGCTGATCGCCTGAACCCGGGCGGGGCGAGGCGCATCAGGTGCTCGCCTTCTCCGCCAGCAAGGCGTCGAGATCGTCGGGCAGTTCGAAATATCCGCCCGACAGCGCATCGTAGCGGCCCGAGGCGAGATCGAGGCAGCGCTGGGCGCAGCGGGCCAGATCGCCCTGCGCGGCGGGATCGTGTTCCTTCGCCCGCAGCCGTTCCACCATCGGCGCGAGATAGCGTTGCGCATCCGCATCCTCCATCGTCTGACGGGCGAGGCGGGTGAAGACGAAGCCGGGATCGATGGCGAACACCGCGAGCGGCGTATCCGCCAGTTCCGCCGCCGCTTCCGCCACCAGCCGGTTCTGCGCGATCTTGCCGGTGCAATAGGCGGACAGATGCGGCGCGACCATGCGGCTGGCGATGGCGGACACGCAGATGATCCGCCCCCTGCCGCGCGCGATCATGCCGGGCAGCAGATGATGCATGAACAGCATCGGCGCGCGGATATGGATCGCCTGCGCCCACCACCATTCATCGGCATCGACCTGCCAGATCGGCCCGAACGGGCCGGGAATGCCGGCATTGTTGACCAGCAGATCCACTGGGCCAAACCTGTGTTCGACCTGTTGCAGCGCAGCGGCGATGGAGAGGGGATCGGTGACGTCGCAGGCGATGGCGGCGGCACTGGCGCCCCCGGCGCGGATCTGCGCGGCCTGATCCTCGATCTCCGGCAGGCTGCGCGCGAGCAGCGCCACGGCGGCGCCTTCCTGCGCCAGCCGCGCCGCTATCGCCGCGCCGAAGCCCCGCCCCGCGCCGGTGACCACCGCCACCTGCCCTGCCAATGCCTGCATCGCATGTCTCCCGCCATCTATCATCCGCGATCATGGACTGCGCGGGCGCGGGGGCAAGCCCCCGCGCATCATCTTTCGGCCAGGCGGGCGCGTTCCTATCTTGGGGGCAAACGGGGCCAGACCCCGGCAGGAGACACGCCATGACGACGACATCCACCAAGCGCATCCTGGGCCGTTACGGCAATGATCGCGGCCATTGGGTAGGCGACGGCTTTCCCGTCCGTTCGCTGTTTTCCTATAACGCGCTGGGCCAGCAGATCAGCCCGTTCCTGCTGCTGGATTATGCCGGACCGCATTATTTCGAGCCGACCGAGGCGCGGCGCGGCGTGGGCCAGCATCCGCATCGCGGGTTCGAGACGGTCACCATCGTCTATGATGGCGAGGTGGAGCATCGCGATTCCACCGGCAATGGCGGCATCATCGGGCCGGGCGACGTGCAGTGGATGACGGCCGCTGGCGGCATCCTGCATGAAGAGTTCCATTCCGCCGCCTTCGCCAGAACGGGCGGGCCGTTCCGTATCGTGCAGCTGTGGGTCAATTTGCCGGCCGAACACAAGATGGCGCCGGGTGGCTACCAATCCATCCTGGACGGCGACATTCCGGTGGCGGAACTGCCCGATGGCGCCGGACAGGCGCGGATCATTGCCGGGCATTTCGGCGATGCGAAGGGGCCGGCCCGCACCTTCACGCCCATCAATGTCTGGGACATGGCGCTGAACCGCGATGCGGAAATCACGCTGGACCTGCCCGAAGGCCATACCGCCATGCTGGTGGTGCTGACCGGCCATGTCACGGTGAACGGCAGCGAGGGCGCGGGCGAGGCGGAGGTGCTGCTGCTTTCGCCCGACGGTACTGCCCTGCCCATCCGCGCGGATGGCGATGCCAAGCTGCTGGTGCTGACTGGCGAACCGATCGAGGAGCCGATCGTGGGATACGGCCCCTTCGTGATGAATAGTGAGGCCGAAATCCGCCAGGCAGTGGAGGATTTCAATTCCGGCAGGTTCGGGCAGATGGCGGCCTGACCGGCAAGGCGGGCGTGGATCGACCGATCCGCGCCCGCTTTACCAGCGATCAATCGTTCCCGAATAGATCGCGCAATTCGTTCTTCGCCTTTTCCAGTCTGGCGCGATCCGCGGCGGACAGATTATGCCCGGCGCGGTTGATGTAGAAGGTCAGCATGCTCATCGCCGACTGGAAGGGCGTGCCCTTGCGGCGGTGGCTGCGTTCGGCAGAGCGTTTCAGCGATTGCGCGATGGCCCGCGGATCATGCTGGCTGAACACGCCGTCTTCCAGATCGAGCGCGTCGGAATGGTCGGTCACATCCTGCGACCATTTGCGGGCCATCAGGCGTTGCCGTTTTTCCGGCGGGTTTCCCAACCCTTGCGCGCGGCGGCGGAGCGTTGTTCGGACGAGCCGGACTTATGGGCCTTCCCACCGCGAGAGGACGCGCTGTGATTGTCCTTCTTCCCTCGGCCCGAACCGGATTTGTTGCCGCCGCCCGATTCCTTGTTCACGGTGGCCCATGCGCGCCGCTCCGCCTCCTTCTCGGAGACGCCGCGATCTTCATAGCCTTCCTCGATATGTTCGGCCTTGCGTTTTTGCTTGTCGGTATAGGAACTCTTGTCGCCACGGGGCATCTCGGTTCTCCCACCAGAGTTATGGCGGATGAACGCATGAGGGCGCGCTCCTATCCCGGACGTGGCGCAGGGGCCGGTGCATCGGCGCGAAAGAACCACGCCGCGTCGCGGATCGGGCGATCGGGCGGGCGCAGCGACCGCCCCCGACCCGCCGCCGCTAGCCGAAACGGAAGCCGGAAATGGCGGTGTCCATCACCACTTCGGAATAGATCTTGCGCCCCGGATCGGCGCCGCCCGCACCCGCCGCGACGAAGAGCGGCAGGAGATGTTCCTCCCCCCGTGGGGGATGGCACAGCCGGGCATGGGGGGCCGACGTCCAATCCGCCAGCAGCGCATTTCGCCGGTCTTGCGGGCTTTCCACCGCATCGGTCAGCCAGTCATCGAATTCCCGCGAAATGGCGGTGAAACGCGGATCGCCATAGGCGCGCATATTGTGGAAGCTCATCCCGCTGCCGACGATCAGCACGCCTTCATCCCGCAAGCCCGCCAGCGCGCGGCCCAGTTCGAGATGGGCCGACGGATCGAGATCGCCCCGCAGCGATAGCTGGACGACCGGAATGTCCGCATCGGGCGCAACCAGCTTGAGCGGGATGAAAACGCCGTGATCGAAACCCCGGGCCGCGTCCATGCCGGCATCCAGACCCGCTTCCTCGATCAGCCCGGCAACTTTCTGCGCCAGATCGGGATCGCCGGGCGCGGGATAGGTCAGTTCGTAAGTATGCGGCGGGAAGCCGTAATAATCGTAGATGAGCGAGGGATGGGCATTGGCCGTGACGCTGAAGCGCGGCGCGAGCCAATGGCCCGACACGAGCAGGATCGCGCGTGGGCGCGCGGGCAGCGTATCCAGCAGCCCGCCAAGGAATGCCGCCATGCCGCGCCACGTATCGGGCGGATTCCAGTCCATGAAGAAGCACGGGCCGCCCCCGTGGGGGATGAAGAAGGTCGGCATGCGGATGGTGCCGGATGGTCCCTGGCCGGCGGAACCGGCTTCGTCGCTGTGTTGCATGGGGCAGATATAGTCCCGCCCATCGGCAGTATAAGTGGGGGCGTGCCGCCGCCATGTCACTTATCCATGATCTGCTTTCCCGATCAGTGTGAGCCAAGTTCTGCTGAAGGCGAAAACGGGGAGCTGATGTATATTCCCCCTGTCGCATCCATCGGAGAGGAGATCAGTAATGAGTGACCCCACCACCCGTTCGACGATGAGCACAGGCGCGCCCGCCGTGAGCGATCGCAATTCGCTGACCATCGGACCGGACGGCCCCATCATGCTGCACGACGTGCATTTTCTGGAGCAGATGGCCCATTTCAACCGCGAGAAGGTGCCGGAACGGCAACCCCATGCGAAGGGCGCCGGGGCGTTCGGCACGTTCGAGACGACGGAGGATGTTTCCGCCTATACCAGGGCGGCGCTGTTCCAGAAGGGCGCCGCGACCGAGATGCTGGCGCGGTTTTCCACCGTCGCCGGGGAGATGGGCAGCCCCGACACCTGGCGCGACGTGCGCGGCTTCTCCCTCAAATTCTATACCGAGGAAGGCAATTACGACCTGGTGGGCAACAATACGCCTGTCTTCTTCGTGCGTGACCCGATGAAGTTCCCGCATTTCATCCGCAGCCAGAAGCGGCTGCCGGATTCCGGCCTGCGCGACAATCACATGCAGTGGGATTTCTGGACCAACAATCCCGAAAGCGCGCATCAGGTCACCTATCTGATGGGCGTGCGTGGCTTGCCGCGCACCTGGCGGCACATGAACGGCTATGGCTCGCACACCTATATGTGGGTGAATGCGGCGGGCGAGAAGTTCTGGGTGAAATACCACTTCCACACCGAGCAGGGCATGGCGTTCTTCTCCAACGCCGAAGCGGCCGACATGGCCGGCTCGGACGCCGATTTCCACCGCCGCGACCTGTTCGAAGCCATCGCAAGGGGCGAGCATCCGAGTTGGCGCCTGTCGGTGCAGGTGATGCCGTATGAGGAAGCGAAAACCTATCGCTTCAACCCCTTCGACCTCACCAAAATCTGGTCGCATGACGATTATCCGCTGATCCCGGTCGGCACGATGACGTTGAACCGCAACCCGGAAAACTTCTTCGCGCAGATCGAACAGGCGGCGTTCTCTCCCGGCAATACGGTGCCCGGTATCGGCCTGTCGCCCGACAAGATGCTGCTGGGACGCGCCTTTGCCTATAATGATGCGCAGCGGAACCGCATCGGCACCAACTTCCACCAGTTGCCCGTCAACAGGCCCAAAGTGCCGGTGAACACCTATATGTTCGACGGCCAGATGGCTTACGATCACAGCGGCAGCGCGCCCGTCTATGCGCCCAACAGCGAAGGGCGCGCCTGGGCGGACGAGGAAGGGCCCGTTGCCGATGGCTGGGAAGCCGACGGCGCGATGGTGCGCAGCGCCTACACCCTGCATGCCGATGATGACGACTTCAGCCAGCCCGGCGCGCTGGTGCGCGAGGTGATGGATGACGACCAGCGCCAGCAACTGGTGGACCAGGTCGCCGGCAGCCTGCTGGGCGGCGTGCGCGAACCGGTGCTGAGCCGGGCCTTCGCCTATTGGAAGAGCATCGATGCCAGCGTGGGCCAGCGCATCGAAGACCAGGTCCGCGCAGGCGCAGCGCCGCAGCCGGCCGAAGGCATGGGCGAACGGTAAGCCGGAGGAAGCGGGGCGGCGGCAAGGGACGCTGCCGCCCCCTTTCACCATCGCGCTCAAAACGGGATGCCGGACCGACGAGGCCCGGACAGGCAGGGTCCGCACGTGGCGGAATACACCGATTTCCTGGAAAAACTGGAGCGGGCGAAGGGATTCGAACCCTCGACCCCAACCTTGGCAAGGTTGTGCTCTACCCCTGAGCTACGCCCGCTCTGGCGCCCATCGGAGAATGGTTCCGATGAAGGAGGCGCGCGACTAGCATCGGGTCTGGCAGGCCGCAAGGCAAAAAATGCATGGCGGAAGATTGTCTGCGATTTGCAGGCGGACAGGCGGGGACGAGCGCCGCTTCGCCCTTCACAAACGCGTCGAAAACGCCACATTGTCGCCGTATCCGATCAAGAGAATATGGCGAAGGAAAGGAAGCTGCCTTGGCGAGCATGGGACTCAATCTGGACGAACAGAAAGCCGTCGAGCGATTCCGCAAGGAGGTGGTCGAGCCTTCGCGCACCCAATTGGTGATCCTGGATTTCTGGGCCGAATGGTGCGGGCCGTGCAAGGCGCTGACCCCGGTGCTGGAAAAGGTGGCAGCGGAATATGCCGATCGCGGCGTGGTGCTGGCCAAGGTCAATGTGGACGAGGAACAGTTCATCGCCGCGCAGTTCCAGGTGCGGTCCATCCCCACCGTCTATGCCATGTTCCAGGGCCAGCCTGTCGCCGACCTGACCAGCGCACGCACCGAATCGCAATTGCGCCAGATGCTGGACCAGATGCTGGAACAGCTACCAATCACGGGCGGCGCGGCGCAGGACGACCGGGCCGATATCGATCAGCTGGTCGCGATGGGAGAGCAGGTGCTGGCCGAAGGCGATGGCGAACGGGCGGCATCCATCTTCCAGCAGATCGTGGCGATGGCGCCGGAAGATGCAGGCGCGATTTCCGGCCTGATTCGCGCGCTGATCGCGGCAGGGCGCACGGATGAAGCGCAGGCCAGTTTCGACGGGCTGACCGATGCGCTGCGCGCCGATCCCGTCATCGCGCAGGCCGGAAGCGCGCTGGCCCTCGCCGAAAGCGGCGTGGATGAGAGCGAATTGCAGGCCCTGCGCGCAGCGGCGGCGGAACGGCCGGCCGACATGCAGGCCCAGTTCGATTTCGCGCAGGCCGCCTTTGCCGGCGGGGCACGCGACGATGCGGCCGATACGCTGCTGCATATGATCGGTGCGGAGCCGGAATGGCAGGACGGCGCGGCCAAGGCCAAGCTGTTGCAGATTTTCGAGGCGGTGGGCCTGGAAGACCCCTGGGTAGCGACGACACGGCGGCGGCTGTCGCTGTTGCTGTTCGGTTGAGATGAGCGCGGTCCGCCTTCCGATATTCCCCCTGGCCGGGGCCATCGTGTTCCCCGGCCTGCAACTGCCGCTGCATATTTTCGAGCCGCGTTACCGCGATTTGGTGGGAAGCGCGCTGGCACGCGACCGGCGCATCGCCATGATCCAGCCGCACAGCATGGCGGAAGGCGCGCCGCTGTTCGGCATGGGCTGCGTCGGGCGGATCGAGGATGTCGAGGCGCTGGAGGATGGCCGCTATAATATCGTGCTGGAAGGGCAGGCCCGGTTTCGCCTGATCCGCGAATTGCCGGTGACGACGAGTTACCGGCAGATCGAGGCGGAACTGCTGGTGGAGCCGGAGGACGAGATATTGAGTTCGCCCGAACGCGCCGCGCTGGAGGCTGAGGCGCGGCGGTTCGCGGATCGGCAGCGCTATTCCGTCGACTGGGAATCCGTCGCGCGGCTCGACGATATGTCGCTGGTGAACGGCATGAGCCAGATCGCCCCGTTCGACACGGCGGCCAAGCAGGCCCTGCTGGAGGCGGAGGGGCTTTCTACCCGCTGCGAATTGCTGATCCAGCTAATGGAATTCTTCGGCCGGGGTGACCCGGAAGAAGAGCGCGTGACCCTGCAATAGCAGGTCAGAGCGCGAACACGCCCCGCACCCCGTCGATCACATATTGCGCGGCAAGCGCCGCCAGCAACACGCCCAGCAAGCGGGTGATGACCGCTTCCACCCGCGCGCCGAACAGGCGCAACAGGGGGCTTGCCGCGAGCAGCGCCATCAAGGTCAGCGCCATGACCAGCGCCAGCGCGGCAAGGATGACCAGCGTCGCTTCCGGGCCGGCGGCATTGCTGACCAGCAGCATGACGGATGCAATGGCGCCCGGCCCTGCCAGCATGGGCATGGCCATGGGGAAAACGGAGACATCCTCGATCTCCGGCGTTTCCAGCAGCTTTTCGGCCCGTTCCTCCCGCCGCTGGGTGCGCTTTTCGAACACCATGTCGAGTGCGATCAGGAACAGCATGATGCCGCCCGCGATGCGGAAAGCGTCCAGTTCGATATGCAGGGCGCCCAGCAATTGCTGGCCGAACAGCGCAAAGCCCAGCAGGATGGCACCCGCGATCAGGCAGGCGCGGATGGCCATCGCCCGTTTTTCCACCGCGCTGGCGCCCTTGGTCAGCCCCGCATAGATCGGCGCGCAACCGGGAGGATCGATCACCACGAACAGGGTGACGAAGGCGGACAGAAACAGTTCGAGCAACCGGCAACCCCCGCAAGAGGACCGGCCAGCGCGCAGGCGACCCTAGTAGCGCAAGGCCAGATCGGACAGGACGTAGATCAATATGTTCAGCAGGATGATGAGCACCAGCGGCGAGAAATCCACCGCGCCCGTATTGGGCAGGATGCGCCGGATCGGCCGCAACAGCGGTTCGAGCAGGGCATTGATCGAATTATAGACCTGCATCAGGAACTGGTTGCTGGAATTGATCACATTGAATGCGAACAGCAGCCCGATCACGAACTGGATGATGACCAGGAAGATGATCGCATTCACCAGAATGCTCAGAACGCCGACCAGTGTGCTCAAGATAAATCTCTCTTCCTGCTGACCCTGCGGGCTTAGCCGAGGGCGATGGCCGGTATCAAGCGCCGGGATCGGTTCCGATCAGGCGTTGCGGACGAGGGTGCCCGCGCCGCGGCTGGTGAAGAATTCCAGCAGCATGGCATGCGGCACGCGGCCATCCAGCACCACGGCCGCTTCGCAACCTGCCTCCACCGCGCGGGTGCAGGTTTCCAGCTTGGGAATCATGCCGCCGCTGATCGTCCCGTCTTCCCGCAGGCGAGCGATATCCGCCGGGGTGAGATCGGTCAGAAGCTGGCCCTGCTTGTCCAGCACGCCGGGCACGTCCGTCAGCAGGAACAGGCGGGCCGCGCCGAGCGCCGCGGCGATGGCGCCGGCCATCGTATCGGCATTGATGTTATAGGTATGCCCATCGCGCCCGACACCGATCGGGGCGACGACTGGGATCATGCCCGCGCCGCTGATCGTTTCGAGGACGGAGATATCCACCACGTCCGGTTCCCCCACGAAGCCCAGATCGACCGCCTGTTCGATCTGGCTGTCGGGATCGCGCGTGGTGCGCGTCACCTTGGTAGCGGTGACAAGGCCGCCATCCTTGCCGGACAGGCCGAGCGCCCGCCCGCCCGCCTGGGCGATCCAGCTGACCAGTTCCTTGTTGATGGCGCCCGACAGGACCATTTCCGCGACTTCCGCCGTCGCCTTGTCCGTCACGCGCAGGCCATCGACGAAGGTGCTTTCGACGCCCAGCTTCTTCAGCATGGCGCCGATCTGCGGGCCGCCGCCATGCACCACCACGGGATTGATGCCGACAGCCTTCAGCAGCACGATATCCTGCGCGAATTCGCGCGCGGCCTGCGGATCCCCCATGGCGTGGCCGCCATATTTCACCACGAAGCTGCGCCCGGCATAGCGCTGGAAATAGGGCAGCGCCTCTATCAGCGTCTGCGCCTTGGCAATCATCGTCTTGTCGCTTGCGGTCATGGCCGGGGCATTAGCGCGTCGCCCGACCCATGCCTAGGATGGATCGACACGCAACGCCGGCCGCGCGGGAAATGGCGATCTGCCCGCTTCGGCCGCTGAATTGCCACCGACACCGCCAGAAAGATCACGATTCTGGCCAGCGATCAGCCGGGCCACTGGGTGCGGGGAGCGATTCGCCGGAAGCGCGATTTTGCCGAAAACTCGGCTCACCGCGATTCTGTGGTGAAGCCTGGATGAACGCCAACCAGCGAACGTCCAATGCCTTCGTTTTGCCGCATTTCGGGGAGCCAGACGCCGATTGAGCCGTCCTAATGTCATTCGGATCGAAACACACTATTACTGAAAGGACGATCTCATGAAGACGATCATCGGTTCCAATCTCGCCAAGGTCACGCTGGCTCTGGCTCTCGCAACCGGCGGCACCGCGCTCTATGCGCAGGACACCAGCGCCCCCCCGCCGCCGCCTGAAACCGGCGCCCCGGCCCCGGGTGACCCGACCCTGCCGCCGCCGAGCGAGCCGACCGACCCGGCGCCTGCTCCCGCCCCTGCCCCTGCTCCCGGTGAGCATGTGGATGCGGATGGTGACGGCATCGACGATGTGACGGGCGCCCCCATCCCTCAGGATCATGGCGATACGCTGCCCGATCCTCAGTAACGAAATCCCCGGGCCGGAGCGCACGCTCCGGCCCGGGTTCCTTCAGGGTCGTAGCCTGGCGAAAGGGCGACGGGAAACCGTCGCCCTTTTCGTGTTCACGAGGCGTTTTTCGGCCGGGAAGATGGGGCCGCGCTTTCTTCCGCCGAGAGCTGGCTTTGCAATATGGCGATACGCTGCCGTTCCTGCGCCCACTCCCGCTCGGGATGGGCTTCGATATTATCCAGCAGCGCGCGCAATTCGCGGCGGCGGTCCTCTATCGTTGTTTCCTGCATGGTGACGTCTCCTTGCTGAAGGCGATGGTTCGACGCGGGGGGAACCGATCCTGTTCCCGGTCAGTCGAAAATCTCCTCCAGCCAGCTCTTGCGCCTTTTGTGGGGTTTGCCCCCGCCGCCTTGCCCATGCCCATAGCCCCCATGCGAGTATGAGCCGGCCGACCACGGGTTGCCACCGCTGCCGCCGTGCAGCGGCGCCGAAGGCTGCGGCGCTGCGTGACCCTGTGACGGCGCCTGCGGTGCCAGGGGCGCGGGCGCGCTGCGCTCTATGATCTTGTCGAGTTCGCCGCGATCCAGCCAGACGCCGCGACATTGCGGGCAGTAATCGATCTCTATTCCCTGGCGATCCGTCATGGCCAGCGGCACGCGGCAGACCGGGCAAGACATGGCGGCAACCTGATCCTGGGTACGCATCGCATTCTCCTTGTAATCCAGCCGAGATGGGCCTGACTGGCCGCCGATCAAGCCGCGCGCGACGCGCGAAATCCGCTTGCCCGCGCGCCATCATCGGGCACAGAAACAGCCATGACGACGCTGATCCTGCTGACGCTTTCCAACCTGTTCATGACAGCGGCCTGGTATTGGCACCTGCAAGGCGGGCCGGAAGCGGCGAATGCCCGCCCGCTGGGCTGGGTGATCCTGATAAGCTGGCTGCTGGCGGGCGTGGAATATACGCTGGCGGTGCCCGCCAACCGCATCGGCTTTGCCGCCGGATGGAGCGCGGGCCAGCTCAAGATCACGCAGGAAGCCATCGCGCTGACGGTGTTCGGCCTGTTCATGGTCTTCGTGCTGGGGGAGGCGCTGAGCTGGCGGCATATCGCCGCATTCGCCTGCATCATGGCGGCGGCCGGCTTCATGTTCGTGGGCCGTTGAGGGCGCGAGCGGCAGAGCGGGCTGCGGTGGAGGAGGCGGCAGGGACGGCGGCAGGGCATGGCGCGGCCGGATGGAACCTCCCCCGGACCATTGCGTCTTTGCCACAGGCAGCGCATTATCGCGCGGCAGGAGGAACGATCATGATCCGCACTTCCACCGTCATCAAGGCCTTCGTCCCCACCCTTGCGGCCCTGTCGCTGGCCGCTTGCGGCAATGGGGAAACCGACCGCAGCTATGAAACCGATGTCACCGACCAGAGCGGCGGCGAGCTTATCGTGACCGAGCAGACGCCAGCCGTCCCCGTGACCGTGCCGGATACGCCGATGACGCCAGTGCCGGTGGAAACGCCGACCAATGCGACGGCTGCCACGCCCACCACGACGGCGACCCCGGCGGATGCAGCGCCCGCGCAATAGGGCGCTGCATCCGCCGGTTCCTGTTCATGACCGGGCCAGCCACGAGCATGGACATCTGCCCTATGCGCAAGTTCACACTTCTGCTCGCTGCATTTGCCGCCCCCGTGGCGGCAGTGCCCGCCCTCGCCTGCACACCCGCGCCGGGCTACCGCGTGCCGACCAATCTGGAACTGGCGGCCGATGCCAATGCGATCATCCTGGGGCAGGTGGTGGGCGATTCCGCGCCGATCACGGACGATCCCGAATCCGCCGGGATCATGGTCCGCCCGATCGACGCGATCAAAGGCCTGCTGCCGAGCGGCGACCTGCGCATCGCGGGCACCATGCTGGCGGAGGGCGAGGATGCGGAGCTGAGCAACCAGCTGGAATTTTCCGAGGCGCATCCGTCCGCCTATCGCGGCGCCTGCATCCGTTATGCCTTCCCGCAAGACGCCACTGTGCTGTTCTTCCTCGATCGCGAGGATGGGCAGTGGAAGCCAGCAGGCGGACCCTTCAGCCGCTGGGCGGAAGACGTGCCGGGGCGGGGGGCGCCATGGGTGCAGCTCGCCGCGCTTTATGCCGAGGCCGCACTCAAGACGCCGGAAGAGCGCATCCCCTTCCTGGAAGGATACCGGCAGGAATTGCTGGCGCGCGAAGGGGACGAAATCGCGCGGCTGATGGCGGGCGATATCGAGCGCCAGCTGGCAGGACCGAATCCCCCGCTGCGCGCCGATCTGCCGCCGGCTCCCTTGCCCCCGCTGCCCGAGGAAGAGGACGGGCAGGCGCCCGCAGCCGACGCACCCCCGCCGCCGCCGCCGAGTTCGGCAGAGCCGGTCGATAATCTTGGCAATGTCGAAGCGGCGCTCGACGCCATGGGGCGCGAGACGCGCTGAGCGCAGCTGCGCGGTCCCGGCGATCAGCGACCGCCGGGACGAAAAGGATTATTCGGCAGCCTGCACGCCGTCGCCGAACAGGCCGGGCCCTTCGTCTTCCGCTTCATTGGCGACTTCGGTGTGCTTGGCCTTGTTGCGCGCATCGAAGCTGGCCCACACATCGTTCCAATTGCCGCGCGTGGCGGCCTTGGAATATTCGGTGGCGCGCGTTTCGAAGAAGTTGGCGTGTTCCACCCCGTTCAGCAGCGGGGCAAGCCAGGGCAGCGGGTGTTCGTCGACCATGTACACGGCGGGCAGGCCCAACTGCCCCAGCCGCCAATCGGCGATGTAGCGGATATATTTCTTGATCTCCTTCGCCGTCATGCCGGGCACCGGGCCCTGTTCGAAAGCGAGATCGATGAAGGCGTCTTCCAGACGCACCGTCTTCTGGCAGATATCGACGATATCTTCCTTCACCGTTTTGGTCAGGCAATCGCGTTCCTGCGTGAAGGCGTGGAACAGGCGGATGATGCCTTCGCAATGCAGGCTTTCGTCCCGCACCGACCAGCTGACGATCTGCCCCATGCCCTTCATCTTGTTGAAGCGCGGGAAGTTCATCAGCATGGCGAAGCTGGCGAACAATTGCAGCCCTTCGGTGAAGCCGCCGAACATGGCGAGGGTGCGGGCGATATCCTCGTCACTATCGACGCCGAATTTCTGCATGTAATCATGCTTGGCGCGCATCTCGTCATATTCGAGGAACATGCCATATTCGCTTTCCGGCATGCCGATCGTGTCGAGCAGGTGCGAATAGGCTGCGATATGCACCGTTTCCATGTTGGAAAAGGCGGCCAGCATCATCTTCACTTCGGTCGGCTTGAACACGCGGCCGTATTTTTCGTGGTAGCAATCCTGCACCTCGACATCCGCCTGGGTGAAGAAGCGGAAGATCTGGGTAAGCAGGTTGCGTTCGTGCGGGGCGAGCTTCTGCGCCCAGTCGCGGCAGTCTTCGCCGAGCGGCACTTCTTCCGGCATCCAGTGGATCTGCTGCTGCCGCTTCCAGAACTCGTAAGCCCAGGGATATTCAAAGGGCTTGTAGGTCTTGCGAGCCTTGAGCAGCGACATGTTGTGTGACTCCGGAAAAGCGTGTCCCTTCACATAGGCAATCATCGCGGTGAATCGAAGGCACAATCTGCGCCCGTCCACATGATTCAGGCCGTGCCCGATGCGGTTCGTCGCAGGCCCCGGAACGAAAGGCCGAAGTGGCGGATTGGGCAGGTGAGATGCGCCGCGGGCTTTTCCGCAAGGCCGCCACGAGGAAGCCACCATGTACGGTTGGACGTTGCACGGGCAACAGCAGCAAAGAGGCACCCAGTTCCAGTCGCAGGGCCGCAAGGGTCCGGCAGGCGAGCGGCCGAAGGGCGGTTTAAAGGAAGCGGTGCGCGATCGATCCGCCCAGGATCACGAATTCGCCAAGGATGATGCCGCCCCGGGGCAGGAACCGGAGCCGGGCGCCTATCCCGCTAGTCGCATGGTCGATGGCGACCAGGATAATACGCCGGGCAGCCCGGCCGCGGACAAGGTGGACTGGGACGAGATCGTCCAGCCGGAACGGGCCGTTCAAGGCGAAGATCGCAAAGCAGAGCAGCGGCGCAGGCAGGCCAGCGGGCAGGACGCCGGCAGCGATGATGGAGACCTATGATGGGCGAATATGAACCCGGCGACAGTCGCGACGTAACCCTGTCGGACCACCGCGCGCCCGGCGAGCCGCCTCGCACCGGCCCCCGCGAAGACGAGGCCCGCGCCAAGGCGGCGCGAGACAAGAAAGCCAAGGGCAAGCCCACGGCCTGAATGATCGGGCAGAAAGGTTAGCGGCGGCCCCGCGAGAAGCGGCGGGCGAGTTCGAGGCCGATCAGCAGTGGCGTGGCCCAGAGCCATGTCAGCAGCGCCGCTTCCACCCAGCCCCGATTGACCGGCAATTCCACGCTGCAACGATACATCGCCACCAATCCGGCCGGATCGCAGCTGCTGGGCCAGACCGCCCGCGCAAGCAGAAACATGCCGAGCACGATCCACCCCAGCGCGAGCGAATAGAGCAGGATATACCGGCTGAGGGCCACTTCCGGCTGGCCGTAAAGCTTCCTGATGGGCTTTGGCTGCGTCAGCATGGCTGCGATGATGGTGGGGCAAGGTAAATTTTTGGTTACCGCACCGCCCGCTGCATCCAATCGCCATCCCGCGCGTTGAGCGGGTGGACCCTACCCACAGGAGAGAAACCATGTCCGATGCAAGCAATATACGCGAACATATGGAAGTGATCGGCGCCGATGGCGTGCATCTGGGTACTGTCGACCGCGTGGACGGCGACCGGATCAAGCTGACCAAGAAGGATTCCGGCGCCGAGATCGAAGGCGCACAAGGCACCCATCAGGGGCACCATCATTTCGTGCCGCTGGGCCTCGTCGCGGAAGTCGAAGGCGACAAGGTGCGGCTGAGCGCCACGGGCGCCAACGCCCTGCTGTTCGAAGAAGAAGGCGATTGATCGCCTGATTTCGTGACCAGACCAATTGCAAGGGGCTGCCGATCGGCGGCCCCTTTGTTTATTGCCGGCGCCGCCTGCTGGAGCCGAACCACGAACCGCCGCCCAGCACCGTGATGCCGAGGAAAAAGCCGAAATCGTACCAGCCGCCACGATTGGGCACAGCATAGACCGCGATATCGTCCGAAAACAGCGACCCCGCCCATGCGAATGGGAATATGAAGCCATGCCACAGGCCCCACATGAAGCCGGGCGTTTCCTGCGCCGCGTTGACGGCATCCGGAACCTGGCTGGCGCATGCGGACAGAAGCAGCATCGCCGCTATCGGCAGGATCGGGCGCAAGGTCATGGATGGCTCTCCGAATGGAATGCTGTGGTTCCATCGGAACATATCGGCCCGTTCCCGAAAGACAAAGGGCCGCCAAAGCAGGCGACCCTTCCCATGATTTACGACTGAGCGCCGAACTTACTGGCAGGCGAGACATTCCTCGTAATCGGTCTGTTCGCCGATGCTGAGTTCGTATTTCGCCGCTTCGGCGGTGTTGTCTGCTTCCACCCCGCCGGCGAAGCCTGCGCGCTGCACCGATTTCGACCGCAGATAATAGAGCGACTTGATGCCCTTCTCCCACGCCTGGAAGTGCAGCATCATCAGATCCCACTTGTCGACATCGGCGGGGATGAACAGGTTCAGGCTCTGCGCCTGGTCCACATAGGGCGCGCGATCGGCCGCGAATTCGAGCAGCCAGCGCTGGTCGATTTCGAAGCTGGTCTTGTAGGCGGATTTTTCCTCCGCCGTCAGGAAGTCCAGATGCTGGACGCTGCCGCCCCGTTCCAGGATGGAGTTCCACACATTGGTGGAATCCTTCGACTTCTTCTGGAGCAGCTTTTCCAGATAGGGGTTCTTGACCACGAAGCTGCCCGACAGGGTCTTGTGCGTGTAGATATTGGCCGGGATCGGTTCGATGCACGCGCTGGTGCCGCCGCAGATGATGCTGATCGACGCGGTCGGCGCGATCGCCATCTTGCAGCTGAACCGTTCCATCACGCCCATGTCTTCCGCATCGGGGCAGGCGCCGCGTTCTTCCGCCAGCACCATGGAGGCTTCGTTCGCCTTGGCGCTGATGTGCTGGAACATCTTGAGGTTCCACACCTTCGCCATCGGGCTTTCGAAGCCGATATTCTTGGATTGCAGGAAGGAATGAAAGCCCATCACGCCCAGCCCGACCGACCGTTCGCGGCTGGCGGAATATTTCGCGCGGGCCATTTCAGGCGGGGCGCGGTCGATATAATCCTGCAGCACATTGTCGAGGAAGCGCATCACATCTTCGACAAAGCGCTTGTCCCCGTTCCATTCCTCCCACTTTTCCAGGTTGAGGGAGGAGAGGCAGCACACGGCGGTGCGATCATTGCCGAGATGGTCGCGGCCGGTGGGAAGGGTGATTTCGGAACAGAGGTTGGAGGTGGAGACCTTCAGCCCCAGATCGCGGTGATGCCGCGGCATCATGCGGTTCACCGTATCGGAGAAGACGATATACGGCTCCCCCGTGGCGAGCCGCACTTCCACCAGCTTCTGGAACAGGCTGCGCGCATTGACGGTGCTGCGGACGGAGCCATCCTTCGGGCTGCGCAGGTCGAAATCGGACCCGGCGCGGACCGCTTCCATGAATTCGTCGGTCAGCAGCACGCCGTGATGGAGGTTGAGCGCCTTGCGGTTGAAATCGCCCGACGGCTTGCGGATTTCGAGGAACTCCTCGATCTCCGGGTGGCTGACATCGAGATAGCAAGCGGCCGAACCGCGCCGCAGCGACCCTTGCGAGATCGCCAGCGTCAGGCTGTCCATCACCCGCACGAAGGGGATGATGCCGCTGGTCTTGCCATTCAACCCGACCGGTTCGCCGATCCCGCGCACATTGCCCCAATAGGTGCCGATGCCGCCGCCGCGCGAGGCGAGCCAGACATTCTCGTTCCAGGTGCCGACGATGCCTTCCAGGCTGTCATCCACCGAGTTGAGGTAGCAGGAAATGGGCAGGCCGCGGCTGGTGCCGCCATTGGACAGCACCGGCGTCGCGGGCATGAACCAGAGCTTGGAGATATAGTCGTAAAGCCGCTGGGCGTGCCCTTCGTCCCCCGCGTCCGCATAGGCATCGGCCACACGGGCGAACAGATCCTGGTAGGATTCACCGGGCAGCAGATAGCGGTCGGTCAGGGTTTCCTTGCCGAATTCGGTCAGGAGCGCGTCGCGCGCGGGATCGGTCTTGATCGAGAAGCGGCGGGCGTGGACGGATTTGGAATCGCTGGCCGGCGCGGCGGCCTGCGCCAGCGCTGCGGCAGCGGCCGTGGCCATCAAGTCCTGCGCAGCCTTGTCGGTCATTTCCGTCACCTTCCTGGATTCGGCACCGGATTCGGCCGCATCCGCCATGGTCGCGCCAGCATCGGCTGCAACGCCATTATCCGTTTCGCCCAGCCCCATGGCCGCTTCGTCCCCGTTCCGAAAATCCATTGTGCCTGCCCTCGATGCCCTGGCCGCCGCGCAAGCGCGACCTGCGCCATGTTCCGCATGTGTTCGAATCGGCCGGCGTCCCCAGCCTATCCTGTTGCATCGGCTGGCGGGGAAAAACTTATCCCCTGCCGATGCCGATCCACGCCTTGCCAGACTTCCCGGCATGTCCCGGATTCGCGCAGCCAGCGGCATTACCGCATCACTACTGGAATCTAGGTCTAGTGGGTGCCCCCCGCAAGTGCGCCACAACCCATAGTGAATCGAGTGCGAGGCCGACGCAAGAGGGCTCCGGTGCATCATCGGCCGGCAACAGTGGACATCACTGGGTGTGGCACGCCCCCAATACGCCGCGACGCATGGAAGCGGGCCGGGTTGTGGATGGTGCAAGAGAAAACTTCGCCCGAGAAAAAAATCTCTCCAGCCACCCCACTGTGGCCAAGATGTCGCAGCGTAAACCGCGACGCCTCGCCCAGCCGGAGGGCCGCTTCCGCATGCTATATTCCTATGTATATAGCGCGCCCCGAACCCGGGCGGCGATGTTTTCGGCCCGGCCTTGCTTCGAGGAGAGAGATTGTGCGTTTCCCGCTCGCAACCGCCTGCGCCATCATCGCGTTGAGCGCGCCGGCCATGGCCCAGACATCGGATTCCGATGGCAGCAGCAACTTCGGTCTTGGCCAGATCATCGTGCGCGGCACGGTGGAAAGAGCGGCGGAGATCGACGATTCGTCCATCGGCCAGAAGGCGATGGAACGCTTCAACCGCACCTCGCTGGACGAAGCGGCATCGCTGATCCCCGGCGTCACCGCGTCCAATACCGGCGGTTCGCGCAACGAACGGCTGATCTATGTGCGCGGTTTCGACCGTTTCCAGGTGCCGGTCGCGATCGACGGCATCCGCGTCTACCTGCCCTATGACAACCGGCTGGATTATGGCCGCTTCCTGACTGCCGACCTTTCGCAGATCCAGGTCGCGAAAGGCTATGCCTCCGTGCTGGACGGCCCGGGCGCGATGGGCGGTGCGATCAATCTGGTGACGCGCAAGCCCACCAAGGAGATCGAGGCCGAAGTGCGCGGCGTGGTGGAGCTGGACCGCGACGGCGGCTATGCCGGCTATACCGGCATGGGCCTGCTGGGCACCCGGCAGGACCAGTGGTATGCGCAGGCTAGCTTCGCCCGCTCCTATCAGGATCACTGGGATCTGGCCGGCGGTTTCGAACCGACCGCCACCCAGGCGAGCGGCGAGCGCGACTTCACCCGCAACGAGGATTGGCGCGTGAACGTCAAGGCGGGTTTCACCCCCAACACGACCGACGAATATTCGATCAGCTATACGCGGCAGGAAGGATCGAAGAACGCGCCGTTCCACGTCACCTCGCCGCAGGCGCAATCCTGGACCTGGCCCTACTGGAACCTCGACAGCATCTATTTCCTGTCGACCACGGCGCTGGGTGATGCGGTGACGCTGAAGACCCGCCTGTATCGCAACACGTTCGACAATCTGCTGCGCGGCTTCGACGACCGGAACCAGAACAGCCAGACCCTGACCGCAGGCCGGGTGTTCAACAGCTGGTACGAGGAGGAATCCTATGGCGGATCGGCGCAGCTCGATTACGAGATGGGTGCCAACCGCGTCGGCCTTGCCTTCCATTACCGCCGCGACGAGCATATCGAATATTCGCAGGTCTTCCCGACCGGCTATATCGAGCCGCCGCAGAAGAGCGTCGAAGACACATTCAGCATCGCGCTGGAAGACACGCTGACCCTCAGCCCGACTTTGAGCGCGACCGCCGGCGTCAGCTATGACTGGCGCGATCTGAAGCAGGCCGACGAGTTCGCCCTGAACGGCACCCGCAATGGCGGCACCCCGATCAGCTATCCGCTGGTGGATGCCGACGCCTGGAACGCGCAGGGTCGCCTCGACTGGCAGGTGAACGCGGATACGCAGGCCCATGCCTCGATATCCTCGCGCACCCGGTTCCCCACCTTGGCGGAACGGTTTAGCTCGCGCTTCGGCGGGGCGACCTCCAACCCCGACCTGAAGGCGGAGCGGGCAACCCATTTCGAAGTGGGCGGCAGCACCAAGGCCGGACCGGCCAAGGTTTCGGGCGCGGTGTTTTATGCCCGCGTGACGGACGCCATCTTCGCCTTCCCGTTTGTGTATGAAGGGACTGATGTGACCCAGAGCCGCAATGTCGGCGATGGCAATTACTACGGCGCGGAACTGGCATTCGACGCGGAGCTGGGCCAGACCCTATCCGCCGGCGCGAACTATACTTTCACGCAGCGCGACCTGGATGATCCTTCCACCCCCGCGTTCGAGCCGACCGGCGTGCCGAAGCACAAGGGCTTCGTCTATGCCGAATGGCGCCCGATCGAAGCGCTGCACATCATGCCCAGCATCGAGGTCGCTTCGGACCGCTGGACGGTGACGACGAGCGGATCGAATTATTACCGCACCGGCGCCTATGTCGATGGATCGCTGCGGATCGACTATGACATCCGCGACAATATCGTCATCGGCGCAGGCGTGCGGAACGCCTTCGACGACAATTACATGCTGACGGACGGCTTCCCCGAAGCAGGCCGCCGCTATTTCGTGTCGCTGAAGCTGGCGAACTGACGCCTACTGGCTGAACAGCACGATGCTGCGCCCGCCCCCGCCAAAGGCCAGCCCATTGGCGGGGGTGCGCGTGACAGTGGTGGCCGCGGCGAAGGCTTCGCTGACCGCCTGTTCCTGCGGCAGCAGGGCACGGCGGCAACTGGCCGCGGGCTGGGACAGGGTGGCGATGCCCTGCGCGTCGCGCCGATAGGACCAGGCAAAGCGGATGCAATCCGATTCGACCTCGATCCGATCATGGGTGATGCGGGCGGTGATGGCGTGCGGCAGGTCGATATCCTGCCCGTCCACGCTGGCCACCCGGTATTCCCCGGCAAGCCCGGCGACGGCTGCGTCCCCCGCGCCATGAGGTTCAGAACCGCCCGGCGCGGCGCAAGCCGACAGCGCCAGGGCTGCTGCGAGGATGAGTCGGTTCATCCCCGCAGCCTACGCCTTCAGGCGAGAACCGCCAGTGCCGCCGGATCGAAATCGCGCAATTCATCGCTGCGGGCATCGCGCACCTTGTTCGCCCATTCCGCATCGGAAAGCAGCGCGCGGCCGACAGCGATCAGGTCGAACTCCTCCCGCTCCATCCGCCGCACCAGTTCGTCCAGCCCGGCCTTGGCCGCGCCCTGCCCCCGGAAGCTCGACAGGAACTCGCCCGAAAGGCCCACCGAACCCACGCTGATGGTGGGCGCGCCGGTCAGCTTCTTGGCCCAGCCAGCGAAATTGAGGCCGTGTTCGCCATCCAGTTCCGGAAATTCCGGTTCCCAGAAGCGGCGCTGGGAGCAATGCAGGATGTCGACGCCGGCCGCGACGAGCGGCGCGAGCCATTGTTCCATTTCCTGCGGATTGACGGCCAGCCGCGCGTCATAATCCTGCTGTTTCCACTGGCTGACGCGTAGCAGGATGGGGAAATCCGGCCCCACCGCCGCACGCATCGCCGCGATCACCTCCGCCGCGAAGCGCGATCGTTCGGCGATGGTGGCCCCGCCATAGCGATCCTGCCGGCGATTGGTGCCGGACCAGAAGAACTGGTCGATCAGATAGCCATGCGCGCCATGGATCTCCAAGGTGTCGAAGCCGAGCGCCCTGGCGTCCGCAGCGGCGCTGGCGAAGGCCGCCACCGTATCGGCAATGGCTTCCTCGCTCATCGGCTCGCCCGCGCCTTCCTCCGGCGCGTTCAGCCCGGACGGGGTATCGAGCGCGCCGCGCGCGAAATCGGCGTCGGATGAAGGCGTGCCGCCCGTGTGCCAGATTTGCGGGCCCATCTTACCGCCCGCGCCGTGAACCGCATCGATCACCATCTTCCACCCGCCAAGCGGCTCCTCGCCATGAAACAGCGGGATATTCGGCAGGTTGCGGGATGCCGGGCGGTCCACCACCGTTCCTTCCGACAGGATCAGGCCCACACCGGCAGCGGCACGGCGGCGGTAATATTCCGCATTCGCCCCCTGCGGCACCCCGCCCGGCGACATGTTGCGCGTCATCGGCGCCATCACGATCCGGTTGGCAAGCTGGAGCTTGGGCGAATGGAAGGGCTGGAACAGGATGGCGGTGTCGGTCATGCGCAGGGAACCTCCGGTCGTTTCGGCTGCCTATCTGGGGCGCGGCGGCAAGCCATCAAGCGGCCTATCGGCGTGGAAAGAAAAGCTGTCCTAAAGCGCGGTCGCAAGCGCCAGCATCGTCCCTGCCGCCAGAATGGCGCCGGCGATCCAGCCCGCACCAGCGCGGATCGCCGCCGAGGGATCGGGGCCGGTCCGAGCCTGATCCGGGGTTTCGAGCCGGCGGATCGCAGCCCGCAACAGGCGCGGGGCATCGTCGCCGGCGCGGCTCAACTCCCATGCCAGCCCCTGCAGGATCGGCGCCCAGTGATCGGGCGAAAGGCGGGCGGCAGCGATGCGCACCGATGACCGTTTCAAGGCGGCGGAAAGGTCGAAATCCGGCTCGATCCCGGCCAGCACGCCATCCAGGGTGATGAGCGTCTTGAAGGCCAGCAGCAGGTCTGGCGGCATCGTCATCCGTTCCTCCCGCATCATGGCGAGGAAATCGGCCACCATGGCGCCAAGCACGAGCCGCCCGCCGCCATGGCGCGCGATCAGGCTTTCGGCCACCGTCAGCACCCGTTCGCGCGGCACGCCGCTGCCATCCGACCAGATCGCCAGCACATCGGCAAGCCGCGCCGGATCGCCAGCGCCCAGCGACTGGACGAAATCGATGAACTCTTCACGGCGGCGTGGAGAGACATGGCCGATCATGCCGAGATCGAGCAGGGCGATGCGATTGCCGGGCAGGCACAGCAGATTGCCGGGGTGGGGATCGGCGTGGAAGCGCCCGTTTATCAGCACCATGTCCAGCACAATGTCCGCGCCCAGCGCCGCGATGGCGGCAGGCTCGATGCCGGCGGCGCGCAGCGCAGCGGGATTGCGGGGCGGGATGCCGTCCACATAATCCATCACCAGCAACGTTTCCGACGTCCATGCCCAGTGGATTTCGGGAACCACCACGCGCGGATCGCGCGCGAAATCGGCGCGCAGCCGGTCCGCATTGCGCCCTTCAGCGGTAAAATCCAGTTCGGCCAGCACAGCTTCGGCCAGCTGCCGCATGGTGGCGGAAGGGGCGAAGCGGCGCGCTTCCGCACTGGCTGATTCCGCGAGTGCGGCCAGCCGGGCGATCAGGCGCAGATCGGCTTCCATCTGCGGACGGATGCCGGGCCGCCTGATCTTCAGCACGACCTCCCGCCCATCAAGCAGCGTGGCGCGGTGGACCTGCGCCATGGACGCAGCGGCGAGCGGCGCGGGATCGAAGCTGGCGAAAGCATCTTCCGGCGGTTCGCCCAGTGCCTCCTCCACCGCGCCGCGCAATTGTTCGAACGGCACGGTGGGCGCGCTGCTGTGGAGCTGTTCGAATTCCGCCACCCAGTCGGGCGGCAGCAAATCGCCGCGCGTGGCGAGGATCTGCCCCAGCTTCACGAATACCGGGCCGAGCTGTTCCAGTGCCAGCCGCGTGCGGCGCGGCAGGGTTTGCGGATCGTCCTCCTCCCCGCTCGCGCCATCGCTTCGTTCAAGCCCGAGCCGCGCCAGCAGCATGCCCAGCCCGAACCGGGATGCGATCTGGAGGATTTCCGCCAGCCGGGCGCGGTCCCGCCCGGCGATCGTCAGCGCCTTCATCATCGCGCCCATATGGGGCCAAAGGCGGCGGCCTGCCAGATGCGAGGCAATCCCCTATCGGATCGATCGCGCCAGCAGGGGGCGGCTGGTCGGCCCATCCTCCTTCACCGTGTGGATCGTCACCATGGTCATGAATGTGTGCACGCCCTTGTCTTCCCCCAGCGCGCGGCGGGTGAACCGGTCATATTCCTCCATCGTGCCGACCTGCACCTTGAGCAGGAAATCATCCTCTCCGGTGATTTCCCAAACCCCGGTCACTTCCGGATGAACCGCGATCTGGGCGGCGAAACTGTCCATCGACCTTGGGCCGGCCTGGAACATGCGGACCAGCACATGCACGATCAGCGCGGATCCGGTGAGCGCGGGATCGACTATGGAGATATCCGCCACGATCACCCCTTCGCTGCGCAGGCGGCGGAGGCGACGCAGAACGGCGGACACCGACAGGCCGACCTTGTCGGCAAGGATGCGCGCCGGCTGCTGGTTATCCTGCCGGACAAGTTCCAGCAGCCGATGATCGAACGAATCGAGACTGACCATTTTTCGCATGATCGAGGCGTATAAGCCATTTTTGGGCGCGGGAGCCGCCAAATGAGGCGCCTAAAAGCGTTTGAATGGGCCTAGCGAGGGGATGGCTCGCGCCCATTTGGCGCATGCGTTGTTCTCGAAGGAAGATACGATGATTTCGGTGGTAAGCCTGCTTGGTCGCGTTTGGGATCAGCTCGAGGATATTTCCGCCGTGGCCGTTTCGATCCACTACGACGCGCCGTGGGCCGATGATGCATCATCGCAAGGTGCCCCGGCACCCGCGCGACTGCCCGAAAGCGGGCTGACCAGCCCCGGGGCGACCGGCGCGGCGAGGCTTTGCTGAAGCAAGGGGCCGGCCGGGCGGTTGTGAACGCCGCGCGCCACGTCCGATAGCCATTGACGGGATGAACGCGGGACCGGGCGACCGGTTTGCACGGTGCTGCCACGCATCTGCGGCGGGGAGCCAATTGCGGGTCGTCCGCCTGCGGCCGCCATCGTGAGACCTGTTCTCGGCCGGGGTGGCGGAATTGTTCGGCTGTTTCGGCAAGCATCGGGTGGACGACGTCGTCCCGCAGGCGGTCAACGCGTGGGGTGCGTGCCAGGGCAAGGATTGCCGCATTGCGTGGGGAGGCGCTGGGCATGGGCTTGGTCGGCTCCGCGCCTGTGCGGGCCAGAAGCTCCGAGACGTTCGACAAGGCGGTCGAGACCGGGCGCCGGATCCTGGAGAGGGTGCGCAACTTTCCGGCGCCCGACCGGGGTCGATTCGCCGCGTTCCTGATCCTTGATGCCCGCGCTGGCAGTCCCGCAAGGAAAAACCCCGCCGGATCGCTCCGGCGGGGTTTTCTGTTCTCTGGCTGCGGCGATTATTCCTGTTCGGGAATGCTCGCTTCGCCTTCGTCGCTGGTGTTCAGATATTCACCGGCATCGGCGTCCGTGCCGTGGGTTTCGCCTTCCACACGGGCCAGCGGATCGTCGCCGATCGCAGCTTCGGGACCTTGCGCCAGTTCGGCCTGATGTTCTTCCTCAGCCGTATTGGCAGCAACGATCGCTTCCTGCGCCCGCTTCCACGAAGCGCGGATAGCGGCATCACGGCTGGAAGCCGTGACGCGCAGCCGGTTCATGCCAGCGCCGGTGCCGGCGGGGATGAGACGGCCCACGATCACGTTTTCCTTCAGGCCGATCAGCGTGTCCTTCTTCCCTTCGACCGCCGCCTGCGTGAGCACGCGGGTGGTTTCCTGGAAGGAGGCGGCGGAAATGAAGCTACGGGTCTGCAGCGACGCCTTGGTGATCCCCAGCAGGATCGGCGTGCCGGCGGCGGGCTGCTTGCCCTTGGTCAGCTTCGCATTGACCGCGTTCATTTCCTCCAGGTCGATCTGTTCGCCCGGCAGCAGCGTGGTGTCGCCGCCATCGGTGATCTCGACCTTCTGCAGCATCTGGCGAACGATCACCTCGATGTGCTTGTCGTTGATCTTCACGCCCTGGAGCCGGTAAACTTCCTGGATTTCCGCCACCAGATATTCGGCCAGCGCTTCCACGCCCAGCACGTCGAGAATGTCGTGCGGGTTGGGGCTGCCCGAAATCAGCGTGTCGCCCTTCTTGACGAAGTCGCCTTCCTGAACGTCGATGACCTTGGTCTTCGGGATCAGATATTCGACCGCATCCCCTTCTTCCGGGATAATCGCGATCTTGCGCTTCGCCTTGTAGTCACGGACGAATTCGATCCGGCCCGAAATCTTCGCGATGATCGCGTTGTCCTTCGGGATACGGGCCTCGAACAGTTCGGCAACGCGCGGCAGACCGCCGGTGATGTCACGCGTTTTGGCAGCTTCGCGCGAGGCACGGGCGAGAATGTCGCCCGCTTCCACCTGCTGGCCATCCTCGACCGACAGGGTCGTGCCCGGCGCCAGCATGTAGCGCGCGGCTTCCGTCTCGTCCCCGGCTTCGTTCAGCAGGGTCAGGCGCGGACGCAAATCCTCCTTCTTCGAACGGCCGGTGGCGCGATATTCGGTGACGACGCGCTGGGCGATGCCGGTGGCTTCGTCGACGCGTTCTTCCATGGTCTTGCCTTCGGCAAGGTCCTGATACCGCACGACGCCGGTGGTTTCGGTGATGATCGGCAGGGTGAACGGATCCCATTCAGCCAGGCGATCGCCTTCGTTCACCTTCGCGCCATCTTCGAACATCAGCACCGTACCATAGGGCACGCGGTGGATCGCGCGTTCACGCCCTTCGGCGTCGACCACCACCATCTCGCCCGTGCGGGCCAGCGACAGGCGGCGGCCCCGCTTGTCGGTAATGGTCGGCATGTCGCGATAGACGATCTTGCCGTCGCTGATCGATTCCAGATGGCTGGTTTCGTTGACCTGCGCCGCGCCGCCGATGTGGAAGGTCCGCATCGTGAGCTGGGTGCCGGGTTCACCGATCGACTGTGCGGCAATAACGCCGACAGCTTCACCGATATTGACCGGCGTACCGCGAGCGAGATCGCGGCCGTAGCACTTGCCGCAAACGCCCTGTTCCGCCTCGCACACCAGCGGCGAACGGATCCGCGCCTGCTGCACTTCGGCTTCCTCGATCGCCTTCACCATCGCTTCGTCGAGCAGCGTGCCCGACTTCACGATGACTTCGCCGGTCTTGGCATTGACCAGGTCTTCCGCGGTGGTGCGGCCCAGAATACGCTCGCCCAGCGAGGCGATCACGCTGCCGCCCTGGATGATGGCGCGCATCACCAGCGCGTTCTCGGTCTTGCAATCCTCTTCCACGATGACGCAATCCTGCGACACGTCGACCAGACGGCGGGTCAGGTAGCCCGAGTTCGCCGTCTTGAGCGCGGTGTCGGCCAGACCCTTGCGGGCGCCGTGGGTGGAGTTGAAGTATTCAAGGACGGTCAGACCTTCCTTGAAGTTCGAGATGATCGGCGTTTCGATGATCTCGCCCGAAGGCTTGGCCATCAGGCCACGCATACCGGCCAGCTGCTTCATCTGGGCCGGCGAGCCACGGGCGCCGGAATGGCTCATCATGTAGATCGAGTTGATCTGCGCCTGACGGCCATCCTCGTCCTTCGGGGTCGCACGGATTTCGTCCATCATGGCGTTCGCCACCTGGTCGCCGCAACGGCTCCAGGCGTCGATCACCTTGTTGTACTTTTCCTGCTGGGTGATGAAGCCGTCCTGATACTGCTGCTCGTAATCGGCAACCAGCGCCTTGGTCTGTTCCACCAGCTCGGACTTGGAGTCCGGGATGATCATGTCATCCTTGCCGAAGGAAATGCCCGCGCGGCAGGCATGGCGGAAGCCCAGCGCCATGATGGCGTCGGCGAACAGCACCGTGTCCTTCTGGCCGGTGTGACGATACACCTGGTCGATCACGTCACCGATTTCCTTCTTGGTGAGAAGGCGGTTGATGACTTCGAACGGCACGGTGTGCGTCTTGGGCAGACATTCGCCGATCAGCATGCGGCCCGGCGTGGTTTCCACCCGCTTGAGGTAGGAATTGCCGTTCTCGTCCACCTGCGGGACGCGGGTGGTGATCTTCGTGTGCAGCGTAACGGCACCGACATGAAGCGCCTGATGCACTTCCGCGATATCGGCCAGCACCATGCCTTCGCCCGGCTCGCCTTCGCGGTCCATCGACAGGTAATAGATGCCGAGCACCATATCCTGCGACGGCACGATGATCGGCTTGCCGTTGGCGGGGCTGAGGATGTTGTTGGTGGACATCATCAGCACGCGCGCTTCCAGCTGCGCCTCGAGGCTCAGCGGGACGTGGACGGCCATCTGGTCACCGTCGAAGTCGGCATTGAAGGCCGCGCAGACCAGCGGGTGAAGCTGAATCGCCTTGCCTTCGATCAGCACGGGCTCGAACGCCTGGATGCCGAGACGGTGCAGCGTCGGCGCGCGGTTCAGCAGCACCGGATGTTCGCGGATCACCTCGTCCAGGATGTCCCAGACTTCCTTGCGTTCCTTCTCGACCCACTTCTTCGCCTGCTTCAGGGTCATGGACAGCCCCTTGGCATCGAGGCGGGCGTAGATGAACGGCTTGAACAGTTCGAGCGCCATCTTCTTGGGCAGGCCGCACTGGTGCAGCTTGAGTTCCGGGCCGGTCACGATGACCGAACGGCCGGAATAGTCGACGCGCTTGCCGAGCAGGTTCTGACGGAAGCGGCCCTGCTTGCCCTTCAGCATGTCGCTGAGCGATTTCAGCGGACGCTTGTTGGCGCCGGTGATGACGCGGCCGCGGCGGCCATTGTCGAACAGGGCGTCGACCGATTCCTGCAACATGCGCTTTTCGTTGCGCACGATGATGTCCGGCGCGCGCAGTTCCATCAGCCGCTTCAGGCGGTTGTTACGGTTGATGACGCGGCGATAGAGATCGTTGAGATCGGACGTCGCGAAGCGGCCGCCATCCAGCGGCACCAGCGGGCGCAGTTCCGGCGGGATGACCGGCACCACGTCGAGGATCATCCATTCCGGGCGGTTGCCGGATTCGATGAAGCTTTCCACGACCTTCAGGCGCTTGATGATCTTCTTCGGCTTCAGGCTGGACTTGGTTTCGGCCAGTTCCTTCAGCAGGTCTTCCTTTTCCTGCACGAGGTCGAGGTCCATCAGCATCTGCTTGACGGCCTCGGCACCGATGCCCGCGGTGAAGCCGTCCTCACCATATTCGTCCTGCGCGTCGAGCAGTTCATCCTCCGTGAGGAGCTGATACTTCTCGAGCGGGGTCAGGCCCGGTTCGGTGACGATGTAGCTTTCGAAATACAGGACGCGCTCAAGCTGCTTGAGCTGCATGTCCAGCAGCAGGCCGATGCGGCTCGGCAGCGACTTCAGGAACCAGATATGCGCGACGGGGGCGGCCAGTTCGATATGGCCCATACGCTCGCGGCGCACCTTGGTCACGGTCACTTCGACGCCGCACTTCTCGCAGACGACGCCCTTGTACTTCATGCGCTTGTACTTGCCGCACAGGCACTCGTAATCCTTCACCGGACCGAAGATGCGCGCGCAGAACAGCCCGTCACGTTCCGGCTTGAACGTGCGGTAGTTGATCGTTTCCGGCTTCTTGATCTCACCGAAGGACCAGCTGCGGATCTTCTCCGGCGAAGCGATCCCGATCTGGATCTGGTCGAAGGTTTCCGGCTTCGCGAGCTGGTTGGTGAATTTGGTCAGTTCGTTCATGTCTCAAATCCCATGAGCGGGGAAATACCTGGACGGAAGGAGGCGGGCGGCCAGCGGGCCGCCCGGCCGCCCCTTATTCAGCCGCCTCGGGCCATTCCGCATCGTCCTCGTCATCCAGCGAGGACAGTTCGACATTGAGGCCCAGCGAGCGCATTTCCTTGACGAGCACGTTGAAGCTTTCGGGAATGCCCGCTTCGAACGTATCGTCGCCCTTCACGATCGCTTCGTACACCTTGGTGCGGCCGACCACGTCGTCGGACTTCACCGTCAGGATTTCCTGCAGGGTGTAAGCCGCGCCATAGGCCTGCAGCGCCCAGACCTCCATTTCCCCGAAGCGCTGGCCGCCGAACTGCGCCTTGCCGCCCAGCGGCTGCTGGGTGACGAGAGAGTAGGGGCCGATCGAACGGGCATGGATCTTGTCGTCCACAAGGTGATGCAGCTTGAGCATATACATGTAGCCCACCGTCACTTTGCGATCGAACGCCTCGCCGGTCCGGCCGTCAAGCAGCGTCACCTGACCGGAACCGGGCAGGCCCGCCTGGTTGAGCATCGCTGTCACGTCGGATTCGCGCGCGCCGTCGAATACCGGGGTGCCCATCGGCACGCCGTTCTTCAGATTGCCGGCCAGTTCCACGATCTCTTCGGTGGTGCGGCTCTCGATATCGGCATGATACCGGTCGCCATAGACCTGCTTCAGCTTTTCCACGACCGCGCTGGGGGCAGCGCCCGCCTTCGGATCGGGGTTGGCTTCGCGCCATTCTTCCAGAGCGCGGGTGACCTGCTGGCCCAGGCCGCGCGCCGCGAGGCCGAGATGGGTTTCGAAGATCTGGCCCACATTCATGCGGCTCGGCACGCCCAGCGGGTTCAGCACCATGTCGACGGGGGTGCCGTCTTCCATAAAGGGCATGTCTTCCTGCGGAAGCACCCGGCTGATGATACCCTTGTTGCCGTGACGGCCGGCCATCTTGTCACCGGTCTGCAGCTTGCGCTTCACGGCCACGAAGACCTTGACCATCTTGAGCACACCGGGCGCCAGCTCGTCACCGCGTTCGAGCTTCTCCTTGCGGTCCTCGAACTTGTCCTTGATGCGCTTGATGGCCTCGTCATACTGGCCCTTCACCGCTTCGATCTGGGCCTGAATGCCGTCATCCGCCACGGCGAACTTGAACCATTCGTGCCGGTCCACGCTGTCGAGCAGCGCGTCGTCGATCTCCACGCCCTTCTTCAGGCCCTTCGGCGCTGCCGAAGCGGTCTGCCCAACGAGCATGTCGCGCAGGCGGTTGTAGGTGGCGCGGTTGAGGATGTTGCGCTCGTCCTCGCTATCCTTCTTGAGACGCTCGATCTCGTCGTTCTGGATGGCGCGGGTACGGTCGTCGATCTCGATACCGTGACGGTTGAAGACGCGGACTTCCACGATCGTGCCGGCAACGCCCGGCGGCAGGCGCAGCGAGGTGTCGCGCACGTCCGACGCCTTTTCGCCGAAGATGGCGCGCAGCAGCTTTTCTTCCGGCGTCATCGGGCTTTCGCCCTTCGGCGTGATCTTGCCGACCAGGATGTCGCCCGGATGCACTTCCGCGCCGATATAGACGATGCCCGCCTCATCGAGGTTGCGCAGCGCTTCCTCGCCCACATTGGGAATGTCGCGAGTGATGTCTTCAGGCCCGAGCTTGGTATCGCGGGCCATCACCTCGAACTCCTCGATATGGATCGAGGTGAAGACGTCGTCCTTCACGATCCGTTCGGAGATCAGGATGGAGTCTTCGTAGTTGTAGCCGTTCCAGGGCATGAAGGCGACGAGCGCGTTCTTGCCCAGCGCCAGTTCGCCCAGCTCGGTGGAGGGGCCGTCGGCGATGATATCGCCCTGCGCCACCACGTCGCCCACCTTCACCAGCGGACGCTGGTTGATGCAGGTATTCTGGTTAGACCGCTGGAACTTCTGCAGCGTGTAGATGTCCACGCCCGGATTACCGGCATCGACATCGCCCGATGCGCGGATGACGATACGAGCCGCGTCCACCTGGTCGACCACGCCGCCACGAGTGGCGGAAATCGCGGCGCCAGAATCGCGGGCCACGGTTTCTTCCATGCCGGTGCCGACGAAGGGCGCTTCCGCCTTCACCAGCGGCACGGCCTGGCGCTGCATGTTGGAGCCCATCAGCGCGCGGTTGGCGTCGTCATTTTCCAGGAACGGGATCAGCGAGGCCGCGACCGAGACGAGCTGCTTGGGCGACACGTCCATCAGGGTAACCTGCTCGGACGGGCTCATCACGAACTCGCCGTTCTGGCGGGCCGAGACGAGGTCTTCCACGAAGTTGCCGTCAGGGCCGAGTTCGGCCGATGCCTGCGCGACCGTGTGGCGCTGCTCTTCCATCGCGGACAGATAGCTCACCTCGCCCTTCACCTTGCCGTCGACGACGGTGCGGTAGGGGGTTTCGATGAAGCCGTATTTGTTGACCCGCGCGAAGGTGGACAGCGAGTTGATCAGGCCGATGTTCGGGCCTTCCGGCGTTTCGATCGGGCAGATGCGGCCATAATGGGTCGGGTGAACGTCGCGCACTTCGAAACCCGCGCGCTCACGCGTCAGGCCGCCCGGCCCGAGGGCCGAAACGCGGCGCTTATGCGTCACTTCCGACAGCGGGTTGGTCTGGTCCATGAACTGCGACAGCTGCGACGAGCCGAAGAATTCGCGCACCGCGGCCACGGCCGGCTTCGCGTTGATGAGATCGTTCGGCATCACGGTCGACACGTCGACCGAGGACATGCGTTCCTTCACCGCGCGTTCCATGCGCAGCAGGCCGACGCGATACTGGTTTTCGAGCAGTTCACCGACAGAACGGACGCGGCGATTGCCGAGATTGTCGATATCGTCGACCTCTCCCTTGCCGTCCTTCAGGTTCACCAGTTCCTTCACCACGGCAAGGATATCGTCCTTGCGCAGGGTGGTGACGGTATCCTCCACCTCGAGGCCGAGACGCATGTTCAGCTTCACCCGGCCCACGGCGGACAGGTCGTAGCGTTCCGCATCGAAGAACAGGCCTTCGAACAGGGCTTCGGCGGTTTCCTTCGTCGGCGGTTCACCCGGACGCATGACCTTGTAGATCGCTTCCAGGCCCTCATCGCGGTTCTCGGCCTTGTCGGCCGCCAGCGTGTTGCGCATCCAGGCGCCGGTCGAGATGTGATCGATGTCGAGCAGTTCGAGCTGGTCGATGCCCGCAGCATCCAGCTTCTCGAGGTTCTCGGGCGACACTTCCTCGCCCGCTTCGATATAGATGCGGCCGGTGGATTCGTCGATCAGGTCGCGCGCGGAATAGCGGCCGAAGATTTCCTCGGTCGGGATCAGCAGGGTTTCGAGACCGTCCTTGGCCGCCTTGTTGGCAGCACGCGGGCTGACCTTCTGATTGGCGGGGAACACTTCCTCGCCCGTCTTGGCATCGACCAGCGGGAAGGACGGCTTCAGGCCGCGCCAGCTTTCGGCGAGGAAAGGGATTTCCCAGCCATCGGTGCCGCGCTTCCATTCCACCGTCTGGTAGAAATGATGCAGAATATCCTCGTCATCGAGGCCCAGCGCATAGAGCAGGCTCGTCACCGGCAGCTTGCGCTTGCGGTCGATACGGACGTTCACAATGTCCTTGGCGTCGAATTCGAAATCCAGCCAGGAACCGCGATAGGGGATGACCCGCGCGGCGAAGAGGAACTTGCCGGAAGAGTGGGTCTTGCCCCGGTCATGGTCGAACAGCACGCCAGGCGAACGGTGCATCTGCGACACGATGACGCGTTCGGTGCCGTTGATGATGAAGGTGCCGTTCTCCGTCATGAGCGGCATGTCGCCCATGTACACGTCCTGCTCCTTGATATCGAGGACGGAGCGGGTTTCCGTTTCCGCATCCACCTCGAACACGATCAGGCGCAGCGTCACCTTCATCGGCGCGGCATAGGTGATGCCCCGCTGGCGACATTCGGTGGTGTCGTATTTCGGGTCTTCCAGCTCGTAATGCACGAAATCCAGCTCGGCCGTGCCGGCGAAATCGCGGATCGGGAAGACGGAACGCAAGGTCTTTTCCAGGCCGGAAACATAGCCGGTCGACTTGTCGGAGCGCAGGAACTGCTCGTAGCTTTCGCGCTGCACCTCGATCAGGTTCGGCATCGGGATGGTTTCGTGGATGTCGCCGAAGATCCTGCGGATGCGCTTCTTCTTGCTGCCGATCGACTCGGGTGCGTTGGTCGCCATGGAGAGAGATGCCTCTTCGCTTGTGATGCGCCGGCAAGCCGGCGATAATTCCAGTTGCGTGCAGCGGATCGCATCGGGACGCCAAAAGCGCCGCAGGCACACCAACCCCTGCTGGGATCAGAGCCGCGGCATTTGTTCGACGAACCGAGCGGAAAACCCGATGCTTCCTTTCGTGGAAAGCCCCCGCACCTGGGCCCGCCTTGCTCGAAGCGATCAAGCGATGTGCGCCATATAGGAACACCGCCCTGGCGAGTCAATGAAAGCCGGGCCGATCGGGCAGGCCCCGATTGACTTTCGCGCCGACCGGCGTAAAGGCGCGTCCCTGACTGCTTTCGGGCGGTCATCCGTCCGAGACAGTTGGTGCCGGTTTCCGGCTTAATTTCCAGCCTAGACGGGGAAAAGAGTTTCCGGTGGGCCTTGGCCCGCCACCTGCGCCATTGGCGCTCCTCCTTCCCCTCTCACGGACTCGCCCGTGCCGCTTCGGCGGCGCGGCAATGCAGCCGGTCGCGCGCGGTTCGCCGTTCGCGGCCATAGTGAAGGAGAATGGCATGGATCGTTCGCAGAAAACCGAATCGGTCGAAGCCCTCAACGCGGTCTTCCAAGAGGTTGGCGTGGTCGTCGTGACCCGCAATCTCGGGTTGTCGGTGGCTCAGTCCACCGCGCTTCGTGCGAAGATGCGCGACGTGGGCGCGTCCTACAAGGTTGCGAAGAACCGTCTCGCCAAGATCGCCCTTAAAGACACCCAGTATGAAGGCCTTGGGGATTACCTCACCGGCCCGATTGGCCTAGCATGGTCGACCGATCCGGTCGCCGCCGCCAAGGCCGCGGTGGAATTCGCCAAGACGAACGACAAGCTCGAAATCGTCGGCGGCGCAATGGGCGACACGAAGCTCGATGAAGCCGGGGTCCGGGCGCTTGCCTCGATGCCCTCGCTCGACGAGCTGCGTGGCACGATCGTGGGCCTGGTCAACGCGCCCGCCACCAAGGTGGCGCAGCTGGTCAACGCCCCCGCATCGAAGCTGGCGCGCGTCTTTGGTGCCTATGGCGCCAAGGAAGCTGCATAAGCGGTTTCTTCCCAATTCTCGAATTTCCCGGGCAACCGGGACCAAGCAATCCAGGAGTGAATGACAATGGCCGATATTGCCAAGCTTGTTGAAGAACTTTCGAAGCTGACCGTGCTGGAAGCCGCTGAGCTGGCCAAGGCGCTGGAAGAAGAGTGGGGCGTGTCCGCCGCTGCTGCCGTGGCCGTGGCCGCGCCGGCCGCTGGTGGTGGCGATGCCGCTGCTGCTGAAGAAAAGACCGAGTTCGACGTGATCCTGACCGGCGACGGTGGCAAGAAGATCCAGGTCATCAAGGAAGTCCGCGCGATCACCGGCCTGGGCCTGACCGAAGCCAAGGCGCTGGTCGAAGGCGCGCCGAAGCCGCTGAAGGAAGGCGTGAACAAGGCGGAAGCCGAAGAAGTCAAGAAGAAGATCGAGGAAGCCGGCGGCACCGTCGAGCTGAAGTAATGCCCTGGGCCGAATGGCCCCGGCATGGCCCGGCGCAAGCGGCGGGCCAACTCGAACGCTTCGAGAACAGGAAAGGGCGGCGCCATGCGTCGCCCTTTTTCTTTGCCGGACGGCCAGTCGGCCCGGCCGCAAACGGGATGATCCCGTCATCCGGCGTTCAGCAATGGCGGATAAATTTGCCGCCCCTGCTGTTCGGACGAAGGAGGAATCACGATGCGAATGGCGCGAATAGCAATGCTCGGTTGCGGCGCAGCGGTTCTGGCCGCTGGCGCGGCGCGGGCTTCGGACCACGAGACGCCGCAGGCCGATCCTGTCCCGGTGGAACGCTCCGCAAAACCGCTCATCTATATTGGCGGTGTGCCCCCCATGGTCGCGGTTCAGGCTGCGACGGCGGCCGATCCCTTCGCCGGGTTCGACCGGATCATGGCAATGATGGAAGCGCGGCACCGCGCGATGATGATGCAGCTTGCGGCATTGCAGAACGCAGCGGCTCAGGGCAGCGGCGCCCAGGCAAGCAGCGCGGTGACGAGCGGCAGCGGCCCGCTCATGCTTGTCGGCAATCTGCCCGTGGGCGCGCATTACACCATGGTATCGTCAACCACCGACGCCAGCGGTTGCACGCGCACGGTGCGATACAGTTCGGATGGCGGCAGCGAGGCGCCCCGCATGACGCAGGCCAGCGCCGGGAATTGCGACGATGCGTCCGGCAGCGCGCCTGCGACGATCGCGGTGAGCGCCGTGCCGGAACAGCCCTCGGATACCGCCGTGACGGGCCGCGAAGTCTGAAAACGCGCAGGCCGGGGGCACAGCGGCCTGAAGGCACGTTCGCCGCAGCCAAGTGCCCCCAGGCGACTGGAGGAAAGGGGCGCGGCCGCCATAGCGACCGCGCCCTTTGGCCTTACAGGCCCTTGAGGTAGTTGATGACCGCCTGGCGCTGGGCCGGGTTCTTCAGGCCATTATAGGCCATGGTGGTGCCGGGCACGACCTGACGCGGATTTTCCAGATAGCGTTGCAGAGTCGCTTCGTCCCAGGTCAGGCCCGCGTTCTTCATCGCTTCGCTATATTCGAAGGTCGAGACGTGACCGGACTTGGCACCGAACACGCCCGCCAGCGACGGACCGATGCCATTGTCACCCTTATCAACGGAGTGGCACGCGGCGCAGACCGCGAACATCGGCGGCGGCGTTGCCGAGGCGGTGGCAGGCGCTGGAGCAGCGGCCGCCGGCGCCGGTGCCGCAGCCGCCGAAGCGCTGGCAGACGGCGTGGGCGACGGGGTTGCGGCATCTGCCGGCGCGGCGCTCTCGCTCGCTTCGGGGGCGGGGGTTGCGTCCTCACCCGTCAGGGCGGCATCTTCCGCGCCCGGCACGGCGGCTGCGGTATCTTCTGCTGCGGGGGTGGCGGAATCGCCCGCATCGTCCGCGCCGCCGCCGCAAGCGGCCAGCGTCAGGGACAAGGCTATAAGGGAAACGGTGGCGCGAATCTTCATCGGGTCCAATCCTGAAAAAAGGCAACGCCTCCTATCTCCGCTTCCGCCCTGTGGAAAGGCCCCGCGGCATCGCAGCCACATCCAGCAACAATTCTGTCACCGGGGGTGCTGCCTGTAACGCCGCGGCTTTCCGACCGCTGCGCTTCGGCCTATCCGGCCATCTCGATGTCGCAGGCTCATGCCCTCCCCACCTGGCCGCAGGAACTCGCCGCCACCCTGCGCCTCGCGGGGCCGCTGGCGGCCGCCAACATCCTGCAAATGGCGATCCATGCGATCGGCGTGATCTTCGTCGCGCGGTTGGGGCCGGACATTCTGGCGGCGGCAAGCCTTGGCGTCGCTGTCTATGGCCTGGTGCAATGGGCGCTGGCTGGGCTGACCGGATCGGTCTCTGCTCTGATCGCGGAAGAGCTGGGCCGCCGGCGCCATGCGGTGCGCGAAGTGCGCCGTTCCACCCGCATGGGCATCTGGCTCGCCGTGTTGAGCGGCGCGGCCGGCATGGGCATCTGCATGGGCGGCGAATGGGCGATGCACGTGACCGGGCAGGACCCGGAAGTGGCGCGCCGGGCGGGCGACTATCTCGCCATCCTGATGTTCGCCCTCGTCCCCATGACCGTTGCGAATGTGCTGCGCAATTTCGTGTCGGCGCTGGGCAAGCCCGCTTTCGCGACGATGATCACCGCGCTGATGATCGGGGTCGATGCGCTCGGCACCTATATGCTGGTGTTCGGCAAGTTCGGCGCGCCGGAGCTGGGGCTGACCGGCGCGGGCATCGCGACAGTCATCACCAGCATCGTGTTCGTCCTGTCCTATGTGGTCGTCATCGCCTGGCACCGGCAATTGCGGCGCTATCGGATCTGGGGCCGGTGGTGGCGGCCGGAATGGGACCGGCTGCGCGCATTGTGGCGCGTGGGTGCGCCGGTGGCCGTGACGATCATCGCCGAAGCCGGCATCTTCAACGCTGCCGCCTTCATGATGGGCGCGCTCTCTCCTCTCGCGCTGGCCGCGCACACGCTGGCCCTGCAGATCGCGGCCATCGCCTTCCAGGTGCCGTTCGGCATCGGTCAGGCGGCGACCATTCGGGTCGGCTATTTCTATGGCGCCCGCAATGCGCCTGCGATCGCGCGGGCGGGCATCGCCTCCATTGCGATCGGCGCCGGCTTCATGATCCTGACCGCCAGTACCATGCTGCTGTTCCCACATGCCCTGCTCGGCATTTATGTCGACACTTCAGACCATGCCAACCAGGCGATGATCGGCCTCGCGCTTGGCTATATGGTGATTGCCGCCGCGTTCCAGCTGGCGGACGGGATGCAGGCCGTGGCGCTGGGCCTGCTGCGCGGCTTGCAGGATACGCGCGTGCCCATGGCCTATGCCCTGTTCGGATATTGGGGCGCAGGTTTGGCGACCGCGTGGGTGCTCGCCTTCCATACCTCGCTGCAGGGCTTCGGCGTGTGGATCGGGCTTGCGGTGGGCCTGCTGGTCGTCGCCGTGCTGATGCTGCGCCGCTGGGCCCTTCGCGAACGGTTGGGCCTGATAAGACCGCAGCCCGGCAATTTTGTTCCCTGAGGGGTGTTGACGGGGCCTGCCCCGCTGCACATATGCGGGCCGCTGGCACTCTCTGCACGGGAGTGCCAACACAATTTGCAACCCTTATTTGGAAGAGGTCATCTCATGGCATTCCGTCCGCTGCACGACCGCGTGCTGGTCCGCCGTATCGAAGCCGAAGAAAAGACGGCCGGCGGCATCATCATCCCCGACAGCGCCAAGGAAAAGCCGAGCGAAGGCGAGATCGTCTCTGCCGGCACCGGCGCCCGTTCCGAAGACGGCAAGGTCACCCCGCTGGACGTCAAGCCCGGCGACCGCGTGCTGTTCGGCAAGTGGTCCGGCACCGAGGTCAAGGTCGATGGTGAAGACCTGCTGATCATGAAGGAAAGCGACATTCTGGGCGTTATCGGCTGACCAGCCGATGACGCGCGCCCTGATGAAGATCAGGGTGCGATGACGCTTCAACAGAACATTTGCGGGCCGATCGAGGCCCACGAGATCCCGGCGATCGCCGGGATGACGAAAGCAGAAGGAACATTCCAATGGCTGCCAAGGACGTGAAATTCTCGCGCGATGCGCGCGAACGCATCCTCAAGGGCGTGGATACGCTCGCCAATGCGGTGAAGGTTACGCTGGGGCCCAAGGGCCGCAACGTCGTGATCGAAAAGAGCTTCGGCGCCCCGCGCATCACCAAGGACGGCGTCACCGTCGCCAAGGAAATCGAACTGAAGGACAAGTTCGAGAATATGGGCGCCCAGATGCTGCGCGAAGTCGCCAGCAAGGCGAATGACGCTGCGGGTGACGGCACCACCACCGCCACCGTGCTGGCTCAGGCCATCGTGCGCGAAGGTATGAAGTCGGTTGCCGCCGGCATGAACCCGATGGACCTGAAGCGCGGCATCGACCTCGCCGTGGGCAAGGTGGTCGAGAACCTGAAGTCCCGTTCCAAGGACGTGTCCGGTTCCAACGAAATCGCCCAGGTCGGCATCATCTCCGCCAATGGCGACCGTGAAGTCGGCGAGAAGATCGCCGAAGCGATGGAAAAGGTCGGCAAGGAAGGCGTCATCACCGTGGAAGAGGCCAAAGGCCTCGAATTCGAACTCGATGTCGTCGAAGGCATGCAGTTCGACCGCGGATACCTGTCGCCCTATTTCGTGACCAATGCCGAAAAGATGACGGTGGAACTGGATAACCCCTATATCCTGATCCACGAAAAGAAGCTGTCGAACCTGCAGTCCATGCTGCCGATCCTCGAAGCCGTGGTGCAGAGCGGCCGTCCGCTGCTGATCATCGCCGAGGATATCGAAGGCGAAGCGCTGGCTACGCTGGTGGTCAACAAGCTGCGCGGCGGCCTGAAGGTCGCGGCCGTGAAGGCTCCGGGCTTCGGCGATCGCCGCAAGGCCATGCTGCAGGACATCGCGATCCTGACCCAGGGCGAGATGATCAGCGAAGACCTGGGCATCAAGCTGGAAAACGTCACGGTCGGCATGCTGGGCGAAGCCAAACGCGTCCAGATCGACAAGGACAACACCACCATCGTCGATGGCGCCGGCAATGCGGAAGACATCAAGGCCCGGGTCGAACAGATCCGCGCCCAGATCGAAACCACGACCAGCGATTACGACCGTGAAAAGCTGCAGGAACGCCTGGCGAAGCTCGCCGGCGGTGTTGCGGTCATCAAGGTCGGTGGTGCATCCGAAGTCGAGGTGAAGGAGCGCAAGGATCGCGTCGATGACGCTCTGCACGCGACCCGCGCCGCGGTGGAAGAAGGCATCGTCCCCGGCGGCGGCACGGCGCTGCTCTATGCCACCAAGGCGCTGGACGGCCTGAAGGGCATCAATGACGACCAGACCCGCGGTGTGGACATCGTGCGTCAGGCGATCATGGCGCCAGTGCGCCAGATCGCGGCCAATGCCGGCTTCGACGGCGCGGTCGTTTCGGGCAACCTGCTGCGTGAAGATGACGAAACGCAGGGCTTCAACGCTGCCACCGACACCTACGAGAACCTGGTCCAGGCCGGCGTGATCGACCCGACCAAGGTCGTGCGCACCGCGCTGCAGGATGCCGCTTCCGTGGCTGGCCTGCTGATCACCACCGAAGCGGCGATCGGCGAAGTGCCGGAAGACAAGCCGGCGATGCCGGCCGGCGGCATGCCCGACATGGGCGGCATGGGCTTCTAAGCCACCGCTGCAAAGCGACGAAAGGGGCCGGGAGAGCGATCTCCCGGCCCTTTTTCATGGCACTCCCCCGCGTCTCGTCCGTTGCAGGCAGAGACACCAGAGGAGAGCCTTCATGAAGATTCCGCACCAGGCCCTGATCGCCATTGCCAATGGCGAGCAGTTCAAGCTGATGCGCAACGTCGGAACCCCGTTCGAACCAAAGCTCGAACATGTTCGCGATCTAGACCTCGAACTGACCAATTTCAGCGCCGGCATCCGCCATCAGGACCAGCCGGGGCGCGGCAGCAGCACCGATATCGACGAGCTGGCCCATGGCGCAGCCATTGCCGAATGGCTGAACGGCCAGGCGCTGAACGGCAAGCTGGACGATCTCGTGATCGCCGCCGATCCCAAGACGCTCGGCCAGATCCGTCAGCGCTGCCACAAGGAATTGCAGAACCGCGTGGTGGGCGAAGTGGCGAAAGACCTCACCAACCAGCCCCTACCGCAGATCGAACAGGTTCTCGCCGCAGCCTGACGCGCTGGGCAATTCGGGCGGGGCGAGCACGCTCCGCCCATTCACCACGCCTTAGATTCGCCGGGATTCCAACGAGTTCCCGCCGCTTGCCGTCGGCCCGCATCCATTCGTCGCTAAGTTTATTGCTCCATTTCGATATGTGGTTAAGATTTCCACAAGTTTGACGGGGGTAACCAGCGGCTCATGAAACTCGGGATCATCGGACGCATCGCCGCCGGTCTGGCACTCGCATATGCGGGCATAGGCACGGCCAACGCCAACGATACGCGCGTCGAACTGGCCTTCGACAATGCGCTGGGCACCGAACTGCGCGTTCCGCCCAACTACTCGCCGCGTTACGATGCGCCTGCTCTCCAGCAGGTCGTGCAACTTGCGGAAGGCAGCAATGGCCGGATCGGCGTTGCCGCGGTCGACCTGTCCACCGGGCAGGAGGTCGCCGTGCTGGGCGACCAGCGTTTCCCGATGGCCAGCACCAGCAAGATCGCGATCGCCGCAACCTTCATGGAAGGGGTGGAACAGGGCCGCTGGACACTCAGCAGCGAATTCCCCCTGATGGTGCCCGTTCGCTCCAAGCCTTTTTCCAGCGCGGTGGCCCCGGTCACGCCCGGCGATCATCTGAGCGCGCGGCGGCTGATCGAACTGATGCTGACGCGCAGTTCCAACCCGGCCACCGATGCCTTGCTGAAAGTGGTGGGCGGCCCCGCCGCCGTGAATGACTGGGTGCGCCGCGCCGGGATCGAGGAGTTCACCCTGACCCGCGATATCGCCACGCTGGTGCGCGACGATGGGGAGATCAATCCCGCGACCTCCATCGATGTGCGCGACAGCGCGACGCCGCGCGCGATGGTGCAATTGCTCTCGGGGCTGTATCAGGGCCGCTGGCTTTCGTCGCAAAGCCGCCAGTTCCTGATCGCCACCATGGAACAATGCGTCACCGGATCGCGCCGCATTCCGGCCATGCTCCCCGGCGGCGTGACGGTCGCGCACAAGACCGGATCGCTGAACAACACCTCCAGCGATATCGGCATCATCACCACGCCGGACGGCCGGGCTATTGCCGTTGCAATCTATGTCACCGGCCAGGGCACCCGCCCGGCGCGCGAGGCCAAGATCGCCAGCATCGCCCGCGCCATCTATGATGGCTATGTGCAGAACGCTGCGCGCCAGTGGGTCAACGCCGATTACTGACCGGGGTTGCCCGCCCTCATGGCGGCAGTGGCCGAGGCGGGCATAAGAAAAGGACGCGGCCATCGGCCGCGCCCTTTCTTTTATTCTACGCTCGAAGCGAAGATCAGTTGGCTTCGCCGGTCGCCTTGGCGTCAGCGGCAGCCTGATCGACTTCAGCAGCAGCCTTGTCGGCAGCGGCTTCAGCGTCAGCAGCAGCGTTTTCGATTTCGTCACCAGCGTTGATGGCAGCGCCTTCAACGGTGTTGCCGGCGTCCTGCATGGCATCGCCAGCGGCGTCCATGTTGGCTTCGGCGTCGGCCATCGCCGAATCAGCAGCGTCGCTGGCAGCTTCTTCGGTGTTCTGCGAGCAGGCAGCGAGGGCCAGGGCAGCGGCGCCAGCAGCGGCGGCGAGAATGATCTTGCGCATGATTGGGTATCCTTGATCTGCGAACACAATGTCGATCCACCACGGGACCATGCGAAACCGCGCCAGAGCCGATTTCCCGGCCTGAATAATGGCAACTTTGTGGCAAGGCAAGGCAATTGTGGCAGAATGAGGCATGGCCGCCCCGCGCGCGAATACGGCTGACCTCGGCGCGGGGCGCTGCTAGCAGGGGCGGATGGCGGACAAGCAGCATCTCTATCTGGTCGATGGATCGGCCTATATCTTCCGGGCCTATCATCGCCTGCCACCCCTTACCAATCCGCAAGGCACGCCGGTGGGCGCCGTCTATGGCTATACCACCATGCTGTGGAAGCTGGCGGAAGACCTGCACAAGGCCGATGGGCCGACCCATCTGGCGGTGATTCTGGACAAGGGATCGACCAGCTTCCGCAACGCGCTGTATGATCAGTACAAGGCCAACCGGCCGCCCCCGCCGGACGATCTCGTCCCGCAATTTCCGCTCATCCGCGATGCCACCCGCGCCTTCAGCCTGCCTTGTATCGAGGAAGACGATCTGGAAGCCGACGATCTCATCGCATCCTATGCGCGCGAGGCGACGCGCCGGGGCTGGGATGTCACGATCGTGTCGTCCGACAAGGATCTGATGCAGCTGGTCGGCAAATGCTCCGACGCGCCTGATGGCATGGCGGGCGGCTGCATCGACATGCTCGACACGATGAAGAACCAGCGCATCGACATTCCCGAGGTGGTCGAGAAGTTCGGCGTGCCGCCCGAAAAGGTGGGCGATGTGCTGGCGCTGATGGGGGATTCGGTCGACAACATTCCCGGCATTTTCGGCATTGGCCCGAAGACCGCGAGCAAGCTGATACAGGACCATGGCAGCCTGGCGGCCGCCCTGGACGCAGCGGAAGGCATGAAGCCTTCCAAGCTGCGCGAACGGTTGATCGAAGGGCGGGAAATGGCGCTGCTCAGCCGCGTGCTGGTGACGCTGAAGGAAGATTGCGACCTGCCGATCCCGCTGGAAGATTTCGCGCTCGACACCGTCCCACGCGAACCGCTCGCCGCCTTTCTGGAAACCCACGGCTTCACCAGCCTGCTGCGCCGTCTCGACGCTGGCAATGGCAGCCCGTCACGCCCGACGGACCTCCATCCGCCCAAGGCGCAGCGCAGCGGTGCGGAACCCTCCCCCGCCGGCAACAGCCAGGCTGCGCCCGAAATGCCGGCGGTGGACCGGACAGCCTATGAATGCGTGCAGACGCTGGACCGGCTGGAGCATTGGGTCTCGCGCGCCTTTGCCGCCGGGATGGTCGCGATCGACACGGAAACCAGTTCGCTCGATGCCATGCGGGCGGAACTGGCGGGCATCAGTCTCGCACTCGGCCCGAACGATGCGTGCTATATCCCGCTGGGCCATGGCGGCAGCGACATGTTTGCCGAACGGCCGACGCAGATCGACCGGCAGGCGGCCTATGACACGCTGCGTCCGCTGCTGGAAAGCGACGCGGTGCTGAAGGTCGGCCAGAACATCAAATACGATATCAGCATCCTGCGCCGCTGTGCCGATATCGTGCTTGCCCCGGTCGATGACACGATGATCGTCAGCTTCGCGCTGGATGCCGGGCGCTCTCTCGACGGGATTGGCGGCGGACATGGGATGGACGAACTGGCGCAGCGCCATCTTGGCCACACCACCCTGACCTTCAAGGAAATCTGCGGCACCGGCAAGAAGGCCATCCCGTTCGGCGAAGTTCCGCTCGACAAGGCGACGGAATATGCGGCGGAGGATGCGGACGTCACCTGGCGGCTGCATCGCCACCTGCGCCCGCGATTGGCCGTGGAAGGCAGCACCCGAATCTATGAACGGGTCGACAGACCGCTGATCCCGGTGGTCGCGGCGATGGAACGGCATGGCATCCGCGTGGATCGCAGCAGGCTTGCGGCGCTGTCCGAACAATTCGCGGTGGAGACCCAGCGGATCGAAGGCGAAATCCACGAATGCTGCGGTCAGGTCTTCGCCATCGGCAGCCCGAAGCAGCTGGGCGACGTTCTGTTCGACAAGCTTGGCTACAAGGGTGGGCGCAAGGGCAAGAGCGGGCAATATTCGACCGATCAGGCGGTGCTGGAACGGCTGGCCGGCGAAGGCGCGCAGGTTGCCACAATGGTGCTGGAATGGCGCCAACTCAGCAAGTTGAAGAGCACCTATACCGATGCGCTGCAGGCCGCGATCAATCCGCACACGGGCCGCGTCCACACCAGTTACAGCCTAGTGGGCGCGCAGACAGGGCGGCTGTCCTCCACCGACCCCAATCTGCAGAACATCCCCATCCGTACGGAGATCGGCCGGCAGATTCGCGACGCTTTCGTGGCGGAACCGGGCCATGTGTTGCTGGCGGCCGACTATTCGCAGATCGAATTGCGGCTCGCCGCCCACATGGCGAATGTCCCGCCGCTGAAGGAAGCCTTTGCCGAGGGGCAGGACATCCATGCCCGTACCGCCGAAGAACTGTTCGGCGCGGTGGACCGCGACACGAGAGCGCGCGCCAAGACGATCAATTTCGCCATCCTTTACGGCATCTCTCGCTGGGGCCTGGCCGGACGGCTGGGCGTGACGGCGGAAGAGGCGCAAGGGATGATCGACCGTTATTTCGAACGGTTTCCGGGCATCCAGCGCTATATCGTGGACACGCTGGAAGGGGTGCGGGAACGCGGTTATTCGCAGACGCTGTTTGGCCGCAAGACCTGGTTCCCGCGTATCAATTCCAAGAACCCCAACGAACGTGCAGGATCGGAACGCGCCGCCATCAACGCGCCGATCCAGGGCACCAGCGCCGATATCATCAAACGCGCGATGGCCCGGATGCAGCAGACCCTTGCCGAAGAAGGCTTGGGCGAAGTGCGGATGCTGCTGCAGGTTCATGACGAACTGGTGTTCGAACTGCCCGAACGCGATGTCACGGCGGCCAGCGAAGTGATCCGCGCGGTGATGGGGCAGGCGGCCGGGCCGTCCGTCACGCTGGACGTGCCGCTGGCGGTGGAGATTGGCCACGGCACCAGTTGGGGGGCCGCGCATTGACCTTTTGAGGAGGGTCCATGAACAGCCTGCCGGACCATGTGCGCGCCATATTGACCGATCCCGCCTGGGAGGGGGTCCGCGCCATCGCAGCCGCATTGCTGGGCATTGCGCTGGCCCTGTTGCTGCACCGGCTGCTGTTCCGCATCCTGCGCCGCGTCACCCGCGACAGCGCCAGCCAGTCCGACGATCTGGTGGTCGCGGGGCTGGAGCGGCCGACGCGATATGCGATGGTGGCGCTGGGCCTCGTCCTCGCCGCGCGCGAAATTCCGCTGCTGGAGGAGGGGTGGCAGCGCGTCGCCGGGCTGGTGATGCCCGCGCTGATCGGCTGGATCGCGCTGACCATCATGCACGCGCTGGTGCGGGCAATGGAACTGAAGGCCGACATCTCCCAGCCCGACAATCTGTCGGCCCGGAGGCGGCGCACGCGGCTGGCGATATTCTCGCGGATCGCGACCTTCATCATCATCTTCATCACCGTGGGCCTGATGCTGCTGTCCATTCCCGGCGTGCGCGATATCGGGCTGACGCTGGTGGCGTCCGCGGGGCTGGCCGGCCTGGCCGTGGGCGCCGCCGCGCAGCCCGCGCTGAAATCGCTGATCGCCGGGGTGCAGATGGCGCTGACCGAACCGATCAATATCGACGATGTCGTCATCATCGACGGAGAATGGGGCCGGATCGAGGACATCCATACCACCTATGTCGTGGTCCGCACCTGGGACGAGCGGCGGCTGATCGTGCCGACCGTCAAGTTTCTGGAAGAGACCTTCCAGAACTGGACGCGGGAGCGGGCGGACCTGCTGGCGCCGATCTTCCTGCATCTCGATCCGCTGGCCGATATCGCTCCGCTGCGGGCCGAGTTCCTGCGGCAGGTGGAAGCGCATGAATTGTGGGACCGGCGGGTCGCGGGGATGCAAGTCACGGAAATGAGCGCGCAGTCGATCGAGGTGCGGATGCTGGCCAGCGCATCGGATTCCGGCCGCGCCTTCGACCTGCGCTGCGCCTTGCGCGAAGGGATGCTGGCCTGGATCCGGGAAAACCAGCCCGAAGCGATCGCCCGCCAGCGCGTTGATGCACCAGCGGGTGGCGGACTGGATGGCATGGGGGGAGGATAGGCCGCGAGGGCCAACCCTTCCCCAATAGCTGCGCCAGTGCCGGCGGCCGGCCCGGCTTCAGCTACGAATCCGGCGTATGCTTCCGGTCGCGCGTCGATTCCACCATGCCTTCGTGGATGAAGCCGATGGGGCGCACTTCCATCGCCCGGCGCTTCAACTCGCCGCGCATCTTGCCATATTCTTCTTCCATCCGTTCCGTCACGGTGGGGCGGCTGTCCTCCAGCGCTTCGGCGAAGTCATCGGCGCTGACGCGGCTGACATTTTCCCCATCGCGCCGGATGGCAACCAGACCCGCACGGCGCACCACATCTTCCAGATCGGCGCCGGTATAGCGTTCCGTCCGGGCGGCAAGCTGGGCGAGATCGACATCGTCCGCCAGCGGCATGTTGCGGGTGTGGATCTTGAGGATGTGTTCCCGCCCGGCCTGATCCGGCGCGCCGACATAGACCAGTTCGTCGAAACGGCCCGGCCGCAGCAGAGCGGGATCGACCAGCGTGGGCCGGTTGGTCGCGCCGATCACGACGATGGAGTTCAGTTCCTCCATCCCGTCCATTTCGGCAAGGATGGTATTCACCACCCGCGCCGTCACCTGCGGTTCGCCGCCGCCGCTGCCGCGCGCGGGCACCAGCGAATCGATTTCGTCGATGAACACCACGCAAGGCGCCACCTGCCGGGCGCGGGCGAACATGCGGCTGATCTGCTGTTCGCTTTCCCCATACCATTTGGACAGGAGATCGGAGCTTTTCATCGAGATGAAATTGGCTTCCGCTTCCTTCGCCACGGCCTTGGCCAGCAAGGTCTTGCCGGTGCCCGGCGGGCCATAGAGCAGGAAGCCCTTGGCCGGGCGGATGCCCAGCCGGTCGAAGGCCTGCGGATTGCGCAGCGGCAGTTCCACGCCTTCGCGCAGCTTTTCCGTCGCTTCCGTCAGCCCGCCGATATCGGCCCAGCCGATCGTGGGCGCCTGCACCATCACCTCGCGCATGGCGGAAGGCTGGACGCGCTTCAAAGCCTCGCGGAAATCGGCCTTCTCGACCTGCAATTCCTCCAGCACTTCCGGCGGGATGGTGCGGGCATCCAGATCGAGCTTGGGCATGATGCGCCGCACCGTTTCTATCGCCGCTTCTCGCGCGAGCGCGGCCAGATCGGCGCCGACGAAGCCATGCGTGCTGCGGGCGAGTTCGTTCAGATCCACGCCTTCGCCCAGCGGCATGCCGCGCGTGTGGATCGCCAATATCTCGCGCCGCCCGCTTTCGTCCGGAACGCCGATGATGATTTCCCGGTCGAAACGGCCGGGCCGGCGCAAAGCCTCGTCAATCGCGTCGGGCCGGTTGGTCGCAGCGATGACGACGAGGTTGGAACGGGCCTGCAACCCGTCCATCAGCGTCAGCAATTGCGCGACGAGCCGCTTTTCCGCTTCGCCCTGCACATTCTGGCGCTTGGGCGCGATGGAATCGATCTCGTCGATGAAGACGATGGCAGGCGCGGTCCGCTCCGCCTCCTCGAACACCTCGCGCAGGCGCTTCTCGCTCTCCCCATAGGCGGAGCCCATGATTTCAGGGCCGTTGATGGTGTAAAATTCGGCATCGCTTTCATTGGCGACAGCCTGCGCCAGCCGCGTCTTGCCGGTGCCCGGCGGGCCGTGCAGCAGCACGCCCTTGGGCGGATCGACGCCGAGGCGGGTGAACAATTCCGGATAGCGCAGCGGCAGTTCCACCATCTCGCGCAAGGCGCGGATCGTGTCTTCCATGCCGCCGACATCGTCATAATTGATGACGCCGCGCCCATCGCGCGGTTCCTCGAACTCCGCCCGCAGTTCCACCTCTGTATTCTCGTCGATATGGACGATGCCCTTGGGGGCGGTGGAAATGACCTGAAGGCGAATCTGCGTCAGCGCGTAGGCCGGCTGACTGAACATCCTCTGCACGCCGGGCGGCACGTTCTGCACCGGCTGCTGCCCATGGGTGGCGACGAGATCGCCCGCCACCAGCGGACGGCGGAAGAAGACGCGCTTCAACGCTTCCGTCGGGCCTTGCAGGCGCATTTCCCGCTGCGCCGGGGCGAAGACGACGCGAGTGGCGGGGCGCGATTCGGCGCGGCGGATCTGCACATGTTCCCCGCCGGATGTTTCCGCATTGGCGCGCTGCAACCCGTCCAGCCGGACGACTTCCAGCGTCTGATCCTCGTCATAAGCGGGGAGAGCGACGGCGGCGGTGAGGCGCTTGCCCTCTATCTCCACCATGTCGCCTTCGGTGATGCCGAGCGCCTGGAAGGCGGTGCGGGGCATGCGGGCGACGCCGCGACCGCTTTCTTCCTGGCGTGCCGCCGCCACTTGCAGGCGAATCGACCGGTCTTCCACGACTGCCCCGTTGCCATCCGCCATCGGCGTTTCACTCCCATCATTGTCTGGACAGCGAAGCTAAGATCGCATCCGCCCGATTGCAAACCGCGGCTGCGGATCGCGCCCGGTTGGGCCAGAAAAAAAGCCCGACCGTTGCCGGCCGGGCCTTGAAAGTTTTGGGAGAGGATGCCTGAAAGGCCTGTTCCGTATGCCGGCGACTCCGGAATCTCGCAAGTGCGAAAAGCGCAACTGCCCGTGCGCAAAATGGGAGGGAGTTGCTTTATTATCTGTTATTGCAGGATATTTGCGACGCATGACCGTGCAGAGAGTGCGGTAACAAACGACACTATCTCGCATCGCACCATTTTTTCGCGCCGATCGCGCTGCGGTGCGAGGGGCGTTGGCCCGCGATCCAGCCCCCTTAACTTGACAGTTCCGTTGGGAATTGTTGGTTTTGCCGTATTCCATGAGCGCAGGCCGCGAAGGGCTTTTGCAAAAGCTGGCATGACCCGGCGGCTGTAGGACAGATCGAACCCGCCTGTATGATCGCGGGCTTCCTACGCCGGGCGGAGGCCCGGGCACCGCGCAACCGCGCCTTTCGATCGGCCAAAGAAAAAGCCCGACCGTTGCCGGCCGGGCTGAAAGTTTTGGGAGAGGATGCCTGAAAGGCCCGTCCCGTATGCTGAGCAGGCCGGATTCTCACAAGTGCGTTAAGCGCAACTCGTGGTGAAAAAAATGCAACTGCGCAGCAAGGCGTTGTTTCCAAGCCGTTTAATGCAAGATTGAGCCGGCCCAATTACTTACCGGAATGACAGCAACGGCATGTCCCCTGCCGTTTTTGCGATGCATCATTCCTTTCGCCGCTGCGGCAAACCCGCGTGACTTGGCGCGCCGCCGCGCTTACCCTGCCCACCGCTATCACCCCTTGGAGCGACCTGGCATGCAGAAACTCTATCCCGATGCCTCGACCGCGCTGGACGGCCTGTTGCGCGACGGCATGCTGATTGCCGCCGGCGGATTTGGCCTGTGCGGAATACCCGAACGGCTGCTGGAGGCAATACAGGCTAGCGGCGTGACCGGCCTGACCTTCGCCAGCAACAATGCCGGCATCGATAATGAAGGCATCGGCAAGCTGCTGCGCACCCGGCAGGTCAGCAAGATGATCGCGTCCTATGTGGGCGAGAACAAGGAATTCGAACGGCAATATCTCGCAGGAGAGCTGGAGGTCGAGTTCTGCCCGCAGGGCACGCTGGCGGAACGGATGCGCGCGGGCGGCGCCGGCATTCCCGGCTTCTACACCAGGACCGGCGTTGGCACCGCTGTCGCGGAAGGCAAGGAAGTGAAGAGCTTCCACGGGCCGAACGGACCGGAAGATTATATCCTGGAACGCGGCATCTTCGCCGATCTTTCCATCGTGAAGGCGTGGAAGGCGGACGAGACCGGCAATCTGGTGTTCCGCAAGACCGCCCGCAATTTCAACCTGCCCGCCGCCACTTGCGGACGGATTTGCGTGGTGGAGGTGGAGGAAGTGGTGCCGACCGGCACGCTCGACCCCGATGCGGTCCATCTGCCCGGCGTCTATGTGCAGCGCATGATCGTGGGCGCGCCTTACGACAAGAAGATCGAATTCGTGACCACGCGTGAGAGGGGGAACGCCTGATGCCATGGGATCGTGACCAGATGGCCGCCCGCGCGGCCCGGGAATTGCAGGACGGTTTCTACGTCAATCTCGGCATCGGCATCCCCACCCTTGTCGCCAACCATATTCCGGCGGGGATGGAAGTGACCCTGCAATCCGAAAACGGGATGCTGGGCATCGGCCCCTTCCCCTATCCGGACGAGGTGGATGCCGACCTCATCAATGCCGGCAAGCAGACGATCAGCGAATTGCCGCAGACCGCCTATTTCGACAGCGCGCAAAGCTTCGCCATGATCCGCGGCGGACATATCGACCTGACCGTGCTGGGCGCCATGGAAGTGTCCGAAACCGGCGACATCGCGAACTGGATGATCCCCGGCAAGATGGTGAAGGGCATGGGCGGCGCGATGGACCTCGTCGCCGGGGTGAAGAAGATCATCGTGGTGATGGAGCATGTGTCGAAGAACGGCACGCCCAAATTCATCCCCGAATGCAGCCTGCCGCTGACCGGCCGCAATGTGGTGGACATGATCGTGACCGACATGGCCGTGTTCCAGCGGCCCGATCATGACAGCCCGTTCCGCCTGATAGAACTGGCGCCCGGCGTCAGCGCGGAAGAGGTGGCGCACAGCACTTCGGCCCGCTACCTCTCCTGACCAGACGGCCCGGCAGGGGCCGCGGGAGGGACAGGATGGATTTGGCAACGCGCCGCGATTCGCCGTGGCTGGCGCTCGTCATGCTGACGGCGATCAGCACGGTGGGCTTCATCGACCGCATCGTCGTCAACGTGCTGGTGGAGCCGGTGAAGGGGGAGTTTTCGCTCAGCGATACGCAGGTGTCGCTGATGGGGCTGGCCTTCACAGTGCTGAATATCGGCGCCGGCCTGGTGATCGCCCGGTTCGCGGAACGGGTGCGGCGGTTGACGCTGATTTCCGTGGGCACGCTGGCATGGTCTGCCGCCACGGCCGCCTGCGGCGCGGCGGGGAGCTGGGTGCAACTCCTCGTCGCCCGCATGGGGGTGGGCCTTGGCGAAGCGATCGGGCTGCCGAGCCTGCAATCGGTCATCGCCGACTACTTCCCTGCCACCCGGCGCGGCGTGGCCATTTCGGTGCTGATGCTGGCCCCGCCCATCGGCGCCTTCGTGGGATTTGTCGGCGGCGGGTGGATCGCGCAGAATTACGACTGGCGCCTCACCTTCCTGATCGCCGCGCTGCCCGGGCTGGTGCTGGGCATCGCCGCCTGGCTGTTCGTGGCGGAGCCGCCGCGCGGACGGCACGATCCCGGCACGGGGCAGGAGGTGCCGCCATTCAGCCAGGTGCTGCGGCGCCTGCTGCTGCTGTCGAGCGCGCGTAATCTGGTGATCGGATCGGCACTGGCCGCCATGCTGGGCTTCGGGGTGAATTACTTCTTCACCTCGCTGATGATCCGCAATTTCGGCCTGCAACTGGGCGAGGCGGGCTTTTATTCCGGGGTCATCGCCAGCCTGCCCGCCGCTCTGTCCGTGCTGGGCAGCGGCTGGCTGGCGGACAAGCTGGGCACACGCAGCCCCGCCGCCTATGCGCTGGTGCCGGCCGCCTGCCTGATCCTGGGCGGGCCGATCTATGCGCTGGCGATCACGCGGGAGGATCTAGGGGCGTTGCTGGCGCTGGTCAGCATCGCGACCTTCCTCAATTTCGGGTATCTCGGCGTGACCTATGCCGCGTTGCAGAACCTGATGCACCCGCGCATGCGCGCCACGGCATCGGCCATACTCAACGTGATCTATGGGCTGGCGAGCGGGCTGGGGCCGCTGCTGCTCGGCACACTGAGCGACCGGATGGCGCAGGATTTCGGCACCGCGCAAGGGCTGGCGCTGGCCATGGCGCTGAGCGGTCTGCTCTATGTCTGGGCAGGCGTGCATTACCTGCTGGCGGGCCGGCGGCTGGCTGGCGACATGGCGCAGGTTCAGGCGGCGGATGCCGGGGGGTGAGCTTTGTCCCGTGAAGGCATGCAGAAGCAGGGCGGGATGCTCCGCCCCGGTTTTAGATCACACGAAGCCACTAAGCCGCGAAGATGTTGGCGTAAGGCAACCACGCCTTCGTGTGACGAAAAGGTGGGAGGCACCGCCACCGCGGCGGCGGTGCCCTGCGCTCATCCGGCGGCGAGGGCGGCTTTCAGGTCGTCGATCAGATCGACCCGTTCCCACGGGAAGAAATCGCCGTCCGCCGGGCGGCCGAAATGGCCGTAGGCGGCGGTCTTGCGATAGATCGGCTTGTTGAGGCCGAGATGGGTGCGGATGCCGCGCGGGGTCAGCCCGCCAAGCTTGCCGATGGACCGGATCGCCTGTTCCAGTGCCTCTTCCGTGACGCCATCCGCCGCAGTGCCATGCGTATCCACGAACAGCGACAGCGGTTCCGACACGCCGATGGCGTAGGATAGCTGGATCGTGCAGCGCCGGGCGAGGCCCGCCGCCACGATGTTTTTGGCCAGATAGCGGCTGATATAGGCGGCGGAGCGATCCACCTTGGTGGGGTCCTTGCCCGAAAAGGCACCGCCGCCATGGGGCGCGGCGCCGCCATAGGTATCGACGATGATCTTGCGGCCGGTCAGCCCGGCATCGCCATCCGGCCCGCCGATCTCGAACGCACCGGTGGGATTGATGTGATAGACCGTTTCGTCAGACAGCAACGCGGCCGGGAGGATATCGGCGACGACGCCCTTCACATAGGCCTTCAGTTCCGCCTCCTGCTCCCCCTCGTGATAGCCGGGGGCATGCTGGGTGGAGACGACGATGGCGGTGCAGGCGACGGGCTGGCCATCGCGGAAACGCAGGGAAACCTGGCTCTTCGTATCGGGTTCGAGGAACGGGGCGGCCCCGCTCTTGCGATCGGCGGCCATGCGCTGCAGGATCTTGTGGCTGTAATCGAGCGCGGCCGGCATCAGATCGGGCGTTTCATCGCAGGCGAAACCGAACATAATACCCTGGTCGCCCGCGCCTTCATCCTTGTTGCCGCTGGCATCGACGCCCTGCGCGATGTGGCTGGACTGGCCGTGCAGGTAGTTCTGCAAAGTCAGCGTCTGCCAGTGGAAGCCGGATTGTTCATACCCGATCTCGCGCACGGTGCGGCGGACGGTGTCTTCGATTTCCTGTTCGGCGCCGGGCGCCCAGACGCCGTTCTCGTACACGCCGCGGCAGCGGATTTCGCCTGCCAGCACCACGCGCTGCGTGGTCGTCAACGTCTCGCAGGCGACGCGGGCTTCGGGGTCCTTCGCCAGGAACAGGTCCACGATCGCGTCGGAAATCTGGTCCGAAACCTTGTCGGGATGGCCTTCGGAAACGCTTTCAGACGTGAATTCGTAGTTCTGGCGCATAAAAGCCCATCTCCTCCAACCGTGATCTCTGCGAGAAAACTCGCGCTCGTCTAACGGGCCTGCCGGCGGATGGCAACGACGGCCCCGACAAGGCACAGCACGGCCCATAGCAGCGGCAGCAGATTGCCGAGCCGGGAAAACAGCGTGGGCGGCGCGGCCGGCGGGACCAGCGTGTCGATCCGGCCGGCGCGGTTCATGCCCAGATGATCGCGCACCACGCCGCGCGCATCGATCACCGCACTGATGCCGGTGGTAGTGGAGCGCAGCACCGGCAGCCCTTCTTCCACCGCGCGCATCCGCGCCTGCGCCAGATGCTGCGGCGGGCCGAAGGCGCCGAACCAGCCATCGTTGGACGGGTTGAAGATATAGTCCGGCCGGGCGCCGCGCTGCACGACCTCGCCCGAGAAAACGATCTCGTAACAGATCTGCATCGCCGCGCGGCCATAGGCGCCAAGGTCGAGCGTGCGTGGGCCGGGGCCGGGGAAGAAATCAATCGCGCCGGGCACCAGCCGGCTGAGGCCGAGCGGTTCCAGCAGCGGGCGCATCGGCAGATATTCGCCGTAAGGCACGAGATGCGCCTTGGCATAGCCGCCCGCGATGGCGCCATCCGCATCGATGGCCATGATGCCGTTATAGGCGCCGATGGCGCGGCCCTGCTCAATCTCCAGATCCACCGCGCCGGTCAGCAGCAAGGACCCTGCGCCGATGGTGCGGCCGATGCGGGCGCGGGCGAGCGCGGGATCGCCCATCGCCGTCATCCGGTCATAATAATGCTGGGGGTAGCCGGGCCGCAGATAATCGGCGAGGCCGGATTCGGGCCACAGCACCAGCCGCTGCGCCGCCCCGTCGCGGGGCGCGGAAAGGCGGGCGAGCTGCTGGAAATTATCCTCGAACCGCGCGGGATCGTTGATGGCGGCCTGCGGCAGATCGGGCTGGACCAGCGTGACGCGCAGCGTGCCGTCCTGCCCCGGCGCTGCCGGCCAGACCATGCCCGCCACCATCACCGCAGCGCCGATGGCAAGCCCGATCCAGTGCCGCCCGCGCAGGGCGATGGCGGCAGCGGCGGCGGCCAGCACGGCGAGGCCGGACAGGGCGTAGGTGCCCATGAAGGGGGCGAGCATGGCAAGGCCCGGCCGGTCGAACGGGCCGAGCAGCACCATGGCAAAGGGGTTCCACGCATAGCCGGTGAAGACCACCGACCGCAGCTGTTCCGAGACGATCCAGCATCCGGCGAAAGCCAGCGCGAAGGGCCAGCCGAGGCCGCGCCCCGCCAGCCCGCGCGCGCCCACCGCAGCCAGCGCGGGATAGACAGCCAGATAGACCGACAGCAGCGGCACCGCAGCCCAGCCCAGCACGGCGGGCATGGCCGCCTGATGGGTAAAGGCCGTCGCGATCCAGCAATTGCCGAGGGTGAAATGGCCCATGCCGAACAGCCAGCCGAGCCAGGCGGCGCGGCCCGGCGTTTCGCTGGACGCAACCAAGGCTGCGAAGGCCGCCATGGCGAGGATGGCGAGCGGCCAGAGGCCGAGCGGCTGGAAGCCGGTGGCGGACAGGACGCCCAAGACCAGCGCGGAGGCGCGCGGGCGGCGTTCGATCAGACGCCAGAAAGAAACGGCCACGGGCGGCATGAGCTGCCCGTGGCTGCGCTGGGCGCGGGATGCAAGCCCGGTCATGCGACCGACCGCTTCCGCGCCGTCAGTTCACGACTTCGAGCGTTTCCTCGCCGCCATCTTCGGCAGGGCGCGGACGGCGGGTGCGCCGGGCGCGCGGCTTTTCCTGCGGTTCTTCCTCGTCCCGCGTGATGGAGGGAGGAAGAACGCCGGGATCGAAGCTGCCTTCCGCTTCGTCGGACGCAGCGGCCGGGGCCGGCTTCGCCTTGCGAGGCTTCCGTTCGCCATCTTCGGCCTTGGCGCGGCGCGGACGGGGCGTGCGCGATTCGCGGGTGAAGGGATTGGGATCTTCCCGCCCTTCATCCTCTGCTTCCGCATCGACCGAGCGGCCTTCCACGGCGCGATCGCCTTCACCCTCGGAATCATCCTCGTCACGCTGATCGTTGCGACCGCGGCGGGGGTTGGGGTTCTGGTTCTGGCGCGGGCGGGTTTCGTACTCGTCCTCTACCTCGTCGCCATCCTGATCGTCCTGTTCGCGATCATAATCGCGGCGCGGGCGGCCATCTTCCTTCTGGGTCCGGCTGTCAGCGATGACGCGGAAATAATGATCGGCGAATTGCAGGTAATATTCGGCCTGCACCCGGTCCCCATTGAGCGAGGCGTCATGCGCGAGCTTCTTGTATTTTTCCAGCATCTGCGGCGCATTGCCACGAGCCCGGCTGTCGATCCGGTTGCTCTGATTGCCGCCACCCGGGCCGCGATTATTGCCCCGGCCACGACGGCGATTGTTATTGCGATTTGCGTTCAAGGGAAATCCGCTCTCTCATTGGGACCGGCACGCCGGTCGCATGACCCCCAGCCACGGCGCCATCTGCGATCCGTGGTCCACCATCCCACATTTCGGACGGTTATCGACCGCCACAAGTGATGCAAATGATGGAGTTAAGGCCCGGTTCGGCGTCTTGCCTACCGCTGACCTGATGCCGAAGTAATCATTCCCGCCCTATTTGCCAAGGGGCAATCGCAATATCACTGCACGCGGCCTTCCGGCTAGGTCGCGGCGCATCGCGGCGGCGAAGCCTTCCTCCCGCGCGATGGCGGATACGGCATCGGCCTGCGTGAAGCCGATTTCCAGCACCGCGATGCCGCCATCCGTCAGCAGTGGCGGGAGCTGCGGGATAAGCGCGCGATAATCGTCCAGCCCTTCCGCACCGGCGAACAGCGCGCCGGCCGGTTCCCAGTCGCGCACGCCCGGATCGAGCGTGGCGGCATCTTCGACATAGGGCGGATTGGCGAGGATCAGGTCGAACCGCCCAAGCCCCGCCGCCCAGCCGGGTTCATGCCAGTCGCGCGGCACGAAAGCGGCCCGCGCTTCCTGCCCGCCATCGCTGCCGGCATTGCCGATGCCGGTGCGCCGCGCGTTGCGGGAAGCGACGGCGAGGGCATCAGGAGAGCGATCCACGCCCGTACCGCGCGCCTGCGGCCAGAGGGTGAGCGCCGCGAGCAGCAGGGCGCCGGACCCGGTGCCGAGATCGAGGATGCGGGCGGGCTGGCGATCACCGCATGCCTCCACCGCCGCTTCCACGATGGTCTCGCTGTCGGCGCGGGGGATCAGCACGGCGGGGCCGACCTCCAGATCGAGGCCGTAGAATTCCTGCCGGCCGGTGATGTAGGCCACCGGTTCATGGGCGGCGCGGCGGGCCAGCAGCGCCGCGAAGCCTGCCGGGGCATCGTCGCGCATATGGTGCAGCAGCATCCGGGCGCGGGTGGTGCCGAGCGCGTGGGCCATCAGCAGTTCGGCATCGAGCCGGGCAGTGTCGAACAGGGGCTGGAGCCGGTCGGCGGCATCGCGCAGCGCCTGCGCGACCGTAAGGCCCGCCCCCTCACCCATCCAACGCGGCCAGCCGCTTCGCCTGATCTTCCGCCGTCAGCGCGTCGATCAGTTCGCCCAGCCCCGGCCCTTCCAGCACTTCGGCCAGCTTGTGCAAGGTCAGGCCGATGCGGTGATCGGTGACGCGGCCTTGCGGGAAATTATAGGTGCGGATGCGTTCGGACCGGTCGCCGCTGCCGACCATCGCCCTGCGCGCCTCTGCCTCAACCCCCTGCGCCTCGTCGCGCATCTTTTCATACAGACGCGCGCGCAGCACCTGCATCGCCTTGGCGCGGTTCTTGTGCTGGCTGCGTTCGTCCTGCTGCGTCACCACGATGCCGCTGGGAAGGTGCGTGATGCGCACCGCGCTGTCAGTGGTGTTGACGTGCTGGCCGCCGGCGCCGCTGGCGCGGTAGATGTCGATCTTGAGATCATTGTCGTTGATCTGGACATCGACCTCGGTCGGTTCGGGCAGCACGGCGACGGTGGCGGCGGACGTGTGGATGCGGCCGCCGCTTTCCGTAACGGGCACACGTTGCACGCGGTGGACGCCGCTTTCGAACTTCAGCTTCGCGAACACGCCATTGCCGGCGATATTGGCGACGATTTCCTTGAAGCCGCCAATGTCGGACGCATTGATGCTGATCGGTTCCACCTTCCAGCCCTGTTCGGCGGCGAAGCGTTCATACATGCGGTAGAGATCGGCGGCGAACAGCGCCGCCTCGTCCCCGCCGGTACCGGCGCGGATTTCGAGCATGGCGGGGCGCAGATCGGCGGAATCGCGCGGCAGCAGTGCGATGGCGAGGCGATGTTCCGCATCGGGCAGGCGGCGGCGCAGATCGGCCAGCTCCTCATCCGCCAGGGCGCGCATTTCCGGGTCTTTCGTCAGCAGCGAAAGCTCCGCGATCTCGCGGCGCATGTCCTGCACTTCGCCCGCGACCTTCGTCACCGGTTCCAGCTCCGCATAATCGCGGCTGGCGGTGACGAACTCCTCCCCCTCCAGCTGGCCGGAAGCAAGGCGCGCCTCCAGTTCCGCGAAGCGGTTGGCGATCTGGACGAGGCGTTCCTCCGGGATGGTCAAGCGAGCAAGCCCTGAATGCGCGCGGTTATCGCCTCGTCACCCTTGAAGCGCGTCTGCGCCTCTCCATCGCGCAGGGCGAGCGCAACGATGCAGCCCGCGCCGGTTTTCACCGCCTTGTCGAAACGTTTGCGCGGCGATCCGCTGGCGAGCAATTCCGTCGACACACCGCCTTTCCGCAAGCGGTTCGCCGCGGCGACACCCTGCCCGATCAACTCGTCGCTTTCGACCACGACGATGGCATCGGCCTGCGCCTCACCCTGATCCCCCACCAGCATGGCCAGCCGCTCTATCCCGGCGGCCCAGCCGACAGCGGGGGTCGGCGCGCCGCCGAGGGATTCCATCAGCCCGTCATAGCGGCCGCCGCCGAGCACGGTGCCCTGCGCGCCGAGGCGGTCGGTGATGAATTCGAACGCGGTGTGGCGATAGTAATCCAGGCCGCGCACCAGCGCCGGGTTGCGCGTCCACGCCACGCCCGCCGCATCGAGGCTGGAGGTGACGGCGGCGAAGAAATCCTGCGCCTCGCCGCTCAGGAACGAGTCGATCTGCGGTGCGTCAGCAACGAAAACCCTGTCGCGCGGATCCTTGCTGTCGAGGATGCGGAGCGGGTTCTTTTCGAGCCGTTCCTGACTGTCTTCCGACAATTCCGCGCGGTGGCTGCGGAAATAGTCGATCAGCGCGGCGCGCCAGGCATCGCGGCTGGCGGCATCGCCCAGCGTGTTAAGGTGGAGCGTGACGCCATCGGCAATGCCCAGTTCGTGCAACAACTGATCCGCCATGGCGAGCAGTTCCACATCCGCCTGCGGTTCGGCCGCGCCGATCACTTCCGCGTCGATCTGGTGGAACTGGCGATAGCGGCCCTTTTGCGGGCGTTCATACCGGAACAGCGGCCCGTGGGTCGCGACCTTCAGCGGGGCATATTGCTGCCAGCCATCGGTGAGGAAGGCGCGCGCGATGCCGGCGGTGAATTCCGGCCGCAGGGTGAGCGATTCCCCGCCGCGATCGTCGAAGGAATACATCTCTTTCGACACGACATCGGTCGTCTCGCCCAGCGAGCGGGAGAACACTTCCGTCTTCTCGAACACCGGCATTTCCACGCGGCGGAAGCGATACAGCTTGCGCACGCGTTCGAAAGTTTCGACCACATGGGCGAAAGCCTCCGCCTCGGCGCCGAAGATGTCCTGGGTGCCACGGATGGGGCGCGGTGTTTCGATCCTGCTCATATCCGCGCGCGCTTAGCCCGCCGCGCGGCAATTCGCAAAGCGGCAAGCGGCATTGCGATGCCGCCCCTGCGCGGCCATGCTCCGCCGCCATGAACGGAATCGCACCCCTGGCCGCGCTGCTGCTTGCCAGCATCGCCGCAACCGCCCCCATCGCAGCCCCGGCCCAGACGCCAAAATCCGCGCCCGTCGCAGCGCCCGTCCCGCATGACGTGCCCGATGCACAGGACGTGCCCTATCCCGGCACGATCACGCTCGACATCGATGCCAGCGACGTGGCGCGCGGCGTCTATCGCGTGGTCGAGACGATTCCCGTGCCGCAGGGCGCGACCGGACTGATCCTGCAACTGCCCGCCTGGCTGCCCGGCAACCATTCGCCGCGCGGGCCGATCAACCAGCTGTCCGACCTGCGATTCGAGGCTGGAGGCCAGCCGATCGGCTGGACCCGCGACCCGGTGGAGGTCCATGCCTTCCACCTGGCCCTGCCGCCCGGCACGCGGGAGGTGACGGCGCGGTTCGTCCACACATCCCCCACTCAGACGAGCGAGGGGCGCATCACCATGACGCCCGCGATGCTGAACCTGCAATGGGAACGGATGAGCCTATATCCGGCCGGCCATTATGTGCGCCAGATCACCATTCGCCCGCGCGTGACCTTCCCCGCAGGCTGGACCGCCTATGCCGCCCTCGACGGAGAGCGGCGGACGGGCGACACGGTGGCATGGGCGCCGGTGGATTACGAAACGCTGGTCGATTCGCCGGTATTCGCAGGCGAGAATGCCCAAAGCTGGGATTTGGGCCACGCCGTGCGGTTGAACGTGGTGGCGGACGAGGGCGGGCAGCTTGCGCTCGCGCCCGAAAACCTCGCCACCTTCGAGCGGCTGGTGGACGAATCGCTGGCGCTGTTCAGCACGCGGCAGTTCGACCGATACGAGTTCCTGCTGGCCATGAGCGACAAGCTGGGAGGGATCGGGCTGGAACATCACCGGTCGAGCGAGAACAGCTATGAGCCGAACAGCTTCACCGACTGGGACACGATGGCGCATGACCGCAATGTCATCGCCCATGAATTCGTCCATAGCTGGAACGGGAAGTTCCGCCGTCCGGAAGGATTGTGGACCCCGGATTACCGCGAGCCGATGCGCGACAATCTGCTGTGGATGTATGAAGGGCAGACGCAGTTCTGGGGCTGGGTCTTGGCGGCCCGGTCCGGCCTCCAACCCAAGGAGACGGTGCTGGGCGCGATCGCCAACAACGTCGGATATTATTCCGTCCAGCCCGGCCGCGCCTGGCGATCGGTGGAAGATACGACGCTGGACCCGATCATCAATTCGCGCCGGCCCCTGCCCTATGCCTCGCTGATGCGGTCGGAAGATTATTACAATGAAGGGATGATGGTGTGGCTGGAAGCGGATCAGATCATCCGCGCGGGCACCGGCGGGCAGAAGGGGCTGGACGATTTCGCCCGCGCCTTCTTTGGCCTGCGCGAAGGCGATTGGGGGCAGGTGACTTATGATTTCGACGATATCGTCGCCGCGCTGAATGCGGTCCACCCCTATGACTGGGCCGATTTCCTGACCACGCGCATACGCATGCCGGGCCAGCCCGCGCCGATCCGCGGGGTCGAGATGGGCGGATACCGGCTGGTGTGGAAGGAAGAACCGAACCCCTATGAAGCGGGCCGGATGCGCACGGCGAAGAACCTGACCCTGCAATATTCGCTGGGCCTGACGCTGAGCGCCGCGGGCGAGGTATCCGCGACCATGTGGGGCGGCCCGGCCTTCGACGCGGGCATCGTCAATGGCGCCACCATCCTGGCGGTGAACGGCACCGCCTGGTCCGAGGCGGCGATCAAGCGGGCGATCACCGCCGCGCGGGACGGCGCGCCGCTGGAACTGACGGTGAAGCGCGGCGAGCAGATCCGCACGGTCGCGGTGAACTATGATGGCGGGCTGCGTTATCCTTGGATCGAGCCTGCCGGCGAGGGGGAGCAGCCGCTCGACCGCCTGCTGGCCCCGCGCGCGCAGTAACGATTGCGGCGCGGGCGGTGCGGGGCCGATATCGCCCGCACCGCCCGCGCCCGCCATCGGGCTGCGTTATTCCGCCGCCTCGCGGAAGCGGTCGTCGATGGATACATCCGCTTCCCAGCTTTTCACTTCCGGCATCACCTTTTCGGCGAAGAGGCGCATGTTCTTCAGCGCTTCTTCCTGCGGCATGCCGCCGTAATAGACATGCGGGAAGAAGCCCTGCGGCCGGTAGATTTCGCGCAGTTCCCACAAGCGGTCGAGGATCATCTGCGGCGTGCCGGTGACGGCGCCCTTGCCGAAATTCTCGGCATATTCGTCCACCGCATCCGGTTCCATCACCATCTTTTCGTAATGTTCGTAGCCTTTGATGTTGGTGAAGGTGCCCGGCTTCGCCAGGCTGTAATTCTTCACCGCCGCGCGCATGGTGTGGGCGAGATATTTCTGCCCCTGTTCCTCCGCATATTCAGCGCTTTCATCGATATAGTAATTGCCGCTGACCATGGGCGCGGGCGGCTGGCTGGCGGGGCCGTGTACTTCCTGCCAGATCTCGCGATACTGGTCGGGCGGGGTTTCCTTGCCCCGCTGCGGCAGCATCAGTACCATGTTGCCGAAGCCATGGCGGGCGGCGGCATACATCGACGTGCCCGACAGCGACCCGCAAAACTTGCGGCCTTCGAAGCTCTTGATCGGGCGCGGGCGCAATTCGCGGCGCGGGATGGTGCCGAACGCGCCCTCCCCCTCGATCACGCCGGTTTCCAGCGCGGGGATCAGCACTTCCAGCGTGTCGGTGTAGAGATCGCGGGACTTGTTCTGGTCCACCCCCAGCCCGGTGAATTCTTCGGGCGACAGGCCGCCGCCGAAGCCGAGGATCGCCCGTCCGCCCGACAATATGTCGAGATTGATGATCTTTTCCGCCAGCCGGACCGGATTGTGCCAGGGCACGATGATGCATTGCGTGCCAAGCTTCACCCGCTTGGTCCGCCCGGCGATATAGGTCAGCAATTGCAGCGGATCGTTCGACATCGAATAGTCGGTGAAATGATGTTCGGTGATCCAGACCGAATCATATCCCAGTTCTTCCGCCAGGATCAGGTTCTCGACCTCTTCCCGCACGAAGCGGTCGTCGGGATAGTCATTGCCGCGCTGATGCGCGAATCCGGTGGCCAGGCCTACATGCATCGTCTCGCTCCTCTCGGCAGAGAGCCGCGCCTCGACCGGGCAGCGATCCGCTCCGCAGGCAGGAGGATGACGCAGTTTGGAACGACAGGCAATTCACCTGTGGCATTTGCGTGACGTCGCCCGTAAGGCAGCGCGCGCTAAAACAAACGGAGAGGATGCCGCGACAATCGCGCCCATGAGGTGCAGTATCAAGCGGAACCATCAGACATGCGACTTGAACATATCCCGACGGGCGACAATCCGCCCGAGAGCCTGAATGTCCTGATCGAAGTCCCGATCGGCGGTGAACCGGTAAAGTATGAATTCGACAAGGCGAGCGGCGCGCTGTTCGTCGACCGCATCCTGCATACGCCCATGCGTTACCCCGCCAATTACGGCTTCGTCCCGCACACGCTGTCGCCCGATGGCGACCCGCTGGACGCGCTGGTCGTGGCGCGCAGCCCGTTCATCCCCGGCTGCGTCGTGCGCGCCCGGCCGATCGCGGTGCTGAACCTGGAAGACGAGCATGGCGGCGACGAGAAGCTCGTCTGCGTGCCGGTCGATTCCACCTTCCCCTATTACTCCGGGGTTTCGGAACTGAACGACCTGCCGGAAATCGTGTTCAAGCAGATCGAACACTTCTTCACCCACTACAAGGATCTGGAGAAGGAAAAATGGGTCCGCGTGGGCACATGGGGCGGCGCTGACGAAGCGAAGCGCATCACCCTGGAAGCCATCGAACGCTATAACCAGGCGGGCGGGAAGGCCTGATGCACAGGGCCTGACACACGGGGCCTGACGCACAGGCCCTGACGCAAATGGCGCTGGCCCGCCCCATCGACCGGGGCGGGGCTGGCGCCATGCCGCCACAGGCTCTACCCAATGCCCCCAAGGGGGAAGGTAATGGGGCGAGCCGGCGGCAAGATCACCATGACGGAAGGCTCGCTGGCGCGCGTGCTGCTGCGCGTCGCCGGCCCGATTGCCGCTGCCAACATGGCGCAGTCCGTCCACCAGATCGTGAATGCCTGGTTCGTCGGACGTCTCGGCACCGATGCCATTGCCGCCGTGGCTGCCAGCGGGCCGCTGTTCGGCGTGCTGCTGTCGCTGGGGAGCGGCCTTTCGACCGCCGGCGCCGTTCTGGTGGCGCAGAATACCGGCGCAGGGCGGCCCGATGCTGCCGATCATGCCGCGGCGCAGACGCTGTTGATGGTGGTGGGCCTGGGGCTGGCCTTTGCGCTGGCCGGCTATGTGGCCGCGCCCGCCACGCTCCGCCTGATCGGGGTCGAACGCGATGTGTTCGACCTGACGATGGCTTACCTCACCGTCACCTATGTCGGCCTGATCCCGATGTTCGCGCTGCTGGCCATGCAAGCGATGCTGCAATCGGCGGGAGAGGTGCGGTTCGCGATGCAGGCGATGATCGGCGCGGTGGTGCTGAACATCGCGCTCGACCCCTTGCTGATCTTCGGCATTGGCGGCTGGAACGGGTTCGGCGTGGCCGGGGCCGCGGCCGCCACCGTGATATCGCAATCGCTCGCCTGCCTGGCAGTGCTGCATCACATGACCAGCGGGAGCTCAGGACTGCATCTGACGCGGGCGCATTTCCGCCCCGACATCGCGCAGATCCGCCTGGCGACGGGCATCGGCCTTCCCGCATCGCTGGAACAGGGTGGACGCACCTTCGGATCGCTGCTGCTGATGTCGCTGGCGGCGCTGTTCGGCACGGTCTCGCTTGCCGCATATGGCGTGGGCACGCGGCCGTTCTTCTTCTGGTTTTCCCCGATGATCGGCCTGTCCATCGCGACGGCGGCGGTGGTCGGCCAGAATATCGGCGCGGGCAAGCCCGAACGCGCCGAACGGGCCGCCAGACTATCGGCCTGGCTGGCCTTTGCGGGCTTCACCGCAATCGGCCTGCTGCATGTGCCGTTGCTGCGCCCCCTGATGGCAGCGCTGGCGCCGGGGCAGGACGCCGTGATCGAGGAAGCGGTTCGATTTGGCTGGGCGGTGTTCCCCTGCCTTGGCATCATGGCGCTGGTGCAGGCGCTGAACGGCGTGTTTCGCGGCGCGGGCAGCACCGCGCAGGCGATGTGGATTTCACTGTTCATGCAATATGGGCTGCAATTGCCCTTTGCATGGGGCCTCGCCTGGCTGACGCCCGCGGGCGTGCTGGGCATATGGTGGAGCTATGCCTTCGCCAATGCCGGCGCGGCCGTCGTCGCCATCCTGTGGCTGCGCCGGGGTGCGTGGCGGCGGAACCTGGTTGGAGCCGCCTGAAGACGCGCCGATCAGGCCAGGATCAGCACCAGCAGCTTGTAGATGCCGGTCAGCGCGAAAGGCAGGCCGATGGCGCAGAGCCAGAGAGCGAGCCGATCGCGGCGGAAGCTGTCGGCCAGTTCCGGATTGGCGGCCTGGCTGTCCGTCAGCCCGCTCCAGCGTTTTTCGAAGCTGCGGCAGCCCGGAATGATCGCCGCCACCAGCACCACCAGCGCCAGATAGGGCAGGATCGAACTGTGGCCCGATTTCAGCGCGGCCATGGTGACGAATATCTGCAGGCCCGTATAGACCAGCAGGGCATAGGCGACATGATCGCTCATCCGCTTGCGCCAGTCGAGATTGCGCCGTGCCCGAGGTGTTGCCGGCGCAACCGGCTTCCAAAGCGCTTTATCCATGCGCCTTTCTCCTCTCCATTCCCGACTCGGACTATCCCACTGCCTTCCTCCGCTGGCAAGCCCGCTCACCAGCCGTTCAAACGCGGTGTGCGGAAGCGTGTCTTCGCGGGGCAACCGGCCCGCCCATGCAGGAATCCTGCCAGATGGGCTTTAAACCTGGGGCAAGCATGCTAGATCGCAGCCTATGACCACTCTTGAGGATCCGGAACTCGACACCGCCGCCCTCGCGGCCGCGATGGCCGAAGCGCCGGCCAACGCCTCCCAGCCCATTCCGCAAGGCGGGCTGGAAGTGATCTCCATCGCCAAGAGCTATGACAAGCGGGCCGTCCTGACCGACATCTCGCTGACCGTCGGCAAGGGCGAGGTGCTGGGCCTGCTTGGCCCCAACGGCGCCGGCAAGACGACCTGTTTCTATTCCATCATGGGGCTGGTCCGGCCCGACAGCGGCCGCATCCTGATGGACGGCGTGGATGTGACCAAGCTGCCGATGTATCGGCGCGCGATCCTGGGCCTTGGCTATCTGCCGCAGGAAACCAGCATCTTCCGCGGCATGACGGTGGAACAGAACATCAATTGCGTGCTGGAAATGGTGGAGCCGGACAAGCATGTCCGCGCGCAGGAGCTGGAGCGGCTGCTGGAGGAATTCCACATCACCCGCCTGCGCAGCAGCCCGGCCATGGCGCTTTCCGGCGGGGAACGGCGCCGCTGCGAAATCGCGCGCGCGCTGGCGGCCAAGCCATCCATCATGCTGCTGGACGAACCCTTCGCCGGGATCGACCCGCTGTCGATCAGCGATATCCGCGATCTGGTGAAAGACCTGAAGCGGCGCGGCATCGGCGTGCTCATCACCGACCACAATGTGCGCGAGACGCTGGATATCGTGGATCGGGCCTGCATCATCTATGGCGGGCAGGTGCTGTTCGCCGGCAGCCCGCAGGAACTGGTCGCGGACGAGAATGTGCGCCGCCTCTATCTGGGCGAGAGCTTCACCCTCTGATGGCGTTCCAGGGGGGCTGATCGATGGCGCTCGGGCCAAGGCTCGACCTCAGGCAGACCCAATCGCTGGTCATGACGCCGCAATTGCAGCAGGCGATCAAGCTGCTGGCGCTGTCCAACCTGGAAATCGAGACCTTCATCGGCGACGCGCTGGAACAGAACCCGCTGCTGGAAGCGGGCGAATTGTCGCGCGATGCCGCTGAACCGCAAGGCGACGATGCCGGGGATGAACGGTCGGCAGACGAGCTGATCCGCGCGGGCGCGGGAGAAGCGGACGCGCCGCTGGACATCGACCCGGCGGCGCTGGACCGCGACCGCGACACGGGCGACTGGTCCGCCGCTCTCGCCAGCGGAGGGGAGGACGGCCCGGACCTGGACGAGCGGGGCGGCAGTGGCCCGACCCTGGCGGACCATCTGGAAGAGCAGGTCGGCCTCGCCGCGCCGGATGCGCAGACCGCCTTCATCGCGCGCTACATCATCGGCCTGCTCGACGAAGCGGGCTATCTCGCCACGCCGCTGCGCGAAGTGGCGCATATGCTGGGCGTGGCAGAGGACCGGGCCGAAGCCGGGCTGGCGGTGGTGCAATCGCTCGACCCGACCGGCGTGGGCGCGCGCAGCCTGGGGGAATGCCTGGCCTTGCAGGCGCGGGAGGCCGATCGATACGACCCCTGCATGGCGCGCCTGCTCGACAATCTGGAACTCGTCGCGCGTGGCGCCTTCCCGCAATTGAAGCGCCTGTGCCGCTGCGATGACGAGGATCTGGCAGAAATGCTGGCCGAATTGCGCGGATACGACCCCAAGCCGGGCCTGCGTTTCGGGCGCGGGGATCAGGCGCCGGTGGTGCCCGACATCCTGATCGCACCCGCAGCCGATGCCGGCTGGGACATATCGCTGAACCAGGCGACCCTGCCCCGGCTGATCGTCAACCGCAGCTATTACGTGGAACTGCGCGGCGGCTGCGCCGATCGGGAATCGCGCCAATGGCTGAGCCGCAAGCTGGTGGATGCGAACTGGCTGGTGAAGGCGCTGGACCAGCGCCAGCGCACGATCCTGAAAGTCGCGGCGGAGATCGTGAAGCAGCAGGACGGCTTCTTCCGCCACGGTGTATCGCAGCTCAAGCCGCTGACGCTGCGCGCCGTGGCGAGCGCCATCGACATGCATGAAAGCACGGTCAGCCGCGTCACGGCCAATAAATATCTCAATTGCGCGCGCGGGACGTTCGAGCTGAGATATTTCTTCTCCAGCGGCGTGGCGGCGGCCGATGGGGAAGGGGCGGTATCGGCGGAGGCGGTGAAGGCGCAGATCCGCGCGCTGGTGGATGCAGAAGGCGCGGACGGCATCCTGTCCGACGACAGGCTGGTCGAACTGCTGCGCGCCAAGGGTTATGATCTGGCCCGCCGCACCGTCGCCAAATATCGCGAGGCGATAGGCATCGGATCGTCAGTACAGCGCCGCCGCCAGAAAAGACTGCAAGGCGTCGCCTGACGATTGCACCGGCATCGCAACAACAGTGTTGCCCAAATGCCCGCACTGGCCGGCCATGTTAACACTTTACCCTTAATTAACCTTTTTCGTTGAGACACTGCGTGGTTAACAAGGCTGTCATCCATTGGGATGATCGGGGCTAACAAGGGGGCCACCCATGCGCGTGCTTTTGATCGAGGATGAGCCGACGACTGCCAAGGCGATCGAACTGATGCTCACGACCGAAGGCTTCAACGTCTACTCGACCGATCTGGGCGAAGAAGGCCTCGATCTCGGCAAGTTGTATGATTACGACATCATCCTGCTGGACCTGAACCTGCCCGACATGCACGGCTATGACGTGCTGAAGAAGCTGCGGGTCGCCAAGGTGCAGACCCCGGTCCTGATCCTGTCCGGCATTTCGGAGATGGATAGCAAGGTGCGCAGCTTCGGCTTCGGCGCGGACGATTACGTGACCAAGCCGTTCCACCGCGACGAGTTGATCGCCCGCATCCATGCCGTGGTGCGCCGGTCCAAGGGCCATTCCCAATCCGTGATCCGCACCGGCAAGCTGTCCGTCAATCTGGATGCGAAGACGGTCGAGGTCGATGGCGCGCGGGTGCATCTGACCGGCAAGGAATATGCGATGCTGGAGCTTCTCTCGCTCCGCAAGGGCACGACGCTGACCAAGGAAATGTTCCTCAACCACCTGTATGGCGGGATGGACGAGCCGGAACTGAAGATCATCGACGTGTTCATCTGCAAGCTGCGCAAGAAGCTGTCCAGCGCATGCGGCGGCGAAAACTATATCGAGACCGTGTGGGGCCGCGGCTATGTGCTGCGCGATCCGAACGAGGAAGCCGAAGCGGCCTGACCGCCCTTCCCCGCCGACCCGTCTAAAGCCGCCCCGCAAGCCTTGCTTCGGGGCGGTTTTCGTTTACCCGCCCCGCGCATGACGGCTCATAAACCAGGCGATCCCACGACTCTCAACCGGCTCTATGGCCGAAGCCAGGGCCGCCCCTTGCGCAAGGGGCAGCAGGAACTGGTCGATACGCTGCTGCCGCAGATCAGCGTGCCTGGGGACGGGCCGGTGACGGCGGAACGCCTGTTCGGCCAGCCTGCACCGCTGCATTTCGAGATCGGTTTCGGCGGGGGGGAGCATATGGCCGCGCGCGCCGACATGCTGCCCGATCATGCCTTCATCGGCGCGGAACCGTTTCTCAACGGCGTGGCCGCGGCACTGGTGCATATCAGCGAGCAGCGGCTGACCAATATCCGCCTGCACCATGGCGATGCGCTGGAGGTGCTGGCACGCATCCCGGATGGCGCCCTGTCATTCGTGTATCTGCTGCATCCCGACCCATGGCCCAAGGCGCGCCACGCCAAGCGGCGGATGATGAATGACGGCCCGCTCGACCTGATCGCCGCCAAGCTGAAACCGGGCGGCGAATTCCGCTTCGGCACCGATCATCCCATCTATCTGCGCCACGCGCTGATGGTGATGCGGCGCCATACCGACGATTTCGAATGGATCGTGGACGGCCCGCAAAGCTGGCAGAACCGCCCCGGCGGCTGGAGCGAGACCCGATACGAAGCCAAGGCCCGCCAGCAGGGCCATGAGGTCTGGTATATGAAATTTCGCCGCCGCTGATGCGCCCGAGCGGAGAATTACCGCAAGCTTCACCCTAACATACTCTGATAGAAATGGATTTCTGGCGCAGCCGTGATTGCCTGGTGATTACTGTTGCCGTGATGGGACACGAGGTTTTTTGCTTCGTCGTATCGGGCGAAATGCCCTGGCCCTCCCTGGACCAACCGACCGGCATTGGGACTTTGCTGCCGTTCCCGAAAGCAGCGTCTAATGACGGGTCCTGCCGACACCCGCCATTCGCCGTCTCTCGCTAAAGGAGACTGAGCGAAGATTGACAGCCGATGTCCGGTAACGCTAGTGCTGCATGAGACGATATATCATCTACCGAATCAGGGGGAATTCATGTCACACGCGGCCTTAACAGGTCATAGCGCTATCGCGCCTGCCGTGAGCTGGCCGCTTAGTGACCAATTGAGCCGTGGAGATGGCAAATCTGCGAGCATCCGAATGGAAGTCGGGATGCGAACCGCGCTGCTGGCAAGTTTGACGTGCTTCCTATTTCCGTGCCCTGCACTCGCGGAGGACGCCGACACTAGCGACGAAATCATCGTAACCGGGGTGGCCGACCGCCAGCTCTTGCTTGATGCAAAAACCGAGACCGGCAGCCGTCTCGGGCTCACCGCACGCGAAACTCCGGCCATCGTCGACATACTGTCCGAACGGCAGATGCGCGAATTCGGGGCACGTACCAATGTGGAAGCTCTGAACCGCGCGCCTGGTGTCACGTCATCGGTCCCAGCAACCAGTCCCGGTGCTCCCACGATGCGCGGCTTCACGGGTGGATCTGTCGGTCTGCTTTATGATGGTGTCCGCGTCGCCACGCCCGGCATCTTCTCGCGCGCCAGTGACAGCTGGCTTTATGAGCGGATCGAAATTCTCAAGGGGCCGGCCTCTGTCCTTTATGGCGAAGGCGCGCTCGCCGGCGCGATCAACATGGTGCCGAAGAAAGCGAAACTGGGGGAAAGCAGCGGCTCTGCGCTCGCGAGCTACGGCAGCTTCGATACGCTGCGCCTGGGCGGTGATCTCAACCTAGCGCTCGGCGAAAAAGCCGCCGTGCGCGGAGTCGCCAGCTATGCCCGAACGAGCGGATACGTGGAAGATACCGATTCACGGCTCTTCGCTGCCAGCCTTAGCGCGGAGGTCAGACCAACAGAGCGCCTGACAATCAATCTGGCGGTCGATTACAGCGAAGACCGCTACGACACGGCCGATCTAGGCACGCCGCTGGTGCCGCTGGCGGCGGCTCGCGACCCTTCGAACGCTGCGACCGGGCTAGGCGGATTGGTTATCGACCGGGCCCTGCGCAAGACGAATTTCAACGTCACCGACGCGGTGCTCGACAGCGACACGCTCTGGCTGCGCAGCCATGTTCGTTACGAACTGAGTGACGCGCTGACCTTCACCAACGATCTCAGCAAATATCACTCCGATCGCCAGTTCATCAATGCGGAGATGTTCACGTTCAATCCGGGTACGAGTCTGATCGACCGCACCACGGGCATCGTCACTCACGACATCGACTATTGGATTGAGCGGCCAGCGATCACCGGCGATTTCACCATTGGGGGGGTGCGGAACCGCTTCACCCTGGGCGGTGAGTTCAGCACGCTCGACTTCGCGACGCGGCGCTATTTCGCAACCACGACCTCGGTCGATCGCTTTAATCCAGCACGAGGCACCTTCCCTGGCGGCACGACGGCGCTGCCGCCGCCCAATTCCAACGCACGGGTAAAGACATCGTCGATCTTCGGCGAGGATGCGCTCAACCTGACCCCCGACTGGCTGCTGGTCGGCGGTGCGCGATATGACTGGATCGATTTCCAACGCCACATTGCCCCCTCGACCAACTTCGACAGGAACTATGGAGCGCTCTCCTGGCGTGTCGGCACTGTTTATAACATCCTTCCGAAGACGCAGATCTTCGCCCAGTACAGCAAGGCCATCGTGCCGGTTGGCAACTTCCTGCTGCTGTCATTCGCCAATTCACAGTTCGATCTGACCAAGGGCCGTTCGGTCGAAGCCGGCATCAAGAGCAGCTTCTGGGACGATCGAGTCGACCTGACGCTGGCTGCCTATCACATCGCGCAGAGTGATATCGTTACGCGCGATCCCGCCAATCCGCTGAACAGCATTCAGGGCGGCAAGCAATCCTCACGTGGGGTGGAGTTGTCCCTTTCGGCTGCAGTGACACGGCAACTGCGCATCGATGCCAACTGGACCTGGCTGGATGCAAAGTTCGACGAATTAATCGAAGCGGGCGGGGTCAGCCGGGCGGGTAAGACGCCGCCTCGCATTCCCGAGACCGTCGCCAACCTATTTGCCTTCTATAGCTTCGAGGGTCTGCCGCTCACTCTCAGCGCGGGACTGCGTCATGCCGGCCGCTTCTACACCGACAATGCAAACAGCATCCGCGCGCGCGGCTACACGACCGTCGATGCTGCCATCGGCTACAAGTTCGGTTTCGGGGAGCTGACACTGCGCGGCCGCAACCTCACGGACGCCTTTTATGTCGATTACACTGACATGCTCCCCACCCAGTTCCAGGTCGCGGCGCCTCGCAGCGTCGAACTGAGCCTGCTTACCCGCTTCTGAGGAGAGCCTCCATGTCTGCCCTTCTGATCGACGATGTGTCGATCGCCTTCAACGGCCATCGCGCCGTCAACACCCTCTCGCTCAAACTGGAACCTGGCGAGGTCTATGCCCTGCTGGGCCCCAATGGGGCCGGCAAAACGACAACGCTGAACATGATCCTGGGCTTCCTCGCCCCAGACAGCGGATCAATTCATGTCGATGGGGTGGATGCAGTGACCGATCCGCTCGCCGCACGGGCACGCACCGCCTATCTGCCCGAAACGGTGATGCTGCACCCGGCGCTCACCGCGATCGAGAACCTGACCTATTTCGCGCTACTCGCCGGACGGAAGCTCGATGCGACGACGGCCCGCGGACTCCTCGGCGATGCTGGTCTGCAGGCCAATGCCCATGATCGACGCGCCGGCGGCTTCTCCAAGGGCATGCGGCAGAAGGTCGGCGTCGCCATTGCGCTGGCCAAGGATGCCCGGCTGCTCCTTCTCGACGAGCCCACCTCCGGTCTCGATGCGAGCGCGGCCAATGATCTTTCAGACGTGATCCGCAACGCCTCGCAGCGCGGCCTCGCGGTGTTGATGGCCACGCACGATTTGTTCCGCGTTAAGGATGTTGCCCACCGGCTCGGCATCCTGCGCGCCGGGCAGTTGGTCGATGAGCGCGATGCAGCGAGCATCGGCCCGGTGGAGCTGGAACGGCTGTATCTCGATCGGCTTGCGGCATGACGAGATCGCTCGTCAGCCTCGAACTCGCGATCCTGCGGCGCGATGCCAGGGCCTGGTGGTCGCTGATCGCGCTTGCCCTGCTTGTCCTGCTGTCGTTCGCCGCGATCACCCATGATGCGGCGCGCGCCGATCGAGAAAAGCAGAGCGTGGCAGCGGCTGAGCGCGCGCGCTGGGTCGGACAAGGCGAGAAGGATCCGCACAGCGCGGCGCATTACAGCATCTTCGCGTTCAAGACTGCACCCGCACTGATCGGCCTCGACTCTGGCGTAGAGTCTTTTGTCGGCCAGACCGTCTGGCTTGAGGCGCACCACCAGAACGACATGCTCTATCGGCCGCAGCAGAACGCCTCACTGCTCCAGCGGATCGGCTTCGCCAGCCCCTCGGCGCTCATCACCAGCTTTGGCCCACTCATCGTCTTCCTGCTCGCCTTCACCCTCGTGGCGCAGGATCGCGAACGCGGGACGATGCGCCTCGCGCTTGGAGCAGCGGTGCATCCGCGATCCATTGTGCGGGCAAAGGCGCTGGCGGTCTGGTCGGCGGCCTTCGTTCTGCTCGTCACGCCAGTTACGCTGGCAGCGCTGCTCTGGGCGGGCATCGACGGCGGCCTGACCGGCGACGTGCTTTTGCGGGCGCTGCTTTGGGCTACACTGATGGCGGGCTATCTTGCCCTATTGTCGGCTATCGGCATCGCTCTCTCGCTATGGATGGGCAACGCCCGCATGGCGCTCGCCGCACTGTTCGGCCTGTGGATCCTGTTCGCGCTTGCATTGCCGCGCGTCGCCAGCGGGACGGTCGATGTGCTGCGACCACTGCCGTCCAGCCAGTCGGTCCGGCAGCAGATTCTGGAGGAGGCGCCAAGCTTCTGGTCTGACGCTGACAATGCCCGCAATCGTGAGGCATTGCTGGCCCGCTATGGCGTGAAGCGGATGGAAGACATTCCCAATCCGCGCATGGCCGAACTCGATCTGCGCGAGCGACACAGCCATCAGGTCTTCGACCGCATCCTGGGCGGTTTCTACGGCAAAGTGGCGGGCCAGGACCGCCTCTTCGCGACGTTGGGCTTCCTGTCCCCCGTCATCGCTGCGCAAGCTTCGTCGGCTTCTATCGCAGGGAGCGATTTCAGTCATCATCGCGCCTTCATCGATGGCGCGGAGCAGTATCGGCGCGATCTGGTCAATGCGATGAACGCCGATGGGATGGCGCACAGCGCGCATGGCGCCGAGCGGCATAAAAACGACGCCACGCTCTGGTCAGCAATACCGGAGTTTTCCTATAGCTCACCGCCGCTTGGCGCACTTTCCGCCACCGCGCTTCCCGCGCTTGCGGCGCTGCTCTTCTGGCTCGGTCTTTCCGCCCTGCTTCTCCATTTCGCGTCCCGGAGGCTTCGCCCATGAGCGGCCCGCGCTTTCTTGATCTCTTCGCCTGGGAGTGGCGACAGGTCGGCCGTTCGCGGCTGCTGTGGCTCGTGCTGGCGATCCTGTCGGCGAGCTTCGTCTGGGGTGCGCTCAATACATCAGCGCTGCATGACAGCCAGACCGCCGCGCTTGAACGCGCCCGCGCTGCGGACATCGCCTGGGAGCAGCGAACGGCACAGCTTGCTCGCGATTTCCACGGTCCGTCGACCCCAGCGAATGGGCAGGTCGCCTATTGGCAGGACCCGACCAATATCGGCGGCTACAGCGAGTATTTCGTTCGCAAGACCGCACTCAAACCGCATCTGCCGCTCTCTCCGCTCGCCGCGGGTGTCAGTGATCTCGCGCCCAGCCGACTCGAGATTAAACTGAACACCCCGTTCGGTTTCGCCGACACCTACGACTTCGAGAACCCGCGTGGCCTCGCGCTCGGCCGCTTCGATCTCGCCTTCGCGATCGTCTTCGTGCTGCCGATCGGGTTGCTGCTGCTGTTCGCGCTTCTCGTCACCTTCGAAAAGGACCGAGGCATGCTGCGACTGGTTGCGGCACAGGCTGCGAGTCCGCGGCTCTGGATTGGCGCGCGGGTCTCGGCCATCCTTGCGTGGGTCGCGCCGATCGTGCTCCTCGCTATAATGCTTGCCCTGACGACGGCAGGCGTACCGATCGGTGCGGTGGCGGGTGCCCTGGGTACGGCGCTGTTCCTGACCTTGCTCTACATGCTCTTCTGGTCGGGTATCGCGCTGCTGGTGCTGGGCGAGCAGCCCGGCGCGGGAACGGCGCTTGGCCTGCTTGCGGCAACCTGGGCCGGCATCACCATCGGTCTGCCACTTGCCGGCTCGGCACTGGTCGGCACACTCGACCCGGCGCCCTCGGCCATCGGCTATGTCGATGCCCAGCGCCGCGCCAACGACGCGATCCAGACGGATGCCACGTCGATTATCACCCGCGCCATGCACGCTCGCCCCGGCCTGCGCGCTCATGTCGATCGTATCGCGACGATCGACCATGCGACCAAGCTCAGCTTCCTCGTGCCTGAAACGGAGCGGCGGCTCGCGTCGCTGAAGACTGAGATCGAGAATCATCGCGTCCGGCAGGAGGCGACGGCGCGAACCGCCGGTTATCTCATCCCGCCGCTCGGGCTGGACGGCGCTCTCGCATCGCTCGCCGGCACCGACGCCGAGCGCCAACGCGCGTTTGAAGAACAGGCGCGCGAATATCAGCACCGGTTGCGCGAACGGGTCCAACCACTGGTCCATCAACGGATCACGCTGCCGCCTGCGCCTGAGAAGCGCGCCACGCGGGGAGTTCTGGACCTACCGCAGCCACTGAAGCTGCCGAGCTTTGCCCAGGCCGAGCGGCCAGCCTCGGATATGATCCGCGATGTCCTGCCCTTCGCCGGTTGGCTGTTCATACTCGCCGTTATCACCATAGGGCTTGGTCTTTGGCGCATCCGTAACTGGAAGGTGATCTGACATGCGCCGCTATGCCATAGTTGCCGCTCTCGGCGCGGCCAGCATGCCCGGCGTGGCACACGCCCAGCGTGCCAGCGACAATGCGGTGACTGCCGCTGAAGACGCATTTGGCACATCGATCGGCAATGAGACGATCGGCCTTTATAGCTCCAGCCAGGTACGCGGCTTTTCGCCGGTGACGGCGGGCAATGTGCGCATCGAGGGCGTCTATCTCGACCGCCAAGGCTATATTGCGGACAGGCTGGTTTCGGGTTCTGCCATCCGTGTCGGACTCACCGCGCAAGGCTACCCATTTCCCGCACCGACCGGGATCGTAGATTACAAGCTGCGTGGCGTGGGCGCGCGCCCGCTGGTCAGCGTGGTGGGCGGCATCTTCGCCTATGGCGCACCATCACTGGAGGTCGATGCGCAACTGCCGCTGGGCGAACGCTTCGGCGTGGCCTTTGGCGCGTCCTACGATCATGAAGAATATTACGACGGTGCCGATGCCCATTACGTACGCGCCGCGATCATCCCACGCTGGCGGCCATCGGACACGGTCGAGATCATTCCCTTCTGGTCGATGACGATCGGCAAGGACGAGGAGGTCGCGCCAACGATTATATCGGCGGGTGCATTCGCCCCGCCGGAGGTCCGCCGGCGGCATTACTTCGGACAGGATTGGGCGGCCAAGGACAGCCGCAGCATCAACGCTGGTGTGATCGCAAAGGCGAGGATCGGCGATCATTGGGCGATCGTCGGCGGCGTGTTTCGTTCAACCTTCACCAATGAAGAGAATTTCGCGCAGAATTTCGTCGAGACCACGCAGGATGGCCGTACCCGCGCGGAAGTGATCGCCGATCCGGGTCAACGCTATGCGTCGACCAGTGGCGAACTGCGCGTCAGCCGCAGCTTCACCGATGGGCCGCGGCTGCACACGCTTCACGCCTCGGTGCGCACACGTCGGCTCGACAATCGCTATGGGGGCGCGGCAACGCCGACCGATCTTGGCGAACGACAGCTTGGTGAGCAAATTCAAACGCCTGCGCCCGGCCAATTCGTATTCGGCGAGCGCACGCAGGACCATGTCCGCCAGACAACCATCGGCCTGGCCTATGAGGGGCGCTGGAAGGATGTGGGGGAAATCAGCCTCGGCATACAGCGCGCGGACTACAGCAAGACGATCGACCTGCCTGGCGATCTTCCTACCACCCGCGCCGTCGATAAGCCCTGGCTGTTTAATGCCGGAGCAGCCGTCCATCTGACGTCCAGCGTCGCGCTCTATGCCGGCTATACGAAAGGTCTGGAAGAGAGCGGGCTGGCACCCAACAACGCGGCCAATCGCAACGAGGCACTGCCTGCGATACGCACGCGTCAGATCGATGCCGGAGTGCGCTGGGCGATCGCGCCGCGCGTGAAGCTGGTCGCCGGGCTTTTCGATGTCCGCAAACCCTATTTCAACACCGACGAACGCAATGTCTTCACGGTTCTTGGTGACGTGCGCCATCGCGGCGCGGAGATCAGTCTCACCGCCAATCCCACCGACCGACTGAACGTGATCGCCGGGGCTGTGCTCATGGAGCCGCGCGTGACGGGCGAGGCGGTCACGAGCGGTCGCGTGGGACGCAAGCCGTTGGGTCAGTCAGCGGCGATCCTGCGCGGGAATGCGAACTATAAGCTGCCGTTCCTGGAAGGCGTCTCCCTGGACTTCGCGGCCTCCTGGTTCAGCAAGCGCGCTGCCTCGCGCGACAATCTGGTCTCGCTTGACCCGTATCTGCTGATGGATGTCGGCGCGCGCTATCAGTTCAAGCTGGGTCGATCGCCCGCCACATTCCGCATCCAGATGCAAAATATCACCGACACCTTCGCCTGGAGCGTCGTCGGCAGCAACAGCTACGGCCTCATGGACAAGCGTCGGTTCAACGCCTTCCTCGCGGTGGACTTCTGATGGCCAGCCCAACCACGCATTCTCTTCAAGGATTGATCATGAAATCATCCCCACGGGCGCGTCTGCGTCCGCCGCCGCTTGCCATTGCCGGTCTGTGCGCGATGGCGCTCACATCCGAAGCCGCGTTCGCGCAGGAGACGGAGGACAGTCGTGAGGACGAGATCATCGTTCTGGGCACGCGCGAGCAGGGCTACCGCGCCACCGTCGCTCCGCAGACCAACAAGTCGGACACGCCGATCAAGGAAACGCCATTCTCGGTACAGGTGGTGACCCGCGAGCTGATCAAGGATCGCGGCATTACCACGGTCGGGGAGGCCTTGCGCTATGTTCCCGGTTTCAGTCCGCAGGTGGGTTTCGGCGCGTCGAACGACCGCTTCTACATCCGTGGCTTCATCACGCCCTACAATCTGAAGAACGGCATGCGGCGCTCCGCCTATGCGCCGGACGAGCAACTTCAGAATGTCGAACAGGTCGAGGTGCTCAAAGGCTCGGCATCAGCCCTCTATGGCCGGTTCGAGCCGGGCGGTGTGGTCAATTTCGTCACGAAAAAGCCGCTCGACCGGCCGTTCCTTGAGGCAGGAGCCCTGTACGGTTCGTTCGACCAGCGGCGCTTCACGCTCGACGTATCAACCCCGATAACCGACACGATCGGGATACGTTTCAACGCCAGCCATGACGACCGCGACGGATTCCGCGACTTTACCTGGACCCGCGACACGTTCGTCGCGCCTGTTCTGCAATGGAAGCCTTCGGCAGACACAACCGTCACTCTGGAAGGCGAGTATGCATGGAAGCGGGGATATTTTGATCGTGGCTTCGCCAACGACCCCATCTTCCTCCAGGCACCGCGCGAGCGGCAATTCGGCGAGCGCGATGCCCGATATGAGAACGAGGGCGGTGTCGCGAGCCTTTTCGTCGACCATCGCTTCTCGCAGGCAATCTCCGCGCGTCTGGCAGTGGGTTATTCCGACTTCACGAAGGACGCCTTCTACTATGCATTCGGGTTCCCGTCGATCAATGCCAGCGATCCCTGGCGTCCACAGGTAAACCGACGGCCGAGCCTCGCCTACGACCGCCAGAAGGATCTGACGGCCCAGGCCGAAATCTATGCACGGTTCACGACCGGCACGATCGAGCACAAGGCGCTGGTGGGCGTCGAATATGGCTACGACCATTGGCGCTTCAACGTCATGAATACGCCATTCGGCGTCAACATACCGGTCGACTTCTACGCGCCTGTCTACGGTCAGCGCGCAACGCCGAGCGTGCTGACCGCCGACGGGGCGTGGAACAGCGATACGGTCGCCATCTATGCGCAGAATGAGGCTCGGCTCGGACAGGTCCGTCTGCTCGCGGGACTGAGGTATGACTGGAACGAGCTGGAAAATCGCGACTATCTCTTCGGCACGCCCGTCGAGGCGACCCGGCGGGGCGCGGCCAGTCCGCGAGTGGGCATCACCTGGACGCCTAATCCTGCAATCTCGCTCTACGCCAGTTGGGCCCGGTCCTTCCGCGCGCAGGTCGATGTCGGCCGGCTTCGCGGCGGCGCTCTTCCCAAGCCGCTTATAGGGGAGAGCTGGGAGGCAGGCGTCAAGACCAGCCTGCTCGGCGGTCGCCTGACCCCGACGGTAGCGCTGTTCGATATCGAGCGCCGGAATGTCGCGGTTTCGGATCCGGTCGACTTCGATCTGGTGATCCAGATCGGCAAGTCACGATCGCGCGGCGTGGAATTCGAGGTACCGGCCGTCCTGTCGCCACGCTGGCGCGTCATCGCGAACTACACCTATCTCGATGCGAAGGTGCTTGAGGACAGCTTCGCGACGCCCGGCACCAGACTGGTCAATGCCCCGGAACATTCGGCTAGTCTGTGGACCAGCTATGACCTGGCCGGCCCCCTCAAGGGTGCGAGCGTCGGTGTCGGCGCGCAGCATATCGGTCGGCGCGCAGGCAATACTGAAAATACGATCTTCCTCCCGGCCTACACGCGCATCGACGCCAATCTTGCCTATGAGTTCGACGCGGGTTTCGGACCGATGCGGGCGCAGCTCAACGCGCTCAACCTGTTCGACACATTCTACTACGACAGCGGGGGTGCTTTCATCCCCATGTATCCCGGTGCGCCGCGCGCCGTCACCGTCAGTCTCAACTGGCGCATGGGAGGCGCCCGATGAGCCGGCCATTGAACGGCGCTACCGCAATGTGGCTCGTCTGCTTTCTTAGCGCGGGATCGGCGCAGGCGCAGACCGCCTCTGACGACGCGATGGCTGCCGACACGATTGTGGTGACGGCGACGCGCAGCGAGCAGGAGCTCGTAAACGTGCCTGCCGACGTGACCGTCAAGGACATTGAGCAGCTCCGGCGAGACGGCTTCACATACGGCACCGAGGAGTTCCGGGGAGTACCGGGGGTTTCCTTCCGGCGGGGTGAAGGCGACGGCGACGAATTCCCCTTCGTCTCGATCCGTGGCTCGACCGGCACCGAAGGCTATCTTCCGCTCATCGATGGCATTCCCTTCATCGGCAATGACGAGGAAGGCATCCTCAACATTGTCCCCTATCCGGCGCTGGAACGTGTCGAGGTCGTCAAGGGGCCGGTCTCGGCACTCTACGGCCGTGGTGCCCTTTACGGAGCAGTCAACTACATCACCCGTTCGCCGCGAGAGGACCGGATAGACCTTTCCGTTTCGGCGGGCAGCGACGATTATTATCGCGGCGAGGCGTCGATCTCGCGGAAGCTAGGCGATCGGGCGGGCATCTTCGCTTCGGCCTTTTATGAGGATTATGGCGGGTGGCGTGCGCAAGGTGGGCGCAAGCTCCTCAACCTGTTCGCGAAGCTCGATTTCGATCTCGGCGACAAGACAACCGTAACAGTCTATGGCAACTATGTCGATCGCAAGTCCGACGCGCCGAACGGCCTGCCGGTCGATGCCAGTGGCCGGGTCATCGACGTCGCCGGTGGGCGACGCGCTTTCCTCGGGTTCGGATCACCCCGCGTCGACATAGAGGGCGGCGTCGCCGCCTTCCGCGCCGAGCATCGTGCAACCGACAGCCTCACCTTCACGGCAACCGGGCAGTGGCGGCGCTTCGACAGCGACGCCAGCCTCAACTTCTACGACCCCTACGGGTTCGACCCCTCCCGCGGCGTCTATGGCGTGAACGGTATCGCCTCGACGGGCCGTCAGGAGGTCTTTTACGGCGAGTTGACGGCCAACTGGCGCCACGGTGCCCACAATCTGATCGCGGGGATTGCCGGGGAGCGTGGCACATCCAATGCATTCAAGCGCTGGAGCGGGGTCAATGGCTTCACGCCCGAATGCGGCTTCAACTATTATCTCGTCGAGATAGACTGGCGTACGGGCCAGATCACCAATCGCGATCATCCCTGCTTCGTCGTGAATGATCCCCAATCGAGCGACAATTTCACGAACAATTTCTGGGGCGCGTTCATCCAGGATGAGATCGCGCTGTCAGAGCGATGGCATCTGACGGTCGGCGGGCGATATGACAGTTTCCGGCGACGTGTCAGCTTCGACTCGATTGCGGGCGTGACTGACGGATCGAATGCGCGAGCCAAGGCCGACGCTTTCTCTCCCAAGGCGTCGCTCTCCTGGCGTTATGATGGCGGACAGATCTATATTGCCTATGGCCGCGGGTTCAATTCGAACTTCGGCAGCGGCTTCGAGTGGGACGCCAACCAATATGCCCGCCCGACCCAGAAGCCTTCGACTCTCGACAGCTATGAAATAGGCTGGAAGGGCAAAGCCCTGAACGACACCCTGCGTTTCGCAACCGCCGCCTTCTGGTCGGTGCAGAAAAACCGTCGACAGGTGATTCCCAATCCCGCCGCCGAGAGTGACTTCAGCGCGCCCTCCAATCTCATCACCTATGGCGACCGGTACGAGGCAAAGGGCGTCGAGGTGTCTCTCGACATTCGTCCGCGCGACGGCACCGCATTCCTCATCAACTATTCGCACATCGCCCCCAAGTGGAAGGAGTATGTGCTGGAAACGTCTTCCGGTCCGATCGACCTCTCCGGGACGACGCCTGTCGGGGTGGCACCGAACATCGTCTACATATCAGCAGAGCAAAGGGTGACGCCCTGGCTCACGGGACGGGCCGTCTTCGAATGGTATGACGACTACAAAGTCACGCAGGACAATCGCGTCGCAGCGGGCGGCTATGAGCTTCTCACTCTCAATGCCCGCATTGAACCGGAAACGTGGCGGGGCGTGACGCTTGACCTCACCCTGATGAATGCGCTCGACAAGGAATATTACTGGTACTTCGGTGGTCGAACGGCGCCCTCCTACGCGACGCCCGGCACACCACGCCAGTTCCGCGCCACACTCAGGACGCAGTTCTGATGCGGGCCCTCTCGCTCAGGACCGGGATCGCGCTGGCCATCGCCGCGACGCTGTCAGGATGCGGCGATCATGCGCCGGATGCATCGCAGAGCAGACAAGCGGTTGCCGGTCGCGAGATACCCATGCGCTATGCCACGACTTTCCGGGTCGTAGAGCGCGAGAGCTATCGCGTCATCGATATGAAAGCGACCGTCGTGAACTGGGGTGGTAATGCCGTCGGCGAAGAGCAGTTTCAGCGACTGGTGCTTGTTCCGCGCTCGGCGCCTGCGCCCGCTATGACCGGCGATCTTGCCGGCGCGACCCTCATCCGCACGCCGGTCATGCGGATCGCCAGCAATACCGGCTATCATGAGGCGATCACGCGCGTCCTTGGCATCAACAACCGGTTGGTGGCCGTGGGCGGCATCAAATCCTATGATGACGAGCTGCGGAAGCAGGTTCGGGCAGGCGCGATCCGGCAGATCGGCTACGGATGGCATTCCCCACCGGAGCTCGACGCGCTGATTGCGTCGAAGCCCGACGTCCTGCTCATGTCGCTGGGCGACATGGCCAACGTCGGCGCGAAGCCGCGCATCGAGGCGCTGGGGATCCCCGTGGTCCCCATATTTCTCGACAATGAGCCGGATTATATGGGCCGTGTCGACTATGTCCGACTGATTGGCATGCTCGCAGGCCGGGAAAAGGAAGCGGACGCGTTCGTGGCCATGGTCGCCGGCAAGGTCGACGACCTGAAGAAGGCAGCGGCGGCTCAACCGGCCCGATCCGTCATCTCCGCCTGGTTCGCCGGCGGCGACCGCTGGATGCCGACTATCCGCAATGCCGATGCCAAATTACTGCGGGACGCCAATGGCCGGAACCCGTTCGAAGCTGCCGACGATCCGCAGAAGGACAGTTTCAATCGTGTCAGCACCGAGGAGTTGATCGCGCGCGGGCGGGACGCCGACTGCTGGATCATGCGGGATTCGCACTCTCAGCCTTTCAAGGACGTTGCCACCCTTCGTCGTTTCAAGGCCTACCGGAACGGGTGTCTCTTCGCCGCCGATGGGATGACAAAACCCGAGGCCGACGCCTTCGACTTTTACGAGACAGCGGTCATTCGCCCCGACCTGGTGCTCGGTGATCTCGTTCGGATGCTTCATCCCGCCCTACGCAACGAACCCTTCCGCTATATCCGTCCCGACGGGAAGGTCATTCGATGACAACCAGCCTCCGCGCCTCGAGCGGCAGCGTCCTGCTGCTCATCGCCGTCATCCTTGCCAGCCTTTTCGGTCTCGGCTTCGGCATGATCGGCATCGGTCCCATCGACGTCGTCGCAAGCCTGCTCGGGTCTGGCGATCCGATGCACGCCCAGATCGTCGTCGAGCTCCGGTTGCCGCGCGTTATAACCGCCATCATCGCAGGCGGCGCGCTGGGCATCGGCGGCGTGCTGATGCAGGCCCTGTTCCGCAATCCCATGGCGGACGCCTGGTCGCTCGGCCTCACCGCAGGCGGTCAGCTCGGCGTTGCTCTGCTGGTGACGGCCGCCGCTTTCTCCGGGCCGTCCGCCATCGCCTTTCTGCGTGCTTTCGAAGGCATCTCGATCACACTCGGCGCGATGCTCGGCATCGGGCTGTTCGCGCTCGCCATGGCGACGCTCGCCCGCCGGGTGGGAACTGTCACGCTCCTCGTTGTCGGGCTGATGCTGGGGTTTACGGTACAGGGCATCGTCAGCCTGGTCATCCACTTCGCCAACCGTGTGGGCGGCCGCGTCTTCTCCGGCTGGAATGACGGGAACTTCGCCAGTGTCACGTCGGCAGACCTACCCCTGCTGGTCGCGCCAGTGATCGTCGGCATCGCGCTGGCGCTGGTAAGCGCCAAGCCGCTAACGGCACTACTGCTGGGCGAAACCTATGCGCGCAGTCTCGGCACCGATGTCACGAAGCTGCGGCGGCTGACGCTCGCCGCCGTGGTGCTGCTCGTCGCGCCAGTGACCGCATATTGCGGACCGGTGACGTTTATCGGCCTGATCGTCCCTCACTTCGCGCGAGCGATCGCGGGGACGGCGCGCATCCTTCCGCTGCTGCCGCTGGCTGCGCTAGCCGGGGCCTTGCTCGCGCTGGCTGCGGATATCGTCGTACACGCGCCCTGGGAGCAGCACTTCCTGCATCTCAACGCCGTACTCGCGCTGGTCGGGGCGCCCGTCGTGATTGCGCTCCTGATCTTCTCGAAATCCATGCGGGGACAGCGCTGATGCTCAAGCTTGAAAACCTGTCTGTCGGATATCCCGCGCCGCGCGGCGTCGTCCTGGCGGATTTGGACGTGAAAGTTGAGCCTGGAACCTTCATCTGTGTACTCGGGCGGAACGGTGCCGGCAAGTCCACGCTGATGCGCAGCCTGGCCGGTCTTCAGGCCGCCCTTAACGGTGCGGCGGTGCTGGATCAGGAGGACATCGCTCGCATGCGGCCGCAGACGCGTGCGCGACGGGTCGCGGTGGTGCTCACGGAGCGCACTGCCAGTCCGGGCCTGACGGTCGATGATGTTGTATCCCTCGGTCGTCAGCCATTCACCGGTTGGCAGGGCCATCTGACCAGCGAGGACCGCACTGTTCTTGCCGATGCCATGGAAAGCACCGGAGCAAATGCATTCGCCGCACGCCTTTTCGATGATTTATCCGATGGCGAGCGACAGCGGGTGATGATCGCGCGCGCAATCGCGCAAACGTCCCGACTGATGGTTCTTGACGAGATCACCGCTTTCCTCGATCTGCCCGGCCGCGTTGAGGTCATGGCACTGCTTCGAAATCACGCACGCCAAACTGGCGCAATCGTGTTGCTCTCGAGCCATGATCTCGACCTGTCGTTGCAACTTGCAGATGAAGTCTGGCTGCTTGACGGAAATGGCGGGCTTGTGGTGGGGACACCGGATTCTCTCATCGCGAACGGCCACATAGGACGCGCATTCGATACCGAAGCCGTAAAATTCTCGATCCCGCTAGGCCGCTTTGAACTGGTGCGCTGATCAAACCGCACACTTGGTTGGTAGCTAGGCACGAAACGCTTATGCGACGGGCTGCGCTCGAGGCCTTATACGTTGGCGCCAGTTAGCGATATGAGCGGCCGCGAGAAGGAGGCTGCCGCTCACCGTCAGGCTGATCTCTGCGACGTCGTTGCCAGCGAACACTATGCCGCTCGCCATCAGAAACAGTCCTGAGGCGCCTGCCACAAGAGGTCGGTGCGCGCGATGCTTCCGCCAGCCAGACAAGAGCGCAAAGGCGCTCGTCGGCACCGCGAGAATAAGCATCATCAGGTGGAAGCCCTCACCGGGATCTATCCGGTCCGCCACTGCCGGAAGCGCTGCCAGTATGATTGGCAGGCCAAGGCAATGGACCATGCATAAAGTGGAGGCGGAAATCGCCATCCCGTCAAGCCAGCCGTGCGTTTCCCTGTCCTTATTTGCATGCGTCATCCGCGATCGACCTAACCGACTTGACCTTAACCCTCTCGCGGAGGCAATGTTATTGATATGATATTACATCTCATGATTCGCAAGGGCTGAGAATGCAGAAAAGCACCGATTATCTAGGTGATCGCGTTCGCCTTCCAGTCACGGTTCTGTCCGGCTTCCTGTCCTGGCAACCGCAACCGGTGCTTGAGGAAGCGCGATGAGTAGCGCGATGGTCGCGGACCTATGCGTCGAACCGGTCGTCATAGGATTGCAGGAGAGCATCCTCTCCACAATCACTGATCGCGATGTGCACCTTGCCTTGTGGGACCGAACCCGCCCAGCGGCGCTCGCCTGGCTCGATCATCTCCCATGGGACGAAATCGATGACATCGATCAGGTGGTGGAGAAAGCGGCGGCTCCATCAGCTATCGCGCAGGCGCTCGAAGATGCGGGCTACCCGGCCGGAGCTGACGGTCAGGCATTACATAGCGAGATCGTAGATCGTGCGGTTTTCTTTGCTCGCATCATGGGCTGCGAGCGGTTGCGCTGGCGGCTCGAGGTGGTCGAGACCGACGCCTGCCGGAAGTTTCACGCTGACATGGTGACGGCGCGTCTTCTGATGTCGCTTTCAGGACCAACGACCCAATGGATCCATGCCGGTGCGCCTGACGATATTCGCGCCATGCGTCTCGGTGCGGTCGGCTTGTTCAAGGGGCGGCTGTTGGCGGAGCATCCCCGAATCCTACACCGGTCGCCGCCCATCGCGGGCACCGAACAGACCCGGCTTCTGCTCGTCATCAACCCGGCGCTCGCTGCCGATGCGCAGGAGGCTGCAGGATCAGCCGCCTGTTTTCCGAGCCTGATGTCTTAATCCCTGTACCAGTCAATATCGAGATATGACTTGAGCGGCTTCGCAAAGGAAACCAACAGGTTCGAACTGAGCCGGGGATGAGGCCATGCGCAGCAGGAAGACCGTTTCGAACCCACGACGACGCAAAGGAGAGATCGACGCTCTTGTCCTCGAGTTTCTCGCTCAGGCCAACGCGCCTCTCAGCGCTTATGACATCTCAACTCGCGCGGCGCTTGCCGGAAACAGCATCGTCCCCAATCAGGTCTATCGCACCGTCGCCCGGCTTATCAACGAGGGCCGCGTCCGTAGGATCGAAATGCTGCAGGCTTATGCTCTTTGTCAGCCCGATGCGCGCGCCTGTCTGGTTTGCCTCGGATGCCATTCCGTCGTGACCGTAGCCGCCTGGCCGGTGGAGACTGAGTTGGAAAGGGAGGCTGCTATGGCCGGGTTTGAATTGCGGCGTGGCACTGTCGAGGCACGAGGCCTGTGTCCGGACTGCCGACAGTCAGATGCCGCGCCGTTACGTTTTTGAAACACGCACGCAACTCCAACCTTTGCCTCTTGGGGGTCAATCGGTGCTTCGTGAGCAGGCGGCTGGCGCCCTGGATCGGCAAGATTGTCCAGTTAGGTATGATACTGCCTTGGTAAGCGGCGAATGACCGATTTTGCAGAAAGCCGCCATATCCTTCCCAAATCTGTATGACGTTGTTTGGTCGCCTGCTGCTAGAGGCGGGAGCAAGAATATGCGCCCGCCTCTGTATGCTCATGGCTTCGCTGCAACGGGAAGGCGGAAAGGGGCGCCGAGCCGATTAAAGGCGTTCATCGCCGCTATGACGAGCGTCAGGTCGACCAAATCCTTCGGCGCAAAAGCGGCAGCCGCAGCTGCGTAGGCCACGTCGGAAGCGTGGGTGGTGCTGAGGTTCGTCACTTCCTCTGCCCAGGCAAGCGCCGCGCGGTACTGATCGGAAAACAGGTGCGGCACCTCCGCCCAGACGGGGAGCAGCGCGACCTTGTCGACCGGCATGGTCCGAAGCAGGTCGCGCGTGTGCATGTCGATGCAATGGGCGCAGCCGTTGATCTGCGATACCCGAAGGAAAACGAGGTGGATTAGCTCCTCGGGAAGATCCGTCTTCTTCGTCACATAATGGTGAACCCCGAATAGCGCCTTAGCGCCTTCGGGCGCGACCTCGGACCAGTTCAAACGTTTCATTTCGGTCATGATGCTTTCCTCGTCACGGCGCCGGTTGTCGGCGCTCATCGGCATGACGAGACAGGCGGGCGCTCCGTGACATGGCGGCGCATATTTTTTCATTCCGCCATCGCCCCATGTCACACTGGCTGCGGCCATCTCGTCATGCAGGCAGACACCTTGCACAGGAGACATGGACATGCGTACTTTAGTGCCGAGCGCAGAGGCGAGGATTGCACCTACGCGCTTCGAACATTGGCTAGCCGCTCAATCTCCGGAGCGGGCGGCATGAACAGGAGCTTCCCCCTCGTGCTAGCCGCGGCGCTTGGCATCGGAGCCGCCGTCAATGGTCTTTTTATGCTGATCTCACCCGCCAACTGGTATTTCGCAGTGCCGGGTGTAACCACCACCGGCCCGTTCAACCAGCATTTCGTGCGGGACATAGGACTGATTTTCCTGTTGGTCGCGGTAGCGATGTTTTCGGGCGTAGCGCGGCCGGCGGCGCGCCTACCGCTCTGGTCTGCCGCCGCGCTTTGGCTGGCGGGCCATGCGCTGTTCCACTTCTGGGAAGTGGCGGTGGGCATCTGCGGCACCGGTGCACTCGCCCAAGATTTTCCCGCGGTGACGCTACCGGCTATACTTACGGCCGGGCTTGCCCTGTGGGCATGGCGCGATACGGCGCATGAGAGCTGCCGACCGCGCTCTGTGGAGCACACGAATGCCGCATAGGGTTGAATATCTCGCTGACTTCGAGGCGCAAAGGCCACGGTTGTTGCGCCTGGGATACCGAATGCTCGGCTCTGTCAGCGAAGCGGAGGATATCGTTCAGGAGGCGTGGCTGCGCTGGTCGGCGAAAGTGGAAAGCGTCGATGCTCCGGCTGCTTATTTGACCCGCATCGTCACCCGCCTCTGCCTCGACCAGCTCAAGTCCGCCCGTACGCGCCGGGAGACCTATATCGGTGCTTGGTTGCCCGAGCCGCTGATGGGCACCACCGAGCCCGAAGAGACGATCGCCGACGACGTGACGCTCACACTGATGCTGGCAATGGAGCGGCTGTCCCCACTGGAGCGCGCCGCCTTCCTCCTCCACGACGTGTTTGGCGTGGCGCTGACAGATATCGCGACGACATTGGCACGCGAACCCGCGACGGTCCGCCAGCTTGCTTCGCGCGCCCGCAAACATGTGCAGAATGCGCGACCGCGTTTCACGGTGGAAGCGAGCGAGGCTGACCGGATCGCTCGGGCCTTCTTCACCGCGTCGCGCGACGGCGACACGGACACGCTGTCTGCGCTGCTTGCGCACGACATCGAAATCTATTCGGATGGCGGCGGCAAGGTGATCGCCTTTCGAAATATCGTTCGCGGCCTCGATCGAGCACTTCGCTTATTCGCTGGGCTGCGGCGCAAATATACTTCGATGCCGACGCTCCTGCGGACCGCGACGATCGACGGCCTGCCCGGTTATGTCAGTATCGATCGCGGCGATGTGCTCCAGACGACCGCGCTAGACGTGCGAGATGGGCGGATTGCGGCGATCTACATCGTGCGAAATCCTGACAAGCTGCGTCATCTTGCGGCAGCTTTCGACACAAGCCGCCGCCAGCAACATAGCGTTTAATGTCTTGAAATGGTCGAAAGCTGACCGACGACTGCGACCGCGGCCCGCGCCACCGGCTGGTAAGGGAGTTAAATTAGCGCCTATGAGGAGGCTTTCCCCTTTTGATCTGTGATTGCGTCTCGTCGGACCTAGG